>JAABUI010000001.1_pt1 | contig 1017083 bp, 1083 predicted proteins | sample 5559111 | NCBI WGS metagenome assembly JAABUI01 (sample SAMN10711870, study PRJNA513365) | rock metagenome | isolation source: Antarctica rocks | place: Antarctica: Victoria Land, Buttleship Promontory
CTAAATCAGTTGAATCAGGTACTACATCGCAGGAAGGCATTCTTATCGAGGTGGGCAAGAACAATAGGGGGCTTTGTTGATATTGTTTCTATTTACAAAAAATAACCTTTTTGACGGAACCTTACCGAATCTGGTTAGGGTTAACCTTAAAAATTAACCGAATCCTAACAGCGGTTAAAGGGATACCCAATCTTCTCTTCTCACAAAGGTTTTGTATGCAAGCTCTCAATCCAGTTAAAGGTTCATATCATTGCAAGATTTCCCCAACAGATTGCACCAATTTTGTCGCTTTCGCAAACGCGGAGTGCTCGACGTGCATTAGGATAGTCCCGCTGGAGGAAGAGTCGCCTCCCCCCAAAATCGGTTCATGGCGCTGTACAACCTGTATGAATATGGGTTGTGTAATCGACCTCCAATGACGAGAACATCCGTGTATATTACGAGAGTGTTTCTTTTATCTAACCACCTTCCCAAAACATCTGACTTAGTCTTACGTTGTATAGTCGGGCCCGTCTAAACAATCGCAGTCTTGATGTACTAACAAACGTACCTTCAAAGATGGCAAAAGTTAGGTTAGAGGAAGCAGTACTGGGAAAGGGGCAGCCATGCGTCTCTACTACATCTTCTTATCAGAAATGGGCCCCCTTATGCGTTGCGGATACAATTCTTTTTTCTTAAGTTGAAGATCCGATCAAAACCATCGAGACCTATGTTCTATTCTTTCGGTGATGATGAAATTTGCTCCTTGGAGTGTACACAGGTGGAAATGAATGGTTGTTTGCAAAGGTAAGGTAGTTTCTTTGGGTCAACCCATACAAGTGCATTAGTCGTTACTAGTGGTTGGATCCCAAGAACAAGGGAAATAATCTCCAGTTTCCAGCGTCTTCATCTCTTCTGACTTGAGTTCGAAATCGTATACATTGGCGTTCTCTTCGATTCTCGAATGCGTTACAGATTTGGGCAATGGCACAAAACCCTATCAACAGATGTCAGCGCTGTTGTCCAATGGCAATAACAATCCAAAGTTAAATACCTTTTGCAGGCTCCACCGAAGCAAAATCTGTGCCGGTGTCTTATTGTATTTCTTTGCCATTGGCTGCAGTACTGGCTCATCGAATCTCTGGCCCCTGACAATAGGGCAATAGGCCTCAAGAACGACGCCACGTCTCTGACACCACTCTACAATGTCCGGACGGGTGAGCCAAGGATGCAACTCCCATTGGCCGACGCTGATTGCTCCAGCTTTGCCCTTCCCGTTCTCCCCTTCCAGCTCTTTAATGTAGGACTCCAGCTCATTGAGATGGTGAACGCCGTAATTTGAGACCCCTAACGATCGAATCTTGCCGGCTTGCTGTGCTTCTACTAGTGCTCGCCATGAGCCAGTACGACCTTCTTTGCCACCGTATGGGGCGTGTATGAGGTATCTGTTACTGGTCAGATCATTGTCGTGGCCCCTGATGTTTTTACGAGCAAGGCTAGGAGGATGCCTACAGATCAATGTATTCCAAACCTGTTTGTTTGAAACTGGATTCTATGGAGGCCTTCGTTTTCTCATATCCCATTGACTTTGGAGGAACTTTTGAGGTAAAGAATATTTCACTTCGAGGGATGCCTGATTTTCTGATGGCATCGGAACAAGGGCCTTCATTCCGGTACACTCTAGCGGAGTCTATCTACTAATAAGTCAATTGGTTAGCTCTGGTTTACGAAGAACCTGCTCACCAACATGCCGATACCTAGTTTTGAAAGCGTGCAAAACTACGTCTTCAGCTACATCCGCGGGTCTGTTAATGTTCAGTCCTTAATTATTCCTAAAAAATTTGCATAAGCCAAGCTCACGTCTGATAAACCTAATCATACAATCATAACAGTCAGCTCTAGTATATAGTGATAGTTAAAGATTGAAAAGGCTCATTCTATAGCATGAATGTTTTATGTCAATGTGGAAATACTCTTCGCCTTCGCAGAGAGAAAACCATTCAGTAGCACAAAGCTTGGCTATAAACACTTAAAATCATACTTACTCCATAGCCCAGCGCCGGAATCTCATGCCCTGAAAGCATACGATACGTCGAATTGATGGTCAAGTTTGCCATTGCTGCTGACGCAAATTCTCTGACTCTGGGGGTCGAACGTAGGTGTCCTGTCACATTACTAAATCTAGCTGCTGCCATTATCATACGTAGAATCTCAACATCAAGAGAGCATTATATGTATATCCACGGTTACACAGTAATGCAATGCTTGCTACTTTCTATCGTAGTCTAGCTTTGGACCAATCCACGGTGCAGTGTACTGTAGGGCTTATCGATAACAGAAACCAAGCAACAAAGAAAGTCCGGGTCCCTTCGTCATCTTCTAACTGACCCCGTACGACACCAACTACAGAGATCCTTCTACGATGCGCCTCATAAAACAGAATATCGAGCGTGATGGCTCAGGCACAGTTACCCTCTTCCCTGAAGACCCTGAGGACATGGTAGGCCCTCGACCACAAGCCCCGAATTTTATGTTAATGCGCTTTTACACAGTGGTTCACGTACAATCTCATTCGTCCCAGTGATCTCCTCCGAGCCTCAGCTCTCCGCCGTATAACAACCGAATCTAGCACGGGCTCTACCTCCTCTACTCGAATGCACATGTCCCTAACGGTTCGCGTCACATCTCTGGACTTCGACCCTCAGTCAGCGCAGTTGCACGTGTCTGGACGTATCGCTGAAGAAACCAAGTTCACGAAAGTTGGGCAATACCATACGCTCGACTTAGAGTTACAACGAAATTTTACGCTAGAGAAGAACGATGGATGGGATAGTGTGGCACGAAACTTGGTAAAAGAGGCTTGCGATGCCGGTAAGGAAGCGGACGTGTGGGCTGTGGTGATGCAGGAAGGCTTGGCCAATGTAGCTGTGCTGACAGGGGCGAGAACGGTCTTGAGGCAGAGGGTTGAGGTAGGAGTGCCAAGGAAACGGGGAGGCAGAGCAGGCGACCACGACAAGGTAGCTTCCATGGATTTCTGAGGTAAAAGAGTACCATGGGAGTAGATGCTAATAACGTAAAGGGACTTGAGAAGTTCTTCCAAACCACACTGGAAACACTCTTAAGACAGATCGATCTGAGTGAATCGAAGCCTATACTCCTTGCCAGCCCCGGATTTACCGCCGCCGCTTTCCTTAAGTTTACTCTTGACACAGCCACAAAGGCAGGTGACAAGGCGTTGCTAGCGCAGAAGAACAACTTCATCGTCGTTCATTCCTCATCCGGTCATCTGCACTCCCTGAACGAGGTCCTTCAATCCTCAGAAGTACTCGCCCGCTTAAAAGATACCAAATATGCCCGCGAAACACGCCTCATGGATGGCTTCATGACCCTGCTCCGGAAGGATGACGGTAGGGCATGGTACGGCCCTAACGAAGTGGAGCAAGCAGCCGAGAAGGGAGCATTGGGAAGAGGAGGTGGGGTACTGCTGATTTCAAATGCGCTTTTCAGAGCGCAAGATGTAGGAGTTAGGCGGAGGTGGGTAAGATTAGTGGATAAGGTGAGAGATGTTGAAGGTGGGGAAGTTAGAGTGCTGAGTAGTGAGCATGAGAGTGGGAAGAGGCTCGATGGGCTTGGGGGAATTGCTGCTATATTGACATTTCCATTGGAGGACTTGGATGAAGAGGAGGGTGACAATGGAGGAGCAAAGGTTGCTACGACTAATGGCCATGCAGAGGACGGGCAAGTATGAGGTGCTGCTCTAAGGGATGAGTGAAACGTTGCGGAAATCAAGGCTAGGGATCCCTAACGCACCGGAGCTGCATTGGCGAACACTCCATAGGTATTCCGCTACCATTTGCATAAATTGCAACGGACTTATCGCTTTCCCACCGGAGTCTCGGTCATACTCAAGCACTCCGGCCGGCACCAGCACGTATGATGTAAAGGGAAAACAGATTGGTCCCGGTTGCAACATCTAGGATACCGGTTACAACCGCCTTGCCGTCGGAAAGTTCCATCCTTCCTTTGCATGTCGCACTACTACGCCGCCAAGCATAACAGCTGCATGGGGACGGTTGTCCTTGACCTATCAGGCAAGCATGAGCTTCGAATCTAGCAGAGGACCACCTCTGACCAGATAATGATAAGGTTATCTGAAACATTGGATCCAACATTGTTCCGACGGATTACACATCTTTCGGCGCCCGAGACACCAAGACCGAATCCGTTCACCAAACTGGTTGCCTACACGCAAACCGTGTTCGAGGCTGCAAGCCATAAGACCCTTGCACAATTACCAGGAGGTATAGCAGCGTCTGAATGCCAACCTAGAGAAGCCTATGTGTGCTAAAAGAATGGCTCCCTTGTAGAGCTGACAGGCCATTGGGTTCGCATCGCAAAATCTAACTCATGCGTACCTGTAGGACTGCAAGCCAGCAAGGCCGAACCTATCCGCAACTTGCAAGCGAAGCCAGGAGTACGAGGCCTCCTGCGGCTGTTGTTTAGAGAGTCTAACGTCAATAAATCAAACAGAACTTTTGGAGAGATTTGGAATTAATTAGCTGGCCTTTCAGGCGGCGATTTGAATACCAAGACTGAGAGTACTCTTGCACCCCCGACGTGGTGCTAAGCGGCAAGCGCGCAGATTCGAGGATGGGAGAGAGGCGTAGATTTTGCTTTGTTAGGGTTTGCTGTGGTGCGATTGAGGGTGGAAAGCATGGTCATCGAAGCTTCAAAGCATACATTGTGTCAAAGGTGTCGTAATGACGCCCTGATCTAATAACTCAATGAAAAGATGTAAACTTTTCTTGCCTGCGCGTATTCACGATTCACCAGCTCCCCTACCACACCATAACAACGCCCACACGCACCAACTCCAATCTCCTCCCCCATATGCCCTCTTGCATACTCCCAACCTCCTCCCCAGACTCAACCCTCATTTTCCACCGTCCAACCCAATCGCCCCCTTGGCCTCCTTCGCAGACATCTCAACACTCATCCAAGGCTCATTACCCTCTTTCTCCTCGACAATAGTCCACTCGTTGCCATCACTAACGTTGCCAACCTTCAAGACCTTGGTCTCGCTAAGCGCAAACCCCCCAGCTCCCAACTCCATCCCACCGCCCTCCTCCACCTCCCTCACAAAAATCGGCATCTCACTGGCATCCATGGCCGCCTCCGCCGCCTGCTTAGCAAGCTCCCGTGCCTTGGCACGCTCCGGCATCTTCGCAAGCCCCTTTGCAAGCTTCAGCTCGCTCTTCGCCTTGCTGATGCACTGCCGGAACAGTAACCCCTCCTCCGCGGTCGTCTCGTCTAGAAGCACGGCATTGAGTAGTTGAGCCCGGTCGGTGTGGTGCAAGCTCTCCCCGTAGAGGGTTTTGAGTGCGAGAGCGACGACGGGGTTGCCGAGTTCGTGTGAGCGTTCGATGGCGGCGTCGACGACTTCTTTGAGGCCGTTTTGGAGTAGGATCTTGGGTGGGGTTGGCGTAGTAGGACGAGATGGTGGAGGCATAGACGTGTGGTGGTTTCTCTGGCTGCCGGGCTGGAATGATTTGAGTTTGGCCAGGAGTTCCTCGGGGTCGGGGTACGTTTGGGAGGAACGAGGATTGAATTGCGGCGCCTCACGACGAAGCTGGTTTGTAGCGGTAGCTTCAAGGAGGGCAATGCGATCGTTCAGGGATTGGATATAGCTGGCGGAGAGCCTGGATCTACGGGCTTCGGAGACTCTTGCTGCTGGCTTTGTGATCTTCATGTTGGGATCGGTGGGCTTGTGATCGGTAACGTTGTCTTCGGAGCTGTGGAGATTGTGGGGTTTTGCACGAGGCGGGAGGTGATCGGGCTCTGCGTGAGGATTGGGAGCTTGAACACGAGAGGATTCGCCAACACATCTCTGCCAGACGGCTTGTAGAGCTCCGGCCCTAACGTAGTCCACGGGCTTGTCGCTGGAAGACATCGTAGTCGCGTTGTCAGTTGTTCTGGTGTTCAGCTTGCGTAGACGTGGTATTATTAGGTTAAGTTGTAAATCTGGTCTTGCTTGGAAGGCTGAAGATGTGATTTATTTCTATAGTGGAAGTAAGACGAGGGCAGTCGGAATGAAAGGTTTTGATACCCGGCAGAAGTAAAGGTGTCGAGGCCAGCGATGTGTTGAGAATTATCGCTTGTGCTAGTCTTGACAGTCACTATAAAAGATGTTTTGAGAATTGATTCACCAAGATTGCCCAAACACGTGATTTCAATATTCGAAATACTGGGTACGATAGAGCGCAGGAAGTAGTGACGTTGGATCATTCTTAAGGATCTGTTTGAGACATGTAAATGCCGAAGAGAGATGCTTTAGACTTGGAGATCGTGAACATAGGAGACAAGATCACTACAGCGCCTTCTTACATGGATCGCAACATATAATTTCAGATACAGGGCACGCCGACGTGTGAAAGGATGAAAGCACCTACGGAGCCGACATTTCAGGATTGATGGACTAAGTTCGATATTTCGTATTGTCAATATTCGATATACAATGCGAAATATTCACGGAGATGAGGACATGTTTTGCAAAAGACGTAAAACATTAGAAGCAAAGGAAAGTCTATGAGTGTCTCATATGCTCCTTGCATTGGTAGAAGTCAGTCTGTGCGTGAATCCGCACGTGATTAGTTGGCTTTTCTTGACAAAATGCAAACGATTGCGACAATATAATCGAGGATTTTTTGCCAACAGCGAGGTGAGGCCTATCCGATCCAGGAAACCACGCTCCGACGAAGTTGAGAATACAAGCTGCCGACCAAACCTGGAATTCATTCTCAGAACAAAAGCATAGTTGTCAGCGTCACGGTAAGTGAAACAGTAGGTATGAAAATTTGGGTTCAATGAAGGTATGTGATAACATCCACCGAGCGGTCGAGATCTAATAGTCCCGAACCATTGGTGGGACATTATGGTGCCGGTATGAAGAAGCAGCGCCTGCCATTTTGAATTACATCATCCCGTATTTCAAAGTTGAAGAATGATTGGGGATTCTGATATCTCATGTCAAAGCGCTTTTTCGGGTCTTTGGGAACCTGTCTCACCTCGCTGTGCGAAATGGCTTTCTGAAGGTCGGCCACGGTAAATGGAAACTTTAGTATGCTCCTTCGCGGCTTGGGTTATATATGTTCATGCAACTCGGGGGAAAAATATCTGCCGAAGTATTTCAGAATTGAATTGAATCGTCTCAGTTCTTTACCACCAGCCACTTTGTACAGCGAAGTGGATGTAGAACTTACAAAGCGGAACGAACAACTAGGGCTCCAGAACACCGCTTACATTCAGAGTGGAACATTTGGTGATAAAGAAAGGCTACTCCCGTAATCATACAATCTCCTTCTAAGACACGAACCTCAAGTAAACGTCGCCCAAGCACCAACAATTGTCCCCACTAGTGGTAACAAACCTCTACCAAAATTGAGGGTGCCCCACCAATCAATTAATTCTTTCGCGGACTCTTCGCTGTCGTTGAGATTGGTGACTATATCATCAAGACTCATAGCTTTCAGATCGTTGGCCTTGTTCAAGAGTTTCCCGTTCACACCCCTCATGACGACGAGCGTATATGGCATAATGCTGAGTGTGGACAATGCCGCTAATCCGTATAATTCGCCTTTAGTCTGATTCAAGGTTTTAGACAGCTTGTAAGCCAGATATGCGAATGCAGCCGACGACAACATGGCGATGGGAGGTGCAGCTGCTTTCCCTTGGTTGAACGTCTTCTGCCACTGTCGAACCCCGAGAGAACCTGGTGCGAGTAGCAGCGAAGGAATTGTGACATATGATATAGCCAGTATTCCACCTGAACAATTTCTGTCAATTTGCGGCAAGAGATCCACAAGAGCTGACGCACCGGATAAACAAGCAGAGGCGGTGATCCCCAATGCTTGGGCAGCACGGATAGAACCCTCTGACATCTTGTGGGCGGTTGCGGATGAGCTGTAGTATTTGAAGCTCGCTGTACCAAGTATGCTTTGTTCGCCCAATCTATGAGATCCCGAAGTTTGGAATGCTTGTCGCGATAGGAAATTATTGTTGTAACACCAATGTGATCCACAGTCACGTGCCGAGCAACTCCGCCTATCAGTCACGAAACCTCGGAAGGCTACATACTTTAGAATCATCCCTTGGGAGGCTCCCTTGTGGGCCTACTATGAGAATGACCTTCCCTCTGTTCGGGTTATGAAACTGTCGTCAACCTCTCTCAATTCTCGGCGATAGTATTCTACCATTCTAGTTAATGTGGAACTGCCCCGCCTTAACAGGACCATATCTGTAACAGTGATTGTGACATCCGAGTCCAATGCGACGCGCGCCGCCATCGGCCAACCACTGCTCAGGCATCGACGAATCCTTTCTTGGATGCGACCTACCGCACATCTGAAGAACTATCATCAAGCTCATCAAGATGGTAGAAATGAATGCTTTTAGGATACTGGGGGATGTGTCCCATACTGTGTCTAAGTGTATCCTCATCTGGGCAATACATTCAAATCAGAGCGCCGAAGGTCAGCTCGTTCTGTGGATCTTCCCTAAGCTTGGTACTGATATGATGTTAGGGGTCTCTGTGATCACTCAAATGCTGTATGTCGCTGTTTTTGCCACAAGATACATCGACCTATTCTGGACTTCTCCAATGCATACTTGGTGGAACATCATTCTCAAGAATTTCTACATCCTATCATCTCTATATATTATCCTGATAATGATGCGGGTTTATGCAAGGACAAGAGAGCGAGAGAAGGCTTGGAGGATGGGAGCGTTCTGCCTCGGGGGAGCAGTCCTCGCGGCACCAATCGTGGCCCTTATTTTCAAGGACAAAGACGTAGCTTTGGCATTTCCTGAGGTACTGAACCATAAAAGATTCAAATTCAATGCTGACAGGCTGCAAGGTACTTTGGACATTTTCCATCATCCTAGAATCTGTTTGTGTACTACCGCAGTTGCTCTTGCTGCGGCAGACAACCGTCCCTACAGTGATCGATTCATTCTACCTCCTCACTCTTGGCTCCTATCGGGCCTTCTATATCTTGAATTGGATGTTACAGTACGCTTACGAAGAGCACCATTTTGAGCCCATAGCTGTTATCTTCGGTATCGTCCAGACAGCCTTGTATGTCGACTTTGCGTGGGTTTATTGGACGAGACAACGTGTCAAACTCCGGAACGGTGGCGTTGTAGACTCCGACGACCTCAGCCGCGGCTGGCTGGTAAGCCGTTTGCTAGGACGGGGGGGTCCTAATCCTGACGACGAAGAAGGCATTTCAAGTAACTACGCAGTAAATGGCAAAAGAGAATCCCTAGCTGGAAAAGGGTTTGGTTGGGGTGCTAGAGGGATTTCGGTATCAGCGGATGAGGGAGTCCTCAACCCTCGACTTCCGCAGAAGACGAGGCTGCATCCAGGCGATTCGACAGCGAGAGATGACGAGCTGGCTGGTATCCTAGAGGACCATGGAGAAGCCGACAGCGAGGATGACAATGCTCCCGTGAAATTATAGGCTGGTTGATGATCGTACCTTGGAAGCTTGGATTAGAAGTTGAGCATGAGTAGGAATGCTCCCAGCGACAAAACATTTACTTCAAAGTGTGGGCCTTAGGCGGTCCTTCGTCCCATGTCAGCTGTTGACGGGTGTAGGGGCTGGTGGTTTCTATGATTTTGACCTGATCAAAGCCAAGGATTCGAATCCTTCGACCATCTGCGAGCTGCCACCTTAGCTGGACCTGATCATAAACTTCTAAATCCTTCCGTTGTTGGTTGGGGTCCAGACTTCTTAGCATAATTGAATGAACTAACGCATAGAGCCGCACCGTCGGGGCCAATTTTATGCGAGCACAGCCCCGAGGACGTCTTCAGTGTTGGCCTACAACATGTCGCTCAGGGTTTGTTTGCTTGATCAGGTTTGCAATGGCCCAATGGCAATGCATTCGTCTGGGCCATTAAGGTATGTCGACTCCTGCAGTCTTAATGAGAAAGAGATTAAATGCTTTGGGATGATGTGCAAACGAAGAACTGGCTTCAGTGGCGGAGCTGGAAACAGATTATGGGCTGGCCGTGTGGAATGATTAAGTGATGTTGAAATCCTTCGTGTTCCCTCACGGTGTGTTTCACAAAGTGCACTGCCTTCGGCGCCAGCTGAAACGAACAACAGACGCCAGTGACGTGCGAAGCTACCACAGTAGCAGCATCCCAGCAAATCCCCCGAAATAATAAATATCATAAATATAATAAATAGGTCTAATAGCTCCAAAGACGTAAAATATTAATAGGGATTACTGCTGACACGCAGCAATCCCGGTCGCAAGAGCTTATAAAAAGACGCATAATTTTGGCTCAAAGCGCTCTATTAACCCAACTTATTTACTTACCTACTTTCGATCTAATCTCTAAGACGATCTCCATGTGGTGCATTTCAACTAGTGGAGAGTATCGATAGAACACTACGGAATAGACAACCATCTGCTGAATACCTAATGTTACTAAATGAGGATGCATCGACTGGGATGTTCCTACTCGTCTAATGCCACGAGGTACTTTATCTCACTGGCTGTTGCTAAGGAAAGCCCGTAAACACTCTGCGGGAGCGAGGAATCTGATGAGCCCCAATGGCTTAACGACGGGCTTGGAGCAGAATTACAGAACTACAGACCAGGCAGATTCAGGAGTTTCTTAGGTCTAAATTAGCACAGAAGGGCCATGTTGACAGATTAGCTTCGCTGAATGGCTTCCGACCTTGGCACCTGTGCGGTCGAGCAAACGTTCCACCTTCTTTGGAGCGTTCAGCATAACCGTGTGGACTGTGAGAACTCGACTTTCTGATGTATGGGATATTGAGACTCGTACGCAGGTCGTTGCCTCTGGTAGAATGGGATTTGATCGAGCATTCAACGGCGGCAGATCTTGCAGTACCCTAAAGTTTAACTCCCACATGGCGACTCCTGGGTGCCATGGCTGTGGATCATTAGTGAGTTACTGGCACGGTAGGTAAAGATCGGTAGGTTCTGATAGGTCAGCTTGGTTCTTGGCCGTCAGTTGGTGTATGTATCCCTATTCTGGACTTGGAACATTATTAGCCATGAAGGAAGGCGCTTAAATGTTATACTCCGTACGTACGGCGTACTTTACGTTCCAAGTCACTAGTGGAGGTACGGAGCTTCAAACTATCCGTCAGTCTTCGGCCGGTCTGACCTTCCTTGCAATCGCTTGCTATATCTCGTCAGTAGTCGTCACGATTATCTCTCAGCGAGCCTTGTGAAAAGCCAGTCGTGGATAAAATGGCACAGTGCGAGCTAACCCTAAGATTCCCCAGAAATCCTGAAACAGCACAGCTGAGCACGCTACTAGCCACGTCGACCTCGATTGCGATTGCACCCTAGTCTGGATCCATTGTTCCTCTGGTTCTGACGCTGCAAGATAGGTTCGTGCTGCGCAGCGCCTGACGTGGTGGCCAAGTATTAATCTCTACATGTCTATTCCTAACCCTTTAATTTCTGGTTACACACAGCCTACTTACCATTTCTTTCTATTTACTCTGTGTAACCTCCGTTTGAGACCTCAAATTGTGCATACTGAACTGCAAGTCAACGGCACTCACGACGTTTCGCTGACCGCGCGTTCTTTACTACCTTGCTGTCATCCACTCATTTCCACATGACACTCCGTCCTCGATACTCAATTCGTTCCTCATTGTATATGCCGGTGCACCCTGGCCCTTCCACCATTGGCCGCAAGCAACCCTCAACTCTTCATGCCTTTAGATCGATTCTATGGTGGAACCGGTCTTGATATCCTCTACCCGATACCAATCATGAACAACCATCATTTTTCAGAGTCCGAATGGGATCCTTCACATCTTGTATGTCTCTCCATTCTACCCCGTACGTTCCTGCCTCTGCCTTGTATTTACACCGGTTTTGTGTGCAGATACCGATCAACCAGAACGTGTATGAGACGCCTTATCCTATCCCAAGAATCCCTCCGCCAATAGAGATCACGCCACTACCAGGACATGTCATGACATACCCAAGACCGAAAAGCAGCCCCAGCACTTTTGGGCCCAACGTTGAAGATCTGGTCTTTGCGGAGAACCCTTCCCGGATGAAGAATGAAGACTATCACCAGCAGTTGTATTCCATGTCCCCAATGCCGACAACAAAGGCACCAAATCCTTATCTTGGAGGGGATTATGCAACGCCGAACCTGAGCATATCGCCTGGTAGACAAGGCCTGATTCCAATCGCACCAGACCCCGTTGGTCTTCGACAGATGAACGCTCAGAAGCGTATGCGAGAGGAGGAAGAGTACTCGGAGTACGGCCAAAGGAAACGGAAGCGAACGCCATCTCAGTCTGGTCCGGTAGAGCTCAACGAAGAAGAGCAGTTGTTGCTTCGGTTGAAGGAAGAAGAGAACCTCCCTTGGAAAGATATCGCCGTGCGTTTTCAAACGGACCTTGGCAAAATGTACCAAGTTCCAGCGTTGCAAATGCGATTCAAGAGATTACGTGAGCGTATGAGGGCTTGGAGTGAGACTGATGTGAGTTTTGAGATTTTTTTTGTTACTCCCAATCATCTGTGTTCTGATTCTGAGAAAGGTTCAAGCTCTTGAACAAGCCTACGAGTACTGGGAGAAATTCCAATTTGACATTATCGCCGCAAAGGTATACATTATCCGTCTGAACCACATTCACCCTTCGAGCCGAGTACACTAACATGTCTATGATCAGATGCTGGACTTCGGGGCCTCCGAGCGGTGGCCCGCCAAGTACTGTGCCCGGAAGTGGGAGGAGATACACCCAGGAAGACTACCCTTTCAGACACACTCCAACTTCCTCCAGGACCCATGGGACACCGAACGCGCAAGCCCCGCGGAATCAACCATAAGCCGCAGTCCACGTCCATTATGACTGCTCATCTCGCAATACCCCACGTGATTTATTTTTATTTTTAGGCGCACTGTTCAGCAAATTGGCGATAGCATCACAGCCCGGAGTTGCCGAGACGCCAGATTGAGGAGTAATACGGGGAAACCGCAAGAGCATAGTCAGCGAAGTCATTTCCAGGAGCCAGCGTTTTGATACGGGAATCTTTGATGAACCTAAGGTAGACACGTTGGCACACACCGCGTTTTTGGCGTTTTTGAACCTATAGAAGTATAATTCGATTTCTCTGCTGTTCTACGATCTGCATTGGGGGTTTTTAGACGCTGGTAGTCATAAGGATGGTTACATGTACATTGGAAGTGCCATATATTGGATGAATGAATATAAGAGATGTTTTGGATTGAAGCGTCGCTTGAGTTTGCCTATCCCATGAGCATTCCATCACATCACATTATCAAGCCATCATGCCTGGGGGGGGGGTAGCGTCCGAGATGTCCTGATCTTCACACACTAGCATGATCTTCAGCTTCTCGGTGTCCCCATCGAGCAAGTTAGCCTACTGTGCTTAAGGAGGTGACATATTCCGTACAAACCTTAATACCAGCAAGTTCGGATATGACCGAAAAAAGCGCCCTTAGTTTCGGAAAAACCGCAATCCCCGAAACTCCGGGAATTTTCGTTGCGGATTTTCGGCTTTTCCATTGCCCATCAGCATCCGGAACTCCCAATCCACAGCTTTACCTGACGCAACCCCGTTTGTTGAGGCAGGACACGACACATCACCCCCTTACAGTCGGTTGGGAGATCATAACCAATTTGAAATCTCCCAGAGACTTCCCACAGCTGCTTGCTGGTCTCTTGAACCGGGCCCTGCATACATCGCCAAAACCCGGTGCCTTACATATGCGACCAGGTGTCGTGGGCGGCAGCAGTTTCCCCCCTGGAAATTGAAAAGGTCGACTGAACCGCTAGGCTGTGTCGCTGGCCTAAAATGACGCCGCGAGAGGAGCTAGGAAGGCTCAGCCACAACGACCGCTACTCCGTACCTTTAAGGTCGTTCATGGTACAGTAGCGGGGGGGAAAGTTGGGAAGGTTTCAGGGCTGAGAAGGGGAAGGCCGGCGGGTCATCCTGACGTGTTTGAGAAGTGTAAGATGTGCGGGTTTTTCAAGGGGGTGCGATGAGTCATGATCTTGCGAGATTACTGTACCTACCTTAGGTACGGCCGTATAAAGTATGGAACCTAATTAATGTCCTGATGGGCCGGAAGGCCTAAGGTAGGTAGGTGGGTGGGTGGGTAAGGTAGGTGTACTTTAGGGGCCCCGGCATAGGTAAGAAGCGCACGAGTGGTGCCAAGCTTCCCGCCGCCTGAGCACCCCGCCGTAATCCATTCCGCTGGGTCCACGTGGAAACTGGGAATATATGTTACAGCAATGCAAATCAATTGTGCAACTGTTCGAACTGTGACGTGCTGGGCCTCTTTCCAACTACATATATGTCGTGCAACACTGCTACGAAGCAATTGACGTCGAACGCATCGAGTAACCCTACTACGTGGAGTAGTCATCGTTAACAGGTGGTACTCGTACTTGTCTCAGCGAAGAGAGCCAGCGCCTTAGGCACAGCCAGCAATATGAAATTTGCATGCAGCATTGATGTAGAGTTCATCACGTTGGACCAATCATCCGATCGCATCCTCCAACTGTCGCTAAAGGCGAACCCCGTTTGATCAGCTATGAAGAACCCAGAGCAGCATCTTCGTCCATGTTTGCCCATGTCTTTCATCGATTGGGTGACTCAGGACACTAAGATTGGGGTCATTGCGATAGCCCCCAAGGCGGAACATAAATCTCCAGAAGTGGTAGCCATAGTGCTCTGTAGAGGTGTGGGGTCATGACAACCTTCCTAAATCGGACTCTGATGGCTTCTTCGGGTAAACATGATGGTCTTGAACCTCAAAATCTTGGTTTCCTTCCCACACTGCGTCTGAGTTACAGGACTTGAGTTAATCGAGGGAGTACAAACGACGATGCGTTTCTCAGTCTTGGGCTTACTGATTTCCTTTGTACATTTCGTGCTTATCGCCGCCTCTCCTGTTGAGCGGCGCAATGCAACATGCAAGAAGACTAAAGTGGCAATCCTGTTAGAGTTTCAATTCATCTCTTACTTGACCCGTTTTTCTGACTTTCGTTTGCAGTGGTGCTGGACTCGCAGGCGTCACAGCTGGCGTAAGTCAAGCATGAAGATATTCAAATCTAGAATGGCGCTGAGCTCTACTAGCAAGCACTATCGAACGCCTCACTGACCGATTTTCTCATTGTCGAGTACAATAATGACATCGGCGGAAGAGTCGCTCATACCAACTTTGGGAAGAAGGCAGATGGATCCCCTTATGTTGTTGAGCTGGGTGCTAATTGGGTAAGGACAGAAATTTCGCGGTCTTTGGATCATCTGATAACTTGACTTTGAACAGGTGCAAGGTTTGGGAACACCCCCGGGCCCCGAGAATCCAATCTGGACGTTGGTAGGTTCTCAATGTGTTTGTACGATCTCTTATGAAAATACTCAATTTCAAGGCAGGCCAAGAAATACAACGTGACGAATACGTAGGTTCCATATGACTTACCTATGCGTCAGTGGCTAATAGTGTCGAGGTTTTCCAACTATTCTTCCATCGAGACATTTAACCCAAACGGTCCTGCTGACTTTACGTCTTTGTTGACTGACTACCAAACTGCCTACGCGTTTATGGAACAAGATGCTGGCTATATCTTGTCCGAGAACCTGCAAGATCGAAGTGTACGCTCGGCGTTAAGACTCGCGGGTTGGAAGCCTAAGCAGAATATGGAGGCTCAAGCTACCGAGTGGTGGCAGTTTGACTGGGAATATGCGAATACTCCAGTCTGTATCACTTGAGATTTTTTTGAAGTCCTTGATACTGATAAGGAACAGGAACAAAGTTCTGAGGAGTTCGCCATTGTCAACTATGTATGCCGAAGAAGTCTCATCTGTCAGCTTAGAAGTTAACAGGGTTCAGAATACTACCTTCTATCAATACTCGGCCGATAATAATTACGTCTACGATCAGCGGGGCTTCAATACCTTCATCAACGGCTTAGCATTCACATATTTGAAGAAGAATGACTCGAGATTGCTGCTCAATACCGTGGTTACCAACATAACTTACACCCAGGATGGCGTCACCATTGATAACAAAGACGGAAGCTGCATCGATGCCGACTACGCTATCTGCACATTCTCGTACGTCTCCCCAGAGAGCGTTGACCTCAGCCAACTAACACACCAGAAAGTCTTGGAGTACTTCAAAATGATGCTGTAACATTCAGCCCTGCCCTGCCATCCTGGAAACAAAACGGAATAGATACTTTCACAATGGCAACTTACACAAAGATCTTCTTCCAATTTCCCAAGGTCTTCTGGCCGCAAGATACGCAGTTCTTCCTCTACGCAGACCCCCTTGAGCGTGGCTACTACCCCGTCTTCCAATCTCTTGACGCTCCCGGCTTCCTCGTTGGCTCGGGCATCCTCTTCGTTACCGTTGTGGCGGAGCAGAGCTACCGCGTCGAAGCCCAGGACGACGATACCACGAAGAATCAAGTCCTCGTTGTACTAAGAACAATGTTCGGCGCCGGAAACGTCCCCGAGCCCACGGCGTTCATGTACCCCCGTTGGAGCCGGGAGCCATGGGCCTATGGGAGCTACTCCAACTGGCCACCTGGCACCACGCTAGAAATGCATCAGAACCTCAGAGCGAACGTCGGACGGGTGTGGTTCGCAGGCGAAGCGACCAGCGCCGAGTATTTTGGTTTCTTGCACGGAGCCTACTTTGAGGGTCAAGCTGCAGGAGTGAACGTTGCTAATTGCTTGAAAGGGGAGGGTAACTGTAAGGGTGAAGTCAACTACAATGTTTTGCATGGAACGACACCAGAGAAGGACTATAATCTGGCCAACGGATGGGATGTTACTAGTTTCCAGACTTATGGGTTTGGTGGCGGTGCTGGAAGTGGTGCGAACGGAAGTCTATCGCGGTAGGATTGCTTGTTTGTTGCCTGGCTTTGTGGTTCAAGAAAGATCTTGCATTCGTAAACTCGCGATGAGCTGGCGTTTTTGTTGCCCGGCTTATGACACAGCAGCGATCTGGCAGAGGTACAAAAGGTAGCTATTTTGTCTATACTGAGCCTTGTGTGTCAAGCTTTTTCAGCGTCAAATTTCTCCAGTTCAAGTTTCTTATGTATTGCACATCATGTCAAGTGAATATGTCCACCTATCGTTACAGCGTCTGATATCCTTAGATTCTATTTCTACGTATAGCACATTGTCTCAATTGAATATCTCCCCTCCCTCATTCCCTCGTTCTTCTATACTTCCACTTCTTCATTCACCCCTAGCAACGAAGACTCATCCCCACACAAGTCACAAGCACATATTGCTATCCCTTTATGATGCGTGAGTGTATATATACGGCACCTTGGACATCTTTTTTTCTTTCTTGATATTAGTATCTTCGGTCTGCTTTTCTGTGGCAACTCATCCAGGGAACATAAGCTTGGAATAAACCACCAAAGTACAACCTCTGTTACAGTCAAGCTGTTACGAATCCCACCATTATGGGCGGAGGATATAGCGATGCTCCTGCTGCGGCAGCCGGCAGCAACTCAACCACCAAATACCCTCAACAGCGTTTGCCCATGCCTCCTGAATCACGGCCAAATCCTGTGCCCACCATGTTGGAGGCATGTAACCACTTCGCCAACAACGCAACACTTCCTACCACAGGAGCTGGTAGCAGATCAAACGACGAACGTCCAAAATTACGTTTATCGGTGCACCCTCCGCCCCAGACCGGTCGCGTCGCCGACTTCAAGACCGGTCCAGCCATGAAGGGGCTACGGCAGCAGTGTATGCGCCTCCGACACCGCCGCCACTTGCAAGCTCTGGCGGATGAGAAAATTGCGGGTGTGGCTGAATGGTGAGTCTTTATCTGATTGATCTGTGCACCGGGCGGGTGTGCTGATGCATTTGTTACAGGCTGGAGGGTGTGTCATCACCAGTGGATGCAAACCCTGACGATGCCTCCAAGGTCGTAGATGGAGGGCGTGCCAAGATGGAGCGTGATGTTCAACCACCCAGAGTCGGCGCGTGCAAAGGTCCATGACGACCAGGAAGTCCCCAAAGACCTTTCCGGCACTCGCGAAGGAAAATCCAAAGAGGCAGCACTATCGAAGATCGTAAAAGACATTTCCGACAAGCGGTCTAAACGATATGTATACCAAATCGACGAATCAGGTAGAATGGTACAACGCGCAATTGAGGGTCCCTTCTCAAAATCGCCTGCGATCTCTGGACCGGAAACACCCAAGGCGACAGTTGGAAGCTCACGGGGTAAACGGAATAGAAATTATATGTACCGGTTCGATGAGTCAGGTGTGCTCCGCGACTTGGGCCTAGAGGCGACTGAGGCATCTGGAACTGGGAAATCAGAGGTCACGGTTCGGAGGCCTCTGTTTCAAGACTCTTGTCCAGTCACTACACGGGAAGAATCGACGGAGAGATCAGAGGGCCCAGTTTGGACATGTCTGTTTGAACGCCCCCGTCCAGCCACCCCCCAGCCCCAATCACAAAAGCACACCCCCCAACCCACCCCCCAAAACGGACCTAAGCCTTCAGAAAAGAAAAAGCAAAAAACCGGCATACAAGCAATGCAGGAAGCCCTCGCCGCTCTTCGCAACATAGGTTCTCAATGGAAAGAAGTAAACAAAACCATCGCCGCTGCTCGGGATATAGCTAGCTGTAAAGGAACCTTCGACGACGAGCTCGCAGGTCCCGCTTTCGACGAGCCCCCTTCCAACATCCCCGTGCAGCCACCCCCCAAAACGGACCTAAGCCTGCAGAAAAGAAAAAGCAAAAAAACCGGCATACAAGCAATGCAGGAAGCCCTCGCCGCTCTTCGCAACATAGGTTCTCAATGGAAAGAAGTAAACAAAACCATCGCCGCTGCTCGGGATATAACCAGCTGTAAAGGAACCTTCGACGACGAGCTCGCGGGTCCCGCTTTCGACGAGCCCCCTTCCAACATCCCCGTGCAGCCACCCCCAACGACCAGGTGGAGGAGCACATCACCCAACAACCCGCTGAGCGAAAAGGGATCGAGCTTGCGCAAAAGAAAAAGGAAAGAGGAAAAAACAGCAACACAGGCAGATCTAGCCGCCCTCGACGCTCTCGACGGCATCAAGCCCACCCAGCAAACGCCCAGCAATGCAAGCAGAAACGGAGGAAGAAGTCTACGCTTCCTTCGGCATCAAGCCCATCCAGCAAGACCTCGCCATGCAAGCAATTATAGTAGAGGAGGAGGAGGAGGAGGTCAACGCTTCCCACGCCACCCCGCCCACGCCGCAAAACCCAACCGAACACGAAGAGGATAATCGACCCTGGCGGGCTCAAAAAAGCCTCAGCTGGGGAGAAATCAACAGAACGCTTAAATCCGCGTGGGATTTCAACTCGAGGATAATGATTGGGAGATTGTGGAGGGAGCGGGGTTGTGATGAGGATGGGGATGGGAATGGGAGAGAGCGGGGGGGGTGTTGTGGTGGATTTGTTTAGGGGGGGCTGGGTTTCTTTTTTGTGGGGTGGGGGTGGTTGGTTGTGGTGTTTTTGGGGTTCTGCGTTGCTCTTCACTCAAAACCTCACCTCAGTTCCGTTGAGATGTGGATTGGAACAGTAGCCCTGCGAATGCGATTCTCTTGGTTCCTCGGAACAGCAAGTTTCAACAACAGCATACACTTCCCTGAAGCTCAATTCCAGTTCAGAAGTTCATTTGAGCCGTAACCTGCATACATGCCCTAAGCACGGCGGAACCACAACCCCCACAACCTTACACGAGCTCCGCTAATGCTTCTTCTGCTGACTCTCCTTGAGCACCTTCTTCACAATCTTCTGCTCCTCGATCAAAAACGCCCTGACCACCCTATCCTTGACGCAATTCGAACATCTCGATCCTCCGTACGCGCGCTGGACGGTTTTCTTGGGCTTGGAGATGTTGGCGTATTCGCGGGGGCGGAGGGCGGGGATCTGTTGTGTTTATGGAATACGTTAGCGCCTCATCTTCCTCGTATATATATATATTGCCAATGCAGGTATGAGCGGGATGTAGTAGGCGGATGGGAAGAAGTGCCAAGGGGGGGGGGGGGACCCACGCCTGGGAGTTTGATACCGCAGTCACCGCATTTGGGGGGGCTGCCGCGCTTCTTGATGTGCTGGTATTGGAGCTTTCCGCCGGGGGTTTTGACGACGCGGACTTTGTTGGAGCGGGTGTTGTATCTGTATATCATCATGAATGGTCAGCCGTGGCCGCACATTTGTAGAGGATTTTGTAGAGGATTTTGCGTAGAAAAGGCCTGTCGATGGTGGTGATGAGCTGGGGGTCTTACGGATTCCTCCGGCGCTGTTGCGGTGATGATGTCAGCTGGTGCTCTTTAGGAGAATAGGGTAGACCGAACTTACGTATGTCAGTCTTGTGGGCATGGTGGTATGTGGGGTTAGTCGTCGGCGTGAAATTGTCGATGGCAGGCTCGTCGACTATTTGTGTGGGCCGCACGGTTTCGAGTAAGCGAAACGCTAGTCCTACACAGTACACAGCAGTTAGCGTAATCCTTAGCGCTTCGGCTCTATCAAAACTTGAGGGGCGCCACAATTGGAGGTTCAACACTTACCTTGAGACTGGAGGAGTTCATCGCGTCTACAAGAGAACGTCCGGCGTGCCTCACGACTCGGCAGTCTTATTCCGTCACAACAAGAGTCTCGTAATCACCAAGTTGAGACAGGCTTACCTACGATTTGAGAAGCTATCACATCCACCTACCCTCAGATGCAATAAGAGCAACATCGCCAACGATTCATCACCATGTCCAACCTTCCACCTCCACCGCCTCCAGGATGGGGAGCGAAACCTCCTTCGATGTCCTCAGCTCCACCTCCACCTGGCTATCAACCACCTCTAGACCCCCAAGCCGCCAAATTCGCACAGAAAAAGAAGGAATGGCTTCGATTCCAGCGCAACCGCTTCGGCGAGAAACGCAAAGGAGGTTTTGTCGAGACACAAAAGGCAGATATGCCACCAGAGCATTTACGGAAAATCGTCAAGGACATAGGAGACGTGTCGCAGAAGAAATTCAGCAGCGACAAGCGGAGTTATCTGGGCGCTCTGAAGTTCATGCCACATGCGGTTCTGAAGCTTTTAGAGAATATGCCAATGCCTTGGGAGTCGTCAAGGGAGGTCAAGGTGCTGTATCATGTGAATGGGTGTTTGACAATGGTCAACGAGGTTCCAAGGGTTATTGAACCGGTGTTTCACGCGCAGTGGGCAGCGATGTGGGTTTGCATGCGGAGGGAAAAGAGTGATAGGAGACATTTCAAGAGGATGAGGTTCCCGCCCTTTGATGATGAAGAGCCGCCCTTGTCGTGGTCGGAAAATATCGAGGATGTGGAGCCTTTGGAGCCTATACAGATGGAGCTTGATGAGGTTGAGGATGGTCCAGTTTACGAATGGTTCTACGAACATCGACCGTTACTGGATACACCTCATGTCAACGGTCCGAGCTACAAAGAGTGGAACTTGTCACTTCCTCAGATGGCAACACTTTACCGGCTGAGCCATCAGCTCCTGAGTGATCTCGTCGACAAGAACTACTTCCACATGTTCGACCTGAATAGCTTCTTGACAGCGAAAGCTTTAAACGTCGCTATTCCCGGTGGTCCAAGGTTCGAGCCTCTTTACAAGGACGTCGATCCTAACGACGAGGACTTCGGAGAGTTCAATGCCATCGACCGCATCATCTTCCGTGCGCCAATCAGGACGGAGTACCGTGTCGCTTTCCCTTTCCTTTACAATTCCCTTCCTCGAAGCGTCAAGCTCTCTTGGTACTCATATCCACAAGTGGTCTACGTGCGCGCTGAGGACCCAAGTCTTCCTGCCTTCTATTTTGATCCTGTCATCAACCCGATATCTTCTCGCTCTGTAGCACCAAAGAACATTACAGTCAGTCATGAAGATGAAATATTTGGTTATGGTAACAATGAGGATGAGGAATTTACGTTGCCTGGCAAGATGGAGCCTTTTCTGGCGGACGAGGAACTTTATACGAGTGAAACTTCATCTGCTATTGCTCTCTGGTGGGCACCCTTCCCTTTCGATCGTCGTTCGGGACGTATGGTACGCGCCCAAGATGTGCCGCTGGTAAAGCAATGGTATCTGGAGCACTGCCCGCAGGGCCAGCCGGTCAAAGTCCGCGTGTCGTATCAAAAACTACTTAAGACTTATGTATTAAATGAGTTGCACAAGAAAAAGCCGAAGGTGCAGAACAAGCAGAATTTGATGAGATCACTTCGAACCACTAAGTTCTTCCAACAGACCACGATTGATTGGGTTGAAGCGGGCCTTCAGGTTTGCCGTCAAGGCTTCAACATGCTCAATCTGCTCATCCATCGGAAGAATCTGACCTACTTGCACTTGGATTACAACTTTAACCTAAAGCCTGTGAAAACGTTGACGACAAAGGAGCGAAAGAAGTCCCGGTTTGGAAATGCGTTCCATCTGATGCGGGAAATTCTACGTCTAACCAAACTGATCGTCGATGCTCAAGTTCAATACCGTCTTGGCAACATTGACGCTTTCCAACTGGCGGACGGGATTCTTTACGCTTTCAATCACGTTGGACAGCTAACAGGCATGTACCGTTACAAGTACAAGCTCATGCATCAGATCCGGTCGTGCAAAGACTTGAAGCATCTCATCTACTATCGCTTCAACTCAGGTCCAGTAGGTAAAGGTCCAGGATGCGGTTTCTGGGCACCAGCATGGAGGGTGTGGCTGTTCTTCATGAGAGGCATCATTCCGTTGCTTGAGAGATGGCTTGGAAACTTGCTATCAAGGCAATTTGAGGGTCGACATAGCAAGGGTGTAGCAAAGACGGTAACGAAGCAAAGGGTCGAGTCACATTTTGATCTTGAGCTTCGGGCTTCAGTCATGGCCGATTTGATGGACATGATGCCCGAGGGTATCAAGCAGAGTAAGGTCAACACGGTATTGCAGCATTTGTCGGAGGCGTGGAGATGCTGGAAGAGTAATATCCCCTGGAAAGTGCCTGGTCTACCTGCGCCTATCGAGAATATCATCTTAAGATACGTCAAGAGCAAGGCGGATTGGTGGATATCTGTCGCACATTACAACCGTGAACGTATAAGGAGAGGGGCAACAGTCGATAAAACTGTAGCGAAGAAGAACCTGGGGCGACTTACTCGGCTGTGGCTGAAAGCTGAGCAGGAGCGCCAGCACAACTACATGAAAGACGGTCCTTATGTTTCTTCTGAGGAGGCAGTTGCGATTTATACCACTACCGTTCATTGGCTCGAGTCAAGGAAGTACTCTCCAATACCCTTCCCGGCTGTCTCATACAAGCACGACACGAAGATCTTAATCTTGGCTCTTGAACGACTGAGGGAGGCTTACTCTGTGAAAGGTCGTCTAAATCAGAGCCAGAGAGAAGAGCTCGCTCTAATCGAGCAAGCTTACGATTCTCCTGGAACGACCCTTACTCGGATCAAGCGCTTCCTGCTTACTCAACGAGCCTTCAAAGAAGTTGGTATTGATATGAATGACAATTATAGTAGTATCAATCCTGTCTACGACATTGAGCCAATAGAGAAGATAACGGACGCTTATTTGGATCAATACTTGTGGTACCAAGCAGACCAGCGTCACTTGTTTCCTGCTTGGATCAAGCCTTCGGATTCTGAGGTGCCGCCGCTCCTGACTTATAAGTGGGCTCAAGGTATCAACAATCTCAGTAATGTGTGGGAGACTGCAGATGGAGAGTGTAACGTTATGATTGAGACACAGCTTTCGAAGGTGTACGAGAAGATAGATCTTACATTGCTGAATCGTCTTATGCGCCTGATCATGGATCACAATCTTGCTGATTACATCTCGTCGAAAAACAATGTGCAGCTCAACTACAAGGACATGAACCACACCAACAGCTATGGAATGATTAGAGGTCTACAATTCTCGGCCTTCGTTTTCCAGTACTATGGATTGGTGCTTGACCTTCTTCTGCTTGGTCTGCAGCGCGCCAGCGAGATTGCAGGTCCTCCACAGAGCCCAAACGACTTCCTACAATTTCGCGACCGTTCTTCCGAGACTAGACATCCAATTCGACTGTATACAAGATACATTGATCGTATTTGGGTCTTCTTAAGATTCTCTGCCGATGAGTCGAGAGACCTCATCCAGCGGTTCTTGACTGAACAACCAGATCCGAACTTCGAGAACGTAATCGGATATCGCAACAAGAAATGCTGGCCTCGAGATTCTAGGATGAGACTGATGAGGCACGATGTCAATCTTGGACGGGCCGTGTTCTGGGATTTGAAGAACAGATTACCTAGATCGATCACGACCATTGAGTGGGACGATACCTTTGCAAGTGTCTACAGTAGGGACAACCCAAACTTGTTATTCTCAATGTGTGGATTCGAAGTCCGTATACTGCCCAAGATACGCAACACCAACGAGGAGTTCCCCGTGAAGGACAGCGTCTGGTCTCTCGTGGACAATACGACCAAAGAGCGGACTGCTCATGCCTTCTTGCAGGTCACAGAAGAGGACATACAAAAGTTCAACAATCGCATCCGGCAAATCCTCATGTCGTCAGGCTCTACCACGTTCACAAAGATTGCCAACAAATGGAATACCAGTCTAATCGCACTATTCACTTACTACCGAGAAGCTGCTGTATCCACTGTAAATTTACTTGACACCATTGTCAAGTGTGAAACTAAGATACAAACCCGTGTTAAGATTGGCTTAAACTCTAAGATGCCTTCCAGGTTTCCGCCTGCTGTCTTCTACACGCCCAAGGAACTGGGTGGTCTTGGTATGATCTCGGGTTCGCATATCCTCATTCCTACGAGCGACAAGCGATGGTCAAAGCAGACCGATACTGGCGTCACGCATTACCGTTCGGGAATGAGCCATGATGAGGAAACGCTTATCCCTAACATCTTCCGCTATATTATTCCTTGGGAGGCAGAGTTCATTGACTCTCAGCGTGTCTGGACAGAGTACTCGCAGAAACGTCAGGAAGCCAATCAACAAAATCGTCGATTGACTCTCGAGGATCTGGAGGACAGCTGGGATCGTGGTCTTCCACGTATCAATACGCTCTTCCAGAAAGACAGGAGTACCTTGAGCTTCGATAAAGGCTTTAGGGCCCGGACTGAGTTCAAGACGTATCAGTTAATGAAGAGCAACCCCTTCTGGTGGACAAGCCAGAGGCACGATGGCAAACTATGGAATCTGAATGCCTATCGAACGGATGTCATTCAGGCACTTGGTGGTGTTGAAACAATCCTCGAGCACACGCTGTTCAAAGCTACCGCTTTCCCCTCATGGGAAGGTCTCTTTTGGGAAAAAGCATCTGGTTTCGAGGAGTCCATGAAATTCAAGAAGCTTACCAATGCCCAACGTTCAGGTCTTAATCAAATTCCAAACCGACGCTTCACACTATGGTGGTCGCCAACAATCAATCGCGCCAATGTGTACGTGGGTTTCCAAGTACAACTAGATTTGACCGGAATCTTCTTGCACGGCAAGATCCCAACCCTTAAGATCTCCTTGATCCAGATTTTCCGTGCGCATTTGTGGCAGAAGATTCACGAGTCTGTCGTCATGGATTTGTGTCAGGTCTTCGATCAAGAGCTGGATCAGCTAGGTATCGAGACTGTACAGAAGGAGACGATCCATCCCAGGAAGTCGTACAAGATGAACAGCTCCTGTGCAGACATCCTACTTTTTGCAACTCACAAGTGGAATGTTACGAGACCGTCGATACTGTTTGACACGAAGGATATTACGGAGCCCACGACTACCAACAAGTTCTGGATAGATGTTCAGCTTCGATATGGCGATTACGACTCTCACGATATTGAGAGGTATGTGCGCGCGAAGTACCTAGATTACACGACAGACAGCATGAGTATCTACCCATCCGCGACCGGTCTGATGATTGGTATCGATCTCGCTTACAACCTTTACTCGGCATATGGGCAGTATTTCCCAGGTCTGAAGACTCTTGTTCAACAGGCCATGGCGAAGATTATGAAAGCTAACCCAGCCCTCTATGTTCTGCGGGAGCGTATTCGAAAAGGTCTTCAGCTGTATGCATCAGAGAGCAATCAAGAGTTCCTTAACTCGCAGAACTACTCGGAGCTGTTCAGTAACCAGATCCAGCTGTTCATTGATGACACTAACGTCTACCGAGTTACAATTCATAAGACATTCGAAGGCAATCTGACTACAAAGCCCATCAACGGAGCAATCTTCATATTCAACCCGAGAACGGGACAGCTGTTCCTCAAGATCATCCACACCAGCGTTTGGGCTGGTCAAAAGCGTCTGGGACAATTGGCGAAGTGGAAGACTGCAGAAGAAGTGGCAGCGTTGATTCGGTCTCTGCCAGTCGAGGAACAGCCAAAGCAGCTGATTGTTACGAGAAAGGGTTTGCTCGATCCTCTGGAAGTGCATCTGCTGGATTTCCCTAACATATCGATTCGAGCTTCGGAGCTCCAGTTACCCTTCCAAGCTGCGATGAAGGTCGAGAAGCTGGGTGATATGATCCTTCGTGCTACTGAACCAAAGATGATGCTCTTCAATCTATATGATGAATGGCTTAAGACTATCTCGTCTTATACTGCCTTCTCCAGACTTATTCTCATCCTTCGTGCGTTGCATGTCAATCAAGATAAGACGAAGTTGCTGTTGAGGCCTGATAAGACTGTGATTACGAAGGAACATCACATCTGGCCTACGCTCTCTGATGAGGATTGGATCAAAGTTGAAGTGCAACTCCGAGATCTGATTCTCAACGATTACGGCAAGAAGAACAATGTCAATACGTCCAGCTTGACTAGTAGCGAAGTCCGGGATATTATCCTGGGTATGGAAATCAGCGCACCGTCAATGCAACGCCAGCAAGCAGCCGAGATTGAAAAGCAGCAGCAAGAGCAGCAGCAGCTCACAGCTGTCACCACCAAAACTCAAAATGTCCATGGCGAAGATATCATTGTCACGACCACCTCCCAATTCGAGCAGCAATCCTTCGCCTCCAAGACGGAATGGCGTACTCGAGCCATCGCCACGTCCAACCTCCGCACCCGTGCCAACAACATCTACGTCTCTTCCGACGACATTCGCGAAGACGGTCACTACACCTACATCATGCCCAAGAACATCCTTAAGCGCTTCATCACTATCGCCGATCTCCGCGTCCAAGTAGCCGGCTACCTCTACGGCAGCTCCCCACCGGATAACAACGAGATCAAAGAAGTCCGCACCATCGTCATGATCCCCCAAGTCGGTAATACCCGCGATGTGCAGCTCCCGCAACAACTTCCTCAGCACCCCCAGCTTGCTGCTATGGAACCTTTGGGTGTCATCCATACTGTGTCTGGCAACGAACCCCCTTACATGACTGCGTCAGACGTAACTCAGCACGCCCGCCTTATGGCCGCGCACCCAAGCTGGGACAAGAAAACTGTTACCATGACCGTCTCCTTCACGCCCGGCTCCGTGTCTCTAGCGTCATGGGCGCTAACGCCCAATGGCTACAAATGGGGCGCAGAGAACAAAGATATGAGCAGCGAGCAGCCGCAGGGATTTTCGACGAGTATGGGGGAGAAGTGCCAGCTGTTGTTGAGTGATAAGATTAGAGGATACTTCTTGGTGCCTGAGGGTAATTTGTGGAATTACAGTTTCATGGGGAGTAGTTTCGGGAGCGTAGAGAAGAAGGGGGTGTTTGTTAAGATGGATACGCCATTGGTGAGTTATTATGGATCATTTCCTAGCCACAGACTTGAGTCTCTGCTAAATTGTTGCTATAGCCTTTCTATGCGGATCAGCATCGACCGTTGCATTTCCAGAATTTCGCGGAGCTCGAGGACATTTGGGTGGATAGGACAGACAATTTTGCGTGAGAGTTCAAAGGACGGTCAATACTTACCGTTATGACACCAGGCAGCAATTCCGAGCAGCAAAGGAGGTATAGGCTGGCGTTTGGGTGTACTGAGTACTCGAGGTGTACGACTTCGGGGAAAGGACAATAGTTGATGGTGTAGAGAGTACGCTCTGTGTATAGCTACGGAGTAGCGTAGGTAATAGGTATCTATCCATTGTATCGATGAAATCAACCCTACACGTAGACCGATTCTATGTGGCAAAGTGAGGCAGTAGTCTGATGTCCGATTCCCGCAAACCTAAGGTAAGTAAGAGTCCAGTGTCATTGGTCGTTGCTTCATGTTGCCAAAAGGGGTACAGAGTAAGGTATTTATACAGTACCCCGCCTCCCGCCGATTGGAAACGGCGCCAATCAGGGCAAGCTCTTGAGTCTTGATGGTGACAACGGCACTCGGGTATCAAATACTCTCCAAGTACCGAGCAGATAGCTATGACAGCATAGTCAACCACCTATTCGAGCTATGATATCTACTTTAGCCGGAGAGAACCGTCTGTTCGTTTTTACTGAGGCTTGATGAAGGTACTATTTGGTGCAACAATGAGCTTCTTTTATTGAAACAATTGGGACGTCGTTAACACTTCGAATGTACAGTAACGGAAAGGCCATGATGGCCGGCGAACGGACTCCATTACTGCAAACGGTGGTCGTTGCTCCTCAGCGGCAGCGTTACACTCACAGCACGATTCGACGCTTTTGTACAGTTGCTCTCGCCAGTACCCTCGTTGTTATCGTTATACTATTCCTCCTCCCAGCGGAATGGCTGCAAGGAGGCAGGGAGGACACCTCTACAAACCTCCCCGGCAAATCACCGTATCCGCACTACTCGGCGTGGCCCCAAAGCGAGGGTCTGCTGTACAAGGAGCTGCAGGAGGTTCTACAAAGAACGCCCCAAGAAGACAAGGCTAGGGAATGGAGCCAGTACTACACTGCTGGGCCCCATCTGGCAGGGAAGAATCTCAGTCAAGCCCTATGGACAAGAGAGCGGTGGCAGGAATTCGGCGTTCAGGACTCCAGCATTGTGTCGTACGACGTCTATGTGAACTACCCAACCGGTCATCGATTGGCGTTGCTAGAAAAACCGAACAAGAGCAAAAGGAATCTGGGAATGCGAACTGTGAAGACAGACAGTAGAACTGAATACAAGGTCAAATACGAATGCAGTATGACAGAAGATGTTTTGGATGAAGATCCGACTAGTGGAATGGACAATCGCATCCCAACGTTTCATGGATATTCCGCAAGTGGTAATGTGACCGCACAATTTGTCTATGTGAATTTCGGCACATATCGAGATTTCGAAGATCTGGTAAAAGCAAACGTTAGCCTAGAGGGCAAAATCGCCATTGCGAAGTATGGTCGTATCTTTAGAGGGCTCAAGGTCAAGAGAGCGCAAGAGCTTGGCATGATCGGTACTGTCGTCTATACTGATCCTCAGGAGGACGGAGAGATCACGGAAGAGAATGGGTACAAGACTTATCCTGACGGTCCTGCAAGGAATCCTAGCAGCGTCCAGCGAGGCAGCGTGCAATTCCTGAGTAAGCACATTTAAAAGATGAGAAGAATTCGAAGCCTACTGATGATTGCAGGCGTAGCTCCTGGAGATCCGACAACCCCAGGTTATCCATCAAAGCCAGGCGTGCCTCGCCAGGAGGTTGATCATGCCATTCCTAGTATTCCTTCGGTTCCCATCTCCTACACAGATGCCCTTCCAATTCTGAAAGCCCTGAACGGCCATGGCCCAAAAGCGTCAGACTTTAACAAATACTGGCAAAGTGGTGGTCTCGGATATAAAGGCGTCGAATATTATATTGGGCCTTCCCCTGCAGATCTCGTACTCAATCTGGTCAACGAGCAAGACTACATAACAACTCCGATGTGGAATGTCGTTGGTGTCATCAACGGCACTCTTCCAGATGAAGTCGTTGTACTCGGAAACCACCGAGATGCTTGGGTTGCTGGTGGCGCTGGTGACCCAAATAGCGGCTCAGCTGCTATGAATGAAGTCGTACGAAGCTTCGGCACCGCCCTTGCAAAAGGTTGGAAGCCCCTGCGCACGATCGTATTTGCCAGCTGGGACGGGGAAGAATACGGCCTTATTGGATCCACCGAATGGGTCGAGGAATACCTCCCCTGGCTCTCAAAGTCCGCAATCGCCTACCTCAATGTCGACGTCGGCACCCGCGGCCCACAGTTCTCCGCCTCCGCCTCTCCACTTCTCAACAAAGCCCTCTACGAAGCCACCTCCCTTGTTCAATCGCCCAACCAAACCATCAAAGGCCAGACCATCCGTGATCTCTGGAATGGCCACATCGGCACCATGGGCTCCGGCTCCGACTTCACCGCCTTCCAGGACTTTGCCGGCATCCCCAGCGTCGACCTGGGCTTTGGCCCTTCCGCCAACAGCGCTGTTTACCATTACCACTCCAACTACGACAGCTTCGCCTGGATGAATAACTTCGGTGATCCGGAATGGCACTACCATGTGGCCATCACAAAAGTCTGGGCTCTGTTTGCTGCTTCTCTAATTGAAAATCCCGTCCTCCACCTTAACGCCACTGACTACGCCACGGGGCTCGCATCCTACCTTGACTCGGTCAAGAAAACCGCTACAGACTCTGCACACCCAAGCATGCAATCCCTCTCCTTCCCCCTCCTCGACCGCGCCATCTCCTCCTTCCACACCACCGCCACCACCTTCGACGCCCACGCCGCTTCCTTAGCGGTTTCAATCGACGAGAGAGTGCCATGGTGGAAATGGTGGCAGAAAGTGAAGTTATATTACGAAGTCCGCAATGTAAACGACAAGTACAAGTACCTCGAGCGGCAGTTTTTGCATCCCGAAGGCCTAGATGGGAGGACTTGGTTCAAGCATGTTGTTTTTGCGCCGGGGATTTGGACGGGGTATGCGGGGGCGACGTTTCCGGGGATTACTGAGAGTATTGAGAGGGGGGACCGGGCAGGGATAGATGTGAGTTTTTGAAATTTCTTCCTCGCCTACTCTCAATCGAGTTGCTGACGGCATGAATTTTTTGTAGCGATGGACAAATATTATCAAGGGAAATATCGATGCCGCGACGGAGTGGCTCAAGTGAACCTTTTGAAACGAAGCCTCGTTTTTGCCTTGCCAGTCCAGCGAATTGGACAAGCTGGGCCGGCTGGCGCGCAGGTGTCTACACGAGAAACGAGCTTTTTAGATACCATTTTTGCTACGCTCTCATAATATCCCATATCTCTACCTATTCTATACTCATCGCCCCGTAGCCCCAACCCTGCAAACCCCACCTCCCCACCTCCCTTCCAACCCCCCCCCTTCTCATCCCATCCCATCCCTCACCAGCGGCGCTTCCGTCCTACCAACAACCCGGCGAACAAAAGTCCAAGGCAAACCCAAACGCGGCAATGGCTACCTACGCACTCGGACTAAAAGGCCTGTTTTCTTTTCTTTCGAAAGACCAAAACCCTCCCCCCACCCCTTTTTTTTTAAAAGGCTAAAACCCCAACTCCCTAAACCCCCTCCTCGTCTTATGTACAGTAAATCCCCCTTTTCCCCCAAAAAGAAACTTTCAATCCCACCCCCCCCCCCCATTTCCCACCTGACACCCAAAAAAAACCCCTACATATAAAGAACGTGATATTCCTCCCCCTCCCACCCTTCAAAAAAAAAAAAGAAAAACCCAAAAGGAACTCGCAAAAGAATCCCCTTCCCCTTTCCCCCGCCCTCCTCCCTCTTTGCTCTCTCCAACTCACCCAACCACCCACCCAACCCCCTAACCCCCTAACCCCCTAACCTATTGCCAGCGCGCGCCGACGGTCCCCTTCACGCCTTGAAGATACCCCTGCCCTGTGTTTTTAGGCGGCTGTATATACGATACGAGGTATATATGTACCCAACCCCACTGCTGGGTAAAGTGGTGGGTTCCTGAGGATTTACTCGTAGCTACTTAGGGGGGTTTTGTTGAGATGAGGAGGGGGGGGGTCTTGCGGGGTTGATAGAGGGTGGGATGGGATGGATGGGTGGGATGGATGAGAGATGTGGTTTAGGGAGTGAAGGGATGGGTTTGCGGTGTGAGGGTGTGGGGTAAGAGAGAGATGTGGGGAATGTGAGGGGTTGATATGACTGGGGTACTCGTGTTGGGAAATTGGGGTTTGGGCAGATGTAATAATGGATACTGTTCGGTGACTGGACATGATACGGATTGATCATTGTCAATTGGGTCGAAAACGACCAAAGCAATATCGTGCAATACCATCAGCTCGCTCGCCACGCACCCATTCAAATCTTATCCGCCGTGTTGAAATCCACCAACGCCTCCACCAACCTCGCACTCATCGTCTTCTCGCCCTCCCTGACCCAAACCCTCGGGTCGTAGTAGCTCTTATTTGGCTTATCCTCGCCATCGGGATTGCCCACCTGCTTCATTAAGTAGTCCTTCTTCTTGAGCACATAGTCTCTGATGCCCGTAAGGTAGGCGTATTGCAGGTCGGTGTCGAGGTTGACTTTGACGACGCCGTGGCTGATGGCTTGCTGGTATTCCTGCTTGGAGGAGCCGGAGCCGCCGTGGAAGACGAGGAAGACCGGTTTTTCTTCCGAGGAGGAGGTTTGGTCCTTGACGTATTTTTGGTCTGGGAGGGGAATGGAGGGGTTAGTTGAGGGGGTGTTTTCGGGGTTTTCAGGGGGCTTACGCTTTCCGAGGAGCTCGGGGTGGAGGCGGACATTTCCGGGTTTGTAGACGCCGTGGACGTTGCCGAAGCCTGAGGATGTTAGTGTTTGATAATCATTATATCTGGGTGTGTTAATTACCGGCAGCGATGGAGAAATAGGGGCTAATCTTGCTGAGGGTGCTCTGGATGTTGTAGATGTCTTCGGGTTGGGTGTACAGAGAGTTGTTGTCCACATTCTCATTGTTTACGCCGTCTTCTTCTCCGCCAGTAATGCCAATTTCCTACATTTTTCTTTCAGTAACGGCCTCCCTCCTCGACTATGTCGTTCACCTACCATCTCCAGCCATTGTTTCATGGGCGCCGCTCTCTTCAAGTATTTGGCAGTCGTTTGGATATTCCAATCGACCTCCTCTTCCGACAAATCGATCATGTGGCTGGAGAACAATGGCTCGCCGTGTGCTTTGAAATACTTCTCATCTTCGTCCATCATGCCTATGCAATCGGGTAAGCCCTCGTTCAGTAGCTCTTTCTTTTTTTTGATAGGAGCATACCATCCAACCATGGGAGTAGCTTCTTCGCACAATGGTCGGTATGAAGAACAACTGGGATGCCTGCCGTCCTGCGTCAGCAATTCTATGCTGCATTCTCTCGGAGAGGGTTAGTCGAACCGTAAGTTGGGGCAATGGCGCGAATGTACTGTGCACCAGCTATAGCCCCAGCAATTGACGCCGACTGGTCCTTGTTGGCGACACCCTTGCCGGCAAAGTATGCAGCCCCACCCTGAGACATCTGTAAGATGATTGGGGCCTTTTTATCCCGGGCAGCCTCGAGGGCGGCGACGACGGTTGAGGAGGAGGTGACATTGACGGCAGGGATAGCAAATTCATGCTGCTGGGCATACTTGAAGAGTTTCCTGACGTCCTCGCCAACAATCACACCGGTCTTTCGGTCCAGTACGCTTTGAGCTCCCATATTGTTGGTAGTTTAGCGAAAATGGTTCCTAACGGTTGCAGTAAGAACGAGTCTTTTGGAGATGTCGATTGTTCACAATCTGTATCATATGTCGAGCGTTGGAGGATTGATTCTTGAGTAAAGCACGACCGTCAAAAGAAATTATGGAATTGATACAAACTAGAGAGTATTACAGCGGAGACTTTAGGGACATTGGTCTGGTGGGGCAATTTCTACGGGGACCGAAGGCTCGGAGAACATGGCGGAAAGTCAACAGGAGAATGTATCTTGAGACCGATGCCTTAGATACTGGAAATCGAAATCTACGGTAGCTCGCCGCCTGTATGGATAGGGCAGATACTCTATATCATGAGTAGGAGTCCAAACTTCCTAAGTACTCGTCGACTCGGTTGATGACATCCCACATGACATTCGGCTAGAGAACTCAGTGTGAGATCATAAGATGTGCCACTCACGTTGAACCCAAGATTCTAAACCATCTGATCCTACCTTAGAGGCATCGTCTTTCGATGTTTTCCGCGTAATGGACGGTTAGGGTTAGGTCATCGTGGAATCGAAATGATAGCATACGGGGTAGATATCTTCTATCAACCTGTCTAGGAACGCCTAGCTGTATCAGAAATTCCCTGTCAATGCCCCTCATGATGTTAGCCTGCCCATGTACCCTTTCATAAACCACAGATCACGTCGTACTACCCACCATGCTCACGTATTTGGTCCCTTCCCGATACCGGAGCATACCTCGAAACCCAATTCAAGAGTAAGATGCTCCGCCAGCTCCATACCCACTCCTGGTCTGTCCTAACCCATTGCTGAGTTTCCCACCACCCCCTGGTCCAGCGGCCTCCCTCAAGCCTAATGGACTGGACATCCTCCTCTCAATCCGTCCCAACCTTGCACCACCGCTGTGGCTCACTGTCTTTGAAAGGCGGACTGAGGACACCACTCCCTCGGCTTCAGCGGCGAAGCCATCATCAAGCTCCTCTTCCGGACTCGTCGCTTCTTGGATGGCTATTGGCGAAGACCTCTCATTTCCTGATGGTCCGTCTACACGAGATATCAGGTTTTCGTCTTCATCTTCGGATTCGGAATCTTCGGCTCCACCGAACCCTTCCATCTCGACAAGCCACCAAACAGGCACCGAACCTAACACGGCGAACGCCGCCAGAATCCACCACGGCAGGATCACGTAGCCTTTATCTAGACCTACACTAAACGTCCACCCCCCTACTGCTGGCCCGGTCGCTCTCCCTATGGCACTAAAGCTTGTCGCGACTCCATTGAGGGTCCCTAAGATCCTAAGGCTGACAGCGCTATTCGTGAGGAGAATGGTAGTGCAAGGGAAAGCGAAGATAGCTGCCCCGCATTTCAATAGCATGACAAGGAACATAGCAATTTGCTGAGCCGCAGGCGTTGGGAGGAGGGCCGTGAAGGGCGTGACAATGTAGACGATCGGGAACGTTAGCGTGCAAACGCGGAGGCAATTGAGGACACCGTAGTATCTTGCCAACGGTGGAAAGGCCGCGAATTGGATTATCATCCCACAGATTCCGTAAAGAGTGAATAGTAGACCGATGCGGTCTGCGTCTATGCCAAAGCCACCAGTGAACTTGAAGGGAAAGCGGACATTAGGATCGGCTCGTCGGTTCTCTTGCCGGGGGTAGTGCATGAAAATTGGGAGAAGTTGGTCGAAGGCCACAGAGTGGAGTGCAAGAAGGCTGTATGTAAGAAGGTTGATGTTGGATTGGCGGGAGAAGACCTAGAGAGGGGGTGAGTTCTTAAGGCTTTTATAAAATAAAGGAATCATAGGAAAACATCATTGGAAAGGTCTAGTACAACATGGTAGGATGATAAGTACCTCTCGATATGTTGGAGGAGACTGCTTGGCCGTCTTCGGTTCGAATGCACAGTCAGAGTCCCCAGTCATTGTAAACCCTGAGGATATACGGGAATGCTTGAGCAGGGAGGATGCTTGCTCGTCATGACGCTGCCATTTCGATTTCTTTTGCCTTCGTACAATTAGTCGTACTAGAAGCTTTCCAAGCACTCGGCCGTAATCACGCCGGTGTCTTTTGGATTCCAGCGTTTCCTTTAGAAACAAGATCCCCGCAGAGAGACCAACGAGGAAGAACATGCTAGCCACTAAGTTTGGCAATGCAAATGGAAAGGTTTTGAAAAACTTGATGTTTCCGAAGACTTCAGGATATCTTGTGGCAGGATCGGCAAGTGCACCACCAAATCCAGGACCGAATATGCTTCCTATAGTCCAGACAAGGGGCATGATTGAGAATGCTTTAGGTTGTAGTTCTTTCCAGGGCACCATCTCCGCTACAGTTGTTCTGATGATTCCAACGTTCCCATTGCCCGCCCCAGCAAGACATCTAGCGACGATTGCCCAAGACAAGGAACGTGAGAGTCCAAATAGAACGCTTGTGAGCATTGTACAAATCATGCCAGCTAAAATAACGGGCTTTCGGCCAAAGCGATCAGACGCCCGGCCCCAGGCAATACCGGTAACAGCTTGGCTTAAAGAGAAGACTGCGGAGGTTATTCCGGCCCATCTGGCGACTTTGTTCTTGGGAACACCGAAGCTCTCAATCATCTGGGGTAAATATGGGAATATATTTGATAATGCCAGAGGTTCTGAAAAGCGGCAAATAGAAAGTATAAGGAGTTGCTGTACAGGCAGCTTTGGCTGCTTGCGTGACTTGCCCATTGCCTTATAATTCGGCGAGATTGGATCCAGTACTGTATTAAGTGTTTTAGGACAAGTCTCTGCACGCCATCCTCTGTATATGCCTTCCGTAAAGATTCAGCCCTTCCACTTTTGTGCTTAGGGTGAGGAATCAGCGAAGATCCACTCGACGCTCGAGTGGATCTGAGAAACACGAAGAGTCATATCACATGACATCGAGCCCGTTGTGGATAAGACGGCAATAAGGTACCCCCCACTTAGGCAGGTACCAGTAAGGAAAGTCCATACGCTCCAAAGCGGAATTATCGATGATACTTGGAACGAACATTTTGTTCTAGTCTTGTGCCTAAGAGCGTCAGCTATTGGGCAGACAGGCTCATACCTTACGCGGGACCTTGATAACATAGAGAAGTGAGGTCGAGGAAAGATACAGTAGTCGCTCGGCCCCAGGATTCAGACTGAGGCTCAAACTAATCTCGATGCGGTTGGTTTTGGCACTAGTCGCGATCACCTTCAAATGCCTGATAACTTCAGCGGGAAAAAAGACTGGACCTTCACCTTAGGTCAACCCAACACCCCAACCCACCATCACTCTGCGATCAACACTGGAGAGGTCCGGCCGCAGCTGTGAATGTACTGCTGATGTCCATGTTGATCTCATAATCTTCAGATTCGCAAGGTGGACGGGGCGCGTGTTTCAAGTGTGCTGCCCCTAGGTCGAGGCAAAATCGATCAACTCAGTCTTCCTCAAGCGCTCATTTTCGGTCATTACATCCGTAGCTATGGCGAACTACGAGAGACCCTACGATGATGGATACCTTGATGACGAAGACGAGGGCATCACGGCCGAGGACTGTTGGACGGTCATTTCCTCCTTCTTTGACACCAAAGGCCTGGTCTCGCAACAGCTGGACTCGTTCGATGAGTTTGTTTCGACCACTATGCAGGAGCTAGTTGAGGAGAATTCACTCCTCACCCTCGACCAGAATGCGCCAGCGTCAGAGGATGAGTCGGACCCAATAGTCTTGAGGAGATACGAGATCAAATTTGGGACTGTTCTTCTCTCACGACCAGCCATGACGGAAGGTGACGGAAGTACCAGTGCCATGCTGCCACAGGAAGCGCGTCTGCGAAATCTCACATACTCGAGCCCTCTATACCTCGAAATGACAAAAAAGGTCACAGTAGCGCGAGAACGACCTATTGAAGAACCTAGCCAAGAGGACGGTGCCGAGCTGGACCTGGATACCCAGAAACCAAATGGAGGCACATATCTACACTGGGAGAATGAGGATGGCACAGAGGAGGATGAGGAACCTACAAAGGTCTTTGTCGGCAAGCTTCCGATAATGCTCAAGTCCAAATACTGCATCTTGAAGGATTTAACCGAAGCCGAACTGTATAACTGGAACGAATGTCCCTACGACCAAGGTGGATACTTTATAATAAATGGTAGCGAGAAGGTACTCATTGCGCAGGAGCGAAGTGCAGCCAACATCGTACAAGTCTTCAAGAAGACGCAGAGCCCAACTCCATACGTTGCTGAGATTCGTAGCGCTGTTGAAAAGGGCTCGAGGTTGATATCAAGCATGACGATCAAACTGTTCGCAAAGGGCGAGGGAGCGAAAGGCGGGTTCGGCCAGACTATCAAGGCAAACTTACCATACATCAAAGGCGACGTTCCTATCGCCATCGTCTTTCGGGCACTAGGCGTTGTGTCTGACGAAGATATTCTAAACCACATTTGCTACGATCGCAATGATACCCAGATGTTGGAAATGCTCAAACCTTGCATTGAAGAAGCCTTTGTAATTCAGGATCGAGAGGTAGCCCTTGACTTCATTGGTAAGCGTGGAAGCTCCCAAGGTGTCACGCGGGATAAGCGTATAAAATATGCTCGCGATATCATGCAAAAGGAACTGCTACCGCATATATCGCAAGTTGAAGGCAGCGAGACACGAAAGGCATTCTTCCTAGGTTACATGGTCCATCGTATGCTACAGTGTGCGCTTGGTAGGAGAGAAGTCGATGACCGAGACCATTTCGGGAAGAAACGTTTAGATCTCGCTGGCCCTCTGCTCGCTGGCCTATTCAGGATGCTGTTCAACAAATTGACCAAGGACGTCTATAAATACCTGCAAAAGTGTGTCGAGAGCAATCGCGAATTCAATCTTACCTTAGGTGTCAAATCTACGACGCTAACGAACGGTCTCAAGTACTCGCTGGCAACTGGCAATTGGGGCGATCAGAAGAAAGCTGCATCTTCAAAAGCTGGTGTCTCGCAAGTGCTTAACCGCTACACCTTTGCTTCTACATTATCACATCTACGACGTACCAATACGCCTATTGGCCGTGACGGCAAAATAGCAAAACCACGACAGCTGCATAACACTCATTGGGGTCTGGTCTGCCCGGCTGAAACGCCAGAGGGACAAGCCTGTGGGCTCGTGAAAAATCTTGCGCTGATGTGTTACATTACGGTTGGGACGCCAAGCGAACCCATCATCGACTTTATGATACAGCGCAATATGGAAGTACTTGAAGAATACGAGCCCCTTCGCTCCCCGAACGCGACTAAGGTCTTTGTCAATGGTGTATGGGTTGGTGTTCATCGGGACCCCGCTCATCTTGTTAGTACGGTGCTGAATTTGCGACGACATCATATGATTTCCCACGAAGTTAGTTTGGTGCGTGATATTCGAGATCGTGAATTCAAGATCTTTACCGATGCTGGAAGAGTTTGCCGACCGCTCTTTGTAATAGACAACGACCCCAAAAGTTCTAATCGTGGCAACCTTGTGTTGACGAAGGAGCATGTCCAAAAGCTTGAGGATGATAGAGAAATTATAGCGTCAACGGATCCTGAAGAGAGAGTAGCCAAGTTTATGGGCTGGGAAGGGTTGGTCCATCAAGGGGTGGTGGAGTATGTAGATGCGGAAGAGGAAGAAACTGTCATGATTGTCATGACACCAGAAGATCTCGAGATATCAAGGCAAATTCAAGCCGGATTTGTACTGCCCGATCCATCCATCGACGATCCCAACAAACGTGTCAAGGCGCCTCTGAACCCAACCGCCCATACATGGACCCACTGCGAGATTCATCCGAGTATGATCTTAGGAATATGCGCCAGTATCATTCCCTTCCCCGATCACAATCAGGTATGTTGGACTGCTCAATCCGCTTGTTTTGCTACTAACACCATCAGTCTCCTCGTAACACGTATCAATCTGCCATGGGTAAACAAGCCATGGGAGTATTCCTCACCAACTATGACCAACGAATGGACACCATGGCCAACATTCTCTACTACCCACAAAAACCGTTAGCCACAACAAGATCGATGGAATTCCTAAAGTTCCGAGAGCTTCCTGCCGGCCAGAACGCCATTGTAGCTATCGCATGTTATTCGGGATACAACCAAGAGGATTCCGTAATCATGAATCAGAGTAGTATTGATCGAGGTCTTTTCCGAAGTCTCTTCTATCGAGCGTATACCGATCAAGAGAAGAGAATCGGCATGAGCGTGGTAGAGGAGTTTGAGAAACCAATGCGAAGCGACACTTTAAAGCTCAAGCACGGGACATACGACAAACTGGACGACGATGGAATCGTTGCCCCTGGGGTACGAGTGTCCGGCGAAGACATCATCATCGGAAAGACTGCACCTATTGCACCAGATGCTGAGGAACTGGGTCTAAGGACCAAGCTACACATGAAACGCGACGTTTCGACTCCATTGCGGAGCACAGAGAACGGCATCGTCGATCAAGTCCTTCTGACTACGAACGCGGAGGGACTACGATTTGTCAAAGTCCGTATGCGAACCACCAAAATCCCCCAGATTGGGGATAAGTTCGCTTCGCGCCATGGTCAAAAAGGTACCATCGGTATCACTTACCGTCAAGAAGACATGCCGTTCACTAGTGAGGGCGTTGTACCGGATCTCATCATCAACCCGCACGCTATTCCTTCCCGGATGACGATAGCTCACTTGATTGAATGCCAGTTGAGTAAGGTCTCGTCCCTACGTGGCTTCGAAGGCGATGCTACGCCCTTCACCGAGGTCACAGTCGACTCGGTCTCTCGGCTACTTCGTGAGCATGGCTATCAGTCTCGCGGCTTTGAGGTCATGTACAATGGCCACACGGGTAGGAAGCTGGTGGCGCAGGTCTTCCTGGGCCCGACATATTACCAGCGGCTACGGCATATGGTCGACGATAAGATCCACGCCCGAGCACGAGGGCCGGTTCAGATATTGACCAGGCAGCCTGTGGAGGGTCGAGCTAGAGATGGAGGTCTCCGATTCGGGGAGATGGAGCGTGACTGCATGATCTCGCATGGCGCGAGTGCCTTTTTGAAAGAGCGGTTATTCGAGGTGTCGGATGCCTTCCGGGTGCACATATGTGATATCTGTGGGCTGATGACTCCCATTGCGTGAGTCCTATATTGACAGACCGGGGGGGAGTCGAAGCTGAAAGAACGGACCCCTGGCTAACTTTTACGTCAGGAACCTCAAGAAGAATACGTTTGAATGCCGGCCTTGCAAGAACAAGACGAGGATCTCGCAAGTGCACATTCCGTATGCAGCCAAGTTGCTTTTCCAGGAGCTGGCATCGATGAACATTGCGGCTAGGATGTACACCAAGAGATCGGGTATCACCGTCCGATAGGCTGGAGGTCGGGAGGTCGGGAGGTTTGCCTGCAGCCCAGTTGGAGCACGAGTTCCGTCATCCCCTAAATCCCCTAATCTGCCATTACAGTTGGCGTGGCCTATCAGCAGTGAGGGCTGCCTGGGTACGCCCGATTCAAGTTCTCTGTCTCTGTCTATCATCCTTTCCAATCTTGGAAGAACGGGGGGCCTTTCACATTTCAGCATTGCGACGGCGCAGGGTCGGGTGATAGGTGGTGCTTACATGCATGATAGGCCGGGCCGGGGCAGGGGCCCTGGAGCGATCACCTGCGGATTGTTTGCTTTTGGTCTTTTATTATTTGCATTTTGTACGCCATATTCCTCATAGTTGAATAACTACGTAGCTGTGTGGCAAAGCTCAGTCGCTCCGGACAAGAAGGTCGATATAAAGACTTATTCTTATTGTTTGTGATGGAGGTGTCGAATAACAAGGGGAGTATTCCGTAAACGCTCAACTAAAGTAAATCATGGACTGCCAAGGTATCAAGGGATGTTTCCTGTATTGGCTCTGTTGAGGCCGGTTAGACGTACGTTGTGATTGGTTGCTGGTCGTGACTCGGGGCCTCGGCGAAAGAAACCCCGCTTCTTCATCACTTGGGCTCTACGGAGTACGGAATACTCCGTAGTATTCCCGACATCAAGTCCTACTCGTAGGTATTCTATCTATTCCGTACTAGACTGCTACTGTGTAGTCCTATCACATCGCATTCCTCTCGACTCCCGACTGCACATTTTTCTATTTTTCTCTTTTACTCTCTCTAGCCGCCATCTCTGCTTCTTTTCCTTCTTTTCCTTCTCTGGCTCCTCTAAGCGCCGAGGAACTTCCCACTCGCTCATCGCTGCACACCCAAGCCAAAGCAGAAATGCAGGTTACTGACTGTACGCAAAATGCATGCAATCGAGATGCAGCTGATGCATGCAGCCTCCATACAGAGCTCGCAGAACCGGCCAGCTCCCACATAAGAAGCGCCCACCCCCTCCCACCCTTCTCATGTTTCTTCTTCAGCAAGCCTTCAATCTTCCTTGAGCTATCCTTAGTAATTCGTACTTTGTTTTTTTTTTGCAACTTTTTTGCCAAACAAGAGCTGTGCTCTTTGTTGTTCATTTTCAAAGTATTTCGGTAACCTAATTACTGTTATTGGTCGCCGGTCGACTTTTGGGATAGCTCTTACTTGCTCGCTCGCGCTTACGATTGCCCATTGTCTATGTACGAGGCATTCTGAGTACTTGCTTGTTTACTTCTATTTTCAACATCGTCGACGTCCTAATCCTGCTTAATTCGAGAGATACGAGTGCTCCGGTAGCCTCTATCAAGCAGTCACCGCTACCATCACCACGCCATTAGGACCTTCGAGTTTATTCTGTTCATCACCCTCGCGATCCAAGCCAGCATCATCGACTAGACTTATACTTACTATTTTACTTACTTAATCACACCACCACAATAATGGCTGCCACTCAACTATCTTTCGCTCTCCGTACTTCTTCAAACGTCAAGACCACCCATCTCCTCGGTTCATGGGATAATTACTCTGGCCAACTTCCACTATCCAAAGACTCCTCCAAGTCTGGTGGATGGAAGGGAACCTTTCGCTTTTCAAGCTCGACGCTCCAACCGGGTCAACGGTACTGGTACTACGTAAGCATACCTTCGCCTGCCACACTTCCACTCTGTGTTCTAACATCCAACTCAGTACATCATGGACGGCTACCACGTCTCCCATGACCCAGCTCAGCCATCGACCAAAGAGCCAACAACGGGCCGCTCCCTCAACATTCTAGACGTTCCAGCCGGTCGGTCGTCGGGTGCACCAACGTCAGGCCACAGCAAGCGCGATTCCCGTCAATCAACGGAGATCCCCAAAGGCCGTTCGCTCTCGCCCAGCAAGATCGCCCATCCCAAACCCTCCAAACCCTACGCTTCTCGACGTGTTCGCGAGGCCGACTACAGCACCTCGCCCGGCGTCGATGACTTGACATCACAACTCGAACAAGCTTCCCTCTACAAGCTCCGCAACATCAGCCCCGCATCTTCTGTTGGCTCCAGCCTATCTAGTCGGAGTTCGGATCGAAGCTCGCCGAGCTCGCTATCGTCCCTCAGTGACCCATCCAGCGCCAGCGGCTGCCGCTGCAATCGCTATGGTCTCACAAGGAAAGGCGATAGAGTCAAGCTCGATTGTGGTGGAAGTCGATGTGGTTACAGTGACGATAGCTCCTCGGCTTGTTCGAGCAGCGATTCCGAGAGTGAGGAGGAAGAGGAACGACCAAGGTACCAGGAGATCCGACCACGTCAGCGCGCCGAGGTTCGAAGACGATGAGTGAACTGGTGAAGAAGGGTTTTTCGTTTCAGTGAAGGATTTTTTTTTCTTTTGAGAACAGTCATTATTCTAATGCTACCCATCTTGGCTGGTCTGAGATGACCACTTCAGCCATACCGCAGACACACACAAGGTCGTGCACTAGCACAAGACACAAGTGCCGCGGTAGGGTTGGCGTGCGTGACAATCAGAGATTCGGGCAGATCTTGCCCGGCAGTTCTCTACACGGCAAAGAAGGATACCTGTACCTAGTACATGGCCTATTCTGGGGAGAAGAGATTGGAAGAATGAGATGATGAAGCGTAGATGGAAATTGAGATCGGAGGAGAGGAGAGGAGGCAGTCTCGTCAACCACACTGCGTATTGAGGTAGCTTAGCATAAAGAGATATCAACACTGAGGAATGCTCGTTTCACCCATCGTTGTGAAATGTTGCAATACCTAGGACTATTCTTACTGAGATTTGATGACGAAGCAATTACTCCGTACGGAGTACTGCTATTGCAACTCGGCCTCCACTGCGAAATGAAATCGACATCCCCCCAAACCAGCCTAGCGCCCTTTCCCGCTAAGCCGGCATCTTCAACCTCGTCACAACTCGCCCAAGCACCTGGAGTACACATCCACCTCCATGTTCCTCCGCCGCTCCGCCATTGCCCTCTCGCGGCGCGCCGCAATCACTCCCATCGCCTCCCGCAGTTTCACCTCCTCCACCATCCGCGGTGCGCCCCTCCTCCGCTGCCCCGTCCAGTATCTATGAAGCTAAACCGTCAAGCAGGAGCTGCCAAATCTGATGACCCAAAGCCCGGGGAGCCGGAGAAGAAGATGGTTCCCTTTGAAGGTGCGTCTCCTGCCTCTGGTCAAGCAGGTTCCAACGCTCGACGGGTCGATGCTCATGTGAACCTGAATAGAACTCAAATCAATGGACGACCTTCTTCCCCCGGGAGCGGAGCCGGGCACTATCCCTTCGGATTTAGAGCAAGCGACTGGGTTGGAACGGTTTGAGATTTTGGGGAAGATGCAGGGGATTGATGTGTTTGATATGAAGCCGCTGGATGCGAGTCGGAAGGGTAGAGTCTGCCCTTTCAATTTGAGAACAGTGTGGAGGCATTGGTGTTTCTCCATTGACTTTAGGGTTTGAAAGTCTGGTTTGGAAGAAAGCTCTTCGGGATCAGTGCTATGGAAAAGCAATCGCGGCACATGGTATTGGAAGAACAATACTGACAAAACCCCCGCAACCAGGAACCCTCGACAACCCCATTATGGTAAAGTCCTTCGGCGACGAACAATACGCCGGCTGCACAGGCTACCCTGCTGATTCGCATGTTACTATCTGGCTTACTGTATGCCCCCAACCACCTCCCCCACCCCGAATTCGCGTCGACACAGTCCCCACGTCCATCAACGTACTTCCCGTATCGCAAGCTACCATATGCTAACCAATGCCCTTTGCGTATGCCAGATGTCCCGCGACCGCCCCGTTGAGCGCTGTCCTGAATGTGGCAATGTGCTGAAAATGGAATACGTGGGTCCGCCAGACGATCCGCATGCGCATCACGGGCACGGTAAGTGCTTATTCCTGCTCCTACGTCGATACTGCTGCAGTGGGAAAAGGGATAATACTGATGAGATGGCACCAACGCAGACGCCGACGGCCACCACAAGTACGAGGAACCAAAGACGTTTGCGGATTTCGTGAGGCCGGAGTATCGGTAGAAATGCCAGAAATTGAAGCGGAGGCAGGAGAAGGACCGGGGTGGAGGGGATTGTATCTTTAACAACGGATTGTAGCAAAATTATCCACGAAAGTGGAGACCACAACGCGAACGTCAAGCATACCGGTCCACAATCTCAGTTCATTCATCTCCAGACTTCGGGATTTTCATCTCCATCTTAGTTGTACGCGCACCCCAGCGAACTGCCCTAGAAACCAACCAATCAACCAACCAGCGCACGCTTTGCCCAACCATCTGTAACCAAACGATCCCTAAACCGCATAGCCCTAGCTTTACTCTTCGCGGTTTTGATCCCCCGCATCCCACATCCCTCCGCTCTTCCCTCACCCCCTTCCCATCCCATCCCAATTCCCTCCACGCTGCTAAATTAACCATCTTTACGTTTCTTGAAAGTAGATCTTTGGTTTTTTTCTTTTTTTCTTTCTTTTTTTTCGATATAGCTTAGTTTGGTTTAAGTAGAAGAAGTAGGGGGAGATGGGTGGGTGGGTGGGAAGAGGAGGGGGAAGGGAGAGGGAGATTTGGTGGGGGGGGATGGTGAGGGGATGGTGAGGGGATGGTGAGGGGATGGTAGTATAAGGGGGGGATGGTGAGGGATGGGGAGGGATGATGAATTGGGGGAGGGAAGGAGGTTGGTGAGGAAGGGGGGGGGAGAATTGGGGATGGAAATGGAAATGGAAATGGAAATGGAAATGGAAATGGAAATGGAAATGGAAATGGAAATGGAAATGGTGTGAAAGGGATAGTGGGGTTTGGAAGAGCTGTAGTCTAATCGCAGACCTACTGTACAGTGTTTTGGATTGTTGCCAGTGGTTGTATTTCTTTTTCTTTTTGATGTTTTTGATGTTTTTGATGTTTTTGTTTTGAATAGACTAGACTATGATTGGAGAGTCTCTCGATAGCTAACAATACTGACTCGCTTCGACACCAACAACGAAACAAAAACCTCCACCAAACTATGCCATTTCAACTTCTCAAGCCCCTACTTTCGGTTGTTCCCCCTCATCCCTAAGACCTGCACCATCCGCACAAAAATGTTAATAAAATCCAACTCTAGATGAATACTCTCATTCACTATATCCCTCCTCACCATCCCCCTCTCCGCCAGACGCGCATGCTGCAGTATTTTTTGTATATCATACAGCGTGAACCCTCCAAACACAGCCAGGCCACCGTACAGCCAGACCCTCTCGCTCCAGAGCAATGTCCGCGCTGCCGTGGCTGGCAATACTAGGGGCGCGAAACCGCTGACGGCGACAATGGCGACGCCGGCGAGTAGGGGACCACCGAGGTAGAGGTATTTCTCTTGCTTGGCGGTTGCGCCGACAAAGGCAATCGAGCCCATCATGGCGACGGTGTAGAGGCCGGCGCGGGCGAGGAGGGCGGGGTGGAGAAAGAAGAGGGGAGAGAGGATAGCGGCCTGGGAGAGGTTGAAGGTGGACCAAAGAGCGTATTTTTGGACGTAGCTGGTAATGAGAGTCAGCGAAAGACCATGTCTGGAAGATTAAGGGTGGCGGTTTGGAAGGCGAAAGCTTACTTGTCAGGATGCGTAGCGAACGTGCCATACATAGATCCGATACTCGCAGCCAAGCTGACACCAATAACAACCCATGGGTTCGTGGCCATGAGTCTGTAGCTCCATCCACTGCGGTGCAGAGCTTGAGCTGCTACGCCAATCATACCGAGACCGAGGCCAGTATGCATGAAAGTTTCATTGAGATATGACCGCTCATAGGGCGGCATGCCTCCATCCTCACGAGTCTCGCGGTTGAAGACGACATTTGTGGCGACGAGGGTGGCGCCCACGACTGCGGCACCGTAGATGAGACGCTGGTTTAGGTTGCCGGTATTGGGCGCAGGGATGGGGCGGGCGGACTGCTGGTAGGAGCGGCGGAAGGTTTGTTGGATGACTTGGCGGTTTGTGAAGGTGGTGAGTGGGGAGGTCTTCGAGAAGGTGGGGGCTTTGAGAGGGGAGGCGTGGAAGGCCCGCGTGGAAAGTGAGGTGGATTTGGGTAGTTGTTTGATTACTGTGGTGAGGGCGAACGGTCGACGAAGCGCGAACGCCATACTTAATACGCTGTTGCAGTCGGGGTTAATTTAACGTTGAAGAGAAGAGATGAAGTTGAAGAATCTGGAAGAAGCTCTATGAGGTCAAATCTATATCAAGGTAACGTGACTTTCTACGTTGACCGAAGGCCACCATCTGCGCAGCTAGCTATTTGCGGTCTGCGGTCTGCGGTCTGCGGTCTGCGGTTTGCGGTTTGCGGTTTGCGGTCTGCGGTTTGCGGTCTGCACTGCATTTCTACTCAGTGAGTCGGTCTGCGCGGTAAGGGAAATACTCTGTTGGTATCTCCTGTCTATAATATTTCACAAGATGCGCGACCGCTCGTCAACGAGTCCATACATCCTTCAGCCATGGTCATTTTCAACAGCCTCAACCCCTTCGGCACAAGCAACCTCCCGCCACCAAGCAAGATCATCTCTCTGCGGGTTTACCCCATAAAGTCATGTCGCGGCTTCGAAGTTACTCATACTACTTTAACCAAACGCGGACTCGACCTCGATAGGCAATGGATGTTTGTCGACGCCTTAACTAGGAAGTTCCTGACTATCCGGGATATCTCCAAGATGACCCTCGTGCGGACCTCCCTCAGCGTTGACGGAAGTCTTTTACAAGTAAGGATTGAGGGTACGAACAAGAGCGTTGAAATACTGGCGCACCCAAGCCAAGAGTGGCTGGAAGAACATGCAAAGCTTGTCCCTGCGAAAGTGTGGAGCGCAGATACCGATGGCTATGAGTATTCAGATGATGTCAATGGCATCTTCTCGGACTTCTTTGGGCGGAAGGTAGCCCTCCTCATGAAAGGACCTACACCACGGATCCTCTCTGGTAATGGAGCACCTGAATTCCTAGGGCGGACAGAAAGCACTCAATTTGCAGACGGTGTGTATATATCACCCTTACTCTTCTACACAGCCTCCTCAAAACTCCACGATACTAACTCTACCCTAGTCCTACCAGTCCAAATCGCCTCCCAAGCCTCCATCGACGAACTCAACACCCGCCTAAAAGCCCGCGGCCACTTCCCAATCACTATAGAGCGCTTCCGCCCTAATATAATCATCTCCGGCACCACCCCTTGGTCCGAAGACACCTGGTCCGTCGTCCGCATCAACGGCGCCGTCTCCTCTTTACCATCCTCCACTCCATTCCTCCACTCCTCCGCCCTCGACCTCGACGTCGCCTCCCGCTGTGCGCGCTGCCAAGTCCCCAACGTCGATCCCGACACCGCGGAGAAGAACAAGCACGAACCGTGGGATACGCTGGTGTCGTATCGGAGAGTGGACGAGGGGATCAAGTATAAGCCTTGTTTTGGGATGTTGTGCGTGCCGAGGAATGAGGGGGCGGTGGAGCTGGGGATGAGGTTCGAGGTTTTGAAGGTTACGGAGGAGCATTTTTACCAGAAGGGGATGTGAGGAGGGGTGGATGAAGGGGTAGGTGGGGAGGCTTTGGTAAAAGCTAGGGGGTGGGCAGAAAAAGCGTAGACAATAGCCGGCTTACGTAGATGTAGCTATATAGATCGATAAACTTTCTCGTCTTCTGGAAATAGTATAACCGTCAATTCGGGTTCAATTGCATACACATCAAAAATAAACAGAATCGAACAAGTATAGGAAAACACATCAATCTTTGACCTCTCCATACCCAAACTGCCACCGGCTCTGATAGTTGACCTGGCTATCAATTCTCGTTTACTAATATTTAGCACCCCCTAATGCTGAAGAAGTTTGTATAGGCATCAAAAATCCCAGAGCAAAAAGCTATCGACATCCCTTTTCTTATGCTACAAAGATCTTCCCCAAGCTGTAATTCGCTTTATGCGTAAAACCCTGGGTTTTGACATCGCTGAACATTCAAGCCTATAACCGCTCGCCCCATATGTATGCTACAGTACATACGATTGTACGCCCCTTTCCGCCTACCTGAACCCATATGTATCTCAGAATCATGAACTTTGTGTAAAAATCCGCAACTCCTATGTCCAGAGCTCCACTTAAGGATTATGAAAAAGCCTGCTAGCTTCCGTCCCTCACTGTCCCGTATCAAAAATCATCAACGGCCACGGCTGCCCTGTCGTATTCATCGTCTGGGGCATATTCGCTGTAGGCACATGGCCAATAGCTCCCTGATCGCTCCTTCCCCCAAGCTGCATCAGCGCGCTGGCAGAATTAATATACTCCTGCGGCTCCAGGTTGCTGGCCACGTTGCCCGCCCACTGACGCCACGATGACTGGCTGCCCGTGCTGTAGAGGTTGGCGGCTGCGTAGCTGTTGTCGTTGGTAGTGGGGGTGTTGGAGTAAAGGTAGGCGTTCGCGGCCGCGGCGGTTGCTTGTTGGGGGGTTGTGTGTTGGTGGGAAGCGGAAGTGAGGACGGAGGCGGGGTAGGTGGACGTGTCGAAGGAGTTGGGGTTGGAGACATAGGGGGCGAGGCCGGAGGAGGTAGGTTCGGGGTAGGAGTATTGTTGTGTGTTGTAGGTATCGGACGAATGGTTTGTCATGCCAGGGTCGTTCGAAGACGGGTAAGTGTTCCCCGTGTGGTTGCCATCGAGGTTGTTGTTTGTAGTGGCACCGTTGCTTGTTTCGGTGTACGACGCATATGCGTTCTGGTGACTGTAGGTATCTGGGTTAGGGACGAGGGCATGATTTGGGGAGACGCGAGGAGAAGTTTCATGCTCTGTGGTAGAAAGCGCCGTAGAAGCGGTCTTGGATGCCAGATGTTGCGAGATCATGTCGAGGGTGTTATCAACGGTAACGCGCACTGCTTCCTGAAGGCGTTTTCCGGATCCTGCACTATCATCAATATCTCTCTCGGCAGCTGTACGGTAAAAGTGAAACATACCTAGCAGTCTGCCTACATCACCCGTGATGCTTAACCAAGCGTCCATGTCCTCCCGCAGCGTTGCAAAGTCCGCGGACGTTATGCGGTCTCTTCGCTCCCAATAGCCGAACAAAGTCGTAGAGATAGCAAGAACGTATAGCGCTCCAGTCTGCCAATTTGTGTCCAGACTTTTGTAAGCTTGAATTTGTTTGACATGGTTAAGCATCTTCTTGGAAACATCCATACAGATAGCAAGGTTCTCGTTGTTGAACTCCGGATTCGTAGTGAGGGATAAAGATGGATGACGGAGTAAGAGACGGAACTCAAGCTCCCAGACGTTCATGTATTGAGAATGCACACGACCTTCCTCGTCATTGGAGGCTGATCGAGCGATCAGCTCGCGCGGGCACTGCTCGCAGCACTGGCGTAGACGATTTTCGAGTCGTAGGACGGTTTCAATGTAAGATTGTGGTGATCTCTTCACAGCATAGATATTATTGTACAAGTCCATAAAGATGGGCTCGATCTTGAAGACCTCGATACCAACAAGGAAAGTGCACTTCCCTGGTCGTGACGTATCAATTCCTTTCTCACTGAGTAGATCGTCATCGATTCCTTCAGGGAGCTCAACATCAAAGTCGTCAACGGCGATGGCCATGGGACGTCCAAGCTTGCCAGAAATGATAATATGGATAGAAAGTATCGACCAGAAGATACGCTTTCGCATCTCGATCTCCAGAACACTTCTCTTGGGGTTTGTGGGCGCCCACCTTCTGGAAGACCTATGCAATCCGAGCTCAATCGCTAAATTGAATGTTGTAGTGGTCATCATCCAGCAAGCCCCAGGTTTGGGAAAACTACGAAGATGCAGGGATATCATAGTCAAAGCTTGCACGTCATGCATAGTATGGCTAGCCATTAATTGAGGGAAGAATCCTAGAGCGTAGTGATAGTGGAGGTTTGAGGTATTGTTGAGCTTATTCTGCTCGTCAGCATTTTCCCAATTGCGCGCTGCGCACTGATAAAACATAATCGCGAACATCATGTGAACCAACACCGTATCAGCCGCTGATGGTTCGTAGTGGTCTTTTGTGTCGTATATTCTTGATAGCTAGGGAAAGTCAGTAAAGTTTGACTACAAAAGGTAAGCGCCAGGAGGAATATTTATCCTACCATTGACATGAATGACGGCTTATGCAGGAATGGTAGGTATGGATTGATCACTCTGAAATACCATTGAGCGTACGTAAGTCCCTCTTTCTTTGGCGGCAGCGAAGGTTTTTGTGGCTTTGGATTCGCACTGAAAGCAGTACGGATAAAGGCGTGATAGGACTTGTTGTAGACAGGCTCGTCTTGTGGTCTTGACGGGTCGGGGTCATCAAGATCGGCGGACATGTAGTCTGCAAGATCTATCTCCATTCCCAGTACGCTGAGCGCAGTCCCACGGATAGAGCTCAGAAACGAGTCACCGGAGGATACACCCAGGTAGTTGTCACCTGCAAGACCACTGCGGAATTCTGGGAGACGAAAGAGATTCGAGTCCGGCTCCAGTACCGTAGAGGATCCATTTGGTATAGGGTTGACTTGCGTTGCACTGCTTTTCGTTGGATTACCAACGTGGCTATTGCTTCCCCACCGCTGATGGTTTCTTCCACTCCCTTGAGATTGGCTCCACTGTTCCAGAGGCGCAGTCACAGATTCAAGATAAGTGTCAGTAGGCTTAAGATCAACACCCATGGAGATCAAGCGGCTTTGGAGTTCACGGTTGTGGGCCTCCATCTCCTGCACCCGGCGCTCAAGGCTTTGCACATACCCTCGTGTGGTGGCAACGCCAGTGATCCGGTCGGTGGTCCTACATGGCGATTGGTTCTGCATACACGGCGAGCAGCCCTCCGGGAGGTCATCGCAGCGCATCTTACGAATCTGGGAAACGTAGTAAGTATATAACTCCTAGATCTAGAGGACTGATCAGATTTCCTTACCCTGCACCTGTCGCATGCCTGCCCAGTGCGGTTCGACGCTGAGAGCTTCTTCTTAACATCATTGCTGTAATCGGCAGTCGAGCCCTCTGCCTTGGTCTTGGACACTTTGATGCTATTCAAAGGTGGCCCGTTGTCCGGGGCTTGCCGTTTAATAGGCATCTTCCGAGGAGCTTGCCGTTGGATTGGAACAGGCTCTCTAGAGGTTAGTTTTACTGGCCGGCCGTTTCGAAGTACTCCTGGTGGCGTTCGTGCCTTGGCTGCTGGAACATCTGGCTTGCCATGGAAGGACTCGGGTTGTTACAAAAGGCAATGTCAATCTACCTATCTACCTCTCTTTTAGGCTGTTGCACTCAGCCGCTAACATGAGCACCATGTTTTGTATTACTCGCTTATTGCGGTCGCCTAAAGTGGGACGACAAAGCTTATCTAATCCTAAGACGACCTCAGACGTGTGGGGGGCTAAGCCCCTGCAGGTTAGCGCTTTGCTTACGAAAGCTGCGCCTGCACTGAGCTCGCGAAGTAAGCAGAGCTAACCAGAAGGGGCTTAGCCATGCACGTCTGAGGTCCTGAGGCAACTCTACAGAGCACTAAAAGTAAGTACATATTGAAACCGCAGTCTAAGTCTAGTTTGCAAGAGGCATATTGCTACTAATATCATTCAAAGTAGATTCAAGTACACAATATCTACTACCGCCCAAGATTTATGGCAGACCTTCAAACTCTCCGGCTGGCCCACCTACCTACAGATCTCTTAATTCACGTGGCTCTATATCGAGATCTTAAAAATGCTCCCTTCCTCCGCCAGCAGCTTCTTAATGGGAACAACGAGTACGAGTATGCACTTGTAGATGCCAGTGTAGTAAGCAGAGACGGTAGTTGACACCTTCCTATATCTGCTGAATGGTTTTTGTTTAGATCATCTCGACCACCCATGCCCTCGCAGCTGTGTTTAGAGCTGCAAATGATTTTCAGAACAAGCGTCTCAAATCACGAAATGTCCATTCAGAGATTGTCTTTTCGTTGAGCCCGAATAACAATGTAAGGTTATCCATGGACGATTTTCCAATTGGCTACGTTATTTTCACTTTCTCACTCAACTGAATTCTCTTCTCCCTGTGCCGCAGATTGCAGAATCCTTTCGTAGATTTGGCATCACAGATACGACATCAAATCTTCTAGTTATTAAACTGTCTACCTCGTCTGAGATCACCCATGAAAAGGTGCAACAGCACCTGAGGACTGCCGTTGAAGGCACGGCTGTCGAATTCTCGGATGCAGAATTGTCCAAGATGACTGATATGGCGCGGGTAGAGAAAACCTACAAGATCAACTCTCACCCCCAAGTTGTGGGTAAGGAAGCGAGTTGCAAGGGGACTGTGAAGGCGGAGACAGAGAAGAATGAGCTTGAAGTTATTGTATTGGGAATGATGGCCTTGAGAGGGGCGAATTGAGGTCTTCTCCATCCGTAAGGATGGAGATGAATATCGAATTTACACGCTGCTATGGTAACAGCTGTAAGTTCCCGGTACCGCTGCTAGGTTTCAGAGCTAAGGTTTCAGCTCGAACAGTACTATGTACTACCAATCCTTCCTCAAGCAACCTTTCAGGTTCATAAGAGAAACGCCAATCTCTCTATTTGGTCTTCCTTTACCCCTTGCTACCTACCCGTAAATCATCCCATCGTAGACTTCTGCTTATATGTCAGCCTTGTCGTCTTCCAATGGATGACTGTTAGTACGCGACTATTCAGTCATGCTCATGCTCATGCTAGCATATCAATATCATATCCTTTCTGTGTGGCTTTACGACCTATTTTCTGATGGTGACAAGCCAAACCTCTAAACATTGGCATGACAGGCTTGTCTTCGTCCATTAAACGAAAGGGAACCACTAAACGTACACCCCTTTTTACTACATTGACGCCCCCTACTTACTAGGTACATATACGCCCCCCCCAGAATAGGTTTAGTGGTTACCCAACTAGGGTTTGGCAGCTTTGAAACAGACGAACATCTGTATTACTTGATTTTATATGAGCGGCTCACCAAAAATCAAGTATCTTTGGGGTCGATATGTTTTTCGAAGCTGATTTACATTTGCAACTACATATCAAATTTGAAACACCCCGTAGAAGCCTCCACCGTTTGAAGCTTCCTGCTGATGTTCGGATAGAGACTCAGCCGGAGCTTCACCCCCTCCACCCTCTCTACCTCCTCGACCTTCTCGACCTCCTCGACCTAGCCCTCTACCTCTACCTACGCCCCGCGCCCTACCTCCCCTACCCCTCGCTTGTGTTTGCCCTAGCTCTTGCTCAGCCCGTTGTTGCAGATACGCTTCAACGCGTTCGAATTGGCTTGGTTCGCGTTGAGTAGAGTCCTCTAGCTGTTGTTCACAGCGTGTACGAGCTGCAGCTGCAGTTGAACTAGCTGGTCTACCCCGAGCCCTTGCAGTAGGTGGATATTGCACTGAAAGTAGTGGATCGATGGGTTCCGGAGCTACCTCCGGTTCGTTGTTTGCACTCGCTACCCTAGCTAGTTTGGTGAAACGCCAGTGAGGATGCACGTCCTCCAGCTTCAAAATGTAGGGCGCCTCGCTACAAATTCGAGCTTGAATTCGATGAGCCTTGAACCGGCGTGTAGTCTCTTTCGCCCGACAGGACTCGTAGATTTGCCACCCCTATCACGCTTCAACCAAATTTTATCCTTGATTCCCCGCTTGTTTTTGCTCGAGCGTTTGATATTGAGCGCGTAACCGTGAGCTCCAGCCCATGTATAGACGGCGGCGATGAGCTCCTCGTGGCTCACATAGAGCTCACCCACTGGAGGGGGTGCAAGATCCATGGCGGCGATGAGGTAGGGTGGGTGGAGGTAAAGTAGTTGGAAGAACGCGTGCGCGTGCGCGTTGTTATGATTTATTCGTCGCTAAACCCTAGTTGAGTAGCCGCTAAACCTATTTGGGGGGGCGTATATGTACCTTACCTTAGCGAAAGATTAAGAGACAGTATAACCGTAGTGCTACCGTAGCAGAATCACTAACCTTGATGAATATGTATTCTGCAATGACACCGCATAAAGACGGTCGCGCAATCTTAACATTTATAACAGTTATCTGTTATTTTTTCCAGAGACGTGTCAGATTCAATGCTTAGTCAGCTGTATTTTTGACTGTAACATAGAACTATTGTACAACCTTATCTTCCTTACAACCTCATGTGCCCTGTGCATGCTTCGCATCCAACATGCATAAGATACTATTCATGACGCACTTTTGCAGTCGCTTGCTTGATGACCACGCGTAGAAATTGTCTGAATCGATCGAATATAAGCTTAGATTTGCAAAAGCGTTGATGTTGTTCCAAATACAGTCTACCCGAAGATAAGGTTTGACATTTTAGCAGTATTGTATCTGTTATTTTCGATTAACTGATATTTATCTTGAACTGTATCAAAGATAATTACATTCATGAAAAATAACAGTAATAATTCTTAAACATTTCATTGAAGATACATTATTTTTAAAGTACTGTAACAGAACTGTTTCTACAAAATGACTGCATAAAGACTGTTTCAGTCAGAAGAACCGTAGCACAACCGTAATGTGTTCTCATAATCTTCCGCTAAGGTAGTAAACAGGGGGCGTCAACGTAGTAAAAAGGGGTGTACGTTTAGTGGTAACCAAACGAAATGCGCCGCTTTTGCGCAATAGGGGTCGTAATAAGACTTTGGGCGACCAAAGGTGTCTTAGCTGGGACGGAGAGTGGCCAGTACGAGGTCTGCGGTGGATAGAAGCGAGGCTGAGATCAAGGTCGCCTTACTCGTAGTCGTGTGAGTGAGGTGGTGAGCGTTGTTCTGCAGAGTGCCTTATGTGAATTCATAGGAGAGCGATGCACGATCAATCACATTTGCCATGGCGTTGACTACCTCAGGAGCACGGTCAGGCGTTGTATGGAGAGACATTGAATGCGTTGGAGATCCCACGTTACACCTCTTGGGACCCATTCATAGTTCCTCCGCTCTTCGATTCTCTACCTATCGTGTATTGTGTATACGTCAGTCACCATCCATCTAGGCATCGTCTTTTCTGATTTACGATTATTAATTTCCAATATTGAGCTTTCATCATCATAATAATAATAACAAGCTTTTGTTTCTACATTATTTTCAGCAATGATAATTGCTGCCAACGTGAGATTGACAACAGTACAGCGAGATCAATCTACAAGTTTGTATAGCTTCAATTGCTGAGGTTCTCAGTAAATCCGAGCCCGCAATATAGCTACCGTCGCAACAATCCGAGCTCTCATAACCTCGTCACAAACAATGGTCTCTCATCTCAAAGCCCAGCCCAATATAACACTCTTCAGTGGTTTCCAAGGTTCAGGAGCCTACGTTTGGTCGCCCTTCGTCATAAAACTCGAAGCTCGGTTGCGCTTTACCGGACTCTCCTACCGCACCGAGGCTGGATCGCTGTTGAAAGCTCCAAGGGGCAAAATTCCCTACATCGCAATTTCGAGGAAGGACTCTGATGGTCAGGCTCCAGTCACCCCAATGATTCTTGGGGATTCTACGCTTGCTGTTGGTTTACGAATCGGCCAAAATATGAACACACTTTGGAACAATCCTATTCAGGTATCTATAGCATATTTCAACAATTGCCGAAAGATTCGTAAAGGAGGGCGTGTTGGATGACCTCAATGCCAAGCTCTCTCCAACGGAGAAAGCGCATGATTTAGCACTCAGAGCCCTGCTGGAAGAGAAGCTGTATTTCTACCAGGTGGGTGTGCTCGTCCAAATGCTTTCCCATGCCTACCGCCAGCTGAATTTTACCTGTCATCAAGTACAAAAACTGACACTCGACTACCCAACCCCTAGTGCTACGAAGGATGGCACGAGAACTATTACACCACGCGATCACACATTCTCTCAACGCTGCCTTACCCTGTCCAGCTCGTTGTTGGTCTGCTCACCTACCGCAAAATCAGCCAGATTCTGTATGGTCAGGGTACCGGGCGGTACTCCGCGGAAGAGATTAGCTCGTTTAGGCAGCAGATCTGGGAGAATGTCGATGCGCTTCTCGTTGCGTCGAGAAGGAAGAATACAGAGACCGGCGCCAATGACACGACGTTTTGGGTCTTGGGAGGGAATGGGCCGTCTGAGGCGGACACGGTTCTGTTCGGGTTCATAGCTTGGGCGCTTGTTTGCACTGCGTACGTTCCACTTAACAGTTAGGTGGTTCGTGATTATACTGATAGTTCTTGCTAGGGCGCCTGAGACGCAGAAGATGGTGCGAAGCTCCTCCGCAGTGGTGGACTATGCGCGAAGGATCCATAACCGTTACTATCCAGATTATGCCTGCTGGGACTAGGAATGCACTGTTATTAGGCACAGTACTCACTGATAAACAATTTAATGCTTTTCAAATCCCAAATAGTCAGAGTTAATTTATATTTGTTCATATCGGAATCTCTTCGAAGCCTTTTATCTATTCCTGAGATTTTCAATACTCTCGATGGAATTGATCTTTCGAAGAGCACAAATGCTCACGTCTGTTATATGCATACATCTTGGCATGAACTACGTTAAACAAGGGAAGGACTTGTTCTGCTGTAAAGAGATTTGAAGCATCGCTACCAGGAAAGGTACAGGGGGAAAGTGGCCAGAAGGTACGGGTCCTTCAGACTGATTTCGTTGAATGAACACCAACTTCTCGTCGCGTTTTCCGCGGTTTCGTTCCATCATATTCGAAATCGACAGATCATACTACCTGTTTGTGAGACCGAATAGGTTTAGCAAAAAAGTTAACTGCTCCTCTGACGGCATAATGTCACTTTGGGTCTCTATGATGGTTTAGGTAACTTCTTGACATTTGTGTTAGTTGTCATTCGTGCGGAAGTGGAAGACCATCAGTCAATGTTGTACGGAGCAGATAGCGAACTCGATATCTTTGGTGATCCGTAATGTGATGGGTGATATCGAATAACTACCAGGTTGGAGGTCGTACAGGACCTGTTAGCTACCTTACCTTACTCCGTACATACTGCGCACTACGCCCTAGTAGAGTAATACCGACCTTTACACTTTAACCCCACGGGATCAGCGAATCAGCACTGATCTGCAACAACTGCCGACAGAGCAATATTTCTCAATTCCTCAGCTAAACCAATTGTCTCACGCTGTCCTGTCAGCTTCCCTCTCCAGTCTCCACACGCGGCTGAAAAGACTGATCGACTGATTGACGATCTCCACGCGGTTCAAGCGTCATCCGTTATCTATCCGGTACCTTAACCCGAGCCCCGTTTCGCTACTACAGAAGACTTGAAACATGAGCACTGACTGCTCCCTGGGATGGCCTGAAAAGCTTCCACAGCTTCTTGCGTCTTCGCGTGCATGACACACTTCCTTGTCGTGCAGGGCAAGGGCAACTGCAAGTGGCGACTAGGTAGCCTTTAATTCAATTTGAATTCTCAATCGCGCGCCTACAGGAGAGATTCTGCCTTGTTAGCCAGCTGCCCTCGGGGACTTCTACATCCCAGAAATCCACGAGGATAAGGGCACTTTGGTTCTGTAGCGGGCGCTGTGTATTGCGGAAAGCAACCGTTGAAGCTATTAGAGGCACGTCCATTCGATGCTATGAGATTTTGAAGAGACAGCTAATCATGCAGTAAGCCTTGTAGCCTTTGGCGAGTCTGTAAGGGTTTTCATTCGTTAGCGCCGACGCTGTTTGATTCCTCCCAGCATACCATCCGAGATTGTCAAGAGAAGAAGCCAGTGGATGCGCATACACCAAGAGATGTTACCGAGTCATCGGTACTCTCCTTCCTACTTCAAGGCAGCTTTTGACATTTTACCTCTCCTTCCTAGTCACCACCTACTATGCGGCGCCACAGGACCAGTGCTGGAGGCACTGCATTTGCCACCAAGGCAAACGCAGCACCTATCCCGGATACTCTCTCGTTGATTAGGACGTTCAATTCAGAGACAAATCCGTCAAGACCAATCCGACCCTCACCATTGACTGCATCCACCATTCATGGCATGCCATTGGACATGCTTGACCGGATAAGAAATTTCCCGCTTTTCCTCTCCGCTCCTGATAGCTTCCTTGCGGCCATAGGGAAACATCTGCGACCTCAGCTGCATTCACCACATGACTATATACTCACAGAAGGTGACGACGCCAAAGCAATGTATTGGTTGGTGCGTGGAGCAGTTGCCGTAACTTCAAGAGATGGCGAAAGTACCTATGCTGAGTTGAAGCCTGGAGCCTTTTTCGGAGAGATAGGCATCCTCATGGACATACCTCGAACGGCCACGATTATAGCACGTACCAGGTGCATGTTGGTTGTCTTGAAGAAGGAGGACCTTACCAAGGAGCTGCCTCGATTTCCAGAAGTAGAACGGGCCATCAGAGATGAGGCTGCGGAGAGGCTGTCGATACTGCAACGAAAGAAGCGCGAAAAGCTAGCTACAACCCAAAAGGGAGCTACAGGGGCTACGGGACGGGGCAAAAGAGCTCGTGATGGTGAGGATAATGAAACCGGCGATATCGTAATGGCAGACAGTCATGGGACCTATTCCAACGGAACACAGATCAACAAGAAGCGGAAATCACCATCGCCTGGTCTTGTCGAAGCAGCAGCCTCCAGTGCTCTCGGTGATGGACTGGTCAACGTAAGGCAATTGCTTAGGGAACTCCCTCTATTTTCGGGGCTACCCAACGAAATTCTACATTTCCTTGGACTAAACGCTCAGCCGTGCAATTATCCGCCGTTTACGGACATCATACAGCAAGATTCGCAGGGTCGTGAGGTTTTCTTTATAGTACGAGGAGAGGTTGAAGTGATTGATGAGAATGTTCCGGGTCAAAACCAACGACTTCTCCCAAACGGAGCCGGAAGGAAATTAAAGCGTGGTCTACAAGTCAAGGCCCGCTTAAAACCGGGACAATATTTCGGGGAAGTTGCCAGTCTCTCACTTGCGCCTCGTCGGACTGCTACTGTTCGATCAGTAACCTCTGTGGAATGCCTCATGATTACTGGAGATGTCCTTTCGAATTTTTGGATGAGATGTCCCCCAGCCCTCAGAAAACAGGTCGAAATGACCGCAAAACAGAGACTACAGTCTAAGTCAGACAATGACGTTGTCATGACAGACATTGGAGACTCTACACCTCCTATCGATGAGCTTGCCATTGCGGACAGGTCACCAAAACCAGGGCGGAAGAAATCGGTCCCTAAAGTAACATTCACTCATAGTAAGACAGAGAGCCCTCATAAGCCCAGCCGTATCGAGGACCGTTCCATCATGGAACCTGCAGATCCTGATCCATTTCTGAACGTGGATTTGGATAATATTCGCTCAAGGTCTAGACGAGGATCTCTGGCGCCTCCAACCCCTGAAGGCGGACAATCCAATGGCAAGGAAACCCAGGAGAGGAGGTCTTCACCGCCAGGCGCCCGCTCAGTAACTGCACCGTCTTCGAAATCCAAGCCTGCGTTTACCACACCAGATTTTCGTGGGAAATCTAAACGGCCCAAAACACTACGACGTCGGCCAAGTGAATTCAGTCAAGGATCACTGCCAGACAACATCCTTATATCTATTTTCAGGCATCTTGAACTGCACCAGCTAATGCGATTACGTTTGGTTTCATTGCACTGGTCGAAGATCCTGAAAGGGTCACCGGAGCTGTTGCAGACGCTAAACCTTGCAATGTATAATCGAATTATCACGGACGAGATCCTCATCAACCGGATCTGTCCCTTTGTGGGAGCTCGGCCTCGAGCCATTAATATTGGTAACTGCTTTCATATCACGGATGAAGGCTTTGCAGCGCTCGCAACAACATGTGGTGCGAACGTGGTCTCTTGGAAGATGAAAAGTGTGTGGGATATTACGGCACAAGCAGTTCTAGAAATGGCAAACAAAGCTAAGAATCTGGAGGAGGTTGACCTGAGCAATTGCCGCAAAGTCAGCGACAACCTTCTGGCTCGTGTGGTAGGCTGGGTCGTTCAAGGATCCCCTGGTAATATCGCTCATCAGAATTTGCACGGCCGACAAGCAGCTGCAAGATCTGTTGGTGCGCCAGTACCGCCGCAACCGCCACCAGGAACAGTTTTCGGTTGCCCGAAGCTCAAGAAACTAACGCTCTCGTATTGCAAGCATGTGACTGATCGGTCCATGGCACACATGGCTTATCATGCTGCATCAAGGCTAGAGCAGATAGATTTGACGCGGTGTACGACCATTACCGACCAAGGGTTTCAGCATTGGGGCCAGTTCCAATTTACGAAGCTGACCAAATTATGCTTAGCCGACTGCACGTATCTCACCGATAATGCTATTGTATATCTGACAAACGCGGCGAAGGGACTACGAGATCTTGACTTGGTATGTCCTGCCCTGAAGTTCTGCTTCAGATCCTCTCTGACATAACCACAGTCCTTCTGCTGCGCTCTATCAGATACCGCCACCGAGGTCTTGGCGCTTGGCTGCCCGCAGTTAAGGAAGCTTAACCTCTCCTTCTGCGGCAGTGCCGTCTCAGACTCATCCTTGCGCAGCATTGGTCTTCACCTGCTCGAACTGCACGAGCTATCAGTCAGAGGCTGTGTCAGAGTGACCGGAGTCGGTGTTGAGGCCATTGTAGATGGGTGCCACAAGCTCAGTGCATTTGATGTCAGTCAGTGCAAGAACTTGAACAAATGGCTCGATGCTGGCGGGATGCAAAAATTTGCAAAAAGAGTTCGTTTCCAGACAGTCGCAGGACCTGCGAACAAGGCCCGGTGACATTAGTATTGGGGATTCAAAGACTAATCGGCTTCGTCATCGCGTTTAGCTCGGGTCGGGTTGGGTTGGATCAGAATCTTGGCGATGTTTTTGCATTTACAGTGGAAAGAGCTTCTTGAATTACGATGCCATGATATAGGACGGACGTATTTAGGACTTATAGCCATTAAGGATATAATTTTGATTCTTTCATGAGACTAACAAACTGCTTGATGCGGCTCTCCAACGCTTGAAAGTGGTGTAATTACGTTTTGACCACACTGGAAACACTGTGGTAGATACAAAGGGCAGCAGGAATACTGTACAAACCTTCCAGGAGAACTGTACTTCCTCCGAACAACATGAGAAGCACGCACTACAAATCTCAGCAACAGTCACACACTATACCGTCGCTCAATATACCCTTGAAGGAAATAGCCTATAATGTAGACATTAGCAGATTTTTATAACGTCTACTACGCGTGAGAAGCACTCCTGCTGTTCGTCCCTGTTTCGGTTCCTGCGGTTACGAGACGTTTAATGGTCGTCGAGAGACGAAACAATGTACCATGAACGTAGTCTCATAGTGGTCTTCATAAGCGTAGCACTCATGCATTGCTTCTTATCTTACTGGTGCTTGAGAAACGATTCTTGTCTCATATGATGATCTTTTGGTAAGGGGTATCATCTGGATGTGGACGGAGTAAACAAAGTTTGCCTAGCAACAACCGCGGCACCTTGTTATTCCAACCTCGTCAATACAAGTCACGATGTCGAACATCCAAGGGAGCTGAAGGCGAGTGCACAATCACTGGTTCCTAACTCTGACGTGCCTTCCCATCCTCCTGCGCAATTCGCGCTCCGCCGCTATGGCAGCCACAAACCCTATTCTTCTTTCGTCCTCGCCATCACATTCGATAATCTCAACTACTCCTCCACCCGCCTTGAACGCCGCCATGTCCTCTTCCCCTGGACTACCGTCTCCTTCTCAGCTATTTGTGAAGAACACCTTATGCCTAGCGACAGGCAGTAAGGTGGGTCCAGGGCCGAAGGGGACTGTGTTAGGATTCGCGAGCGCATCGAGTCTTCTACGTCAAGCATATCCGGAAGAAGGATCACGGTCTCCGCGGATTCCTGTAAGAGCAGAACTTGCCGAGAAGAAGAATCAGCAGAGCTGTGACAAGCCAGCTTCAAAGCGGAAAAAGGCAGCCGTCCGGCGAGAAGAGGAGGAGGGCATTGTGTCTAAAAAGCCGAGAGCGCCACGAAAGAAAGTCACAGTGAGAGAATCCAGCAACGAGACCCCTATTGAGGCCAATAAGCCTCATGCAGCAGAGCGAGTTGAGGCTTCTGAAGCGCATGTGGTGGAGAAGAGCCGCACGAAAAGGCGCAAGGACGAAGCACAGATGAAGATCAAGAAGACTAAGATAACTAAGCCTGGAGCTATTAACGATACCGCCAAGGCGACAAAGACGGCCAAAACACCGAAATCAAATAAAGTCAAAGAGACCGAAGAGTCAGGTAGCGTAGCACTGATCAAGAAAAAAGAGGCGTCTGAGGCGAGCACAGAGCCTCTGAACTTGGAAAGGGCTGTCAAAAGGAGAAGAGACTGGACACCTACGAAGGATACTTCTTTAAATTTTACACGCTTGGTAGATAACAAGGTACTGTCTGATGTATCTATTACAATCCAAACTCCTCTAAAGAACAACTTGCCTGCTAGCCAATTTGGGAACGTTTTGGGAGATTTTGGATATGTTCAGCCGAGCCATTCCTCAATGCCTGCGCCTGCAATCCTACGGGACGTCAATGGTAAGGGCTCGACTAAGAGGCGGAAATTGGAGCTTCTTAATACAACCATCTGCCCACCCCCTCAGCCAGTGAAGGCGAAAAGAAGTACTTCACCCAAGAAGAAGCCCCAAACTATTACAGAGAAGGCAACAGCTCCATTCGCTCCCCCTGCGCCGCAGATTACCTCGCCCTTATTACAACATCTTGCTGCTTCGGAACCTCAAAGCAATACTGATGCCGGACCTCTCAATCTTGCGAGCACGTCAGACAGAGAAAAGCAACGCAAGTCACCTGTGAGAAAGGTCAGAAAACCAAAAGCTGCCACTACCAAAGTGAAAAAGCAGACTTTCAAAGCTCCAATTCTTCTATCGCCTGAGTCGGCTATAAAGACTGCCAAGGATCAAGACCTAGTTTTTGGTACTTGCAGCCAACTTGAGAGCGAAGAATCTCCGACATTCATCAGAGATCTACGAAAAGCAATTGAAGTGTCAGAAACGATGGCTGAGCCGATCATTACTAGTCCAACTATTTCCAAATCCACAGGCATAACGTCAGGCTCATCTACGAAAACCAACGTAGCTTCATACGTAGCTTCCAGGAATCTATGGTCGGTTGCGTCCAGGGACTCAGGTGGCTCATTGCTACATGCCGAAGTGGTAAATCTTGTAGATTCGCCGTTGCCCAGGCAGATGCGTATGGTTGAAGGTGTATCTCCACTTTCGAAGCCAGTGTCTTTGGATGCTCATGTGGCTTCGGTTGAAGCCGAGGTCGAGTGGAATGTCCCCGAGGACCTTTTCGGACCTCGTGAGAAAGGCGTTGAAAGACCATCAATAGTTGAACAAGGCACGGCTGCTACTGAACAAAGTATACCTAAAACTGTGGCTGAGGAATCATTAAACGGACGTCCAAGGAGCCGCTCTCCAGTCAAGAAAACCAGGAAGAATGCTGTCCCCTCAAAACCTGGAGCAAGTGCTGCTAAATCTTTGCCAGAAGGAATGCCCAACTACCAAGGGTTTACAACCACCGACCTTGCCAAAGCAGTTGCCTCGTATGCCTTCAAGCCCATCAAGAAAAGAGAAGGTATGATAGATCTCCTGGAAAGATGCTGGGAGAGCAAGAATCGAATAGCTCTTCAACCATTACCTCCCAACATAAACGTACCACAGCCGCCAACTGCTGAGGCGATGACCCTAGAGGCGCTCAAGCAAAGCAGCTCGCCCCAGAAGAAAGGAAGACCACCCAGAGCCACCATTCCAGTCACGACTGAAGTTGCAGCTGCTTGCAATCCGCCTGCCAAGAAGCCACGAGGCCGACCTCGCAAAGCGTCAACAGACGCACCATCACCCAGACAGCGTCCTACAACATCGTCAAGAAAAGCTCCACCCCTTACTAAACCTCGCCGCTCCAGCACCCCAGCCCCCGTCGACGAAATATCCGACTCGGACTCTATTCCCCCCACCCCTTCTCCACCCCGCCGCCGCTCCTCCAAAACACCCTCTACCCTCCCGCTGTCCCCAGCAAAACCCAAAATCATTCTTCCCACCACTGTCACCCCCTCTTTCTCATCCTCGCCAGATATCATCCACTCCATCACCCTCGCCATTACCTCACACCCCCCAACCCACAACCCGCTCAACCTCACCTACCACGAAAAAATCCTCATGTACGAACCCTTGGTCATAGAAGATCTGACCCGCTGGCTCAATGAAGGTGGACTGGGAAGGGTGGGTGTGGATGAGGAGGTCGGGGTGGGGAAGGTGAGGGAGTGGTGTGAGGGCGGGAGTGTTTGTTGGGTTTGGAAGGGTGGCTGGAGGGGGAATAGAGTGGGAAAAGAGTAAGGAGTTGGGGGGGCAGGGGGTAGCTTGGGTTTTGGAATGGATAGGGGTTGGTGAGAAGGTGGTTGGATGCTTTGGTGTTGAGGTTAGGGCTGGGCTGGGGCGCTGGATGCTGGATGCTGCCGCGCTTATGCATTTCTTTGAATCCTTAATGCCTTGGCTGTAGTACTCTTAGCTCGATATGAGCTGTGTATGGGTGGCTTGAGTACGATGCCGAGTACGATGACTATAGAAGAGGATAGAGTAACCAGATATCCATGTGTCAACGCAGTAAAATTCTCTTTTCGTTGTGATCCGGTAATACATAGATACCCCAACTGCCAAAATCCCACCATAACCCCCTCGCTCTGCTCGAAAAAAAAAACGATGCCACGGTCCTTCGTCTCCTTGCTCCCAAGGCAAAGTCCCCCTCTGACCCCGCATTCTGTCAACACAAACACCAGCTCCCCCCCACCTCCAACACACAAACACCCTCACTTCAAACCTACTTCAAAGCCTCTCGACGCTCCGTACCGGCGTCGAGGATGTCGAGGTGGAGGTGTATGCTTGGAAGGGGAAGTGGGGAGGGGATGCGGTGGTGCTGGGAAGGGGGTGGAGATGGGGGGGTGGGAAAGCTGGGGGTGGGTGTAGGTTTGTAGTCGAGGGGGAGGCATGGCGGGCGTAAGCGGGCGTTTCTTTTTTTCCCTTCTTCTTCTTTTTTTTTGGTGGGGGGACTCTGGAGTTGGAGGAAGGATTACTGTAGAAAAGAGAGGGTCTAATAGAGTCGTGCTGGAAGGGTTGTGGGATTTGTGTTTCAGAGCTATGTAAGTTTTTTTTCTGGAGAGTAAGTAGGATTTTGTGAGCAATTTTGTATTGTGAATGGGAGTATGATACAGTGGTGGGTTTTGATGGAGGAGGCTGACAAGGGGACATATGAGGAAGGAAGTGAGAAAACGAGTGCGGTTGAGTAGTTTGTATGGTATAGAGGGGCGAAATAAATATAGGAGTGATTGTTGGGGGAGGTGGGAGAGCTTGTGATGGAAATGCTGAGAGTTTGATGGTTAGTTTTGGATGCCCTTACTTTTATGCGCGCCGCACTATTCCTTATCTCCAGCCCTTGCGAGTTGGCGATGTGCGATGTTCCTAGGTCTTGGGGTTCCGTGATCAAATAACATCGAGGCTAAGGAGTTGGAGTTGGCGGACTTGGGCGTTGAGAGGGGCTTCAAAGGGAAGGGTCAGAGTAACGAGGTTTGTTTGATGTAGATGTAGGAGGTCATTCGACGTATTCTGACAGTAGAGCGGTAGCTTGCTTGGTTATGATAAGATGTTTTATGACAAATCTACCTATACCCAGCTGGTTTGCATGCTTTCTAGGAAACAGATTTACTATTCGGCACCATCTAGCCTCCCAATAAACAAGCAAGCAAGTACACCCTTTTCATGCAAAGACAAGCTCTGAAAATGTTGGGTAATAGAGGAAATTGATATTGAAAGTCCTGCCTTATACATGGCGGGAGTTGAAGCCGTGTACCCAGTAGAAGGAACCACAATTCTTGGCAATTGACGCAGTCCTTTGGTGCGGAACAACCCTATCAATACCAAGGTGGTGGACGGCCATAATAATCATCAGCGTACCAACATCGGCGAACGGGCCGGTATGCTGGTACTAGGTATACCGGGCGTTCGATGACGGACGGAGCAATGACCACAGTATGATTCGATGATCCACCTTGAGTTGATCCACCAACGACAGCCGATTTCCCGTCGCCTGTCGATTGGCCATCACGCGGGGTTCCGCCAGTGCGTGTGGTTCCGCCTGTGTGTGTGGCTCCACCGTCGCGTGTGGTTACAGCATTGCTTGTACTTACGGCATGGCGTGTGGTTACGGCATTGCTTGTGGTTCCGCTATTGCGTACTGTTCCGCCGTTGTGTGTAGATTTGTGGTTTGTGGTAGGTTCAAAAATCGAACGAGCCGGCATGCCACCGTTCAAGTGCCGTTCGTTCTCCTGATGAGTATCATACTTTTTGATCGCTTTCTCACACTTTTCGCGATCATTGGGCGTTGAGTTCTTCAGGAGCTTACTGATATCCGCGCGGTTTTTAGTAAGATCAAGGCGGATGTAGTGAGCTTCGCAATACTCGTCGAGCTTCGCTGGCTTGATTTGGAGTACATTCTCGAGTAGCTCTCCCAATTCTGGAAATTTGGTCAAGAGAAGCTGGCCGCTCATTTTCGAAAAGCGGTTCTTAGTAACGACCTCCTGTTCGCTGTCGGTTTCGTCATCACGAAAATCGGTCTTACGCCTGGAACTCCTCATAGTGGCGCCTCCGTGTGAGGTCATCTGGCCATCATGGCCACGTCTCGTCAGTGCCTGTGATGGACCTACACTCCGTCCCATTGTAGTGCTAAAGCCGCGCTCGTCCTCCTCTTCGATTTCCCCAAGGCGGGTTGAGCTGGCCCTGCTAGGCCCATCGCGTGTAGCTATTCGGCTATGACCGTAACCTGCGCTCGAGGATTGGAAAGGTCGTGAGCTCCTGAGCTCGTCTCTGTTTCGGCCATCGTCACGACTGCTAGCACCGGTTCTAGAGAGTCGAGAGGTGCCGCTCTGGCTCTCGTATTCGTCACGGCCAAAATTGCCTTGATCTAGAGCATGGGAGCTTGAACGGTCCCCACTAATCCTCGCCAGAGATTGAGAATCTGACCGACTGCCTCCACTAGCTCTTTCCAAGGCTCGAGAGCTGCCGCTGGTACGGCTGCGATCCTCGATCTGGTGTCGGCTGCTGGTACGGTCATGGTCTGCGATCTGGAGCCGGCTGCTAGTACGACCACCTTCATCAAGGTGGCTTCCTCCATAGCTGCGACTGCGATCGTCAGGACCATGACTCTTGCCGCTGATGGATTGCCTTGATGGCATGCTTGAACGACCTATAGCAGCGTTGTTAGTTGGTCTTCGCAAAGAGCTTCCGTACAATGAGCTACAACTGACCTTCGTAGGCTGGATGTGACCCTCCCTGTGAGGGCATCTTGGAGGTGGATATGGTTTTCGGCGCCTCACAAAGGAATAATGATGTTCGAGGCTTGGGTAAGAGATGCTTTGGGTGCAGTAGAGCTTTGAAGATTCTCTTGGTTTGTAGGAGAAAGAAAGAGAAGCAGAGAGCAGGAATACTGGGCCTTTATATAGAAATCAGAGTTGCGGTGTTCGAGTCAGTATAATGAGTGAAACCTCGGATCCCCATATCCAAGACTCCGATCTTCTAATTCCACCTCGAGGCTCAGAATAAGATTGCTACATTAGAGTCAGCTACTTCTCCGTCAATTGTGCTATTGCTGACAGCAAACGCGCTTACACGTATACAATATTCACTACTAGCGGTGGTCTGACTTACACGCATAAATGGTACGGATTAGTGGATGCTCTAGATAATCCAGGACAACTCATAACATTATTCCAACCATGATCTTTGAAGGAGCGTTGTACCAGACCACCCTGAGCTACAGGCTTCGAAGTATCACAGGCTCCAAGCTGCCTGTCAAACTCAGTGGCAGTCTTCATGGCTCAGGCAGACCTTTTGAATTGCCCTGACGCTATGCCAATGTCTAAAAAATGATAGACTTCATCGACTTCTGCTTGGACCCAAATTTGAGTGATGTGTTAGAACAAGGGTCTGCATCCACGGAACGAAAGGATAGGTAAATATTGCAATTGTGGGATAGCCGGCCTAAGTTCCTGGACGTTTGTATGGCTTTGTAGTTGACTCTTTCTTTGCTAACTAGAACAAAGTGTATGAGTGGTAGGGTGCAGTCTGATCTACCAAATGAGGGCCATTTGAGACCGAGTCATATTAAGTCCTACCATCTTCCATAACATGGGAGCCACGGTTTCTGCCGAGCAGAAAATCTACATATGCCAATTTTCGACCTCTTGCTAAGCTCAAGGCATCCTGGAGAAGCCCGAAAGCCAAGCTGCTGTAAAGTCCTATCTTGACTGTACGTGCGGCAGTGACGAGGGAAAACATGTCTGTATGCGTCAACTACTGGCCATTTAACACTTAAGCTTGTACTAATGGACCTACTCCAGGCACTGAAACCTCCGGCTACACTCAAGCCGGCCACCACCGTTGATGCAAAGTCTCTCTTACCTCCTCTTACCCTGTCGACGGCTTCTTCAATCACAAAGAAGCCTCCAGCCCAGAAGGCTACTTTGGATCCTAACTTCAGCCCCTCTTTGACCCCTCCCAGCATCATATGGTAATTCTTGCTTTTGTGGTAGAGGTACCAGCCTGTTGAGGTAATTGGAAATCTGTGCGAGTTTTCTGCCCGGAATCGTAGACCGGCTGTCTGGCTGCCATGGGAGAGCCCAAGGAACACGCCAGTAAAGAAGGCACAGGTTGTGGCAGCTGAAAGGCGATTTTTGTAGGGAAGGGAAAGGCGGTTTTCGTTGATTCGCCGAGACCAAGGTGCAGGCACGATTGAGCCGTTGGAATCAACCTTTGTTATGGTGTCCTCCATGGTAATTTGTTTTCTGTATATATATCGTAGGGATAGATCAAGCTGTGGTCAGGAAATCTCGGAGCTACTTAAGACGTAGGGCACTTCGAAATGTTTGTCAGGGCGGTGACAACAGTTGTTCATACCGGGAAATGGCCTTGCCAGATTGTCAGCAAACTCGCCCCATGTGTTGTGTTGGTAGTCGGGCACCTCTACGGATGTACATGAATTACGATCGTTAATTAACGACCTTTTCATCACAATCTTTCTTACGTAAGCTGAATCTGTGCCGAAAGAACTCGAACCTCGCCGCACGGAAAATACTTGTAGGCAACTCACCATGGTACGTAGGATTTTGTGCCATATATCAAATTTCTACTGATAACCGACCGCCCAGCCTTTCAAAACTCCAGACCAACACCAGTGGACTCTACGATTAAAGCAACACAAAACTACAATCCTTCTGTTCGTTGACCAAAGCCAGTCATTTACCTCCATCAAGCAAGACCTCCTAGACGCAGTGAAAGCAACAGGGAAATCTACCTTAAATGATCAACCTCTACCATCGGATCCAGATGATGTGATTCTTGGCGTCCCAGTCGATAAGAATGATCTCAGTAAAGGCTGGGTGGGCTTGGACATACCAGAAATGGATGGAGAGGATGGTTTTGGTGGGAAAAAGTCAAAGGCTGGGAAGAACAGTGTGCTGAACAGTAGTCCTTTGGGTGCAGGCCTGAAGGACGGGGCAGCTCTGGCATTCAGATTTAGAGATCATACTAAGACGGAGGACGAACTGGATATGGATGACAGTAGCTGGGATGTTGATCTGCCTAACTACGAGGAGGAGTATGGAAGCCAGAGTTAAGATCGAGAATGATGAGTTCAAGCTTTGATGAGCTGTGAAATACCGCCAATTTAGAGCTACCAGACATGTTACATCAACGCCAGTCTACTTGGCTTGCTGGCATGTCGAAACACGCTTGAATGCTTTTAGGAGGAAACCAAGCTGCAAAACAACGTCCTATTTCAGTGCTCAAGGAAACGAGTAGTAATGGTTATAATGAGAATCAAGCCAGAATCTTGGGACATGGTAATGGGTTTGTGTATCACTACGCGAGGAGAGCAATATTGATACTGTGATATTGCTCTACACGTCTTACTCCTGACGATCGTCTCTGCTAGGCTTATAAAGAAAGCTTCTCAGATCCCAACAGCTTGAACAACAAAAGAGTAAGACATAATTCCAGCACAAAATGCAAAGATTGATACTCCGTAGATTTACCCAGTTATATGTACCATCAAATTGGACTGCATCACACCAATCTCGAAAAATCGGCTTGATAGATTTTTCGTTTACTTTGGTTAGCTTCTCACATTGTCAGAGCAAACCTGTATAATTGATGGGCAGGTCGATTGATAGGGGCCGAAATTAGAGTGGTCGAAAGTTGCCGCTTATTGTACGTTGACTTTTGCCATGGGTCAGTTGCCTCTGGCAACCGGCAAGTTTACGCTTAAAGTTAGTCAACATGAACCATCGACACTGCGCATATGCGACATTTATCTCATCATCATCATTGGACATACGTAGGTGGTTCATGGGGGAATTTACAAGATCATATCTCCATTACGCCAGAGAAGGCGCGTTCAAGTGTACCGAAATACTGAGTACAGGGCATTGCGCAAGTAGCTCCGCTCGCCGCAACTTCACCTCTTCCACATCAACATGGCTGCCTCAGACGGAGCCTCTTCAATCAGTGTAGCAATAAGAGTCCGCCCGTTCACTGTGAGTTTTATCCTTAGAGCGTGTAATACCTCGATACTAATGAAATCCAGGTTCGAGAAGCAGCGCAATTGACACACATTCCTGACGGTCCACTCTTTCTTGGTGATGGTTCTCTCGCTGGAGTCCCGACGCCCAAACTTGCGCAAAAGGGCATTCGACCTGTTCTGAAGGTAATTGACGATAAGTGCTTGTAAGAGATTCCCCAGTTTCCACAGTAGACGCCCCGCTAAAAAGCTATTAGAGTCTTCGACCCGCCAGAAGAACATGCAATACAGCGCATCTCGAATCGGGCTGGGCCCACTGGCAGACGGTCGAAAGACCAGACATTTGGGTTTGACCGAGTTTTCGACGAGAACACCACTCAGGCAGAAGTATACGAATCCACAACGAGGAACCTGTTGGACAGCGTCTTAGATGGCTATAATGCAACGGTTTTCGCATACGGCGCAACGGGGTGCGGAAAGACACATACCATTACTGGGACAGTACAACAGCCAGGTGTTATCTTTCTGACAATGCAAGAACTTTTCGAGCGGATTGCGGACCGTTCAGAAGACAAGGTGACTGAGGTTTCGCTGTCCTATTTGGAAATCTATAATGAGACCATTAGAGATTTATTGGTACCAGGGGGGAGTAAAACTGGGTTGATGTTACGGGAAGACGCTAATCAGACTGTATCTGTGGCTGGATTATCAAGCCATCATCCTCAGAATGTACAGGAGGTCATGGACATGATCGTGAGGGGCAACGAGTATCGGACGATGTCACCAACCGAAGCAAATGCCACCTCGTCTCGATCGCATGCTGTACTCCAAATCAACGTGGCGCAGAAGGATCGGAATGCGGATATCAACGAACCACACACTATGGCAACTCTGAGCATTATCGATCTCGCAGGAAGTGAGCGAGCAAGCGCAACGAAAAACAGAGGCGAAAGGCTGACTGAGGGGGCAAATATCAACAAGTCGCTACTTGCATTGGGAAGCTGCATCAATGCTTTATGTGATCCGAGGAAGAAGAACCATATACCTTACCGAAATTCCAAATTGACTCGACTGCTCAAATTCTCGCTCGGCGGAAACTGTAAGACTGTGATGATTGTATGCGTGAGCCCGTCAAGCCAACATTTCGACGAGACGCAGAATACATTACGATACGCAAATCGAGCAAAGAATATTCAAACAAAGGTCACTAGAAACGTATACAACGTTAACCGGCACGTCAAGGATTTCTTGGTCAAGATAGATGAACAAATGGCTCTGATCAACGAGTTGAGACAACAGCAGAAAGACCACGAAGGGGTTGCATATGCTAAGTTTCGAAAGCAAGACGAGAAGCGCGAGATAATTGTTAAAGAAGGAGTCCTGAGGATTCGTAATGCTTTTGATCACTCGGAAAAGGAACGCTTCGAAAAGGCCAGCAACATGAAAAAACTGCGACAACTCGAGCGACGGATATCCATGATCTCTTCTTGGGTTGCAGCATTCGATCATGTCTGCGATAGCGAGGAGGAAGAAGGCACCCTTAACAACGTCGCTGCAATGCGCAAGACCGCCCAGGGAATCCTGTTGGAACTCGAAAGCAGCAGACATCACTACCACCAACGTCTAGCGAAGAGCAATTGGGAGCGTGCCGTAGACTCAGCGTTGCAAAATGGCCTAAAACAACTTAAAGAGGCAGATGCTAGCGTTGATGGACAAGATGCTGCTACCTTGAATAGGGAGGCTGAGCTCTTGAAGGCGAATGCGGATCGCGAGGCTTTACTTGCCGTAGCAGAAGATGATAAAGGCGGCGACGCAGGTATGGTACAGATCTTACTTCAAAGCCATTTCAAAACTATGGCCGCCATCCAAAACATTCTAAGCTTGGACGAGGCCGAGGCCGTCGCAACTGCAAAGAAAGTTTTGGGCAACATTTTGAATTCTTGCACAAGCGTGACATCTCATGTTATCAAGCCCGATGGTAGCATGATGCCATGCGAAGCTTTTCCACCAACGAAGTCTGGTACGCCGAAACGGAAAAAGCAGGCAGCTCTAATTGGAGGAACACCACTCAAGAACATACTACCCCCTTCCTTTGCAATTGCACCACACATGACCTCATCTCCAGTGCGAGCGTCACCAAAACGGCGGAAAATGGGCGGTGCAAAGAAAGGTATATCTTTTACTCCAAAGAAAAAGTCGCCAGTTAAAGGACTGAAGAGGGGCGTTCGATGGCGAGATGACACAGAAGAGGGTACTTTAGCAGAATTTGAGAAGACACCACAGCGGAAGGATCTTACGCCAGAGTCATCATCCATCGAGCCTCCCACAGCACTTCCTTCAGTAGAGTCCACAGCTCTACCAAACCCACAGTTAGACTTCTATTCTGATACCAACGGTTCCTCTCCGATTCCTCCCCCGCCTGTACCTTCGCGAGAAGCATTGCCAAAGCACAATCGATTCAAGGCAGGTTTTCTAGCAAAGAAAACAGATGGGTCCCCACTACCACCAACCCTTACCAATTTCTATCCGGACTCAGATCACTCACCATTGCAAGACCTCGAGCCGAGCAAAGCTGCCAATCGTCCATCCCTACAACACATGCAAAATATCAGCAGCGACATCACACCGAATGATAGCGCTAACAACTCAGGCTCCGAAACGGAAGACAAATGGAGAGCAAACAGAGACGATGCCATGCATATTAAAGCTGCAGTGAAGCGAGCTTCATACGCTCCATCATCTAACAACCCTGCCAACCGCCCTCGTCGAACGCGGAGCCCTACAGCAGCATCATCAGGAAGCCCTCCAAATGAAAACGCCATGTTCACTGCTTCGCACGCCCGACGGATGGTGAAGAGCGAGAAAGAGAACGAGTGGAAACCCAACGTCCTCAGCCCCCGCACCGCACCAGTAGTCAAGACCTCGAGTCAGCGAAGGACAACTCTAGGTGATGGAAAGCCAAGAGAGATTAGCGTTTCTGGCAGAGATATGGCGGGCAGGGAGACTGTAAGGTTGAGCACTGCTGTTACAGGTAGTGGTGGAAGTTTGAGGGGAAGTTTGATGGTGGGCGGGAAGGCTACGTGGAGATGAGGAATCAGCGTAACGAAACTCGGTTTTCTCATCTCGGAGCATTCTTGGCGGTTTTTATGTTGCATGGCGTTCGTTATTGTATTCAGCGGTAGCCTTTGTTGAGGGCGGAGTTGTCCAGTGGAGTTTTGAGCCGAGCTGTACATTAGGATTTCGAGGTACTGATCCCGTAGGAAGCATCGATCCAATCTCGCTGCGGTCCTGTGCTATGTACTCCGTACCCTCGTATCAGTATGGTGAAATTCCAAATAATGAATCCTAATCATGAGTGGCTGAAATGTTTTTCGCCACCTCCGGATTTGTCATCCCTGCCCTTATCGATTGGCAACAAGTGCACCCTCGACGTCAATCGAATATATAAATCTACATACGCCTCCATTATTCCATAAGTAAACTTTCACTATCTCCTCAACTCCATTCATCAATCTGAAGCTCTCACCCACGACCCTCATTCTCTCAGTCGTCGCCATCATCATGGCCTCCACAATGCCCAACTTCCTCACCCGCCTCTTTCGCCCCTTCACCTCCTCTACCCGCATGTCGCTAAACCCCGACATGCCTGCGCAAAACTTTCCTCCAAACGCACAGAAATGCACCGTTGCTGCTGGATGCTTTTGGGGCGTGGAGCACTTGTTTCGCAAACACTTTGATGGAAAGGGATTACTGGAGGCGAGGGTGGGGTATATTGGAGGGGACATGAATAACCCGAGTTATCGAGCTGTTTGTAGTGGGAGGACGGGACGTATGTGATACCTTCTCCAGGCTTCTACACTTTCAACCCTTACCTCTCGGAATTTCGAATCTTACAGCGGCTGACCGTGAATACCACACAGACGCCGAATCCCTCCAAATAACTTACGACCCCTCCTCCCTCGCCTACACCACTCTCCTCGAATTCTTCTACAAAATGCACGACCCCACCACCAAGAACCGCCAAGGCGGCGACAGCGGTACCCAGTACCGCTCCGCTATCTTCTACCACAATGAGGAGCAGGAACAGCAGGCGAAGAAGGTGACGGAGGAAGCGCAGAAGCAGTGGTGGAAATCGTCAAAGATTACGACGGAGATTCTGCCAGCGGGACAGTGGTGGGATGCGGAGGATTATCATCAGAGGTATTTGGATGTTAATCCTGGGGGTTATGAGTGTCCCGCGCATTTTATTAGGAATTTTGCGGCGCTGAAGTTGGATGAGTGAGGGGAATTAGGTGGTATAGATCTGTGTTCTCGGTTTGAAAACTTGAATATTCAGCAAACGAATCTGATTGCATTCCAGCTAAAGCTAGCTTCCACAGTCCGAAATAAAGGTGTTATCGAGCTCGTATCCTGTTCTTGATAGAAGAGCCTCTGCCGCATGAACATGTTGCCATCAAGTCCAGCCCCCTGTAGTATACACTTTGCCCCGTGAACAAGTTGCCATCATCATATCCAGCTACCCAGGATAGATAAAAGGAAACGAGCACCCCCTTAATCACCGCCTAGACATCATAAAAGAGCACCCTTGGTAACCGCGTAGAAAAACCGGAAAGGAGCTTCCCTCAATAGCCGTGTAGATGGAAGGAAAATACCACCCCTTAACAACCGCGTAGAAAAAGGAAACACGGCCGAGACAATCTTGCAGCCACCACATCAGCTTCGTCTCCTCTTTCGATCTTCAATCTCCACATCAAACGGCATCGATCCCTTGCCCCGCCCCCGCCCCAGCTCCACCAGCTCCACGGCCACTACGACTACTCCCCTGTTCACCTCTCCCACCACGCGCCGCCGCCTGCTTCGCCGCCTTTTCCGCCGCCTTCTCCGCTGCACGCCTCTCTTGACGACTAGCCGGTGCACCCGCCCCAAAGTCGAACGTCGTAACCCCTTCTTCCGTAGTTATCGGCGCAGGCGCAACCACTGGTGCCTGGTGAGCTTGGCTAGCCAGCATTGAGAAGCCAGGAGCTGCGAGATCGGCAGAGGTCATTGGTCGAGATGGATGGGTGGACGTGGCGCCAGGGGCGGGCGTGTCAGGCCCACCACGGACCGCCGCCGCTCCTCCGCCGGCGTCGAACCAGGCTTGTTGCACCGCGCTATCGACCTGGGCGTCGGGGTGCGCGGCCAGACCCATCGCTTCCAGATAGCCGGTGTCACGGATCGGCGCCGTGTGCGTCACCCAGCCATCTGGAAGGACGGTGTCTGGGCGGATTGGGGCCGCGGCGCTCGCCAGAATCGTCGTGGTGTCCGGGAGGCAGGTGTGCGGACTCGTCCTCCAGCGGCCGATGCATCGGCAGAAGAAGCGGGTGTGGGCCGGGACGTAGGGCTGGTCGATGTGCGGAGCCGTGAAGATGCTCCGCTGGACGTGCAGCACGTCCTCTGGGTCTCCAATTGGAAACTCAGGCCAGCTTGCCTCGGTGGTGGGCTCGGGAGGGCAGGGGACTGTTCCATCTACCCGATGGAGGGTTGGTCGGGGCGCCCCGTCTCCCATGAACAACTTGGTCAAGGGGTCGTAGAACATCCCGTGTACCGATCCGTACAACGGGATCCAGTGAGAGGGGACGCCCGGGGTCTCGTTGTCGTAGACCTTAAGTGGAGATCCTCCACTTGGAGGGGGAGGGGGAGGGGGAAGAGGGAGGCGAGCGGGGACGGGAGCGACAGGTCGATGCAGCACTGGGACTGCGAGGAGTTGTGTGGCCGCATTGGCTGGGTGGGATGCAGCCATTGCTCGGATTCGCTGTTCGTCATATGCAGCGAACGCGCGGAGTTCTGGCGCTATTTCTGGCGCTTTTTGGATGTTAGCCTATGTGGAACATTGTTTAAATCACATGCTCAAAACAGGAGAAAATCGGAGGTTGGACTGCTAATATTGCTTTTCTGGCTGGAGAAATAAAGTCCCACGAACAGTATATGTAGGTGGTTGTAATGTATTGGGTAAGATTATGGTTGGAAGAGGAAGGGCCGTAGATGTGATGCGAATGCTGAAATCTCGACCATTTCACGAAATGAGAGTATAAAATCACAAGGGAAAGCGAAGAAGCAGAGGAGATGGACGCGTATGATGTTTCCAGCCTGATGAAAGAGACGTGAGAGCTTACCAGCAGCAGGGAGGTCAGGAGCAGTCTGCTCAGTCGATGGTTCAGGAGGAGTCGAGGTGGAAACCTCAGGGATGGCTACACTCAGATCAGCAACCAGCACCCCACAGCCTTCGGATCTCGAGCTCTCGTTATAAGACATACTAGGCATTGGTACAAACTCTGCCGCCTCAGCGGACAAGGCAGTTGAAGGTCTACGTTGCGTCATTGTTGCTTGAGGTGCTGCATGTATGCGTGAAGTGAGGTGTGGGTCTTGGAAGGTGAGGTTAGTTAACAGCGGTCATTTTGTGGGTGAGGATATAGGGCGACCGCTTACTGCTAAGCGGCAACTCCAGCATTGCTTTCTTGGTCAACAACTCCGACTCAACGTTGCCTTGCGAACCTGACTCTTTTCCTACCACTCGTGGTATATTTAGTACTAGAACGCTACGTCCAGTATGTGTTAAGCTATTATCTAGCATCCTGGTCGGTCCCGTTGTATTCTTTTCTTTCACCTGCTACTGCACATTAGCGAACATAAGCGAACACGTGATTTGCGGTGAGCCCTAATCACGTGGGTCGCGCCCCACTCTTCTCCAGGAAGGATTTTCACACACCGTTTGGGCTAGCTCTGGCTGGTTCTTTGCCACTGTCTGTACTGGCACGTTTTGCGCAGTTGCATCTGGGGTATGTCCGGAGGTTTGCGTGAGTCGCAATGCTTTCCCCTTCTGTTTGTCAACTGTCTGATCTTTTTCCGCAGGTGCGGTTTGTATAGGAGCCGCTCCTTGTGTGACTTCCGTCTCTACTTTGTGTGTAGGTTGTTCACTAAATTTGTCGGTGATATCTATCTCAGGTGACTCCTCTCCGCCCTCGAATTCGGGCGCTGGGAATGTAAGAAACCGTGTGTGGAAGTCTGGGCTATGTGGTAAAGATTCGGCTGTACTAGAAGCTGATTCTCCGATACTCTCTTCAGCGCATTCTTCATCGGTCTCCCTCTGTTTTCCTCTGTTTTGGGTCCCATGGTCTGAAGAGCTTGGAGATTGTTCGTGAATCTCTTCAATTGATGCCTGAGGGTGCACGACGTCTGACAACGCTTCTTCGGGCTGCTCAGTAGCGGAAAGATATGCTTCTTCAGTCTCAGGAGAAGCCTCGTCACCTAGAACATCGCTACCTGCCAAACCTTCATTTGGAGATTGCGGTGCAGTGAGGTAGTCTTTCTCTGGCGAAGACGACACGCTGGACTTTTCAGACTTTTTGGGAGACGACTGCTCTGGAATACTAAGGTACGATGCCTGACTTTGTTCTGCTGTTAAGAAGATAATTGGTATGGTAGTTGGTTGCAAAGGCTCATTTGTAGTGTGCAAGGCCGCTGACCCTGGTGGCGATCTGATAGGAGAACTTGCTGCCGGCTTTACACCTGATGTACGAGAACGAGGAGCAGACTCTTCGGCTTCAGCTAGTGGCCTTGAACTGGGTTTTCTCCTACGGCCAGTGGCGATTTGCCAGCCATGGTCTTGTGAATTGTCAGACATCGCCACGGTCGGCTTTAAGATTTTTGTGCAGTGTCCCTGGATGAGGTCAGCTTCTCTGCCGTGAATGACTTGGGATTCACTATGTTTACCTCAAAGTCTAAATAGCGTTCTCAGGGGTCTGTTACTGCAAACAGAGGCTACTGGATCAAGATGTGCAAATCAAAGCCAAGGCAAAGAGTACCTCTGCAAGGGACTGATGGTGGTTGTGGGCACTCTACAACAAAAAGTGTGCGGCAATTTAAGATTGGCAAGAAGAATGAATGCCCGATAGACTGTCAACATTGTGATCTCGCCCTACAAGGCGGATTGCTAAGGAAAGAAGTAACACATTACTAAGAAAACATTATCACAACACGGACCAAGGACCAGTGCAAGATGGTGCGAATCAATGGCCATGAGAGCTTGACTAATAGCTAATTCATACCCAGGCTGGTAATGTAGACATCCGAGAAACCTCCAACCGATATACGCAGGTTTCTCCACGGAAATTCCTTGACAAGCCGGCCTTGTTGGGCGGTTAGCCTTGAAACGAAGAAGATTGAAGCCAACTTACGAATGTTGTTCGCCCTATAATTACCGGAGTAAACGGGCAATGGGCTAGGCCAAAGCAGCAGCTCCACTGCTATCATGCTTCAGATTCTGCGGGCTGGCTACACGAGATCTCACAGCCGAAGTTCCACATCTTGACCTTGGCTATGCGTAGGATGTGTCAGTAGTCGTCTTCCAAATTTGTAGAATTGGGCACAAATGTAGAGCGCCGGTGCAGCGAGGATAGCCCAGATACTAAGCACGACGAAGAAGGTGGTCTTGGTTATGTCGCCATAGCCGGCAACCCGATAAGCAACGACGAGAACTGCACAGGCGATAAGGCAATTGATGCCCGCCAGAGGGACGGCGAGGTGAATCCATACCCAAACGGTGAGATAGGCGTGAAAAGTCGCGATGATGGCAAGGAGGATCGGTATAAGGAACAGGGACTGTGTCTCAATGAACACACCAACCAGCCCACCGCCCACAAGAGTTGTCACGATGACAAGATAGACGACGATTTCAGGATGGTTCGAACCTGCCTGGTGAGAGGGAGCCAGATGCGTCTTTGCCTTCTGGAAAAGAGTGTAGACAAAGCTTGCCATAATAGAAAATCGGTTGTTGGTTGTTGAATTGATTCTTGATGTTATGATGGGCCTGGAGAGCGATAGCTTTCTTGCAGATGGAAAGGTAGGATGGCTTGTTCGATGAGGAAGAAGTTCAACGATCTCACAGAAACCCCATAGGACCAATTGAGTGGTTACACTAGCGTTGATATTGGGGCTTATCCGAGAAACGAAACCCATCCTAGAACTTTCGCTTCTTCTTCTTTGCATTACTCTTGCTCTTCTCTTCTAGATTTCGCTTTAATTCCGCCCTCTTACGATTAGCCCTTTCCTGTAAATTTCCGCGAGGTGAAGGAGACCTTGCTGCAGTGTTAGCTCGACCCGTCCTTTCAGTACGCGTTGTTGTATGATCTCTACTGATGCTGCTCTCCATGTCCACGCCAGAGTTACGAAGTACCTTGTGCTTTGAAGTGTGATTTTCATTGATAGGCTGACTGAGTGACTCGCTTGGTTCGTCTGGTAGTTTCCTTTTACCACCAATTTTGCCCAGCTTGGCCTTTGGTTTAGGTGCCGAATGCGTCTCATAACTTTCGTCAAGTACGGGATCGTGGCTAGCTGAGATACTTTCTTCCTGCCTCTTATTCTTCCTCGCAAAATTGCTAGACAAGATGCCATCGTCCATGGTGTTTTCATGCCCACTATTTAGCTCTATCGGAGGCTCTATCTTCAGTGAATAGCCACGACGGGGTTGGCTATCCGCATCTCCTGCATCTTCGACAATAACAGAGTCTTTCCTCTGAGAGTTACTTTCTACCTTAGCTAACACGGGTTCTTCGTCACCTTCGTCCGTCGTCGAATCGTCATCGGCTGACTTCGGGCTTGCCGTTCTCGCCCGCGGTTCCTCTCCTGTGTTGGCCATCGAGGATTCTTGGCGAGCGTTTGCTAAAGTCTTTAGACCTAGAGGAATAGATCGTTTCTAGTATACGTCAGCCGGCTCAAGATGGACGTTGATTACCGTGGCAATGGTGACGCACCTGGAATTCATTGTCAAAATCTACATCATCCTTGGGTTCTATTACATTTTGCTTTGACACCGGTCTATCATCTAAAGCCTGAGAGACATTTGATATTCCGAGATTCCATTCATCTCCTAAACGATCCCACCATGTGTTGCAATCCGACGTTCTGAAGATCACGTTAGGGGTTTCTGCTGTACCGGGAGCAAATACTCCAGAACAAATATCTGACAGATTGCTGGATTGAGTAGCGGTGAATGTCCTCCACTGCTCTTCATCGAACACACCAAGCCCCTTCACTAATTTTGCACAATACTCTGTTGAGTCCAACCTGTTCGCAGCCTTTGATACTGCAACGGCAGGGAATATTTTGCTGAAGTCTGACCCATCTGATTGCACTTTTTGGGTTAGTCTATTGATGACATGGTCTTTATCTTTCAAACTCTGTAAGAGGAATTTGATTTGGGCTTTTGCATTCAGTTGCAGGCTTAAACAAGGCAGAACGAATTCACTGGTAAAGAGATGCTGAGCTACAGGCGTCAGGCTTATAGGCCATTCAAGCGGCTCTAGAGGTGCTGGTAAAGGGGTACGAATATTTAGGACTAGCTGCTTCGGGGTATCTCCTCGGGAAAGGCTCAAGGAGGTACCTTTTGTACCCGCCAAGGAGTCCCGTAAATTGCGCAGGAATTGTTGCATCTGGTCGGCATCTTCGCTGGGATCTATACTCGGATCTAAAGCTCGAGCTCTTCGTAAGATTTCGTTTCGGTCTAAGTGCTCTGTCCAGATATATGTAAGGTCTGTAACTAGGACAGTGTAATTCGAGGGCCCAAATTCATACTTGACCAATAGTGGTGGCGAGCCGACGATGTTTTGGGAGAGATTTAATGGTCTCCAGAACGATCCCATGGCACAGGCCCGTTCCGGTCAAATGGTAAATGTTTGTCAAATCAAGGTAGTCGTCAGATTTTGAGCTTACCACTCTTACCAGACCTAGCAGCCTGGCTCCAGTAAGGTAGGCTGATTACGGTAGCCGAGATGATCAATACACTAGTGTAATATACATCTACTTGATGGTAGGGTGAATAATTGGAATCCTGCAACTCTTCACTCGTCTACATATATGATAACAGCTTCAGCTTTCGGCCTTACCCTTCAATACCATGACTTCCCACAAAGGTAAAGGGCTTCTCGATCGAAAGAGATCCAGGAGTCCTCCACAGAACCCTTGGCGACGTCAAAACAAAGACTACAAACGCCACAAAGGACAAACTGGACCACATGCAGGAGACAGCGAACGTCTGGCCGAGGAAGGCATTACGGAACGGAAAGAGCATGAGAGCTTTGCCCGAGAACAGACACGACTGAATCAAATACAAGAGGCGGAACGAATGAGGGAATGGGTATCCCAGGAGGATAACTTTGTGTTGAAGCAGTCAAAGAAGAAGGCTCAGATCCGTGTAAGAGAGGGACGTGCAAATTCAATTGACTGGCTCGCCGTTACTCTCAGCGTTATAGATCCAACAAGAGACCCACTAGAAGACGAGGGTGTTGAATCAGATGTTGACATTGTGGACCCAGCTGGTATCTTTGAGGGTATGAATTATTCTCGACTACAGGATTTGGGCAAGGAGATCGACTCGTACTTGATTCTCGAATCTAACAGAAGCAATCGGGACTATTGGAATGTAGGAAATTCTTCCTCTTTACGGACCATGTTCTCCATACTGACAACACCTAGGCACTTAAAGTAATATGCAAGGACCACCAGAGCAATTTAGCCCCTTCAGGACCACAAACCCGGTCTGGCAACACTGTTTCTGCAGACGTAGAACGTCTTCTAGGACCTAAATCTCTAACAGAGCTTGACGCTTTAGAACATCAAATCTCTGCCAAGCTACGGTCAAACGAACCGATCGATGTCGAGTACTGGGAGCAGCTAATTCTCAATATAGCCGTCTACAAGGCAAAGGCGAAGCTAAACAAGGTTTACAAAAGTATCATTGACAGTCGCTTGAGTGACCTGAGGCAGGAGCAAGTAATAGAAGCGGAGCATGCCAAGGAAAAGTTGGCTTTACTCCTCGCCAGGCCCTCTACTTCCGGGATTCACCTGTTTGGACCTCCCATCGTTGCGAATAATGCACCGGCCGCATTCCCGTCTGTTCAATATTCGCGCCGTATAGATCCGGAGCCTTACTTAAAACTTCGAGCTGAAGACAAAGGCCATGAAATAGTTGAAGAGGCTGATTTCATGAGTAAAATTGTTAGTATACAAGTCCCTTTAACGGGTCGACGAGGTTGCTAACGCTAGTTTGACAGGCTCTAGAGCGGCGCAGGGTACTTAAGCTGGGATACGTGCCCTTGCGGCAACTCCAGTCAGATAGGCCAGCTGCTGCGTCCATTCCTAAACCATCGGACGCAGCAATTCCTGGCAGTTCTCGTTTCGCCGCTGTGGCCAACGAGGACTTCTCTTCTGCTACAACTGCTCTGTATGAGCGTGAAGTTGCTCGTGGTGTTCAGGAGAACGAAGAAATCTTTGCTGGAGAAGAAGAAATATCATCTGTATCGAAACCTCAATGGGCAAGTAAATATAGGCCGCGAAAGCCTCGTTACTTCAACCGTGTGCAAATGGGCTATGAGTGGAATAAGTACAATCAGACTCATTACGACCATGAAAATCCACCACCGAAAGTTGTGCAAGGCTATAAGTTCAATATCTTTTACCCGGATTTGATAGACAAAGTCAAGGCTCCTACCTATCGCATTGAGCGAGAGAACGGCCGAAAACGAGGACAATCATTTGCACCAGCCGGGGAAGAAGATACGTGTTTAATTCGGTTCATCAGTGGACCACCGTATGAGGACCTTGCGTTTCGCATCGTTGACAAAGAGTGGGACTATAGTGCGAAAAGAGAACGCGGGTTCCGAAGTAGTTTCGACAAGGTTTGTTACACATCCAGCCTCCTGTTTATTGCATTCATCGCTCTTTAACTATTATTGTGCATTGCCCAATGACATATAAAAGTATTCAGAGACTGATTGGCTAATTCTTCAGGGCATATTGCAACTTCATTTCCAATTCAAGAAAGTCAGTGGCTCTTCCCTGATCCTGATAGGGGGAATTCCAGTCACTGATTTTGATTTAGGTCTATTACCGCAAATAGATGAGGTGAAAGACGTACTGGCGTTAGACAGCTTTTCAATATTCTCTTATTACGTAGGAGAACATGAGACTCCAATGTCATCAAAGTATCCACATGCTAAAGAGCATCATTGGTTATCTGGACTAGGGCTCCATCCATCACGTGAGCTCTAGAGCCTTGTGGCGAATCGTTGACGAATATATTCACGTCCGCATTGCATAAGACCCCTAAGTCAACGGCACTTACTATAATGTGCAAGCCAAGAGGATGAATCATGCATGGCGACGCTACCCTCGCGGTGAATCATTCCGCGAAGTCGATTCTAATGCAGGAACCCTTACTTACATGCTGAGCAGTCTATAAGACTGGTATGTTAGTAAGTGCTGCAAATTTCATAAGCCTATGAAATATTCTCTCGCTTCAAATTTTAGGATACCTATGCCTATATTAAAATTCGAAGAAGCATGATACGCCGCCAATCCTCAAGGAACTTAGCAGTAAGAGCGGAGTTACCAGTTATCGATCCCTCTCAGCTTCAAATTGATGTTTAACACCAATTGCGGAGAATTCGTCGTGGCTCACCACATTGCTATAAAGTCTGTCTGGACCCAATCAACTGGTTACAGGTAGGCTATAAGGCACCATCCGCCTTCGCTGCAGCTTCTAGAAGGATGGACAGAAGTTACGGCAATGAATGCGGTTACCGTTGGGCTAGTCCTCATGCCGCCACCCACGTCCAGTAAGGTCTCTCAAAAACTCCTAGATAATGTCTCCATGCTCCTGTGACAGAGGCAGGTATCCGCTCTGCACAGCAGCCCTAGAAATGCGTCAGCCTCGGGCTAAGGCGCTGGCAACAAATCACTGGCTTCTCCTTAGTAGGCGGTGAGTCTAACCTAGATTCGGATGCTCAGTACGATGAAGAAAACGACAGCGTCGTGGAACGTTACGCACAGCCAACTCAGGCCTAAACCATTCTTACCTGCGCCCATGCAGAAGCGATCATTCCTGAGGCTCACGCATCCGTTGTGTTTGCTCTATGCCGCAGGACCGGAAGATTGCACGAAATCTTTCAACCCATGAGCTGGCATGCCTGATTGCCTGGTCTATGGAGGAGCCTAATCTTTCCCTACATGTTTGGGTGGGGTGCGTAATATCAATGTCTCACAAGTTACGTCTTCCAGAATTTCCTTCGATTCTTGCACCTCCCGTTGAGGGACGAATTTTTGGACTGAGACCTTTGCTGCTCTGCATCACACGAGAGAAGATCCGTCGGTCACTGCCATTGTACGAAGAGGCTTGTCATGCAATTGCAAGATTCGTCATACCATTCTCTCTGTATCCAAGGTCTGCTCATGAAAGGTGATCTCTCCACCACGCATAAAGCTTCGCCTACTTTGCAATCCCGGATACCTGAGACCGGCTCCCAGACCACCATGCCTTCTCTGATCGATCATACCGCAAAAATTGTCTCAGATTATTGCTATGATATGAAGCCTTATCATGAAGATGGGCTCTTGCCTTCGAAGCCTCTTCCCTGGCCGAATGTTCACGATCCATCAACATTTGAACAAAGGTCCAACCGTTACCAAATAACCAATGACTCCGCGGAAAACCAACTTCAGAGCGTATTTGGAGCATCCTATATTGAAAAGCCAGTGGAAGATTCAGCGTGGGACTATGGATATATACACCATTCAGTTCCCCCATATACATCCTCGATGCGCCCACGCAGTTATCCCCTAGAAAACGACGTCAATATGGGAGAGTCTTTACAACCACAAGCAGAGACAAATACCCCGTCCTCATTTTTCATGGACCCTCGCCAGCAACCATCGCATGAGACGTTGATCGCAACTCTACGATTACAGCGCCACAGGGACATCTTAACAAATCCCACAAATATTTGCCAATTACAACTTGGAGACGAACAATTCCAGGACCCATGCTCAAGTCCCTCGCTATATTCGACAGACACACCAAGCTTTAATCTACCTCCGACTGATATTCCCGGCACCGTTGTGGGACAAGAAGTTGCAAATGACCTAACGGCACTAAACGGAGAGGAAAGTGATGGGGATGGAAACGCTAATAGCGAGCCTTATGCGCAACTAATTTTTCGAGCCCTCAAGAGTGCACCAGGCCACAGAATGGTGTTAAAAGAGATTTATGAGTGGTTTGCAAAAAATACGGATCAGGCAAAAACCTCGTCATCGAAGGGTTGGCAGAATAGCATCAGGCATAATTTATCAATGAATGGCGTAAGGCCATACGCTGACACCGAAGAATGTTCTCGAACAATGCTGACTAGACATAGGCCTTTAAGAAGGTTGACCAAGCGCCGCCGACCGATGAAGCCAAGAAAGGTTTCATATGGGTCCTCGAACCAACCGCAGTAGAGGAGGGCGTGAAATCAACCACAAGATACCGAAAATTCAATTCTAACAGGAAAATTGGCAAAGCTGAGCATCCTGCCCCCCAACGGCAACGCTCCGGTGCCAAAGGTGGAAAGGCGGCCAAAAAGGCAGCAAAAATAAGACGATCTGCAAGATTCTGCGAACCCAGTAGCCTTCGTTATGTCGAGACTCCCAGCGTAGTCTCATCCGCCGCTTCAGTGTCCATAACGGAAAACGGAGTACAAATAGTCCCGGACTCTGGATTGGCTCATTCGAACAATCTCCCCTACTACCTATCTACCCCAACCTCGTCCTCTGGATCGTCGGTCTTAGACTCCAAGCCATACGGGTACGAGGATATCACTGGATGTTCTCCCCACCTTTGTGGCGATCCCGTTTTCTACGAAGATCACGACCATGCCAATGACTCCGTGTTTTCTTATCCCTCGTTATGTGATCCCGGAGAAAGCATATTCAACTATGGCTTGGCCGCATGACTAGTTAGAATGCTTACTTGTTTACTCCCGGTACAGCATGCTTCGCAGCAATGTTACCTATTGCGCTATTTCTATGATTGAACACTATAGAGGGTTATTGTAGGCTTTACATATCTGCGTAAGCGTCTCTGTAACAACACACCTGCCTGCATTCACATCCTAGTCAAACATCCAAGCGTGTCTTCCATTTCCTAAGAAGTATGGTCGTTTCTCCTAATACCCAATAGACCGTTTGCTTTCGTGCATGTATATAATTGATCGAAGTTGATTGTTTGATGATGTCTTTTGGCCCTCGTGTATATACTCTATAACATTTTTCTATCAGTTTGCCTGTCCGCCCTACAATATCTGTTATAACATCATCGCTACATCGTACCCTTTGTCTTTTACTTTCAATTGACTGATCACGACTTGTACCTCCAAAGGGTTGGACGTGATGCCAACAGAGGATCAGCATTTCGACCACACTGACTCATTGGAACTGTGTTGACGACTGTTGCTACCATTCCTCCTGCTACGTCAAGATGCATTGGGCTCTGAAACACGCCAATCAGTCCCTGGTTCTCGAGTTTGCCTGCAACCTATTCGTGACAAAGGCTTGAGGCCTGGAAGGTCCAGTATATGGGGTAGCGTGCAGATTCAACCTCGCCTGTCGTCAAGTGGCTTGCAGTAGCTCCTTATGGAATAACAACTAGTATGTGGAAGGATCAAGATTGAGAGCAGGTAGCTGTCAGCGGGAGCGGGCCGTTTGCCTTGCAAAATCACGTTTTGATATATTGATTTCGCATCGCTTGGCTTCTGAGCTGCCTCGGAGAGACTGATGTAAGTCTACTTGATTTGCTGTTGAAGAATATGGATGGCAATTCGATTTTGGCAACATCCTACTCATATGAAGTATTCAGAAGGGAGGTATTGCATCAGTATATGCAGAAAGAGCTTTGTAAGGGTTAGCGGGGTTGGAGAGGAACCCTGCACCAGCGTATGGATGCTAAGAATTATCTACAGACTAAAAGACTAGTGTGGAGAGCCATTGGAAAGGCTCATATGCACCAAGACATTTCGGTGTCGTCGTTCCATCTGTCCCAGGCATGGGAACTCTACTTTACGCACAGTCGTTACCGACATGATCGGCTCGGCCCCTGGGGATCCGGGACGTCAAGGTCCGAAAGCGCCTCTGGCTCGACCTGCATTAGGAACCAGAGAACCAGACAATCTTCGAAAAAATAACTTATTCCGGGCGCGATACATGTCATACCTGAAATCTCTCCATCCACAAGCAGCCTGACAGCCTGGTGGTCCTACATTACGTCCTCATCGACAACGGTTGGCGATAAGCCCAACACAATTGACTGGTTGACCACGGTTCAACAAGTCGATCTGATCTCTGATCGAACTATAGGTACCATGGAACAATTCCAAGATCGGCGTCCATATGGTCGATGTCTTCCCAAATAGGCGGAGAGCAATTGATGGACTTAAGGTAGCTGTCAAGACCTTTAGTATGGTGGATTCGTCAACACACACGTGGTTATCCGTGCACTCGTGCAACAGTACCGAGACTAGGAATATGACAGGTGCTTAAGGCAGCGGGAAGTAGTGTCTTCCAACCACGGGTAACCGTTCGGCGGTCAACTCCGTTAGATCAATACCTGCGTGACAACCTCGGGATATTGCAGGCAGTTTCAAGTACGGCAATGCAAGAGTGGGTGTAAACCCGGCTTTGAAGAAATCACGGCGTGAGCAGCTAATGTCGGGATATGAGGCACTACTACCGGAGTTTAGTAAATGCAAGATGTGCAACAATGTGGCTCCAAGTTTGCAGTCATCAACTTCATGAAACAGTATAGGGTAGATAGATCGAGCAGCAAAACCCATTTCCCCATGTCAGATTCAAAAGAAATCAGCTTTGATTCATGCCGGTAAACACAATTGCCGCTGTCTTATCAAAAGGTCTCGGTTATCCAGAGGGAATGGGAGACTAGAACAGGTCGAGGACCAAGTATTATACCATATACGATCTAGGATCTACAGCGGGGAAAGCTCTTTTGGCAACATCGAACCCGCTTGCACGTTCTTAGCCGATATCAAGCTCCAGAGAGACGAAGCCACTGTCCTTTCGTTACCCATTCCTTCTCGATCAGCGGCTGCTTCCAAGCGCCTACTATTTACACTTTCCACTGTACGAATCTTGCATATTGAGGCACTCAATAAGAACTTATCGGGATTGATAGATGCATAATGACAGGGGCACTACTAGCACGACACCAGAATTCCCTATCAGGGATGTGGAGAATATGATATCAAGCCCTTATCGACGTCCCGGATTCGGAACTGCAAACAGAAGATACAACTCGACAGGGTCTTTCTGACTCTCGGGCTCGATTGCCACCACCTCTCCAAAAGAGCTTTTGATAATCCTGACATTGGGGCCCCTGAACCGTACTTTATCATATATGCGAACCTTACGCCGGAGGAATGACATGAGATATCAACTTTAAATTACTCGCCAATCGCACAAACCAAGGTTTCCTTATATCACCATCTTGATCGGATAAACGATTGGCTTGGAATCTCACGGTTAGGGCTTCTGTAAAGCTTTACCGAACAGCGGAATCCCAGCTCTGCAACAACCTACTAGTCTCACGAGGACGGAGTGGGGTGCCAGCCGACGTCACCAACGCTCAACCACTCAGGATTGAGAGGCTCACCATATTCTCCAATATTCGATGGCTCCCGTTATCGAATAGCCGTCGCTGTTCAAGCTTCATGATACTGTTTCGGCTATTGAACCGACGACAGTGAGACGGTCCTTTCCTCCCTCCTCTCCCATGCAATTTGAACGGTTACAGAGCCTTCGGCTTATATCATGCCAAAAACCCCCTATGAACAGTGCTTACTCTGATACTCGAGAAAAATAAGGTGTGAGTCAACCGTTTTCGGTATCTGCATCATCAAGCTGCGACACCACTCGGTGACTAAATGGCATGTAAGTGCTATCACTGGCCGCTTCCGTGATTAGGCTCATAAAATAGTCCCAGGGGTACGGATCGCCTTTTTCCATGGCAGTCTCGACAAGCGGAGGCTTAGGTGACTCTGTAACGCCCCATCGATCGTTCTCGAACGTATGATACATCCATCTATTCCCTCAACCAGCTTCACTGTTCGGTCTATAGCCACCTTCTGTCACAGTATGGGCCCGTTGCCTTTTGAAGCTGAGGAGGTGATACAGAAGTGGCCCCCAGTCTCGTTAACATTTTGCCAGCCGTATAAGTAAATACTAACTAGCTGACCTTGTGTTAGAAAATGCAGATATTCCAAGAATTTCCTCTTCCACTGTGTCTATGGATACCCCAACCGCCTTCGAGCCCGGAGGATTACCTCACCGCAGCTTACAAATCTGTTCGAACTGTTGCGGAAGTTCAGAAAAGTGCGACACTATACCCCATGGGAAGCTTCCGAAAGAAGCAGTTGCCGCTATTGCATGGAGACAGGTTTTACAATCCCTACCGGCATCTGGATCTCGCAGCCGAGATATACGTTTCGGCTACAGTTTTTTCAGCTCCATAAAATGAATACGACAGCAAGCCTCTACAAACATACTTTTCATATCAAATCCTCTCCCAGATTCCAGGTATGCGGCTGGAAAACATGGCGGTATCGATAACTCGTAATTGAACACATGTTATCCAACTTCTTTTCACAAGTCGCTACTCCTCCGTCCTCATATCACCCATATTCTTATTCAATCTACGATGCACAAGGTCCCCTAACCCAATCACTACACACTAACCCCGATCTAACTAAAAGTACTCATCAAACCTCATCCGATCGTTCACCCCGTACTTTTCTCGCCCTGTCCTCTGAATGAGTTCTTCCGCACGAACGCCTAGAGAAAAGGGGCTAAGATGAGAAAGGGGGCGAAAACCGGGAAGTTTTGGAACTTTGAGACAGAGATCGTGATGGGGGTAAAGCTTTGGGTGGGGGGGGGGTTCTTTATGGGAAGGGCTTCGGTCTCAGCGATAGAACAGCAAGAGGACGTCGTCTTTTCCAAGTTTTCATTACCCCCGTGCAAGCTCCGTCTCCAACCTTACTCCCCCAACTTCTATTCTTCTTTCCCCTCTCCCGCCTCCCCAATTTCCACCTCCCTTCCCCCCCCCCTACTCCCCACACAGCCCTTAAAACAACCCCGACACCAAAACCCCACATCACAACCTCTTCAACTCCCCATCAACACACGCACTCCCATTCCCACACGCTCTACCCCTCACCCCCTCAACCCATCCCATTTCTTCCCCCAAACCCGCCGACACAAAACCTATGGAACTTAGAGCCCACTCTTGAGCATCACGGTACTTGTCAAGGACCCCCTTGGGGTGGCGTGGGGCGAGGTGGCGTGGGGTGGGGTGAAGTGACTTGGGAAGACGGTGGGGAGAACGAGAGAGATGCGGGCGTGTGAAGCACGGATGGCGTTTGGTGCGAGGGTGGGAGTGAGGGGTTTGGGGGGACAGTAGTGAGGATATGTACCCTCGAGGGTTGAGTGAGAGAGTGAGAGAGGGGAACGGACGGCATGGTGAATTCGAGTATGGGAGGTGGTTGTCGTGATGTTGATCTAGTGCTAGCTGATAGATGCAATCGAAATCCTTCTTCCCCGTCTATCTGGCACCCCATCTCAGGCCAATTTCCACGCTCAATGCCAGCCCTTGCAATTCGGCTGACCATCCTTGTTGCTCTTCCAACATTTCCTCGTTCTCCACCATGGCTTTCGCGTTGAGATACCTTTTGGGCAAAGTTCACATTTAGCGGCTTAGGAGATAGAGTTCGGAACGGGAAGGCCGCTTTTGTTTGCTTGGTTTGTTGAGGTTTATGATTTTCTGGGCTTGTGGGGCTGGATATTGGAGTGGTTTGGAGGAGGCCGGCTGGTGAATGCAAATTTCGTAGCCGCAGTGTCGTCCAGTCCCTTCGTACATTTGCCTTTCCCATCAGCTCCGATCTTGCCTCTAGGGATTTTTCACATTCGCCTCCCAAGGCTCTGGGCTGCCTTCTCCATGTATCGGCCTGGGCATATTGAGTTTTTGGTCCAGGCGGGTCGAGTTGAATCTGTCTGTAGACAACAACTCCTCCCTGTCCCCTCTTCCCAACCACTACAATCTCCCTGTCTCACCCCTCACTAAGCCCCGCGTCCCCTCCTTCAAGACATCCGCCCTCCAGACCACCTCCAACGGCTCAAGCCTCCCCTTCCTCAATCCAACCGTTAGACATCTCTCGAATTCCCCCCTCCTCTCCGTCCCCATAAGCTCTGGCCCCGGCTGACTCATATCCATAACCAGCCTCCTTTCCTCCTCCTTGAACATGGGTACTGGGGAAATACACTTTTCCGTCCACGGCGGATCGCTGGACTTGATAAAGTCTAGTAATGCGCGCCGGCGCGCACGGATTGTGCTCGGGGCGCTGGGGTTTAAGGGACAAGGTGCGGGTGAGGGGGAGAGGAAAGAGGAGAGGAGGTGCAGGAGGAAAAATTGAGGGGGAAAGAGGATGATTTCGGCGGAGAGAGCGCCGGAGAGCCATGTTGATGGCGGAGCAAAAGCGGCGGAGGTGTGCTCGATGCCGCCGTCAGGGGTAGGATTGTGAATTATTGGGGCAGGGGTAGGGGATGAGGGGCGGGATGAAGTGAAGTTTGGGGAAGATGTTTGGTCTCCGGAAGTGGGTGTAGGGGCAAGGGGAAGGAAGTAGAGATACATTTGAGTTGAAAAACGTTTAGCAAGGTTGGCTGGGGTGAGCCACCGAGTAAAGGGGACAAGGCTTCCTGGTAAGGCAAGATCGGTTAAAGGGGACTGGCATGAAAGGAGGCGGGGAGGAGTTACCGGTGTCTGGGACTCCACCGTGCTGGGAGACCCACTCTTGGAAAGGGATTCGTTCCGAATGGACGGCGTGACGGCCCTCTTCTCGTACTTCATCACTCAGATATAAGAAATCCTCCGGTTTCTTCTTGTTTCTTGCTAATAGTATGCCACATTCTTCGAAGCATTCTCTTATAGCGCTCATCCTGTACGCTTCACTGTCTTCATGTCGTTTAATATCTTCAACGGGCGGTAAGGCGCCGTCCTGGGGATCTAGATGACCGCCGGGGAAGACGTGGGCCGAGGGGAATGAGGATGAGGTTTGTACGCGATGGAGAAGGAGGATCTCGTTGGTCGGGGATATCAGGAGTATACTATAAGGCGGTTCGGGAATCAATTTCAAAGAATGAGATATGTTAGATTTACCTTGCGCTAGGGCTAGGGAAAGCTAGTTCTTTAAGTGGCTTTGGGTATTCAGGTGCCGGGCTTACATTGCCCTGCCGGTCTACCATAGTTCTGGCGTGGCCACTGCGACCCTGTTGGAATTCTTCCATAGTGCTGGATTGAAGTAATGGAGTATGTCTACGGAACCGCGAGATGGGTGAGTTGCTTAATAATCTTAACGAAGTAACATACTGGATATTTCGTCCTCTGCAAATTCGTGCAGTATATGTTAATATCCTGGTGAAAGTTGTGGTTTTGAACGGCAGAGAGCTGAGCATGGGATTTGTAGATGATTTTTATACATTGCGGTTGAGGGACGAGGTAACGATAATCCGGGGAAGCAGGCAATGCCGAGGCTCGTTACTAATCCCTATCTGACTTAGGGTTCATATAACAAGTAAGGTATATCATTGGTTCAGTGAGCGATCACTGATACCTATTCAGTACGAGTATTCACGTGATATGTGGATAGATAGGTATTTGAAGTAGGAAGTGCAGTTTCACATGATCATCAAGACTGATTCATTGTTTTTTCAACGTGAATTGACCGGATGTTAGCATGCTAGGCAGGTTGTGAATCACTGCTGCAAGAGTTGCATAACCTCACCGTAAACCCCTATCTCGAATTACCTTAGCCATCACACCAAGTAGGAACATCATGGAATCTGGAACCACTAAACCAGAGATCGACTACATCCGAGACCAGAGAATGGGAATATCTAGCCCTAACCGGCCTATCCCAGTCATGAAGCTGCCCGTGGAGCTTCACAAAGCTACCTATCATGGATAACCTCACCTTCATTGATGACGTCACCTCTGAAAGCTGATTAAAGCTCTGGACCATTCGGACCTGTTGCAAGCAGAAAAATCTTATGCTTGATCTCAAGACCTCGTCAGAAATGCCTCCGTCCAAGGTACAGCGCGGAATATCCAGACACAATGATCAAGGATAAACGGTCCGTAGACGGTTGTGAAGCTGGGATGCGTTTCTGCATCGCTTATGGCCTGAACTCACAATCCGGCTCAGCGGCCATGGTGATGGTAACCACATTGTCATCAAAGGTCAGGTCTTTGTGAGATGTACTGTGTGCGGACGAGTTTAGAGAACGCATCAATGGCACAGCGACGAATAAATGTCCTGTCTGTTAGGGACCGAGCAATATATAGTCGTTGGGGGTTGGAGGAGCGAGAGGCAGAGCAAGCTCGGCGTTCGCAACGAGCAACACGCACGCAACGCTGAGCGTGAAGCGTTTGGGCGAGAAATCAGCTCTGATGATCTGGGGGAATCCACCACGGGGTCTGGAGGTTCTGGGTCATGACGGGAAAAGATGGCCAGTGTCTTAACTTGCGCATACGCCCTCGGATGTTATGGCGAGATTGCGTAAATGCTGTACCTAGGCTACCGGCAGCTATGTTCAATCAACAATGGGTAAATCGATCAAGGCAAGGATTATCAAATAGTTCATTGGTTTACCTAGATCCATTATGAATACAGCTTTTTGTCGAAGCTATGAAGCCCGTGCACATTACCCTCTGCCTGAGCACTCACAGTCCGCAGTTCAAAACGGACTTTGCCCTCGAGCACGCCCTGTCGCAACTCTGGCAGGCTCTTCGTACCGATATCCTGTAAAGAATGCTGGAGTCCCGCAATCAAGTAAGGCACGAATTTGGTCACGGACCCTCGATCGAGGACCGATCCAGAGACTCCTTGAGCTACCAACAGTCGGTCACCCTCAGAGAAATATCGAGCTGTTCCGGCGTTGTTTTGTTTGGCATTTTTCCCGCCAGCACCAGCTTTCTTGTCTTCCATAGCATCAATGCTGCCCATACCCCGATACGCCTTGACCAGCTGGCCTTCCCGGCTGACAAAGTAGTTACCGGGTGATTCGGTCGTACCTGCAAGAAGGCCCCCCATCATCACTGTAGACGCCCCCAAGGCAAGCCCCTTCACGATGTGTCCCACGTTCTGGATGCCTCCGTCGGCGATGCAAGGTACACCGAATCGTGCTGCATATGACGATACATTAAATACAGCAGCAGCTTGCGGCCGGCCAACAGCCATGACCTCTTGCGTAATACAAGCACTACCACTTCCCATACCGATTCTCAAACCATCGACTCCAGCTGCGATCAGAGATGCCGCCTGTGCACATGTGACCACATTACCGCCAATGACGTCCAATCCTGAGTGCTTTTCTTTGATATACTTGATCATCTCGATTTGAAAGATGCTGTTACCCTGGCTGCTATCGAGAACAACGATGTCGAGCCCTGCATCTGCCAATACCTGCAAGCGATCCTTATCTTCTGGGCGTGTACCGATTGCAGCGGCGCAAATCAGTTGCTTCGAATGAGGCAGTTTCGAAGCTAGTGGGTAGTGGAGGTTTTTCATAAGATCGGAACGTGAGAGGAGGGAGACAAGCTGACCAGTGGAGTCCACTATAGGCAATTTGCCTTTCTTTGATCTGCTCAAGACGGCATTTGCCTCACTCAATGTAGTACCCGACGGGGCTGTAACAAGATCAGTGGTCATGACGGCAGTGACTGGCTCATCGAGAGACGGGTGGAACTGGATGTCTCTAGATGTGATCATTCCCACGAGCTTTGAACTCAAAGTTCCATTCTCTGTAGCGTAGACACGTATTAGCTGTCGATTTCGAAAGGAGGCTGCGATTGTGCTGCAGCCATGATATAGAGAATATCATCGGTTGAGAATTTGCTTTCTCAGACGTTAAGCAAGTTGCTTGTCCTCACAACGATCAGATCGTTTTGGATGAACGAAAGTTAATGTATGAATGTGCTAATCATTGAAAGGGTTGATACAGTGATATTGGATACGCAGTAAAAAGACTTACCGGTGACTGGGAAACCACCAAAGCCCCACTTTTCCTTCAACTGCTTTGCTTCTCCGACTGTTGTCGTTGGCGAAAGAACAACCGGGTCGAGGATGAATCCGTTCTCAAAGCGCTTTACTTTTCGGACCATCTCTGCTTGATCCTCTGCCGAACAATTATGATGAATTACTCCTAGGCCTCCTAGCAAAGCCATGTGGATGGCCATGGAGTGCTCTGTAACAGTGTCCATGGGAGAAGAAACAAGGGGAGTTTTGAGCGATATACGCTTAGTGACTGGGGTATCAAGCATCACATCGGCTGCAGAGAAGCCGATGTAGCCAGGCAGTACAAGAAAATCATTATAAGTCAAACCTCCATTGACTCGAGAATCTAGTAGTGTCTTTGCGTCTAAGCCGTCCTGGGCAGAGTGCTCGCCATGAAGTATCTCTATAGCTTTTGTATAATCGCAAGCTTTCGAGCCAGGCAAGAGCTGGGCTGCGCTATAATTAACATCACCGTTTGTCAGCGGCATGATTGGCGATGGTATAAGTCTTGCTCTTTCTGGATGTAGTGATAGTTGACAGTCCTTGTTCTTTGTAGGGGACGTTTATGTCAACGGGTTGAAGTTTCCTTCTCCCAAGAAAAGAAGAGAGAAAAAAAAGATCGCGGTCTGCTCCATGTGAAGTTTGGATGTGGGACGACGCGAATACGCTAGTGTTTTAGCTGCATAACTGTGCTATCGGATCATGATCCCTGTTTGTTTACATTGAGACATCAGGTTTCCAACGTTATCGACATTACCTTGCCACGCTTACTTCAACACCAAATCTCACCATCGACGCCCTGAAGTTTACCGAGCTGGACTTGCGCGGCTGTTTACCATCTATCTGTCGATTGCTCTCTTCCGCTTGAGATTTGCCGTCAGTTCGATATGTCATAGAAGCCAACGCGACCTCCTCCCAGAAAGCGCAATAGGCCACATGAAGGCCGCATTTGCCGGCAAGGAGTACCAATGTCAATTCCAGTATCAACACATTTCAGAGGAAGAGTGCTACAAGAGGCGCTAATGCTATTGGCTGCCTTTGGTTAACATAATGTCGTCGTATCATCCACCGCGTCAGACTCATACGACAAGTCCGGTGTCCAGGTCCAGTCCGTTGCGACATTCGTCAAACGCCTCAACAGCCTCGTCCAATCTCTCGAGTGCCTCAAATCCGTTTCCTCCGAGTCGTACAAGCACGATATCTTCAACCGCATCCAGTGGATACCAACATTTGGGGTCTGGCCACAAGCGGGGCATCAGCGAGACCTCCCCTACACGGCCTTCTGCCGGGCGAGAAATGTTGAGCCATGAGACAAGAGCGGCTGGGGGATACAAATCTGCACGGCAATCGTTACGGCCACTACCTCAACCTCCAAGTGCCTCATCCCCGGCGATATATGACAAATTTCAACACACGCACTCACGGGGTCAAAGCTTCAATGACGCCCCGAAGCTCGACTACAATGCACCAGTATATTCTCCTCTGTCAATGGCAGCAAATTCAAATCGTCCACAGTCAATAGTTCTTAGTCGAGCAGATTCCGTAACACCCAGCTCATCGCTATCTCAAAGGCCGCATGTGCATCACGCCAACACCAGCCCTCACGGACCTGCTTTCTCATCGCCAGATTTGAATACTTTAAAGAATTCCTCTACCAATCATCTAAGAACCCTTTCGAAATTTGCGCAGCAAGGATCCAGCGAAGACTTTTCCATTGCTTCACCAGCACCGTCTGTTGTGGGTTTGCAAGGTCGAAGACAGTTGAAGCGCACGGATTCTACAAGGGGAAGTAAGGGCTCAGCGGCGGTCAGCAATCGTAGAAGCTATGCATGGGAAGACAGGAATTGGATGGACAAGCAAAGACAATTCCTTCAGGCATACGAGTATCTGTGCCACATTGGAGAAGCAAAGGAATGGGTAGAGGATATCATACATAAGACGTTGCCTCCCATTGTACAGTTGGAGGAGGCTTTGCGAGATGGCGTCATGCTGGCAGAAATCGTTCAGGCGTTGAACTCAAACCATCCTATTCGCATCTTTCGACATCCCAAACTCCAATTCCGCCATTCAGATAATATTGCGCAGTTTTTCCGCTTCCTCGCCGACGTGGAGCTGCCCGAGCTGTTTCGCTTTGAATTGATTGATCTTTACGAGAAGAAGAATATACCAAAGGTCATCTATTGTATACATGCACTATCTTGGCTACTGTATAGAAAGGGCATAGTAGAGTTCCGGATCGGCAATCTGGTTGGGCAATTGGAGTTCGAACACCACGAATTGGAGGAAATGCAGAAAGGTTTAGACAAGGCCGGAATCAGCATGCCGAGCTTCTCGGGTATGGGGGCAAGTTTTGGTGCTGAGCCAGAGCCGGAACCGGAACCGGAACCAGAGCCTGTTGAGTCGGAGGAGGAAAGGATAGCGAGAGAACTGGGCGAAAAGGAAGCTATGGTGCTTGACCTTCAGGCTCAAATGAGAGGTGCTGCCGTGCGAGTGGGGCTTGGTCAAACGATGCAGAGCCTCTGGGAGTCGGAAGAAACGTTGGCTGAGCTGCAGTCTATCATACGGGGTGATTGGGCCAGGCAGGTTTTCGACTACCGGCTGAGCATGAAACAATTCGCGGTCAACCTTCAAAGCGCTGCCCGAGGTTTTGTATGTCGAAATAGACAGCAAGGCAACGAAGATATGTGGAAAAGCAAAGAGGGCGAAATTACCTTCCTCCAGAGCTTGATCAGGGCTAGAAGAGCTCGAGCAGAAATTCAAATTATCGAGTCTTGCACACGAAGAGAAGAGCTTGGCGTTCGACAGTTGCAGGCAGCCATTCGTGGCGCTTTACGGAGGAACGAAGTCTGCGAACAATTTGAGCAGACCAGGAATGCTCAGACGAGCGTGGAAAGCCTCCAAGCCGCTCTAAGGGGAACGTTGCAGCGCCGAAGGGTTCAAGACGACAAATACCGACTTCAGCAAACTCAAGGTATGATATTAAAACTTCAGGCTGCGTCAAGAGGGGCTTCTGTTAGATCGTTCATGGCAGATCAAACGCAAAAGCTTGAGAATTTGACTGGACTATGGTGCTCAATACAGGCAGCCTCACGGGGGAGCCTTTTCCGACACAAGCTACAGGAAACCAAGATTCAGCTTCGTAATCATCAACATGCTACATCTAGACTCCAAGCCAGGATTCGTGGGAAATTCGTACGAGAAGAGATCAATCAGATCAAATCCTCCCTATCCCAAGTAGATGTGCAGAATGTAGCCTTACAAGCTGCGTCTCGCGCGTACCTTTTCCGTATACGATATCTCGCCGATCTTCAAGCGTTGAGGAACCAGACACCCATGATTACTGCGCTTCTAGCTTCCTCTCGCGGATTTTTGCTTCGACAAACTCTGCATGACTTACATGAGGATTTGCTATCTAACACACCAGAGCTCATCGATTTGCAGGCTTTATCCCGGGCAATGCTGCTAAGAACAGATATTGGCGGTTTGCTCAGCCAACTTGAGGACGAAGAATCTGTCATAGCAGAGGTGCAAGCTGCCATCCGGGGCAAGCTGGTTCGCGGGAAGTTCGCAGAAAAGCAACGGTTCTTTAAGCAAAACATGGAGAAGGTCGTCAAGGTACAAAGTTACATAAGAGGAAGATTGCAGGGCGAAGCATACAAGAGCCTGACTAGTGGTAACAACCCACCGGTTGGCACTGTCAAGGGTTTCGTACATCTCTTGAACGACAGCGACTTCGACTTCGACGAGGAAGTAGAGTTTGAGAGGCTCAGGAAAACGGTGGTACAGCATGTCCGGCAGAACGAAATGGCAGATCAGTACATCACTCAATTAGACATCAAGATTGCCCTCCTCGTGAAAAACAAGATTACTCTGGATGAGGTTGTGAAACATCAAAAGCATTTCGGTGGTGACGCCGGAAGCCTACTTACGAACACTGAAATTTCTTCCAAAGATCCTTTCGATCTCAAGGCGCTCAACAAGAACTCAAGAAGAAAATTAGAACACTATCAAGAGCTTTTTTTCGTGCTACAGACGCAGCCTCAGTACCTCGCCCGACTATTTAGGAGATTCAGAGAACAAGCATATGCCGAGAAAGAATGCGAACGAATCAAACACTTGATGATGGGTCTTTTCGGTTACGCGCAGAAGCGAAGAGAAGAATACTATCTGATCAAACTCATCGTAAGATCCATGAAGGAAGAGATTGACAATTGTCATTCGATCCAGGAATATCTGAGAGGTAACATCTTTTGGGCGAAGCTTTTCAGTGCGTACATCAAGTCACCGCGGGACCGCAAGTATATGCGTGACATCCTAGGCCCAATTATCAAGGAAAATGTTATTGAGAACCCCGAGTTAGACCTCGAAAGTGATCCAATGCAGATCTACCTTTCTTCTATTGAGAACGAGCAATTACGCTCCGGCCAAAGAAGTCACCGCAGTCCCGACATTGCTCGAGAAGAGGCTATTCGGGATCCAGAGACAAAGAGGACTTTTATAGCCCATCTTCAGGATCTCCGAGATATTGCTGATCAGTTCTTTACCGCACTGGAGGAGCAATTGCACAAAATGCCATTTGGAGTTAGATACATTGCACAGCAGATGTTTCAAAACCTTACCTCGAGATTCCAGCATGATGAGCAAGGCCACATTCTGCAAATCGTTGGTCACTGGATATGGAAAAGCTACCTCCAACCTGGCCTACTTGAGCCAGAAAAGGCCGGATCCATAGACCGGGGTCTTTCGCAAATGCACAAGAGGAATATAAACGAGGTGGCAAAGGTGCTTGGCCAAGTTGCTGCAGGAAGACTATTCGGTAGCGAGAATGTTTTTCTGCAGCCTCTCAACAGTTATGTTGGGGAATCTATCGAGCGGCTTGGAGAGATCTGGGGCAATCGTAAGTAGCGAGTTTCAACCAAGTATTCTAAGAACCCTACTGACGATATTCCTCTACAGTGATTGCTGTTCCAGACGCTGAAACGCAATTCGATATCGATGAGTTCAACGATCTTTACGCACGTACAAAGCCCACTCTATACATAAAAATGGCAGATATCTTCTCAGTACATCATTTAGTTGCCGCCGAAACAATGAACATCTGCCCGAATCAAGATGATATGTTACGAGATGCGATCCGCGAGCTCGGCAGCGCAAAGACTAACGAGAATGAGCTTATGAATGTCAGCACCTCCGAAATCTGTCTTACTCTAAACCCGAAACTGCACGATGTAGAAGGTATGTCACACCTTTGTTCGTTCACTAAGAGGATTTCGAAGCTGATCCAAAATACTAGACCCTGATGCGGAGATAAAAGCCCTCTTCATGGAAACCAAACGTTGTGTCCTCTACATAATCCGCGTCCAATCCGGTGCTAATCTCATGGAGATCATGGTCAAGCCCATCACCATGGAAGATGAGGACCGCTGGGACGCCCTGGTCCGTGACGAGCTCTCCGCAGGCTCTCGAAAACGTGGCGCTTACTCCGAAGCCAACACCCTTGTTGACATTGCCTCAATGCCATATTCCGAACTCAAGCGCACCGCCCTCGAAAACATCCTAAGACTCGAACAGGCCGCCCGCCTCTCCCGCCACAATTACTACCAAGATCTCCTCAACGCCATCGCCGTCGATATTCGCACCAAGCACCGCCGGCGCATTCAGCGCCAGCGTGAACTTGAGGGCGTAAAATTAACACTTGCGCGACTGAACGACCAGGCACTATATCTCGAACAGCAGCTCAAGACCTACAACGATTACATCGAGCAGGCAATGGTCACGCTGCAAAACAAAAAAGGCAAGAAACGCTTCCTCTTACCCTTCACCAAGCAATGGGACCACGAGCGTGAACTCGCCCGCTCCGGCCGCGTCCCCAAATTCGGCTCCTTCAAATACAGCGCCCAAGACCTGGCAAACCGCGGCATCCTCGTGTCCTGGAAAGGCTACACGGAGCGCCAGTACGCGCAAATCGACCTGACAATCAGCAGCAACGAAGTCGGCGTTTTCAGCATCGAGGGCAGCATGGGTGCGATCAGCGTCCCGGGTGCGAGCGCGCAGGTGCCCCTGGATGATTTGCTGCAGGCGCAGTATAACGGCACGCAGTTTTTGGAGTTTTTTGCGAGGGGCGGGGAGGTGAGGGTTAGTGTGAATTTGTTTTTGCATTTGATTATGAGGAAGTTTTATAAGGATAAGGAATGAGAGGGTTTGTCGTTGGGTGGATGGATAGGGAGAAAGACGGCAGAGGGCAGAGGGCAGAGGGCAGAGGGCAGAGGGCAGAGGGCAGGGAAAACGGGGAGAAGACGGAGAGGGAGAGAGGGGTTTTTGATGCTTCGATGAGTGAAGGTGCATAGGGGGGAAGGCAGGCGCATTCCGCATCTTTTTGGCTGGCGTGGTTGGGTAAATACGGTCATACCCAAGGCAATATGGACTTTAAGCGGGCAGTCCCGCCAGGTGGTCAGGGTAGGTGAGGGGGTGGAGGTTGTACATATGTAGGTTACATACGGTACGACGTCAATTTACTCTTTAACGCTGCTGTTTGAATGAATGAATGAATGGATGGATGGATGTTGTTGGTAATTATTTGTTACCCATTTCACGGACATATACGTAATACAGGCTACTCCAAAAACCCCACCAACGTCCCCAACATATCCTTCACCACCCCATCCCCATCCCCATCCTCATCGTTCCCCCTCGCATCCATCCCCTCAAGCTGCTCCCTCAGCGTCTTCCGCAAATCCTCAAAGGTCTCATCCCGCTCAGCGAGCAGATCTTGGATCTTAGCTCTCGCGCCGCTGTCCTCGGCGACTAACCAGGCTAGTATCACATCTACGGTTTGTAAAGAAAACAAGCCGGCGTCCAGCCGGCGCGAGAACCAAGCGTCTGCGCGGTCGTCTTGTTCTTCGGGGGAGAGACGTACTCGTTCCTCAGTGATGGCTTGGTCGATGGTGGAGAGTCTGGAGGCGTAGTCACGCCGTATTTGGACGAGGCGGCTCAGTTTCTCGTAATCCTTCTCGACAAATTTAGCGAGTAGACGTATCCGCTCGGCGGAGTCGGCGGGTAGGGAGCGTAGCAAGGATGATAGGATACCGAGGAGGTGTTCTGTCATTTGATGATCGTGTTTCTTCATCAGCAGGCTGAAGATTGGTTTCAGGCCTGCTGCTTCGACGAGTTTCTGGCAGCATGGGCAGCCATTGGGGCCAGCGAGGGCGTGGTCGAGCAGGCGCAGAGAGCGGGGGCGGCTCATTTTGCCGTCACGGAGCATGATTAGGCAAAGCTCAATGCCTTCGGCGTCGACGAATCTGGATTTTCCGGGGGTGGCGTCCAGGCAGCAGGTTAGGCAGTCGAAGATGTTTTCGACATATTCTTCTTCTTCTGTGCTTTTTGCGGGGTCGCGTTTTCGGTATGGGCTGAGGAGTTGAAGAAGCGTGTCAATGCCGTCTCGTTCGATGAGTTGCAAGCGATTTGCGGGAGAAGATTGGAGCAGGATGGCAAGGATTTCGGCGGCGTATTGCTTATTTTGGGTGACTGGAGTTTCGGGCTTTTGGGAGCGGGCGAGGAGGAATTTGATGAGCGAGGTGGAGGTGCCTATAAGGGAGGCGATGGATGGGCGGGAGGAGAGGTTTTCTATGACGCCGAGGACGTGGTAGACGCCGGCTCTGTCAGATTCATTGGATTCGTCGAGGCGCGAAATGTTCTCGTAAAGGAGGTTGAGAAGATCTGCTTCGAGCTAAAGATTTGTTAGAGTACGAAAAGAAACAGGATTCTCATATCAGCTTACCATTGCATCGACAAGCGCGTCCCACTGCGCCTGTTCGGCTTCAACATCCTCATCCGTAAGTTCGTTGATGATCTCGATTGCGTCAATAGTGATATCAGTATTCTCGTGAGATAGCAATGACACCAGAGAAGAGACGCAGCCCAGCTTCGCAAACTCTTCGTAGAGGTTTGGGTGTTCAGAAAGAATTGATAGGGCCTTGATATCTGCATCTAGATCTGCTTCTGAGCCCATGAACCTGATTTGAAGTCAGACCAGACCCACCAATTGCTATAAATTTCCCGCACATACTTTTCCGGTGTGTCCTCGAACTTGCTTCGCAGCTCGGTGTTTTTGGATATCCTTTTCTCGAAGTTTAAGGCAAGTTTTCGCAACCATGCGGAGTCGATCTTCTCCGACTTCTAAAAGCTCGGGTCAGTCAAGCCGTAAAGCTTCTTGTGGACAGCTTCCAGCCTACTATATCGTCCTTGTCTCTTTCATCGATGAAGTTTAGCACCTCCGCTGTATCGTCTGTTATGCCGCCTCCAAAGAAGCGTCCTTCCTCATCATCTACAACCTCCTCCTCGAAGTCAGGCGGTAGCTCGGGGCCTGCTACCCCATCATCGCCTTCCTCGTTCTCCACTGTCGCTCGTCCATTCGATTTGACATCTCCGTTCGCGCTGGTCTTGTTTGCCTTGTAAACTTCATCTAAGGCTAGTCAGCCATGTTCGTTATCATCTCGATGGTCTTCCCATACGAGCATCTCCGGCTGGCTCTAATTTGCGCTTGTTGCTCGGCAGTGAGGGTTTCTAGAAAATATTTAGCATGTACGGAGGGAACGCTTATTAAAGTTATCTACCTTGAACAAATCGTCAATGCTCGTCATACTGTTAAGTGTTCTGACTTAGATACAGTCTAGAACGTATTCATGCTTCAAATGTCATAATTATGGTCACTCAGAGCTTCACGAGTATCTCAACCTGATGCTCAAGTAAAGCCACAGATAATAGCCGCAGTAGACGCAGTAGACGCAACAGCCACGATTCATAATCCTAGCCTCAGCATTACCACAGTTTAACAAACGCCATACAGCAAGTGTGCAATGGATTCATAGGCTGTCACTATCCACTTGGCGCCTGGCCTCCCGTAGGGTCGGGTCTAACCCTTCCTGGGTGCCTCACTCTCCCTTTCGCAACTAACCCTCCCGGCCCATCGAGCTCTTCAATATCCGAAAAAAGCTTATCCATGATCCTGCAACAACTCATAATATCTTCTTTGAGATCTTCCAGCTTCAAGCCTTCAATTTTTCTATTACCAGTACGACCGCAGAAAGCCTCAATGAATTCTTCACCCTCTAAAGTGTGCATCAGAAAACCCATAAACTCGTCATCTGGAACGATTTGATTCTCCAGATGCTGGAATTCCTCAACCAAGGAAGAGTGCCTCTTGTTCAGCAATTCAAAGTGCTCACAAGCAGTTTTAAAGGCTTTGACAAGATCAACTTGAGAGAACTCATTAAGGAAGCTGATACGACGTTCGGAAGCTGGTGTGGAGGTAATGAATGCATTGAGGCGGCTTTGTGAGGTACTAATTGACATATTCTGTGTTATAATGTTTTGGAAACCGGATATGAGGATGCTGTAGTTTTTGATATATTACAAAAAATTGTGGGATTTGACTTCTATATATATTGTGCTGGAAGTTTGCTTCTTTGTTCAGAAAACTTCGATCTTCTGCTGTCGGCAGCAGGCCATCGTTCCCCCAAGATCACATGACCACTAAGCTTCTGTCACGTCCTTAATAGTATCCAAATCTTCTAGGCCGTTCCGCAAACTGGAGACATAGCGATGACCTGCTGATCTAGCCCCCATTCGATTGTCGACAAAGATCGTCAGAGACAGATCGGACAGAAGAACAATTTCCAAGACATCAAGGGCCATGCTTCCCGCATTACAAAGCCAGCCCTGAGACAGATAATCAACTGGCTGCACGTCTCTCTTAAAGGCTGCGCCAACCACCTGAACCCCTCGACAATTAGAATCTTAGCAAAGCATGAGAGCACCGTTCTTACTAATCTGCAGAGAAATTATGGAAATCATCACCTATGGCGGGGGTGAAATAGCACCACGTAGACCAGAGCGAATATTGAGAAGGGGTACGTCTTCCTAGTGAAACAATGAGGGGCTGGTCAATGTATGTTCATGTCACCTTATGTTAGGAGGAGCTGAATCTCAGTATAGTCACATACGAGCACTGGACCACATAATACTGAAGGCAGCTTTCCCACGTATTTTTTAGAAGACTACCTATGTTTGACCAACCTACAACAGCCCTAAGTATTTTTTGATAACATGTTATAAGACAATCGTTCCTCCCTCGCCAAGACGCGACTCGTTCTTGACAGTACAAGCTTGTTGTATGTGGCTTCGTAGGATGGTGCTAAAGGCATGGGCTGTGGTGGGAGGAAGGCCTCTATTTGGTGTATTAGTCAGTTGTCTTGAGAATCTCTCTAAAGGCCACACCTGACCGATCGAGTAGTGCCGACAAGGCTAGAAAATGAGGAGCCGAAGACCATCGGCTACTTCGGGTTTCTGGTTGGAAGGTTCGAAAGATTGTGGGGTGTTAGTCTCTTGCAGTAACGGTTGAGAGCTGACCGGAGCACTAGTGGTGTCCATAGCGGTGACTGGAGTAGAAGTAGGGCCTTGAGTTGAAGGCTCGGGCGAAAGTTTTGCGGCAATGATTGTCTTCGCTCCTGCTGCAACTGTGATCTGGACGGTTTCACTGGGGTGGAGGAGAGGGGTTTCTGTGGCTGGAGTCTCCCATTCTGATCCTGACAATGATTGGCAAGGTACTGAAGAAGATAAACTCAGGAGATCTATTCACCCCAAAGAGACGGTTGATTTAAGTTCGAGAAGACAAAGGATTCAGAAACGAGCAGGGGTTCAGTCGGTTGCTGGACGAGATAGAAACGACGCGGAACAAACCTCAATGCATCATTGGTTCCATCTTGTGAAGTGGATTAGAGCTCAACGCGCTCATCCACCTCAATTCAAATATCCAGTATTGAATGATTTCTTTACCACTCCCGCTGCTGCACCCAAGTACCTACCATGAATTTCCTGCTATCACGACACTAATGATCATTTATAGGTATATAATAGCAGCTTTTGATTGAAGGAAACATATGCTTAGATATCCAAGCCAGCAGCAGAGCTCAGCGCTAGCCAGGTTGCATATCATAATCATGTTAGCCTCGTTCAAGACATTCAGGACTGTCAGCCGGTCATATTACGGTATGCGTAGGTAGAGAACAGGTCCTCCCACTATGAATATCGACAGTCACGACGATATCTACGGTTCCTTCAGTGAGAAAAGGTATGTCCTACGAAGTAAGGTAATCACGTGGTACTCTGGAGTAAAAAGCCGCTAGGAGATAAAGTAAGCGAGAAGCCCTAGCCCTGATCAGGCATGCATGTCCGATAATATCGTCATCACCTTATCCTCCCCTCAACCAGGGGAAAATCTAGAAAGTAAATAAACATGGAATGGTAGGAGATTGTACATATTTAATGTTTTGACTTGTTTTGAAGTCCTTGCTCTAGTACATAAAGTTCTCTATATTTAGTATTTCTCTTCGGATCCTTTGTACATACAGATGCCCGTACCCACTCGAGACATCCTAGCCGGGCAAAAGCGCGGTGTCTCCAACCCGCCTCGTCTGCTTAAACACAGATCCTCCACCTGGTTCATTCTGAGTACCATCTGCATTGCTGTCTTTACTGATGTTTTCCTCTATGGCATTATCGTGCCAGTAATACCTTTTTCCCTAACTGTCCGCTGTGGCGTCGAGGAGAAAGATGTTCAGCACTGGGTCTCAGTTCTCTTGGCCGTCTACGGCGCTGCTCTACTCGCTTCCTCCCCAGTCTGTGGATGGCTCGCTGATCACTCGTCGTCGAGACGCCTTCCACTTCTCTTCGGCCTCCTAGCCCTCGGTGGGGCGACATTGCTGCTATGCCTGGGCACCAGCATTGTCTTATTGATTATCGGCCGCCTGCTGCAGGGCATCTCAGCTGCAATAGTATGGACGGTTGGCTTGGCGCTGCTGGTTGATACTGCTGGACAGGAAGAGATTGGGCAGGTGATGGGGTATGTGAGTATAAGCATGAGTGTGGCGGTCCTGGTGGCGCCGTTGCTGGGAGGGGTGGTATATGCGCGAGGAGGATATTACCCTGTTTATTATATGGCGTTTGCTTTGATCATCTTGGATATTGTCCTTCGGGTGGCTTTGGTGGAGAAGAAGGTTGCAAAGAAATGGATTGCGGAGGACGAATCAAAAGTGGAGGAAACTAGTACGCCACCACCTTCAGTAAGCGACTCAGAAAAAGAAAAAGAAGCAAACCCCAAGACTTCAGAATCTCCGATTCCTCTCCCGATCGCCCGCCTTCCGAGCACCAATCCCCCATTTTCTCCCAAATCCTCTTCTCTCCCTCCAATTCTTACCCTTCTTTCCTCCCGCCGCCTCCTTTCCACCCTCTACTGCACCCTCGTGCAATCCTCTCTCCTTACCGCCTGGGACGCCATCATCCCCCTCCGCGTCAGTCACCTGTTCGGATGGCACTCCCTTGGCGCCGGCCTCATCTTCCTCCCCCTCGTCCTTCCCTCCTTCCTCGCGCCCTTCATCGGAGCCTACGCCGACCGGCACGGCCCTCGCCTTCCCACCTTCCTCGGCTTCCTCCTCGCAACGCCCTTTCTGGTCCTGCTACTCCTAGTCTCCCACCCAGGAATCCGTCAAATAGTCCTCATGTGCGCCTTACTAGGCTTGCTAGGTTTCGCCCTAACAATGGTCATGACCCCCTTGATGGCCGAAATCACCTACGAAGTCGCAGCGCAAGAAAAGGCACAGCCCGGAAAATTCGGACCCAAGGGCGCGTACGCGCAAGCGTACGGATTGTTCAATACCGCGTTTGCGGGGGGCATGTTGGTAGGGCCGCTTTGGGGAGGTTTCGTGACGGGGACCGCTGGGTGGGGGACGACGTGTTGGAGTTTGGGGGTTTGGAGCGTGGTTAGTGCTGTGCCGGCGGTGTTGTTTACCGGGGGGTGGATTGGGGAGAGGAAGAGGAAAGATGAGAACCAAGGAGAGGGAGAAGGCTAAAGGGTCAACGAAATGGCACAATCATGAAATGAACCGGACGAACACGGCGTGGGTCCTAGAGTCAGTCTTTAGGCCACAAACCCGCCCGAATCACTTGCTCCATCGACGCAGCCACGCCCCCGTCATGCTGCGGCACCCCGGATGACCACACGAACCGCACCAAAAGACCCGTGCAATCTTTTCGACCCCTCCGCAAAGCGAGTTGATCGACCCAGAAACTAGTTCATGTCCCATCCGGGGAATTTGTCCCTCCAAGGCTCCAGAGCGAAACCCATTTTTCACTCACCAATACCAACAGGCAAAGTGGTCATACTACGCTCGGGTTCTTCAACTCAGAACGACACGGCTATCCACTTATCCCACAAACCCACTCGGAACATGGATGACGACTTCCACGAATGATACAGACGATCGCCCTACATAAGAAAAGTTCTATATATATATATATCAACCCGACATGACATGACACCCATACTCCTAAAAAAAAAATACATACTACTTACTACATCACCACCGACCACCCCTAGCATATGTAACTATCGAGATTATACTTGGGAGAGCTAAAGTCGGGGGAGGAGGAGGAGGTGTAGTAGTGGGGGCGGAGAGGGTTAGTACAGTAAATGATGGGGGTAGTAGTAGTAGTGGGAGAGAGAAAAAAGGGGGGGAAGTGAGGAAAGTCGTTGTTGAGAATGGAAGTGAGACGGGCGGGTTGAAGAATTTTGCGGTTTGGGGGGGGAGCGGAACGCAGAGGGACAAAATAAGAGAAGCGAGATGGGCGTGGTGGGGAAAGATGGGAGAGTACGAAAAACTCCGTTGTGTGTACAGTGTCGCAATGATTGGGGCAGAGCATCGGTTTTTTCTCCAGTTGTGCGGAACAAGCCTTTTAGCGGCAGTGGTGGCAGGTCATGCTGGATGGTGGATCGGTGTTCTGTATTTAGATCTGGGAAAGTGGTGTGTTGGGGAACTGGGGAATGGAAAATACCTTAACAGGGAATACTTTAGGGATGGTTTAGACTTCAAGCCTTAGAAGTTAGGGACGCCTTCGCTTACGCTTACCATGGATGCGTTGCTGGTGGAGTGGGTCTGATGCGTGGTATGCCTTGGTGGTGGGTACAGTACATCAGGAAAATTAAAAAAGTGAGAACGAGCACCAAGGTTGAAATTGTTGCTTGGAGGAATTTCCTCGTTAGTGGCAAGAACTGTACAGTTGTGCTACGTTTAGCTGAAAAGGCAGCTAAGTAATAGGAACGCAATAGTTGGTATCTCGTCGCTGAAAGCAATCGACACCCCTCTTGTACTTGTGTCGATTCTGAAACGCCATCGATGGAATTGGAGCAAGTGCTGTGTGCTCGTTTAATGCGAAACCTTGCCGACCGTCCGCCCTTTGGAGATAGCGCCATGCTGGAGGAATAGAGGGATCGCGAAAGGGCTGGTAAATAACGCTGGCTGGAAAATGCTGGTATTGTACAAATGCTGGTAGGTAGCTGAAGCATAAATGGTGGCATGCCTGGGTCATGCCGAATACATAAAGGTTGGATGCAGGTGGAGCGTCCGACTTTACTTCTTTGCTTTGGTGGAAGTGATGGCGGTGTTGGACATGCTGCGGGTGAGACCGCCAATGTAGTCTTGTAACGCGACATTCTGCTTCTCAAGCCTCTCGTGGTCCGACTTGACCAGTTCAATCTTCTCCGCCAGAGCATTGAGTCCGGATTGTAGATTCTTCGCGTGTCTGTGAACCCGTCAGTCATCAACCCAGACATAGCTGCCTCATCACGCGCATCGATCGTACCTTTGAACCGCTTTCCTGGTATCCAGCCCCAACTTCTCAGTCTCATAGGTCGAACGACGTGGACTCATGGCTCGCGCATCATCGGCCGGGAACGACTCTTTTTGTATTTCGACATCAGGGTGATCGCGTGGTATGATGTTAGTGCCACTGGATTTGCGGGAGGCGAGTTTGGGACGCGTCAATGCTCGGACCAAGGATAGACGTTTGGGTTCACTGTCGGACATGTCTGATGAAGTGTTTGACGAAGGGTTGGATTCCAGGTCACAGATTAAAGGCGCGTTTGTGATGCGGATGGTGGCAGAAGGTTCTGAAGGTGTGGGTGTTAAGTCGAGGGATCCTGATAAGGGACTCATAACTCCAATGGTAGGGTTCTACCTATTGTTGGAAGAGTCGCTGTCAGTTGATGTTGATAGTTTTCCCAGAGTGAAGGCGCTCGCACCGATTCTCTGTCAAGGATCGTCGAGCGTGTCACCGCTTCTGAGACCAAGTGACGTAGAGCGCAGGAAAAAGCCGATGGGCAAGAATGGTGATGGTTGAAGAAAGACTGCTGGGAGCTTGCCAAGCTGAAGTAGGCAGTAGAAGTGAGTACTTCTCTGATGATCACTTTTCAAGGAGCAATGGAAAGTGTGTGGATGCAACTGCAAGAGAAGGTTTGAAGGTGAAGGTCAGGGTCCGCAGGGGAAGGTTGTAGGGTGAAGGCTAAATTCTTTAACCCCGGTTATCCACGGAGCGGAACAGTCAAGCGAGTGTGCTACGGGTACGACTCGAAAGCGGGGGAAAGACGGAGGCAAAAGAGGCAACAGAGAAATGAATTGACAGGTGGTCGAGCTGTGACTCGCAGGAGGCATGTAATAAATCATCCCTTATTAAATCATACCGTATTAAATCATTCATTATTACAGCTGGTCACTGGTCACTGGTCACTGGGTTGATTGGTAAGGTAAGTAGGTACTTTATCTACAAAAAGGGGAAAGCAATCGCAGGGATCGCAAGATATCCCGCTAAGGTACCTTAGCGGGCCCGAGGAACGCACAATGACGCAGACTACCTGAGAATGGATTCGGTAGTGGGAAGCCCATGAGACACCCCTGCTAGCCGCAGTCACCGTCGCATCTTCGTCGGGTTGGATCATTGGATGGGGGAAAGCTCAGCCTGCAACTTGTATGGGTATCGCTACAACCCCCCGCCAAGACGCTACAACTCCTGCATGCGCTGATTATCAGCCCCGAAGTCACATGTTGGGATTCCTCAATCGTTTGCTGAGGTAAGGTAGGTACCGGTTGAATTGTTAGAGCCAGTCGTCACAATCTTACTGCTGCTCTTATGCTCGAAACACCAAGAACACCAAGAACACCACAGGAGCAGATTGGTGAGCTGTGAGGTGCCATCGTGATGTATCCGTCCTCGTGTCCGTGGTCTAATCCCACAGACAGTGGGCATGGTTACGCGCACGTCTCGTTGGTTTCCTGTCGTTTGTCTTGCTCGCCAATTGCAATAGCAGAGCCGCTTGAAAGCGCCAATGTACGAGTGCACAGTAATACCTGCAGCTTTGATATCCTGTCTCTCGTCGTCTACTTCCAACAACCGAGATTGCGACGTTTCACTGGTCACGTTGTACCGCAGGAGACGGGTAAGCCCTCATCAGCAGATGAAGATGAAGTGGGTGGGACATGTATCATCATGTATGACTGTGCGGATAACGAACAACGAGTTCTATGCATGTCATTGGATCGGAAGTCTGGCCAGCCCTATCACCTCTGACGTACGGCACGGTAACGCAAACGTCGGAAAAGATATTGGCCTCATATCGATGTATGGGGATAACGGGCAGCCCTCGATCTCTTTTCAAGATGCTCAGGATTTCTGAGGCGGTAGAATAATCGAGGTACCCGACTCATTCGTACAGAGCACAAGACGTTAGCCAACAATCCTACAAGTAGAGACTCGAGATATTGCTGGCATAATAGTTGGTCAAATACTAATCGAGTGGGGGACTCGTATTTTAGTAAAGACCGAAAAGAACGATACATATAGCAGATAATGTTCATGACGGTAAAAGGTAGATTGAAAAACCAGAACACCGTTCGCAACAAGCAAAAAGCTGTTGAATATTCATAGAAACATCTATAGGCAGCATGCATAACGATGACGGTATAGGAGCAACGATGCAATTGTTACTGTGCAACCAGTGGTTCCATATTCCTCCTAGCACTGTAAGACGACAAGAAGGTGCAACCCTAGCAAAAGAATCTATAAAAGAAGTGCTGGGTAAAAGGGACATACGGAGCTGACCAAACCTGACTTTTCTCTACTCAAATTGCCAATTCCTGAGTCTGATATTTGACCTGGTGTGCCGGGCTACCGGTTGTTGTTTACTGACTTTTAGCTACTCCTGGTACTGCTACATTGATTGCCATCTAAGTATTCAAGCAAAGTGCCTTGAGACACATGAAATCTTTGTAAAAAGATTTGGACCTGGCTGTGGGATAGAAGCATCCTGGCGAGCTGAGAATAGGGACTGTGCCGTTCATGTCCAGCTCGCAGTTCCATGAAATTTGAATATATTATTTGGCGGGGAGAGTAGAATGTATGAGAAAACGAAGGTTCAGCGTTGGCCGGAATTTATACCGGCCATTAGCGCTAAGCTAGTATCTTAGGGTTTCTGCGCGCTACCCTCATCGAAATAATTAAGACCTCGTCTATGATGATCCAGACGGCAAGACGGCGAGATACTAATTGCCAAACAGACAAAGCATTGCAAAGGAACCTACAAATGGTCGTCTTAGTTCAGCCGAGTATCGACATTTTCTCTGAATATAATTGAAGCCGTAAGAACGCCACCGAGTAGGTGAGGTAGTATGGGAGCATCGCAGGAAACCGGGATACTAGCATCAACCAGTCCCCCGCCAGCATTGATATCTCGTATGAATTAATGCTTCCGTTCAGCCACTGCAATCATCACCTGCCCCGTTCAGTTGGCGCCCGCCATGGAATGGAGGGGAAGGCCGGAAACCTTCCGGCCACGAGGTATATAGTCGACGCAGACGTCCGGTCCTCTCGCTCCTTCTTTGGTATCAATCTCCGCTTTGACACGAAAATTTGCCGCATTGATCTAACGTCTTCTGAAGCAATGGGCTCCATGAATACCCCTGAAAGCTTCCCCTTCCTTACCACTCTCCCTCCTTCCTCCACCATCTCTACTCTTCCTCCCTTCACCGTCTCCATTCCTCGTGGGTTTCTTCCTCTCAGTGACCCACCAACCAAGCTCCCCGCTTCTTTCGCAGCCCTGAGCTCGCTACTTGCCCGTATGCCCATGGTAACCATCGAAGGAAAGCCGGGCTTGTTAGCTTCGTTCACATTTGGAGAGACCGTCTTAAGGGAGTTGCCTGATCTAACAGAGAACGTCGATGAGGTAAAGAAGGACTTGAGGATGGTATGCGCTCTGTATAGGGATTATTCTTTCGTAGCGAGCGCCTACCTCTTGGAGCCGTGCCACGAGCGGTGGGTAAGGGGTGAGGGGTATGGACTAGGGAGGCAGCGGTTGCCAGCATGTATTGCGAGGCCTCTGGCCAAGGTGGCGGAGATGTGAGTATTGCACGTCGATGTCGCCGTTATTGTCCGTTTGTTCTGTTTGCTGCTCGTTTCATCTCCTTCATCAGCGTACTCAATCTGTCGCCCAAGAACTTCTCAACACTTGTATACATATCGTAACGACTCAAATTCGTGGCAGATCCGGATTCAAGCCGTTCATGGAATATGCTGGCTCGTACGCTCTCTTCAATTACTGCCTCGCCGATCCAAGCGTCGGTATGGACTACTCGAACCTTCGCCTAGTGCGTGCTTTCGAAAAAGGTCTAAACCCTTCGAGCTCAGAGGCAGGCTTCGTCCTCGTACATGTTGATATGGTCAAGAATTCCGGTCCTCTGGTCGAAGGAGCAGTCAATACACTTGCCGCTTGCGGCAACGATGATAGGAAGGCTTTCGACGCAGGGTTGGAGCTAGTCATCAAAGCAATGGTTGAGGTTAATCGGGTAATGGATGGTAAGTTCAGATCTCTGTGTGGATGCTGGACAATAGGGTTGGATTGATGAAATTGACATTTGTCCGCGAGGTATGTGGAAGAAGAGTATGCCTGGCGACTACAACAGCTTTCGCACTTTTATATTTGGCATCACGGGCCAATCGATGTTTCCTCACGGCGTAGTCTATGAAGGTGTCAGCGAGGAGCCGATGTCGTTCCGAGGCGAGAGCGGTGCGAATGACAGCATGGTATATTTTCCAACGTCTATTCCACCTATAAGAAACGCTAAAGAAACACAGATCCCACTCTGCGACAATCTTCTGGAGATCGAGATGCCGGATACCCCTTTTACAGAGATCCTCGTAGATTTCCGTTCCTATCGCCCGGGAAACCATCGAGAGTTCTTAGAGTGGGTTAAAGACAGAGCCCGAGACATTCGAGTGAGGGAATATGCCATGAAAGACAGAACTTCCGCAGGTACGACTCCTCGCATTCATGATCTCGTTCGCAGTGTTTGACATAAACTGGCTCATAGTGCTTTACCTGCATGCGCTAAATCAAATTCGGGACTTCCGTTTTCGCCATTGGTGCTTCACCAGAGAATACATCTTGAAGAAATCAGCACATCCTACCGCCACTGGCGGCAGTCCCATAGTTTTGGTAGGCTACCTGTCAGGGCTAACCGTCATAATTCTGACATTCTCTTAGTGGCTTCCGAACCAACTTCTCAGTGTATACGCCCAGATGTTGTATGTCGAGAAGGTTTGTAATGGTCTACCCGAGTGCAATGACATCTTGGATTTAGTCCGCACACAACAGGAAAACCTGCAGAAGGACGTTCATAAATACTCTGCAAAGCGTGGAAGTTGAATAAAATCCGCTTCTTCACGTCATAGCTTGTGCTGTTGAAAGGATGAGCTTGTCAAGGTTTGGCGGCATATTGTATTTCGATAGGAATCAGAGCGAAGCTCCGATAACCCCACAGTGCTTCTATTCTAGTCTGACTCTCTTACCACTGCGTGAAACGTCTGGAAAATAGTAATCGACTTTCACGCCTCGTGCCCTCGCAAATTCGACAGCATCTCGGCTTACGTCTTGGCAATTGTGGATGAAAAGATGCTCCAGGTTGTCTTGAGGTTTCAGCACCGCAGCTTTTACTCCAACGCCTGTGATTTTCGTACGTTCAAGAGCCAAGTATCGAAGGCGCGGGACGTACGTCATAAGAGACTCTACGCTTCTGTCATCGATGTTGCAATTTCCCACGTCCAGCGAGACGACCTCCTTCAGGTAGCCGGCTTTGCCCAGTAGTGAAAGTGATGCCGAGTCAACTTCATGGCAACCGTTTACATTCAATTCTTTGAGATTCCCCTTATTTGACTCAAGCAAAGCATACAAGCTAAGAGGGTGCAGCGTAGTCACATTGGCCATCGAAAGGCTAGTCAAATTAGACATATTGCTGTCGACGATGTTATCATGACTCTGGGCGGATCCCAGGTTACATTCAAAGCAGCCAAACATCACTAGCTTCTGTAGTGATGGTGGCAAGAGGGGGAAAACTCGCAGGCTCATGCTGGCGATATCGAGGCTTTGGAGTTGTTCCAAGCTACAGAATTGTGGGCCTTCCAATGTGCCAAGCCGACTCCAATTTTGGAGGCTCAGATTCTTAACGTTCGGGATCTTCTCGATGAGGGCATCCTAAGATTCATCAAATATGTAAAAGTAGAGGATAATAGCGTAGAACTAACCATGTTTAGTTCTCCTCCGGCATCTCCGGCTCCTCTACTAGTGTTGAGTGCCAGTGTACGTATTTTTGTCAGGTCACCAGCCCATGAAGGACTGAAGCGACCTCGACAAACAGAGAGAAAGTCAACTCGTACTAACTGACTGCATATTGCAAGAACTCGGCTTACAGTATCAAGAGTGACCTCGCAGCCCTGTCCAACGATGAGAGTCTTCAAATTTATAGCGAAAGGAGCAGCTTTAAGCAGTGACGCTCCGGTAAAGCCCACGGGTATAATCAAACTGTACAAGTCTTTGCAACGCGTCGTGATGCATTTCAGAACATCGTTGTTTTTATACATAAATCGATGGAATGTTGCTCCAGTGACTGTTCCTTTGGATCGCTTAATGTACGATTGAACAGCGCCGACAGTCACCGGCTTACTAGCCGCTGAGAAGTTCAGCTCGCTCCACAAGCTGGGTATGTTTTCAAGAAGTTGACGCCATGACTTCGAGACACGGGTTGCTGCTCTAATGAGGCCTCAGCAAATAGAAAAGGCTAACCTAGCACCAATGCTTACACAACTTGGCGGAAACATAAATGCATCATTATCATTTCTGCTAGCTCAAGTGGCAGAACGAGCAATGGATCGACCGAATTGGGGGGCGAACACCTTTTGGACAGCTTATCCAGCATACCTCCTAGTAACTGCTCGGAATTATTAGGATCAGTGTCAAAGTAGATAACATCGTGATATGTACCTTGAAATTTGGATCACTATTTGGCACATTTCGGATGCCATATTTGTAGATACCCTGCGCAATGTCGTCCTTGCCTAGTAGCTGCAGCACTTTCCCTGTTCGAAGGTATCCCTAAGCTTTATCAATGACTTATTTAACATGTAGAAACCTTATAGACCATACCAAACAGCTGATGCTCTCTTCCTGGATCATACGTCTTCCATCCTTTAGGGCAGCCTGCAAATTGCCAAGCTTTGTGTGAGTTGCAGCTCGATTGTCAAGCGCAGCAACACAATCCCTATTTCCAGGTGTGATGGCCTAGGGGAAGCTGAGTAAGGTCTATCGGGTTTCTGAAGGTGACTTACTGCATTGAAGCATTCGAGAGCCTGTTCGTACTTCTTCTGGCGATACAATTCCTGGCCACGTTTCTGCAATCCTTCGAAAGCCATTGTCTCGCAATTCGAACGGTTCATCAATTGTTTTACCGAAGTACTCTCGGCTCTCTCACCAAGTAAACGCGTAGAGAAGCGCTAGAGAAGCGCGTTCGTGATTTCGGCTGCCTGTATTCCGTACCCACCCCCGATTAAAGCCACTGACCTGTCAACTGTCAAGACCATTAGTCTAAACGATATAGAAAAGCTGCATTCCCAACTCTAGGAGCTCCAGAAGACCAAAATTACTAAGCGGTTACTCAAGGTACCTCGCTATGAAGCGAGGCGATGCAACGGTATAGGTCATGAATTAACCACAGGGCCTCCACGCGTTCCGAACACGTTTTGCTCTGGCTCTCACCATTAACTAGTCACTATTTCCACTTGCCAGGGGAAACTTCAAGATCAGTCATGGCTTGCAAGAAACGAGGCTATCACTTTACAACCGAATGCGAAAACAGCTATCGAGATGGAATCTACAAAGATACGGACAGAAAGCCCAAGAAATTGCGAACGCGATGCACCCGCTGCACAGAGGGCACTGTAAGACATTCTTGCTATAAGTGCAGCCATCCTGTGCTAATTATGTTAAAAGTATGAACCGTAACTCAGTTGTCTCCCCATTTCTCCGCTTGCCTGGCGAGATCAGGAACAAAATCTACGGCTTCATCGTCGGTGATCATCATCTGCAGGTCGGATATACACCACATCAGCATGGGATCGAGACGATCAAAGGAAAGCGCTACCGAACACATGTTGGCGGAGGATTTTTCAATCGCCTAGCAGCGCGTGGAAAAAACCACCATAGATATCAGGAGGCACCGAGTCTCCACCTGGGGCTGTTGCGTGTTTGCAGGCAGGTGTATGGTGAGGCAGCATTGTTACCTTACGCCATGAACATCTTTAGTTTCGAAAACGATTGGGTGATGAGGAGGTGCTTGAAAACGTTACGACCTGCGTAGAAGCGGGCGATGGGGAAGCTCTTTGTGCAGCAATAAGTTTCTGGATATCTGCTCTTGAAATAAAGAGGAATTGAACCTGGCAAGCAGAATCGGGTCTGAGTTCAAAGAAGGTTTGGTGGAACTGTCGACGACGGCAAAGGAGACATGAGATTTGACTGAGCTGGACGTGAAAGTAGGGAAGAAAACCACGGGCGATGATGTCTTGACGGCAGTAGGCCTACCTCGGGTAACATACGAAGTAGGCTCACTCTCATACAGTAGCTGCGGCACTTGGCCTACAACGCTAGCTAAATCACGAACGCTGAGACATCCAATCCAGACCAGAATATATCCATAGCCACAAACTCATCTCTCCAGCCCACCACGGTTGTGTGCTACTATAACCCCATCATCCGTTCCTTTTCTAATAGCCTTTATCATCTCTCCCCTCACTGCATCTACTTCACTCCATGTCTACCCTCCACCACCCAACCGAAACGCAGGTTAGGGGGTTGCGCAGGGAAAACACAAGGCAGATCTATACTTCTTTCTCGAAATGTAAACAATCTTATAGTTTCTAAAGTAAAGTAGTAAAAGAGTTGGGGTGGTAAAGGCCGGTTGTCCTTTTCAGGATGCGAGTCCTAAACCTCGATCTCTCAACGCAACAAGCGAGGTTCATGTTAGCCCCGGTTGTAACCTGGACACCAGTAGAGTTTGCCAGCAATGCTTTGCAAAGGTATCTTTCTCAGTTGGAGAAATCTGTGCAAAAACAAGTCTCGTTAATTCATGCAAGACCACTTATCTCCGAGCCATGTGACTGTAATGTCTTCTCGGCGGCGTGACTCGCTCTCTGCCGACCTCAAGTCCGCGATGCTTTAAACGATTTTCCAAAGACCTGAGAGAGGAGGTAGTTGACACGTTTGATGCGAGGCCCTGAGGCTGTGCAGGGACCTGTCGAGGGTCATCTTGTTCGATTTCAAATTGGGTATCCAATACTGTGCATAAACTCGGCTTCTGATTCGTATTAGAAGAGGTGTACGGGAATCCACCGCAGCATCTGTTCCGGTCGTCACTTCCCCCGGCTTAAGCTGGCTTCGAGATGGACTTTGGGTGTTCTCGTCCCGCTTAGAAGTCCTAGGTCTAACGGGTAGTGTCTCTGTTGCAACCGGAGGAGTTAGCTGCCGGATCATATGTCGCTGCAACTAAATGCTGAGTGCTCAGTATGAGAACCGACGGTGATGCTGAGTGCTTGGCCTGCATGGCAGTCGGCTGCAGATACTCATGTCCCGATCAAAAATTCTCCAATTGCTCATAATCTTTGAACGAATCTGCGTCAATTAGCACAAGATTTGGAATGCTGTTGCATAGACATGCAGACATATCATGTGAACTTGTCTGTGAGCTTTTCAATGAACATCCTGCGGCGGCTGTGATTTGCTTTGTTGGGGAGTGGGAACTTAAGCTGTTGCGCCTTTGGGTGGCCAAACGTCGACCGTAAAACGTTCGAGGGTGATGAGTATATTTTGCGCTTGTATATTTTTTCGTCGGGACCAAGACCGATATCGCATTCAAGATTCGTATTTGCGCTGTGATCAAGACCCGTATCGTACTCAAGATTCGCCTTTGAGCCATGATCAATTTCGATATCGCACTCAAGATCCGCCTCTGCGCCATACAGAATCAGTATCTTCGTTGTCTGCAACCATGGCCCGAATTCCTTCGACCCTCTCAAGGACTGGCGTTCTTCATGAAGGAGAAGCAAGAAACGACCCCAAAACTGTGAAGTCCCCAAAATACTGATTTAGATTTGCACCTTGACCTGAAACAAGTTCCACAAACTCAGGATCCGGATCCACAGCTCCCTCAATGCCGTAAGCGCAGCTATTGTTTGAAACCGGAGTCTGCACGTAAGCCTAGACGCACGATGTAGTCGAGCATTGGACGGCCTTGCTTTCCCACTACAAATCGAATATCTGCCTCGATCTTTTCTCGTACATAAGATCGATGACCCACCGCCCATGCTAAAGTGAGGAATGTCTCTCCCCGTTTGTTCGAATGGGTCCACCGTTCAAGTCCAGCATCGCGAATTTCATTCGTCAAATTATCTTTTGCCGAAGTGCAAAGGCGGGCTGTCAAACCCACTCTAGCAAACTATATTGCGGCAGTGCGATTCAATTCATCAAGCAGTGGGGTCAGCCCTGTGAGTTGTTCCTTTCAACTCCTTGAGCGTATCTGAAGATGCTGTTCAACAGTTTAAAGAATGGCTGCTGATTACTGCATTCGAACGCGAGGGATTTAATTTGGGCGAGCAGTGACTTGCACAGTACCAGCTCGACATGGAAAGAATCATTCTTACAGTTCTTGAGCATTTTCTGGATGGCTAGCGTCTGTAAATAATCTCCGACTGTTCTATGCAAGAACTCGACACGGCGACTGAAGTAGATGTGTGTATTAGGAATATGGTGGACCTCGAGCATTCCTTTGCAGCGAAAATTTAAACGCCGCTCCATAACTTTGAACCTCTCGTATATTTCCGGCACGGATATTGGTTCGACTTTGGATTTGACGGCAAAATCCGGATCAGCCTCATGAATAAAGGTGTACGCCATGAGTGAGAGCCCCTTGTGGGCACACACAGCTACCTCAAAAAGCTGAGTTGCCTGCTCAAGGTAGAATCGGTCCAGCATGTTCATCGTGTACGTGAAGTACTCTTCATAATCCGCAGGTGTCAGTCTTAGTCTTCTTTGCAGATCTTCGATGTCATCCCCATTTCGAAGGCCTTGCAACAAATATTTAATGACGAGATGAACCCAAAGGAACACTCCCGCGTCTTTTTCGACAAGCTCCAGGATGAGCTCTGACCAACCAGGGCTGTTTGTTAGCTTAAGTCTTTCAAATCGCGGGTTTTCTCCAAGCTCCACCTGAATAATAATTCTTGATATCTTTGTAGGTTAAATTTTGGAGCAGGAGCAATAGGCCGCTTTCAAACGCATCCTTGAAAATGAGCCATGGCCGTCTTAAGAGACAGACATTGATGTTCAGCGAATTGGAGATCTCTTTCAGCAGATCGATTATCTCCGTACGATCTGTATCATCGCCTTCGAACTCATCCAGGCCGTCGATGAAGAAGCAGATTTTTGCAAAATTTTGAGCCATCTCAACAAGATTCCGGAAGGCGTCCAACAGTTCTTTGCCTGTCCAGCGACCAAGGCTTGTTGCACCCAAATCATATGATTGCCAACGCCAAGGAGACGTTATTTCAATCAATTCCGGGGCACTGTGACAAGATCCCGTGAAGCAAGGACTGGAGCAGCCAGCGTTTCAACGACCACTCCAGGACGGTCGGTATCTTTCTGGGCGGAAATTGCACTGTAAATATGCTCACGAGGCAGGTATGGTAAACACAAGTTGCTTCAGACATTTCAGGCCCTGGGCGTATTTGGTAGCCAACCATGGCGGGCTGAGCTGCAGCCTTGCAGTACATTATCGAGCCGACGAGTCAAGTTGCCTCTAACGCCAACCCTCTCGAATCACGCCTAGTTCCATAGTAGGGGCGGCGAAACCGTCGTCCGCATGTAACAATAAGAGACTGAAGCTGTGTACTTGATATCACTTTGAATGGCATATTGACTAATGGATTGATCTAAAACACGGGTTGTTCAGACTGCTCACATTGCTGAGAAGGCTCGAGTCTGGGTATCTTACAAACGTTGGCCTTCCTTCACAGTCATACTGTGATCTCAATAGCTCGAGGACCAGAACCCTCTCACGCCCAAGGCCGAGAACATACAGATCGTCGTAAGAAAAAACACCCTCATACATTCCATCCTATCATCCTATAATCCTACAGTCCCAACATCCCTCAAATCCTCCCGGGGCCTCCATAACCACCTTGCGGTCCCGCATAACCTGGCGGCGGTCCATGCGGCGGCGCACCGTATTCCAGAGGGATGTCGTTCTGAAACTCAGGTGCGATATAGGCTTGGCTTAAGTTCGCCTGCCGGAAGTTTTGCGCGGCTGGCGTCTGGTAAGCCCCGCGACGGCGCTGGCGGCGGGAGTTCCAGTACATGGCTGCAGCGAAGACGAGAGCGGCGATGACGACGATGACCAAGTAGGCGATGTTGTGGTTGCTGCCGGCGAAGGTGAAGCCGCTGCGGGGAACAGAAGGGTTAGTGGGGATCGATCTGGGGTTTGAGAGGGCTAGGGAAAGAAGGGAGAGAGGCCTTACAAGGCGCCATTGATGACTCCGAGACAGATGACGGCAGGGCCGAGGAAGCGGTGGATCTTAGACATTATTGTGGGTTTCATTTGCTTTTTGAATATCCTGTGATGGACGGATCCGAGGGTTGCTTGGACGAGTACGAGGAAGAGAACGGTGAGACCGATGATTTGATGTTTATCCTTGTAATGCTTCGACTGTTGGCGGTGTCAGTTGAGCCCCAGCAGACATTGGCTGTTCCAAGCGTCAGTGGTTCTTGTTCTTACGCGGTTGTAACTCCCACTCAAATTCACCCCGATTCCGGCTCCCACGATGACGATAAGGACACCAAGTGCCTGTGTTATCCAGTGGAACCGCACGTTCTCGAATATTCTTAGGATGGCCGCCCCCAGCGGGAATAGAATGACAAACGTCCCACACATAGCTAGAGCATGCAGCGCAGCAGCGAAGTCATGATCTTTCTTGGGACTGCCGATTTCAGTGGCATTTCTCATTTGCGAGGTATCTCCAGGGAAATCTACAGGATCGCCGGTTGCAGACACCATGTCTATGGTGAAGGAGCCATCTGGAAGATTTCGGGGTTAGCATTTCTCTTTTGATATTGATACGTGAGATATGAAACATAGCTGTAGACTGATTGCTCGTAGAACATGAGTAAGATGGTCTTGTAAATGTTCGGATTGGGATATACTATCATAACAAATATGCTTACGGAACTCATGCATTCGGATTCCTGCATCTTTTGCGTTGCTCTTCAATTTATCGCCAGATCCGATAGCGTAGATCATGTTCTGGGCTTTTGATTTGAAGTCAAGGGATCCGCCAGCCCAGTATCGACAGTCATGACAGATCCCATTGACGATGTAATGCTGGTCGACAACGCCTGAGCCGGGTCGGAGAGTGTAGGTTATGTTGGTATCTGAGGAAGGCTCAGAGTGACCTGTGGCTAATCTAGGACTGACTGTAAAATCTGAAAGATAGGTAAGCTGATATCCTGGGACGATGTTTGAGCTGGGTATGTCCTACTCTTGTCGTCTGCATCGGGGTACACAATGAGCATCAAGGAATTCTTCATCTCCTTGCCGAATCCGACGCCTAGGGATTGACTCAGCTCATGCTCCTCCGACAGTTATAGTATTTTCTTACCGATCCATGAATTGCCCCATGGGCCTTTGATCTGGAACTCGATGTCATCGGGCGAAGTGGGAACATTAGGGATGTTGATCGAAAAGGTAAAATTCTTGTCTCCACCTGCAGAGACAAAGGTCGACTTGGCTGCGTCTGCGCTGACAAGATTGGCAAAGGTACCTGCAATGTTGCGTTAGATATCTCCTATTCGATTGACGATAAAAGCGGTGGTGGTGGTGGGGGGGTTGAAAGGGCGCACTAATTAAACCGGTAAAGCTTGTTAGGAACAGAAGTCTCCTGAATGGTGCCATGATTGAATTTGGTCTTGATCCTGCGGCACTGCCCCGGATCTTGTTTACTTCAACCCTTTGTTTGACTCGCTGCTGCTAAGCAGAATGGCGCAAATCAACTCTTGGCGGATGGACGTGCTTGAGAAATGTGTCAAGACGTTTCTTCATAGATTTGGTTAAGGCCCTGAGGCTCAAGAACAGGCGCGTCGTGAAACACCGCCGCCCCTTGCGCGCTGGTTCCTCAGGGGTAAATAAATCACGCGTCCCTGGACTACTTATTACCAGCTCTTCACCTGGCCTCACCTGGCCCCACCTGGCCTACAGTAAGATATCAAAGTCAAGTTTGGGATATAGAAAGGGTTCTTCTCCCAACAACAAGTACGACGAAAGACTTCAACCATATCGAAACTGAACTTAGGATTTTGTAAGCGCTGCAGGCGCTCCACCACTTCAACGAAATATCCTACTGGAACATATTACAACGACTGAGCCCCACAGTGTTCTATGACAGTCATCGAGTACTCTCGAAGTTTTAGTAATGATCAGGTCTCGCTATTTCCATTCCTTGTTATTGCTTAGCTCAATACGAAACCTCAGGCTCCGGATTTGATACTCCTCCAGATGGACAAAGTGGAATGCCTTCTATTGGAAGACTTGTATCGCCGGTCCCTACAAAATTATATGTTAATTTTACGAAGACTCTGCTGCTACGAAGTTGGCAGCGGTAGGTTTGCCTAAAGTCATCATATAAAATCGACTTGAATCTTCTTCAAACGTAGGTTTGTAATGTCTGCCTAATCATTTTGCTGTCGTACAACACTCTCATCGCCGAACGTCCAGCTCCCTAGTCGAGGATTAATTCCTCTTGTAGTTCCCCGCTCCTCCAACACCTACAAAGTAACCACCGCTACCTTGCTTTCCCGCATCAAGCTTGGAAAATTCTTTCCACATCTGCCCCTTCTCTTTCGCTTGAGAGTTTTCCGTGTCGAATAACTCCTCGTGCGTCGCGTATGCTGGAGGGCTATCAGAAGATACATCCGTGATAGTGGCGAAGGCGGGATGAGTTTCTGAAGGGGGCTGGTATTGTGATTTTTCGATTGAAAGAGAGTTCGTGGGCTTTTGGTCTGAGAAAGGCGAGGCGGGGGTCTTGTCAGAGGAGGGCGACATGGGTATCTTTTCTGACCGCGACGGGACCTTTCCCGAAAGAAGAGGCGAGGTTTCGTCGAAGGGATTGGACTGAAACATGAGCGACTTGGTAGCGCTTGGATAGATAGGAGCGGTGGTAGGAGTGGAAGAGAAGGCGATTTTATAGGTAATGTCTCTGGCGAGATGAGGATGGAGGATATGGCTTGAAATAATCTGGAAGGTATCGTGTTGGTTGTTGTTGACGATGAGGAATATTTGGAAACGAGAAGGGGGCAGTGAGAGCCACGGTGAGTTCTTATTCACCCCTCCCCCTCGTCTTGATTCACAAGTTTTCATGTTTGTTCATCGACACGCGGCTGGTCTGAAACCTCTTCTTGGAAGGGAGGAAATCCTGTTATGATATTGACATCTCTCTACCTACATCTGTTACAAATTTCCATTCCCTCCATATAGCCCACTTAACAATCAACTCCGCACAAAATGCCAATTTCCACATTACTCCTTGCCTCTTCTCCTTCCCGCTCGACTTCCCTTCCTTAACGTACAAACTCATCATTTCTCTTAAACCCTCCTTATATCCCCTCCCGCATCTCCCACCCACAACATCAACTCCAACACCGCCCCTCCTCTCCCTCCTTCAATGTTTTCTCCCCCCAAACTTCCCCTTCACCTTCCCCCATACGCCCTCATCTTTCAAAATCGCAGCCGGCTGCACCTCGCGCGGCGGCGCATACCCTTCCCTACCCGTCGCATCAATCGGCGTGCTCAAACTCCCCTCGTGAAACTTCGAAGCACGATGCCCCTTATGCGTCTCCCCGGCAGTGCTGATCGCAAGCGCCGCTTTCTCAGGCACGTGGCCAGGAGGGGCACTCTCAAGAATCCGCGTGGGACAGCGCGGTAGCGGGACGTGCGGGATGTCGGAGAAGGAGGTGATGTGGCTGGGGGATGAGACGTCGAGGGAGACGTGTTGGGAGGAGTTGAGATCTGTGGTGCAGGAGATGTGGTGGGTGGACGGTTGAGGGGGATGATGGGGACCTGTGGGGAGGGAGGAGGGGAAGGTAACGTGGTGGGACATTGTGGTGGTGGAATGATTGATAGGGTTAAGATGTTGTGGTGGTGGGGAGGTGTGTGGATGTTGAGGAAGTGGTGAGGTGGATGTTGGGATATAACTGTGTTTATGATGTGGGGCTCTTTACCAGAAAGAGTTTATACCAGAAAGCCAATTGTTTGATCTTGTACTGAAATACAAGCAGGAATTCTCGAGACCTTATATCCCCCCTTCTTCTCCTCCATCCATGTCCCTACATCTCCCCAGTCACGCATCTCCGCAAAGCCGTGATGTTTATTTCATTCCTACTTAACACAATGGAGCTATCATAAGTTTTCTTTTGGGGGGGATTTGAGCATCCGTAACGAATCTCTCATATCTTGATCACTCGGAGATCTGAATGTTCCAAATTCATTCACATTCCGTACAAACGGTAAAAGGAATCTTCACAATTCCTTCACAAAACAACAACTTCTGAATCCGACATCTGGTGGGAAAGGTTACGTACAAGGCTTTTTCATCAGTGCATGAAGAACGCGCTGTTACTGATTTTGGACTTCTGGGGAGTGAGTGCGTGATGAGTGGATGGGGTTTCTGGAAGTGTGGTTTAGTTCTGGAAAGAATCTCTGATGGAGATATGAAAGATGTGAATTTCCAAGACATCCCACCCCCCCGATCCCCCAGACTCATCCATCTCACCCACCAGTCCATCCCTCAAAGCTCTCCACCACTTTCCCAACTTCCCCCCTAAGCTTTTTCAATAAACCTCGGATCCCGACTCCCCGTAATCGGCACCCATTTACTCCCCACCTCCTCTCCTTCATCCGTGTCCTCGTCACTACTTTCCCCTCCCCCTCCCCCTCCCCCATCAGCATCCCCACTCCCACTCTTCAGCTCCCCTCCATCTTTGCCTTTACTACTGTCCCCTAAATATTCCTCAGCCGAGTACCAAGTCTCCGGCTCCGGAAAGGAGGTGTATGCCCCCTCTGGCTGTGGCGTCTCGTAGGCAGAGGTGTGTTGGGTGTGATTCCAGCTGTATTTGACGTGGGGAGTGGTAAGGTTTGCATTGAAGGGACCGGATGCTGTGTGGCGGGACCTGTCTTTGACGTAGCCGGCAGATGTGCCTTTGGCGTCGTGCGTGGTTTCGAGGGTTTTTGGGGGAGAGTCGGTGGGGTTGGATGGGGATTTTTTGGAGGGAGGAGTGGAGGGGGGAGGAGAGATGCCGCCATGGACGTAGGGTATGCAGGGCATTCTTTGGTGTGTTTGTGGATTTGGACGATGGTTTGGTTGTTGGATTATGAGAGATTGTGAGAGGTAGATGTTTGCAAATGAAAGGTGGGAAATGAGGAATGAAGAAAGTTTTGTTTGTTTGGTCGTGATTCGGTGACATGAAAGACTCATGGGTATTTGACGTTGTTCCATGATTGGTAGTCTTAGGGGGAAAGCACGTTGACTCGTGGTACATCTGTGAATACAACAGAGACATTCACACTTTGCAGAAGTATATTGCGTGTCCAGCATTAGCGACCACGTGAAGAAATAGCGCAAGAGAAATCAAGTAGAGAGTAGCCATACGAAAAAGCTATGGCGACAGGGAAACGCCTTTTTGGGGTATCTTATCTCACTGTACTCCGATATATCCTCAAAACCAGCCCAACGTCCACAATGCCGGCAAATGCGGCCACCTCTCCTGCCAATCCGCCAGGATATCGGGCACCCTCTTATCGAAGCTCCTCTCTCCGTCCGCATCTTGCTTCCACCCGCGATCTCCCCTCTCTTCCCTAGCCGCTGCATTCAAATTGTCGGCTAGTTCCAAGATTGCTTTCCCGCCTACCAATGCTTCTTCGTGGTTATCTTTTATATCCACATTAATGACATGCACCGGTCTGTTTAGCCTCCCCTCCCTCTCCAAGAGATTATCGACGACGGCATCCCAACACCTTTCCTCGCATGTAAATACCACGTCTACCACCCCTCCCTCAACCCCCCCTGCCCCCCTGTCTTGGTTATGCTCCAGTCTCGGTTTCCCAATCGGCCAATCCTGCCATCTCTCCGGGCCCCACTTTACGCTCCTATTCCTTTCAATCATGTTAAGCACGCCATTCTGACGATACAGCGTCGGGTTCTTCGAAACGAGGTCACTATGCATGGAATCGTAGGAAGTCGTATTGAAGGGATATACGTTTGGTTGATGGATGCTGGGGCCGGGCAGCCGGACGAGGGAGCCGGTGCCGAAAGAGATGACAGGGTATGAGGCGAGGGAGAGGCGCAGGTGAGCTTCCATCGAGCGATTTTGGTTGCTGGCGCAGACGGTGCAGAACTTGAGTTTGAATCCGCCGGGGTCGTTGCGGGGGGTTTCTTGTGTGTCATCGGCGCCGTCGTATTGCGGAATGGAGTTTCGTTGAGGTATGGGTTCTGACGGAGGTGGCGGTGGAGGAGGTTGTAAAGGGGTCGTAGTGCGAGATGTTGCACGTGCTAGTCGAGGATCTGTTGCCATGGCCGGGGCAGAGATGTGGTCGGAGAAGGGTGTTTTCAAAGGTGACGACGCCTGGTTGTATCTGGGTCACCTCAAGACTGACATGGTGGTCATGTATTTCTAGGAAGACTAGGGATTAGCATCGAGGATAAGTATCCGACATCTGAGCTTCACGAAGATCCAATTGGCATCAGAAAGTTGCGTATGTAATATGAATATCCTCATTCTCGAAGGATAGGACAGCTCCAATAAATAGAATTCATCATTAAGATAGGGGTAGGACTGCAATTTCTTGTGACTCACATCAGAACCAACTATCTTCACTGACTACCTATGAGACCAAATCTAAAGGTGGCTTGTGAAGAGAGATGATGAGTTGTAACATTGGGTTTCCATTATTCGGTTACTTCCGTATTGAAATACACATGTGATCGGTGTTCTGCATTCTTCCACTAGAACTAGTGAGAAGCTAACAGGGCGCTTTCCATAAGCGGTCAAGCACACATCTGAAACACGTTTGCGTGATCTGGACCATCTATTTTTAAACGGCAACGGCTTTCCACCAGATCGAACATCATAAAGAAGAGCGCAAGATGGCCCTTTCACGCTGTTTACCCTAGTGAATGCTGGAGAAGGAGACAATACCTTTGTTGTGCATTGAAAGGAGTCACCAGCCGGATAGGAACTATATAGACAACTTCATAAACAACCTCTGACCCTTACATCTCCACCCACGTACACCACAACAATAAATAATTTAAGCAACAAAACAAAACAAAACACTCCCCATCCATCAACGAGTTCGCTGGAACCGCCGCTGTGCCACCCCATTAAGTACTGAGACGTAGCATTATCAATCCTCTATCGGCATCTGAAACACACCTGCCCGAACCCGCCCATTGACTCGAACAAGTCGAAGCGCCGGCCGTTCGGCTCAACCGACCTGAACGGTCCACCCATTATCACGGGATTCTTTATCTGATTCTCCTTTTGCAGCTTCCAAACTTCTGGAAGCTTTTCATACCAAGCGAGGTCTCATTCCAGAGAACTGTCTGTTGCTTTTGGCCCAGTGGCGACCTCGGCGGGCCTTGGGGTGGATGGTCTTGGGGCCCATCTAAGGCAGTAGTAAGTATCATCTGACGGTCAGCACACCCTCAAGAAGGATTTCTTACGGCTGAAAGCTGCACGAATCGCACGGAATCTGCATTTGCGCCGCCGAGAGGCGCAGTCGCTACAAGGTGCTCACTGCTCACTGCTAACGCTTTCTCTTTCCAGACTCGGTGTTTTCGTTGAGGTACCACGCTTTGACAGCGCTGTGATTCTGGGCATCGCAGCTCTCCAAAAGGGACTTTTCTGGAAGCTAAGCCGCCGGACAGGTCTGGCATACACAGAGGGAGACAAAAGTTGGGTAATTAGGGTATCAAGGCTGGCATCATGACGGCTGTGCTGTCATCCTCGCCGACCCCCAATAAATCTCCACATAATACTCAATCTCCACCGCCTAATCCGAGTTTATCATCATTACCTTCTATCAATACCAACACCTCGTCAAAAAGGACCACTTTACAACGCCCACCCTCTTATGCTAGAAATCGAATGTCGTCCTACTCGACGACTTCGAATAATTCGCAGAACCGGTCGCGCCCACCCTCACATGCTTTTCCTACGTTCCATTCAAGTCTACCATATGCCCTGGTCCGAGATTTTGCATATCCTATAATACATCCTAATCATTATGGCCCTCCCCCGGAAACATCAGCAGTGTCAACCCCCGCCAGTGAAGCTCCGCGCAGGCTATCAGATCCTTCAAATAGTACTTGGGATGGTGCAGATCCGCAATGGTCGGCAGGGCCATGGGGGGGTGATGGCTTCTTCGCAACTCAGCACCTTCCGCAGACAGCCTATGGGGATGGACCACCTTATAGTGAGGACGAGGATCTGCATAGTCCGGTGGTCGTAAGCTCAAGGCACAAAAAGCACAAGTCGACATCTGCGGCAATAGCCGGAGGTCAGACCAAAGGCAAAAGTCGGAATTCGAGACATGGCGAAGAAGAGGGAGAATATGATTTCAATGAACGAAGCTATTTTGCCAACGGTATCCGCATGTATCATATCGGGGAGGGCGACGAAACGGAAGGAGACCTGGTAACCTATCCCCCGGATCAAGCGCGGCAATCCTTACTAGCTCCTAGCACGTATGGCATTGCAGGCCAAAGAGACTCCCACTTCGCAACGTTACCAAATCGATCGTATAGGCAAGACGAGATTACAGACTCGGATGACGATTCCTTGCTACAACCAGAAAATGGCAACGACTCCCGCTATTCAAAGGACTACCAGTTCACTATTGCCTCGCCGGATGAAGAAATGCACGGCAAAGCCGTCGCCCTCTTCGACTTTGAGCGCGAGAACGAAAACGAATTGCCCCTTGTCGAGGGTCAAGTCATATGGGTCTCGTATCGCCATGGCCAGGGCTGGCTGGTAGCTGAAGACCCAAAGACGGGCGAGTCAGGCCTCGTACCCGAAGAATACGTCCGTCTCCTCCGCGACATCGAAGGCGGCTGGACGTCGCTCAGCGGCGAAGACCCCACCAACAACGAAGACCGCAACTCGCCCATCCCCCTTTCACCCAACCCTCCAGACTCGGCCAACACGCCTACGCAACGCGATCCCAACCCAGGTCACTCGGCCCACAGCAGCCACGGCAGTAGATCCGATACGAAGGAGAACCGGCCGCCCGTCGTGAGCACGTTCTCGACCAGCAGCAAAGACCTGAGTCCGTATCCGCACCGTTTGCTGGAAAAGGAGAGGGGCCAGACGCCGCCGCTGGTGGTGCATTATGGGAGTCTGAATAATACGCCGATGGCGGGGAGTCCGGCGGTTGGGGCGGATCTTGGACGGGATGCGCATGCGGGGAGGGGGAGAAGTGAGGAGGAGCGGGAGAGAGAGACGGAAGACGAAACCGAAGAATCAGGCGGAGACGGGGATAGTTCGAGGGAAGATGCGCAGGAGGAGAAGCGGTGATATTATGTGTAAAGTCTCTAAGAGATCGTAAATTTTTTTTCTTTCCAGCGCTTTGGTTTATGACACTCGCTCCACATGATACCCGACCGGTCTTCGATCGTTATAGATAGTGATAGGATTTAAAAAAGGGGGGGTTTCTTCATTAGCTTTTTGGGAATCTAGCCAAGGGGGGGGTTTTAGCATTATATATATACATATATATATTCATTTCTTGCAGTGCTTGGTGGACGAGCGGTGGTTTCTTTAGTTCTACGATAGATGAGAATCTGGATCGGTGATTTTTTTTTCCGTGCCTGAAGATGCCTTTTGACCTTCGAAATGTTTTGAATATGGTCGGTATGGCGTTTTTTTGTTGTAGGTGGTGAATTGCACGGTCTGGTCGGTGGGTGGGAGGATGGGGGTGGGAGGGAAAAGGGGGGTGTGTGGTGGTGGTGGGGGGGTTTGTTGAGCCAACTTGGGAGGAATGCTCGAGTTGGGTTATTGGGCAGGGAGTGTGTGTTAATGATCGGTTCTCTATTTTCGTCTGTCTTGACGGTTGGTCTTCTTGTCAGGTCCTGGTCCCCCAATCCCGGTTTCCCCCCTCCAAACCCCAACTAAAACCCTCCTTCCCCCTCATACCCACGCTTTTCTCTCCCGCCAGCTCTTCAATCTTCGATCCTTCCTTGTTGCCCCCCCCCTCCCCCCCCCCTTCCCCCCCCCCCCCTCAGCCCCCCTCAGCCCCCCCTCCCACCTCCACCGCTCTCACACCCAACCACATACCCTCAACGAGGAATCATCCCCGCGCTCTTGAATCTCTCAAACGCCTTGAACCACGACGAAATAGGATCAATCTCTTCCAAGAACCCCGCTGACCTGGCCTTGTCCAGACTGAGCTGCCGGTCGAGCGTCAAATAGTACCCGTACGAATCCAGGAAGTCGGCTTTGAACACCGCGCTGCTCTTACAGCCAGCCTGGTCCAACACGTGCCGGTGCTTCTGGATGTACTCGCTCGGTTTCAGCACGGCCGAGTCATCATTGGTGGGGCCAGTGCCTTCAAGACCAAAGTAGGCGGCGAGAGCGGGCCAGCGCGAGGCCATGTTGGAGGGGGTGGCGGAGTCTGCAATGTTGAAGAGCTGGCCCCCGCCGGTAGTTTCGGGATGCAGGGCGGCCCAGATGGAAAGGCGGGCGATGATGTCTGCGGAGGCTTCGTTGAAGAGGGAGGCGTAGGCGGGCGCGGTGCCGGGGAATGGGACTTTGGCGCCTTTGCCTTCGATGAGGGCATAGAGGGAGAGGTAGGTGGCCCAGTGTGCGGTGAGGTTGAAGGCGCTGCCGTTGGGGGTGAAGCCGATCTATTACGAGAGTGAGGTGTTAGGATGTGGTTGGATAATTTCGCTAATGGCAGATGAGATGTGTGCTACAGAGTTTGATGCTGGGCTTACGACGGCATCGGGTCTGATATCACACCATGTCCACTTCTTTCCTTTGCTCTCCTTCTCAAGGACGTCGATAAGCGCGTAGTAGATGAGTTTGCTGCCTGCGGGCTCTGGGAGCCGTCCCATGGATTCTTTGAATGGAGCTGTGAACACGCCACCTGGGATATGGATTCCATATCCCTATATTGGGTTTCAGCACCTCAACAAGACACCAATCTTGAGGACTATCTGACATTGGAGACTATACCTTGGTACCGCTCGGGAAAACGACAAAGATCAAATCCGATGACAAGCTATTCAAGGCGCCGATAGCGCGCCGAAGCATCTCACGGTTGACTTTGATTTCCGCATCTCCATCGTCGTCTTGTTTGTAGGCTGTCAGATCATAATTTTGATCAGCAAAAGTCATCTCAACCATGTAAAGAGCATCCGACTTCTCCCTCAAACGTACCAAAGTAAAAGGCATGCGTGACAGTTGCAATATCTTCTACTTTCTCCTTGAACAAGGCCGTGAACTCTTCAACCGTCTGTTCGGCTACCGCGAGATTCACGCCAGAGACCAGCTTGAGCTTCGGCCGCGACGGCGAGGGGCTTGGCCAGTACGACTCCGTGACGCTGAATGGTCTATTGATCAACGCGGTCACTTTTGAGAAGGTCCCTTGGAGAGGATAGTTGTCAAGGAGCTGGTCGACGACGCCCCAGCCGGCGAGGCCGGATGCGCCGAATACCAGTGCGTGAGCGCCCGATGGCATCTGGGATTCAGCCATAGGGCTTTTTTGTTTCAGATAGAAATCCACAACAAGTAGCTGTGTGCAGAAGCAGATTTCGTAGCGAGAAAGAGAAAGGAGGCAAGGACCAGTTTTATATTGCCCAGAGTTGCAGAGTCAGAGATAGGCGGTTGCGGGGTCTCAAGATTCCAAAGTGGTTATGGAATGCCTTTGGGGTCCCATGCGGACGAGAGTCAGACAAAGATAGTATGCTGCTGCTGCGTAGACCATCGAATCGACCCAGCATGCCAAGGAACGAGATGGACCCCGTACGATGTGGTTAGTGTGCGAGGGATCATTCTGATATGTCGATGAGTCATTCAAAGATGTGGATGAGTCATTCAAAGATATGGATGATTGGCAAAAAACGAGGGATAAAGACTGCTTGATTAAATCATTGGATTCAAGTGTTCTATTAGCGGATATCATCTTGTTGACTCATCGTCACAGACATGACTCAACAGACAAGTACAAGTGTCAGTCAGATAGTAAATCCGAACGTTCAACATTTCACACGTGCAACAGATAAATGTTAGCATTCTAATGCAAGTGGCAGGATAGAATACAAAGTCCCATGAATCATGACAAGTAGATGTATCGCTTCAAGACGGATACACCGAGTGAAGCCACCACCCCAACCTGCCATTTACTGTAGGCACCTCGTAATTCAGCCATGTCAACAATTCTCCCAACCCACCTCCTTCAATTCTAAATTACACATCGATCTGACGGATGTGTATGAGGGCAAGGAAAAGATGGAAGATTTTCTCCTCAATGAAGATTTTTCTAAGGTACTGGCCTAATAGTCATAGTCTACATTCTGGACCTGCTGAACGGAACAGAACGCAAAACCGACGCTTTCCCAACAAACCTCTGGTAGAAGGAACCCATAATAGAGTCCACTTCTCCATCACTGCATATCCCTACTGCACATTGCCCAAGTTTCCTAACGGATTCCTCATAGCTAATCCCTCCGTCAGATCGAGGACGACACCATTCCCCTTACGTTCCCCCTTCCCTTCAACCCTAGACACCTTCCTCGTAGGAGACGAGCTCAACAAGTTCTCAATAGGCATCTTCTGCCCTGCCGGAATCGATGATCGTTTCCTCTTGCTATCGTTGCCTATCATGACTTTCTCTTCCGCCTTTTCCTCGGTCTTGATAGGCCGCACAGAGGACTTTCTCTGCGAGGCTTTGAGAGATACACCATCCTCGCCGGATCGACCTTCTTTGCGACTCTTAATTTCGGCAGCTGGCTTCGCTTTTACGGGCTGCTCGCGCTTTTGGGTGGAGAAGCTAGACTTCATACTAACATCCGAGGAGTCGCGAATCTGTGGTGGTGGCTGCTGAGGATCTCTGGTAGTCACGGAAACCGAGCGAGCATTTACATGGGAATATGACGCAGCCCTTGCTTCCGCCGCTGCCGAGGGTCTGAAACATTTCGATGGTGAGTTGGCTGCGCTACTAATCCTGGTATTTGTCGGAGCATATGTACCCGTCATTTCTCTGTGTGGACTGAATGCAGCCATGAGCTCGTCGAATTGGCTGTCCGCATTTCCGGATAGAAGATTGGGAACCTCGCCATGGTTTGAGTGATGACGGCTGCTTGCTGGTGTGGCGGAGTGGGAATAGTCAGGCATTGATTGGTCTCCAGTAGAGGTAGATACACGGGTAGCAGCCCAATTGTAATGATTTTGGAATGGAGTGTCTTCAGTAAATGGGTCAGCTAGCAGAGGTAGGGGCGACCACTGAGAGTCTCGAGCTTCAGGATTCCACATCGCTGGTGGGAGCGGTAGCATTGCTGGAGTGGTTTTCATCATGTCTTGAGATTCACCCCGACGACGCGGAGAATGTGCATGTGCGTCTGGATCTATTACTGATTTGCGAGGTGATGGGACTGCAGAAAACCTCTGTGGCGGTGGGTACCACATGCCAGGATTTGGCCATGCTATTCCAGCGTCTTCGAGAATATCTAAGTGCTGTCAAACCAAGAACGTTCTCAAGTTACGGGACAAGTACACTCACGGAGAGGTGCATGCTGAAACGAAAACGAAGCAATATTCCCAATCCTAGTGAAAGGAGGAGAAGACCCGGCGCGATTAAGTATGCCTTCCGCGATAATTACCCTGATGCGTCCAAGATTCTCACCAGCATTCCACCAACTCTGTGTAAGCATTGCTTCATGAAATGGAGGGAATCCTAACGCATCATGGTTTCCTGCCTTGTCCACTTCTGCACATGAAGATTAGCTAAGACCCTCAGTTCCCACGAAATAAACAGATACGTAGATCGAGAGGGAAAAAATTGAATGATGAGAATATATGAAGATATCATGATCCGCTGGTTCGATATTTCGGTGACCGATGCTTAGGGAAGGTGCAGGATCAAACATAAGTGAATGAGTTCTAAGATGGATAGGCAGAGAGACCAAGAATGATAAAGTGGGCACCAAGAAGTCGAGGATTGATGACTCAAGATTCGTCATGCGGAGCGTAAAAGCCAAGACCCTCGAAGTAGGAACGTAGACCTCTGGAACTAGAGACGAAAAAGTCTTGAACCTACGAGAGCAAGTATCTAGAAGAATCGTAAGCATGATCTCACCCCTTAAACTTATTCTCGCTCACCAATCTGCTGCGGCCACCCAGGCCTCTGCCCAAATAATATCCCCCTGCAAAGCCCCTCACACATCAGCACCGGCCATTCCCCTCCATAATCATCCCTCAAAACTAAGGCCCAACTTACGCAGCACAAACACCATCCAACAACACCCTCGCCTCAAAAACCACCATCGCCTCATGCGGCGCCACAGCCAACGTAGCCCGACTGGGTACTGGCTGCTGCCAGCTATGCAAGCTGACCCTAAACGGCGTGCCCTGCGGCAAGGCGGGCAGGAAGCAAGCGACTGTAGGGAGGGGGCGTGGGGGAATTGCATGATTGTTGGTGGTGGTGGTGGTCGGGAAGGGTTGAGGGAGCGAGGAGGGAAGAGTGGTTGAGTCTGTTATTATGGGTTGTTAGATGGGTGGTTGGGATGGGGGGATTATGGGGGGAGGAAAGGTCTTACCTGGGTCTGAAGTAATGAAGCAGCCGGTTTTGAACTCCTGGATTGGAACTTTAGAGTCTTCGGGGAAGAGGAGGACGTCCCAATTCAGGTAACGCATTGTTGCTGGTCGCACTGGTGGGGACTGTTGATGGAACGGAAAGGGATTGTGCTAGTCGTCGTGTAATGAAATGACGGGATGGTGATATGATGAGGCGAGAGTGTGATTGATATTTCTGTTCGACTTATGCTTGGAGTGTGTAGGTTGTCAAGATAGTTTCATTCTGCGCTGACTTGCTGTTTCTTCTTACGAACGATTAACCTTTCGAGACCTTTTTAAAAGATAGTGGTGTGGAAAAAAGAGCATTACGAGTATTGGCAAGTGCATTCAACTTTCACTTCTATGGAAGGAACACTACATAAGAAATCGGTTCTACCATGACCGCACCTTATCTTGGCAGGCTAGAGAATCGCTTTGAACTAAAAGGTACAGGATGCATGACTCTAAAGAAGTCGAGCAGCAGATGATTGTTGCATAATGGTACAGAATTGGAATTTCCAATCGAAATATCGGCTTAACTTTTTTTCTTTGATGTACCTATGATTCCGCCTGCTTTCGTGATACATTTCATAATCTTAAAGAGGCAACGTGGACATCGATTTTCGGTTGTCCGTCCAGAATACAGATTTGCGGTAGACTTAGAGGAGAAACTTGATCACTGGCGTGCAAGACATGCCGCTTGCGTAGGCGGAGAGATATGCGGTAGCCTTAAATCTGTGCAATGTGCAGGAGAACATGGCACAGCAACCCATCGACTATCAAACGCTAGACTGTCTATTGAGAGAAAACGTTATCATAGCCCCTTGCATCTGCCTCAAGGCGATCGTTGACGGATTGGTTCTGTTGCATGTACAATTCGTTCATGCGGCTGATTGATATGGGCTCGATAGGTCCTGGTTCGCCAGGAGACCTTGCACCAGGCGGTCCTAGAGGTGGTCCTTGTCCAGGAGTTGGCGGTGGATGTGTATGTGCCGCGTTAGGACTACATAAGAACAGTCCATCGTCAGCGGCTCTGCTCTAAGGTGACTTGGGAATATCTCTCATGATAACAAAACATAGAACACATGGTTTAGGGAGCCCTGAAGGATACGAAACTAGATTGAGATTTGAGAGGTACTGATAGGCCAGCTAGTGACTGAAATGATTATTGAGGACAAATCCCACTACATAGTACTATCAAAAACAATCGTACTTGAGCACTGAAGGGGTTAATAGCGGCTCAAGCGAGATGGAAACATTGTGTCATGCAAGGAATTTCGAAGTAGTTATGCTGAGGTCGGACACTTCGTGGCACTCATGACATCGTCTTGGAAGACACATTGCTGTACAGTCATTGTAGAACTTGCAAAGACCTCATGAAACCAGCTTTTACAGAGTTCCTCCGTGTGTTCTCTAATGCATAACGCTAAGCGGAGAATAAGTCTTGAGCAAGACTTGGTGCAGAAGTGAAAAACCACATTGGAATGGTACCGTTACTGCCTGACTGGAGGACAGGATTGCTTTCAAGCTTAGGAATAAGATGGAGAGTTGTCTTACTATAACCAGATTAGCATCGAGACAATTGGCCGTCTTAATATTGCTAGCTAACGGACCTTCATAGGAGCAAAATTTCCGTAAGGGTGCGAAGGTGGCATACCCATCGATGGGTAAACGGGTGGAGGAGGAGCCGGGCGATAAGGAGTACCTGCAGGCCCAGAGTTGTTCTGACTACGACCCCAGCTCAAACGGACGCGGGAATTTCCAATAGGGTAACCTTGCATTTGGTTGATCGCCATCTCTGCCGCGTGGCGCTGAACAAATTGCACAAACCCACAGCCTTTTCCAGGAGGAATCTTAACATAGGTGATCTCGCCGAATCCTTGGAAGAAGGAGCGAAGCTCGTCTTCAGTCACGTAACCTGAAAGTCCGCCGACGAAGACGGTAGTGTTATTTGGGTCGGTGAATTGGTTCATAGGCTGTTGTTGGCCGTAGTAACCAACTGGGGGGTTTCCCATGGAGTACATGCCTACTGGTCCTGGAGCTCCGCCGCCGGGCATGCCGCCCATACCGCCCATGCCACCGGGTCCGCCTCCACCGGTCTTGTTCTTCGGTGTAGCGGTCGAGATTCGCATTGGGCGATTTCCGCAGTAGACACCCTGCATCTCGGACAACGCACGTTGTTGATCACCCTCATCTGAAAAGCGCACAAAGCCGTAACCACGTGACATTCCGCTGATGGGATCGGTCATGATCTTGGCGGATTTACAGGACGGAAATCGGTTTTGGAAAAGGGAGACCAGTACAAACTCATTGACTTCGGGGCCAAGGTCGCCAACAAAGATAGAGTGCTCAGGGCCCCGTTCATCGCGGCTTGGGATAATTAGCAGGACAAAACATGCATTCAACCAATTTGGGTTTACCTGCGATCCGCGAGTCCGCCACCGGATGCCCAATTTAGCTTGAATGGGCGCTGCGAGTTGGGAATAATTGTCCCGTTGAGAGTCAATGCTTTGGCTGCAGCTGCAGGGCTCGTAAAATCGATGAAACAGTAGCCAGCGTTACTGCTATAAATCAGTACGTATTGGTAGAAGTCCACACGAGGACTGGAGTAGATAGCTTACCCTGAGAACTTGTCCCGAATCATCTTTACATTGACTTGTTCTCCCATGTTGTACCAAACGCTACGAACGAAGTTCTCGTCGATCCATGGCTCGAGTTCCCCCATCCTAGGACATGATTAGCATTCATCTTAGACGCGTGATCTTACAACTCGCTATATATAAAAGGGAACAGCAACGTGGTATTCAATAGGTGAGAGTAGATTGCGGCTAGGGACAGCCGCGTCGCTCTGACTTAAGATCAGGAATGGAATGAGCGTACCATAATGTTGTCTTGGCATCGCCTCCAGGCTGCTGACCACCTGCAGATCCAGGATCTCCACCATTACCTCCCTGGAATTGTCCAGCATTGTCCGCCATCTGGCCTCCCATGGGCGCATCCTGCTGGGTTGGTACACCAGCAGCTGCCCCACTGGCATCCTGCTGGCCTGGCTGGGTCTGGAACCCTTCGTAGTTTTGGAAGCTCATGATGTTGAAGAGCACCGAGAATTTTGATTAAGCTTAGATGTCGTTAAGAGAACAAAAGGTCTTGGGCCACGAAGCACGTAAAAGGCAATCGCGGTGTATTCTATGTGAATGCCGATTAGTCGTACAATCAACAGTATGACAAATGCCGAGCAATGGCGACGGGACTGCGACTAAGCGGGAGTGAATTGACTTACGCTGAACTCCTCAATTACAATAGAATGGCCGTGTAACGGGCTTCAATGGTACCAAACAGTAGTCAACGCTCAGCCGCTGCAAAGACGCCCTTTGAATATGACTGCTGGATACGACAGGAAGATTCAAGGATTTGCGATCCGAGATGGCTGATTCCCGAAGCTTGAAATCCGAAGGACGAGAGATATCACCGATTATGTTGTCAACGATATGGCGTGTAGATGAGACAACGCTTAGAAGCACCAGAACCGTTAAAGAGTGTTAATGCTTTTTTAAAGACTATTGGGTTGGTCGAAGAATAAGTTCAAGACAGAAAATCCGCTGACCTAATATGTGACACGTTAGTCTGGTCATTCACCAAGAAAGCGTCACATTTAAAAACGGTGAAGATCCCATGGCAAATAAATGCGAGTTTCGAAACGTCGCTGGTGTGTTGGCGGAAAGGCAAGGGCAAGATGTGGATTGGAGCGACAACTGCGCAACACCAGCCCCGATATGATTTGCTGCGGAACAGGTACTTTCCAAAAGCGTTGGGGTGAAGCTGGAGGATGCCGGTCTCTGGAAGCCCCCATTCGCAGCAGCTCGAACATAGCGCCTCAGAGGTATGACGTGGATAAGGCGGGCACTCCAGGATGGAAAAAAAATACTCGTCGGACTCACCAGACCACAACGCTGGCTGTAACATAGACCAAGCCAAAGCTGCGAGTCAATAGCTGTAAATCAATAACACCCGCGACACAAAAGGACACGAAGAGGAGAGACAATTCGCTGGAAAGATACTGTTAAGCGTGCGTGCTGCGGAAGAGTTGGGGAGGGAAGAGAAGGAAATACTTTTCATGAGAGTGGGAAGTAGAGTCGAAGCGGGAAGTCTAGCCGCCAAGTGGTTAGATCAACACACCCAAGTTTAATAAAAAATTGATGGGATGTAAGGTATACAAGCTACGAGGGGAACGGCAGATTCAATGGGACTTGTGACAATGGATCATTAATGGCCTACGAAGTCTCATTGCTGTTGCTCAAGTACCCGTGCTATACGATCCAGTATTTGAGCAATTGGTCCCGTTGGTAAAGAGCAAGAGTTTGCTGTCAATTGACGGGATCTTGGGCAGCGAGCTGTGGGAATAACCTGCGTGTGTAACTCGGGCCAGTTGGAATCCCAATATCCAATTGCCTCAAACCCCTTGCATCGTGGACTATCCTCCGCCTTCCACAAGTCTCCATCCTAATCTGTGGGATATCACCCAGAGCTTGTATGCAAGAACAGAGATGTAGCAGGGTTAGGAGCACCCTCCGTATTGCGCGCAGCAACTGTTCCCAACTCTCCTTCTCCAGCCACAAGATTCCTCCGCCTTACGGCAGTAGATCATCCCATTCGAGTACTAGACCAATGAGAAGTTGCCAGCCTGTCAAGGGTACTTGCAGATGCCGGCACCGAACTTTTCTCATGGCATGGAAAAATTAGAAATATTTAGAGGCTTCCACTCGACCGCAAGGGACGTCGGCTTCGTGCTTTGATCTCGTCATGGACGGATATAGTGAACTCAATGTGATGCGCTGTCTTCTGTACAAATCAGCAGCAGTCCAAGTACCAAAGATACTCTCCGCATAACCTCAAGTAATGCAAAGCGAACTTCGAGATGCTAAAAAACAGTCGGATTGAGTTCTGACGAGAGCTTCTGCTTTGCCACCATCGAAACCTTCTTTTGCTTAGGCTCCGGCAAGATCCGCCGATTCTCTAATGTCGTGCAGGAAGTGTTGGTCACGGGATCGGGAGTATCCTTCTGTGCCACAGATCTGGTATTCATAAAGGAGTTGATGCTGGATCAATTGATCTGGAGAGTAGGTCGAGAATGTGTGTTAATATGCGATTGCTGTTTGAAGCATAGAGCAACCGTGTCAGGCAGTCTAATGCTGTATAATCTAGATACTTAAGAACCATCACGCTTTATACATTAACGACGAGCTGTACATGTCAAGTATCCTGGTATTCCCCTAATTACTATCGTAGCCGGAAGGTATATGCCCAGTCCTCGTATTCCTCCTGGCTTGCTCCAATCCGATAACCAAACCAAAATACTCCCCATTTTATTATTGCATCATTAGATTTGTTCATATCCGGGGTATGCCTTATACCTCATCCTCCCTTACCCCATGGTTTCGGACTTCTCGTTCTCAACCGCTGGCGTGGATGCTGAGCGTGGAATAACGGTTATACTACCTGTCCTCTCGTGGTCCGATGTCCCTCCAATTTTCTCGGAGTTTAAATCCTGAATCATCAGACCTGTCTGGTCACTCTTCGGCCCGCTCTCAAGACCCTCAACTTTTTCCTCCAGCCCCATGAGGGCGGGAGGCCGATGCCTCATCATTCTCGCTTTCGCCAGGCTTATAGTCTTTTGCTGGTAGGTGGTTGTAATCGGTTTAGTCTCGTCGCGGTCAATCGTTGCTTTCATCAAAGCGGCCATCCAGAGGCGACCTTGTGTGATGTTGTCCACAGCGAAGTAATGAACTGTGGGTTTGGTGAAATTCACGGCGCGAGAAAGCCCGGTACGAGGAGGAACAAGTTTAAAGATGAACATGTTGTCAGTACCAGGCTTCTGTAGATTCTTGGGCAAGGTGGATTCAGGTTGGGCTGCAGCTTCTGTTGCGGCTATTGTGGGAGCGTGGGCGTTTAATGGTGAGACTGGGCTTGATTTGGCCCCAGTGACTGTGGCATGAATGCCCGTGATTAGGTCGGTGTCAGCTGGTAGAACACGATGGGAGGATATGTCAATCAGTCCCTTCTCTTGAGTGTCTTCTTCCGAGTAGTAATACGATAGACGTCGACCGCGAAGGACGAATAGACGAGGCTTCCACGTTGTCATGAGATTTGAAGACTTTTTCTTCATCCACCCATTATAATCACAGCCTATCATCTGCTCTTGAGGCGATTTGTGCTCGAGACCACGAACGTAGGCGCTTGTCGCTTTTTTCGTCTTCCGGCGTGTACCACTTGTGGGTGTTAATCCTGTAGGCGTGCCGTTGGTGCCTTTGGAAGAGGCATCTGTACTCTCGATGTCGAGGCTCAAAGAAGCGCCAGAAGTTGTCGTGGATCCTGTGCGTGTTGGGGAGTGCATAGTAGACTCTTTGACTGGAGAGGGCGCTGATGTTGGCGATGTGAGCAAAGCTCTCTCGCTTCCAGTGACAGCATCAGATATTGCTCGGAGACCCATACGACCCTTCGGAGCTGATCCGGGACTTGCCGTTGATGATCGACGTGGTACACTGGACGGCAAGTCCCCGTTAAGCTTTGGGGCAGATGTGACTATGCTCATACTTGGCTTCTGGTTGTACTCGAGTTTAGTAACAGTAGGGGAGGTAAGCTCATTCAAAGGTACTGTTGTTGCCAAAATGGTCTCATTGGCACTGGAATTACGAAATCTTCCCTTCAAGCTATTCCCATGATACATCTTGGCGGCTGGAGATGTCATAGCTGCAACTGTGTCGCGGATTGAGTCGACGCTGCCAAACCTCGAGTGACGCTTGGAACCTGCCATACTTGCCCGGCGATGCTCGTCTATGTTGCTGCTCTGTCTAGAATGACTTGCACTAACAACGTCTCGCTTCCGCAATACATTGCGCGTCTTCTTCGTTTCCAATTCGCCACCAGAGGTGTATCCACGATCGAGGTCTTGGAGGGCATTCGCAGAATCCTGCAGGTCTGGGTCGAAAGTATTGTGATCTGTATTCAAAGCTTGCCGGGTGCTAACCGCCGAGAGTGGTCGCGTGTTGTTTAAAGAGACTGGGCTACCCATCGTCCACCCGCGGTCGAGAGAGGGAGTTTTCTGGTGAGGTGAGGTGGCCGTCCGATTAGGCGTTGTAGGTGAAACGCGATCTCCTGAATTGTCTGCTCTAGTACTTGCGCCAAAGTCGACAGACGAATGGCGTCTTGAGTGGTGAAACTCCCTGATGGAAGCCGCAGAAGGTCGGGTTGGACTGCCTGGTTGAGAGGTAAGTGTGAACGACACAGGCGTTGGATTTATATCGTTACGTTCGCTTTGCAGCAGCTGAGAAGTGTTCAGAAACTCTTGTCGTGCATGCTGAAATTCCTGTTGTGAGCTTTGTCGCGAATGCGCTATTCTGTATTCGGGCCGGTTGTTCACTTGTGCCATCGACGGCAAGATCGATCCATTGACATTGCTTTGACTTTCCCCAAGTTCAAAATCGTCAGACGACGCGTTACCACGAGACAAATTTAGCCTCTTCTTGTCATGCTTTTCTTGCCTTCGGACCTCATCTTGCAGCTTCTTGATCATCTGCCACGTCCGCAATCTTCGACCGACAACACCAAGATCAAATTCTTTCAGCATTACTGACGTTTGATCCATAGCAAGCAGCACTTCACCGGTAATCTCTTGTTCTTTGAAGACTTCGCAATGGCGGCTTTCTACACCCATATCCATCAACACCTTGGCTACTTGATTTGGCGCCCATTTCTTGACGTCTTGACCTTTGTGAAGATTGGCTTCTTCTTCGTCTGTCTCATGACCAGCAATGTAAGATAGACGATGATCGATGTGACTACTATACTCGCTGCCAGAGTCATTTGTTCCCCTGCGCTCGCTTGCGCGAAGGCTCGAGCCTGGAGTATTCAGATCAATGATGTGCTCATCAATCACACTAAGTGTCTCGTTCATAACTGGGCTGTCTTCCCCCTGTGCTCTTAGATTCCCCATGCTGAGGCTTATACTTCGCTGGGCGAGTGCAGGTGCAGTGGTTGTTTGAGATGGTAGCGAAGTGTGAGCCGTGGTACCAGTCTTCTGAGAGGGTGGTGTTGTGTTGAGCGGAGGCGGAGTGGCATCGCCAGAGCTGGATATTTCGGCTCCCTTTGTACTCTGGGACGCTTGGTATGCGATTTCGTTCGAAGCTTCACAGGCGACGGAGTTTGGTTGATCGAGTATCGGCAAATCTCCCATATAGGTATTGGAGACGACACTGGACGGCGGAGCTGGAATTGGAGAAATGGTAGTGCCGAGAAAGTTTGTTGGTCGCGGTGCAGTAGTGGTATAGACTTGGGGGACAAGATGTCAGCAATTTCCTTTGTTCCCAATACTTGCGGATTTACCTTCTGGGAACAGCCCCGTTCTCCCGTTTTGCACATGCTTCCCAAGATACCAACCATCTCCGAAATCGTCATCACGTTCTATGAGCTCTATCCTGTCTCCCTTGCGCAGACTCAATTCGTCGGGGCTTCGAGCTTCGAAGTCATCTATTGAATTCTTGTCGTTAGCAAAGAATCTTCACGACTATCCCCCCTCTATCCTTAGAGGCCAGCGAGCATCACCAGTCTAACCAAAGTACAATATGATGGGTTTGTGCTTGAGACGAGACGTCGCAACGAATCCACTTACGGACGACGAGCAGCACCTGCCCCTGCAGAACTTTCTGCTGCGCTGCGCCTTGATATCTCAACGCCATAGCTCTAGATTTTGTGGTTCCATGCAGACTCGCTAGCTCTTCGGGATATCTGGTTCATTGAAGGCGCAAGTCGACTCGGACGGAGCTTACTCGGTGGATTAACATGAAACAAGAAACACAATATGCTTGCTGCTATGAATTTTGGGTGAACAGGGCTTTTCAGGCGGTCAGATCAGCCGAGGGAAACACGATCCTTCGCGACGTTCCCAACGATGGCTAGGACACCGATACAAGATTCAGCAGATCGCAATGGCAGGCGCGGATTGCAAAAAGTCGTTGTAACTAAATTCTAAACATTACGGTGTCTCGAGAGACTGTTTGGAGGGTTTTGGCACCCTCGCACGAAGCCCTATTAGCCGTTGGGGTGTGATATGGGATTAATTATAATGTGGATAATGACCCAACACCTCACCACGTAAGACAGCAACTTCTACGGAATACCTACTTTGCCATAATCTCCTCCTCCGGCCAAGGCGGGAGGGGATAATGCCTGTCTAGTGTTAGTCTCAAAACGGCAGAATCCGAGCGCTAATACTCTTGGCTCAAACCTTAAAACGCTCCCTAGGCAGCGTTTGGTAAAGTACGGTATCATCAACATTCGCTTGGCAATTGTGATAATCAACAGCAGCTTGCGGATAATGCTGCAAATCCGATCATTTGCCAGTGCTGGAGCGACCGAAGCTACTGACGAGGCGCTTTTGTAGCTATAAGAAATCTGTACCGACGTGCCATCAAGTCTATTGATATGCAAATGATGTTGAGATGACCAAGCGAGTAAGATAGACTATCGCAACTGATTGGCAATTGCTAACATTGATATGACAGGAATGATAGGTTTCTAGGTTGCGGTCAAGCATGATGCCTTCTTCACCAAAGCGTCCGCGAGACAAAGGTGGTACCTCTCTCCAGCATACTGCGGCCGAGGGCTTTGAGTCGTCTAACTCGACCATGGCAATGTTCCTTGGGGGTAAAAAGAAGGGATGGATGATAGGAGAACAATTGCCAACAGACCGTCCATTTATACACAAACCTCAGAATTTCAACTCTCGGACGCCAAAATTGGGCTCTGAGGACACAAGATCAGAAAATTTGCCACCCGTGGGACCAGCAGCCCGGTCATGTCAGAGTCCCGTAGATATACTTCCCCCGGCACCACATACCTCAAAACCCTCTCCAAGTACAACATCGCCGCCTTTGGCCACACGAGCGGATTCCCAAACTGCAAAGCCTCAAAATTCTGACACTGAGGCCGTTCTGCCCTCCCCTGCACCCAGCGATGAACCTCGACAAGAAAACATCCATATCATAGACCTCGAAGGGGGAGAAGAGGCAGAGGTAGCTAGCAAGCAACAGCTACAAATAGTGCAGCATTTACAAGAACGGCCGAATGTATCAAAAGAGCCGCATACACCCCCAGCCTCTCTAGATAATACAACCAACAAGAGGGCCATGGAAGATGATTTATCTTCAAACAAAAGATCCCAAAACTTGGCCACGACTGTGCCTGTAGGCCCCGATGACCCACTTCCCCAGGTTTCGACAGCAGGAGCAACAAGTTCAACGACAAGTGCACTTAATTTTTCTCCCGCTGAAGCTGAAATGCGGCATTTCGTAGGCCGTATTACTTCGCGGCTCGAGTTTGTACAGCGTGCGGAAGATCGACGAGGTCCCATCGAGGATGGGCGATTGTTGCTGCTTCGAGACGCCTGTGAATGCTATGACCACGATTATCTACTGCTTCATCAACTACATTGCATGAAAACCAGAGATCCAAGCTGTATCCGTCACTTCTCTATGCTCGGATTCGGAGAACAGCATCTCCAAGGTCTTCATATACTGGATCAACTCATCCGTTCCAACGCAGAATTGGTCTATGATGCTGTGGAGTGGTTCTCCGAATTTCCTCTACCCAATCGGGTATTGCTTGAACGCTACGCAGCATATAAATTATCATACAGAAGAGTCGTCAAATGTCTGGAGAAGCTTGCCGAATTCTGGCCGCGATTGAGGATACTCTGTCATGAAAGGCACTATGTGCCGCTTGTAGATGAGTTGAATGCAATCGACTTGAGATCTGTTGTTCTTCAGCGTGTCATATCCAGAGCCATTCTCCGTAATATCTGGTTACTACCTCAAGACAGTTGTTTTCATAGCAGCGAGAAATTATTCCTCATCAATCAGCAGGATGTCTACCAAAGAGACGCTCAAGTTTCCACATCTTTTGCCCTCATGGAGGCGAATAAAAAAGCTTATAACCAAAAATTGGTTATCTCCTACCAAAAGCTTTGGGACCAGCATCAACGACATCCTAGCCAATGTGAGCACGGAAAGCAAGCCCCTAGTGGTCAGAATCTGCACTATGCACTGCCGCCAGCGATCTCTCAAAGAAGACAGTCAGAGCAGATTCAAAACCAAATACCACAAGCCAGGTCCGCCAGTAGCAACAATGCACATTCATTTGATCAGGCTCGAAGGCCACATACGCTCAATGTTAATACGCAGGTTAATCGAAGAAATAGCCAAGTTAATTCCGAACACACGCCTACGCTACCATCATCGCCTTTTCCAGGAGCACAACGAAGTCCTCTCTCTTGGAGTAACTATCTCGCTGGCCAACACTCGTCGTCTGCTTTACCCCCCTCTGGAGCGACACTGCCATCGAATGCAGAAACAATAGGGACCGCGTACAGACTTACATCAACCAGAAATTCCAGTATTGCGTCATCACCTACATCAGGCCACGGCCATCTGCACAATCAGCATCCGCGCAGGGCTCCGTCAACGTCTAGTATGACTGGGAATTCGTCTCCGGCTCTGCCATTCGAAGGCTTCGTGAACAGTACGGAACCGGAAACAGGTCTAGACTCATTACTGGCCCGAGCCCACGGATGGACCGAGCAATCGCCCCGTGCAGTAATACCGCCCTTACCTCAACACCCGCACTTAATTGATGCTCATCGGCCGCATGCTGGCACTCAACACCAGTCCCGTGTTCATGGCCAATCACCGTTGCAGTATTCAAGTGGCAATATAGCTAATAGACAGCTCGACTTGCAAGTCGAGACCCAGAGGCAACATACACTGCCACCCTATGTAGTGCCGCCGCAATTCTTGCCTCCGCTAGGTTACAGTCAACAAACGAATACGCACCCCAATCCAGTTGAATCAGCACTTCACCAAGCTCACGTTAGGAGTCCTATCTTGATAGCAATCAACTCGAAAGGAGATATCGACAAAACCATGAAATACTTCGGATTCATGTGGGGTCTCGCAGTAATGCCTAATCGGCTACACATGCAAAAACGACATGTAAGGTGGACTTTTACGGTGAGCAAAGAAAGCGTACAGTTACTCGCAAAGAATGCGACAGAATTCGAGGGTCCAACGCCTACCAGAACTGTTAATATTGGCTCTCGATTTTGCCGTGTTCGGTGCGTCCGAGTCTCCGACATTGGCGCTAACCTTTCCGAGAGCGACTGGGCTGTCGCAGATAACACATGGCCGAGAAATGTGGCTATTATTCTTAATGGGACCGCCCTTGAGATCAGAAGGAAACTTCATTACGGCAAAGACCTACCTATTGACGTTAGCCAACATATCCAGGAAGGCCAAAACACACTGTCAATTGCCACTATGTGGCTTCCGCAAGAAAACCAGGCTGTCTACGCCGTCGCGCTTGAGACTCTCGAGGTCACAACCGACAAGAAGATCAAGGAAGAAATTCTAACAATTGAACGGCCAGAAGCTCAAAAGCGCATCATAGAAAGAGCGAGCAACGTTGATCCAGACATTCAAATCATAGACCCTTCGATCGTTCTGGATATCACGGACCCATACACGTCAAGTATATATGAGGTCCCAGTACGTGGGAAGAATTGTCGCCACAACCAGTGCTTTGATCTGGATGTCTTCCTCCAGACCCGTGTGAGCAAGACTCCAGGCGAGCCTTGTGGGCCAGACCAGTTCAAGTGCCCACTTTGTGGTGGTGATGCTCGACCGCAAAGCTTGGTGGTGGATGGGTTCTTCGAGAAAGTGAGAGAGGAGCTGTCGGGGATCAATAGACTCGATGCAAAGGCCATTTTCCTGCAAGAGAGTGGCGAGTGGCAGATAAAAGAGATCGAAGAGTCTGAAGAGTCTGGAAATGGCTTTGGTACGCGTTCGTTAGGGTCTGAGGAGCTTCTTCCTGCCCGTGTGGGAAAGGCCCCTATCCGTAGGGAGAGTGAGGTAATTGAGATCGACGATGACTGATGCGCTAACGAGGAATCGGAGTTTCTTCTATCATCTTTCTTAGCTATAGATGGCGATACCCTGCTGCAGGCGTGGAGCATTTGGTTGTTTCCAGCTTTTCCTATCACGACAGGCTATTTGGATGCCTTTGGAGAAGGGTTTTCCTTTGGTACTCCAGCTTATTTCTCGGTATATCAATCATAATACATCATGGAACGGACCGGCCGTATCAAGCAGGTCCACAAAGCTAGCAGTAAGCGATGGTAAGTAATGCATCGACAAGTTTCCTGGTTCCCTATCAACGGCGTGGAAGGGGGTTATTGTAAGGTCGCACAGAGATAGTATGCGCACGTCCTTACAGGAGGCAAATCTTCATTATGTATAAAGGTGAGCGAATATACCACTTGGAAGTTTCTGTGTTAGGCCTCACTCTCTACAAAAGATAGGCGCCTCGGGCCAGATTCTCCAGACCATTGGGAATTGAGATGATAAGACATTCTGCATTACAGTCAGTTTCGATTAATCTTCCTCCGTCATGACGACTCTTCTAAGTGGTGATTGATGAATCATATAAAGGGACGAGTGAGCTAAGGTAATTCAGTTTCTCTCGATCTTTCAGCCGCCTGTCGTCAATATGCATGAAGTTAAGCGAATACACCACTTGGAATAGTTATTTTCAGGCATGGTTTCTATATCATAATAGCTCCTCGGGATCAGATTCTCCAGATGATTGAAAGCCGAGATTACAATATTTGTGCATCACAATCGCTTTTATGTATTTGTTCGCAGTCCTGACGACTTTTCTAACTGTGATGGATCAACATTTTGAAGGGACGAGCGAGCTAAGCAGGTTCCACTTCTCTCGGTCCTGAGCCGCGATTTCGTCAATGCGTAATAAGTTAAGCGAATCGAGCCTGGATTTCTACATAATGAGAAACTCTTCGGACGAAATTCTCAGATCATTGTAAGCTCATGTTACAAAATCTTTGTAGCACAATCGCTTTTGTCTGTTTCTTCGCAGTCCTGACGACTGTTATAAGTCGTGATTCCGTAATATTTCTGGAAAGGCAGGTAAGCCAAGGCAATCAGTTATTCCACTCTTGAGAAAGTTCGCCCCTTTGATCATGCAATAGTAAGTACGTATGCGTGGGGTTGAACGAATAAACGACGTGGAATTCTGGAAATTGGGCCTCTCTCCCTCATAATGCAGCGTGGAGCATTTAATCGTTTCAAGCTTTCCCTATTACGATAGGCTGTTTGGATGCCTTGGCTTTCGCTGGAGGCACGATCCGGGAGTTTCGCCATGCTTGGCACTGGAAGGATTTCCTTACTGATTTATAGGTACTTCAGCTTATGTTTTGGTATACCAATCAAAACATCGTTGACAGGTCAGCGGTATCCCGCTACATTATGGAGTAAGCAGCAAGCCATGCCGTGAGTAAGGCATATACATAGCTTTTCGGCTGCCTTCCAAGGCTCGTGGACTGGATGGTTGTTGGGCAGCAACACGCATGTGTATCGGATTAAGGGGAGCACTGTAAGTGGAAAGAAAGCTGTACTGTCGTACAAGGCTGCCTTATGCGGCGCTAAGCGGTGTGTTTTTCTGATCGTCCATGATGCTTGGGAGCGGCGGTGAAACCTCGAACAATAAGTTCAGGGACAGGGTATGTGACGTGGCGGAAATTCGAGGCATCACCGCATAGGACTCTGTCTCACTCGAGCGGCGCAAGATTGGCGGCTCCAGAGCGAACAAGCCATTGTTGAAGGCGATCAGTAAGTATGCACGAAGATGGGTGATAACATTACTTAAGTACTTGGGACTAGGCCTTACCTCCTATATAACGATAGGCAAGACTCTTCAGAGGTGAACGTGCGAAAACACCCGTGCTTTCGGGTACTCCCCAAAACCAAGGAACCTATCGACATTCGTTCGATGGAACGCAATACAGTCTTTCCCAATTGCTCTGGCACGAAGGTGATTTGAAAAGCCATTTTCTTCTTCAACAATGGCACAGATTTGTTCATGAACTGATAAGACCAGAGCGTTGGAGATGTGTCTTTGGATCAGCGGAGTATTAGGTCCGCAAGTGGTATGCCTCAGAAGAAAAACAAAGAGACGGGCAGACCAGTGGTGCGACCCCTGAGGACGTTGTATTTGCTGTACATGTCCGTTCTTACACTAAGCCTCACGTCTAGAAATCGTCTTCAACAGCGATATACGAAAAAGGCGATGAGGTTTACATGAAACGAGAGCGCCCTTCACAACATCAGCAAGCAAAGACTTATTACTACATCTGTTGCAAAAAGCCGGGCCTCGATGGAAAGCCATTGTACAGGGTGAAAAGGAACCCGAATGACGAGGGCCATTGGGTGAAGGGAAGCGAGCTGAAGAAATGGGACCTAGAGGTATAAAGGTGATAGGCTTTCGGGTTTGCAGATCCATTATCATTTCTGTGCGAGTGCTTCTTGTATTACCTCCGTATAAAATCCTGGAGCAAGTCGACCAATGGGAAAGATAACATTGAAACCGATATCAGCACATTAGAACGACCGTATCTTATTATGGACACCGTTTTACATACTAGCTCAACATCCAAGGCTACCTACGCCTCTAAGCGAAAAGATGCCAATTTAAACCCAGCAGTCGGATGTTAGAGGGCCTGTCAGCGTGTTCTGTTGGAGCCTGAACTTGACCCGTGGGATTGGTTTATGCAGCGATATCACACTGTTAATATGTCCGGAACATTGATACGCTATTGGGTAGATGTAAGCTGGAATGGTCTGCTTCGGTGTTATGGAGCCTTGTCGTGCTGGCTCTAGAGGACGAGCACTGTGTGAGTATATTGTAAGGTAAGTTTACCCCTGATCTTACCTTACAATACCAACCTACCGTATTAATACTTGAAAGTTATCAAATGAAACCCCAGCTCATAACACAGCCTCGTCATCGCTTTCTCCGGGGGCCTACCGCGATCACCAACCAAATATATCGATCGATATCTTTCCGTATCACGAATAATGGACATGCACCAAAAGGGTGAGGTGTCCTTAATTGCGATAGGTGGTCTCGTCCCGCACCGAGCATCATTTTCGCATGTACGCAGAAGCCTGGTTTTGTCAGGAAAAGGAGAGCTTCCAAGGGTTATCGGAATCGGTGATCATCGCTTTCCAATGGTCTTACCCGTGCCGGCAAGGGACTTTTTACGCCCCCCTACATCATGCAATGCTGAGTGAAAACAAAATGCGTCGGATGAATGCTGGCTCCTGGCTCCGTCTTCATTTTTCAAAAAATAACAGCCATGTTGTGGACTGCCGTTACTCATTAACTATATGCCATGTCCAAGGCACTGGTGGAGCCGGTGCGGACTCCTCCTAGCTTGACGTCGCGTAAAGGAGCAGAGCCTCTTCATGATGCCGGCGTCTCCCAGCTTCCGGGCCATCAACCCGCAACAGCCTCTTTGGAAAGAACGAGCGATCAGGATGCTTCCAACTATGCAGCGTCTCTGGCCGAGGACCGTGGTGACTGTGAAAGTAAGTTTTGGACTAAATGTAGTAAGTTGTAACGCTAAGCGCTCGCTGGAAGCAGAACCGCAGTCACTTCACCTCAGGCTGAGGAGGGCCCTGCGACTCCATAAACATCCTTCTAGCGAGTCTGCAAAATATTCGTACCACTGTGAATTGGATCAAATTATCCCAAAACGTAAGCTCGCCCCACCTATGCAGAAGAAACCTACTAACCACAGCAAAGTGGATCAACATCCTGTCGGGTATGGTAAGCTCGCCGCAATCGAAGGTTGTGATCCCGACTTTAGAATATATCGGAAGTTCGACTGGCTTCGGAACAATGCTTTGTTATATCTTCAAGATGAGCTTGTCGAGCTTGAAGAAGACCTTGAGGCCCTTAACAGTTACGATTTTACAGAGAAACCTATAAGGCTTGTCTCCCGCCGCCAAAACGATGGTCCTGACGGACTCGTACGGCGTGAGCTCCTTACGAAGATAAGAGAGAAGTTGGCTGAATACGGTGAGTAGGCTGAAAAAAGAAAAAAAAAAGGCTCGGCCATCTGATATATTAGATGAATCTCTCTTTCGCCTGCAGAAGATCCAAGCAATAAGAAGACCAACAACGAGAAACCAGAAAAGCCTAGCAAACTTCATCTTTAATACTGGAAGTCAAGCTGCAGAGGAGTCGGATTGGATACGGATAGGTAATGACTTGATAGCGGTGGCACACGATCAAGAGCACGGATGGCTCATAGACTTTCTTGAAAATATTCTACTAAAGATATCTAGGAAAGCTGCGATTGTAAGTTGCCTATTCCATTGAGCCTTCGTATTCCTATAGTCTAGCCACCATACGCTTAGCCCCCACCACTTATCTTTTGGAATACCTTCTTTTGGAAGACTGCCACTTGGAACATGTACTTGGGGAAATATCTCCATTTCCACTTGGGGCTTGGGAAGAGTTTACATGAAAGGCCTATGTCGCACAAACACGTTACTTCTTTCCACTCACCTTCACGTATAGGCAATCTTCCGCACCCCCGAACTGAAGGTCGTAACCGGGGAGGAACCCATTACCCTCCTGTCCGCTGCTCGCCTGGATATCCTACTGCGCAGTGTCCTTACCGTTTGTGCATCCCTCCTCCTGCTCACTCCTGTCTTTATCCTGTTCAAAATTCAACCGCGAAACAGAGCAGACGTCGAGCGCCATACCTACTTCCAAATCCTTGTCATATTCTTTTTCACAATCGCCTTTTCAGCCTTGTGCTCTTTGTTTACGAAGGCGAAAAGACAGGAAGTTTTCGCAGCTACAGCCGCATATTGTGCGGTATTGGTGGTCTTCCTCGGAAATACTAGCTCTCTTACAATGAGCTCATCGGCGTGATTGGGACAAAGAGAAGCACTGGTTAATCTTCGCCATACTCCGTTATAGCATGTTCTCAACCAACACCGATCGATTCTGCTACACTACACTTCGTGTAATACTATGTACATTATCGCGCAGTTCTATATGTCCTTGGGTGGATCTGAGATAGTAGTGTCAAAAAATGTTATCACGCTTGCTTTCGGAATAGATGACTGTCCCTCCCTTGGAGACGGTCCGATATACCTGACCAATTGGCCGCGATTATGGCAAAGATACCCCTCTCCAAAGACCTTTGGACAACTGCTACCACCATGTCCTGGACCGCAATACTTCCCGTGTGGAAAGCATGCCTAATTCAGTGCCCCCTCCAATAAATCCTGACAGCAGGATGAGGCATGGGGAGCAACAATCTCGAAATTTTCACCGCTCTTTCGGTGTATTCAGAGCATCCATCAGGATCACCACCGGGGCGAAGAACGGAATACCGATTTGTCTCAGCATATGAATTTCGAAGACTCCCATGCTGATGTCATTCTTGCGCCCCAACCCTAGGGGATTGGACGGACGCCATTCTGCCCAAACATATTCTACTGTTGGAATCCTACGGTGTGCAAGGCATCCATAGGCGATACATAGCAGCCTTTTGGAAAAAGAGCAAATGGAACGATGACAGCAGAAGTGGATAAAAATGGGGTGTGCGACACGTGTAGGGGTTGCCGCGAGCTTGCAGTTGGGTAGCCATAAACAACAAGACACGCGGCAAAGCTGTAAATGCACGAAAGACTAGGTTCCATTATGCACGTCAGCATTCGAGAGCTGAAGAGCTGAAACCCTGCGAGGATTGCCTGGACTATGCCTTGAGTTTGCCTTGATTTATAATGCAAGACGAGGCTCTGCTGCAGAGCCTCAAGGCTGGATCACGTGAGCCTCCATTCTCGAAAGGTTGTGTTCCACGCATTGGTCATGGACTCATGCTCTTACAGTACGATCTCACAGCATGCGTTAAAAGCAGAAGGTTTGCTCTGTTGACCAAAATATCTGATGGTCTACCATAAGACAAGACGATCAAACCGTTAGTCCGGAGATGCCATGTTCCAAATCCATCTACAACTCAGCAGGTGAAAGACAGCCACAAACCCTAGCTCTGCTGTTGAAAGCTGAGGAGCTTGGTTGCGATACAAGCTTTGCTCGTTCAAGCATGCTTGAACGTACAATCACTCCTTAGCAAACCTGGTTATTGAAGTCTTCAATCCTCTGAACTGGGTGTTGGAGGGTCTTGTGGACTGTCTATGTAGCCAACTCGAACAGCAAGGTATGGCTTAGATTGGTGTATGGACTCAGTGCCTATTCCGAGGACAGGGTGGCTGAAGAGACTGATCCATTATCTAGGCGATAAACTGATCAGAAATATGACCATACCGTCATCCTCCTAATGATCGCTGTTGTCCATTTGACCGTTTGGCTTTAAGAAAGGAAACTCGATCAAATCATAACCCCACCAAGAAGAAGTGGCAATCCTAAGGCTCTCCTACATCGGACGTGTTACCGCTCACCTCCTAAAAGGTGGCGAACAGAGAGAGTTAGCATTGAATTCTCGAGAGAGAGAAACGACGATGGGCCATACTCCCAGGTGTCCTTATCCACTTCCCAACATGTCCCACAATGCGGCAGACAATTTAGATCAATGTCACGGAGCCCCAAAGTTGACAAGCCATGCTTCCAGCAAACAGACATCTGAACTACCCTTTGGCTCCTTGGAGACACGCATACTTGCCGCATAGCAACTTGACACCACACCTCTCATCGTCACTATATCATATACCCAGAACCTACTCTATCCCTCAATACCTCCAACCCTTCACACCGATTGGAAAATCTTGCATCTCCCACACCTGACAACTGTCGCAATGGAATCTCGACCATAGCAAATTACTATACGCTCTGTCCCTAGTATTGAAAATTCCCCTACCCATCCACCGTGTCACTACATCTCCTTCTATGATTCGAGCGGAAATATTTATTTGATGCGGCCTCATTCCCGGTGATTCTGTTCTTCAAAGCTCTCGCGCTCCTCCACTCTCACACCCCTTTCCCCCATCCCATCCCTAACTCATCCCCCAAAAACTCCCCTTCAAAACAACACACCCAACATCTCAACCAAGACCCCGCCAAACCACACCCCGGCCCAGTATCGCTATCAAACCCCACATCCAACCCCCTATCTTTGTGAAACGACTCGATGGAAAGTTTTTAAAAAGGGTTATGTGACGAAGAGAGGTGAGGTGAGATGAATGGAGTGGAGGGGAGGGATAAACAGAATCAACGAATCACTCTTTCTTTTCTTTTCTTTTCTTTCCTTTTTCTTTTTTTTTTTTCTCAAAACGAACAGGACGGCTCCAGAGTTTCAGCATCCCCTATGTACCTAGAGACCCCTCGCTTCCTTTATTCGCGCTTATCCAAAGTATCGAAAGACGTAGAAGATGGGCAAGTGTTGGAAGTGAGAGACGAAGCGGGGGAAAGTGGATGGAGGTAGGAAAGGGGTGGGAAAAAAGACGGTGTTGAAAGGGGGGGGAGGGTGTGATGGGTTCTCCAAGCTTGGGTTTGATCGGGGGATGTTCACAAAGGCTCGGAAATAGAAGAAGAGAAAGAGAAAAAAACGGATGTAGTTGATTCGTGTACCCCATCTACTTTCGCTGATAAACGTGAAGTGACAAGGGATGCTTGCAGAGCAAGAAAAGGTATTTGAACCTGCTCCGCCGCTCTTCTGCGATCATGAGAAACCTCCCAAACCGACCTCGAACATCTTTTCTCAAAGAAATCGTCTCACAACCAAGTCGCTCCACCTCCCTCGATCTCAGAAGCCCCCTAATGCGTAAGCAAATACTCCACAGCCCCCTGCACGCTTCCCCCCGTCCTTCTCAACGCCTCCACGTTCCTCTCAAACTCATAAAACCCCATGTCGTTCAACTGCCGCAACTGCTCCTCGTACCTCTCCTCCGGCGGTCTCGTATCCGCCGGCGCGGCCGGCGCTCCACCACCAAGGCCTCCAAGCATTGCAAAAGGGTTGAAGGTGCCCGCCGCGCCTTCGGCCCCGCCTCCACCTGCGCCGCCACCCATGGCTTGCATCATTTGTTGCATCATGGCCGGGTTTTGCATCATTTGTTGGGTCATGGCGGCGATAGGATTGGCGGGGGGGTTGGTGGCGGTTGGTTCGGAGGCGGGGGTGGAATCTTGGCCAGCGGGGGGTGGGGAGGTGGGGTTCTGGATAGTAGGTGGAGGCTGGAAGAGCGCGGCGAAAGGGTTTGCGGGTCCTCCGGCGCCTGCGCTAGCTCCGGGCGCTCCGAACATTGCAAAGGGGTTCATTGGGGACTGAGGCGTCGTACCCGCAGGATTGGCTGCTGTCCTCTGGCCCTCCTGTCCAGGCGTAGTGTCCGTGACCCCCGGCGCAGGGAACGCGGTGTTCCCACCACCTCCAGCACCTCCCATCCCACCCATCCCAGGAAACATACCGCCGAATTGGCGCTGCATTTGAGCGGCTTGCCGAAGCATGTCAGGGTCTGTCATCATGCGGCGCATGTTCGGGTCCTGCATTGCTTGGCGGACTTGGGGGCCCATGTTGCGAAGCATGGGGTTATCGCGAATCATTTGGTCGATGACGGCAGGGTTTTGGAGGGCTTCATTGAGGGCGGAGGCGTATTGGGGGTTTTGAAGCATGTCCGCCATGCGTTCAGGGTCCGGCGGTGGGCCCATCTGGGAGGAGGTCTTAGAGGCTATAGAATGGAGGATAGGATGGTGGAGGACTTACACCGCCATCGGGACCAAACATGTCTGCACCAGGAAGTTGAGCGAAGCCGGCATATCTGGCTCCGGTTAGTCCAGCAAGAGGGTTGTTGCCAGTCCCGGCAGCTATATTAGTCGGGACACCTGCGTTTCCTGGCGTTGAGCCAGCATTAGCTGTGGTTGTACTTGAGTTCGCAGGGTTTTGTCGCTGATTGCTGGCTGCGCCCTTGACTAGGTGGACAGTATTTCCTTCTTTGATCTTGTAAGACGAAAGAGCATCTGGATCCTTAAGGACCCGGCCGGAGTAGATGAGTCGTTGACGGTCGGGAGGTATGTCGGCATACTCGGAAGCAGATAGCTTTCGTTTCAGGTCAAGAACGGTCATTGTGAGAGGTACGGTAACGACATATTTGGCATCGCTGGAGGACTTGATGTTGAAGGTGACTGGTGCCTCGTCGGCCGCGGTGTCGTCGGCCATGGTGTGTCTAGGATGGAAGGAAAAGTAGGGAAGTAGGGAAGCTGTGAGTTGAGCTCTTCCAGAGCAGGAGATAGATCCGATTAGTACAGCGCCACAAGTGATGTGCCTGTATCAGGCAAAAGTGGTGATTAATTTGTTTGTTTTGGGCGATGGCAAGAAGCGCGATGACGTCCAGTCGACACCAAAAAGAGGTGCCGAGGGTGCGCTGATCGACCGCCAATCTATAATCACAACGACTGTAGCTTCAAGTCGTCTTGCTTCTGATCTGACGGTGAAAGTCTTTCTCTCAGTCAATGAGGGATATCTGATGCAAAGGAACGTCTCTACTCCGTACCTTGCTGCATAACGCTCACTAAACCTTCAAGCCTCACTCACTACCTTAAGCGGTCAGGAAAGCAGGCAGTAATTTCTAGCGGCATCTCTCCGCTTCTGCTTACCCCTACGAAAATGTATATGGACGCCCGTTTATCATGTGAATATCAACAGTCTTTAGTAGCACGTCAAGGGACATGGTTTATCTCTAGTCGTACATTTAAAGACTATGTAGGTATCGTTACATCTCGGAAAAACACTAGGTGGCTATAGACAATCTACCAGGCTCAGGCCAAGAGAGAGCAAGATATGCCAATGCCACCCCCATTCCACGTTCACTCTCAATCCCTAGAAATGCTCCTTCCAAAAGCCAAATTTGACCTCAGGTCCGGTGACGTCCTGGCACGCTCTCTTGATATCTCTCGCTGCAGTGTTCGGTCCACAGAAGTACACTCCCACTTCTGTCTTCAGATTTCCTTCCAAGCCGCCCATATAGCTGCCGTCCAAAATCCCATCTCTCATGGCCCCCAAAAGCCTGTTGAAGTCAGGCCTTCCGAAATTTGTCCGGCTACGTAGCTCGGTGAGCGGATCGAGCGTCATGCCAACCGTGTTGAGGTAGATGTTTGTTGTGGTATCCACATCCAGTTTCTGCGTGAGGTATGTATGGATGCGCAGAAACTCGGGTCCGGCACCAGATCCGAGGGCAGCGGAGTGCGATTGAGCTTCGAGGCTGGAGAGGAGAGTTTGAAACCACTCGAAGCTCGAAGTGTCCTTGCAGACCCAGATGAATTCTACTCTTCGCAGTCTTCGGGGTGGGTTAGGCGAAGCGCGCAAGTGCCAGATGTTCTTAAGAATACTGGCCCAAGGGGTAACACCAATACCAGTACCGATGAGAACAGCGATCTCGTTTTCGAAGACATCTTCAGCTGGTGCTCCGTAGGGACCATCAATGCGGATTTTGGGCATAACCTGTCCGTTCTGTAGCGCAATCTCGTACATACCCATTGGATCCAGGCCGTCATAATCTTTGGCTTGGGAGGGGCCAGCGCCAAGGGCGTCGCCGAGGGCGCGGGTGAAGTCACCAACCTGGCGAACGTGCACGCTTATATATGGATCAAAGGGACAGGAGGTAATTGTGAAGGGGTGCCATTGGGTAGTGGAAACGGCAGGGACGTTGAGCAAAAGCCATTGGCCCGCTTTGTAACGCAAGCTCGGTTTGGAGAATTGGATCTCGAGCGCATCGTAAGGGTGGCGGATGACTTTGGTGATTTGTGTAGGGCGGCGGGAGCTGATTTCGCGGTAAATTCGTTCAATCAGATAGATACCGCCTCCCCAAAGTTCCCAGCGCCAGCCTTCATAGCCAAGGCAATGACCCCAGAAGGGCGAGCCAGCGAAAGGGGAGATTGGGTGTTTGGTATCTCGTACAAAGCAGCCAGTTGCATGGGTGTAGAGGGCGAGCAGGAAAGGGATGAAGAGGTGGTGGGTGTACCAGAAGGTTTCGTATGATTGCTGCCGTATTCGAGCATGAGCAGTAGTGAACATTAACAACATGCAGAAAAGCATGACATGCCCTGTGATGCCGCCGGCTTGGGTATAGTGTATCTGTACCGCGGTCTCAGGCCGGAGTTGGTTTTTCTCGACATTGAAAAAACTGGCTTCTGGTTAGTAGGGCTCAATGTACTCAGCTGTGCAGCGACTTACTTTACATAGTGCGCTGACACATGGACAATTGTCCAGAAAAGCAAAGAGTACGCCACTTGCCGATGGAACCACTGCGACTCATCTAATGGCAGCCACCTGATCTGGGGTCTTATCCATCGTATAACATTTTTGCACATCGGCAAAAGGATGATTGCCCCATCGATTGACAAGGCCAGACCTGCACCCCGAGAGATCCACACAGAGAACGTGAGTGTATTGAGCCCAGCTAGCCTCGGATCCATGGCTTGCTTCCACCTGTTCTTCCTATTAGCCTTGTTCTATTGACCTTCTTGGCTGCTACTCACCACCCAAAGGCGAACATGGCAACATGAAGGCCATGGAATAGAAAATTGAAAGACAGCTTCCTCCATGTGAACTCCTTGCGCCAAAAAGACTGCTGACTCATGTCTAGTGATATAATATGCTTTTAGAACTCGAAAACTCCAACGGTGCAGCGCACAAAACCGGATAAGCCTTGTATATGTACGATGATATTATAGACAGTCAGAGTAGCGAGATAGGTCGTCCAGCAAACCTGCGGAGTCTCTGCGATTTCAGTCAATGTTATGAGCCTTGGTCCGGTAAATGTCAACAGCGTGGGCATGGTCCACCAAGGGGTATTGATCTAGGACTGATATTGCTGATGCCGTGCATGGCCATGGACCCCTTTGACAGTCGTCAAACCAAGCCAAAATCTAGTTCTTGCTTGGGGCAGTAGCTTTGGATATCTTCCCGTGTTTTGTGACGAGTGTGAATATTTCTGTCAGCTCTAGGCGTCAAGGGGAATAGGTTATCAGATCGTATGATATGGCATTGGCAACGATCCCAGCGCCAAATTTGTTATATTTCCTTCTCTTTTTTCAAGCGTCCCGGCTACTTTCGGTTGGTGGCGTTCATGCAATGGTTGGTCCCACGAGATGTGCGAGATCCTAGAGGATCCCAAGCGGCTCTGTAGTTAGATATGGGAGCGATAGCCCTGCTTGAGGCTGATGTTCAAGATGCAGTCCTTCTCGGGCGCCGTATCGGATTCTCTCGACGTTTGGAGTGGTGCGGCGGAGACAACAATGGCATGAGAAGAGGTGCTTTGAGGTCTGGATTTCCGAAACTCGAAGCTGTCGCAGATCACTAGAATACCGAGGGTCCGGGAAGCTACCGCAAGCCCTAGGACAACCTTATGCGAGGAGACAGGATTGGACTTGTTGTCAAAATGGTGAGTCCGTGAGGCAGGGGTTGGGCGCGTGGTGATGCTTCGATAACTCGGTACAAAATCTCGTAACCCTTTCTCTGCCTTGAGTTTGGGAACCTTGACTCGCAGGTGGTGCGAAAGATCATGGCACACTTGGGGAGTCTCGGGGATTCCGAGGCCATCTCTGCAACGTGATCTGCCACGTAGGAAGTCGGTCTGGCGCTCCAATTGAGGACATCACTTCGACCTCGTTGTCTTCACCTAAAGGATAGTGCACGGTGCGGGCCCGATTCCAAGCAATGCTCGATACCTAGGTCTGGCATAAGTGTCTTAGGGTTGGCTGAAGAATAGCTGATGATTGGATATACTACGAACGGACACTAAGGATCTTCGGAAGACGCAAGCGAATCACGAATCGACAGCAGCCGCTGAGATTCGACTCACTCAGCTCACTCCTGGACAATCCCGCAGTCACAATGATTTACTCCGTAGTATGGCTGGTGTTGAGAAGACTCTCCCCGTCGACACGCTGCAACGCTTACAATCTTTTCTCTCAAGACTTCCAGCCCCAAGCTTATGCACGTAGAACACAAGCCATTATCACGTTCTTGTCACCAAATAACCTGAGCAGTATACCAGTAGTTCGTAGCTGTAGTCCTCACCCTCTTCGCACCACCAGTCACAGCACAGACAGCTGTCAGTGTCAACCGCGGACTGGAGTTTTCTTTGCGGGGGCTAGCATCTTGAGGGCGCATCATGAATTGTGTCATTTGTGTGCATACTTTTTGTAGACCCTCGTCGTTCCTTGTCATTAATTTACTTACCTCTGTATTTGGTCAATTATTGTCGTCGTCGTCGTCGTTGACGATGGCGGTGTGCATTCGATCCCACTTTCTTTAGACCTCCCGCGGCGTTGACGAGCACTGTAAATTTAGCTTCCCTCGCTCATGCTTCGGTTTTCCCCTGCATTCCTTATTTGCCTCGTCTCGTCATGTCGCACAAGAGACTCGATCCACCACCATCGGCTTGTCGCTAGGTATTATCATCAACTATTGATTATCGATACCCAATCGCCCTCCTGAATTTCTCAAGGGTTGCGCTTGAACAATTGCCAATTGGTTGTCCATTGCATCCCCGCATCTCGCCTGTGATTCGGTGCCGGTGCTTTGCTTTAACGATCCCTGCGAGCGGTTATTTCTGATGATAGTCCGCATGAATGGCTGAGGATCATGCACGCACTATCGATCAACGATTGCGAACCGTGTGGGGCTTGCTCCATTGGGTGTGCAACCCAGTCGTGTCTCATGTCTCGATGCGCCGGAGAATTGGTAAAAGATTTGGATAGATACTTTCCTCCCGTCCACAATCATGCGGCGGAGGATTCTTCTGATACACCTCGAGTTGGAGACTTGTACAACCACCTAATTGTGGTATCTCAAGGACTCAAGGCCAAGCGGCGTTGTTGCAAGACACTATAACCTCATATTATCCAGACCATGCTCCACGGCCGGACATCATAACGATTGCAGTGCAGTCGCTGCCAGCGAACAAATCCTCTAATACGACTTGAGCCTTTGCTGGCTCGAAGTCTTTCTGGAACCTAAGGCTCTCCTACCCACCCATGGGGAAACTCATCAAAAACCACTGGGCTCGTCTCATTATCCTTACTGCCGCAGCCTGTAAGTCCTCTATATCCCACTCTCTGCCTCCGCCACCTCTCTAATATACTCAATAGACCAAATCGCCGCCTCTCTCGAAGGCTTCTTCTGGCCCAAGGTCTTCTGGGACTTCCTGACAAAGAACCTCGACGGCGCCGTAAAGCCTGTCCCCGTCTTACAGATCCTAAACCTCCTTCTTGGTATCCTTGGCCTTGCTTGGGAATGGCCGCTTTCTTACCTTGGTGGAACGGCAATGCATCGGAGTATGGAGGCACGACTAGTGATATATCCGCTCAGCAGCCTGGCGGCGCTTTTGTTATTTCAAGGGACGAATGCAGGAATCTACTATCTTGTGGGGATGGGTGTATACTTTTGGGCTTTCTGTGAGGGCGAGGTAAGCTCTGATCAAAGCCGTTTCGTCACATACAGGACTTTGGTGCTGACGTTGTCTCTAAAGGTCGTCTGTCCAAAAGTCTGGGCATTACCAAAGAAAGTTCGAACGTTAGGGAAAGTATAACGTACATATTGATGCTGCACCCTTTCAATACTTTCAGCATAGCGGGGCGGCATAATGTACCAATTTTCAAAACTCATGGGTCATAGCACCGGATGTGCAGGCGTCACCGAGATACCACTCTCATAGCACTAGAAGCTGTACAAAGTACACGCAAAATTTGTAAATAATTTATGAGCAATGGCTCGCTCAAGCCATGCAAGAATCGTTCAGGATAGATATTAGTGCCTGCTCTGTAACACTGCTAGGTTGATTTCTGATCGCCGCAAAGCTGTCGAAGTAGTATCCACTTTCGAACACGACAGTCGCACCCATATCAAAACCTTCAACAACACCACGGTTTGACAATCCTGAGGTGCATGACGCATATTACACAGCCCACGGCAAGTCGCAGACGAGGTCTGTGCATACTACGTAGGGTCCACAGGGAGATTGCCAGGGGGGGTGGTGCTACGTGTAGGATGTGGTTGAGGTCTGCTGCGGTTCGGCGGGGTTGGGTTTTGGCTCAGCCAAGATAAGTGAAGACAGGTACTACAGTTCTCTATTTACCTTATTTCGAGTACTCTACAGAGTGTTATTGCCTATCTTCGAGAAATCTTACTGCTCGCCTCTCAAAGAGGTCTCTTTGTTCTCGAATTGCAATTCCCCCGGCGGCCAATTGATACACGGTACCGAACGGCAGTGTCTCGAAGTTTCGCCACGCCACATGCCTTCTGATTCAAAATTATTGAAGGCTTGACCGCCGCACCCACTGAGAAGATACGGCTTCAAGGCCACCTCAAATGGAGCAAATAGACCGAAAAAACGGGAGGGACTAAATTGATATCATAATGGTTCTCACTATCCTCACCGCAAGCACTGACGCTGTCGCCCCTATATATAATGCGGTAGGTACTCGAGTGTGACGCCTCAAGAGGTTGCTGAAAATTTGCAATCAACATCTGATCTCCGTAAAGACAATCAAGTGGACATCTAGTCCTTACTTTTACCCAGATTACCACCTGGTTACATAGACTGACCTGGCTATCGATTGTTGTTCACTGACTTTCGACACCAGCTAGTGGCATGTTCAAGCTGTTCGAAGAGGGTCGATAACACACTCAGAGACTAAAAATCAGAAGATGATAATGAAATATTGAACGACCAGTTAGACGATGTCGGAAACCAACATCGCAGATTTCAAAGCTTTATACCGTCAAATTTTTCAAAGCATCTTCTCTCGAGGAAAAGCAGTATGTCGAATCGACCATTGAAAGCAAGAGAAAATACACCATAGAATAGGTCCTACATAACTTCGTTCTATCGATATAAAGAACTATCGAACTAGACGCAGAGCGGCAAAATCCACAACTTAGCAGGTTTAGGTAACAAATCATTCCACTTCTATCACTTGTAGCCAGAAACACTATTGAGATCTAGCTCAATTTCTCAACCATATACATATTAGCATATTTCTCTCAAATCCGCATAGAGGACTCTATAAATCCTCATATTTCTATAAGCACAATCTCGAGCCAGCAACCGTATGGTCGAAAACAAGTTCTATAGAAAGAATATTATCCAGCAAGTCGGACCTCTTCTTTACAAGATCATATCGATTTATCGAATAAACGCTCCCTAAAACAATGGCCAGGAGGTTTGAGACTTGGACTTTACAAAAACAAACACGAATTAAGGTCTTTTGTGCTTGAGAACGAATCATGAGAAAATCGCCAAGTTCACCAAGGGTTAGAAGCGAATTACCGTTTAGAGAGGAGACTTCCCGAACGGAATTGCAGCTTCGTCAAGGGGTTTTAGATTCGTCATCTAGCATCTAGCCAAGTATTACCTCTAGCTTACGCGCCAACGATTTTCAATCAGCTCCCAAAGATCCAGACCCAACCCCATCTATCCGGGGAGCTCAGTAAATATACAAGAAGATAGCCTTTTGTCTTTCTTCCGTATTCCGGGACCCTCCATTCTTCAGCTCCCGCCAAGCTCTCCCCAGCTTCTCTTCAAGACCGCCGCCGTTGTCTGAAGTTACCTTCATCGTCAGACACCCCCTAGAGATTCTCATCATCTCTCACCTCACCACCTTCAGACTCCTCCACTGCTCCGGATCCTCCTGCTTCCCCAGATTCGCCCACTGCTCGGGCCTCTTGAGGCGCTCCTCCACTGCTTCCAGGCCCCTCCGGATCGTCCAGGTCCGCCGCCGTGATCACCTCCTGCATCCTTGTTGGTTGTTGAGGTGCACGAGTCAACACGCCGCGTGTCTGTACCGGCGCCGGCGATTGCTGCGAAGGCGCCAGCGATGCCTGGATCTGGTATGGTCCGTCCCGGAGATGCGCTAGCGACCACTCGGCACGTGCCCGAGCGGCTTGCCTCCTCGAAAGGCGGGTTGAAGTCCAACCCACTTGTCCAGGCACAAACTCGCCGCGGAAGGCCGTCATCGCGTTGAGCGATGAACCGGAGTCTCGTCTCCGTGCCATCCCATAGGCATGCCCTGGCTGCCCCCGAGGCATGGCTGGTGCCATCATTTGGACACCTGGTCCCATATATGGAGCTCGTGGCATTGCCTGCGGGACTATCGGCGCCACTGGAGCTGCAGCCACGGCTACCGGACCGCTCCCTGGTCCTCTTGGCTCGCGACGCATCTCCATGAGTCGCATGCCTAGAGTGACGATCTGGCGCCACAGATCCTCCAGCTCCAGCGGGTCCTCACGCCTCCAGGGGTCAACGGGCTCCGGCTTTGGTGTGCGGGCATCCACTTCCTGCTGAAGCTGTACGAAATAACGATCATGGGCCATTGCGTCCAGGCGCCATTGTAGATTGTCCATTGTCGTACGACCTGGCAGTTCTGCCGCCGGCGGATAGTATGCCAGCGGTGGCAGTTCTTCCTGTGGACATATGGGGCACGAAGACCCGTCGTCCCCCAGATCGATCACAAAATGGACATGGTCTGGAAAACTGGTCAGCCATATAACATCTATAGATGTGTTAAGCTACCCACTCTGTAACGCCGCATCGTCGACGAGGAGACAACCATTTCCATCAGCCAGCAAATTTTGCTGGTGGCCACATGGCCAGCTATATCTGAAACCAACGCAGTCTTCCGAGACTGCGTGTGCTCCAGTTGGAGGATTCCAAGGTCCGGCGTGTGGAGCACCACTTGGTGCTCCGCTGGGTATATCATCACGGACGCGGTCTGGAAGACCAGTGCCTCCGCCCCGTGAAGCATTAGACGATGAGCTCATGTCTATGATATAGACGTTCTTGCTTCCGCCAAGAAGATTCTGCGAAAATTGAAGTAGGCGTATCCACCGGTCGACTTGGCCTTCTTGATATGTATTCTTATGGAACTGTTATCCAGAAAGTGTTGGTTTGCCCTCAGGAAATTCAAGTGCTCCTATCACAAGAGGGTGAAATCTCTCTCTGTAATCAAAGCGTCCAGTTGTAATGCTAGTAGCTGAGCTGCTTGTTCAGTGTATTTCGAATTTGCAAAACAACTGAAGTTTGGCTTGTCTTGGAGGCAGATGGGAAGGAACGAAAAGAGTACCTGAAGCTTGTGCAAGCCTACGGTAGAAGATGAGGTCCGGTTCAAGAAGGTCCACTCTCTTACAAAAAGCTGTGTTGCTTCTGGTTTTTTCGAATCCTCAGCAATAACTGAAGCTGTTGCTTTGACTTCAGTGGCGGATGAGAAGGGAGACTGTCGAAGTTGATTGCTGGAGTTCGAAGAGCTGAGTGGCTGTAAAAACGATCTAAAGCTCATGCAAGCCTATCATAGAACAGGGGGAAGACTATCGAAGTTGATTGCTAGAGTTCGATATCGTGTGTGGTTGTAAGAAAGAAGAAATTTCTGGTGGAGGAAGAGCTGTTTAAGTATTACAGGATGATTCCACCCCAGCCCGAGTGTGAATCCATGTGTCGTGGATAGGGGCTTCACAATGAAGACGAATGCCCAACACAGGTGTGAACACCACCCGCTATCACCTCAAAAGCCGCCAATCTTGAATTCACCAGGCTATTGAAGCTTTGCTTTGACTGATTGACAATACAGGGCAATATCCAACACAGTTGTGAATACTTCCATCTTTCACCTCAGGGGCTGCCGATCTTCGAATTACTGGACCATTGAAGCCCTGGTTTGCCTGTAACTGCAGGAGTCGCTGTTGGAATATAGGAACCAGTACTAGGCTGTAGATGTGGTTTTCCGATGGGAGACCAAACAGATTCGTAGGGCATGCAGTTCTGTGTCTACGGAACGCTCAAGCTTCATATTAGATGCCAATTCTGGAGAACGGCAGAGACATAAACTTCGAGTTCGCCGGGGTGTCAGGAAGTGATTGACTGCCATATGCCAGGCTGGAGGGGACTCATCCGCCTATGGCTCGAATACAAATCTGGACGTATTCTAAGACCTCTACTCGTGGTTGAGGCCTGATGATATATATTTGTAAGTGTATCTTCATATATATATGCTGAAGAGACCGGAGACGTTTGTATATGATGCTACTGAACATTCAGGGGGTTAGGCCTGAATATATATACCTCTACTAGGATTCTGGAATGGTCTCTCTTTGAGGACGTATTATGCAGGAGGCCGGCAACAAGACCTCAATACTTTATCTTCTTCATGTATGTTCTGTTCAATCTACTTGGCATTTTACAAAGGCATTTACGACATTCTAAGCAGCTGCCATACCTTCTCGCCTTCTGAGAAAGACCGAAATATTAAGAAAGCGTCGGAAACCCAACAAAGCCTCCTAAGTATATACACACGTGTGACTTTCACCCATAGAACTGACATGCATAGCCACGATCAACCTTCTGCTTCATACCGATAACTTCGATTAAAATTACCCTTCGCATCAAAGACACTGCAATTGTTCGAGATCGAAGAAAAGTGGCGAGAATTGCTCACTTCAACTGAAATAAACGTCAGGAATATCTCACTGTGATCGTGATGAGGTGTAATACGTACAGAGTAAATAGCATGTTAACATTTCATTTATCTTTAACAACTTCTTCCCTTTCAAGTCTCATTGATAGTGATGCTGATAGGAATTAGAGAGGTAGGAAATAATCACCTGGCGAAAGCCATCCTCGTTCTCATCCTCGGTCTCGTCGCCCTCGTCGCCTTCGTCGTCGACCGCCTCCTACTCCCCCTCCTCCCCCTCCTCCCCCTCCTCCTCCCACATCTCGCCCCCCCACCCCCACTCCCACACCTCGCTCTCCCACTCCCACATCCACACTCACTCCCACTCCCACTCGCTCTTCCACTCGCTCTCCTATACCTTCTACTCCCGCTCCTGCTCCTACTGCCACACCTCTTCACTCCCACTCCCACTTCCGCTCGCTCTCCCACTCGCTCTCCCACTCGCTGTCCCATACCTTCCACTCCCACTCCCCCTTCCACTCGCGCTCCCACTCGCCCTCTGACAACTCCCACTCCCACGCACGCTCGAACTTCCATTCTCACTCTCGCTCGCGCTCCTACTTTCACTCCCACACCTTCACTCGTACTCCCACCCCCACTGCTATGATGAAATATGCTATACATACCTGAATAGAATTGTTCCAAACAGTGTTCACATTTTGGCCGATTCGTCAACCAACATTCTACTCCCACTTGCGCTCGCACTTCCACTCTCACTCCTGACTCTCTCACTCTTATTCTCGTTCCTACCTTTTCCACTCTCACTCCCCCTTCTACTCTTGAAATGCGCTATATTTACCTGAATGAAAGCCGGTTTAAGAGTGTTCATATATTGATGAAAATGAACAAGTGAGAACCTACTCATACTTCTCCTCCTTCTAGCCCCTCTCCTACCCCTACCTCATCTTCTCCTCCTTCTTCTCCTTCTCCTAGTTCCCCTCCTTTTACCCCTGTTCCTACTTCCACTCCTAGCTCTCGCGCTCCCACTCACGCTTGCACTCCAACACCCATTCCCACTTTCACTCCTGACTCTTTCACTCCCACCCCCACTCCCACTTCTCCTCCCACTCCCGCTCCCAATCGCTCCACTTCTCCTCCTCCCCTTCCTCCTCCTCCTCCTCCTCCTCCCCCTCCTCCCGCTATTCCTACCCCTACTTCTACTCTCCCTCCTACTCCTCCCCCTCCCACTTCTACTCCCCCTCCTACTCTTATTCCTTTTCCTCCTTCTTTCCCCTCTTCTTCTCCTCCTCCTGGTCATTTTCATTACCACGACGCAGCCAATTATCGTTGATGACAACCTTGTTCATGCTGTGTAGGGGTTAACGTCTGATATAATTCGCTACAAAATGTCATGGCCGCTGCAGACAAGGGGGTCCTAATGCTCAGCAAGCCTATATCTCCGCCTGCAGGTTTTGCGTATGAAGACATTTAGGGAATACGGGGAAGGTTGACGAAGCACAACGTCTCCACTGCTTATTCCGCCAAGGGCTACTTATCACAGCCAAAAAATAAACAGGTTAAGCGCGGGCTTAGGGCTGGGACTGACCAACCCCTTGTGCAATACTTCAACCACATCTTTCCGTACAGCGCCATCATCAAGTATCTTCTTGAGCCGAGCCATTTGAGGGCTGTCGAGAGGTTCAATCCAATCTCATTTTCTATACAATATATGACAAACTTATCAAGTGCATTGAATCAATTCAAGTAAAGTTTATCATTGAATAAAAACCCAACGAATACTTCTCTCCTAGATAACACGTTGTGCGCTGGTTTACCCCCTTCCAAACCACGGAAAAGGATGTTTTCATTATGAAAGATAGGATATGAATATAGTATAGGACGTGTTGCAAAGAAGAAGTTCTCGAAGATTTTCCAGATCACCAGCTCAATTACCCTTGGTTGAGTCAGGCGTTCGACTTCTCTCGAGGGTCAAGATATACTGCACAAACATCTGCGAAAACTCTCTGCGACCAGGAAAGATCTCGAGGAGAACTGACAAGCTTGCCCCTCTACCTTCAATCCTGGACATTCATTCGTCGTCCTCATCGTATTGAAAAGCCTTCCAGCATACCACTCTCTGCAAACGACAACCTCTCGTCTCAGCTCGCCCGTTAAGAAAGGACTGCCATGCCAATCAGGATAGCTATAATTGCCGTCCACCGATTTTTATCACGCAGCTTATGGGTCTCAATAAAAACAACAGATTCATTCTTGGCGTTTCCATGATTTAGGTAGGTTGCATCGAAATACCTTCCGGGATCGTTATCAATAGTGCATTGCGAAGTCTCTCGAGTTGAAGGCAAGATTTCTTGTCTAGATTGCTCTGCCAGCACTCTGTGATTATGAGTTCTGTTTTCTTGTTGAGAATCTCTATAGAGGTATGAGTGTCTGGCTCGTAAATAGTTGAGCTAGTAGCGTAGATTTTAATATAGATTTAATATTTTAGAAGGGAATAGCAGATGTTGCCAAATATCATAGACTGCATCGATAAAATCTCTGATGGGTGATTTTTTTTATGAAGAAGAAATGCGCTCTAGTTCTTGCTGTGCTCGATTCCCCGACTGTTTTATGGCTTCAGTCTCATTAAAAGTCCTCGATTTTGGCGGCATTATTCTTGCGTGATGGCGAGAATCCTTTTCTGCGTCATCGTTCTTTTTCTCTTAAGAGTATGAGATTTTTGGTTACCCCCTTTTGCTGAAAATTCGGGACAGAAACGTGAGTCTGGTTTCTGAAAACAGAAAGATTAACAGTGTAAGTTTCTGGAATAGATGTAAGTCCTTGTAAGGGAATAGTAGATGCTGCCAATTATTATGAATTGCATTCGGACCAGTTCTGGTTGTCGTCGACATCTAGCAGCACCATAGCTCAGCGAATATCTCATCCTCTATATCATATGAGCGACGCTTCCAATAAGCTACATTCCTGTCAATCGTGGTCATTCTTGAGGCGTTTTTAAAGCTGAAAGCAGATTCAATTCCATCCTTGCCCACTGCTATTTAGAGACAGTTGTTACACTTGACTAGCCACACATGTATGGCACGCTGTTGGAAGTCTATTGGTCCGACACTGGTTGGGTTTGCTGATATTTTAGCCAGCTCTGCCGGGCTTGTTGACCGCATGAAGCTGTGTGGGCACGCTGCCTAGAAAGAATTCAACCTCATCGGCACGATATAGGTCTTTAATCGATGATTGAGGTGAGAGGACAGTCTATAGTGCCTGCCACGCACGAAAGACTACCAGTTCCGATTAGCTCCATCCTACCTCTTTTATCCCGTGGTATTCCTCAGTCATCTCTATGTCAATCGATACCAAGAGGTAAGAATACTGGGCAGCCTCATCTAGAGTGACCTGGGTTCATCTTAACCCAATAGCAAAATACCAAGAGCAAAACCTTGGCTAGTTTCAGGCACTTTAGAAAGTATCCCCCATCCGCCGAATTATGAGATCTTCAAGAGCAACCGTGTAATTGATCTCGATCCGTTCCGTCAATCCTTGTGTATAAAGAAAACAGTAGTCTCCCAGCCCCGGCTTCTATTACGGGAATCCCTTCGTTACCTGACCACCTCTCCGTCTCAACAAACAAGCTATTGGCAAGTTTGGATTTGAAAATGGGATTCAGTGGGTACTAATTCGGCCCCCCCACCCGGAAGGAACAAGCGACCTCGATCCACAGCTCCCATAATGATATAAATAGAGCCCCAGCGTCCTCTGAACAGCAACAAGAAAGAAACGAAAGATAGGATCAATGACTAGGGTACACAGTTAAAGACCTAGTCCTCCTCCAAGATATCTTCTAGATTCCTCCGTAGGATAGCCTGTTCCTCTACCAGAAGGTTACTGCTACCCCGAAGCTGATCGTATATGAGTTGTAGAACTGAAATAGTCCTTAGTAGGGGTCTCAGTTTCGTAACAGTCTGAATAGTGACCGTCCTATACGCCTTCGCATGAACTAAGAAATCTTTTAGTAGTTTCAGATGTTTCAAGGTTTCGTCTTCTTCGAAATCGCTAGAGATCAAATATTGATTACGATTTGTTGTCGACGAAAGAACGATTCTACGCTTCTTTCGAAGCGAGTCTAATTCTGACTCGTTCTTTACTGTAGTTTGTGAGTCTTTCTCTTCATCGTTTAAGATTCTCTTAACTAGGCCTGCCGTCGGGTCCGGGTTGCCCAACCCAACCCAAACGGGTTGAGTCAGACCCTCGACCCAACCCGGTCAACCCGCCGGGTTGACCCGGACCCGACGGCAGGCCTAGACTACTGGTAAAATGGAACTGTAAAATGTGTGTGTATGGATGATCTCTATTTACATGCCGAAAAGGGATCTGTATGTATGTAGAGAAATGCCTCCGGCTCTCCTATCGTTGGCCCAGACCCCAGCCTCTGTCCCCAACTAAACTGCTCGGGGGATGCGCGAGCAACCCCACGACAACAGTAGATTGCAAAATCAAGGGCAAAATCAAGGGCAAACCCAAGAGCAAAACTGTTGTCAAATTCAAATAGAAAAAGAAATAATAATCATGTTGTAAACAGAATTACAAAAAGAACTGTCAAAAACTTACACAACGAGACTGCGAGCTACATCTTTCCATGAGTTCTGAAACTGTCTGAGTATCTTCACCGTCAGTGCTCCTCTGATGACATTTGCATCATCTGTCATCTTCACGTTCGTCATTCTCTTCGGCTTTTCACCTAGTAGCAAGTCGTCGACCTGATATCGTTCTTCCGCCTGCCATTCTTTAGAACTAAAATTCTTCGATCAGTATAGTTCCTTGACTTTCTAATACTCTGGCTAGTCGAATAGAATCTATTCAGATCTTCAGTCAGATGTTCGGAACGAGGCACAAACCGTTTCAGATCTTCCTTTCATCCAGTTGTTCCAGTGTGAAAGAAATCGTATGGGTGTCCTCATAACCCCTGATCCTAAACGGTCCACGTCATCTTTCCTCCATCTTTCCCCCGCTCTTTTGATGGAGCATTGTCAGGTCCCCTATCCTATGCACTACTGATCTGACCCTCCGGTTGTATCTTTCAGTCATCTTCTCCTTTTGAGCAACCAATTTCTCCAACTCAAATGCCCCCCAGTATCTACCGTTGACCTCATCGCTCCATCCACTGCGACTCCATAGAATCTCGGCGTGGTGCCATTGGCGCACAGTTACCTCAGATGAGCAGAATGATCCGCAATTCCCCTTTCAAGCCATACTTCTGATGCAGAGCACTCTAGCCGTCTATCAAGCAAGAGAGCCCTTCTATGCCCATGATCGCTATGACGACCTCGCGTCCCCGGGTCAGGCTTCTTGTAATGTCTTTTTCTCCTGCAACATCTCGAAGAAATGTCAACTGCTGACATTGCTGCATTTCCCTCTCGGATTAGCCGTCTTGACGTGTCTGATCCCTCAAAAACTTCTCAAAGATATACATCGTAGAAGCGTTGTCTTATACAGAGTGTCTTCGGAGGAATCTTTCCCTAGAATCATGAATGTAGGTTTGTAGTACGTTAGATTTTGTGGTATTGTAACGGAGCTATCTGTTTTGAATTCACCAGGCTGTTAAGAGATATTTATGCTCATAAAAATCGATAAGCTTTACGTTATAAGTTGCGCGAAAGTAATAATATGATTAACAGCCTTGTCTTTGCGAAATTTGCGTGCTTTAGAACGCTTTACAAGACCACTGCGTTGAGTAGCATCAAGAACGCAGCTTTGACCAATGAGTTGAACATTCTAACACATGATTAGCATTTTTACAATTATTTTTGCAATTATTTTTGCAATCTAACAAGACTCAAAATCCACTCTGCTAGGCACGAATCTCTTGGGCTGTGCTTTTTTGACTTGTGGCTTAACTGTTATCATCTGACGAGGCATCTTCGTCGCAACAGCCTGATTTCTCGGTTTACGCGCAGACCGTGAAATTCTGAGGGTGAAGAAGAAGGTGAACGAGAGAAAGGGTTAGAAAGTGGTGAAGTTGACCTCAATGTAGAAATGTGATGTCGTGGTTGAGTATTTGAAGAAGAGGATTGAGCATGTATGTTAGATATGTGTGATGCGAATCGCCTTGATTTATTGAGTTTTAAGACCATCTTTCCTGAAGCGGCATTTCTAATGAATCATTCAAAATTACAAATTTATAAAAACGAACTTTTCGATATTTTTTCTCTTAACCCGTTGGGTTTGCCGGGTTGAGTCGGGTTGGGTTGGGCAACCCGGACCCGACGGCAGGCCTAGGTAAGTATCTGTGCAACTCTACAACAATCAATTTCTTCATGCACAAAAGAGCAATTGTTGATATTCATTAGCATAAGATGAATTGCTCGCAGTCATCTGTACAGCACTATGCAGAATTTTTACTAGTGCTTTTCATTGAATTCAAACTGAACTGGAGGATCAAGATACATGATTGAAAGATTCTGATGCATAGATGCAAGAATGTGATACTGATCTGCCAAAAGTTTGTGCTCGTCTGCAATGATCTTGAATGATTTCGCAATGCTTAAAAACTTCTTCTCTTTGATTTTAATGATCTTGTGATTTTTTGCAGAGATCTTGATGAGAACTGTATAGATCAGTAACACAGTATCTATCAATAGCAGCATATATTCTTACTGTTTAATATCTCCATGTGCTATTTTGTCTCTCGAAATTTACCATCCCACTTTCAGAGTATCTAGCCGGCAAGATGGCTTATGATACCCAATGGGCCGGTTTCAAAAACCATCGGGGAAAGAAAGGAGGCTTAAAAGTGGGCAACCGAGAGAAACAGGACCTCCACGACATCAAGGCTCGACCAGCTTTGCTTTGCTGTGGTATCAGGTCTTCTCGTCTTATAGTGTGCAACACTGCTTTGATGTGATGATAATCACACCTACTAGTTGACCATTCGACCACGGTAGTTTTAGGAGAAAGTCCTATCATTTCCAGCGCGAAAAGCGACCGATACGCAATTAATTTGGCCGAGGAATGTGAAAACCATCGGAATAGTTCAAGTAGCGCTAGAGAGGTTAGCGGCATTCCTGTTCAGACTGTGTCCGTGTGATTTAAACAGTTGATGTGGACTGATCTGATCATTGAATCGTATTTTGCACATGATCGAGTGATGAACGGCTTCAGACGCAGACGCAGACGCAGAGGTGGCAGAATCTCTGGCGGCGGAGACTCGGGCGGTTTAGTGTATAGGATATTAGCTGCACCTGCTCGCTTTCGCTCCTTCAACTCACGAAGTTCATGATGCTAAGTAGTATTTCTCCACAATTTCTTTATTGCACCTTGTGGGTCTTTGATCCTCAGAGACAAGTGGAAGGAAGAAGTGACTGTATGATCTGCGACCCAGCCTTCTTCAATCGTTTTATACCATGTTAATGGGTCCCCTGTTCCCGCAATTCTAGCAAACCCTGGACAGCGAATTCTTCACTTAGAAGCCCCCTGTAGTTGAAAGACACCCGATGAAGTGCGGCTGCGTTGCTTTTCGCCGTTTAGTAACGACAATGGAGGAACATCGTAGATCCAACCCTGTGGTTCCAGGCGACGAGCAAGTCCTACGGTACGCGGCGGATTTCGTTTAGTCCCTGTTGAATGGGTTGTGCAACATTTCATCGTATAGATGAAGATTGTTTCTGTGAGATAAGCGTATCCGGCGAATATTGTTAAAGGAAAGGTAGCCAATGCGTGGTATGAGAGTATCCACCCCTCCTTAGAGAATATTGTATGGACTGTTGCGCGTCAGGGTCGTTTGGCCTTGCTTGACGTATTGTGCTGGCACGGCATAGCATACGAATATAGAGTTCTTGGATGTTTATATATATATTGCCGAACTTCCGTTTGTGTATGTCCCTCTAAGTAGAGTGCGCCCTTACATTAGTAGCTATGCTCTCATCAATGCCTTTGTTAAGCTTGGAAAGTCTGCTATGGAGTCTGACGTCTCTGATATAGTCTATTGGTGAGGTTGTATTATATCTTCCGCATGCGCGCCAAATATAAATGACTGGTCTGCTTAGTTGAACATAATCCATAAATATATTTGAGAGAATGGCAACAAAGTAGCTTCGTGCATGAAGTTCGATGTGTGCTCGCAGACGCTGAAGTTCGAACATCAAGGTTCGCGGTCTGCACAGCCATACACAGTATACAGCTTGGAAAGCGTTCTTTGATTAGTCTATCTTTTATGACACGTACTTCTGAAGGTCTAGGAATATTCCCTGTATCGGTTTGACTATTGTCGAGCCATCCTCTGAGTCCTGAATAATGCTCCTTGGAATCATTCATAGGGTCGAAGACAGAGAGTAAAATATATAATTCTTGACGATCAATTACACAGTACCCGAGACTTTGTAAGATTCTTTAAGGTGTCCTTACCCTTAGTCAGTGTCTGGGTGTCAACCGGCAACTATCCTTCAGTTTATTGGAAGACGGGTTGGGAAAACGCGCTCTCACCGACGGTAGTATCTCTTCTACCTGTGTCGGCTGCAGAAAGAGTGTTTCGAACCGCAAAATGAAAAGTGCAGTCCCACAATTCCTCATCTTGAGCAGTCTGTAGTCCGATTAGTATGACACGCTTTTGATGGTGACATAAAGTTCGAAGTCTGCATGACAGCATCTGTCGTAGGCATTTGGTTCTTTCCATGGGGTGAAAAATCGAACAAGTTTTCTTTAGAACACAGTGTTTTTCTTTGGCCAAGCATGATAGGTGCATCAGGACTTCGCTTTTTCAATCTTGGTTGTTGTACATGTTAAACACTATCTTGTAACCAATGTGTGCAGTCATCGTGAGGGAGCTACGGTTAAGCAGCAGTGCGTCGCACAATGAGTGCTTCCTGTTAAGGTAGAAGAAAACGGGAGTCTTGCAGAGAGTCGAGCGCTGTGATAAGTAGAAGAGAAAGGAAGTCGTGCACGAGGGTTAAAATCTGAGTTCGACTGGACCTGATGGGCCGATCAATTAATGCATATCGGTGGTAGTCCATGGCGGCTGTGGCGACAAATGGGGGTTCCAACAACCGAGAGGCGTCTCTTGTCATTTCGCCGCACGGGTGACCTCCATTTGGTGCCGTTTCTGCAATTGCATGATCGTTGCGGCTACATTTAATCTTCAGCACATCGTGACCTATACCCTCCAAGACCTTGCAGCTTCATATACTCAAATCATTTCTCGGATTCTTCCGCCCGTTTCGAAGCACTCTAGTGCCACTTTATTGCATCATGGCTAGAAAAACTAGAGACCTGGTGGATAGTATAGGTATAGCTTTACCTCCCGTATCTTTCTACACAGTAAATCCTTGTCCGCTGGCTTGAGTTTGAGATGGGTACAGAGAAAAATCGTGGTTTACTCGAGTAAAGTCCGCATTATACTTACGAGGTGTTCGGCAGGCACTGAGTAACAGAGAACTTGGTCACATTGGTGTCCTGTTGGCTCCCAATGATCGTGTCAGTACCGGCTTTTGGGACTGACTGTTCAGCGTCTTCTGCCTTCTCTCCGGGAGCTCCACTCCTGGTATTCCCTTACTGCGATGCAGCGCAGCGCCTTCGGTACCTATAACTGAGGTATCTTCAAGTATCTAGTTACGTCAAGGTCTTTAGCCATGTTCCCGGCATGGCTTAGATATCTTTCCAGTAAGTTAGGCAATAAGGTTTGCCGTAAACATTTTCATTCTTGCCTTATCGATCGCTTCGTTAAAGTGTCCTCCAGATTGAAGAAGTCACACGGAAAGTTTCGTGATGCTCCTAAGATTCTCTCATTGTCAAAAAGTTTACAGAAGTAAAACAAAGGTAGCTTATGAGATCGAGCAACAGCAGGCCGATTGATACTTCCACCGCCACTGAACAATTCTGTTCCTGCGACTGGGAGCTGTCCCATCATGAAATCGAAGAACGTCAGTCATATTGGGTTCGAGGATGATGATATCCCCCTCTTCTGTCAAAACACTTGCTGCACTGTACCTCTTAGAGATTGTGTTTTGTACGCTTCCGTGGTAAACTTGGAAGATGATTCGATAGAGGGAAACTTGAAAGAGATCGAATTGAGTTAAATGTCAATATTAAAGATAAGATAAGGGGAACAGTGTACTGACGATCGCCAACTAGCATCTCGCGACGAGTTCGTCTGCTAGTGGGAGAGGTAGATACTGTTTTTCTGCAGAGACGCTTGTGTATTACGTGACAACATGTAGCAATTCTGGCAGCAGAATATTGGGGACCTTTCTTAAGGGCAAATTTAATGTTCTCTCCGGTGTTGAGGTGATTTATTGATTCAGTCAAGCCATATTTGCTTGATGGGACTTCTGTCCACTGGACATCTAAGCGCCACTGAAAACCCGCTACTGAGATTTGTTCTTCCCAGAGCGTGGCGATTGCCTTTAATCTCCGCAGTCTTATATACTCTGGTTCTCGCAACAGTTTCGAACTTCTTAGACATAGCACATAGATTGTGCATGGTTGCATCGGGCATTACTTGTAACAAGCATAATCATTTTGTGCGAACCAAAAATATTGCTAAGGTCTATGCTTCACATCACCTGGAGTCTCTTTAGGACGGTTTGACGGAATACGGCATTGGCAGCGCTTTCTGAACCTTAGGTCTTCACTTAGTGGTTGTAAGCTCGGCCACTGGAGATACAACTCGCTCTGGTATTCCGTAAGAGTAGGGCAGGGTGATCGTTGTCAATTATATACTTTCAATCCAGCATTAATGTATAGCTCTATTACGTTGGAGATAAAGACGAGACACTTTGTATAACTTTGAAACCGGGCGTACTGCGCCTACCACTGCGGGCAGCAGTGGCAAGCCGAGGAGCGACGGAATTGATGGTGGTATTCATATAGAGAGATGAGTAGAGCTGGTGGTACTGAAAGAGACTGGTGGGTGGAGTAGAGATGGTGTTGGAGTATGAATTGATGAAGTAATTCGGCAGTAAGTCAGTATTTGAGCATGTATGAAACTTAATAAACAAAGACAAAGTCCGGGGATGGGGTTTCCAGTGTGTTGGCGAAAGCTTTACAGAAGTTCCATTTTCCAGGAAATTTTGTCAGAACCGATTCTATCTTTTGATTTTTGGGCTTTGACAAAAAATCCACGATGCCGCACGAGAAATTGTCGAAGATCGAAAGACCATGCTGCAGAAACAGTGTTGGAAGATTCTCGAGATGTTTGTCGCCATCTGACTTTTTATTCCACAGGCTTTTTCGCGAAAAATGTATGTCTGCCACGTACTTTGCCAAGTCGCAACGCCACGATAAGTATCACTTTGATGGGGCATAGGGAATTGTCTTTCGATGACTTGCTGAATATTCCATCGTGAGCATGTAATTTGATAGTAGAACTTCCTTTCGCGGAGTAAAGTCCTCATTAATTCTCTACGGACCACACTCACCGCCCTGACCGCCAAGGAATAACTACTCGCGGTACCAACCCGTATTGGCACCATAGGAATTGGCGTTGATGACGTTTAGGCGACAGCGGCAACCCACATTGACATCACAAGATGAAATTCCTATCTTCGCATGCCCCAGGATTGTAATTATAAGATGCAAATAGCAAGTTAGATTCTTGAAAGTCCGTCTGCAAACTCCACGGCCGAATCCAGCAAATTAGCGTCGGTTCCCCTTCTTGAACATAGGCTGGCCAGTCCCTTGCCTCTCGCTCTCTCTTCGCTTTATGATGAACAGCCTGGAAAGCTGATAATCTGGCTCGGATCTTTTCCTAGAAATGTATATTTTAGCTAGATAGTCTCTGTCTTTTGGTTCAAGTTTTGTCTTCTTCCTCGAGCACGGTGAGAGAAAGAGTGGGAATATAAGTCTATCAAGATTATATTTCGTATCGTTATAGGAAACAATGATCTCAGCTTTAAGCCAGCATAGCTAGCAACAGAGTGAGGTGTTGCTGTTGATGGGGTCAACAGGGTGTGACTGGAAAGGGAAAGGCGAGGATTCTTGCAACTCACCCGAATTATAGTTTGATGTTCTTCCCACGATTCCTTATTCTTAAAGTGAGAATATAATACGACCTGGGATTCTTAATAAGTAGCCCAAGACCCAGTGATGTCGCCTCTTGGACAGTTTCAGCAGTATTGCCTTTGGTCAAAGGAGGAGCAAAGGGGCTCTTTCAATTTGCATTTTGGAAGGTTAAATGGGACGTGAAGCATAGATTGAGCATCCCCATTCTGGTTCAAGACAGTATCGCCTCGTTGTTGATTAATTAATAGCAGGTACTGAACATCTTGAAGAGGTGCGGCAAACGAGGTTAAGTTCGATTTTTCTGACAAAACGCAGCTTCCCCGTCTCTAGTGGGTATATTATTGTAGCATAAAATCACATTAGCAAGTATTGGTGGGATAGGACGGTAGAGAAATTGGTGGACTGTCGAATTTGGACCCCTAATTTCTGTGCAAAACAAGGTTTACTTTGAGAGGTCCTCCCAAGCACCATGAGCTTGAAAGCGGTTGGCCAGCTGAATTCGTGGTTTACAGACTTGGTTTGTGTACGATCAACACAGAATTTTTTAATGACTGAGGAGCCATGTGAGGTTTCCTTCATTCAAAGTCTCCTCGTTGCTTTTGTGAATAGTCTTGCCCTAACCTTGATTAAGGCCAATTTCTTGAAAATGAAAAGCGGACTTGTCTCATTTCTTTGAGTGCTAGATGACTTGAAAACTTATTAGCTCAAAGAGAATTGGACCTGCGTTCCCGAATTCATCGATTGCTGCACAGTACATCGTGGTTCTTTCCAACAAGATCAGCTTCAGTCCGAACCGTGAGGTCAATCGCTTTCTCGAAGACGAATTCATTACTGCTGTTTTGATTTCAAGATCCAGGGATCGAAATGGAGTAGAACTGCAGAGAAAGATTTGATGTGAAGATTTCCGTACTTCGTTCTCAGATCTTACCGGATCACTTGGAGTATCGGTCCTGGTACCCGATGGCCTAGAAATCGTTACATTTCCTCATCATGGTATGACCGGGCATTAGGCATGCGTAACTGTCTAATCTTACGTGGTCGCTCAAGGATTATCAGCCTCTTGGTCTGTCTCTGATCTCATGACCCCAAATGTATAAAGCATCTGGAGTATCTGTAGATGGACCATCTCTAAGTCTGGAGGCCGTGTATTGTGGTAAGGCAGCTGCCTGAGATCACTGTAGTATTTGATACCATGCACATGTTGGTGGGAATAGGGGTCGTCGGCGAATTTGGGGAATGGTCGAGAGTAAGAGTTGCTTAGTGTTAGTAGCAGTTGATGTATAGGTAGCTGAGGGTTCAGATATGAATTCAGAACCATGATGAATACACCGTCTCGACTGGAATTAGTGAATCAAAGCTAGAAAGGTTCACAAAGATCGATGACGCAGCAGACCAGGCGATAAGGAGTATCGATTTTTCCAAGCAGTCCAAGGGGTGTAATTCTTATGATAAAGCATGGACAGCAGATAGTATACGGCTCTGCTATTGAGTCCTCCATAGTATGCTAGTTATCTTCAAGTAGCTTAGGTCCAATACATTGAGGGGGGACAAATTAGCTTACAAAAGCCCTTTACGTATTTTCCGCCATCTGCTCCGCCTTCGAGGCCTCCCCTTCTCTCTCTGCTCTCCGCTTCTTCACCCATTCCCCAAGCCCTCGCCAAACTTCCTCCTTCTCATGCGGTCTCATGCCAGCCGCCAAGCCGCTCGTTGTAGTTGTAACAAACACCCTAGCACCACTCCATCTGTCCTCCCCCTTATTGACCACGCCCATGTTCTCCCCTTCGTCTTGCCAACCGTATTTGAACTGCTCCTTCGCGATATTCTTCTTATGCCTCACTCGCCAAATGCTTTCCCAAATCCCCTTGCCTACGATAGCCACAGCTTCAGGCTTCCACTTGGCGATTTTCTCTTCCAATATGGCCACCCCCTCGTCCATCTCCGCTTTACTCAACTCACTTGCGTCTTTGGTTGGCCGTGAGACAATATTGGTATGTCCTAGCGCGAACAATCTTGGTAGATCACGGTCTTCTTCTGGTCGGCAGAGGCGGGGAGTACAGCCAGAGCTGTTTGCCAGTTTCCAGAAGAGATTGGAAGGATGGCAGTAAGCGTGACCTTTTGTAGCAGTAAGGATACCAGGGTTGACCCCGATAAAGATGCAGATTAGGTTGGGGGCGAGAGAATCAACAAGATTGTTGACAAGGTGAGAATATTTGCTGGGCGGAGCGTAACCAGATGGGGAGCGCTTCTTTTTTCTAGGAGGAGACACAGAGAGAGGTAATTCGGCAGCCTGAAAGGGCTTACGCTTAAGATCACTTCTTGCAGGTTCTGTCTGCGAGCGCTGGTTAAGTGCTGAGGCTCGCGTGACGCATTTCTGGGGCGAGACCGTTGGCGTTTCGAGATGTTCAAATTGCTGCAAGACACCATTGAAGCTTGGTGGAGGCGGTGAGTGGTCGTCAGTTTGCGCACCGTTTGTCGCCATCTCCAGTACCATTGGCTTCTAAGACAAAGTACGTCACTCGATAAGGGCCATTTCGAGAACTCTCGAGGAATCACACTGGTCCAAATTCCCATGAACGCTCGCGGCCTTCCTCGTCGCTGCGCTTAGGTACCGCTCATCTTGCTGCTGGTTTCAGCACGCAAGGTAGCCAAGCATGGACAAAGCGAGTATTTAAGCTCATACAAAATAGAGTACCTTGATAGCAGCTTCGTACAGTACATGGAGGAATTAAGCGCGAAGAGTACCTAACGCGCACCTTAGCCCCCTCGGCTAAAATGTTGCAACCAGCTCCTTTAGGATTGGTAAATAGGCATCGGTTGAAATCACAAAGCCCTAGCTGGGTATTCATGTCAGGGATGCAAGAGCACCGCTCATAGAAACCACCAACTCTCGCTTACCCACATGTGATGTGTTATGAAATGTAAATATAAAAGTGGTTTTAAATGTTGATGTTCAATCCACATATCTATCACCATACCATTTCTAAGATAAACCGCAGCAGCAAAGCAAATAGTGGAATCAACCTTCCACTTTGACAATCCACTATACGCCATGGCTTCTTTATCGGACCCTTCAGAGGCGTCATTCGAACAGTTTACGAAGCTTTCAACAGAAATTCGACTCTAGCTCTGGCGTCTTGCGCTTCCTTTTGAGAGGAGAATCGTTCCCTCAGGCTCAGTCCCTCGGCTGGGTATTCCGCGATGACTTTTTCACCATCCATACTTGTCAGCCTCCAGCTATACTCCAAGTCAACGTGGAAGCGCGATAGTCTAAGGCTCAACAAGCTCTGCTTTCCTACCGCTAATCCAACGAAAGTGGATGTATACTTTAGCCCGTTGGACTTCATATACTTGTCGTCGAATACCTCCCGTTTCGATGACTGGTCGCACGTGTGCCGAAGAGCATGTCCCCAGCCGGGGGTTGATAATGCAACCTTCGCGTGCTACTATCTAAACTCATTGCGTCTTTACCGAGAGAGCAGTCGGACTCAATCCGCAATCTTGCGATTGATCTGCCTTACGGGAGCAGCTTCACTATACTTCATAGGCTCATGAGACGATCCAGAAATTCAAAGGATTGAAGCGTTTCTTCGTTGTGCTCATTGTAGGACGAACCTATGAAAAAGGCGACGTCTTTACTCATCCGCCGGTGGACGAACAGAGTGAGTGTTTCCATATGGAATTGAGGATGCAGACGGCTTTTAAACATGGCTGGAGGGATCATGAGCATAATAGGTCAGAGTGCCACGTCGTGTTTCTAGGCAGGGAAAACTAATTGGGGCGATGAGTGATCTCAAAGGTACACCTAAGTACATCTAGAGCCGCGGCAATTGAGCTTTGACTAGATTATTGGGTCAGATTTTCCTGGATAATTCCAACGTCTGTTCTCACCACTGGCCTCGGCCTGCGAAATTTTACTTGGAAATTGCTGCTAGGTTACCTTTAGAAATAGTCAATCCCTAAAGCCTGCGTAGCTTAAGGATGCGGGTGGTAGATGTGTCTCTGAACTCCCATCTAATAGTGAATTCAGCATTAGCCGGGTGGACCTCTGAATGTATGGCCGTCAGTGTCATTCGCAGAAAAGCTCGTGGGTTTCAGAGGTTGAGAAGATGTAATGTGATGCTGGTTGTTTAGACATTGCGCTGGACGCCACCTCAAGTAGCCCCAAATACTCCTATGGCCCCAGCCGTACTCATCACACTTTGTGCTTGACGGGATCAAAGACAGCGAAATATGCTATTGGATGAGCTTACCATCAATTACTGACGCAGACGCAGCAAATTTTGAGGTTGGCCTAGTTGCAGTAAAAGCCTTGACAGCTCAGGATAGCTCTTTCCGTCGTAAGACAGATGGCGGTCAAGAAGCTATTATGGCATGTTAAGGGCTTGAAATGTGTTGGGCTGTCTGGCGATGACCCGAATTATGAGTCGTGAGATAACAATCATGTCATTCAGGCTGAACCACCCCTTAGTCAAATCATTTAGGAATGGACAGCATCAAATCTTACCTTGAACCTTCCTCTCCTCTCCCTCATCCTCTTCACCTTCTCCTTATCCTCCTCGAACTTTCTGACCAATTCCCCAGCCCTCGCTTTTCGCTTCTCCCTGGTCTGGAACCTATAAAAGTCCTCTAAGCCCTTCTGCTTTTGTTTCTGCTTTTCGGCTTGCTCCTGTGCAACATCCTGCCTTGCTGGACCTGTCCTCCCACCCCTCGTGACTGTAATAAAACCATCCTTATCTGGCTCTTGCCTTTGTTTCGCTTGCAACCGTGCTTGGGCGGCTTCTTGGGCAGCGAAGGCTGTCATATACGTATTTACTGACTCGAGCAACTGTGTTTTGTCGGGATAGCGAAGCTTATGGTGGTTTATATATCCTGTTCCAGGTCAGTAAAATTGCTTGACTTGGCAACTTGGGCGTTGGATCCGCACTTGCATAGCCCAGAGGAGGTAGCGTTCCATCCAACTTGTCGCCCCAGACCAGCTCTCTGCGCTCCTTCCGTAGCTTCTTGATGGCCCTGAGGCACGCTTCCATGCTTGCTCTATCAACAAACACAACAACGGCCGTGTGTCCGTTACTCTGCAATTCTCTGTCCCAGGTAAGTGGCAGGGTTGCGCCCTCTAAATGTTTGATAATTCCTCCTTCAGCGCCTCGTTTTCTCTTTTTACCCTTCTCCTCAGTCTGTCGCTTAACGATCGCCGCATTGTCGGCAATGGTTTCTTTTCTTTTCCTACCTTCGAATTGCACATCTTCGATTCTACCATTGGGGAGATCTAGCTGAAGCGACAATAGATGCTTTATATGCAGTTCGCTGGAATCAAAGGGAACATTAACGAGAAAGAGTGAGCGCGAAGCAGTTACTGTAGGAATCCTGGGCTGGTGGGGTGCAAGATAAATGTAGTGTGTTGCAGCGACGGGAAAGGAGGGTAGAGCGGGGAGCGAGAGAGGGAGAATGATATAGCCTGATATCTGCAGTGGAGTCGAATGCAGTGAAGACATGTTTTGGGTCTGCAAACCACAAATCAATCTGCTACTGTTGTTCATGTATCGGTAGAGGTTTCTTGAGGTCCGACTTTGTTAGCCGAGGCGCTTACGCGACCCTGCGCTGTACGCCCCCTTTTGGCTCTAAGGTATCATTACAAATATATTGGAATAGGGTAGGTATCATCTAAAGTTCTCTAACTTCCAATCATCTATTCCATCCTCATACTGCACTTCGCTCTTTTCGTATACGTTTTCTCAAGAGGTATCTACCAATGCACTGATTGGCGGTCGTTTGTCAAGTTGATTCGTGATCTTACTCGTGTTTGATTGCATCAGGCTCGACACAAATTTATGAGTGGAAGAGCCTCCCTCCAGAAAATGCCTACTATTGTAAGATTCTGTAGACCAGAGGAAGATACCAATGCTTCCGAATCCGCCTTTTTCCTCAAGGATTTCGTTAGCGATCCACATTTATGCAAGACCGCAGCAATGGAGCTTAGAGTAGGATGCAATCTACCTAACGGCCACCAGCCCAGCGCATGATCTCTGAGAACACAATCCATCTCAATCTGATAAGCAGCAAGCAGAATTTCTCCGAAGCTGGAGACGTCTGTTGGCCTTCCATACGGATCCAGCTGCTCTCCCGGAAGTGTTCCTGGCTCAAAGGCCTGCATCATTACGACAGCAACGACGCATGTACCTCGCTTAGAATTGAGTCTGTTAGCGACCCATAGGTTGCCTATTTTACTTACCATGAACGTATTTAATGTGTGTCTTCTTCCATGGTATGTCGTGCTGCGTGGGAATCGCATTTGGAGCGAGGAACTCGATTGGGTTATGCACGTGTACCCGTGCGTCTGTCTCTTAAAGAGCGCGGCCAGCGTCCGAGCAATCTTCGGACTTGAAACCCATTCCGGTCCAGTCCAGCCCGCTAGTGGAGCGATCAAGGTAATGTCCCATGGCAGTCTTGCTCTCCGCCACAAGGACTATCAGAATAAGGACCTAGGCGAGGAATCCGATCAGACGGTCGATGCGAGGTGCGTGGTTCATACTCTTCTTGGTCTCTGTTAATGAACAGCTGCGTGACGTACTCGTCACGCATCGAGTGTGACAAGCGCTGAACATATGAGCCTGCAACCTTCTGTTGCGGCTATGAGATTTGTACTAGAACTTCAGGCGCGCAGTGACGGTTGGTCCGAAACCACAATAATGCGACTCGCGACGGCATAAGTATGACCACGTGGAGACAGGTCTAAAACGAACGAGTCATTGGTGGCTTCTTCCGAGAACATTAGGGGTTAAATCTGATGAAATGCAACGAGTCACTAATCATATCTGAACCCAACGTACTGCGGACGTTAGCATTTCGCTTTCTCATAAAGGAGCGCAAAGAATAAGGAAGTCGGTATGAGGTCAATGGATGACGAATCAAAGTCTTGTTCTGGACCATTAATTTGACAAATAAATATTGACCGTGTTGAGCCTCGTAGCGCAGATTTGGTCAACGATATCGCCTTACTAACAGCCAGCTCTCCCTTTGATCATGCGTAACTATGCTCGTCGCTGATAGACTTTTCGAACTTGTACGTCATGTGATGCGACTGCGCGCAAATCCATAGCGGGAAATAGCTTATCGAATATCGAGGTCACAAATTCGAAAGAATACTAAAAGAAAAAAGACTACAGACATGAGAGCCGAGAAAGGTAGTAGCGATGTACTGTAGAATATGGAAACCCAAGCCACCAAAAAGCGGGAGAGCAAGGGAAGTAGGTATCTACAGCACATCTGGAGGTGGCAGGCCTGATACCTTCTAGTGTGCTTCTCTGTGATAAGCATGATCCCGGATCAGCTGAGTTTAAGTCTCAGTTCAACGAACAACCATGCAGGAACTCCGTGTAGCTGTCAGGCTTGTACATTATGTATTCGAGGTGTGGACACATCGATGGACCTGGAATAGTCAGATGTCGAATCAGCATGAGTTTTCACCTTCGACTTTGTGCTGGTGAATTTGTAATTCTTATTTCTGGGACGACGCTCGTTACAGCAGATCTGGTATTATTAGCTTCTAAGCAACAAATCTACACGATAGAAGATCGTGGGTCATTCCATGGAAGACCCGGACAGCTGTGGCAGAAAGATCGTGGGTGGAAGTCCCTCCACGCAGAACAACAAAAGCACAGGCCACAATGCAAATGTCGAGTTAGCGACATGGTATGAGTGTAGGAGATAAGGTAAGGTAATGTAGCTTTGATGGCTGATGGAGAGGATCAGAGATTCCATGTCGCCCTCTGGGAAGGTGTTCAGTGAGGGAATAGAAAGTAGATACATTATTATTCTTCAATTCTGCCAATCTTTCCTGGAAGAAGTTAAGGTACTGATTGGCTGTGCGGCTGAGCGCGGGTTTACCTTAGCCGCATTGGCTGATGACTACTGTCGGTCTGTCAGGCTCACTGCGAACTCACCCCACATCACCCTCTTTTTATGATGCTTTCCAAGTGAACTTGACCGCAATAGAAACCGACGAGTCTGGGCAGCCTCGCGCAAAGATGCAGTTCTTCGATCGGTGTCGGAGAAGTCGCCTGCTTTGAGCGATTTGCTGTGACTCTACCTTAATAGTACTCGTACAGAAAATAAGACCTCTACTGTCGTACCTTTACTCATTTGATTGCGAGTAAATCTTATGTACAACTACCGTACTTCATGATGACGCTCCACAGAACGTCACTGGCGCTATAGTATGTACCTACTCATCAATCAACAATCAAGAAGATGACATTTTTACGATTTCACGAGTTCACCCTAGAAGGTTGCCTAGGTACGGTACCTAGGTACCTACCTTAACTAGCCTAGGTACTTTACGGTATCATGTATTCCGTAATCCCTAGCGCATGTTCTATGGAACTCAAGAAATCTACCTTATCCTTCACCTTTCGGGGTGCAGGACCCAAACCTGCATCTTTGTGGCCTGACAGTTTAAATTATCATTCTCGGACGATGTGCACCTTGGTGCTCTCGAGTGAATGGAATACGCAAGTACAGTGGAGGTTTTGTTGGTTCCTTTGGCGTGATCTTCCGTCGCGGACACATATCGTGCTCGATTAATATTATTATTATCGTCAAGGTTGTGGGTCACGGGAGCAATCGCTTAACTGCGCCTCGATAGCTTAAACGTCCAACCGATTGCTCACCAAAGATAGATACCTTGCACAACCTGGTAGGCTTCACCAGGCTGCAAGTCACTTTACTGCTTTCTATTCTAATCGAGAAAGCCTTGGCCCCATGGATGACCCGTTCGGTCACTAAGACTGTGCTCCTACAGTTCTTACCCGTCCTGCTGCGCCCAAACGGGGAATATCTGACCCTCCTTCATGGGCTTCTTCCGGGTCCCCGGTTCAGCACCGACGCTCGGGAGCCTCATCTTGCCAATCGCTGTATCTCTGGCTCCGACAGTCTGTCATCGCATCCTGCATCACATGGCAGGATAGCCAGTTACGCCATGCCGTTGAGACCTGTAAGGCCCAGCGCCGTGGCTTTATCCGTACGGCCCATGTCTAGTCACCACTCAGCTTGCCGATGGCGTACAGCCTCAAATGCTGAGTGGGTCATCCCACTCAAGATCGAGTCATCCCAGCAACCCTAACCCCATTGCTCGGTAGAGCCTCGGTCGAATCCGTCAACGACCTCGCATGTTTTCTTGGCTACCATGTATTAGCATTCTTTCGTCCTGCAGTGCCTCATCTTTCTGCGTGTATCATGGTCATCCCATAAAGGTTGCCTAGTCATAGATGCCTGGCACGCCCTACTTTCATGGTGCATATCTTCTATACCGTATGTCAATTCCGCTATATGTTACACAAGCCCAGGGTCTCGAGTATATATCTGTAGTCCTTTCGCCACGTGCAGTTTCTGTGTCATTCACACTGTGTGTCATCGCAGGCTTCCTTTTAATATCATTTCTCTGTCAAGTCGTTCGCTTTTCTGTTGCCACATATCTAGCCAACATTGTCTATACCTTAACAATCTAATTGTGCAATTTGCCTCTGCTTGCTACTTGATTCGATCACATATCAACTATCCAACTATCGCCACCAACATGTGTATTAGAGTTGTCGAACGTTATGCGGTCTGCCGTTGCGTCTATTACAGTCACGCCATTGACGCTTGTCCCGCCTATGGACGTCGAGATCATGCTGTGAGAACAAAGGAAGTTCTCGTAGGCTACACATGCTCCCGGCACTCCACGACCAGCTCGCAACCTTCGACATCGCAGCCTCGCTTCCCGGACTCGGGCTACTCAAGCGGGAGTTACAGTCGCAACTATACATCAAGCTCCCGTCGATGACAAGAACAGGACTCTAGTCCCGGGCGGCGGGTCAGGGACTCCAGGAGGAATGATGGAGCTACCAGCCAGACTGGCAGCGAGGACAGAAGATGGCATTTCGCCATGAGGATATCGGCAAACGTTTTCCTGGGTCCGTGTGCCCTGCCTTGAACGGAGCATTTATTTTGGAGCGACTATTCCCATCCTCAGCTTCTTCGAATTGCGCGTTTCCTATGGAGAGCCCGTGGAGCAGCGCTCCACGGGCATTGTACGATGAACATTTGAATGAGCCTACGAACGACGTCACTCTTTACGGATTCTATAGTTCTTGCCTTCTGGATGGGTCGCGCCATTGTCGTGGCGTCACAAGACTGCGCCAAATGGCATCACTGGGGAGGACTACATGGGCTGGGCACCATCAGGGGGAATTACTTAATTGACAATACGAATGGAAAGACAGTTATGCAGGCAAGGACTGAATAACGAGGCAGTGTATTCTTGAGCACACGCATTGGTTTGGAGTCATCTGAGCATTTTCCCAGGGTTTTATGTCTGTATTCTATTTGGTGGGGTTTTCTTTTTTGACTCATTAGTCCTTCCGCCCCCAGAACCCACTGCGTGGATGATGGTGTACGAGTATGAGGCGTTTTGATTTCAATAGTGAGCGGGCGAACACGACGATTTTCCCTCATAGTTGCCAGGCAGCAACAACGTCTGGAACGTTGAGGGAGCGAGCATGCAGGCAACGGCTTCGCAATGGCTGGTCCAATTCCCAGGCAGCGCCTGTGGTAAAGTGGCTGGACCACCTGTAACTATCATGACTTCTTAGAGATACCTAGACCTCACGGTCATAAATCAATGGCATAATCACATATAAAAAGCTCCTATGAATGGTTTGTCAATCTTACTGAGGTACCTCGACAAACGTACGTCATTGTCAAGATAACAGCCGTAAGGCGATGAGGCGTCGCGGTTGACTCGCATCAATTATCAATCATGTGAGGAGGGAATTATCAGGCAGACGAATTCGAAATTCGCTCAAATTCAACCCAACTTGTGCTCCAACTATTCTAACGCGAAGCAGTACCCCCACCGTCTATGATTAACCACTGGCAGGTCTTCATTCCTTCTTCCTTACCGCAAAGTGACATCTCTACCACATGCAACAACCTCCCAGTCATAACCCACCGAATGACACCAACTTGGCATCCTACAAAGGTGATGCCGTTTCAGAAAGACCAAGGCAGACCTCACAGCTGCCTCGCAACCCAGGATTCCACGATTTCAACAAGGCAACGCCAGTCAACGGTGACCTGTACGAACTTGGAACCATTTGAGAACGGCTTTCGCAATCATGCAGTGCAAGCGGTCGGGCGTTCATTACTTGAATATCGACCACACTGTACAAAATAGTTGATAGAAACCACGAGCTAGACACCGGCTCTTTGGAGGCAAAAGTGGTTTACCTCCAGAGATCCACAAAGTGTCTAAGATACCGCAAATCCGGATTAGGTATTTCCAGAACTCCACTTGACAAAAGCCTGTAACTCGAAAGCCAGAAAACGTCAAGTCGTGATCAATTCAGGCAACTGCTTATTTGGAAATGGATCAAAGCGGTCGAACAAAAAAACAGAAACCCCAACAGAAATTATCCCGGCAGCTTTTTCAACCTCGCCCTCGTCTCACCCCACAAGAACCGTCATAAAGCCAGCAGTCGCCCTCTATCCACTCGGAAGTTCCACACTCATCCCACAAGCAATGACACGAAACAGGATGGCCTATCCCTGCTAAGCCATTCCACCAAACGTCAGGTCACAAGGGAACAGTCTTAGGACAGCACACTTCCAGCCTGGACAGAAATTCGTAATCTTTAATACACGAACAACGCCCTTATAAGCGGAAAAGAATTCACTCAATCGAAATCGCCGTACCTGGGTCACTCCAACTTTTTCTGACTGTCACCTCTTAACAGAGTAACACGAGCGAGTGATTCGTCCTGCACCGAAACGCCCGCAGCGTAAGCAACCACCAGGCTGACCCTCCTTCCCCCCCCCGCCCCTTTGATATATGAAACCGCTTTCGCCTACCAGCACCTAATATGCAAAACTGCGTAACATCAAGGCGAGGCAAATACCGAGAAACGCCCTGGAAGAGGGGCATGAAATACGAACTGTCATCTTACAGCCGTCATCTATCAATTTGCAACGGTCATACGGGCACTTCGGGAAGCGGGTCTTCATACGAGCCGTGCCTTTCAGGTTCCCGTGAACAAAGAGTAAGGTTCCTCATTGTCGTCGAGATGGAAAAGAAACACTGACTGCACATAATACCATCAGGCTGGAAATGTTTGCGCCCAGAAGTCAAAGAGTCATGTCGATCGTTATATGCTTACGCCACCAACCCTTCCTCGACAAATCCCACGTCATTCCCGTTAGATGATTTCTTCGCCTCTTCCACCAAGCCTTACCTCAGGACCCGATCAGACTTTCAAGCTCCAGTGCACTGAGCGTGCTTCTCCTCTTTCCTCTTCTCCCATTCCCTATCTGCGCCTTCACGGCACCATGATCTTCTACCATCTTATCACTCTTCCTCTTCCTTTGCCCTCGTACGTCTTCGGCTTCGGTTTGTACTAGAGCAAGTTTCTGCTGTATTGTATGAGGAGAGATACGAACATGTTTTGGAATGCGGGAGGTAGGTTTCGAGTTGCTGGATGTGGATGAGGGCTTGGTAGGTTCTGAGGGGACGGAGCGCTTGTATGGAGAGGTGGAATGCCGGGCATTGGCGCTTGTCGGTGCGAGGACCCTGCTTGTTGGGAGGAGGTCAACCTCATGGTCGATGCTTAAGGACTCGTCGCTAAAATCTAGCCTTGGAGTTGAGTCAAGATTTTCGGGTATTTCCTCGAGGGCAACCGAACTATCCAGGTCGTCTACCTCGTCTTCCTCCTTCAGGCACGACTCCTCTTGAAGGCCTGTCGGCGCAAGCATGCCTGGGTCGAGTTCCAAGCCTTTGGTTAGATCGTCTAGATTGATCGTGTCGCCTGTGGCCACCATTCTCTTTCTCCATCCGTCCATCAGCGCTACAGCTTCCCGCCAGCGCGCTTCCATCTTCTCCCAACCCTCTCTTAGCCTGACTATCTCCTCTTCCCTAATTTCCACCTCTTCAAGAGGTACGAAGTTCGGACTCGTTAACAATCCTCGCAGATGCTCGAGGACCTCGTCGGTGCTAGTTGCCAAGGACTCGTAGGATGGTGGCGCAACCAACGATGCATTTCCATATTCCATATCACCCGATGCTCCAGAGCCGGAGGCTGAGGGTGATGGGAGGCCTTGTAAGCTTCGCAACGTCGCCAATGTGTTTCTTACAAGCCCTATCAGCGCATCGTTCTCGTCGCTCAGTCCTTGGCTCAGCTGCGTCAAGAATTCCGTCGTTTCTTGCTTTAGCGAGTATTCCGGATTTTCCAAATCCGCTCCGTACTCGGGATCTCTGCTTCCTTGTTGCGCTTTATTCATACCTGGATTTACTACTACTACGCCAACCTGCCCTCCATTTCCATCCCTCCCTCTTCGTCCTTCAAGGTGCCTTTTAAGTCTTGTGATCTCTCCGTCTCTCCGCCGTATGTCAGCCGCACATTGCCCTCTAATCTGCACGACAGTTCCTTTCAATCTTGTCATTTCCTCTCTCAATGCTCTGGTCCTTGTTTCTGCCGTTCTGAGCGTTGCTCGTGCGGCGCGTTCTTGGGCGCCTGTCAGTGCTAACTGTCGATCTAGATCTGCATTGCGGGCTTCCAGGCGCGAGATTTTTTGAGTTTGCTCTGCTGAGGATGTCCGTAGAGTCTGGAGGTTCTGAGAGAGGCTTGAAAGGGTGTCGGCTTCGCGCTGATACCAGCAGCATGTCAGCTGCATGCTATTCTCATATAGGCAATATATCCAACTTTAGATCTAGCATACATCACGTCTTAGAACCAAATCGTGCACAAGGTTCATCACCTTGGCCATTGTCGCATCCACCCCTCCTTCTGCTTTGGCCGGAACAGCGAACTCGATAGATGTACCATTGCGCAACAGTCCGCGTGATAATAGTAGGTTGTTGATATATGCAGAGGCCGTTCGAAGACTCTGAGTGTCCATTGTATCAATGTGGTTGGGAGAGGAATTGAAATGTGTTGCGCAGGACGGAATGTTTGGAGTAAACAAAGATGTAGAAACGGCAGTTCGAATCGAGCTGCCATTTTGATCCTCGCGGCGCGTTTGGCCGGAACCCGCCCAGATCGTCACTACAAACTTTCTATAACACCAACACATGAAGGAACATCAATACCCTCAATCCAGGTTATGGATTAGGCTACACTCAATTAACTCTTCTACTTCTAATCATGTCTGGCTGGTCAGTGCCTCTCTCCTCGAGCCCACCCTCGACGCCTGGCTCCAAGGGCTCTCGTCTACCCCGTGCGAGCGACTACGATGGTGCAAATGAGAGCTTCGCCTCTAACCCCTCTACTACACCTGCCGGCCCTCCTCCCTCTGCTCGATCTTTCACACCTGCAGATCCGCCTCCATCGAGTATATTCGGTAGCTCACAGCTAGGTTCTGGCAAGACGCTCTTCAAATCAAAATCACCTCTTACGTCGACAACGAGCTCACGTCGTATCAGTAACAGCCCAATGTTCAAATCTGGACGCTCTAATCTCGGTAATGGTAAGCTTTCCAAAGCCAAGTCACCGGCAGTAGTACGACAAGCAGCTCGGCGGACGCAGGGTTTCCAAATGCCGAGCAGCAGTCCCTTTTCGACAATGACCGATAACAATGAGCAAGATTATCTATCTGAAGGGGAGGAGGATTTAGCAGAGTATAGCGATGATCTAGCAGACGGAAGTATGGGGGTAGACTCAGATGCAGAAAATCGGCCCCTCGAGGGGGATTCCTCTACAAGACCACAGCCCATTGGATCAATTGCCAACGGTTCAGCAATCGATTGGGCCCAGCTGGGTTCTTCGGTGGTTGAGGGAACACCAAGAGGCATCAAAAGATCACGGGGAGGTGCCACCATATCTCATGGATCACCCCATCACCATTCAAAAGAAGTTATGCCAAAGAGAGATTCCGCTATTCCAAGCATTGCCAAGAATATGGCCACACAATTAGGCGTCTCCAGGCTGAATGACCCACCTGATTTGATCTTGAGGACGGACGATCTGGTGAGCCAGCTTTACATCTCGGACGCTGTTCCTGGAGGGCAGGAGATGGTTTTGGAATCTGCGCTTCCTGCCACCACAGAAGAGCTCAATAAGCTTTGGAACTCTTGTCTCGGCCGCGGATCCAGAGGCGCTCAGGAAGAAGATGTTATCATTGGCATTGGGCCAAATGAAGATGCGCCATCTCTACAGAAAGCAATTTTCCTTAGCTCTTTACTACTACCGCTCCATCACCCTCCCGCAGCAAAGGGAAAGCAGGCTTTCGCGGCATCCACGACGAATCAGAATTCTTCTGTCTCCAGCTCCCTTTACGCATCCCGGATACCACAAAGACCAACATCGTTCTCCAAAGTGCTCCTTGACTGGCTAGAGGAACACCACAACCCGTACCGAACAGCCATGGTTGACCTTCAAACATTCCAACCTAACCCTACCGCCCATCTAAATTTCTGGGATGTTGTTTTCTCCTCGACCTTGCGCGGTAAAGTTTCTGAAGTAATCAGGGTTTTACAGAAGTCGGACTTTCAGTGTGCGAGATCGGCAAGGGAAGACGGACAAGGCAGGGATGGATATCAGGGCACGCAGTTGGGGAACATCAAGAGAGTTATAATTCGAGCAATTCAGGTGTTGGAGCTGTGCCCAAGCTTGCAAGATGGGAATTGGGATGTAACTAGAAACGACTGGCTCATATTCCGGAAGCGCGTCGAGCAAGCCATGGCTGACTTGGCTACGTTTGCGGAAGGTCGAGATCGAGATCTAGAACCTGCGCAATCCACTTTCGAAGCACCTAATTTCGGAATTCGAAATTCATCGGCAAGTCTAAGTCAATCTGCGCGTCGAGCTGAAAGTCAGGTGCCTTGGTCAATCTATCAGAATCTCAAAGCCTTGTATGGGATCTTGCTTGGAGGAAACACTGAAATCGTAGCCTCCGCTCAAGACTGGGTTGAGGCGACTATAGGATTGACGGCTTGGTGGGATGGCGATGATGATGACGACGAGGTTGCTGTTGGGAGTCTAGCAATGACTCGACGTTCTCTCCGACATACACATTCAAGAGGCGGAAGATTGGTCGATCTCAATCCTACTGCGGCGTATTCGCGTCGACTTGCGTTGTCGTTCGAGCGCGCTACAGACGAATCGGATGATGACTTGTTTCAGATCAACTCTGCCAACTCTGTCGAAGTTGGCCTGGCGTCAGTATTTGAAGGCAATGTCGAAGGGGTTATAAGCCTGCTAAGAGGATGGTCTCTTCCTGTCGCGTCCGCAGTGGTAGAGATTGCGAGTCTAGGAGGCTGGTTCGAGTCTTCCCTTGCTGGAATGCAAAATGGTTTTGATGAGAGCGATCTCTTGGTACTCAGCAGCTATGGGCACAGAGGGCAAGGGATAAGTAGGGACGGGATAATGGCGGAATACGCAGATCGGCTCTTTGAACAGGATGAAATCAAAGCGCCCCACCCAAAGAATTCAAGAGAAGGCTGGGAATTATCCATACAAGTCTTGGCTCGACTCGAAGACCGCAGCATGGCCGACAAGAAAGTTGTCCATCTATTAAGTCAACTCCCTCTAGTATCCGACCTGCGTGTTGACAAAATCCTCGACATTTGCCAGGATTTCGGCATGGACCGCGAAGCCCGTACCATTGCAGAAGTACATTCAAACCCCATGTTTCCTCGAGACAGCTGCTAACTCTCCGCAGCGCTATGCCGACTCCATCGCCGAATCTTCCGACCGATATGGCACAGCCTTAATCTACTACGCCCGCGCCCACCGCTCCAGAAAAGTTAAAGACGTCCTCAATCTTCTGATCTCACTCTCCCTAGTCCAATCACTTGCCTTTCCCCCCCTTTCGAGCATAGACTCAAATCTTCACGCCCTAGCCTTCGAGCCTCGGAAAAGCTTGGAGCAGATTGCTGATCTGGACCCGCATGCTGCGGAGATGCTGCATAAGTATCTTACGGGATATGCTACTCTAAGACGGTTTTACGATTTAAGAGATGAGGAGGTAAATTTAAAGGAGGGAGAGAAGCCAAAGCTGCGACCTATAGCGAGGACGAAAGCCGCAGGGGATTGTCTGTTGGCTGTGATTAACAGCGCGGCGGATAACATCCACGGCGGCCTTTATGACGAATCGAGGGGCTCGATCGTGCAGGTTGACGGGCTGCTAACTCTGCTTGGTGAAGCCCTCATCTTTGTTGACCGTAAGTCTCCTTTCCTTTCATTTCCCCCAAACCAAGTCTTATACCCTTTTTAACTAACCCCCACCAAACAGAACCAACGCCCCTCCTCACCCACCCCCAACTCTTCGCCCTCTTAAAAGCAATCGAAGACCTCCAGACTGTCACCCCCCGCATCTACCAAGAATGCGAATCCTGCCTCCGCTCCACCCTCGTGTCCTACCACGGGCAAGCCGCCCCGCCCTCGCCAAGGGAGCTGCTGAAGAAGAGCATCAGCAACCTAACCAGCAGCAGCGGCTTTTCGCTCGTAGGCAGCTCAATGTTGGAAGAATCGGAAGTGAGCAGTAACATGGGCCGGCGACGGAGTAGTAGTGGTGGTGGTGTATTGGACGCGAAGAGAGGCTGGGATTGGCGCAAGGGGCTCAAGCGCGAGGCGAAGGGGGAGGATTTGTTGAGGATTTTGAGGCTGGGGTTGGCGAGGGATGTCGCGAGGGTATGGATTGGCGGGGATGGGCTGTAAGAGTTGTTGCTGCGTGGGGCCTCAGGAGAAGGGGGATAGATACATGGATTTGGGGGAAAGGGCGGAGAGGGAGTCATAGATACCCGGGAATGGAGACAAGGTTACATGGCCGGGTGTATTCTGCCAGCGATTTTGTCACTGTACTCAATATGTACAACAGGCCACGGCCATGGCCACAGCAATCGAATTTGACTGTATGATAAGTCACTCCAGCCCTGTATGCAACCTCGCCCTCAAAATCCTCGTTAAGAACTCCATCCATTCCCTCCGCCCTACCGCTCCTCCTCACCACCCCCCATCCCCCTCATCCACCCACCCACATACTCGCACCAGCCACCACAACAACAACCCTCCCGCCAACCCAAAACCCCCCGATCCTCGCACTCAGTTTCCTCTCCCTATCCAGCCCCATCTCCCTATCCCCAACTCCCTCATTGACTTTTACCGCCCTTCATCATTCCATCTCTCTCCAACTTTCTCCTGTTTCCGGGTTTTTCAGGATCGTGAGTGGCGCTGGGTGGGGGGGGACTCGTTTGGTTGAAGGTTTTTTCCGGGCGCAGTTTGAAAAGCGTGCTGTGATTTTTAATTTAAAATATCCAGCGCGGATTTCAGAGTTGCGTTTCTGGTGGTCCTTGTTTTGATTCACGTTTCGTTTTCTTGTCTGCTTTCGCACAATGTTCTGTTAGCCGCATTGGTCTTTCTTGGCTCGAGTACTGGGGGGGGGGGGGAAAGATGGTAGAGAGAACGATGGGGGGAAAGGTGAGGGTGCTGTGAGGGGCTGGGTTTTGTTGGTGGGTGGGTGGGTGGGTGGGTTATTAGAGGGGGAGAGGGGGGGATGGACGTGAGGGGGAGAGAGAAGAGATGATAGAAGAACGATGGAGAAATAATGAGAGAGAGAGTGAGAGAGCGCGATGAAAATTTGGGGGGGGGGGGGGGGGAAGATGGCTGAGGGAGTAGAAATCGGGGAGAAAGAGAGAGATAGGAACTCGAGAAACCTGTCACAAAAACACCAGCCTTTCGCCTTCTCTTCTCCCACGCTCTCAAACCCTTCCCACCCGTTTTCTCAAGCTCGCACATACGCACATTATCGAAAACTAAACCTCAAACCGTCTTTTCGCTATGTTTGCTAGATATATGTATAGCGAACGACATGATGCCGAGATTGAAGCAGGGATGGGTTGGGATGGAGCTTGTTAAGCCCGAAGGGCAAGTGGGAGGGAGAGAGGGAGAAGGAGTGCGATTTTGGGGAAGTATTTGTGAATTGTGGTAGGTGGAGAGGTTAGGGAGGCGGGTTGGAAGGGTTTTGAAGGGTTGGGGGTTGAGGTGGATGGGTTGGAAGGGTGCCTTTTTCATTTCTTTCCTTTTCAACTTAGATGCTTCTTCCTCCTCTTTCTCCTCTTCCTCCTCCTCCTCCTGCTCCTCCTCCCCTCCCTTTCTCATCCCCTTTCTCCCTCATCAGATCTCCTCACGAAAAAAATCGCCCACAGCACATACACCATAACCTCCATTCATCATCATCATCGACCGTCACTTCTTAGAAAGCGCAAAGCGTGAGACCTGACACTTGCTCGATACCAAAAAGAGAGAATGCTCATATATATATATATATATATTCCTCGATGCTTTCAAAAGTCCTGGTATCGAACTTTCAACCAAGAACAAGCGCTTCGAAAACTTGACCCTTAACCATCCATCCCCCCCACCACCTCTAATCATTCCAAACCACCTTCCCAGATTTAAATTACTGTACGACATAAGAGATACTTTGCGCATTGAAACCTTGAAGGAGTGGATTTCGCATATGTACAACCCCCACCCACCCCCACACCCACCGTAACACACATATACACACACACACCCACCACATAAAACCACCAAGATGGAGATTCAGCACTCTCCCGCACTCATCACGCAATGTACGACGGGTAATCCGCTGAAGACACTTTACCTGCCCCTGAAGGATGAGGATGGATGGTTGCATCGTGCCAAGGGAAAGGATAGACGGGAAAGAAGGGCTGGAAAGGGGATAGCGTGGGTTTAGGTCGGATGGGGAATAGCGTGGTTGTACGGAAAATGTGATTCAAAGCTTGAGGCCTTCTCATCTTTTCGCCGATAGCAAACACAACCAACACCACGACGAACCATCATCTCATCTCCCAAGAACCCTTCAAACCTCACCACTCCCCACCCGAAACCCCCCCCCATTGATCCACAACAACAACAACAACCCCCACCCCTCCCCCCACAATCACACCATGCCGCCCAAACGCTCCCCCAACACCCCCGCCCACTCATCCTCATCCTCCTCCCGCGCCCTCGCCCCGGCCACCACCGCAACAGAAAAACTACGCGCCGCTTACGACGTGCTGACCGCCAAGGAAAACCAGAGCGTTGTGCGGAGTGTTGCTCTTTTCGGGGTGAGTCGGGGTGTTTGTTTTTCTGATTTATGGGCGGAAGGGGCAATGGGGGGAGTGGAGGAGGAGGAGGTGGGAGTGTTGTTATTGTTGTTGTGGGTGAATGGGGTGGAACGGGGGGAGTGTGCTGGTTGGAGGATTGGAAAGGGAAGGATTTTAAGAGGGTTCAAGAAGCTAATCTATACCGGCAATAACAGGTCGCGGTGGCGTTCTTCTCGAGTAGCTGGAGTGAGGTGTTGTTGCCGCCGTGAGTCGTCCCTCTTTGCGCCTTTGTTTCCTTGGGGAAGAGAGGCGGAGATGGGGTGGGGATGGAAGGGGGAGACGGAGTAATGAGTGTGGAGGCTGATGTGTTTGTTGGGTTTCAGGAACTGAGACCATCTCTCAAGGCAAAGTGGTTCGATGTGGCCGATTGAAGTTAGAGGTGGATGAGGGTCCGGGCCTGGACGCCGTAGCGGTGAAAGCGAAGGGATAATTTTGGTGGGAGAAGAAGAAGAGGTGGTGTACGAATACTCAGGTGCGAAATTCGCATGGCCCGGCCGCGGTTGGTTTGTGTGCGGATGGAGGGGGACACACATACGGGCACCATTGTTTCTACCGGCTCCCAATGTGCTGCACCTACCTCGCCACTCTTAAATTTACCAAACAAGCTTTTTTTAAAAAAAAACTTACAACCTACCACCTCCATTGCTCTCTCCAGTCCTCTCTCTTACTTCGTTCTCTCGCAGCCAACTCGCTTTTTGCCCCACACTGCCGTGAAAGTAGCACGGGGGGACTGTCAAAAACACCATCCAACCTTTTAAAAATTACACGCCTCCCCATCCCATCCCAATCCCACCATCTTCCCAAGCCCCCCTTCCCACTCCCCCTCTAAACCTCCCCCTCCCCCGCCGCCGCCGCCAAAAAAAAAGACAAAAAACCACACCACCCTCCTTCGTCCCCCTCCTTCACCCCCTTCGAACGAGCTACGCACACACCATCCCTCAAACACACCCCGAATCCAGATTTCCCAACCTCCGTTATTGAAAGGTTCCAGTCCGGTGCTGTTTAGCGTCGAGGTAGGGGGGGGGGGAGAGGGAGAGGGAGAGGGAGAGGGAGAGGGAGAGGGAGAGGGAGAGGGAGAGGGAGAGGGAGAGGGAGAGGGAGAGGGAGAGGGAGATGGCAGGGAAAGATGAAAAAGGGCAGGTAGTATATATGAGAGAACCAAGGGTAGATATGAGAGAATATTTGCACAGGGGAAAAAAAGAATAAGAAAAAGAAAAGCCTTCCACGCCCGCTTTATCAACCTTTTTTTTAATTTTTATTTTGGGTGGTAGGAGGGAGAAAAGCAGGATGAGTGAGGGAGAGGGGGGAACACGCTTGGAAGAGCGAAAAAAAAGTCTTCTTTTCGTGTCGAAGATCTTTCGCTGAGAAAACCAAAACCAAACCAAACCAAAAATAAATAAACAAACAAACAAACAAACAACCAAACAAACAGATTCCGCTCCTCGCTCCCTTTTCGGGAGCCAAAGCGCGCACTCGACGGCTCGATACAGAGCCAAATTGCAAGTAGGTCGTTATATGTCATTTGCCATTTAGATACACCAAAAGTAGATTGGATTCCTTACCGTCATTTGAAGCCCCCATTCTTCTATAATTAAAAAACAAATTAAAATAACCCCTTCGTAAACCAGTCAGTCTCCTTTTGACGAAAGGGTAGGAAAAAACGGAAGGTTGGAAAGGGTTCTTCCCTCAAGAGAAAAGAAAAACATCCTCAAAAACCCAAGAATCCTTCCTTTATAAAGAGGAGGGAAACGGGCTGCCAATCTAAGGATTCTCCTTCTCCGAACAAAAAGAGAGAGAGGAAGAGAAAACACTTCCAAAGCGGATCCGCGGCGGTGGCCGTAGAGCAACTCGCAACGAATATGCAGCAAAAGAGTACTATGCTCACAGTTGGGGGGTTGGGATGGTACTGTCTAGACCCCATCTCTTCCCCCCCCCCCAAAACGATGCCAGAATGCATCAAAGTGCCCGCCCCCTTTTTTTTTTTTAAATAACCCAAAAAGGAAACGAGCATGCAGCGCTAACGGGGGGGACGGGGGGCAGGATGGTACTGTTGGAACCCATCGCCCTTTTCGGATGCCAAAATGCATTTTTCTTCAGTAAACTCGAAAACAAATAAAGGGCTCGCTTGCGCGTTCGTTCTTTCTAGTAAGGCGGAAAAGTGGAGCACGGGATCTCGGCCATGGAGTAGGCATACGGCGGATGGTACTGTCTGAACCCGTTGTCGTCGATGCCGTAGTCCATGGCCTGGGCCGTGGCGTGGAAGCTGTCGTCGAGGAGATCGGCGGGGGCGATCTGGGCGTCAAACGCAAACGACGGGATTCCCGGGTCCGAGTCGGACTGCGAGAAGGTCCGACGGTGTTGGCGGAAGCCGTGGGGTTGAGGGATGGGTTCGAAATTGAGGTCGTGCAGGGGTTGCGATTGGCTGTCGAAAGCGTTGATGTCGGAGAATGACGCCTCGTTTGGGGTGAGCATGCTCGGACGGATGGGCTCGGAGAGGGTTGGGTTGGAAAAGCTGAAAGGAAGGGATCCGGGAGGAGGGGCAGCGCCTGCGCTGTGGATTGTTCGGCCCTTTGCGTGCGACTTCTTCGGGGACAGTTGCCGGGGGTGAGTCCCGTAAGGAATCGAACGGCGGCGTCTCGGTGCTTGCTTGTTCGTAGACTCGCGGACCCGTGTACCACGTCCGGGAGTGGATTTGCGCTGAGCTGCCTTCCTCGCGGCTCGCTGCGTTGGCGTAGATTTAGCGGCAGAGTTCTCGCCCTCGCCAACCCTAGTGTCGCCTGCGATGAAGTTCGATCCAGGCCCATCGTATTCGAGAGCACCACCGGCCATCTGGAAGCCCAACGGCGAAAAGCCTTGCTTGTCCGAGAAGTTTGGCAGTCCAGGATCCTCCAGCAATATCATCCCCTGGCGGCCCATGACCGTCTCCTTTGCTGATTCGCCTGACTGAAACTCTTTCATGAGGGCCCCCAGTCTCTCAACTGCCGCACCAGCGAGTTTATGTATGCCAAGTTTGTTCATCTCGAGGAAGATACTGTAGGTACGCTTCACGATTTCAAGGTCATTGACTTCTCTGGTTTCGAGCGCTGAGAGAACCAGGATCATACTTGCGTTGAACGCGTGCTGTCCGGTGGTCCAGCAGATCATGGCGGCACGGACGCGAGTATGGAAGAACGCAAAACCGTGGAGAAGCTCGCGGCAAGATGCAAGCACTCGGTCTCGCCCTCGAGAAACACGTGCCGCGTCTGCACTAGAGTTCTCGGATAGGGTTTGAGCTAGATCGTTATTCCGAGCGTTTGATATTCGCTGTCGATTGAGTAGAAGCAGAAAGTTGTGAGTTTTCCCGTGCAACACAGACGCTTGAGCGTCCAAAGGCCAGGGTGGAATGGGGCTGTCGCGGTTCAACCAAGTCTTGTTGAAATTGAGTATGTCTGGTAGAGTAGCCTTGAGCGCCAGCAACTGGTCCGTGAAGCTGTCGATCCGTTCCACCGTCAGATAGCCAGTAGATAGAATCTGGCGCGCCAAGATACTGAATTGGGAAACGTAATTCGATAGGCTCTGGTAAATTGGATCAGCGACGAGTGGTTCCGGGGCCGGGCAGTCGCCCATGCTCGAGATTCCGAGCGGACGACCGAGAGTCATGGAGAATTGCTGATCCATATGGAGCATCCACCACCAGAGGTTCTTCCTCACCGCGACCTCTTTCAAGGGCGGGGATGGGTTGAGTTGACTTGGATCTCGATGTACTAACGTACGAGGTTAGCACTTGAGTATCGTCAGCCAGGTGGCATGTCTTACAGCCGATACTCTGCGCCAACCGGATGGTCATGCCAAACAAAGCCCATGCGTCGAGGAACTTGCCACTGTTCGTTAAATAAGGACTGATCATGACCAGCGCTTGGACAGTCAATAGGGTTGGCCGGCTCATGCACGACGAGAGCCTTAAACACTGCATTGCAGCAGCGACTACGGCACATTAGCGAACTGGGTACAATGCTTGGGTGGTGGATCTCCTTACTCCATACGTCTCCCTTTTTCGATTCCGTTTCGACAGCGCCAGCGACCCATCGTTCGCCGTATTTATCATACACTCCGTTCTGAAGTCCTTGCGCCAAGGTACAGAACACTAAAGCAAGCATGTCAAGATGGACGGCAGCGTTGTGCTCCACGTTGCTCAAGAAGCGCCGAATTTCTCGTTCGGTGCATTCTTCGGGAACATGAGGGAACGAACAGGACTGCGCTCGGCGTTGAAAAGCATTCAAATAGGCCAAGATCTCTTGCTCGGGAGGCAGAAGCTTGACCAAAGTCGAACTATCGTCTTGGGCCGACCATAGAGTAGGGAAAGGAAAAGTTTTTGACATTTGATACGAATATACATCTGTGCCTCGCGGTACCGCGTGAGTGAGATTCGCCCCTTGACGATTGACAGATAAACTTGCAAACTATGCATTCTTCAGTGTGCGAGGTTGGAGATCGACGCATGCAGATACGGACCTCTTCGACGACGCTGGCCATGGCCGGACTCCCGAAGTAAATGCTGTCATTCAACGTACCATTGTGGAAGCGCCTTGGATGAGAATTGGCAGGATTCACCGGCACTCGGGGTGGTAACCTCATCTTCTGAGGATTCCGTCCGTATGGAAATTCATCACACGGCTCCGACTTGATCGACTGGCCTTGGAGAAGCTGGATTTCGTTGCGGAGACTGGCAATCGCCCTGTCTTTTTCTTTCAACGCTTCCGCCTGCAAGATTGGATGCCGCTCGGTCTCGGTGAGATCGTACTGGCATATTTCTGCTATCTGATGTAGCGAGCACGCAGTACACGGTTGGATACGATCGCACTGGAAACGATGGTTATCAGAACGGCCAGTCGCGGTAGACGATGAAGCGATACCAACCTTGACCTTGCGTTGCCTGCAAGGATTACAGGAGAGTTGGGGACGTTTGGTCTTCTCCCGTGGTACCATCGCTGATGGCATCAAAGTCGGTTGGGTGGCTGCAAGATCGTTTGTCGATGGGTTGAAGCCAACAGCAGCCATCTTCGCCAGTGCGGGGCCCTTGAATGTCTGTGGAGAGGAGTCGAGGATGGAATGTCGTCCATATTCAGTATCTGAAGAGGTTGACCAATCCAGTAGCAGTACCCCGAGGTCGCCGTTTACACTGAGTTTGTCAAGTAGACTGGAGATTAGGGCTATTCTCGATATACGATAGATGGCAAGTGGCAGGCAGGCGTGCAATCTAGACCATGGTCCGCCGGCCGCCATGACGCTCCACATAATCATCTTGCAGGACGTAAAGGAGGGTGGCATTTTAGAGTAGTCTAAGGTACCTCCCTACTTTTACTCCCTCCGCTCTACTCTCTCTCTCTCCCTCTCCCTCTCTCTCTCTTTCAAGGGCACTTTCCCACTTGTGGAGGCTTGATGTAGTCTGACGTTGTGCATACGGTATGCGAATCAACGCGCGCCAAATCCCAAAGAAAATCATGTATGATGTCCAGGTAGATTGCCGAGACAGATCTTGCTTCGATCTGCTAGAATTGAGTTGACCCATGGGCCCATAGAAACCGCAGATGCCTCCGCCATTCCTCCGCCTCCCCACCCCCCACCCTCCCCGCCCCCCAACCCAACCCAAATCCAACCTTCGATGTTTGGTTTCCATACTCGGGTGACTCTCACTGATGATGGGCTCTATTGCTGGCTCGCCTGGAAATCCCTATCCCGACGACATTAGATCCTACCCTACCATCCGCATCGTTCCCGCATCCTTGGACACCGCAGGCTAACGCTACTCCCCCCGGCCCCCGGGAGTCGAATTTCTAGCGCATGGGAGTTGCATACGACGAACCACGGTACGCCCCACTCCGACTCGAGCTGTGTTTGGCTCTTGGGCGTTGCAAGGGCTACCGGCTTGCAGGATCTGGGAGCGCTACTTCGGATACGAAGAAGGCGACATCTCCGCAGGACGTTTAGCTAAGTCTAAGTCAGAGATGAGAAGATCCTTGTACGACCATTGCAGCTGGATCCAAGCAAAGAGAACCAATGGTTGTCGGTCAGCCCCCCTCTTCCCCCCCTTCCATTGGCAACGCGATCAGCTGTTGCAACCGCCGTGAGTGGTGACTAGGTCCGAACAGTCGATAGTCAGGTAGCTAGCTCAGGGCAACAATCGACCAAGGGTACCTCCCTTCTGCGATCCTCTCTCCTATCTCACTTTCCCTCTTGCTTCCTCTTCCCTTGCCCCGGGACGTAGTACGACGTCTGGATACGGTGCTGATAAAGCTAGGCGGGATTGGATTGGATTGGATGGAATTGGGATTGGGATTGGGGAGATAAAAGGGGGGGGGGAAGCGTGGATGGGACTAAGGCACCTTACCCTTCCCTACCTTACCTTAGTGGGCAGATCTGTTGCATTGGAGATTTCGATCGGTTTCCGGTGTACGGGGCGGGTATTCGACCAAAACTCAAAAAGAGGGTAATCTTTACATTAGCCGGTCGTTAGCGTGCTTAGCCTGATTAGCTGCCGGTCCCGAACCATCGAATTCATCCTCTCGGCAGGCCCGATCCGAACCATACTGATACCTCTAGCGGGATCATGACCATTCGAACGAATGAAGGTATTCCCGTCGGGTCGTCAAGCGGTCATGTAAGATAACAGTTTACTGGTCACGATTATTCTGATTCTGTACTTGACACATTGTAATACCTACCGTAAGGTACTCCGTACTTCACCTACGATAGCCGTTCTCGCAGTTTCCTAGATTCAATTCATTCCACCGTGTACTACCTGCCCTATGTCGTCGAAATTCGCCTTGCCTTGAACAAATCCATCAGTCCGGGCGGGGGGTTTAGGTCAAACGAGTTGAGAGGCGAAAGAGATGTGCGACGTACGGAGTAGAGACCCGGGGCTAAGAAGATCTTCTACTTTCAAGTCGGTTACCTTATTATTGGCAGTAGCTGCATGAGGCTTTTTAATCGATATTCGTACGTACACGACCCCCAAGGGGTGCTTGAAATCACACTGGGCATGACGAGACTTGCCAGCCCCCATAGAGATTGGAGGTACTCGTACAGTACTCCGTAGGTTACAGTTGGGACAGTTGGGACAGTTGGGACAGTTGGGACAGTTGGGACAGTTGGGACAATTGGGTACAGTAGCACAAGTCGGTCCACGTGGATCCCAATTTACTCGTCTCCGCAATGACACCTACCTTAGTCAGCAGTGCTGTCAGCTGTTCTCGGGTGCTGGGCGGGGTTCGCCTGTATCCGAGGCTTTTGGCTGAGCTGAAAATTGTCTGAAAAAGGTCCTTCACCATTTTGGCGCTGCGGCATTGCGTGTCGTGGCTTTCTGCAGGCGCCGAGAGGGGGGCCCTGGCCGCCAATGGAACGGAACAGCTGTGATGAGGTCATTTCCCCCTCTGACTTCGATTCGCGCTCCGAGGGCTTCGATTGCGATGGAATACTGGAGGATAGGCTACAGAGTATGATGGACCACAAGCTGACCACCACCACCACCACCACCACCACCACGTAACACAGACGTAGAGGCTGAGAGAACAACACAGATTTCATTGTACCGGGTCTCGGGTCGTCAAAACAAACATTCGATACACCCTGCTGCAATGGCTCGTCCTTCGGGGGAGCCGTGACCGACTGCGCATAAAAAAAGATCCCATGGCTGCCTTGGAGCGTCATGCCCTAGTTGGATCCTGTAACAACCGTAAAATATGCTGTGCAGTAGCCCTGCAGTACAATCCACAGGGACCAAAGTACATAAGGTAAGGTAGTCTTACGAATCACTCGGCAGCGATTATCTCACCATCAATGCCTCCAGCAAACTGTAACCGGTTGCTGATGGTGATCCCAGCCCGATATTGTCCTGCCGTCCCGAGGCCTGATCGGAAATGCTCTCAGTGGGCACTAAGCTGCACTCCTTCCTGACGCTACTTTACCGTATACGATGGCTCCATGCGTAAAGCGTTTTAGCTTCCGAATCGAGATCGTGGGTTGCACGACCCACCGTGCCGATCTGATGCCGAAGCTCGCAGCCTCTTGCATCTGCAGGGGCCTTGCGGGGCCTCCAACGTCTCGCTATTCTAGGCCCATCCGGTATCGCTCTCAGTCATCAATTACTGTGTTTGAACAGCCAGTCCGAGTTTGCGTCCATGGTGTAATTGGTGATGTTGAAGTGGTTACTGGAGCTCTCGGCTTGTGCGACTTGGAGGCCCGGGTCGATTGGACCGTGGTGGGGCGCACTCGGTGGAGCGGGGAGCCTGGGCACGTTGAAAAAATCAAAGGCCTCCAGATACTCCAGTTCGTTGGGCGGAGGGTATGGTGTAACGGAAACGGCCTTGGAGGCGCTATGCCGTGGCTGTCTGGATATCAGGAAATCCAGGTCATACGCACAACGGCGCATATCGGCTAGAATCTTTACGCTGGAAGGAGTGACGCGTTCGCCATTGGCAGCTACCACTTGTTCGGAATCTCGATACTCATCCAAGACACGCTTGAGAATCGTACAGTAGCGGTCAGCGACCTGCCAATATTCCCCCATCTCTCGAAGTGTATCGACGAGGAAGTAGATGTCCGAACTGACTTCATGCTCGATGGTGGACCCATGGACCAGTAGCACTCGCGCCGCAACCCATAAAGTGAAGGCGAAAGGCGGCCCTAACTTGTCAAGCATGCCGTTGTTGACGACATAGCGACCTAATGCAACGATGTTCTCCACAGCACCATGACATCTCTGTCCCGCCGTGAGGGACGGGTTGAAGAATACGGACCTCGTCGTGGGATAGGCTGCAGAAGAGTGTAGGCGGATAACGGTACTGGATCGTGTAAGCTTAACGCCCACATTAGCTTATTGAGAGTTACCTTAACCTACGTGTGGAAACAAGCATGTAACATCACCCACAGTGGATTAACAATCTTATTACCTCCACCAGTGTTGAAAATTCTAGCCATGCTCCCATACTCGGGAGGCAGACTAGCGCTCCATGTAGCCAAGTTGTTATCTAATTCGCGGTAAGTGTACTGCCAGCGTTCGACGTCCGATGCCGCACTGATGTCCACAGCTTGCTTCAGGAATTGATGCACACGTGACAGTATTCCTAGCACTTCTATGTAGTAAGAGAAGGAACCTAGGTTTTCAGGCTTGTCAAGCGAGTTTCCTACTCGCTCGGAGCTTCGAAACCATCGTGTCTCAACAGGCTGGTTTCGAGAGAACAGATCGTCTCGACATGGAAGCTTCCTATCGATTTCTGTATCGTTGAGAGCAAACTCAAAGGCTGTGGCAATCGTAGCGTATCTGTCCAGGAGATACACCATCCAGAAGAGTCTCCGTCGGCTTTCGTCTTCAATCCAGCTTTGCGGCTCCGGAAGGATTATGGCTCGAAGGGTATAGATGGATGGATAATGGGAAAAGACCGCCGATGTTGAGGTTTCCACGGCCAACCCAAGCTGTACCACCGATCGTGTAATAAGGGCCAGCAGATTCCAACCTGGAGGTCCATTAGATGCGCCAACGAGATCCAGAGCTAGGATGACCAATGCTTGGAGTGCTTTCACCGACGAGTTCTCGAGACCATAAAGAAGAACCTTCCGCTTCGATGCGTCGTGATATCGCTGCCGATTCTCTCCATTAAGGCGTTCATCAATGGAGAACCTCAGAGTTGTAGCGACGATTGAATGTAGTAGGATGCGGTCCGCTTCGTCCAGTGACGAAGGTCTTCCAAATAAAGTATCAAGGGTGGTCCGACGATGTAAGATTGGGCACCAGGTATTAATATGCCTGAAGTAAAGATCTGTAAGAGCGTAGAGGAGGTCATACGGAGGGAAATCATGATCTTGAGAACTAAGATTGGATTGGGAATCAGTATGAATATTGAGTGTGGGCGATTCAAGGGGACGGTCGGTGTATAAATGTGGTTCATGAGGAGAATGGTTCTGCAAACCACTATGCATATCATGCTCTCTGCTTTCAGTCAGGTTCTGCTCAGTACAATGGGACTGCTGCATTTTCGGTATGGAGGCTTTCCTGGGAGAATTGTAGCCTGTCAGTTCCGATTGCTGGAGTTGCTGCGGATCAGGGTAGCTCGAAGAATTTGACAGGAACAGCGGCTCGGATTGGGGGACTTGTGGTGGCTGCATGGACTGATGTTGGAAGGACATGATGTCCTGTCCTGGCGAAATCTGCATACGATGCTTATTGTTGTTATGTATGGTTTCTTGCAAGAGTCTTCCTTGTGACTGTATGATGTCTTCCAATCGGTCTTTCAAATAGTCAGCTTGCTCTTCGGGCTTGATGCTAATTACATTGGAACTCTTACCGAGCCTCTGTTCCAGCTCTCTGCCATACCCAGCCCTCAAGCCTGGCTTCTTCCGCTCTCGGTATTCACAAAGTTGCCCATTCCTCGAGCACCACCCGCAGTTTGGCTGGCCTCTGTCACACTTGACCTAGTCCTTGTTCGGCGAACGTAGCTTCTGATGACCCAGCAAGGCGACATACCTTTCTCTGTTTGCAAAGCTCGCACCTGAGCACTTTCAACCGCTGCCATCATAGGAAGAGCGCAGTGCTAGGCGTGATACATACGATACTGACATAGGCCTCCGCCGTCTCTTGCGAGAGCCATCCCGATTATCCGCATCTTCTCCTCCATCTCCGCCGCTGAATTCTTCGCTCCAATTTTCATTTGCGTCTTCATGTTTCTCAGACTCAGGTAGTCCGGATTGTGAGAAGGTGGCCGAATAAGGCGATTGCTGCTGATGTTGGCCTGATGTAATGGGGTACGAATGACGTTCCATAGCTGGCCGATGGAGTCGCCGGAGCAGTTGAAGTCGCGAGAAGGTCGACCGAGGTTCCGAGAACACAACCCGAGAATTAACACCTCCACTCCTCCGCAACTTGTTTTCCACTCTACTCTTGTTCCTAAAATAGTCAATCATCTGCACCCGGAGCAACGCTCTATGGAATACTTGATCATCATCTCTGTGAATCGGGCCACAATGCACCGACACGAATGCACCGAACAAACGATGGTGCGAACACTATCTTTTAAAGAGCTGTTTGTTTCATTCTTCACATCGTAGATCAGTAGATCCTCCCAACTCCAAGCCAGATAAAAGTTGACAGTCATCGAGACAACCACGGTAGCTATGGTGTCCAAATATTCACTGAAAATCAAGGAGGTCAAGACTTTCCTTATTGAAGGTGTGGGCTCAGGAGGCGATTATCACAATGTCGGTCGCTTTATATAAAGCCAATTGGTCTGTTCGATGCTGAGTAACATAGGTTGAAGGAGGCCATTGGCTGATAGATACTTCAATTGCGACGCCTATGTCAGGATGGGAGAAATATCGAGCGTCACGGACAAGTTGGGGCATCAATGTTCTTGGATCTTTCTGTGTCGAGATTGAGGCTTCTGATGGTACCAAGGGCTTTGCTACTGGATTTGGAGGTCCTCCGGCTTGCTGGCTTGTGAAGCAACATTTTGAGAGATTCTTGATAGGTGCAGGTATGCTAAGAAAAGTTCCATACACTACTACCCAGTATTTTTATAGCATAACTAAGATTGTTTTAAGATCCTCGGAATACAAACAGCTTGTTCGAATTGATGTACCGCGCATCCATGTTCTATGGACGTAAAGGACTACCTGTTGCTGTGATCTCAGTAATCGATCTAGCTCTGTGGGATCTCAAAGGCAAGCTTTGGAATGAGCCAGTCTATCGACTTCTGGGCGGAACTACCCGAGAGCGACTGAACTTCTATTGCACTGGCCCTGAGCCGGCCGCCGCGAAGAAAATGGGCTTCATTGGCGCAAAAGTGCCTCTTCCTTATGGGCCAGATGAGGGGCCAGCTGGTCTAAAGAAGAACATTGCTTTCCTAAGGAAGCACCGTGAAAGCGTGGGTCCTGACTTCCCGTTGCGTGTCGACTGCTATATGAGCTTGAATGTGTCCTACACAATTCAACTGGTCAAGGCTTGCGAGAATCTCAACATCGATTGGTGGGAGGAATGCTTGTCGCCGGATGACTCTGATGGCTTCGAGCAAATTAAACGGGCCCATCCGAGTATCAGATTTACGACAGGAGAACACGAATACTCGAGGTATGGGTTTCGGAAGCTTATAGAAGGCCGAAACCTTGATATACTCCAGCCTGACGTGATGTGGGTCGGCGGCTTGACCGAACTCCTGAAAATATCTGCAATGGCTTCCGCATACGACATACCTGTAATTCCCCATGCCAGCGGTCCCTATAGCTACCATTTCGTGGTTTCACAGTCAAATTCTCCATTCCAGGAATACCTAGCAAACTCACCTGATGGGAAGTCCGTCCTTCCAGTGTTTGGGAATCTCTTCGTTAATGAGCCCATCCCTACAAAAGGATACCTTGATGTGTCTCAACTGGATAAACCCGGCTTTGGACTGGAAGTGAATCCAGCCGCAAGGCTCATCCCGGCAAACCAGATACTCAATCCGGCACCGCAAAAGGCCCTGCAACCTAATCTCGAGGTCGAACAGTCGGCAGCTGATAACATACTCGTCAACGGCAATTATTAAGAAGTTGCACAATATCTTTAACTGCGAAGCCGTATACTTGTTTCTTCATGCTATCCTATTATAAGAATACATAGGCGCGAGTCCCTTTTAGAAGAAATATAATACGGTGTACCACATCCACTACAACGATGAAAGAAAATATGAAAATAAAAAAACAAACAACGGGTGAAGACACGATGCACTGGTGATTTGACCTCGCGCTGGAGTGAATGTGCGATGCCTGAGTCTGGATCTTATCGACTCAACTCTAGTCCACCATTTCCCTCAATCTTCACCGCTTCTCTCAAAAACCTATGTTCGTCCTTCAGTCCGATCAATTATTTCCCCTCTAAAACCTCCAATCCGCGGAGCTGGTCAATATTACGCTCCACTCACTGTGTAGAGGATCTGTTTCGGCAGGCATGACCGATCTTTTAGACCTGAAGAATAGCAAAGGACTTGATTGAGACGGTTTGTCAGGTTATGGTAGGACAATTCCTGATGGCGAAATTCACGTATGTGCTGCTCTATGCATAGTTGAGCAGACATTTCGATGTTTCTGGGTAAGACCATGTAATGTTTCAACGCTCTATTCTGGCTTTGAACGCCATATGTACATCTGGTGCAAAGGACTGTGACTTCATGGACCCATACATTAGATACACGAAACCTTCGAAAGCATCGTTAGTATGCAACTCTATGTTTCAACTTCGTTTTCCGCACTTTCCCGGCCTCCTCGTCCACTTCATCATCGCCATTCGCCAACGCCCCCGACATGGCATGCTCAGCTTCCCTAGGTCGGCCGTTCCGCTTCAACTCTCTGCGCTGTACCCTTATAGCCTCCTGTTCTTGTAACTCCTTTTCGTCACGTTCGCTCAACATAGTCCCCTCGATACTCAAGAACCCATGCTCCCGCTCCGTACTCCTGGAGGTTTCGATATCCTTGATGCGGAATCGGATGAGTCCTTCCACGGGGTTTCCGACACCGTCTTCGAACTGTCCCTCTACGTCGCTGATACCGCTTGTTCGTGGCTCCTCCTCTTCGGATTCACTGCTCGAAATGCCATCATTGAGCTTCTTCGTGTTTGATGTATGTGATCGCCCCACTACTCCACTCACCCACCTCCACTCCCTCGGTAATCTTTTTCTTTCGATACTCGCGTTGAAGAAGTTCAAGCACACCAGCCCAATATTCCCCTCATTCTGTAGATTGATCCACCCTTCCAACACGTTCCCCCTCTCTGGCCTAAACAGCAAAAAATCCGCCATCACCCAGATGAAACTAGCGGCATACTCATCAATTGAGCGTGCTAGCACATCTTCATTTGAGGTTGTAATAACGGGTGAGGAGGAAAGCTGGACATTGGCGTAGGAGAGTATGACGCCATGGAAGGGAGGGTAGTAGGTCAGAATCAGAGGCGAGAGGTGTTCAGCGCATAGGCCTTGGAGGGGGTGCGATTGAGAGATTGGTGGAAGAGGGAGATAGAGAGAAGAGGTTTGTTGGTGAAAGGAGGAGCCGGCCGGTGAGTCTGGTGCTATTGGGGGTATTCTTGGTGTTTCGGTGGCTGCTGGGTTTTTCGAGGCGCGCTTTGATGAGCGGTGTTTTTTCTTTGGTGAGGGGTCCTGGGAATCATCTTGCCCTTTTCGTTTGCGCTTCTTCTCACTCTTCTCGATATCTCTAACCTTTGTCTTCTTTGACTTGGTTAGCTGGACCAAGTCATCGAGTTCCTGGGACATGGCGACCTTGAGGAATGCTGGCATTCTTTCCATGAGTGCTGCAGCCGGATTTAGGGTTCGGCGGTTGTTGTGCCGACATTTTGGCGGACGGGTAGCGCATAATCCTTGTTCGCGTGTGGTAATTCTTAATCCCTCAGGACACTTCTTCCAGAAACCTTTTATCTAGGCAATCCCCTCATGTCTCAGAGATTTGCACTGTTTCATTCTATGGTCTGATGAGGTTTGAAAGAGTTTGACAGAATGTCTGCAGCAAACAATATCTTTTCTTATATCGGGTGGACGTTCCTGCCAAATGTGAGAGACCCTCAGTATGGCTCCCTTCCATATGCTATGAAGACTAGCAATGGTAATGCGATGCTTATAAGCTCTTTTATCATAGCTTGCCACCGGCTGGATCCAGTCCATATACTATGGCATCACCATTCGCGCCGGGGATCCTAAGCCCCAGCCAGGAAGCCCAAGATATATCAAACACAGGCGGCGCATTCATATGACGGTGATCATTGTATACCTACTATATACGATCTTCGAAGCAGACTACTTGCTACGTCAGGCTGGCGACTTTTATCGGGAGCTAGGGCTACCGCCCGGTGCGGATGAGAAGACAATCAAGTCAAAGTTCCGCAGACTGCATGTAACCTTCGAATCAAAGAATGCCAGGCGACTACTGCTAACGGGATCTCAGAGCTGCGATACACCACCCTGATAAGTCTACAGATGACACTGCTACAGCAGAAGCACACTTTGTTCAACTGAAACTCGCCCAAGACACGCTCACTGACCCTGTCAAGCGCTGGGCTTACGAGCGCTTCGGTCCGAGTATGCTAGTGTGGCAGCACTGCTCCACAACTCGAGACTATCTGCTAGCTAGTCTTCAAACCTCTGTACCTCTCTATGGTGGATCAATAATTGTCATGATCATCCTCGGTGTGACTGGCTATCTACAATGGGGACGATTCGTAAATAACTTCCAAACCTCCTACCTGATCCGACGGCTAATCAGCGATTCCTCGCAGTGGCGATATCTCACCTTCACCGCCCTCTTCATCCTCGAATACCACACTATAACACGTCCTTACGAACCGCCTCTCCTCACTAAACTCATCAACCCCCTACTATCTCTTACCCCACATCCGCCCCTACTCGCTTTCCAAATGCTCACTCTTGCCCGCAAATCAGCCTTCACCCTCTTCATCGCCCTCTCTCAATTAGGGTCCCTCTTCGCACCTCCGCCGACTACCACAGCCACCTCTTCCACTCTTGATATGCAACAACTAGCTCGACTTGAGCAGACCGCCAAAGCTCTTGATATAGAGGCCAGCAGGCTGCTTGCATTTGACATGGCGCCTTTCGCGGATGATGAAGTGGGTGTCAAGGAGCTGAGGGGGAAGGTTAAGGATTGGCTGGTGAACAATACTATTAGAGCGGACCCCGAGGTTAGAGATGCGATGGGAAGGGCGATGGGCCGGAGAAGAGTGGGAGCTCCTCCGGGAGCAAGGCCTGGATAGTCGCTCTTGCCCTGGTCTTGAGGAGTCGGTCTGCGGAATGTACTGCATCATAGAATTCGATTCGCATGCTACCTGACTTAAAATCTTGAAAAATCCAGAGATCCAGTTTCCTTACGTTGTGGCTATGTCTTAGTACGGGTGTGGGCTGTCTTTATAGTTACAAATAAGCCAAAACAAATAAATAACAAACACTAGATTATGACCCCACTTAAATAACCTCCTTTACGAGTATGTACCACCATATCAAATCGGCTTCGCTAAGCCCTACCACACTTTATCAGATTTGATACGCGTGTTGAACCTTCGAACTCGCGTGTCCAGATCCCTCTGTATGGGCTATCGTCTTAGAACTATTCCTAAACATGAGACTCCAATTGACAGTGCAACGACATTCTCTTCCCCCGGTTCAAATACTTTGGACAGCAGGCGTCCTCCGTCCCCCCTACGCCGCTGCCGGCGCCAGCTGCACCATTTCGCAATTCCTCGAACAAGTCAACGATGTCATTCCGCTTGAGTGCGAGGACTGGGGTTTAGAGGATTATGCAGTGGAAGTCAGAGGGTTTGAGTGTTTGCATTTTGCCGAGCTGGAGCAGGTGCTGAAGGAGGACGATGAGGTGTGGTGAGTTGGATACTATGGGTGTGGATTATCCAGGACTTTATAAGCTGAGCGTAGAGTAGCATACGACCTCTGCAGACCTTGGATTTACGGTTTCGGAAGGTTTCGGGGAGACACCAAATCTCGGCAGATGGAAAGCATCTTATCGATGGGGTAGCTTTCGGACGGCCGTTTCTACGAAGAGCGGATCGGCCTTCTGTCAGGATTCCACCAAGGAAGAGAAGGCGGATTACATGCGATGAGGAAGATGAGAACGTTGGGAAGGAGGCTAATGACCGCCAGCTCACAGTACGGGCCAATTTCGATGACGCAGATGCCAGTGATGAGGATAGCGACGATGATGATGACGAAGATTTCTCAGCCGTCGAAGAGGACCTGGCGGATGAACTGGATGATTTGCAGAACGATCTACTGGAGACTCATGGCGGTCTAGAGGATGCGGAGAGGGCACTGAATCTGGATGGGGTAGAGGAACCATCAGGGATAGATATGAGATCACGGCGACAAGGCAAACACGGACTAGGCTTACAAGGTCCTGCCCTGCTTGAACTACTCGACGAAAATGGCAGACCGTACCCAGAAGAATACAATAACCCCTTAATGGACCTTTTTGATGAGGACGAGCCTCTTCACGAGCGTTTAGCCGATAAGGCTTCCAAACGCAGGAGAAGTAAACGGCTAAGAGACACCCCCCAGAAGGGAAACGACACTGCAAAAAGTCCACCTACAAGTCCTCAAAGCGCGAGCGTACAGGCACCAAGTGGTAGCATGAAAACTGTGCAATCCAATTGTGCGGAAACGACGACTCCCGCAACCGTCCGGCTGGACAATGATCTCGAGGTGCTTAACGCTGAGGGAGTTGAAAGAGAGAATACTAATCTGCCTGATATGGATGAATCGGACAAGGAGAATGCTGAGCCGCAAGGTGAAGAGAGTGATTTAGCTGAGGTATGTTGTCGAAATATACTTCGCTATCGAGATTTACTTTGGTGGAAGTTTTCTGAGAAGTGTTATGCTAATCGTTGAATCGTTTGTAGAGCCCTTTCCTGGAAACGGACGCTAGCTCGATCGTATCCAGTAGCAGTGAATCTGAGAGTGAAGATACTTCTTCTGCTGAATCGTCTTCGTCTAGTAGCTCGGAATCAGAAGACCAGATCTTACCATCCTTACAAAGGAAAAATTCTTCCAGATCTTCTTCCAGCAGCAGCAATACCAGCAGTAGCGACAGCTCCAGCTCGGACTCGGCGCCTAAAAAACTGTCAAGCAATCTTAGTAGAAATCGTGAAGTGGAAATAGCTCCCAACGGATCTGAGTTCCAGCCAATAGCACCAGGCCAAGGGAAGAATCAAACTCACAAGCGAAACCAGCGGCGAAGAGACAACAAGAGAAGAACTTATCTCGTAAAGATAGGCGTTCTTGCTCCCAATGCAACCTTAGCAGATTTTCGCAGCGCCGATGCAGAACGTAAAAAAGCTGGAATGAGAGAGCTAGATAGAGCTGTTGAAGAGTCAGCGCCAAAAAGTAGCGACTTCAGTGCTGCGTTTGAAGCCAAGCGAAATGCTCTGCTAGCTTCTATCAATGCTAGTGGTATCGATGTGGGTGCAGCTACAGATGCAGAGGACGAGGCGCCTGCCGCTACCGAGAGGGTCGCGGAAGATCGTGCTCCAGATAAACCCATAGATGATATCGCAATGGCAGACGCTGAAGTCGAGGTAGAAAATTCTCAGCTATCGCGTATGGATGAAGCGCCATCCGAATACGAAGCCATACCAGAACAACCTATGAGCACATCAGAAGAAGCTATCGTTCCGGCAAACTCGACTTCCCCACAATTATCACAGCGCCGAGCAAAGCTTGACCTCGCAAGTTCAAGACGACTACTTTTCGGCTCTTTAGGTCTCCGTGCACCTAAGACGAAGGAAGACGAGTCTAATCTTCGAGATAAACTGGCGAAAGGTGTACGTCCTGCCAAAGAGATCCAAGGCAGTGAGATGGTGCGGCCTTCAGAAGATTTTGTTGCTGATAGCATTGGAGAAGACAGAAGCTGGAAAGACAAGGTCATTTTGAGCGCTGTGGAATGCTGTCACGAAGGGGTAAAACTCAGCACACCTCTGTTTCCATTTGTCCAGAGGTGGGACCCACAGCAACAGAGGGGGTATGGAGGAAGAGGAGGCCGAGGGAAGATTAACAGCAAGAAGCGCAAACGGAAGTCCAAGCAGTACTATGAAGACGAGGAAGAGCAGGCTGCCCCGCATGATGCATCACAGCAGCAGGTACCGTCCTACTTCGAAGCTGAACAAGAGAGTAATGAGCGTGCAGTGAAGCCCAAGTTAGACCGGCAATCGCATGGCATAATAAACAGCGAGGTCGATGAACGTGCAGTCAATGATCAGCTAATGCGAGAGACTGAAGGCATTTCTGTCAGTGTGCACATCGAAGCTGAAAAAACTACAGATCTCCCGGACCTACCGGAAGACATTTCGTCGTGCCCTGATCTAGACCAAGAAAATTGTATCCCCGGCACGATTGTCGCGTTCAAGCAATTAGACATGTCCGCAGAGACTAATTGGCAACCCAAAGTATCCGAGTACAAGACTGCTACCATTGATCAGCTGACGGATGATGGTGCATTGCGGATGACTCTAGCGGAGCGAGATCAGCCTGCAAAAGAAGAGCTCTACGACGATGAGACTGGTGAAAGGGTCTATGGCAAGTTCGAAATGCCCGGCTATGAGGACGATGAAGGTGATGAGGCAGATGGTATCGTTGAGATTTCGTTTGTGGATCTCATTCACCCGAAGCTTATTCGAGCTGTGACGCCCCAGCAAGATGGAGATCAATTACAGCAACTGGGAGAGCAAGAAGTCAATCCAGAGTACAGCGAGGACAATGCGATAAAAAGATCTGGGGACATATTTCCAAGCCTAGACGAACCTAGCTCCAGCAAATCGAGTGGAGCAGCACATAATTCCAACGCTGACAGAGTTGGTGAACAAGTTCGCAAGGAAATCCGAGAACTGATCACAGACGCTGGCTGGCGCTCAAGCATCAATTCCAACGTTCTTGAGAAGGAACCAGAACCTGAATCGAATGCTATGAAAGATAAAACAGATATAACCGAAGCTTATAACAACGACGATGACGCCAATAAAATATCTACCCCAAGGTTCACCGGGTTCAGCTCCAGCCCACCTCCGAATCGACCTGAGCCCTTCAATGAATATGTACTATCCGATTCGATAGGTATAGAGACAGACGAGAGTATTCTCCCCCAAACCATAGCTGAGACCGTGGCTGCGACAAGCCCTCGTTCTGAGCTCATACCCATTGACAAGCTCGAGGAGAACCTGGGTGTCATGGACAACGTGAATAAAGACGTTATCTGGGACGGTGTTCCCTCGAAACCAGTATCGGCAAAAATCAATTGTCAGTCCTTGTCCGAACGACTCTCCTCACCCGGTTCTTCCCCAAAACCAGCTTCCCAGAGCTTGCGCCCACGCGGTGGCATCCCACGGCGCAAGATCTCACCCGAGCCGGTGTGGTCTTTCGATGGCGCAGATTCTGACAATGAGTTTCCAACTCTGGAAAATGTGCTCGCTTCAACGAGATCTTCATTCGAAAGCCTGGTCCCGGAGAACGATGACTTCACACTCGAAGGTAAATCGTCTTTTGAGACCATAGCTTCGACAGATGAGGACCAGAAGCGCCAGCGAAGGTCAAAATCTGAGGCTAAACGAAACATTCGAGCACAAAGCAAAAACGTACCAAACTTCCGCACTTTCAAAGAAGAGGACGAGGAATTTACACCACGTCTTTCACAAGTGCCATTGGGGTCGCAAATCGTAGACTTGACGATGTCAAGTGATCCAGTCTACTCGCCAGGAAGTGACAACGATGACGATACCTACGAAATGCCTAGTGGTCCCGGCTGGGTGAGAAAGACTAGGGCAAGCTCAAAGCAGCTGTCTCCGCCGAAAGGAGGATCCTTGCGCTCAAGGACGAGAAGTAGTGTTTGAAAGGGGTTTAGGCACACAGGAGTAATTGCATCGAAGCTGGCTGTGCTACTCTCTAGACTAGTACTGTATGAGCTTGGTTTCTAACTGGCATGTGCAACTTGAAATGTTGAGCTTGAGATAATGCTCTAAAGCTATCGAGCAGTTGCTCTATTTACGAAGTGATAACGCTGCAGTTATGCCTTCCCTTTGTTGTTTCATGAGACGTGGCAGTAAATGCCCGACACACTATGGCTAATGAGAAACCTTCCAATGATAGATTTTTGTTGGAATTCTCATGGTATCTATGATAGAAAGGAGTGATGTGTGGGTTCCGGATGTGCCGCAGAGTGTACGTATTTTTGCTCAGCCTTCACCCTGACGAACCTTGCCGACACTTCTATCAAGGCTGCAAGTGGTGATTCACATCCAGGCCATTGGCAATGACGCTACAACCGTTGAGTGACCCGATTCAAGTTCCGGACCCTTAAGTACGAATCATCGGAGCCCTCATGTATCCATTTTGTTTGCGCCTCCAGCCAACCTGAAGCCATGTCTGTCACCATTCTGCTCGACAAGCCCCACAATTGCTTTACGAACTTGGACTTCATCAGCGGAAGGGTAATCCTCCAAATCCCTTACAATGAGACAATTGCGGCTATTGTCGTCAAGCTCGAAGGCGAGAGCAAGACCCGCCTGATTAGCTATGTCGATCAATTGGGCCGACCTTCGGGAAGAGAGCATAGCCAGCTCGAGGTTCACAAGGTAAGTGAGTATTCTGCTACATGATGTCGCCATTGAGCACTTGGGCTAACACAGGTATAGCTGCTTTATAAAGTCCAGACCGTCTTCCCTTCCCCGGAGCTCCAGAAGGTGGCTACCAAGAACCCGAGCTACACCCTACAGGCTGGCCGATATGAGTATCCTTTTCAGCTCAAGGTACATTTGAGACTGCCGAAACACTTTACCAGCTCCTAAAAGCTTGTCTACAGATTCCATTCAACAATGACTGCTCCAAGAACTCAACGTTTACGAATCTTAATGTGGTTGGCCTTCGGATGGAGTTAGCACAGGACACAAACAGACACGTGAAGAAGACGTTACCTCCATCCCTTAATGGAATTGCTGGGCAAATGGAAATAGGATACTACGTGAAGGTTACGGTACAACGGCCAGCTTTCTACAAGGAGAATTTTAGGCAGGTAAGTAGACTGGCTGAGCTGTTATGGCTCTCCTTCTATATCAGGCTATCACAAAGTCACTTCTGAGCTAACGAGGTTATAGCGTGCAGATTTCAAATTCATGCCCATTGAACCTCCTCGAGGACCCCCAAACAGACGAGAGACCTATGCCAGACGGCAGCATCAGTTCGCTCCCAGCATAGATGGATCAAGCAAGTCGGGACTCTTCCGCAGAGACTCAACTAAATCACTGCCACCACAACCATCTTTGAATCCTCCAAAAGTCAATGTCGACGGCCGTTTGCCTGATCCCCCAATCCTAACCTGCCACGAGCCGTTGCCTTTACGGATACTAGTTTCGAAACTCAACGAATCTCCGGCAACCATCTTCCTAGAATTATTGCAAGTCGCATTAATAGCCAACACCACTTGTCGAGCACATGAATTGTCAAGGTCAGATCCGGCGAGCTGGGTAATCATGAGTTCTGCAAATATGCATCGGCCACTGGGTAACCCTCAAGACGGTGAAACTGGGAAGGAAATGGAGATCGATGCAGGAATGTGGAATCGTATCGCACTACCTAGCAATGTGGCCCCGTCATTTTCGACATGCAACATATCCCGCAATTACTTCGTAGACATCAACATCGGTCTATCCTACGGTACTGCCGGAAACATCAACGTAAGTCTTTCAAGCGTCTACGTTGACCTATGCATCTAAGCCAAGTAGCCCGAACTCACCGTCCAAACCCTCCGCATGCCCGTCGAGGTATACTCCGGTATCGCTCCACCAAAAGCTCTCCTGGCCGCAATGGCGGACAAACCTCCAGTCAAACGACCGGTACCCGCCCCTATATCGCGACCATCATTCCCACAATCAAGTAGTTCCCAGGCGCCTGCAACACAACGACCTTCCAGTGGACAATATGCCCCTCCTACTGCCGACCTCCCAGACGATGCACCACCAAGCTACGAAGACGCCATCGCGGACGATCTCGCGCCGGTCGACGGACCGAGGCGAGACTATCACCATGAAACTCCTCCAGCGCCGGTTGGGGCGAATGAGAAGACAGCTGGTAATGAAAGGTTGTTCCCGGACAGTGGGACTTGAGTGGTTTTGCACCGGAGCAACGGGAATCGTTCTGGAACTGCATATGTGTTGATTCTCTGTATTTTAGCGTTGCAGCGAGCGTCAGACAGAAAGGGAAGGCAAGATTCACACTATTCCTATCATCTGGTGTTGCAGGTCACCTTAATTCATTGCATACCTTACGTCTTCCGGTATAAGACTCCTGAATGTTGGACTGATGGTTTTGTGTTCCATTGCGGCATAATACGTCTTTCGAACAAAGGTTGCAGGTTTAGCAGAACTATCATTCTCCTTTGGAAAGCCCGCAGATGAAATTTCCTGTACTCTATAAAGTGGAACAGGGGAAGGGATTGGGAAGTTTGGCTTCAGATCGAAACGTGTATTATGTCAGCACAAACACCCCAAAAAAGTGGGGTTGCCTCAGTTCTCAGACGTGCCAACGTCGCTAAGCCCCTTCGGGTTAGCGCCCTGCTGACTTCGCAGCATACGGGTGCCGGCGAGGGCGCTAACCCGAAGGGGCTTAGCGACGTTGGCACGTCTGAGAACTGAGGCAAAAGTGGGGGACTTCGTAATGTCATCCATGTCACTCTTGATTGGCTACTGCTCCTATCATGACGGATACGAGTTCCTCTTAACGTTGGTGGGGTGCAATTCGTGCATCAACACTTCTCCCTCTATTGGCGGATCTGCATAACCCGTCACATCACCAGCTTCTTCTTACATGCTACTCCGTAGTTCCCTGATATCTTCTTTGTCAAGAATCATACCCCGTAGTTCTTCGAGTATTTCATCGATTCAGATCTCTACGTCAGCAAGAATGGCGGCACAAGAATACAAGCTTAAGGGCATCTCGGCCCTGGATTTGAGGAGTGGGGAGAAGAGGGAAGTGGAAGTGGATGGCATTGAGGGTGGGAAGGTCTTGCTTGTGAAAGTTGGGGAGAAGACGCACGCGATGAGCTCCAATTGCACGCATTATGGAGCTCCGTTGAAGCTTGGTGTGCTTACTCCGGATGGGAGATTGACTTGTGCTTGGCATGGAGGTTAGTACAATCCACTTATTAAAGACCGATGACATGCTGAGACCGTCAACAGCTTGCTTCAACGTTGCTTCTGGCGACGTCGAAGATGCCCCCGCCCTTGACCCTCTAGCCAAGTTTGAGATTGTGGAGAAGAGCGGAGCTGTGTACATCAAGGGCGACGAGAGTACGATCAAGGCGAGCAGAAGGGCGGCAAACGTGAAGTGCTTGAAACAAGGGCAAGAGAAGGTCGTCATTGTTGGAGGGTAAGCAATCTCAACAGCCAGTCGCAGTCGATTCGTTACTGACCACACCGGATATCCAGAGGCAGCGGTTCGATGGGAGCAATACAAGCCCTCCGCGAGCAAGGCTTTCAAGGCGCCGTCACCCTCATCCACAAGGAACCCTACCTCCCCATCGACCGCACCAAGCTCTCCAAAGCCCTCATAACCGACTCGTCCAAACTCCAATTCCGTGACCAATCTTGGATGGACTCTGCCTCCATCGAAACCATCCATGACGAAGTCTCCTCAATCGACTTCAACGCCAAAACCGTGTCCACACACTCCGAAAAGGCCATTACATATACCAAACTCATCCTTGCAACCGGTGGCACACCTCGCGCCCTTCCCCTCCCTGGCTTCAAAGATCTCCAAAATGTCTTTCTCCTACGCACGGTTCCTGACGCTCAGGCCATTGTCTCTGCGGTTGGCGAGAAGAAAGGGAAAAACATCGTGGTGGTCGGATCGTCCTTCATCGGCATGGAAGTTGCAAACTGCCTAGCAGCGGATAACAACGTCTCAGTCGTCGGCATGGAATCTGTCCCCCTCGAGCGCGTCATGGGTGCTGAAGTAGGCAAAATCATCCAGCGTATCATCTCAGAAAAAGGTGTCAAGTTCCACCTCTCTGCCTCCGTCGATTCCGCCCTTCCCAGTGACTCAAACTCAAATAGTGTCGGCGCCGTAAAACTCAAAGATGGCACCATTCTCCCCGCCGATCTCGTTATCCTCGGGATCGGCGTCGTGCCTGCGACTGAGTTCCTCAAAGACAACACATCCGTAAAGCTGGAAAAAGATGGATCCTTGAGAACTGATGAATCCTTCGCCGTCCTCAACCTCCCCAACGTCTACGCCCTCGGCGACATCGCCACATACCCCTACCACGGCCCCGGAGGCCACGGCGCGCACACCCGTATCGAGCACTGGAACGTCGCGCAAAACTCCGGCCGCAGTGTCGCCCGCTCCATCGCGTACCCCGGCTCAAAACCCAAACCCTTCATCCCCGTCTTCTGGAGCGCGCTGGGCAGCCAGCTGCGGTACTGCGGCAACTCGGTTGGGGGCTGGGACGACTTGGTAATGCAGGGAGAGCCGGATCAGGCCAAGTTTGCGGCGTTTTTCTGCAAGGGGGAGGAGGTTGTGGCGGTGGCGAGCATGCAGATGGACCCGGTCATGTCGCAGTCGGCCGAGTTGATGCGGAGGGGCAAGATGCCTGGGAAGAGCGAACTTAAGGCTGGGAAGGATGTGCGGGATTTCGGGGTGCCGGGGGAGGTGAAGATGTGAGGGTGTTTATATTGTGTTTAGGGGTGGGGGTGAGGGCAAGGTTGGAGGGAGTGAGCAGGAACCATTGATCATTGTATCAAATGTCAAATGCATATGCCATTTCCAAATCGATGCTCAACGTGAGTAAAAACTAAATATGATCCTCTAAGACGGCTTGTAGCGAAGAACGAGAGAATTGTCGGTGATGGAGCTTGCTAGTAGTTGGGACTAGAAAAGCGTATCGGCAAAGGGAAATTTGCAGGAGGCGGGGAAGGAGAGAACGGTGGAGAACCGAGAGAAGGCACATAATGCACCCAAACCATTCCCCTCAACAGCAAAAAATTGACCTTCATCAACAGAAAAGCAATCCTAGAAGCCAACACCATCCCGCTGGACGCTCATGCATCGAAATGGATTGCTATGAGATGCGATCCTTTGGAGACGGATGTGTTTTGAGAGGAGCGGGTGGTGTGAATTGTGATCATGGAGGTTGTTGGAGAGGGGTAGGATGGGTTTTGTGGGGGGGAGAGAGAGAGGGAGAGGGTGGACGATGGGGTGGTGTTGGGTTTGTAGGTAGCAAGCCATAGGCCTATCTATTCTTATTGCGCCAACCCATCTTCTTCCATTTGCTTATATATCCTTCAATCCATCCCATCATGCTGTACTGGCCCCAACAGGAGCTTCTGTAGACACAGCGCCCCGGGCTTTTGCGGAATTGCGGAGAGAGGGTTAGTGCGGTTTCGGGGTGGATGGGGTGGTGCGGTATGAGGAGGGGGATGGCGAGTGGTTAAGGAGGGTAGCGGGGAGGGTTGCCACTCCGGGTCATCTAGGCTTGGGGAAACTATACGAATATGTCTCGAGTTGGGAGTTCAGAAACCTTCCTTAGCTAGCATATCTGACACATTTCCATTAGTTGGAGAAAAGGGGGGGGATGATTGGGGATCTGTGGCTCACCTCCGATATCCAGATAGAAAGCAATCGCATTGAACCTAAATGCCCCATAAGCTCGCCTCTTGAAGTATCTATTTATAACTTAATAAGACTCACGTTCTTTTGTTCCCCGTCAACTCCCAAACAAGCCACCTCACCCTATTCGTCCAATTGATCAAGTCCAAATGACTTACCCCGACCAATGTCCCTTTGTAAGCGCCCCACTTGCTGCTAGACACACTCACCAGCCCGTCATTGGGCCCTTCTTCGCGCTCAACAATACGGTGGGATTGCCGGAATGTGGACCAGAGGGCTGGTGTCATGGTGGCGCCATAAGAGTAGTATTGGACGCCTTCGCGGTCGGGGGTTTTGGGATTGAAGTTTTCGAGCATGTAGCGGCGGGTGAGTTGGCTGAAGGCGCCAGTTTGGATGTGGAGAGTTTTGAAGACGCCGTAGAGGGTGGGCAGGCGTGTGGCTAGGAGATGGTGAATCAGTCAATTTGGGCCCTGGGAATGGCGTTGCTTACGGCCGATATGGTCGAAGAGGTAGTCGGCGAATGCGGAGCCTAGGGTCTCAATTAGGATTACTTCGTGCGTTGACGAGACACTACTTTTACGAACCTCGATGTGGTGATGCGATTGTTGTTAATGACAGGACTTTGACATTGGGGGGCTTTAGCCGACTTATCATATATCTCGAGTCGAGACCGCTGGTAAAGGTGGTCAGCTACGCAACTCCGGGTTCTACTTGGGGTTCATTGGGGTGTACCCCTATTGACGAGTAAGCCTTAGTGGCTCCCAAGGTTAAGGTGGACTAGGCTATACCATGCTATGGCTGGGGAATGTCAGCAATACGACTTAGCAAGTGGAAATTGATAGAATCATACGCGACTATATTGACAGCTTTGCCACCAGCTTTCGCTTCAATGCTCTCGCTCAATCTCGCAGCCCTTTCCTCGATAGAAGCCGACGGTGGAACAGAAGCGGTGATGACTTCTATGCCATTGGCAGTCAGAGCTTCGGTGATTCCCCGCCAGTAATGAATACCGGGGAAGATTTTTCCAGCCAGATGAAGCTCATTGAAGCCAAGTAGCCCATGAGCTAGAACTATCGGGTTTTTAGGAGTTTCTTTAGTAATTCCATCAGTAATAATCCAGACAGAACGTTGGTCACAAAACTCACGATATTTGGCACGGATAGTAGCATACTCGTCCTCAATTGCGCGACCAATATCTTCTACACGTGGATCATGTGATTGCCGTAGAAAAGCCAATGAATTGAAATTTCGACAGAGAAGAGCAGTTCGAACAAAAATACTCGGACGACATCTCACAAAACTTGGTGCGAACAGAGCCATGCAAGCTACATTTCAACAAACCTGACGCTTAGGAGTTGATCATGAGCATCTATGATGACGAAGAGAACCTCCGATGAACCATCTTTGGCTGCATTGGAGAAGAGGAGGTTAAGGCAAACAGAGGGCACGTGACAACGAGCGGCTACTAATTAGTACGGTGGCCCTTTCAGCTCGCACATGGCAGAGTCTTCTATGAACATAGACTACAGTATCCAATAATCCATACTACATACCACCGGGGAGCCTGCTCAATATGGAGTCAAATCCAAGTCGCGACAGGTATTCCGTATTGTGCCGATATCGCCGTGATGAGCCTTCGTTTCGCGAAGGGCAAGGAATGCAGACTGGCGATGGGAACACGCGATGTTTACCATTCCAGAGCCCTTTCCGATTTTAAATTTTCCTATAAGGCCTTTCGAATCTTGAAATGCCTGCATCCCCATTCTCTCCTTTCCCATACGCTCCTTTAGTCTTGTCGTTCAATCCTGTTTGTCGTCGAGTCTCCAAGGCGTTGTTCGAATACCTTTGCCTTTCAAATTCTGGCACTATTCTTATCCATACTAAGATTTTATCTTCAACTGCCATGAGGTCACAGTACTGGGCCTTCGGGCTCTTTGGTCCCGCAGCAGTGCTCGCTCAATCTAGTCCACAAGTCGCAGTACCGACTATATCCGTTGGCGTCTGTCTATCCGATGGAAGCACAGGTGGGTATGGCATTGGTGGGGGCGGTAATGGTACCAGTGGCAGTGGAGCTAGCGGTCCTGGGTATGCACATTGACCAGAAGTTGTCGTGGCGAGCAAGACTGGAAGCTTATTTGCAGCAGTGGATCTACTGTTGTCGTGACAAGTGTCAGCAGCCCGTACGGAATGTACTCGCAACTCGGCTGGTATGCTGATCCGGCTTCTGGTAACCTGCTAGAAGGAAGCCAAACAACCAGCCCGCAAATGAGCTTAACTTACTGTGCCTCGTTCTGTGGCGGAACTTCTTTTTTCGCGGTAGAAAACGGTAAGTTATACTCTTTTTCTGGTCCCAATATACTGGGTAGATTGCTGTCTACTCAAATTCGTGTATGGTCTTGGAGCTTGCGAGCACTTTTCAATGCCTTCATAGTGCACGTTCTTCTATAGGACGATGCTAATAGAGAGTAGGCGATGTATGTCTTTGCGGCTCCAGTGCACCCACCGGCACAAAGGTTGGGGCGACCGGCTCCTGCACTCCATGCTCAGGTAGCGCTGGAGAATGCTGCGGATCAGACCAAATCGGCATTGTATACACATTGAGTCCCTCATCATCAAGCTCGGCGTCAGTGGATGTCTACACTACTACTGATGCGTCAGGTAATACCATCACCATATCAAGCACGTCTTACAGCCCTTATAATTCGATTCCTGGGTCAAGCACGGTAATTAGCGACACCACTACCGACTCACAAGGGTCGGACATCACGACGGCAACCACCTTGCCTGTTCCACCTCCTTCTACAGGTGTCACCGTTATTACAACGACCGACTCACAAGGATCTACTGTTACGACAACATCCACATCAATCATTAGCAGCCCAGCAGCAGTTCCAACTGGCTTTGCTTGCGGCGATTATTACGCGGACCCTGATGGCGCTGAATATCAAATTTACTGCAGCACTGACTTCCCAGGCAGCGATCTAATTGCAATTCAAGCCGACTCTGCACAAAACTGTCTTTTCGCCTGCAGTGAATATATTTCTGACCCAACTATCCAAAACGGTGATAGCTGTGTTGCTGCGAGTTACAATCCAGGCAATCCAGGCGGCAATTGCTATCTCAAGTATGATGTTACTGACATTAATCCCTACGATGGAGACATCATAAGTGGTAGACTGGTTTCATACCAACCAAGAAATGCTCTGACGACGGTATCTGCCAGCTCTGCCCCCGGTGCAAGTCATGCTTCAGCGGCCTCAACCTTGATTTCAGAAATGCTTTCTAGTACGGCTCTTAGCGGTACAACTACATCTTCATCTGGTGATCTCAGTTCTTCTTCAGATGCCACAACAAGCCCTACTGATTCCTCCACTCCTCTACCTGGGCAAGTCACGACCGATGGGAGTTGTGGTGCGCAAAATGGCAACGCTATCTGCGGCGACTGGTCAACGGGAGGTTGTTGTTCAACACACGGTTACTGTGGAGATACTGCTGATTACTGCGGCACTGGATGCCAGAGTGGACCTTGCACTGGTACTCCTGCAGGAAGTCCAACGAGTGGCGTAGATAGCTCAACTAGTGGCCCATCAGAAAGTTCTTCCGATACCTCAGCAAGCCCTTCTAGTTCCTCTACTGCCCTGCCAGTCACAACCGATGGCACTTGTGGTGGACAATATGGCGACACTGTTTGCGGTGATTTCCCAGCAGGAGCTTGTTGTTCGCTCCATGGCTACTGTGGGAATACTACTGAATACTGCGGCACTGGATGTCAGAATGGACCTTGCGATGGCGCTCCTGCTCTTTCCGGAGCATCGACATCGGCTGCAAGTACGCTTATCGGGGCCTCTTCCCTTTCGAGTACTGATGGGAGTTCACCTGCAACTGCTTCCGCTTTGAGTACTGATGGAAGCTCATCTTCACCTGCTTCTTCATCCAGTACTGACGGCAATCCATCTTCCTCTTTGGGAAGTTCATCTTCCTCAGCTTTGCCTCCTATCTCCACAGGGGTAGTAACAAGAGATGGAACTTGCGGTGCGGGCAACGGCAACACCGTTTGTGGAGATTGGCCAAACGGAGCGTGTTGCTCTCAATATGGGTACTGTGGCAATGACACCGCTCACTGCGGTACTGGTTGCCAAAGTGGATGTAGCGCTGGTGGGGGATCATCTTCATCTTCCGCTTCCAGCACTGATGGAAGTTCTTCTTCTTCATCCGCCACCAGCACTGATGGGATCTCGCCTTCATCATCTTACCCTTCCAGCACTGTTGGAAGTTCATCTTCTTCAGCTTCCCCTCCTATTTCTTCTGGGGGAGTGACAACCGATGGAACTTGCGGTGCAGGCAACGGCAACACTGTTTGTGGTAATTGGCCGAATGGCGCTTGTTGCTCCCAGTACGGCTACTGCGGCAACGATACTGCTCACTGCGGCGCTGGATGTCAAAATGGGCCTTGCAGCACGAGCCCATCTTCATCCTCAAGCTCTGGTACAAATGGATCTTCGTCTTCACTTGCAAGCTCTACTACATCCGGAAGCACAGCCCAGCCAACTACGACCGACGGGACGTGTGGAGCCGGAAACGGCAATACCGTTTGTGGAAACTGGCCAAATGGAGCGTGTTGCTCACAATACGGCTACTGTGGGAATGATACAGCTCATTGCGGTGCTGGATGTCAAAACGGACCCTGTCTAGGTACATCCTCATCCTCCAGCTCGACACCCGTTGGAGGGTCTTCGTCCTCGCTTGCAAGCTTTACTACATCTGCAAGCACAAGTCAGCCAACTACGACCGATGGAAGTTGTGGAGCCGGAAACGGCAATACCGTTTGTGGAAATTGGCCAAATGGAGCGTGTTGCTCACAATATGGCTTCTGTGGAAACGATACGGCTCATTGCGGAGCCGGGTGCCAGAATGGACCTTGCACAGGCTCTTCATCGTCAGGCTCTTCATCGTCAAGCTCTACATCAGCAAGCTCTACGTCAGCAAGCTCTACGTCAGCAAGCTCTACGTCAGCAAGCTCTACGTCAGCAAGCTCTACGTCAGCAAGCTCTACCGGGACTGCTGGCTCAGTGACAACAGATGGAAGTTGCGGTACTCAAAATGGGAACACGGTTTGCGGCAACTTCTACCTGGGAGGTTGTTGTTCGTCCCACGGTTACTGTGGTAATACCACAGCTTACTGTGGCGATGGATGCCAAAGTGGACCTTGCTACCCTGTATCTACCGAGCCAACGATAACCCATGAGCCAGCTTGTCCTGCCGACAACAACACACGCTACTCAGACATCTTTTCGACAACGTATGATGTTCGATGTGGTCTCCAAATCGTCGGCAACAATGGGTATCCCGCGCACGCCGATACCTTCGCCAAGTGTCTCGAGTACTGTGATATCTTAGGTGGCTGCGCTGGAGTCACTTACAATAACGGTGCGGCCTCCACAGATGCCAATTGCTTCCCATACACCAGCTTTTCCGGATACAACAATAACGCTGGCACGAGCTTGTACAGTGGAGTTGCCACCAATGGCCCAACGACTGGTTCCGCTTCCAACATGGTTCTCTGTCCACAGGACAATGGCGCGAATTACACCGACACCTTTGGGAACCAATACCTCATCGGATGTGACTTGAACATTGCTGGATCCGGACCTAACGGGATCAATCTCCGTGGTGCTGTTGCGCCTTCGCTCGATGGGTGCTTGCTGTACTGCAGTATCTATAGCACATGTGCCGCGGTCGATTTCACAGGTTATCCACCTCCGACTAATGCCGCCAACTGCTTCCCTAAGTATACAATCTCGGGCAGTGCTACAACGGCGGCTGGCACACAGTACGCAATAGCGAATTAGGCCGTTTTTTCTTTTTCTTTGGCAGAAATGCCAGTAGGCTTCGTCAATTGTTGGCTATAGTCATGAAAGCTCAACGCGACCTATTACGATATTTTTTGCACCTGTTATTCCGTCCACGAGGTATATTAGTGTAGCTTCTTCATGCTGTTGGCGTCCTTCATAAAGATCTTGATATAGTTCAGATAGTAATGGAAGATTTGGCAGTACTATTTCCCATGTTCAGGGCAAGAACAAACTGTGATTTACCAAGTTCTACTGAACCACAACTGAAGACAATTCCATCAAAACTCCTTCATACCCGCACGTCTATGCAAAGACCCCCGTCACCCTTTCGTAGGCGCAACAACCCGATCAGGAACTTCCGGCTTTACTTCTACCACCACCCTCAGCAGGTCTTCAACCACAGCATCCCCTTTCTTCTCCCCTGCAGCCTTGATGCCCTTCATCTGCTCCTCCGCATCCTTGGCCGCGTCTTCTTCTGCCTTTTTGTTCCCGCTCGTGTGCTGTTCCCCTCACCTATTGTTAGCTACGTGGGCTTCGGAAAGGTATGTGGTTGAAGTGGGAAGGGAGGGAGCAGAACCTCCTTCTCAAACTTCTTGAATTCCTCATCCTTTTGCTTCCGATAGTCTTCTATTTCCTTCTGGGCTTCGTTTCGTGCATCCTTGACTCTCTTCGTTCGATCTGTAGGTGATTCTTAGATCTAGCTTGGGGGGGAGATAGCCATGTTGGGGGAAGTACATTCTCTGGCTTGAGCTTGGTTAGTAATGTTGCGCTACATCATAACGCTGAAGAGAGGGCGGGGGAGAATTGTACCTTTCTGGACAATCTTCTGGGCTTCTCTTTCGGCCTGCGATTGGGGGGTTAGTAGGGGGCATTGGTGAGGGCGGGGGTGGGCCGAACGTCGAGGAGGGTTTGGATGCCTTTGGAGTTTTGGGCGGACTTGGAAGGAGGGTCAGTAGGGAATGGTGGTTTAGAGAAGTTCAAGTATCTACCATCTTGAGCGGGTCCGAGGTTAATCGGGGGCTAGAGAATGGCTGGTTGGAAGCTGTGAGATGCTTTACAGATCTGTCGTGAGGTATGATCTAGAGGTGCATGTCCCGCCAACGCCAAGGGATTTATCGCCGCTACCCGAGGCCCTGGGGTTAATGATTTCCCAACTCTTTCCTGTCATGAACATTTATATTTTTCTATAAGAAGACCTCACCCGAATGTCCCGCGCAGCCAAGCTCACCCTCGCCGGGACCTCTCTAATGGCTGCTGGCACTATCGTTTTCGTTCATTACGCTCAGCAGTCCGAGAAAGCTGTAAGTCCCTGCCTTGCCCCAGAAAAGAATGCAAAACACATCTTCCTACCCATCCCGCTGTCATGGTCAGAAGCTGATAAATTTCGACTTGAAGGCAATGCACGCAGGCGTGGTACGAGATATCGAGCAGCAAAGGGTCAAGAAAGAGCGGCAGGCGGATTTTGAGATGCAGAAGGCACTGGAGGAAGAGTACAGAAAGGTTCAGAGCGTGCATAATGGGGCTGGTGAAGGGAAGGGAGGGAGTGGATGATTTATCGATCTCAAACTGCATTGGGGACTTCGATGGGTCTATGAAGAACGCCATTACAGAGGCGGGCCCCGACTGTGCTCGTAAGGCATTCGATCCTCGAGATAACTTGTAAAAGGGAAGACCAAGCAATGCGTCACCGCTCTCCGAGATACTTGTACAACGAGAACGACCAGCTTCGGAGGCTGCTCTTTTCGGAGAGCAACATCTGGCTATCACGACCCTTTCAGCCGACCAAAGAAACCCTCCAAGACCCTTTGTAGGAAATCCACCCGGCGCCCAAATCTGTCGCATCTTATAGTTCCTCTTTACTATTCGACATGACCTTCGATCATGCTCAAGCCATGATGACATGCCAGTAAGATTTATGGCCTCCTACTCTTCAAGGGGCAAGTATCAGTGGCATGGAAAACAGAGCTTGACATTGTTGCTTTCAAGTGCATGGATATGTACAGTGACGTGGGGATTGATTCTATTGGACGTATCATGTGATGGAAGATCCCAAGCGTCTATCGAAGTGGTAGAATAATGATTGAAAGCTTCAATATCCATTGAAGGTGGCTGGGCCTATCACGCTTCTTGTGAAGCTAAAACGGTCAGGCACGGGTCACTGGCAACCACGACTTTGATCGTCATGCTCTCCCACTCTATATGTAGACTCACCAGGTGGCAAGTGCACGTTGAGGCGACATCACTCCGTCTTGTCCATGTTGCAACACAGTGAAGTTAGCGGTTCACGGCAAGATTCATAGCATGGCGCATTCCGCGGTACCTCCTCTCGATTCACCATTACTGCAATCTCTCCATGGAATGCAGCAGGATATGGCCCAATCACGCTGCTGCTGTGGCCGCTCTGAGTGCGCATATCTGCGACATAACCACGCAGCCATGGAGGGGCTTGAGAAGGATCTCCGTAGTGCGGCGCAGATTGGTCAAGTAGGTGAATCCTTCGATCGAAACTTGGGAGCACGCAGCACCAATCCCGCTGTTGCATATTGTTCTTGAGCGCCAGACTCAAGTTCAATTATGGGACCAGATAACTCGCTGACTTTTGCCCTTCAGGCGTTGCTTGAGCGTCATGAAACTTACATGGCAGAGGCAGAGAAGGAGCGTCGCAAGATGGCAGCCAGTATCGATGAGCTCGAGATGGACAAAAGAGAGTTGGAAGCTTCGAACGCAAGGACAATAGAAGAGAATAGGAACTTACTGGACCAACTCGAAGACCTGAACAATAACGTCTATAACTCGGACGCCCACATTAGGTCACTCAATGCAACACTTCAATCTACGCGCAAAGAGATAGAAAGGTTAATGATGCTTGCTGCACAAACACAACAGCTTGAGGCACAAATTTTGGCTATGGAATCGGAACAAGCCAGTCTGCAGGAGCAGCTGGCGTCCACGGAAGAGGAAGAGCGATCTGCTGTGCATCGGTGGAAGAACGCTGAGCGTACCATTAATAATCTGCATGAGCAGATCGACAGGATTGAAAGAGAAGCACGCGATGAGCAAGAAAGGCATGCGGAAGTTCTGGGTCGGTTGGAAAGGCGTAGAGCTACGGAGAGAGAGCTAGAAAGAGCAGAGGGACATGTGAAGGGGGCGGCGGCAGCAACAACACTTGGGAAGGACAGTGGTGGCAGCACTGTTGTCTCGCACTTCGTCAAGGACATCTTGCAAGACAATGCCAACCTGCAGTCGGGCATTGTCGAACTGCAAGAGATATTAATGGGGTCGAACCAGGAGGTTGAGAATCTTCGAGAGCAAATAATGCTTCACCAGCCGATACGATCAGATCAAGATGATGATATTACGAAAGCTATGCCGGAGGGCGAGGTATTGAAATCTTCGACCACCGAAGCATTACCAGAACTCCATGTCCATCATCACTACCATGCGGCTACCAAGGAAACCACTCCTAGGGAAAGATCATCCGGAACTCGAAGGCCTAAGAAGAAACGGAATGTCTTAATATCGGGATACGCCACGCCCTCATCTGGTTCGCAAACTCCTCGCACTCCCAGCGCATATGGTTTGCGAGTTGCACCACCTCCCTCTGCCGCCGCTATATTATCCCAGACATCTGTCAGCGTTCCATCACCGCCTCAGCCCCGATTCGCACATCGATGGTCCTCACAATCTTCTCAGACCTGGTCATCAAATGCGCCGTCCTCGGTACCTAGTTCTCCGCAATCCACGGCCATGTTCGATGCAGATGTATCAATTGCTTCGACAAGACCTACAAGTCCCGAGCCTATGAGTCCTGACTTGTCGCCGTATTTGTCGCAGCACAGAAAAGGGAATTCGGATTTTTCGTTTCGAAGCCTTTCGACCTCTGTCCCGCAAGGAAGACCAAACGCACCTCAAAGGATGTCTAGCGTTTTTCAAGATCCAGCAGGACACAACGATAATAACCCAGCACACATTGCAAGTCCCAACATCACTCATTCCGACAACGACACAATTCAAGAAGAGCCCGAGAACGACGCTCTCCCACCAAATACCAACGATATCTACTCCCTCATGCAACCCTTCCGCCCGCGCCTACACAGGTCCGCCTCCCACGAAAGTATTCTCTCCATCTCCGCCCTCGCCCTCGCTTCCACCCACACCCATCCCCCACAATTCCGCCACCCCTCAGGCCCAACCCCCTGCCACCCCTTCCCCATCTCCACCACCTCCACCACCCCCATAACCAGCTCCACCCCTTTCCTCGCGCGCGCCTCCTTCCGCCCCCAATCCCACCTAAACCCCTCAAACCGCCTCCCCTCCCGCCCTCCCTCCGCCGCCACGTCAGCGTTAGCCCAAACCGCCACCCTGGGCAGGAATTCGCTGGGGAAGCGCGTGGGCGGCTGGGTGTGGGGGAATTGGGGCGTTGCACCTGTGGCTTCGGTGGGGGGTTCAAGGGAGAAGGCTGCAGAGGGGGAGCAGAAGGCGATGATAGTGCCCAGACCGCCCGGAGTAAATCAGACGGGCTCATTAAGGCATTTGAGACGGGAGGCGCGGGGGGAGAGTCAGGTTGAGGTGGGCAGTGTGGATGAGGGGTTGTTGAGGGAGATGTTGGGGGAGGGGTGATTCCTGTAGGGGAATCATAAAGACGTTTGCATTCTTCAGCGATTTTTTTTGGGAGGACTTTTGTATGCGGTGATACCCGTGGCTTTTGGTAGGAGTATGTCGGTAGTGTGAGGGATATGGGGGGGCAGGGGTTGGTTGTATATAGCTCGCCTTCTTGAAAGCATGATGATGGGATTTAGACTTTGGTTTGTTCGTTTGTGAGTGCCTACTTCCGCCGTGTCTATCGTAGCAAGAGGCTGGGGTTCAGGATTCGATGGTCTGTGATAGATACCCTTTGAACCACCGCCATATGTTCTAAAACTTACATCCAGAAATGTCCTTGTTCTTCGGGAATACATGGCTCCTTAAAGGGTGTAGAGAACGGATGAATTAGATAAATAATCGAACGTTCGGGTCATCTACTAGAAGACTAAGTGGCAGAGTCAAGAGTTATTCTATCTGTTTCACATGTGTTTGGGGGATGTCCTTCGTCTCGCAAGGTTCGAATACGAAGTCGTGGGTGATCTTAGTATGTGAAAGAAGCAGTGGAGTAATTGGCCTTGTAAAAATTCTCGAAAAGCGTGATATTATTGTTTATTTTAGTTTCTGTTTTCTCTATCTGAATGTATCACGTAACAACGGTTTTGGGCCTGTTCAAAGGCATGCGTACAAGCTACCATGTTCCCACTAAATAAAATGCATGCCCTAATACTGGGCTAATTAGGAGCCCTGAATACGACTCCGCTCTAGATTTAGGAAATCGTCTTTGTAAATTGGCCGTAAAAGGTTCCGAGTCCCTCTCCACCATCTCTTTTTCATTAAAAAGAAGGTTCTCATACCCAGGCTAGGAAAGTGACCACAGGCACAGCCTTAGCCACCTTCGGTACCTGCAACCTTTGTGAAATGTCGACTGATGTCCTGGGGATCTGGCTCATGTGGGCTCTCAATTCTGCGGCGGGTACGCCCTCTTTCCACTTCGTCAATTCGATTCTCTTCATGATCAATTCCGTGAGGATGACTGTCGTGCCTGGCGTTTATCCAGGTGGATTCTCGGCGTTTGAACGCCTCGAGGGAAGGAAGCGCTGATTCTGAAAAGCCTCGGCGGAAGGGCATCTCTGACGGGGTTAGTGGTGCTGATGAATATAATTTCGAGCCATGTCCCTCTCTCCAAGTATCTAGGGACGGATCGTTGTCGGTACCGTATCGATCTTCGGCTTCGTCCGCTCCTTCTCCGATCGTAGGCTCAACATGTTGATCTAGCTTAAGTGCTGGTGCAGATTTCCGTCTAGCCAGTTTTTCTGATGCACCGAATCTATAGCCCGGCTTTCCGAGGTATGACAATGTATTTGGGAAGACTCCCTTGTCGAGATCAGAGATTTCACTGCTGGATAACGGACCAGCCACCATGATATCGTACTCATTAAGTAGTACACCAACATAGGCGATCTGCCAACGTTCTTCAAGTAGCGTAAATATGTATGCCATGGTCTCCGCCGCTAAGATGGTGTAGGATTGCATATTCCATCGACATGACATGAGCCAGAATCCGATACCTTCGCGCTTGTCGACTAATGTCGGCATAAGCAATCGGGATACTCCATAGTGCATCTCCTTCAGACTAGGAGAACTGCCGGTAATGTCGGCCCAACATCCGTATATTTCCTCGGCTATAAATTCGCACCTTCTGTATGTTCGACCATTTGGAGAGACTGGGTGCATCGACATTTCAGAACCATATTTTGGGATCCAGGTGTATGAACCGCCATGAGGATCGCTTGCAGATGGCATGATGGAATGACAGACAAGGATGTGTGTCCTCCTGTTACGACGGTCTTGTTAGATGTTGTACGATAGGAAATATCTGTTATCTGGACACTTTTCTTTTGAGATCTGGTAGATGAGCATGAACAGTGAGCCGCGTAAACCGTGGGTTCTTAATTGATATCATACGAATTCTTAGAACGGCTAGGAACGACTCATACATCAGTCTAAATCATATCACTCAAATAAAGTGAATAATTCACAGCCTCAAAAGAGAGAGTCGTGGCAGTCACAATGGAGGAACTATTTTGACTATAAACGAAACGTGTGAATTTTGTCCAAACAACCCCCTATGTTGCGAAGGGGTCTGTCTTCTCATCTGACCTTGTGATCAAGTATATATGTATGGGGGTGGATGTAGGGAAGAAGAAACCAAGTTGGTCTTTGCGTTCAGGCAACAGTACATCGAGACGGTCAAGAGTGAATTGATTGATGTCTGCAATGGTAAGCTACAGGAGCACAAGGTCGATGGGTACCGTTTTGCAAACAGACCACAGGCTCTAGTAAACGCTTCCAGTGTCAATTCGTTACGTACTGTAGTTGATATGAGAGCTTTGATGCCAGCATAGCGATCGAAAAGGTCGCGAAGAGTGGCTACAAGTGACGGCACTGAGCCAACATCGTAAGTCTGTAACATTGATTAGCCTCTAAAGTCGACGAAAAACTTGGGTTTAATCACACAAGCTAGACAGAATTATATCCAAGTAACGCTCGGCCTTTTTCTGATAGAATATTGAAGAGATGAATAATATCGAAACAATCAGCCGGAGAACAAATGGCAGAACTACTCTTTTAAAGATTTCGGCTTACCACATCCGCGCCGAGGACCACATCGAAAGTCCGAGTCTCCTGAACAATATCCAGCACGCCACCGACCAAAGTGTGTCCCCACAGAAAGGTAGCTGTGTGGATCGATTCGCCAATATCGAGGCCATTCAGGAACAGATTTGTCTGGAGATCAGTAACGACTTCTCCGCTTCCATCAGTGGCAAGCACGTAGCGAACACCGAGATGCTTCGCACACAGAATGGATAGAAAGCCAGTCCCAGCACCTAACTCGAGGACATGATTTCCTCGAATTAGATGTTGCCCTTCGGCAGAACATAAATAAGTACCAAGGAAGAGTGCGGCTTCCCAAGTACGAAATCCAGTAGTCCCAGATGATGCCAACAGAGAACCGGCCTCGAGCAATGTGACTGCTGGAACACACAAAGCAAGGGTAGGTGCTGAATAAGTAATATAAGATTTCTGCGTTGCTGCTTCGCTTTCTGATGTGAATGATTGGGTCAAAAGCACGGCAAGACAGTTTGTGAGTTCGTCTGAGATCTCCTGAATGCATTAGAGAGTGCTGAAGTCAGTCTTTATACATATTCTGCGGGAGCGTAAACGAAAACGAGTTAGTGCGTGGCAATAAATCACCAAATACCAAGGAAATGGAGTAAGGAAAGCCTACATCCTCCTCCGGATCTACGATTGCTTGCTCTATGGCAGCGACAAGCTTTTTGAGGACTCGATACTTGTGACGGTCTGGTGGAGGGAAAGGAAGATTGGCTTCATTGAACATAGAATCATATATTCGTGCCTGAAGACCTGGTAATCTTAAAGATTCAATGCTAGGGATAGCAAGCTCGTTAGGATCAATCAACTGTAGATATTGTCTGCGAAGCAGCTCAACCTGCCAAGTTGTTTCGGCAGCTACTGGATCTGTTGTGGACGCCATTTTCACTTCAACAAAGGCACAACCAACGGCTATTCAAAGGACATATTTATGCTGGATAGTTGGTGATCTTGTAATATTGAAGCATGAAGTTCGGTGTTGAAGAAATCGAGCGTTGCTGTTTCGAGACTAGCTTGGGGCACAAACCCGTCCCACGCAAAATTGACGACAACGACCGCCAGAACCCCAATTTCGATACCACCAGGATCTGAATCTCTGTCAGTCGCACACCGTTATCACTCGCTCTACCCCTTTATACTGACAGTATACCATAGTCCGCAAATATGGCAGACCGGGAGCAGCCAGTAACACTGCGCACGCGCAAGTTCATCCGAAATTCCCTTCTCGGTCGAAAACAAATGGTCGTGTGAGTATTGTCCTGTCTCCAACGACTTGCAGGAAGCGTATTCACATCGGACGGACCTTTACTGATACCATCTCCTATAGCGATGTCCTCCATCCCAACCGCGCCAACGTCTCCAAGGACGAGCTCCGCCAGAAACTCGCAGAACTCTACAAAGCCAACAAAGACCAAGTCTCCTGCTTCGGCTTCAGGACACAGTACGGTGGAGGAAAGAGCACTGGATTTGCGCTCATCTACGATTCGCATGAGGTCATGAAAAAGTTCGAGCCGCATTACCGACTAGTGAGATATGGGGCTGCGACGAAGATAGAGAAGGCGTCTCGACAACAACGTATGTGTTTTCTGGGATTTGGCTATGCGTCTTGGTGTCGAAAGTGCGAAATGCTGATGGCGTGCTCTCTATAGGCAAGCAACGCAAAAACCGAGCCAAGACAGTCCGGGGTACGGCAAAGACGAAGGGAGCGTCAAAGGACAAGAAGAAGTAAAGGATTGGTCTTTGCGGTTGGTTCTTGTGTTGGGATAGATGGACGGGTGTGGAAAATGCATTTCTGTATCTTCACTCGATGTAGTCGCATTCTGTGGCGCTTAGGGGAATCAGAATGACATCAAACACCGCTCCAGACTTCTCTTTGCATCGCACTTGGAAACTCATGGTCTTGATGAGTCTACGAGCCCACTAACAGAAGGTTTCGGCAAATGTGTTCGTATTTTGTATCACTAGAAGGATGGTACTGGCTGCCACACAAAACTCCGTCAAAGTCAAAGTCGAGCTGTATAGCGTATCCGTACTTGTGGTTCTTCTGCATGTCTTCATAAAACCTCCGCGATATCAGGGACACTTTAGTCTTCCCGTTCACGCCTTTCGCATACTACCCAAGTAGCCATTCGAGCGTCAAAATGCTGACAATGCATTGAAGCCTCCCGTCACTATCTGGCCGTACCTTATACTCAAGAAGAGCACCGCTTGTGTCATACTATGAGGTTCATGATCGATCAGCTCACAGCTTTAGGAATCAAGTAAGGTCATCTTGGAGTTGAAAGCAGCATGCCGCAATTGAGACGGCTTTTTGCCTCGGAGAATATTAAGAGAAGGTTGGGCTGGTAATTGTACAAGTCGGAGACTGAACTGGCAGGTAATCTTAGAGCTTGAGAATGCCTGTTTCCTCACGGATGCATGACCAAAGTGCGCATTCGCAGCGGTGAGTCCTTGATACGGGAATTCAAATTGCAGCCAACAGTGTGAAGCTCATAGCGCTGATGCTAGGAACAGCCAGGTAACAAGACAGATATTCCGAACCGTAATATGTTCATCTAATAGTACAGCTATCAGAGGAATTCTTGAGGGTAGAATGAGCGACAAGTTCCTACGTATAAGAACGTTTTGCATCGGGACATCTTAAATCAGTATAAATGCACCTCGAAAACCTGAGAACGCCAGCATTCTTCTAACCATCAATGCGGACTCCTTGCTTTTGACATAAGGAGCGGCTTATTGTTGCTGAAAACTGTCGACGAGCGAACGAAGAAAAACGCGCGAAACAATGTGTCCATGCCAGTCTATAACCCCTTGTCAAATCCGAAAGCCTACGGAGTATTGTAGTCTCGACCGCGGTAAACGAGAAACCTAGAAACGCCTGATACTACTCGAGATAGAAGCTCTATGTGGACCGTGCAAACCTGTGTCAATGGAATCGGTACGGAGCGTATCGAATGCATTTGCATGCTGCGGTTGTGGTTGACGCAGCCGAGTGTACTGGTCGCCGTTTACGAGAGAACCTTCAGAAGCCATCGAATCACCAAGAGACCCGCTCTTCGTACCACCGCAGATACTGTAGCTGTAGAGACTTGATGAAGAACTGTGACTAGGTAGCATATCTTCACTGGAAAATCCATTGTGGAAAGCCGAATCTGTAAGGCCCATGTGATTCTCCATCGATGCCGAAGATGTGGGTAAATTGATTGCAGAGTCATACTCAGACGCCCGGGCTGTCGTGAGAGATGAAGAGGGGCTGCGTGACAGAGGAATGTATCCGTAAGGAGCAGCGTCTTGGGAGCCTCGTGGCGATGCAGAGGGTTTGTTATTGGAAGGCACTGTAGTGCTGACTGTGCTAACAGATGTAGAGCTGCTTGAAGCTGGACCGATGCTTGATGCGCCGCTTATGGAACCCCAGGGAGCAGTGGATTTGTAATTGAGGTTAGGCGGGATGCCAAGCGGACTGGTATCTCCAAGCGTCCCTTGATTGAGGCTATTCGTGCCGATTAGCGACGGCCTTTTTGTATTAGGATTGGGCAGTGTTCTGTCAACACTGGAAGGCGGTAAAGACCCTGCTAGAGCTGACATCCTGGGGAACAACGAATTCCCCTCCGTCGCCACATTGTTGAGGGCAGATGAACTCGTGTGAGGGAAGCCCAATTGCCCATATCTTAATGATGATTCGGGATCCAAGCTCGAGCCATTATAGGAAGATCTGCTGCTCGGAGTTATCGGTGTCCAGGTCCTTCCAGTGTCTGGAGCAGCGAAGCTCGTAGGCGGAACTTGAGCTTCTTGAAGAGATCCAGGGTACTGTATCGGTTGCATACTATAAAATGGGTCACAAAGATCATCATTGAAAGTTCCTCCGTAGATTGAGGTAGAAGCTTGCCGAGCTGGCCCGGTTGTATAGGGTGAAATTGACGGCCCACCAAAAGAAGGCATGCGCGAAGGGTGAGCTGAGCCAGCGTAAGAGACGGCGGGCATCATCCCTGATGTAATTTGGCCTAAGCTACTACCATGCTGGGAGGCTCCTGAAGTGGAGCTCACAGAGTTGGAAGCCTGGCCATAGGTCCAAGTAACAGGTATCGCCGGAGGTGCATAAACGGCTGTCGTTGAATTGACCTGTTTTATGCATTGTGTCAACGATTGGTCTAGCTAGTCAGATATGAACTTTACCCTCAAAAATTGGCAAGCTGAACTGTCACTTCCGGCATTCTTGCAATTCTGACAGCCTTGTCCGTGGCCTAGGTCTCCACTGCATTTTATTTTCCTTTTACGGCATCGTGAGCACTAAAGAGCCACTAAGTCAGCTGAAACGATCTTGAGGCGTATGTTACAGCCAGCCATCAAGTCAGACTTACTGCTAGAGCTATTCGGCGCCGTGTCGGATTCCCACCCTTCTCAGAGTCTGATTCTTGGACAGGACTGCTCTCGTTGGTGTTATGACCCATGCGGAAAGTTTGGGTGTCTTCGTGGGACGATCGAGAGACTGTATTGGTAAATGAACGGTTTGGACGTCTGAAGTCAACTTTGTTTTGACTCCCATAATACTGCCGGTTCATTATTCGAGGTGTCCAGCAGTGCACTGGAGACCGGTCACACAAGTATCAGGCAAGGCGTATAGAATACGAAAAAACTTCAATCCTGGGGCAATCCCAACAAGCTGCAATTGCTCCCCAATGTTGATCGGTCCAGATCGTCTGTGAGCAGGGACAAGTTGTTTAGGATAGTCTTGCGACTGCGGCCCAGCAAGAAATAGAAGTCAGGCAAAGGGCTAGAGTTGACGTGATCCTATAAGTATAGAAGAATGTCTACCTTCTTCAATCCAATTGCGAGCATGACAAGCTTGCTCGATTGCCATCAGAGAAAAGGTGCTTGCTTGTTGCCACGTCTGGTCCTAGGAGATACGACCTATCATTACCTTGGAGCTTTCTATACCCGTAGCTCAATATCCTTATCCAAAAGGACTAGCATCGTAGGTATTTTCTTTCAAGAGCTGCCGATGGCTGCACCTAGGGGCATGCAAAACCGGGAAGTTGCAGCGCCTAAATCAGCGGGGCTTAAGGACGAAATAACGTCCATTTGCAACATGCACGCAAATTGCCACATGCAGGAAAGATATCGATCGAAGTGGAACGTGATACAGCATGATAACGTCTTTGAGCGAATTCTGAGTATAATTCTTATTAACGCTCGCAGACATAAGGATTTGAAGGCGGCAGGGGAGAAATAGCTTCGAGCGACGAACAGAGCATAGGTGAGACGATCTTATTCGATGATTCGATCTGAGCTGGAACAAACAAAGCCTTGCACGTATCTTCAGACATAGCCTTAGGCAGATGTACGGGTAGCTTGCCGAACCTGAATGTTTGATCAGTAATTTTACTGCCTTTATGAAATGCAGAGGCCGTCTGGGCGAGGAATGTTTGGGCGCCTTATTAGCGATTGCTAGATGGCAAACATTGCCAAACGTCGCATTTCCGCCCTAGTTTCTTTTGTAATAACTACAGCGAAGGAGACGTTGCGAAGAACAACACAGTAGTTGTAAAAAACACAAGAAATATGATACACTCCCCATCTTACAAATCTGTAGTAGAAAACGGGTACTGCAATTGAATGCGGAAATTTGGCCTTCCATGTCACACAAGAGTAGGACTACTCCTGTTTCGAGGGGTTGCACACAGCTGCAGATTGTTCTCAAATCAACCAAGGCTGGTATCTGATACGCTGTCAGGCATGCATTGCGCTATCCACCTAGCTAGACGGATATCCCCCAGAATCGGAGCATGTGTTGCAAGCCACACAACATCTACATGATCTAATGATGGCAATTTAGACCCGTCAGGGAGACTGGTAGATAGAAGATGACACATCTCTGGGATAGACTGAAGGAGCCCTTCGTTGAGAGTTCCGTCACAGTTTAGTGAGCTCAGAGGGACATGAAAGAGAGGACATATGCAAATCTAACTCGCACAAGAAAACCTTCCCATTCGGGTCATTGGGTCCAGTTGATGCAACTTAACAAGGGTGCTGTGTTGACACTCAGCCTGAAGCCTCACAGGTCTGCGTACAGCCGTGAAAATAAAATAACTCGACCTGCGGCAATAAGAAAAATATCTCTGAAGCTCCTTGGAAGCTAATTTAATTGAAGGGCTGAACGGCGGAAATTATACGCATGTTTAGAACACCACCACGATCTTGCATCAGCATGTAAAGCATCTGCGCGCCGTGAGCTTGATAGCTCAGATCTACAGCTACGTATATATGCCGCTGCCCAATTGGACGAAGAGTGTTAAATCAACATAAAGCAGGCGTTTCGGAAAGGCCCGACTGGAAGATATTTCTTGACCTATCACGTAAGTCTGCCAACCGATTCGTCAGGTTTGGTTCCTGAGCTCCAATAATTTGTGGGCAGCCTGTGTGATTCTGATAGAGTTGACGGCGGGTAGTTACCTACAGCTGTTGCGGACAATCACCGTGCCTCCCGCACCCGTGCTGGTTGCTCCCGTCAGTAACAGTGTGTCAGTGGAAGGCACCAAACCAATTGCATGCGTAAGGTCCCAGGATTTAGTGTGCCATCCTATGCAGTGCTGCATTTGACTCTGGGGGCAGTCTTTACACGTGGAGATGGATTGGTTTACACCAGCGGTGTGAAATTACAACGGTCTTTCTCCGGGTTTAAAGCAACATGATAGATGGTTTTCTAGTGTCATTTATAGCGCTTGACGGCAGGCTTTCGGCGCAGCTTCTCTATACCGATGAGCTTCTTGGAGAGAAGATGCGCAGGTATTCGAGGACGGACTGTGAGAGCTTCAGCGACTGTCGAGCAGCAGAATTAGGGATCAGCGTCATTATACTAGTGATGCTTGAATACACCAGTATTAACAGCGAGTGACCATGAGTTTGGACAAGTTTTCTCAAAAGTAAGGTGGCTTAAAGGTTGTGTCCTCTATCGTACAGTTAAAGGATTCAAAGATATGAAGCCAGTCTAACGGTATTCGGTCTTAGCGTATGACAACGTCCTTCTTTGACGAACTATGGAGTGCTTATTTCCTACAAACCTATGAAGCATGGTGATAGACGAAAGGGTGCTTGCTCCTGCAACTCACTGAGAGATGCAACGAACCATATAACATTACAGTACAATCTATTGCAGACTTGCCCTCACTGGAGGTACGCCAAATCTCTACTCCAGGAATGGCCGCTGTAGACAAGGAGATAGATGACCTCATCGGGGACGGAAAACAAGCTAGCAACGAGAACTGGGTCCAAGATGAGAAGCCAGACCATGACGGAGTTTTTGAGGAGGTGGATGGAAACGCTGAGGAGGAAGCCCAGGAAAAGCTACGGAGAGAGAGAGAGGCGATGGCTCAGGCACTGACATTAGAGATCGTAGGTGACCTACCTTTCGCTGAGGTTAAACCGCCCGAGAATGTTCTCTTTGTTTGCAAGCTGAATCCTGTAACAGAAGGTTAGGTGAGTGCGCCCTGCCATTTCAACTAGCGGCGTTACTGACCATCCTACGATCTAGATGAAGATCTGGACCTTATTTTCTCTCGATTTGGAAAGATAGTATCTTGTGAAGTCATTCGAGACAAGCGGACTCGTGATAGTTTGCAATATGCATTCATTGAGTTCGAAAACCAAAAGGACTGTGAACAAGCATACTTCAAAATGCAAGGGGTGTTGATAGATGATCATCGCATCCATGTTGATTTCTCACAAAGCGTATGCTAGTGCTATCTTTTGTAATTGGAGATCTTACTGAACGTCCCAACAGGTCTCTCGACTTTCAGATACTTGGCGAAATGCCACAAACTCGAAACGTGCAGCGCAAGGCGGTGGCTTTGGCGGTATATCAAATCTTGAGAAGAAACGACAATACAGAGCGGTAGATGCGAAAGGTGACGCCCGAGTTAGACGATCTAATGGATATGATATGGTGTTCCACAAGGACGATATTCGGCATGGACGGGATAGGACATCAGATCGAGAGCACGCATCTCGCTATCATTCTAGGAGTCAAAGCCCCCAGAGAAGACATCACCAAGAGCGCACATCACAGTCAAGGTACGATCGACGGAGAAGAAGCGGCAGCAAAGATCGACGGAGAGAAGACTACGATGAGCACAGCAGAAGGTGATAGTAGCTTGTTCCGGGGCCGCTCGTTTGTCACTCAACATACGGGGTCGTGGATGTTCATCATTTGCGGGCGTATTTAATCTATTGGCAAGGCGTTTCAGGGGGGAGCTGAAATCGGACGTGATGTCTCCACTGCTACGATGAGGCTGCCAGTCTGTATCTACTACTATCAATCAAGAACCCATTCATTATGGTTATAGAACAAACACCCATAAAGGTACCTTTAAGGTCCTATGTGGCCCCGATTTGTGCCATTGTTGATGAGTAGCTCTAGTAGCTATCGTATTCTTACACGTTATACTTAGCTATCCCCAACATTCGCCCACCAAGGTAAGTACCAGGTCCGTACCCTAATTTACCCATGCAAGGCGTAAGGCTTAGCGAGAAACATGAAACAGCTAGGGTATCTTGAACAAAGAACCAGAGCGTTCTATCAAGTGTCAGCTTTAATGAAGACTACCTAACCACCCCCTCACCATTAGCTCGTGGAGACTCATAACATCGTTGTCAGTGCCCTCCAATATGGCAGCAACTGTCAGCAGAATCCTAGAAAAGCTCAACATCACCTCGAAAGAAGAAGGTGTCCTGCCCAAAGAGCCTACCGATCAAGAGCTGAAAGAGTTGCGTGAGAAATATACAAAGGCAAATCAGGAGCATGTCTTTGCCTTCTACGATGGACTTAGCTCTGCTGATAAGGCCGGCCTCTATGACCAATTGCTGTCTATCAACCCCAATTATATCAATGAAATCACTAACAAGGCCTTGCATCCTGTCAAGAGCTCTGGCCAGGAGGTAGAGAACAAGCTCGAGCCTCTCCCTGAGTCGGCAATTGCTTCCATGCTTGACTCGAACACAGAGGACATAGAGTCATGGTACTCTTCGGGTCTAGACCTAGTGGCTAAGGGACAAGTAGCTGTTGTGCTGATGGCAGGAGGGCAAGGCACAAGACTGGGCAGCCCCGCGCCTAAAGGGTGCTTCAACATTGGTCTGCCAAGTCAGAAGTCACTTTTCCAAATACAGGCGGAGAGGATCTGGAAGGTCCAGCAGTTGGCGGAGAAGAAGTCCCGGAAAAAGAACATGGTGATCCCTTGGTATGTCATGACAAGCGGACCCACGAGACAGCCGACAGAACGTTTTTTCCAGGAGCACGACTACTTTGGGCTGTGCAAAGATGACGTACTCATCTTTGAGCAAGGTGTCTTGCCATGTATCTCGAGTGAGGGTAAGATTCTACTTGATAGCAAGGATAAGGTGCACCTGCCTACATCGCAGTAAGCCTGCATAGGTTGACATTTGCCTACAGGTAGCCGTTGCTCCTGATGGGAATGGCGGAATATACCAAGCGCTTTTGACATCTAACGTGCGAACTGATATGCGTAAACGTGGAATACAACATATACACGCTTACTGTGTTGATAATTGCCTCGTAAAGGTCGCAGATCCTGTATTCCTGGGCTTTGCTGCGTCGAAAGGTGTCGATATAGCCACAAAGGTCGTTAGGAAACGAAGTGCAAAAGAGTCCGTTGGCCTGATTTTACTCAAGAATGGGAAGCCGGACGTGGTTGAGTACTCTGAGATCGATGCTGCCACGGCCGAGGCTAAGGATCCTAAGCAGCCGGACGTCCTGAAATTTCGGGCTGCGAATATTGTAAATCACTATTATTCGTTTTCTTTCCTTGAAACGATCGAAGATTGGGTGCACCGTCTTCCGCACCACATAGCTCGGAAGAAAATATCTTACATCGATACAGAGAAAGGAGAGACCATCAAACCTGAGAAGCCAAACGGGATCAAACTCGAGCTGTTTGTTTTTGATGTCTTCCCAATGCTCGAGCTTGACAAGTTTGCTTCGATGGAAGTGAGGCGTGAAGATGAGTTCTCACCTCTAAAGAATGCCAAAGGCACCGGCGAGGATGACCCAGACACAAGCAAGCAAGATATCCTAGACCAAGGTAAGAGATGGATTGAAAGCTGCGGCGGGACTGTTGTGAGCGAAAGCGCACCCGAAGAAACGGGAGTCGAAGTATCACCCTTGATTAGCTATGTATGTTCCACCGTGTCTCGTATCTGCCATTGATGTGGCTGACGCTATTTATAGGGTGGTGAAGGCCTTGATTTTCTCAGAGGAAAGACCATCAAAGCACCTGCTGTTATCGAGACGGAGGAGCAAAAGCGATAGATGATAAATGTGCATGTTCTGGGGGGTAGCGGACTTTTCAAAACCATCTTGCAACTACGCGAGGAATCCATTGCTGTGCAACGACTCGACGATAGTCTCTAATAACACGTCGATAAAGCTATTGAAAGCTACCAATAACATTACCATATCACCCCAAGCTACAAATACTCTATGTAGAAGAAGTGTAAGGTAACCGTGACCTCTGGACAACCGAGGGAAGCCTCCTAGTTAACCCCGGCCGAGGTCAACCCATCATACCAAATCCAGTAAAGCGCCGACAGACCCCTGCCGGATGAAAACCATGCCACATCAATTCTTTTTCTCCTCCGTGCTTCACAATTGGGATCAGTGTGTGCCAAGTCAATCGGGTTGAAAGTGTATAGCGGTTTTCGTTTCGGAGGGAAGGAAAGGCTGCGCTGTTGAGGGAAGGAGATTTGCTACGTATACTGCCCACGACTGTCATGTTCAGCGACCATTATATCCCGGGCGAATGTGTAGAGCAAGAGTGAGTGCTGACCATTGGTAGTGTCTTAGGAAGTACATTGGCAGTACGAGATCGTCGAAGGTACGACTCTCATGATGTCCAGAAGTTTCCGTCCTTACCCTCGGGCATTTACACGTCACATTCTATGGGGCTGTGACACCGTACACAAATCATTCATCTACCATCCAATGGACTCCGCTACCTTGAGATCAGGCAGCCGCCTCTTCAGCATCTGATTTTCTGATAGCGGTGTTGCAGGAATCCACGACAAAAACCCGAGCATGTCATCACTATCGCGCCGAGCTTGCTACAAATGTGGAAATGTTGGGCATTATGCTGGTCAGCTGCACTGCTTATTGACGATGCCCGGCATTGACGCTGACCGATCCCAGAGGTATGTACGTCCTCGGAGCGACTATGCTATAATTGTAAGTCACTGCATCTGTATCATGTTGGACGGCTATGACTGATCCTCATCTATAGGCAAACAACCCGGTAAGGATATATCAGATTATGGTGAAACGATATTTACGGACGACGCTGACAATCCGTAGGCCATGAGTCCAACGGCTGCCCGCTTCCACGAACTACCGACAGTAGGTGTCGATCGATGAATCAAGGCTTTGTGGGGTATACGGCACTAACTATATGCCATAGCTAAGCAGTGTTACCATTGTCAAGGCCTTGGTCATGTCCAAGCTGATTGCCCGACTCTGCGCATAAGTGGAGCTGGAACTGGGGGCCGTTGCTACTCTTGTGGCCAACCGGGTCATCTGGCTGTAAGAGTTCTCGAGTTACCCGTCAAGACCCTGCTGACATAGCCTAAAGCGCTCTTGCCCAAGCGCCGGCTTCCAAGGTGCACCTGGTTTTGGTGCTGGTCGTGGTGCTGTGGTTCCTCGTGGCGGCTACGGTGGTGGCTTCCGAGGAGGGTTTGCAGGTGGTGCTGCTGGCCCCCGCCCAGCAACGTGCTACAAATGCGGCGGCCCTAATCACTATGCCCGGGACTGCCAAGCCCAGGCTGTGAAATGCTATGCTTGTGGCAAACTTGTTAGTTTTGCCTCTAACGTTTTAAACTCGGATTTTCGTTACTGACTGGTACAGGGCCATATTTCTCGTGACTGCACTGCACCTAACGGTGGCCCGCTCAACTCTGTCGGCAAAGTCTGCTACAAGTGTGGTCAAGCTGGGCACATCTCTCGTGAATGTACTGCTGCAGACACGAACGGTCAACTTGGCATCGACGCTCCGGTTGACAACCTGAACTCAGCTCAACCAGCAGTGCCCTCAACCGCTGTTGCTTAGCAAATTCTGGAACTCGTTGATCAGCGAAGCCATGGCTTTTGGCTTTTTGGACAATTCTCTTATGTGTATCATGAGCATTCATTCGTTTTTCTCAGCAGCTCCTAGCGATTCCTCTCAAACACAAACACGCAACATCCTCAAATCTTCCTTACCGACATCTAATGTTTACGACACTCGAAAAGCCTCGCGATATCCCTTTTCAACAATGTTTTGCACCCCGGCATACCCAAGACCTTACGAACGGCGTCATCTTTGTACTCTATCGACTTGCTTCTGCTCGTGCGTTGCGAAAGAGAAATAGAAGCAGTAGGATCTGGACGAAGCGAAGAGAGGTGGACAGAAGATGTGTGGACGGGCTATACGTTGGATGGAGAGGCCAGATAAGGTAGTGAAGTGTTGGTAACCACGATAGGTGTCTAACGATGAAGTTGGTAATTACTTGACCCTTACTATGTGGCTCTAGGCACTACCGTATCTAGGCACCCGGACAGTAGGAATTTTAATAGTCGTTCTTGGAAGTCCATGTTCCTGCGTAATTCCTGCATTAATATTAATCGAGCGAGGTGCTCAAGATTTCATTGAAGATTTCATTTTCCGCTTGCTTGGCCACATTCGAGAGTGATTGTGTACTTCAGTACCTTAATTGAGTGCTTGCCCTAATCCTCCTGTACCCTACCTTAAACGCAGATCTCGACTTCCTCCCTTCCAAAATATCTCCCTTAGCATCGTAATCTTCTCATCTATGCTTCCAGTTCTAGCAGTGAATTTGTAGATACCGTCGCCGTACAGCCAACTCCCAGTCTTTGGCTTGACAATGACTGCTTCCACTGCCGGCGAAGATTTCGATGACGAGGTTCGCAAATACCTGGCTCTTGGACTTTCTTCTATTCCCTATCTAACTCAGTACCACTTCAGGATTTCATAGTCGATATTGACGGGATTCAAGCTCATGGTAGGACCCAGATCCTGCTACACATTTCGAAATATTCAATCTCGAGTACTCATATGCGGCAGGTGTGGGTGCGTCAGACATCACTAAACTCAAGGCCAATGGCTACTATACCGTTGCTGTAAGCTCTTTTCTCCAGTTTCAAAAAGTACTTCATCCCGGCACATGCTGAAATTATTCTTGGGCGCAGTCTGTCCATGCTGCAACCCGCAAGACTCTGCTCAAGGTCAAAGGTTTCAGCGAGGTGAAGGTCGAGAAGATTAAGGAAGCAATCCAGAAGTGCCAGGTATGCTAGCACCTCTCCCATCTGGTTCTCCCGGGCATTGTACAAGAGCGAACTAAGGACCATTTGATACTCTCTCGATTTGACTTTCTCCATTGCATCCTCTAGCCTTCAACTTCCGGCTTTATCACTGCTGTCGAACTCGGTCATCAAAGAAAGAGAGTGGTCAAGATATCAACAGGGAGCAAGCAATTGGACGCGATACTTGGCGGGTATGAGTTATCGCTACTGGAAGGAATGGCCTCACGGCAGCTAACATGATCTAGGGGATTTCAGAGCATGAGCATCAGTGAGGTAAGCACGTTCATGAATACTCCAAAGAGAAATGTCCAATCGTTCCTATAGGTCTATGGCGAGTTCCGTAGGTCGATGCACAACGGCAGAAGCAGTCAGGTATCTGACGTCCCACAGGATGCGGAAAGACACAGCTGTCGCACACTATGTCTGTTATTGCGCAGGTTGGCTATTCCACGCAATCCAACCATTGCTTATTTTGACGCGGCCTTAGCTTCCAAGAGTGCATGACCCAAGCTCTACTATAGATGGACCAGCTAAGGAACGTAGGACATGGGAGGCGCAGAAGGCAAAGTCGCGTACATCGGTACGTCGCTTTTAGCAACTTCGGTTTGCAGCCTCCAAATTGACGCAATTTGCTCTTTATAGACACCGAGGGCACCTTTAGACCTGAAAGGTAACGTGTTTCCGGGGAGGAAATGCAGTGATACTTACGAGCATAGGATTGCCCAAATCGCCGAAAGATTCGGGAGTAAGCACCATCATTAGATTCCAAAGAGGTCCGATGCTGAACAGACCAGTGGATCCCGACCAAGCACAAGAGAATATTGCTTATGGCCGAGCTCTCAATAGCGAAGTACACCCATTCAATTTTATACCTGAATTAGAGATGCCGAGATGCTGATCCATCAGTACAGCATCAACTCGAGCTTCTCAATACACTTGCTGCAAACTTCGCCAGCAATGAGTACCGCCTCCTTATTATTGACAGCATCATGGCCTGTTTCCGTGTCGATTACTGCGGACGAGGAGAGCTCGCAGATCGGCAACAGAAGCTAAATCAATTTCTATCGAAGGTGACACACATGGCTGAAGGTATGCATCCTCCCTCTTTCACGCAAAAAGTACTTCTACTAACCGCGTTTCGCCCAGAGTTCAACGTCTGCGTCCTAATGGTATCATTCCTCTCTTCCTGCACCCTTCCTTTCCTCTCCACAAACATCTAATCCCTACAAACCAGACCAACCAAGTCCAATCCGACCCCGGCGCCAGCGCACTCTTCGCCGGTGCCGATGGCCGCAAACCCGTGGGCGGACACATCCTGGCGCATGCTTCGACGACTAGGGTGCTGCTTCGTAAAGGCCGTGGAGAGGAGCGTGTGGCCAAGATTCAGGACTCGCCTGGTAAGTATTCCAAATTAGTTGCCTGGCGTTGGTACAGGGCCAGCTAATATTGACCTAGATTGTCCTGAACGTGAAGCAACCTACATCATCACTAACGGCGGCATCAGCGATCCGGAAAAGTTGTGAGAGAGATATTTGATAGTAGAGGGATTTCGCTTTGCTATCTACCTGCCATATCGCTTGCATAAGACTTGATCACCATCTCGAGCATCTTCTGCTATTCTACACTTATATAGGAAGCTTCGCCTTGCTTTGGGTCCTGTCACTGGCTTATAGAGAGATATCACTCAGCTGCTACAAACCTTCGAATAAACTCTACCAACATTGAATCACCCCCAGCTATACACTTATTTCACGCTTACCGTTGCTTCTTGCCCAACATGCAATCTCTAACACAGACGGCAGAGAAACCGTCAGTCTCTAAGGGGCGCTTCCTGCATGGAGCATCGAGCATCTATGCTAGCCATCCCCCCCATCCCGAGCTCCAAACCTACGCTACCATCCCCCCTTATCTTTTCCTTCCCCCCATCCACCACCTCTCCGTGTCGCTCTTCCCAGCCTCAAGATCAAAGAGAAGTGAACGACTGGTTGGATTAGTGCGAGGATCGAAGAGATGGGTGGAGGGGACTTATTGCAAAGGCACATGTAGTCAAGGAAGGAACCCCAGAGACATACACTCGATGAAAACGCGAACGCGCTGAATCAAGCTCTTCTTAACCTAACAACCGCATCTACAATGCTATTACACAGTACCGAAAATTAGAAAAGGGGGGAGCAGCCCACAGATGAAGGGTTCTTTGCGCACTCAAGTACCGTGTATTCCTCCTCGGTGGAAACATTCTGGATGTTCCGGTCTGCTTTCCTTTTAAAATAATCACAACTTTTCATATCCCGCTTTGCTATTCTACTGCAACTCCATATCTTTGCCAACAGCTAGCATCCACAAAGTTGCTCCGATCAACTACTTTTTTGGAAATCGAATAGAGCCCTCACCATAGCACTCCGCTCAACTTGGCATCTCTGATAGCTCATCAACCATTGGTATCGCTGTACCCAAGACAGCTCTATGCCCTGTCAACCCCTTTCACGTTCAATGCGCATGTACCCCAGCTCTCCCTATTCACACGTACCTGGCTTCACTATCAAGTCCCCAACCGTATGAATGCAAGCATCACAACCCCCACCCCACCAGAAACCTCACCCCCATCACAACTCCCTCCTCCTCAAACCATCCCCCCCTCTCCCCCTTAACCTGCCTCATCACTCCTGGCCCCGCATAAGTAATCACGCAGTCCCGGCTGAGCTCTGGAACTGTGAAGTTAGCATCGAAGGTGTCGTGACGGTTGCGGCGGCGGCGACGCGATCGGGGCTTGGGGTCTCCGTGTGGCTTGGTGGGGTTGGAAGGAGGATTCGAGGGGGAAGGGTTGTTTGGGCCGGGTGGGGATGAGGTTGGAAGGGGAGATGTGGTGGTTTGAGGGTTGCCTTGGGCAGGGGTGTGAATGTCTGCAGGCGCTGGGTCGGGCGCTGGTGATATGGAGAACGCACGGGAGCGTTTTAGGGGTGCGGAGCGGGTAGGGAGGATGGATTGGGGTGGTGGGGACGAAGAATAGGGGTAGATTTTGGTGGCAGTGGGGGGAGCAGGAGCGCTGAGCTTGAGCTTGACTTTGTTGGGAGTTTCCAGGTTGGAAGAATTCGAGATCACGGCCGTTAGACTCTCGGGAACCGGGCTCGTAGTAGGCGGACTCGCAGCCGTGCTCGCATATCTCGATCTTGTCGACCTCAATGGTTGGTACGACCCACCTGCAAGAGCCGTCTCAAGCTCTTTCTGCGCTTCCTCCTCAATCGCAGCCATCTCTTCCGCCAGCGTCCTCTTGTCGTCTACCACCGTTGTGTATTGTATACGTGCTCGTTTCGGCGGTGGCTGTTCGGGTGGTGGCGACGGCTCGGGGCCTTTGTAACGCTTTTGTGGCACGTATTTTTGAGGGTTATCTGGGGAGTTACTGTTGTGGGGTCTGGCGAATGCTCCCATTCCGTTTCGAGCACCAATGCGAGCTTTCTGGCTGAGGCGATCTCGACCAGGAAGGCGCGAACCTGGGGACATGGTACGGCGACTGGGTCGAACTGGGAGCTCGATGGAAGCTTGAGGCTTGGGTGTTTCCTTACGTAGACGTGTGGGAAGGGTAGCTTCACCAGCTACAAGAGATGCCGCTTTACCATCCGCGGCCAATGCAGCTAATTCGTGGAGTAAGGTTGACCGTCCGCGAACACGTGATACCGGGTTCGCATCTGCGTTCTGCTGAGCTGGTATTGACCTTGAGTGACCGTCAGCATCCCGGTGTTGGTCCCTTAAAGGCTGCGACTGTCTAATAGGCAGACTAGCCCTTCGATTTATCTGAGTCGCCTTTGCCGATTTGGGCGACGGCCCCTCCATATCATCATAGCTTCCATTTGGAGAGTGTGGGATTAATAAAGCTGGCTTAGCAGGATCACGGTAAGGGGTATCTGACCTGGGACCGACCGCAACATCGCTTCTAGTTGTTGATCGAGAGGTGAGTGTTGGTTTCGTCCCATTTCTTGGCCCAGAAGTACCGATATAGACGGCTTGAGCGGCAATTTCTGCATCCGCGTGACCCCTTCGCTTCTCCTTGGAAAGAGAAGTTGAACTGACTTCTCGTCTAGGCTTGCTGACATCCGATTCATATCTCTTCACTCGAAGAGCGGTAGGCTCCGTCAGTTGAGGAGAATTAACTTCATCTTTCTGGCCTCTTCCAGAAATCACAACGACATCTATTACGCCAAACTTAGGACCACCCTCCTTTTGTATCTCTTCAACATCAGACGGCATTTGAAGCCTAGCAAGACTAGCTAGGTATTCTCCACCAACCGAGAGCTCTCCATTTGTGTCTCGTCCACTCTTTTCTGCCTCCAGCTCAAGTGCCTTAGACAAAGCTGCCCATCTCTCCATTGCGCCTGGGTAAACCCTATTACTTCTGCTTCCCTTCTCTTTACTGAGCGTACCGTCAAGATTCTGACCGGGCCAAGTTATTACCCATGGCTTTTCTATCAACCGACCTATTCTTCGTCCTGAGGATCGTATTATAAGCTCCGTCATGGTCTTTGCTGCGGCGCGGTAGCGTTCTGGACAATATGTTGAGCTACAAAGTTCTCCATTGAAGTACACGTCTACTTTGACATCGTTGACAGTCGTCTTCTCCAATTTCCGATCGTATTTACGAAGGAAAGAAGCATTGGTAAGAAAGACCGTAAGACATAAAGCGTGAGGTTCCAAAGATAGAGAAGCCTTGGTTTGTAACTGACCATAGGGATTTTTGAGGGCTGAAACACCTGCGAATTGGTTAAAAGTGTTCCTATGGCGGAGAAAGCGTAATCTCAGACCTGTTTTCTCAAATTGAGATTCGGAGCTGTTCTCGAGATCGTTCGTTCCTGTGTCGCGTGTGAAGGAAGATAAATCAACTGCTGACTCTTCGCTGTCTTTAACTGAAGGCAACCTTGCTGGTCTCCTGGTGCGTCTTCCATTATCGTCCAAGTTGAAATAGTCTTTTCCTGCGTGAACCATGAAGAACGGCATATCCTGATACTTGCCAAGAAAACGGATATGACTCTGCTCGTCATCGGTGTAGAGCAGATCTTCCGTCAGAGTCGCATCTCTAGAGCCCTTGATCAATGCTTCAGTGGCATCTTGAACATTGTCTGTGGCCTCTTTACTCTGATGTGTCACAGGACGTGCCGTTGTTGCGTCTGCAAGATCTGAAATCGAGAGCTGGACTGTCGTCAACCTGGAGTACAATGTTGGCATGGCTGCAGCGCTGAGCCTTTCCGCAGACCCACCTCGGCCTATGAATGCAGAGGATGTTCTAAGCAGTAGGTTCTTGTACCTTGAAGTCACGTGAAAAGATCGCCATTTAGGGTTCGTGATAGTTTGAAGGTTTTAGGCGAAGGTTCCGGAGTACTATTCTACCATAAAAAACGAGGGGTAACGCGGTGTAGACAGCATGGATAGAGCATACGAATTTATACATCCATAAATTTCGAAATCGGGAGTTTTCAGGATGTTGATCAGACATAAAAGGCTTAGAGAGATCATGTCAAGTAAAGAAAGAACGAATGCTACCAACAGTTTGCTTTGTTGTTCCCTCTAATTCTGTCAGTGAAAACAAATTCCTGATGGAATCAACTTCTAATCATACTGCGTTCAGCTTACTCGTTGCGCTACATGCATTGACGTATCCAGGCAATCAAAAATTCACCCACATATTCAGGACCACGCCCCAGTTCCAGATCCATCCAGAGCTATTCCGAGTTCAATGATCGTCCTCTCATATACCCTGGCGATCTCCATTTCCCATCTTCCGTGGTTTCCATTGACTTCCAGATCATCCATCATATCATCAATATCCGTGGTTAGGTCGTCTTCCGTATCATCATAAGACTGTGCCATACTTTCAGTCTCGGTAACGCTGCTGCCGTTTCCAGCAACCTCCACGACTGCGATTCTTGTTCTTTCTACCAGGCCTTTCATCCTGACCTTCTCGGTGGTGCTTACTTTGCCTCTTCCCCCATGAAATCCAGGCAGCAGCTCTCCTGTTTCAACATTCAAACCTTGTAACAACGAACAAAAAGATAAGTCAAGTTTGTGTAGAAGATGGAAAGTTGGTCGTGGGGCGAATGAGAAAGAAGGCAGGCAATTTACTACTGTGAGCGCAATAGTAAGAAGGTAGGGAATTTGCAATGATGCTAGGAGCTTCAAGGTCAGCAGAAATTCTCCGAGTCACTACGTAGATTCGTACGAGTGCCAGACACCCAAATCACATCCTGCACCGAGTCCAGATCTTTGGCTACCTCCGCAAAGCTTTCATAGCCCCTACCCTCAGGATCCGAAACATCATCACCTTCTAACCCTATGTTGAATCTCTTCTCGTAACGCCGCGATATGGCCAGAAGCCTTTGATCTACGTAGTCGATGAAAGTACTCTCTTTCGCGCTTCCCGGCTTCAGCGGACTGTGACGCGGCTGCGGTAGGGCAGTGGTGGGATTTGATGGCGAGTTAACTGAGAGTGTACGTGAAGATGGGGTGATTGGGTGAAGAAAACCTCCTGGCTCGTTGGTAGAGGTCATTGACATATTTGGACAGTAACGTAAGAAGGCGGATTATCACGCGGTGGTGGTGCTCCAATGACGTATTAGGAAGGTGAGCCGAGCGAAATGTGGAAGCAATCATGATGATCTGAAACCACCTTGCGATATCTATAACAACGTAGCAGTGCACAATTGATGGACTAAATGGATACTCTGTCCAAACAATATGCACATAAGCCTCTACAAATCTGCCCAGAGGTCATTTGGCAGCAAATTGCAAGCGCCAAGATTAGTGGCATGTGTTCCTATACTCCAAGAGAAGATTTGAGAAAACAAGAGAGTGGCTAACTATCTGGTGGCTCGGACTGATCGTACATATCATGGCAGCTCTACTGCTCAGTGCTACCAAAAAGCCAGGACAACAAGCATCGGTAGACTCCGTAAGCCGTTTTCGTCATCTAAGCTTGCCCTCGCTTGTTATGCTGGAAAGAGTGCATCTTCTCAGTGAGCTTGACGGGTACCCATGCTATCGTTCGTTGGCCCTTGACGCTCACTCGCCTAGATAGCAACAGTTAGCCCCACCGCGAACACATATTCACGAATGGAATAGTTGTCCTCACCTCAGTCTCCTGCAATGTTCCGTGCTCCAGTATCTTGGTTATACACTCATCCTCGTTCGACGTTCCAAATTCATTCTCTAGAGCCTGCTTGCTCGCCCTATCGAATGCGTTTTGAGCTCCATGCCTAGAAGCGATTGGACAAGCTGTCAGCCAAAGCTCGATCAACTGAATAGCAGAAGCGCAGGTCTGGGGATGAGCTGTAGTCGTACTTGTGCGTAATAAAGATCTTGAAGCCGCTAACAACTTGTGCTAAAGGGATCGATCTGTCGTTTTTCCAGTCTTGTACTGATTTGATGTCATCGACATAAACCACAAAATCCTCCTCCTTGCCATGGTAGTGGACTTTTGATTGATGTCCGTTTCCACGAGGCATGACGAAGTTCCAATATTGTATAGGAAGTTTTTGAGTCTGATTGGATATGATTTGTCGTATCTGTATGCTTGGGATATTAGATTTGAGAAGAAGTTTTTACGTTGGTTGTTGTTTACAACTTTACATGCTCTCGTGACAGCTTCGGTTGGCTGGCGGGCTGTAGGGCTGAGCTTATAATGACGTCATATCTTTCGAGCTGCACCACTATCTTAACTTTTGGGACCGTTCTTACAAGTGACCATAAATATCACATCTTCCGTATTACCTACTTCGAAACTTCGTCTGGATAGCATCTACTTTAGTGCTCTAAGGGCGTAGAACAAATACACCTGACATTACGCTAATACTAGTGTAGACTACATCAATTAATGCATATATGTAACAGAGGAGCTGTGTTGGCAGGCCATAAATGTCGCCAACTCAAGTGAACCAACCCCTAATTCCTTCGGCTGAGAAAGCTTTAAGCAGCATATCAGGCCTGCTGCGTTTGCTCTTTACCGTCTTCGCAGAGTCCGTATGAGCATTGACCTTTTTTTCGACTTTGACTGGCGATAGAGACTCTTGGTGGCTACTTGTCCGACCATTTTCATGGATCAACTTCGTTTCTTTCTCAGGGGTGATCCTCGATGCTTGTTTAAAGTAAGGCGAGGCCACTAAAGCCTCGCCTTCGGGCTTCAAAGATGCTAACGAAGCCATGGATTGATGTGAGCGAAGACCTTTACTGGAATCCCTTACTTCTTTGTTAGCGGCTTGGACCTCTATGTGGCCTAAACTGTTGTCCGCGAGGGTTGCTAAACTAGTTGATCTTTTTGTGAAGTTGCTTGTTAAGCTTGCTATGCTGAGCTTTCGCATTACCGAATTTGCTGAAGTCCGAATCAAGTGTTCACTGCGGTTGGCGCTCATCCCAGGAAACGGCAGGAGATCTCGAGTCCAAACATCTGCCAGCCCACATTCCATGCGTAACCTATCCGCTCGTTTCGGGGCAAGTATGGGGATGCGATTGGTAGATAAGAGGGACTGGGAGCGACCCATCGAGGCTGACGCGGTATTGTTGGAGTCACTGTGATCCTTGAGAGCAGTGGTGTTCTTGATAATCACCTGGCATACGTTCGTTCTCGGACTGATTGTTGCAGTTCTTTGTATGGAGATGCGCCGAGTTAAAGTTCCAGGAAGACCGAAGACGTTTCCCAGAGATCTGAGGCTCAAACAAAGCACAGTATATAATGGGGAAGACATTAACTGATCCTCGATTTGCTTCTGTGTCTCCTTCGCCGAATAGTCTCTAAGACTGATCTTCCATTGCTCTTCCTCACGCAGTGAACAGGCGCAAAAGATTAGTTCATATAGACGCTGATCGGATTCGAAGATCAGCTTCCACGCATGTAAAGCATTGTGGCACTGTAACCCTATACATTATCAGTTTTAGGGATCCTCTTATTCAGTGGCCATAGCAAGTAACCTCTTCCATTATCCGGCTTATCTACTCGGACGTCCCCCAAGCCAATGATAGCAACAATCTCATATCGTGTGCCGGGCTTAGGCAAGGCAAGTAGCAGATATGACTTGAATAGTATACTCAGCATGTAGTTACCACGTAGGCCATAAACAGTTTGGTAGTCAACGAAAAGCACACCACACAAATTTGCGTGACCCATGAGCCGAAGAGATGGCGGGGCCTCAGGCTTGGAGCGTCTTCTATCAGCTTACTCGTCCAGCTATAGTGCTAGGAAGCTCGAAAAGAGTACTTACCACATCAGGAATGATTAAGAGGTCCTGAAGACGCCACGATCTTTGGATCCTGGCTTGTGTTTCCGGGTCGTTTGTTGCTTTATTGATCTCTTGTGTCGTTTCGCGCATTCGGCACAGCACTTTCTCGACCTCTGCACGCGATTCTGGGCCGTCAATAACAGGAGTGCATTTGTAAAGGTCGTCAAATAGAAGCGGATACTTGCAGATTCGTTGGATAGGCTAGTAATACTACAAGTCAGCTACACTGTAGCGCGCAGACCGGGGCTCATCCAGTACCTTGATGAGCAGGTCTTCGAATGTGAGACCTTTCCTACTAATCTCTCCCGGGGTGTTTGACGTAGCAAGTGAGTTGGCTAAGGCCTCAATGCCACGCTCATAAGCATGCCAATTTGGTATAGTTTTCGAAGTCGAAGTCAAGTCTCGTAACATTAACTCGTATTTGGCGCCGTACTCCTCATATACAAAGAATCGTGCCATCTGCTACCATTAGTAAGGCTACCAACAGTATAACGAGGGACTCTTGTACAAAACGTCCAAAAACTTTGGCGATTTCGGAAACTTCACGGGGCTCTGATATCAATATACCCTTTTTGGGTCGTCCAAACCAAGACAGCTCAACTGAACGCCGAATCACATCCATAGATCCCCTTCCGGACGTAGCTTGTGGATTTTCCATGCTGAGGAAAAGAGGATGCTTCGACTGCCGCTTAGAAAGCAGTCTTGTAGTGTCGGAGCTCAGCTCTGAATTTGGCATCACAAATCTAATGTTTAGAAGCAGTTCTTCGTGAAGACTTAGGATGTCTTCCACGTTGCGAAATATCTGATCTGATGTGCGCATGGAGACGTTTGGAGCCGACGCAAGCAAGGTGAAATATACCTAAATATCTGGTCAGAGTTCGCTTAGCGTCTAGAATTTAAAAGTACATTCACATTTTTCAAAACCTTGAGGTCAGCTATGTAGCTTTCTTCTGAGCTAACGAGCTCTTCAAGTGTCCTTCGACGTTGAACTGCCCTATCCCAAGCCGCTTCATCGACCATCGCAGCAGGTTCTTGATTTCCATTGACGGATTCCCAATTTGTGGCTTGAGAAAGCTTACTGCTTCTCTTGCTGTTCCTTAAGGGGGCAAATCGTCGGGTTCTCTGAGATTGAGACGTACTAAGAGTCCCAAGATTCGTAGTGGCGGACTTTACAGCGTTCACGAAGCCGGATGATGCCCATGAAGTAGTCTTTTTGTGGCCACTAGGCCGGAAGTGTTGCGATCGGAAAACTTCAGCTGGTTGGTCTTCATCAAAATCATCAAGAGACCAACGCTCTTTGCGGACACTAAGAGATCTCTTGCGTTTTGAACGCCTATGGCGAATGGTACTAAGTAATCTCCTTATGGGGTGCGATGTAGTGTCAGTAACAACAATGGATGGCCTACCAGACAATTCTTCTTGGGCAGCAGTGGGAGGAAGTTTTTTCGTGCTTAGCGTCTCATGCTCTTCGATCTCGAAAGAATGACCGTGACCCGCAGTCTGCCAGCAGTCCAACTCGCTGTCTGAGACACTACGTTGGCTGGCTTCGCCGTATCCAACGTTGAGATCGATGTCCTCTAGATGACCAATTACAGATCCCAAAGCCAAGGTGTTTCCTGGCGGATGTGGAACCTGGTTATCCACATCTGTGCTAGACTGACGTGAGATGTGTCTCGAAGCATCCTTGGGTGGTGGTAGGCGGATAGATCCCTCGAGGAAGTGGAGCGTAGACAGTGACGTGGTCCGGCTTGGCAACACATTTTCATTTGCTACCCGCAGAGGTCTGGAGGCGACAGATCCAAACGAACCTTTAGTGCTTGCTGAAGGCTTACGATTGTGGGTATGGTGAATAGTATCAGAAGAACTATTCAAATCGAAAGGATGCTTAGGTTTCCCTTGCCATATCATAGGCTCACAAAGCGGAGACAGCGAGGAGCGACCGAAGGAATCGTAGATTGGATGTCCAGACATAGTGTCGCATTTGATTCAGCGCATGCGTCAGCTGGAACAAGCAGTGCTACGAAATCGCTACAGCTGATCCGTATGTAGTTCAATGTGTATATCACTGAGCAGCTTGACTCTTGCATTTGTGCAATTCCAGTTCGAAGGTAGCCAAGAAAATGGAGCAAGTATACCAAATGCTGAAGTAACAATTTGCAAAACAAGCATAGCGAAGAGGGAGATATAATAGAAGCGGTTGAATCCACATAGCTTCAAAAGCATTTGAGATTGAAGGGAAAGAGCGAAGCATTCTTCTCCCAAAGGAGAAGGAATATACATGAAAATCTTGCCGATGGCACACGTCCATATGTGAGACCCGTATGACATGTACGACCAGTAGATGGCTACCTAAGTAACGTAGGAAGCTTTGTGGTTGTACTAACAACAAGATATTCCAAGGGACAGGTTTAGTATTTAGTCAGGTTGAGATTACCAAGCTACAGACGCGAGTGTATCAGAACGACACCAAAATGAAAAACAGTCTTCTTACGCCGACAGTCTACATTCAGACATTTCGTCATCATCTTAAACTTTCAACTACATTAAATCCAACATATCTCGCGACGAGCGTGATCAGATTAATCAACTAGTGTCAACCTGATCAAATTCGAACCCTTGCCCTCAGACCCGCTGGCGTAGATTGCATGACTAAGCCAGCTGGTCCGTTCAGCCTTATGCCACTAGTTCAACCTGCAGGCCTGTCGTTGCTATCAGTATCTGTAAACCTCGTCATCCCCGAACAGATAGCGATGGGACTACCCATGAATGATTTACATACCCCTTCAGTGGCCTCTGGGCCGACGTCGGGTCAACGCGCGGCTGATGGTTTGAATAACGACAAGCTATCATTAATAGACCTCATCTCAGAGAAGCAGCGAGTCGAGAGCGAGCTAAGTGCGCTCAGCAGTGTCCTTGACAGTGTGTGTATTTGATATTCGTCGACAGTGGCTTGAGTAAGGGCTGAGTACTCTGTGTAGCACGGGGTGAATATGAACACAAGCTTGACAACCTTTGATGGCTATCCAAGGGATGACCTGGACATTGCCCAGGGTGCGTAGTTCCCTTTGCGACCAGCTTGGCATCAGACTTGCCGACAATACCTAATCTAGATAGTACGAACCACAAGATCCAAAATAATATGTCTCCGAAATGATTACAAAGCACTCTTGTCGAAAATCGAAGTCGGTTTACATGCGCACCATGCCTCCGTTCGGAGCGCAAGTACTCTCCCAACACGAAGCTCATCTCAAGGCCAAGACGTTGGTTCTAGCAGCAACATTACATACCCAGGGCTCATTGAAACACCATTCGCAAAGGTCAACAGTGTTGTGGCTGGAAGTCCGGCAGAAGATGCGGGCTTGAGGGTGGGCGACCGAGTTAGGAGATTTGGAGATGTGAACTGGATTAATCACGATAAGCTGAGCAAAGTTGCAGAGACTGTTCAGAGGAACGAGGGGGTAAGTGCCATCTTTGCTACATGAAAATGGATGTTTACTGATGTACTTCGTGTCAATAGCGGAGCTTAACGGTAAAGGTAGTACGGGGTGATCCTGTGGGTCAAAGGCCTGAAGAGCTTCAACTACAGCTCACTCCGCGGCGCAACTGGGGAGGCAGGGGCTTACTGGGATGTCATCTTCTTCCTTTTTGATTTGCAATCGTTGGAGGTGCATGAACGGAGTCAGGCTTCCTCTTGCATATTCCGTACAGGTAAAGTAAGCTATAAAACAACTTTATGTAAACAGCGTGGCGTTCGTAGCGAGAAAGAACCCCAGGCATAGATCTAGGTATCATTAGAAAATGACGAAGGGAATGAATGAATGAGGAGAAGCACACTTCCTTTCAGTACTCTGAGAAATTTGACTGGAAGTTACAGATACCCTAATGACTAATCCATGAAGCGCTCGGCAGCCTGTGTGGTCGCCTAGAAAACGGAAGCTAGCGCTGGGTTTTTGTTGTCACTGCAAACCATCACCTCAGAAGCAATACTCCACCTTTGTCATTTGTTCTCCAGCTACTCCCTTTAGCAAATAGCCGAGTAAGCAGATACCTCTTTGACCTCTTTATACTCGCCATTGAAGATTCTCTTGAGTTTATAACGCCCAAGGCATACAACTAACATCGGCTCATAGTCACCCCAATCGTGCGCCCAAGTCCCATTTCTCAGTAGACGTAATGGCCGAAGCAGCGGCCAACGCTCCCCCAACCTTCAAGCTTGTGCTAGTCGGTGATGGGGGAACTGGAAAGGTCTGTGAAAGCTCATATTGCGCCCCGCTTGTTGGCTACACCATGATTGCAGACCAAGGACTAATGAAGTCTCCGCGCAGACTACTTTTGTGAAGCGTCATTTGACAGGAGAATTTGAGAAGAAATACATAGCAACACTAGGTGTTGAGGTTCATCCTCTCGCCTTTACAACAGTAGGTTACACTAGCCACACACCGTCCCCGCATGCTTTCACTTATGAATGGTAATCCTAGAACTACGGAGGCATCCAGTTCGATGTCTGGGACACAGCAGGCCAAGAAAAATTCGGCGGGCTGAGAGATGGTTATTACATCAATGGCCAGTGCGGAATCATCATGTTCGACGTTACTGCTCGTATCACCTACAAGAACGTACCGAATTGGCATCGTGGGTACAACAGGTTCCTCGGTAGAATGCGCGGTTCTAATACGTGATATATAGGTGACCTAGTCCGTGTTTGCGAACAAGTCCCAATCGTTCTGTGCGGCAACAAGGTCGATGTGAAGGAGCGCAAAGTCAAAGCGAAGAACATCACTTTCCACCGCAAGAAGAACCTCCAATACTACGATATCTCCGCCAAGTCGAACTACAACTTTGAGAAGCCTTTCCTGTGGCTGGCTAGGAAGCTAGTGGGGAACCCAGCTTTGGTATATTATCTCGAAGTTGGCAGAAACAGGATTAGTGCTAATTGAATTTTGCTGCTAGGATTTCGTTGCTGGCGTCGCACTAGCTCCTCCTACGGTACAGGTTGACGAAGCTCTGCTCCAGCAGTACAACAAGGAGATGGAAGACGCTGCAAACCATCCTCTACCCGATGAGGATGATCCAGATCTGTAGAGAAATGCGGATTCTAAGCCAGACTTGGTGCAATATCAAGGGTGTGGCTACATCGAGGAGACTAAGAGGAGTGCATGGTCGAGCTTGGCATATCTTGTTCCTTTTTGGTATTACTCTAGACTGGTTGTCTGCCTCCGTGGTGTGGTACGATACATTTATTTTACGGATCCTATCTGCAAGGCTTAATCAGTGGTGTATTACATCGGAGACTCGACGCCCCTCAAGTGAAGAAAAGATCAAAATGAGGCGATCATATCATTAGGTGTCATATGGTGACTTGGCATTTGAGCTCGTTCCGGCTATGGACATGTAGGTAGATTCACGAAAATTAAGACAGTCACGATTTGGACCTCCTCTTGAGACCACTATAGAATGATCCATTGGCTTTGGCGGCTATCATCGAATACATTCACCGTGTAAAGCTGCTTGTAGCGGCTATCTCGGTGTCTGCGTTTGAATGAAATTTACATATCCAAAGTGTTTTAGGTCAGTCATTCCTGGCTCCCACTACTATTACATTCGCCAGGCTTGTCTCCAACCCTCGTTAGACAACTCAAGCTTATCTGTGAGCGACCTTTCTCTTAGCTACTTTACCTGCAGAATCTCTGGCACCTATCAGAATACTTGGTCATTTTCACATCAAGCGCCGTACAGATTCAGCAAGTGTTGATCTGCTGCAGTGCCTCTGCAATCAACACTTTTCACTACCTCGACATCGGTGTCCTGTCCGCTAAGTCTCCAACAACATTCCACAATGGGTGCTCTAGACCTATCTTGCACTCTAGCCGAGTCTTCTGAAAACACTAAAGCCAAAGACGTCCTTCAGGTTCACCGTGCATGTGGAGATGAGCTCGAAATCTCATTTCGGCGCACCATCAGAGTTCCCGATGGTAAAGACAACTCTGAGCTTCCGCCCGACTTAGGAACATTCCCTTTGTACTCGGCCGCTGATTATCAGCGAACGCTTCCGCAAGTCATTGCTGCCAAGGGTGGGGTTTTTTTCCCAATGTATCGTAAGTTGTATTATCCTGACTAAGGTTTAACAAAATTTGTAATACTAGGCCAGAGAGAGAAGCGATGTGGATTCGTTTCAAGTCTCGAGCTCCCTTTGCCATTCATATCTACCTAGGAGGCGTAAACGCAGTCTCTGGTGAGCCTCTGATGGAAAATGCGGCCACCATGCTTCGTCGTCAGAATCTCAGGTTCAACAACAAATCAGTCCAAGACTATGTGGTGACCCCACAGCAGTTGTGGCTTGATGGTATTGCAAGCAACGAGGGCATTGTTCGCCAATTCGTTGCTATGCCCATGGGATCCGGATACTCGGTAGAAGCCCAAGTGTCAGGCGAGGAACTAGTTGGTGGACTACAGTTCTGCATAACTCCTTCTACGAGGACCACAAAAGGAATAACAATCGAAACACCTACGTTAATTTCTCTCAAAGTCCAACCGCTTGTGGGCAAGATAATCTTAGTCGACGTGTTAGATTGCGGATACGTCAAAGATATCAAGTACAAAATCCTGAAGAAAGAGGGTATTCCGACCGACCAGCAACGCTTGGTCTTTTGTGGCAAAAAGCTGGAGGACGGTGAGTTGTCTGTTATAATGAAACCGACGTGTAGGGAAGCTAATACAATCAGATCTTACTCTGCCAGATTACAACATCCGTGAGGTCCGAATATGTACCCTACACTCCTCACAATTACTAAATAACATTGTCAGGGCAATCTCCTACATCTAGTCTCAGCGCTGCGCGGTGGCGGCGGCGGCGGCGGAAATAAAGCTGTCGCTGAAATGGGTATTGCACCCGGAGGACTTATTAAACAGTGTATAATAGGGGATAAACATCCATCCTCTGCATGGGACTCCGAGCGTACTGTCATGTTCAACGTTCAAATTCTCAACTCTGAGCTCTTCCACGCCGTTACTGGCAAGTCGCCGCCTAAGTCACCAATCTCCGCAAAGACCTATGCACAGCACGGTTTGCCTTTCTACAAGATCTACGAAGAGAAATCTAGCATCATGGGGAACTTCCAAAATCTGAAGTCGATTACGGAACTTGATGACATCAAGGACAAGTCTGGAACTAGAAACGAAGAGCACGAGCAGCACGGCGAGACGACGAGCAATAATCCGATCGTCTTGCTGAATCCAGAAGGGTTCCCAATGAAGTTCCGCCACGTCTCCGAACTGGAGAGGAATCTTTCGCGCATGAAATATGCGAATTTCGAGTGATGCTCTTCATGTTCTCCATGGGTACAAAGGGCATTAGAGCTTACCATCATGTTTGTAGATTTTGCCAGGGACAGCTAGAAGCCCATGGTTCAATAGTAGATTGAATTCTTCCAAGTGAACAAGAAGCAACATGTGCAAACCAGACACCTACAGATCAATACCGCAATGGCCATGCAGCACAGATCGTCGTGCTAAAACTCGTCTGAACTTATTGCCTTCCCAAGAAGCTTCCTAATCAGCCTGAATAATATCTCGACCATCTCAGCACTTATTCTTATAATTTTCTCGTTCTTTCCACTCTGCCTCCTCTCCCACTTTCAGTATATAAGGTCTACATCGGTAGCACCATGCTTCGTTGTTCCCGTTTAAGTAGATCTTGATTGAGAGCAGCTAATGATCGATGTTGCAATGCCTCGGTTATGCTCTCCTTCCCTTCCCCTACCTTTTCCTTCATATCCTTGCTACACAGCAATTTTCTTCAACGTACCTAGATGAGTCCTCTTGCTATTACGACGGGCCATGACGACTTCTTCCATCGACCAATATCAACACCACCGTTTCCATTTTACCCAATCCCTTTCATTAACTCCTTCCTTCCCACCTTGCGACCCTAGTCCCATTCCCAATCTGCGTGACTATCCCTGATTAGATTTCCAAACCACTCAGAGCACGAGAGTTTGCTGCGTCTGCCAGGGGCTCGATTGTTCTTGCAACGCAACACAACTTTCTCCCTAGCGCTCTTGCACTGTCAGAAGTCCCTAGCCACAGCTTGGATAACCCCCTCCTCGGTGCGAAGAAATGTGTAGTGGACCTCGCCGACATGGCAATTCAAGATGGTGAACCAGACCGTTTGACGTTAAGAGGCGGAGCTAAATTTTGAGCGCTTGTCTAGAGGTATTAGAGGGAACACTGCTGCCGTTGGCCGTGGATAGTGCTTGACAAGGCAATGATTGTAGGAAGACACCAAGCAGTGAGATATTGTACAAGGGAAGACTACCTGACTTAGGTAACAATGACAGGGGGTTCAATTATTTGAGTGAAAGATACTGATACTCAGAAAATCATATAGGATTGGCTAGTCTATAGTTTCGGAAAAGCCTTGCAGACGACACAGCATTTAGCTCTTTCCACTCACTTGACTCATGGATTGCACCTTCTCAATGAACGAGTCTCAAAGATTTCCAGCTTTGGTCTAAAAGAGCTTACCACTCTAACATAGTACTAAAGTTCTTAAATTGCTGTAAACTAAATGGTGTTAGAAGCATTCCACAGACTCACACCTAAGGTACTGATTCAAAACAAGTAGGGGAACACGGGAAGTACCTTAGGTACATAAGGTACTTATGTACAAGAAGTGAAGCGTTACGGTAGCCATATAGGGATTACCCGCAGCGCTTACAAGTAGGACATGTCGGCAACCTCAGATCCTAAAGTAGCGTGGCAGCTAAGCACCTAAGGTAATAGAAGTCGCTCCCAAAGTCTAGGTCTTTGTCCGGAAACCCCCTTTTAATTTTTATCGTGGGGTCTCTTTGTCAGAAGCAATCAATCACATCTCCTCCTCACGGTTCCATGGAGCATATTGCCTGTATCTGGGTCATCGGGACATTCTATAACGGCTGCGTGGAGTACGGCACACGCCCTCACTGAGAACTGAGTGCGACCGAGGCCGCCGTTCCCTGTTCCGAGGCTACCTATCAAACACCTTCCCATCCCAAAGCGTAACACCTTGGACGCCCTTCCTTTCGCACAGAGCACTCAGGCTCTGATATTGCAGAGGCTTTCGAGGTACTTACTACCTCGCTCCAAGCTGCTGATCACTGCTCATTAATCTCGGCTTCACAGCAACGACAGCCTTGTTCATGCACAATCCTTTACCCCAAGCTTGAAGTGACCTCATCTGACGCTTCGTCCGATCTGTCGACTTTACAGTTATAATACTTATCAAAACACCCCTCTCTTCGTTTCAGACATCAACAAAATCTAGCGGCTCATATTACCAAAGCAAGCCCCTCCGCCAGCCTTCCAAAATATGGCATAGCAATAACGATATCGGCCCCCAACCTCCACTTAGCCAATGGTACTTTAAAGCAAGTTCATTGCAATTGACATCATGCTCGAAGAAGAAACCGTCTCTGCGACGACCGCGGTCATTCGCAGTCTTGCGCGAGGCTCTGCGCCGTCATACAATCTCCCACAATTCGACCTCTGCTCAACCGATTCCGATACGCTTCATCAACGCTCCAATAAGGTCTCGTTACCAGGGGCAGGTGGTGTGGCCAAAAAATCGCTGGAGAATGAGCTCTCGGCTTTGGCATCTAGGATACGCTATCTCGAAGCTAAAGCTAGCACCGTGAACAACCAGATCCTTCCTGATACCCCGAGCGAATTTGGAGAGCCAACATCACCATTCGGAGTAAATGGCTTGACTCGTGCACCTCGAAGCGGCGCCGCAGCACCTGTCCGCCAAGGGTCGGGCTCAGCACGGCAGGCCCGCGTCTCCAGTCTCCTTACAGGTAACGGCCGCATGTTCAGTGAAGAGGATCTGGGACACCTTCGTGAGCATGTCGAGAGGCAGGCGCAGGAGATCAAGAGTCAGAGGGAGACTCTAGCTAGTGTTGGCGAGCAGCTGCACGAACAGAAGGAGCAGACAGAACGAACCTTTGTCAAGGTCGAAAACGAGGATATCAGTAGGCTTCAGCGTGAGCTTCTCAAGCATCAGCAAGCAAACGAAGCCTTTCAAAAGGCGTTAAAAGAGATTGGGACCATTATTACGAACGTAGCGAACGGTGATCTAAGCCACAAAGTGCAGATCCATGCTGTAGAGATGGACCCGGAAATAACCACCTTCAAGCGGACAATCAACACAATGATGGATCAATTACAGGTTTTTGGGAGCGAAGTCTCGCGAGTTGCCCGTGAAGTCGGAACAGAAGGCAACCTTGGTGGCCAGGCCCAGATAACAGGGGTTAATGGGATTTGGAAAGAGTTGACGGAGAATGGTCAGTCACTTCAAGTGTCGATCTTTGGTGCTGATAGCACTGCTAACTGTCTATAGTCAATGTCATGGCCAATAATCTCACTCTCCAAGTCCGAGAAATCGCGGAGGTCACCACTGCTGTGGCAGAGGGTAATCTTAGCCTGAAGATCCAGCGACCAGCACAAGGAGAGATCTTGCAGCTGCAGCAAACTATTAATACCATGGTCGATCAGCTACGCACATTCGCCACAGAAGTGACCAGAGTTGCTCGTGATGTAGGCACAGAGGGTGTCCTGGGAGGACAAGCGCAGATTGCGGGTGTGAAGGGCATGTGGAGCGAGCTCACTGTTAATGTCAACGCCATGGCCAACAATTTGACCAACCAGGTCCGGGATATTGCTGCTGTGACAACCGCGGTGGCAAGAGGCGATTTGACGCAAAAGGTCCAGGCCAGCTGCAAAGGGGAGATTCTGGACCTCAAGTCAACCATAAATTCCATGGTTGACCAACTAAGGCAGTTCGCCCAGGAAGTCACAAAAATTGCCCGAGCCGTCGGAACCGATGGAGAGCTTGGAGGTCAAGCTACTGTTCACGATGTTGAGGGAACCTGGAGAGATTTGACTGAGAATGTCAATGTTATGGCGATGAACCTAACGACGCAGGTGCGCGAAATCGCTTCAGTGACTACTGCCGTCGCAAAAGGAGATCTTAGCCAAAAGGTCACCGCTGAAGTCAAGGGTGAAATACTCAGCTTGAAGATTACGATAAATACCATGGTAGACAGACTCAACAACTTTGCTTTCGAGGTCAGCAAAGTTGCCAGGGAAGTAGGAACAGATGGCACGCTCGGCGGCCAGGCCAATGTCAAGAATGTTGAAGGAAAATGGGCTGAGCTGACGAGAAACGTCAACATTATGGCCAACAATCTCACACAACAGGTACGAGGCATTTCTGATGTGACGCAAGCCATTGCCAGAGGAGACCTTAGCCAGAAGATTGAGGTGCACGCACAAGGAGAGGTCCTCAAGCTCAAGGTCACAATCAATGACATGGTAGATCAGTTGGATACTTTTGCGAGAGAGCTGAAGAGGGTGGCACGCGACGTGGGTGTCGATGGCAAGATGGGTGGGCAAGCCAATATCAACAATGTTAGCGGACGTTGGAAGGAAATCACGGAGGACGTAAACACGATGGCAGATAATTTGACCTCTCAGGTCCGCGCTTTCGGAGAGATCACGGACGCAGCCACAGCTGGAGACTTCACCAAGCTCATTTCAGTCAACGCTTCTGGTGAGATGGACGATTTGAAGCGAAAGATCAACAAGATGATTTCGAATCTCAGAGATAGTATCCAAAGGAACACCATTGCCAGGGAGGCTGCTGAATTTGCAAATCGGACCAAATCGGAATTCCTTGCAAATATGAGTCACGAAATCAGAACACCTATGAATGGAATCATTGGGATGTCGCAATTGACGTTAGACACCGATCTAACACAGTACCAGCGAGAGATGTTGAACATAGTCTCCAATCTAGCGAACAGCTTGCTGACGATCATCGATGACATCCTTGACATCTCTAAGATCGAGGCAAACCGCATGGTAATGGAATCTATCAGTTTCTCTATGCGAGGCACAGTGTTCAGTGCTCTGAAGACTCTAGCTGTCAAAGCCAATGACAGATTCCTGAATCTTGCATACCAAGTCGATAGCTCCGTGCCCGACTACGTGATTGGCGATCCCTTCAGACTTCGGCAGATTATTCTCAACCTTGTTGGCAATGCCATTAAATTTACCGAACACGGTGAAGTCAAGCTTACTATCAAACGAGCTCCGAAGACTGAAACTGCCGATGATGAGTACGCGTTCGAGTTTTCCGTGTCGGACACGGGTATTGGAATTCAAGCAGACAAGCTTGGTCTGATATTCGATACCTTCCAGCAAGCCGACGGATCGACTACTCGTCGGTTCGGCGGCACTGGCTTGGGATTATCTATCTCGAGGAAGCTTGTCAGCCTTATGAGTGGTACTCTATGGGTACAGTCGACATATGGACAAGGCAGCACCTTCTTTTTCACCTGCGTCGTGAAACTTGCCACCCAAGATCTTAATAGCTTGGGGCCGCAATTGAACGCGTACAAGGGCCACCGAGTACTATTTATTGATAAGGGTCGAACAAGGTACGCACAAGAGATTACGGGGATGCTGAAGCAGCTCGAGCTGGAGCCTTTGGTTGTGAGCACCGAGCGTCAAGTTCCCAGGCCTAACATGCAGCATTCGCCGTCTAAAACGAACACTGGCCTTGCTTACGATGTCATCATTGTCGATGGTATGGACACGGCTGTGCAACTTCGTAATGTCGATGAATTGCGATACATACCAATTGTTCTGTTAGCTCCAGTCGTCTCGGTGAGCATGAAGTCGGCCCTGGACCTGGGCATCGCATCCTACATGACAACCCCTTGTCTCCCGATTGACCTTGGAAATGGCATGATTCCGGCTCTGGAAGGTCGCCAAACACAATCAATATCTGATCACTCGAAGTCGTTTGACATACTTCTCGCGGAGGACAACGAGGTCAACCAACGCCTTGCCGTTAAGATTCTCGAGAAATACAATCATGGAGTCACCGTAGCGAATAACGGCCTCGAAGCCCTTGAAGCTATCAAGAAAAGGAGGTACGATGTCATCCTTATGGATGTGCAAATGCCTATCATGGGCGGCTTCGAGGCCACAGCAAAGATACGGGAGTATGAGCGCGAGGAAGGCCTTGTCCGGTCACCGATTATTGCTCTTACTGCCCATGCTATGCTTGGCGACCGAGAAAAATGCATTCAAGCGCAGATGGACGAGTATCTTACAAAACCTCTGAAACAGAACCAGATGATGCAGACAATACTCAAGTGTGCTACCCTGGGCGGAAAGTTGTTGGAACGAGGCAAAGAATCCAGGCTATCTGCAAGCGACGATATCGTGGAACCAGCCAAGAATTCCAGCACCCATGGTGGAGGACCTGTGAGTTCAAAGGCTCCAAAGAGACCGACTTTCGAGGAACGTGCTTTGACAAGTGTTGGCTCCTTCAGCGGAGGTTTGCAAAGCCCGCCGATTATTAGTACAGATCAGCAGGATCCGCTAGAAAGGGTGAGTCGTACTTATAACAAGGTACCATGTCTAAGTCGATCCTGGAGCTGACACGAGGCAGATCCTCTTGCGATCACATAGCAGCTAGGCACACGGGGTGGTCCACCAGCATCCAATCGCAGCGGCATCTAATAACGAAGATTTGTTTCTATAGCTTGGCGTTCAGGACTTTTCTCATCTGTGGGGATAACCACGGTGCATGTCTTACCACGTGTTAGGCGCCCGGATGTGGTGTGTGAGGTAACGCCAGGCGTTTGGCGGTTTTGCATGAGCAGCCGCCCTTGTCCACTTCTTTCACATTCTTTCTGACAACTTTTATCGAATTTGTTCACAAAATAAGGGGAAGAAAACAATTGCAATGAGGCGACTGGCTCTTGCTATGATGTTCGTCGTGTTCTTCATCCTAGCAACGATAGGTGGGATGCACAGTCCACGGATGTTGTGATCACGAAACTTGCTCACTGCGGCTTTTACGGCTTTGGTCCAGCATTTTTTCTAAAAGATCGCAGAAAATATGAGTTGTCATAGATGATTGACATGAAAAAGTGAGATATAGCATATTGCACACATGAGGCACAGTAGTACGCCTCTAAAGGCCCCCACCCTAGCCTTGAAGTAATTTATCGGTTTTGTACAGGGTTCTGCATCCAGAAGGATTTATGTGAGATAAGCTGTGCGACGGCAATGCTCGCCTGTGGGGATCTTTTGGTTTGCGTAGCCTCGTACGGAGTAAGCGTTGCGTTGTACAGCACCTCCACAGTCTTTGCAAAGGACATCCTCTGCTGTCACCAAGAAGAAGAGGAACAAGTCTTCTTTGTACCTTGGAGCATCGAAGGTTCTTTTGTCGAAGCGATCATCTCAACTGCGGCACTGCCAGGCATTTAAATACCTTAGGCTATGGTCATCCTAGTGGGACGGTGGTCCTGAGGCTCTAAGTAGTGTGGTACACGGTACACCAGTAGGTACCGATAGTCTTCGTATCTTTTAGGGTCTAGGTACGCGATTACTTTTTACTTAGTTCTCCCAGGCGTCGTGCTCACCTTAACACATACACACGTCCACACTATTTCTGCCTCCAGATTTTCTTTTAAAGAACTCATCGACTCACGCGAGGCTGATTAATGGCACTTAGGCTTTGGTTCGGAGGCACTGATACAGCCTATCGAGTGTATCAAAGAGCTACGTCTTGATACAGCATAAATTTGCAGCAAGAACAGTGAATGACTCGATGCTGATAGTACAACCGCTGGCCACCTCAGGTTCAGTCCTTCGCCATTAAATTAACACAATCATCCGTGACGTCATCGTACGAGCAAAACCCGCCATTAACGGAGGCGTAAAGCTTTACTTTAAGACATTCACGTTCAGCTACGATGGACCTAGGTACAGGCTACGACCCGAAGCAGCGAGAGGAAGAGGAGCGCCAGTTCGCGGAAGACATGAGGTTCCTGGATAGTAACGATATTGGGAGCTCGCCAGTGGGCAGTCCCACAGCCACGACACAACAGCAGATGGCTCAACTCGACGAGGTAAACCTGCCCAGCGGTTTTGCAGCATATGCTGGGAACTATAATAATACCTTTGGTGGTCATCTTCCCTCTGATGGTTTGCTCACTGGGCAAGCCCAACATTCTGCTGCCCCAGCGTGGCAGTCTTCACCTCCAATGAACAATCGGACGAACACGACAGGCTTCGCAAATGCCGAGACAGAATTCTCCTCCGGCTCAGCCTCAAGTCTAGACGGAGGGTCTACATTCCCATCCCCACGTTTACCTGAAAACTCTATCAATCCCAAGAAACGTCAGAGAGAGAGCCTTAGTCTCATCGCACCTTCGATCGGCAACCCAGCCAAGGTAATGCGTGCGACACCAAGCCCTGCAATGACTGGTACTACCACTCCGTCTTCGTTAGACTCCTTCGAGATTCCCGATGACCCTGACTTCTTCCGGCTTATGGGCGGCGACCCCAAAGAACATATACGTGACATGAGGGAGGAACAAAAGGCTCAGGAGAAGGTAATCAAAGAGAAACAAGAACAAGAGCGCAAAGACGAGGAGCTTGCGAGGCAGCTTGAGCAGGAATATGCAGGCACAGTATCTAGGAACTCTTCCTCGAATCCTAGGGGAGCACCAAGCATCGCACCCCGAGCCACTTATCAAACATTTCTTGATACGCAGGCAAAATTTCGTCGTCCGGTCCCGTTGTTCTCATCGTCACCTCCTACCGTTGACCAGGACCTACCCCGAACCACAACCTTACCACCAGTCAAGCAGGAGCAACCTCGCCCGAATTGGCTTCCCCAGACCCCTGTGAATAAGGAGAACGTCCGGAAGCCTCTAAGGAGACCTGCACCGTCTACTACCGAATTCATAGACCTTGGTAGTGATGATGAGTTTGATGATAATGTGGGGCACCCAAGTAGCGACTTAGTGGAGGTCGATCCGAATTCCTGGCGTGAAAGCGGAGAAAGAAGTAAACTCCATCGAGCTTTGCCTTGGATGGAGAACATGCCGACAAATCAACAGTCTCAAAGCTCAAGCGTGTTTGGACCGTTTGCGCACAGTAAAGCTTCCACGCAACCGAATCAATATGGAGCCTCTTACCAGGGCAACTTAGACTACGGTGGGCCCAACGTCTACAACTCAACATCCAATGGCCGCTTCTATGGTCCATCTGATTCGTCGACCTGGAGTCAAACAGCAGGACTAATGGGCCAGAACCTCTTCAATACAGCCAAAGGCGCGGCGAATGCAGCCTACTCCATACTTGACAATCAAATCAACAGCTACCCAGGAACTACATCAGGCTATAGCAGCTCGGCCTTTCCATACGGTATGGCAGGCTCTTCTATGGACTCTTCAAATTTCATCGATCTAGAGAACTACGCCCCACCATATCAAAACGCGGTTCACAGCGTCCTGAGCGGCCACTCTATCAACGTCGATGATCCGCTCAATCGAGATTTAGTAGACAAATACATGGATCGTTACGACTATCTAACCAACGACCCTACCCGTACGAGTGCTGAAATCAAGTCGTTGTTGGAGAACATTCGGCCAGACGAGGACTTACCTCCAGAAAATAGAGAAGGTACACCAGATGCTATGAAATATCCATTAATGGAACATCAGAAGCTTGGCCTGGCCTGGATGATGAAGATGGAAGAGGGCTCCAACAAAGGAGGGATATTGGCTGATGACATGGGACTTGGAAAGACAATACAAGCGCTTGCTTTAATGGTCCATAAGAGGTCCTCAGATCCCAACCGGAAGACCAATCTGATTGTAGGCCCGGTTGCGCTGATGAAACAATGGGAGCGGGAAATCCAAGTCAAGTTGAAACCAGGTCGCGAACACCGTCTCACGACATATACCCTCCACGGCTCAAATCGTCAGACCTCGTGGGAGCATCTCAAGAGCTTCGATGTCGTCCTTACTACTTTTGGTACTCTTGCAAACGAGATAAAGCGTAAAGAGGGCATCGACATGGCCAAACGCGCGAATACGAATTGGGTAGCAAGGACCAAAGCAGACCAGCTTCCTTTACTTGGCGACGAATGCAGATGGTACCGAGTCATCATCGATGAAGCTCAATGCATCAAGAACAAGAACACCAAGGCGTCGCTTGGTGCTTGCGCACTTCAAGCGGTGGCCAGATTCTGTATGAGCGGTACTCCGATGATGAACAATGTTGGCGAACTGTACTCCCTAATCCGCTTCCTCCGCATCAAGCCATACAACATCCTAGAGCGGTTTAACAGGGACTTTACTAACCCCTTGAAACGTGAGAGCGACGCTGGGAAGGGCAAGGCTATGCAGCAATTGCAGGCTCTGCTCAAGGCAATTCTTTTACGGCGGACTAAAAAGTCGCAGATTGATGGGAAACCTATTCTCAGTCTACCAGAGCGAACAACCGAGGCGGAGCCTGCAGTCTTTGATGAAGACGAGCAGGCGTTCTATAGAGCTCTAGAATCACGAACGCAACTACAATTCAACAAGTACCTCAAAGCGGGGACTGTCGGCCGAAATTATTCTAACGTGCTGGTTTTGCTACTTCGCCTCCGCCAGGCATGCTGTCATCCTCACTTGATCAAAGACTTTGGCATGTCCTCGGGTGTCACAGACCTTTCCGTTGCTGATATGATCAAGCTTGCTAAAGAATTAGCACCGGACGTTGTAGCTCGTATCAAGGAGCAGGGGGAGAGCGCTCTGGAATGCCCAGTCTGCATGGACTCTTCCGATAATGCTACGATCTTTATTCCATGCGGTCATAGCACCTGCTCTGAATGCTTTGCGAGAATATCCGACCCGTCACAGGCTATCGCTGGCGGTGATGCTCATGAGGGCCGAAATGCGGATATCAAATGTCCTAATTGTCGCGGTAAGATTGTTCTGGCTAAGATAATTGATCACAATGCGTTCAAAAAGGCACATATGCCAGATATGGTCAATGCTGAAGAGGCAGATGACGAGTCTGCCAGCGGGAGCGACAGCGACAGTGATAGCGACAGCAGTGATGATGATGAAGAGGACACGGACGACCCAACGCTCGGTGGTTTCGTCGTTAATGATCATGTTGTTAGTGATGAGACAGAATCGGAAGATGAAGAAGCCGAGGGCTATCGCAAAGGAAAGACTCCCTTTGAGAAGTCATCCAGCAAACCAGCAAAGCCGAAGAAGAGCAAGAAGTCAAAAGGGAAGGGAAAAGCCAAGGAAGACCGACCTCCGAGGAAGAGCTTAGCACAGCTCAAGAAAGAAGGCATGCGTAACTCGAAAGCTCGTAAACGATACCTCAGACGTCTCAAGCGTGAATGGATTCCCAGTGGCAAAATACTCAAGACCATGGAAATCCTTCAAGCTACCCAGGATCGCCAAGAGGGCGAAAAGACTATAATCTTCAGCCAATTCACTTCGTTACTCGATCTTCTCGAAGTCCCGATCGCAGACAAAGGCTGGTGCTACAAACGCTACGACGGTAGCATGTCTTCTAATTCCCGTAACGAAGCCGTTATCGAGTTCTCCGATAAACCAGACTGCAAAATCATGCTTGTGTCCCTCAAAGCCGGAAACTCTGGTTTGAATCTTGTCGCGGCGTCTCAAGTCATCATCTTCGATCCATTCTGGAACCCTTACATCGAGGAGCAGGCGATTGACAGGGCTCATCGGATTGGGCAGTTGAGGCCTGTAATGGTGCATCGGATCTTGGTGCCGGAAACTGTGGAGGATAGGATACTCGCTTTGCAAGAGAAGAAGAGGGCGTTGATTGAGGGAGCCTTGGATGAGAAGGCGAGTCAGAATATTGGGAGATTGGGGACGAGGGAGCTGGCGTTCCTCTTTGTACGTGTTTCCACTGCAGGAAGCCTTGGATGTATCATGCTAACCTCAGCAGGGTGTACCCAATTAGACCCGGCATACCATCCATCTTCCATATCTTACACAGCTAATCTTGTACGTGGTTCACCCCGTTCAGCTTCATAGCCAACTTCTCGCTCTACAACTACCTCCTCGCCCTGGATTTCACCCGCTACTCGACTTCACCCTATCGCACCTTCAAATTCGTCACTGGTTAAACAGCTTTCACATTCGCCGCTTCTGCGCTTCTACGTACCCAACACCTTTACAACAACTTCATCAGTACCAATACACCACGTCCGGACCCCCCACAATTTCTTTTCACACAGTACCAACAGAAGATACCCCCAAGGCCCCAACAGCACTAGTCAGGAAGAAAACCATGCGCGGGCGTTTCCAGGCGCTTTTTCGTGGCTGCATATATAGAGCCACAACAGGGAAAAGGGCTATGACGGATAGATATTGTAACTTGTATTCTAAGCCTCTTTATGGCATATGATAGCTACGAGACTGAGAGGAAGGGGCTAGATAGAAATCAAGTGTTTTGGGCTAGCTTAGGGGATGGCGCACCAGGTACGAATACTTTAGGTAAAGCTGAACATGGGCACGTGTCGCTTGAATAAGCTGGGCTAGTAAATGGCTTTTGTTCCTTGTTGAGTGATTAATAAGATTTTGCCCTCAGTTGAATACCGCCCGTGCGCCCTTGGACTAGAAGTCGAGAATGATGGATTTGAGAAGTGAAGGCACACGATTGACGATTGCTCACTTGGAGGGAGGAGCTGGTAAGCTCACTAAAGAAACAGGAGTTTGAACGATGGATGGGACGGTTTTTGGAAAAAGAGGGTGGTATGAAACCTCTAGATACAATACCTCTTGGATCCGGCCACCAGCATTTCAGCTACCGAATATATATGCGTAGAAATATACGATTCTTTCTAACGAAGTAACGCATTGCAGACAACAAGCCGACCGCAACGTCGCTGGCGGATATGTTTATTATCTTTATAATAACCCTACACTACTCTCTATACCGTCCCCCCCCCTCTTGACCGCCCTGCACTCCCACATATCACGTTCTTCCCCCCCTCCCACACATTTTACCCCCTCACCCTCCTAGCGTGCCTAACCAAATTCTCAATCACACCCTCAAACGCCTCCTTCTCCCGAACCCCCTCATCCCTCCTCTTCAACCAGTACTCCAGCACCTCGCTCGCCCTCAGCGTCGCTTCCTCCAGCCTCTTGACATGATCTTGCAACTCTTCATCGTCCATGCCTTCGAGCGCAGCGTCAGTGGTTGAGGACAGTATTGTTATTGCGGGGAGGTCGAGCTCCGGTGGGGGTGCGGGACCGCGGCGGCGGCGGCTGGTTTTGGCATTGGAGGGGGAGGAAGTGCGCCCGCCGGTGCTGTCAAGGGAGCTGCGGGAGCGGTTATTGGTGCTGCCGTCGCGTTTCAGCCGCTCGACGGTGGAGCGCGGGGAGTCGCTGCGGAAACCCGTGGTGCTGGGCAGGATGAGTTTTTTCTGTTTGCTAGCGGGCAGGATTTCGTCAAGGTCGACGGGGACGCCGAGGGAGACGAGGAAGAGGCGGCGGATGCGGGAGCGGAGCCAGTTGGGTGGTTGGAGGGGGGGCGGGGCGGAGAGTTGAGTGTAGAGGGAGGTGGAGCGGGGGGTTAGGAAGATAGGGTTGGGGTTTGAGGGGGGAAGTGGGGGTGGTGAGGGGCTTGGGAAGGTGGTAGATGGGAAGATGACATCGAGGTAGTCGGATGTTGCGGTGAGAAGGTCGTCTAGGGTATCCAGGGAACTAAAGTCGAGAAGGGGCTAAGTTGTAGAGCGGTATCATCAGCGTCATTCATGAGTCCAAGGAGCAGTGAGAGCTTTGTAATGTGTGGTTGATGGCTTGGTTTTGCAATGATGAATCTACTTACAAAAGGAGACAATGATGATGTATCTGGCTCGACAGGCTGTTCTGCTTTTCCTTGCGGCTGTTCTGGCTCCCGAAAGCCATCATCAAACTCTCCGAAATCCTCCCCTTCAGCGCCAGCTTCAAAGTCGTCGAAGTCGTCGCCGAAGCCTTCCTCCGCTTCCTCCGCTTCCTCATCTTTAGCATCATGTGTGTCATTGGCCGTTTCGTCGTCGGACTCATCAGATTCCTCGTAGTCCATGGGCCCAAATCCGCCATCTGCTGCTATAGGGGAGCCCCCTAGTGACTGCTTTCTGCGCTTTGGGGCGGAAATTGTGGATCTACTCAGAGAAGATGTTGGTAAATCTGATTCGGTCAATCGTTCGCTGGACAGTAGCTGGTCAAGAAATGGACTTACCAGGTAAGTCACCCTTTTCCTCAACTGCGTCGGGTTCCGCATCGGCCTTTCGTATCTCGTGGGCTTCAGTACCCGGTACTTCTCCATGGCTGGGCTCTCCATCAACTTTCGTCACAACGGTTTTTGGGACTGGTATCTGGTCCGAGCTGCCAGTAGAAAGCGATTGACTCGTAGAGCCTTGATCAGGCTTGGACGCTGGCAGAACCACGTCTGGGACCGTATCTGCTTTCCGTTTGGTGTGTGCAGCAGCCCCAAGAACATCACCGTGGCCTGGAGTTGTTGGATCAACCTTTTCTACCACAGTCTTAGGGATTGGATTTCCTCCAGGAGTCATTGCTTGATCTTGACTGCTCGTGCTTGCCCGCCTATTCCCGCCCTCAGGTATTACCTCGAGCTCGTCCGGAACAGCATCTTGAGCTCGCATCTTATATGCTGGCGTACCAGGTACATCTCCGTAGCTGTCTCCATCGTCAACCTTGAAGTTCGGATCAGTAAGTCTCACGGTTTCGCTCCTACGGAATCTGGATTGACCTTTTCGACTCTAGTGATTGGTACTGGAGAATGTGGACTCGACATCGCTTCTGATAAGGTTTTCTGCCCTTCCTGAGCATCCGCGAAGACATCCTCCTCGTTATCTGAACCTTGATAGATGAAAAGTTAGCGCATGATTCACTAGATGTGCCCGTAAACTGTGTTCGGACCCACCGAGATCGTGCGCACCAGGGTCTTCGAGCTCGACACTCTTTCGAGGGGGTTGGAGTGTCGGGCTTTTGGGCAGGCTTGGAATATCAGCCATTGCAGCGATCTCTGATGCTCTGTCCGGTGGGTGCGGAATATTGTGAAAGTAGGAGGGAAAATATATCGAATAGAGCTCGACAATAATTCCTATCAACACCCAGACCGCGCTAGCAACTTCCACTGCCGTACTTCGCGCTTGTTCGCTTCAATCGCGTCTCTCAAAAGTACCATACGGTTATTACTTTTGAGCGAGTAAGGGAGTTACACGCAAACTGAAGATCGGTAGGGTAAGTAGCGGGCTCAAAGCTTAGAGGGGCTAAGTGTCAACAGCGACCTGCAGCATTCCAGCTTAAACGCGCTCATCCTTTGCATCAAAAATAAACCACGATGTCGGATCCTCCGAAATCTGTACCTACTTTCTCCTTTGGTGCACCTACTACCAGTGAAGGCTCTAGCAATTTGTTTGCCCAAAATTCTACGAATACTCCCAAGCCGCTAGGTAGTGGTCCCTTCGACGCAAGCAACAAACCTCCCACAACTTCTGGTTCGAACTTCTTTAGCAACAACCCTAGCACTGCTTCTACAAATCCACTATTTGGCTCAAATACCCAAAAGTCTTCATCATTCGGAGGAGGACAACAAGGTAGCGGTGGTGGTAGCACTTTTGGGGCAAGCGGTATGTCCGGCCAGAAAGAGTTCATCCTTGTAAAGAACCGACGAGTAATTCTTCAAATGCAGGCCCCTCTCCAGAATTTTCCGGCTTCTCCACGCCAAACAAACCTGCAGAAACAACTAGTGCTGGCCAAAACCCGGGTGTGTTCGGCAACGCAGGCTCTGGCGCGCCGTCTGGACAAGCAAACGCAACTCCGGCCAGCAAACAAAGTTCAGGTTTCGCATTTGGGTCGACTACCCCAGCTGGACCCCCACCACCGAGTAACATTGGGGCAGGTGGCGCTACTGGATTGCTCTTTGGTACCAATAAACCGCAAGGAGCGAATACCACAAATTCTAACAGCCTCTTCGGAAACTTCGGTGCTGCAAAATCTTCCGCACAGAACCCGGGTGGAGCAACGGCGCCAAGCAATTCATTCAGCGGCTTCTCTCAGCCTTCAGGTAGTGGTACTTTCGGATCAAGCAAGCCATTCGAATCGAATGCAACAAGTTCAAGCGCGCAGCCCTCAGGCGGTTTTTTTGGGGCTTCCCAGAGTATGTCCGGCTCAAACCTTTTCGGCAACAAAATCAACGCGCCCCTTTCTGGAGGTGATTTATTTAGTAACATGAACAAACCGCAAGAAAGCGGTGATGGTAAGCCTCAAGGAGGTGCAGCAAAGCCCAGTCTATTTCCTAATTTAGGTGGACAATCCTTGGGGGCCACGCCCTCTTCGTCAACAGCCAACACTACATCCAAACCCGCGTTTAGTTTCCCCCAAGCCAGTTCCCAGCCTACTGTTGAGAATGCAGCCACAACGCCCACCACAGCCTCTAGCAATTTTGGCTTGTTCGGGCAAACTACCGCCTCCGGAGCTTCTACAACTGCTTTAACGGCTGCCTCAACGACAGTTTCTACTGGTGGATCATTTTCTCTCGGTGGTACTTCTACGGCTCCTTCTACGACTGCTTCTGCCAGTAGCCTTTTCTCAAATGTCGGCAAAGATAAAGCTAAGACACTATCAACCTCGGACCAGAATGCTAATACGTCGAGCGCAACTGCACCGTCGTCAACTTCAGTACCAGGGCCATCAGCAAGTCTCTTTGGTAATCAGGGCATACCAGCAACTTCCACGGCTACGTCTCAACCTACAACGCAAGCTCCTACGACTAGTAATCAGTCAAGGACAGGACCATCCAACACAAGTCTTGGTGCCTCAACTAGTGGGCCACCCCCTACTGCTCAATCACGTTTGAAGAACAAGTCTATGGACGAAATTATCACAAGATGGGCTTCTGATCTATCGAAATACCAGAAAGAGTTTCAGAAACAGGCAGAACGAGTTGCTGCTTGGGATCGCATGCTTGTAGAAAATAGCGAGAAGATACAGAAGCTTTATGGGAGTACCTTGGAGGCTGAGCGTGCCACGACAGAGGTAGAGCGACAATTGACCGCGGTAGAGAATGATCAAAGGGAAGTTGAGATATGGCTCGATCACTATGAGAAAGAGGTGGATAAATTGACCTCCACGCACAGCCATGGAGAGTCTCTTCAGGGACCCGATCAAGAGAGAGAACGAACGTAAGTAAATAAGTCGATATCTTACATACTCGGATTGACGGTGAGGCCAAGGTACAATCTCGCCGAGAAGCTATCCGACAGGTTGGATGAGATGGGAAAGGACCTAGGTAGCATGATCGAAGAAATCAATGATGCTTCATCGTCCCTCAACAAAAACAGTAAGGCTGATGATCCGGTAAGCTACCCATCCTAAAAGGAGCGTCAGCTATAATTACTGATACCCATCCCAAACAGCTCTCTCAAGTTGTTCGAGTACTCAACAGCCATCTCACTCAACTCCAACAAATTGATCAGGGTGCGGCAGCTTTACAATTAAAGGTAGCTGCTGCGCAGAAGGCAGGTCAGAATATGGGAGCGTCCAATGGATTCAATGGGCCAATAAGCGACGCTGCTGATGGATTTTATCGATCTTACATGGGGAGACGATGAGATATTCGGGGTTAAAGTTTGTGACACTGGTGGTGGCACGCCGTTCATATCTCCCACGGCTTTGGTACAAAAACATGAGCATTTTGCAGGGTGTTCTACGGATGCTCCATGTTAAGTAGTATATTATGATGATAGAGAAAACAGACATGCATAGCAGAGATCGTTAATCGTCTTTGAACCAGCTACCTAGCTAGACCCTCAAGACTTCTTCTTCAGCGACGCATGATACACTTCTTACAAGAAAAGTAGTTCCCAAGAGAAAATAGTTGTGATATAATGAACCACATCCCCCCAAAAACTCTCTTTTACCCCTATCACATTGCCTCTTCCTCCTTTACAGAAAAAACATCTAAGACACAAATATCTTATCATTCAGTGAAATATATGTCACAAAATAGAACAGTTTTCTCATCGCAGTAGAAAGTCACCCATTTTCTAGTGCGCAGTGTCACCAGAATTCTAACCGCCTCACATGAAAAGAGGGGTATTGTTCACTGCACTGTGACAGGGAATATATTCTTTCGGCTATTTGGTTGAGAGTTTCGAGGCTTGTGGAAGGCAGGAGGTGTTCTTTGGTTTTCGTTTCTGTGTTGTTGAGATGGGGTGACGACAGCGACGTCATCGTGAAGCGCGTTCTCTCGTATATCGTTCGTAGCCGCATGATAGAACAACGGAGTGGGAAGGATCTCGACGCCGTTTTGGGGCCAGTGTACTTGACGAATGTATTGCTATGGAAACATTGTGCTCTGCGCCATATCCATATTTCTCTCCACATACGATCTCCCGCAATTTGTCCACACAATTCGCGCCTACTTCCCCTCTTTTCCTCCATCGTTCATTTGCTCGCTCCTGTAGATAACCATGTCAGGATCCTTCAATACAACCCCGAATTTTGATCTTGCACCGTCGAGGTATTAACATACACATTGGCATCCAAAGTATCCAGATGCTTCTTCTGCTCCGCAATCTTCTCCTTCAACGCCTTGAGCCTAAAATCACACAGCACCATCAGCAAGAACTTTCGCCCAACATTCAGTCAGAACATCGAAGTGCAACCCACTTTTCCATCTCCTTCTCCCGCACATAGAAATTCTCGCTTGCTTCCTCGCGCTTGGAGAAGGCATCTCTGCGAACACAAAGCTCAATGTCAGTACAAAGGATGGTAAATGCTGGAATGCTCGGAGGCACAGACCCTTGGGCAGCCCCTCCGGAGCGGACGCTTCCGACGTCTCCTTCGGCCATGCGGAGAGCTGTGGATGTGATTGTGCGGTAGATGGAGATTGGAGTGCGGAGGGTAGGTTTGATGGTTTGGATGAGGGTTTGGCGAATCATATTAGATGGTTGCTTGAACATTGATGGGGCTTCGAGTGGAAATGGTCAGTTGATTCGACTTTCAAGCTTCCTGCTCGGCACGTGATAACGTCCAGGGCGGCTGCGCGGGCCGCTCTAGCGCCGCCAGCCTGAGACAACGTCTACCTGATGGCTCATAATTTACTACATACATCGCAATTGAAGCTTGAAGGCTCCGCATGAAAGGCGCTGTGCTGATCGCTGAGACTGAACACATCTGAGGAAGAGTGCCACCTAATATGTCCAAGTCATGGCGAACCATATCCTAAGAATCTATGAACGTACATAAGCCTTGATAGGGTTATCGGCCACTCAATACCACAAAAGCGCAACTCCCAGTCGATTACCGAATTAATTGAGACATAGGATATGGCTCTAGTATAAGGAGTGTTTGCGTATAAGAGGTGGGTTTTTGGGACCGCTGGCTATACATAGGGGGGTACTGGTGTATGAGAGTGTTTCTCGACTTGATAAAAAGGTACACTTGTTTCTATGTAGATTTCTCATTAACGCGGTGAAAACTGATTAGTCACTAGGAAATATGATACAGATCTCATATAAACTACCCCATTGTTGCGTGTTTCAGCACCTCGGTTTATAGTGCATTTGACTATAAGATATGGCTTTCATATAGAAGGCGTTTGTGTATAAGAGATGGTTCTACACAGGTCTGATCCAGCAGAAATCGTATAAAGCTGCTGTCTTATACCTCAATTAATTCGGTATCTAAGATTCTAGCAGATCGGTAGCATAAGGGAGCCAACAGTAGGGCTCTTGATGTTGGTGCCTAGTGGGAGTGACAATTGAGCAACCTATTTCAGAAATTCCTTCAATCTTTTTCAAAATTTTACCTCCACAGTCATAACATCGGTGAATAGACAGAGGTTGGCGATCTTTTATTCACGAATTGCTTTCAAGGCAAATTCTATCACAGCTTTGTTCGACACCACAAAGACGGTCGACTAATTATCCAGGGCTCCGAACCTTCCTTCAAGCGGCTCTCTAACCTTCCCAACGTGGAGACCAATACCGAAAGCTATTCGCACAGCCCCGGCTGCCAATGGTAACAGGAAGGCCAATCAGTCTGCAGTCGCTGTTATTGTTGCTGAAGTAGCAATCCGGTTGGCGACATACTGTACTGTAATCTTAAAGGAAGTTGGCCTGAGATGACTTACTGGATTTTCTTCAAATTAGCTCGCGTCGCCGTCAACCAATCACACTTTAGCTGAAACTGTTGCAAGCTACCACATGAAACGTGAAAGTTTGGGTGATGCAAATCATGGCACTTTCAATTGCACAATCAGGTTGGCAAAGGGCGTAGTGGCGCTCCACGAGCTCTTGTACTGTGTCGGAGTATTTCAATTTCCTCTGGCGTTGCAAACAATGGAAGATTAACAACGCCGACCGATCCGAGGAATTTCCTCTGACGAGGAAAAGTTTACCGAAGAAACCGCTCGCATCCTATCCTTTGGCCGCTAAAATTTACCAATTTCATGCTGAAGACTTCACATAGATTGCAATCGTTGGCTCGTTACCCGAGGAAGCCCACAATTTTACTAGAACAATGCGCAATCTACGAGGTAGACACAGGGGAGGCATAGCGGACGCGCGTTCATCTTCAGTGATCCGGATTTCCGCAAGGCTCCAAAGGTTCCAATGGATTTTTAGACCACCGTTTTCTGAGATTCCACACCTGTGCATATCCCATATAGTACGCTCCAGAACTTGACCTCAACTACTCAAGCTACCTTTTGAATTATGAAACCTCAACCATGACGGTTCAATCAGACTTCCGCGAAGATGTCGCGGTGGACGTCCTCGTGGTTGGAGCTGGGCCAGCAGGCTTCATGGCTGCAGTAACGCTGGCAAGATATAATGTGAGCTTCAAAATCATTGACCAGCGACCAGTTCGCATACAAACAGGTCACGCTGGTGGTAAGAATTCCCTATGATATCTTTGGCTTCGGTGACGTACTTAAGTAAGGTATTGAGCAAAAAGCGTCTTCTATCACTTGCTTAAGCGCGCGGATAGACTCTTGTTCTTAGATGCTTTTAAGTGCTCCATCTTGGTATCTGTTTACATTATTAACACTATTCATCTAACCTCCATCTGAACAGGTGTCCAAGCACGTACCCAAGAAGTTTTTCAGACCCTCGATTTACAATACGCTCTAGATATCAAAGGCAACCGTGTTAGTGAAGCTGCCTTCTGGAACACCAATCCTTTGCAAGGCTTAGAACGGACTCATGTTGGTCCAGAGGTCGTCCACGCAACTCCATATCCATGGATTCTTGCAGTCCCTCAACGCGAAACCGAGAAAGCTTTCGACCTCGATCTTAACTCACGAGGCCACTTTGTTGATAGACCGGCTCAGCTACTTCACTTCGAGTATACCAATGACCCTGATTATCCCATCCATGCTCTTGTCAAGAATCTGTTCTCTCACGTTACTTCAGTGTACCGGTGCAAGTATTTGATAGGAAGCGATGGCGCAGGCAGTACCACTCGGGGGATTTTGGATATTCATTCGGAAAGCAATGAGCAAGATGATGTCTGGATTGTTGCCGACATGGAGCTCAAGACTGATTTCCCCGACCATCGCCGACGGGCTGTAGTCCGGTCTCCTTCTGGGGTCATGATGATGATCCCGAACTCTGGGGGAGGTAACCGAGTTTATACACAATTGTCTGCGAAGGAGCTTGTCACCCTCGGTAGTATTGACTCGGGCGACCTTTTAAAACCCGAGGATCGACTGATCAGAACAGAATGGAAAGATGCTACATTGCTTGATATACTGCACACTCGCCTCAAAGAAGTTCTGGCGCCATACACAACGTTCATTAAGAAAGTGCAATGGATAAGTCAATACCGAGTGAAACAGCGAATCGTTGACCAATTCTCCGATCGTGCTCGCATTTTTGTCACCGGCGACGCGTGCCACACTCATAGTCCAAAAGCTGCCCAGGGTCTCAACATTAGTATGATGGATGCCTATAATCTCACTTGGAAGCTTGCCCTTGTCCTAAGTGGTAGGGCAAAACCTGGGATTCTCGATACGTACAACAAAGAACGAAGGCAAATTGCTCAAGAATTGATTGATTTCGATCGCAAATTCTCTCACCTGTTCTCTAAGAAAGAGTTCCTCGACAACAACTCGCAATTTCACGATGTTTACAAGAAGGCCCACGGCTTTACCACGGGACTGGGTCTGAGATATGACCCTAACCCACTTATTGAACACGATGTGGACGTGTCCATCAACGAACAAAGCCTTGAACCATTGACTCCCGGAAAGCGTCTTCACGCTCTCACTGTTACTCGACACATAGATGGCACTATTGTTAACATGCTTGATGAGCTGCCGTCAAACGGACGCTTCCACTTGTTCATATTTGCGGGCAATACCTTCAGCCAAGACCGGGATAAAAGCTTTGCCAAGTACCTGAGCTCTGCCGATTCGGTTCTTTCGCGCTATTCATTGCCAGACTCACCAGACTGGGCATTTGAGAATATCCGAGAAACTAATCCGAACAACAGTGGCAGGACGGTCGATCTCTTTTTCATTCACACCGACACTCACTATGATTTTGACCTAGCTAAGATGCCTGCCCCGCTACCGAGCTGGAAATACCGTGTATACGCGGACAAGTACGGTAAGGAGCATGAGAGTCACGGTGTTGACCCCAACATTGGCGCGATGGTACTTGTGCGACCGGACGGTTATATCAGCTTGATCACTGGTATGGACAGCGGGCCTACTATTACGAAGTTCATGGATAGCTTTATGAACGTGCCGCAATCGATGTCTGCAGATGCTAGTGATGGAGGACGAGGTGGTGACTAAGAACGAGCCCCGGAATGTCAGTCGTGTTCGGAATGGCTATAGATGCCAGAACGGCAACAAGTTGACGATCCCAAATGGCATTGAATGACGAGAAAGAGCTTTCAATTGATACTGAGAGCCTCTCTTGTCTGAATATTTCCTAGCTGCGTTTTAGTAACTATGTTATAACGATATGTCCTACAGAGCGTAGCATCACCGTGCATAACAACATGCATTTGCAAAGTAATCGGACAACTAAAGCACTTTACAAGTCCTTACTGCCATTACCACCTAGCTTACATTCCGGATACCTTACAAAGCATAGCGCTTCGCTGGTGTCACTATGCCGCCGATGCTGGCTTCTGTGCCATTCAGGTATCGAAGTGGCATCAGCGAAATTGGAATGCCCACAATTCTCTCGCAACAACCGTATTCGCTCAATTACTATTGCAAGCTGGTATCGGCTAGGGAGTAGCGCTCCCCTATCATATTGGTAAGCACTTTAGAATAAAAAATCCTGGACGGCTAAGCTGGTACATCGCGTCGTTCAGCTTGATAGCCGGAACATTCATCCTCATTGCAGGGTGTCTTGGTGATATGTATGGTCACAAGACAACATTCACCGCCGGCTTCGCTTAGTATAGGCTGTGGCCGACCCTTGTTGGCGCCAGCTATTACTCAAACGGTAATTTCTTCAGCTTCGCCTGTGGCTTACCAATCGGTATGGCTCTGCTCGGTCGTACCTATCCATTGTGATGCAAAAGAACATGATCTTCAGCTTCTTCGGTGCCTGCGCGCCAGGAGTTTACATGCTTGGCGCAACATTCTCGTCGCTGCTGGCACAACATTCTCGTCGCTGCTGGCACAGCTGGCCACGTAGGCTTGGGCATACTCTGTTATAGGTATCGTATGTCCTTTTGGCAGCGCTAGTTTTGCGAGAGGATCGCTTGTCCTGGCTCCGGCGCCGCAGGCCTGCAAGCATCCATCTTTTGGGATGCATCACGGAGTGGTTTTTCTTCAATTGATTAACGTGGAATGGAACCTGGATTCATCCATAGCGAGATAGAGATGAACCCTCAGCACAAGCGTAGCAATAGAGTAATGTAGCTAGTCTAATTATCTTTCTTTCTCTCTTCTCGCGGTAGCTTACGTGCTTTCTTGTTTTCTCGCCTCGAAACGTTCTGAAAACCCTTAGAAACGTTAAGATTCCTCATCCTAGACTGGGAGACTTCAAGTTCTTGTCCTTGCATGAATGTATCTCTAAAGTTGATGGTGTTCTTGGGGAATATAGTTTTATAAATGATATTTGTAACATGTGAATACGCCTTCTGTTCTGCAAGGAAGTGCTTCATGGGGGAAGCAGCTACCTCCAAAGCATATTGCGAAGTAGATGAGGCCTTCGTGAGACTTACAGACATAATATCCCTTCTAACCGGGAAAACACCAAGCCCATTGTAATTTGACATAGACCCCTTGCCGGACAGAATATCTTGCAATATTTCTATGACTCTTATGATAGAGAATGACAATATCCCAGCCAACGACTGCCCAGGCTGCCGCACTGACTGGGAGCACCTTCCCAGCTTCCTTCCAGCCGCATGTACTTCCAATGCTCGCTTGCCGGCATTGCACAACCATCATTCAGCTGCCATACAAAGTCAAAGACCGCATGGCTCTGCCTCCAAATTACAGCCCAAAACTGCAGCCAGCCGCATTCTCAGCCGTTTGTGTGCGCTTTTTATACCGTAGAGATAGAAATATGCCTAACACCTCATATTGTGTTGTGAGGCTGATGTGAGGGGTCATGTGACGGTGCTTTTAATTTTGGCGCATCAAGAAAGCCATCACACTAAGCCCTGAACAGTTTAGATTGTCGAGGTGGTTCCTCACTCATTCAACAACGAACGTCAACATCGCAACTCCCTCTCATTCACAATTCCCACGGCTTCATCTACATGACAAAACATCTTTGTTGACTTGCCTACCGATACCCCTTGTGCAACTCGATTCCTGTGCTACTACAGCTTCCCTACATCAACCCAGTGTCCCTAGAATTCCCAGGTAAGGGTCGCCCTGCTCAGTCAGTTCTTTGATTGGCTTTGTCCCCCTTCCTCAACAATCCTTTAAGGGAGTACTTTGGTTTTCCCGCAATTCCAGTGTGCTCGCAATTGTACATAAGACCTCGGAGCCTAAACTCCATCTTCCCAGCTCAGAGTTCCGAGCTGCGGAAGCAGTTGAAGACACGTGTGTGCGTCACATTCAAAAGTCTGTCTATGACTGAATCGTTGTCCAACCGCCGTGTTCTGCTATTCTGGGCTTGCCCGAGTCTTCGCTGACGCTCTTTACTAGTAACATAGAAGCAAGATGGGGTACGAAAATCATGTCTATCTCGCCAAGCTGGCTGAGCAGGCAGAGCGGTATGAAGGTAATTTGGCACCAGTCCATCATATGGGAACAAAGAACCAACGCGTGATATACAGAGATGGTGGAGAACATGAAGAACGTCGCATCCGCAGATCAAGAGCTTTCCGTCGAAGAACGAAACCTACTTTCCGTGGCCTACAAGAACGTCATTGGAGCAAGACGTGCATCGTGGAGGATTGTTACCTCAATCGAGCAGAAAGAGGAATCCAAGGGCAACGAGAGCCAAGTCGGCCTGATCAAGGAGTACCGTCAAAAGATTGAGGCCGAGCTTGCAAAGATCTGCGAAGACATCCTTGAGGTACTTGACGAGCACTTGATCAAGTCTGCACAAACCGGCGAGTCAAAAGTATTCTATCACAAAATGTACGTATCCGCGACCAAAGAACCGGCAATCGTGTTATACCCCTACTGAACGGTTAAAGGAAGGGAGACTACCACCGTTACCTCGCTGAGTTTGCGCTTGGCGATAAGCGTAAGATATCTGCCGATAAGTCATTGGAGGCATACAAAGCAGCAACTGAAGTGGCTACGACCGATCTTGCCCCGACTCATCCTATCCGTCTCGGCCTTGCTCTGAACTTTTCCGTATTCTACTATGAGATCCTCAACTCTCCAGATCAGGCGTGCCACCTTGCGAAGCAAGCGTTTGATGATGCTATTGCTGGTCAGCCTTCTGTCCATATTCTTAGCTGTAATTGAATGCTGACGGATATCTTAGAGCTCGACACCCTGAGTGAAGATAGCTACAAAGACTCTACACTTATAATGCAGCTTCTAAGAGACAACCTGGTAAGCCCTGAAGATTACATTCCATTTACAACCTATCTAAGAGACATCTAGACGCTCTGGACTTCTTCTGAAGCCGAGCCAACTGGTGGCGAAACTGGCGCAGCAGCAACAACCGAGTCCAAAGAGGCCAGCGAAGCGACACCTGCGGAGCCGGAGAAGGCCGCAGAGTAGGGTCTCCTTCTTGTCATTAGAAAGGTAGCGGCCTTGACAACTGGACGCAAGTAACGATAGATTGGTAAACGGAGCGATAGACAATCATCAAGCATGGCATAGCTTTCCAGGCCGGTTCCCTACCTGAACCTATTCGCTTTTTCTTGGTTCTTGTTCGTGGTGGCTTGTTCATGTGTTTTCCCTTCTGCACGATGATCTATGAGAGGGCGACGAGGGTTCATGCGGGAAGAGTATTTCCAGCGGTTGATACGTGCATCACGGTATTCGCCTGCTCCGACTTGTTTTATGATGGCATTACTTATGCCAGCTTCGGATTCAAAATTACACGCATCCTAGACCATTGCAATCACCAACATCGTAGACTCCTCATCCTGCGCAAGAGATCAATTGTGCAGTGAGAAGTTGATTCTGAAGCACAAAAGCCATTCAAACCCGGGATTTTCCTACCACAACATCACCTTGGGAATTGGATAAAATCCGTTCCTTTTCAAGCTGCTGCTTACTGTCTAAGGCTCTACACGATGTTCGGCTAACGCATAGAAACCCATGTTGCTTTCTTTAATGCCCCCCTTGCTTCCTATGCATGTCCATCTTACCAAAACCGTCATGGCACATCTGCACAGCAAAGTCCCCACCCCTCACCGTTCTCTCTTATTCCCTTGCCCTCTCACCGCGCGATACAGAGCATGCATCTTCATAGTATGTACCACCACCACAACCAAGTATGCCCCCCCCCCTCCATCCTCTTTCTCCCCCCGGCTTTTGCTGTACTCGCCTCCATCACCATTTCCGTCCGGAAAGACAGGACTTGTCTGCGCGTACGGAGTAGAAAGAGCCAGACTCCTGTTGGCAGTGCTGATGCGTTTGGCTTGGTAGGTGGGGTTGGTGTGTGGGGACTCTGGAGCGGGAGGCTGGGGAAAAAAAAGGGGGGGGGGGGTAGCAAGTTTTAAAGAACATTCTTCTGAATTCCCAGGTAATGAAAATTCCTCTGATCTGTATCATCGCCTAAACGCACCCCCCCCTCCCCCCCCCCAAACACCCCGGCGTTCTTTCGGTTTTCCGTACTACGGCAATTAAAACCTCCCACAGTCGCTTGATCCTCGAGGTAGAGTGGGCGGGTAAGGATGAGGTTCGTTCGTGTAGGGGTTTTTTGGAGGAGAGATGCGGTGGGTTTAGCTGGGGGAAGAGAGAGAGGATGGGGTAGAGAGGATGAGGTAGAGGTTGGAGGTTGGGCGATGTAGAAGTACATAGGAGATGGGGGAGTGGGGATATGGTGTTGGGGAAAGGGAGGGGGCGGAGGGGGGTTGTTACGGAAGCTGTAGGGGGGGGACGGGATTGTGCATAGAGGGATTTGGAAGCTGTTGGGCGGGAAGGGCGGGGGGAGGGGTGGTGGATGGAAGGGTGGGTGTGATGGTAGGGATTCGATACTTCCCCCTTTTGTACGCATTTTTTCTGCTTTTTCGAAAGCTTGGGAGATGGGGTTTTTGAGGGTTATGTATTTCCGCTATGAAGGCCCCCCATCAGATCGATCCGTTTGACATCAATTGGCGCGAGTGATGGGGAGTGGTTATGTTTTGTTTCCATTTTTCGTGTGAAGAGCCTGTCTGTGGGTAGGAATGCAAGCAATCGTCCCACTTCCCCCCCCTCCCCCCCACTTCATTTCCCGCAGACTCCTTTCGCTCCTCCCCTGCTCAACGCTCCCTCACGGTATCACCAACGCACCCGCACCTGCACGTTTCCTGGATGACAGGCAGGCTGCACAGCTTATGCGGGTACGACAGCATCTGCAGCTTGCTCCGCCACTAGGGGTGCGGGGGGAGGGGGTCGGTGTGGGGGGATACTCAGACGTACGTACTCAGTCTCCAGCCCTCGAGACTCGGATTCGACTATTCACTCATACGCAGCACGCCAATGGCAGCAACCCTGATCCGGTCCCGGTCTGGCAGATGAAGCTGTTGCTATTTGTTATCCATGTAAAGTGTGCGTCGGAAAAGCCGTCCCTCCATCATACTCGTACATCATCCCCTGACCAGTCACCCTTCATCCCCTGATTCCGACCTTGACAGTCATCTTCCTACATGCCCTCCACCACCCCCAAATCAACGCAAGCATAAGGTAGTGAAAAATGCATTCACACAATACACAGACACCTGAGAATCCAAAGACGGCAGCCTCAGCCTCATCCGCTCCCCACCAAATGCGCGGGGAGACAAGCGAGCCGAGGTGGATGGCAGCCTGATGAGGGGATGAAACATATCTAAACCCTGAGAGGAACTGGGTGGAAATGGCAGTGGCCCAAGAAACAACAATCTGGCTGAAACTCCATCCTCACCTCAGGCTTCCCCCCCCCCCTTCCCAAACTTCGCTGTGCAGAGCGATGAAACCCCGTGCCCCCTTTCCCACATCCTCTCAGTTTACCCACCGTCAACCCCACACAAATCAAACCTACTTTACCGAACCATCAAAATGCGCTTGTGATGAAACAAACTCGTGCAGAATGCCAGCCACACCCTTCACCCTTCCTTCCAAGGCCTCAAATGCTGCATTCTAACACGAGGTACATATGCCGTAAGTGCTGCGAAAACGAACAGGCTGAAGACCCCAAAAAACAGAGCGAGGGGGTGGGGCTGTGTACTGTGCCGCAGAGATCAGACTCCCCCCCTTGTTTCTTTTTCCTCCATCCTTTTCATCACGAACGGCGCCCCCCTCCCCCACCCTCACTCTCGCATCGCAACGAGTCGTTCGGCCAAGTTTCGGAATTCTCGCAAAGTTTCGGTCCCGCTGCGGGCGATACCTTAGGCGAGCCCTTGTGTGCCGAGGAGGAAGATGACGTGCATGTTTCGGGTTTTGCCGGGCGGTGCGCTAGGATAGCGCTTAGATAGGTAGGTAGGGGGGTTTGGAGGAGGATGGAGGAGAGATTGATGTGTGATGGATGCAACTTGGAGAGATCTTCTATGGTCCAAACAGCATTCATATACGGGTATCTAAAACAGTTTTATCGTGAACAAACATAGGGTGTCAGAAATGAGTGTAAGAATCGAAAGCTGCACCAGCACCAGAAGAAAGGCATATTCCAAAACATGGTGCCCCATATAGGTATGTTCCCCATCCAAATGTGCCGCAAAACTCCCTCCATCCAATGGGCTATTTGACAATTCCTCAACCCAACGCGCTCTTCACCACGCCCGAATACCCCCCGTTCGCCACAGCCTCGGCCCCATCCCATAGAGAAATACCACCAAAGTTGGCCAACCCCTTACCTACGGCGCCCTTGACCGCCGCCGTCATCGCATCCGGAGCCAGATAGCCCGACCCCGCACATACCGTGCAAGCAGGAGCACCGACGAACAGTTTCGCTTTGCTGCCCTTGGATGCAAGATCCTGGGACCAGGCGCCGAGGGAGTCGGCGAAACCGGGGCCGCCAATGTTGCACCCTGGGTTGTTGTAGAACTGGACAAAGACAAAGTCCATGGCGAGCATGGCGTCAAGAGGGATGGAGGCATCGGGGCGGACACATTGGGGAGCGCCGGAGATGAAGTACTGTTTGGAGCTGTCGGCGTTCATGGTGGTGCGGAGGGAGTTGACGAAGGTGGTGTAGCTGCCGGATTCTTTGTTTTCATTGTCTGGAGGATATGGTTAGGTTTCTGGATTTGCAACCAGGGGGAAGAACGGATGAGCTTACCAACGTCGAATCCATCGACACTGACGGTACCGAAAGGTCGTAGACCGGCCTTTGCGCCGGTGCCAGCCCCGAAGAGATCCCAGAGTGTGGTCGCGAATTTCGTCGCATCTGCGTCGTTGGTAAATGCTGATGAAGCTTCAGCTCCACCAAGGCTAAGCATGACCTTCTTGCCAAGGCCTTGGCAGGCGGTGATGTCTGCCGCGAGGTTTGGGCAAGAAATAAGTCCGGTAGCACCCGCAGCCGTCATGTCTGCAGTAGGGCCGCCACTACATGCTGCGCCAAAGTTGACGGTCGGGTACCCTCCGGGTCCGTCGAACGTAGTGAGGAAGGACAGTATGACAATGTCGACATTGGAGTCTTTGCACAACCCTCCGAGGGTGGATTGAGAGGTGGCCGGGGACTGACCGTAGTAAACGGCTACATTGTTCTTTGCGTTTGGGTCGAATTTGCCACCTGAAGGAGAGCTCGGCTGGGTGCTGGGCACAGCCGATGTTGTGGGTCCGACAGAGGTTGTAGGTACGACTGAAGTGGGTACTACGGATGTGGGTACAGTTGTGCTAGTTGTTGGTACACTTGAAGAGGGTACTCCGCCAGTTGAAAGTGGGATAAATACGCCTCCCTTGGTCGTAGAAGAGCTCGATGGAGCAGAGGGGCTATCGGAGGGTCCTGCCGCGCTCGAGGTTGGAACTGGTGGCGCTGATACTGGTGATAATGGGGAGGAGAGCGGCGTAACAGATACGGGCAAGCTACTACCTGTACCGATCGGGACGCTTATGGCGACAGTTGTTGGAAGTGGGGAAGCAGATGGTACGCTTTTTTTGACTGCAGAGTCAAACCACGAAGATAACCAAAGATCATAGGCTTGGTATTCTTGCTTCAGCTCCGTGATAGAGGCTGGAGTGTCCGTCGGGCTGGTCGTGTTGAGCCAGGCCTGCATCCATCCTCTGAATGCGGCAGTCTCCTGCTGAAGCAACTGTATCTCGTTCAAGGGTACCTCCACAGTTCCTGCAGTTTGTCTCCGGCTGATGGCCGCACGCTGAGCAGCCTCTTGGTGGGAGATCTTAGCATGACGCACTTGCACTGGGTGATGGAGACGTGCATGGCCGGCAAGCGATGTCGATGTTAGCGAAAGGAATGTAATTGCACTGAGGGCAAGCAAGGAAGATGACTGGAATAACATTTTGGTCGGTGTGGTCGGAAAGCCTGCTTTCTCGAAGATGATGGTTTCTTACAGAGGATATTCTCCCAAAAAGGAGGCTTTTACGATAAGGATGCTTGATCAAAAAGAATGTTATTTATAAGGATGCTTTCTTGACAAGGAATGACTGAACGAAATGCAATAAGAATCAGAACTCGCTGTGAAGACTGGAAGACCTCGAATGATGTCCTTATTCCAATTTGGGGGGGGGGGGGTGCATATGGCTCTTATACTACATGTGTAGAGGCCCCTTTTGGTGCCACAATTGTGCTTCACGCATACCTGATCCATTGGGGCGCTGAGCACGGCTTCCGAGTGCTATGGTAGTTTACCTTACTACCTACGTACTACGAAATGAAGTAAGAGGAGGTGATGGATGAATGCAGGCTGACGAGCTGTGATAGGGTGTATCGTCAGATGGTTTCAGGTACCACCAGATGGTTAGTGTTCCGCTGCAGGGGTTTCTTAGTGGATCCCCGCGCCTCGAGAACCAGCCACGAGTGTCCCCCGTCATATTCATCACAGCCGGGCGCACAACCCGAACTTCAGCCGAACACACCATCCCACCATTGCATTTTCATTGGTGAAATTGTGCGACAAGGCGATGAGGAGCTGTCGTCTGGCCTGAAAGTTTCTCGGAGTTGGAACCTGTTCAGGGCGGAATCAAGGAAACTTGAACCCCGCACATGTAGACTAATCCGGTTTGCCGCCTCTTCTCTGATTTAACCGCTTCTGAGATGCTCTGACCGGTTCACAACCGCACTCCCAGTAAGATCGACCAATGGTATATGAAAGAAGACGTTGGAAGCACAAGAGACATCGAACATCATGTTCTTGGACTTTGACGTCGAATTATGGACCATGTTACGATTAAGCGTCTCTTTCCAAAAGCTACAGCTGTTAGGTCCCGATCATTGAAAGGATCCAAAACATGGGTTAAGGGAAGGACCGTGTCCGTAATGATCCCATCGTTTCCAGTAATTGCAGATTGAGGACCATTGAAAACCATTCTGGTGTTGGATGCCGATATGAAAGAATGCACACCTTTTGCCAAGTGCGTGCTTTGCCACGTAGGATCGTCAGTCCAAGACCAAGGGGGAAGATCAATCCGGTAGCTGGTGGGCAAATCCTGGAATGAGGCATGTTGGGAGATGGTGAGAACCTCATTCTCTTCAGGTGCTGATGGTATAACTCAAACAGAGGTTGGAAGATTGCCAATGGCTTCCCCTTGTGTGACATGTAATCAAGAGGTCTCGAGAGTCGAGACTGCTGCGGCCGGTTTCGAGACTTCAAGCGGATGAAATTAGTACGAATGGGGGGCCTTGATGCAATTGAGATAGTGTGGTACCATTTTGAAAAACAAAAACGCTGGCAGAGAGTAAGCTGACAACCAATGATCAAGAATGTGCAAATTCGAAAAAGCTCAAAATAGCTGGTAGAATTCTTCCCTTTCATGACCAGCAGGGCATGCTTGAGCTCACGGTATACCGTTTTGGGCTGGCGCACCAGAGGCTCTTCGTATATGTAAGTGGACATGGACCTCGGCGATACCGTAGTCGTTGCTTTCTTTCTACTTATATAGATAAACAAGCAGTAAGTTTCATCGAGCACTCGACGTTATTGATGTTTGAAGGTCGAGGAAGTTGGTTGCTAAAGGAGGCTAATGACTAAGCGTCCGTATGTGAATGATTTGATCCACCCACGGCATCTCAAACCCTCAAATCTTGGGCGCCGTGGGCGCATGCCAACTCCATACGGATAAGGTAGATCCAGACCAAGCTTCTTTATTTTGGCACAATGTCTTCACACTACTTTATACTCTCCAGTACTCTTCACCACCTCACTCATCATCACCACTTCCTATAACCACCCAACTTCCTACTCATATTCGTAAAATAATCAACCAAAGATAACAACACGACGCTTCAAACACGAGATCAACAGGTGCCTGCCAGTAATTCAACCTTCCGACCTGAAAGCACCTTACAATCCCACGGTCGCACAATCTCGGCAACACCACAAGCCAGCTTCATCACCACCAATGCAGTCTGGTTGAACTTCGAAAGAACAAGATCGATCGATCCGCGAAGGAAGTCAAGGTAAGTTATTATATTGAATCCCTCAGCACCATAGGTAATTAATTCAGATCAGATCATGGCAGGTCCCCCAAAGTCAGCAAATCCGCCGCGTCGAGCGTCAAGCTCTTTGTCAAAGGTTTCCACTCCAACCTCTACCGCTCGAACCAGCAAACCGTCAAAGCCAAGTAGAATCGTACGACTGAAACTACCGTCGCCTATCCTATCACGATTCCCTCATGAACAAATTACACACAAGGCCGCCCCAACAAAAGCCTCGCCCTCGACACCAAAAACTATCGCTCCTCTCGAGCCAGCCACTCCGGCTGAGACAAAAGCAGTGATCAAACCAGAGCCTAAGGCTAAACCCACCCCTACACCGGTGTCGACAGTACCCACCATCAAACCATCGCCGGCCGAAGACAGCTCCCAGAAAGGACTACCTGGCCCAAAGACGGGGATAAAAAGAGAGCTGGGTGCTGGAGTTGAGGGAGCCACCAAGTCTAGAGCTAGGCCAGGGCCGAAGAAGAAAGCCAAATTGTAAGTGTTTGGAGAATAATGTCGTGCTTATAACTGGTTACTTATATACAAACCAGGGAAAATGGTACCGACAACAATGGCGACGCTGCCAGCAAAGGCACTCCAGGTGCTGCACCAGCACCCACCCACAAGCTTGGCCCGAAAGCCAATCAAGGCGCAATCAATGCTGGACTCCGTGCCCTCGACAGATCTGGCAAACCCTGCAAGAAATGGCAGAAAGCCGGCTTTTCCGTCAAGACCTTCACCGGTATTACCTGGCAGGTAGCTTCGTGGCGAGCTCCGAAGACAAAGAAAATTGACTTGGAACCTGGAGCAGATCAGCCCAGCTTGCCTGAATCTACCAGCCAAGGCAAGGAAAACAACAATAGCAGCAGCAACATCGGCAGTGAGAAGAGCCGCAGCGGCGAAGTTGACCTCCCAGTCGCGGCCAATTCCCCTATTCCTGCTATCGCCGTCCCAGCATAATCACTACTTATCTGTTCTCGCTCTATCATCATGTCACTTTATGGCGTTCCTTGAGGTTTAGCGCGGTGTTTATCTTTCACGATTGTCATTTTCTCTTCTGACCGCCTTCAGCTTCTGTTGTTATTTGGGGGATGTCCTTTGCAGATGGGGTAAGGGGTGTACGATCATATGTACTCGAAACATGTCTTACTTGCTTCCAGCCATAATGCATTGTACTGGGACATACTCATAGAGTCTCTGGATAGAGTTTGGTGTACTAAAAAAAGGGTTTAGGTATCTCGTCCGATAGGTCACGTGATTCATCTCCTTCAGACTGTTTCTATCACAAGCAAATGTGCAAAGTTCCCAATTCCAACCATGGAGCAGATGCAGTACCCTGAGCAAATCCTTGCTGGCAGCTTGAAATCATTCGTAGAAGGCCATTTATGCAATCCTATGATACGCTCTAAATGCGGGGCGGCCGTAGCGAGGCGAGTCCCATCACGCTCTACCACAAGACATGCTTGGTTAGATAGACCCAGCAATCTACCCAACCTCTGAACTCTAGACTGAACACCGCCAGGACATGACAGTCCTCCATTATACCCTAATATCCTGTTAGGCAACTCCCAGAAAACGATTGGCTAGATGTCAATTTCATAGCATGTCGGCACCTTCGTATCTGGGTAGCCGTCAGAACACACGACTGAACTTCTGACCGGATTCAAGAACTGCTTTGGCTTGGGATTTGTAAACATTCCACATTTGTTATCAGGGAACGGGCGAGAAGAGTCCATCGCTGCCCAGAAACATAGGCACTTGGGATTATCCTGAAGCCACCAGGGAGTGCCATGACCAACGCTGTTCCCCAAGGCTCTCCCGGAGCTCCGCAGATATCATATTCAAGTCCCAGCACTGGAACAATGCCGCGTCGAACTTCTTACGCTTCAGTAGCTGCTGGCACTCATAATCAGCTTGCTTCTGGTCGTTCGGGAGCATTTTCGCACCTGATAAATCCAAACGCCGCTTTCTCCACTCAGAACTCCTCCATCGATCCACTTTCAAGAATACCTCAGCTGACGGGAGATCCCGAGTCGCAAGCCGAAGGGGGCATCAATATTCCAGGATCTTGGGGAAGAGGACGCGATACACCCATGTATTCGACTCCATACGCTCTCGGCCAGAGGTATGGTTGGGCTGGTGGTGGAGGGACGGATTCAATTGGATTCTTCAAACCAACTTATCTACGAGAGTCCAAATACATGGAGAGACTAGAGGCTGCTTATAAGGCAAAAGTTGCGGCACATCGTGAAGCGTCGTCCGCCCACTCTTCGAATCCCGGTTCATTGTCTACAAGCTCGAGCAGTGTGAGCCTACACAAAATGACACCTTCCCACCGTGGTATGACATATGAGATAATAGAACATCAACCTGCTGTGGAGGATGATGGCCTAGCACAACTGCCGTCCAAATGGGCAGAAGTGGACAAATACGGTGGTTTAGAGATCGCTGCAGATGGCCTTGATGTCAAATATATTGGACTATCAAAATTACATGACCATGAAGCCGCTGCTGCTCGAGCAGACCATCCGATGCCGCCACAGTGTGGTATCTATTATTTCGAAGTCACCATTATCTCGAAGGGCAAAGAAGGGTAGGAAACGATATAATTCTCTTCGCTGTATGGAGTTACTAAATTTCAGCAGCATGATTGGAGTTGGCTTCTCGGGTCTCAAAGCTTCGTTGGAAAAGTTTCCGGGCTGGGAATCAGAGAGCTGGGCGTATCACGGAGATGATGGGAAGTCGTTCTGCTGTCAAAGTACTGGGAAAAGTTACGGACCTACCTTTACTACTGGTGACGTCGTAGGCTGTGGCGTCAACTTCATGACAGGCTGTGCTTTCTTTACGAAGAACGGTGTTTTCCAAGGTTAGACACATCCATCTAAGCTCTATACCCTTTTCTGACTATAAGTAGGTAACGCTTTTCGCGACCTTAAAGATGTTAGCCTCTATCCTTCAGTCGGTATGAAGCGGCCTCAAGCTCATTTGAGCGTCAATTTTGGCCAAAAACCGTTTGTTTTTGACATAGATGGCATGGTAGCAGTACGTGTAGTTATCTTTTGCTTTGACATGGATTTACTAAATCATACTAGCGAGAGAAGTCGAGTATTGGAGACGAAATCAGTTCAGCAAACGTGTCCAATATATATCCACGTCTCGATGAAAAGTCTTTGGTGAAGGAGCTTGTGGAACAATTCCTTGCACACGATGGCTATGTCGAGACAGCAAAGGCATTCAGGGCAGAAGTGCAATCCGAAGCAAACGCGTTAAGAAGTACTCCAAATACATCGTTTGATGGCTTCGCTGTTGAAGAAGACGTCGATGCGGTGAATCGCCAACGTACGCACCAAACATTACTCTTGAGGAAACTCGGAATTGCTGATCTTTAACCAGGAATACGTGCTGCTATTTTGGATGGAGATATTGACAAAGCACTGAAGCTTATCAATGCATATTACCCGCATGTACTCGATGACAACCGCCAAATTTACTTCCGCCTCCGTTGCCGCAAATTCGTAGAAATGATCCGCCAAAGCACAGAACTCCTCCACGGCTCAACCTCCAAGCAAAGCAAATCGGTAAACGGCCACTCGACCGCCGTTTCCGACGACGATTTTGAGCCTGAGATGGACCTCGACGAGCAAACAAACAGCGCCGATGATTGGGATAAAATGGAAACCGAAGAAGTCGACAGCGGCCTGAAATATCAAGGACTTCTCGATATGACGTTAAATTACGGTCGAGAGCTCAAATACGAGTTCAGAAACGATCACAGGAGACATGTTGAGAATGCGTTTCGAGACATATTCTCAATGTTTGCTTACGAGGATCCGAGGAAGAGTCCTACGGCGCATTTGTTGGATCAGGCTGGGCGGGTACCAGTGGCGGAGGAATTAAATTCTGCCATTCTAGGTAGGCCTCTTCCGAATCTTTCCTACTGGGTGCGATGGTATGTGTACTAAGCGGAGAGCAGTTTCACTAGGCAAATCCTCCTCCGCCGCCATCGAACGTCTGTACCAGCAAACCGAAGTGCTTGTCAGCGATATCAGCGAAGAAGGCGGCGCAGGGGCGTTCATCAACGTGCGCAACGATTTCCTGAGGTAATGCCTCTTCCTGCTTCATCCGCGAATAAATTGTTTCTTTTGGCAAAGCGGTGGGCTGGTGGAGTTAACACGGCCGGATCTTGCTTTCGAATTCCTGCTCTCATTTCTCTTGGCGTACACTTTATGGATAAGGCGAACGGAATCAGAGGGTTTTGCCCAGGGAGGCTTGGGAGGAGGGCGCTTGATGTCTTATCTGTTCTCCTCTCCGAACTGTTGGCAATGGGAAGGGTGGAATTGTGTACCTAGATGAATGATTGAGATTGACATAGGTAAATATAAGCTTCCAATGCTGACGGCGCTGTGCTTTGACCTCGGAACAGAACAGTCCAGTATCTTGGAGGACCCTGGTAGGCTTTTGAACTGCATGTTGTCATCGTGTCATAATACACCATGGTACTAAGATACGGTCCATATTTTGATAACAGGTTAATATCGTTTGTCGTACTGAAACGACGATGCTAGCATTAAGGGCCTTCAAAGGTAGGTAGGCACGTAGGGTGTCTTGATTCCAAACCATTTTGTCGGCTCTTCCGTTACGAAAATATGATCAAACGTCTCACGATGAAACGAGGCCTTGTCGTGGATGAGATTGATTTCTCGCTCGATAACTTGAGTTGTTGAGGAAGAGGGATTTTCCATGTCGACAATATCACCATCTTACTTCGTCTCTAGTTTTCTACGTGGCTTCAATACCTCCTTCTTCCTCTCCGCTATGTGACGAAGTCTGTGTTTATACAATTCCACCAGGGCTGTTGTCGCAATAATCCTTTATTGCAGCTGGTAGGTTCCGGGCCTATCTGTCTCAAGCCTCCTTTCCGGCCTTCTTCGCTGCCTTTTGTCTCTTCGCCTCCGCCTTCTTATCCTCCTCCGCCGCCCTTTTCTCCTCCTTGGCTGCCTCCTCCGCCGCCGCAATCCCAACGAGCAATTCATCCAAGGCTTGCTTTCTGGCCGGTTGAAGACCCCAATCCAGGATGTTATGAATCGCCCTGCGGAAGGCCTGGATTTCCCCCTCCCTGTTCATCATGTAGGTCTCAATTAAGTTCATATGGTAGTAGGGCTCGCCGTTGGGATTAAATTCCAGCCAGTTCACAAATATCTCTGCCATGCGCGGCACCCAGGCGCACGAAAACACCCAGCTTGCCAAGTCCGGAGCTCGAGTTTCAGTTTGCGAAACGCCGAGAACCTTTTGCTGAAGAAGTCTGCGTGCATTGACTAGTGCGGCTCCTGAGCGGATTGCTTGGTTCTCGGCCTCCTCAATGGGGCCACTGCTTCCCTTGCCTTCTATGACGAAGAAAGGGTGTTCGATCCCAGGAGCTACTCTGATTAATTGAAGGACGCCGTTTGAGAGCCTAGGTGTTAACTCTGAGGGAAACATGTCTATCTTGAAACCGAAGACAAAGTCAGGCTTGGGTGTCAACAGGCCAAAATTCTTTTCCAAGATGGGTAGGAGGCCTTCGATAAACACCTGATCTTGCGTCTTGTCCATGCCAGAATGCTTGAAAGCCAAGCACGCTGGCTCGACGTCTGTCTGCAGTGTATCATCGCGCTCTTGACTAAATTCGGCGTCAATTTGTTCACCGTCATCTTTATCTTCGTCTTGCGCAGCTTTTGAAGGTTTCGGTTTCTGGCCTGGAACGAGACGCTCGTCTTTGATGACCATCCGATGTATGCCACTGAAATACTCCTTTTCATTCGCTAACGCATTCTCTTTCTGGTACTCCTGAATTTTCTTCGCAGATCTTGGGGCCATTATTGAATTCCTCTCTCTAGACACGACGTCAAAAGTCATCTCTTTGAATGCCGGGTAGCGATCGAACGCAGCATCATTCTCGAAATGCATTTTCTCACGCGCGAGAGCATCTCGGACGTTTCTTATATTGCCGGTTGGTGTGGAACTGTGAGAGACGGACTCGGTGCGACGAGAGGTAACATTCGAGCCGCCAGCTTCGGATGCTGCAGATGATTGCGACGCGCCATGCTATGGTCAGATCAGCGAATGCTCGACACTGGCAGGCAGCGTGAGCAAGTACCTCAAGTCTTCTCTTCTTACGGTCAGGGGTCACCGGTGGTCTCATATCACTTGATGCCATTTCCTCTAGGTTATCGTCCTCAAGTGAAGTAGCCTTTCGCTTTTGCGACCTTGACTGTTTACAGGGCGGTTGCCCTACACTCGTGATGGTCTCTGGCGATGGGACGGTAGACAGCCAATGGGTAATGTGGGAGCTCGAGGTATCAGACATTCCGTCGTGGGGGAAACTTCGGATGCATGTAAGGCGGCGCAGTCAAGAGGTAGGTGAAGTGTTGGTGAATTCAACAAACATCTGCAATACACGCTATCTTATCGATAAGAACAACCTAAACTTACAGTACCTACTTTAGCGAGCTGAGTTCGCCTTCCTCCACTTGATTGGCTACATTGACGCAGGAAGTGCAAAGTCGAATAACGCTCTTCTATTTTTCCCTCTTTTTTTGGACTCATGTTCAATCTCAGTTCTCCACTAAACGGAACTTCCACCTCGACAGGTTGAGGTCCCATGCCATGAAATTCATGGTCGCTTTCGAGTCCCCTGCAAGTCAAGATTCGCACGACCGAATATTATAATTGTTATCCGAGAAACTTCCTGACTCATAATCCAAGATAGAACTTGTCGAACTCTCTATTACTATCCCTTGGACGGCTTGCTGTGGTCCCTAAATATCTAGAAGGAGGCGCTTCGAGGGAAGCCATCCCGACGTGAATGCATGAAAATATTGATGTCGTTTTATATCGAGATTGGCCCGACGAAAAGCTGCATGCTTATATCGATATCAAAAGCCGTAATCGCTTCGACTGAGTACTTGACTCGTAGATAGCTCGCTTGCCACATATCCAAGCACCGCTTTAGCTATTGGAGTTCCGAAGGAGTGAGCCGATATTGACCTCCGTGATCCTGATGGGCTTGTCAGGATTCTCCTTCTCTCTGATAAAGCATCTTACCCACGTCAAATGCGGTTCCTCGTGTGATCATTAATGCGTGGTTGTAAGAACCATGTGCAGTATCACTTTTTCAACGATCTCCAACTCAAGAGTCCCCATCTCAACCGGCAACACTCTCCAGTACTCTCCTTCCCTGCCTCCTCACCACCCCATCTAGAATCTCCCTTACCTGCTTACACCCATCGACGCCCACCGCTAGCATGCCCTCCAACCGCCCCACCTGGACTCTACTCTCCATGACACATACCACCACATTCTCCCCAGCTCCCACTGTACCCACCGTCAAGAATGGCAGTTCCTGCTCTTCTTGCCCGTTTAGATCGAGCAGCGGATCGGCATTTTGATCCTCCCCACCGCTGCTGTTATGCAAGGCCGGCGCCGAAGACAGACAACCACTCGTGCACGCAACAACGTAATCCGTCATGGGCACACCAGCGTCAATGAGAGCAAGTGTAGAAGCATTAAGGCAGGCAGCGAGCAGGGATCCGTCCTGAGACAGCACGTGTAGGGTTAGGGTAATGGTGGAGTGAGGGTAGAGGTGTGTGAGGAGGGTGGAGGCGAAAGCGGAGGAGATGGTCGACTGCATTTCTTGGGTTCGCCTGTCGCGGGGAAAATATCAACGCTCCATGTCCTAGCTCTTCCGCATATTTGCGGCTTGTTCTATGGCACGAAAGCGAATCGACACAAACCACAGAAACTCACTTATCCGCCCTCCCCCTCTTCTTCCTCTCAACTCCGCTAAACCCCGCTACGGCAATCTCCACCTTTATCTCCGCGCCATCGTCCCGGCCCCCACCTCCGCCACCTCTTCGTCCCTCAGCCGGTCCGGAAATTGTGCAGATAACTTTCGTGTTGCCCATTTCTAGGTACGAGGAGCCATCGGCAGCAGCCTGAGTGGAGATTTGCGCATGAATGCGGCGTAGCTCATTCCAACGCCGGCCATCGAGGCGGAGCAGCGCAAGGGAATACGTGGAGGTGTCGAGTGGCATTGTGAGAAGAAAAAGGAAGCTGAAGTAGGGATGATGGTGGGGAGTTAACGAGGGGAAACCAATTGCGAAAGAAAGAGAGCAGAAGGCTGCCGGGGAGGAGAGCGCGAAAATAGAGTCGTAGAAGGGGATTGTGCGGTTGAGGATCGAAGCTTCAAAGAATTGGACTCACGTGGGTACGTGTTATGGAGTTGAAGCTAGTGTATTTGTTTACAGAAAATTCATATAATACATTTATTTCCTCAAAGATTCTATACTTTACTGTTAGGAGAAATGTAATATTGTCTCTATTGGCCGGATTGTAAAAGATTGTTGAAATATGCGATACATACCTGAATAGGATTGTTCCAAAGTGTGTTCACATTTTGGCCGATTCGTAAACTATACATACCTGAATAGGATTGTTCCAAAGTGTGTTCACATTTTGGCCGATTCGTAAACTCAACAAAGATCGTTTACAAATATGCGGGCATCTTCCAAGTACTTCGCATAACTCTCATGAACCGGGAGGCTGGTCCCACTGTCACAGAAAAAGTCGTCAAAGTCACAATAACTCTGGATCCGTGATGCGTAGGTATCACAGTTTTGGGAAGGCAGGAACCGAGGTATGATCTGTTTAAATAAGCTATTTAGCCCAGAAACCTCATATGAATCGACAGAATTGGAAAGAGAAGGAAAGGGAAAAGGGGAAATTACTCCATCACGCGAAGACGTTCCCACGTTATAAGATTGTCCGGCCAAGTGGCGAGGGTCGCCCATATGGATGATTGCGGTCACTGTACAATTTTTATCAGACAATGTTATATCTACCTAGACGGGCTACCAAATGGATACGAACCCTGGGCTCCCACGGTCCGATTCATAGGGCAATTCGATGGTCCAAGAACATTCTGTTCTTGGTAGGTTTCCCAACCACCGCCGCCGCAAAGGGCATCGCCGATGATATGTGCTCCCTTACTTATATTAAAGAATTCTCCTATGACATTGGCAGATGCTTCTTACCTGTGAGTAACCCAGTAGCACAACCTTCGAATTAGGGCAGCGGTTATAGTAATTTGTGACTTGCCACATCACCGCACTAACCCCTATATGGGTCGAGAACGCATATCGAGTAGGATCATTGGGGTCCAACAAAGCGGGATAGTCGATGGCTTCTACTGTATCCGTTCTCGGATTGTCACGCTGAATAAGCTCTGCTAGTCGACCAATTGTGCCAGGCCCAGCGGGTTCTCCTGAGCCTCTAGCAGCGAAGACATGGACTGGGGAGCAGTCTGATTCCCGAGGCTGCGTCAGCTGATCCGTGGGGGATTTGTGAGTGGAACGTATCCAGACGAGGAGCGAACTGAGGAGAGCAAAATACATGACGATCGAACAGAATTGAAAAAAAGTGGTGGATTTAGATGAAAGCCGTAGCATTATATCAACCGGGTAAGATATCCTATCAAAATCTATCCGCTGCTGAGAGTATCCAGGTCGTGCCAAGATTGTTCTGGGCCTTTTCGAAAGAGCTAGAAGTAGACCCAGAGAAGCGTGAAAAGTACCCGAGGGACCACAATAAAATCAGTAGGATCAATAAGCTTTAGGCAGCGGTGCTATCTCAATTGTATTATCAAAAGGCGCATGTCACGAAAAGAAATATAAAGTCTGTACATGCAGTGATTTCTTTGATGTACGTTCTCGAAGCAGAGCCAGATATTGTGGTAAAGGGACTCCTTGGTCCAAGGTGCAGACCAGATGCTAATGCAGTATTTGTCGGAGCGTCCAATTTGTAGCGTGAGTGAAGCCTCCGAAAGTGTCAATCTTAGTCCTCACCCTATGAGGGAAAGGTTGTCTTTGCGGTTGATGTGAAATTTGGTGATTCTGAAATTTGAGGTAGACACTTGGTATGATGCTGGCGAAGTCTACCCCTCGTACTGCAACTGAGCATTAAGCTTCCGGAGGGTAAACTCCAGTCTGCTCCTTCATGTTCGTCTTCATGTCGTAAACCAAAGGTACCCTGAGGTTCAGATTCTGAGCATCTTGACACAAGGCCCAACATGTCACCAATGCAAGGAAATATATGGTCGGAAATAATCCCTCGCTTTTTGCCCTTTCCCTAATATAATTACCGTACTAGCGTGATAATACGTGTTTCAGTAATGAACAATACTTGAGAGCTGAAAACGCGCTCGACGCGAGTCGGAGTTGCCCCACCTTACCCCCGCTATTGTTCTGATGATTGGGGAGACTCGAACGAGTTTGACTGGGAGGGCAATAGAGACCTCACAATGGAAACAAGTGGCAGTGATGACGATTTGAATATTACGGACTCCGTCGCAAAGGATTTAGCCACGGAAGGACGCAGAGATAGTGAGTCTCATCTTGTGGTCATGGAGTCTAGCACCCTGGTTTTGCCGAGCTGACCAACTGTCGCAGAAGTAGCCAGTCTTGACTCGGACGCTGAGAGTTCGAGCCAGACATCTGATGATGGTGTCAGAAGATCGCCAAGGAAGAAGGCCCATGTAGAAGGAGAGAGAGTAGACTGGTCAGACAGCGATGGGGATAAAGCCTACAAGAATTTCAAAAACCGCAAAGCTTTGAAAAGGAAGAGAGCCGCTGCAAGCATCAGGAAGGAGAAAGCTGTTGAAAAAGAGAGTGTTGGCGGAAAGAGGCCTAGGAAGAGAAATGGACACGAAAATGTCAAAGGTTCGACAAAGACGCGGCGAGACTGGGACTCCGATGAGGACGACAACATGATGGAATACACTTTACCAGATTACTTGCAGATCAGACGAGCCAGATTCGATGAGCGCATGGAGATGCTGAAAAGTTCAGGGTTGAGGTTACCTCCAAGTTACGAGGACATTGACTTCTCAGATGACGAAAGGCTGGAGCATCTGAGAGAGAGGCCTGACTTCCCTCTGACGAAGCAATCTGCGAAGTACAAAGATATACAGTTGGCCCTTTCTCTTGGACTGATTCCGGCACCAACTGCTCAATGGCTTCGAGACTACCAAGTAGAAGGCACTGCCTTCCTCCATAGGCTCTTCGTCTACCAGAAAGGTGGGATTCTTGGTGACGACATGGGCTTAGGGAAAACAGTGCAGGTAATTGCATTTCTAACTGCAGCGTTTGGGAAGACTGCAGATGAGCGAGATGGAAAGCGTATGCGAAAGATGCGAAGGGCAAGAGCAGAGTGGTATCCAAAGGTTCTTGTAGTCTGCCCCGGGACACTGATTGAGAACTGGAAGGCTGAATTCAACCGGTGGGGTTGGTGGCACATCGACGTTTATCACAGCAGCACAAAGGAGACGGCAATTCAAGCCGCGCTGGCTGGACAGCTCGAGGTTATGATTACTACTTACACAACGTACAGGACGAATAAAAGTGCTATCAACATGGTCGAATGGGACTGTGTCATTGCAGACGAATGCCACCAAATTAAGGGTCGAAACACCGAGGTTACACAAGCCATGAATGAGGTCAATGCGTTGTGTAGGATAGGTCTCACCGGTACCGCTATACAGAATTCCTATGATGAGCTCTGGACACTTCTCAATTGGACCAACCCGGGGAAGTTTGGACCCATTTCAACATGGAAAGCTAGTATTAGTGAGCCTCTTAAGATGGGACAATCTCATGATGCTACAATCCACCAGCTCAGCAAAGCTCGGAAGACTGCCAAGGCTCTTGTGGAAAATCTTCTTCCGCAATTTTTCCTTCGCCGCATGAAGAGCATAATCGCTCATCAGCTGCCAAAGAAAAGTGACCGTGTTGTCTTTTGTCCCCTTACCGACACTCAGTCCGATGCATATGAAAACATTATTGATAGCGAAGTGATGGAATACATTAAAACAGCCTCGGAGTTTTGTGATTGTGGATCTGGTAAGAAGAAAGGTTGGTGTTGCTACGCATTACTACCGAATGGTGTGAAGTGGCAATCCTATGTCTTCCCAGCTATTGCAAACCTACAAAAGCTTAGCAATCATCTCGCAATACTTATCCCACAAAGCACTGACCCAAAAGAGAAACAAGATAAAGATCTTGAAATGCTACAGATTGCCGTCCCATCGGAATGGCGCCCTCTCTATCGCAACCGTGACTCTATCTTGAATTACTCAAATCCTGATTTCTGTGGGAAATGGAAGATATTGAAAAAACTGCTTCGCTTCTGGCATGGCAATGGCGACAAAGTCCTTGTCTTCTCACACAGCGTACGCCTGCTCAAAATGTTACAAATGCTCTTCAACCACACTTCGTACAATGTGGCTTACCTTGACGGTGCAATGTCTTATGAAGATCGTGCTAAGACAGTCGATGATTTCAATAGTGACCCTGCTCAGTTTGTGTTTCTTATATCCACCAAGGCCGGTGGAGTGGGTCTCAATATAACTTCTGCGAATAAGGTTGTCGTGGTGGACCCAAATTGGAATCCTTCTTACGACCTGCAAGCTCAAGACCGTGCGTACCGTATCGGACAAGTTCGAGATGTTGAAGTCTTCCGATTAGTTTCTGCTGGCACGATCGAAGAAATTATTTATGCCCGACAAATCTATAAGCAACAACAAGCAAACATAGCATACACAGCTAGCACCGAACGGAGATACTTCAAAGGCATACAAGAGAAAACGGAACAGAAGGGCGAGATCTTCGGCCTAGCCAACCTGTTTGCCTTTAGAGGCGACAACATAGTCCTGAGAGATATTGTCAACAAAACCAATGTCGCGGAATCCAAAGCCGGCGTATCTGTCGTCGGCCTGGATATCGAAGACCCCGCGGCAACAGAGGATGACCCCCTGCTGGCTGGTGGAGACAAAGAAGACAGCGCAATGAGCCAACTCGCTGCTCTTGTCGTCGGCGAGGGTGAAGAAGAACAGAGAACAACAAGACGGAAAGTCAGCACGGGTTCAAAGAAAAGCGACCCGGTCCAGGCCATTCTCGCAAGCGCCGGTGTAGAATACACACATGAGAATAGCGAGGTAGTCGGCTCCTCGACAGTCGAGGCAAGTTTGAGTCGCAGAGCGCAAGAAGCTGGTAATGACATAGACATTGGTGATCAGCATGTTTTCGCAGACACCCAAGAACGTAGTGAGAAACGGCAGATGGAGGATGGCAGCAACGAGGAAGGAGCAATACAGTGGAGATATCATCCACCGCAAGAAGTGATGAAAAGACAACTGTGCACGATGGCCAAGACCTTTGGGTTTGCAGACGCGGTTGAGTTTGCGTTGGTGGTTGAAAGCTGGACACAAGCACAGCGAAGGAATTGCCTAGAAAAATTCTATCGTATCAGGAGGGAGAAGCTGGCGGCGGAAGGGGAACATCGCCTGACGCCTGCTACGGGCGAGCCGCTCAATGCGTGATCTACTCATTGCCATCCAAGGCAAAACCTGAGCAACGGCCATGCGCCTGCATCTTGAGAAGTAGCGAGCTCTTGTCGAGCAACGACACTCCTTGCTTCACATTTCGAATTGAGCGTTCCAAGGCTCTTATACGAGACGCATATTGCCAAGACCTCAAAGATATCGAGACGATATCATCAATGGCATATGATAGTACAAGGAGGATAGATACTGGCGTAAATGCCAGTATCTCTCGTGTCAACCCACCAAGTCAATTGTATACCTTAGGTCTTGGGGAGAGCCGCCGTAAAGCGGTACCTAGACAGGTATTTCCACAACCAGGACTTGAATACGTGTAGCAGGTCCCAGTCCAGTAATGTAATGCATCGCGCGACAAGTAATAGAATACAAGCATCTCTACTGGTAATATGCATTCCATTGTTCTTTTCGTCAATAAAGATAATCCAGACTGCGCTAGAAGTTGCCCTATCGGCCAATGGAACCCTGTCCGTTGGATGCCGTCCCGATTGGCTACGCGATTCCCCCCAATTTCGCCAGTCATCAGCGTAGTCCAGAAAAGCGCTCCATTGAATAACATTCAATAGGAGTGCGCGGTTCGACCCTAACGGCAGACCCATCTGTATAATAGTTTTCACTCGCTGCCATCTTGTTGTTTCGTTGTTCCTCTGCTTCTGTATGCTAGAGTCATACGCTTTGCTCACTGGGACTCATAATACCTTAAGCGTTTCCAACAGGTCCTGAGGTCGCAGCCTCTTACCACTGACCACTACTTCATCACAGAGCTCGTTTCGAAGTCTTTTTTACCAGTGGCCAACGTGGCTCCTTCATCCTTCGTAGCCCACGTATTATGAATGGTCGTTCGGGAACATTTTCGCCAGCATCCGCTGATGGCAGTGAATGGTCGGGCATCTCCAAATACCAATCCAGCGAGCCAGCACCTTACTCACCCACACTTCCGCGAGGAAACCTCGCAACGCCCCCAATCTCCGGATCTTCCAATGGTCTTCCAGGTCGCATGTCGAATGGGATGAATCGCAGACCCAGCGACAACCCAGGTAACCCGTCACCCCCCAACTCAGTGGGTCGCTCAAGCTATGGCACGACCCTTTCAGACGGACAGAAGCGGAAGACTTTGATGATGGAAGAGAGCCTCTCACAACATTATACCGTGCTCAAGAGATACCTGGCGCAATCCCTACGTGATGAAAAAGGGAATCCAAAGCCGAACAAGGCCAGGGACAAACTACTGCGGTTGTCAGCTGTGCAGTTTCAAGAGCTGAGCACCGATGTCTACGATGAGTTGATACGAAGGCAAAGTGCAAGTGCAGCGGGACAGCAACAAAATGGGCCTGGCCAGGTGCCTGCGTTCCTGACGCCCAAGGAAAATTTCCACCCCAAGCGCAACCAGGCGCGTCAAAAGCTAGCTACCCTCCCTCCTCCAAGATTTCGGGACCTAGCAACTGATGTTTTTTACGAACTCGAACGGAGATTTCCGAAGTTTCCAGGGACAGATATCTATCGGAATGGAAGCCCTGCTCCTAGTATGCGGGGCCCTGGGAGCAGGCCGGGTACGCCTAATGGTATGAGGCCGGCTCCTGGTGGACGTGGGAGAGGAGGGCCTGGGCATGGCTCTGGATATGGGTCGAGGAATCCGTCACTGGGAAGCCAAGTATTTGCAGGAGCGGGCATACCTGAAGGCCCGGATGGGACTTATGGCAGGCCAACACCCAAGACGTTTCAGAGCAACACGATAGTACCGAATAAGAGTACGCTTGTCGAGGATGATGATGATCCAACTGATATTGATGACAGCCGAAGTAGAAGGGATACGAGGAATACCTACAGCAGTGTAGGGGTGGCGGAGAGACCACAAAATGGCGAACTACAAGGGAAAATAAGCGAGCTAGAACACGCAGTCCGAGAAAAAGACTCGGAGCTAAGTAAACTCGATGAAGCCTACCGCGAAAAGGAGGCAGAGTTGCGATCGGATCTCGAAAGCAAGCTGGCGAATGCTCTCAACCTCAACAACAGCCTGGAATCAGAAATAGCCAAGGTCAGAGCAGATCACGCGGATACAGAGCGCCAGCTGCAGTCTGAAATAGGACAGAAGGTGACCCGGGAAGACGATGGCAACAATGAGTGGAAGGGCCGTTACGACGACCTAGTTAAAACCCATGGGGAGCTTCAGGCAGAGCTCCAGCAGCAGCGGACGGTCACGAACGAGGTCAAGCAGGAAGCGGCTGGCTTTCTTGAGGAGATGAAGGTGCTCTCCAAGCGAAGTGAACAGACGTACGAGCGTGAGACGGAGCTGGTTGCTCAGGTTCATAAACTTGAGGACCAAGTGAAAGAATGGAAGAATCGGTATGCGAAAACGAGAACACAGCTCAAGACGGCACGATTTTCGTCTCACGACATACCGATGCAACAGCCGGACATGGGACAGTTTGGCAAACAAGGCGGCTTCAGCCAGGAAGATGGCCTTATTCGAGATTTCCATGTCACGAAATTCCAAGTCTCCATTGATGAGCTACTCCGAGCAGCTCGGGTTAGCGATCCACCGTCTGTACTTGGCTATGTCAGGTCGGTCGTCGTCACCGTTCGCGAACTCTCTCAGGACGTTGGAGTCGCACGGGCGAATGACGATAACCTGGCGCAGCAAAGAACGAAGCTCCTCGCCAAGCTTTCTGCTACTGCAAATAACCTTATCACAGCTTCAAAGAACTTCGCTCTCGCGAAAGGCCTCTCGCCGGTTTCACTGCTTGACGCCGCAGCGTCACACTTGACAGCTGCTGTGGTCGAGCTTATTCACTCGGTCAAGATCCGCCCAACCCCCGTAGAAGAGCTCGAGGATGATGACGAAGGTAGCCTGATCGCGGAGTCTCCGGCAGATTATTATGGCATTGGAAGAACGAGCGCTTATGGTGAATCTATTTACAGCTCGATGAGCTCCCCTCCACCATCGCTGCCGCCCAGCAACCGAAATCCTCGTGCTACGCCAAAGCAAGCCACCGCAAATGGCATGTCAAATGGTGACCATACTGGGTCTGTCCTAAAGCAACGGTCCGGAGTCCAGGAACATGAAGGGGAGGTCGAGGAGCTGAAGGTGAAGATCTCCTCGTATATTATCTTGGACAATGCTGATAATTCCAGACGTTCCTGGAGGATCAAACAGAAGGATTGGTACGATCGATCCAATCGCTCGTCGGTAGCATCCGAGCCGAAGACAATCCGGCGATCATCAAGGATCACCTCAACGACATCGCCTCTATCGTTGGCCAAGTGGTTGCGAAGACGCAGCATACCACGAGCGAGACGGACAGCCACTCGCTCCGCGATCGAGCCGAGCCCATCGTCCTCAGGCTCGCTGGGTGCCGGGCCAAACTATTAGATGCCAGCGTTGAGGGTGACGGGATCCGCGACGCCACGACGTGGAAAGACTTTACCAAGAAGCTGCCTCCGCTGGCATTTGAGGTGGCCAGGGAGACGAAGGAGCTGGTGCAGCGACTTGATCCGGTGGAGAATGAAGACAACGATGACGACTTTCGATGAGTTGCGTGTGCATTGGACGGGAGGACTAGCATGACATGTGATATCTTACATATTTTACTCGTGCATACGGAGGGTTCCGAATGAGCGTGCACCATGGCCGGCATTGGGTAGCGAACGACGTTTCTTTGGACACAGCGACTACCTTTATGTATGCTCCTATTAATTATTTTAATATTCACTCTTGTACGGAAGCTGCTTTGGCCTCTCAGACAACTATTACTAATCCGCACAAGCGAATGGATCGAGGTATAGGTACAGTATCAGCTCAATCGATCTCCCTGGGTATTTTCTATCCATCGCACGTGACACAGCAAAGTGAATTATCTTTTCCACGAAATCATCGAACGTCTAGAACCTCGGCCCAATTGCAACCAATGATACGACACTAGAGAGCCAGCACTAAGGTACGCCAATCAGCAGGCAAAAACCTCTTATCGCCCTTCGCCTAATCAGCCTCACAAAACGCACGCGATCATTACATGGCACCAAAGTAGAAGTAAGTACCTTAGGTACCTACCTTACGGTACAGTATTCCGTACCTTATCTCCCTTGACCAGAAGGGGCAATGTCTCTCCGCGGATTGGCTCCCCCTCCAATCACATGATTTGATATTCACCATCCATGAGACCATGAGTCGGTCCACGACACGAGCTTGGCGAGACCCGTATCGACAGGCTGATGGTTTGGGGAGTGAATGTGTCGAAAGACTAACGGGGGGTGTCATGGATCCACCATCAGCGTCGGTTCCCGCTTTGCCGTGGCATTTCCCAGAGGGGGCAGAGAGGGTGGTAGACTGGTAGTTGGGAAATGCTTATCTCTATTCCGTATCTAGAAGACGTAGCGCCATGGATTGTTCGCCCATCTCCGTCTCTGGTACTTTACTTATTCATTGCCGGTCATCTTCACTTCTGCCCCGTCTTCTCTTCTTTGTTGGCATGTGGCTGTGATGGGCTCTCACGTTTTCTTCTCTTCAGTCTGTTTGAAGGTACCCTCACTCTTGCCATAGGCGCTGCTTGCTCCTCTATTCAGCTTGAACATTCTGCCTGAATAATCCTGGGAACCGCGAGTTCCGCACGAGACTGATATCCAGCGTTGATAAAGAGCTTCTCCAGACCGACAACCATGGGGCTCCCCGACTATAACGTTGCCGACCATTCTCCGGTCATCTCAGACGAGAAACGGTTGCCCGTGTACGCCGACGAGACTGGCGCCGTCCCTGGCGAAAGCTTCGTGACTGGCAATTCCACCTACCACAGGATTCAGCGCTTTGCCGCGCGGTATAGGATTGAAGCAAGAGGGATTGAAAGAGTTCCTGAGGATGAGAGGACCGATGAGAATTTACATAAAGTCGGGACAATGGTACGCTTCTCTGGCGGAGACAAGGGAAGAAAGACTTGGAGTGCTGATGAGTGATGAGCAGTGGCTTGCGGCCAACATGGTCGTCTCTTCTTTTGCTATCGGCGCGCTGGCCATACCAGTGTTTCAACTTGGCTTCATCGACTCACTCCTCACCATCTTCTTTATCAACGTCCTCGCCATCACCCCCGTTTGCTTTTTCTCGACCTTCGGTCCACGATTTGGCTTGCGCCAAATGGTGCTGTCCCGCTATTACTTTGGCTTTCATGGGGTGAAGATCAGTATGTTTTCCCCCTTAGACCCGGCCTCCATATCGAAGCTCCCAGTTCGCGAGTCGGGGGCTGACTGGACGCTTCAGTCGCCATCTTCAATGTCCTAGCCTGCGTAGGGTGGTCTGCTGTCAATGTGATAGTCGGCGCGCAACTCCTCAACGCTGTCAATGCCAACGTGCCAGGATATGCAGGTATCATAATCATTGCCGCCGCGACCTTCATCGTCACGCTCTTCGGCTATAAAATCGTGCACCTCTACGAATACTGGTCCTGGATCCCTTGCTTCATCATCTTCCTCATCGTTCTTGGCGAATTCGCCCACTCCGGCAAATTCTCTAATCTCCCCATGCAAACGGGCAACGCCGAGGCCGGGTCTATCCTTTCCTTCGCTGCCAGCGTCTTTGGCTTCGGTACAGGCTGGACGAGTTATGCGGCCGACTACACCGTATACCAGCCTCGCAGCGCCAATCGTGTCCGAGTCTTTGCCTGGACCTTTGGTGGCCTAATTCTCCCTCTCTGCTTCACCGAAATGCTCGGTCTGGCGGTTGCAACCGCCACCGTTGCCGACGCGCCTAACATCTATGCCGATGGCTACAAGAGCTCCAACATTGGCGGTCTGCTTGCAGCAGTACTTTTTCCGCCGCTCGGCCGCTTTGGCCAGTTCTGCCTCGTCGTCCTGGCCCTGAGCATCATCGCAAACAACTGCCCCAATATTTACAGTTTGACGTTCAGCCTGCAAGTCATGGGGCGTTGGACGCAAGCCGTTCCCCGCTTCATCTGGACTTTCATCGGCACTTTGGTCTACTGCGCCATTGCCATCCCAGGCTACTCGCACTTTCAAAGCGTGCTGGAGAATTTCATGCTACTAATCGTACGTCCTTCCCCTCCCCTTTCCAAAAACAGTCTCCCTAAACTAACTTTCCCTCCCCCCCCCTCAGGGCTACTGGCTCGCCATCTACGAAGGCATCGCCCTCCCCGAGCACTTCCTCTTCAAACACGGCACCTCCGGCTACGACCCCAGCATCTACACCACCGCCTCCCTCCTCCCCCCCGGCATCGCCGCAATGCTAGCCTTCTGCTTCGGCGTCTTCGGCGCCGTCATGGGCATGGCGCAGAAGTGGTTTACGGGGCCCGTTGGACGGCTTATTGGGCTGCCAGGGTTTGGGGGCGATGTTGGGTTTCCGCTTGCGTTTGCGTTTGCGGCGGTGAGTTATGTGGGGTTTAGGGCTTTGGAGGTGAGGTGGTTTGGGCGGTAGGGGGACTGTTGTGGGATGGTACTTTGGGATCGGAGGAGGGGGCGGTAGGATGTTTGTATGCGAGCAACGAAATCGATGAACTTGAGACTTCATTGTCACCCGACTCCCACGGCCATGATCACATTAAATCTGTCTTCCCAACATTAAACCCCCTTTCCCCCACCTCCAAACCCCCTTTCCCCCTTTCCCCTTTCCCTCACCTCCAAACCTCCCATCACCATCACCCCTCGATCCCCAATCCAGAAACCCCCCCACTACAGTACTATGTACATCGCTGACCATATTTATTTGCTCACATCGCTCACATGTCGCCCCCGTGTGTGTGTCAAAACCCCCTCGGTTCTGATCTGGATACTTATGGGGGGTGATTGCGGAATCGGATATGAAGAGGAAGATGGTGGTGGTGGTGGTGATGATGAAGCAGAAGAAGAAAAAGAAAAAGAAAAAGAAAAAGCAGAAGCAGAAGCAGAAGAAGAAGCAGAACCAGAACAACCAGAACCAGAACAACCACCCCCTCCCCCCCCCTCCTCCTCCCCCTCCCCCCCCTCCTCCCCTCCATCTCCCCTCCATCCCTCCCCTCCATCCCTCCGCCCAAAAAACCACAAAACCACAAAACCCCCCCCCCAAAAAAAAAAAAAAAGGGGCCGTACGTAGGTAGGGAGAAAGAGCAAGGGACGTATGTACTGTAAAAACACTCTTTATCCCCTGGGGGTTTTTTCTTCGGCCTTTTTTTCCCTTTCCCTTTCCCTTTCCCTTTCCCTTTCCCTTTTTTCCTTCCGCCCTTGTCCCTTCTCTTCCCTTCTCTTCTCTTCACTTCACTTCCCCTTTTTTTCCCCTCTCCATATCCATATCCATCCCCCCCCTCTTTCCCCCCCAAATTAAAATCCCTCTCGCCTTTTCTCGAAACCTGAGAAAACGCCGAAAACGCCGAAAACCTACAAGACACAACACAACAACACACAATACACAATACACAACACAACAACACACTACACATAACACACAAGACACACCATCACCACCCCCTTCCCCTGCCCCTCCCTCTCCCACAAGACCAAAAGAAAAAAGGAAAGCAACACTTGAAGCTTTCTTTTCGAATCTAGATTCAGGTGTAACACCCAAAGAAAAAAGTTGATGAGAGGGGTGTTTGTTGAGGGGTTGTGGGAGGCCCACAAGCGGGGAGGGTTGAAGGTTGAAAGGGGATGAGATGATGGATGTGAGGGGTTCGTGGGATGGGCCTGGATCGATAAGGGTGTTGGGTGGATGGGGGGTTGGGAAGACGATAGTGGCGGGGATGGATAGCAATAATTTGGGGAATCGGGAATGGGAGAAGGGAGAAAGGCGGGAGGAGAGTGGGTTGGAAATATGCGGGTGGATACTTTGATAAGCTAGCAGGCGCGGCGGGAAATGACGGGGAAATGACTGCGGAGGTGGAGTAGAATGGAGAGGAGTGGAGAGTCTAGAATCCGAGTAGATAGCTTTTGCTCAGCCCCCAATGCTAAAGTCCCGCAAAGCACACGCACAACCCCTAGCCCCCCTCTACCATCTAAAAAGGCAGCCCTTCACAACATCCTTCACCTGCTTATCCCATTTTCGAGGCCCCACCTAGGCCTGACCAGCAGAAGTAATAGTAGCAGGCTTGTACTTCTTGTCGTCAACTGTGCCTTTGTCGCTTCCAGTAGCCTCGATGGATTTGACGATCCTCATACTCTCATCGTCTGCAACTTCGCCAAAGACAACGTGTTTGCCGTCGAGCCAGCTGGTGACAACGGTGGTGACGAAGAACTGGGAGCCATTGCTGTTGAGGAAGAAGTTGCGGTTAGCATTGAGTTCTTTAAAGGTAGCTGGGGTAGGGGATGGAATGTGTTCAGTAGCAAGAAGGGGGGGTTGAGATGGTAGAAGCAAGTTGTGGTGGAAGCGGGAACAGCGAAGGTGAGGGTTTACGTGTTGGGTCCAGCATTAGCCATTGACAAAAGTCCCGGCTTGGTGTGCTTGCGGTCGAAGTTCTCGTCTGCAAACTTTTCGCCATAAATGGATTTGCCGCCGGTGCCCTGGGGAACAGTGTCAAAAGAGGTTCAGATATCCGAGGAACGGAGAATGGAATACTTACGTTGCCACGGGTGAAGTCACCTCCCTGAAGCATGAAATTGGGGATGACACGGTGGAACTTGGAACCGGTGTAACCAAAGCCTTTCTCGCCGGTGCAGAGGGCACGGAAGTTCTCGACTGTTCGGGGGGCGACGTCATCGTAGAGGTTGAAGTTGATACGACCGGACTGGCCTGGGTGGAATATCAGTAACAGTGGATGCTGAACCAGCAGTAATTGATAGCAGATATCTTGCGGAGGGGTTTAAATCGGCTCGCCCTCAACAAAAAGGACTGCTCACCTTTTACATCCCCAGGCCTATTATTAGCATCAAGGACTGGGCCCGTCCAGCTGACGTCGAAGTAGGTCTTGATAGTCATGACTGCTGATGATGCGTGGAAGTTTCTGGTTGATGGAGTAGCGAGTCGAGAGATGTGTGAAAGAGAAGTTCTAGGAAGAATGGATTTGAAAATTGAGGAGCAAATGAGGGGCACTGCGGTCACGTGTTAGTAGTGGGGCGGATGATGACAGTTTGGGGTGGAACTTGCTGTTGTCGGAGTGATGCCGATGTCTAACCTCAATCGGGTTAGTGGGTTACTGCGGCAGAGAACGTGAGGAGAGACTGGGCAGGAAAAGGCAGATCCAAAGGAAGGCGGATACAGTAGTGGACACTTGGCTTTCTCAGAAGTCGAGTGTATAGCAACTTTAAGTAGAGAGAGAGAGCGAGAGTTGAATATTGTCTAAGATGGTTGATGGAAGAACCGCTTCGAGCTGATGCAAAATTCTTTCAGGGGCAAATTAATCGCCCTAAATGGTACAGGGATGACGTTTGCTACAGGGCTCCCGCAACAAGGAGCCTTCTATCGCACCAACTTCACATATTGACGATTGCCTTCGTCTTGCAAAGTCGTAACTGGTTGAAACCGCTTCAACAAGAATGGAAATGTATCTACATGTATAGGGTCTAAGTCTCTAAAGGCGCAATGGCCGACTCTAAAATAGGAAGAGTGCCAACCGCTCTACACCGCTGACGCATAATTGACAGACCTTATCCACCTCGTGATGAGACTGCTGTACGACAGGAAAGAAAAATGAAAGGAGGCTTGCGGGACTCTGGCGTGCAATGCCAATCCATGCGGACGGACCCAAATGCCTTCAGCGTCTGCTTGAAGGCCCACACACAATATATACAAATCTCCAGAAACTGTAATGATGCATGTGCAAAGCATTCGCAAGTCGACCAGTTCATCGGCCAGTCATCATCATCAGCCCTTCCTGTGCCTGTCCTCTGCTCGGAGCGGCTGACAGGGCTGCAGATACTGGCGTGCTTGATCTCGTAGGTACAGCACTTCGGTTGTGGGCCATATGTGCCCTGACGAGATGCCCCGCAGCCAGGGCGCTGCAGAGGCTGAGCTCGCCGGCCAGAACACTGGCAGCCACGATCCGAGCAAGGCGGCGAGCATTGTCGCCAGGGTTGGTGGGGTGGGCGCCTTTGACTCCTAAAAGATCAAGCATCGCACTTTGAGGTTCAAGAACAGTGCCGCCTCCGATTGTGCCAACCTCAATGGATGGCATGGAGACACTAATCTGAAGATTACCATTGTAACTACAATCTGTCAGTGATAGTACATTGTAAGGGAGCGACCAACGTACTTCCGCATAACTGTAATGCAATTGCTGCTCTCCACATTTTGAGCAGGATCTTGGCCTGTAGCCAAGAACAGCGCAGTGACAATGTTGGCCGCGTGTGCGTTGAATCCTCCAATGCTCCCGGCCATGGCACTTCCAATCAAGTTCTTACTCGTGTTAAGTTCGATCAGAGCGTTGACATCACTTTTGAGCACACTCCGAACGACATCACCTGGAATAATGGCCTCAGCCACAACGCTCTTACCTCTTCCATCGATCCAGTTGATCGCTGCCGGTTTTTTGTCAGTGCAAAAGTTGCCTGATACCGATATGATAGACATGTCCTGGAATCCACTCTCTTCCGCCATAACATTTAGGGCGCATTCGACGCCCTTTGATATCATGTTCATTCCCATTGCATCGCCAGTCGTAGTCTTGAACCTGATGTAAAGGTAGGTCCCCGCCATGGCTGTCTTCATCGACTGCAGTCGTGCAAAGCGACTAGTTGAGTTGAAAGCCCTCTTCATGGTCTTCTGGCCTTCTTCAGAGTCCAGCCAAAGCTTTGCAGCACCCGCTCTTGTCAGGGTCTGGAACCCCACGCATGGCCCTCGAGTCATGCCATCTCCAGTGAGAACAGTTATAGCTCCACCAGCAGCATTGATCGCTTTGCAACCTCGGTTAGTGCTCGCAACCAATACCCCTTCAGTGGTGGCCATTGGGATGTAATAATGTTGTCCATCAATTATCAACGGCCCTGCAACGCCAACCGGAATTGGCATGTAGCCAATGACATTCTCGCAGCACGCGCCATGCACATTTTCATAATTGTAATCTGTGTACGGCAGTTTTGACCTTTCCAAGAGGTTTGAAGTCTGCGATGTGGCGGGCGTTCGTGAGACCAAAGCTCGCCGGATCTTTACAGCTCGAGTTAAAGAAGCAAGCCTTGTCATGATGCTGGTGTTTTCCAAAGTCTTCTCCAACGCATAACCTGGGATCTTGCCACGAACAGTTAAATCGCTCAGCTCAACATCGTCAAGCTCCGCAGCTTTACGCTCACGAAGCATCCGCTCGCATTCTAACACACTTCTTGCCTCTGTAGTATGCTCGTGTTTGACATCAGTGGCTTCTGGCATATAACTATCCGCATGATCGCTGATGATCTCCGCAGGTGCAGGCTGCTCGGACTCTCTGTGTGCGGCGCGTCCTTCAGTTATCGCTGGAACTGCCTCGAAGGCATTCTCGTCGGAAGCCCGTGGTTCTTTGATGCTCCACCTTGCCGCATTGAACAGGTATCCATTTAGCACCAGACTCATTGTGAACGCCACTATGATCCATTTACTTAAGACCGGATCCTCCAGACTCTTGAGTATGCCCTCGATAACCCTCCCTCCAACCACTACATCGAAGATTTGATCTGTATACTCGACGTCAAAAATGGAGCTACCGGCGTCACCAAGATCTGAACTAGAAGAAGGAATATCAAGTTCGTATTTGATTGGTGGTAGCACCGTCACTACTGTTTTGATATGGTGCTCCTTGGCTGTTCTTTGGATATAATCGAGGCCGTTCTGTGCCACTTTGAAGGGGTCCATCGGGGGAGGAGTGAGCACGTTCGACAGCCCAGGTACACTTGAGAGGCCAGAAGGACTTGGTGCTTGAGCGTTCCTATTCCCTGCCCGAAAAGGGATCGTGCATAGGTTCAATATATTCAGAAAAATAAATCCAGTCACCATGAGAGCCTTGAATTTCGGGATACTGCTTTCTCCCACCTTTTTACCAAAGACGGCAGGTTCATCTCTCCCTTCACCATTAGGTTTTTTATCTCCTGGGCTGAATCGTGGCCAGTCGTTCTCAGACGCAACATTCTCCGCCACTCGTCTGCTGACTCCATCCTCCTCTAAAGCTCTTCTCAAAGCCACATGACGTTTAATTCGATTTATTTCGAGCTTGACGCTCAGAATTGCCGCGTAGAAGGTGAACAGTAGAATGCAATCAAACACGAGGGTCCATGCTGCGAGGAAGCAGAACTGCCGAAGTCCTCCCTGCACACCAGACGCAGCTCCGGCAATGAGAATGGCAACTTCGATGCAATAGTCACGGACAATCTGGAACCCTTTTTCTTGCACAGCTACTTGGAGTGAGGACTGGATAGTTCTTGGAGAGCGATCATTGCCAGAGTCGTTAGAATCTGGTTGCCCTCCCTGGCGCCTAGAACTCAACGATGCCGACAGTACTGCCTTTGTTAGTATGATCGGTTTTTCAAAGCCAATGGTAACCACCAGAAATGGCAGTCCTTCGGATAGCAACACCAGGTTGATGGCAACCCCCAGCTTTGTGGTGACGATGAGACCAAAGAGAAAGGCAAACGCCGATGAAATCAGAACAGATGTTGCGAGCCAGAAATTCGACCCCATGCGTCGCATTGACACGAACAACGAAACAAACGTCAGATGCATGGCTAGATAGCCAAGGACCATGATAATAATATCCAGTGATTCCGCGTTCTGTAAATGTCTTTGTAAGTAAGAATATCCAAAACCACAACGCTTGGCGTACCTTGAGCAAGTCTAGAAAGTTCGTCCATGCGTTTGAAGCCCAGCCACGCAATGTGCTTGGTGAGGCCTGTCCGTTGTTCTTCGTAGCTTTAATGACCCATAACTTGCTGTTATGTGTATTTTCCGGGTTATTTTCCGGGTGGAAGATCGCTTTGTTTGGCAATTCCTGTACCGTATCCAGAAAAGTGGCTGCTTCACCGTACGGCATAGCGAACGCTAGAGTGGTATCTTGGGAGATTGGTGACAATGGATTCGGAGTAGACGGAAGGGAATGAGCGGTGGTGTTGTTAGGCAAAGGGACTTCGTCCGCCATTGGCGCAGTCCGTGGGTAGACGTTAGGTAGAGAATTAGGAAAGACAAACGTCATGAGTGCTATATGCTGCGTGCCCTAGATAAATATTAATTATATTCCAAGCTTTCAGTTCAAGAAAACGTACGGGTTCTTCATGGTCAAATGCGCTATGATCAACTTGCCACTTCCACGCCGTCTCCTCTCCTAATATCAGATGTCTGCCATTTACAACCAGCGAGGAAAGCTCCACATCCCCCGCAGCATTCCTCACTGGGCTTGCACCATCGAAGAGGCTCCCTTCGAGAAGGCCAATGTATGAAGTGCTCGCCAAAAGTGCCACAAAGACAATAGTATGTATCGGATGGGTAAAAGCCTTACGCGAAACCGACTGCAATACTCTTGTGATTTCCCTGTTGATGTACCCAGGATTCGCTGGTGCTGAAGCATGTGGATGATCGCTGCGGAACCTTGCTGGGAGGAAAGAAGCTCCAAGCATGATGGCTATTGGAAAGTCGGTGCTCTGTAGTGTGTAGACGGAAGAGCTTAAGAGTAATGCTTTGGGTCCGACATTGGGGGTTGGCGAAGCTGACTCAAGGATTGCGGATTACTGTATCAGTAGCAAAGGCACAGTACAGCCGCAGTCTGCAAGCCAAAGCCAACAAGAGCGTGCCACCAACGGAGCCTTATGGCCAGGCTTCAAGGTCGCCAAACTGCACGTTTGTACTTAGTAATCGCCAAATCCAAAAGCTGACTTGAATTGTCGGTGAAGAAAAGTAGAGTGATCCAACGCCATGGTTTTGGCTAGAGTTCAGGTACGGCTGGCCAAGTGAAAGCCATATGTAGATACTCTAGTGCTGACGGCGACAAGGAGCGAATTGGCGGGATCAAGGAGAGGATTCCGGCAGTAGTACGGAAAAGTAGGTACTCAAGGGTAATTGATTTTCAGCAGGATGGGAGAAGTTGGAATTGGAGGACGGAGAATAATGATGATTAGAGCCAATGGATTGGAACCAATCACAGCAACCGTGGAAAGGCGGACGTCTGGCCGCTACCTTATTTTTCCTTTCTGGGGATTTCTCTCCAGCTTAATTTACCTTATTATTGCGGTACGTTAGCATTGTCCCTTTCAACGATCAATTACATATTTTGCGAGAGAAGGCTACGGTGACGGAGCACATAGTTCCCATACAGTCCATGCTGCTAATAGATGTGGTATGTAGGTACAAGAAATTGGAACAGACAATGAACGACGACGCTGCTAATCCTAATTAACTCTATTATCGAAACACTGTCATCTGCGTCGCCAAGTTGTACGATGTCTACACGGTTCTCGCCCTCGTACTCCTGGAACACTGCTCAATGTAGAATTGGATCGAGACAGAAGCTTTACAGGCAGCTTTCTCAGTCGTCTAGACTTGATGCATAAAAATTGAAGCCCAGGACTAGGCTTCTCCTGTTGCACTGTAGAGACTATCGCCTTTCGAGTATCCGGGGTGATCAAGTACGTGAATATTAAGGGCCGAGCGAACTGGTGAATAGGAAAGAGGATGTTTGTAACCTTGACTGGCGTTTCGAGAACCGGTGCTGGCATCTTCCATCGTAGTGTCCGAAGGGGCAATGGCGTGTGTAGGCTGAGTGGGGCCAGGCGAAGGTGGTGAGAGAAAGTGACATCCTTAGAAAGTAACAAGGTAGATAAAATGGCAATGATCCCAGGCGTACGATGCAGCATGCGTCAGGTGATGTGTCAGGTGTCTGCGTCTCGTCCTGATAGTATGACAGATGGTGAGGCTACTATGACCATTGATGAGAGAGGTTTCAAGACGAGCGGGCGCGGACAAGAGGCTGCGTGATTTTATTCCCCATCATCCGGCGGTGTGCCAGTCGTCTGATTTCCAGAACCGAGCCCGGTGATGGATTCGCACATGGTCCACGGGATCCTCGACTCCGATATATACGTGATTGTCGCCGCACACTGGGCAACGGAAGGATGTCCTACGCACAACTTTGTTGAACCATTTGATGCACTGGGCCTGTTCCCTCTCTAACCTACTGATGATATGCTCCCTTGCGAACCACATATCTATGGAGCTTCTAGCCATGCATTCTGCGATATCCAAATGCGGAGAAAGCGGTCTCATCCTCGTCTCCCCTTGCTCCTGAAGACCACTTCTATACCTTAGCTTTCGGATGCGACGATACAAATGACTGCTACTCGGTGCGCCGGTGGTGTGACTGATATTGACAGTTGCGCCAGACTTCAACTCCTTCTCCAGACGGTCGACATGGTAGGCCTTAGCTGCGTTTACCCAGGTAGTAACCCACCCACCGAGGACAGGCTTGCCAGAACGTCGCACAGAGTATCCGGGCTTGTCGCAATTGGTTAGAGCCTCTAGCATCTCTAGCGCTTTCTCCACGTACCAGTGAACATCCTCAACTGTGGGATTGTCTTGTGTGAGAACTAAAGCAGGGTCTTTGAGCCAGTAGCCGGGCTGATATGGGAGCTGCGTTGGGCGATCGCTAAGGCTGTAAGCTGGATATAAAAATTCATGCAACTTGTTGGTTGGGGCGAAGCGTTCCCGAAACGCTCTGAACGTATTGACATCCGGCATGCCTTGACGGGACTCAGTCCCGAGAAGAATTCCACTCGACTCGCAGTAGATCCTGTTCGGCATTGGGTCATGACCATCCCAAATCAATCGAGCGTACTGAACCAGCTTGTGGCGGGCGACACGACGAATCCGCTCTTCCTCTGACGCTTCAAGGCGGACCATTAGAGTCATTTGGTCTTGCTTCTGGTTTACCAGCATCTTTGCGCCGACATCTACGCCGGTAATATTCCTAATAATCTGGTCGATCTCTGGACGATAAAAACGTGGGACATTTCGTACGAATATAGGCGGATGGGCCAAATTGGCCAAAGCAGCTCCGACTCCTGGGACTCCTAAAGAGTATACTTGCTCTGAAGCTATAATATAGATAAGCTTACCAGCCACTGAGAATGAGCACAGTATAAACTTACTTATCGTGTATCTTTCGAAACAAAACTGACAGAGCCTTACATTCCACGGTTTTGTACGGCCAGTAATTGGTCTCAAGCAAACCTGGCACCGCAGCCCACCTGCCAGCCTGCCAAATATCTCACGCTTATAATCGCACTGGTCGCATCAAGACGAGTAGCTCGTGCTCGGCTTATGACGTACTTCTTCAACCGGGAGCACATGGCTAGCCGAATTACTCTGCCTTAGCTCGTGGCGCAATAATCTCAAGAATTACCTTACCTACGAGTACTGTACAAGAAAATCGAAGTGCTGACCGCATCCTTCGATTGCTGATTGCTGACTGCTGAGACTTGCCTCTATACCTTGCCTTACTTAGGTCTACTGTTGTACTGGTCTCTATCATTCATCACTGCGTGGAATACGAGGTACCGATTGATCACCAGGTCGGTCAGCTCGGAGGATTCCATGAGGGCTAACTTCACAGCCGCCTGCCCCTCGTGCATACGCTATCAATCAATTCGGTTGTATGACACGCAGCTGAATCTAATTCGAGATGGGAGAAGATGACTGGTTCCTTACGTATTTGCATCAGAGTTCCAAAAGGAAATATTCGGCGAAAGGAACGAGGATTGTAGGACATCGCTTCGGTTATCCGAGAACGAGCACAAAAAGACCCAAAGTTGAAGCTTTGATAGAGCGATTCCGACTAATAGCCATCTGGAATTCTTAGACTTGTCCTCAGGCCATATATGGCCCATGGCATATGATGACATGCAGACAGGCGTTATCATCCCTTAGCCCTTGATGTTCAAATAGGGTCTGATACGTGCGAAAAGGCTTAACAGATATGACGCGGATCACCAACAGGTAGAAAACTATGAAGCGGCGATCTGATAGGTTGATGGTTCAAAAAGCGCAATGCGGTCGAGGTTGTCAGACCAATCGTTCCTTTGAGCCCAGGGGTAGGGGCGTCTTGAACCCGAATTCTCGGACCTACCATAGTCTTGAGTAGGAAAAACACCACTGTATATTTGAACCTCGGAAACATCAGCGCAAATCTCCCTGGGCATGAGATATATGCAATCCGTCAGGTTACGCTGCACTCCGTACCCGCGATGCGGATGCTTTTGTGAGGGAACCTGGGCTTACAACTACCACTCCGTAACCCTCTTCGGAGACAGCAGTAGCGTCTCGGGCAGGCCGTCGCTCACACCCTCAGCATCCCGGCACGCAAGGCAGAAGCCTGCAATGTTGGCCGGCACAGAGGAAAAGTGTGTGGAAGCCCGTGCCATGTGGGCGCTGATGTTTTACGAAGACGGGAACTGAATGGCGCAGTACCTCGCAGAATAGTCTGTACATACCTAGTAGTCCAACAAATTCCTCGAGTTTCATGTAGTGTCTCGAAAAAATCCAGGACCTGCCGGACAACCCGCATCAGCAGCAATCAGATGACAGCAATTCAGCAGCAAGATAACCACGTAACGGCCGTGCCTGAGGGACGGCATAAATAGATAGCTTGGTGCATTGCATCTATCCTGTCAATAGTTTTTAAAGCTGTCGATTCTGCGTCGGTAGCGAATCTTGGCTGATCTGACTTTGGGCCTCACTCTCAGGGCTTCAGACATCATAGTCGGGAGAGAGAGCTGCATGACCATGAGAAATGAGAAAGGGCCAATCGTGGCGAGGCAAAAGCCATCATCGACTCGGGTGCCACGAGATCCTTAACGATCCTAGCTGAGCCTGCTGAGGGACTCTTCGGTTCTGGAGTGCTTTCCCTTCCCAGCCCCCTGCCTTGTTTATAGAGTTTGTCCACATCCCCCGGCGTCGCATGGCTCGCCCAGGAGGCTAGGAGCACTAAAACAGCCGACCAAAGCGGATGAAATGTCTGGACCAGCGCCAGTTCCAGCAGGTCGAATGGCTGGATGCCTGCAATTTCTAGAAGGTCCAGCGCAAGCGGTGCGGTAGCGTCATGCACTCTAGACTGGCAGGCTGCTACCGTAGACATGCATAAGGGCGAGGAGTTTAGTAAGAAGTAGGTAGGAGTGGGAGGGGTGGGTACTGTAAAGCCCTAGCGTGGTCGCAAGGCTCTGGGGGCTACCTAGGTAGGGTGCACAACGCCGTCAGAATCAACAATTGGGGGGGCACGGAGGGATAGGACGGAGTACTCGTACCGTGGTATCTACAGTAGTATGTAGAAGTAGTAGTGCTGCCCCCAAAATTCCAAAATTAAGGTATCTAAACGGAATCTCTCCAGTTTGATTATTTGATTTAATATTAAGTTGGCCCGAGCAGATTAATTGTGTCGCAATTTGCTGGAAATCTCTTGCTTACTCCTGCACTTGCAGCAGCACCGGACAGCGAGCCCGCCAGCCAGCCAGTAATTACTGGCTGTAGCAGTAGCTGAGTACAGATTATTGTACATTTTCAGTCTTATTTACCTTACCGACTACTGCTGCGACCAATTCTACTAATAATAACTACCTACCTTTTCCCCCCTTTCTCACCTTTATGTCGTCGAGTAATCTATTGTCTACCCAGCGTCCCGGAAGTTTAAGGCAAGGCAGCAGCTACAAAAATCAAACGCAAAAGGTCGTCAACTTGACAGATCTGGGCCTGTTGCCAAGGAAGACAGCTGACAGACCATCGATCAAACGAAGTAAGTCACCAAATCAGTCGTCCTTACTCTCAATCATCATCATCAACGCCCAAATGTATCCGAGACAACATCATGTTCCATCGAACCCGGAACAACGGTATTGTTGTATTCATAGGGAACTGGCAGCGACTAAACTAAATATCGCTCAACCTTCTAGACAACTCCTCCCAAGCAGCATCCCGCCCTGCCTATACCACCACCAAATCAACACAATCTCTTGCGAGACCCACATACAACCGTCAGATCTCCAACTTCTCCACCCACTCGCCTTCAGGACGCGAACACCCACCCGTATATCCCGTGCGCGCCGAAGAATACAAACCGAAAGGGAAGTCGGTGTTGAATCGGATTGTCGCTCAACAGAACGCGCGCACTCCGAACCCGATCTACAGTAACGGCGTCCAGACGTCGTTTAATTGGCGATCAGGACGTCCGATGGCGGGCATGTTGGAAATTGAGCGGTCACGGACACGGCGAGAGAGAACTTTTATCGGAAGTGAGTGTGCCGTATGCGAAGAACCTCTAGAGCATACGCTTCGAGGTGAACGGATCCTGCAATTCTCTTGCGGACATGTCTCGCATGAGGCTTGTTTCTATGAATACATTAAAGAATTCGAGTCGCAATACTGTCCGACGTGCAATGCACCCCTCGGATTGGACACGAGCAGAGGCGGAAATGTACTGGATCTAGGTAAAGGAAGCTCCCGGGTTGTGAACGATGTACAGAGCTAACTCTCGATCAGAGAAACTGAGCAGCATAGTCCGCTCTGTTTCCTTGAATAACGAAGCTCGAGAGCAAAGTCAGCGCAGCGCTCAGAATACGCCTGTACCATGGGATGGTCAGCAAAATCAAGGGCGACCCAAAAGCCGGGAGTCGATGCATCGGAACACACAACGTGATAGCAGGGACTCACAACCACAGCAACGAGATCGTGATGTTAGGGAAGCTCAACGGGAAAGAGTGGAAAGATATGGAAACTCGCCACGACAGCCACATGTAAGAAATGGAAGCGGCAATACCGGGAATACCGGTGTTGCATCTACTGGCGATTACGCTGAACCTCATAATGCCAATGGTGGCAGAAGGCACGACTACGACGTGCAATCAATGGAAACCAGCATCAGCAGCCCCAGAGCGAGCATCACGAAGAACCCAATTCCTGCGCCCACGGTCACTGTGAGGAGCGAGTATCCTACTCTGAGCCGGTCGCGGCAACAGCAAAGTTTGACATGCTTGGTGACTATTGAGGTGCCAGAGGGCAAATGGAGTCCTGACCCAGCAGACTTACGTGGCGCGCCTGTCCTACCGTCCATGCAGCAAAACAATACCTATGCCCGCCCAAGATCTCCTCCGGCAGAGCGGCAGGCAGACTGGCCCTTTGAGTCCTCTGAAGTACTCGAGGAGATAACCGAAGACCTGCGCGTGCGCGTGGACAACTGGCATGGCTTGGATTTTCAAAGGCACGTACAATATCACCTGAAGCGCATATCTCATAATTCTAATGTATGGCAGATTCGGCAAGCTGCGTCTTTACGGGACCGTACGAGTTGGCAAAGACCGCCAGTCGTGGCAGGAATTGGAGTGCTTCCTCTTCGCGGAGATGCTTATATGCGTAAAGGAAAAGAAAGGCGCCGCTCCACAGTATGCAGACGGCAATTCTAAGCGCAAACTTACAAGATGCACGCTTAAGGGTTCGATCCTGATCAAAAAGCACTTGAAGCATGTCGAGTCAAATCCAGGTTCGTATGATGTAGTCTGGGGCGCCAAACACGGCTAACACTTCTCAACGTACAGATGAGCCAGTCCTGACCCTAAGCCTCTCTGTACAGGACCTACAACAATTCCACCTGCAATTCCAAAGTCAAAACCAAGTCGACCAATGGAAACGCGCACTTCTCGATCTAAACGCTACGGAACCGCCTATGCAGAGTAATGAATATGACCAGGACAACTCTGGCACAGATGAGGAAGATCGAACCACCAACAAAACCAAGAGGGTGTCATCAGTGAACTCCTCTTACGGAGCTGGCAAATCAGTCAATACTGCTCCCACAGAGTACACTACCTCCGGAAAAGGCATGGCAATGCAAGACGTGCATCTGCCAACGTCTATGCATGTACCACTTGATATCGTTGTTGTCATCCCGGTCTCCTCATCGATGCAAGGTCTCAAGATTACTCTCCTGCGGGATGCCCTAAAGTTCCTTGTGCAAAATCTAGGGGAACGAGATAGGATGGGTCTGGTTACTTTTGGGTCTAGTGGAGGCGGTGTGCCGCTTGTGGGTATGACGACCAAAGCGTGGACCGGCTGGACGAAGATTTTGAACTCCATCCGCCCAGTAGGGCCGAAAAGCCTGCGAGCCGATGTCGTCGAAGGTGCGAATGTGGCTATGGACTTGTTGATGCAACGCAAGGCCAACAACCCGATCGCCACTATCATGCTCATCAGCGACTCGTCGACTTCAGACGCAGAAAGCGTTGACTTTGTGGTATCACGGGCGGAAGCTGCAAAGTTCGTATATTTCGTTTCGTCATTCGCTCGGATATCTGGCTCTCAGATCTAGGAGCCTCCATGCGCCAAATGAGTACTGACCGTTTTCGTTCGCTAGGGTCGCAATCCACTCCTTTGGCCTAGGTCTAACGCACAAACCCGACACGATGATTGAGCTATCGACCCGTACAAAAGCCTCATACACCTATGTCAAAGACTGGATGATGCTGCGGGAGTGTGTTGCCGGCTGCCTGGGGTCAATGCAAACGACTTCTCATCAAAACGTCAAATTAAAGCTGAGGCTGCCGGAAGGTTCTCCCGCGAAATTTGTCAAGATTTCAGGTGCCTTACAGATCACGAAGCGCGCCACTGGGAAAGACGCAGAAGCCGCGCTAGGGGATTTGAGATTCGGGGATAAGAGAGGTACGTCTAGACTTGCCGGCTAATCTTACTTTTATATTGTGGCTTTCTTTCTAACAGCGGACCTCTTCTGCAGATATTCTAGTTCAATTGGTTATTGCCCCGGACAACACGTCTCAGGACTACCTGCCCCAGGATCCATGGGAAACCATCGTCTCGGGTCTGGAGGCCCTTGGCGGGCCACTTGATTCAGACGAGCAGAGAACGCTTAGTGTTGAGGAGGTGCCTTTGATACAGGCTGATCTAAGCTACGGCGACATTTTACGCGAGGGCACCCTGACACACTCGCCGAGACCATCTTTATTAGCCATCACTATGCTACCAGCAAATTCAAGGGCCAGGTCGACGGCAAGGCCTATTACCCCCCCAATACCGCCCCATCCTAGCATCGTCCAGCGACGAATGGAGTTGTTAACATCAGATATGCTTACAAGAGCCTTGACACTCGTATCACGAGGACAGCACGACCGCGCACATCATCTCTTAAAGGAAACGCGAAGTATCTTGAAAGGCTTAGGAAAAGGTGGCCTCCCACCAATCCCACACGCAGCTCCCAGATCGCCTAGTGCCCCCACAAGTGTTCACGGTAACGAGGGCTCGGGAAGTCCTGAGCGGCAACCGTCTCCAGCATCCGACAGTAGCATGGCTCAAGCTTCCGGCATCGACGCCATCACCTTGAACTCGCTGGACACCGAACTCGAGGCGTCTCTGGAATGGATTAACCATCCTGCCGTTTTTGGCCGCGACTCGAGGAAAGCGGTTTTGCAAGCTATTGGGGTTATTGCGTCACAAAGAGGATATACCTTCCGCACACCTGCGGAGAGTCTGTGGGCAGGAAGAATAGCGGGGGTGAAGAAGTTGACGAAGCATTCGAGGGAGTGGAGGGATGCGGGGGATGAGGCATTGATGGAGGAATCATGATTTGATGATTGAAATGTCGATGTCGCGATGCACGATCTGGAATCATACTTTTGGGACATATTAGGGATATCGGGAAAGGGCGGCCGGAACCGCTAGAGGGGGCAAGTCTTATCGAGAATGCTTCGAGGCTACGAAGAATAGGCAGGTGCTGCCACGGAACGCCCGAACGCATGGGGACCAGTCGGAGAGCCCCAGGTATCCGACCTACCCCATATCCACGCGATGAATCGGCCGGCCTTACATCCTTTATTTTGGAAATTCTTTTTGCAACGGCGGGCATAGCTATTGATACCCAGGTGCGGCTTGGTGGACTATGGATAAAATCCTCTACGGATACGTACGAAAATCATTTCTTTTGGTTCTGATAATGAGGCGAAATGGAAGGGAAGGGCGGGTCGGTCTGTAGCAGGGATGTTGAGAAGACTACGATGCTGACATTCCTGGGGTGGATGTCTGGTATAGGAATCACGGGTTGGCCGAGGGTGGGATTTGTGCTGTATAGGAACGATAGTGGTATGCAATATTCTTGGATAGTAGGATTAGGATAAGTAGATAGGCCTCTACGGAGGTTTTGGAGACGTGTTGTGTATGAGGGTATGTTTTATATTCATCAGATTCTTGGTACCCGTCTGCATCGAATAATAGTGCAGAGTTATTCTGTCACTGTACCTTGAAATATCTACATGCTAAAAAAGCATCTCACACTTAATCACCCATTCCTTTAGCACTAACGATTCCGTTACCGATGCATTTGTGAAATTTGGATTGCCCACCCTGCTCTTGTTAAGGTACATACATATGTTAGCTGCGGTTGGACCCTAATGGGATAGGAGGGTATAAGGTAGGCATGACGCATCATACTACGGAGGCAACTCCTGCGATGGAGGAGGAAATGAAAAAGCATGGGGTTCTAATGGAGGAAAAGGGACGAATTGGGAAGAGTTCAACTTCGGTTTGAGACTGGGAGGAGAATGCACGGATATGGAAAGGGATTGATGAGAAAGGGGGGGGGGGGGCTGAGAGACTGTGCGTTGGAGAAGAGGGAAAGACAGAGGAGGAGGAGGAGGAGGACAAGGACGAGGAGAATAAGGCCCGCTCAAACCCCTTCATAACCCACGAACCGGAAAACACAACAGACCAAAAACCGCCCCTTTCTGACCTTTCACCTACTCCTACCCCTCCTACCACCAAAGACTTTCCACTAAACCCCCCCCCCCCCCGGCCTCCACCAGAATTCAAACATCCCTGCCTCAGAGGCGGTTTGAAACACATAGCTTAAACGCCCATCATCACGATCTTGATAGTAAAGTTATCACGATACAGTAGCAGGCGATTGTAGTAAGCATCGAGGTATGGGATGCTTTTTGTTTGAGAGGGCGGAAGTGGTTGGATGGGCGGGTTAGGGGGTGCTGGTAGGGTCTTACAGGGAGGAGGTAGGGGCTGTACAAGGTTGGTAGTGTGGGCGGGGATGTTTTGGGGGGGAGATGGGGCTGATCGGACTGATGTCTTCCATTGTTGTGCCAGCGTGACCATAGCCTGGTGTCGAATATGTACAACATGGACCAGCCGTATCTAATGCAGTCGGTACATTTACATCTCCTTGTTGAAGATGTCCTCTAGCCATGCATTCTATTTCTCGTCCAAGAACGCCGCAACAGAACAGTTTGCCAACCCCTCTAATTATATGCTTACCCCTTGCATCCCATTCACCAATTCCGCCCCTACTTCTCCGTTGACCAGGCTCTTCCCACCGGCGTTCTTCACCAAAATCTCCTTCAAGCACCCCGCGCTCGCTGCCACAAATCCCAAATACGGTTTGCTAGGCCTCAGCACCCGGCTGAGATACTCTGGATGATACTGCGTTCCGACGAACCACGGGTGATTCTGCAGTTCCAGGATCTCCATACGCTCGCCCGTATCATCTTTTCCTATGAAGGAGAGACCGTGCGAGGAGAGCTTGTCGATATAAGCGGGGTTGACTTCATACCGGTGGCGGTGTCGTTCGGAAATAGACGGTGGAGCGGTGGGGTTGGGTATGGTGGTTATGGCGCCGTTGGCTGTGGTACCATTGACGGTGATCCCACCTTGATGGGCTACTTTCTCTTCTTTGGAGGTTGCTGCTGTTTCGCCATACAGAGCGCGGAGTTTGCTCCATTTGCTGTTAGGCTGGAAGCATGTCTGGCGTAATCCAAGTCTCATAGTTGCACCCATCGTCGTGCGGTCGATTTCGGGCATGAAGATAATTACGGGGTCAGAAGTCCGCTCGTCAAGTTCGATGGAGGCAGCGTTGGGGATATTGCAGACGTTTCGGGCGTACTCGATAACGGCTATTTGCATGCCTGGCTCGTGGGCGTTAGTCGAACGATTGCTTAACCATCATTTAGTCAACGCACCTAAACATATTCCCAGATATGGCACGTCATTGAGACGAGCCCATTTTGCAGCTTCGATCATGCCCTCCGTGCCACGGTGGCCAAAGCCACCAGGAACGAGTATACCATCAGCGGTGCAGATTTCGTGCCACGCTTTATGAAATTCTGCTGGAGAGCTCGCAGAGGTTGCAGGTTCGAGGTGAGAGGCGTCAACCCAGATCAGGTTCAGTTTACGTGAACACGCCATCGCGGCATGTTCGAGGGATTTTACGACAGACAGATAGCTGTCATGAAGGCTAGTATATTTGCCCACAAGAGCGATGGTGACTGAGTGGTAAAGATGGTCTTGGGATGTTGTAAGTGTTTGCCAAGCCTTCCAGGTCTGAGCACCCTTTCGAACGAGCGACGGCGAGATTGTGAGCCTATCAAGGCGGAGAATACCACGGAGAACAGGAATAAGGCCTTGCGTTTCTATGCCGATCCAAATTAAGATATAGGTTGCAGATAGATCGGAGCGTCACCTACCGAGCAGAGCAGGAACGTGGTAAGTAGAAGATACGTCGTGAACGGCAATGACTTGATTTGACTCAACCTGGCAAAATTGGGCGATCTTATCTATAGTGGCTCTCTCAAGGGGCTTGGGACATCGGCAAGCGATCTGTAGACATCAATTCTGCTATTCAAGTCCACCTTACGATAGTGCTTACAAGATCGGGACTCAAGCTAGTCAAATATTCGGTCAGAAATCCTCATGATGTTAAAAGCATTTAAGCTTATGAGGAAGACGTACCCTGCAGACTACACTTGTCATTAGCAGACGCCTCCACACATCTAAAGAGTAAAAAGCGTTTTTGAGCATACCCTAACATCCCTTATAGCCTGCTGTGTCGGTTTGGTCTTCTGTTCTCCTACAATTACTGGCACCTGTCTCCAAATGAGTTACGACTGAGCAATTTCCTAGAAAAGATAAAGTAACATATGAGACGTGTATCTGCAGGAAATTGTCTTTGCCAGCTCTTCTCCTCAATTGTCTCATACTTTCGATAAAAGGCCCGGACTCGATATCTCTGAATGATGTCTCAGCCTGGAGGTAGACAAATGACGTCCGCCTTGCTATCTCAATAACATACCCTACAGTCCCACCAAGCTCTATGATACAGACATCTGGCTCTTCACTGGTGTCGTCCACCGGTATCCTTGCAACACGCTCGATCCAGTCCTGCACGGCGTCTGTGAGGTGGGGAACGACTTGTACTGTCCGCCCCAGATAGTCTCCTTTCCGTTCTCTTTCGATCACATGCTGGTATATCTTGCCGGTAGTAATGTTATTTTCTCGAGTCAAGGTAATGTTGAGGTAGCGCTCGTAGTTGCCTAGATCGAGGTCGACTTCTCCACCGTCGTCGAGAACAAATACCTCTCCGTGTCTGTAAGGTATTAACCTCGCTATCCATGGCTACTGGTCTTTCGAGGGTTGTAACATACTCTGTAGGTGCCATTGTCCCGGCATCGACGTTCATATAAGGATCGATCTTGATTGAAGTGACGTGCAACGATTATCAGCTTCCTCGCCATTTTAAGCACACCGCCACGCGCCATTGTAGGTAACATATCTTCAACCCTATGGTTTTGAGCAGCAGACCAGTGGAAGAGGCTTTGGTCGCGTCAGAATTTTGCCCCATGGACTGCGTAAAGTGGGTTTTAGGCCGCACCTATTATCCCCTTCCCAATGCCGCTTATAACACCTATAAATCGTCAGAATATTTATATCAAGTGCAGGACGATCTTCCTTGCCTCCTGATACGACTACGTACTTCATGGTCACGGTGTTGAAATTCTGTGCGGTTTTGCAACGTTACTGTCCTGGGCCTTTCATTTGCCAGGCGGAATGAAGGAATTTGGCACAGTGGTTGCGTTTTTTATCTAGTAAGATATCCTCGCTTTCGGGTCTTGATCACACATCCACTTGCATGACTATAACTGATCCAATTTAATTGATAAGGGTTTGAGTCAATGTGAAGAAATCTGCGCCGACCTCACCCCCGATCAAGTGTAGGGTGCCGCCCTACAGTCGTGTCGTGCCACACGGTTACTGTCACCCATTCTCCTCACAAATTTTAGAATCGCTTCGATAGTATCTCTGCACTATCATGGTAAACTCACTAGCAATAATTGAAGATTTATATAAAACCATGCACTCTGGTTCTCATTAGCAAATAATCTGCCAGACGATTTAAGCAGTATTCAGAAACGATTCAAAGCGAGGCCGCTATATTCGAGTCTTTGATCTAAGTGGGTTATGGCAACAGCTTTTAGTGCCAATTAACATCTTGACCGACAGTACACGTTGGAATAACGATTCTATTTGAGGCACCTGTTCATGTATCAGAGTAGAAAATTATCAGCTAATTATAGGAGAGAGAACAAAGCATGCGAGAGTCAACCGAATACAGCCCTAAGCAACTCGAGATCGGAAGAATATGTCAAACAATCTCTTCTGCGTCTCTATCTTCGCTATATCGGAAATCATATGAAAAGCAGACCCTTCATAGCGGTTTAACGAGCCGTCGTTACTGTTTTTTCAACACGCTTCTGTGCTTCCCGTCGCTCCTGCTCCTTCTTTTCCTTCGCCCGCCGCTGTTGTGCTTCTAGTTTCCTTTGTTCTTGTCGCCGTTTCTCTTCTTCACCCAGGCTTGTCTGTTAGCTTTCAGGATCTCGTTCCTAATCCTGCACAGCGTTGCTATTCCACGAAGAGAGATCAGGCCATACCAGCAGTTTGCTGCGCAAGCCCCAGAGTATGGACCTCGGACCCCGCAGACTGGTTCCCTTGGGAGAATGCGCTCGCTCCAAGGATCACCAAAGGAGTGGTGGACTCCACGATATAGAAAAGCTCGGGATAAGATTTCGCTTTATCTCGCTTGTGCCAACGGAGTTCCACCCTCCCAATCGGACGATGGCTGGTTCGTTTGGAGTCTGTAACCGGCGGTGATTGACATAAAGTGTACGGGACCCTCAGCCGATCGACGGTGGCTTTGGAGATTATACTGAATGATAAGGCTCTGTCTGCCTGTGCGCGAATAGCTTCTTCGGATTCCTCGCTCTCGGAGAAGATGATGATGTCGACATCGGACTCCTCCTCCTAGTTAAACCATCAGCCTCGTATTTGGTTTGCCAAGGTGCGAGCACGCCTGGCTGGAAGTTACCATGGATGTTAAGGCGGGGTTATCGATCGGTGTAAGCCGACGAAGCCAGAATATACGCAACAGGCGAGAGTAGATATCCAGACTGAATTTTGGGCCGAATATTTCCTAGCAGACGTAGCTCGCACATGGGAACGAGTTGACTGCGAGCTTCTTTAAGAGCGTAGAAATACCACAGCCTCGTTGGAACTGGCTGCGCACACTTCAGAGCCGCAACAAAACTTATGAGCGGGCTTCAATAGACAACAAGGCTCCATATTCTCCTTTTAAAGCCGGGCGCATCTCCAGAGGCATGCAGCCTCTTCCTGAACCAATGCGAAATGTTCGGCGAACAAAGCCGGACACGGTGAGGTGTCGCACAGCACACTACTGGTTGCGCGTGCATGCTGAAAACCCGGTATTAAACGTGTGGAAATAAATCGAGCAAACGTCGGTGTGTCTACCAGATAGCTTTGCTAGGAGGCCCCGACTTCTATGCCACTAGATTTGGTGCAGAACGACGTCAATGCCACCTAATCCTTTGGGCAGCCTTACCTACTGTCACACGGCTCATGATGCACAATTAAATATCTTCAGCATCAAAGATCCTATCAGTGTCAAACTCCTATGATTTACAGTGCCATTTGGAAGTCTTTAATTAAAGCAGAACTTCCAATTTGGCGCCGCAGATGCGCCCCTTAATGTCTCTTACCTATCTCGCAGCATCCGCGAAATCGTTCCCCAGGACACCAGTCGCGCCACTAAAGCCGTGAGTAACCTTGTATGCATGACTGAGCAGCTGCAACCTTGGCGAGCGAGGATTTTGGCTCACCAAAGGTGCTGGCGGACTAGGTTGGTCTGGTGGAGTGGCCTTGGGCATCAAGCTCGCCACAGACTACCAACCTCTGTTCTTTTGCCAGAACAAAACAGCAGAGGCGCGAGTACTGTTGTTGTGGTGTGTGATACACTGGAAAATTTCACATTCGGGCAAGGCCGAGTTCGGGGAGTACAAGGGACCGAGGTCATGGAGTGGTGTATCGAGCGTTCCAATGAGAAATTCCGGAGTATCTTCTTTCCAGTGCTGGTGTCTGGGCCTTGGCCTCATCTGAAAGCTATGAAGATTAGAGGTGCAACAAGCTGGGAACATGGCAGATGGAGATCAGTTACAGCAAGTAGTTGGGTAGGAATTATACCTTCTGGTAGAGGAGTACTATGAGCATGTTGTGTAATAGGAGAGCCTTTAAGGGAGGCAGGAGGTCTTCCATTATGGCGGCAGTGGGTTCACTTAGCAGTCAGCATAGTCCGGCGCACAAAGGAGTTGACAGAACAAGCTCTAGATGATGTCTTGTCCCAGCCGCTAGAGAATCAATTGTCACGTCAATGCATTTCGCAGAAACCTTGCTGTACATTGTATTAGAATGATGGTAATGATGATACTCAAATCTGCGACACGAGAAATGATTGTAAATAAACCGCAAGACAAGATAGCACAAGAGAAGGAACAGTCTTACGAAGATGTTGATGAGACGCTGCTGTTGTGGTGATTCGAAAAACGGACAAGAAGTAGAGGTAAGTCCAGGCACAGATGGGAACCGAACAGGTGATTGGAGGCCGGCGTACTCTGATATGTCGAGCTCAGATCAGGCTCTCCTTACCGTCCCGAACTGGAGTGAAAGGTGCTAGCATGAATCTAGCCTCCACAGGGAGAAGTTCTTGACAAGATGTCTATCTATGAACAGTGTAATCGTCGCACGCCCTTTTAGCTGCGGGATCGCCTATGCTCAAACACTTTAGTATAAGTATCTGTAGCATGTGGTCTGTTCCAAGCCTTCTAAGCCGTTTTACTAGCTACAACATCACAGAACAATGCTCAGTTACCGCGCCATAGCATTTTGGGTAGTTCCTCTTATTACATGTTTTAGAGGCTCAGGCGGAACAGAGGTTTGTTCCTCCAACAAAGACTACCTGTACCGCTGCAAACCTAGATCAGTCAAACATTTTAGCAAGTAGCTGCAGTCAACCCAGCTCGAGGCTTACGCTGTTGTTGCGGCGAATACATCAATCCTTCTAGCTTTAGTAACCGTAGTCAATGTTAGCGAGAAAAGTGCTGTGAAGGCCATTGTCGCCGCCAATCTTGCGCCAGTGTTTCGTATAAAATACAGAACTAGAATCGAGATCGTGGGCAAAAGCGAGGAGAGAACGGTGCTAATAGCGTTAGCAACAACGACCAATGTCGCATGTTCGTAGTGCCATAGGCCATTCCAGTCTTGGCTTGAGGCAGACTGTTGTTGTCATGACAAAGTCTCAGTGCTGTTAGGTCGTATTTGGCTGTATAAGAAATACCTTGAGCCGATGTCCCCAACGACAGTGGTACCAAGGAACTAGCTTGTCACTTATGATCCGTGTTAGGCTATCTTTTTCCGCTTGTCGACTAGACAAAGCAACGAGATCTTTTTCGCTTTGCCAAATCTCTGCTTCCCGACCTCGCAAGAAGAAATCACCGCCTTCAGGACGGTCCAGCCATTCTTGAAGGAGCTTCAAGTCCGTGTTATTTGATCTCTCCAACTTTTGAATCTGAGCGTATTGTAGAAGAGCATCATCTGAAAAAGAAGGCATGATTGTGTTAATTTTAGTTCTGCAAAGCGTGGAGTTCTGAACGTACTGTAGGCTTTCAATTTCTCACGAACCTCTAATACTTTCCGCCATTGCAGATCTTTACTGGTGCCAGAGGACTCCTTTAAATCAAAGAGTGAGACCTGAAATAAAGCCTTATCCCCGTCTCCAGAGCATCCGTCTTCCAGTGCAATGTTCGCTAACTCGCCCTCAAGGTGAACCAATTCTGATTGCATGTAGAGAAGATTCTTTGCGTTCAAGGTTGCGAATCGTCGGAACAGAGCCATTTCTTGATGTGTTCCGATCAAGGCGGCGAGTCTGGTATAGTCAGCCATAATCTGAAATTGTAAGATACCGCGAAAGAACTGATTCGTGGATTTTCAGTAGGTAGCCTCCCTCTCAAGGAATCATTCAGTTCTGTCCCATGAAGGGATCTCAGAGTCCAAGGCAAACAAGAATGCAATGGAAATTTTTGCTTTCTCGTAGCCTTGCCGATCTATCGTTTGTCCTAGTAAACGACAGCCTTGCCAAATTGGCGGGAGCATTTCCTGTTCGCTGCAGCAGAGAGGTAGCCTTTCTGCACATAGCCGTAATCCCAGGCGTTCATGTAGATTCACTGGTGATAAATAGATAAGTATCGTATAAGCCCACTCCGCGACCGTCAGTGGCAAGGGCTGTTCTTCTAATCACTCTCGAGAATCTCCGAGAACACCCTTTGGCCCAATGACTTGAGGAAGATGGAGATCAATCGAGCAATGCAAAGGTTTGTTATACTGCCTACCGATGCTGAAGATTCCAATTTTGTGGCCTTTAGTTGGTGCGATTGCCCAAGAATCCGTCCAGGAGTGACGTTCCTTTCCTGGATATTTATCGTCTATCGATTGCCCACTCAGTGTCAACCCCACCTAGTGTCAACCCCACCTTTCAGCAACAAGAGGTCATAATCACTGCGACTTGAGTGGAAGCGTAGGAGATTTTCCCCCAGTCAGATCGAGAAACTGTGACAGGGTTTCAATCCATCCCGGCTTCCATTTCCTGGCCGATGAGCACAGCAAACCTGTATAACCAATAAGACGTGTTGCGACCCATCACCTTATGCCTGGAATGCCTACTTTCTGTTTCGGTAAGTCTAAGCTTCTCGCATTCACGGTGACGCGGTACAGATAACAAGCTGTCTGCAGGCGGACGAAGGCCAGAAACTCCTACGCAACTTCACCAAAGCCCTCAGACTATCGATAATCCAATCCTTGATTCCGCAAATGGCCCTAAAGATGGGGTCCTATCAAGCTCAGATGGCGAGGCAACTGAATTTGCTACCACCACTGATCCTTCGGTCGACCATGGCGTCCCTTGTGCAGAGATATCGACTGCCCAAGCATTGAACATGGATGTGACAGGGTCGAAGCTGGACAAACTAGAGCGATTTTGCCGGTACATATGCTTCCAGGTAGGTCCGGAGTCTTCGCCTCAGCAACAGATGTCAATGCTGACATAAGGAGTAAGACTAAACGGTTGAGAGAAGCATTGAAGTCCTCCACTTCCCACACCCCAGCCACCCAGCAATTGGAAGGGCACCTAACCGATATCGATGAGTTGGCGGAGCCAGCTGACGCCCACGAGCCCTCTATGGCAAATCCCAGAAGCTGGGCAGAGCTGAACCCTGATCTTGCAATTGAAGCGCCAGAGGCTACACCTAACAAAAGTCTCGACAGAAGGTTAGGAAGAGAGACGGTGGTCCGCAAAATAGATAACGTAGGCTTCGGATATACAGAAGCTTTTACATCCCCGTGGTCTCCACTCCAAGTGTATGAGCAGCCAAAGGAGCAAATAGCGAGACCGTTAGAGACAGCACAGACTTTGCCTGTTCCAGATATCTCGCAACCTGTCTTCACTGAACAGACGAGAACCCAGGGAGATTTAGACACTGACAGACCCACCCTACACACACTTGAGGTTGCGAACCCTCAACAGCCACAGAGGACACCCAGTAATCTCCAAAATGTTGTACATCTTCCTCAGCCATGCGAGTTCAAGACAACGTTCCGGATGGCTATACATCTCGCCGATAACCTTGTCGCACAAAGAGTCGGCAAGCTAGATACTGCATCAAAGGTCGATGTAATCAGCAAACAGGTCGTGACTTCACTCGGACTGGCAATGGAACCTTACAACGGCCCCATCATCGCCCCCCTTGGGCCGCCCATTCATCCTGTAGGGGAGATCAAGATTGATTGGCACGTAGCAGGCCGTGTCAAGACGTATACGACTACATTCGCTGTGCTAGATGAGAGCTTAACAAAAGATTTCGATGCTTTGCTTAGTGTAGATACTATCAAAGAGGTCGGATTTTATAAGGTCGATAATACCGTCTGGTTGGCTGACGTAGAAGTCCTGGCTCCGAGCTGCCATTAGCCGAACAATACATATTAGCATGAATGGAAGACTGCTCTCTCTCCGTACATATTCGACTGGACTAGGAGTTATCATTGGCGCTCTGTGCCTTGCATACCTAGGTAGGGAAATTTTAGATTAAGCATCCAAGGCGCTAGATCACCTATGATCTTTGAGACTTTGACTATTCATAGTTTCACAATTTCAAACATCTAGATTTCATTCAATCGATACTATGTTTCCTTAATGCAAGGACATTAGTATTTCATAAGAAACAAGTGCCTCATATTGCGTGCCAAACTCCATTCTGAGACATATAACAAAGTACACAGTGATCATACACACAACATGCTAGGGTCAATAGCCAGGCCGTCCAGTCCGATCCCTAATATTGTATCTTGGAGGAGCTCTCTTACTGGAGAGTAGGAAATCCAGAATCAGCGAGGGCGTGTTTTCTGGGCGAGGGCGGTCAGCCAGGGGGTTGGCTTAATGTCGGGCTGCAGAAGTTGCTTGGGGGCTCTTGTGGATATCGATGATGATGACGATGATAATCTGACTGAGTAGAATAAAGGTGTTCATCGCATTGGAAACGGGACTGGGTAAGCTGGAGTGAATCGGACTGATCGTGCCGGCCAACACCTACTCGCTCGTAGATTTTGAGAGATTCGCAAGTGAGCTGGGGGTTAGACTTCTATCTTCCATTTCTACCAAACGTTCTCTACCAGGTAACTTTAATGCTAGCAGGACTAAGTTGAGTAACATGTTCGAGTACACTTCAGCTACTCATCATAGGCTTTTGATGAGCCTCTAATATATCCTCCAGGCAGACATGTATGCTCTACCTCGAGCTTAACCCCATCTGACTGCCTCTCTCTCGCTCTCGACCCTCGTCGCTCTCGCCTCGTTAGTCTCTTCATCCTCGTACTTGTAACTCACCCGTCTGCCCCCTCCAGCTACCCTGCCATTTACTTGACTATCCCTCTTCTTGCCTGCGGGAGGCTTACCCTCCATCGCTTCCCGTCTCTGTAGCTCTTTGAGTAACCGCTCCCGGTTTCGAGCCTCACGCTCAAGCTCATGATGGTCCATTTCAGGCTTCTTCGTCGAAGCCTTCGGAATTTCAGTCGGCTTTTCCTGAGTCCGCTGCGTGTTATGTTTGGAGCTCGTCTCTGTTTCCTCGCGCTTACTATGCCTTGAACGCCCATGGTTCTCCTTATTTTCGGCTGATTCAGAGTAGTCTAACTTTGACCGCTTTCGATCACGATCGCGATGGCTATCCTCCTCATCTCTATCACGACGCTTTCGTGTCGAGGATCCTGACTCGTCAATCTTATCTTTGGACCGGCTGTCTGATGGTTTGACAGCGTTGGTGATTTCCCTAGTCCGCACACCATTCACGTCGTTTTCAGTGGATCCAGATCGTTTTCTGCTAGACCGAGTCCCTTCTCCACGTTCTCTACTCTTCTCCTCCCTTGACCTATGAGAGCGATGGCTGCTTCGTACTCTATCTCGGTCTTTGTCGGAATCACGATGACTTCGATGCGAAGATTTCTTGGACTCCGTTGAGCCGTCGCCTGTACGTGTCTCCTTTGCCTCTTGGCTCGCATCGTCCTCGACATCATACTTACGCGAACGGCGACGATGGCGCTCTCGTCTTTTATCACGCTCACTGCTGTCGGAACTGCTTACAGAACGATGGCGATGTGAACGATGATGGTGGGAGTGGCGGGATGGGGATGGTGAGCGAGTGGGGGAGCGGCTGTGCGACTATTAGCATTGGTTGCGGAGTGCAAGAGCGCCAGATGCGTAAGTATATACCTCCTTGATCTTGCATGGCCATTAGGACGAGATTGCGCGGCAGCCGACGCACGACCAACAATAGAGAATCCTCTTCCACCTCGCATTCCCGTGTTTGGGAGGCCTTCCCTCAAAGCTTTTGGAGCCTTGGGTGCACCTTCAACGCCTAGTCCTTTTGGTTCGACCGGAGCAACGACAGACATATCTGCTGGTGTACTGGGTTGCCCTGTGATCGGATGATGAGCGATACCGTTGGGAAGGTAGCCGGAGCCACGGCCTCGTATCCCACCCCGATGATCAGGCGCTCCTCTATGAAAACCACGACCAGCACCACGACCTCGCGACGCATAATCCGGATGCTGCTCCCCAGAGTAAAGCGCTGCGGGACCAAGAGGGACCACGGGGCTAGGTGGAGGCATCATCGTAGAGGGGACCATATTCTCAATATCAATTGGATTAATCTTCGATGCTATGGGTTCACTAGAGATGAATGTCTCTATAGCTGCAGGCTTTTCCTCTCCTTTCTGGGTAGGTTGCGGGTCGACCGTGGTCAGGTCCTCGGTCTTTGGAGTCGTCTCAGCAGCCTGAGTTGATTCCCTAGCGATGTCTTCGAGGTGGGTAGGGTTAGTAGGGGTCTTTGTAAGATCGTCTGTGTCTCCAGGTTCCAGTTCTTTAGCGAGCTGCTCGTCGGCGGCTTTGTCGACAGCTGCCTGATCATTACTGGTCTCTGTGGTCTGAGTATTCTGTGGATTCTCCGCGGCGGGCTGCTGGTTCACCTGTGGCGATATTTGCTGCTGTGATGAAGCTTGCTGCGCAAGCTGCTGCGGTATCTGGTGGTGGAATGGCTCATAGTTAGTCTGATTACCTGGCATTACCTGATTATAACCGCCCCGAGCGCGACCTGCATTGTGGTATCCACGTCCTCGACCACGGCCTCGATTTTGAAATCCCTGTCCATTGTATCCACTCTGGAAATCATTATTTGGATATTGTTGGTGATGCATCTGGTTGTAGTTTCCTTGATGCGATGGCATATTATATCCACCATATCCAGCATTAGACCCATAGTCACCTCCCATACCATTTGCATGACCGCCATATGCATTTTGATTGAATTTATCTTGTCCTGTGTTCCAAGCTCCAGGCTGCCCGTTGAACCCTCCAAACGCTCCCTGCCCAGCATTAAAGCCCATACCGACGTTCATGCCGTTCAACCCCATGCCTTGCCCGCCAAATCCACCATACATACCCTGAGACATGGTCATTGGGTCTAGACCCATTCCTGGCATACCTGTTATGGCGCGTTAGCACTCAATGTTTCTATACCGAAATTCAGGGATTCTTACCCATCATGTTGGGAAAGGCGCCCATGCCATTATTTAGCATGCCATTCGGCATGTACTGCATCATCTGACTAAAGTCTGGGGCACCGTTGAAGCCCATATTCGCAAAGCCCGTTGCGCCATCGAAACCAAAGCTATTATTGTTCATGCCCATTCCAATTCCGTTGGCTGGAGGCCACTGCTCGCTTGGACCAGGGTGCTTGTTTTGTGTCGATTCTTGATGCTCCTGCACTTGTTCACTTTGATCTACTTTCTCCTGCACCCCGTTCATTCCTCCACCAGCACCTTCAGAATTACTCGGTTGGATTTCTTCAGTGGAGGACTAAACCGCATTAGTAACAATCACGAATCTGAACTGATACACTCACCTCAATGGAAGGTCTTGCAATGTCCATCTGAGCCTCTTCAGGTAAGACCTGGGCGCTATTGTGGGGACCCAAGCTATTGCCATTTTCTGGCAGGTGAGAGACTTCGTTAAGGCTTTGCGTCGGATCCACTTTGGCCTCTGCGTCACCTACTGAAGGTACGACTGGGGTTTGAGACGGCTGGAGATCCGACGTTTCATCAAGGTGTGGTGTAGCTGGAAGCGCTGGAGCAGCGGCTGCCTGGTCGATCATCTCTTTCTTCCGTGCTGCTTCACGCTCTATACCCTTCTTTTTGAGAAACACCTTGATAGTTGTTCGGAGGGCTTTGTTAGGTCGACAGTCTTCTGCCTTGACAGGCTCGTGCAAGCAGATAGGGCAAGCTTGAGGAAGAGAAGACTGGCCTTCTCGAGTCAGGATCCACAAAGCTAGTGTCTCTGGAAAGCACTACTCACAGTCTTCACATATGGATTGATCGCAACATGGTGTACGAAACGCATTGTTCGCTAGCTTGTTGCAGGCTGCGCAACGGAGCTTTACTGGTATCTCATCCATCGTGAGCGACCTTGAAAGATGTCAGCTATGATTACATCCTAAGTCACCGCCCGAGACTCACGCAGCAATTTCGGCTGGCGTAGCCGCCATCGTAGAACCGTCTTTAGATTTGGGAGAAGGTCTTCTAAGGTCTGCTGTGGGGTGGATACAAGTTTGGTATAATGATCAGGGGAAGAAAGCCGGTTGCTCAAGAGCCATTTTTATCATGAGGGCGGATTAAGTGAAAGTAATGAAGATGAGAAGTAGCTGGTTCATAGAAGTAGATCGAGGAAAATAAGGCTCTTACCTACGGAGACATGAAGTGTTGTATGAAGTGGTGCTGGAGAGCTATTAAACCCAGTGATACTGTATTGGTGTAGGTTTCAGCACGCTTCATCAGAGACTGTGTGCTGCTGACTAATGCACATTTTTCCACCGAATGAATCATGCAAGCGTGGCAAGGTAAGGTACCTTAACAATGGTGTTATATACGTCCCTTATCCTAACACTAAATTCCATTGAGCGCTCGTGCTTGAGTCAATCTAGGAAGGATTTGGAAACACCATGATCCTAGGGCAAATATCTTACCTGGATTGCGTTGTCTTCTTGATAATCCTAGGTCAGTTCATGATTGATGCCTTAGACGTCGAAAAATCCAGAGTTCCTTTTTTGTTGGCATCAATATCTTAAGAGTGTTCTACTATGTGACTATATACGCTGCTTCTGTTTTGGGATGATAATCAACGTCTGACAGGTTCGGATTCTCATAAGTCCCAGCAATTAATACTTACATTTTGCTCATGCCTCTGTTTGTAACTACTGCAAATCTTATGTTGTTTTCCTGCGCAATTCTGACCTACACAGCTAAATTGGAAAAAAACCATTTCCTGGTGGTTGAATCAATAGACTGACGAGTCTTAGCCCCGCAAGTGTTGTTCCAAGTCGGCCTCTTCGAGATTCTTATCTGTACATTGCGAGCACTTCCTTTTCTCCGTATGATCTTGTTTCCTCCCAGATCCGTTAAAGAGTCCAGATTCTAAAAACAAGGCAGTTTTGCAAATACCATATGAATTCATTGTAGAGAGGAACTTTACAAAGAAGAATCACAGATCGCCGTTTGTGCAGCGAGCATCACCGTTCCAAGACTTTGTTATCCGATGCGTTCGCTACGCATTTGCGAATATTCCGGCTAAAGTAGGGCGGGTCTTTTTCTCTAAGGTAAGTGGTAGACGTTTGTGACTGATTAGGTCTTCACATTTTCTTTCAAACTCGTCCCTTGGAATAAGCACTGGATATCTTCAAGTGGCAACCATCCAGAAAAATTATACTTTTATGGCGGCTGTGCGGGCAGTGAAGGAGATGGTGACTTGGGAAGTCTAGTCTACGAATCGCTAACCTATTCTAAGGGTGTATCGCTACCTTTTCTGTGGTTTCGAATGCTGCGGCATGGATACTTACACTCACCTATTCATTGGCACGACGTTCATCTGGTAGAGTAAACACCATTGGAGAGTAGTTTCCGCTTCAATTTCGCGATGTTTACGCTTCACCGCTAGGAAAACACCCATGGCTTATGGATTACACCTGATGAGCTTCGAAAGCCAGATATAGTAGTATACTATTGTCATGGTACGCCTACATCCATCAGAACACGATTAGACCCTCCAGTCCGCATCTGCTAACGGAAAACAGGCGGTGGATTCTCGATGGGATCCAGCTACTTTTATCTTGAATTCCTGATGGCATGGATTAGTCTACTACAAAATGCCGGCTATCAGAACCCGGCTATTTTCGCCTTAGAATATACCCTCGTGCCTGATGCCGCTTATCCCACTCAACTCGAGGAAACTGTATCCGGGTACGAGTACATATACTCTATTACTGGAGATTCCTCTCGGATATGCGTAGCCGGTGATTCGGCGGGTGCAACTCTGATCTTAAGTCTGTTGCTGCATATCGCTAAATCGCCTGAATACAAAAAGCGCCGACCGGGATACGCCACCTTGATCTCCCCGTGGGTGACCGTGGTGACTTCCAAGAACCGGAATACAGCGAGTGATTACCTCGACGCGGGGAGTCTTCACCTATATGGACGTCAATATGCAACTTCGGAGCTAAACCTACAAGACCCTCTTGTATCCCCTGGCATTTGTAAAGACCTAGATTGGTGGGCAAAAGCATCACCTTCTTCAGGCTTCTGTATTCTCTTCGGCTCGGAGGAGGTTTTTGGCCCCGAAATACGAGGTTTTGTCGCTGTGTTGCGTAAAAGTGGTTGTGCTGTCCAGGTCAAGGAAGAGCCTGGATCAATACATGCATGGCCAGTGGTGACCCTGTTCCTGTCGGACACGCAAGAGGAGAGGCAGAAGGGGTTGAGAGATCTAACGAAGATGATCAAACAGAACATAGAGGTATTATGGGAGTCAGATCACGAGGGGAAGTTCGCGCAGTAGTGAGCCGAAGTCCTCCAACTTGATCGCAAGGAATAGACAATTGTCAAAATAATCATATATCAAGCTTTCGCAAGGCCAATTGGCTACCGGCACGTTGTACATGAGCATTGATACACGAACAATCAGCTAAACACTACCAGTCTTATTTCAAGATCACATTGCCAATTTACCAGCAAAGTCTTCATCGACAGCATGACCCAATGCCTGCCTTCCAGGAAACGAGCTTCTCAAGGCTGAGGTGCACTAATATGTTTGCAACATTCTATGTGTACCTCAAGCCGGAACTGTGAGTACCATAACGTTGAAGTCAAGCACTCCCATATCGTACTTACTCTGTGGTGTCAAACACGGAAATAAAGCTCTCCACATTTTGCGTTCACACTGCGAAGCTAGGACCGATTATAGTCCTGATATACGATGTTGGCGAGCCGCAGGCTGCATAGCCGCGAGTCTACAAATGATCATTGCCTTATGCTACCGCTCGTTCTCGTCTTCCATCTTGATTTTTTCATAACACCGATTCAAGAGGGGGATGTATGGGTTCTCGATCAAGCTACGCCTTTATGTGTTATGCAGCCACTCACCACCGACTATTATTCTTGAATTCTCGCCGTCGATTGGGGGAAGATGATCTATCACAGCCTGGTGCGCAGAACTGACGGACGCCTCATCAATGATTCTCTGGAAGGCCTTCCCCGTCGCCCAAAAGACAACCTGCGCTATATCGGGGGACATGGGCTGTCTTTGGAGCCATCAATCAATTAGATCAACGCAGTGAAATGGGGCGAGCCCGCAGCAGGCCTCTGTGGTTACTGGACCTTTGTACCTATCTTTGTTACGTAAGTTTGGACGTTCTTTATGTCTTCTATGTCGAAATTGTTTTGTAGGTAATTCTGCTGACCTTGAGTAAATGTGTGGTAATTTGAGCACCAACGAAATTGACTATTGGCCTAGATTTTGGTGTTACTTCGAAGATAGACTGCGGAATCCCTAAGGAAAATGTGTAACTGGTGTCAAACGATTCCATATATTAATTGAGATGGCTCGCCTGGAGGAAAGACAATCTGTGTAGGGACAACATGTGATGGAGACAGGCTCCTAGGATGCCTACTTACTCCCCGGCGTCTCGAACAACGTGAGCGTGTACCAAGATTATCTTTTGGCGCACAAGGACTAGTATATAGATAATGGTATCGAGTCTACAGCGAACATTACATGGCTGGCCAGAACTGGTCTTACCATACATCCTAAGAGTTTCGTCTCATGCTTCGACGAGTGGTGGCGTCGCCATGGGCTCAGTAAAGCAGTTCTGATGAATTTAAGTTTGGGCGTACTCTACAACCAGCACGCATCAACGTGTGATGCTAGAGATATGGTATCTTGGCGAAGGTGTGAACTGAACTGATTCGAAAGGTTTATAGCAATCTCAACCACCTTATCAATCCAAGGCCAAGGTCGAAATTGATACATCACCTCTTCCTTTGCCAAACTCTCCGCAATATTCCGGGATATGGGTTCATCTCTGGCGAAGGATCTCAAGAGGCTAAAGGGTTCTAAACTTCCCTGAGTCGTTGCTCATATAGAGTCAGAACTCACCGAAGCGGGGTCAAGATTCCCTGGCCGAATCAACATGGACTGAACGCAGCGAATCTGAAACCCCAGAGACTCTCCGTAACCATAAGAAACTCCGAGAGGCTGGACATGTATTTAAGACGATGAAATTGAATATCAACGAAGACTGATTCCCGGTTCCCGAAACTTCAACTCAGGGAGCTTGATACCCATGTCATGTAGTCATGTAGCTCTGCAGCGTATTGAGCCAGACCGTGTAAGCAAACAGCGGCCTAGGTATAAAACCCTGCTCTTCGAAAGCGCCCCTGCTATTGATATTTGATATGCACTTAGATATGTCTAGACGAGGGATATTGCAGCAGTGTTTCCGTTCCCCGCTTGATGTCACTGGTACAAAGCGGAACGGACTTGGCGGAGAGTTTCCGGATGACGGCGGTTACCCTTATCGCATCACGTGCTCCTCCACCTTCTTGCCAACTTCATGAACTGCTCCATTTTCCTACTTACTTCCAGACAACGGTCCAATAGATATTCACAAAGCATAAGACTGAGTCCCTATTACTCATACTCATCTTGAGCTTCAGATAGCTTCAACCCACTATGGCTGCGACGAAGATGCAAGGCCGGGGCCCGCCAAAGGGCGGCATAGAGTTATACTCACCAACCTATTTCGGAGCCTGTGCTCTTGGAGGAATCTTATCTTGCGGTCCTACACATGCTTGTGAGTGACGATTTTTTATCTGCGACCGCCCAGTATTTCGTTGTCCCAGTGCTACGCTGATACTCCAGAAGCTGTCACGCCTCTGGATCTTGTGAGTCCGAACCCTAATGTTCAATCGGGTGGCCTTTCACTCTTCGTTTGAGTACCATTAATGAGGCTTTCTATTGCGAAGGTCAAATGCCGCCGCCAGGTCGATCCAAAATCCTACAGTTCCAACCTACAAGCCTGGCGCACTATCTACTCGAAAGAGGGCATCCGTGGTATCTTCTTCGGTTGGTCTCCAACAGCTGTCGGCTACTCGTTCCAAGGTGCCGGTAAATATGGATTCTACGAAGTGTTCAAGTACGTCTATGGGGACCAGATGTTTCCGAATGCAAACAAGACGATAGTCTATTTGGCAGCATCCGCGTCTGCCGAATTCTTAGCCGATATGGCTCTATGTCCCTTTGAGGCCATCAAGGTCAGGATGCAGACAACTTTACCTCCTTTTGCACACTCATTGAGTGAAGGATGGACAAAAGTCACCGCAAAAGAGGGTACAAGCGGTCTTTACAAAGGGCTCCAGCCTCTCTGGGGTCGCCAAATACCGTATACTATGGTCAAGTTTGCAACGTTCGAGACCACAGTGAACTATATATATAAGACCCTCGGAAAGCCGAAAGAGAGCTACAATGGTTTACAGCAGACGGGAGTATCATTCCTTGGAGGTTACATTGCTGGCATTGGCTGCGCTGTCATCAGCCATCCAGCAGATGTCATGGTCAGCAAATTGAATGCCGACAGACAACGTGAGCTTCCTTTCGATTGCATTCCTTCTTCAAGATGGTGACTTATTGCAATGTAGCCAGTGAAAGTGCTGGTAAAGCAATGTCAAGGATCTACAGCAACATCGGATTCAGAGGCCTCTGGAACGGGCTTCCCGTCAGGATTGCCATGATTGGTACCCTAAGTACGACACTCTACCAACCATGGCTGTGATAAGAAAGCTAACATTGACGTTCGATAGCTGCCTTCCAGTGGCTAATTTACGATTCGTTCAAGGTCTCGCTCGGCTTACCAACCACAGGCGGTCACTAGAATGCAATTGGTGTACAAAACAACGTGTTTCTGTTCTTGATGTGGGCAAGGTGTTCTCAGAGCGTTGGTTATGTGTACATAGCAATGAAAGGGTTTATGTTTTCTTCTATGGGATTTAATCCTGACATTCTCATCGTGCAAGGTCTCTATACAACGCTCCTTTGCAACTGGTGGCGCATCATGGAACAACTGCATGGACAATGGCACGACTCGACCTGAAGCAACAAAAACGTTGTTGAGAATTTCTACAGGGCGTCCCCTTCAACTTTTTGAACCCTGCGAGAACAATTTTGACAGCGGCCAACGCGGCTTCGGGCGTTTCACAAGATGAAGATATCCTCGCTATGGTTCGGAACGGCGACGGTCGACGCTCCCTAAATCGGCACGATTTTGGTAAAAAAAGCATATAATGTCTTGGTCTTCTAGGTAAAGGGCGCCACCGAAGAAATATTGAGTTACTGGAGAAGCAATGTGCTGTTGAGTAGCTTACGTTTTGACTGAAAACTTTGGTTGTGGATTGTTCTCACGACTAGCACACACTGAACGGTTTTATGAATCCACAAATCCGCAGTGCAGAAGCTCACGCTGACGATAAGAGGCGGCTGTCACTGCCACTTCTTCTGGAGCTTGCACAGATCATATCCCACTCCTACTCCGTCCGAAAGTTATCATTGCCAAAATCGTGTAATGACAACTGCTAACGTATCTCACAGAAAGTGGAATAGTATTATTTCGTCTGACTTGGGGGCTGTGGCATACTCTAAAAAGGGACTTCACTCAGCCAAAAAACCCCTATACAAATCTCAGAAAGATCCTTTATCAGGAGAACGGACACATTTATTAGAGAAGCCTGTAGGTGATTATATTTAAATGCGGCCCCAACTAAGATACCTGCCCCCATCCATAAAATGGATCCTGTACTCATTCAGCTGACTGTACGCAAGTCTGGACCGGAACAACACACCGAGTCTCCATCATACGCTACCATAACACAATCCTCGAGTTCGATATCCTCGAATACCGTGGAATCCTCCACACCTGGACCGAGCTCTGAGAAGTCCGAATAAACTTCACGACACAAGTCTGGTACCACATCTAGGCAAGCATCGCAGTCCTCGTCGGTGAAGTAGAAGACGTCAAGGCATCGGTACAACCGACGGCTGGCCTCGTCATTGATTTTTCTACTGACGTACAGCATGGCCGTCTCGCCCTGATGCCATTGGAGTCGTTGATACTGGTCTAAGGTAGCGTGTGGGAGGAGCATGTCGTAGATAGCTTCACGTAACCCAATGGGCAAGCGGAAGAAGGGACTCTGGGTTTTGACCGTTTCGAACGACTCCGGGAAGGAAGGAAGCCAGATGGTAATCTAGAGTGTCTTCCGAGGATTGGGAAAAGGAGAAAGGAGTTCGTAGCTCGAATTCTAGATTTCTGCCTTTTGAAAGGATGGAGAATTGGTAGATGTCGAACAGCTCAGGAAGGAAGCTCCACATCTTATTAGGCACGCCATTATCAAAGATTTAGAGACCACGTTGTGTGATGTCTGAGTAGGCAGGCAACCTTAAGAAGTTTAAGTGACAAAGTATCGCTGGCATATTTTGGCGATCATATCGTGCGGCAGCCGAAGTCGTCATTCACGGTGTGAAAGTATATACCAAAGTCTTTGGTCAACCGGCTCTATGAAGTCAAGACTAATGTACAAAGTAAGCACCTCTGTTTGATGCTTTCGTAGGTACTTTTTAGCAAGCCCCGGAAAAGAACGGCCTGTCGTCTCAGCCAGTCGGCGGATTCCGCTTTATCTGATTAAATGTATCTTCAATGCGTGGACTCAAGTCAGTCGTACAAATTTCAAATGATCTATTCTGAATTCTGGGACGAACCTACAATGGATCCATCAGCCGTTGGCGAAGCGTTGCATGAGGAGCAGCAATGTTCCTTCGTCCGAGATTCTAGGTGACCGTCGCCATGCCCATGTAGAAAACGAGGGGAGCAATAATGTTCGACAAAGTGATTCTCGAGACGATCAAGGATTTCGAAGGATCATCCGAAATTTCACCCCTTCGTAAGCATAGATGGCATGCTGAACAGACTGAAACCGGCGCTGATGATGCTAACAGGTGGTTTTCGGTCACAATGAGCACTGGCATCGTCTCAATTTTGCTTCACAGTTTACCCTACAATGCCAAATGGCTGTACTGGATCTCTGTCGTTGTTTTCGTCGTTAACGTAGCTCTCTTCGTCATCTTCACTTGCATATCTGTTATAAGATATACGATGTACCCCGAAATTTGGGGTGCTATGATTCGGCATCCGACGCAGTCTTTATTTCTGGGAACCTTCCCCATGGGGTTTGCAACCATCGTCAACATGGTGGTCTTTGTCTGTGTGCCATCTTGGGGACCGTGGACCACAACCTTGGCGGGGACTATGTGGTGGATTGATGTAGTTGTCTCAACTGCTATATGCTTCTACATGCCGTTTGTAATGTTTGCAAACATATTTCGATCTGAAGCTCTCCTTCCTATATACCTCCTTATCATTGATTTCGGAATTTGACATGTATTCTAATGGCATGCGCCTTCACGCGCAAGCCCCACTGTCTGACCATGACGGCTGCGTGGCTATTACCTATCGTGCCAACTACCGTGGCCGCAGCTTCAGGCGGTATTGTTGCAGAAGTGTTGCCGAACCGTCGAAATGCCCTATGGACCGTTGTCATCAGCTACATCTTGTGGGGCGCTGGTGTGCCTCTTGCTATGGCTACTCTTGTTATCTATTTCGAGCGGTTGACCTTGTACAAATTGCCACCTCGAGCAGTTATCGTATCCTGTTTCCTTCCACTCGGTCTACTCGGTCAAGGTGCCTTCGCCATTATGCAATTGGGCAAGGTGAGTATGCAGCTGCTACCGAGAACAGGGACACTCGCTCCTTTGGCAGGGCAGATTCTATATGTTGTCGGATTTTTCGTCGCTTTGATCATGTAGGGGTTTGGACTTGTATGGTTCTTCTTCGCCATCGCGTCCATTAGCCACTCCAAATTCCCTTTTCAACATGGGGTGGTGGGGTTTTACTTTCCCAATCGGTGTATTCACAGTTGCGACAACCACATTAGGTAAAGAGATGCCCTCAAGATTCTTTGATATTCTCGGAACGGTACGTGGGCAGCAGGGCTTGCAGCGAAGCAACCGTGTTCCCAAAGCTAATGCCTCGATTTACTAGGTTTTTCCAATTTGTGTGCTCGTTCTATGGTCCGTTGTAACCCTTGGTACCCTCAAAAAGTCGTTGAGTGGAGAGTTGTTCTTTGCACCATGTCTGCAGGATATCAGAAAGAAGGAGCAGGAAGTGTTACAGAAAGAAGATAAGCGTGTCTGATAGATAGCATTATCAATGGCAGCTATGTACATATGGGCTATCTCTACCACTATTCTTACATGAAGTATTATTTTGATACAAGTTATTCCGTACCGAAGCACAGATAACCCGAACGTCTAGAGTATGAGCATTGATCTGTACTAATCGTTACGTGTCATACTCGTATGCACGGGGTTCCCGCGCAAACGGGGTTTCCGCGCACGCTAACTAAAACTATTTATATTACCTAGTGCCTTTTTTAGCACGCTAAACCCGATACTATCTGTTGCTAACATTTCTAGGTTAGAGTGCGCGGAAACCCCGTGCATACGAGTAATGGGAGAGGGAAATATACCACTCAATCTACGGCACGTTTTCCTCCCTCGATTCCTGTGATTTAACAACTTCCAATTTCTAGTGATTTATATCAACATTCTTGATGGATCATATACTGCTAAACCCTAACCCTGAAAATACTGACGCTCGGTGTTTCGGTCGGAAAAGTACCGAGTACAGACAAGGATGACTGTGCATAACTGCCGGCCGCTTCATCGTACATCTTCTTGCGCTGGTCTAAGATGTCAGGCTCGTCGCCTGGGGCTCATCACATCGGCGAAGCTAACGCTTCTTCCTCTGGACAATACCACCTTGCTAAAAACGACGAGGATGGCGACGACGCAGCTGGGCATCAGAACCTCGATAGTACGTTACTAGACGATGATCCTCTGGGGGATCTCTCGCAGGCGCAGTTGGTCCTTCCAGAGCTCTCCGCGCTTTGCCCAACACTTACAGAGTCTAGGATAAGCTTCAAAAGAAAACGTAAACTTACATCCGGCTTGTCTTTACCAAAAATCCTGTCTCGGAACTCCCCTGTTGGGACGCAGAACTACCCCAGCTTGCCGCTTCCCACTGCACGAAGCCGCAGACTGCGTGAGCAGTCCTCGAACAACAATTCAGACATTTCTTTGCCGAGGGGCAATGGCTTTGCAGCCGAAGGAACTCCGTTGAACGACGCCAAAGATGGCGGTCAGCTGGACTGGTATCTGGAGGGACCCGGCCGTAGAGTTGGCTATGATGATCTTACCGCTATCGACTGGATCTTCGAGTACACGAAAGAACGTCAGCGTCTACGCCTACTATATTCTCGCGCTACAAGTATTTTCGGCACCGCTCAGCAGATGCTCGATGCTAGTCAAGTTTGGCTTGTACTGATAGCTGCCGGCTTAGCCTCTGGCGTGCTTGCTGCTAGTATTAATGTAGCGAGCGACTGGCTTGGTGACTTGAAGACAGGATACTGCAGGAGTGGGGCAGGAGGTGGACGATTCTACTTGAACAAGTATTTCTGTTGTTGGGGCCATGAAGAATGGGCCCAATGCCAGGGCTGGACATCGTGGAGCAATGCTCTTCACGTAGGCTCCACAGCAGGACAATATATTGTAGAGTATATTTTCTTCGTTCTATATTCGGTCCTCTTCGCAATTTGCGCTTCGGTCCTCGTCAGAAACTACGCGATATACGCCAGGCACAGTGGGATCCCAGAGATTAAGACAATTCTAGGTGGTTTCATCATTCGCCGATTCATGGGCTTCTGGACCTTGGCGATTAAATCTCTAGGTCTATGTCTTGCAGTAGCGTCAGGTCTTTGGCTCGGGAAAGAAGGCCCACTGGTCCACGTGGCTTGCTGCTGTGCAAACCTCTTGATGAAGCTATCACCTAGCTTAAACGGCAACGAAGCTCGAAAGCGTGAGGTCCTCTCCGCAGCCGCGGCGGCTGGCATTTCAGTGGCTTTTGGGTCACCGATTGGGGGCGTCTTGTTCAGCCTTGAGCAGTTGTCATACTATTTCCCTGATAAAACAATGTGGCAGAGCTTTGTGTGTGCCATGGTAGCTGCTGTGACACTACAAAGTTTCGACCCATTTCGTACTGGAAAGCTTGTCTTATACCAGGTCAAGTACAGTAGTGGCTGGCATGGTTTCGAGATGGTTCCTTTTGCGTTCCTCGGTATTGTTGGAGGTCTCTATGGTGGGCTCTTCATCAAACTGAACATGAAGGTAGCACGGTGGCGAAAGGCTTCTGGCTGGGCAGAGACCCCTATTCTGGAGGTTCTAGCCATAGCTGTCTGCACTGCAATCATCAACTTCCCAAATAAATTCATGAGAGCACAGTCTTCTGAGCTAGTGTACATGCTCTTCGCAGAGTGTGCGGCCGTTACGGATGACCAATTCGGCATCTGTAAGACTGGAGCTGCATCGGCTGGAGTCATCGCGCTTCTCCTTGAAGCGGCCGCGATGGGTTTCGTTCTCGCCTGCGTCACGTTTGGTCTTCAAATACCAGCTGGTATTATACTTCCATCAATGGCTATTGGAGCTCTTTATGGCAGAGCTTTAGGCATCATTGTGGAGATTTGGCAGGGAAACCATCCGAAGGCTATCATTTTCGCAGCTTGCGAACCGGACATACCATGCATAACACCTGGCACTTATGCTATCATCGGGGCAGCATCTGCTCTCGGAGGAGTGACCAGAATGACTGTATCCATCGTCGTTATCATGTTCGAGCTCACAGGTGCCCTGACCTACGTGTTACCGATTATGATCGCCGTCATGATCAGCAAGTGGGTAGGAGATGCCTTTGGAAAACGTGGAATATACGAATCCTGGATTCACTTCAATGAGTATCCTTTCTTGGACAACAAAGACGACTCTCCAGTCCCAGACGTTCCTGTCTCACAGATCATGACTCAGCTAGAGGATCTTGCGGTTCTCACCGCCACAGGGCACACACTCCAGTCTCTGCATGATGTGCTGATCGCTCAGCCTTACAGGGGCTTTCCGGTTGTAACGGATGCTACGCACAATATCCTCCTCGGCTACATCTCGCGCACAGAGTTGATGTTCGCTCTTAAAAGTGCAGCTGCTGAGCCTAGAAACCTACCGCCATTGACGGAAGTTTACTTCTCCCACCAGTCTGCCGCTGACCCACAGACGACCTTAGATCTTCGGCCCTGGATGGATCAGACTCCAATCACATTAAATGGGAAAAGCAGTCTGCAATTGACAGTCAGCATGTTTCAGAAACTCGGTCTTCGTTATGTCCTTTTCTGCGACAGAGGGGCTCTTCAAGGTCTCCTAACCAAGAAAGATGTGTGGTACGTTTTGAACAGCGCAGAGGATGGACACTCGAAGATGGGTGCTGGCGTTCTGAGGGAAGAGCAAAGAGGTGAGGCAAGGGGCCTACTCAATACGGACGATGACCATCACAGTTTTGCCAGTCCAGTGGATGAACGATGATCAGGCCCAGTATAGCGATCTCGCTAGAAATTGAACCCATGACACCCACAAATGGCGATCATTGGCATTGCACAGCGCTTTTGCGTCTAGCAAGTTTACAGTGGGGATCAGGTTATGCGGGATAAATACCATCTCAGTCGGGCCGTACTGCGCGCAATATACCTTCGGGCACGCTACCAGCAGTCCCACGCTCGAGCCTTGGCCATGGCTTCCTTTCCCTCCTGCTCGAAGATTTTCTCGGGACGCCCAGTGTGGCTGCTCCTTAAGACTGCCTGATAATTGAAGGGCCCGTTCGTTATAAATAATTCGGCCGAGAAATAAGTGTATGGAATTTGCGAAATGGAATGAATGGCGGTGTCCTCGCTGTAGCTGTGGTCTGCAACGCTTACTTGTATTAGCTAAATCTGCAAGAGGGAGACTGAAAAATTAGTAGTAGACTAAAATCAAAGGATGATAAGCCTCACCAGCCAGATGAGAGGGGAACAGTATTACCAAGAGGAGGGAATCCAGGTCGCTATCGCGGCATCTCCAATTGACGTGGACCCATGTAAGATTCAGAATTTATGGATATCTTCAGAACCTCGTCCCATTAACATTCTGTACACCCTTCCCTAACTGACTCGCGATAACCGTCGCCTCCCTCACGGCCCTCGCCATCGTTCCCCTCGCGTTCCCTTCCTCCAGCACCATCAACCCCCCCATTGTACACCCACCGGGCGTACCGACCTTTTCCCTCACTAATGCTGGATGCTCCCCATTTAGCACTAACGCTGACGTCCCCCTCATTGTCTGCGCAGCCATGTACTGCGCATCCGCCCTCGGCAAACCCATCGCCACCGCCCCATCCGTTATTGCTTCTAGTATCAGCGCGAAGAACGCAGGGCCGGAGCCGCAGAGCGCAGTGCTGGCGTCGAATACTGACGGCGGGAGATGCACGACGCGGCCTATGCGTGTGAAGATCCAGGTTATGAGGGCGGCTTGAGAGTCAGGGAGGGGTGGAGTGGAAGTGCCGATGACGGTCATTGATTCGCGCACCAGGGAGGCGGTGTTGGGCAAAACGCGGACAACTCTACAACGGCTTTCGGGGTCGGTGTCTTTGTTGCTAACGGTGCCGTAGAGAATTTCTTCGATTTGGGAGATAGGAACGCCGGCGAGGATGCTCATGAGGAGTTTCCCCTTTAGGGCCTCCCGTATACCGCTTGCCTGGAGGATATCATTGAGATGTGCAGGTTTGCAGCCTAGGAGGACCACGTCCGCTTCTTTGACGCCTCGGAGGTTCTCATCCTGAAGGATTGTAACAGGGTGAGGGGAGGGAAAAGTTTCTTTGAGTTGTTTGGCTGTAGCGGGACGGCGCACGCAGGCTATGAATTGGGTAAGAGTCTGAGGAGGAGGGTCTGCCGAGGGGGTTACAGCGGTGTCGGAACGGGAGGGAGATTCGGAATGAGGGTCACTGGGGGAGGAAAGGGAGCTTAGGATCCCCGAGAGGATACTGGTGCCGAGCTCACCTTGAGGCTATTAGTTGTGATTGTTAAAGGGAGACGTGCGCAATTTTTGCTTTAGTAGGGACTCACCGCATCCGAGAATTGTCAATGTCAAGCCATTGTCTTCGCGTTTCGAAGTATGACCTACTTTGCCAAGCAATCAATTATCTATGTGTTGAAAGCCATCAACGTGAGCTTTACCTGAAGACATTTTTAACTCAATGTTGGTGCGCGTTGTGCTTGTGAAGCAATGGAGTGGGGGGGGTTGAGGGGGAAGGGGGGGGGGGGTATCCGCCAAATCTGGGGAAATTTCCTTTCCCGCCTGAGTGCGGAATCTGACCGCCTTCTCTATCCCAACCTTGAGCAGCGGTCTCACCTTTTCATAACTTCAAGTACCCAGGATACCAAGATTATCCAAAACAAATCTTGGTATAAAGTACTATGGCAGACCCTTTTGAAGTTCGGATGCGTTTCACCTCGCAGCTGCAGCACCTGAATGCATCGGTCAATTCCTCACAAAAAGCTGCACTTTATGCCATGAAATACAGAGATATGGATGAGGATCTGCACTCATGTATTCTTGAACAGCTTGAACGAGTATGTGCGTTGCTTAGACTTGGCAAAGCGCTATAGTAAAGCTGACACTCCGCTGTAGAATTCAATGAACAATAGAGCGAACATCATGTACTTCATAGAACATCTCTGCGATATGGCGCAGCGTGAGAATCACATGAGGTTCATTCAGATGATCCAGATAGACATATTGAGTATAGTCGATGCCGTGGCGCCCAACGATGGGTCAGGAGCTGCAAACGTAAAGGTTGTAAGGAGGGTAAGCCAGTATAAGAGACATCCTACATGCCGTCGTTGCTTACTCTGTTTTCTAGGTTCTCAATGGTTTGCAACAAAAGTCAATTCTGGCTCCAGAAAACGTCCTAGAGATCGAAGCCTGTCTAAAGGAACGGGATACCCTTCCTGCACACCCTGCCCTCTCTCCTGTAGAAGCAAATGGCCAGCAAGGACAAACCCCTAGCCAAACAGCGCCAAAAGTAAATGGCGTGGCAAGACTTGACAAGCGGCAGATAGAGCAGAGAATAGAAGAGGATCGGGAGAGACACAAGCGGCTAAGAGAAAGCATTTGGGCTGTTGGCGATGAAGATGACGAGGAATTTGAGCGCTTGTGGGATGAGGCCAGCGATATTGGGGAGGATGATTATATTGCGGCTGAGGAAGATGCTATGGAAAGAAGACAGGCTGTTAAGGTGGAGTGATTGTTCAATACTTTAAATGATACCTGGAGCATCATCTTGGAGTTTTCTGGGACCTATGACCGAGAGCCATCAGTACGTTTAGCTGCGAAGCTAACATTTCTGATGTGTATGTCCGTCCAAATGTGTTATGATTCACCCTTAGACCGACTGATGCCCACATAGCACGAAAACAACAAGCTCACCCTCTGCCAACTTCACGCTCCTTTAATAACCTTCAACCTATCGACCGTTCGGCACTTCTAAATCGATAACTGGTTTTAACCAACTACTTACATATTATTTTACAACCGACTTCTTGATCTTTCAATGTCGACGAGCTCCAACATGCATCGCTCTCAATCTTCCCCCGACATGGCGACACCGGAGACAGTAGATGTCGATAGGGAGCTACAACATGCTCATCATTCACAAGCTTGTCGACTTCTTAGCTCTCACTGCGATCAAGATCCGGGCCTAACATTCTTCCATCGCCTAACAACCCACAATCACGGCATCTCTGACCTGATTGACCATCCAACCAGCACCTCAACCATGGCCGAACAAACGCCAAAGGAAGCTCCGGCTCCATCAATGGAAGCCGAATCATCATCAGCTCCTGCTCCAGCTACGCAGGAACTAGACGCCAGCACCATCGAGGAGACCAAGGCCGAACTCGTCAGATCGCAAGGCGAAAGCCTACAACAGCACCATCAAGCCCGCGATGTAATCGGGACGATCAGATCGATAAGCAGCAATGTCCCTCAAAACTTCGCTCCGATGGTCAACGCGGCGGCGGCCCCAACGCTGAATGCCCAGGAGGCCCAAATGAAGGCCGCTGAGGATGACCTGGTTCAGCTTATGCTGAGGACGAGGGAGATGGCGGGTAGAGGTAAGTGACTGCTCGAGCGAATGCATGAATAAATGGAGCTAATTTTTAAGCAGTGAAAGGGGTCAAGCAGGCGGCGAAGACCGACGCTGGGAGTGCTACGGGTGCAGATGAAGCGGAGGGGTCAGGGGGGACGCAGAACTCTGAGAGTTAAGGATATGGATGGAGAATGACGGCGAGATTCTGAGACTGTACGATATGGATGGAGGAAGACAGCGCGTTTCTTAATCTGGAGTTTGAGGGGTTTTTACCATTGAAAACGTTGCTGGTTATGCACAACATGCAATGCCGTACCAGAATTGTACACGATCCCACTTTAACCCGTAATGCTCGATAAATCTATGCACACGCCTCATCCCATATACAAACACCCCCCCCCGCTCAGCATTTCCCTCAATCCATCGTCACCACCGCCCCCAACCCCTTCAACGTCTCAATAATTTTCTCAGACTCCTCCTTCGGCACCCCCTCCTTCATCATCTTAGGCGCGCTCTCTACGAACTTCTTGCTATCGACCAGGCTCAGCCCGAGCATGCTCTTGACCTCCTTGATGACCTTTGGTTTCGCGCCTGCATCGAACGACTTGAGGGTGAGGGTGAACAGCGTCTTTTCTTGCGCTGCAGGGGCGGCTTCTTCTTCCTCTGCCGGGGCTGAGGCGGCAGGTCCAGCGGCGGCGAAACCGCCCATGGGCATGTCGGGGATGTTGAGGCGGGTCTGTGGGGAGGGGGGGGGGTTAGTAGGCAGCTTTTAGGAGCTAAAATGGAAGAGGGATTGGCGTAAATCTGTCAGAAACTTGCCTTGAGATTTGAGACCAGATCTGCCGTTTCCAGCAGTGTCAATTGACTTATCTGATCAACTATCCCCGCAATCTTTGGGCTGCTGGGCGCCGCTGCTGTGGATTCCCATCGCCGCGTCGGGGCTCGTCGTTGGCGTTGTGAAATTGCTGAAGGGGCGGAACAGATAGGTCGGGAGGTATTACGTAGGGCTCGCGCACAGCATCTCGCTGTGTTTCCGCAGGAGAGTGACATTATGGGAAAGAGAAGAGGATCGCTCGAGTTCTATATCACTGTACGTCCTTCAACGGTCTTAAATCGAAGGGACTTGGATTTCTCTAGCGCGATCTTGAAGCTCGGGATGATCCGCACCTTCTTGCACCCCCATGCACCGTTACTTTATCAACCACGTAACTTCGGTCAACACCATGGAACTCTCTCTATCAAAACAGGAGTGGGTTATTCTACAATACACAGCTATAGCGTGGACTTGCTTCCAGAGCTGGGATTTATGTTGGGAGCTTTACGATAGATATAACAAAAGGACTAGACTCCAGTCGAACCAGGCTCAGCAAAGGCCCGCTGGTGAGCCGTAATGTCGTCTAGACACGGAGAGCAAGGGAGAGGTAATGCAAAAGAAGAAGTTCAAGACCAGGAGACAAGCAACGGGATAAGCAAGGATGAATCCATACAGAGAACGCTGGCTCTCCTTAATGCTGGCGACGACACTTCTCGTTTTGCTGGGTTGACTATTCTCAGAGCACTTTTAGATAGCAATGAAGAATTCCAGAAAGATCCGAAGGTGATGGCGCAGTTTTGGGCCGCCATTCCAGCCAAATTTCTAGATCGAATGCTCAGAGCGGGGGGTAGCGGGAAGAAGAGCAATCAAGAAGCAGAGAGTATGGTGGAATTAGCCGTCGGTGTACTGTATGCTTTTGTCAGACTCATACCTTCGATCGTGCAGGAGGATGTAAAATTTGTTGACCGAGCCGAAGGCCTTATGGCTGCATTGGCCTGGAGGTAGGTACTCTTACACGCAAGGTCATAGAGGTGTAAAATCCAACTAATCTTTGACGCAGTCCAGCTCAGTCTATGACACAGATTCTACAGCTACTTGTAACAATTGCTAGCACATTGGAGGGCTCTTCGACGTTGCTTGCCGCCAAGAGCTGGCCTCAGTTGCTGAAAGCGATCCCTGAGCACTCCTTAGCACTCGATGTGGTGAAGTATACGTTTCTCGCAGCGGTCCACCCTAGTCTCGAGCATTCTCTATACTGGGACAAGCTCGATGGTACATTATTTACTTTAGTTGATTCTTTCAAAGATTCCAAAGACTTCACCCTGTTCTTTGAGTGCCTCAATCGCATTTTGACAGCATCACCTGCGAGGGTTAGTAAACTGTTCAAGAACTTTATTGCTGTCGCATTGGATGACCAAACTAGGAAAATACACTATCTCCTGGATGGCTGGTCCCTACCGTTGAACTCATTCAAATGGCGGGCCTCAGTCGCCAAGCTGCGTCTGCAGCGAAAAGCAGGCAGGCTTTGGTGCTTCTGACAGCAACGTTGTTTCACCTATACCCTTCACGAGTCCCTACACTCATCTTCAACGGGGCTAGAAAACAGAAATCTTCCTCCGAATCCAAACCTGTTTCGTACCTATTTGTTAAGTTGTTGCTAATTGATATCCGCTCCTCGGTTCCTTCCCTCCTCGCCATACTCAATTCCCCTGAATACCCAAGCACTTCTGCTCGTATAGCTGGGTCCTATGATATCATTGCTTCATTCGTTGGATTTCTAGTGCAGAGTCTCGATGATGAGGATGAAGATGGCACGGATGTTGGGCCCTCAGCACGGTGTTCCCTTTCGCCTTCTCTGCTTCTACAACTTCGAGTCGATATTTCTGAGGTGATGTCCCTAACTATTGAAGCACTCCGTGACCGCTTCGACGCAGCCGTAGCCGGGGCGGCAGGCCTTGAACCGTCTGCTCGCCTACACTCCGCAGGACCTTACAACCCATCTCGGGCCATTTCCTGGGAATCTTCGGATGGTGGAATGATTGAAGACCTATTGACATTATCTCAACTTCGTGCCCTTGCTCTCTGGCTTCGTGAAGATGACAATGATGCCTTGCGCAGAGAAGCCGCAGGCGTTATAGACGTCCTTCTATACCTTTACGGTTCTGATGGCAAAATTGGTTTCCGCTCTCCTACACTCATAGCCCTGGAAGGTATTATCACTGTGCCTGAAGGTGTTGAAGCGTTTCTCCGAACAGGAGGCTGGGAAGCCCTGGTCAAAGACCTCCGGGAACTCCTGGCTTCACCAAATCCAGACTCACTCCATGGCACCGAGATCGTCCGCGTCCTTCTTGGCATCGTGGAAGCCGACGAGACAGGGCCAGCGAAAGAGGAGTGGGTGGAGGTCGTACAGATGGCATCCATGACTGAGCCTTCGAATCAACGTGATTCTCTTGAGCTTGCAATTGCGGTTGCGCAGCTAGCAGTGGAGATCGTAGCTCGTTCGCCAAGGGGAGTTCGCAAGCGAAACCATAAAGCTGTAGCTGATTTGGCAAAATGGTCAACAGATATATCGCGATCTGGATTAGCTACTACTGACGAAGCGAGGGATGGAGTGCAGGAGATCATGGAGGCCTCGGAAGATTTGATGGTTCGCGGAGACTGAATCGAATTGGTCCATACATTTATTATGGAATCAACCTGATGCGGTGTATCTCCTCTTGCCGAACAGTGGAACAACTGCTACTGTACTCTTGTGAGGTTTATAGCAACGAAAACTGGAGCATATCGTTGGGTGAATCGGACGTACGATAATGGGAAGAGAATAGCTGGAAAAAGTTTCCAACTTGGCTGGCTGGAGCACTGAACGGTTTCAAGGCCAGCATCAAGTCGAAAAGGCCGGTGGAGGAGCATTTGATCGATGACTTAGAGACTCTGGCGGGATTGGCGGGAGAAGAGGATGCGCAGCGAGCCTTTGCAGAGTTCCTGCTGTTGAGTCAGGACTAGGAAAGAGAGGCTTGAGAGGTGGTCTTGACAAATCAAGGTGTTCTGATTGAGGAAAGAGGCTTAATACTTCAGGAGGTAGCTATGTCAAACAAAATAGGGTTGAATGATTGCAGTATAATGTTATACAAGAAACGAGATTCAAGTTCTGGCGAACATCAATTATGTATTTGTAGATCCTTCTCAAGTCTTCTGTAAATCAGTGATCAAAGGTTTGCCCTCCTGAACAGTATCCACCCAAATAATTTCCCACAAAGATTCAATTCAGATGCCACCGCAATTAAACATCCCATTGCTCCTCCACATCCTCATCGAGCTTCCCGCCTCTCTCAACTTCATCTTCCGCCCCTCCGCCACCCTCGCCGTCAAACAGCCTCACGCGCATGCGGTGATCCGCCAGTACGCCCTTCTACTTATGACGTCCAATCTCATCGCGCTGATCTTCCTTTTCAAACCTCTGGACGCTGTGTCAAGTAAAATCACGGGAGCTTTGGCACTGTATCACTTCGGGCCTTTGGTGAGAGCTGGATGTAGGATCTGGGATGGGGAGGGAAAGGGTGATGGGGGACTAGGAGGACCGTGGTTGCATATGGGGCTTCATGCGATTTGTGCAGGAGCATTGATATCGGGGGCTGTTAGCTTCTTGTGGCAGTAGAGCTTCAAGTACCTTATATAGAGAGTACCTGACACCATTCAAGTATCGAATTTCGATGACCGAGAAGCTCCCAACAACTGATTTGCAGGGTTCCCACGAAATGTTGTTTCGGCCTAGCTTCAGGCCTAGCGTAGATTGGAACACCCGATAATTGTTCGGAAGAGCTTCAGCAAGCTCTTTCACAATCTCATCGCCTTCTATCACCATGATCAGCAGAGCTCTGAGGACCAGCCGTGCTTTACCGCTGAGGCGAAATGCCTTGGTGCCTCGCTGTCAAGCAAAGCGCACAGTCACCACCGACGCGGCCTCATCTCATGCAGAAAAAGAGAACGTACCTGCTGTAAGTAACCATTAATGGCCGAATCTCTGATATGGAAGCTTCTTACAGCTTGCACAACTAGGAGGATGACAAGCCTTTCGAGGTCAGACTCTCAGATGAGAGCTTCGAAACCTATGAGCTCGACCCTCCCCCATACACGCTCCCCACCACGAAGAAAGAGCTGAAGCGGATGTACTATGATATGGTTTCGATAAGGTAAATAGCTACGGGGTAGAAGGTTGAAGAGGTGCTAATATCCGATCTTCAAGACGAATGGAAATGGCCGCCGATCGTCTCTACAAAGAGAAGAAGATCCGAGGTTTCTGCCATCTCTCCACCGGTCAAGAGGCCGTTGCAGCGGGAATCGAACACGCCATCACCAAAGAAGACCACGTAATCACAGCCTACCGATGCCACGGCTTTGCCCTAATGCGAGGTGGTGCCGTGAAATCCATTATTGGGGAGCTACTGGGACGAAGAGGAGGTATAGCTTACGGCAAAGGTGGCTCGATGCATATGTTTGCCAAGGGTTTCTACGGAGGCAATGGTATAGTAGGCGCTCAAGTTCCTGTGGGTGCTGGCCTCGCGTTCGCAAACCAGTATCTGGGCAAGAACAACGTAACTATTTGTTTGTACGGCGACGGTGCCAGTAACCAAGGCCAAGTCTTTGAAGCGTTTAATATGGCCAAGCTATGGAACTTGCCGATCTTGTTTGGCTGCGAAAGTGCGTATTCCCCTTTCATCATCCTACACACCCCACAATTTGAGGACTAACTTTTTTCCCCCTAAAGACAACAAATACGGCATGGGCACCGCCGCCAACCGTGCCGCCGCCCTCACCGAGTACTATAAGCGCGGCCAATACATCCCCGGCCTCAAAGTCAACGGCATGGACATCCTCGCCGTCAAAGCCGCCGTCGAATACTCCAAAGCCTACACCGCCGCCGGCCATGGCCCCCTCGTCCTCGAATACGTCACCTACCGCTATGGCGGCCACTCCATGTCCGACCCAGGCACCACCTATCGCACCCGCGAAGAAATCCAGCGCATGCGCTCCACCAACGACCCCATCGCGGGCCTGAAGCAGAAATTGCTGGATTGGGAGGTTACGAGTGAGGAGGAGTTGAAGGCAATTGATAAGGAAGCAAGGGCGTATGTGGATGGGGAGGTGACAGAAGCGGAGAAGATGGCGCCGCCCGAGGCCTCGGAGAGGAATTTGTTCGAGGACATATACGTTAGGGGGAGTGAGCCGGAGTTTATGAGGGGGAGGGTGCCGGAGGAGAATTTTTATTATTAGGGGGCCGATGATGGGATGTCAGGAAGTGAATAGATGGATCGGTATATGTACTTCGAGCTTCTACCGTTCCATTTGTTCTTGAAGCTTACTGCGGCTTGAGGATCAATGCGAGATTTGCACGCCGACTTTTGCGTTGTTTCTTCCCTTTGCGAGTCTCAAATGCCCCGAGTAAATGGCCACTGTGTTAGAAATGTGGAAAATTGCCCACATAACCAAAGTATGCCCAGTCCCTTTGCATATCCTCTCGCCGCAATATATCAGTGCACATGAAAGCAGCAAACCCTCCGCCGTAACCTAAAAACGCCCGTCCAGCACATTCACCACAACCCTCCACCCCCACCCCGCTCACTACAACCCCTCCATCCTCCTCCTCGGCGTCCCCCTCCCTTCCCCCTCGTCCTCATCTTCATCCTCAATCACCGTCTTCCTCTTCCCCCTCGACCTCCCCTCCCCTCCCACCTTGCCATTCACACTCACCTCCGCACCACTCCCATTCACCCCGTCCTCGTCTCCATACCCCTTCCTCTTCTCCACCCCCCTCAACAAGCGCTCATAATCACCCACCACCTCCCCGACCGTCTCCTCCACTTTCTCGACGCGCTCAGCCCGTTCGAGCTGGATGAGGACGTCTTTGTTTTTCTTGTAGATGCGCTGTTTGACCAGCAGTCGCCAGTAGTAGAACGCCCGATCGTCGTCGTTACTTGCGCGCGCTCGCTGCGTTAGGCGTGCTGTGCCGGCTTGGCGGGCGTGCGGGGAGATTTTGGAGAGGAGGTGCATTTCGACAAGGCGGTGGAATTGGCGGGGCGCGAGTTTGTTTTTGCGGCGGAGGGTTTCGAGGAGGGGGAGGGGGAGGAGGTGCGATGTCGGGACGCGGACGCCGATGCGTTTGGAGGTGAGTTTTGGGTCGATGGTGGCGGAGAGGGAGATTTGGGCGAAGGTACCGTTGGAGGTGAGGCGGGCGTAGTCGCAGTAGTCGCGGAGGTCGTCAAATGATTCGTTGGGGTCTTCGACGGTGATTTCGGTGCAGGTGGGGGATTTTAGGAAGAGGTCGGTCATGCTGTTGTAGAGATGGGTGCCGTGCGAGTGAGATTGATGGGGTGGGAGGATGAGGAATTGGGAGATGCGGGCGCGGGAGGGTAATTCTGATGGCGAGATGGGTGTGGGTGGGGGAAGGGTGAAGGTCTGTAAAGGGCGTTTTGAGGAGTGTGAGGTAGAAGAGGATTTGTAGGTCAGGAAACGGTAGGATGTGGAGTAGCCGGCTATCGAGTAGGGCGAGGTGGTTGGAGTTTCGGGAGTTGGGATCTTCTCATAGCTGGGGAAAAGTGTCAGCAGAGTTTTACGGGGGAGACACGATATGCATACACAAAGAAGACCAGCCATCTCCAGTCCTCATCATCCAGTGCAAGCGGTGTACCTCCCTCGATGAAGAAGGAAACGAGAATTTGTATCCGTTCAATGATTCGTTGAACGGCGGGATCAGTCAATTCGCCGCACCATATCTCGAAGTTTCGACCTTTGCTCGTGTAGCTTTTGATCAGCTTTCCGGGCGGCTGAAAGTCTTTCGCAGAAGCGTCTTCCTGAACAAGTGTGTTGAAATTGGATGTCTTGTTGAAGGTCTCTGCAGACGCATGACTCAGTAACTCCCAGTCTTGCGAGTTCTAAGATACTCACCCGCTGGAATCCATTCTTTCAGAGTCTCCTCGATGTCCGTGGCCTTAGTGTCGCCAACCGCTTTGAACTTCTTGTCGTAGCTGATTTCAAGGTTGGGCCGTAGGTCGTGAGCGGCAAAACGGAGATTTATGTGGAGGCCTTGATAGCCAAATATACTTTGCTCTTCACCAAAGATAGGATAGGTGAATTGAGGGTGAAATGTTGACAGAGTCTTCGGCGCATTCGACCCAGCTTGGACAAGGGAGATCTCTAGAGCCTCATTGGCATCGCTCGACCCTGCGACCATCAGTAGCTGCGCACACGGCAAGTAAACGGATTATACTCACATTCTTCTTGGTCATCCATCGTGGATTTGGAGTGGTATTTTGGCGAATGGTATGAAGTCGGTATCAATCGGTACCTTAGCAGCCTGAGCAACGCGAAGCTTCACATGGTCGATAGAAGGGTTCACGTAGCAGTCGTCCAGCCCTATGGGGCTGATAATCCATACATATTTCATACTTTATTGCTTCAACCGATTTGTTTTTGATGAACTACGTAGCTAATAAGACCTCTTTGGGGCCCTTCTGATACGCATGCGTCGCCCTGATTGGCCAGTTATAGATATCACGTTATTCCTCTGCTCCTGCTCCTGCTCCTGCTTCTGCTTCAGCTGCCTGACCCGTAGCTTAACTATCAGCTGCTTCTTCTTCTTTTGTCTAGAGCTTGCTGTCATTGATGCTGCGACAGCTCGTTTTTTGAAAGTAAAAGAAGGCTTTGAAGCGAAGAGCTCAGAGCCTAGACGTAGTAGACAATTGACCTCCTTATTCCACACCTTTGTTTGTTGAGCTGAGGCTGTGGCAGCTCGTTTTCGAGAGATAGAAGAAGGTTTTGAAGAGCTCCGAAAAACGTAGAATTCAGTCACGTATAGTAGCTTCTTCTTCGGGACTAAGTCTTTGAAAATGCTGATTGCGTGCAGCAGTAGCCTTTCGACCATTGATTCGATCCGTAAGAGTACTCTTTGGTATGTCATGTTGATGAGCGAGTTTTGCTTTGGAAGGATTTTCGTTAGCTGCTGTAGCCTTATTCCAACGGGCGTGAGCAAGCATTATGCGCTCTTCCTGTGAAAGTTCGATATCTTCAGAAGATATGAAGGACGTAGGGGGGGTGGCGGCCATCATTTTGCTGTTATTTGAAAATGAAATTTGAGATGTGGATTTTCAGCCCTATAGGGATGAACGACTGCTAAGTGAACCCTTCTAGGGCTTTACCGAATAGGTAGATACTCGTACCTTCAGTCCGTCTCTGCTCAGCCACTGGGTAAGAATTTCGAAGCTGAAACCATTTCGTCCAACAGTCCACGATGCACGGAGGGATAGTAAAAACATCTGCTCCGAGACGCCTTACAGCAACCTGTCCAAACCATGTCATGACCACTGCTTGCTAATTGTCAACCCGGTCGCTGCGACTGGATCCCTTCGAACCGATATAAACCCGTCAAGGACTCCTGTAAGATGCTGGACGGTCTGCTTATGCTGCTCACTTTGAGCACGGTAATGGCCGTTGCGTGAGTATAGAGACAGACTATCTTAATTCGCTGGAGAGATCTGACGGCGCTGTAGCTCATTCCTCGCTGGCTCCCTACCGCTATCCTTCTCCCTCTCGCAATCGCGGCTCAAATTTATATCCACCATAGGGATGGGAGTCCTGGTCGGCACGGCCTTGATAGTGATCATTCCCGAAGGTGTCGAGACCCTATACAGCGCCGGCGACTCTGGGCATTCTCACACCCACAGCCGAAGAACCATATCACCACATTCGCTCGACATACGATGGCAGCCGAACCTACAACAATTACACCAACCCTTCCCCCGCTCATATCCCCTCTCAAGACGCGACGACTCCTCCAGCGACATCCTCAAACGCCCCCCTATCATCCCCGTCCACACCAATGACCCCGACCAACCCGCCCCCAAAGCACCAGAACCCCCACCCCCACCAAAAGACTCCCCGTCCCCCATCAAACCGCCTACCCTGCCCGAAACTCCCTCCATCCTCCCCGACGAGCCTCACTCCAATTCCTCCCGAACCCCACATGCCTGGATTGGTCTCTCCCTCATCCTTGGCTTCATCCTCATGTACCTCCTCGACACTCTTCCAGCTTTATCCCCGTCAGCAAAGTCAAGACCGCAATCCACAAACATCTACTCCCTTTCCGACCTCTCTTCCACCGCGCCCCCTTCACAGCAACACCCACAACGCACCCTTTCCACCACCCTAGGGCTGTGTATACACGCCGCAGCCGACGGCATCGCTCTAGGCGCCTCCTCTACTAGCTCCGCCACCACATCCCTCTCCCTCATAATATTTGTAGCGATCATGGTGCATAAAGCCCCCGCAGCCTTTGGGCTGACGGCCGTGCTGTTGAAGCAGGGACTTGGGAAGAGGGGGGCTAGAGCGCATCTAGTGGTATTCAGTCTTGCCGCGCCGGCGGGAGCAGTGGCGACATGGGTGGTTGTGAGAGCGTTAGGCGGCGGAGGTGCGGAGGAAGAAGGGATGAGGTGGTGGACTGGGGTACTGCTGCTATTTTCTGGTGGCACATTTCTGTAAGGCACATCTCTTCCCCAAGAATTCAAGGTCCCAACACCACGAGGTCGCCGTCATTGTTGCCCCCCTTTTACGAACTGCCTACCCACCACATTAAAGAGCATCGATGTTTCCAAACCCCCCTCCAATCCAACCACAAAAACTCGCTCATACGCTAACACCCCACCCAACCACAGATACGTAGCCATGCACACCATGCAAGACGCCGACTCCCCCACCCCCTCCTCCGTCGACAACGCCTACAACACCCTTCCCTCCGAAGAACCCCCTACAAACGGCTACCTCGACGGCAGCCTGAACGGCCGCGAAACGTACAGGCCGAATGAGGGAAAGAGTTTGAGGCTTGTGATGGCGGCTGTGGGCGGGATGCTGTTGCCGCTTCTGACGCAGGTGGGGCATGCGCATTGATATTTTGTTGTTTAGCAGAAGGGCGAGGTTGGTGGTGAAGGAGGGGGCAGGGGAAGTGTATAAATTTGGGAGTTTGGTGGGATGGGATGGTTGTAAATTTTTGTGGGGGGGAGGGTTGTATTTGGATGGGGGTAGCGAAAGTAAAAAGGAATACTGCTGGATCTGTGAATGGGGGCTATCGTGTCTGGCATCAAGGGCGAACCCGTCCCTTTTCCATCGAACCCAGAGTGTCCAGCCATACCGCGAATACTTCACGAAAATATACCCTGTACCTATGTCATCCTCCCGACCCAGCTAACGTTCACACCCCCAAACCAAGCCCCCCTTCTCCTCCTCTCTAAGGTACCTTCGCACAACCACTAGACTACACGTCTACCTACCCGCTCTCGAACTGAGAAACGACGCTGGTGTCTTCAGCGTCGATGTAAGCTCCTGGGTACTATTGCGAGAAGATATGGAGACCGTGATTTGGATGAGCGCGGGGCTGCAAGTCGTGGAAATTTCGAGGCGTTGGGAAGGAAAGGGGGGATGGATGTTGAAGGAGGAAGGGAATTTTGAGGGGGGGTTTTGAGGACGGGATGGGGGGCTCGGAAAAGGGGGAGGGCGGGGGGGGAGAGGTCAGAAAAGCTTGGCAATGAGAGAAATATCTATGGAAAGGTGGAGAAATAAAAAGACGCCGCGGTAATTCGGGAGCGGTTCATCTATATTCGAATCCTCTTGCACTGAGCACAAACCAATGTAGAACCGAATCGAGTATTTTTCTGCAACACAGTCTTCGAGCGGTCGTAGACTTTGATCAGCTTTTCTGGAAAACCAAGGCATACATCTATCTCTACGTAAAGCAGCCCGGTTTCGATTGTTTTCCCATTCTTTCAAAATCTTTCCAGGTTTGGAAGATTTCGAATGTTGTGGTATGGGGGGGCCCAATCGCCAGGATCAGATGGATGTTCCGACTCTCCGCTTTGCAACTGTGAGGATATGTAGGTGAATTTGGCGGCAGCGCGGTGGGGGAATCAAACGTCTGGGGCAGCGAACGGTTTGTTCCGGAAGCATATGATAAAGCTCACTATGTGTGAGTCGATACGAAACGTTGTATAGAGTCGACAACTCGTTGATCGGCTTCAACCTGTGCAGGCGGTCGCTTAATGCAGAATGCTATTCAGCTATCCATCGTGATAGGAGCTATTCTTATGAGCGCATCTAAAGGGTACGGCCTGCGTGTTACTTGAACGAACCTGCTGTCCAGGTATGCTGTCATTGATTGGAGCTAGTTAACATAAACCTGAATTACACGTAGAGATGATACCAACTTATACAACGCCTCAGTAACATCTTCTCCTAAAGCTGCCTCTGCAAATTATCTGGCGTTGCCAACCTTACAGAGACGTATCTCTGTTCACCGTCAGTTCCAAATCCAACATTTAACAAAAGACACATATACTATCTTTCGCTCTTGTTTGGTTAATACGTCCCTCTTCGATGCTGTTTCCTCCTGCTAGCAGAGCCACCATTCAATCTTGGAGCTCAGACATTGCTTTCTCTGGCCTGGGCAGACCCAGTTGGAGTCGATTGCACGAAAGACTCGGCCTTGGCGAATGGGAAAGCTCCCAGCAAGGCAGACTGCCAGGCTGCCATAGCCCTCATGATAAGGGAGTAAGACTAATTCGGCAACATTGAGCTCGAATTCCTTGCTTCAAGCGCTGTGCCGCGATCGAGCCCCGGAAGGCCACCCCAGAAGACACCTCGCAGCTACCAAATAGGAAGCTGTGAAGTTGCCGTTCTTATGACCGAGTTCTTCGATCCGGAATCGTTGCCGACCCAAGAAGCCGCACTTGGCAAATAACCAGGGAGACTTCCAACAGATATTGCAACTCGGGAGAAGCTGTTGAAAGGTGCGGACGTGGTACGGTTCTGGTGTTAGATATGAGAGAGTACAGGTTGTAAGCTGTAGAGCAGGGTAAGAAAATTGCAATGATCGTGTGGGCGATCAGGAATTTTGGATCAAGTGCTACCATCTGTTGTATTCGTGGATCGGGTTGTCCCTTTTGGACAATTTTTAGCCACAACCATTATTTGCATCACAAAGACCTAGGGGCCCCCTACCAGAGAAAAGAAATTGCTCTGAAGTCTCCGAGCTTCACCTCGCATGCTTCTGTCATCTTATCTCCTTTAGCATTGTCCCGAGACGTTCAATATCGGTCTTCAATAAATATCCCCACCGTTGAACTGGGCGTGAATACAGAAACAATACAGAACCATATCGGCTATGTTTTAAAGTAGTCTCATGGGTCGTCAATCCAGGTATCTTGCTTGCGAAGAGGTCAATGCGCCTAGCTTGGTGGACTCCAGACGAAGTATCATTGACCATGAGCAGTAGCCAACCTTCCATTGGTCACCAGAATGTGATGTGTGTTGCGTAAACGAGGTCTCCCAAGCTCGACCGGGATTAATAATTTCATGTGATATATAGGCTGCGCAGATGTCTCTAATGCGGATATAGATGTCTACTGTCGAGTACGAAATACTGCGATCCTTTTCGACCCTTGACATTAGAGAGGAGGAGAAGAGGAAGGAGAAAGGAAAAGTTGAGTTTTGCTTGTAACTTCGGCATTAGAGGCCATGTCATGCGTATCTAGACCTTCATGGCACACTAACTTCGTCTCCAATGAGGTAAGCTTAGCTTGCTGGTCTGCATCTCAAGCTTTGAGACCGTTGTAAAAAGCGGAACTCAAGCCGAGAAGTTATCTTTTAGAAAGCTAAACCACGACGGTACCTGTAGCCTCTGCAAGCTTGGCAAGCCTCTCGCAGACAGTATCACATATGCGCTGGTGGATGCCTTGAATGTTGCTGCTGGGCAAGTCGGAAAGGATTCCCGCGCTCACAAAGAGCCTTGTCGATTGGTCGCAGTCGTTACCTCCAATAGCAAACGCCGTGGCAACAACACCATCACGAAAAGATGAACGCGTTCCTATCACTCGCTAGCCTTTTCGATCTCGCATTTGTGGAAAGAATCCGAACTCCGGATGAAATGATCTATACACGGATCCTTACCTTAATATAAGATATATTAGCCTTTTAGTACTAGGCCTAAGGAATTAGGGCCAGTGCAGATTTTAACCTGAGTGGTCTACTAATTCCGGTGATTGCGCACAATTGCAGTAGTACCAGTCGGTATCGTGGTATGATGGCAAAATCGAAGTCGAAGGGATAAAACAAAGCTTTGAATAGAATTATACTATAAGTAGTCTTTGGCGATTGGTTTAGGACGCACGAGAGCCACAACCTGGTAGCTTTTACGCTTAGGCCTCGACATTATGTGAAATCTACCAAAGTCCCGACACGCAGGTTTGACAGCTGCACGGCGTAGAACCGAGGACACTAACCCCCCGATCGAGTCGTCGTTGCATTATCTAGCGTTTTGAAGCTTTGCAGGGTGATCTTTCCACTTGTTCGGTATTGCGACATAGCATGGAGCATACACCTTGCTGCTGTTGTACCGGCAACATTGGTAGGGAATCAGATTTGCGCGGCTATTGTTCTGCCCCTAAATACTTTCTTCGTGGTCAAGGTGTGGTGGTAGAAGATGCTTGACGCCGCAGTCTTGCGTTCACTTATGCTCCTGCCGTAAGCCAAATACTTTAGTGTCCTTCAGCCTCCACATAGAGTACCTTATGCCATGTTCATCATGATGCTGTGGCGTTGACAGCGGGATGTATGTAGCCTGTGTGGGCAGTCACCTGCTTCGAGGCTTCCCCCGGATGAATCTTAAGAACAGATGGAGCCATGATGAGGTGGATGCGTTGTCAGCCAGAGCGTGGTGTGATCGGATGTCCATACTTCCGTCTATGTGGTCTGCTGTTGTAGAACACAAAACTGCCCGCGATGAAAGGAACACTGATGGAGGTTGCCTCGTCATGGCCAAGTCAGATCAATTTCTCCTAACTTGTCGTACCAATCGTCGGGACAGGATGGACTATTCAGGACAGAGGACAGATATTATTGACCGTCTCTGACAGGAACAGTGTTGTGGCTGCTATGCTAACGCTTTATCCAGATGACGTTCCCGGTTTTGGTAAGACCCCTAATGCACGCAATGGCTTATTGGGGAGACGACGGCTGCCACTATTTATTGGAAGCCGTTGTGAGTCTTCGTTTCTTGAGTAGTAGGAGTAGTAGTAGGGAGTAGTAGCAGTAGGTTTTATCAGCGGCTGATCAGCGTGATAGTCAATTGGAGTTGGGGGATATGCTGAGTTAAGAGAGTTGAAAGCTCGTTCCAAGTACATTTGTAGGACGGCTGTAGCCGTGATCCATCTGTATGGGGCAAAGACTTTCCAATTCTATGAGTTGGTGAGGAGGCTGCGGCAAGATGATGGAAAGCATCAATCAAAGCGCGGACTTACTGCTACTACTACCGATAGCCCGTCTGTCAATCCACTTGATATCTATTTTGTTCCGTTGGGCATCATGAGGGATTTAGCGCGTGGATCATCGATGGGCATCCTCTTCCGATTTGACTTTGTTTGGGTCGTGCGTCTGATGGCTGCATGAGCAATCCCCGTCCTGGTTCAATTGCGCATGAAACCCGGATTTGACGATTTTCGCCAGTTTCGCGACGTCAGCTCCCTCTCTGAATCCTCTTCTGGCCTCGTCACTGCCATCGTAAGTAATCAATCTTGACAAGAATAAGCAGATCGGAAACCTACATCCTGATGACAATAACCCTACTTTACCAGTGATGCAGAAGCGTAACATACAATGCAATAAATACGGTACGGTACGGTACGGTATCATATCATTCCCTAAGGGTCAAGTCCCGGTACCCATGTCAGAGATCCTCACGATCCGCATTCTTAGCCAAAAACATCCCCTCGATCTCTGTTATCTATCTTTTAGCGTAACGAAGACTAGGTACCCAACTCCCTCATCGTCCTGTCAATGAAGTTTATAACCATTTTACCTTACCTATCTAACAGTACACCAGTCACGTCAGGTAAAGCTGCCAAGATAGAAGTCATATGTGCGTGTGCCTTGTGCCTGTACTGTGTGCCTGAGGCACTGTACATGTAAGCCCAGCTTTCTTGCTTGCTTGCCAGTGTCCACCCCGTTGGTAAACGGATTCCTCCAGTCAGCAACCTTCAATTGGCGATGATCCCAATTGGCGCTCTCTCTCCGGCATACTCGTGCCATCTGCACCTGCATGACCTTTACCACTATTCACACCTCCCTCCGCAGCCCAATCCTCCAAGTCCCGAAGCTATCGAATGGCATGCAGCTCGCTCGTCATCTCCTCATTTCTTCCTCACCTATTTAAACCAATTGGCAATCAACCGCTCGGGCTCATGTGCCCTACGCCGTTATTGCTTGCTGCCTTTCCTGCCGTATCTTGTTATGAATCAGTACTAGCCGACCAGAAATACCAACGTCGACGACGATGACATTCCCTCCGTGAATAAGTTTTGCCGTCCTCATTGTGCTCTCTCGCACTCATTACTCATTACTCATGTCCGCGAGACACCCGCCGTCAACACAAGCAGAGCAAAGAAGCAAGAAACAACCAATCTTAGGTGCCCCAGGGTACGCTATGGCAGCAACACAAATCCCGCCAGTCGGTCCCCACATTCTTCCTCCACCTTCAACGCTAGCAAGGCCCGAGCCATGGCATCCTTCTCATCTGTCTCAACCTCTGTTTACACCAGACCCTGCCTTAACTCGGCCCCAATTCCACGGCTATCCAGATCAAACCTATCCTATCAACCCTCCGCCGCAATCATACAACCAGCCCCCAAGTCATCTGCCTAGACCAACCCAGCAGGCTGCGGCACCCTTAGAACAGCTTCTTCACCCAGCGCCGTACAACTCCGTCCGCACTGAGTCATCCTATGCGTCTTCTTATCAGCAGCCAGACACGAGGCGGTACCAGCAGAACGCACACCCTGACAGATCAGCTTTCCAAGAACCTTCAGCACATGAGACATTCGAGAGTTCAAGACAACATCTATCAAGGGACGAAGCAAGATTTAATGCGAGGGCGTTGCCATCACCGAGCCAGCAACTTCACCGAAGCTCGGTAGGCTCACAACATAGCTCTACTACGTCCTCCAGCGGCTACGGTGGAGCCCCAGCGCATTCTGTGCTTGCTGGCTCGGTTGCGCAATCGCCACGGAACTCTCGCGACATGTGAGTCATAGTGAAACTCCAAATCTGTCGATGTACCGAGATCGCTGACAAACATCAAAGAACAAGCCGCTACAGGCTAAGCATTCGTCAGCAGCCCATCGCCGCTCGGGCCTGTGGCTTTGGTGAGCGTGATCGGCGTGTCATTGATCCTCCCATCGTCGTCCAGGTCTCTCTAGCAAATTTCGACCCCACATCTGCCTCGGACCTTGCTGAGCTACGCTACCCCAAGGTGATACAATGTGGGCTCAAATCCGTTCCATGGGGTACAGACGTAACGGCCGTCTCGGACCCGAGCAACGCCAATAAGCTGAGCCGCCGTCTTATGGGCTCTCTCGTTGCTTCATCTATGGTTTGCGCTGATCCCGATGCTCCGGCATCGAGCGATGCAAACGCGAGGCTAGGCTGTTTCTTTGTAATTCACGACCTATCATGCCGTCAAAATGGCCATTACAAGCTTCTGTTTCGATTGATGAAACTTGACATAGAAGGTTTGGATATTGGCGGTAGTATTCCCATCTTGGGAGAGTTGGAGAGCGATGTCTTCGAGGTTTTCAGTGCAAAAGATTTTCCAGGCACAAGACCCAGCACGGCTTTGACAAAGGCGTTGAAGAATCAAGGTTCTGCCGTAAGCGTAAAGAAGGGCTATGAAGGGAAAGCCGGGAAGAAGGGTAAGAAACGGGGAAGCGGCGACAGCGACGACAGTGGAAGCGAAGGGGACTACCCCGGTACAAAAGATCTAAGTGCAGCGCAAAGACAGAAACGGGTATGAGCGATCTTTTGCTCGCTGCAAGGATTTTGGATTTACAGCTTTTCTCTATTGCTGCTGCTCCTGAAATTCTTATCGCCGACCCCTCTTCGAGGCGCGAAGCGGACGATTCTCAGCTGCTTTGAAAGTAAACTCTTCCATCGTTTTACGGCAAGCAGCTCGTCGAAGATCTCGAATTGGCTTTTGTTAAAGCGGCTAGATATATTCAATGTCGGTTTGTACCAGGGTGTTTCGTAAAATGATGCTATCGTTCAATCGCTGCAATCTCGTCAAGGCAGAGCATAAGGCAGAACATAAGGCAGAGCACAACGCATTACAGTACCATGTCAGCTCTGAGCCCCCAGCCGGACCTAGACGATCCGATCGTCGGTTGTGCACACTGAGCGTTCCTTCAAACCTTAACACTATGGGAGAATGCCCCCTCATCAATGGGTATCAAAAGTTCATCAATGAGTACCTAAATCTAGAGAATTCAGCCGGGGCTGTCATGAGCTAGAGCATCACCACGCGAACAGCAGTTCATAATCTACCGCCTACAGATTCCATCTTGCGGGTATCGCACTACAGCCAGCTTTACTTTACGAACGAAGCAACCCCTGCTATGGACATGATAGAGCGAAATATATCTACCAACATACAGTAAATATATACATTAGACTACTCTACTCGGTCATATCATCTACAGCATTACTCCCATAGATCCCGATGCAGCAGGTTGCATGAACATCTAGCTGGTAGCAGCTCCTCTCATCCTGGAGAAGAATCCCATGATAGCCCATCTCTCCACCTGGACACTCGCGTTGAAGCACCTTCTTCGATTCAATCCACATGAGCCAGCGACTTCTTTGATGCATACATTTGATCCTGGCCGCGAATCGATGTATCACAGGGGAGGGGGGGGGGCAGGATGAGTAAATTCTGAGATTTAAGATTTATATGAGACGATGTCTGCGGTTGGCAAGATACTGTTTTGGCGAAGGGGGTTTTGTTTGAATTCTCGCAAGTAGGCGTACAAATGGGATAAACATTTACTGGTGGTAAAGGTTTGCATTCGGGTGTTTGAAAACGGTTGGACTTGTAGAGGACATCTTTGCAGATATCTCATGATTCCCCACACCCAAGACCATCATCTACGAGTCCTACATAGGTCGCACACGGTTATCACACCACGTGTCATCGCATCACTCGTCTCATCACCAAAAATTGAAAGAAGCATCCGTTAGAACTGTTCCAGTTATCCTTAACCCCCTACTTATCAATCCTCATCCCACCCCGGGTTCTGCCCCCCCGGCGGCTTCGGCCCCCCCGCCTGCCGTGCCACAATAATCTGGTCCACACTCAACACCGTCCGCGCCGCCTCCGTCGCCAGCCGTATCGCCCACTGCTTCGCCACCAGCAGGTCTAGGATGCCTTCGTCCTTGGCGTCAAGCGTGCCTGTGCCGTCTTCGTTCTCAATGTCAACGCCTAGGCACCAGTCTTCTTCGTCTTCTGAGGAGGAGGAGGAGCTTGATGATGATGATGAGGAGGAAGAAGAAGGCGAGGATTTGTGTGACGAGAAAGATTTGTGGTGGGCGGCGTACAGACGCGCCAGGACTTCGGTGGCGTCCAAGCCGGCGGATTCTGCCAGGGTGCGCGGGATCACTTCGAACGCCTCGGCGTATTTCCTAATGGCGTATTGTGTAAGGTCAGGCGTCTTATCTCCAAACGCGGAAATGCGCTCGATGAGTTGCATTTCCGTTGCACCTGCGCCGGGGACAAGTTTCGCATCTCGGGTGATGGCTTTGACAACGTTGACGCCGTCGTCGATGGCGCGCTCGATGTCGTCGAGGTGATTTTGGGTCGCGCCTCGGATGACGAGCGTGGCGGTGCGGGTCGCGTCGTTTTCTTGTCTGAAGACCGTTACGCGGTCGCCACCGATTTCGAGGGTTTCCACGATGTCGACGTGACCCATTTCATCCGGCATGGGGGCGCCGAGGCGGGCGAGAGGGGTAGCGCCGACGACGCGGCAGAGGCGGCGGAGCTCGAATTTGGAGAGGACTTTGATGACGAGGAAGCCGAAACGGTTAAGGTAGTGCATCGCTAATTCGCCCACGGTAGACCCGGCAACGATTACACGCAGCCCGGAGTCGTGGAGTTCTTTGATTGCGCGCTCGAGCTGGTTTTCCTCCCCCGTGGTGAAATCGAGCATTTCTTTTGCATTGTGCAAGAGGACTGTCCCTTTGGTTTCGGTCTGAGAGTTATCTATGGGGCAGGAGAAGACGCCGACTTTGGCGTTTTTTGCGCCCTTTTTGGAACTGTCTGGTTCGCGACCAAAGACCATGCCTTTGACGACTTTCGATTGCTCGAGGGAGCCGCCCATTATCTTGACAACGCGGATATTGTCGACGTTGAAATTTTGGGGGACTTTAGGGAGGACAGCGAGAACACCTTCGGCGACCATGCTAGCGAGGAAGTCTTCGCTGCCGGATTGTTTTGAGGCGACAACGGTGCGGATGGCTTTGGTGAGTTCGGTGTGGGATCTTAGGTCTTTGACTTCGTCTACAACGAGCTCTATACGCCCATCAGTATGTAGACTCATCGTGTGCTTCCCATTGATTTAAAGTCCCAGCGTACCATCTAAACACCGTAATGCCTCTCTTTGTGCACTCTCGTAGCCTTGTATAACATCGCTAACCTTCAGCCCCATTCTTAACAGCTCCTCTGCTTTCTTCAACATCTCCCCTGCCAACACAATTACCATGTTTGTAGCATCACCCATCTCAGCCTCCTGCTGCTGGCTGGCCATCACTATCAGCTTCGCCGCTGGATGTACGACATCCAGTTCTCTCAAAATAGTCGCAGCATCTGAGGTTAGGATCATTTTCTGCAGGTGGTTGATGACGATTTTGTTTCGTCCGTAAGGACCTAGAGATGTCTGAACTGTTTGGGCTATTGCCCGGCAAGCTTCAATGTTGCGTAGAACGGCGCCATCTTCGGATTCATAGCTAGAACCGAGATCAGTCTTTACTCTCAAGATGCAGTGGAAACGAAGTATCACTTTTGGTAGCCTTGTTTGAAGAGCCCACTATTGGGTGCATTGGGTATTGAAAGAGACATCTTTGCTTGCGTGGTAGTGCCTAATGTTTGGTGGAGGTAAGGTTCGAACAATTGTTTTTTGGAGACGCGCATTTTGGTAGCGCGAACGACAGGCTGCGCCAAACTCGCCTAAAGCTACCCGCCGATAAATCTCCAATTGAAGTAAATCTATAAATTTTCTGCTATCATGTTCACCAGGAAGCAGAAGGCTTCTTCATGCTTGGTCATGGACATATCGTGGGAGACAGCTCAGCTGCTTTCAAACTCGCAGCTTTTACAAAACCTTCCGGAGGATATTATCCAAATCTTGTATCAAGGTTCTAACATACAGTATCTTGACGTACTTTCAAGATTGGCCTTAGATCCTAGTAACACTTCTGTGATTTTTCTCACTCACAGAACACTTTTTGTGGAGATATGCAGCAGATGGCTACGACAAGGGGCTTTCAAAGAAAATTCGTTAGCTGTTTTGGCCGCTCTTGCGCGGGTCCTCCCACTCGCTCCTCATTTGAGAGTGTACGTCAAAGAACTCTTATGCCAAACAGAGACCGGTGAATTAGTGGCTCTCACGTCGCGGAGCTTGACAGGGCTGTTGGACCTACCAGAAAAGTCATTGCATGACCTTCTTCTGGCACTTTGTCGACTCTTGAATTTTGATAATAATGCGTTTGGTTCATTTATCTCTCCGGCGCAATTACAGCTTCTCCTGAACCACCCTAAACGACATATCAGATACTTAGCTGTCCGAATAATAAGTCAGTATCTGCATGCATCTGACGCAGCTTTAATGGGCATGGTAGGGAGGTACTTGGGTAAAGATGAAATAAATGGCACATGGGAGGACAAGACGATCGATTATGCATTCTTCAGCTTGTGGGAAGAGAAAAGGATCGAAGACCTCCGACGAGACATGGACAGTCTCCAAACTCTGCATGACAAGAGAAAAGTCACTTCTAGAAATCAAAGAATTTTTCAACTGCTAGACTTATCGCCGGCTACTGCATGTATAGGCGAAGTTCTGGTTCCTCGTTTGACAGGGAGGCCTGCTGAGCCCTCTTGGCTCGTCGCCACAAAAACCACGAGCCAGAACTTGCGCTTGCTGGCAAATTCGATTAACGAAATGAAGCCCTTGTTGGTAACAGGCTTTTCTGGTGCAGGTAAGACTTCTGTGATTAGGGATCTGGCAAGAGAGCTGGGAAAGACTTCCTCGATGGTAACTTTGCATCTGAATGAGCAGACGGATGCCAAGATGCTTATTGGCATGTATACCAGTGATAAAACACCTGGATCGTTCAATTGGCAACCCGGGGTCTTGACCACTGCGGTCGTGGAAGGTCGATGGGTGGTCGTCGAAGATCTGGATCGCGCACCCACAGATATCATCAGCACTTTGTTGCCGCTGCTTGAACGAGGGGAGCTTCTTATTCCAAACTGGGGTGAGACAATCCGTGCTGCTCCTGGATTTAAGCTCATCAGCACTGTTCGCTCCATCTCGAATGTCAGGAAAGAAGAAGTCAACCCAGCAGTAAACATAATCGGGTTTCACCACTGGTTACAGGTTCCTTTGAAGATGCCATCAGACGAGGAGCTAGGAGATATAACACGGAGCAGATTTCCAATACTCCATGCATACGTTCCAAAGATTATGAGAGTATACACCGTTGTTCGAGACCTAAGTAATGGCGGAGTCGTTGGTCCAAGAGTAGCTTTTAGACTCGGTCGACCACAAGGGCCTCGAGATCTTTTCCGATGGTGTGGGAGGCTACACGATCTTCTGTTGAACTCGGGTGTCAAAAGCGGTAACGAGCCTATCTCGGAGATCACGAACGACTACATCTTCCTCGAAGCAGTGGATTGCTTTGCAGGTATGCTTCCTTACGGATACGCAAAGTCTAAATTGGTAAGTCTTATAGCACAAGAGCTACATATGCCCAGGGAACGCGTTCAGTATTGCTTGGAAGCAAGAAAGCCGGAGTATCTGCAAAGCGATGCTGTATTGCGCATTGGTCGCGCCACTGCTTCAAGGACAAGAAACGCTCGACGTAGAAAGCCTACAGATCAATCGGCCTTAAGCCGACCTTTTGCCAAGACTAGCCAAGTCCTTCGCAATCTAGAATCCGTTGCAATAGCAGTCAAAATGGCCGAACCATGCCTATTGGTTGGTGAGACTGGTACAGGTAAAACAACAGTCATCCAGCAGCTTGCACGTGCACTAGGCCATTCTTTAACGGTAGTGAATCTTTCGCAGCAGAGCGAAGCCGGAGATTTACTCGGCGGTTTCAAGCCATTAAACATCCGCGCTCTTGCTATGCCGATAAAGGAAGAGTTTGATGATCTTTTTGAGATCACATTCTCAACAAGAAGAAACCAGCGATATATTGAGACTGTAGGTAAGGCGGTAAGCAAAGGCCGGTGGACCCAGGCTTTAAAACTCTGGCAAGAAGCCTTGGGAATGGTCGAGGAGGCTTTCGGTTCCGTAAATCTTCCAGTTGACCAAGGCATGCAAGAGCCACGTGCGAAGAAGAGAAAGTTAGACTTTCCCAAGCATAAGAAGCTGAAGGCGAGATGGGACAGATTTACCTCCGATGTGCAGACTTTCCAAATGCATCTTTCAAGCGGTTCAAAGGGCTTTGCATTTTCATTTGTTGAGGGCAACATTGTTAAGGCTGCAAGAAATGGCGGCTGGGTCCTGCTTGACGAAATAAACCTTGCTTCACCGGACACACTCGAAAATTTAGCTGACCTCCTTACCAGCGGAGGCGACGAAAGCCCATCGTTGTTGCTTTCGGAGGCCGGAGAAATTGAGCGTCTTTATGCTCATAAGGACTTTCGCATCTTCGGTGCAATGAATCCTGCGACTGATGTTGGTAAACGCGATCTGCCGCTGAGTTTCCGCTCCAGGTTTACGGAAATTTTCATCGATTCTCCTGACAAAGATCTTGAAGCCCTAACGTCACTAGTCGGCGCCTATCTGGGCAGTTATAATTATCTCGAAGTACGAGCTGCCTCTGACATAGCCCATCTTTACTTCGAGATTCAAAGATTCGCCGCAGAAAATCGACTCGTAGACGGCGCAGACCAGAAGCCGCATTTCAGTCTTCGAACACTTACCAGGACTTTGGTTTACGTAGTAGATATTGCACCCAGCTACGGCTTTCGTAGGGCTCTATTTGAAGGCTTTTCTATGAGTTTCTTGACATTATTGAACAGAGACTCCGAACTAGTCCTTCAACCACTCATCGATAAACACATCTTAGGCTCTCACAAGAATGCTCGAGCCCTTCTATGTCAAACACCACGGTTTCCTGAGAATAACAAAGAATATGTTCAGTTCCGTCATTATTGGATAACCCAAGGAGCTGTGCCCGTCCAAAAGCAGCCTCGCTACATCATTACACCATTCGTTGAACGCAACCTACTTAACCTAGTACGAGCGACCTCTACTCGTAGATTTCCGGTTTTGCTTCAAGGTCCAACTTCATCCGGGAAAACGAGCATGGTTGAGTACTTGGCCAACATATCCGGTAATAGATTCGTGAGGATCAACAACCACGAGCATACTGATCTACAAGAGTATCTCGGTACATATGTCTCAGGTCATAATGGGCATCTCCAGTACCAAGAAGGTGTTCTGGTGCGTGCTTTGCGGGAGGGTAATTGGATTGTCTTGGATGAATTGAATCTAGCACCCACGGACGTACTTGAAGCTCTTAATCGTTTGCTTGATGATAACCGAGAACTTTGGGTCCCAGAGACACAACAAGTGGTAAGGCCTCACGAGAATTTCATGTTGTTTGCGACACAGAACCCTCCAGGTATGTACGGTGGGCGCAAGGTCCTGTCACGTGCTTTTAGGAATCGATTCCTTGAGTTGCACTTCGACGACATTCCAGAAGATGAGCTAGAGACCATTCTGCGGGAAAGAAGCCAAATTGCACCTTCGTTTTGTACGAAGATCGTTGCCGTCTATAAAAATCTGTCCATCCTTCGCCAAAAGGGCCGGCTGTTCGAGCAGAAGAACAGCTTTGCTACTCTTCGAGATCTTTTCCGTTGGGCATTACGAGATGCAGATGATCGGGAACAGCTTGCAGCAAACGGATTCCTGCTGCTTGCTGAACGTGTGCGAAACACAGAAGAACGCTTAGCTGTAAAAGTCATCATTGAAGACGTTATGAAGGTCAAGATCAACGAGGACCACCTATACAGCCCAGCTGAGTTGAGAGATCTCTCAGGCCGGCAGTGGCCGTCTACACATGGAGTTATTTGGACTAAATCTATGCGACGACTTTTCGTTCTTGTTACCGAGGCCTTGAAAAGCAATGAGCCTGTATTGCTTGTAGGTGATACAGGATGCGGGAAAACGACCATATGCCAAGTCATAGCAGAGATCATGCAAGCCAAGCTTCACACTGTCAATGCTCATCAGAACATGGAGACGGGGGATTTGGTAGGCTCGCAACGTCCTTTACGAGACAGGGCTCTTGTTGATGTACAATTGGCTCAAGAACTTACGAACGTCTTAAGAAACTCCACTACATACGAATGTGGACCCGGAACCCCCCTCGTAGATCTGCTAGCAGCTTACAATGCCCTCAAAATCAATGGCTCGGACACTATTACGCCTGAAACGTACAATCGTATCGAGCAGCTTCAAAGTAGATCGAAAGCTCTGTTTGAATGGGTAGATGGTAGTCTTGTTCGCGCAATGCGGGCTGGGCAACACTTCTTGCTCGACGAAATTTCCCTAGCAGACGACTCCGTATTAGAACGATTGAACAGCGTGTTAGAACCTGACCGCAAGCTCTTGTTGGCGGAAAAAGGAACTGACGATGCACTTATTACTGCATCGGACGGCTTCCAGTTTCTGGCAACTATGAATCCTGCAGGGGATTATGGTAAGAGAGAATTATCTCCAGCTCTTCGTAATCGGTTTACCGAGATATGGGTGTCGCAGACTTCAGAGAACGAGGAAATACTCGAGATTGTGCGTGCTAAGCTTTCACCTCAGTGGACACAATTCTCCATGCCCATGGTCAGTTTTGCAGCCTGGTATGGCACTAGATACAATCCTGCGGCGCCTCTTACGTCGATTCGTGATATGCTTGCATGGGTACAATTCGTCAACACTTATCCAGGTTCAGATCCATGTTTTACCTTGCTTCAAGGCGCGGCAATGGTATATATCGATGGTCTTGGAGCTAACCCAGCTGCAAAGATGTCGATTCCTGAGACCACGATACCCGCTGAACGTGATACTTGTCTGGTCAAGCTCAACGAGCTTTTTGGTTACGACATGAAGTCGCTGTATTCGCGGAGATACCCCCTATTAGTCACCGATCACAGCTTAAGCATAGGTCCGTTCAATATCCGTAAATCCGACGCAGCAGCCCATAACCCGGAGTACAGCTTGCAAGCACCTACAACGAAGGCAAATGCTATGAAGATTATCCGAGCTTTACAACTCCAAAAGCCAATACTGCTAGAAGGCAACCCAGGTGTAGGGAAAACCACCCTTGTTGAGACTCTTGCTCAAGCAGTCGGTATGCCGCTCACTCGTCTCAATCTTTCAGAACAGACAGACTTAATGGATCTGTTTGGATCTGACGTTCCCATTGAGGGAGCAGAAGCAGGACAATTTGAGTGGCGGGATGCACCTTTCCTTCGAGCTATGCGAAACGGCGAGTGGGTCCTGCTGGATGAGATGAATCTAGCCTCGCAAGCAGTATTAGAGGGTCTTAACGCTTGCCTCGATCATCGAGGCCAGGTATATGTCTCCGAACTGGATCAAACATTTTCAAGGCATCCGGATTTCGTTGTTTTTGCCGCCCAAAACCCGCATCACCAAGGTGGAGGGAGAAAGGGACTCCCAGCTTCATTTGTCAATCGCTTTACCGTTGTGTTTGCTGATGCCTTTACTCCTGAGGACATGCTGATGATTTGTAGACACAGCTATCCTGACTCATCTGTTGAGGAGGTAGAGATTTTAACGAGGTGTGTCACATTCCTAAGCCTTCTGGTACATCGTGATCGTAGGATCGGAGCACATGGCGGCCCATGGGAGTTTAATCTACGTGATGTTCTTCGCTGGCTTCGCTTGTTGACTCCTAGCGATCGACAGATGCTGGTTGGAAGAATTGCTGACTACCAAGATATTTTGATCTTGCAACGCTTCCGTACGCCCGATGATGTAGCTGCTGTGGGAGCATTACTACAGCAATATCTGCCTAAGATTGAGTCACCCAAACGCTATTTCCATAACATAAATCACAAATCGCTCCAGATTGGCCTTGGCCTATTAGGAAGAAATGCAATTCAGCAGCCGGTTTCAAGCCACCGCGCCGATGCATCAACGGTTAATCTGCCTATAGCGGAATCCGTTATGATTTGCATCCAACAAAACTGGCCTTGCTTACTTGTCGGACCATCTGGTTCTGGAAAGACTAAAACCATTCTTCAGTTGGCACATTCTGTGGGAGCTGAAATTGTTGACCTTTCTATGAATGCTGACATGGATACAACGGATCTAATCGGCGGATATGGACAACTTGATGCTCAACGTAGAGTTTCAAGCTTCGTGAGGCAAATGCGCAACTATGTCCATACAGCTATGATACAGAACTTCTTGTCAGCAGGTGTTCCAAGCGAAGCTCTTGTTGCTCTAGAAGAATACTTGAATGTCATGACGCCTGACCTCACTGTAGCTCTTCGGTCAATCAAAGCGTTGGCAGAGGAGTATCCATCCCAGGAATATTCAAGGTTTGCAGATGAATGTGAAGGTATTAGTCGGCTTTCTATGCATGATAACAGAGCTCGCTTTGAATGGGTTGATGGCATTCTCATCAAAGCTCTCGAAGAAGGCAAATGGCTCATTCTTGATAATGCCAATCTTTGTAGCCCATCGGTCCTTGACAGGCTAAACTCCCTGCTTGAGCCCAATGGGTTCCTCAGCATCAACGAGACTCGATCTCCCAATGGCTCAGCACGTATTGTACGACCTCATCAGAATTTCAGACTCTTTTTAACAATGGATCCACGTCATGGTGAGCTCTCCCGGGCTATGCGTAATAGGTCGATCGAGCTCTTTATGCATGCTTCTGCTTCTTCGGTCAATCTTGATGTAATGGGCTTGACCTGTGAATCCAGCCTTTCGCGTTTCAAATTCGTCGAAAGTGTTGATGATTCTACTCTGGATGATGTGAATTTCCATGAGCTTTTACCTGTGATGTTAGACCATCTATGCTGGTCTGATTACGGGTTGTGCACTCGATGGCAAGCTCAAGCTGTCAATGGTTTGATCCGGGTATCACGATCAAAGCAAGCTTCTTTTTCCTCGGCTTTGAAGCTATATCATCAACTCTCCCAATCCGGTGGAAAGGTAGTGCAAAACATCTTAAAAAGCTATCAGAAGCTTGCTGAGGAAAGGGCCTTATTACCTGGTTTTGGAGCTTCGCAGGTCAGTCCGTGCATCGGGGTAGGCATATTCAGGATATGTACTGATAGATATGTCCTAAACATAGACAATCCACCCTTACAACAATTTTGTATTGCTCCCACTGACCGCTTGTGAGAGTCCATCAACGAATCTCAGCTTTCTAGGGGGCGCTTTTGAGCTGTTGGTAGATATTTCCAACTTCTTACAAAAGCTGGAATTTGTGGAGGAAAGTCTGGAGTCCAGATTACCAGCTGAAATGACACGACTTGAAAGATCCATCGTTTCAAATTATTCAAAGATGTTTCAGAATGATTCCACGCAGCCTCTGGGGAGCTTCTTAAAAGGCATGGGGACTTTCATGCTACACAAAATTGACGAGAAAGGACCTGAGATCAGCATTGTTGAATCTGTAGGTTGAGTTGTATGTTTCAAGAATAGAGCAAACTAATCAGACTGCTAGTCGACTCTGTCTTTCGCGAAGGAAGTAATGTTCTACCTCTCAGACATGTTTGATCTTGCACAATCCGCCAACTTTGACGAGGGTGCTTTCCAGGTGTATCAAGCTTTTGGCAGGTCGATGATTGCCAACGCTATGGGAGCGGGAACGTTTAACGACTCTACCGCCAATTTGGCCTATGAATTGCAAAACAAACTCCATGATTTCAATGCATCCTGGCAGCTGTCTTCAGGCCTCAGCATGGAGACTCTTTGGGTCATTTTCAGACCCTCAGTGGCGGAGACTATGCAGCAACTTGAAGCTTGTCTTGAAGTTGAAGAACTTGCAGATCGATTCGACGCATCAAGAAGGGCGTCAGGTGCTTCTTTCGAAGAGATACGGACTTTGCGCCAGTCAATAATATATATGTATAATAGAGTCATGCCTACGGATACGCAATTTAATGAAAAATTTGAGGTAAGCAAGCGCACTATTGCTGACGGCAAAAGACGCTCATCGCTTCCAGGACGTACGAAACGCTATCCGCGATCTCGAGAACTTGAGCAAAGGCTTTACAACTCACGAGAATACTTATTTTTGTAATCAATTTGAAGGTTTACGCCAATATGCGATCTCTGCTAGCAATGATGGTCCCACAGAGTATCTCTCTACTCTTGGTCTACTTGCAGGCAGATCAAGTAGATCTATGATGCGACTTGGACATTCGAGTAATGCTTACAGTGAACTCCTCAACATTACAGATTCTACTGGCATTGATGATCCGGACAGGTCTCTGATAGCCTTACGGCATACTCTGCCAGCTTCGGCTTTAAACAAACTGTAAGTGTATCAGTCCCACGACTCGAGCAACCGCTGATTTGCAGCAGTAGCAACATGGCCGAAGTACCTTTGAAGTCACTGGGACCTTTGTGTGAAGAGATGGGAGCTCTCGCACAGAATACAGCCCTCTTGTCATCTTCCATGACCTTCAACCATTTTCGGACTTTACTTAGCCTACTGAGCAGATTACACCTGGGAGTTCGTGGCCCTTCTTTAAGTATACAATATAGCCAAGTTGACTTACAGTTTCCTAGGTTCTCAATGCGCATGAATCTGACTTACATGCCGAGTCGCTCGCTTCATGCCGTCGAGGTCTTGTGTATATCTCGCACGAGTCATCAAATGACACTACTGGTTCGAAATTTTCGCCCTTGAGAACAAGTCCCAATGTGCCACAGTCACACCATTTGAACAGGGTTTTGGGAGATTTCTTGAATCCATCAATAACGCATATGCAAGAGGTTTCCAACGAATGCAGTGGATCGATGGCCAGATTAGCTTCCGCTTGGATACTATTTTTCACTGGCTGTTTGGTACTCTACGTGCCCGACCGGCCGTTCGATCCAGCCTTGAAACCAATGATAGAACGAGATCGTCATAAGAAACGCACAAAAGACTTGCAAGATAAACTCAAGGTTCTTCGAGACTTTGAGATGATCTTCACCGGACAAATTACAAGTCTTCGGAGCCAGCTTGCAGAGCAGAATTTGAAGGATCTTGGGGAAGAGCCAAAAGTACCTGCAATAGTTCGTCCTCAGGTCTCTGCGCTTAGACATTTACAAGGAGAATTCAATCACCTGCATAAATCTATCATTTCTAGGTCTTCTGACGCGCCGAGACTGCGACTTCTCTTGGATGGCGATGTTCGTGCAAGCCAGGAGGCGAAATTACTACGGTCCAATATTGCCCAAGTAATATCGCGGCTATCAAACGGCTACCGTGCTTATGATGATATCACAAAACCGTTGGTGGCTATGCTCCAAGGCCTCGATGTTGGTCTGGCCATGGCGTTACTTTCGACTACGCCGAGAGATAGTCGTGACATTGCAATACAACGCATTTGCAAAACAACACCATTCCTTGGTATGCGCCCAGACTATCTTGAGGGGGTGCAATTTACAGATGTCATGGATGACCAAATTAAGAACCTAGATCTACGACAGATGTTTCTTAGGGGCTTTGCCGCAGCCCGAAGTCTTGATCATGACATAGGACAAGTCAATACGCAGACTATGTTCAAATCCTTTCATACTTTGTATGAAGAATGGAAAGAACAACTAGGAGAAGACCAGAGGAAAGACACAGCCAGGTCTTCAATGTACCGCTACCGAGGTGGCGAAGAAGACAACGACGAAGTCGATGAGAAAGACTTTCTCCGTTTGTTCCCAGATTATGACGCAGGTGGACTTGAGGGAAGTGACTTCGTGAAGCGTAGAGATGACCCGAGAATACAAGCTCAGTATCTTGCTAGCCGTCACCGGGACATCTTCCAGGACTGTAAAAGCACGTCGCACCATCTGCTAGAGATGCTGCATAATGCTTCTGATGATATTGCCAAGCTATGGCAAGACGACTCTGGCATGTCTAGATGCTCGGTCCCGGCAGCAAACATGTTGTCTGGGCTCATGCTCAGCCTAAACAAAGGTGCCGAACACCTGCAAGGCTTACCTAGACCTGGAAAGCTATGCAACTTTTACGTGGATGCGAATTTAGTTGAAGCGCGAAGACTCATAACTCTTATACAGAAGGTTCAGGACAGGTTTGCTGACCTCAAGGAGGCTTGGCCAGAATATGCAACAATACAAGACGTCATTAGGACCTCCTCCGAGCTACTTGAATTACGACACACCGAGCCGATTGCCAAAATCTTGACTAAAGCCGAGCAGGTGCATGGTTTCGTACACGAATGGCAAGTTGTTGCAAGTAGAGAGTACTCTGTGGCTGCTCTGTATGATCAATTCACCGCGTTACTTGTAGATTGGCGGCGTCTTGAGCTATCGACCTGGGCTCGACTTTTGGACATGGAAGACAAGAAATGCAACGATGATGCTGATTCATGGTGGTTTATCGCTTACGAGGTCATCGTTGCGGTACCCCTCTCTATGGTGAGTTCTGGGACTGATCTTCAGGGATACGCTGAACCGCTCTTTACCACACTAGGTGAGTTCCTTGCAACCACCTCACAGGGCCAGTATTCTGCAAGGCTCCTTCTGCTCGAGTGTTTTGTAGACCATTTGAATCTATTGGTGGAGGACTTTCCCACCATGGAGATCGTACATGCTACGATCGTCAATTTCCTAGGCTACTATAAGCGTTTCAACAAAACGATTCAGGATTCATTACGCAAGGGTCGACAAGTAATAGAAAAAAGCATGAAGGAAATTTTACTTCTTGCCAGCTGGAAGGACACAAATATCATTGCTCTACGAGATAGTGCTAAACGATCACACCATAAGCTTTTCAAGATAATTCATAAGTATCGAGCTCTACTGGCTCAGTCTGCACAGTGTGTGATCGCTCAAGGGGTTCCCGAGAGACAAGAATTTCCAAATCCATCATCCCACGAAGCTTATAAAGATTATTCGAGAAGAGTGGACCCCCTCGCCCTCGAATTGTGTCGACAGCATATAAAAATATGGCCCACGAAACCGGTACGGTTCACAAATCCCGTGTCGACAGCGGAGAACATGATCCTCAGAACTCATATTCCCTCGGCTGCTATTGACAGTGCTTCCATGGTTGAATCTTTTGCGAACGACTTAATCAACAATATAAAGATCTTACAAGAGGAAACCCCGCCAAGCACGACGAAGGATAACGGTGGACTAGTTAAGCATCTCAAGTCTCGCAAGCGAAAACTCTTTGCAGACACGCTGAAAGAATTGAGACAGATGGGTTTTCGATCGAATCTAGGTGCGGATGCTCTAGCTAGGCAGGGTTCTCTGTCCATAGCACTTGCGAACAGCCCAGCATTTGACGAATGTTCCATGGGAGACGACTTTTCAGTAGCGGAATATCATTTTCACAAAATACTCACCATCATACCTCAGGCAAAAGAGCTTTTCCGGAATCATCCCGAGGATCTAAGCGCTGGAGAGGTTGCACGGAGCATCGGATATCTAGACAGCATCCTGTCCAGTATTATGAAGCAAAGGAACACGTCGATCACCCGTTTTCGAGACCTAGCGTCCCTTGACCTGACTATCCAGAAGCTGTCAAACCTGTGGGCACCTAAATCTTATACGCTTAAACGTCGTCAAGAAAGCCTTGAAATCTATGCCAAAAGCGTCAAGCGCGCAGTTCAATGGCTTCCGGGCGTTCTTGACGTAGGACGTATCATCATCGAGAAGCATAGTAAGCTTGGTGGCTCTAACTCTACTTGTGTTCTCGAAAGCCTTCGACAGTGGAGTACTAGGATGGCAAACTTGGCCATAACCTACAAGGCTTTGCCCGATCTGCCTGACCATGTTTCTTCTTCTCTTCATGAACAGACACATGATTTTTCGCAGGCTCTGCTAAAACAACTCTGCCACGACCTGCAACAGTGGACAGATGAAGCACCTCATATAGCTTTCGTACTAAATCAGATAAAGCTATGGACTGAAACAAGCCAGCTTCCTTCCGAGGCACACATGAATGGAGAAAACCCTGTCGACTTAGCAGAGCTTGATACCGATGTCTCGAAAGTAGTGGACTCCATTTTAGTGGCTGTACAGGGTATTGAAAGAATACAGTTGTCGATCCCATCTTCTCATCAAGATGCCTCTTGGCTTTCTCGTACAGATGCTAGCATAACAGATAGTCTTAATATGTCGCATATGCGCGATATTAAGGACTTGCTCGAAGATGCGATGCTGAAGATACATCGCATTCAGACAGATGATGGTAGAGGTCTGGGCGTTGCAGGTGCAATATTTGCCATGGCGCTACCGATAGTACAGCAATATCGCGATATTCAGAAGGGGACTTTAGACCGATATGCAAGGTTACACCGAAGCACCTGTAGGTTAGCGTCTGTGCTGGCCCAGTCCTTTTCACGAATCGCTTCAGAGGGATTCTGCACGCCGACACATGATCCAGCGGTTGAGGCTGGGAAGCCAGAAAAACTAGAAGAAGGAACAGGACTCGGAGAAGGCGAAGGAGCTGAGGATATCAGCAAGGATGTGCAGGATGACGAAGATCTTTCTGAACTTGCGCAAGAGGGACAAAAGAGCAAAGACAAGAACGACATCGAAGATCAGGATGATGCTGTCAACTTGGATCACGATGGTCTTGAAGGTGAACTCGGTGATGCTCCAGATAAAGATGATGAAAACGCACCCGAGAGTGCCGGAGAAGAAAATGACCTGGACGAAGAAGTCGGTGATGTGGATGATCTAGATCCATCTGCTGTAGATGAGAAGCTTTGGGATGGTAATGGAGAAGACGCCGAGAAAGAGAAGGAGAGTTCTAAAGGGACTGGTGAGACACAGAAAGATGAACAGATGGCTGCAGAAGATGGACACAGAGAGGACGTAAATCCTGAAGAAGCCGGCGACGACGAGAACACAAGCCAAGAAGGGGCTGCCGAAAGCGAAGAGGTGGCACGCGAAGAAATGGACAAAATTGATCCACACCTGCAGGAGGGGCAAAACCTAGACCTGCCAGAGGAGATGGAGTTGGACCAGGACAGTGACACTACAAGAACGTCTGAAGTGGACGATAGCGATTTGGACGGTTTGTCAGATGTGGACCAAGAGAAAGCTGGGGAGGAAAAAGCAGACGTAGCAGAAGAAGATGGCGACGGGGCGGAATCTGCAGAGATAGAAGACAGACACCCAGAGCTTGACTTACCTCAGGAAGATGTTATGGAAGAAGATAGGGCAGCGGGAGAAACGGAAGATGCTGGATCTCCTGTGGATACTGAGCCAGAGGATGATGGACAAGACCTCGACAAAGGGCTTCTCCGTGATAAGACCAGCGATGTGGCTGCTGATCCAGATGATACTGCCACAGGTGATGCCCAAGGCCTGGGAGAAGACGCAGATCAGCAGAGGGAACAAGAAGAGACCCAAGACAATCGTGCTCAGGGTAGCAAAGGAACTAAAGGGAATTCATTGGTTGACGATGATCCACAAGCATCTGCAGAGGACGGACAACTGGGTCAAGCCCAGGAAAATTCCGAGAATGTAAATAGAGAAAATGAAAGACTCAATGAAAGTGGTGGAAGCCAAGCGTTTAAGAAGTTAGGAGATGCTCTTGAGAAATGGCACCGGCAACGAGGTCAGATCCGCGATGCTCCAGATACGGTCGAAAGCGGAAAGCCCAACACGGCAGAAGCAGAAGAAGTGAACCGAGAGTTCGAGCATGTTCGTGACGAAGCAGCTGAGGCTGACACTCAAGCCTTGGGCACAGCTACCGAAGAACAAGCTCAAACTTTGGATGAAAATGCTTTGAACTCGGAAATGCAAGACGAAACCCAAGAATTCATGCCGGACGAAGTAGATGGTTGTCAGGCGGAAGACCAAGAAGACGTTATGCAAGACGTAGACGCTCAGCCGGCGACCTCAAAGAACGACAAAGAGCAGTCGATACCTGGAGCGCTTGTCGGTCCAAGCTATTCTGAGGAACGACAAATGCATCAACTTGAGGGGGCAGACGCTCATAACGAAGAAGACATCGGAGACTTAGACACCAATCTTGCAACTACCCATCTCCAAGCAGAATTCACTATCTCAGCTCGTACTCCAGAAGAAGCTCGTCGTCTCTGGTCCCACTACGAAAACCTCACCCGCTCTCTCTCATTCTCCCTGACCGAACAACTTCGCCTAATCCTTGCTCCCACACTCGCCACCAAATTGCGTGGCGACTTCCGCACCGGCAAACGCCTTAACATCAAGCGCATAATCCCCTACATCGCCTCGCAATACAAACGCGACAAAATTTGGATGCGACGCTCTGTGCCCTCGAAACGCAACTACCAAATCATGCTCGCGGTCGACGACAGCAAATCTATGGGTGAAAGCGGGAGTGGCCAATTAGCCTTTGAGACCCTGGCCCTCGTCAGCAAAAGCCTGAGTATGCTCGAAGTCGGCGAAATCTGCGTTGTCGGCTTCGGGGAATCCGTGACCGTTGCACACGAATTCGACACACCCTTTTCCTCCGATGCTGGAGCGCACATTTTCCAGCATTTCACCTTTCAGCAAACCACCACCAATGTCCGCAAACTCGTCGCTGAATCCATATCTCTCTTCCGTGAGGCTCGCGCCAAATCCCGTAATGCCGGCGCCGATCTCTGGCAGCTCGAGCTCATCATCAGCGACGGCGTATGCGAGGATCACGAAGGCATACGCCGCCTAGTTCGCCAAGCGCAAGAAGAGCACATCATGATTGTCTTTGTGATTGTGGATGCGCTGAGGGGGGAGAGCATCATGGATATGAGCCAGGCGGTATTTGAGAGTGAGGGTGGGGAGTCGAAGTTGAGGATTAAGCGGTATTTGGAAGGGTTTCCGTTCGCGTACTATTTGGTGGTTGGGAATGTGAGGGAATTGCCGGGGGTGTTGGCGACGGCGTTGAGGCAGTGGTTCGCGGAGGTTGTGGAGACTGGATAGACCATATAGGAAGTAGGGACCGAGGAAGGCTCGAAAAGTGATTTGCGCGGAGTTTTCGAGGCGGTTGGTTCAAAATGTTTGACTATCATAGAAAGTTCTGTACACAGCTAAATAGGTACATCGCACTTTCCATCACTACTAGAGTCTACATGGGCTCGATTAAAGACCGGAAAGAACATTGTACTATGTACGTTTCGAAAACGTTTCACTCCGATCCTTCACAGCCGGTGAGCGTTAACGACTCGACCTGGCTCTGCGCCATCCCCACCATTGAAATCTTGTCTAACTAGAGGTGGGAATATAGATCGAATCAAGGACAACTCCTACTTCAGCAAGGTAGCGTACGAGGCATGTCCTCCCAATCGACAACACCTCTTGTTCCGCCCTTCCACCTCTGCGACAACCGTTTCTACTCCACTTGCCTCCAATTGAACATCCCACAAGCTGGACAACCACAAGACATCATAGATCTTCCTTGCCCCACCCTCGAGTGAGTATCAAACAAAATCTACGAACAGTATCCACCATGGGAGCAAATGCTGGGCTTGGCGAGCACATTAGCCCTGAACTATTCCCAAATAGGCAGTGTGAGGACACACTTTTGCCATGATCTGACTCTGAGGAATAGTGGAAAGGGACGGATTTCAGCTTCAACCATTCCTAACTGGGAGAGTTCTATAAGAAAATATTCGTAGTCCCTTTCTCCACATGTAGCGAAGTCCTTATTCTTGAAGGATATATAGGGGAGGTCGAGATGATGTTTATAGAGCGTATGGTTTCTTAGTCAACAGTGGCAACATTTTGAATCGTTCAATCTTCCATTGCCACATCGTGATAAACGGAATTCATATCCATCATTTGTTATAAGCTTCAATGGCTTTCATTCCATCTACCGACATGGCCAATTCGAACACTCCACCAAGGGCCATTGCTCCAACACCAATCGCTTTCGTTTTCACCAACTCTCCAGATGGAGCCATACCAGCAATGGATATTCCGTCCACACCCAAAAACCCCAAACGGAAGTCTTCAACTTCGACTCTTGCACCTGACCATTTCGACTCGGTAGAGGACGCCGAAAGGTTTCTCAAGAGACCCAAAGGCCGTGGAAGGCCAAGAAAGGATGTAGCTGCTGCGTTACAACTGGCTAGAGACATGGTACAAGCCCAGCAGGCACGAGTGCCTGAGCCAGCGCTCCCACTAGTCAAGCCTCCTACTGAGGTGACCGCCCCAAAGTTTGAGCGCGAAATTTCAGCGGCTCTTCCGAATACCGAGATCGATTTCAAGCCTGTAAGACAGCATATCGTCAAACGTTGGAAGTTTCTCATCGGGGCTATGAAACAGAATCATCCCCTCGTTTTCGATGGCAATTATCGGCGTCATCTTGCTAAACTTCCATCTGCTAAGCTATATAAAGAGATGGAGGATGAGCTGATTGTTGATGATGGGTTGCCAGATTGGGCTGTCCGGGAAATGCCTTGGATACCATCAGCGGACAGCTCAAAGGAAAACTTCTGTGAAAAGGCGAGCAACGTTTGCTAGGGGTAGCCGAAACTAAAGGACATTCTGCCCAGGGATCTTTGTTGATTTTCACTGGTCTGGCGATTATCTACAATCACCAACCGTACTTGCTCCCGGCCTCCCTCTTATTTCTCCTTCCACTAGAAAACTGCTCCTCCAACGCATCCTTCTGGTTACTAGCAGCATTGACCAATTGCTTGAGACTGTGCTTGCCAGCCGCGAGGGCTCGTACCGGATTGTGCTGGACCTGCTCACCATTCTGGCGTAGGACTTCGTTGGCTGCGTATTCTTGATCGGTATTGAAGTTCACTATGTTGATTGATGAAGGATTGTTTCCGTTGCGCCCGAAGAGCTGGCGTTTTGCGGATGCTGAGAGTCTAAGGTCTGAGGCTATGGTGTCTAGGGATTGCGGAGCATCCGAGTGGCTTGCACTGTTCTCCACAATAGGCTCCTCTATAGGATCAGTGTCCTCATGGTATGGATTGATGCTGGGTGCAAGGGCCGAACCGTTCACTTGTTTATCAGAGGTCTTATAAATCATGGGCTTATATTCTCCTGTCGGGGTAGTCGGAGTGGTCCGGGGTTCTAACGCATCTCCTATAGAAAATAAAGAGGCCTTGGATATATCTTTTGCCTGTTGTGAAGAAACAATTTCCGGAGATCTGTGTGCGCCCTGACCACCAGCGGGTGAAGCTATCTTCTTTTTCTGGGGTTTTCTAGCAACTGAGAGTGGCTTGAACATAATTGGATTCCCCTTCTTATTTGACTCTTGATTTGGTATTTCCACTGCTTTATCACCTTGTGCCAACGCAAGTCCCGTGCTCGTATGATCACCTACACCACTTTCAGTACCAATGTCTTCATTCTCAGCATTCACTATCTCCTCAGCAGGTCCATCAAGAACCGGCTCTGCTTCTCGACTAAAGCTTGGTGTAGCTCCTGTTTTAAAACTGACGCCGCCGCCGCCTGGTCCTCCTTTCCCAGAGCCATTTGATAGCCCTTCACTAATCCGTGCAGCTCGTTTTGGAGCAGGGAGGAAAGAGTTGAAGCCGCTGAATCCTCCAGAATCGATTTTAGCTCTCTTTGATGGTGGCTCTGATTTGTCTTCGCTATCTGTTGTGGTATTCTTCGAGAGGTCTGGCAGACTGACCCGTATTTTGTGGGGATTTGAGCGATCAACGACTTTGTGGAAGGTAGGTTTAGTTGGAGCTTTGATCCCTTTGCGTGTGTTTTCCGTATCTCCCACGTCAGAATCATCCGAGTCAGCGTATTCAACGAGAGGCATGGTTCACCGTTCAGCAATATTTGGATGCGCAGACCACTTTCGGGATGCAGCTTAAACAGAGCCCTCTAAGCTCTTGTCGTTATCAGAGAACTAGGTAGGACTATTATTACGCTAGCTTCGTACCGTAAATCACTAGCCCTACAAGACCAAGCTGATTTGGAGATTATAGGACCACCAACGTACAATCAGTTAGATCCCTGAAACTGCATACCATATGGCAGTTCATCAGCCTCTCAGCTTCCTTGGAGTTGATGACATCTGAAGTGGATACTATTTCCCGCTGTTCCGAAGCTACTGATGGTTGTTCAACTGAAGCCTCATGTCTTTGCTCCAGAACGAAGAGTAAGATGAGCCCATATCCATGCGTGTTTCTCTTTTGTGTAGGTTCGTTGGATTTTCTGGTGTGCAGCTTTTGATTTGACCAAATCGAAGTATTGTTCTTAATATTCTGTATCTTGTAGTTTCCTCATTTGGCAACTCAGGACGTCCTACTTGGCGCATATCAAAGATGGCATCGGCGAACGCCTGATCAATGTCGACTCTGGAGTTCTCAATGATCCAGCTTTCCGTGCGGCAGGATGGTCCGCCAACATTGCAGACATCAGAAGGACTTACTCACCACCTATTCCAACAGCAATCGCTTCAGACTACTTTGCTGCCCCACCAAGATCTGCGGGTATTCCACCTGCAGGTTTCAACGAAGAAGATGACGAAGGGGGTATGGTGACGGGACGTGGTAGTAACGACACCGTTGGACCAGGCCCTACTGTGAAGAGGAGGCGTCGCCGCGAGCAACAGGATGAGGAAGACAGCAGTGACCTAAGCGATGAGAGCGATGAAGACACGGAAGGGACGCAACGGTGAGGAATCTCTCATGGGACATGTCTTTTTTTGCGTGCTAAATTATACAAGAGCCGCACAGCAAATTAGATTTGCGAAAATGCCTGTCAGAATACGGTCAGGCTCATCACCAATTCGTGGCACCAATATGGACGACGTTGATATCCTTGTTACATCGCCGTCCAGAAGATCTGGTGACGGGCGACTACGAAGAGGTTCTCTTGGTGCTGTAGAAGCAGTGAAGCAACGTGCGAGGAGAGACACCACGACAAGCAGTGACATGTCATCCGAAAACGAGCTGGACCCTTCGATCTTCAAGCGGCGGCATGTAAACCCTACTAAAGCAGCAAAGGCTAGCCATCTTCTCGCTGAGAAGCACAAAGAGGACGAGAGGGAGCAGGCAGGCAACTTAGCTGACACGATTGATGAAGATTCGGGAGAAGACTCAGGCCGAACCAGCCTGTCTTCAGAGTTCGCAGAGGCTGCTGACTCTGGGTCTCTGCTTGACGGCGTGCATAATCCGCTTCCTGGCTCATCGTTGGCTGACATGCGATCTGCGATGTCACTGGAACCGGATTCTCCTAAGAAAGTCAATAGGAATCCGCCATCATCGATGTTACAAGCTTTGCCTCCTCCTAGACCAATCAGTACGATCCAGCCTGTTAGTCTCCTTGGCCAAGCAATAAAAGCAAGGCAGTCTAAGCCTAAAAACCCGATCGAAGCCTTCGCAAGACTCTCTGGGAAAGGAGTTCTCGATCCCCTATATATTAAAATATATGCCCCTTTTTCAGAAAGTCCCAGCAAACCTTACGATATGCTATTACAACGGAGTATTCAAGATAGTAACTCAGGTGAAAACCCACAGGTTACAGTCGCCGATGCCATTGGTCTGAGTTTATGGAGGTATCAAGAAGAAGGCCTCAAACCTCCCATCGATAATCCCAAGCTCAACGTGAATCGATGGACATTACGGATGGTAGATGATGGGGAGGTTGAATTTGATTTCCCTGCATTGATGAGAACTAGACCTATGGTTGACTTCACTAGCAATAACAACAGATCTGCCCGAGGAAGATCTAGGGAGAGACCATATGATGAATTTGCTCTCGTAGAAGCTACAGACGCACAATATAAGGAAAACCAAAGCTCAACGCCAAAGTATGAGCAGCAGATGTATCCGACTAAAGAAGAAGCAGTCGACTTTGTTCCACCACAGCAAGACTCCTATGAGAAAAAAGAGCCGCCGACTACTACAACCGACCGGCCTTTTAATACTGGGCTTCGCAGACCTCCCGCTGCCCCAGCCGATAAAGCGATCGTTCCAGCCTCGCACTCAACGCCTCGCATGGGCCCTGCCAAACTGCTAAAAATCCATTTCACTAGTCTCGAAGCCTTCACCCAAATCACCACCATAGAAGTCACCACCGACACCTACATCGCCGAAGTCCTTGACACAGTCTGCAAGCGCTGGAAGCTCGACAAGGCCTACCACATCCTCAAAGTAAGCGGCACAAACACCGTAGCCCCAGTGGACAGAACAGTCGAAGCCATTGGCAATCGCACAGATCTCGATCTCATACGTCGCCGCTTTGCCAATGACGGCGCACTCGGCATTTCTGGATCACCTGGGAGCAGCTCGCCGAATGCGCCGCTGATGTTGACGGCAGAGACGCCGAAGAAGGGGAAGCGAACCGCGCAGATGATGCATCCTTTGTCGCAGAAGCAAGATGTTCTGGGAAGTACGGCGAGGTACAAGAAGTATAACGTAATTCGCAAGCAGCCAATGTCTTTCACGCCATCGCATCAACGGGTCCTGCTTATGGATGAGGATTACTTACATATCCTTCCGGGCGAGGCGGGGAAAACATTATTTGATACGAGCGCGAAGACGAGCAGAGTTCCCTTCAGCATGATAGTTGGGTGTAAAGTCAGTAGGAGGCATCCAAAAACGTTTCGCGTAAGTTTTCTTCGTTCTCAATCCGACTATCAAACGCGAGTACAATTGACTGTGGATAAATCGCTGACATGACATAGGTTGTCGTATACCGGGAGAAAGAAAGCAAACGCTACGACTTCGAAGCGCAGAGTGTTTTGGATGCGGCAGAGATTGTAGAGGAGATTACGAAAGGCATGGAGCCATATCAAAATCAGCATCAGAGTACGGCGTGAAAGCTTGGATGAGGTTTGGGGTTGTCTTGTGTCCCATGTATAATTTGGATTGGCGTTAAGTGATACCCTTGCGAATGAAAGACTACTCAAGATATCAAGGATGATTCTTAGCGGAATATATACACCCGTTGTTATTTGTGCTGTTTGAGTATTCTGTTGGTTTACCGATTTTGCTAAAATGTGAACACATTCGACTCGGCCCTATTCAGGTATGCATAGCATATTTCATCAATTTTTAGGCGGCAACTCATTTTTATATATATTATGGATACGCGAACGTGACGGGCTTGTCATCTCAACGTTTCAAGTTTGCATTTTACTAACACTACCGTATTTGGCCTGCCAGGCAAAGAAGTACAACAATGCCGCCAAGGGCTGACCTACAAGACAGAAGCTGATCCAGAAGATACAGTTCCCGATGACTTTGCCGTGTCTTTCCAGCGGCAAGGTGGCTGTGATAAGCGGGAGCTGAACGACCATGCCTATAAAAGCGACACCTGCAAGCTGTGAGTTGAGCCGTAGGTCCTGTGATGAATGACAGTATGCAAAAGGAACAGAGCTTACCTAGAATGTTGTGCGTGGGTACGCCAACTACCAACTCATGTACAAACCCCGAAAACACAAAGACCATCGCACTCGCAAAGCTATGGCTATACCCCCTCCCTAACAGGGGTGAATAAATATGCCTCTTCATAAAATGGTAGACTGGCTTGTTCCAGTTCCTCCAATACGCCCCAACGCTAGGACTATTCCACCAGTCGGTATAAAACTCGCGATCCCCAAACATCATGACCTCCGCCAGGGCATTGAGCAGTGATTGGAAGATTGCGAAAAATCCTGCTAGCCAGATGATAAGTGAGATTGTTGAGAGCTTCATCAAGCGCTCGATGATGGAGGCAATGTCAAGGGTTGCGATTTTGCTAAGAGAGTTACGGAGAACAGGCGCTGCGTATTGGGCGGATGCAAGCCATATGAACATGCTGAGGCCAGCGGTTTCGGCCAAGCGCTTTGCTATAAAGATCCAGCGGATATGGGTTGTCCGGGGATAGACGGGTTGATAGACGAGGGTTGGTGCCCGCCAGAAGTAAGACAGATTACCAAAGGTGATGTTCCTTGGATATGGACATGTGGAATAGATGTCGGGTAAGGAAGCTTTTGTCCCCGGGTTTAGCAGTGCGTGTCGCAGGTCTCGATTGGTGAATGCATAGGAACAAATCTTCAGCCATACAATGACCGCGTGGATCTCGCTGATGGTGCCGATTAAGGGGTGATGGATATAATAGTACACGGTCAGGCTAGTGACCAGGAGGGAGAGTGTAGCATTGATGCCATGAGCCCAGGCAATGATCTGCCATGTTGTTTGGAAAGACTTCCTGGCCTGAGCGTTGTGGTAGTCTTGGAAGCCGGAATCGTCACGCTTCATGCGGCCGAGGACACCTTTGGCTTGTTGGGCAGCGGCTAGCTCGATGATATAGGCGACTAGTAGATGGCACGGGACAAGAGCATAAAGAATGGCACCGAGGATAAGGTCTTGGCGCCGGTAGTCATGACAGCGGATGCAAATTAGGACTCCGTACTATAGGCTGGATCAGAAGAGAGACATAGAGAGACGTGCTGAACGGAGTAGTGATCGTACCTTCATCGAATTCTCAATTACTAGGCGTAGATTCATTACAACTACAAGAAATGTTGGGTTAGTAGAGCATTTCCCTCCCAGACCTAGCAAAAGGTAGTTTACTCAATACAATAACCATTAAGTTCCTAAATCCCAAAAAGCTTGGAGACACCTCCGAGTCCTGGCTCAAACAGGATGCTCGCTGTCTCGAATGTACTGCTGCAACATGCCGATATTTGGGGGTGACCTTGGCATTACCAGATATGGCTGTTGAAGCTTGATGATCCAGGACAGCAGTACCATTAGTCCTTCTTTGGGTCTTGTTACTTTCCCCCAGCTGAGCGGGGCTCAGCACACTAGACATAGTCGCCATAATTATTGAAGCCTGGGAAAATTCAGGTCCATTTCAAAGGGCGGAAAGAATAAGGGTTATAATAAACAATGGGGTCCGAACGTGGATATTGACCTCCACTTGACAATAAACCTCCCAAACCCAACCCTATCCTACAATAAACGAGAGAACCTGGTGAAATATGTTTGAAAAAAAAGAGGGTAGAACTTTCTACCTTATCATTATTATCATTGGGGTACTTTTGTTGTTGGGAAACTTCCAATGCCACTGCACGGCAAGTTCGCTTGCGCTTGTCATAGCATTTGTGCAGGACAACCGCGCCATCATTCCAAAACCTCGCTACCTTATTACTTCGCTGCGTGATCACCCCCTCGGGAAACTGACGATGCTGTAACGAAAGTGTCGGCTGAAGTGTGTATGACTACAATGAGCATGCCGTAGTCAGCTTGGATCAATCATGGACCGAGACTTTCAAAACGGATATGGTGGAGGGGGGGGCTACGACGGTGGCTATAGACGTGCGGCTGGCAGGAGTTAGTAGCATTTTACAGCTAAAAGATCAGGATACTACACTGGTCTCACGCGATTATGTATGCTAAGAACCGGGCTGAATGTTTAAAAGGACCTGTAACAGACTACGGCTCGTCTATGGTGCAATGGATGCGACATCGCCAACCACGGTACAAGGGAGGAGTGCGAATGGAGATGGAGAGGCCAAGTCCGAGCTACATAGTAGATGTGTGTAGATCAGCTGCGTTGTATGGCTCTTACAGATGATTCAATCTGATTCATGGTCCTAGATGTTACCGCCGCCAGCCAAGATTCAACGGCCTGTCGATGCAATACCTTCGCGGCATCTGCATTCTTCTACGAATAAGCTCAAACATCCAATTAACGTGGTTAAATGGACTCCAGAAGGCCGACGTCTGCTTACAGGGTCGAGCAGCGGAGAGTTCACTCTATGGAATGGCATGGGCTTCAATTTTGAGACTATCATGCAGGTGAGTTGAAATACCCTGGAGATTTTGATCGAGCTTATCACAGTCAACAGGCGCATGACTCCGCTATACGAGCAGCGAAGTATTCTCACAACGAGGAGTGGCTTGTCTCAGCTGATCAAGATGGAGTGGTAAAGTACTGGCAGCCTAATTTCAACAATGTCAGAGATATATCAAGAGCCCACACTGATCCTATCCGTGATCTTGCGTTCTCACCTAATGATACAAAATTCGTGACTGTCAGTGATGACGCTACCCTGAAGATCTGGGATTTCCATAGCGAAGCTGTACACCATGGCGGTACTGCAGAGGCAGAGTCTACCATCACTGGGCACAGCTGGGAGGTGAAATCGGTTGATTGGCATCCAACCAAAGGTCTCCTTGTCTCCGGCTCTAAGGATCATCAAGTCAAGCTCTGGGATCCGCGGACAGGCCGATGTCTGACTACTCTTCACGGCCACAAGAATACAATATCCAAAACCTTATTTGAGCCAAACAGAGGCCAGCTACTAGCAACATGTGCACGAGACCAAACCGCGCGAATATTCGATCTTCGAATGATGCGAGACATCTGCCTGCTCAAAGGTAATGAAAAGGACATCTCGACTCTGACATGGCATCCTATCCACGCAAATCTGTTGTCGACTGGTGGCGCGGATGGCAGTATTATTCATTATCTGCTAGATGAACCAAATAATCCACCTGGTACAGCAGTATCCCTTCCGCCATACGACAGTCCCGATCCTAGTAATACACCAGCTCAGACTATTCACCCTGCCCATCGTCTTCAGTATGCGCACGACTTTTCGGTCTGGTCCTTGGACTGGCATCCCTTGGGTCATATACTGGCCTCTGGTTCCAACGATCGTGTTACTCGCTTCTGGACTCGTGCACGGCCCGGGGAAACGGACTGCTTCAAGGACAGATTCCATCTTGGCGAAGCAGCTGCAGAAGCTCAAGGTACTTGGGACAGGCGAGGTGGGCGGAGATTAATGCGCGAAGAGGACGAGCAAGAAATGGAAGATGAAGCGGAAGGACTTGTCGATCAGAAGATGCCCGCGAAACAACCTGTTCTACCCGGAATTATTCCAGGCTTGACTATGCCCGGCCTTTCAACAAACGACGGTACGAGTACTGGCGCTCAAAGGAGTATGCCCAGCATGGGAAGCCTACCCCCACCTCCACCGATCCCTGGCAGTATCGCGAATATGGACCCTGAGCAATTCGCAGCCATGTTTGCCGGTGGTAAAATACCTCTGCCGCCACCGCCATTTGGCGCACCGGGTATACCGGGCTCAGGTTTACCCCCACCGCCTCCATTGCCTCCAAACTTCGACATCTCGAAATTACCCCCAGGAATGCTCCCGCCGGGTTTTCAATTACCACCTGGATTTCCTCTACCGCCTCCTATCAACAACACCGGGGGTCTGCCTGGTCTTAGTGCTGACAGCGTTAATGCAGGCGGTGGAAGTGTCCGGAGGAGGGCGCCTCTGCCTAGTCAGCAGGAGAGTCTAATGGAGGAGCAAAGGCGAGGGAAGTATCGAACTGCACGATGAGTTGAGTTTCGACATCCATATTGTGTATTTGAATACATTTGCAAAGATACCAGGATTGTTTGTGGATTTTCTTGTATTATAGACATTCACAGGTTTGGCCGCGCTATGAATTGAGCAATAGTCCATCGGCACGAGCCTCCGCATCTTTTATCAATCACCGTATTCCACATTCTTATTTCTCAATTTTCCTAGGTAGCACACGAGATTGTTCCTTACTTTGCGAACGTCCATCCTCCACGCGATGAGAATTCACTCAGTGGCCTATGATATCCGAGCTACGAGCACACTTTACAAGATATTCCAGAGCAAGTCGCGTCCTTCCATCTCCTCAACCGTCATAACATCCACCTCTTCTCGACAAAAATCCCAAAAAAAATCCAAAAAATCCAACGCACTCGCCCAACCCAGCCCTCCCATCACGCCACCCGCAACCTCAGCCCTCTTTCGCTCACAAAGCATCCGAGCATCCAACGCGTCCAATACCGCATTAGTGTTCCCGCCAATATCGGCAGACGCCAACTCGTGGGTTTAAACCCCGGCCCCTTGCAGCCCGGTGCCTCCACAAAGGGCGGTGACGGTGGTATCGTGGTGCAAGACCCTGGTTGCGCTGTCACGTTACAAAGCGTTGCGTTGCGATGCGGTCCTCGTATTTGGTCAAAGATGTTTGGTTGGGGGGGGGGGTTCGTATCGCGTCCCGTCAGCCGTTTGTGCGACGTCGGGATGGGCAGGAAGAAGTGGGTCTGGGGCTGCGCTCGGGGTATATATAATAAGTTCTATCAGCTGCAGGTTGGAGCAATATTTTTTTTGGTCTTATTGATCTTCTGTCTCTACACTTCTCTCTCTCCCCGTCACAAGCTTCATATTCTCACCTCCCCTAACCCAAGTCGAAAATCCCACCATGCGCTCCCTCATACCCATCATGACCCTCCCCCTCACCCTCGCCACCGCCCTCTCCCTCTTCCAAATCCCCACCATGAACATCCAAGGCCCCGGCCCCACCGGCATTCCCGGCGGCGGCATCGCCCCCGCCAACGTCACCATCTCCTTCACCCTGCTGGATCCCAACACCGCTGCAAACACCACCTGCAGCGCCACCTACCTCCCGGCCAACTACCCGCAGGCGTACATCCCCTGCGCGGACCCAAGCGTGGCGTTTCAATTCGAGGCGCCGTATAATTTCGCGACGTTTACGCTCGATGTCCGGCACACGTATCTCAACAGCTCCAGCACGCTCGAGACAAGTTCCTATGGCGGGGTTTACATCGTCGGCAATGGCCCCGCAGGCGAGCCGGGGGATTATCTCACTTGCGTGGAAGGCGCGCCGTTCGATGGCGTGAGGTGCCACATCACCGCCTCTTCGCCGATCCTTGTCCCCGTCACCACGAGCTTGTCGTTTAAACCGCTGCAGCTGGCGCCTGTGAGCACGTATTCGCCTGCGCTGGGGTCGAGGACGGATCTTACTGATTCTGTGACGTTTTCGGTGGCGGACCCGAATACGATGGGGAGTCCTTCCTTTGAGGCGGACTGCGCGGTTTCGTGGTCGAGTATTGCGAGTCCGCCTTTTGGTTGGGTGGAATGCGCGGGTGGTTCGGGGTTTGCGGTGCTCGTTCCGGACAACACGTTCATGGATGTTGCGAATTTTGAGTTCCAGGTTAGGCATGAGTATAGTAGTGCTTATCAGTAAGTCTTGATGGGTTTGTTTTCTCTCGAAGTGAGCTGATATATTGTGTTTCAGTCTTGAGCAAGCGGGGCCGGGGCCATTGGATAATATTACTAGCGTGGCAACTGGGGGTATACATGGTTCGGCCGGGCCGTTGAAGTGTGTGTACAATGGGGGTGGGAGTATGAGCTGTAGCAATGTGAGCGGGGCGGGTCCGTTGTACGCGAGTATTACCAGTGTGTCTTAGGGGCAGCTGCCGATGACAAGTGATCTGTGAGGGCGTTGGTGAGTACTCTAGAAGGTGATAGACAAAGCAACTGTCGAAATGGAGGATAGAGAGTGGGAAAGATAGGGTCGAGATACTGGAACAACTAGATAAGGGGCAAAGATTTCCTCATTGAACTAATATGTTCAAAACAATAAAATTCAATTCAACACTGAGAACGGGAAGTTCTCGATACAAGAACAGTAAGATGTCTTCCAAGGCGTTAGAGACGCAGAAGCCAGAATTTTCAATAAACCCATCAACTAAGTAGCAGCGTCGCAAGTCCTCTAGGGACTATGTGACCTTAATGCTCCAGGATGGCACCTAAAGCGGAAACTGCTACCTGGAATGATCGAAAGCACCGGGATGGGACATGGACGAACCCGTCCAAACAATATTTCGACTCTGGGAGAACCACTGCACGATCAACTTCGAGTCTAAGCTTGACTTCATTCATGTCCATAACCTCTGCTGTGGTTTTCCAGTCCGATCAAATCTCAAGCGGATCCTCACATTGCTACGTCTTGTGCGTCGACATGCATCTAATCCGCGATCCAAGACATGTATGCATTGTGATCAACATTGCGTCAAGCTCCCCGGGGGCCATGGACGTCTCCCATGAGGAATAAAGACTCCATGCCCATTCTTTGAGTTGCGGAAAGTTCTCATAGAGGCCAGGGCATCTCGGTGTAAGAATGAAAACGACCCTCAAGATCTGTTTCCACGATTGATTACATACCTGTCACATCGCGTACCTGCATAAGCGGCTCGATTCAGGGACCGTAAACCCACATCAGCTCGTTCTTCCCTTCCTAATCTTTTACGCACGACCTCGTCAATTTTCGATCCGATCACGTGGTAATATACCCATCGCTTTGACTCGAAAGGCATTACAGATGCCATAACAAACGGTTGCCTCCTATGCGTTCGGTGTCTTCAGTTCGACCGACGGATCATCTCTGGTATCCTGGGGATTTATAATTGTAAGTGGAGCGGAAGCGCCTGGTTCCGAGCCGGCGCGCTAAGTCAATACTCTCTAGATCTGTTTATTAGCTATGAGTCCCCTCCAGTCTGGAGCATGGTATCTAGCAAGCAAGTCCAGCACAACCTCCATACGTTGCTCATTCGAACTACTTCATTCAATCTAACTCATCATGTCCTCGGCCGTCGCCCTCACCGTTCCCGCCGAATATGGGTATCACTCCCTTCCCTACAATCCCCCATCACAACCTTCTAATCCCCCTTCTTCCCTAGCTACGTCCTCCTTTCTGCCACACTCTCCGCCTTCGTCGCCCACTGGCACAGCGTTCACGTAGGCATGTACCGTACATCAGCCAAAGTCCCCTACCCCAACGCCTACGCCAGCGCCTCGGAAGCCAAAGACGACAGAGCCAAGTACCTCTTCAACTGTGCGCAGCGCTCGCAAGCCAATTTCCTCGAGCATCAGCCTGTGTTCTTGACCGGCTTGCTGATAGGCGGCTTGAAGTATCCAATCGTGAGTGCAGGGCTGGGGGTTGCGTGGTGTGTAGCGAGAGTGATGTACGCCTTGGGTTATACGAGTAACAGGGGGAGGAGTATAGGGACATGGTTTTGGGGTCCTGAACTCGGTGAGATTGGAGAGGCTGTTCAGACTGGAATTGGTGGGAATGCTGACCCTCTGCATAGGACTTCTCATTTGCTCTGGGCTGACAGGATGGAGTCTGTTGACTGGCCAGTAGATGGGGCCCTAGGGAGCCTAGGGAGGGCGATCGGCTTGCAAGTGTAAAATAATGTGGAAGAAGATATTTGCTGTTGCGCTTGCTATTGAACGTGATTCCTATCATAACATTTTCACTTGATGGCAGGACTTACTTATCCATAAGAGTGAAGCTAGCCGTTCCCAGCGTAGTACTACCTGTACCAGGTTCCTTTCCACAATCTCTCGACTGCTCTCATGCTTCCTCCCAGTCAGTGTGAACACGTCTTCATGTCCTGCTCTACTTGCAATATCCATCTTCCCATGCTTACTGTAAGAGACAAGTGGGTTATGCTTAACCGGATTGGCCCACTCGCTGAAGCGAAGTCAAAGTGTCTGCACTGATGCTTATCAGACCACTATCTATCTGCATATGTAGTCTTGCAGTCGTGTCGTTGTGTCGTTATGCTACGTGATACTTACCGAACCTCGACCAAATTGTCACGAACTAGCTTTCACGCGGAATATCGATCTGCTGTTCACGACGAGATTGTTCTTGTCCAGTGCCTAACACGCCAATCAGCCATGGATTCGTCAATCAACTGCCTGTTTCCAACTATTTTACAGCTAGCTCTCTTGCGATCTTCCTACCACAATAAATTAACTCTTTCTACTTTTTTCTCAGTCTTGTATCTTCGATGAGCCTTGGTAATGCATGCAAGTATTTGGTTTGTGCCACAGGGCTTATCGATAAGAAAGCATCTAGCCGGTTCTAGCGTAGTATCATCAGTGGCTCTTTTCACGGGTTTGATTGGTTCTGGGAGACTCGTCTCGTGAACAAACGGCGCGTCGTCCACCTGCGTCCACCTGATGAGTGCTTGCCTTGAGCAAGAGAGGACCCCATAAATTACTGATGTTCTCTCTTCTCCTTTCTCTCATCCTCAAGTTCCGGTGCTCAAGATGTCAAAGACTACCCTAGCCATCATAGCAGGAGTATCTGCTGCTACAGGCGCAGCAGCTTCTGCTGCATTTTTCTCATCTCGTCGAGACCGTAGTGTTCCTACACTCCCGCCAACCTCGACTACTACCGTACCGACGCCTACAAAACCAGCTGCACCGTTCCCAGTACGTCTGTCGAGGAAAGACTTGATCACGCCTGTTAACCCTTCTGGGCTATTCCAATATGGCTTCCCTGGTCCTATATCAGATCTTCGTCCCACTCTGTCAACGACTTCGGCGTTTGACCGAAGAACTCGCAATCCAGCGTGGGTTGCAGAACACATAACACCTGCTTCTCTATTAGCCAACAATGGCGACCGGAAACACTCCTATTTCGTTGAAGACGAAACCATCCCCGCGAAGTTTCGAGCAAAGCTTCACGACTACTTCCGCTCGGGCTACGATAGGGGCCACCAAGTCCCTGCAGCAGACGCAAAATGGAGTCAAGAGGCTTTGGATCAGACATTTTTACTGAGCAACATGTGCCCGCAGGTCGGTGATGGCTTCAACAGAGACTACTGGGCGCACCTCGAGGATTTCTGCCGTCGTCTAACCAATAATTACCCCTCCGTTCGCATCGTTACCGGTCCTCTCTACCTCCCTCGAAAAGACCCCTCGGACGGCAAATGGCGTGTCTCCTACGAAGTTATCGGCCAACCCCCCAATGTCGCCGTTCCCACACACTTCTACAAAGTAATCTTCGCTGAAGATGGCAAGACGGGTGGGGACGTGAGCCTAGCCGCTTTCGTGCTGCCTAATGCACCGATATATAGCGATAAGCCGTTGACTGATTTTGAAGTGCCGATCGAGGCGATCGAGCGGGCTAGCGGGCTGGAGTTCGCGAGTAAGTTACCGTTGCAGAGGAGGAGGAAGTTGTGTGAGGAGATTAAGTGCTCAATCCTGGTGAGAGAGTACGCGGAGAGGCAAAAGAATTTAATGGGCCCACCACCTCCGAGGATGGGTTTGCCCAGCCCCCGGTGAAGGAGGCGTAATAAGAGTCTGAAGAGGAAGCATTGTTGGCGCTGGCCTGGTTTGCATTGCGGCACGTTTTGTGTTTTTTAGTTGCCTGTGGGAGTATCGCTCGATCTAGATTTCCAGCAGATAGATCCTCCATCCGTGTCTATAATCTATACAATGCCCATCTAATAGTTCATTACCGATATTCTTGCGATACAGCGCGTCCGTTGCATCCTTGCGTATGGCCCGCACATGCCCGGGCCCACCCCCATGCATAATACATTTTCCCTACTCAATGCCCATACTCATCCCCCGCATATCGTACCTCAATCCCGCACGTCCGTTCCGAATCATATCACTCTGTTCTTAAATGTCAAACGCCCCCATGCCCACATCACCTCCCCCCTGCGCTTTCTGTATCCGACTAACATACTGTCTCGAAACCGTATTCCACGTCGCCATGTATTTCTCCATGCATTGCGTGAAACACGTTTCTTCCTTTTTCGAGAGGGAGCTTCCGGGGGACGGGATGCATTTATCGAAGCAGTGCATGTTAAGTTTCTGCGCGAGCGTCAGCGAGAGTCGGAAGGTTTGCTGGGTTCGAGCTTGGTAAGGGGGAGGGAGACTCGGGGGGGATGTACAGCTATTAGTTGGCGGGCATTGTTGACAGCGGCTTCTTGTTTTATCTGATTCATGATGGCGGCTTTGGGGTCGGAGGAGGAGGAGGGGCCAAAGGCCATGTTGTTGTGTATGGTGTCCATGTTTGTGAATTCTTGCGCAGGCGAGGCGGAGGGATACCGGATCAGTTGTGGAACCTGGAACCTAACGTAGAGCTGTAGTCGAGTCTTGGGTAGCTGAAGAATTGAAGCTCGATCAGTCCCTGGTCATGAGGCTAAGTTTGTGGTCCGAATGGCAATTATTGACTTCTATTAGACGTTTCAATGATGCAGGCATTTTCATGTCGGCGTGTCGGCCAAACCTTTTCCGATGCCTGAGACGAGGACAGCTTTCTACACGCGAGCTGCTCCATATCCGCATAACCGTCAACTGTTGTTTTGAGTCTCTACGTTCAAGGTGGCTTTTGGGGAGGCCTAGCAATACAATCTACTCGTTGTTCATCTGCAGCGTGTCTTGACCTCCGCAATGCGACTGCCATGGCCGGCATCGGTGCTATGGCTTTTGGCAGGATCCTTTGGCGCATATGCCGCTATCCAGGCGGACGAGTTTAGGAGTGTACCCGTGAGTGATTACGAAGTGGACGTTGCTGGACACAAAGCTGATAGCTACTTTCAGTTGCGGTCACACAGTATAGCACCAGTCAGTGACCATTGCCAGGAATCGATCCATGTGCTTGACGAGGGAAAGCGGGCGTTTGAGGAGACAACAGGGGCTGACAGGATGTGGGATAGCCATATCTAGATTCAGATATGCAAAGTCGATACTTTGAATATGGGGGAGACACAATAGTACGGACAGATCAGTACAGCTCCCATAACCCTTTTGACAATTTCTGGTTTTAACAGCTTCCACCCAGGTATATACGTCTTACATCAGATCGGCCGTCTCAAGAAGGCTGGCTTTTCTCTCGTTTGCCCCTAACGGCAACAAACTGGGAGGTCAATAATCCGGCCTTCAGCTCCCCGGAAGGCATTGCTAAACCTCTCAATAGATGGAAGTTGAATTTAAGATTAATGGCCGCGGTACCCTCCATGGAGACGGTATGGCAATGTGGCTTACGAAACAACGGGCTAGTCCTGGCACGGTGTTTGGCCACGCCGATTATTTCGAGGGGTTGGGTATCTTCATTGATACGTACAAGAACCAACGCCCCGGCGTTGTATTTCCCTATGTGATGGCAATGGTCGGAAATGCGTCTGTATCATACGACAAGGATCATGACGGCAAGGACAATGAGCTCGCAGGATGTTCGGTACGGCGCTGAATGAATTGGGGGAGGAAATTCAGTATGACCCAGATTACTGATAAAGAACTAGGCACGAGGCCTACGAAACGCAGGTATCGCAACAAAGATGCGAGTAACCTTCATCCAGGATCAGTCACTCAAAGTCGAATTACAATACAAGAATGTGGACGAGTGGACTGAATGCTTTACGACCGGCCCCATCACATTACCAGGAATTTGCTACCTCGGATTCAGCTCCGAAACTGGCGAGCTCAGTGACAACCACGATATAATCTCGGTAACTACGACAAACAGATATGCTACCCGACAATATACGGAGGGCCAGAAGCAAGAAGCAAATAAACCAGGAAGGAATAAAGGCAAGGGATACAGTACGAGTAGTGGTCAACCGAGTGGGAGTGGGGGCTGGAGTTGGTTCTTTCTGAAGATTGTAATATTCCTCATCGTGGTTGTAGGTGGGTACGTTGGGTGGACGATGTACAGGAGTTCGAACAGGTCGTCAAGGTTCTGAAGGGAAATGTGAATTGAGCGGTATACTATATTCATTGCTGCATGTGAATTCTCTGACGGAAAAGTTCGCTCGCTTTATCTTCATTTGCTTCCGGGGCTTCACCAATGCTGCCTTGTTTCATGTGGTCCATGGTTGAATTTGATTCACAGCATCCTTCCCTTCTCGAGCTTGTGGGGTATATTACCTTCTGTCTCTTTCCTCAGTAACAGTTCAGATTCCATCAATGTCACAGTTTCACCTGCATCATACCCCTGCGTTTTCGAATTTTTACCAGCCTTTCATAATTCGCAAGTATGGCTTCGCAACAAGCACCTGAGGTCGTTCCCCCAATTCCTTCTGGCCAACCTCAGCCGAAGAATCAGGAAACCGCGACTCACCGGCAACCTTACCAGGCTCTGCCGAGTACCTCCCAATCCCAGGCTCGGTTTGACTCGATATCGATCTTTCCGGATGCTTATAGAGGGACCGACTACCCCAGCAATCCCCGATTCATCTGCATGCTTGAATATAGCGAGTCCATCTTCTCGAAACCCATTAATTACATCACTGTCGAAGCCGCTGCTCGCCAGCTTCAATCCCTTTACGGCCCCGGTATAACCGTTTCTCGCCGTCGGCGCTCTGCCTTGAGTCGTCTCACGAAATATCTAGGCCGACTTCAAATCTCAGGGAGATGGTCTGCGGACGTGATCTTCAAGATCTTCCATGACCTGGACGTCGCTCTTTTTGGGCGTATACTCTGTCGAAACGTCTCCATGGGTTGGAAGACTGAGGACAGCACTCCTGGAATGAAAACGATACCTGCAGTGACTTATGGTCTGAGTGGTTGGCACAAGGGAAGGGGCCAGAGGGTGCATATTGCTCTCAATGGGAACATGTGTTTATTAGATGCGAGGAGAACGTTGAAGGATGTGGTGGATGTGTTGTTGCACGAGATGATCGTAAGTCTTCTTCTATCTAGACAGATGGGTTTACCAAGTCTGCTTGTTCCTTGAGCGAGACGTTTTCAGATGCAGAAACTAATGTATATGTGCGCTAGCATGCATATCTTATAATTCTGACTGGTGACGGGAGAGACCATAATGATCCGCACGATGCTGAACACGGAGTCAACTTTAGGAAATGTGTAGACAGCGTTAATTGGGCCGTCAAAGCTGGAGGCCAGACGTGGATCCGTACTTCTGCGGGGAGGGATTGGGCTGGGGCTTGAAATCTGGTAAGCCCCTTCTCCACGTTTCCGGTGGAAGCGCTGATTGGTAATGTTCAGGTAATGGTCACTAAAGAGTTGGAGGAATGGCAGAATCGAGCATTGGAATCGCTAGAGGATTTGCCAAGATGACGAGGATAGCGGCTCTTCTAGTAGCTGGTATGGATTCCATTCTTCTTTTTCACTCGTTTGCCAAACCTGCAAGACAGCACACTATGAGATGCAATGAGAAATCGCTACATGACTTAGGGTTCGTCTTTAGCGAGCAGTGGCGCCAGCCCTGTTAAAGCGGGGCCTGGCTGAAGAAGGTCCAAGCTCGTTAGCTCCTACTGCGCTTAAACGAACGATCTCTGATTTCTGGCGTTTTCTGCGCGCAGCTTGCTAAATACTCAACCCACTACTGATCTTGTCGTTGTCCTACCTTAATCCCATACCGTCTTCTGGTTGCTAGCATACAGCTCAACCCTGCAAGGCGAACGCTGACAAAGGGTTTATGGACGCCCTTGATCTTGGCATCATGGCTTCGCTTGGGATCGGTAGACCGGTTTACTACTACATACAGCATTGACCTTGACGGATCTAATCTAATGAATCGATGTGGACAGTGTTGCCGGGAATACTGGAGGTAGATGCGAAGTAGAGCCATTCGGAGGCTTGAAGCCTTACCGGCGGCGGCAAGTTTGAGGTCCTCTTGGCAATACCTTTGCTCCTCTCATCTCTCCTGTCGCTACGTTGGTAGATTTTTCTTTCGGGGTTTTCCCCAGCAAGTCATCTTCTTGCGTTTTAGGTGCTATCGTATTTGGCCACAGTTTCTGGTCCAGGCCGGGCCACCAATTCTCGCAAACTTCTCTCACTGGCTACTTGGTGATCTCGTCTGAAGACTTACAGCACGAGTGCCCTTTTCAGGCTTTTATGACTTCAGTTCGTTCTCTTACTTTTGACTAAGATATGCTAGTTTCCAACATATTTTCGGCGTTTCTCCATAATCGAAACCCACATCTTTTTGATCTATAAAAACGTGCCTTTTTCCGCTCAATCCTTTCTCTTCTGATTATTTTCCCCTACACCAAACGAAACTCTTTGCAAAGCACCCAGCATACCCGCCAAGATGCGCAGCCCAATCCTGTTCCTCTCTATCCTCCTCGCCCTTCTCACCACCGTCATCGCATCTCCACACCCAAACGACCATGACAACGACCACGAAGACAACCACAGTGAACGACACGGCTGCTTAAACGACCACGACGCCAACACGCTCCTCCACCGCTGGATCAGCTTCTTCGAAAAGCTCGACCCTGCCCTCGCCGCCAAGAGCGTCACCGACGACTTCCATCTCTTCTCCGAAAGCACCAACGCTATCACGCCTAACCGACCTCCTCCAGTACGTACATCGCCCCCCACCTTTCTCTCACACCCTCCGTCTCCTCTTGTCCATCCCTACCCAACCAACCACATCCCCCAAATAGATCTCAACCCCCCAATACGCCACCAAAGCCACCTTCATCGCCGGCCAAACCGCCAGCACCGCCCAAGGCCCTACCAAATTCGACGTCGTCGCCACCGACCACGGCTGCGACTCCTTCACCTTCCGCTGGTACTTGCGCATGGACCCCACGCCGATTGCGGGCATCGACTTTGTGTTTGTGCAAAAGGGGTCTTTCCTCATCGAAAAGGCGTACTCGGAGTTTAACAATTTGGTGTTTCTGGGGAATGTGGGGTGTAAGGTTGTTGGGGGCGCGTGTGGGTTGGGGGAGTGTGCGGGGACTTGTCCGAAGTGAGGTGAGGGGTTGGAAGGGGGATGGGGTTGGAGGTTGGAGGCTTTGAGGTTTTGGGGGTAATAGGTGTGTGTGTGTGTGTGTGGATGGGCGGGTTTTTGGTGTTAAGGGGTTTGTATATATCTTAATTGGGGGGCTAGTCTAGTCAGTCTGTCAACGGATATTTTTTTCAACCGTGCCCTGTTAGGGTCCCACATCCCCTCCCCGCCATCACTCCAATGGCTTCCGTATCGTTAAACAACAATCCTCCCTTCCCACCATCCACCTCCCCACCTCCTGTCTCCCCACCACCAAAACCCCCTCCCAACCCTAATCCCCCATCAACCCGCTCAAAAACCCGCCCGGCAACACCCATCCATCACGCCCTTCTCCCATCCCATCCGCCCTCCCTTGCCACCACACCGTGCACGGCGGATAGTCGACGCTGGTAAATGGGGTCCAGGGCCGGCGGTCGTTGCTGGCAGTTTCGATGGCGTAGAGGGGGAAGGAGAAAGAGGGTGCAGGTGGTGTTGGGGACGGGTGTGTTTTTGGTAATGGCTAAGGGGGTTTTCTAGAGAGGGGAACGGAAAGGGGGGCCGTAGGGCTTTAAGAGAGGCTTTTTTGCTGTGTTAGGGTAGGAGGGGCAGGGTTTGATGTTGATGATTGCGAGGTTTATCTTAGGGCTGAGGTGGTCGTGTCGTCGCGAGAGTAGCGAAAGCGAATCCATGGCAGGTGTTAAGGACAGCTCTCGTGCTGGAACGATTTGGCAATAGGTATCTGTACCGACTGATGGTGGTAGGGCTGGGAGAAGCGAGAGGCGGTAGGTCGAACGGGCAGTCAAAGGAAGCTTTTTGCTTGTGTGCCCCCGCAGATGGGCGGGTCTTGCGGACGGAATTGGCGTCTGCGCGGGATAAGCTTGCTCCCGTCGGACTGTTGAGTGGTCTGTGGATGAGCGATTGAAACTTGTTGAGTGTTTGGGATGTGACGAGTGTGAGGGTATGACAGAAAATAATGTTCGAGACGTGACACCAAGTAAAACCAGGAGAGCATATTCAGAGCGCTTGTGGATTCAGAGGAAAGAAAGAAGAAGAGATAACCGTGCTTGGAGCTGATTGTGCTCTCTATGCGCCGCTAGACAAGCCCGTGGATTTCAATGGTATTCGAAGATTTCCAGCGATCAAAAGCGAAATGTCCTTGGGCCATCTTCTTCTAAAAGCTACCGTCTACTGCTACCTTAACAAGTCCTAATAGATGCAGCAAACGCAAGACTTACAGATCGGTGTTGCTTTAGCAGCGGCTCGAAGAAAAAGCCAACTCCTCACAACCCATCTGAATACCCTTGTCTGATTTGGACCATCTCCGATAAAATTAGACTTCCACCGGACCTCGAGTTGTAGGTGGATCGTATAATGGCGTTAGATGTAAGATATAGAGGATAGACTTCTAAATGTCAATTACGTTCCTAACAAGTGGACTCTTGAGCTCAAGGGCTCCAGAGGCCGTGGCTGAACACTGTATTGTTAATCCCACTCACCCAATTCACCACATCCTGGATATCCCCCGTCGTGGAATTGCAGAATGATCCAGGCGGTGCTGCTACTTCCGATACCTTATTAATCGCCTCCTCGTATACATTTCCGTCGGTTGTAGAACAGCACGAACGGGAGACGTAGGTGCAATTGCAGGCGCATGCAAAGGCATCCTTAGCATCAACGGTGAGTTGCGGAGTTGGCAGGATTAGGCTCAATCCACTGGCCGAGAGCGTGCTGTTAGACTCAGCAAGACATCGGCCTCGCTGGCACTGCGCCCCTATGGCAGATGATGCTACCGCCGTCGCTGCGACGTTGGCAAGCCACGTACAGGTACCAGGCTGGGATTGCGTTTGGCGGGGCGCTGAACTAGGTACTTTACAGACGTAATTCTCGCCAGCGCAGTCGTTCCAGCCGGCACAAGGGGCTTCTGGCGGTTGTTTTTTTCTATGATGAGCCATTGGTGGTGCATGCACAACTTTAGCCGGTGCTCGGTTGCTGGCGGCAACATTTGGGTGAGATGGATTAGGTTGGATGGGTGTCATATTTTCTTTGTTTTCGAAGCAGTAGCACCACTCAAGGGAGCATTCCCGCGTGTAGTAGGGAAAGAAAGGGGCAAGGTATCGCAAGCATGCCACTTGACCAGATGGTAGACAATCACAACCCGTTGCCTTACACAGCTTCGTGAGCTGTTGATCTGGCGGAAAGGAGGTGACTCTGGATGCAACTACCGCTGGGCTGACTCCAACAGTTGCATAGTCGGGCGGTAGGTTGCCAGGACAAGTCAATATCTGTTTTCATTAACCAAAGTCCGAGAAACGTTCATGGATAGGAGCAGCTTACAGCGTTGCGCTTGTTTAAGGACAATGCTGGTAGTGGTGATGTTTCTACAGGGAAGCATGCAGTCAAGTCCACGGCTAGAAAGAGGAGAAGAAGAACACGAGGAGGTAGGATTGAAGTTAGTCGCATTGTCTGTAGAACCCCCTAGTCAAGTGATACTATACAGCACAGGAGGTTAAGGGAGAATTTTTCGCAGGTGAGCCGGGTTATAAGTAGTATTTCTCCTACAAGCGACAAGACAAATTTGGTACAACAATAGTCCTATATCGATATCGAGCACACACACTTGGCGCTGGGCAACAATTGAAGTTGATCGAGAAAAGAATTCCAGCCGTGAACCCTCCTTTTATAGAAATGACTCAGACGTTCATGTCGCGAGAAAGCAGATTTAGGGAAAGTAGAAGGCAACGTGAGACACACTAAGGGGATTTGCGATGACCCAAATCAAAAGGTGCTATCAAGAAAGGCAAAATTGCACTTGTCGAGGCCCGTTTTGGAATGCAATAAACCGCCACAAGTGAAATTACTTTGAAAAATCTAAGCCTTGTGTTGACCCAGTTGTTGGGCAAAGTCTCAGTAAGAGCTGGGAATGTACACCTGATATTCTCATTGTCAAGGCTTTGTCGGATGAAAGCTTCAGTCGAGCTCTTTCTCACACAGACGTTCCCCCAACGTAAAGAGGAAAACACATAAGTATCTCTGGAACTGGTAGTTTCGAGAGCAGCGAGGAGGTTTTCTGCATGAATGCGAACGGGTGCGTACGTTAAAGACGGAGACGAATTGAATACGTCGAGGTACCGTACAGTACCTTACGGGTTACATACAGCGCTAAGGAACACTGGTGCGCTGGTACGTCATTATCCGTTGAAAGCTTTAGTTTTTCTGCATCCGTCAAAGGCCTCATCATTTTCTTATGTCATCCTGTATGTCCTTCGTTGCACACTTGCTCCCTCAATGCATACTTTCACCTGCACCTAGCCTGTCCTAAGGTACATATACTGCTCCTGCTTCCTTTTGTGTGGTGGTACTGATCCTTTCAAGTACCCGAACGCCGCGGGGTAGCTGCGGGGAGCCTCAAGATGGTCCTCGACAATGACACCAGAGGATGGATCATGTCCTGTGTGAGTGGCATAGGTGGGTCTCTAAGGTTTGCGGACAACAGTCTACAAGTCTAAACGTTTTCTCAGCTTGTGTAGTGGGTTCGAGCATCATCTGTGTGGACCTAATAGTGCGACACATCCCTGGGAAAAGCAACTTCAGGATTCAAGACAGCAATATCTTTCTGTCATCTTCACTTAGTCTTAGCTTTGGTGTCATGGTGAGTCCGTCTTTATATCGACGTTGGACCCCGCTAACCGATACTGGTGCTTAGCTGTTCTCGTCCTTGTACAGCATTTTACCTTCAGCAAAGGACTACCTCACACAGGGCGGCCTATCTCCTCAAGCAGCGGCCTACGCTACCACTGGGTGTTTCATTAGCGGTGTCGTTGGTATCCAGGCTGTTTCCCGCCTCCTGCATCACTATATTCCTTCTCACGTGGTTGATTGCGATCATACGCACGAAGACCATGAGGAAAGTGAAGGCCATGAGCACTCGCTTGAGCGTCAGAATGGGCACTCCCACCAACGAAACGAATCCTTCTCAGAGGATACCCCTTTACTTTCTCGAGAATACCCAGACTTGAAACCAAACCTTGGACCAAGGTCAAGATCGGAAACAGTCGAAGTTACTCCTCCTTTGACTCGAAGACCTACCCTACAAACTCGCCTAACGGCTCGGGTATCGACACTTGTGTCCGGGGCAAAATCCTCATGCGACGAAAGTGGCCCTTGTTATGGTTATGGCGATCCATGCGGGCAGGAATGTCTGAAGGCTATCAATCGTAGCCCGACTAGGGTCTTTGGTGGATCGTCATTTCCTCCACCACCGCGTCGGAACTCTCTTCTTCGTACTGCAACTACGCCCTATTCTCATGCCATACAAAGACCACTCGAAGGCCTTAACGAGGAGTCTTCTCCGATTTCTCCAAGTGTACCAAATCCCAGACGGTCTGATACCAGAATATCGGAGGCATCCTCTAACGGCGTCGTTCGTGGTAGGGAAGGTAATCCAAGGCGCCTCTCCTATCAGCCTAGGCCTGGAAATTATTATGATGACCTTGAAGGAAGCCGTAAGCGTGGCTTCTCCTCCGGTTCGGAAGGCAATGCGCCAAATGACCCTTCCCAAGCCCATCATCACCACGTCCCTACCAATGCCTTCATGTCAATCGGGCTTCAGACTTCCATTGCCATCGCTTTGCATAAGCTTCCCGAGGGCTTTATAACCTACGCCACAAACCACGCGAACCCAACACTAGGATTCACTGTGTTTGTAGCTCTCTTCATCCACAACATTACTGAGGGTTTCGCCATGGCTCTTCCGTTATACCTTGCCATAGGCAGCAGATGGAAAGCAATGTTCTGGAGCTCACTGCTAGGTGGCATTAGTCAACCATTAGGCGCCGGTGCTGCGGCCTTGTGGTTCAGGCTAGCGGGGAAAGGTGACATGAGGCCTGGTGAGACTGTTTACGGTTGCATGTTTGCTGTCACAGCAGGCATCATGGCAAGCGTTGCACTGCAATTTTTCTCTGAAAGTTTGGGCTTGACACATAATCGTAACATGTGCATTACTTTCGCTTTCCTTGGGATGGGCATTCTGAGTTTAAGTTTTGCGTTGACTGCAGGCTGAGCAGAGATACACTCCAATTTTGTAAACATACCCATAGACTTTCGAGGATCATGGATCTTGGATTGATGGCGGTTCTTGGGCGTTGCTTGGCTTTGGGTTCATACAAGATACCATGGGTGTAGGTGAGCTCTAGCTCGATAGTCTAGGTCGCGTATGCTATAGGGTACAATCGCAAAGCTAGACCTCATGAAGCGGGTTCACCACGAATTTTTCTTTCCATTTTACGTTTCTTGACTATGCACAGAGTTTCGACAACCTTTACACATCTCTTCATCCAACTTTAGTTCACCACGTAACTGCTCTTCCTCTTGTTCATCTGATCATCTCGATCGCCTCAATCAGCTATCATCAAGCCATACGAAATGGATGAACTAATCGGGATCCGGTACTGCTGCCAATGTGGATTTCCAAATGCCGCCCATCGTGATCCAAGCCTCCAGGTTTTGGTGTGCATGCAATGTGGCCATGGCGGCTGTACGGGTTGCATCGACTACCCCTTCCAAGCAATGGAGAGTCAAGAACCGTTAGTATTCATTCTTCCTTGTCGTGGTGTCGAAATGTATTAACATCCTTAAGTAGTGTGGAAGCGAACAATGCTTCCAACTCCGCACCTAGAACGACTGCCCCCAGCGATCCCCCTGCTCAGGAGGGGGACGCGAATGATCGAACAAGAGAAGAGGATCGGATCCGCCACGCAGTTGCGTGGAGTAACTTCCTGCTGGAGCTACCCACCATACAAGGCACAGACGCCATTGACTACACTGCGTGGTTGGAGCAGTCGAGAAAGCTTTGAGCTTTTGCAAGTAAGTAATTGGACGATTTCCTTTCATGTCGATATTGGAATGAAGCATTGAGGATGTACTGTTTACCGGTGTTTGCAATGATGTCTGCATGGTTTCTAAAGCGAAGACTTGTAACAGCGTGGATCGAGCAGAGCATTTCTATTCACTGTCGTGACATCAATGTCTGTTATTCTTTCTCCTTGAATCGTTGGACCGTTGACACAAGTGCTGAACTGGATGCTTTCAACCTATCGATGTGATGGTCGCGATATGTGGGGTTTCCTGAGCCAGCCGGTCCTTCTTGGTAGAATCTCTTTTGCAGTCCTATCGCCATTTCTGTAAATTTCTTTAAACCATAGTCCTGAAGCGGGCAGGGTTTATTGCTTGATATACCGTGATCGATGCAGACAGACAGAACATTCACACATTCTTTCTATGGCGCAATGAGTCCTTCCACTTACACTAGAGAACCGCTTCCAGACCTGCTCTGAGCCTGCACTCAAAGAGTCCTGGTTAGATACTTCGTTCACGATAGTAGATTCGTGTCTCTTGTCCCAAGGAGAGATCTGGCGTCCTCGCTCACTGTCCATAGCCATTAAAAGTTGGAGCTTTTCTTGTATTAATTCTTGTGGGACGAAGATAAGGACTGACGTTGGAATTCCTAGACCGCATCAAAGTACCGCCGACCCGAGATGCATACCTCATCACGCTTATTTAGTTCCAACTTGACTACCGCGACTAACGGATTCTTTACATGCGCAGTGCGACCATTGACGCTCCCCTTCGCCGCCAGGAGGAGCTCTCGAAGCTTTACCTGTGCAAGCTGTCCTGCATTCGTCTTCCCCCACCTACTAGCTAGTCCTCACTCAATATCAATTGTCTGTAACGTCTTCCAAAATCCCCCTTGTCTCTGGTTGATCGTGTATAGAACTGACGTGCATGGTTTTAATAGTTCACACGGTTGATCGTGGCTTTGCAAGGGCTTCCGCTCCCGCACAAGCTTGCCAATCAAAACGCTGGATCAACAGTCTCGTCAAGAGCATCTGCTTCAAACACCAAGATACTCACGACCGACACGTACATCCGAGAAGCAATAGACTTCTCTACATCGCATAACCTCGCACTACTCCTTACTGCCGTGCAACAGACACCCCTACCATTCTGTACCCAGAGCCGCAATCCCTGTCCTCCTGTTACCTTGCCGTCACTCAAGCTTCACCAGAGTTCTGATGCCGACGTTAGGGTTTCTGAAGAAAAAGAAGACCAAGGACTCGGGGCACGGAGACCCCAACTCCCCGGCTTCCGTAATTAGCAATTCTCCACTAACGCCTACGTCGCCTGGCGGCTTTCACGAGTCGATTGCATCCGCATCTTCTCACACCTTGTCATCACAATCCCAAAACAGCTCTTCTAAAGGGGGACAGCGACCACCTTCGTCAGGAGTAGCTCATCAGCAACCCGCGCCATCAACACTGAGAAACCCTGACCATGATACACTAGCCAACCAGTCGGAAGAACAGAACGCGCTTGGAGCAAAGCACCAGGTCGATTCCTCCCAGAACGACTTTTCGAACCCACCAAAAATGGAGAATCAAGGCAACGGATCGAGCTTGCCAACAACACAAATGGCCTCGCAGCTGGCAAACACGGCCCCTCAGTTGCGTACCACTAAAGGCAAGTATTCACTGACAGATTTTACTCTGCAGCGGACTTTGGGCACTGGGAGCTTCGGAAGAGTCCACTTAGTGCAGTCTAACCACAACCAACGGTTTTACGCTATAAAAGTACTCAAGAAGGCGCAGGTAGTCAGAATGAAGCAGGTGGAACACACGAATGACGAGCGAAGGATGCTCCAAAAGGTTAAGCATGCATTTCTAGTCACGCTGTGGGGAACATTTCAAGACTCTAAAAATCTCTATATGGTCATGGATTTCGTGGAGGGTGGAGAGCTTTTCAGTCTCCTGCGCAAGTCACAGGTTAGTGACATTAGTTTTCAATACTACTACCGTCAGTTTTATACTATTTTCGAGTATATGGACTCACTCGCGGAAAAGAGATTTCCAAACCCTGTAGCCAAATTCTACGCGGCGGAAGTCACTCTGGCGCTTGACTACTTGCATTCTATGCACATTATCTACCGAGATCTCAAGCCGGAGAATCTCTTGTTGGACAGACACGGTCATTTGAAGATCACCGACTTTGGGTTTGCAAAAGAGGTGCCTGACATCACGTGGACGCTGTGCGGAACACCAGATTATCTAGCACCCGAAGTCGTGAATTCTAAGGGTTACAACAAATCAGTAGACTGGTAAGTGCTTCGATTTCTTCTTCCCTGTAAGTCAAGTTCACTGAAAAAATAGGTGGTCGCTTGGGATTTTGATCTTCGAAATGCTCTGCGGCTTCACACCGTTCTGGGACGGTGGTTCTCCAATGAAGATTTACGAGAATATCCTCAGAGGCCGAGTCAAGTATCCGCCCTATATCCATCCTGATGCTCAGGACCTGCTTCAGCGTCTTATCACTCCGGACTTAACTAAGAGACTGGGAAACCTTCACGGAGGTTCGAAGGATGTCATGCAGCATGCATGGTTCACTGAAGTGACATGGGATCGCTTAGCAAGAAAGGACATCGACGCCCCATACGTACCTCCGGTTCAAGGAGGCATTGGAGATGCGAGCCAATTCGACAAGTATCCGGAAGAGACAGAAGTGTACGGAGAGAAAGGGCCAGATCCGTAAGCTTGCTTTGGATGTTTCGTCTTACTGATTGTTGACTGTGGCGCAGGCATGGGCATCTATTCAAAGACTTTTGAGCACCTATCCCAAAGCTCTTTCACCCTGAATCTCTAATGCCAAATGATGACGGATGATTACGAGACGAAAGGAAGGCACTGGGAAGCCATCTATTGAGCAACGGCATTCAGATGACAAGGATATCCCTGCACTCCGCCCGACACGATTGTCCAATTCAGAACTAATTTCACAACGCATGTCGTTATTACTTTCCACTTTTCACGCCAGCAATACGCTGGGTGCTACTAATCATCTCACCGTTCGAATCGTTCTTCTCGGATCTGCCTGTTTTTATCCGAGCTACTCGTCACATTCCAGCAAAGTCCAACAGCTTCATGTACACGAACCAGACGTGGAACGGCACAGCAATTGGAGTTTTAATTCGGCGCATGAGGCGTGTATCAGCATGCCTCCAGATCATGTTCCAGATCATGAAGGATAGGAGGCTTACATTTAGCTAGGCCGTTATGTTTCCATTTTCCATGTTCCCACGCCAAGGGGTTGGCTGTGAGAGTCCGATGTTACATGATAATCCAGTGTTCTGAGGGTGGTGGGACACTGTCATAGTTCCATCAATGCCGAGAGTACCAGTCTATGTATGCTCTCCATCATGGCTTTCTTAACCCATCTGTCTTGCTTTCTGACCACAACCCATCCACAACCTGAAAAACCGCCGTAACACCCCTCATAGCCCCTTCATCAACCCCCAACCCCCCGGCCCTCTGCAACATCTTATCTGGATGCCACCTCACTCTCTCCCGTCTTAGCACATCCCCCAATTGCCCAGGTGCATGTTTGAAAAACGTCTCCACATCCTCCTTACCTATATCCTCCAACCTTCCTCCCTCCACCGGCCACGGAATCCTATCCTTCATCGCCTTCCCACTCTCCTCCTCAGCACCACCACCAACAAATCTCTCCCACCCCCGCAAATACCCCTCCCACAGCCCCTTCCACCTCCCCTTCCTCCTCCTCTCCTCCCCCCTCCTCAACGCCTCCTCCACCCCCCTCTCCCACTCCCTCGCTTCCCCCTCCCTCTTCCTCCTCCCCACCCTCTCCTCCTCCCTCCGTCGCCTCTCCTCAACCACATACCCATGGCTCTTCTCCCACATCTTCGCGCGCACATATGCCGTATACTCCTCGTCGGTCATGCGCTGCAGGCTGTCCTGCTCCGGATTGGGGGTGGAGGACGTGGGAGTGGGCTTGTAGGGGCTGTAGGTGTGGATGGGCTGGCCGTAGACGGATTCCCAGAAGGCGGCGCCTTCGTCGTCGGCGAGGGCGTCGAAGAGGGATTCGCGGAAGGCGGTGTCGGGGTCGAGGTGCGGGGAGGGGGGAGGGGAGGATAGGTGGCGGCGGGAGCGGTGGTGGTGGTGGCGGTGATGATAACGGTGGGGGGAATTGTCGGAGGAGTGAGTGCGGTGGCGCTTGTTGGGGGCGGTGTCAGGGAGGGAAGGGGATGTGGGGCGTTTGCGTTTGAAGCGGAAGGGTTTGGGGGGTGGGTCTGTAGGAGGTGGGGAGGTGGTGGGTGAGGCCATGATGAAGGGTTAGATATGCAGAGAATAAATGATGATACTACTAACAATGACAAGTGTGCTGTAGTAGGTGTAGATACCACTATCGAGTAGAGGATGGTTTGGATAGTAGAGGGGTTGGTTTTTCCCGCTCGCTTGCGGAACAAAGCTATAGCGTCACTTTCTCCCCTTGTACAGATCTTCATCAATATCCAACAGCAGATAAAATGTCCAAATTATCCTACGGTCTCAATCTCACAAAGAAGGCACCCTCAATACCCGCTCGCCCCCCACCAGCCAAGCGAAAGACCATCTTCGACGACGACTCCGGCCCCGAAGATGGCCCAGACGACCAAGACAACGCCGAAGCAGTCACAACTATAGGCGGTCTCCAAGCAACGACAGCTCACTCCAACCCCACAACCAAACCCAGCAATGGCAAATCCCCCAACAGACCGCTCTCAAAATCGTCAAAGATATCCCAATTCGGCGACCTCTCCACAAACCACACAACCTCCAAACACGCCCGCTCCGCCCAAACCATCGACCCCAGCATCTATGACTACGACGCCGCCTACGACTCCCTGCACTCCGCCCCGAAACCCACCGACCCCTCCACCACCTCCGCCGAAGCAAAGTCAAAGCCAAAATACATGACCTCCCTGCTCGCAGCCGCCGAAGTCCGCAAACGCGACGCCCTGCGCGCGAAAGAAAAGATGCTTGCACGCGAGCGCGAAGCCGAAGGCGATGAGTTCGCTGATAAGGAGAAATTCGTCACGGCGGCGTATAAACGGCAGCAGACGGAGATGGCGCGGTTGGAGGCCGAGGAGGTGGACAAGGAGAGGGAGGCGGAGGAGAGGCGGCGGAGGGAGGGGGGTGGAATGAAGGGGTTGTATAAAAGTATTTTGGAGCGGAATGAGGAGAAGCATCGGGATGTTGTAAAGGCGGTGGAGGAGAATAAGGGGAAGGTTGTTGAGGGGGCAGGGACTGAGGAGGTGAAGAAGGAGAAGAGCGAGGCGGATTTAGCGAAGGAGACGGGGGCGGTGGTCAATGAGGAAGGGGTTGTGGTGGATAAGAGGCAGTTGCTCAGTGCGGGTCTTAATGCATCAAAGAGCGGGACCACGGCTAAGAGGCCGTCGGATCCAAGGAAGCTTCTGGTCCCTGAGAGAGCTAAGAGATCCGGCGGGCGAGGCGGCGGCAGAGAAACCTCACGCGAACGAGAAACAAGACTCTTCGAAGAGCAATTGCTCGGCAAATCAGGTTCTGGCAGCGCTGGTAAAGAAACCTCACGGGACCGAGAAACGCGCCTCTTTGAGGAGCAGCTCCTGGGCAAGAGAGCCATGGACGACGACAGCGACGACGAGAGAGCGGCGAAGAGTCGGAAGCTGGAGGATGAGATTTTGGGGAAATTCGGCTGATGGCCTTTTTTCCAAGAACGTTGGACAGGGTGGCCGGTTTTGGGGGGTTTTTCCCGGAGGGGGGGATGGGCATGGGTTTGCTGAGAGTGGGAGCTCTTAGGTTATTTGGGGGCTGCTGCTGCGGTTATAGCGAAGCATGGGTTCGGGAGTTTTGGTCTAGCAAGCGATCTCACGAGTCGGGGTGCTGGGTCTAAGGGTGGATTGATTGATTGATGGAGCAAGTCCTAGATGAGATATTCACATCTCCACAATAGGATCTTTGATATCCGGCTAAAGACTTATCAAGGAAGCAAGCAACATTGCCTTTGTGATTGACTTTTCCCCCCAAGGCCAGGCTCAAGCGTATACACTCCCCACCCGCCGTTCTCCTACTTCTTAGGGTTCTACAGTAGCTAGCTCCCTTGGAAATTCCGTCTCCGAAAGCGTTCGGTGGACCGTGAAACGTGCATTTGCAGACTCTGAACAAATCGAAAGGATCCAGGGGTTTTGTAAAGGGACAGAGTGTTGAGAAGAAGAAGAAGACTATTTGGATTTTTTACGACGTAAAAGTAGAGTACAGTGGTTTGTAACAAAAACCTATCATGCTCTTGACACCGCTACATAGCACAAGGGGTGCCTCTACATATCAAAAGAACCAAAACCCCCCGTCAATGCCCTCTCGTGTGACCTTCGATGTAACATTCCTGCTTTTAATATCATACATCTTAAACCCCTTGAAATATCTCGCGGTTTTGTCGGACTTTTGTTGTTATTTTGAATTAGGGAGCGAAACTGCAGATAAGACATGTACAAGAAGGGAGAAGCTGTTCATTCCCTTTGGAAAGCCCGAATTGGGTATCGATCAATAAAATTGGTTTGCGGAGCTGGGAAGACTGCTACTTGGGTTGACTCGCGACTTGCTAGCCTGCTTTGTGGAGCAAAGCTGTACTGTATTTCAGGATGTAGTTGTTCCAATGATGCGTCAGCATTGGGGTATAGTGAGGAAACCCAGGCAGTTCTAGTTATGATGCAGCAATGATGCCCTTTGATGGTATCATTTATTTAAAGTACCATTCCGCTTCCATCGCCTGGTCTTTTAGTAGGGTTCGGTGATCGTGATACACGCAACCCCAAATTGGACTGCTGCTAACATTATCAGTCTACTGAAGATTCAAGAAGTCGAAGGTAGACCATACATTTCCCTTTGCAAGTCTTCAGGTATCATCTGCTTTGTGTAATTCGAACCCGAAATTCCATATCTTCTCTGCCACAGCTCTGTTGTGTTTCGACTTAAACCCCATGTCGTCTCCCTTGGAACTGCGACCGCCGATGTGCTGAAGTAGACTAGGAACCACCGCCCATCGAACAAGATCCTCTTCATCCGCCCATTCTTCAACAAGCATATCCACGTACCCAGCTTTCTTTATTGTTAGTCTCGCCACTACTTTTGGAGCCATTTCTCGTGAGAACACGAGTCCTTGTGCACAGCATCCGAATTTAGGCATCTGCTGCACACTGGGGGAGAGAGGCACCATGGAAACTGGTCCTGCTAGAAAATACAAGATGATACAGGCGGGAGTGTAGAACAAGCACACAACGATGATTACGTGATTAGATATTAGTTTTTGGAGCCCGAGAGTCCTGATACCTAGTAATGAGGCTGCAGTAGCTGAGAAAATGGCTACGGACGCAAGCAGGTAGCACGGCCATTCTTCAACGTTCCATCCAAAGAATTCTTCAGTATAGAATAGACGCAAGTATAGCCAGTCTGAGGTCTTGCTCCAACGACGTTGTGCATCCGCCGTCTCAACAGCGTCCATAGCCTTGGGATACCACCCGGCCATTGCAAGTGTGTCGTCCTCTACCATAGCAATCCAAGACGCACCGGTAGCATGACAATAATCAAGAAGGTAGGTATAGTCGAAAACTGCCTTCTTTCGATAGTCCTTCTCCTCTTCCCATGTTTGTAATTGTTTAGTCTGCTCTTCACTGACATGATACAATAACACTTTGTTTGCAACTACCTCAAGCCACGCTTGACCATAGATAGGATGGTCCCAAGGATTGGTATGCGCAATCAACATGACAAGATTTATCTCTCCCCTTTGCTGCTCTGTAAGACCCGCTAGAAGCGAGCCCACAGTGCTCCCAACGTATTGATTGCCAGGCCGCCCAACTGAAGCTATACCGATGCAAAGCTTTGGTGGGTCAAATCGATAGATGTTTCGCGAAGTGTTAGCAGTTTGGATGAATCTGTCACCCTGCTCCTGTCTTATGACGGAGTAACCTCGCTGAGGGTCAAAGAAGACTGATGTTGGATCGCGGTAGTAGGCATGGTTACAGTACCGGACCAGGACTAGATAAAGAAAGAGAAAGCTTACAGAGGCCCAACCACCTGGTGTGTTGAACACTTTGTAGGTAAAGGTGAGCGCATTGTTCCATAGCCGTTGGGCGTTGGTTGAGGGTGATGTCGTTATGTGCTTGAAGAGCCCTCGCAAGACATTCTTGAGCTTCATGGGATATTTCTGAGTCGAATCGTGCTGGCACGAGTTGTCTGGATTTCATGCTTTGCAAGAAGAAGATGGAAGAAGCAAACGCTTCTTCCTGATTCTTCAAGGTGTCCGACATTGAGTACATTCACATTGAAGTGCACCTACCTGCAGCATTCATATCAGACATGAAAGATGCGTGTTAGCGCGTTTGATGCAAGGATCAGCCTTACCAGGCTAATTGTATCGAAGCTAGAGCTTTTTATTACACTAGCGCAGCCCTGTCAATCCTGAGGCCAATCTGAAGACTACCTTACGTACGAGTAGTTCAAAGTAAGTAAGGAGTAAAGGCCTAAATATGCGCCTATGGTGAGCAACTCTTGTGTATTGAGATCTAACCTCCATCTATATCAAGGCCCCTTCTATCCGGAATGAAAACAGCTCTATTTTGGCAGCACGGTTCTTTCTAGGAATTCTTCTCGGCAAGAAATTTCCTTCGCGTCGTTCTTCACGTACCATTTACTGCACCATCTTCTCGATTTCAGCTAGGCACTTCGGGAAATCTTTCCAGTGCTCCATCATAACCTTGACACCAGCCTCCTTCAACACCGCAGCCATCTCCTTCTGCTTAACGGCCCCACCGTAACTTCCGACATAGCCAATTGTGGGAATTCCAGCCCTCACCGCGCTCAAGGTTCCGCTCTTGCTGTCCTCTACAGCAACACACTCTTCTGGTTTCTTGCCAATGACCTTGCATGCATGTAGGTAGATTGCCGGATCGGGCTTAGTGGTGGGAACGGGCAAGCTGCTCGCTGCGCTGAAGATGTGGTCCTTGGGGAAGTATTTGTCCTGCGCAACTTTGACGACTGAAGCTTTCACACGCCTAAGCGCGCTCGAGGAGACGACAGCCATGCCATATTTTCCCTCCTTGTGAAGGCGCTCCAGCTGCTCATTGACGCCCACGCAAGGCTCGGCTTTCGCCTCCAGCGTCTTGGTCACAGCGTCCAACTCTCGTCCGACATAGCTGTCGAGTTCTTCGGCTGGGAGGTCAAAACCGTACTTATTTTGGAGGGAGACAACGACACCGCGGAAGTTCTGGCCGACAAACTCAGACATGAGCTCAGGGCCGGTGTAGCGATCCTTTACGCCCTTTGTCTCAAGCAGTTGGTTGGCTAGCTCGGCACAAGCCTCAAAGGCAAGCTCCTCGGAAAGGACAAGCGTGTTGTCGCAGTCGAATAGGAGTTCGGTAATCTGAAAATAATGTTAGTAGGGCTCGTCAGTTGGGGGAAGTGGGGTAGATTTGGGATTGGACGTAAGGTACTTTGGTCATGATGACGGCGGCTTCTCTGCTGACTACTTGGATGAGTTACAGTTGTCAATTGTCTCTTTCGTATCGTCAGATGTTGCTTGGATCTGGGGCTACCAGAACAGGAGCGTAGGATTGATTGGGGACTTACTGATGATTGAGATTCAAGCAAGTTGCGTCTGGTTTCGGGGGGCAAAAGGAAGGCAGTTGCTTAACAATGATCAGGCGTAATACTGACTTTACGCAGAGCTTTAATATGGACGAAAAGGGAATGAGCGGTGAAGTCGAAGCCCGAATGAATTAGGGTTATTTGTTAAGGGCTTCGTTTCACCGAGCAATCTTTTCTTTTCTTTATCGGGCATTCTACCCCGCCACGGGGTGCACGGGGCGTCTCTCGGAACAGGGATTGGCGGGGGCGGAAATTGTCCCACTTTAGGGTTATGTCAATGTTAGACCTACTTCAACCAAAGGTACCTACCTATGTACCTTACCCAAGACAGTTATATGTATTCCCACTCCAACTCGCCGGATTCTTCGATTCGCTACCGGTCTTCTTCTTCTTCTTCTTCTTCTTGGTATAGAGGAAACAATGTCGCTCTTACTCTCGATGCCTGTCATCCCGATCTGCCATTGAGGTTGACATCTCAAAGACTCGAAGGAGATGCAGTAAATCTTTAGCTCCTGCGATACTTCCCAATGAGTAGTGCCGCAACTGCACATTGGAAATACATATGCAGGTTCCATTCCAATCCCTGTTCAGGTACCCGAGTGGTCTTTCATAATCAAAAACGACTTGTCGTGCATGTGGATATTCGGATTAATCGATCAAAGAGTCATGCTCAACTGTTCGCATATGCTCGAGGTCCCGATTCTCTCTGAGTCTCCCTCAACCGGAATTTGCGAATGCGAATCAATTTTCAATGGCTGCACTGACATGGCTGAAGATGAACCTAGTTTCTTGCACGTTCCCAAGCTCCCACTACACTTATGAGCTGTATACTGGATCTAGGCTCCTGAAGCCTAGAACTTGTGGACTCTTAACTATCCCAGATTGTCAGAGACTTCGGCATCGACATAGGTGCTTGGAAAACACCCTAGAACATCTACGAGAGAAGCATCAAAGCTGGATTTGTTGCAGCCCAGGTTTTGTATATGTGGGTCACCTGATCAGCCCTGCATGCCTAAGGTACCTTATCAACAACAGGCGCTTGCTTTGCAAATCCTAATTGGCAGATTTGGCTGCTACACCTTGTCTCTGCAATTCATGTTTCCATACCGTGAGTAGATCTAAGTGTTGTGAGACTAATGAAAGGAGAAAACATATATCACTGAAGCGGCTTCCATACATTCGTTGAATTCCCATTCGCTTCGTCTACAGCCTCACTGCAATTGGCCAGATGTCAAGAGCGGCATGCTAGTAATATTCAATAGAAGAGGATGGGATGATGCATCACTCTAAGCGATAGCGACCTCGTGCCACATCGATGGCAGAGATTGCACGTATGCCCACATAACTCCGAGCTCGGCAATGAACAGCATTTACGCACATGCGGAAATGCAACGCATGATCACCAGGAAAATCCCCACAGCAAATGATCCCGTAGGCGTGCTAGGTCACATTTCAGTACATTGACAGGAAAAGAGTTAAGATTGCTGATGCCCTTCAAAGACTGGACACTTACACACATCTCATGTAACATCACCATCCAGATCGTCTCAAAGGGATCGACCGGCACTGGCCGCCGATGTTTCAGGATAAGCTCGGAATTTAGGGAGATGGAGGCCCTTCCAGGCGATTCTTCCATTGTATACCCAGAGGTACAATCCCCAGGTTGATCAACGCTTACACCACGTTCACCTTTCCACTATGAATATTTTCACAGTCAGCATTACTTTGGTAGGATACATCTAGGGCTATGAGACACGTTTGAGAAGCGAATATGTCTGAATAACCTGTCAAAGCTCATATGCCGTTCATGGTCGGCTATTCTGAATTGAAACTCATGCTTACGAAAACAAGACAATTGCCACTTAGATTCCCACCGAAGAACGCAGTGTCCAGGTCTCTGAAAGCTTTTATCACGATGTCGGGCGCCTTATGCCTCATGTTGGCACCTGCTCGGAGACGTTCGAAAGCGCTGAGGACCTTTCTGGAAGGTTTCGTGGTAGGCAGTAGAAATTCTATAAGTCGGCAAACCGCATCATTGGCCCTCATAGGACCCCAATGATATTTCCCACGCGGAAAACGTCGGTAGCTGTCTAGGTCCTCTTGGGTACAAGGGTACGGTGTCCCCCGATCTACCTGAAGCCCACCTGAACAAAGATCTCTGGTAACATCAAAGAGCTCCTGATTAGCACGAGTGGGCTGTTCGTAGAAAGACATGTTGAACCTGATTTCGGGGCCCTGTTCGAGAAACGAATACTCCTATTTGTCTGTTGCAGTTTGAAGAAATGAAACAGAGTATCTAGGAGAAAGAGAGAAAGCTTGAATTTGTAGAAGATTTATAGGGATCACAGAGTCAGGAAATATGTCACGCGGATAACTTTTGATACCACACCACCTATGGGTCATGGTTTTGCTTCCCCAACGAATCTCTGGTAAATCATTATTTCTAGCATTCACAGCGGTTCTTGTAACTCCACCTGCGAAGCGAAGTTAGAATAGCTTCCAATCTACACCAAGTTAGTAGACCAAGATAGGCTACGTAGCAGAGATAGCATAAGAAAGGAAGCCAGTCCTTGGTGCTTTCTCATACATAAACTCTGAAAGCCATGATGATTTCGCCCCAGAGCAGGCGGCAACGACACTGTTATCTTTGAGTGACTGAGCGAGACAGAGTATGATAGCACATTTAAGAGATGTATATGAGCCGATGCTATGCTCCGTCTTCGGGTGAGTACTGGCCTGGCTTGTATCGATGGTTGCCGGTTGTTGTCGAAAGAAAGAAGACCTCTGTTTTGTGCCAAAATACCCCCTGCCTCTCAATCGAGCCCAGTAGCAGTCTTACCCTTCAGTAACAACAGGTGCGTATCTCAAAATCGACGTGCCAACATAGAAAAGCTATTGGTTGGACTTCTCGCAGTGTATGACCACTTTTCCAAACCCAAGCTTCAAAACATGCGCGCGACATTGGAAACTGAAAATGGGACCTATTGCAACAATGGTATCAACATCTTTCGATGAATGGTTAAATTCCCGCGACTTCCATCTAGCCAGCAAAAGACGTCCAATAAGAAATATTTGGGTGTCTTTTGTTTTCCTAGAAAACGTCGTCTGCACTTTTCTGTTTCATAAACGCACGACGAGCCTCCATCCCCTAGCGTCTTTTCTTGCCCTAACTACGTATACTGTACAATGTATTCCGTACTGTACCTACCTAGTACTGTACTGTACATACGGCAACATCCTCGGCCCGTCCCGTCTGTCAGATCTGCGACTTATAGTTATGAGTGAACCACACGCGGCCTCCGCACTCACCAGTCACCACCGCCGCAGACCTACCTCTCCCAGCTTCGAAAATGGCCACCTCAAGTTCTCCTGGCCTTGGCACCCCTACCACCAACCCTACGCGCCGCGACCCTTTCGAAATCCATACAGCCCACGCAGCCAACGACGACGCCCCCAGTTCGCATTCCTCCGACGCAAACGGCCACGCCCCCAGCTCCACCTCGGAACTCAGCTCCCGACCATCACCCCCCCAGTCCCACGATCCGACCTACGGCCCCAGAGGCCCCAAATCCCTCTCCGGCATCTCCCTCCGGGCCTTCACACTCGGTCTCCTCCTCGGCTGCTCCATCCCTCTCATCGCGTTCGCAACTTACTTCTCTTCCTCCCTATGGCGGCCCCCCTTCTTCCTCTCCGCTCTCGCCCTCTTCCACTTCCTAGAATACTGGACCACGGCGCGGTACAACCCCTCCGCTGCAACCACGAGCGCGTTCCTGCTGAGCCAGAACGGGAGCGCGTATAACATCGCGCACACGATGGCGTTTGCGGAGTTCTTCCTGCGGCACTATTTCTTTACGGGGTGGAGGGTATTATCACCCGAGTGGATGGATATGCCGATGCTAGCGGTGGGGTTCGTGATGCTAGCTGTAGGGCAGGCGACACGAACGATGGCCATGGCGCACGCGGGGAGTAACTTTAATCACCTGGTGCAGTCGACGAAGAAGCAGGGCCATGAATTGGTGACGGATGGGATATATGCGTGGCTGAGGCATCCGAGCTACTTTGGGTTTTGGTGGTGGGGATTAGGGACGCAGGTTGTGCTGGGGAATTGGGTGTGTTTGGTTGGGTATGCGGCTGTGCTGTGGAGGTTCTTTAGTAGGCGGATCGTGAGTGAGTTGTTCTCTAGAGATTGAAGTTGCGTTGGGCAAATGCTGACTTTGGTGCAGGGGAAGAGGAGTTACTGATCAGTTTCTTCGGGGAGGAATATGTGCGGTACCGGGCGAGGACAAGAGTTGGGATACCATTCATACATTAAATAGCGTATCATCTGGTAGCATAGCGTTGGATCTTTGGCATATTAGAAGGAGTACCCCTGTGTGGATTTATATGGATATACCCCAGAAGAAAGACGCTAAACTGCGCAAGCAATGCTGGAAATTTAAAAGCAGTCTAATACAACAATTCTGCAAAAAACATTCTAAAAACTTCTTCGCTGGCCAGTCAGTACCATCACAATATATTACACAGCCAGCTTCGTCTTCCGTCCGGTGCTTGTTCCTCGGTCGTCCAATGGGTGTGTGTTTGCACTTGTTCATCTCTTGAACGATGTGGCTTTCTTGAGAATTTCTTTGCTGAGTGACCTGATGTACGCGCTGGAGTGCCACGCTGTACCGTTGAACGTGACCCGTGCTGCGATCTTGGCCGCTGCTCTATTCCTTGCTGTTCAGCTGGCTTTTGTGGTGACGTCTGCTGTTGGGTTCCGTGCTCGAGCACCCCAAGCTGTGGTGTCCACTGCTCTCCTGCTCCAAACTCATGTCCCGCCGGCCGGTGGGCCCCGTGCTGTGGTGACCTTGGAAATATCTCATCATCCCCTGTTTCTGGTTGATGATCTGGTATCGGATACATCAGACATTTGTTGCACTGGCCGTCTTTCTTTTCGTACTCGATACCACCCCAATTCGGACATTGTTCCGAATAACGAGGACCATCAAGATTTTGAAGGCATATGTATTGGTCGGTTTCATGATCGCCACAGTCGTATGTGTAGATTATATCAACGCACATCGCTGCTGCCTAGAACAGCCCCCGGCTATAGGCTTATTCGCAGAGAAGGCGTATATCCGATTCAACAACACTTGATAAAGGCGAACTGTTTGAGAACACTCGCTAAAGCTCATTTTGTTGCGATGTTGATCATTTGAACTGCCAACAGGTCGGGTGTGCCTTGAAACCTACTGTTGACAAGGCTAGAGTCCCTTCAACTTTATATAAAATTGTTTGCACCTTCCTTGGCTGAGTCGTGACTCATGGGCACTGCCCATCATTCACAGTTTGAATAGCGCATTCGGTGGATCCACAGCAACCACCATCGCGATTGTGTTGAATTGGCATTGTGTTGTCATCCATGTAGCCGTCTTGCAAAGCTGTCACCGTCGCTATTGCAGCTATTTCAGAGTGTAAAGTCGCTGAGACCTCAACTATTTGCGGTAGGACCAGTACCGAGATGGTTGGTGCAATTAATGTGAAGAACCTTTCTGGGAGGTTGAGAATTGCAACTGACCATCGTACAGTATAGGTACTGCGTACGGTTTCCTAGGCCCTGCGCCACATTGCCACCTTTCGGCAACAACCGAGTTTATGCTCAAAGCTTCCTCATTTCCCCTAAGGCTCCGCTCATGAAAGGTCCTCTGTCCCTCTCCCCGGCTCCATACAAGACCGTTTCTTTCCCGCCTTTTGTAGTCCACCAGGCCACAGCTTGTGCAGCTCGGGTCACGTCCATCTCTCCGCTACTCAAGACCTCCCAAAATCTTGTCTTGCAAATGTGAAGCATGTTCTGGTCTTGGATAACTCTAAGGGTATTAGCCACTATTGGCAGCCATTCATCTAAAGTATCGGTCGGTAGATATGGCAGTGCATCAATCATGGTCATGATGAAGACAGACTGTTCGGACAACGTAGGTTCCTCACTTGCATTGCCGGGAAGTCCGAGCGTTTGGGAAATCTGACGTAAGGGTTCCGGCGACGCAGATCCTACGCGTTGAAGAACAAGTTCGAGAACAATAGATGGCAAAAGTGGCTGGCTTTGAGATATAAGAGAGGGCGGCGATGTGATGCGAATCAGGGTCTTGATAGCCATCCGATACTGCCGGGAGGAAAGATTCTGTGGGAAGACCTGTGCCGGGCATCATTAGTACATGGTACTGATAACACCACAAACAAATCTGTGAACCGACCTTGAAAAGAACATCTACATAGGTGTAGATATACTTTGCAACAAGATCCGAGTTTTGAGGAGCAGCAAGCACAGCAAGCATTGTGCTATGTGCTGCTTCAAAGATCTCCAGAAGCCTCTGATCCCCGCCTACACCCAAGTAAGGGGTAGCCGCCGCAATCAAAAGCTCTTCGTTCACTTGGGTAGTCAGAACAAGCGTGAAATGCTCGGCAGTGTTTAAAAAATAGAGGTCAAGGCATCGATCTAATGGGTGCAGTGGAATTCGTCCAGCTTCTGCTGGCCGTACATCCCGAAGGAATGCCTCGGCCTGGACCGGGTACTGGGCAAGGATATCGAGAGCTGCTAGATAAACAAATGTATATTGGGCGAAGGCATTAGCCCCTAGGCGGGATGAGATAAAGTATAGATCCCGAAGAATTTGAAGTGATTGCACCGCAACGTAGGGAGCTAAAAGTTGTCAATTGTCATTCCACTGTAGACAGATATGGCCTGGATTATTTACCTCTCTCCAGCGGCATCCTAACATCCCCTATCACTCGGCCAAGGAGCGATCGTAAGATAACAACAATGCCAAACATACTTGACTTTAGTACTCGCCATAACAATGGCACGGAGTTTTTCAAGGTTTCATCGCTCAAAAAGGTTGCCTCTTCAGTGACATCTATCTCGGAAAGCTTGTTTTGCCGCCATTGAATACAAAGTGACCGAGTGAAAGCTGATAGATCATCGGCCATGACCGCCAACAAACCCACGTTCTGCACTTTCTCTACAGAAACAGCAGTCAGGCGTGATAGAGATCCCAGAGAAGCTATTAATGGCCCAGATGCCACTCGCTGTAGTTGCACAAAGGTCGACGACTTAGTTGACCAGTCAAACTTTGAGCCATTAGCTTGCGCAACATCAGCGTCCATGGTACTGAAGAGATAACCTGAGTGAAGTCCCTCCTTTGAAAAGTAGGGACCTTGCACCAATTTTGGAAGAAGCAAATCATAGTCGATTTCGGCTCTATGGCCAGGACTTAGAATATCGTAGATATGGCCCAGGACTACCGCAATACTGCTTGCAGCTAGCTCATCGCTAAGTTCAACCTCTTGCAGTGCTAGATTTAGAGCCGTGACTGTAGCATTCTCCAAAATCCTTCGCAGAGATGCCGATAATCCTTGCCGGTATTGTCCTTCCAAGCCTAGGAGTAGCCCACCAAGAACGAGGAGATGTCTCCACCTTGGGGATCGGTCATCGGCACCCTTGATTACTGCAATTACCCATTCCTCCTTAGCGAGCCTCGTACTGCTTGGAAGCGACTCTTGGAAAGATGGAGATTCTTCTTGCTGAAGTACATGCAGACTGGCCGAGTTGAAAATGCTTAGGATACGGATGGTAGCGCGGAGCCCATCTGGGCGATGCCAAATAGCAGGAGCGGATAGTAACTGGGAGGTAAGAAGTGTGACGTTCAACGGGTTAGACAGTAACGTGAGTAAAGTCGTTGCGGATCCTAGCAACCTGTTCAAAGTCAGCGATTGAATATAAGCAATCAATGGGCTGTACGATCACACCTTGAAACATCTTGACCATCTGACCCGCCCTGCAAAGCGCGTAGTAGGGTCGCCAATGATCTGTCCGTGGCCATTACAACTAAGAGTCCAGCAAAGCCCTGCTATCCGAACGAGTCCCTTGTGTTAGGTGTATTGCTATGAGAGGCATCACCCATTGCTACCGAACCGAAGCCGAGGTCCACCGTAGGGGAATCAATTCCGCCTACAGCTATGAACCGCGCTTTCCAAACTGCAGCGCGAAGCTTTCCCACGAAGCGTGCCATTTTCAAGTGCTATCCATTAAAGTTCATCAGTTGGCGAAGTAAAAAATGAGCAACAGGACTACAGGAGCAGTGCCGCCTGGATACCAAACACCGCCCTTCCCATCGTTGTACTGGCCTATCAAGTCCAACGCAGGATTTGATCGCCCAAAGTACCTTTACTACAGCCAAGACGTCTGGCGTTTCACGCTCTTCTGGACAATCATCATCTTCGAAGCCTCCCACATCGTTGCCAGCCTTTATGCCGTTGCTGTGCAATGGCGAAATTGGAAGCTTATGTGGATAGTGCCATTAGTATATATGTTGGTGGCCGGCGTGGAAGCGGTGCTCGCTGGTAGCGTCGTAGGTCTAATGTGTGTCCAAAGCTCGATATGTAGTAGCTGAGAATATGGAACACTAATATGGGTTGCAGACTTGGTGCTGTTTATGATGCAGGGTCATTCAAAATGTCTACTATTATCCCATTTCTTTGGGCTCTAATCAACGTCCTTGTGCTTATCATCTCATCATTTGCAATTCAGGGAGGGCTATAAGCCTTGGTTCTTCGTATGGCACGTCTACCACAGGTGCTTGTTGCTAAGCAGATCTGTCAATTGAGACTATGACTTTCGACATAACATTATGCAAGTCAATATAGTCACTGACTTCGAAATCATTTCGATTACATAGAATTACGCCTCTCAGAATGTAAAGCATCCGAGATAAGAAAACTCTGGTCGAAAGGAAGAAAAGGTACGGGTAGCTCAACGGTCTTTGAGGTATTATGCTACGGACCATAGAGCTACAGTACATTACGGTTGGCGAAAAGTTTAAGGTCTTCACGCCGGAAGGATATTCACAACATTCCGTAGAAGTTTCATACTACATTGTACTGCCTCTTACGTGAGTATGCTGACCGAAACAAGCTTGATATCATAAGTTCTAACATCCCCCAAGACCTTGCGACTGCTTTCTCAGAAATTAGTTTTCCTCGAAGTTCTGAAGAACGTTCTGGAGAGCTGGGGGAGACTACCATGCTCAACCCATAGATTTCCACATCAAAAGACAACATAATTATCCCAGAGAAGTAACGTAACGTTACAGGCATACGGCTTCACGCAACCACCCGGATGCCGACCTGAAAGCCGGAAGCTAGTGATCCGAACACTGCTCAGTGTTTTATCTAAGGCCCTTGAATGCGAAGCCTTATGCATCTGGGGTACGGAAAGTTATGATGGATACCTTGGATTTTTCCGAGGTCCACGCAATGCTTTTGCGGCAGCAGGAATGTCGTCCAGTCGATGGAAAAATTGAAGATCTATTTTGTAATCTCGTTTGAGCTGGCGAGCTTCAGTGCTATTGCTTTGTTGTGGGCGCTCGCGTCTTATTGGCCTGTTTCGATACGATTGGTGCCGTGGTATGAATGATGTTGATTTTCACAGGAAGATATCCGCCAGCTTCGGCTTCTGCAAGCCACGGTATCTCTACCTTAGGGACGTGCTTCCTGACAAAATCCATCAACGGAGAAGCGGCCGGTGCTCCGTCCATCAAGCCGACAATGCCAACACGTGGAATTCCCAAGGCAGCGCTCAATCTTTTTTCGGCTCCTTTTGGTAAAACCACTAATTTGATATCTTGAGATGATGTTGGTGCTAGTGACGCAGCTTTAATAAGCATGGGAAGATGGGAATGCATGATAGATGGTTGATCCGAGCGAGAGACGAAGACAGCCACAAGCGACTTGGTCGTGGGAGAAGTCTGAAGACCATTGCTGTGGGCTGTGGGTGCCTCATTTACTGCGCAGGTTATGCCTGGAGTGGCCATGAAATGTCTTGAGGTCGCAAGAGCTTCCAGATGGCGGTTTGTCGAGTTGAAGCCAACAGTCAAATAATCTAGGAGTTCAAGATCTGGTGATGTGTCTACGGCGTATGGCTGGTGATAGACAAGGTTCACCTCTTGCTCTGTGTTTGATTCTTCATGTACTCCGTCTCTCTTTCGCTTTTTCGCTCGTTTGCCTTGTGAGCGATTCGTATATCTCAACCGCTGATCGCCGACTGGGCTGAGCAAGCTACAATGGAAAGTCTCGATCAGCAAGGTTCTTCACTTGCCGCTCCGGAATGTTCAGTCAGTTAATGATCATGGCACTTAGAACCCGGAATGGGACTGTAACAAACAGGATAGTGCATTAAGAGATTATGCATTTGCATGAGAGGTAATTTCAGCAGATTTTTAACCAAAGCAGCGGTTTCTCGATGTCTTATTACCATGAACCAGATGGACCCATGGGACTTCATAGCAACCACATGAAGAGAGCATTTGCGGGACTCGCACAACAAGTACAGACCTAGCGAGCAATTTTAAAGCAACCGTAGAATCATGTTCAGATAAGATCGGCCTTACCGCTCAAGTTAGTCGACAACCAAAAGGAAGGATGTGCCCCAGGTATACCATTTCACTCTCGTATAAGGTGTCTCCAGCGCGAAAACGAGCTTTGGTTTCTTTGCGAGATCCTCTGACTGGTTCTTCTTAACCATTGTTCTCTAGGTCCTCCCGTAATGAACCACAGAGTACATAGCAAAGGGATGTAGCATATGCGAAGCAGCGTATATCTTTTTGAGGGTAAGGTGTGTCTTTGGACAAACTTACGACAGGTACGGTAAGGTGGAGTACATAAGCTACCCACGTGATGCTTTCGTCTCTGGCTTGTGAAAGGGACTTGCCAGGATGGCACGGACACTATCTTATCTTAGCTTAGCGTATGACGCACAAACTTCAATCAAACACTGATACTAAAAATCACCCATACAACCCCTGCCTCGCCACTTCGGACTCCTGAGACTCCTGAGGTGTTCTATGTCGAGATGATAATACACCTTAGCAGCCTACCTCAATACACCTCAATTAAGAGAGTAAGATCTACCCTGCAAATCACTTTGAGCACACTGTTGTTGCAGCCTCGTGGTGTTGGTGTATTGAAGCTAGTGGCTAGTGTGCCCTGATACGGTAGCGTGTTCTGCCTAACACCTTCATCCTTGTCGTACACCAATCCATCACTTATCACTTTATCCGCCCACCTCAACGCCCGAGCTTCTCTACAGCACTGAGACTTGTTTAACGGCAACCACCATATTACCCAAGGAGGCAGCTTTGCTCGGCTTGAATTCGCTCTTCGTCCGCAGCTTCCGTTTCGTTCTCCTTCTTCACACTCTGTGTTCTTGGCAAGAACAATGTAATGGAATCAGTTTCGGTAGGTTCACCGTGCACGCCCAGCCGTGCAACTTCTGCCGGGCCTAGCCCACCACGTCGAAATCCTATGGAAGACGCCGATTCATCCGTTACAAGGAAACGACCACGCCTGGACAGCGGAAGTCTGGCCCACACCAGCATGTCCGCCGATAGGTCAACAGCTACTCCATCTGGAACTGAAACCAGTCAAGATGTCCTGTTACCAGCACATGATGACAGCTCATCCTTGGCTGGTGAGCAAGAGAACTCTTTACATGGTGCTGATCGAACGCCAAGTAAAGTCACCATAAATGTCCGAGATCGCGGTCAGCGGAGCTCACCGCCCTTGCCTGTTACCAATGGCGCTGGCGTGGCCTCGTCGCGAGGCAGAGGGGATTCATCCGTTTCTCGGCGGGCAGGATCTCCTCGGAAGGATGACTCTCCCTCCTCGAATGTTATTTCAGTATCGTCCTCTCCCACCCGGAGCCCGGAGATAGAGATTGCTGAAGTTGAGGACATGAATGAGGAATTCGGGGAAACGAGATGGAGGCCTTTGGTGAGCCTGGTGGATGCCAAGGATACACAGGGTGCTCTTCTAGACGCCTTTCCATTTTTAGACCGGACCCGAGATCTACGGCAGACTGTCGCTTTGATTGCCCAGGCGTTCGAAAAGAGTAAGTCATAGACTCCCCACATTGATAATACCAATTGCTGATGACCTTCAAGATTCTCTTGAGGATGGCCGGCTGTTCAAGGAACTTGCTGATTGGATCGAAATGTACTTACAAACCACGGAGCCACACACTTCCCAATGGTGGAGCATGTACCTCGAGGAGCGCGAATTCTGGGAAGACCTCCCCAGTATAATCGAAAGTCTTGTGCGTCGAAGGTGAATGTCCTTAATCCTATTCGAGTCTTCGGCGAGCTAAGCAGCATCAGCAGCTCAAGATATGGAACAGCTATGGTACTGCCACCGAGACCCGACGACAATCCAAACACCCTCCAACACTTCCAAAGCTTTCTTATTGCATTTGCAGGCCTGGCATCGAGAATGGCGCAGATAGACTGCCAGACGTTAGAGGACTACGCCGATGATCTCAAAGCGGTTCCAGATTTAACAGCCCAGCGTTACCTCAATTCTTTAAGCTATCTTGTTTCGTCGACGGGATCCGCACTTTGGAAATCACTGCACGATACGTACAGATACGACTTCATGTCCACGGTCACAACAATCATGTATCGCTTCGTACAAAAGCCCTCGGACGGATTTCATTATGTACCACAAATAATCAAGGGTCTCCTCGATCGATCGCAGGCAACATCAAGTGTGACCCAAAAACTTTGGCCACCTCTCAAGTTAGTAATTAACCTGATGCAACATTACAATTTGCTGCAGGAAAGCGACGATGAAGGGTTCAACAGTTCGGCACACAATTTCCAGCAACTACCATCCGAGGCTTTCGATCTCTTTCAGGTCGTCGATGCCACGCTCCAGACTTTTGTCAGCAAACAAGTACCAGCCTTATCACTTGAGACAAGCCAGTTCTTTGTGCTACATCTCTCACAACTCTTGATGAGTATAGCTCACGCAGACGAACAATTGGCCGCCTTTATACTTCGCGAAAAGCTTCACGTGATGCAAGAATTCAATAAGACCGATCGTACTATCATTGTCGAATTTGCTTGGAAATTCCAGCTTCTTAAGAAGTGTATCACGGAAGGTCGAATGGAGATACGAGTGCAAGGAGTAGAAACTATGCAACTAGAGCTGGTGGACGCCTTCCGGAAATATGTCCAGCCTTCTAGGCTCGGAGGTGCTCACCCAGTAGCACAATTTCTGTCTGATTTTCTGCTCACCAATAAACTTGTCGAGTATTTCGTGGGCGTCGAGTCCCATTCACAATTGATTGGACGTTGCCCAAACATTGTTGGATTTCTGGTTATCACCAACAGATACACTGAAGCAACCTCAGATGCTATATGGAAAGCAGTGGCTACCAGTCAGGATTCTCGAATCGTCGATGCAATACTCGCCATGTTACAGGGGATTCTACACCTCTCGCAATATCCCACGGTGCTTTATCTAACTAGAAAGCTAGACGAACTACCCATCCATGCATTCGATCCCAGCATGATCATGTATAGCGACCGACTTCTTGACCGGCTCAAGCTCACTTGGAGAGACCAGCGGTCTGAGATGAGGATGGATATGCCACCGTATAACCTGTGTATAAGACTAGTACGTCAGTCTGCGGCTGAAGAATCTCTTCCATATCACAAGAAAAGAGACATCAACCAATTTGCTCTTGGTCAGCTTCAGCATCTTCTGGCTCTTGGGCCTAGTGACGCCGATAGGAAACATATTTACGAGGAATGCATCAACGACGTTGCTTGCCGGACTCGCTTCTCATCCGGTAGTATCTCAGCTCTGAATGCCCTTCTCAGACATAATCCCGAGCAAGATATCCGTTCGTTGTCCAGGCATTCAGATCTCACGAACCTCATAATTGAGGAATTCGCTCACATCATCGAGACCGAGCCACGATCGACGTCTGCTTCTCACACACTTGATGAACGATTGACGGTACGATTGGAACTGTTACAATCTATCATTATCCATATTCCAGACACTATTAGTCCTGAGTCTGGGCAACGGCTTTGGAACGTCATGTTCGGTCCCCGAGCACTAAGTGATCGAGCTCGAAACTCTGCATGGCATATGCTTGGAAGAGCTTCTCGTGTCTGTGTCACAGAGAATTGTTTCATCGACCGTTGCATAAGCGAGTACCTCCCACAGCTAAATCCTCTCTTTATTACGATGGGAATCTTGTCATTTGTGGAGCAAGTTACGCAGTATGAGTCACGACTGGCTCACTCACGGGCAAACGAAGAGCAGCATCAGATCAGAACCATAGGAACTGAGTTACTCTGGCACTTATCTCTCGTCGCTCCTCCGGATACCATTGAGCACAAGACCATCTATATGCTTGTCGCGCTGTACTTAGACTCTCCAAGAATCCAGTTTACGTCACAAGTGGATATTGAAGCAATGCATATTGAACTAGTGGAACGTTGCATCCGCCAATTGATTGGAGCTGCCTCCAAATTAAGAGCATTTACAGATGGTACTTCAAGTGGGGAGGACGAACCGATGGTGATCGTGGCGTCCGAAGGAGAAATTCAAGTCCAGCGGCTTAATTTTACTCGCTCTCTGTTGATTTTAAGGGAATTCGTCCAGGGTGTACGGTGTCGTCCTCTGCACAGCCCGTTCCCGCCCGCGAGGCTGCAAGTCCCACGAGATGTTGAGCATATCAAGGGCGATACCATCCGTATTCGCTACCAATCGTTCAGCGGTGGTACTAACACTGGTATTCATTCCATTGATGTTGGCGAACTTGAGACCATTGGCGATTTGTCCCACCGTTTAGTCAAGCTAACAGGATTTTCAAGATTCATTGCCATTGCAGGAGGCCAAAGGATAGATCTTACAAGTAGTTCGCAGTTGACGCTTCGAGACATGAAATTCGACCAAAAAGGGCTTCTTATCATTAAGAAAGCCCATGATGCCGAGTCATTGCCAGATTTAGGCCCTGCACCTAAGCTTAGGCCTTTGGAAGTTGAAGTTATGGAACATTTCTCAGAACTATATGAACTTCTTGACATGGAGGAGATGCTCGCGAAAGAGGTATAGTACAACCAATTCGACAGGATCAGCCCAAGTTTAATTGTCTCTAGGTATTTGAATTCTTGATTGCTTTTCCGCCGCACGCAAACATTACGAAAATTGTCTGTTCAAAGGACGTTTCGACGGAAACTGCATTTCCTCAAACTTCGCAGTTCAAGATACTGTACTCTGTATACGCGCTCAAACTTTGTCTAGTTCACCAGCTACGGAATGTCAGCATATGCCCCAGAAAACTACGAGCAATGAACCTCACTAACGTGTTACAGGGCACCACAAACGAAGCTTTCGTATGTCACGGTGTGCAGCTTCTAGCTCTTACTTTGACAGGCGCCGGAAAAACAAGTACATCGATCGACGCTGGGACTGACGTTTCGACCGCAGTAGGCTTAGTAGATTGTTTGCTGACATTCTTAAAGGGTTCGTATCCATGCCAAGTCTTCTCTCGATCAAATGTTAACACCTTCCATTCTATAGAAGCCGTTTCACCGGAAGTTTCCAGTACATTTTTCTCAGATGAAGCAGCACTAGTCGAACGTCTCCTATCATTCATCACCTTCGCGCAGTCGGGTACGAATAGCAACCTGGGAATTGAGTTGGTGCGGAAGAGCTTTGCCGTTATTCTTGAGGCGTCTCTACACTGCAGCAAAGTCTGGATCTACTTCAAGCGCACCGATCAAAGTTCCATACCGTTACAACATCTACTCATTGAAGACACAAGACAAGAAATCCGTCAAGGTGTAGCAGATTCTATCCGAGGCATTTGTTGTAGTTTGCCAACGTAAGTTTAAATGTGAGTCCTTACTTTCTTGCGAGTTCTAACTTGATAAAGTAGGCTTGCAAACATACAAGCTCAAGACTTCGTGTTCTACTTTTGGGGGAAGTGTGCTGCCATCATCCCTGAGAGCCTCAAGCATGGGGACAAGTCGCAACAATTCTTCGACGTTACTCTATGTCTTTTTCGAGCAATCGACCATGTCAATCGAGAACACCTAGAACTCGACAGGTTTATTCAGGAATGGAGCGACTTGCTCCTGAAACACATACATACCGAGGTTTGTCGGATAATTAGCTCATCGAAATATATCACTAACGATGGACAGTTCGCTGGTCGAGAAAGCATTGATTGGGTTGTTTTGGGCATATCAGGACTCCTGCACTGGTGCATCCAGCTGACAAAGTCATCAAAAAAGACGCAGAAGATTAGGTTTGCCATCCTGCTATGTTCCGTAACGAAGTGTTTTAATGTATCCCAGCCATACCCTTTCGGAAAGACTATTTCGCGCCCACCTTTTCCCAGAAATCGCAATTCCGACCGGTGATGCACCGACCACTGATCGAGTGCCGACACTCCACAGCCAAACTCGACAAGAAATTTACGCTATCATCTTGGCATTGAGCAACGACATCATAGGCTACCAGAGGCTGCTGAATCTTGTCAGAGAACTGCTGCCCCAAGGTGAGGAGAACTCTCACGCTTGGACGTGGGGTATTGCTCAAATCTCAGAAGACTACCAACTCGAGCTGAATTGGAATTTCAGCCGCTCGAAAAGCATACGATCTCCGGTTGGGTATCCAGGTCTACGTAACCTCTCAAACACGTGCTATATGAACTCTATACTCACCCAGCTTTTCATGAATGTGAGCTTCCGTGGGTTCATACTAAATACAAACATTGCCGACGGCAACTCGTCTCAAAGGCTTCTATCGGAGACGAAGAAACTATTTGCTTTCATGCAAGAGAGCATACTTAGGTCAGTTGATACCCAAGGCATCGCAGACTCCGTCGTCAACTACGAAAACACCCTCATCGACGTCTCCGTACAGATGGATGTAGACGAATTCTACAACTTGCTTTTTGATAGATGGGAGAGCCAGATATTATCCGATGAAGGGAAGAAACGTTTTAAAAGATTCTATGGAGGCCAAATCGTGCAGCAAATAAAGTCTAAAGAATGTCCCCATATCTCCGAACGGATAGAACCTTTTTCAGCTATCCAGTGCGAAATTCAAGGGAAAGCAAATCTGATGGAGAGCTTGAACGCTTACGTTGGTGGAGAAGTTATGGAAGGCGGTAGGTACATCCTCAACAATGAAAGGTATTACAAAGGCACTCTATTAACTGCCAATCAAAGATAACAAATACTCCTGCACCTCCTGTGGCTCCTACGTTAATGCTGTCAAGAGGTAAGTCTCTACAGCCTTATCGCTTAGGTTTACTAACGCAATTCAGGGCTTGCCTCAAGGACATCCCTGATAACTTGATATTCCACCTGAAGCGATTCGATTACGACATCAGTACCGGTATGCGAAACAAGATTAACGATAGATTCGAATTCCCAGAGCAAATCGACATGGCGCCATATCACGTTGACTTCGCTAAAGGCTCGAAGGTGCCCACCTCGTCTGACATGTTTGAGCTCGTGGGCATCCTCGTGCACAGTGGGACTGCGGAGTCTGGCCACTACTACTCATATATTCGAGAGCGGCCAGTCGACTCTCATCAAAGTCAGACCTGGGTCGAGTTCAATGACACAGACGTTTCTAGGTTTAATCCAAAGAACATTCCGGATCAATGCTTTGGTGGCGAAGGTGAGGCTTCCCCTTACTCGTCGACGTGCTTCCCCAAAGCCTGGAACGCGTATATGCTATTCTACCAGCGGATTATTGCTATGGATGTAGAATTTGAAAGACATCACCCTGCCGCAATCGATATTCCTGTCAAAGAAGCGATCCCGCTGGACATTGTAAAGTCGATAGCGGTACAGAATGAGTTCTTTATTCGCAAGTACTGTCTCTTTGATCCTGCACACGCCGCTTTTGCGCGATGTTTACTGGAACAGCTTCGCCACGTCACGAAAGGCACTTGCTCAGATGACCACTCTATCGAGCAGGAAGCCATTTGGCTAGCATTGGACCAGCTTGATCAAGTTTTGTCAAGGACAAAAGACTGCGTAGGATTTGACACAATGCTGACATCGCTCTCAAGGGTAATTGGCACTTGTCCTGATTGCTGTAAAATCGCTTTGGACTGGGTGGTGTCGCACAAGCAGTCTCTGCGCAACCTTCTTCTCAGGTGTCCGCATGCTAAAGTCCGCAAAGAATTCTCTGAGATGATCATGACCGGGTTACGATACCTTCGCAGGCACGACACCCGAACTTATGGCTTTGACGTAGATTCAATCGAGCGTGATCTGACCGACGGCAACTTGCCTGAAACCCAAGGGATTTTTCAAGATATGGTGAGCTGTCTCAGAGAGCTGTGGGTGCACATGCACCAGTCCATTCGAGCATGGGACGACTATTTCGGTTTACTGACTGACATGGCTAATCTGGGCGCGCCTGAATCTCACGTAGTGCTTCGGGAGGACTTCCTGAAACTCTGCCTAGAGATACTCATCATCGAGAATACCCAAGCCAATAGACTAAGGAGGGAATTCCCACATTATGTGAGCTATGTTCGCCTCCTCGAGAAAGGGCGCAGGTTTTCTTACCTCAGACTTATCGAGCTTGTTCGCGATCTACTGGCCCGGATTGATCTTGAACGGCAACCGTCAGATATTCAACATCAAGACCGTCCAATGGTGAATGGGAAGATGGGATTAACACATGCCGAAGAAAGCTACCTGAGGTTTGGAATGGTAGATGGGAGGGCGAGGACCTTGATTTTTCTTGAAAAAATCATCAGCTTAGATCAAAACCCCGTGGCTGTAAATGATATCGTTCGACAGATGGTACTCGCAGAACCAAAGGTTGGCTTGTTTCCAGATATCTCGAAAACGATCTTGAGCGGTGTCAACATTGAACCTGCCTCATTGGCTGGCCCATTCCTTTCGGCTGCGATTACCTTCTGCGAGGTGTGTCCTCATACAGCCAGCGCGAAGGACATGATATTGGGAATCGCTAGTGAGGTTGAGACTATAGGCCTCAATGGGGGCCAAGAGCACTTGGAGTTCTTCGTCAAAGCACGTCGGATTCAAAATCTTCGGTTTCAGAGAAATCCACAGTTCTTTCATCGTATGGTGTTGCACAACATACCACGCTGGGCACCAGCTTTGATCATGTACTGGGAAGAACCGGTCAGAATCGGCACCATTGAGCTACTGAGGACACTTGTATTTGATCGGGACCACCGTAATATGGATAACGAGCAAGAAGCAGAAGAACTCGAGAGCGTTGCTAAACAGCTCTGCGCAGCATGCGTTAAGCGTATACAGGACGTTTTTGTCCAGCAGCAGAAACCTGTTGAGAACAAAAATGTGGAGAACGTGACCCAGGTTATCAGGCACTGTCTTCAAAATTACTATTCGACGGATCCTGGCGAAGACGACCATGATTCGATCATAGAAGCAGAAAGTAGGTCCCTATACAGCGTTCTAACCTTGCAAACCTCGCTAACTTTCTCTATTAGCTATTCTTGATGCGCTTCAGCAATTGACCGTTTCCGACGCAGACGAGGCAAATTCCGGTTAGTCCCTCAACAAGGCACCTTTTCGGAACATTGACTAAAATTGATTTTCAGACACATGGAACAACCAAGACTCGGATCTTCCGACCGACTCGGAGTCGGAAAACATAATCGCATCCCCTTGATTATAACCACCCATAGCGACGGCGTACTAAACGAAAATTATGACAGATTGACTTTTTCTAGGGGGAAAATAGCGATAACTCAACGGGACCAAGAAGCACTGAGCAAGGCGTAAGAGAAGGACATGCCTCATTGAAGGCCAGCATCTGGGGAAGGCGTTACAGGGGCGAAACGAGGAAAATAATAGAGTATTTGGGCATGAGCATTCGGGTTTGGGAAGAGAGACTTGTAGGAAATTCAAGCTTGAGGTCTTGGAGTGTTTCCTTGTACTCATTTTCTCGGGAATTCATGTCCCCCTATTTCTTTTATTCTTAATCAACGTTTTACGTCCTCCGAAATTTCAAAGGGATGTTGTCTACAACGTTGATTAGAGACATAATCGAATGGGCTTGGTTCTCCCGAGGTGTTCGAACTTACCTTATGCTTCAGTGTCATGGATCTCCTATATCAAACCCTGTCCATCTCCAACGGCCAACATAAAAGCTCATCTCGTAATTCCCCCCATCCGCAACCTCATAAAAAAGAGCCGCAAGCAGCATCATCCCCATCTCTGTCAAATATGTACAACGATTCGCCATCCGGCTCTCCAAACTAGCCTAAGGGGGAAAAAGCAAGAGGTATGGAACATGAGCCTGTCCACATGGCTAGATACTTGAGATTAGGGGGGTTTTTAGAATCGGGCTGGAGATGTTTACGGGCGTGGTGGAGTAGTCGTTGTGGGCGGTTGAGGATAGATTGGCTTTAGTGTTGTTCCGTGGTTCGCGAAGAAGAATGTCGTAGTTTGTCTGAAGGGCGAGTTGGTTTGACAGGATGGTGCGAGGAGTGGAGAGTACTGTAGAAGAAATGATGGTATGTATGAGAGGTTGATCCGTTGAGCTATGTGGAATAAACGAGCGAAAGCCTGTCTTGCGCCAAGCTGTAAGTAGACAAGCGGTTCATGGTAATGAAGCATTGTATAGACGGTAAGCATGTGTAGCTTAAGTACACTAAGTGCCAATAGCCATGTAGGGATTTTACTGGATGATTTTGTACTAAGGTCCAAATCTGCCTACCAACCCTCACTCCTCCCCCCCATCAACAGCCTCATCATCTGAAGACAGATCTTCAACACCCTTTTCCACATCCACAGCCTTCGGGGCATCAGGCAGTGCTCGATTCGTAGCCGCAATGCCCAGAGAAGATACGTAAAGCATCTGCGTGGACGTGAGATTATCAATAGAGGCGAAGAATGAGTGGAAAGTGTGATCGCGCTCTTCCTCGCGAAAGATCCTCTCATAAATCTCGCGCTGCTTGAACTCCTCCATTTCCTTTTGGTGTTTTGAGAAGTCGATGCTGTCGCGTCCAAACTTTTCTAGCTGCTCGTTGTAGGTGTCGAATACGGGTCTTTCCAGGAGCAAGCCTAACCCCGGGGCTTTCGGGATACAAATTCTTTCTTTGCGAAAGCTTTCTCCCATTATTTCCATGCCGCATCCGCATCTTACAACCATCGCGGTCATGCTCACCATTTTACGTATCTGGTGCATCATGAAGCTCTGCCCATGGACTTTTAGAGATAGCCATTCGGTATTGTTGAAGACGATCGGAGTGTCGGAGACGGTGAAGGTGCGGATAAAGCGTTTGGCGCTGGCGTCGCGGAAGGTCTTGCCGACGGTGTAGTTGTGGTAGTTGTGAGTGCCGATGTAGTGGGTGAGGGCGGAGCGGATGCGGGAAATTCTGGTAGGCTCGATGCGGTAGGCATTTCTGGCTGTGAGGTATGCGATCTTGAGGGATTTGATGGCGGTCTCGAGGGGAGATGGTTCGTTAGTATCAGAGGGTTTCGAAGCGTTATTGCTGATTTCAGAGTCCAGGCTGTCAGGTGAGACCGGGGTTTCCAAAGGAGCGTCTTGTTGCTCCAGGGTGGCCTTGTCATTCGAAGGATTGTCGGCCCTTACTGTGCCTTTGTTTTCAGGGTCCATACCACGATTGGCTGCGTTTTTCGGCCGGATCTGGCCGTTCCCCTCCAAGACGTCGTTCGCTTCTGATGACTCTGGTTCCAACGATTCCATGCCTGAACTATATAAAGCTTGTAGCACTAACGATCGGGTGGATGGATCAAGCTGTTCGAGAACGGGCTTGATGTATTTTTCTTCTACCTTGTTCCAAAACGTCAAGACCTCGCTCTGCCGTTCCCGAAAACCCTCAAGATCTTCCACCTCCTCAGCAAGCGCTACTATCTGCTTTCCAAGGAAGCTCTCAGGATGTGGTGGGAGAAAGCAATGAGTCGGTATTAGGTACTCATATATTCTCGAGTCACAGAATTGATAGGCGCTGAAGCTGCTATTCGTTCTTGATATGCCAAATACTCGTATTTGGGGTGATAGATGAGAGTTGATCTTCTGGACTATATTGGCGTCTTCCACAATAAGTTTGAGAGAGATGACGTTGCCAGCAGCATGTACACCTTTATCTGTACGAGCGCACCGAACGAGGGAGGATTTCATCGGGTCATCGGCGTTGGCTTTCGAGATTGCTCCAGCAGCGACCATGGCAGCGAATAAGTCACCCTCAATAGTCTTCTCATTATAATTCCTGTGTTTGATCAGGACATGTAACTCCATAAAGATCTCCTAATCTAGCGATTGCTTACAGCTGCATTCCCTTATATCCACTGCCGGAGTATCCTATCAAGACTGCTACCTTCCGCTTGGGCTGCTTGACTTGACCCTCGATTTCTTCCTTCGTAAACTGGGTGGCATAGATAGGTAGGTCACTCCCTACCTCACCGTCGGTTTTTCGACGTTTGGCAGCTTGCTCGTTTCGGGTTCTCCTATCGACTGCATTGCGACTTGATTAATTAGTCCAGGGAGAGACCAGGGCTTATCGTTGTTACACACCTCCATTCCGCACGCCCCATATCTTTCTTCCTCTTGCGTCCACCTTGCTCTCCTCGTCCTCCTGAGCTTCCTCGACTACGCCCACCCCTCCCTCCACGTACAAACCTCTCCTCCCCATGACCGTTCTCTGTCCTAGGTTGTTTTGGTGAAGGCGGAGAAGCCATTGAGGCTTGGTCTGCCTTTTCAACGCTTTGTGAGAGAACTGAAGGCATACTCGTGTCGTCCATATTGCAGGACTAAGTAACATGAATATCAAGAACGGAGTACTGGCACGACTAATAGCGGGTCCGAGAGTTACCTAAGCGGCAGGGCGAGTAGGGCTGAGGCTCACGCTAGCTAGCCGAGTCGGCGTATCGTACAGTACTCTCTAGTGAGGTGGTTTGGCAGAGGTAATCCATCGCATTCCATCCCACACAATATCCAGCGCCGGTCCACTGGAATTGTACCTCGTTCTACTAATTCTACTTCTGATCTCGCAGAACTATCGTTGACTATTTTCTATTCCATCTTCCCCATCTACTCAGCTCGATAGCTGTGGCCAGGTGGACGATGCCCTTCCTTTCAATCTACATTCCTTAGGCACCTACCTAGGTATTGCCGCTGTCGCAACACCTTTGCGTCAATCCTACGGTATATCCAGCATAACCAGCTATGGACCTTGCAAAGACTCTCATCCGGAGCGTTGTGCGAGCCTTTTACGAGACGAGACATGTGCTGGTGATAGATGCTCTGATGATACATTCAGCGTTAGTAGAGATCACCGTCACTATTGTAGGGTGTTCCTGAAATGGTTAGCATAGTCTTCCTAACGAGGATCTGGCGCTTCTTCTGGGCATGCAGCAGAAGGACCTTCGTAAGCTCTGCGGGAAGTTGAGAGAGGACAGACTTTTGGCAGTGTCAGTCCTTCCTCTCTTGACACGCCTGACATCGGCTCACTTCTTATCAGACACTCGCGCCAAGAGACTCGTGAAGGCCAGCAGCGGCCCATCAATAAAGACTATTACTACATCGACTTTCACGCCACTATCGATGCCATCAAATATCGCATTTTCAAACTTACCCAAAAGGTCAAAGACATGTACAAACCCAGTGAAGAAAAGAAGGACTACCACTGCCCTCGCTGCAAATCCCAATGGACTCAGCTAGAAGTCCTTGACAAATTTGGCCCCATGGGCTTCCTCTGCCACCGCTGCGACGGTATCCTCGAGCGAGACGAGCGAGCCGCCGGAGACGCAACAGGGCATGAAAAGCAAAGCAAACTCATGGGTCAGTTGGAAATGCTACTGAAACTCCTGCAGCAGATCGACTCCGAGGATATCCCGTCTAATGACTTCGAAACCGCCTTCTCCGTCGCCGTCCCTGTGAAAAGAAACGAAGACATCAACCCTACTCGCCTAACGGCTCCCTTGGAGCCCGGCAGAGCCCCCCCTACCGCCGTCAAGGGCATTATTCAAACCGTGATCCAGCCCCTCGAGATTTCGGTTACCACAAGCTCCGAGCGCACAGCAGCCGAACAGGCAGCCGAAGCTCGGCGCAAAGCCGAAATTGCCGCGCAAAATGTTCTGCCGGTTTGGCATACCGCTTCCACCGTCACGGGTGAGAAAACCGATCTTGGTAACAAAGACCGCCAATCTCTGACCAACGGCGGTGGATCCAACTTGCTCAAGGCCGAGGAAGACGAGAAGAAAGGCAGCATCGTAGTGGATGACGAGCTGACGGCTTATTACACGGAAATGCAAAAGGAGAAGGAGAAGGAGGCGCGGGAGGATCGGGAGGCGGACGAGGAAGACGAAGAGGATGATGATGACGATGAGTTCGAGGACGTGGGGATCGGAGGCGAAGCAGTGGCCACGCCAGAGAGCTCAATATCCGCCACTGTCAACGGGGTGAAAGAGGCATTGGTCAACGGGAAACTCAAAAGGGAACTCGAGAGCGAGTCAGGAAGCAGCGCGCCTGCAACGGGTACGTCGACACCTGCGGGATCGCAGCTTGTGATCGAGGACGAGGAGGGGCCTGCGACGAAGAAGGTCAAGCTTGAGGCGAACGGAGTTGGGGCTGCTGCGACGGTGGGAACAGTGGCGGAGAAGGATTCAGATGAGGACGAGGCGGAGTTTGAGGATGCGTTGTGAGCATGGATCTCTGGGTGTATACCCCGACATACTAGGTAGGTAGGATGAAGTGGTTACTTCGAGTGGCTATTAGGATACCCGTTGAATGCTCTTCTACTTCCCTTGCGCAGTGGAAACCCATATTGCGGTTTCCGACAATGTTCTCGTGAATGGCCATCTAGATACCCGTTTCACACGTTATACACAACACCTTGTCCCACCCCCTTTTGCGCTTCGAGCTCCGACCCATGCTGCTATCAACGTTTGGAAATCAACTCCAGAGTGGAGGTGCGAAAAGACACTGGACGGGTGGAGCTATATAGATTATGTATTATTAACATCTCCCTTCTAGATGGGCTTTTCTGCGTTATGAGCAAACAATCGAAGATTATTGACCCAGGTATCCACAATGCAAGAATCCACCGCTTCTATACCAGGGGTTTTGCGAACGCCGCGCTTCGTACGATCAGAGAACAGGAGGACGGATATAGATGACTGGGGAAGATTGTATACCGTGGACCAAATGGAAAACGTGAACATCGCTATTACCTGAAACACCACCCCCATCCAAGTCCTCACCTTCTCCCCCGCCTCAAAGAGCGCCAAAAACCCAGAGCAGCGCACCGAAAACGATACCGATACTCGACCCTTGCGCCTCAACCCTATTCCCCGCCGCCTTCTTCGTCGTCTTCGCGGTACTGCTCGAACTCGCCGCACTACTCGTACTGCTCGGCGAACTCCCAATATCGCTAACCCCAAAACTGCTCGCCCCCGGCGTCGGGTCCGAAGTGCTAAATGAACTGACTGAGCTTGGTAAATCCTCGGTATACGGCACCACGTTCCCGCTCAGCGTGCTGCCTGGTAGCACGGCCGGCTGGGTGGGCAGGGAGGGCTGAGGTTGGGCTTTGGTGGCATTGTAGTCGAGAATGTTGTCGACGACGTGGAGGACGCCGTTGGAGAGGAGGATATCCTGCTGTAGGACGCGGGCGGAGTTGACAAAGAGCGAGTTGGAGGCGAAGGTGACGGTGAGTTTGCCGCCCTGGCGGGTTTGCAGCTGGGTGCCGTTGATGAGGTTGGAGGTGTAGCCGACGGGGTGGCTGCCGTTGACGATGTGGTAGTTGAGGACGTTTGCGAGCTCGGCGGTGGACATGGTGGAGAGGGAGGAGCCGAGGGCGTGGAAGGCGTCGTTGTTGGGGGCGAAGATGGTAAGGTCAGGCGCGGTGTTGAGGGAGTCCGAGAGGGAGGCGTTGGTGATGGCGCCGCCGAAGGCGGTGAGGTTGAATTGGGGGGCTGTGTTGATGATGTTTAGGGGGGGTTGGAGGAAAGTGTCGATTACGTGGACGATGCCGCCGCTGAATTTAAGGTCCTAAAACAGCAACATTAGATTGACTAGAGTGGGGGAGGTCTGCTTTCCCGGCGCTTGAGGGCTTACAGGAGTGACCAAGGTTGATCTCGAACCTAGCCCGCTGGTAAAGACATTGACGTTGCCCGCTTGCTGGACGCCTCCAACGACTTGCCCGCCCGTAACGTTGGTGTACGTGGAGTTCTCGAGCCACGACGATTCGAAGAGAAAGCTACCATTGAACGAGCTAGCAGGATGTAGGCCCGGAAGCACGTGGTATTGCAAGACCGATCGTATCACACCGCTGTCGTTGGCTGTAAACGCAGGGCCGAGAGTCGAGTAGGGGATCTTTTGGAAGGCATCGTTTGAAGGACAGAGGACGGTGATGTCGTGTTGGAAGGAGAGGTTCGCATAGAGGTCTCGATACGAAGTCAGGAGAGTGGTATATTCGGTCAAGTTACTGTTGCCGTTCAACAACCCCGTGAGATCCTGTGTTTTTTGCTGGGCCAGAACAGTGACCGCCGAGGACGCGACAAGGGTAGCGAGTGTGAAGCGCATACTGAGAGCTGTAGATACAAACGAGAGGACAGAGAAGTAAAGCCAACTCCTTCAGATGGAACAACTGCATACAACCGACAGAGCAGAGTAGAGTAGAGTAGAGCAGCGAATGAGCGAGAAGAAGAGGAGATGAAAAGGTAAAGTTAGGATGGGTAAAGCCAGCAGAAAAGAGTTATCGTGGAGTCCAATTCGGGACATGGGATGTCGGCACTGTCGATCCCCGATCTGGCTCCAGTTCCTGCACGACAACACACCGTAGGGCTAAATTAGGATGCACAGGGGGGCTTAATACTGTAGCTAGGCTAGAAAGGGACGCGACGCCTAAGGTACCTAGCCATATCCCCCCCTACTAGAATTCAACATTAGCTGCTACAGTATCTACCTGTTTATCATGTGGAGGCCTTGAAGCATGCCCATTTAGTACTGCAGTCTGTGCGGAGGTAGTTTAGCGAAGTGCTTGTTTGTCTGTTCAACTATTTGCTTTCTTCTATAACCAGGCTGTACCTCCGTGCTCTCTATCGGCTACAGAACCATGCAACCACGGGCAGTATCCTAGTCGGCGAGGTTGATGGGTTGTCACTTGTCATCTAGGCTACATTCCTATATCAAAGTCTTGTGAAGTCTGTGACATAGTGGGTTATATTGTGATTACCTCAAGGTAGCGACAAGAAACAAAGGCGCATGACCGGCTCGGTGGTGTAGGTAAGTTAGGCTGGTTACCACTCGTCGAGCCCGGCCGGAGTCAGAGTGCTCTTTTGTTGGCTTCTTTTCGGTCGGAATGTAGCTTTTGGTTGTTTGGCATGGATATTATTTACCTATGCCTAGCTTGTAAAGCACGTATAGATATCGACATGTTCTATGTTCTGTAATACATGCCACTCAACGCATCTAAATCAGTGCCTGCCCTCTGAACATGCCTTCTTTGACTTCCCTGACCACGTCTCTCCGGTCTGCTTTCCCCACAAGCACGATTCCCCTTCCTCGTCGACCCATCCGCCCCGTCCTGCCAAGCCTGTGAATGAAATCGATGGTCGAATGCGGCACATCGTAGAGAATAACGTGCCTGACCGCCACGGTATCAATACCTCGGGATCCGAGATCGGTAGTAACAAGTACTTTCACGTTGGGCAGATGGCGTCTTGGAGGAGGTGAAGGAGCCACGGAGCGAGTGGCAGGAACATAATTGGATTCCCCTGGCTGAGGTCGCTTTTGCTCGGTTGTAATGGACACGGTTTCTGATGCAGAAGATGTGAAAGAGCCCAGCGTTTCGGCCTTGCGCGCTTCCGGCGTATCTCGGTTCAGGGCAACAGCATCAATGCCTTTTGATATGAGATAGTCGGCCACTTCTTGCGTCTTCTCGCGCTCGTTGACAAATACCAGTATCCGCTTGACGTCCACTTGGTCTACCTCGGAGCCGCCAGTAGCATGGCTAATGACATTTTCAGCTGCTGCTTTACCAATGGACCAAATGGTGTCTGCGCAGGCCAGACTTTTGTTTCCCCGGTAAGGTTCCTTTTCCACATCGATTACGCCAAGTACAACACGCCGAGGGATTGCGTGGAGATTAGGCGTAACAAGCCGGCGCATATCCGGGAACCGTGTCCGAAGATACGAGTCGAGACTACGGGGAATCGTTGCCGAACAAAGGATAAGCTGACGTAAAGAAGGCGTTGATTTATCGATGATTATCGACGTCGAGGGAGCGAAGGAGCGGTCAAGTAGGGAGTCCGCCTCGTCGATAATGAGGTGTGAGACGCGGCTCAATATGTTAGGATCAGCTTCGGCAATACTCGACAGCAGATGAGGTGTGGAGATCACAACGTCGACGCCAGTAGGGGCGAAAAGACGGTTTCGGATTACACGACCAGTATATGCGGAAGAGATAAGGGCTGAGCGGAACTTGACCTTATGCGACAGGGCTTTTGCAACGTTGCCGACCTGTGTCACGAGTTCGGATGTGGGGACGAGAATTACCGCACGAGGGCGGCCACTTGTAGGATGAGGTTGATTCGATAAAGGCGGCGCCTCGATTTCTAGAGAATTGTTGTTCGTCCGCTTTTCCTCCTTTAAAGCTTTGGCATGGGCTTCTATGTCTGCATCGCTGACCTCTGCTCGTTTGATGGCATCCAGGACCGGTAGAAGATAGGCCAGTGTCTTCCCCGAGCCAGTTTCAGCGGCGAGTAAGATCTGCTCCATCCCCTCGCCCTTGGCTTTCCATGATCTCCTGCGGCTTCTCCCGTCGTCGCCCAGCAGCGCCGGGATGGATAGACGCTGGATTGGCGTTGGTCTTATATCCACCATACCGGATAGGGCTTGAGTAATTATTGACTCCTTGACGACTGGGAGAAGTGGAAAGTCCTCAAAGGTGTCAATGTCACTAATCTTTCCCTTAACAGCATTTCGATGCCCGTAAGATACCGCACTAAGCGCTCTTTGCATTTTGAGGGCTTTAAAGGTACCAGAACTCCCCCTTTCTCTTTTGTCATGTTGCGGTCTTTCTCTCCCTTCAGAAGACCTTTTGAGTTGAGCTTCTGAGCGGCTGCGTGGCGCTTGACGTATGTCTGCAGATCTTAAATTCATGGCACCAAAAGGACTATTTGTCCTACGCTTGACAGGTCGACCGCTGGGTGCAATCTTCTGTGGAGGGCGTGCAACTTTGGGCGAAAGCGCCATCCTCGACGGAGCGCGGCGCTGCAGTTGCGCCATGGACCTTGTGGGCTGCCATGACCGAAGATGATGAGCCTGTAACGTATTCGAAAAGCTCCGATGCTGGCAGAACAGACACAGCTGTTGTGAGGGTCGTGGCATCGAGACAGCTAGTATCGACACGGATTGAATATCTCTCAGAAAATTTGACAAGGGTACCTGGAGCTTGGACCGTCCGCCCTGATATCTTAGCGCGTCGTCGTTGCCATGTCAACTGTTAGCTTGTTTTGATCTCGCGCCATGTACAGCAGCTCCAAGCAACCAGCTTGTCCCGCGGTCTGCAACATCGAGGCCAGGCCAACACAACTTTGCATACGTACACTCGCATATCACATTAGCTGGTCGCTGTGATTTGATGGTGGTTGTATACATCGGTGTTGAATCAATAACTAAGAGGCTTCGGGCTTGATATCCAAGTCATTCGTTGGTCAGCGCCGTTGTTTATCCTTCGACATCAATCTACAGGAGCAATCCTCGTGTCTTCTTCTGGTACCAGCTACGAATAGAAGCGAATTAAGTGGCGCGCAGGTATCTGACTGCTGCGCATGGTGATCTGTCGTCATGTCTCAACCAGTACGTTTTGTCTGCTGACCACTTGAATCCTCAGTGGGGTTCTTCAGGCACAACAAAGAAAATTGATTCGTGAGGAATAGATCCAACCACTTCGCATACAGAAGAATACGCCCTCATCTTCACCAACGAAAATGACAGGTCCCCCAATGCAGCGGCCGCTTTCTGAGCTCAGCCTAATGTCGCAGAGAAGGAATTCTCCAAGCTATAATCAAAGCACAAAGGTACTATTATACCATTAATAGCAAGACCTTAGGACTGACAGCGACCAAGATATCGGCTTTGAGCGGAGATTCATCGCCCTTTGACCCGTCACCTTTCGCGTCAAACTCTCCACGACTGTACTGGCAAAGTCGGGATACTGGGTCTCCAACACGATTGAACTCAGAAAATAGGGCACCTGTAGACCAGCGCGACGGCTCTCCATCTCCTGCCAAGCGTTCCTCGATCGAAAATCTAAAACGTGCCTCGAGAGTGAAGAACAGCAACATGTTCGCGCGAGAACACAAGCAAGAGTACGACCCTACCTCGAGCCCAATGATTGAGAGACCTTTAGCATCAGGTAGGCCTCTTAGCGTACAGGTCCAGGGCAACTCCTACGGTGGTAGAGGCCTAGAGGGTTCCCGTAAAGAAGTCTTGCCGAACGGCAGCAAATTTCCGGTCTACAGCCCGCCCAAAATTCCTGTCAAAATGGACGCTTTGCCAGAGCTTTCTCAATTGCCAAGCAAGACTCTGGTCTCGCCTACGAAGTCCTCCATGTCTAGCAAAAGCCGCTATGCGCAGAGCCAAGCTTTTGATTCAGAAAACGGCATTTGGTCAGATGATGAAGAGGAGTCTTTCGCTGAGCGTGAACTACCACCTGGCAAATCCCTACACCGTCATGCCAAGAGCGTGACTTTCGATGCTGCGCCACCACAAGTCAACGAGTATGAGATGACTACTCCAGATCCTTCATCAGTCGCCTCGGGCTCCCGGGAGGGGAGCTATGATTCTGTGGACAATGAGGAAGAGGAGAGTTTTGATCGGGGCTCTTCCATTGATCGTGAAGATAGCTTTGATGCGTCGCTCGAAGACACTGATAAAACTCCAGTGGTATTGCCTGAGGACTGGCGATTCATGAGCCCAGCAACAGCGAACGACGATTTGGCTGCACATGTCGAGAACCCGTTTGACCGTGAGCATAGTAGTCCAGCTCCCACTGCAAGACCGTCATCAGCGGTAGATGCCCGTGCGTCGCCTGTTAGAACTGACTCGGCCAATTCGAATGGGGAACGTCGTCCGCTGCCACCACTTCCGGGGCTAAATATGCCAATCTTTTCTCGGCCTCGGTCTGAGTCGAACGGGAGTCATTCAGCCACTGCGGAACGTGTAAGTAGTGCCCAGCGCATACTCCCATCACCTCCTCAACCAGCATCTATCTCCAAGTCCGAAATCCAAGGGATGGGAGGATGCTCTATGTCACTCGAGGATCGCTTACGGTTGATGATGGCTCAGGACGAAGAGAAGGCCAAGAGTCCTGCTGAGGAGCAACGAGAGAGACGCCTCAGACGCGCTCAGAGTAAGAGTCCAGACCATGAGTATGACAATAGGGAAATTGGTGTTCAGATCCACGAGGATGAAGTAGATCACGACGATCTAGCAGATCTTGGGGACTATGAGCGCCCTCCAAGAATTTCAAGAGAATCCATTCTGCGCAAGGTTAAGACTCAACGGGAGCACATGAATGACGAAGAGTTCCGGTTCTCATCTCCAGCCCCAAGTGAAAGCCCTAGCAGACGTCAGCTCAGCGAGATTGATCCGGATACTCCACTCCCATCGTTGGAAACCGAATCATGCATGGACTATGGACCACCGAGCCCCGTGATCAAAAAGGAAGACGATGGTGAAGAGAGTGAGGTTGATGTTTATTCAATACCTGATCTTTACAGTCAGCATCTGGAGGCTGAGTCCTATATGGATGCCATCGAAGGCCGTGAAGCGCTCGAGGAGCGTTTAGGTCAAGTCGCGAGCCAGGCTGAGGATGATAACGAAAGCCATTACTCCAATGATTCAACGATTGAGGATCAACACAAGCTTCAACCAAGTGCTATGACCGGAGAAGAAGGTCTTCCTACTCCTCGAGCGTCGAGTCCCACCCAAACGGAAAAAGTATTGGAGCGAAAGAGCAGCCACCGAATGTCACTTCCGCAATTTGCATCGATGCTAGGAGAGCATGACTTGAGCTTTGGCATGGAATCTTTTTTGACTCCTACGCCACCCTTGAACGAGGAGCCAGTCAAAGCTTCACCACCTCGTGAGCCCTTGGAAGCCTCTACGCCTCCTAAGTCACTGAAGACTAAATCAAGTCTCGACCGCCCTGTCACACCTGAATTACAGCTTGAACCACCAAGTTTCCCAGGCCAGTTCAATGATGAAGCAGAGGAACCACGGACTCCCGATTCTGTGATTCGACATCCTATTTCCGAGTCACCTCCCCCAGACTCCCCAAGCGTCCCAGAGCCAATAGCAACTATAAAAGCTCCTGGTGGTAAACTGAAGACTCGACCTTCTATCACACCCGCGGATATTCGCGCGATGGCAGAGACAAGGCGTCAAGTTAGTGGCGAGATCCCTTCAGTGCCGTCCATTCCTGTACGGCACCAAAATCGCCCATCCGTCGTCATGGAATCATCGATGGTTGATTATTCGGATGATACAACTCGAGACTCAGGCAACGAGACGAACCCAGAACAAATCTCTGCTGAAAATAATATTTTCAAACAGCCTAAGCGCAAGAGCAGCTTAGTACAGCTCGATATTCCTGTCGATGGAGGTGATGGCCTAGGGTTCGGTTTGGACAAGGAATTCGATCGTGTCATTGAGGCCCAAAAGGTGGCGTTCACATTTCCTTCGTCTGATGCGGGTGCCCAGCCCAGATCCCCTGGTTACGCAGAGTACATTGGAGGACAAGGGTTTAAGCCCATTCCTGAATATCGTGCTGACAATCACATTCGTACACAGAAGGGTTACCTTATGAGGCAGAACACCAAGGTAGTCATTGCAAGCAGCGCCTCGCACGAGTCTGCCTCTGATACGAATGATGCCCAAGAGCCATCCGTGAGGGGCACACGTTCTGCAGGGAGCTCTCCCAGAAAGGCAAGCCACACCCAAACCTGGACAACAGAGCCATGGAACGGTAAGGTTAGACGTAAGAGCATTCGACAATCAGGAGGTAGTCCTCAGAAAAAGCCATCGTCGGGGCCTGCGCCTCCATTACCCGGTCAACAGAGCAATGTCGCAAGCGGTTTGGGGAGCGTCAACGAGGATGAGACGATGCTTAATTCCGAGGAAGTAGAAGATGGTGCCGAGAGAGGGAGACTATTTGTAAAGGTCGTTCGGGTTAAAGACCTGAACTTGTCGCTACCGAGAGGTTGGTTCATTCCTCCTATTGACCTTGGTCCTGTAGCTAACATGCTTTAGGCGAGCGTTCATACTTCGCACTGACGCTGGACAACGGCTTGCACTGCGTCACTACTGCGTGGTTGGAGCTTGGCAAGACTGCCCCTATCGGGCAAGAGTTTGAGCTTGTTGTGCTCAATGATCTAGAATTCCAGCTTACCTTGAAAACAAAATTAGAGGAACCCAAAATCAAGCCTATCATCGAATCCCCTACGAAGATCACCAGAACGCCAAAGCCCTCGACATTCAGCCGCGTTTTCGCCTCACCTCGAAAGCGAAAGGAGCTTGAAATGAAGCAGCAAGAGGAGGCCCAGCGAGCTGACCACCAGAAACAGCAGGATGCTCAGGCCAGCAGACGTGCAGCTCAACCTACTGCGTGGGACTTATTGAATGGGCTAGTTGCTAAGGACGGTAGCTTTGCACGATCTTACGTTTGCCTCAAGGATCATGAATCGAGCGCGTACGGTCGACCGTATACGGTGGACGTGCCTTGTTTCAATGAATGGGCCACGGAAGAGGTGCAATCCGTCAAGAGCAAGCGTAGCGGAGTCGGTGGGGGGGTTCAGCGAAAGGCGCCATATCGGATAGGGAAGTTGGAGCTGCAGCTACTGTTTGTCCCCAAGCCGAAAGGCGGAAAGGATGAGGATATGCCAAAGAGCATGAACGCTTGTATCCGTGAATTAAAGGAAGCCGAGCTCACCGCTTCCAAGTCATGGGAGGGTGTTCTGAGCCAGCAAGGTGGAGACTGCCCCGTAAGTATTATCCCTGTCTTGATCAGAGCGCCGCTAACTATATTGCAGTATTGGCGTCGTCGGTTCTTCAGATTAGACGGTCCTAAGCTTACAGCATATCATGAGTCAACACGCCAACCAAGGGCAACGATTAATCTCGCCAAAGCCAGCAAACTCATTGATGACAAGTCTTCGCTGATGCGGAAAGAGACGTCGAGCAAGAGCGGTGGTCGAAGAAAATCAGCTTTCGCTGAAGAAGAAGAAGGCTATATGTTTGTTGAAGAAGGCTTCCGCGTTCGCTTTGGCAATGGGGAAACCATCGATTTCTACGCGGACAGCGCTGCAGAGAAAGATGGGTGGATGAAGGTGCTTGCGGACGTTGTGGGTAAGGATACGGGCAAGGTCAAGGGTTGGACAGACCTTGTGCTATCAAAACAACGGACACCGACCTCGAGAACAGCACAGGCAGAGCAAGTGCAAGCGAAAGCACCGCCAACCCGATCAGCGCCGCCAACTCCAGCAAAACAGCACTCACCATCGAAACGTCACTCAAACCAGGCATTTGCACCTGCACCTGTGCAGAAGGATTCGAGGCATCCAGCCGTAGCTCAACGGAGGGCTGAAGGGTCAAAGGCAAGGTCCATGGTTTTCTAGATCAGCGATAGTGCCTGCTACGGCATGTCCATTTTTTTGAGATCGTTCTGTAATGGGGGAACGCGTTGCAATCTTCCAGAATTTCTTAGAGCGCCACAGGCTGCAGAGCACCATTACTGCTGGGCGGTTCCTATTCATGCTATTACTTTCATTGTGTGTACAAAAACGAGGCGTTAGAAGATTACATATTGCAGGACAGTCAGTGGCTGTTAAGCTTCTCTGTTCATGATTCATTTTCAAATACCTAGGCATTCAAATCATCTCCTTTTCCTAAGACATCACAGGATTGACTTGGGACAGATCAGCTACGAAGAGTGCGTAGATGAAAGCCACAACAGGCGAATGAATAGGAAACGTCTCATTCTGTGTGGGCGTTAATGTCTAGAATTGGATGAGTCCTCCAAGTGAATTCCAGTAAATGATAAATATGACTTCCGAATCAACATCCACCAGTCACTTACATACGAAAGAGACCGGGGGATGTCAAGAAGAGGTGAGGCGTGGATTGCGGTAACCCTAAGTATCGACGAGGGACGCTAGTAAACTGGTAAAGCTGACAACAGCGGAACCAGCCTCAAGAGTAGGACATGAAATTGTGGTCGAATATTCAACGAAGTGGCGCCTTTTAGAACGCTTTGTGAGCGAATCGTATATAAAATTGTTTGATCTCAGCAGGCAGGACTATGAAAAGTATCAGCTGAGGAGGCAGAAAAACAGCTATGGCTGCAACAAGCCAATCGCTAAATGCGGTGCTGAAACGCACAACCATTGAAGACCATGGGGAAGTTTTGGAATTGTGCAATGCAAGTCTGAGGAAGTCGAAGGGTGACATAGAGATACAGCATGCAAAATTTGTTGCATTGTTGAAGTTGGATCGGTATGAGGATGCACTTCGCGTTTTGGAAGCGGGTGGTGACGGGCTGAAACAAAAGGCACACTTCGGATGGGCATACGCGTTATACAAGGTCGGCGACTATGGTCAAGCAACAGCCATTGCTAACGGTATTGCTGACGAGCGAGGAGCGAGACATGTCGAAGCTCAAGCGGTGTGTGGCCTTGTCATAGAGAAATAACAACGTATATTGTACTGATGGGAATGTCAGTCTTACCGTCTGGGAGACTTTGTGAAGGCCTCGAGCCTTTACGAAGACCTTGCTGGGACCCAAGCTGTCATCGAGAACGAGGAGAATGACCTGCGCATCAATAGTGGAGCTACAGATGCGCAATTAGAGTGGAAGAGGCAGGGAGATCTCGTGCTGAGAAAGAAACCTGGAAGGGAAGATTTGGAGGCCTTCGAGACGGCTTATAATGCCGCTTGTGGGTCGGTTGCACGAGGAGAACTGGGCCAGGGCGAAGTCCTTCTGAAAAGAGCTAAAGGTGTGTGCTTCCGCCGTAAGATCATACACGTAGCTTATCCTATGTCGGCAGATCTATGCAGTTCTCTAGATGAGCTATCAGACCAGGAGAAAGACGCCGAGCTACTGCCGATTGGTGTTCAACAATTATACGTACTCATCAGGCTAGGAAAGACTGAAGAAGCAGAGAAGATTGCCTCGGAAATAGCTCTTGAAGAGTATGGCCGACTACCTAAAACCATATTCGTGCTTATACTGACTTTACATTCAGCATACCTGACCTTTCAACCAGACAGATAGCCCAGAACAATAAGCTTGCTTCTGCGATTGATTCTACGAACCCTTACCTTTCCCACAGGCTCTTTCATTCCGCAGCAGATCTACCCAAGGCGGATAAGCTCTTCGGGTTTCAGGAAGACCGAATACGGCAAAACAGCCTTGCCCTCGATCTTCTTGCCGCAAAATCTCCAGGCGTCTTCACAACAACTTCAAGGCTATTGGCGGAAAAGCCACCTACGACCTCAAGCAACACTAACATTGTTTCCGTCATCAACGCCGCCGCCCGGGCTCAAAGCGGACTTGGAAAGCTCGGTCTTAAGAAAATCCTTCCTCTACTGGACCAAAGGCCCAACGATGTTGGCTTGGCATTAACCATCGTGCAGCTATACATATTAACGAACAATCACGGCTCAGCCGTCACTGTAATAGAATCGCTACTGAAACGTCTGGAAGAATCATCTCAAGCCACAGACCAAGATGTTCGATTCGCTCCAGGTCTGGTCGCCGTCACTGTCTCTCTCTACACCCTTCAAGGCCGCAAATCTCAGATCAAAACGGAACTTGCGAAAGCAGCATCATACTGGCGCCATAAGTCCAAACCTCAAACCTCGTTACTCCAAGCTGCCGGCATCTCTCTCCTCGAATCTTCCCAACCAGGCGATTTGGCTACCGCTCGCCAAATATTCTCACATCTCCACACTCAAGACCCCACCTCTAAATTCGCCACCGCCGGCTTCGTCGCCGCCCACGCTTTCGAATCCCCCTCAGAAGTCTCCCCAAAAGCCGAGACCCTAACCCCCATCAACCGCCTCACTGCCGGCATAGACACAGCAGCACTGGAAGCTGCCGGCGTCCCACAAGCCGCAGCGCCGTTAGCTATCGACGAGACCATCCGCCGCAAACGCGCCCTAGACGAGAAACCCAAGCCGGCGAAGAAACGCCTCCGCAAGTCGAAATTACCCAATGACTATGACCCGAGCAAAACCCCGGATCCGGAACGTTGGCTGCCGGTCAGAGATCGTTCGTCGTATAGGCCGAAGGGGAGGAAGGGGAAGCAGAAGGCGGCGGCTTTGACGCAGGGAGGGGTTGGCGAGAAGGGAGAGGGTGGGGGGAAGGGTGGGGGGGAGGGTGTGATCAAGGCGGCGAATCCGGGGCCTGGAGTGCCGGGGAAGGCGAAGAAGAAGAAGGGGAAGAAGTAACCCAAGTGCGAATTTGGCAATCGAAATCAATGGTTTGTTGTGATGGGGGCCTTACAACGTCTGCGTTATGATCAAGTCATCTTTCGTTTTGGGTAAGATTTAACTGCTACGGTGTTATACATTACGACCAGTATACCCATATATACCGTTTCTGCAAAACGCCTTTGCAACGCTGAGTACGCCCCAAGACACCCTAATATCCTCTCAAAAGCTTAGATATAGCTAACCTTAACCCCCATCCCCACCGTCCTCTTAACCTTATCCCACCCTGACCCTGTAATCCTCGCAACCCTATCCTTTACATCCCGGCGACTCAGCGCAACCACAATCCCCATCAAGAACAGTACAAATCTCAGCAGCAACATGGGGTTTTTGGACATTGATTGCGCCATGTTGGAGATGAGGTGCTGTAGCGCGGCCATGGTGGCGACGCTGCGTTTGTAGATGCCGGTGCTTGTGATCTTTCTGGGGGGTGTGATTCTGGGGGGCGATCGGGAGGGCTTGGGTGGCGCTTTGTTGACGGGGTTCGATGTATTTTTTGAGAGGGCTGAAGGGGGTTGTGCGGATTTTGGGGTTGGATGGGAGGAGTCGATGCCGTAGTCTTTCTCGCTGTCTATTCTGCGGTGGTTCGAGGGTTGCTGCAGGCTTCTGCGTTGCTCTTCTGCAACTTGGGCTTCTGCGACCATTCTCCTCTCGTCTTGCTCGCGTTCACGCTCCAGTTCCATTTCGCGTTCTCGTTCTCGGGCTTCGTTGGCATCGCATTCGGCGTCCCTTGACTTTTCGTTTTCGAGGCCTTGTAGTGCTTGTAGGAACGTGTCTCGTCTTTCTTCGTCCAGGACCTCGCTCATGGTGATGAAGTCCCTTGCGTATGCCCATTCTTCGTTGCGGGGGAGGACGTGAAGGGTAAATAGCTCTAGAACCTTGATGCGCGAGGCAAGGTCGCGTGCAGTGTCTGTGCCATGGCCGTGTGATACATGGCTGTTAATGTAGCCATTGGTATAATTTGATGAATCAAAATGTCCGGTAAGGTCAAGATTTGGCTCACTTGATGCGGAAAGATAGGACTCGAGGCGCTGCTGGTTGGTGGTCTGAGAGGAAGACCGGGAGAGTAGAAGCGTTGCTCTGAAGGCAGTTGAATATTAGCAGTTGAGCTCCGCGGTAGTAAAGTAGGTATTCTAACAGGTTGATAATCACCTCCGCGTCAACATTTCCTTCAATGCCTCCATATCCTGTCTGTACTACTTCTTCCCATATCGAACCGTCGCGGGTTTTTGCAACTATATTGTTCCAATCCCTGTTACCGAAAGCCGCTTTACCGTCTTCCGGGCCAGTTTCGATAATGGCATTCAGAAGAGTAAGATATAGGCTCCAGACTTTGATCCTTGAGCTTCTGCTCGCGCTGGCAATTGGTGCCCGTTCAGGTGTTTCGTTTTCGTCCGGAACTTGGTCAGAGGACTCAGGGGCAGTAATAGCGGACTCGAGAGCAGACAGAGCTTCCTGGAGTCGGCGAGTGAGGAAGAGGTTCGAAGCTTGCTTGTAAGCCCTTGAGATGAGGGGGTTACTTGGCCGGCGTGAGGACAGCGAACTAATTGAGGAATCAAGGAGACGGGGATAAGAGAGCGACTCTTCAGCAGTCTCAATGGGAGCAGTGTCTATCATTGTGCTACCCATTGTGTAGATGATTGAAAACTGCACATTGTTGAGGATAGCTTGTAGTTGTGTCAATAAGCCGAGGTAATACTGCGGGAACACCCGTGATCCCTGCCGCTGCCGCTGCTGCACATCGTCACCCCTTAACGTTTACCCCCATACAAAGCCAATCGCCGGGGGCGATTATCGATACACCAGAGATCCTATGCGCTATGGCTTCACAGTGTATGCTGGTCTGTCACCGAACAACCCAGGAGCATAATACTTCAATCAACACTGGCAGAAAGCTCTGCATATTGCACTGCTCTCTGATCGTTCCCCCTGGATGCCCGCAAGCGACGGGAAGCTCCTTCTCACCTGGCTGATTTGCACAAACACGTTCAGCTATACTAAGATTCCATCTCATTGATGCTCTTAAGGAATGCGCTACAGAAGATATCTAGGATCGCACAGAAGATTGCGTTTGGAAATATAGGTACAAGCAAGATGGAAATCAATATACACAGCTTCCATTCACGGCTTCCGTCTTTGCTTCGTGCAGTCTCCAACGCACATTTTGTCGCCATAGACCTGGAACTGTCAGGCATACCAAGCCACCAGTCCAAAAAGCCTAGAGCTACCGGGAATCACCATAGTGGTAAGGCTACCCTTCAAGAGAGATATGAAGAAACGAAGCAAGCGGCAGAGACATACCAGGTACTGCAGCTTGGAATAACATGTGTCGAAGAGGATAAAGACAAAGGTACGCCTATAGGGAGGGATAAGACAAGTTGCTGGCCTATACTAATTTGGCGCAGGTGTCTACAATGTATTACCGTTCAATTTCTTCGTGAACCCTGTCCCTGATGAGAGGTTGAATATCGAGCGTATATTCTCATATCAAAGTGGAGGTAAGCCTCAGAAAGTAATTTGTCTACGGTATCTAAACTGATCTTCATCAGCTGTCAATTTTCTTTTGCAGCACAAGTTTCGTATGGAGGCTCCTTTTCTTGAAGGTGTGCCTTACTACTCAAGAGAAGAGGAAGCAGCTGCTAGAGCCATTGCGCTCGCCCGACAAGACAAAACCAGCGTTCCAGACTTAACGATCAAGAAAGACGACACCGAGGCTTTGGAGTTCGTATGTAGGGTTCGCGAAGAGATTGATGCCTGGAAGAAGCGCACTGGGGTATGATCTGAGACTTGATTTTTCTGAAAAGTTCGTGGAGCTCACACAACCGACAGGCTTCGTTGGACTTCTTGAACATATCTCCAACTGGTCACTCTTCGCCGCCCTTTGGCAATCAAGGACTTAATAATTACCAAAAGCGTCTCGTACATCAACTTGTCCGCGCCGAACATCCTGACCTTGTTACCGTCAGTCGACCCGGCTTCATTCAGATAGTACCTTTCAATAAAGAGCGCGAGCATTTGGTACAGAAAGACCGATCGAGGTATTTCGAAGAGAAGTTGGCTAAGCAAGTCGGACTGCGATGGATTGTTGAGGCGATGGTAGGCGGGGATCTATCAGGAATTGACCCGAAGAGTTTGGAGCAAATTGTGGAAGGTCGATCTGAAACTCTTGCCCGTGAAATCGACGAAGTTCGTGATCGGCTCAAGGCAAAGAGAACTATCCTTGTGGGCCACAATGTCTTTCTGGACCTGATCAACTTCTACAACTGCTTTTTCGGAAAATTGCCAGATCGAGTGGAGGACTTTCAAGATGTCATGCACAAGCTTTTCCCTGTCATAGTCGACACGAAATACCTCGCCACACACGATGTCGTCAATCCTGCGTGGTCAAGATCAGCTCTTGAGGATTTAGACAACGAGCTGTCTAAGCTTCCAGTACCCGTCATCGAAACGCATCCCGATCACGGCAAATACACCAATAACACCCCTGCTCATGAAGCCGGCTTCGATAGCTTCCTTACCGCAAAGGTGCTCATCCGCCTATCGGCCAAACTTGAAGCGGCCGGACAATATGTTGACGAGAACGGCACTACTAAATCTGACGACGAAGCATACTGGACCGCACCGGAAGAAGCAGGCGTTCCAACTGACGATATGTTGGAACCGTCAAATGCCAAATTCGTTCGAAAACCTGACCCCAGTGACTCTACCAACCAAAGCGACTCCCTCGCGATCGCCGCCCTTAACGCAGTCACCATCTCAGAATCTCAAACCAAGCCCCAGAAGCCCAAGGCCAAGGCCAACCGCAAAGTATCTCCCCCAACGGCTTTTTCCCACCAAAACGCCTTTGATCTCCTTGGCGACATCCCCACAGATGAGAACCCCCTACATTCTAGTCTCCGTCCCGAGAAGAGTTCTGAGGGCAAGAAGGCCAAGAAGGCCAAGGAACTGAAGAAGAACTTTACGATGATGCCGGCATTTGATAGCCATTTCTGGATGGTGTATGGGAACAAGTTGAGGGTGAATGGGACTGCGGAGGGGATTTGTAGGATGAAGCCGTGATGTCAGAGCACAACGTACTTTATGTGGATTATCCTGACGGCGGTGTCGAAATTTGGGCTAGAGTTAGTAGGAGATAGCCAAAAGTCTGTAGAAACGAATCAAACACACTACACTCTAAGTTAGAACGCAAGGTGGGCTGAAGCGTGAGTGTGGTGGCATTCTTTCTACAGTGACTTCACTCTACATCCCCCAGTACATGCTCTCATGATCATTGCCCTCTACTGGTTGACTACTATCGGTCGTACATAGCTCACAAGGGGGCCTCAGAAAATCATTCAACAGTAAGCGTGTCACACAACAACACATATTTCCAAACGGACTGACTCATGGGATTCCTGTTTTCTTTGAAAAGAAAACAAAAATCTAACGAGATCTGGGCTTTCCATACCAAAACCGTCACTTAGTCTGAATAATCGGCTCTGGCGTGTTTTGGCTATGGCTTGTTTGTTTACTAACTCGCTGCACTCCCCTATGAGTCTTGTGGACTGCTGACGACTTCGGCTGTTCCACGCGGGTTCAGCTCATGCTGCATTCTCTATCGACTTCTCTGAGTTTCCCAAGCGCCGACTAATCGGCACTACTTCGCGCCGTCTTGAGCATAATTCGGTTAAGAGGCTGTCGTGGATATTGGGGAAGTTCTCTTTGAAGAGTTTGCCCAGATGCGTACCCACTTTCGTAGCTAGTCATATTCCTATTACAGGCCCTAACCACGATTATTCCGAAGGGTCGCCAGATCACCCATCCCTTTCACCTCACTTAACCTCACCAATTGTCTTCTCCACCCTCCTTGCTGCCTCCCGCACACCCGGGCAATAATGCAGTCGCAGCAGTTCCCCTTCCCACACCGTACCCGCAAACGGGTTACTGCCCTCCAAATCTCCTCGCAACGGATCAAATACCCCGTCGCCTCTGCGCTCCTCGGTGTTCCAAAGCGCAGCGATCTTTCGCCCGTGTGTCTTGGTTACGTTCTGTAGGAGCCCGAAAGTAGCGAGCGTGGATTTCTCGGGGAGTTGTAGGGAAGAGGTGAAGAGCTGTTTTGTGAAAGCTGCAAGGCGCAAGGGGGGTACGATGCGGGGGGCAAGGATCGAATTTAGGGAGCGGAGGAGGAGGACGGTGGTTGTTTGGAGGTTTACCTTGTTTGAAGCAGTGGGGGTTGGGGATGCGGAGTGCGGGTCTGGCAGACGCAGGGATTTGGAGTTGAGCTCGAGGTCTGGGTGCATGGAGAGGGCGTAGAGGGTTTTGTAAAGGTGGGTGGTGAAGAATGTGAGGTCGAGGCTCAGTCCAGAGGCGGCACGGCTGGCGTCTTGGCCTTCGAGGAGGGCGAAGGCGGTGATGATGCAGAGGAGGGATTCGCGGGTGGCGTCGCGAATGGCAAAAGGGGCGTCCTCTTGGTCTTGTTCTTCCTTTTCGGGATCGGTGTTGAGGAGGGTGTCAGCGTCAGTGATGAGATCTTTGAGGGTTTCAAGGAGATCTCCAAAGAAATCTTGGTTGATTAGATGGGCATATTTGGCGAGGCCTTCTAGCACAGCGCCCATTAGATTTGGGGAGCGGGCTTTAAGGATGCGGAAGTAAGTTACGAAGACGAGCTTGAGAGTTTCGGCTTGCATGCGGTCGCGTTCCTCGTGACTTACTACGGCGTCTGCTTCTTTGAATTCTTTCTCGACAACTTTTCGTTCTTTGAGAAGTTTCCGCTGTTTCTTGGTACGGAATTCCTTTTTGAATTTGGGTTTCTTGCCCTCTTCCTTTGCAGCTTTATCAATGTGATTTTGGGAACCTTTGGATGAGAATTCGGATAGAAGTCGAAGGTGAAGAAACGTATTGAGAAGGCTTTCGTCCACTCGATAGCCACGAGCTTTCATCATACTGGTAACCATTTTCACAGCATCTAATGATGAGGTGCCGTCTTCATCATTGCGAAACAGCACCTCTATTGATTCACGGCATTTGTTGTATTCCGAATCTATTCTTCTTCCGCTCAGCTTCGCTACCAAGATTTTGAGGAGCTCCCCTCTGAAGTTGAAGTGTGGAACGGCCAGCAGTAGAGCACAAGCACAGGATATGGCAACACTAGCAACACTTGCCAATGGCTCTGATGTCTCTCCACTAGAGGACTTTGCACACTTCGCAAGATCTTTTAAATAGTTCTGATAGGAAGCAACTAGTGTTTGCTCGAAAGCTCGTAGGCGTCGTACATCCTTGGACACTTTGTCGGTCTGGTCCGCTTCTGCGATGGGACGTATTCGATAACCCGGGATGACGTCCTTGAAGACCACTAGTTGTGTAGCCAAGGCAAGTTTCTTAATCGTAGGATTCATAGAAGCCGCAATCTGCGCCAATGTCTTGAGGCCGCCTACATGCTCCTCTGGATCTTCATTAATCAGGCTGGCCACTCTTGCTAGCTCTTCCTGTGCCTCAATAATCTGTTGCCTAATGGGGATTGTTGAGACCTCCTCTTTAACCACCACCGGCGTGTTTTGCCCCCTATCCTCATCTTCACCAGAGCTCAGCCAGCTATCCTGATCCTCATCCTTTACCTCCGTGACCTGAAGTGGCTCAATCCTGCCTTCAGCGGTTTTTATAGGGAGCCTTGTATTCTCTTTCTCATTCTTCTTTTTCTTCCGTGGCCGCTGTTCGTAGTCCTGCTCTAGATTCCATCCAGCTGCCCTAGTAAAAAAATCATCAGGCCCAGGTCCATCTGACTGAGCTACTAGTGTAGAAGGCGAAGACCCGGCGCCTGAGGCGTCTGATGGCGACAGCCTTCTGCGCTTCACAGCTGGAATGACCGTCATCAATACCGTAAATTGCTACGAAGCCTGCTTGTTCCGTGCCTAGATATAAGAAATCTGCCTGACTTTGCGCACTGGAAGGAATTGATAGGCTTGAATTACCCGAGCGTACCGTACGAGTACTAGTTATATTTGCGGGAAAGATAAGATTATTTAGAACAGTCAGGGATTATCGCTCACCACTCTACCCAAAATTTCCAGAGCCTCTCTCAATCTAGATTCCTTGAATCCAGACGCCAAAAATGCGTCCCCTCACAGAAACAGAGACCCAATCCCTCTTCTCCAAACTCGCAAACTACACCGGCCGCTCCCTAACCCACCTCATCGCCCCACCTCCCTCCTCCTCCACCTCCCCCTCCGACCGCTACGTATTCCGCCTACACGCCTCCCGGGTTTACTACATGCGCCTCACCCTCGCAAATCTCGCTACCTCAATCGCGCGCCCGAATCTTCTCTCCCTCGGCACGTGCTTAGGAAAATTTACAAAAACAGGGAAATTCCGATTGCATATCACGGCACTAGATATCGTTGCCCCGCATGCGAGGTACAAGGTGTGGGTCAAGCCGAATGGGGAGATGCCGTATTTGTATGGGGGGAATGTGGTGAAGGCGCATGTGGGGCGGTGGAGCGAGGATTGTCCCGAGCATCAGGGGGTGGTGGTTTATTCGATGAATGATACGCCGTTGGTAAGAGGGCAATGCATGAGATGGGCGGGAAGGGATTGAGGACGGTGTAGCTGATTGGATTGCATAGGGATTTGGAGTTACAGCAAGATCCACGGCGGAGTCACGGCGGTTGGATCCAACGGGTATTACAACGTTTCGGCAAGCTGATATTGGGGAATATCTCAGAGAAGTATGGAATTTAACTCCAGTCGTTTTTCAGGAGTGCTGACCCAAGGACAGGAGGATACATTGTTTGCTACTTAGACTCGGAAGGACGCTTTTCAATTAGGATGTCTTCAAGAAAAGCGGGACGCAGGGGCTGTCGCAGCTTGGATCTTTTGAAGCAGAGGAGTGACGCAGAGATCATTGCATCGCAATTCAGAGAAGATAGGCGGGCAATATGATCTTGCATGTCGATAGAGTAGGCCAAAGCCACTGGAAGCGCTATGGCTAGGCACTGAGAGTATGGAAAACCAAGCGTACGGAGAAGATGACTTGAAGAAAAGATAATCAGCGCCATGCTCTTGGCTCGGGTCGCAAAGCTTCCACTTCGCAAACTATTACGATGCCATGGTGTTTTACCAGGCAAAGTTTGAGGACGCTCGAAACCGCCGAGGAGCAAAAAGCCACCTATTCACATACTTGCTCCGAAATCTACGATCTCATAGTAGGTCATTCATACGCATAATTTCCTAAACATAAAGCCCAAAGTACCTCTACGAGCTACTGATGATCTTCTCCGTTTCCGCAATCTCCTTGGGCGTCGACGTCAAATTATCAAAGCCATCTTTCGTCACCAATATATCATCTATCCCACCCACATAATTAGCGCCATCACCAAGTGAACCGAAAAAGACTCACCTTCAATCCTCACCCCCCCAACTCCCCAATACCGCTCCAGCACCTTCTCATCCACAAACCTCTTATGCCCCGGATCCTCCAAATACGGCTCAACAATGAACCTGCAAAAATATATCCCCGGCTCCACCGTGATCACGCTTCCCTCGGGCAATGTGCCCCTCGTGCGGAGGTATTTGAGCATCTTGTTGCTGTCGTCGTAGTTGGGGTGCCCGCCGGTGTCGTGCGTGTCCATGCCCAGGTAATGGCCGAGGCCATGCGGGAAGAATGCTACGCTCGTGCCCTGGTCGAAGATTTCTTTCTTGTTACCGGTTAGGATCCCTAGGTTCAAGAGGCCTTCGATAGCAACTTCGTGGGCGCGAACGTGAACGTCTTCCCATTTGACGCCGGCTTTGATCATTGCGAAACACTCCTTTTGCATCAGCAGCACGATTTCATAGATCCCTTTGCTCTCGGCGCTGAATTTGCCGGATATGGGCATCGTCCTCGTCACGTCCGCGCAGTAGCACTTGTACTCCACCGCCGCATCGACGAGCAATAGTGACTTCCCTTGCACCTCTTGATTGTTATGCACATAATGCAACGTCGCCGCGTTTTCCCCAGCGCCAAAGATGCCGTGGTAGGCTTGCTCCTTGCAACCAAGCGCAACACTGCGCTCGAGGAATACGGCTTCGAGCTCCCGCTCGTTGCGCGCGTGCGAAACTTGTTTCATCACGGCTTGGTGCGCGAGAGAGGTGATTTGGTTCGCTTTGCGGATGCAGGCGACCTCATACTCGTCCTTGGCGACTCGGCACTCATCGATGACGTCCTGGAGAGTTTCCAGCTCTACACTTTCGAAGGGGAAGTCGCAATCCGTGGGGAAATGACGAATGGCGAACATGCGAGCTTTTGACCCATCAATCGCTTTGCCTAGAGGCGCGAGGTGGGTTGAGAGTTCGGTGGAAGGAAGGACGGCGTCGACATCGTATTTTTTAAGGGCGTCGGCGGGGGAGAGCGGGAGGCCAGACCAGATCACGGAGGAGGGGTCGAGGGGAGGGATGAAGAGGGTAAGCTTGCTCGTAGGGATATGGTAGGTGAGGTAGCAGTCAGCGAGGGCGCAACCGGAGAGGTAGAAGAAATGGCGGCGTTGTCTGTTGTGCTTGATTCAGCTGTGAGGACAAGTGAGTGGGGGCAAGGCGGATTCGCGATGCGTGGTACCGGAAGGGTTGAGGCTCGTCATTGTCTTCTATCAGCTTCGTTTGCTGGCCTTGAAGATAGATGATCCCAAAGGCGGACGAGGGATCAATCAGCTTGAGATGCGCTGCAACTTTTGCAGCATGAGCTTTCGCCGGGTATTTCCCTGCCAGAACCGAGTCGATTGACTTCTCCATGTTTTGCTTCTGATGCTTCGCCAAATGACGGGCAGTTTTGAAGGTGCGGGGGACGACATCAAACTGCCCGGGAGGAGCCGCTTGCCAATGAACTCAAGCATCAAGCATTCGACCGCCCCCAACGTCCGTTATTCTACATCCCCTGCGTTATCCGGTTCGACATTCCTACTCCTCGCCAGTCGCCACTCGGCGCACAGGCAACGGCACTCTTGCTGCAGTTGGTCATTCGCCCGAACAACCCTGACACTCGAGCTATGTACAAGAAAGATAGAGAACATGTTATCCAATCAGCAATGACCGTGGATTCAACCCCCATAAGGAAAGTGTCCTGACTGTCTTCCATCAAGCGTTCTAGCGTGATGCTTCTCGCGCTTGCATCGGCTGTTCGCAGAGTGGGTGACTGGTGGAGTGCGACTGGACCGGCGAAAAGACTGGAACTGCAGGTTATTTCCGCTCCTTGGGTTGCGACTTGCGTAAACCTGGCCAGCTGCCCCATAAGGGAGCCTTCGGGCAGGATGATCATCAGGATGAATCGTTAGGATGGACACCAAGTACGTGGTAGGGTGAACAAGTGGTCGATTGGTCTGTACGGATTATCACCGTTATGATCAGCCAATGGACCTCTCCACGTGCTAAAACTCCATACTCCATACGGCAGCTTGAATGCCTTTCATACCAATCTTGTGTAATTCAGCAAGGGGCTACCCGTTATATATGAGAAGCTTCCTGATCTTCTATGTTCTACTGTTTCCAGACCACAATTCTCACTGCTACTCGTAACCAAACCTCATTTCTCACTCGTTCAATCAACAGTCAGGATGCATTCTCTCGCACTCCTGGCGCTCGTCAGCGCGGTCTTGGCCTCCCCAATGAGAGTGCCTCAGACCGCCCGCACTGGAAAGAACTTCCAGCAATGGGGTTTCCTCATGCTTGAAAACACCGACTTCACTACCGCCGAAGCCAACCCAACCTTCAAGCAAATCCAGACTTACAAGAACAACCGTCTGCTCAGCCAATACTTCGGTGTCGCCCACCCCTCTCTTCCCAATTACGTCGCCTCCATCGCCGGCTCTACCCTCGGCATCACCGATGATGCCAGCCCAGCCGTCCACGCCTTCACCAACCCCACCATCCTCGACCTCCTCGAGAAGGGCGGAATCACCTGGAAGATGTACGCGGAAAACTACCCCGGCGGATGCAGCACCGCAGCCACCAACGGCATCCCCCACTCGTACGCCGCCAAGCACGTCCCGGCCATCTACTCCAAGACCGTGACCAGCAACCCCAAGCGCTGCGCCAACATCGTGCCCGGGACCGACTTTGAGAAGGACTTCCAGGCCGGCACCCTCCCGCAGTGGTGGTACTACGTCCCCAACCTCAACAACGACGGCCACGACACCGACACCACCTACGTCGCCACCTACCTCCAGAGCCAATGGATCCCGCGTTTCGAGAACCCCAAGTTCACAAAGGATCTCGCCATGGTCATGACCTACGATGAGAGCGAGACCTACAGCGCGCCGAACCACGTCTATGCTGCTTTGATCGGCGATGCGCTCACGAACCAAACCAAAAACCACACCGATGCTACGACTTACGACCACTACTCGTTGATCAAGACTGTCGAGGACAACTGGAAGTTGGGTAGCTTGGGCACGAACGATGCGACTGCGAAGGCGATCAAGGTGTGTTAAAAAAATCTTTTGCACCGAATGTTTGAGCTTGAGGGGTAACATGGATTCATTTGTGTAGATATAAACACGCACGTCTCGAAGAAACTTTCAACCCGATCGTTGATAGCGATTTCCATTTCCCACAAGTTGTACATCTAGCGCACCTGAACTAGCCATATGAAATCAATGACATTATACCTTATTAGACAGACATATGAAAATACACACACAGTAGCATAACCCTCCCTACACACAATCCCGCAAGACATATTTACCCACCTAGCATAACCGCGTGACACATACCCAATCATACCTATACCAACACCATCCTATCCGATCACACACTCCCTCCCTCGAGCTCTTTTCCACATTTCAACGTAGAGAGGTGCTGCTACTGTACTCTACCTCCGCAAAGGGAACACAGGGGATGGATGGATGGGTTACCCAGGCAGCGAAACAAAAGTTTTCCGGAACAGTTGGGATGGTGACGCGACCCTCCATGTAACCTTCGAGAAAGGTGGCGCTTCATGCCTTTTCTTATCACGAACAAGTCAAAAAAATAACCAACGAGGGGGGGGGGGGGCTCTGCTGGCTAAGTGATGTTTTGGAGAGCGGATAAGGCGGTAAGGGAATAGAGTGAGGTTACCGGAATGGATAAATGGGGGGAGCAGCGTAAGGGGATGGAAGAAAAGGGAGCACTTCCAAAACCACACAACTCAAATCGATTTTATACAAAACCTCCGCTAACCCACCTCTTCCAATACCTAAGTTTTACTCCTCATACTTACCACCCACAATCGCCAACTGGCTATGCTCCAACACCCCCTTCAGATATTCATACACCGTAAACGTCACCGCCTGCCCCGGCGCCACCCGCATTATCCTTGGCGTAATCCCCTTGTAAAACGCATGAAACCCCTCCTGCTTGAACATATCCCGCGCAATCGTCGTAATCCTACTAATCGCCGTCTCGCCCGGCAATCCGGGGGTCTTTTGCAGTCGCGTCTTGATGGTGTCGATGGGCGCGTTGCTGAGGGGACCCATGGCGCCTGAGATGAGGCCGATGACCATGGTTTGGTAGCTCGGGAGTTCGGAGTCGTGGTAGGCGGGTTGGTATTGCTGCAGGAGGGATTTGAATTGCGTGTAGGCCGAGAAGTTGACGGCTTGGTTGGTGCCCTGCCGGAGGGCGGTCAGGGAGACGCCGCGGTAAAGGGCGCCGAAGCCTTCTTCTTTGATGACGGTGTAGGTGGCGTGGGCGGCGTTGCGGTATTTTGGGATGTCGAGAGGATCCGCCATTGAGTGGTGTTGGGCTTGGAGGCGGATTTTGACGACTTCCATTGGGGTGACGACAGCGACGGCTTCGGTAACGCCGGCGGCGAGACCGGCTTGTGACGGAATTAGTGGGTGTTGAAATGCAGGATTGAAGGGGGGTGGTTTACCGAAGAAGGTAGCTTGTCCTGTGACGGCACCGGTTTCTTTGTTTGCGAGAAATTGCTTGTACCATTCGTAGGATGTGAAGCGTATTGCCATTTTGGGGACTATCCCTGTGACCACGGCTCCGAGGCCCTTGTACAGACCTAACGGTGTTTCTCGTTTTATAATTTCTTTACCCGTTGTCAGGAAGCCCCGTCGTTTTGCCTGTTCCATGCATCAGAGGTAAACGGGCTGACAGGCTCGAGACAGGCTCACCCCAGGTGCCCTCGCACGCCGTGAAAGCTGCATTCGGACCTTGATTGTATCTACGGTTGCCGTCAGCAAGGCGCAAGTCCTAGTCAAGACCCATACCGACCCAACGGGTGACAGGCAAGGGCTTCCATCATGCCAGCTCCACCGCCCGCTGCCAAGGCCCATCAGTATTCTCTATTGTGTGTCTAGATCACAACTCGGCATACCGATGAGATTCGTGGCCGCCGAAGCTGGCTTCTTCCCTCCAGGACCATTGACATTCTTCGCCGACATTGTGGGCAGATTGAACCAACGCGAACAACAAGAAAGCAGAAGACTCAGCCGCTAGATTTCACTAGCCAGAAGAGATAGAAGATGTATAGGACAGATTCACTCCTGTCATTCATAGTCAAGCGTTCTTTGTCCTCCTCCTCCTAGCTGACAACAATATGCATACTGGAAGCGGGTATGTGCTCTGATACAGAATGAATCTGCTCTCCAAGGTACAGTTGTGTAGAGCACAAGCCAGACGGGAACAACCGCGGCACGCCATCACGAGCTCGGGAACTACTCTGGATTGGATGTGGGGTTGAGTCTGCTGTATTGGAGTAGTTGAGGCTCTTTCTTCTGCTCCTTAGGGCGAGCGGAGAAAGGCGGGCCAAAGGACGACTGATGTAATAAAATAACAGAAGACGCTGGCCTAGATGGTGGACCTCCTCCGCGGTGGGATCCTGCAAATGCCAACACTCCGCCCAAGAGTACCTAGGTACCTATTTTGGTCTTTCCATCACGGCACCGTACAGTCAGGGAAGTATCCTGAATTCCTGATGGCTTCCAATTCTCGGGTTTTCTTTGCATGTGAAAAGGGCTTCATCATCGTGTGACGCGTGAGCCTTAACCGAATACCTTGTGCGAGCATGTTTACCTTAGCGTCGTCATATCCCGGCTCCGCCCTTGGGCCTAAGGTACTCTACTCTATGCCGAGGCACGAGGGGCACCAGATTTCCGAAGTTCAAATACTTTCTATTCAATTTCAATTCAGGTACACCAGGGCTGCAAATGTCCCAGTGAACGACAACGACATCTAATCGGACAGATCGACTTCTTATTCCTCCGAAACCACAAACCACAAGGTGTTGTTCTCGACTCGAGTCCAATTCATATTCCACATCTTCTGTAGTTCTAATGCGAAGAGCGGGCAAAAGGAACACGTGAAACCGGTCAACCTTGCTTTCCGCCATACCCCAGGTGGCCGCTCAGTCTGATGGTTATCGGTCCCTTGTTGATGGATTTGATCCGCATAGGAGACCCACACACATGGAGTCAATCGTCGACTTTGCACAACAAGATCTGAGATGAGACCTTTCCACATCTATCGGTCGTGCTACAAACTTCTATATAGTACTGAAGCAAGAGTGTATTCTGATCGTTGCTTGCCAAGGGTTCCACCACGTGACCCAACATCAAAACTTTTTCGACCCCGCACTATGTTTTTTCGCTGCGTTGACCCGTGCAAGTCGTTTTTTCCCGTTTAAACTACCATCATTTCTTTTTCTTTCGCTTAAACTACCATCCTGATTTTTACAGTTCATTGAAGTCGTTGTACGTACATCAGGTGACCGGAAATCACCTGATCGACGATTGAAATTTTCTTACCTGTTTACCTGTTTATCCGTACATACCTGCATCTGTCGTTACCTTCATTGTACGCGTATATATCAATCTTTATCTCTTTTTACGATCGTTTTTCATGTCTCAACGCACCTGTACTCACTGTGCTCATAACCGTCCCATTCATGAATTCTTCAATTCTAATCCAACGCGTGTTTTGAATCTTTGTTCATCTCTGTTTACCGATTTACCTGTTTATTCATACACTCTGTATGCTTCGTACATGCTTCATAGCACATGCTAATTAGTTCAATAGAAAGCACTCTTCATGACTCGATATCAAACTTCCTACCAAACTTTCTATCAAACTCTCTACCAAACGTTCTATCGAATTCCCTACCAAACGTCCTACCAAACTCCCTACCAAACTCCCTACCAAACTCCCTACCAAACGCTCTATCGAACTCCCTATCGAACTTCCTATCGAACTCCCTACCAAACTCCCTACCAAAAGCCCTACCAAACTCCCTACCAAAATTCCTACCAAACTCCCTACCAAACGCCCTATCAAACTCCCTATCGAACTTCCTATCGAACTCCCTACCAAACTCCCTACCAAACTCCCTACCAAACGCTCTATCGAACTCCGTACCAAACTTCCTATCGAACTCCCTACCAAACTCCCTATCGAGCTTACCTGTACATACTGTATGCTTCGTACATGCTAATTAGCTCGATAGAAAGCACCCTTCATGGCTCGATACCAAACTCCCTACCAAACTCTCTATCGAATTGTTATGAAGAAGAGCTTGGAATAACGATAACGGGTCCCCTACATCTCATTGACTTCCCCATTGACTTCCCCATTAACTTCCCCATTGGCTTCCCCATTGGCTTCCCCATTGGCTTCCCCATTGGCTTCCCTATTAACTTTCTCATTGGCTTCCGATAGACCACATATGAAGCACTGGATAGGCCACATATGAAGCACTGGGTATATCACATATGAAGCACTGGATACGTCACATATGAAGCACTGGGTAGGCCACATATGAAGCACTGAATAGACCACATATGAAGCACTGGATAGATCACATATGGAGCACTGAATACGTCACATATGAAGCACTGAATATACTACATATGAAGCACTGAATACGTCACATACGAAGCATTGAATATACTACATATGAAGCATCGGAAGGGCAGTGAGGTTGATTTTACAAATCTGTTTCTTATTTTGCACTTTTAGGAGATTCGCCACTAAATTTGGTGGGGCTCTCGGCAAATTCTAAGACGTAGTGCAAAGCAGTTTCCATCGGAAATGGCGACCCCCTCGTTCTTACGACACGCAAAAAGAAAATAGCAAAGGAATTGGAGATCCCTCTTTGCCCGTCGTAGTTAAGGTTTTCTTCAAAGACCATACATAGCTCATGTAAAAATTGGCTCTCCAAACGTTCCGAAATAGCGGTATTTGATCTAATACTTTCCTGTCACAGGGTGCTCTTGCCATGCCTCGAAACGCTCTCAAGCCATTCCTTGATCATGCTGTTGACTTGATCCGGTGCTTCCCATAACGCCCAGTGCCCCGTCTCTACTGACCTCCTTGTCATATGAGGGCAAAACTTTTCCATCATCTGAGACATGGATGGAGGCAATGCTGCATCTTTGGTTGCTTGGATGAAAAGCACCGGGATCTCTATAATTCTCTTCTGGAGTCTTCCCGCTAATCAGTCTACAAGCACCAAGCCAGGCGTTACGGAAATGGCTTACTGAAGCTCATCTTGAAAGTTTTGTTCTCTGTTGCGGTACCAGTTCACTGTTGTCGTCTCAGTTCGATGTTTCTTGGTAGATATACGAACCAACTCACGGGGTCCGTGCATTCCATGCCTCGCATACTCATCCGCATAGTAGTCTAGTGTCTCCTTATTGACCAGCTTGGTGTGTTCGAGGGTAGGCAACTTTTCAAGGTCGAGTCCATGCCGAACATCGAATCCACGCTCTTTCTCTGGCGACGATCCACCATACATAGCATTTAACAGCTGCTTGATCTGCTTTCTGGAGACAATCTTATTTTCAAGCTTGTCGTTAGAGAATTGTAGCTGATAGCCAAAATTCGGTAATTGGCCACTTTTGATTCGATCCTCGAGGGGTGTATATTCCTTGGACGGAGGGAAATATGCAGTACAAACACAAAACAACTGAGTTACAAGCTCCGGGTAGTACAGAGCTATCCGGTACACAATAGCTCCTCCCCTAAGATATGAGTCTTGTGAAACGACTTATGGGAAGTTGCAAATTTGACCTACCAGTCATGACCGCCTAATACGATCTGAGTGACGCCAAGCTGTCGGGCCAAATGTTTGATATCGTCTGCAGCTCTCTTGAAGCCATAGAAAGCCATCGACTCTGGAGGCACTTCGGGAGCGTCCTAGAGTTATCAATACCTTTCTGATTCAGCATCTTGGATACTTACCGTCCCACCGAAGCCCATAATATCAGGACACACAACCTGATTGAGGCTTAACGCTCATTCAATATACCGATTAATTTTAACTGACTCGGTAACCCATTTGCAGCAGAACAGGGATTTGATTCCTCCATCCCATCGACAGATCAGGAAATCCGTGGATCTAATCGCAAGGAATGAGCGACGCCTATCATAACTCAAGCTAAGTAAGGATCCATACCAAAAAGATGGTTTGGTTGTACAATCCTCCTTCTGGGACACCTAAAAGGTAGTCTATATCCAAAGCGATTAGCGATGCTCCGGATCTCAAATACTTGGTACACTCGCACGGTACTTTTTGCCATTGATAATGGCATTGCAGTGGCTCACTCTATGGTCATGGACAGGGTTGATAGCATCTGTTGCCATGATGAAAGTAACGTCGTTTCCCAAGAGCTCTTGAATTGAAATGATGAGAAACGAGAGAGAGAAGAAAAAACTGTTTCTAAGTTCAATGGGAGCCTCTATTACAAGTACAAATTTGAATAGTGATCTCGCCCCACCTTGGTGAAGGACTGATCCAACATACCGAGGTTATTCCGTCGGCAGAGTACGTACGAGTAGAGAAATCATTTGTTAGTGAAACATCCTCGCCACATAGTAAATACAGAACCCATGACAACTATTAGTAAAATTTGGCTACAAGATTGATCCATTGAGTGTACAAAGTGCCAGCAGCTGTGGAACAGATATCGCACCTTACATATGGCTGCGCTCGAATACATCCAGTACCATCAGCACCGATATGAACGGCTGTACGCGTAGATTGAGAATGATTAGTAGATAACTGTGTCTTCCTCTCCCTCGAGCACAATCTCGCCTGCATCGTCTCCGTGATCTTTCTGAGCTTCAGACGATTCAATGGCCTTTTGTGCAGTGTTAGACATATCAGGGGATTTGGGGCCTGGGTTAGTATCATTATGTAATTCAGAGCCGGAGCGCTCTTCTAGATTAGTTGCAGAACCCACCGTTTCCGAGGGATCAGTTGGCAACTCGCTAGACTCTGGAGGCTTTCCGTTCGTTGCTGATGTAGGATCATCGTCTACAGGTGGGTTGTCTGCTTCAAACTGTGAGGTTTCCTTCTCGATGATATCCTCAGCTTCCTCGATTTGCCGTTTGATTATGGCCTCAACGCCCGGCAGAAGCTCCCACGGCTTATAGTACTTCACAGGAGTCAGCAAACCTCCAAAGGATCACAAGATACAGGCAGCATGGCAGCATACCAACTCCGGCTCTGATCGGGTCTGTAGGAATTGTGCTCTAGCTAGAAGACTCGAATGGCGGATCTGCATCTGGCGGCAAGGTCAGAATCAAACAAAGACTGTTTTTGACAAAGGATCTCCAGGTCATACTGATTGCTTATTGTACTTCTTCTGTTCTCGGCGCCGGACTACCATTAGTGACTCAAGGCGCTGCTTGTTCTTCTCGTCGTGCTCTTCAGCCTGTAGCTTTAGCTTGGCTTGCTGTTTCTTCTCAATATCTGTTCGGCGCCTTTGTGCTGTTGAAGATGAGCTCTGGGATAAAGTGCCGAGCAGAGCGCCAAACAATCTTTGCCCGCGTTTGCGCTCCTCTATCTGACCGCTCCTGCGTCTATCCGATTTATCGTCTGTCGGAGTATGTTTATTTTTGGTAGCATCTTGCCCATTACGACTCAAATCATCACTTAGCCGCTGTCTCTTCGCCCTCTCGTCTTCGGGCGATGACTGTCTCCGCTTTGGTAACCTTGATGGTGAGGGAATTTTTTCTGCCGACTCTGGCACGATGACCGCCGAAGCAACAGGCCTGTTGTAGAAGCATATCAGTATACGTGTTACCTGGAGTAGTAACGATTTGCTTACCTTTGTACCTCGGCCATTGTGAATAGACCTTCCTTATGTACGAATATGTACTGTATCAGTAAATGAGTAGGTATGTTGGCTGGGTTGTAAACTGGAGAATCTTCGAGATCCAGATTACGCTAGTGAAGCTCGGACCAGTGACAAATCGTGACTTCCTCCACCAGGCTTCTTGCCCATTACATTAAGACTTGAAAACCTGCCCGAGTTTCTTTTCAACAGTTTGTAGTGTTACATCATGTCTCGCCATCATCCGTAAGTCCTCGCAGCATCCTTCCTCTAAACTTTCAAAAGCTGATAGAACTATAGGGATTTGGTAATGTGCCGGAAGCAGCCAGGTATAGCTATAGGCCGTCTGTGTGACAAGTGCGATGGCAAGTGCCCAGTCTGCGATAGTTACGTCCGACCTACGACGCTTGTCCGTATCTGCGACGAGTGCTCTTTTGGGAATTATCAGAATAAGTGCGTTGTGTGTGGCGGTGAAGTAAATTAACATTCTCTTTAGCCCTAGCTAAGTGCTAATTCTAAGCTTACTTAGGGAATCTCAGATGCGTTCTATTGCTTTGAGTGTACGCGGCTAGAGAAAGATCGTGACGGTTGCCCAAAGATCATTAATCTGGGATCTTCCAGAACAGACTTGTTCTACCAAAAGAAAAATTTCAGAAATCACTAGCAGCTTCTGCGGTGCGCCGTATTATGCTCCTGGGCATTTTTACAGTGGTCGCAACAATCTGGATAAGCTGCCTTGGCTGCGTTGTGAATATCGCAAAACTCCTACCTGCATTGCGCAGCTCTACTCTTGTGATGGCTCAGGGAAGGAACAACGTTGTTTTCAAAGGAGTAATTTCGAAGAGAATTTGACAGCACCAGCTAGACCCTATGGAGGACTATCTCATCCCTCATGAGCCAGACAGCAGTACTTTTCGGTACGCTCGAAAAGAATGCTCTTAGTTTGACTTAACCTCTTATTCGGAATCTAGAGCTTTGGGAAGCGGATGCTAGAAGCTGAACGCCAGCCAACAACAGCCGAGTATGCCCATTTTAGTCACACCAATTAGAGAGTCTTTGCGGAGACCTCGTGCAAACAGACGATGAGATATGAAGCCGGTTGCACCCAATTTTTCTTTGATCACTCCGGATCCTGGAGCTCCCAAGCTTCTGGCCGTTGGCGTGGACGTTGGAACTACCTTTGGCGCCCGAATTTTAGGGTAAATCTGATAGAGAGTGTAGAGAAGAGAATTGGACGCTGTCAGCAAGAATCAAGGAAGCATCGGATCATTACAAGAAAGCTCAAGAAGTTCTGGCTGTACGACATGGCAGCATGTATTCGTAATTCTCTGTTTAGCACTATCTACGTTAATACCAGAATTTGAATAGAATTAGGGCATTGCCCATTTACTCAAATCCTCGCCAAGGATTCGGTATTGTTTATGAACACCATGTTCGGTTCAGCTCAGACCTCTCAGTCATACGTTCATCGCCGGCCTGGCCGCTTCGGTCTTGAAAAGCTCTGCTTTTGCTCCTCCTTGGGCCGAAATTCATCCTCGATTGTTGTGGCAGTAATCTCCGACGGACTTGACGCTTCAATCTACAGCAACGAATAATTAGTACATTGATCCCAAGGCTAAGAACACCGAAAATAACTCACTCTCTTCGTAACTTCCAGTCCCGCCTCTTTGTTAGCAGCAGCCATCACGCCCCGTACTGAACAAGCATACACCATGCGTTCTTTCACATTCGACCTAGGCGGACACGTATAAATAAATACCACATCACCATCTTCCCTACCTTCAACCTTGCGTCTATACCTGAAAAAGGCATATCGCGGCTCCTCCTCTGAGAGCTTTTCGGGCAAGCCTGCCGCATCCGTCTCGCTGGTCCCGACAAGCTCAATCGCCTCTTCTGGCACATTAATTTTCTGCTTTAAGATCAGTCTTTCCCCATGCATTCATTGAGAAGTAAGCGGGCCAGCATACTAGCACGACCAGGTTCCCCCCCTCTCCTCTTCGCAGCCCTTCCAGACTTTCCGTTACCCCTTCCCTCATCTGCAGGCTTACTCCACTACTCACCACCAACCCCTTCTTACCCATACCAGACTTCTCACTCGCCAGCGCCTCCTTCACCCCCTTCAGCTCCTCCTCCTCCCTTGTCAACGGCCCCTCTCCCTTCTCATGCCTCTCCCAAGCCTCCCAGCCCTTCGCTTCTAACTCGCTTACCTCAGTCACGAATCTGCTCGCTCTAAACTTCTCCGAGCCCAACTCTCTTACTAGTGTAAGTCGCGTAGACGCAAAGAGCATTTTCTGGCGCACAGGAGCCGCATCTGGGACGTATGTTACAGCGACGAAGGGATCTAGCCCGGAGGTGTCAACACGGAGGAGGATGTAGGCGGGTGTTTTGGATTCTAGGAGAGGAGTGAGACGGGCGAGGTCAATTTTGAAATCTTGGGAGCTAGAGGGAAGGGTATTCGTAGGAGTTAGAGATTCGGAGGTTATGGTTGCTAAGAGGGCGCGCTTGGAGGGGTCCGCGTGGAGGTCGTCAAAGGCGGTCTGGAGAGTCTCGGATACTAGTGGGTATACATCAGTTTCCGATGGGATATTTAGGATCTAGGAAGCCACCTGTGATTCCTGACTGCATACTGGACAAGTCTGGGTTGTAATGACGCTGATGTAGGTTGGCTCTTGTGCGGAGGGGGGGTGTGCCAGTATCGGAGCTTGGGGCGGGCGCTAGTCATGGAACGCTTGTTGCAGACATACCTACAGTTGCTTCTTGCCATGGCATTGCTAACCTTCATCTGTTACTTATATAGCCCTCTGTTATTACACTTTTCCTAGGCCGCTGTCATGCGTAGCCCTTCGCTTGTGTTCACCCGCCGCATACATGTTCTGCACGACTTGTTCACAAGGACGACAGCGGGAAAGTTGGCAGAGCTTGAGGGAAAAGCTTTACCTCCTTTAGAAAACGACGTCCGACTTCAAGACAGGAAGGGGGAAACGATTGCTACGGTAAGGTCCATGGATAGCCTCGTGAGCCATTTGGAGCCGTTCTCCTATCTCAAGAAACTACCCTTGGAAAAACCTGTCTACAGAATCGTTCAGTTGATGAAGTTTCCGCCAAGTCAAAAAGGGTTGGTTGGGTTCAAGCGTGCGGGCACTGGTAAAGAGCTGCACGTTACTACGACCTCTTCGGATGGTACGTGGAGACACACTGTCAGCAAGGCATATGAGTTTCTCTCCAAGGGCTGGAGAGTTGAGTTCCATGTTCGGCCGATATCAAAGAACAAAGGAAACACCATAGATTGGGCACTTCGGAATGCCCTGCACATGAGACCAGAGGTCATTAACGCTGCGATGCCTGAAGGAACCCAGATGCTAATGCCGCCTGTTCAGGATGGCATTGAATTGCTATGGGTTCTGGAGCACGAAAAGAATAGGCTAAAGCAAGGATGGCCTCATAGAAAGCCAATCCAATCGAAAATGCCCATAGGTACTGGTATCGCAAAAGCTGCACGGGCAGGAAAGCAAATCGTTCAACCAAAAGATCGGCGAAGTCTCTGTCACAAGTCCTCGGATACCCATATATGGGAAGCACACAGCAACCCACAAGCAGAAGACGACGTGGACAGGGAAAATCCCGAAAATCCCATCTCTAAGAGGTCCCGTGAAAGTGCCCCTAAAAAGAAAATCAGTCTTCCTGGTCCTGAAATTTCTGATGAAATTTCCTCCACTCAGGTGCATCGTCTTCCAGCTGGAGGCGATATGAAAGCGAGTGCAAACACATACTCTTATTCTAGGGGTGTAAGTAAGACCACCGCTACAATGGCACAGGACTAGGTTCTAGTCACTACCGACGTGGATATCGAGGGATCTAGTGTTTCCGATTCTAAGCGCTCTTCCAAGACAGCGCCTGACCTACAACATAAGAGTGCATCCGATATGGAACACTCCATTCAGTCCGTCCAAGAAGAGGAACCTCTTGAAAAACTTTATCCGCCACACTTGGAAAAGGAATGAGGCTGGCGAGCCACAAGACGCATTCTCGAGAAGAAAGTTGGACATTGATTGGAAGACAGCAAAAATTCATCCCAATGGCGTAAACATGACGACGATGCGATTTCCTTATACCCAGCAAGAGCCAATCACAAGCAATCAGGTCGAGAGACCTCAGGCTGGTACCAAAACAAGCCGGAACGCGATAACATTGTGGTACGCTAATCGCTAAAGGTGATAATTGATTTTCTCTGACTTACAATCAACATCACCCAACTACACCTTTCAGATCAAGTTATGGTGTGACGATACTTTCACATATCAAAGATCTCCATCCGCTCTAGCCAGGGCTTGGACTTGAATCTCAAACCATAGGCCAGCCTTTTATGGGGATCAGTCCCATGAGAGTCCAAACAATGGACCTTACCGTTGTTGGCTATATACTCAAGTAGCCTTCCCAAACTCGCATTATCTCCTACAAGAGTGAGTACTACAGCTTCTCGCACATTCCATGTCTCACATTAAAGTCCGTCCCCTCAGACCTTCAACCTGATATCCCCTTTCAATGACTATCATGAGTGTCAACATAGTATGCTCCATGTTCATATGATCTGCAAACCAATACCTTCAGGCTGAGACGTGAGATGTCCAATAAGGAAGAACAGGGGGTTTGAACGAATATTCTGCAGGAACATCCTTGGCTTTGTCGGTACGGCCTGCTTCTCCAGTTACTCGCCCCGCAATGGAAATAGTGCAATCCAGAAGCAACGTCCCCATCCACGATACGACTCTTACATGTTGAGCGAAAGGGCAGCCACATGTGATTTCCAGGGGTTTCTGGATATCAATCTTCCAAACCGGACAGCAAGAGCTTCGAGGAGGAAAAAGTCCTCTGGAAATCACTAGGTTAATTACGCCAATGAGAAAGGCAGGAAAATTAAAGAGGTCGCGATGAGCGAATGAAGGAGTTGTAGAGGGGAGATATCGAGACCTGCACCCTCCTTGGTTGAATCCAGGTTTTGAAAATTTGATGGACAAGTCTCGGCGAACTAGCATAGACCAACATACAAGACATATAAAGCCCTAAAGCCTCACCCACTCCAGCACATAACGACTACATTCTCTCTATCATTCCTGCATCTCTCCCTCTCAAAGCATTACCAACCGCCCTTCCACCACCTCCACCTCTCAACCACCTCGTTTCCTCCCCTAGATAAACTGCGATCATTATCCCCCTCCTACTCAGACCATCACATAATATCACCCGTCCCCAACGCCCCATTTCCCCCACCCATGAAAGCTCCACACCACACAACCGTGCCAAAACACCAAAGCAACATGAGTAAAAAACGTTCCGTTCGTTCCAGAGTACGGGGCACCACTTCCCCCAAAACGGCCACAGTGCCCCCACCCCACCTTTCCCATAGCGCCATCACACCTGCTTACGCCTTTCGCCTTCGCCGTCGCCGCCCCCTGGCCTGGGGAACCTTCATCATCAGATAATCCCATGGAAAATTCCCGCTTATTTTCGAGAAAAAGCACTGCAACGGATCCGCTATGCCGTCGTTATCAGCACGCGAAGAGCAGGGTCGCCGAGGGCGCGGTGGAGGAACTGTGTGTGGGTGGATGGAATGGCGTGTTGGCGAGGTGAAGGAGGAGGAGATGAAGGATGTGCGTGTGTGGTTTTTGGGTGGGATCTCACGGTGAGGTGAAGAGGGTTTAGCCGGGGGGGGGGGGGAAGAAGAATCGGAAGAGGGCGGCGAGGGAGAAGAGAGAGAAGAGAGAGAAGAGGCAAAAAAGGGAAACCACAGAAGAAGCGAAAGAAGCGAAAGAAGCTACGTAAGAGCACCCAAATCACATAATAGTCTACACCGAATCACGCCCCTGAAAGAACCCTAGTTAACAACACGTTTCAAGCGTGGAAACATTGGAACCATTCAACGGGCTTCACAGACCCTATCGTTCTCGTATGTGCAGAAACAATAAAGTAGAACCGAGGGAATTCTGGCTTTGAAAGGATTGAATATTAGTGTAGAGATCTGGAAGATTGGAAACGCGGGTATGCTGTTCCGATTTAATCCATAAAGGGGGTGGGTACTTTGGACCGTCTGAGTAGTTTCACGGCCACTTTTTCGACATGTCGAGGCATCGGGGCATCGAACGAGGAAATTGGACAAGATCCGAAAGATGAATGTATTCTCGAGTGTGCCTTGCCAAGTAATTATCTTTGAAACAGCTGTAGGAAGGTCTAAATAACAGTGTATGAGTATCAACTTAAACTCCCTACCCAAATGCAAGACTAGAACGCCACCGCCATCGATATACATGGCATGATGCTGTGATTCTCTTGCGAACACAAATCCTGAAGTCGGAATAAAGCACCGCATCGGCCTTCAATCCTTCCATCGTTGCAAATACCTTTGCATGTCATTCGAGGGTTGTGGTGCTGGGGCAGCCTAAGATCACGAGTCAGCCCAAAGCCCACTTGATGAAGAGGAAACTAGTCTCATACAGTATTCGCCCGACTCGACACACTAGCCGTCTGGCTCATGGTCATGGTCGTGACCTGACTCGGCGTGGGTAGAAATGTCTGCGCCAATGAGACCGAGCTCGTCGGGTACTGTGGTGTCGGGTTCGCCGCCGTGATCTTCGTCCCTGGTCTACCTTGCATTGGTGCATACTTGATCGACCCGGTCTGCATCGTATATGGCACCGTGTAAGCTCCGGCGGGGCCCGCAGCACCGCCGGCATTTGCGCCCTGTTGGGCCTGAACTGGTTTCTCTGTCGGAGGACCGCTGGTGTCCGTGACGCTTTTGATTCCTTTTTGGACGTTTGGGGGAAAGGTGCCCGTCATGCCGCTTAGGGAAAAGCGTTTGGAATAGTTTGTGACTGTACCACTAGGGCCCGTTGATATGATTTTAAGGAAGCTATAGGGTTGATGGCCATTAGTAGCTGGTCGAAACAGCTATGGAACTGGGCCTCCACATACTAAGCATTGGTGTCGCTACCTCCGATGCCCGCTTGTATAGTGCTCGACACCGCTTTGCCAGTACTGACGTCTCCTTGATCCTTGATGGAAGCTAATTGAATCTAGAGGTTCATGGATCTCGTCAGCAGAGTGTTTGAAAACATTGTCAACTCCAATCCTACACGATCATGGAGGTGCACTGACAAAGCTGGCAGCATCATTCCCTCCAGCACATAAAAACAGCGTGTAGGTCTTTAGGTCGGACAACGGCGGCTGTGAGCCGGAATCTTTCCATTCTACTGAGATGGACGATCCACCTTTTATTGTGGTACCGGCAGCTGGCGAGGTGAACTGAACATCTGCTAATGCGAAAGGGGCAAAGCTTGCGAAGAGAGCGAGTAGTCGGATGAGCATGGTTGTAGCGTCAGTACAAGATGGAGAAGTGAGAAATCGGCCACGCCGAAAGGAACGGAAGTTTTTCTCAAGGTTTGGTCAGCCGAAGATTGTCAAGTTGATGTCGTCGGCAATGATGGATAAATAATACATACGGAGCTACAATCTAAAGGTTGGTGACTGGCGGGAGGCGTTTACGCTAGGCTTATTGGGCTAGCTTGGTTTTCTATTTACAGAAGGATCTTTATCTAGGTAAGTCCTCTATCAAAACCCAACTCAATAGGGAGAGAAGTCTTGTCTAGTCTACTGGTCGAAGTTCATAGATTGCGGATGAATAACCATGACATTCGAAGTATAAGGAGGTATAGTTTATTCAAGCCTAATTTTGTTCAACGACTCTTCGCAACTCCACGCTAATTTCCAAAATCAAGAAATGCCAGAATACTTCGTACAAAGTCCAGCACATAGTACTACACGGCGTCTTTTCTTAATGAATTCATGGTGCTCACAGCCGAGCTTAAGCAGGTTTCACGAAGCGACCGGTGCTTTTCTTTCCACGTTTCTCACGGGAAGATCCCCACTTATTGAAGTCTTGCTCTTGTCTTTCAACGGAAGCAATTTCGGCTGAAATCCGACCGGAAGCTCGACAAGACTGCTGCCTTGCCTGATTGTCATGGCGTGCTTCAACAGCATCTCCTTGTCGACTTTCAGCTCAAAGTTGGTCACAAAGCAAAAGCTAACCTCAAGCCTTCCAAGTTCTGATTCAGTCACACCTCCCACTTTCGCGAAGCGTCGATGGGGATAGCTAAGATCCTCTAGAGCTTTCATTGCTACCCGAAGGCCGGCCAACAATAAGCGGTGGACGTTCCGCGCCGTGACGGGAATAATCTTCTCTACAACGGCAAGCCTGTGGATATAGAAACTGGTTGCCAGATACACAGCTGTTGACATTGGGCAATAGCGATGAAGACGCAGCAGGTATTCTTCGAGGGCAATAGGAGGTGGCTTCTTTGAGTAGAATTTCCTTGCAATTGCACCGTGCTGAATGTTGAGTGGCTCCATGTTCGACCCAATGATGTGCAATGGTTCTCCCGGGCCAGATTCAGGACTGCCAATAGGTGCTTTGGCCTTTGCTGGAACAGCATCCACGTCTTCCGAACCCTCTAACTTCCGAGGCGTGCGTGTCCGTGATCTACTACCGTCTTTTGCGTGCCGTGCTACACTTTCCTTCTCTGCTTGCATAACTCTCAAATTCGGCGTGTTAGGATGGCTGATGGGCGGTGTTGGCGGGATGTCGCCAGTAATTCCCACTAAAGTCTCCATGGTACCGCACAGCAGCTTCAAAGCGGCTACAGGTGTCAAGGTAAATATGTCAATGTTGTGACTTTCTGGAATGGCGCCAAGATCTTCAGGAGGTGAATGTATGCTTGGATTGATGCCAGGATCTCCCGAAGGCTCTGGGGGCGGTGGAAGTTCGGGCATAGAAGCACCTGTTGATTCGCCCAACCGAGACTGAGGGTGTTCGCCATCTTGGATATGCTCCGGAGAATGCATTTTTGATCAGGCTTGATTTCTCCTCACTGATTGTAGGCGTGGGGCAAGCTACCACTCCTCATCGTCTCCAAGGCCCTGTCTGGTGGTAGATACGCCAGCACAGAGAATGGAATCGAAATCTATGACGCAGAGTGCGCATTGTGACATGCCAGGCTGAGGATCCAGTTGCAGGTTGACTGGAGGATGAGTTGATACGGCCAACTCACTCTAGACCTGGCGGTCGTTGATATTAAACACGAGTGAAGCGGTTGGCAACAAGGCCCTAGGGCCTAGAGAAGGCTTCTCTGTAAGGTAAGGTAGTTTAGTCTGTAGTGGCGGCAAATACTGGTCAGTGCTATGATACTTTTTCTTGCAGGTCAAGCGACCATCGGAATTGATACCTGCGGGGGTTCCATTGTTTGTAGAGACGATATCTAATTGGAGCGCGGGCACAGCGGGGTAAATGGAACCAAGTCCACAAGGCGAGACTTCCATTCCGTCAACGACGAACTGAATGTCTTCAGTGATTGCATGCCAAGTCACCTGGCAGAACATCACCAGAGAATCACCAGAGAATCACTGTCTACAAGAAAGTCTGAATGCAGAAGTGGAGTTGATAGGCCATCGAAGCTGCTGGCACAATCAGGCACAACGACGAGGCGTTGTTGACGGTCGATTGGTTCACGCGGGTGTCCGGATTGGTAGTTCGCCTCGCCGAAGCATCTTAATCATACTGATATCTTAGAGATGGGCAGTGGGAAACGATGGTATCTATATGCTTAGTCTTATCCTCGTTTTTTCACTACGCAATGCCTTCTTCTAGCAATGTTGGCAATCTATCTTTACCTCAATCGTCCTTAGACTTCAAGACGTTGGTGGATCTTACAGTACTTACATACTTTTCTGGCCTTGGAACACTTTCATTTTCCGACTCTCTTGATATTACTCAATACTCTCTCCGTTGCTCATTCTCTCGCCTAAGTTATCGGGTTGTGTGGCCATACAAACGGGGGATGCCCTTGATGATACGAGGCAAAACCCCTTCGAGACGGCAATATGCTTACCTAGCGCAAGTGATATCGTGTAACCTCACCTTTTGGTTGGCTGCACCGCGGTCGGATTATGGATGAAACTTGCGAGAACGCTCAAAGCAGCTTCAGAAAGCAGCTTCAAGTACCCGCCTCTTGCCAAGGCAGGGTGTGTAATAGCAGCTATAAGTTATTTCTAGTTCTCGGTCTCGGTCCAGAGCTATTTATTACGTAGATTGGTTACGAGAGGCCGATCGCCAGGAATCCAGTTCCACTTTCCTTGTTCGTACCATTCAGATTATGTCGTCTTCTGCTTACGAAGGTTTAGAAGTCGTCCCTCATGAAGGTCTGCAAACGTCGCAAGAGGGCCTGGAGGTCGTGGACCAAGGGCCACCTGAGGTAGTTGCTTCCTTGGATGGGTTCACAAAGTCTGCCTCTATTGAACCTGCGGTACAAAACCCGCGAACGTTATGCGGCGTGCGAAAAACGACGTTTTGGTTTTTGATTGCGGTGATATCAGTCTGTGTCATCGCGGGGGCTGTAAGTGGTGGAGTAGAAGCGTCGCAAAAATCCACTGAACGGTAAGTATGGAGGCGTGAGATACTAGACATGAGGGCAAAAGTTTCTGATACTTTGTTATCTAGCTCAAGAGCTCCTTCCACTGCTCTGCCGGTGTTTCAATCACAGTCTACCATCTTTTCCACCCCACCCTCCACATCAACATCCACATCATCACCCTTCTCATCATCACCCTCCTCATCATCGAACAGTACCTCATCAGCTTCCTCATCGTCTTCATCATCAGCTCCATCCTCAAATCCGTCGTCTGCTACCTCTGTTCCCTCATCTGGCATAGTTGCTTTGGACTGTCCCGTCATAAACGGCACTCGAGATTCCGTGCCATCATTGCAGGGCAACTCCAGTTTCCTTATCTTCTGCGACTATGACATCCAAACTCCTGTGCCCGACCTCAAAACATTCAAGGCTTCGACTTTGAGTGATTGCCTTCGAGCATGCACAGGATACTCCAGTGCAGCGAGCGAAATATGTCGAGGTGTCACATTCCACACCAATCTCACCTTTTCAACAGCCAATCAAGGAAGCAATTGTTTCTTGAGAGGGGGCACCGTTACAACCTACCTTGTGCTGATGAACGGCCTGCCGGACACAATGGCAAGTGCAGCTTTATCCACCGGATGAGAAGCAGTCCTGGTATGACCGCTATGTCGTCTACTGGCGGGCCCGGAGCTTTATGAAATTCAAGTTGACTATGGAAAGAAGTCGTACAGAACGCTTCCAAAAATCAAGGTAAGAAACGGCGAGACGAGTAAATGAAGGCTAGGTAATCCTGTTCTCTCATGAACAGGACAAAAGGGCGGTTAGGGGCCGTGAACGGGACTAAAGCGTTCAAGTATCTAGTATAGCTCTTTCCACCGTATCATTTTCTCGGAGTTTGAGACTTTCCTATGTTCAGTGATTGCAGCTTCGGTGGTTTGGTTCTACATCAGTGCACAGCCATCAACGACTGGAGTTGTGACTCCTTCGTCTTACTGCCCACATAGCAGTGTCTTAAGTGCCTAATTAGCAAACGCCGCTTAAATTTTCGAACTGCCATCCAGCATCCCCAATGCCACTATCTCCTAGTCAAGCACAGCCAAGCACAACTCTCATCCGGACTTCTTCAGAGCTCAGCATCAAACCGCCACTGACGGATACCGAGGAAATCGGGCATCACCAGTCCAGAGACGAGCATTTGTACATTTATAGTCGCAAAGGATCTGTTGATAACGATCTCTGTGCCGCGCCAGAACAACCGTACCAAGCTCCGAGTCTTTCCAATAGCCCATCTCTCAAGAGCAGCCCCTCATGCTAACGATCTAGTCTTTATATCTAGTCATTTGGACCTCCTAAGGTAACCGACAAGACGCCCCTTAGGCGCCTTTATCTAGCTAGAGGGGGGTCCGATCTCTTTTGCAATGTCATCTGCAGGGAGGCCTTGATAAAAAATCCCCCTCGAGCGTTATGTATGGGCCCGAAAGCGGACATGACGGAAGCTGCACCGGGGGGGGTGGCAGAAAGTCTGTGAACTTGTTCAACAACCGGTAGCTAGACACTTCGGGCGAGCTATCAGACTAAAGGAAGCTGCTTGGTTGTGGTAAGTTGAGATTGATGATATCTACTTGGTTTACTCTTTGGCCCCAATATGACTTGTCCAACAAGCTTTGGCCTTGGAACGATTTCGAGAGAAAAATGGTCGGTTTGTCTTTTTGTCACTACGAGAGATTCGGGTTGTTGGCTATTGATTCTGAAATGATCGAGCCGGTGAATTTAAATCGATGAGAAGGTTAGCTGTTAGACTGAGTGGCAGATTGAGTATGGGCAGGCAAGATTATCCAGTTTTACATGTTTCTCTTCTCTAATCTCAAATGCGCACAAGCCTTGCAAGTAAACACGAATCAACGAATATACTGATTGAACAGAGTAGTAGTAAGTCTGTTTATTCACTTTTACATCTATACAAATACCAGTCATTGTCTCCTAACTTTCTGCACTCACACCCCCACCCAACTGACCATACTCTGACACTCGCCTAGGCTATGTGAACAACTCATTCCATTGTCTCGGTTTTAAACGACAAATGTTTCTCATTCCTGGGCACACGTCCTTGGCCGCCTGCCTCCAAATCGCCAAACTGTACTGCCAGTAATCGTGCCACTCTACTCTATCACCTACTGTAGTCCTCTCATGAACGCTCCAACAAACCTCTTTCTTCACGACTAATTCGGCATTCGTCTATTGACCGATCCCCTTCAGTAGCCTAGTTTGTCACTTTTCGCCCTGTCGAAGCCGAGTGCAACCCTAATGCGATCCTCTTGGAATTTAAGCGGTGAACCGCTGTCGAGTCATGTTACTGATAGCGGTGTTAAGCTCGACCAGGAATAAATATCTTCATGACCGCGAAATATATGTTGATATCATCTTTAGTGCCATGTTGGAACGGCTATACTAAACTTCGAAGTCCGTCTCTCGTTGGTCTCAAGCAGTCAGTACCTGGTACTGGTCTGATATTCATGTCTGCTCTATTGGTCTATCCGGCATCAAGACACCTTGGGCGCCGATATAGGCCTCTTGGTAGCGATATGGAACTTTTCTTGCTATGCTACATAAATATGGGGTCTATAGTATAAGGTAGGCAACTACGGCTTTTATGTCAAGTATAGGCTTGAAAGCAGTGGCGACGGAAGCCGCGGCATCCCAGGCGGCAGAACCAACTGACGATACTTCGGCATTCCCGCCTGATCTACTTGGACTATTCAACCATAAGTTCGGCTTCAAACCTCAATGTTTCCCATCCCTGGACACACAGCCTTTGCGGCCTGCCTCCACTCGCCAAATTGTACTGCCAGCAGAGGATTTGCATCAGGTTTAGTTTCAATCACCCTGTCCACGGGCCAAGTCCAGGGCTTTCCCAAGGCCGTAAAGTGAAGCACCTTCACCTCGCCGTAAGCGTCTCTTAGTGCACGTCTCAAGCGCAAGCCCCGTTCTCGTACTTCCTGTTGCTGCAAATGCACTGTTTTCATTTCGGCTTTCCTTTGCTCGGCTTCTTCCCATTCCGCCATATTCATGCTCGTCAAATCGCTGCTGGCCTGAGATCCCTGCGGTGAAAACGGTGAAGGCTGCCAATCTGGGTCCCTCGATGGTGCTATTCCTTGCCACCAGGATGGTATTTCGTTTGTCTCCCAGTGACTGTTGAGTGTAAGATAATCCCCTGGCAGGAGCAGTGCGGTATTCTTAAACATGGCATTCACGATGTCCGTATCAAAGGTACCGATGGCGTGTGCTTGCAGCTCGCTCTTCATGCGCTCCCATCTACAAGATCTCCGAGTTAGCATGCTCTTCTGGGATCAACTCATAAATTATTAAAGGTGTGTGCAGAGCATACACTCCAGCAGCATGTCTCAAAACGCGCAGTGAGGTTTGAATATGAAAGATTGAATCCGAGAACATGCTTACAGTCTGTCACTGAGGCTGATCAGGAGAAACGCGGAGCTGAGTTCATCCTCTAGCCAATATGCACGCGGAGCGGCAAGGTCTACTTCTGGAAGGTCGAACACATGGTCGAGACTTTGGAGGATCAGTTCGTCAGCATCGAGAACGAGTATTCTCTTCAGCGAAGGAATGTAATGATGTAGGCGGAAAGTGACGAGTTTTAAGAGTACACCTTGATAGTAGGGCACATCTTTAGTTGGGTTTTGGGGCGGCTCAAATGGTATCACCGTGGCATTGTGAGCAGTGAAGGCTGAGAGGTATGAGGTGTCGAGATTGGGTTTTACAAGCACGATAATTCGGTGCTTGGTGTTGAAACGCTTTTGCAGGCGGTCGATGTTGACAAGGACCGAACAAGCGTATTGAGGCGTGGTGGCGTAAAAGACGTAGGCGAAAGGCGTCGTGAGGGTTTCAGAACCTGGGACAGGCGGAGGTTCCAAGGTATACGCCAACCCTACGATGGGTTCTAGTGGATGGTTTGGAATGGTGGACGCTGGGCGAACGTTGCCATGAAGGTAAAAGCTCACAAACTAGAGTACAAGAATGGCCAGGCCCATAGAAAAGGCCAAACCCCTGGAATTCCGCAACGCATCTGCTTTACTCATTGTTATTGCAGGATTGGAAAACACTGGATAACGCTGCACAACGCTTCCAGCAAGGGATGTTTGTTGTTGAATCCGCAACGGCGATAGTCCTAAAGGCAAAGTAATATTTTATCTTTCTATTCTATTCTCAATCATAGGGGCTCTGCATATTCTGCAAAGCTGTATATCGTAAGATGGACAACAAAGCTGGGGAAGAATGGTTATAAGCAAGAGAGACAGCAGGAATAAAGAGATCCAAACCCACATTCCCCCTTCGATGAAGAATACATGAGGAAGAAAATCACTGTTCCCATTACCGGTCGGCGTTCTGCATTCATAGCCACTTCACCTTCTCGTTTCAAAAACTTTGAGGCCTTTCAAAGCTCCATCAGATGATGCAGCATGTTGGAGGGCTTGATTGAACATGTGCTTTGGCTTTGAGCTATGGCTTCTTGATTCCCAAACGACCTCTAGAATCATCACTGGTTCCATAGGAGATGGCCATCTGATATGAAATTAAGTTAAATTATTCTCAGGGAAAATCAGTGAGAAGGAGTCTTGAGGGCGAGAGCCTGGTGGTATAGATTGCTGCAGGACTGAGTGTACATGTGAATGTTCTCATGCAGCATCATACTATTCATATGTTGAAGTTTCGATAACTCAGTTGTGAATCTACATATGTCTGACACAGATCTCGAAGTAGAACAGGAAGATATTTCGACATCTTAGAAAGTACTGCGGACTCGGAAATATCGTATGAAAAGCCTCGGGTCTTGAGTCCTACGACTAAGGCTCGGCTACATTCGGCTGAGAGATAAGATAACACTGGAGGCGGGACCTTGAACATTTACAGAGTACATACCCGTGCACTCCGTGATACCTTACAATCACTCTTTTCTACTTTCGTACCAAGGGATGTGAACCAGATTCTCGTTGATATATTGCCCTGTGTTACCATTATCAGAAAACCAAAATTGCTCTCTGATATTTCTGGCTCTACTCCCACCACAATGTCGACCGTGACAAAGCCGAAGATCCCACCTGTGGTGATGGATTCAATTACTCAACAAATTGGAAACACTCCAATGGTCAAGCTGAACAAGATACCCCAGAGCCTCGGCATAGAAGCTACAGTGTATGCTAAGCTCGAATTTTTCAATGCTGGAGGAAGTGTCAAAGACCGGATTGCGCTGCGGATGATAGAAGAGGCGGAGCGCTCAGGAAGAATAAAGCCTGGAGATACGCTGATAGAGCCTACGAGTGGAAACACGTGAGAGTTCAGCATTCGGTGGGGTGTATCGTCTAGCCTTGCTAACGAAGCATATAGTGGCATTGGTCTAGCATTAGTAGCAGCCGTCAGAGGTAAGCTGGCCTACTTCTACGTTGCGTAGAGCAGAAAGGCGACGGATTAACATACAAAGGCTACAAGACCATAATCACACTCCCTGAAAAGATGTCACCTGAGAAAGTTGCTGTCCTTCGTTCCTTGAATGCCACAATCATAAGAACACCTACGCAAGCTGCTTTTGACTCGCCAGAGTCGCACATAGGCGTCGCCAGAAGATTACAGAAAGAAATTCCAAATGCACATATATTAGATCAATACGGAAATCCAGACAATCCACTGGCGCACGAGTACGGGACAGCTGAAGAAGTATGGACACAAACGGAGGGGAAGATAACAGCTATTGTTGCAGGAGCTGGCACAGGCGGGACAATTACAGGATTGGCCAAAGGTTTACGGAAACATAACCCGGATGTCAAGGTTATCGCTGCTGATCCCTACGGTTCGATACTGGCATTACCGCATTCTTTAAATCGGACGCACGCAAATGAATCCTACAAAGTCGAAGGCATTGGGTACGACTTTATACCGGATGTGCTAGACCAGAAAACTGTTGATCACTGGTACAAAACCGACGACCGAGAGTCTTTCGCGTATGCTCGGAGGCTAATAGCAGAAGAGGGTCTCCTTGTTGGAGGCAGTAGCGGCAGTGCAATGGCAGCTATGGTCAAGGGCGTCAAGGACCTAGGACTCGGCAAAGGTGACGTCGTAGTTGTCATCCTACCTGACAGCATAAGAAGCTACTTGAGCAAGGTAGGTCATCCTGCCGAATCGCCCTCTTATACACAGAAAAATCCTCAATGCTAAATCATCCCAATAGTTTGTCGACGACGACTGGCTCGCCGCCAACGATCTCCTGCCCCCCACCCCACCACCGACTACCCCTTCGTCTCCCGTCCACAAACCCACGAAATATCCCTTCCAAAACGCCACCATCCGCACCCTTCGTCTCAAACCCGTCACTACCGTCCTCTCCAACTCCTCCTGCGCCGACGCCATCGAGACCATGCGCGACAAAGGCTTCGATCAACTCCCCGTGCTCGCGCCCCAGGGCCGCAGACTAGTCGGTCTAGTCACCCTAGGCAACCTCTTGAGTTGGATTAGCCAGGGGCGCGCAACAGCCCAGAGCCCGGTCGAGGACGTCATGTTCAGCTTTTCCAAAATCCAAGAAGTCGTAACAGACCCCCGAAACGTCGGCGATATCGCCAAAGCTCTACCCACCGACCCAACAAGCAAACACACGGTAACGAACGGTGAGGCAGACTCAGCCGGGCTGCCGCAGAAGCGGAAGTTTGTCGAAATTACAATGGACACGCCGTTGGAGGCGCTGCGACGATTCTTCGAGTGGAATAGCGCGGCGGTTGTGACGGAGAGGGAGGAGGGAGGGGGGATGAAGCCGGTGGCGGTAGTGACGAAGGTGGATTTGTTAGGGTGGTTGGTTAAGCAGGGGAAGGTTGCAGGATGAGGTCGGTAGCAGTGGAGGCGTAAGTCGATCTTCTGGGGAAAGGGGCTGGGATGATGGTGTGGATGAGGTGTTCTTTAGGGGGGATTTTGGAAAGAAGGGAGGCTCAAAACTGCATGGATGGGGAGTTAGGAGCGTGGATAAACTGTCGATTTGACTGCATGGATCCGTGGATATCGAAGACCTGTCTCAACACCACGGTCTTTCTTCCAGGATGGAAATCCATGGTCCGAACCCCAATCCCCAACTTGTACATCAGACTGGACACGATACAAATTTTTACATACGCCATTTGAAATTTGCCATGGCCTAGATAAAAACAAGCCATCAAGCAGTATCTAACGTCTGGCTCCTTGCCTAACACCTTGCAATACAGTCCAGGAACACCAGATCAGACCATTTACACCAACCACTAACCCCTAATCCCTCAAGCTCCCTTCCTCACCTGCTCAACCTTCCCCCCTCCCCCTCCATCCTTCAACCCCCTATCCAACCCCCGACTCCTAACCAACACCCCCTCTCTCTCACTCTCCGGATCCCCAAACACCACCTCCCCCCCCGCCACCGCTTTATCCTCCATCTCCTCCAATCCCTCCAGCACCCCTCGCATATAACTCACCACCTCCCCCAGCCTCCTCAAATCCGTCTCCGCCTCCCCCCTAAAAACATTCCTCCACACCGCCGTCGCCAGCACAGCGTCCCCCTTCACCAAGCCCTCATCGTAGCCGGCCATGAGCCCGCGCCACTGCACGAAGAGGTCTTTGAGGTATTTGTTGCGGATGGAGCGCGCATGCACGTTGTGCGTGGTTACCATGCGGTCTTCGGCGATGTAGAAGAAGTGGTCGAGGAGGTGTTGGTGCCAGGCGGGGGCGTGGGCAGCGGGGAAGCAGCGGATGCGGACGGTGAGGAGGTACATGTGCAGGAAGGTTACTTGGGCCCAGGTGTTAAAGGTTGGGGTGAGGCCGAGGGCTGGAGGAAGAGGGGGGTTTAGTATCGTTGGGTCTCTTGGGAGCTTTGGACGAGTTCGGGAGGGAGGAAAAGGAAGGGCGGCTTACTGTCGTACCAATACCCTGTCCCAACACCAAGATCCTCACCATCTTTTGTCTTGGGTATCTCCACACCCTTCTCTCGAGCTTGCGGGATAGTGTAGTCGGCCTGGCGTGCGCATTCTTTTACGAGTTTTTCAGAGACACCGTAGGCGATGTAAGTTTCTGTGACCGAAGATGCTCGTTTGCGGACTTCAGTTGCGATGCTCTGGGCTGTACTGGGGGCGTTGTAAATGATCTTTGCAAGGGACGGATTGTCTGATTGCTGTGCTGCGGGTGGATTGGGAGGAGCAGCCTTTTGGGCGGCTGGTTGGGCGGCGGAAAGGGGAGGGGAGAGAGAGAGGAATCGTGATTGTATATGTGACCGCTGGGGTGCTGGGGAAGTCTGATCATGGTTAGTATTGCTGGAGTTGAGAATAGAAAGGCACAGCGTACATGTCGAGGCTGGCGCAATTGGCGCCTCAATATTCTCAGACATGCAGTACAATGCGTGCTGGAAGCCATATCTAGGGCTCGCCGGGGCTTTTTCCTGTAAAAATTTGATTTGCGATACGGTCTGTATGCTAGATGTTCTGGTGGATGTTCTGGTGGATGTTTGGAGTGGTCGATGTCATGACTTCAATATTGAGTTTGCATGGTTCGCTCAAATCGACGCGCCCCACAACGCGATCCCCAGAGTCACTGAAACTATCTACATTTATACTTGAGAATCCACAGTACCAATCAATGTTTCTAGCAGATGTTGGAGCTGGAAACCTTCAACTTGTCTGCAAATGTTCGCGGACCAATCCCTGACCAACGCCTTGAAATGCATAGATTCCCAGTAATCCTTTGATTTGCTAAACTCCAAATTACTCCAGTTTGCTTGCTTGCTATTTGAGTACCAGACGCTCGAGCGACTTCTCCTCAATTGGTAGTAATTCGTTCAAAGCATTCGGGTCTCGGAGCTGTGCTGGCACATCAAGTCCTTCCATTGCGAGCTTCTGAATGTGAAGTCAGTGTGGGTTCCATGAATCCTCCGTAAGAGTTGCCTTACATGTCTAACCGCCTCGTAACTGTCCTCTTTCGCCACGTATTCCCTGATCACCTCGCCAGTCGCGAACTCGATATATATCCTCGTATCTCTTATCCGGAGCAGAACATTGTCGAGGCGCATGAAGAATCGACAGAGCAGCAGTAGACGCGCTGGCATGACCCTGATTTTGCAAGAGTACATTGTGATACCATTGTCTGCCATTTCGTCTTCGTACAGCATGACCTCATCGAAGAACAAGATAGGATCAGGACGTCTGAGAAGATCCAGAGGTATAGGCGAAGTGGTGGGTTCGAAGACTGGAGAAGCGGACGTCAAAGTGCCCTTGTAGTCGGTACTATACGACCAGTCGAACGGCTTAACGACCTCTGTTATACCTTCATGCTTCTTTTCTCTGTCTTTCCTCAGCATGAATTCCCATTCCGAGATCTGCAAGCCCCGCGTACCGGGTACTCTGCCACTCTTTGGAGTGCGCCACTTGGAGCATTGAACCTCCAGTCTTGTCCACCCTGTCCAGCGCATCAAATGTATTGAAGTTGATCCCCCAGCCGCTTGGAACATGTTTGATCGAAGCCATGTTGTCGCCGAATATCATTTCTGGAGGAGTGATGCCTAGCTTCGCCGTCATCTGCTCAATGGGCTCAGCCTTCAGTATTGGTAGTTTCCTAGTGGTGATTTTGAAGCCATTGTGTGTTAACGAATTTCCAGCATCAGCAATTGACGGATAGCGCGAGTCCGGAATAGCTGTACCGTTCATCTTTGGAATCGATTGTTGTTCTTGCAGGTAGCTCACGCAAACGATTTTGCGGAGTGAAGCTCAAACGCCCCGCCGATGAAGGTCCCCTCCTTTAGCGCCAGCGTAGGGCTGACCCGCTCCGTTGCTTGGGCGATAATCATCATATGTTGACTCTTTCTTGATCCTTGCTGTCGATAGCTTTCAGCACGCATACTAACATCGGCATTACCAGCTGTACCACTTGCACCCAGCGAGTACTGCGTTCAAGAGAACTTTTGTTTCATTCTTTTTTGTTCTCAATCATGGCAATTAGAACCATCGAGTCAAGGCTTGAGTGCCTGTCCGTCAATGACGAGTATGAACAGCCAAATGGAGGCGGCGTTTATCATAAATCGAAGGTAAGTCGCAACAGGCCAGTTCGAGGATGATGTTGATGAACGATCAGGGATCACTGTCAACAGCAACGTCCATATCTGGGCTTGGCTCAAGTACTCAATTGACATCGAGTACGAATCGTCCCAATTTGTTGAAGCTGGCTCTCCAAAACAACAACGACGCAAATGCCAAATCTTCGACTATCACCACCGTTACAGTCGCTTCACAGGCGTCGCAATGGCGCGGATCCAATATGCCACCGCCGGCTCCGTCTCCACCTCGCAAAGGCACCAGCACTTCATCATCTGCGCGAGCCTCAGATGAGAGCACCCTGCAAAGATTATCCAATCCACCAATATATGAGCAACCGCAACCAAAAAAATTCCACTTGGGAATGTTTGAGATTGGGAAACCTCTGGGCAAGGGAAAGTTTGGACGAGTGTACCTAGCGAAAGAGAGGACCTCAGGCTTCGTCTGCGCGCTCAAAGTGCTTCATAAAAGCGAACTACAGCAAGGGAAGGTTGAGAAGCAAGTGCGAAGAGAGATTGAGATCCATAGCAATCTCCGCCACCCTAACATTCTCCGTTTCTACGGCCATTTTCACGATAGTAAAAGGGTGTTCCTAATTCTCGAATATGCAGGCAAGGGGGAGCTGTACAAGCATCTTCGCCGAGAAAGCAAATTCGCAGAATGGAAAGCAGCGCAATACATTGCTCAAATGGCTGCAGCGCTGAAGTACCTCCATAAAAAGCATGTTATGCATAGGGACATCAAGCCGGAGAACATTCTAGTGGGAATCCACGGCGAAATCAAGATTTCCGATTTCGGTTGGAGTGTGCATGCGCCAAACAACCGGAGAAATACAATGTGTGGAACTTTAGACTATCTCCCACCGGAGATGATCAAACCAGGAAGTCAAGAGAACTTCTATAATGAAAAAGTGGACCTCTGGAGTTTGGGCGTCTTAACATATGAATTCTTGGTGGGCGAAGCTCCGTTTGAGGATACCCCAATCATGACGCAACGGAGGATTGCCAGGGGTGAAATGACGGTGCCAAACTTCGTGAGCCCAGAGGCAAAGAACCTCATCCAAAGAGTGAGGCTTCGCTTGTGGCACCTCTCTTCGGGTTACACTGACTGTCGGTAGTTACTTATACTTGATCCCGAGAAACGTATATCGTTAGATGAGGTACAACAACACCCGTGGATCATCAAGCACTGCGTCAAAGGCGAGAGAGCGACACAGAGGAGCTCAGGCACAAAGGAGGCTAAGTAAGCTCTGCTCGCAGAGAAAGGCAGACTTCGCAATGTTATCCGTTTAAGTTTTCATGATCTCCTGCAGCTTGCTGAAGTTGCAATTTTTGCATATATAGGTGTTAAGGCGTCGTGAGAAGGATTGGATGTCGTCGTTGTTGCATAAAGCTAGGAGTGAAGGGGTATCTCCCGGCACCGAACGCCTTAACAATGCTGATGCTAGTCGCATCCCTTCTATTCATTTTCCAAGCCCACCTTTCACCTGTATATCTCATCGAAGGGCCTAGTATCTGCGAAACAGCTCTCCCAGACTTCGTTGACAACCTGTTCCGCATGGGCTTGGTCTTTGCAAGTCGGTCTTCCCATCACCGAGAGCACAGCGCGCCTTCTCACACACTCTTGATGTTGTTGCGTGACTCTCCATTGGCCTCGCGTGAAGAATTCTCTACTCCATCTGCACTCGCCGCTGAGAGACGAAGCCCTAATTTCTGTACAAGCTGCATGCCGAAGGTTATTTTGCCATTCTACCTTGAATCGTAGATGGTCGTAGGCGTGTATCATTTCTACTTTAATTTAGTATTTCCCTGGTGCCCATAAAGGAATTGACTACGAACCATGTGCAATTGTATCCTCCAGATGACCCTTGTTCCGCAGTTGATTCGCACATACTCGGATACCGTAGTTCGGGTCGAAGCCCCCACTTTGGAGGGTATCGCATCGTCGACACCAGATGTTGCCGCTGTGTATATCGCCCCCAAGGTTGCTGATTTTCTCGCGCATGAACCGGACCACAGGGCCTAGAAATGCAGTCAATCAGCTGAACTTGGTACCGCGCAATACCGCTTCGGGAAGAAGACATACTGTATTGCAGTAGATAGTCTTTCCGCTTCTCACACTTCTCACAATCACTCTTTTCATAGCGATCATCTCGCGTCTTCTTGTATTGGGCCTCCCCTTCGGGTGTCAAGCGGCCAGTCACGTGGGATACTGCATTGTGCCATCTCGTCCAAAGGTCATCTCCTGGTATCAAGCCTGTATCTTGAGCTTTGGCCTTCTGTGATTCCCCTTCATCGGCCATTGGCGGAGTTACCATGTACAAGGAGCACCAGTTTACACAACTTCAGGGCGCGCCTCGGGCGTTCCGGGCGTCTAGCGAAGTCGAGGTACGCAAAACGGGGCATCTAAATCTACAACCCCACTTCTACAGATTGTCAATCGAGTTCACTGCGGCGTAGACTCTTCGAGAGCCTTACAGCATTAGGAGTCCAAGTCTATGCGCTTATAAAATGGTCACCGCCCAATGCCGGAGGTGTGAGAAGTGAAATAATAGGAATCGTCAAGTGGTAAGTTACTGCTTTCCCAGAAGCCAGCATGAAGGGCCACCGTCAGCTCACCATCGTTATCAAGCTGGGTACGCTAGGTCTGGAAGTATTCTAAAAGTACATGCTGATTCCTGCGCTGCATATAGGCACCAGCTCTATTGTTCATGAGCAAACGCACGAGCCACTATTGCCGATATTGTCATTGATCGTTGCAACCGCTGTCGAGCTTCGCAAAGATGGACATCGAGTCGTCATCGTCTCTTCTGGAGCCATTGGGGTGGGTCTACGAAGGATGGATGTTGAAAAGAGGCCAAAGCATCTGCCAAGAATACAAGTACGGGGTTTTCATTCTGGTCCAATATCAAATATTAATGGATATCGCAGGCATTGGCAGCTATCGGGCAATGTCGGCTCATAAGTCTATGGGACAGCCTTTTTGCCCATCTTCGACAACCCGTGGCTCAGGTGCTACTGACGAGGGGTGATATCGCTGATGTATGTTGGTGGGCAGATGTTCATGCTAGAAATTGTTGTTGTTAACAAGCATGTAGCGCTCTCAATACCTCAACGCTCAGAACACGTTTGTGGAGTTACTGCATATGGGCGTCATCCCCATAGTCAACGAAAACGATACGCTGGCTGTTGCTGTATGTTCACAGATCCTATGATACCCCGACTTTCGTTAAACATAATTAGGAAATTAAATTCGGCGACAATGACACTCTTTCTGCCATCACCGCCGCCATGGTCCAGGCAGACTATCTCTTCCTCATGACCGACGTTGACTGCCTCTATGACAAAAATCCTAGAACCCACCCTAACGCTCGAACCATCGAAGTCGTTGAAGATATAGAATCACTCGCAGTCGACGTTTCAACCGCCGGCTCTAGCCTTGGCACAGGCGGTATGTCCACGAAAATTGTGGCTGCTCGTCTGGCAACCTCTGCCGGCGTGACGACGGTTATTACGCGTGCTTCGAACCCGGGGAACATCGTCAATATCGTAAATTACATCCAATCGTTGAAGCAAGGCCACTCGGAAGCTACTGCTCTACCCGCCAAGGAGTTTGGGGCTCCATTCCCATCACCGATGTCGAACAGCGGTACCCTTGCAGAACCTCCTTTGCATACCCGCTTCCTTCCCAGCCTCGAACCCATCCGTGACCGCTCATTCTGGCTCCTTCATGGTCTCGCCGCCCACGGTACCCTCTTCATAGACGAAGGCGCCTATAGAGCTTTAATCCGCAAAGCCGGTCTCCTCCCAGTCGGTGTCGTGGAAGTCGACGGCAATTTTGGCCAGCAAGAAGCTGTCCGCCTGGTGGTTATTTCCCGCCCCACCGACTCCCTCATCGAAGGCGGAACCCCGATATCTCCCACAAAGGGGGGTTCAAATGAGAAGGCAGCAGTAGCACCAGTGGAAGTCGGGAGAGCATTGGTGAATTTCTCGTCAGCCGAGATTGCCCGCATCAAGGGTCTGCAAAGCACAGCTATTCAGAGTGTGCTGGGCTATGCGGATTCGGATTACGTGGCGCTGCGAGAAAATATCAGCTTGAACAGGAAGGAACCGAGTAGGCCGGCAACACCGAGTGCGGCGAGTGTGAATGCTTAGCTAGAAAATAAGTCTACCGCAATATCAGACCAAACTCTCGTTTTCTGCTATTAGTGACTGCAGGCTCTTTCCAGAGCTACATGTGTCGATGTGAAGGTTATCGATCAAAAGGAATAGACTATCTCAGCAGCAAAAATTGGCATTACTGGGGAGCAACATCTAGGTAAATAGAGCAAGAGACTCAACCCAACTAATAATCGTCATGCCCAAGTTCATAGTAGATGCCAACCTCCGCCTCCAGCAGCTACCCTAAGATTGGTCTTCATCTCTGATAGCAATCACTAGCACCCAGCATCATACCACGTAGTACATCCAACCGTCCGACCCGTCCAGCAAATAATTCGACTCGAGGTATCCTATATCCCCCCTTTCTGAACCAAACCACTACCACCAGCCCTCCTCGCCCCCACCCACCTCCTCCGAAATACCCGTCACGAAACCCGCACCCCCCCTCCTCAACCCAAATACCTCACCGCGCATCGACCTGACTGCTCCCCTCCCCCGTCACCTCCTCCACATCCAGCTCCCACTCATCCACCTCTCGGAAATGCATCGCCATCCTTTCGAGCTTCTTCTTAGCTTCCAGCCGCTGTTTCACGCCCGCCTCCTTGGCGGGCGCCTTGATGCTCTGGATGAGGGTTTCGGAGTCGTCTTCTTCGGTGCGGTTGTCGAGGGGTTCTTTGCGGGTGTAGGTTTTGGACTTGGCGGGTTGCGGTTTGCGGCCTTTAGGTAGGGTGATTCGTCGGTCTTGGGGTTTCTTTCTGGGTCTAGCTGTGGTATGGTAGCTGAGCTCGTCTTCGTCTTCGTCTTCGTCTCGAGCTTCGCGTTCGATTTCGACGTCGCTGCTCGGTATGTCGAATGCGCCGGATGCTGGCTTGGGTCTGCTCCGGAGACGTCGCCGTGGTAGTAGATTTTGTAGAGTGGCCGTTGATAGGGGTTTGAGAGGTCGAGAGACGGCGGCTGGAGTGGGTGGTGAGGAAGTGGGAGATACAGGGGAGGGGCCGGGAGAAGGTTGTTTCCGGTTGGAAGTGGGTTTAGAAGCGGGTTTCGACCGCGTGGTTCGAGTCTCAGCGTTTTGACGTTGTGGTGGTGAACTGCTGCTTTGTGGGGGCGCTTGGGTATCGTCCCAGATTTTTGGGGGGGCGGTGTGGGTTAAACGAGATGGTGGGAGTCTTGGTTCTGGGCGGTCTGGTTCATTGGAGGGAAGGATAATTTCAGGCTCGTCGTTTTCGGTAGAGACGCCGTAGAGGTCGTCGTGCGGTAGCTGAGGTGGCGAGGAGTGTCGTGGAAGCGTTAGCTGTGACGCCGGAACTTGAACCTCTGGTGGCGTCAATTTTCGCTTTTTCGAGCTAGATGCTTGTTGTGGTGATGAGGACGATGCTAAGGCGTTTTGGTAAATATGGGATTGTGAAAGCGACTTGAGGAAGGGAGTGGATTCGTCGTCTGGACGGAAATCGTCTGGATCGTCGTCTCCATCATCTATTGAAGGAACGTCCTGGTTTTGCGAGCGTATGAGCTGGAGCAGGCTAGGTTGTCTGGGCCGCTTCTTGAAGGCTGATGCGACAAGAATAGGCGATTCTGCTCGTCGCGGTTCCCAAGCCTTAAGCCCCGTTGCTGGCACCAGGCGCTCGGTTGCTCTCGACATGACGGCGCCCATAGATGTACCTGGGTTTTCTGTAGACTTTGCGAGGAGGCTTTCGGTTGAGACAGTCTGTTCCGGCATCGAAGACTGTATCTGAACTTCCTCCCCCCTCTCTGCCGCCAACGCTGCTTCGCGTCTCGCCCTCAGGGCCTCAATCGCCCGGGCATGGTCTGTTTCCCTCGCAACCCTCGACAGCGCCGCTCTCTTTCGACCCGTAGGAGGCCTAATGCGCGTCCCTCCAACCAAGACATCCTCAGTAGGAAGAGCCCCACTCATTGTAGCTTCTTGCGCCGGAAGACCTCTGCGATTCAACAAGGGTTTATTCGTTTTGACTAAACCATCACTGTCGTCGCTGCCATTTTTAACGCGTTCGGAAGATGATGGAGAGGTGATCGACTGTTTTTGCTTGGCTTTGAATGTTGAAGTGGGCTCCACGGCGCGTGCGGTAGGCATTGATGGCGCCATCTTAGTGCGCTTCGGACGAGGCATGGCGCAGTCCCAATAAGTCTTTGATAACCCAACGATTGTTCAGCAGTGGACAATCTTGCGGTGGTGGATGTGGAGCTGAAATTGTGACGTTGATGATTGTTGTGAGACGCGTCTGGCGGAAGGTATTCGCGATATCAGTAATGCCTCGCTTGGTACTTGGCAGTAACTTGTCCAGGCCTAGCGCTATATACACATATTTCCCCAAGTCCAACATCCGCATCAACTTTTCTTCTTCTTCATCACGGCGCCCATTCCTTATCGTCAATGCTCCAAATGCCTCTATCAGTATATTGATCATTTAGCGGCGCCAACAAGGACTCATGCAGACTTTTTTCGCTAGCGGTACCTTCTCTTTCCCAAGGTGTACGGTTAGATAGATTCTGCAAATATTCCTGTTTCTCGATCTTATGAGAATTCGCTCGCATTTGACGGTGAAGGAACCTGAAAGAGGACATGAACTAGATTCCTTGCATCTCCCTCCAAGGATCCAAGGAGCGGAATCACACTTATTAAGATCCTGGCTGGGTAAAGGATTCCTGTGGGTCATGTGAGAAGGCATGTGAGGTGGCTCGGAGATTTTTATGTTCAATCTCTGTTTTGATGGACATATATTGATAGAACTTCTTGTCCCATATCCTACACGTTCCCATTGCTTTACTAGGCTACACCAGCCCTCCGCCGTCGGGATCCATTGCCAGCCCATTACAATGGTTGTCCTTCGAGCTTGCAATTAAGTATGCTTGCCGTCTTAGCTAAGCCGAGAACAATGATATTTCAATCAAACCAAAAGCCGACGGTAGCGACCATACCGTAACCGACCTGCCGCGCCTATTTTTGCATCTGCCCACGCAGTTACTGAGGTCCCATCTAACCCCTAGCCCTCTTCCTGCCACTTCTGCCCACGTCTTCCTCTCTTCTCGCTCTCTTCTCTTCTGCATCCAGCACAAAGCTTAGCACATCAAAAGCAAATTCTGGGTACTCCAAACACATCGCGCGGAAAGTGCCTTCGGTCTCATGCCGCAACACATGGCTGCGCTGCCCCCAGAAACTGGCCACAGGTTTGCGGATCGTGAGGTCGGTTCGGGCAGTGTGTGAGTAGACGTAACGTGCATATGCGATTTCGGCGAGCGCAGTGGAGGTGACGAGGTGGATCTTGGAGTGAGAGAGGGTTTTCAGATGCTATTTGAGAGTTAATGAAAATCGTGGACGGTGGACGAGGGAAGACACTTGCAGTCATTCCAAATTTCTCCGCCAGCGTATAGACCTTTGCGTGTTTGAGTAGCTGGTCCCCTGTGTTGTCGGTGACAGGAGCAGAAGGGTCGGGCTCAAGGTTCCCTGAAGCGGTTTTCTTTGGGAAGTATTCGCCTGTGTAGAGGTATTCAAGAAAACAGCCAACGGCTTCGAAATCTTCGTCGGCGAGGTCGATGCGGCCTCCCTAACGACCAGAGCGCGAGTAAGCAGGAATCAGGAAAGGATCTGGAGAACCAGAGCCGTACCTGTTTGTCCGTGAGCGCTTCAGCCAGAAATGGCGACCTTCCCAGGAGAGCTTGGTGGGCTGAGAGCTTGCTTTGGTTCTCAGCGGAGCCAATGACGAGCTCCACGATGGGGGATTTCAGATAGCTATGATTAGTCTTAGCGAGCTTCGCAAAAAGTGCGCTTCGAAAATCATTGCGGGAGACATACTCGACAAAAGTCACCCTCGAAGCGGGCTTCTCTTCCTCCATTGTCATGCCTTCCTCTTCCCTAGCACTCTGTCCACCATCTGCGCCTGTTTCGCCGACCTCGATAACGTCTGCGTTATCTCCTTGCATCTCAACGTCATCCTCGTTTGCGCCAGAATCGCCAATTGAGATGCGAACCTCAGGATCTGCCATTTTGGTTTCAAAGGAGGTGCTTGGCTGGGTGGCTGGGTCTGTGAATCGCCCTCTAGAAAACGAGAACTTGCGCGAAAGACGTGAATGCGACGCAATTGAACGAGTGTGAGATATTAGTAGTGAACTCAAGAACTTTTGTAACTTTATTCAATACATGGGCAATTTAGAGAATAGAAAGAATTAAAGATGAGAGGATACTGGAAAAAAGATGGCAGGAATATGGGAAGCTGCAGTCAGCCTCTTCGAAGCTTTGCCCTGAGCTTCGGTTCCTGGCGCTAGTGGGTGGTCAATCCCGAGGTACCCATGCGACTACCCGCCCAGAACAAATGTTCCAGTCCGTTCTTTTGGAGGGGGGGTTTGGTCTTTCATCAACCAAATTTCTATATTTGTTGCGCAGAAGCTGGTAAATATAATGGCACGACGTGGGCGTTTCCGTAAGTCATTCTAAAAGGAGAGGAATCCAATTATATCTAGCTAACTGTTTAGTAGCAAACCCAGCACTTTTGTACGGTCCATGGTGTTCACTCTCAACAGCCCTCAGCTAAGGTCACTCGCAGCGTTTGTGATATACAAGAGAGGTTTCGACCAGCAATATGGGAATATCCCAAAGTGTACGCTCTTTCCCGAACGTCGCAAACATTGCCTCGTCTCATAACTCACTGAATCCCCTCCAGCATCGCGACCGCCCAGAAAATGATCAAGGCCAGCCACGCCCTCTCCATCCCCATCTACGCCACCACACAATCGCTATCCCGACTCGGTCCCCTCTGCTCCGAGCTCTTCCCTCCCAACCATCCCCCATTCACAATCGATAAAACCGCCTTCAGCATGATGGTTCCCGAGCTGCGGTTCGCCCTCAGTTCCTCCTCCCCGCACCCGTATCAAGTCGCCATTGTTGGCATTGAATCGCATATCTGTGTCACGCAGACGGCGCTGGATCTGATAGCGGAAGGACACAAGGTTTATGTGCTGGCGGATGGGGTAAGTAGTTGTCACGAGGGAGAGGTTGGGGTTGCGTTAAGGAGGTTGGCGCAGGAGGGGGCGGTGGTAACGACGAGTGAGGGGTGGTTGTATGAGTGTATGGGGGATGCAGATATACCGGAGTAAGTTTTCTTTTGCGCCCATTTAATGCTTTGCTGGGCGAAGGTGGGAGCGTATGGCTGACGGTGCGAATAGGTTCAAGGCGATTGCTGGATTAGTAAAGGAGACAAAGCAGAATACAAAGGAGGCGCTCCAGACCCTGTGTAAGATGTGAAATTAATAAGTAAGAATCCATATCATAGATATGATGCCATCTGGAAGTATTTCGAATTTCACCATGAAATTCCTGTAACTGTACCGACATGCATAGCACATCAGGCATTGAATTATCGTACACAATTCTGAACTGCATAGCAAGAACTGCAAGAGATGGTGACGCTAAAGGGACTGTTCCACTCAAAGACATCACATGAACTATTCGCTTAATCGCTCGCAGTGGGCGATTGCTTTTGCTGGCCCGAATTTAGCCAGCCAAAGGCAGATGCCCCTCCGATTGGATTCGAAGGCCTTGATCTGTTAGTGAAACTTTGAAAGGAGGGCTTCGTCTCGCTAGAGACGGATCTCCCTTCCAAAGCCGGGCTTTGGTTGTCTTGGTTTTCAATCGGCGTGGCTTGGCTGGTCCGCTTACCAGATTCCCCGTGGCGTGCAGGAGCAGCATCAAAACCCACGGGTGGAGTGGCTGATGCCGAATGGAAAGTAGAAGTATTTAGTCTAGCTGGCTTGAGTACTTTCATTCCCATACCGCGACCTGCTCGTTGATAGCCAGAAGTTGTGGTGGAACTCGACGATGCCGGTTCTTGCCGGCCAGGAAGTGCAGAGTCTCGTCTCCAAGATCCCCAGATACTTCCACTGTCTGTTTTCGACGGTGTGTCGGGCGATGTGCCATTTGTCAAGCTCCCAGCATCCTTCACCTCGGTTTCGGTCTTGCCTAATGGGGGGTTCTCGCTGTTCGTTTTGCCACCAGCCGACTTGCGTCCTTCGCCAATCACAGAAGGCGATGAAGTGAGAGGTCTGGAGATTGGAGCCGAAGATTTGTCGATTTTGGCCTCATCCACGAATCCTACTTGCCCGTGAGTCATCAGCTTCAGTCTGCCCTCCTTACCAACTTCGTCGCCAGTCCGGGACTTCCTAGATTGACCTGTCTGATCTGCATCGGGAACAGCCGGAGGACTATCGATAGTCATGTTCGTGGTTAGGAGATTCTTGAAGAGTGACGCCTTTTCTGGACGGACCAACGGCACGGATAATTTGTTACGGTCATCGTCAAAGAGTGTTAGACGATCAAGGGAGAAGTGTATATCAGCATTTCGTGCACGAAGTACATCACTCCCTAAGAAAATCTGTATTGTGTCTGCTATAGCAGGCAGGTCCTGGACTGTAAAATCGATTGTTAGCGTTGGCAGTTGTGGAGCGGGACTGTTAGAGCGAGACGACGACTGCTGTATAGTAGCTTCAGGTAAATAGACCGGGATCTTCAGTATACGTTGACCTTCCTGGTTCGTTGTGATGTGGTCCTCTACACCGAGTCGAGCCGCCAGTTGGAGATCTATCACTGATCTGTAGGAGCCTGTACAGACAGCTGCGTAGAGTAGAGATTCGTTAGAAAAATTATTATCCAGCCAGCAGCGGACGATCGAAGGTACCGGGCCTAATATGAATAAACCTGGAGGAGGACCCAAGGGGACAAAGGGAGCCACGGCAGCTGATAGCGGACGAGATTCGAAGGCGAAACTACTTGCTCGAGCCGATTGATTAGACTGCCCAGCAGAGCTCTGCCTCCCATCTGATTTATGCGAAGACGAACGCTCAGTCATCGGGTGGCTACCGAACGCACTACCGGTCCTTAGCGGTAGAAATTCTGTAGACGAACGGGAGCCATGACCAAGATGACCATGCAATGCACTTTCATCAAAACGAACGCTGTTGGCTCTCGATGCACCTCTTCTTGGCTCTTCTTCGGAGTCTAAATGCAGACTGCCTAGGAGACTACTAGGCTGGCCTTGGTCGAAATTTTTGAAAGCTTCCGCAGCGGGGTTATAGCCAGGATCTACGGTAGAGACGATCAGCAAACTTCATAATGAGACACAGACATGCTATACCTTGTTGTGGAGTGCCGCTCAAGATGCCAGGGAAAGGCGATTGACTGCCCCATGGGGACTTTGTCCTAGCATCTTCTTCTTGCCGTCTTTCCAAACGCATAAGCCTATCAGCGTGTTCTGCCTGGGTCGCGTATACGTTCTTCATCTCGTTCTGTAGACGCCAGAGGTCGTCTCTGGAAGCAAGACCAAATTGCAGGTCCATGCCCAGCTACTGCAAGAGAAAAGGGTTGGGCGGCCCTCTTAAGGATCGAAAGAAATTGTCTCTGTCATCTACGCAGCAGGCACTCAGCTGCCAGGGGACCTGCAATGAGACTGTCGGAAGCAGATGCTCTCTCTTAATCTCATAGGATATTCCACAGCTCCGCCTCTCCTGATGTCCACCTCCCACCACGTTGCGCCGCCGCCAACAAGCTGGCCGCCACCGTGCAGCGCCCAGATCCAGGAATTTTATGTGGTAGAGCGTGGTTTTACAGCTGGTTTTCCTGTCGAATCCTGAGGTAGATGTGTGAAAACGAAATCAAAGCTTATTCTTAAACCTGCTTAGATCAAACTTGTCTAATGTGGTTGCCGTAAATTGACGCAGTACACTAAAAGTATTCGATGATGACCCTGGCTAATGTCCAAGAGGCGCGGTGGTATAGCTTGTCAGCTATTGTGGATCTGCTGTTGTTACCAATCAGTGAATTGTTCAAGGATGTACGAAGAGTGTGATGGCTAACAAGTCAAGGGAGCTATTCAATGAGGGCAAGGTCTATTCCATGTGCTTTGGTTGTTTCTGAGCTCAAATGTTCCATATGTAGAGTTCGGTAGAAGTGTTGTACGATTTCATCTCGAAATATGAAACTGCCTCCAGGTGTACAGAATGTACACCGTAGATTTGATGCCGCTTAGGATACGGAGATAACTGGTTTCATGGTGAATCCGACGTTCAGAACTAAAAACTAGCCCGAAAGAAATCTTACACGAAATTAAGCTTCGACTCCATTATTCTGCTGTTCAGCATCTGCTCCTCCATTACATCGTCCGCTTCGGTATGGCAGCGTCGATCATTATCAATCTGCGTGCGGAGACAAAGCCATTTGAGGCGCTGTCGTAAGACCTGTTACGTCCCCATTAATAAGAGCCTTAGACATGATATAATAACTCCAACGACCACCAGAAGTTTAATTGAGTATGGTATACTCTTATTGTCGAACGATCGCCTACGAGGATATTTAAAAACAATGATGAATTTGAACACTATCGGTGCAACACTAGTCGAGGAGAGTTCTTGGGTACGCTTCTTCTCCGATTTCTCCGTCGGTCTGTCTGTTTGTAGGTTTATATGATTCCTACTCTAACCTACGGTGCCGAACGGATCATCTTATACGAGGGTTGAAAGAGCTTGATGAGAATGGTCATAAACCAATTTCCCATACTCATATACAATTCGACCAGTATCTTCGGAGCATCATCGGTCAAGGCCCGCCTTGTGAGGGAGCCACATCGTTGATGTAACTCCAGCTGCTACGCAATCAGGCTGGGAACAGGTCTTAGGCCGCTTCTCCATTTTCCAGTTTCACACTCTATGAGCACGATTCAAAACAAGAAACGGTACTGACTATGGTATTATAAGAGTCAGGGACCCAAAGCGTCTATGTGTCTAATCTATTTGAGAGAATAAGATCGTTCAATAGCCTCCAACACCTAAAGTAAGTTGTTGGCCTAATATCCGCTCTGCAGAGCAACCTGCCAACTTGGCGATTCAAATGGTAGGGTATCGCTATCTTGGTCTGGCCTTCTCTGCTTAATGATTTCTATGGTAGTGTCAAAGAAAAGCTTGTAGCCATCCGGGTTAAAATGTAGCCCTGGAGTCCTTCTATCAGTCTAATACTTGATCTCAATACTCTAGACTTACCATCGCTCAATAAAGTACCAAGTACTTTACTTCTCTCGACGCTTTTACTTCCAGTCAGTGGCTTCCCATGTTTCCACCCAGTCTTCACCATGAAGATAGACCACAAGTCAACCACTGCTAGGCCCAGTTCAGCGCCAACCATACGGCACGCATCTGCATACTTCTTAGTGTGCTCTGCCGTCCGTTGCATCTCAGGGTTGCCGCATTCGAGACCAGCTTCTTCAAGCTGATACTCGTCCACCGGCGGAGGTGTGACAAGAATCAGTCGAGGCTCATGTTCTTTGACAGATGGGTGCGCTAGGAGTGCTTTCAAGTTCTGGATGTATCTGTTGATAGGCACATGCTGGCCAGTTGAAGAGCCTGGCAAGCAAGCATCATTTGCGCCGAAGAATAGCATCTGATGGCATCAACAACGCTCAAGATCTAACTGAGTGGTTGTTCTCATACTAGAAAGCGAACATGTGCCTGTTTTAGAGTCGGCATAAATTCCGGCAACACGTTCAGAGCCAGATCCGTATTATACCCACTAGAGCCGCTCAGTTCCTGATAGGATCCAACTTTCGAGTCCATCGAGTAACATACCTGTAACCTCTGTTGATGACATCAAGACGTCTGATGTAAGCTGGAGGGAGATGCGATTAATTAGACAAAGATTTCGTTACGCATTGCGCTCTATTCAACTTCAGAGGTCGAGATTGACAGAGAAATTTATCCAGAGTGAGGAGAGGAGATAAAGCAGCGGATAGGTCCGCGAAAGGAAAAGGAAAAAGTTTACTGTTCTGTAAAGCTGGGCAAAATGCAAAACCCTTGGCTTGATCACACGACTGCTGCAATATGGAATCTCCAAACAGCAGGAACTGATCAAGCGGACCTTTCTGCATAAATCAGTATAGCCAGATCTAGTATTCAATCCTTATGCTTGAAAGGTGTTGTCACCGTCATCGTAGAAGAGCCGCTAGGATTGATCTTCGAAGTCTCCAGGTTCTTGCCGGCAATTGTTCGTGTCATGGTTGAGAATTTCCCCAAGTCTTACTTGTGTTACGATATGTGAATCTCTCGGCTAAAATTTCTGTACTACAAATTCTACATCAAGGTCACCCCTAATTCGCAGGGTGAACGGGTGACCATCGCGCTTAGAAGGGTGTCGTGGGTGTGTAGAAGTCGATTTATTCAATCCAGTCCCCAAGGTTGTTTACGCCATGGATGGTCTACTTAGATGTTTGGTCAACGAGGACGTAGAGAGGACTTTACAACACAAGCTACGAACGGTTGAGGCTCGTCGAAGAGTCGAAATAAGTCCACAAGGAATTCGGAGCTCTGTTGATAAGTAGTGCGCCATAGGATAGCATTCCTGGCGCGCTCTTGCAGCTCATAGCAGTCAGTCGGATAAGAGAACTGTCCATGAGGAAACCTCGATCCATTGGGATAATGCTCTGTCACCAGTGACAAGTGATTAAGGTGCCATCAACATCAAGAAGCATTGCCTGTTGGTCTTTTCGTTGTTTCATCCTGCAAGTGGATTACGCCTACTGTGACGTCATGATGATCGCTCTGTCACCATCTTGTGTCTGTACTTCGCAATGTTGTAATTAATCGCTCCGCTGGAAATATCTGTTGAATCTGGGTCTCAAATTTATCACTGTATATCCCCAGTCTCTATCGAACACGACTCGAAATGGCCGAAAATCAACCTCCCACAAAGGTTTCTGTAGCGCAAACGGATGAGGAGAAGGTAATCAACAGCGGGCGAGCTCTTACAAAACAATCTCCTCTTGATTGCTAACTCGTGCAATGTCAGAAAAACATCGCTGTCATCAAAGAATATATGAGTACTGCGTACTCGCCTACGAACAACAAAGGCCGCTCGTCTGTTGCTCATCTCTGCACTTCGGACAGCATCTTTACAGCCCCCACAACGTTTCCAGACTGCCATTCACCGCTTGATTACGCGGACTCACATGCCAAAGTCATGTCCGCCATCGCCGATTTGCACATAGTTTCCTATGATATTGCATTTGCCAAAGATGGCCATGTACTCTTGAGGTATTCGGCTGAAGGTTCTCATTGCGGAAAGGCACATAATGGAATTGAGGCTTCAGGGAAGAAAGCGAAGTGGAGCGCAGCAGCAATCTTTGAGGTCAGAAATGGGAAGGTGTACAGCTTCACAAAGGAGTGGGATAAGTTGAATATGTGGAAACAATTAGGCTGGATGAACGGTGACGAATACGTGTAGAGACCTAGATGAAAGTCTGACAGCTCACCCCGGGTTATAAGCGGCTCTATGTGCCTTTGTCGATAGCAATGCGGTCGATATGCCTCTGCTTAGTATAGATCAATCAGACCATCGCATGAAAAATGCCTTGAACGATGAAGGTGACTCTCCATTGATCGGTTGAGAACAGGGGACCGAAGCCTATCTATGTAATGACAGCGACAGCGCTTGATCACATATCTTCGTGTTATTCTGAATTGTTTTTTTCGTAGAACACAAATTGTAGAGAGAAAAAGCGGAGTCGGCTCCGATTCCCGCGACCAGCCTCAGGGTTGAAGAGCTACAGATCCGGGTCACAAGACCTGCAACAATAAGCTAGATGTCTACTACTCGTATCAACTGTCGTATATCATACCTAAGCATCATCTGCAATGAGTACCAAGAAAACTGTGCTATCACCAGGGACTGAATCCACCCTCATGACACTCGCTATATTGTGAGACCGGCACTGCCCTCGAGTCCTTCCAGTTATTAATAGGCCCCTGTTCGGTCGCCCACCAAACCCTTTGTTGCACGCCATTGACTGAAACGGTTGAAAGGATTTAAGAATGTTTGAAGATAGAATACTCGGCCTCCCTCTCTATGCTCCATACCTCGTCCTTGACGTATAGCATGTCGCATGGCCCGCCTCGCTGTTTTCGGCATCGTGTCCTTTTCGTAGGATGTGAATTGAGACATCGAGCGCACTTGCTTGAGCCCTCGTGCTTACCTGTTCTGGTGATGCGGTTTGATGTACCACAGACCCTTCTCATTCTAGGTTACTGCGTTGAACTACAAAATATTCTAGATGGCTGACAAGCGTTCTGGCAGTAACTTACGGCTGAACTTTGCAACTGTTCCGGCCCGCCGTGATAGCATGCCGCGCTCCACTTCCTCCCACCACACAACCCTTACCGTAGAAGAGGTAGAGGAAGAGGAAGATGAAGAAAACGACAACGTCTCCTCCCATGCGAGTTTGATCACACCCACATCCCCCGCAGCGACTCGGCGACTTTACTCCGCCAGGACATCCGACCTCGACCTTCGGAGTCGCCTACCGTCTCGGCTGCTTATTGATGAGCATACAAACCTTCTGGGCTATGCAGATGGGGTATCGAAAAGCTACACCGAGCCGAACACGGCGAAGCCTCGCTTTTCCCGGCTACAAAGTCAGGCTGGTAGCGTTCGAGTTAACAAGTCAAGAAACCATAGCCGAGCGAGTTCGTGGGGTGGACGTCTGGCAAGCGCACTGGGATCGGGCGAAGGCGGGTTGTCTGAGTCGAAAGCAACCATATTCCAGGATGAACGTGTTTGGTATGATCAGTTCACTTCAACGGACTGGGTTCACGACAGTATTGCAGATGCCTTCCGCATACGAGATTTGAGGTCACGCAAAGATATTCAAGGGCGCATCTACGCGTGGTTTGACGGGGCGCAAGGTTGGCTTCTTGTGGCTATCATTGGATGCATTACGGCGTGCATTGCTTACTTTGTCAATGTCACGGAGACGTCGATTTTCGATATCAAAGAAGGATATTGTTCGCAAGGCTGGTACTACAGTGTAAGAAGATGTTGCTTTGGCGAAGAGCTCTGTCCAGCCTGGAGAACCTGGGGAGAAGTGATGAGCTTTACTGGGGTCGAGAGAAGATGGGTTGACTTCATAGCTTTCGTTTTCTTTGTGGTGCTGCTCTCAGTTGGATCCTGTTTCTTGACATTGATAACCAAGACGGTGATACCTTCGTCCTTTTCGCTGTCAACCCTGGACGAAAACCTTGGTGCAGAACGCCATAAGTATCCTGGTGAAACAGATGGCATGAGTTACAGGCACGGACTCACTCCAACTCAACCTTCGGATGATGATAATACACCGAAGCCTACAACTATGATATACTATCCGGCTGCAGGAAGTGGTGTGGCAGAAGTAAAAGTCATACTTAGCGGCTTCGTTGTTCACGGCTATCTAGGAGTCAGAACGCTTGTTGTAAAGACTCTTGCCCTCATCCTTAGCGTATCATCAGGCTTAAGTCTCGGCAAAGAGGGTCCATATGTCCATATCGCAACTTGCGTTGGCAACATCGCATGCAGACTGTTCTCTAAATACAATCACAACGACGCGAAACGGCGAGAGGTCCTTAGTGCAAGTGCTGCAAGTGGTGTTGGGGTTGCTTTTGGCGCCCCGATTGGAGGAGTGCTCTTCAGTCTCGAGGAAGTCAGGTAAGTTGCCTGCTGCCGTCGTACAAGGCTCTTACTAAAATATCTTCCAGCTATTACTTTCCTCCAAAAACCCTGTTTAGGACATTTTTCTGCTGCATAGTGAGGTCAGTAACTCATTCAATTAGCATTGATTCTGACAACTTTACAGGTTGCATCGCTGTTTCTCAAATTCCTGAACCCCTATCACACGGGAAAGATTGTCATATTCGAGGTACGATATCTGACAGACTGGAGATCCTTCGAGATGATCGTTTTCATCTTGTTGGGCGTCATGGGTGGTGCTACTGGGGCACTATTCATCAAAGCATCAAGGATCTGGGCGACAACGTTCCGCCGCATCCCTACTATCAAGGAATGGCCAGTCTTTGAGGTTTTTCTTGTGGCTCTGATCACAGGTATTGCCAGTTTCTGGAACCGCTACACTAAGCTCGCTGTCACCGAGCTCTTATTTGAGCTAGCCAGCCCCTGCGGTCAAGGCGATATTTCAGGTCTGTGTCCTCAACACGCGGATGAGATCATGGGCATAGTAGGCTATCTATGCATTGCATTCGTAATCAAGAGTCTCCTCACGACTATCACGTTCGGGATCAAGGTTCCAGCGGGAATCTACGTCCCGTCTATGGTAGTGGGGGGCTTACTGGGAAGAATTGTCGGTCACCTCGTCCAATTCCTCGCTTTCAAATACCCGAACGCTACGATTTTCAGCGGGTGTCCTGTAGACGGTGGTCTAGAAAGCTGCGTAACACCGGGAGTTTATGCATTAGTTGCTGCAGGAGCCACCATGTGTGGCGTTACTCGACTCTCGGTAACACTCGCGGTCATTCTTTTCGAACTCACGGGCAGCCTCGATCATGTACTACCATTCTCCCTGTCAGTATTGGTGGCCAAATGGACTGCGGATGCTTTGGAGCCTCACAGCATATACGATCTACTCACACACATGAACTCGTACCCGCTACTGGATAACAAGCTCAGACCCATATTCACTACCGATCTAGGAGACATTACCTCAACCATACGCTCGCACCGCGTCATCCACATCACCAACTCTCCCCTCGTCTCCGCCTCAAGCCTCCGACGCAAACTTGAGCACCTCCACGACGCTGGCGAAATCGACGGCGGCCTCCCCATCGTCCGCCACGGCGTTCTTGTCGGCCTAATCCCAGCACCAGACCTCGAGTTCGCCCTCGACAAACTCGAAGACGAAGACAAATCCCTGTGCCTGATGGCCACAAACATCACCTGGCATGACACCGTTGAGGATGAGGAGCCCGAACACGACCCGACGGATTTCACGCCGTATATCGATCCAGCGCCTGTGGCGTTGGATATCCATTCACCGATGGATCTGGTATTTCAGTGTTTTGTAAAGCTGGGGTTGAGGTATATTTGCGTGTTGAGGGATGGGCAGTACGCGGGTATGGTGCATAAGAAGACGTTTGTAAAGTATGTCAAGGAGTTGGAGGAGCAAGGTATGAGTGAGTAGGGTTGGACTTGGGCAAGCTGCAAGGACAACATAGCGGGGCAGCGGAAAGTCTCTTTCGGTATGCTTGGTGACGCTTGAGTGGCGTTGCTGGAGTCTCTTTGATTTACACTCTGCGGTTTTTTGGTTCGGCATAGCATTTGTTGCTGTATCATATCGGCATGTTACGGCGTCCTAGTGTATGGGTGGGCTTTCTCCGGCATGGGCATATCATTTGGGGCTCCATGAGTATATCTTGCATGGGAGGTTATTTGGGATCTTGGATTCATACGCCATGTACCTCAATTATGAGCATATCATCAGTAGCATAGGGAGCACGTGGGATAGCCGATGCTGGCATCCACTTCAGACATTCATGAGGGACCAATCTTATGCTGTTTTATCCCCGTCACTCAACTTCTCACTCGCTCATAATCATCTCTCATTCTCCGCCCTTAATTCCTTGATCAAGCCCCCAACATCCCTCTCCCGCTCATCCCTCTCCAACGCCCCCTTCACCGCCTTCCCCAACTCCCTCACTTTCTGCACCGCCACATCCACCCCCCTCAGCAGAACCAGTGCCTCCGTCGGCGACCCGCCCTGCTTCGCAATCTGGCACACCTCTCCTTGCGCATTCGCCGTCACCACCATCTCCCCCACGCTAACCTGCTGCTCCGCCAATGTCGCATCCACCACGCCCTCGTCCACGCCCTCAAAATAGTGCAGCGTCACACAGAACGGATGGTGCAGCATCGCCACCGGCACCGGCACTCGTTCCGCCGGCGAATAAACGGTCAATTCCTCTCCTCGGATACTCGTATCAGGAAGGCGAAAGTGCTGCAGGGCGGCGATGACGGCGACGCAGCAGGCGTCGATGAGGCCGCCGTCGTGGGAGAGGATGTGGCAGGTTGCAAGGAGGGACCAGACGCGGGAGCCGGCGAGGAGGCACAGGGATTCGGTGGAGAGGGCGGACGAGCGGCGGATGGCGACTTCAAGGAGGCGGGAGAGGTGGGTTTCGAGGTCTGTTTGTCTGTTGGTGCGTGTTGGTTTGGGGTTTGGGGTGGGGTAATATGGGGGTTGATTGAGGGTGGCATAATGCTGGTTGGGGGAAGTATAAGTGTAGATGGGGCTTACCGGCCGACTTCGAAGGCGGGGGAGGCCATGGGGGAGAGCTCGGTGTTTATGGTGAAGATGCCATCGAATTTTCGATCGGGGAAGGGGGCTGTTATGGTAGCGGAGATGCGAGTGAGGACTCTAATTCATTATCAGTGTACCGAAAAAAAGACCTGTGTGTTCAGAAGGCAGTACCTGGTCTTCCCCAATGTCACGTCTACAACGCCATATTCCTCGCCGAATGAGAGCTCCAGATTGCGGAATGCGGCAAGAGGACGCCCATCGATGCGAATGCCTTCTTGTAGAGCTTGGAGGATGAAAGCCCGCTCATTGAGAGAGGGCTCGACCTCTCGAGGCATGTTAGATGCTCTGTTGGAACCAAATGTTGAACTGTGGTTCTTGAGAATCAGAATCTTGACACCCCCTTTGAGTGCGGAACAGTCATTTTGGCCGACTACGTAGCGCAATGATCGACAGCTACAATTTCGGCCCTGGACCCTTAGAAGGTCGTACTGAACATGACCACTATTTCTTTGAATTCTACCGCAAGCAATTATGACTACCGGTATGTACTTGATTTTACGACAAGAGGCCTCTCACTGATCATCGAACAGCACATAGACCCACGTTCGATCCTGTAAGCCATCGTCGAAGTCCATGGATTCGTACATGGCTGATTATCATAGGCTCGGGGAAAAGACGCCCAGCGTGGTGTGGCATACCATCAACGACTACTACCAGCACACACTCAGCTTAAGACTCGGTATATCAATTGCCTACTACAAAGGCCAGGACGTCCGCTAATAGGGAATAGACAACCGGGCCAAGGCGGAGATGCAGACCCTCAAATTAGAGATCTGAGATCCCAGCTCCTAGAAGCAGAAGCTACACACTTCTCGAAGAAGAACCCGTCTGAGAGAGCAACAATCACTGAGGCCAAGCCTGTTGCGCCTAGTAAAAGGCAGCTGGAAGCTGGTCCGAGACAGGACGGTGATGCTGAAGAAGACCTACAGGCTAAGCGACGACGGGTGTTGGAAGAGACGAGGGATATTGATGCGGATTCGGACGATGCCGAGAATGAGAGTAGTGAGGAGGATAGGTCTGACTCCAAAATTTACGCTTTGAGATGGCACACTGAACTAATAATCTCTTGCCAGCGATGACGAGGAAGATGAGACTGCAGAGCTACTCCGGGAGCTTGAAAAAATAAAACGGGAACGAGCAGAGCAGAAAGAGAAAGAGGTAGGCAACCGAGGCATATCACGATAGCTTTGGTCAAATAACTGACAGGGTCACCAATTTCAGGACCGAGAGAAGGCAGAGGTAGAGCAAGATAAGCGAGAACACGACATCGCCCTTGGCAATCCTCTGTTAAACCCTACGAAGGATACTGAGGTCAAGCGGAGGTACGCGAGTAACCCCGTACGAGTCACCAGACCCAGCTAACGTCTCATGTAGGTGGGACGACGATGTGGTTTTTAGGAACCAGGCTAGAGGCACGGAGAACAAGGGGAAAAAGGAGTTTGTAAATGTACTAAGTCTCTTCTCTCACTCTCTCACTCTCTCCCTCTCTCTCTCTCTCTCCCAATTTTAGGACCCTACTGACTGGCTCGTTTAGGATCTACTTCGCTCGGATTTCCACAAGCGCTTCATGGTGAGTACTCAGAGGCAATGAAAGGCGTGTGGGATTCCTTCGTGCTGACGGTCTCACAGAGCAAGTACGTTCGTTGATGTTATACTCTAGCCGCTGCAGATCTGGTCCTGACTCCTGCATCATCCATCTCTGGTCCATTGGACCCTTGCATGAACCGGGCTTTCCCAAGTGCGTCTTGAATGTCTTGATGTTGCATTGGCGAGGAAGCCAAACTGTGATACTTTCAAGCGGTCTGGCTACACTAAATCGTATTCAGCTGGTGCAGGTTCCACTAAACCTTGAGCGTGTTCAGTATCACACATCAATCAGGCTCTGACTTTCAAAGGGGCGGCGCAAGAAAATCGCGCGGGATCGGGAAGCTTACAGGCCGACGGCAACAAAACGCCATGGATGTGGATGGCAAGGTTTCTGATCAAGTAAAGTAAGGTATCACTGCCCCGCATCAAATGACGCAGCCATAGAGGGGGGGGGAAAGAGTGAAGCCAGAAACCAGAAACCACTCACTTAACGTTTATCGTGCCTTCCAACTTCACTTTCATCCAATCAGACTAGGCGTAACTTACTACTTGCCCTCGAGCATAAATTCCTTCCATAACCTCCCCCAATCTTCTTTCAATCTACCTTACACAACTGAAATCAATACACAGAAACAAACGCACTCTCAACAGAAATCCTACCTAGTCCTTCTAACATCATGTCTAACTACGACGACGACAACACCTCATCAGGCTACGGTGTATGTCCACGTCAAACCGACCCCGCAAGTCCCTGCCCATGCTCACCTCCAACGTTAGGGTAACACCCGCTCTGGTACGGGCGGCCGCACCGGTGGAATGGGTGGTTCTGGTATGGGGGACGACTCTTACGGTGTATGTCTTTAACTGGCTGCAATCCTTCCTAATCTTGCTGACATCGATTGCAAGAGCAATACTGGCTCCGGCATGGGTGGCCGAACTGGTGGAACGGGTGGCTCCGGTATGGGAGACGATTCGTACGGGGTACGTATTCAAATCCCTATGTTTCGGATCATCGCTAATCTCAAGTCTCAGAGTAACACTGGCTCCGGCATGGGTGGCCGAACTGGTGGAATGAGTGGCTCCGGCATGGGAGACGATTCGTACGGGGTACGTATTCAAATCCCTATGTTTCGGATCATCGCTAATCTCAAGTCTCAGAGTAACACTGGCTCCGGCATGGGTGGCCGAACTGGTGGAATGAGTGGCTCCGGCATGGGAGACGATTCGTACGGTGTATGTATTCAAGTCCCTGCTAGTTTTTCCACCCTTGCTAATTTCGAGTCACAGAGCAACACTGGCTCCGGCATGGGTGGCCGTACTGGTGGAATGGGTGGCTCCGGCATGGGTGATGACTCCTACGGATCTGGCAAAACCAGCACTGGCATGGGCAGTGACACCTATGGCGTAAGTAAGACCCGTCTTCAGATCTTGTATAATGGTACTGAGCTTGAATGCAGTCATCTGGCCGAACAGGTGGTACGAGCGGAGGCTCTGACACTTATGGCGCAAGTCGATATCGTTGCAATCACTATAGAATCTTTTGCTGACAGTTTTCTAGTCCGGAACCACCAGCGGTGGCATGGGTAGCGACTCGTATGGATCCGGCAACACCCGCAGCGGCATGGGCAGCGACAACTATGGATCCGGAACCACCAGCGGTGGCATGGGTAGCGACACCTACGGATCTGGTAATACCAGCAGTGGCATGGGCAGTGACTCCTATGGATCTGGCACTACCGGCAAGACGTCTGGCGAATCTGGAGGTGGTAAGTGAACACGGAGCTCATTGTACCTTCAAAATAACCAGACAGCTAACTGCAACACCAGACTCTACCATGGGTAAGCTCATGGAGAAAGCTGGCGGTATGTTCAAAAACGAGAAGATGGAGCAGAAGGGTGCAGAGAAACGTAACCAGGCTGGGGGCGGTTACGACGACAGTAGCAACAACTACTAGATTCGGACGTCCTCGTACTGCGGAAGATTGATGTGATGATGAGAACGGTCTTGCAATGACACCTGCTACAGCCTGCTCTTTGCACGGCCACTGACTTAGATAGTCTTAACAAAACTTTGAGCAACTCCTAGATGTTCCACATGACATGATAGTTTGTCTGGTTGATCCACAACTATTCTATATGTGGTGGTTGATGTAGAAAAGCAGCCTTTTAAGCAGGGTTGAGAAAGAGATCGTTTTGCTGACGATTCCCTTGCGTTGGTCATCACTCATCAACCTTGGTGAAGTTCAGCAAAGGACCTAGGTGTTGAGTGCAGCGGCAAGAACGATGTTTCACTCTTGACCGGCCTGGTGAAGTTTCGAGACACCTCAATCAATGTGTACTCGTACATCCTCTGCCGCTCGTACTTGAGCACTGTAGAGCCCCCGTTCGCTATCTTTTTCGGTTATCATGGACTCCACTCAACCCACCTCTGGCGCTCTGCTAGGTACAAGCTGCTCCTGTCAAACACGGTATTCGGGACAGAGTTTATGATCTTGTCTAACTACGACTATAGACCGCGCAGGCGCCGATGTCGCCCAGCTGCTCCGCCGCTTTGAAAATATCATTGCTTTAGCGCCTGTGAGAGACTCTTTCTTGGCTCGATTGTTTCCCCATCTGATGTTCTTTGCTTGTAGAGGGGTCGAGGAAGAATTCGTCTCTTTTCTCATACACTGCACATTTCCTGCGATTCGGGGATGGAGTCAAGAGGTAGGATCTGGTTTCTGGGAGTAGATGCTCGATTGTCTACGTGCGTTTACTGACATATGGGGGACGAGTACTAGATTGATAAGCAAGACCGCAATGCGACGGCAGTGGGTGCGTATCAGATGGAGGTTGAGACGGCTGCTTTGGTATGTGTGTGAACGGTCCCTGCGGTTTGTACAGACTATCATTTCCCAAGCAAGACAAATTCTATGGCACTATCCTGCTTTTCTATTTCCATTTAAAAACGCAGACAAGTACCAAACTCTTTAGAGTTCTTATTGTTGGGAGCAACCGTCGTCACACATTCAAAAAGTCCCCCAACTCCACCAATGCTCTTCCCACTAAACCTCGATTATCTAGGTCCGTGCAGCAGAAGATATTCTCTCCCTCACACGAGTTCTGAAAGAGTCATGGCTCTTCGGAAAATTGCAGACCGTAGGAGCGAGCGAGGCGGAGAAAAGGGCTGATCAGTATGCAGTGGAGGTTGCGGCGGCGTTGAGGAGGTTGGGGGGAGGGGATGGCGCGAATGGAGACAAGAAAGACTAAGGTAGACGAGGAAGAATTGATGGGATTTCAAGGGGTTTTCGTGATGAGGGAAAAGGCGTACGGTGGTGCAATGTTGGCGTGTTGTAACCTGGGCGAGACATTGCTCTAGGAATCTATACATCGTTCTCTCCTGACCCCTTCATCATCTTTCCAACCCTAAGTGCCAAATGTGCACATAATCGAAAATTGCTCCCCTCGTTTTCAACCCTTCCCCACACCACACCGCCTCAACCAATGGACCCTTCCCCCACCACGACCATGCCCCCCCACCTCCCGTCCCTCACCCTCATCGTCGCCACAACCCCCACCCTCGGCATCGGCCTCCGCGGCTCCCTCCCCTGGCCCCCCCTAAAACCCGACCTCGCCTTCTTCGCCCGCGTCACAAAACGCCTCCCCCCTCTCCCCGCACCCACAAACCCCGACTCCAGCACCCAAGCAACCAAAGACGGGCGTGGCGAGGGGAGGAAGAGGATGAATGCGGTGGTCATGGGCAGGACGACGTGGGAGAGTATACCGAGGAGGTTGCGGCCGTTGGGGGGGCGGGTCAATGTGGTTGTGAGTAGGACGGTGGGGGGGCTGGGGTTGGAGGGGGAGGGGGAAGGGAAGGGGGTAGTGAAGAGGGTGCGGGGGTTGCAGGAGGCGTTGACGTGGTTGCAGGCGCATTCGGAATCGTCGTCGTCGTCGTCTACCACACAAGCAACGACATCACCACCACCACCAGAACCGCCAGGATCGCACACTACCTACCATCATCCACCATCCGCACCGGACTTCACCCTCGCCCGCACTTTCATCATCGGCGGCGCCCAGCTCTACGCCTCCGCGCTCGCGCTGCCGAATTGCGAGCGCGTTCTCTGGACGAGGGTCGACGCGGAGTTTGAGTGCGATACGTGGTTTCCGGGGGATGTGCTGCCGCTTGATGTGGAGGGGGGGGGAGGGGAGGATGCGGGGGGGGGTTGGGGGGATGTTCTCGGGAGGGGGTGGGTCCGGAGGAATAGAGAGGAGATGGAGGAGTGGGTTGGGGAGGAAGGGTGCGGGGGAAGGAGGGAGGAGGGGGGCCTGGGGTTTGAGATTTCGATGGTGGAGAGGGTGAGGTGAGGGGGGGGTGGGAGGTTGAGGTGGTGGGATGTGGGTGAGATTTGGAGGGAAGGTCGGTGAATGCGATGGGAGTAAGGATTGTGGTGGGTTGGCTATGGTCTCTGAAGTAGCGCTATACGTCTATTGCTATGCAGACTTGTACATAAGGTACATCAGAAACAGAATCCATCCTCGCAGCTACGCAAACGGTGCATCTTCTTCCGTCTCATCATCACAACAGCTGCTCGGTATTTTCATCGAAACCCATTTCGCCACCAACATCAACCCCGGACCAACCCTCTTTCATCGACTCTCACCTCCGCCCCTCTCTCACCCCCCACCCTCTCGCTAACATCCAGCTCCTCCACCTTGGCTCCCTTCATCCAATTCACGTTCCTCATACTCGCCTGCTTCGCAACCACATTCAACTCGTCCAAGAACGCCGGCACAAACGTCCCAGGCCCCTTCACATCCTCCCGTTTCGCCGCTCGCTCAGAAGCAATCTCGAACATGAGTGTGCCCGCCAGCGCAGCGAGCAGCTTGTCTTCTCTATGTACAGCCAGGAAGGCCGCGATGGTGGTGCCCAGCGTGCAGCCGCTGCCGGTGATGCGGCCGAGGTAGGAGTCGCCGTTGTTGATGGAGTAGGTACGGCGGCCATCACTCAGGTAGTCGGTGGAGCCGGTCATGAGGATGATGGTGCGTTCGCGCGCTGCGAGTTTCTTGACCAGTCTAGCCTTTTCCAAGGCTGTTGTGGCACTTTTGGCGCTGTCGACGCCCTTTTGCTGAATTACGCTCTCACCGAGGACGGTGGTGATCTCGTTCTCGTTGCCTTTGATGAGGTCGAAGTAGCCGCTGCTCATGAGCGATTTGACGGCTTCTCGACGGATTTTGGTTGCACCTGCGCCGACCGGATCGAACAGAACCGGACCGCCGGCTGTGTTGTATGCCTGGATGGCTTTGACGAAGTTGGCGGTTCCTTCCGGAGTGACCGTACCCATGTTGACGACGAGTGCGCCGCCTAGAGCTGCAAGGTCCTTCGCTTCTTCTCCATAGTTGGCCATTATTGGACTTGCCCCTATTGCTAAAGCAACGTTGGCAGCGAAGTTCTGGACGACCAGGTTGGTCATGTTGTGGCACAAGGGCGTTCTAACGCCGACATCTCGGACGATTTCAGGGACTTCCTTGAGGAGGGTTTCGAGGTTGGCCCTTGAGCCCACAATGCCCTTTGCAAACGCTGGAGGATTCCCGATCAATCTCCGCAGGTCGGCAGCGGCCTGCTTCGGATCTTCTGCGGCTATGATGGCGCTCACCACAGCAATGCCATCAAGCCCCTTGAACGTTGACTTAGACTGATACATGACTCGCTGCACGTTTGACGCGTTGATGCCGCCAATCGCTACTGTTGATACTTTTCTATCCATAGCTGAGATTGCTTTGAGGATCGCTTTTGTACCCACGGGGCCAATGATGGATTTTGCATTATCTTTTCTGGATTACTCTCAGCATAGATTCTCCATTGCGTTTCGAGATGGGCTTCACTTACGTAGGAGTAGCATACATGGTCCCGATGCCTAAGTAATCTGCACCTCCGTTGACTGCTGCGAAAGCTTCCTCCTGAGAGGAACATGTCACACCAATAACAGCATCTGGGCCCAGGAGCTTCCTTGCGGTAGCGAGATCTAATAGCATTGTCAGCGTGGCCCAAGAAATTGTCTGTGTTATTTTATATATGATCGGAAGGTCCCGGTCGTCCCCAAAATTCTCCCCACAAGCCTTTCTACCGGCAATGAGAGACACTCTGGCTAGGTATTAATCATGGAAGATCTACATACCCATATCTTCTTGCCCAATGTGGACTCCTTCCGCACCCACGGCAAGCGCAACATCGACGCGATCATTGATGAGTAGTGGTACATCGAACTTCTTGGTTACCTCATGAAGCCTCTTTCCTATACGAATCAAGTCTGCTGTTTCGCTAGTCTTGTCGCGATATTGTACGATTGTTACACCTAGATGTGATTAGTCTACCGCATGACTGAACACGTTCTTTAAACTTACCTCCTGCTACTGCTTGGTGGACGACGCTCACAAGATCTTTGTCGCCAAGAATCACTTGGGTAGAGTCTGTCACAAGGTACAAATGATAATCGACAGCCATGATTTGTGGAGTTTGGCCCTGTGGCTAGAATACACTGGTTTGCCCTCTTCGATTCCCTATACACAAAACGGACGTAGTAGATACTAGAGACAAGAGCCGACGACAATAGCCGTTGAAATATGGGGTATGCACCAAGGGAACATTGAATATCATTTAAGATGGAAGATTACTCCCTCCCAAATGTTTTGGAGTAAAGTAGGAAGCTCAGAGAGGCTCAGAGAGGGAGATCTTGTGCTTGACATAGGTCTTAAACCCCCAAAGTGGACGAGGCGACAGAGATGAGTCGAAGGAAAATCTAATGAGAGTGTATTGGTTTCATGGTCAGCGTGTGTTGGTTTTTTCACAGCATGATGATGATGTGATAGCTTCAGGCTGAACGGGATGGCCGGCGATGTCACTCATAACGGGTGGTTCGATTAAGAAACAAACGGTTGATGGAAGTCACATACAATTTGTCTGTCTCCTTGATCGTGTTTTATAGTGATCAAGGAGATGTTAGATTCCAACGCTCTGGTAGGGAAAAAGGAGTTGAGGTTGGGTGGTGAGAAGACAAAGACAAAAAAGGAGGTCATGCAGTCATTGCACGGGACACGCTAAAAACGTTCATTTGCCCGGTTCATAAAATTCTTTCTTTTCCAACTCCGTCTTAATAATCTTCCAAATCCCACACACAACAAGGCAACACACGCGTTTGCCTACATACTGCAGCAACTGAATCTACTCCAGAGGATCAAAGAGCTCGAGCGTATTTAGCATACAACCCTAAGCCTTCTTCCCTTCTTTCAGCTAGGCCCACCACCAGAAAACACCACACAGAGCAGAAAAGCACTGTCGACACACTGCTTTTTATGTATTCGCCCCGTGTCAACGCCTTCAGACACCATCCGCCGCTCAAGCTGCAATCATTTCGCATACCGCGGAAACCTTGTAGCGTTTCTACAAGGTCCAACGGCTAATTCGGAGCTTCTCTAAATCGGTATATCTTGCAGCTTCGCAGCAACTATTACGGACTCGCTGGATGTCTCTTTCGGTACTCTTTGGCGGTCTATCCATTCAGTTCGAGGCTACAAAAAATCAGCATCTTCCCTAAATCTGGCATAATCTAAATAATAACTATGGCTACTCTCAATATTCGTCGGGTAAGACACGCACTTCTCATGAAGCCGGGAGTTGCCTAACTTCTATTCTAGGATGTTCCCGACCCCTTCTACCGTTACAAAATGGAGCGTCTCTTGTCCAAGATTGAAGGAAAGGGAAATGGCATCAAGACTGTCATCGTCAACCTGAGCAGTGTTGCACAATCCTTGAGTCGCCCGCCATCCTGTAAGTACCATCCGGTCACCACTATCTTGGTGACAGGTTTGCTAAATACATCGTAGACGTTATCAAGTACTTTGGTTTCGAGCTCGGTGCGCAGACCAACACCAATCCCGCAGACGACCGCTGGATTATCAACGGTGCCCACGAGGCTTCCAAGCTACAAGACTATCTTGATGGCTTCATTAGCAAGTTCGTTCTTTGCAAGAAATGCAAGAATCCTGAGACCGACGTCGTCATAAAAGACGGACACATCGTTTTGGATTGCAAAGCCTGTGGTCAACGCTCCGATGTAGACCTTCGTCTCAAGCTCAGCTCCTTCATCCTCAAGACTCAGCCGAAGAAGGGCAAGAAGGACAAGGCGGACAAGGCTGAGAGAAAGGCACGTAGGGCTAAAGCAAAGGAAAACGGAGATGCTGAGCAGAATGGTAACGGCAACGGCCACGCCTCTGGGGAGAGTAATTCCGATAACGCAGATGTTGATGAGGGAGATTTCGCTCCTGAAGCTGGCAGCGACGATGAACTCACACGCCGCATTAATGCCGAAGCTAAAGAACTAGATGCTAAACCTGATGTCAAGGACGACGTATGGGCTGTCGATGTGTCTGAAGAAGCAGTCAAAGCCCGAGCCAAGGAACTTCCAGACGATCTTAAGCAAAAGCTGGTATTCGAGGACGGTGACGATGATGACGGTGAAGGTGGCGGCAACAGCTCTTACGATCAACTCGGCAGCTGGGTTATCAGCACTGCCGAAGCAACGGGAGGTGTCAACAACTTAGACGATGTCGATATCTACGTCAAAGCCAAAGATCTGGGCCTCGAAGCAAAGCACAAAACCCTCACCGTACTTGCCCAGACCATCTTCGACGACTCTATCGTCGAGCAGATCCCCAAGCGCGCTAGTATGCTGAAGAAGCTGATCACCTCTGAGCGCCATGAGAAGGCCTTCTTGGGTGGCACTGAACGCTTCGTTGGCAAGGAGCACCCTAAGCTCGTCCCCCAGGTTCCCCAGATACTTATGGCTTGTTACCAAGAAGATCTGATCACGGAAGCTGTGCTCAAGAACTGGGGATCCAAGGCCAGCAAGAAATACGTCGATCTGGCAACCAGCAAAAAGGTCCGGCAGGCTGCACAGCCTTTTCTTGGGTGGCTTGAGAATGCTGAGAGCGATGAGGAGGAAGAAGAAGAAGAGGAAGCGTAGAAGCTCCGCTGGAACTTCGTTTCGTCCTTCATTCCCTTTCTAGATCACTCGCCACTCACATCTCGATTGTTCGACGTCGCTTGTTCACCTCTTCGCTCCGGGGTCTGCGTTTGCTCCACTCTTGTAGTTGATCTCTCCCCTTCTTAATGTTCCAGTTTGCGGTGTCCGAGCCTTGTACTTTATAGATTGAAGTCTTCCAACTCAGTTTCTTCTACAATACCTGATCGCATAAAACCAGTGGTGAACTTATGAACTCAAACTATCACTATACATGCAACCAACCCATTCCATTGGAACCCAATAGCTTCAAATGTCCATCTCTCTAAATACCACCCCTTCCACTCTCGGCGCCTTTAACCTCACCCCCCCACCCTCCACCCTCTTCCTTTCCTCTACCAACCACAACGCATCCGCATTCAACCCCTCCAAACACCTCCTCACCTCCCCCCCCCCGGCATCCCCCCACCCGCCCAGCATCTCAAACACACCGTCCTCCATCTCCGCCCCCACCCCCACCCACTCCACCGCCGCCACCACCAACCCAACCACCGCGTCCCAAACCTTCCACTTCGCGCCCCTGCTGCGCTCGCCCATCCCCTTCCTCTCCGCACGCATCCCCCTCTCCGCCTTCCAATACGCCCCGCACAAATCGGCCCAGTTGTCCTCGATGCGACTGCGCAGGAAATCGTCCGCGCCCTCGCACAGTGCCGCCAGCGCGTTAGCCGCTGCGGTCGTGATGTAGGGTTCGGCGGGTGCGAGGAGGCGGGCGAGGAGGGCCGGGAAGAGGGTTGCGGTTAGGGGGAGGAAGGTGGAGGGGTGGGGGGCGAGGGGGGGGAAGGTGGAGGTGAGGAGGGTGAGGAGGAGGAGGGTCAGGCGGGGGGAGGGGGATGTGAGGTGTGGGGGGGCGGCGAGGGCGATTTTCTGGAGGAGGGTGTTGGCGGGGGAGAGAGGGGGTGTGGCTTCTTCTTGGGGGGGTTGTTCTGGGGTTGAGGAGTCGGGGTTGGGGTTGGATGGGAGAGGGTCGGGGTCTGAGGGTAGGGGATCGAGGAGTGGGGTGGTTTTGGAGGCGGAAGCTCGAACGCGTGCTGCTAGTGCTGAGATGCTGGTGGGTTGGTAGGGAGGTCTGCGGCGGGGGGTTTCCGGGCCGGGGGTTATGGCTGGTAGGGGAGCTTTGGCGCCTGCCTCGACGATGGCGTGGAGGACTGAGAACAGTGCCTCGACGAGTCGCGGATATCCGTGGAAGCACGCCAGAATTGAGAAAATCGACTCGACCAAGTCATCGAGGTAAGGTATGAGTGCTGGTCCGCACAACTGCACCATCATTACCAGAACCTGCGGGGCTTGCGGGCTGATGTCGAAGGTGTTGAGCTTCAGCGCCACGGCGTTGATGAGGTAGTCCACGTTGTCAATGATCAGGGCGCTGGCGCTGGGGTATTCGCAGGCGTTAGCGATGATATTGAGGCAGGTCACGGCGTGTTGCTGCAGTGCTGCATTCGAAGATCCCATGCGTTCGAGAATCGGGTAGAGGGCGTCGACGAGCTCGGGTCGGAAGTCTTGGGCCTGGTGGCGGGCTTGGAGAGCGAGGGTCTCGAGGGCTAGGGCTTGGAGTTTCCACGTGGTTGGGTCGGAGTAGCCGGGGGTGGCTAGGAGGTCGAGGGAGAAGGAGTAGACTTCTTCTAGGAGCGGGTCCAGGGCGTCTCCTATGTTTGGTTGGATGTTTAGGAATTGGTCAATGTCGTGGATATCAGGGGGAGGATCGTCGAGGAGCTGCAGCGAGAGCCAGAGGCTGGCTAGCTGCTCATCTCCAGATGTTGACCGCAAGGTTTCGACGATACCTTGGCGTAGCTTGGTCGACATAGGCATGGTTTTGAGTTGTTGCGCCAGTGTCTGTAGTCCGCTCATGGTGTACTTTTGGCTCGATTCGCCAAATAGGACAGGAGAAAAGGCAGTGGAATTTTTTGCTTCTGCAGGTTGTAGCATCTGCGTCATTTCGAAATTGCCGTTCGATACTGCGCCTATCCCTTGGGAAGATGATGTTTTTATTGTTGCAGAAACACCCGATCTTAGATTGAGCGCCAGAGCGTCGTTCAAAACGTCAGAATCCATGCCTTGAGCCGTCATTATTTTGAAAGACATAGAAATCTGGTCAACAACTCTTCTTTTTCGAACCTCATCGTTTGACTGCATGATCCTTGGTAAAGCAACAATCCAATCATGTACCGCGCTTTTGAGGATTTCCAACAGTGCCGGATCTGTAGAGAAGAGAGCCTCTGCCCTCTGCGATCTTTTGCTATCTTTGCATAGTATTACGAGCGTTTCTACCATCATAGCTGTAGATTGGTATAGTGATCGCCGACATCGTTGTAGAACGGACATACAGAGCTCGAAGAGAGCGGTTTGCACTTCGGTTCTGTCATGGTACCGCAACGGTATTACATTTGCCAACGCCAGCTTAACTTGAGCGGATGTAGCTTCACGCCACGAGTCTGCTTCGGTCTGCTTTCGTGGAACGAGGGTTTGGACGTCCCGAGTACTCGGTACAGGTTCGGGTAGATTATCATCGCTGATGACTTTGCAGAGAGTCTTGCTCAACGTTTGAAGGCTGCCTTGAAGGACAGTATATGAGTTCTTTGAACGATTGTCGGGTGATAATGCTTTCGCCAAAGATGATACTATCCCTGGAAAGAAATTTTTAAGAGCCTCCTCATCCGAGGTGCCGGAGGCAATAGCATTCAGAGCTTCCAAAGCTGCCAACCGAACTTTGACTGAAGGGCCGTCCACCACTCCATGAAGTACAACGGTAATGGCATGTCCGAATGTGGGAATGCTTTCAGCCTCATCAGATCCTATGGTCCCAGAATCCAGGGAAATCGAGCCATCAAATAGGCTTGTCAGACAATCAAACGCGGCCGCGCTGACTTCTTCGTTGACACTCTTGATCTGTGGCTCGATTGCACTTCCCCCAGCTAAGAAACTTAGCAGGATGAGGAGCTGTTTGCCAAGGTCTGGGGATATTTTGCTGCGCCAGCCACACGAGATGAGTATTTGTAGACATTGAAGCACCAGCTCAACAGCCCGAACAGGTACTTCTTTGCTTTCGCGGAAAACATGGGATAGAGGAAAGAAAACGTAGTCCGCTAATTTCGGATCCAAAGCATTCTTCTGGTTTGAGACTGGTTTGAGAATCTGGAATAACTGTTCTGCGGATTTGACCAAGTCTTTGCCAGTGGCCTTTCTTGCTTTGAATTGTAAAGCGACTTGGCTAAGTTCGACGCATGGGGGTTTGAGCTGCCAGAATTATTAATACAAGGACTGTAGACAGATGTTATAAGCATACTGAACGAAAGGCTCTAACATGAGTATCATCCGTCATCTTTGACAGATGGTCGGCAAGATTGCTTCGATATTATTTATATCAACATCAAACTACTGTATAAGTCAAGAAAGGTTCAACACAGTCGATCCTGCAGTCATAACTTCAAGGTGCTCAGTACGCTGCCTCGCTGACGGCGTAGTACGGATGATTGCATATCGATGTCAAACGTTGTATTGATGGAAGGGGTCTACGAGCATTACGACTTGAACCACTCAATAAGGCGCTTACGCCGTAATAACCCAGATGTTACATCTATGAAAAAAAGTGGCTTTAAACAGCATCATCATCACCAACACTATGATACACCCCGCCATCTGCATCCTGCTGCGGCCTGCGAAACTTCATCCGCGGCGGCGTCTCATACATCCTGGTATAATTCACCACATCTCCCCCAAGCATCGCTGCTCCATTTTCCCGCTGCCCAAAATAGGGTGCTGGATCGCACCAAAAGTCCCTGCAGTTCACCACGACCCCCCGCGAAAAGGGGTTTCCTCGTCTTCGTGACCGTCCGCCTTCTAAGCTTCCCGTGGCTGTTGCTACAAAAGTATCGAGGCCAAGAAGCTTCTTCCATTGAGAAAAGCAGCCTTCCTTGTGATGATGCCGGTGAGGGCCCTTGGGTAAAGCAGGATTAGGGCCCACGCCGGTATCGGTCAGTTGCGCGTCGCTTAGATTGGTCGAGCCCGCAGTCAGTGCGGAAGTGATTGCTGCAGACGCCTGCGAACCGTGGTGCGTGTTGCCTCGCATACTTTCGTATGTGGTCAGGCCTCTTGCTATTTGTAAAGACTGCACAATGAGTAGCATTGTGACCCATATTAGTTGCAAGCTTGACCAGATTGCAAGGACCACGGAGAATGTGTCACGCAATATGACTCGACAGATGTCTTCAGAGAGTATGTTGCACTTCGTCTCAGCGGGTGCTGGGAGACCCTCGAGGTCTGCGACTGGGTGAGTAGGGTCCAGCAACATTGAATTTTGGCTTGGCTTACGGTACAGAACGAGCCTCACAAAGAGAATGATCCCAGCCTCCATAGAGGCTATGTACAAGAAGAAGTGCCGATGATTGTTGGCACCCACGCAGTTGTGGACCCACGGACAATGACTTTAAGAAGCGCGTCAGTAAAAGATGCCTCGAGGGACTCGAGCACTCACTGATCATGTTTTGCGACGCATCTCGCGCACCTCTTGCAGTGCTTGCTCCGCAGCGGCATTCTCACCATGCAGTGGACGCAGAAATTCTGCTCATCGAATTTCCACAAGCTGAGTAATTCGTCGACGACAGCCTTTTGTTGACTTCGACTACCAGCCTTCGGAACGTAGCCGGGGTCCTCAGTCATGCTGTATACATAGAAATATGTGCATGATCCAGAAGAGATCATGAAAAGTAGGTTGAGTACCGGATGAGAAGAGTATGTCGCTGCTTAAAATGAGCAATGCGCAATATTAGAGAACCTTATTTACCTACTGGAGAGAACAGTCGTTATCCACTGTACACCGACCCAAAATAAAGTCGCTGCAAAGACTCCCGCTAAATACGGCTGATGTCGTCTCAGCTCTACAAGACGCAACTAGGATCTTGGAGAACCCACTGTTCGATGAAGATGCTTCATATCCGAAGGAGCCCATAGCAGCACTTGCTGAGCAGCCCATTGAAGAATGTACGCCAAAAAAATAGTAAGTGGTATAGAAATGAAAATCACCGCCTTACTTAGAATCGCAAAGATCAAGAAAAGGAGTCCAAAAGGAAAGAGGAAAAAGAATCGGCTCAGAAACCCACGGTTCTTGATGAATGAAGTGTAAGGAAGGGGAAGTTGTTTTGCAGAGCCATCCTCGTTGAACCCCAATTCTCCAAGAGCTCGGTGCCATGCGCGGGTTGACCCCATTTCCTCTGCGACCAGAGCTGGAGTCTTGCCAGTAGATGTGATTGCAAATCGATCGGAGCCGTATTCCACTAGCTTCTGTATGCAAGCTTGAGAGCCCTTGACCAGTGCCCAGTGCAATGCCGTGAAGCCGGTTTCATCTGTACTGCTGACATTGGCACCCCACTGCAAGAACAGGTCTACACAAGCTGGATAGCCCTTGTAGGCAGCCCACATCAGACATGTATGCCCTTGCCGATCTAGCCCATCGATGGGTATATTTTGATGGAGAAGGAGAGTGAGGAGGAAGACGTTGCCGTCAAAGGTAGCGAGGGAGAGGATGTTATAGCCGTTCGCATCGGTCAGAAGAGGGTCGGCGCCATTTTGCAGAAGTAGATTGACGATATAGTAGTGACATCTATGCGCGGCCCATATAGCAGGTGGAGCATCGGAATCTCCCCCCTTTGCGTTGACGTCTGACCCAGCATCTATGAGGTATTTGCATACAGCGTAGTGGTTGTTGATAGCTGCCCACTGGGACCGTGACATTACCACGCTGCCCAACTTGGAACTTTTGAAGTATGTATTGGCTTACGTGTAAGGGCGTAATGCCTTCCTTGTCCCCGAACTTTGCGTCGACCTTGCCTTCATCGAACAGCTTTTGGATTGATCCGAGCTCCCCCACTCTTGCCAATTGCATAACATCTTCGTGCAACGGCAGTTTGTCTTCTTGCTGAGATACGTCTTCGAAATCGGCGTTGCCATCGGCACTGACTTTGGGAGGCGCAGCTGAAGCTTTATCCGGCAAAGTTGGCATACCGGGCGATGATGCGCTTTGAGGAGCTGAGGACACAGCCATATTGAGGACCCTGCTTTGAGTGGATCGCTGGGAATGTCATGTCATTGTGTGAGATCTTGGCGAAGCCGGAAAAACAGTGTGGGATGAAACATCCGCGACGCTGCTCGTGTAAGGCAACCGTGATGATGAAGGCGTTCGACAGCCTCAAGGGACAAGGGTCCGCAGAGAAATCAGGCCGGCAGTTCCCGCCACCGTCTGAGAGCCCTGGCAGGCGCTTGACGATCGTTCCACTTGACAGGTCACCATGTCGATACTGATCTTTTAGAAGTGAAAATTCCTCAGGTCGACTTCAGCAAATCCCTCCTCAGTCTATATTGTCGCTTTTGCGCTTTTGGGCCTGAAGACCCTGCACCCCAGTGCCCGGCCCTGGAACCCATGTTCCTCTCACCTTCCTCATTCGCCATTACAGCCCCAGTTATTGCAAAAGCCTTCCCTTTGGGAGCCTCGGATGCCTCAATGTCTCTCAGCTTTTTGTAACCTATCTCACCAAACCGAAAAAGGGTGCGTTTGAAAGAAGCTACGAGCCTACGACTCTACTCTGTTTAAATTCGTGTCATGCTAGTCCATGTGTCTAGCTCTCTAATTTTTAACCACGATAATTTTCCTGCTTGTTTGCAAAGTTTGCTATCGTACAGAGGTCTGCATACATATTGCTTCGGACGACACCACGCCAGGTATATGTGACAGGATGTTCAACAAGCCAATACATCGCCAAAACACTATATACAGGAAAACAGCTACTCAAAGCTCATATTTGGGGGATGAGTATTTCAGAGAAGTAGCGCTCCATATCACTGATATCTTCCAGCTCTCCGATCCATCCAACATACTGATCTGGTCTGGCAATGACTACACAGCCCCTTTCTTTATACACACCATTATTCCTACATGCTTCACCATGGCCTTCATGATATGATATGTCATCAACGAAAACCTTATCGTAGTCCCATCCCTCCTTGGGGTTATATGGATGGTATATCTCATGTAGATCGAGGAGTTCTACCTTCTGACGTGGCGCGCAGTGTACTGTGAGTACCTCGATTGTCGAGTCGATTGGTTTCTTTGAAGGGGTGAACCGGCGAAGGAACGATTCTGGGGCCGCACGCTCTTCTCCAAAGCTTTGAACCCTTTGCCTTTGCCTCTCACTCATAAGGTTCCCTGCGAAAAGAATGATCCTGAAACGACCATCGCTTTTCAGAAAGTGGCACAAATGCCAGGGACGGGCGTCACTCTGATTAAGGACTTGAAAACTCGGGAACCGCGTGCCTAATTTGATGTTGGAAGCAAGATATTGTCTACCGATGACTTTCCCCATTTTCGGTTCCGTCCCCTTTTTCGGCAGAATCTCCAGGCTTGGCAATAAGGATGCTAGCACCATAATCGACGGCTAAACTAGACGCGAACATGTTACCCTTCTCAAAAGCATCTTTGAACTCAGTCATGGATATACCGGCTTCATCGGCGGCATCTTTTGCAGGCCTGCCAGAGAATAAGCGGGAAAATCGATGATCAAAAGCAATGAGATCCTGAGCAATACGCCGACGTTCAGATTGGTAAGTCTTGAGGATTGAGGGTTTTGCTAGACCTGGGACCACAAGACCAATTTTCCACCCCATATTATATGTGTCTTGCATCGAAACGTTCATGCCTTACCCCGCCTTCGGTGAATGGGTGTGCACCGCATCCCCGGCAAGAAATATACGGTCATCACTGGAGAATCTGTTTCCAACTCTCTGTCCTATCTATAGAAGCTCATGTTAGATATCATCGAAATACGAATGTAGATTTTCATACTTGGTAAGCTGTCCACCAATCACAGTAGTTATAGGTAAGTATATACGGACTCATGATCTTCTGGGCTGACTTTAGGATCATCTCGGGGGATATCTTCGAACGATCGACCTGCTTCCCAGCAGCGTTCACTTCATTGAGTTGGATGTACAATCGAACAAGCTTATTATCCCTTGGGATGACCATCACACTACCTGAGTTAGCACTGTGTGTGACACATCGCATGCGTATGTCAGCTAATCACGTATCAGCAAGAGTCAAAGGTTCTTTAAGAGATTTCCACCTGGAGCATACGAAAATTGGTTATGGGAATTATATCGAGGACTCCCCAAATGAAGTCAGTCTGCTTTCCTTCCATATGAACCCACAAATCCAGAGGCAAATCTCAAGCCTGCGAACGACATTCAGCTCTAAATGTATCTCCAGGCAGCTACCTTACTCTAGATTGCTCACATATGATTCGACTCTTTCCATACCCTATCAGCAAAGCCGAAATTGTCGAATATCTCGAGACTTCGGCACTGCAGTCCATCCGCCCGACCATTGAAGATCTTAGTACCTCATTTGTCGACCACTCGAGCGTGGATTTCACAACGCGCTGCCCAGATTGCGGCCATCAAACCCGCTGGGCCTGCACCGACAATCAAGAGGTCACATTCCGAATTTTGAATCAGAACCATTTTGAGTGCTACGGTCAGCGGCGATGAGGGCGATGGTTGTAAGTCTTGACTAATATGAAAAAGAAGATATGATCATGAGCAACAAAGTGACGTAGTGTTGAGTAACTGTTAATTGAAGATACTAGTACATGACGACGCACTGAAGTGGGTTGCCAACAACACCACAGCGAGAGGAGCACAACAATCCGACGATAGCAGTGGACGGTAAAGAGTAGCAGTGAAGCCTTCCATACTTGAGCACTTGAAGATCTAAAGTATCCATGATCAACTCCCAGAAGAAAGAGCTAAGGTCTTTGTATCGTGCAATTCTAGGCTCGGTAATCAGACCGTTTTATCAGTTATAAAACGCAACTACCAAATGAAAGAAAGATACGTAGCGTCGCACCCCAAAGTCGTTGCAACCTTTTAGCGAGATATGTAGATAGGGTGAAAGGTACCTCACCAAACCCCCTTGCGGCTTCTCATGTACGGTAATCCTCACTTTTTATCTTTATTCGGCATTCAGTACAGGTTCTGAAGGGCGTGGTGTGAGGTAGTTACTAATTTAAGTTGATCGCATGGGAGCTACCATTTGACGAAAGAAAGAAAGAAAAGGGGTAGGGGATTCTTCGATCGAGGTTTTTATTTTATTTATTTTAGGGGTCCCTCGGGTGTAAGGTTTGGCTTAGAACACCGTCACGAACGTCTACAGTATGTAGCAGGCCGTAGCGGTGGGGGTTAAACCATCGACCTTTCCGTACCATGGAGTATGGACCTTGCCACGGCGAGACTTCAAGCAGTGAGGATTCGAACACGCTGATGCAGCTGTGTTCGCTCCTCGACTGTGTTGCCGATGCTAAGAGAGCCACGGCTTTGCTTCGATATCGTCCCCTAATCGAGAATGGGTTCGTCGTCGCCGCCTTTTCGCGCGATGTGAGTAGAAGTAGAGCATCACGGAATGAAGTGGATCCGTCAAGGCTCGCTCGAAACCTATGTACCGCATTACTGGTTTGTAAGACAGCACTCTTATATAGGAGCAGTTAGATTCTGTCTGATCTGGACCACCTCTTAGATCTACCTTATGCCGATACCTTTCATAACCGAGCCACCTCTTGTATACCAAATGAGAAATGATGCGGTTTTTCTTTTCACTAACAGATGACCGCATCTGTGTCCCGTTCGAACCTTTACACGAACTTCGGAACGCTTGATGAAGGGTGCGCTTAAGTCTTTCGCCCGAGATCTGTGCGCTACCGCGTGAAAAGACATCAAGTGAGCGTTTCACCAAAGGAACGAGACTATTGAGAGCACATGGAAATTGCACGATCCGATGGACTACGCTATAGTCTCTACCTTAGAAGCGTTTCATTCCGTCTAGGTTTAAAGAGGACTCGATGTTTTTCTATATACTGGAGTTGTATTGTCATGAAAATGTGCACTTGATTCCCAACCACAATCATAAAACACACCGTAAGGGACAAACGAGTCGTCGACGTATTGACCATACTCCTCGCGTCCGGTGATGGTTCCTGTCACTGCAGTTTTCTCCGCAGCTCTTCTCCTTCTTCTTCTTCTCCAACTCTTCTCTGTGGCTGGGGCCTACTACATTGATAATTCATGCAAACCCTATGTAAAAGATGGCCGGGACAGGACCGCCATGATAGAAGCCGCCATGATTGAAGCCAAAGCGATGATCGTGAACGCTGCTGTGTCCGTCATTCGAGATGTCCCCGATGATACAAGAGATAGACTCTTTCGAGGTGCTTCTATCACGCAGCGGTTGAGTATCGCGTGTCAGTCCATCCTTGCTCATACATATGTTGATGTTATGAACTGATGATACTGGAAAAAAAGACAAATATACCACTGCCGACCTCCAAGTACCATGGTCACTGACCAATGATCGGTCAAGGCCGGGTCTCAAGATATACTGTGGCGACACCAACTATATGCCCTGGCTGATGAAAGGGCCCGGCTGGTGGCTTGATAAGGCAGCGTCAACAGCTGTGCGTCTTGATGATCATCAAAATAACATGAACGCAAAATTGTGTGTAGGGGATATCCTTGCTTTCACGGTAGATGCCAGTCACCTACCTTCAGGTCCCAACTCAAATGATTACACGGTCATTGTGCTGTGCGATGGAGCTTTGATTCGAGGCTATTCGGATGACACAACGGGTAGCCAGCCTGGGATTGCAGCAATGAACGCTGTACCCGGACACGCAGGGTTGTATGCTGGAAAAACGATGGACAGCGTCCAGTACACGGCTTGTCTCTCATCTATATTAGTTCATGAACTGTTTCATGTCACACAAGCCCACTTCTGTTCGTAAAACCTCTCAACTTGTTGATATTTCTTTTTTCTTTCGGGCTCAGAGCTGATGAATGTATCTCTACAGTTTTTGGCTACGCCCAATATCCCGAGTATTATGGCTGGCGTGGCATCGTGTACTTGGGATTGGCGGACGCACTCCGAAATCCCGACAACTACGCCTACTACGCCCTCGGTATGTATTTGTATTTCCAAACCTGGTCCCTTTCATTATTTCCGTACTGTCTTTTCCGGACGGATCAATCTAGATTGAATCCCTCTGACTTTCTGCTAACACACATCGTCTCTAGCTGCGTACATCGATTCGACGTCGGAGTATTTTGTCTTCAATGGTCAACTCGGTTCCTACCGGAACCTATATCTAGGACTTAACGCCTTCAGTTACGTTCAGCATATTGAATGAAGCCACGAGGTATTCCACCTCGCCCTGGTGCCTTTTTCTCCCGAACGAGGTTTGCAACTCGGCGGATTTTACAACCGAATAGACTTTGCGTAATTGGACGATATCACACCAGTATAGGCGAACCAAAACAAGGTATCGCAATGTACCAAGCAAAAGCTTTGAGTCAGGTCTATGATAGACATAAAACAATGAGCGAGGCCAGGCAGTAAGGCCTGGTTTAGATAGGAGTAATGGAAGTGCCCGATAAGGAGGCGTGGAAGGGCAGGGCAGGGGGTTGGGTAAGCTTTCCGCTTTTGGGGACTAGGGTTAAGATGAAGTAAATAAATACTCACGTGATATTCTATCTCCTCCAGCTGGAGCAGTAGAGACTACGGAGTACCTTAGAATCAATCAACCTTTGCGCTGCGACATGTGCTGATGCAACCGCTGTGTTCGCTCTCCAACCCTTTATGCAACGATATGATACCTCTTTTACAGCGCATCAGTTTTATTGATTTGTGAAAAGCAAGGCACAAATGTGGCGGCTGTTTCTTGGCGCAATGCCAAGGGCGACTAGATGAAATCCCAAATGAGCGAGGGGAGATGAACTGTATGTACTCCGTACAATGATACAACGCGACAACGCGCCATCTGGATCAGATCCTAACGGTGACTGCACAACGTTTGCCAACGTTGTCAAGCCTTTTGTTCTCACTTCTTCAATAATTCATGAAACCCCCTCCAGGCACTCCAGGAACGTTAATTCTTCATTTTGCCAGTCGGTGATTCTCGCTCGTCATTCATTGGACATCCTTGGGGGGGTTTTTTATTTTCAGCCTAATTTTGACAACCCTCTCAGAAAACCATCATTTGACTTCCAGCGTCGAGCGAGGTAGACACAGGAGAAATGTTCGGAAGAGAGAAGACCGGTCAGGGAGCTGGAGCCAGAGCTACTGCCCAGGACATCGAGCTATCAGATTCCCCACCGGCCAATCCATCATCAAACAACGAGAAACACCTACCGCGGTTCAACCACAACGGACACAAGGTCACCAGAGGCATCAAGCCCGAAGGCGAGAGTGGCCGGAGCGGCATTCATCCATGGCACTTCCTGAGGATTTGCTTTAAGAGCACGTCAACGATGTCAATGATTGTCAACATTCTATGGCCATTTGTACCCGCCGCTATCGCGGTGCACTTTGCTCGGAAGGACCTTCACGTTGTGATTTTCACACTGAATTACATAGCCATGGTACCGACCGCAAATCTTGTAGGCTTTGCTGGTCAGGAACTGGCGAGGAAGATTCCCAAGGTCATAGGTGCGAAATGGGATTTCTAGCGCAGGTACCTAGTATCACTACTGATGTACGTTCAGGAGTCATTCTCGAGACTTTCCTCGGAGGTATCGTCGAAATCGTCCTGTTCATGGTACTACTCCATAACAATAACGCCTCCGACAATCTTATACCCGTCATTCGGTCGGCTATACTTGGCTCTATCCTAGCGAACCTACTGCTCTGCCTCGGGGCCTGTTTCTTCTTTGGAGGCATAGGAAGAAACGAACAGGACTTCGACCCTGCCATCAGCGAAGTAGGCAATGGACTCCTCTTAGTCGCTGGATTCGGGCTTCTTATACCTGCTGCGTTTTTCACTTCCCTGTCAGGGAACTTGGAGCCACTTGTGCTCAAGGAGAAGGTCATAACTATTAGCCGGATTACTTCCGTCATACTCCTGGTAGCTTTCCTCACGTATGTTCTCCAAACACAATGCTTGAATAGCCTAGCTAACGAGAATAAAAGCTATGTCTTCTTCCAATTAACTACGCACAAGGGAATATACAATACGGTCCTCGAATTGGATGAGGAGCGAGACATTGATCGGCATACCGACCTGGTGAAGGACAAATTGACACTCGTCGAATCACTCGTCGCTCTCGCCATTGCCCTGACATGCGTCTCATTGCATGCAATTTTCCTTGTTGAAGAAATCGGATTTATTGTGACTCGTGACGGAGGAGTCAGTGATGCCTTCATGGGTTTGATTCTCGTACCGCTTGTGGAAAAAGCCGCGGAACACTTGACAGCAGTGGACGAAGCCTGGGACAACCAAATGAATTTCGCCGTGGCCCACATACTGGGCGCAACAATTCAAACCGCCTTGTTCAACTCCTCCCTCGTCGTCATCGTCGGCTGGGGCCTAAAGAAAAACATGGTAAGTGCCCTCTCCCTCCCAAAATCCGTCCTTCCTAACACCCCCAATAGGACCTCAACTTCGAAATCTTCAACGCCGTCGTCCTCATCCTCGCCATCCTCGTCGTCGGCAACTTCATCCGCGACGGCAAATCAAACTACCTCGAAGGCTCGCTCTGCATCCTCGTCTACATCATCATCGCCATCACGGCCTTTTACTACCCGGACCCTAAACCTGGCGCGACAAGCACGGCGGAGGGCGGCGCTACGGGTGGGGGTGGGACTTTGGCTACGCCGGCTGGGGAGGTTATAACGACGTCGGCGGAGGCGATTACGACAGCTGTGGCGAGGTTGGTGAGGGGGTAGGCTGGTTGAGACTTGAAAAAGTGTTGGTGGATCTAGAGCGAGCCTGGCTGCATTTGCCTATATTTCGTGCTTGTAGGAGTTTGCTGGGTTGCATATACGTCGTTCGGGATATGATGAGATTGCACCTACGTAACGGCCTGACTATTTAGAGCTACGGAAATCCCAAGCGGAGCGCTTGAGCTGATCGTACTGAACGCCCGAACCTGAGGTGCTCAGGGATTTGAAAATTTTATGTTTCCATGTACTTTCCAAACATCAGTATCTCAACTCCACATGAAAAAAAATAAGCCCTTACTTCCTCCAATCAACCTCCCGCATGCCACCTCCTACCCACTAAACCTTCTCCGTCCCCACCAGCCCCCCCACCACCCTCACCACCGCCGGCACACTCGTCAACCCGACCATCACGGTCCCAAAAACACTCATGCTCAAACAACTCAACGCCGCCGCCCTCGGATCCCTCCCCAGCAACAACGCCGTCGCAATCGCCGACGAATTCCCCCCGAGCGCCACCCCCCTCGTCACATAATCGTCCTCGGGAATCCGCAGCTTCCGCAGCGCCCACGGCCCGACCAGCACGCCCAGGATGCCGCTCATGATGCACAGGACGGCAACGAGGTTCAGATCACCGCCGAGGTTGCGGGTCGCCGGGGTGGCGAGGGCGAGGGTGAGGGAGCGGGCGGCGAAGGCGAGGGAGCGTTGCGGGGAGATGCCGAGGGCGTGGCAGAGGGGGGGGTAGGCGAAGAGGGAGGCGGTGGGGAGGAGGAGGTTGGGGAGGGTGAGGGCGAGGAAGTGGCGGGTGAGGTCGTGGCGGTAGTGGAACATGGGAAGGGCGAGCGCGACAATGCTGGCGTCGAGGAGGGTGCTGAAGAGGTCGCCGGCGCCTGGGAGCGGGAGGGGGTGGGGGGGTTTGTGCGGGGTGAAGAGCTGGAGGTAGCGGGTTTTGGTGGAGTAGGCGTGGAGGGCGTCGTGGAGGGTGTGACCGTGGGTGAGGGCGAGCAGGTAGATGCCGAGGATGGTGAGGGCGGATGAGACGAGGACGGGGTGGAGGAACCGTTTGTAGGTTGCAGGGAGGGCGAGGGCGGCGAAGTAGGCGAGCACGTTAAGGGAGAGTTGGAGGGGCATGGCGTAGTTGTGAAGGTAGTAAATTGGGAGGCCGGCGAAGAGGAAGATTAGGGCGTAGGTCAGTGTATCGAGGTTGAGGTTGATGAAAGCGGCCCATCTTTGGGTACGAGTCAGAGGAAGAGGGGACTGACGGGGATTGGGTGGGGATGTGGGTTCTGTGGTGGGAGGGTCTTGAGGCGGTGGACCGCCAGTGCCTCTGATTTGGGATGGGTCTTGGCTGGGCGACGGAACGGAAATATCTTGTCCAAGGCTTTCATTGCGGATGTCAGTGTCTAGACTAACGGCAGAAGGAGCCTGTGAAGTTGTGGCCCCGTCCCTTGCAGAGTGAGTAAGAGGGATGCTGTCGTCTTCGGCACCCATCTCTTCTGCCCGTTCGACTATGGCTCTTTTGGATGTGCCAAGGAGTAGTTGGAGACCACGGGTGAGATACGCCGTTGTCGTCAGCATGACAGCAAATCCAATCACTAATATTAGGCTTAGCATCCATATCAAGGGGGGTGTAACTAGCTAATAGGCCTTACAGAAAACGGCAATGATCTTGGCAACTTCGATACCACCAACGGGAGGGCTAAGAGGTAAAAGAACTGTTCAAGTCAATATTAGGCGACTAAAACTTCATGGTTCCGGAAAGAACTAGTGGAGCTGAGGCCTGGACGAAAGAGGACTGACCGAATGAAGGCGTGAAAAATACGTTGATGTATTTTAAAGAGAATCCAGCCTATGTCCACATCAACACCATGGTTGAAACGTAGAGAACTAAAGACACCTACAGGAATATCAATCACTTTAACAATGCTTTTGGCTCTCTTTTCCCCAATAAATATCTCCAAGATGATCAGACCAAAGAAAAGCACGATCAACAACGCAACAGAGGCAGGGAAAGAAACAGAACTTAGGCCAATTAGGCTATCGACGCCCCAACAGGCAAGCAGTATAGAAAGGATGCCCATTGGAACGTATATCCATGAAAAGATGGAGCGACGCCATGCTTGCTTTGCAACCTGGACGACAGACTGTGAGCTATGTCAATTGAGATAGATGAGGTCTAGCGAACCAATTGAAGAGCTCTTGCTAGATCCCATAGCCCGTCCATACAGACATCCAAAAGTAATGCCATCGCATCTGCTGGGCTAATAATTTTCTGAATAGGTTAAAAGAACAAAACGATAGAAGGTAAAGTAGAGGTATGGAGTCGAGCCGTTCATGCCGAGGTTCAGCTTTGGAGTTTTCCTGTGCAAAGAGTACGGCACGTGACGCCTTTTTCCCGGGTAATTCCAGCCCTCGAGAAAACAGGAACTGCCTCGAAGACAATGACCAGAAGCCCTCTCGAGTTCGACCTAGTCAGATGCACTGTGGAAAGTCCCAGACGCAATAAATCGCATGGTAGTGTTCTAGATTGGGCCCGTCTAACCCCGGGGCTTGACTCTGAGCACTCTGCAGAAAGAGGTGACCTCAATCGAAGCGAGAATGGCTTCCTAGTGAGTTGGTGCTATCACCGTGTGGTTCGCCGAACGCCCTGAGTCTTTCGATTTCTTACCAAATGATCAGTGCCGGTACAACTTAGGACATGCCTGGTGTAGAGACTCGACGAACAGTTCGGTGTGCACGCCTTGTTAGGGAATATAACAGTAATCTTACTGTGGGGCAAGACAGAAACATATATTTTCAGCGAAATTAAATGTGATGCTTCAGGAGTTAAGTCGTCTCTTTACGTAGACCTTTCCATCCGATAGGGTCTCACCCATGAGATGCTCCTCGAGACTCCAAAGCCGGTCGTCAAAATCCCGTAATGTTCTTTGGACACCATGAATTGCTGCGATTCGATCAGCCTTAAATAGTGTAGTTGCCTTTTTGACACTGACGATAAAACATTGTCAGAATCACAGGCTATCCTACGGGTCTGAATCCGGTCAACCCGGGTAGCCAATGTAACCACCTCGTCTTCAGACCTCAACCATATATATCGACGGCGAAGAGTCATAGAAACATAGTCTCCTCTGAGAAATTCTCGATCCGACTTTTCAGTGTCAAGCTCCCTCCTATGTGGAGACTCTTTGAGGAATGGCTCCTCAAGTCTCTTCGAGTCGCGTACTAAATGCTTTGCCGAGTTATTCAAGATCCTAAGTGGTGTATTATTGTCCAAGTGAATCCGCGCATTACATCTACTCCTCGATCTAGACTGCTTCAACGCCTTTTTTGAAATATTCTCGTTCTCCTTGTAACCCGGATCTCATTCCTGCCGAAAAGACTGCCAGGAGTGAAGCCCAGAAGACTATCAGAAGCATAAAGAATGTGAATGTAAAGCTTATAAAGCTAACGATAGAAGATGCATAAGATATTGGAGCCACGGCCGGGGCCACGTCTTAAGCACGAAGATCTATGCTAGACACTGTAAGCTGAAAGTAGTGAGAGGCAGGAAGCAGATGCAGTTGAGAATGGTCAGTTGATCGCCGCACGGTTGTTGACGCATCGATGGCAGTGTTTGTAAACATTGATATTTCGACTTAACCTCCGCACGATCCCGTTTCTTACGCTCCAGTTAGCGGCCGGCGGGGGCTCTGCAGCACCTCCGCTGCAACAATGAATCCAGTTCAAGCCCAACAACAATTGCTGCGTGCACTTGATACCCATAGTACAGTGTTAAAAGAGGAGGATATACAATGGGCTTTCGAGGGCAAGAAAACGCAGAAGGCTGTCATCGAATGGGTTCAGGAATTCTTGGGTCCGGAAACACTACTGTCCCAAGAAGAGGCTGAGCTGTAAGCCTTTCGAAGAACTATCCAGTACAGTTAACCATTCTGACTCGTAAACAGATATTCGAAGCTTGAGAAGAACGGAACTGCTCACCGAATCTCTGCAAACCGCGATTTATCCGTTATCCGACCTTTCTTCGACGACCAAATCAGGACTGCCTTAAATTCGTTAAAAGACTCTACTTCGGCAATTGAGAGACACAGTCAAGTTCTGAAGCAACAACAACAAGCTCTGTTATCTTTACAGGAGAGTAATGGCCAAGTACGTGAGCGTTGGAAGCGGATCGCTGGGCAGCGTCAGAAAAGGAGAAAGCAAGAAAAGCAGAATATAGAGTTGGCTGTAAGGCGTCTTACTCGCTATGCTTAGGATGGCCTTCTGACTTTGGTTACAGGTTGAAGAGCTAGTTGAAACTACGGCCTTTGCTATTGATGTCGCCCAACGCCAACTTCAATCAGCCAACAGTGTGTTCCCCAGCACTGTTGCAGAGTCACTCCAAAAAGATGATAGGATTTTGGCAGAGATCAACAGGCTTGCTGGAGAGCTTGAAGTGTCTGGTGTCGACGATGAACAACAGATTACCCGCTCGAGTATGTTATGTGAAATACTAAGCACCTATCTTGTAGATGAGATTCGGTGCCGCCTCGACCGTATATACTTAGAGACCAAACAATCACCCACAAAGTTCAGTGGAACATGCTCAGAGAACGAAATAGATCTCGAATCTTCATTGAAAGCTGAACTTGACTCTCTTTATTCCGAGATCACAGCGGTAGCTCAAATGTCTGCCAGTCTGGAATTTGGGAACCCATTAACTGAGGCTACTAGGAAGAAACAGGTTCAGAACGACAGATATATTGGATCAGTGCTCGATTGTGTACGTTGTCTAGTCTATATACACGCGACATAGCTAATCATGAAAGGGTAATAACTCCATTGCCTACTTACTTGAGAAGGTGGATCATGTGAAGATGCGCGCCCAGATTCATGCATCACATCGTGCAGCACTGGATACTATAGCGGGAAACCTACATGGGCTCCGCGTTTCCATGCATCAAACGAGGACTTCAGCTAGCGATAGAGTCGGCAATCCTACGAGTCGGCTTACTGCTCCACATAAGTTTGAGGCAGAATTCGACGGAGCAAGCTTGGAAGCTCCGAGCAACTTCGATCATCGACGTCTACTTAGCGACCTTGGCATCCCATCCCTCGATGAGCTAAGAAATAAAGACATTGGGGATGTACTTGATCTCACAGTCTCTGAAAAAGAAAGGAAAACAAGAGGCATCTCGTTGAGTGTGGAAAAGTCGCTTGACCATACCCTCACCTCCTATCTGAAAGATTCCTTCTGCACCCAGCAGATACTTGTTGATGCGCTCCTCGCTGATACCGCATATAACACAGTTGGAATGTTTGATCCAGAACTGAGGTCCGAGATCAACACGCTAGAGGCAGATATTGGAAAGCTTGGCTCTGATATGGCAGACTTGGACTTGGAAAAGCTCAAGACGGCGAGTAAAGAGCGTGAACTTTTCGTAAACCAGTGGGCTCGTTGATGAGCATTGATATTGAGTCTGTAATATTTGCAGAGTGTCCGCTTCTGTGAAATTTCTTACATTCGAACAGTACAATAGGTCCATTTTCCCGTATTCCCATTCTCTCGTACGTGATGGGACTTTGAAATCGACACTTATGGAAAGCACGGTTCCAGTTTCGATTCACTTCAGGCAACTAGATCACAGCACATAAACTTATCGCGACAGCAACCTTACCTCTTTCCAAGTAGGTATCCTACTTAATTTTGCTTATGAGCCTTCTCTGTCCACAACACCCTTTGACATAAAACACTCCACTTCCTCGCAATAATGCACACGCATTCTAACAGCCATACAGCTTGGCGACTCGCAATCTTCACTACTCTCTGCAGCATCTTAACTACAATAAGCGCGTGGACCCCGATAATTGTCAAGAACATCACGGCGCTAGGCCCCCAGCTTACTCCGGATGTTACTGACGTGTCTCGCGATGGCGGCTACTCAGCGCTGATCAATGGCAACATTGTCTGGCTTTACGATGACACCGAGTGCATGGATCCAGGGGGGAAGCAGCTCTCATTTGTGTCCAACACTGCTGCATATGCCAATCAACCAAACAAGAATATATCGACCGTTACCGACTTTGGCGTGATGCAGGCAGGGACGGACAAGGATGGGAATAAGAATTATGCTATTCTCGCAGACACTTCAGTTGGTACAGGAGGCTGGATTCCTTTTCAACCTGATGAACTGGACTTCAACCAGCAAAAGAAGAACGTAGAAAGAGTTGCTATCTGTGAGCTATTTCTGGCAGTACAGTTGTAGAATTGACGAGGTTTGACTGACAGCACTATCCAGGGCCCGGTACTTCTCCAACTCCGATCAGTACTACGCAGGCTTTCCTATTTGCGCCCTTGGTATATGTGGATAGCAAACCACAAGATCCATCCAAGGAGTACCAAGCTCGAGGAATGACCCTGATTTCGATCAACGCTCCGATCTCTGGGCCCATTGCAACTCGGCAAGGCGATATGATAATCTCGGGAACACAAGTCGATTTTGGAGGGTTTTCATCATTGCTTGGATCTACAAGTACCAACTCTATCTCAGACACCGATTCTGGTAACCGTGATGTATATATGTTTGGTATGACCGGTCATGGCCTCCAAATCGCTCGCGTGGGAATCAATGATGTTACCACCTACAACAAATACACTTACTGGGACCCGGCAAGCCTCAGCTTCTCATCTGTAGCTCCAAGTCCAGACATTACCGATTATCAACATATCTACCTGCCCGGCTCTTTTTCGTCAGGAAGTATCTTCTACAGTCCTTACTTCGCGACATTTATCATGGTCTACTTCAACAAGATGGTAGACTCGACGTTCTATATCCGTTATCTGGAGCTCAATGGGCCCCTCAAGGATGGTTCGGTCTGGACTGTGGGGGGAAAGAATGGGAAGGGCATCAAAGCGGAAGATGTAGAAGCTCTCGTCAAATATCCTTGGTCTGCAGAGCAGAAGCTTTACCTCTCACCTGCGGGCAAAGGAGGTTTCAACTATGCTGGAATGGCTCATCCTGAATACTTTAACCGGCAATATTTTGCCCAGTCTCTTTATCCAGACAGCACGCCTCAAGAGCAACGTTTCAACGATTGGTATGGCAACAATCTGGTAGCAGAAGCTGATGCTGGTATTGATGGGAAATACTTGCTCCTGAGCTGGACGTCCCAGTTGATCGGTGGAACAGATACCGGAATCTACCAAGTCGTGCTCGCCATGGTGGAGTTTGATGATATCCCCCCTGTGCCGACCACCACATCCGGTCAGGGTACTCAGACCGCATCTAGCTTATCCTCGCACAGTAGTGGGCCCAATAAACCAGCCAACACAGACGACAACATGATGTTAAAGAGTGCTGGCCAGGCCTTGGAGTTTTCGATAGGATCCAACAGCATATGGGAGATTCTGGCTCTATTTTTAATCTTGAGCTTCGAGCTCCTACTCTGGTAAGCAATTACTGGGAGTTTTTGAGGAGGCTCTGAAGCAAATGCAATGAATTGGATGGATAGTCAAGGATCGCATATTCTTTTACTAAGTACAGCTATAGCGAATATTGAGGCATTACTTTCGTGCAGCGTCCATTGACTTCTGCTCTTGCGCTATAACATCATAGATGAGAGGCGGAGTGCGCAATGGATTACATAGACATGGGAAAGGCCATTGAATGGATAGATATTCACTCACGGTTCTTTCGCCGTTCCAGATCATTGAAGTTAAAGAGTTTACTGAAGTGCCCAGTATCGCCTTTGATTCTCCGCGTCAGCTGATAGGTCCAGTCATCGCATAGCATAAGCAAACAGGTCCTTTGGATCCACGGGTTAACAGACATCGACGACTTGACTGATGATTAGGGGGAAAACGAACGCCTCCTAAGAGTGACAGCTGACGTCGATCCTGTTTCTCTACCCCGTGAAGTCCCTCAGTAAGAATGATGATCTCGTCAGCAACGATTCGAAATTCTTCATCTTCCATAATGCACACTCGAGCTCGCATCTATTGGCCCGGGCCACTAAGGCTGCTATGCTACTCCTATTGCGCAACCTTGCAGCTTGGGTAGCATCGTCGAATCATAGCCGCACAAAGACGACTTGACAAAACAAAAACATCACTCGCATTGCGGCCCGCCGTCATCAGTGCAGAAGCTCGAGCTGCGAGTATGAGTAATGAGCTATGAGGCATTTCCAATTGGGCAGATGGCCACAAGGAAGGATTTTTGCACTGCCTCCGCCATTGTGGCGCGTGTTTCGAGAGAGAGCCTCATGCTCGCTAAAGACCGTGCTAGATGCACCCAATTTTTCAGCCGTGGCTACCCAACCTCCCAACCTCCCTCCATATCGTCAAATACCTTGCAGTGGCAACTGTCGCACAGCATGAAGTTGTGAGGCTTATGAGTGCTTACGTTGCCCATGGCCTGCAATTCAGTTCATCGTACGGAACATGTGGCTTGAAACCATGAAGAGGTCATTTCCTGATCTGGTCGTCTGGTAAAGGAGTCACAATGTTCTATGGGACGGGTACTGGTGGGCCTGCTGATACTTCGTGCACTGGGTACTGACGACAGCATCTTTTCCATTCACCATTCTCGCTATGGTTTCAGAGATGAGCATGGAGACCAGGCGTTTTGACCTCAAGGCCATGAAATCTCGAGGACAGTGAGAAAGGTCAACACCATTACACCACAAACAGCACCAACACCACCAGAAAACTGTAACGGCCACACTCCGAGACGATATGAATAGCTATAGACAGGCCTCGACTTGCTCGTGCTCACTTTGAAACACACGTGTGATGTTGATGCTTCCAGCCTCAACCTCCTGCGCAAAAGCTTGCAGCCATACTCCGCAGTCTTACTCGCTGAGCATCTCTTATCTCACACCGCTTGGTCTTTGTATGTAGGTATTCGTTGTCGCTACTTGTGCCTACAATTGCCTTGTTATGTAGGTATTCGTTGTCGCTGATAATTGATTGTGCCTTCAATTGCCTTGTTGTTTCCTAGTCTATCATGTCGCTGCTTCCTTCCGTAGCCGCGCAATTCTTCAGCTGACATGCAGAATTGCTCGTTCGTGAAACCTCTCACATCGAGACTGGAACCTTCCACCAATACGCATCTGTTCCTTCAGCCATTTTCTTTTCTTGCTCTGTCAGACACCCTTACCATCACCGAAGCCATACTCAAGATGTTGGACTTTTAGCGCGCTTAGGCTTTTTCAAGCCACAGAAGCGGGCAATGCAAAAAGGTACAATCCTTGCTCCTGCGGCTCACCCGACAATCATGACCCAATACGGATCACCACCAAACCAGTGTCACACTCTCGTCATTTCTTGAGCATACTAGGCTGCAATACCCTTCTGGTCATTTATATACCGTTGGGAATCCTCACTATTTCATACATCCTACATTCTCACGTCTGCGCTCAACTAAGAAATAATACGAACCTACTCTACTCAATAATTGTGCTTCGGATCATCGCCGCACTACTCTACCCACCTGTCGGAATCCAACAAGTTGACTCACTCTTGTATTAGAGAGCTACAAATTGCCATTTAATCAGCGACAACTGTCATGTTTGCCTAGCTACATGGCTTCCACCAAAGTTCTCCTGCCGTTGTCTCGCCGATCTAATATCCCCGAAGACCCAGGTTAGACGCTCAAACCCTCATCAGCCCGCAACAACAGCGGTAAATAAAGCGGGCTGTCGGCAAAGCACCAAGGGCATTTCAGATCCAAGGCAGATTAGAAGAACCCAGAGTCCGATGTGTGTTACCCAGCGATACTCTGTCATCTACCCGGACGGTCACCGCGAACCTCGAGAAAGGCTGTACTGGTGCCCACGTGGGACACCCAATTGTCCGTGCAATCAAACGGAGATCGTTGATCTTTTCGAAGACGAAATCGCCGTACCTCCCGAGGCGCCTTCTGCTCCTCAACCACGGTATCAGGTTATTGAGCCAAGGGCAGTCAGGAGACAGCCCCAGCCAGAAGTCGTGAGATACCGGAAAAAGCCCTCGGACGGGTTGAAAGCTGTCTGGGATATCCACATTCCGTTCACTTCGTGTAACAAGAAGTCCAAGCCTCAAGAAAAGAAGATCGTCATCAGAGAACGAGAACGGATTCCCCGACCTGGTCTTCGACCACCCATTATTCATCCGCCGCCACCACCACCACCTCCACCACCACCACCGCCTCCGCCTCTCCCACCTATCCGTGGCCCCCCCATAATGTTAGGGCTGTTTCCGCGCCCTGCAGGAGGGCAACATGAGCTTGCCCAGGAGCGCGAGTGTCGCAGAAGAGCTGAGCGCATCGCTAGGGAAGAACATGAGGCACGAATCCGTGCCCAGAAGGAAGCAGACAAGGTGCGCCGACAGAGGGATCGTGAGAAGAAACGTAATAGCGACCTCGAGCGGAACAGAAATCGCCTGGAGCAGGAAAGAAGAGATTGTGCGGCATCAGCAGAACGTCAAAGACGCCGCAATGACGAAGAAAGAGCGCGTGCGGAGTCACGAGAAAGGGCCAGACGAGCAGTGGAAGCAGTCAGGCACCAAGTGGAAGAGCAGATAGCGCATGCGGAATTACGAGTAAGGGCCAGACTCTGGACAGTAGAAGCAGTCAGGCGTCACGAGGAGGAAAGGGCATGGAGACAAGAGGAACAGGAAGAGGCAAGACTCGAGGAAGAAAGAGAGCGAATTGCTCGGCGGGTTCAACAGATGATTCCGCGCGAGCCTCGTCACCCACCAGTAATTCACCAATTTTGCCGAGGAAGCTTCGAAGCGAGAGGAGATCGTGTCATCGACAATGCAATAATCAACGCAGAAGAGAGACGGCAGGCAGAAGGACGTGACGGCTGGTTTCGACGGAGATCCGTCGGAGGTGGTCATCGAAGACGTGATCAAGCTGCAGTGGGTGAGCGAAGGATATTTGAAGATGATTTGGGAAGAGTGGGACCACGTTTCTTTTAGCCAAACTTTTATGCTACTTTGCTGTCTGTACGAGTTGAACTGATTGTTTTCGCTTGTCGCTCGTTGTTTCTGCATCTGGGTTATCAATTCAGTATCAATATGTCTGTCAGTTTTTGTTATTCGTGATATTTTGGTTTCTATCGTTTCTTGCAATACTTTATTACGCTTAGGATCATCGTTTAGTGCTGTCGGAAATATAGATCGTGCTGTGCGTGCTTCTCGCACTAATGCATCGTACAACGCAGGTTTTCTCCGCAGAGCTCAACGATTAGTCGCATGCGTTTCCAGTGTATCATTGTATTCCTTAGTGGACGTTTGGCTGGAGAGATCACTTGTTAGGTGCCCAAAGCGATAGATCAAACAGGAACGGAAGTGCTACCAGGTTATCATCGGTTTGTAAAGGGGGGTCGACCAAACCTCTGGAATCGCGGAAGCCTACGGAGGTAGTCAGGAGGCCTCATGCGGAATTGTTGAGAGTCTGCAATACAACGCGATGTTACACAACATGCATGCACGTCCCCGTATGGTGGGGTATGTGGGTGCCTGGCCAAAGGGATGGAAGCCTTAGCTAAATATTCAAATCGTGGGATGCTTTCTCGGTTGTGATGGAGAATTCCATAACCTGGAGTGTTGTTATTCTTTCTTTGGTTCTACCCATTCGGAGGGTCGGTGGTTTTCCCCAACAATGCTTCGCCAAACCGTACGATCTTTCGGGGCTCTTTCCCTTACCGATACTTCGTTACCAGCTGCTCAACTTTCAAGGTCGCTCTCATCTCATTCCAAGTCAGATGACAAAGGCAAGGAAGACGAAGTGGGTGCTGTTCGAAAATTCATGGTCGATCTGAGATCGAAGCCGATACCGAAGAGTGTTCCCTTTTTCACATATAGCAAGTCTTCGGGTGCTGGCGGTCAGCATGTAAATACGTGAGCGCTCTAGCGGCAGGCACGTTATCGCCAGACTTTTGACAGATGCTCTAGCACCAATTCGAAAGTTACCTTACGCTTGCCCATCGAGAAACTAGAAAGTCTCAGCCCTCGGCTGCTGCACGAAAAATTCCACAAGCATCAGAACTATAAGAAAAACTCACGTTCTCTTGTCTTTACTTCGCAAGAAGCGAGGTCGCAGCTTGAAAACAAGCGGAAATGCTGGAAAAAACTCTACGAACTGCTTCGGATGATTGGGGAAGAGGTTTTACGCAATGAGCGTTCCATTGCCAAAAATAGCGAAAGATTTGTCAGAGGGTGAGTCAGATAACTCTATACGTATCCCAAATGCATCAATTATGCAATCAATTCCTCAAGCTTACAATCGTTGAGTGCGCTGTTTGACAACCCCATATTTGAGTTCAATACCAAGTACAAGATGGGAAAAACTCGCTTCGAAGCTGAACGAACTAAACAATTGAAGAAGATACGGAAAGCCAAGTATGAAGCAAAATTGGCGGAAAAGAAAGGAGATGGGGGGAGATAAAGGGAAACTGAAGGGGGAAAAGGCAGTTCTGCGACTTTTATCCAGTCGAATCCACGGCTCCCTCTATAGTTTCCGCCGTTCTAACCGTCCTATCATATCGAGGGCTTCTTTATCTCTTGTACTGGACAGAACACCTGCACAAGCCTCATCTCCAACCTCTCGGCGGAAGAGACGTAGCAAAAGAAGTGAAGCCCGCGGTGCTGTTGAAGGCTTGCTGGGACACGAGACTGGTCATACGTACACGCGGAGAAAGACTATGAACAATTTTCCCAGCTGGCGGCTAAGGTCAAACTGTCGACTGCGGTTTTTCTCGCCCCGCAACACTATCCAACCAACATAACTATGCCCCAAGGACACATCTATGTATCACATTCCTGCTCCTTCCCCTCCGTAGATCGTCCCATGCCCGCGGGCAGTAGCCTTCTCCCAGTGAATCCCGCTCCCCTCGTCCACCACCTCACGCCTTGCTGCCCTCAATTCTGTCCCAGTCACATCCCACCCCTCTAACCACCCCCATACCCTCAAACTCTTCCATCTTCTTGGCCCAATCCCAACGCACCTACCCTCCCATCCATCCTACATCCCTCCTTCCCCCCCACTCTTCCCAAAACCATCCTCCACTTCCCTTCCCCCTTACTCCTATCAAACCTTTCCAAGCAAGAACAACCGTCTGTTAGTAAGTAATACTTTTGCCACATCAATGAGATCGTATGGGACGGCTGCTACAGTGCCAAAGCGGAAACAAAGCAACGGTGTGTATGCTATACCGTGACAGCTCAAAAAGTCAGTACTGTATGCATGACAGAATCTCGATTCATGAATTAACTATCGTGGAAACACTCTGTTGTTTTGATGACGTGTTTTGTAACGTTGGCGTGTTACGGTTCTCTATGAACGAAGGTGATAATTTTTCCACCAGCTGGGCGTCGTCGATGCTTCGAAGTTCGGATGGAGGTCGAAGTCTTGTGGTTGAACTGCGAGGATTAGGAGGAATTGAGTTGGTTGGCTCATTAGGTCCTGTGCCAATGGGGTTTTCTACAGAGCAGACGAGCCCATAGGTGCCGCGTCTTGAGGTCAAACCAAATCCATTGGTCTGCGTGACAATAATGTTGGGGACGCACAGCGGGACGCAGGAATAATAATGATAGGTGAGATGGTGGCAGGATTCTTCGGCCTACGCCTCTCAGCTCCTGGTTCAATGACGCATCACTAGTCTTGGTGATAGATATCCTACTGTACCTATCTCGGCCACCAATTGTTTCGAAAGCTACATTTGTACCATACTGTTTTAGCATTGGCTACCTTTTTCAGACTCCATTTCGTATATCAAAAGTCGGTCATAGAATTTAGAATGCTTCTTTAGAAAGTAAAACTACTGACAACCAGAATGCCCTCGCCTCCTAGCCGAATATCTACTCTTCTTATTTTCAAGCTTACCCACAATGGAGTTGGCGATCGCGATAGATTCCTTCGGTAGGGAGAAGCTTTCCATTCATGGAGATCAATACCATGGCACATCTTCACAATGGACCTTAAGCAGCTTGCTTTGGCAATGGATGGAACCGCCTAGCATGGCACAACATCCGGGTAGAAGAGATGAGACCGGCGCAAGGCGAGCCAGTCCGCTGTATCTGATATGTCTTACAATCAGCACAGGAGGGTAAGCCCTCCTTCAGAGCAATCAGAGCAAGAGGGTTGAATGGTTTGCATCGTAAGCGACTTCTAACTCTTGCGAGCAGCCTGCAAGTCATCTGGACCGCAATAATGTCGCAAGGCTCTGTAAGTCCTCCTCCCATATCCTCAATTCTGATCCTCTCCTTCCTCCTCTTTTCTTTTCTCCTCTCTCATGTTCTGCTCCCCCCTTGCTCCTCTCAAAATAGTTATAGTAACCTTTAACATCATCAGCCCTACCTCTCCTCCCTTGGTCTTCCAGCCTATCTAATCTCTCTTGTCTGGCTCGCTGGCCCACTCTCTGGAACCTTCGTCCAGCCTTGTGTCGGCGTCCTCAGCGATCGTTGCCAACATTCTTGGGGCCGCCGCAAACCTTTCATTATCATTGGTACCATTGCGACTACAGTCTGTTTGTTGGCTCTTCCTCGGACTGCTGAAACCGTCGCTCTTCTGTCGTCGTCCACGGGAATTCATATTGGAAGGCGAATGGTGTCTATAGTCAATGGACTAGTAGCGTCAGCCTGGATCTGGGCGCTCAACATCGCCATTCAGCCTGTCCAGGCGGGCATAAGGGCATTGATAGTCGATTGTTGCCCGCCTGGACAGCAGGTGCAAGCAAATGCATATGCGAGCTGCATTATATGTCTTGGGACTGTCCTGGGCTATGCGTCAGGATTTGTTTCGCTGCCGAATACGCTGCCATGGCTCGGGAATACGCAGTTCAAGGGACTTTGTGTGGTTGCTTCTGTTGCTCTGTGCTTAACAGTTGCAGCTACTTGCCTTGTAGTGAAGGAGGAAATATTTGTTACGAACAACCAGAATCTGGACAGCGGATCCGGTGTCTTTGCGGTGTTTGGACAAATTCTCACCACTGCAAAAACCATGCCGAGCAAAATCAGAAGAGTCTGTATGGTGCAGTTTTTTGCTTGGCTTGGTTGGTTTCCATTCTTATTTTATGTAACCACGTGAGTCTCGATCTCCATGAAAGCATCTTCCCTTGGTATTGGGACTATATCACTCACACTTTTGGAATGAGATAGGTATATCGGTAATCTCTGTAAGTTTTGGAATCCAACTCTTTCTGTTCTTTGACACTCACATAGCAAAGACCAAGCCGAAGCCCTTTCCTTAACCATCCACCCTGGCCCCCTCCAGACGCCTTTGGCACTCCACCCGGACTCTGTTCGCCAAGGTACACTGGCTATGACTCTCTTCGCTATAACTGCCCTTGCTGCGAACCTCTTGCTCCCTCTGTTTGTCTCTTACCCAAGTAACCCATTAGAGACGTCCATGTCATGCTCCAGAAGCTCTACGACTTCCTCAGACCTCGAAGCCATCGAAAACGAAGAATCAGCCCCGGGTACTCCGACCAAACGTCGTGTCTTCAGTGCCATTACTGGGCCTCCTCGGCTGAAGTCGGTTGTCTCTATTCCCTGGCTCACTCTTTCCCGCGCTTGGGCGGCATCGCACATCCTCACTGCCGTAACACTACTATCTACAGCTCTCACTCGCTTACGCACTTCTTCCACACTCCTAGTAGGTCTCCTGGGCGTGTCCTGGGCTTTGACGCAATGGGCTCCTTTTGCATTAATAAGCGCCGAAATAGCCAGAGAGAGGTCTAGGCCCCTGATTGCTACTTGCAGTGATTATGGTGAAGACAGCGAGCAAGAAGATGTCGATGGTAGGACTTTCGACCTACAAGCAGGTACCATTATGGGTGTGCATAACATGGCGATCGCCACACCACAAATCGTTGCTGCCGTTGGGAGCAGTGCACTTTTCTGGGCGTTGGGACGATGGGGCGTTGTTTACGGGGAGGCGACAGGATGGGTGCTGAGAGCTGGAGGGCTGGCTGGCTTCGTAGCGGCTTGGTTGGCTGCCGGCATTCAGGACAATTAGGAAAATGAGAAAAGTGGAAAGGTCCTCCAGCGGTGCATGGTATTAAAGTACGAGAGATAAGTACAAATGTGATTCCTGGGCTTGCTAGTAGGTCCTATGCATGGCCTGGGTACCTCTTGGTATGTATTCAACCTTTTCACCTACATAGAATGCGAAGGTAACAAATTATTATCTCATCAGGGGACATCGACTCGTCCGGCAGCGGCTTACATCTAGAATATTCAATCGCCGCAACACCAAATTTCCCTCCACGAGAAGGGAAAAAAATATAAATAACGCGAAGCAAACGAACGCCTTCATCTGGAACATGATAGAAGGAGGCGATTTTATATAAAGGATTAATTGAGCTTCAACGCAGCAACGCCGCCTACGGCCTCAGAGGGCTCACCAAATCCAGTCATGAGACTGGCGAAGTCATCTTACATGGACCTTACCTTTGCACAATGCTCCCAACAAATTCACGGAGGACAAAAGGATCAAACTGAGCACAAACCAAGATTAACGAGTAGTAGATAGAGGCGTCGGTTCCCAGCGATAGATTACGAGGATGAGTAGATACGGATTAGAGGGGGACTTTAAGCTGCCAGCAGCGTTCTAAAGTATACATAGATCTAAGAGTTATTGAATATGAAAGACATGTAGGCGGATACAACGGCTTTGGCAGCCGTCCTCGCTCTGTAAGCTATTGATACGGAACTAAAATCGCTCTTTCCCATTATTACCGAAAAATTACCGCAAAATTACAAAGTCTCTACGATAGCCTGCGCGTCATTCACGTTGTTCACTCTCTGCCCGTAAGACTTTGGTGACTTCGGACCTGGGTGCCATCATCCACTCTTTGTGATGGCCCGCCTTGGTAGGTTCGGGTTCTTGGGCGTTGCGGTGGTGTTCCACATAATATACATCTACTCAATCTTCGACATCTATTTCGTCAGCCCTATTGTCAGTGGTATGAGGCCGTTCGCAGTGAACAGAAGTAATGGTGTCGAGGCTCCAGCCCAAAGACTTGTTCTCTTTGTGGGTGATGGACTTCGTGCTGACAAGGCCTTTCAATCCTTTCCTGACCCGTCACCATCATCACCCAATGCGCCTGAAGCTTTGGAGCCCCGGCCTTTGGCCCCATTCCTTCGTTCTTGTGTACTCGAAAGAGGCACGTTTGGAGTGTCTCACACACGAATGCCCACGGAGTCAAGACCGGGGCATGTTGCGCTAATAGCTGGGCTTTATGAAGATGTGTCGGCGGTCACAACGGGCTGGAAGCTTAATCCAGTGAATTTCGATAGCGTTTTCAACCGGAGTAGGCATACGTGGAGCTGGGGTAGCCCGGATATACTGCCGATGTTCAAGGAGGGCGCGGTCAGAGGAAGAATAGATGCGGAGATCTACGAAGAAGAGTTTGAGGATTTCACAAAGGGTAAAAGCTCGGGCGATCGATACACGCTACACAAATAGCTGATTGGTGGCAGATGCAACTCAATTGGACACTTGGGTCTTCGACAAGGTTAAAGGCATGTTCGACGAAGCTACGAGGAACGCTACGCTCGACGCTGCTCTACGTCAAGATAAGAACGTCTTCTTCCTGCATCTTCTTGGTCTCGATACCACAGGCCACGCTTATAGGCCCTACTCGAAGGAGTACCTCCACAATATCAAGATCGTCGATCAGGGTGTCCAGGAGATTACAAGGCTTATAGAAGTCTTTTATGGAGATGGCAAGACGGCATTTGTTTTCACTGCGGATCATGGCATGAGTGATTGGGGTAGTCATGGAGATGGCCATCCGGATAATACTCGGACCCCGTTGATCGCATGGGGTTCTGGAGTGGCGAAGCCGGTCCTTAAAGCTTCAGGTAAAGCGCTTGGGCATGAGGACGGATTCTCTTCTGATTGGGGACTCGACCAAGTCCAGAGGCATGACGTCGACCAGGCAGATATTGCTGCATTGATGGCATATCTTGCTGGGTTAGAGTTCCCAGTGAACTCGGTTGGTGCGCTACCGCTCTCATACGTCGCAGGAGACCTAAATGAGAAGGCCGAGGCAGCTCTGGTAAATGCTAGAGGAATACTGGAAATGTATCGGATAAAAGAAGAGCAGAAACGGGCTACCCAGCTGCAATACAAACCATTCTCTAAACTTGGTGACGAAAAGCATTCAGTGAACCATCGCGTAACGGAGATACAAACCTTGATTAGGCAGGGGCAGTTTGACCAAGCAATAACCATGAGCCAAGAACTCCTTAACCTTGGCCTCGAAGGACTGCGCTATCTTCAGACCTACGACTGGCTTTTCTTGAGATTACTCGTGACCCTCGGGTACTTGGGCTGGATTACTTTTGCTATTACAACTGTCATTGATATGCATGTGTTGCAGGGCAAGACTCAGACGTTGAGAACAACGGTGACGACCATGGCCTTCGGCGGCCTGCTAGTCGGTGCATTCTCTGCTTTATGGTTCCGTAAAGCGCCTTACACATATTATGCTTACACAATATTCCCCTTCATATTTTGGGAAGAAGTATTTGCCAGTAGAGGGGCGATATTTGCAGGGGGTCGTCATTTATTGAGAGGAATAGAATCCAAGAAAGAGGTGTTTCTATTAGGAATCAAAGCATTGGGCTTTGTTGGGCTCATGGAAGCCCTTGTGAGTCTTCTCTATTAGACCTCCAGTATTCTAGCCACCACCATGCTAACCGGGATTGTAGGTACTATCATATTTCCATCGTTCGGTTTATACCGTCTGCTTCGTAGCCGCAGCTTCATGGCCTTTTTTCTATGGGCGGGACTTCATTTCGAATAATAAGATTATAATTGCCACCTGGGTTGCGGCGTGTAATTCAATGAGCCTATTTACCTTGTTGCCTGTGATCAAGGTAGAGAGCATTAATGTAATGTGAGTACTAGGACTGCACGTTTAACCCTACCTTTAGCACACAAGTTACCCTTCTACACTAGATCGCCCACAAGACTGATAGGAAAATTGCAGGTTACTCGGAGGTCTTCTTATGGCCTTTGTGGGAGTACTGTACCTACTATTCGAAAAAAGCATTGTTTCCTCTTCGACAACGGGCGATCTAGCATCCCCTACCGTAGACAGCATTTCACGAAGCATACTCGGCGTTCAAACTGGTTTGATCGTGCTGGCCATGGTCGTTACGCGGTCTAGTAGCGTCTCATTGCAAGCGAAGCGTGGCCTACCATTGGGCAACCAAGTGGTTGGATGGCTAGTCTTGAGTAAGTCATCCATTGCAAGATCCAAGTTGACCAACACACTAACTGAAGAAAAGTCGCGTCCCTCACCATTCCCTTCCTGCATAGCCTCCAACCGAATCATCACTACCTCCACCGTCTCGTCATCATGTTCCTTACCTTCTCGCCCATCTTCATCATTCTCACAATATCCTACGAAGGCCTCTTCTACTTCGCCTTCTGCGCCACCCTCGTCACCTGGGTCCGTCTCGAGCACCACATCTACACCTTGACCTCTCCCAACAAAAGAAACCCTTCTCCCCCCTCCCCCATACTAACCCCTAAACCTCTCTCCACCGCCGTTCCCGCCATCACCTCCCAGCTCGCCTCCTCCACCTACCCAAACACCACCAACGACACCCCCCCACCCTACCGCCCCCTCACCCTCTCCGACGTCCGCCCCTCTCTCTTCTTCCTCTACCTCCTCCAATCCGCCTTCTTCTCCACCGGCAACATCGCCTCCATCTCCTCCTTCTCCCTCGACAGCGTCTACCGCCTCATCCCCATCTTCAACCCTTTCTCCCAAGGCGCCCTCCTCCTCCTCAAGCTCCTGATCCCCTTCGCCCTCATCAGCGCCAACCTCGGCGTCCTGAACCGCCGCCTCGGCGTCGCGCCCTCGAGCCTGTTCATGCTCGTCATGAGCATCAGCGATGTGCTGACGATGAACTTTTTCTGGATGGTGCGCGATGAGGGCAGTTGGTTGGATATTGGGACCAGTATTAGCCATTTTGTCATTGCGAGTTTGTTGTGTGTGTTTGTGGCCGGGTTGGAGTTTGTGAGTGAGGTTTTTGTTAGTGGGGTGGAGGTTGAGGATCGGGGGGAGGGGAAGGTGAATGGGGCGGTTGGAGGTGGATGGGTGGGGGAGGAGAGGAACGGGAGTGAGGTAGGAGGGGTGAGGAGCGAGATGGGGTAGATGGAGATGTGGGCTTGTTGCTCTTATGTGTTGCTAATTGTATCATAAAAGATAGATATATATTATCAAATCTACTACGTAACTTTCAGAGGAATAATACATTGGCTACAGCAAAGAAGTAAACCAGACTTGTTCAGCCTTCCAACAAGTCACTTGGTCGGGTCGAACAACCTCTACACCAACAATTTACAAAAGATTAACTGATTCAGAACCGAAACGCTTTGTTCCAAGATGCTATCCCTAGAAACAGCTATATCGCTGGAACGATTGGAGATGCTGGACGTACCCCTGTGTAAGAACAACGCCATTGGGTATCAATGAGCTGCGTGAACCAAGACCTCCACGCTCAATACTCCACCCATTTGCAATCCAAGTCGCCGTCTTGCCTACAATCCCTTAAGAGACTCCCGTCCCTGTCGTAAGATCATGCAGCGATCTTAAGAGCTTGCACCGCCTTTGTAACCTCATCGCTAGCGAGCTGTTCCCAGTTCTCACGATCTTCGCCATTGACCTTACCGTCTTCCCCAACTTTGTCGTAGAGCATGCGTGATATGTTCCGATTAATGGCGGTGTATTGGTCGTTGGTAATCTCATTACTCTTGTAGTGAGGCTTTAGAGCCGCCGTGACCATGCTTTGGAGCTCTGACTTGGCTGACAGTGATAGGTTGATGCGCGATGGCGAATTTTCTGCGGACCTCGGAGGGCTTGAGCTTGGCGATTGTTGGGTCCGCGAACGTGGTTGTCGAGCTGCGTTCGGAGAGTGTCGTCTGTCGGTCGTAGGGTGCCGCGAATCATGAGCCGTCTGGTGAGAAGTAGTAGGCTCAGGTGATGCCCTACTCGGGGAAAACTCGGGTGGTGGGAAGATAGGTTCGACCTTTGATGTGAGTGAGAATGGTGATAAAGGACGTGTGGCGTTGTGGGGAGGAGGGGTGGTTGAGAGGGCTCGAGGGCTGGCGTGGTTGGAGGCTGGTGGCGATGCTCCCGGCGAAGAGACACGAGGAGAGGAGTTACCCGTGGCGGATGGGAAAGGTGGACGAGTTTGCCCTTTGGTTTCATCAGGTGCTGCGCTCGCCTCCACTTCTTGTAGTAACGATTGAAGGAAGCTCGGGCCCTTACTCAAAACCGTAACAGGTGTGTGTGATGATGATGGACCTGCGACAGAATTGCGCCTGGAATTACTTGACTCGGCCGGAACGTCCGATGATGATCCAGCGAGTTCCTCGTTTCTCCGTGTTCGCGGCCTTTTCAGCGGTCGCTCGGGTTTAGGAACAGATTCAACGTCAGAGGGTGATGTAGTGGCGGACTTCCGTTTCCTTTTATTTGGACTTGGGTCCATCTGGATCTGTTTTGCTTTCTCCAAAGCGTTCCATGCGCGGATCTCTTCTTGTGATTCGGGTTCGGGTGGGTTTGGGCGCTCGCGGGGAGCCCGTATGTCGAGAAGCGTTGATGCGGCCTCTCGGAACCTGTTCGCTGCTCCCTGTCTTTCAGCCACTTGAAAACGTCGCTCCCACTGCCTGAAGTCCCGACGTTGAGAACGTTCTCGTTGTTCTCTACTGGTTCTCTCAGGACTTGATCCTTCGTCAAAAGGAAAGTCGAGGTCGATGTGAGTTCCAACCTGGACTGACTGCCAAAGACGAGCCCAAGTCGATGTGCTAGCTCGCGTCCGGTTTCTCACTCGTCGTTGCTGACTACGAGTACGCCTATCAGCTGCGTTGCGTGGTCGCGGCGCTGGAATATTCGCAGATGCGCCCTCGGAAGTTCTTTCAATAGTGCATTGCTCACAGAACCAGTGCCCGTGTGGTATTGACGTGAGGTCTACGCAGTAAGAGTGGTATTCTGTACTGCACCCATCGCACCCAAGGAAGTCGTCTTCATTGTCGTCTTCGCCGCATATTGGACATGGTTCCGAGTCAAATTCATCGTCGTCCTCTTCGATGAGCATTGATGGGTCAATGTCAGCAATTTGAGTTCGTTCGTCGACGGCATACGAGGAGATGACAGGACCTAGAAGATACCGTTAACTATTATCCCTCGTATTCGACACTCCTACGACTTACTTCCAATGTAATCACTCAGTTCTACTTGAATGAAGCTTTGCCGACATATAGGACAGCTGTTCGCTCGTTCCACCCAAGGCTTGAGGCAATCATTGTGTAGGTTGTGGCCACAAGGCAATAGGTGTGCGACCATCGCATCTTCGGTTTTATTGCCCCATTCCGGAGACTTCGAAGTGGATGATGAGCCCTTTTGGGCATCTTCTTCCACCTCGAGAGCTGGGGCAACAGAGCGGGGCAGGTCATTGGCGCTTTCGCCAAGGTCGCCTAAACAAATAATACATGTGTCTGACATGTTGTTGATCGTGTAGAATGGTTATGGAAGTCGGGTGTTCAAAAGTCATAGAGTTGGGGAAGTTGGTTTAAGAAAGTAAATTGAGATGGAAAGGAAGAAAGGTTGAGAGCTGCAGCGCTGGAGGTCTTGTCTTGTAATCATACAAGCGAGGCGCTAGTGCGATAACGTCGTCGTACAGGATTGTGAGGAAAGTGAAGCATAGCGCCGTAATATTACAGACCAGTGATCAAGAGTGTTGAGGTACTGATCACCCGACTAGAATAGTGACGAAAAATGAATGAATCATCGTGCGATAGGATTTTGCCCTTCAGACAGACTTACCTTATGGTAGAAAACTTCAGTTGCGGCCATTTCCTTGTAGTCCATCAAGCACATCAAGTGACGATTCTGAGGCAGCAGCTTCAAATCTGCATCCACGATTGAGTGAGTCATAAACACCCAAAGTAGGCAATTACCAAGTGGGAAATATGTTGTTTTTGGCTCATTGGTGAACCGGATAACCAGGTACAGGTCGCTGTGCTGATGAAGCTGACCATTGGACTCCAAATCTTCAAAAAGTTATGTTCACTTCACATTGTGCATTGATATCGAATCTTCCAGCACATAGACTGAGATCCAGTACGGTAGTCCTACTCCTTCTAGAAGAGCAGCCTCGCTGGATTTTGATTGTGGTTTGTTCGAGCAACGCATGCTATCGACTATCGACTCGACACTCGTCCATAAGGGAGCGTATCGATGAGAGCACAAGATATCCGAGCTGTATCCCCTCCATATTTTTCAACTATACCTCCGCAATTTCCCGTAGACGCCGTATCGTAGATCTTGTAGCAGCAGCCGCAGGTGTCCTGTACATCACAGACTTGATTAAAAGATTGCTATCTTCGGACATTGCTCAAGCTCTTTCCACTTACGAAACGGTCCAAGCACCACCAGCAACGGTCTTCTTGCATGATCGACAATTCCAGATTCCGACCGAGTGTCGTTTTACAGTAGTCTTGCCGCAAAAGGTGCAGGTGTACCGAGCATGCTGTGTAATTTCCATCTTCTTGACTTGCTTTCGGAGAGAAGCACCATATCTAGAGGGGTCTTCATCAGCGATCTATAGAAAACCATATCTGGTATCCACTGTCATGCAGGATCAGAAATGCTCGTGGTCACTGCTGCATACCTGGTACCGTATTTACCGGTGACGCCAACCTCTGCAGTCTCGAGTTAGCACACGCCTAACACCTCTAAGCTCAGGGCACCTGATACATACTCTTTGTGCGTTTCGTCATCTTGCTGACGGTGTAGAGCTTATACGATGAGGTTGTCTTCAGAAATCGATGTTGGAATGGTGTGGGCAGAGTAACCTCGCTTAGAGCGGGAACAAGTGTCTTGGCGCGGAGTACGGAGACCAATAGGGTAAACCCTTCGAAGCGAACTAACTGTATACTTCTAGTGTACGGAATACCGTACGGTATACCGTACGGAATACGGATACTCCGTACATTATTATGCGGAGACATACGGGTCCACTTCGTTATTGTTGTTATTCCGGTAGTCTTTGGTGTTGCCCATTTTTCCGTTGATAGATGTTTGGAGACCAGTCGATTATGTTTGTGTATATATAGCAATGCCATTGGTGATTCTCTATTCCCAACCAGTATTCTGATTGTCTTGGTTTTGCCTTGGAGTGACCTTAATTATGGCTTTTCCAGCATCGAGAGAATATGATCTTGTTCTCCTTGGGGCTACAGGCCACACTGGCAAGCTCTGTGCAGAGTATATCACTACCAGCCTCCCAACAGATCTAAAGTGGGCTGTTGCCGGTAGATCGAGTCCTAAGCTCTCTGCTTTGATCGATGATCTCAAAACTCTCAATCCTGATCGTCTACAGCCCGGTTTGTCTCCATACTAATAATGCTATAGGCTAGACTGACATAATGATAGGCATCGAGGTGGCAAGTTTGGCTCCTACAGACCTTAATGCTCTGACAGCAAAGACCCGTGTGCTACTCAACACCGTTGGCCCTTATTATCTTTACAGTACACCAGTCGTTGAAGCCTGCGTTGAACAAGGAACACATTATATAGACGTGTCAGTATCTCTTGCCTTTTGCTGACTTATTGTAATTAAAGCGAGACAGAACTGGGGAGACACCGTGGGTGTTCAAGATCATTAACGAGTTTCACGACAAGGCAAAAGCAAAGAAAGCCATTGTATGCACTGTAAAGTAACCGCAAGGCATAAAAGTATACTGAAGCTTTGATAGATTATTCCAGAAGCGGGCGTCGAATCTACGCCATCGGACTTGCTTGCTTTGTCCTTGGTTCGCCATATCAGAGATAGGCTCTCGGTGGGGACTCAAGACATCGTTGCTTCTGTTTCTGATCTGAAGTAGTCTCACCCTAGCTTTGTCGTCTGTTTTTCTGGACTGACTTTGTTTAGAGGTATGCCATCGGGCGGCACTTTGGCTACTATACTCAGTCTATTTGATTACTATAGCGTAAAAGAGGTTGCGAACGCCTTTTCGCCATGGGCGCTCTCTCCTGTGCCAGGACCAAAGCCAAGCAGGGGCCCGTCGCTCATAACCAAGCTGCTCGGTCTTCGTTTCGATCCGGACCTTGGTACACTGACAACCTTTGTTGCAGCCACAGGAAATACTGCCATCGTCCACCGGACCTGGGGTTTGCAAGATGGCGGGAGGTACTATGGCCCGAGATTTCACTACAGTGAGTATATACAGGTACGAAATGCCCTCGTTGGTGTAGGAATTCACTTCCTCCTTGCCCTTGCTGGACTTGCTTTGTTGTTCCCCCCTGCCCGATGGCTAGCGAAGAAGTTCGTGTACCAACCTGGTCAAGGTGCATCAAAGGAATCTTCAAGAAATGAGGCACTCGAGTATCGATCTATCGCAACCGCCGACCAAGACATCCGGAACCCAAGCCGTGCTATTGCTAAGTTCAGATATGACGGTGCGCTTTACTATCTTACAGGAATATTCCTTGCGGAAGCTGCAATGGTGATATTGCGAGATGAAGAAATGGTGAGAAGACTGGGTGGCGGAGTTTTAACACCGGCGATGCTAGGGCAGCCTTTTATTGAGCGGCTCAAGAACGCCGGGGTCGTTTTTGAGGTAGGTATGCTCCCTAATTTGTGAGTCGAGCAAGTCTAGCTCTAAGATTGGAATTGCGAAATTTCAGCCTATCTCGATAGCCTCCAGAGATGGTAAATAAGGAAGGGCTGCACAAATGAAAACCCTCGCCAACCCGCCAATTGGGTATCCGAGTATTGAAGTTGAGAATCCTTTCCACAATCCCTGATGTATGTGCAAATACTAGAGACTCTCCCAAAGTTTACCATTTTTTATAGCATGGAAAACAAGGCTATTAGAGTGTTCTCAAACAGTACCCTTTTCGTTTTGTGGGCGAATTTGCTAATATTTCTCAGTCAGCTCAACCACAACTCGCATTATCTGAGTTCTTCTTTCACAGTGGCTCATTTATAACATCTTCTATCTACTTTCCCTCTTATTAGTTGCGCAAGTATCTCGTTTACGTGTGCAGCTGTCTCGTGACATTGCGGTCATTTGACTCAGCAAACACTTCATGAAGTTTGCTCTAGAACGATTTCTAATTCAATGGAGTAAACACATCCATGCTAAATTTCGAAATTGGATCGTGGCCAAACAACGTGGCTCAAAACCCGTCACTATCTCAACGGACAACAAGATGTTGCAAAGGCCCATATTCAGCCAGAGCTCTTCTAAAAAGTTACTCCTCCCAATATACGAATTTCCATCATGGGCAACATCCCTAGTCAGCAGCGTTATATCTACGAGCAAGAGGGAGCTCACATTGCGATGCAATTACTGCAAAATCCAGAGGTTCAGCACGTCGTCAAGTCTCTCGGTGATTTCTTTCGGCACCATGGTGACTACATTCAACATAGGAGAGGCCGAGGCCGGAAAAAGGATAAACAGGAGCGGGATGAACGGCTTTTCCAGCAAGGCCAAAGACAACGTAACGGATCGTACGTAGAGGATAACGGACAAAGAGACCGTGGCTACGGAAAACGAGGATTAAATCTGAACGACAACATGGATAATGGAAGGCGGGAAGGTGGAGGCCGAAGGCAGAACTCGAGGAATAATCATTTCAGGGGTTTGACTTTCGTCCAAGATTTAAGGGCACCGCAATTCTAACCAGTGCTACAGACCTATCCCCTAACGACTACCATCAACCGTGCCACCCATGCTGCTACTGCCACTGGCCCCGACCCCCCAGAGCCCCACCGGAGCCACCCAACCAACCACCACGCGGCCCCCACCGCGGTAGTCGTGAAGGACATACTCGGCGAAGGCCCCCAAGACTAGCCGACACCGAAGATTCCGCAGACGAACAGCTTTTCCCTGGAGCCAATCGTCAACCGAGACACAGCGGACAGAACCCAGAAGCGGGGCCAGGACCAACCCAGTCTCCGAGACACAGCCGACGGGATCGGCCGTCAGGAATGCCCCCACAGGCTCCCCCTGATGGCGGCTCCAGAAACGGTGGGCCCTACCCGCATGGGGGAGACAGGCAGGGCCCACCGGCTGCGGACCAGGAGCGCAGACAGCGGAGGCCACGGGGGAGAGATCATGGCGATGGGGCTCCGAGGCCCCCAGGAGCATGGGATGATGGGCCGGGGGACGAGACGGGTTCTGCGGGTCTAGGCTTTCCGCCTGGAGGAGGGCCGGATTATCTGCCTGGCGGACCGAATTAGGTAGGAAATTGAACTTGGAGATATGGCGTTGAAGAAGGGGAAAAACAAGGATGGAATGTGACGGGAGACGATGGGCCGAAGGGCGGGGGGGTAAGGGGCCGGATGGCTGTGGAGGGCCGGACTATCCGCCTGGCGGAGGACCCGGTGACAATACCAACGTAAGAATAGGGCGTCGGAATAATGGAAAGGAAGGAAAATTTTTGGTAGCGTCACCATGGATGCCTAGAGTTGTTTTGCTTGGACGGCGTGTCTGCTTCCTGATCCTGTTGCTGGCGTTTCGACCCGTATTCGGTTGGGATTTCTATAGACGCAATAACATCACCCTCTGCCTCGTGCGAATCCTACAAGCCCCAACGCATCGCTCACGTGTGATGTTCGCATAGTCGTCGGGTCTGGGCGAAGCACGGGGGAGAAGAGGTGATGAGATGAGGAGACACTCTGATAGAACAACCAATAGCAGAGTCGAGAAAGGCCATCGATGATTCCATGTCCTGCTATATGGTATCGTTCTATCGTACAACATGGGTAAGGGTATCTAAGAACACAGCGCCACAGGCTGATCATTTCATCTCAGATGCTTTCAGAACTCCTTGAACGCCAAATCGTATGTTATACAGCCAAATGAGGCCTCCGCTACCAGCTCAGCATAGACGTTATACCCTCAGGAGGTCGCACTTCCTAGGTCTTCCTCTCTTCCTTTTCGCTATCGGCTGACTCTCCACCACCTCCTCCACCTGACTCCGATTAACCGTCCTCTCGGTCCCCTCGGTCCCCACCCTGATGACTCCCCTGCCCCGCTTCCTCTGCTTAACCTCCTCTTCCCTCTTCAGGAACCGATGCACAGTCCTATGATCCATGACCCTCTCTTCTTCATCTCCCTTTCCCCACTTTTCCGTCTTTGGCCATTGATACCCATACAGCTTGCTATGCCTCTCACACCTTGGACACTCTTTCCTCGTCAGATATCCATTCTGCTGCACCCAACACGCGGAGCATGTGTCACAGTCTACCCATCTAGAGTAGGATTCGCCCAGCAAGAGAGGCGTACGGATGTAGTCGCCCGGGTAGCGGATAGTAGGGGTAGAGCTCTCGACAGTAGGGATGACACGGGGTTTTCGCGGGCCTCGTTTGCGCTTCGACGGTCTAGGTACCATGTTGAAAATGGTGTCGTCGAGAACCGTGGTTGAGGGAAGAGACGAAAGATCACTGTCGGAGGGGGGTTCGATGCTGGCGCTAGGGGTGGTGGCTGGGGTTGCGTTTTGTTTGGGTAGGTCGTCAAAGATCGAGCCAGCTTCGGATGACGAGGCCGGAGTTGGGAGTTCATTGACGCCGCTCTTTGTAGGTGAGGTAAGACCACTACGTTGAGGTGTAGTGCGGCTGGGGTCTCTTAAGTCCTTGGTCTGACGCAGATTTTCAGTAGGTAGTAAGGTATCTCCAAGGTAGTTCATGAGCTCAGGCCATCGCTGCGGCGATCCTTCAGTACTATTTGTACGAGGGCGCTGATCGTGATCTCGTGCCTGTTTTATCTGGCTTACAAGACCCGTCGCGCTAGAAAAGGCAGCCCTCACACCAGCTAGTAACTCGTCCTCATCTTGGTCCACTTCTTTCTTGAGCCCGGTTTCCGCGCTTGGGACACTACCGCTGCTGGCTAAAACCACATTTCGTAAGGTTGAGCCTGATTTCTCAATAATAACTGCAGGAGCTGTGGATCGAGAATCGGACACCTCAATGCCAAGAGAGGATGAAACCCTGGCCGTCACCAGTTTCCTTCTCTTTCTGGGGCTTCCCTCGTCAGTTTCTGGAGTTATCGAAGCGGGACTGAAGAGTGGGAGCTGGCCATGTCTCCGCGACCGGCGAAAGGAGTAAGGTCCCGGTGCTTGGTTCTCGGATTCAACGTGGGGCGTGGAGGTACCACTTGACTGCACACTCTTGTCTTGTGCAGGCCAACCATTGCGGCCTTCTCGTTCGCAAGTTGAGCAAAGGCACTCGCAGTTGCCTTCTCCAAAGTAATTGTCGCCATAGGTGACGGTGATCTCTTCCCCGACCTGTATGTCTCGGATAGCGACCACTTGCATGCCTTCGGATCCTCGAGTCACGAGTCGAGCATTGGCGTCGCAATCATGATTTGCAAAGCGTGCTGGACCTAGAAATAATGAAGGTGTTTTCTTGCGACTGGACATCACAATGCTGAAGTCACGTCTAGTAAGGTCTAAATCTTTCTCTTCTTCTGGAGTCATGGACACCAAGTTTCCACAAAGATACCTAACAGCATCGCCTTTCTTAATCAATCGCCGAGCTGTCGCCGCAGCTTCTTGAGTAACGATGGTGTAGCGATTTGTCGTGGAGACTTCGAAGGGACAACCAGGGAGCCATATATTGATATATTTGCGCATGTGACGCCTAAAGTCTTCCTTTTCTCGATCAATCTTGAGATTATCGTAGAACTTGCGAAGTCCAGGAAGCTTAAGCAATGCTGTCTCCGCCTTTTGAGAGTCTTTGTCCACTACAACATCGTATAGCAAGATCGCTGTAATGTCATCCTCGGAGAGTCCACGAGCCGAGTTATACTTGGACCTATTCTTTCGGATCACAGTCCAGTAGTAGACCTGAAATACAAGTCAGCGGTGGGTTTTTCGGGAGTCAAGCTACATTATGCATACATGATCAACCAGCGCGTCCGTCAGTATGTCATCGTATCCTGCGAGCTGAGAGAGCGTCAGGCGATCCTTCTTTGGAGCGGCCTCGAGTGCCTCCTTTCGTGGCATTCTGTAATGAGAATTGGAGGAAAAAACCGAAAATGCTATGTGTGGCTGTTGTGAGGCCTTTCTAGAAACAGGAGGAAATATAAGCTGAGCCGTGAAAGGGGCTGAGAAAGCTGTGCATTGTTGGTAGCTTAATCACTTAGAGTAGGAAAAGCCGAGAGCTGATGTGAGAAAACACGTGGCCAAACTGGGGAACATATAGAAAGGAGTGTGCTATGTTGCGCATGCTAATGTCGCTCCCCGAACTGGAATTTGGTATTCAAAGGAGTGACATGCGATGAAAAGGGAGTGACGAGGAGGCGGATGAAGAGAAGAGAGAAGAGCCACCGTGACCTGCGCTAGCTCGGGATCTTCCGCGATGGATATTTTTGGTGTTGGATCAATAGCTCTTGATATCTCTCTACTGACAGATACCTATTGACGAGTTTCTCAATGCTGCCACGATGATACAACTTAAGGTATGGCATCCGAACGGACGTAGCTTGCTCTGGATGTTAGCTAATACCATAATGGTAGACGATGCTTAGTTGCATCGACAATTCCGGCGCTACAATAGTCGAGTGCGTTCGGAATCTACGAATGAAACGACATGCAAAGATTGGTACAAAGCATAATCTATAGTAGCCTCAAACTATGAGCTGATGTGTTTAAGGTGACCGCATAATAATCGTTGTTCAAAAAGCACGCACACAGAACGATGCTGGTCTAGGAGGAGCCATGGGGGCGGCAGCGGCAAATAAAGTCAGGAGAGGGGATATAAGGCATGCTATAGTGGTACGAACGACCAAGAAGGTTCAAAGAAAGGATGGGATGGTTGTCAGATTCGACGACAACGCTTGTGCTTTGATTGGGAAGAACGGGGAGCCGTTGGGCACAAGGATAAATGGTGAGACTACCGTATACTCCTTCATGAGATGTTGAATATGCATACATGGTTGAGGATGTACTAACATATAAATCAGGAGTTGTGGGCTCGGAGCTTCGCGATAAGCAGTGGTCCAAGATCCTGTCACTGGCGTCAATGCATGTGTAAAAGATATCAAGTCCAAGTTTCCCTTCATTTCCACTAAATTGTAACCGTCGTCGCTATGCTGCAGACCCATGTATCGCTTCAATTCTCCTCTAACGCCGGATGTGGTATCATAACCCAAAACGCCGAAACCGTTCTTTGAGATACCGTCCTTTCCCAGAGCAACCAAAGCGCCTATTGGAAGATGTTCCCGCAACTGCAGCAAACGTAAAAGAGTTTCTGCCCATGGCGGTCTTAGCCATGCTCGAGTAAGAAGCACTAGTTATAGACAAGCTTACCATTCCCGTCTCCGCCGACCGCTGCTGCGACTGGAAGAACACCGCTTCGCCCTCAAGACAGTTGGGGCACTTCTTGTTCGACCTTGGCAGCTGCAGTCAAGAAGCCACATTAGTGAAAGGTTCAACAACTCTTGCTCCCACCATCACTCAGATCTATCTCCGTGCTCTCATAACCACTGTCCACCTCCACTTCCTCCAACAGGTCATCATCCTCAATTTCCTCCACACCTGTAGAATCACTGCATTCCTCGCCGCCACAGTAAAAACAAACCACTTCTTGCCCACACAGAATACAAAAGTCGGGTAAACCAACCGTGGGATCTGAACCAACATCCTGCGTAACTCCTGCTGTTTCTCCAACTGTGTTATAGAGGTTGTTTCGGAAGACGCACGAGGATTGGGCTTCTTCGCTGAATTGGCACGTTCGGCAGGCGAACATGAGTTTATTGGTATTTCGGTCTTCCTTTGGGTAAAGCATATTGGAGCTGAATATCTATTAGCTATCTGAGTCTGCAATGTACCTCTGTGTAGGTGACTCACCATTCTCGACAGAACCTGAATGTGATCTGTTCTTGGGTTTTTGCTTGCTGATCGTCAGACGGAGCAGGTGAGACGGACATGATGGCGGTGTTTTCTGTAAGGAGGGGTTGCTTCGTTGCGGCGTTTGGAGGTATGCTGCATAGGTTACTTGGAAAGCCGGTGCTGTGCTTGCTTTTCAAAATTTTGTTGTCAGTTGATTATAAAATGGAAGATGGTGGACGTGACATTTCTCTGAGTCGCGAAAGCGCCATCAGCCCTACGACATCTGGTTTTGGCTTAGTTCTAGTTCCGCCCCACCACAATCGCAAAGCCCGACTAGCCGACAATCAACAACCTCCCTCGAATCCCTCAATCGCTAGCTTCTCTATACAAAAACCTACGTCCCTGCGCACATTTCAATTCTTCATATAACCTCGCCTATCATGGTAAGTACAACAGACTCGACAGTCAATTTGCCAATAGCCCTCCCTATCTTAGCCATGAAGAGCTGACCGTTCCCCGCCAGTCTGACTCCGGCTTACCCACGGCTTGGGAAGTCCGCCACTCCAACTCCAAAAATCTCCCCTACTATTTCAACAGCTCCACCAAAGAATCCCGCTGGGAGCCCCCGTCTGGTACTGACACCGAGAAGCTCAAGGCCTACATGGCCCAGCACCACAGCGGGGCCGCCACCCGCCAGGATGGCTCACAGGCCAAAGAGGGCAAGATACGCGCTGCGCATTTGCTAGTGAAGCACAAGGACAGTCGGAGGCCTAGTAGTTGGCGGGAAGCGGAGATTTCGAGGACGAAGGAGGAGGCGACAACGATTATAAGGGGGCATGAGAAGCGAATAAGAGAAGGGGAGGTGAGTTTGGGGGGGTTGAGTATGACGGAGAGTGATTGTAGTAGTGCGAGGAAGAGGGGCGATTTGTAGGTCTGTAAGGCTTCGAGACTTATGGGAGGCTAATTGAACTCGACAGAGGGTTCTTTGGTCGAGGAGACATGCAGAAAGAATTTGAGGATGTGGCGTTTTCGCTGAATCCAGGTGAGGTTAGTAGTGTTGTGGATACGGCGTCAGGAGTACACTTGATCCAAAGGTATGACTTCCCGTAGGAACGCTTACAAGGCTAGGGCTCACCGAACCTGTAGGCTTGAGTGAGTTAGTGAATGAACTGGTATGGTTATTGTATACGATTGGGCTTTGGGTAAAAAGCGCTGCATTATCTGTCTGCATAATGGGATAGGACAAGTCTCGGATCTTCGTTCTCTACAATTGTTAATTTCTACTGCTTAATCTTCTTATCGCAGTGGCAAGCCACTGAAGTTGTTTTGCTGCTTTAAGGAAAATTAAATCACAAATCAACCTTCCCACTATTCATGTCGCATTCTGACCGCACTAATAAATGATTTGATCATTACTTTCCAAACAAATCCTTTTTCACTAGATCTCGACATATTGGATGATAGAAATCTTGGTTCTTCGCAAAAGTTTTCACTGCTAAATCTCGGTCCACCTGGTTCAGTTGGCGATAACTAAATGAAGCAATCAGCACACAGATTCCCATAACCAACCAGTGGATGAAAAGCACTTACAGCGGTCTCACAAACTTCATTCTCCCTACTCTTCCCAACAATTCGGCTGTAGGCTCGTAGACATCCTCGTCTTTGGCTCTCAACCCCACCGCAAGATATCGGCTTACAATTTCCACATTCTGGCTCTTCGCAAAACCGTATTTCTCCCGCATAAGATGGACATCATCAACTTTTAGCGGGTCCTTGAATTCTTGCACCTGTTCGAGGAATACAACGATTTGATTCGCTGACCATCCTGCGATGTCCGATGTGGCAGGCTGGAACTCGTTCGTGCCGGTTTCCCATTTAGAAGCAAGGGCGTAGCAGACGTCTACAAGAGAAGTATCGAAGTCGGGTTTCGGTGGAAAGCCTGGAGCGTAGAACCACTTGTCCCAGTCGAGGTTGGCGAGGGCTGTAGACGCTGTCTTGTCTGAAGAAAAGAAGGCGAGAAGTGTGGACTTGAAGTCATAGGAGTCAAGGGACTTACGAGCAAACTTCGTAAAGTACTGGTACCCATGTGAGCATTGGCCAGTAATGGTCAGACCCAGGAGGTTACAAGTGGTGACCTTACATGAGGTATGAATTTATCCCATTTATCTTTTCCTAGAAGCTTTTCGAGATGATAAAGGAAAGTGAATCCTTTCTCGTATGGTATACTGGAGAATGCGTCATCCGGATCTTTTCCTTTCAGGTCAACGATCAGTTTAGTGAATTCATGATCTTCGCCGAATTGATTGATCGAATCCGTCAAAGCCTTCCAGCCAATTATGGCAGAAAAATCTCGATGAGCTTCGCCGTGCCTGTGGAGCACTATGAGTTACTTGCTATTACCAAGAAGCACTGACCATCTTACACTGCAGCTTGTATCTATTAGTCCGGTCAGTTGTTGTTTTGCACTAGGAACACTGAAACCCACTCTTCGTTCGAGGTATGTCGTCCAGCCCTCATTCAGCCAGAAGTGCTCCCATGAAGCATTACTGACCAAATTACCACTCCAGCTGTGGGAGAGCTCATGTGCGATGACGTCCACATTTGCACGATCCTACATTAGCATCCAGGCGGTTAGCTCGTTATATTGACAAAGAGATCAGGACCCCAGTTTGATCGCATCATTTTCTTGATGGGAGATTAGACTTACTCCCGAAACTACAGTTGGGGTAGCAAATGTAAAGACAGGATTTTCCATTCCACCATAAGGGAAGCTGGGTGGAAGTACGAGGATATTGTACGTAGTCCAAGCGTATGGGTAGACGATTTTCTGTTCAGAGCTTTATCAGCATTAATCCCTTACCAGCATATAGCGTGACAAGACCGACTTCGGCTGTTTGAATGAAACGTTCCGTATCCGCTTCAAATTCCCATTTCGACGCCTGAATCTCTTCAGGACCGGTAGCAACTGTGCTTCTGGGTCCAATCGAAGCAGTTGCAATGTCGCTATTCACCGTGAGTACTTCTTCTTGTATTGGTTTACGTTCTGACATCGAGACTAACCCGCTAGCTATGGCAAATAGGTAGCTCGGGATTGGAGTATCCTGTTTGAAGGTGTACAAGAGTGTGCCTGGTGTTCCTTCTCTGCCGGGCTCAAAGTCTTTCGCCCCAGTAGAAAGACCACTGGCAATGACCGGTAAAGGAGATCGAATATTGAAGTCAAAAGTCGATTTGACATCTGGTGTATCTTGGCAAGGCAACAAAGATCTTGCATGAATTGCCTGACATTGCGAAACTGAAGCACACGATTAGCTTCAGAGCTGTGACCCATGGATTCTCCTAGGTTCGCTGACACATATACGGATGCTTCTTGTTCGAGGTTTGAGCAGGCGTCAGCCATTGCAGGGCTGTGCACTCCCTTGTAGTGCGTACTTGAATCTGAAATCAGGACGACGCATTAGGGCTGCTCTTTCTTATCACAAGGTAGAGACGTGTTCGGAACGAACGTCGATATCCACGCTCTTTGCATTTTGCACGCCTTTCTCAAGTTCGACTTTCAAAACACTACCATAAGGTTCAAACCTAGGTAGCAAATTCCATTTCGAACCTTCTCCGTCTACCTTTACACCATGCACATCCAAGTGACTAGTGTCGAGCAGTATCTCTTTGGTCTCGGCATCAGTGACGGACTTGAGATTCAAAATGACATTGCCAATCAAACTTTTCTGCTCAAAATCAATAGCAAAGTTGGCTATAGTATGAGTTAGGAAATTATTGTAATTCGATAAAGTATTCGGATCACGAGGAGTATGTATTATTGAAGCCATTCGGATGACTTTGACGAAAACGAGAGACCGATTTCTTGACGCTGACTGAGAACGTAGCAGGCTCTGACACCTCAGGAAGAGTTTCATACACAACCAATCGCCAATTCAACGATGAGCAAGGCTTCAAAGTGTACAGCTGTCAGGGAGTTTGATATGCGAACACTGTCTTCGAAACATCAGAGTACCATACACCACTAGAGTTACCGGCAGGCTTGAAAATTACAACGCTATGTAAACCTACCACGACCAAGGCACATACATACCTTACCTCAAGGTAGTCCACTATCAATAAACTCTTGAGGTAACGCGAGTCCAACAAGATTCTCTCAGTCGGCCCAGACTCGTTCTTCTCGACTAGACTAGCAAAGGGATAGTACAGTGGCACACTGGATAAGGGATGTGAATTTGCCAGAAGTGGCAGCAGCGCGTATTTCGAGAATGAGCTCCAACGGAGATGGAACACCACAAGTATTCGAGTATGTCCAGTTTCAAGGTCTCAATCCCGACGCTATTTCGAGGAAACGGGTTCGTGCCCATGCGATGAAAGACTATCGGCGACGTCAGGCATCAGCCAGCCAACGCTTAACCAAAGGTTCAACCCAAGGAAAGGAAGACCTGACGGAGATGAAAGCGTCTGCAAGAGAGCTTGTAGAGAATTCCTGCACTCGATTCTACACCAGTCCCACAAGTTCGGAGTCTTCCAACCGAACTTCGAGGCAGTCCAGCAAAAAGCGTTTTAGAGATGACCAAGAAGAAGAGACCCAGCCACAATGGCCGCCGCCAGCCCAAGACGCAAAAGTGGACTTGTTCGCAGTACCCTGGGCCGGGGGGTTCGACCCCTTTAATACCCTTCCTGTCGCAAGCACAAATCACGTTCATAAGATGTTGTACCATTGTAAGCTCATGCAACCCTTGAACGACTTTGTCTTTCTCTGAGCCGTATTCAAGAGAGTATCAAAATTACTGCCGTTCTTCTCCTATTAGCGTTCGTACAATACTTCTTAGTTTTGGACAATGAAACTTGAATATAGGCATAAGCAAATCCCAGCGCCTCGAAATGCTAATCTCCTCAACACTGAGCAGACGTTCATGCTGTACCCTATATCCCGTTCGATTCGAAGAACGAGTGGTTGAATGATGCCATTACCAACAGCGCTCTCTTTAAGGGCATTTTGCTTATCTCTGTAACTCACCAATCACTGTCATACGGGGCCTTGGCCACGACCGAATGTCTCCGTCTTCGCAGCGAGACCACTCAGCTCTTGAATGAAAAGCTTACCGATCTAGAATTCGCAACAAGTGACAACATCATTGCCACGGTTATATATCTTGCTTGTTTTGAAGTAACTGTTCCTTAATTAGTACCGCCAACTGCATTCTGACACTTAACTCTTACAGATTATACTTGGAAATGCAACGGCTGCCCAGATACACCTGAAGGGCGCACAACAAATGGTGGAGCTTAGAGGAGGTCTCCGAGCTCTTGGTGTACAGAGCCGTCTTCAGAGACTCATCTCCTGGTAAGACAAACCCCCGAGGTTACATTTACTGGCAATTCTTAGTGATTCTCCAGGGCAGACATTTGCGGGTCGGCCCTCTCACTCTCAGCACCTCGCTTTCCCCTCATCAAGACCTCAAACGCCGATCGAATTCCGGTTTCAGCTTCGATGAGAACAGAAATGGCGGGATACATGACATCCTCAAAAGACCTTGCCAGAACTATGGGACTAAACGAGCGCCAAGAAGGTCTCGTCAAGATTTTTCAGCAAATGCGCCAGCTCTCTGGCTTTGTTTCGGCATGTAGTGTAAACAATAAGGAAGCCTTGATAACATCGTTCTCAGAAAGAGTCTATATGCTAGAGCGGCAATTGCTCCTGCTCTCCGTCTCTGGTGATCCACTCAGTACTTCTCCCTTGGAAAGCTTTATCAATGGATCATGTCGAAGCGCTGCGTTTATTTACATCTACGTTGCTCTCCGCGAAGTACCAATTGGTGGACATCTTTACAGCACATTCATAGAGCGTTTGCGAAGTGCTCTGGATCACAGTGGTTTTGTGCTAGCTTGGTCAAACGCTCATCCTTCCACGCTGCTTTGGGTGCTCGTCATAGGGGGCATGGCGGCTATAGGGCGTCCTGAGAGGTTCTGGTTTGTCAGCCAGCTAGCCGGTGTTTGTATGATACTAAAGCTACAAACCCTGCAAGATATGAAACATATCGTGAGAGACATAGCGTGGGTCGAAGGTCTGTATGACGGCTTAATGAAGACCTTATGGACAGAAATCGAAGTCCAGCTGGGCTCCGGCATAATAGGAAAGCGAAAAGATCGTGGAGAAGAGCTAGCCTTGACGCTTCGAGAAAAGAAAGAGGACGGCCACGGAAACATGTATCTAGTGCATGATACAGGAGATGTATCGCCGAAAACCGAGATGCTGCAGGATATGCAAAATGACGGCTAGAGAAACAGATATTCGGTGCATGATATGGGCAATACAGGGCAAAAACCCACGAATTACTGTAGTTTACCGAGATGTACGAGTGATATTGTGGTCGAATCATTCCCGCATACTACGACCTCTCTCTGCGTCTTTTGGCATGTTTAGCGCCACGATGCCAAGAATATTTGAAGTCACGTTCAACATTGTTGTACGAAAATATTTCGAGATCAAGATATTATCTCCAAGCTCTGGATCGGCCGCATAACCGTCCCTTTGAAGATGGAATGATACCCACTCGAAATTCTCAAAACCGTTTCAGAAATAAAACATGGGCAGATATCGTTACTCGTGACCATTCAACTCAACTCTTCAAACTGCTTCAAACCTCATCCACTTCCAACAGTTCCGACCCTCATCTCGAAAGCTCCTCCAAATCAATTCCCCCCTCAACCCCCGCAAACTTGTTAATCCATCCCAAAACCGTCCTCCACCACCTTAACGAATTCTCCGGCTTCAAGACCCAATGTCCCTCATCCTCGAAGTTCAAAAACCTCGCCTCAACGCCCCTACTCTTCAACGCCGTAAAAGCTGCCAATCCCTCCGTAATCGGACACCGATAGTCCAAATCACTATGCACGACCAGCATCGGCGTCGTCCAATTCTGCGTAAACCTGCCCGGATCATAGCGATCGTAGTTCTCTCTGATCTCCCATATCTCGCCGCCGAAATCATAGGCCATGTCCATTACGTCGGCGCCGTAAAGGGCGGAAAGGTTGAGCATGCCCTGGTGGTTCACAAGGGCCTTGAACAATTTGCCGAGGGGGTGGCCAGCTATCCAATTGATAAGCACGCCGCCGTAGCTACCGCCCAAAGCGATGGCACGTGTGATGTCGGCGAAGGGAAAGTGGGTTTGGACGTAGGAGAAGCATTGGACGATGTCGTCGTAGGGTCTTCCTAGGAACTCGCCTTTGATAGCTTCCATAAAGTCAGGGCCGTAGCCCGTGGAGCCGGTGAAGTTGGGGAGGATGACGATGTAGCCTTGTTCGGCGATGAGGACGGGGTTCCAGCGGGTGCTCCAGGCGTCGAGGATGGCTGAGGCGGGACCGCCGTGGAGGATAAATGCGACTGGATAGGTTTTCTTGTCGTCGAAGGTTGAGGGTTTTATAACGAATGCGCGGACTTTGTATTCACCTCCGCCTTTGAAGAAAATCTCCGAGACCTGAGATTGATAGATGCCGAATTCAGAGGCGCCGTTGACAAGACCGGAAACAATATCCTCTGAGCCTATGGAGGGATCAATGATGGAGTAGATGCTACTATTCACAAAGCTTGACCTATTCATAACTATCCGACATTGGTTGTTCGAATTCCTGAAGGGGTAAATGTCCAAGACACAGCCTTCATCGACCAAGGTTACTGGTGCCTTGCTAAACTTGCCAAACGGCGATGCAACTTTGAAAAGCTTACAGCGGCCTTCCTCTTGAGCTAGTACATAGAGCTCGCGCGAATCATCACTCCACCTGACATGGTGTGGCGAAAGAGGCCAGACCTTTGACTCTTGCAGAGGATCGAGGACTGAAACAGGAGGCGAATGTGGGTCGTCGATGTTGTTGATGGCAAACAGATGTTGATGGCCATACCACGCGGCGCCTTGCTTCGTCTTCACAAACGCCACAGATGTGCCATCAGGAGAGAAGATTGGAGACTCACAGGCGCCCGTGAAGCCCAAGTCTTCAACCTTTCGTGGCTTTGGGGACACGTCTCGAAGGAAAGTGTGGGTTGGGATGTAATAGAGATCAGACCCGAAGCGCTTTGTAGGATCTGAACCAGGGTTTCTGGCTATAAAGATAATGCCGTTGGTCGAGATGTCAAAGTCACCACTGTTGTCGATTTCCTTGAGCGTTGGACAATGCAATCCGGTACCCTTTAGTGCGTTGATAGGACCCTCGGGAGAAAAGATATAGTGTGAGTTGCCGGCGAATTCTGCTGACTGCGCTTTCTGCAGTGTTAGATACCAGATCGTGTTGCTCTCTTCGCTCAAATGTTTATTCCAATACCTGACGGGAAGTGACTTGTGCTCTCTGGCTGTGGATCTCTTGCACCCTGCTTTTGTGGAGTTATGGAGCGTCCCGTTCAGCGTTGCTTCACCAGCAACAGCAATCGCAATCGCCCTCTCGTTGAGCCTCTTCACTTTGAGGGATCGAACAGAACCTTCAAACACTCCCGATCGGTGCGGACTTTTTCCTTATAAGCCGGTGCGGTTCGACACTGTGGAAGAACTTCCGCCACAGACGAAAGATAGACAAGTCATGTAGTACGTACTCATTGCTAAGGTTTCCAGCATCTCTGATCCATAATTCTGTCGTCCCATCTTCGTCTCCTCTTAACCAGATCACATGACTGCCATGCCCAAGCCATGTGGGCTCACTGTCTCGTTCGTTGGTGGATAAAATGCTCGTTAACCCCGTAACTACATTTAGCACCCGGATTTCGGCCGTGGTCTGATGAGAACAAAAGGAGTGCCGGGAGACTGTATGAAGCAGTAACGTCCCATCTTCATTTGGTACTGCAGATGATCGACGAGGTGCTGATAGAAGAACCCTAAAACACCGACCATGTAAGATCCAGCTAGATTTCTTGTGCAGCTTCTCCTGACTTGCGTCGCTGGAACGTACTCTGGGGTAAATCCTCTCGACAAGTCACCCATTAATGCGGCGTCCGGCGTTGTAACTCAATTTCGAGATTCAAAGTCTAAGCGTTTTCTGGACCTCTCATTAGGCTGTAGAGTTCCAATGTAGTTAGAGCGCGCAAAGTGGAGACACGTCAAGACTACATAGCCCGACTTTTTCTTGGTGTGGTACTATTGGAGAATCAAGAGAGTCTTCGCCGTTATATAAAGTAAAGAACTCGATGCAATGAGTCACATACGTACAAGATCCTCCGTTATCTCCCGTGCTCGTTCTTTTCTGTAGCAGCACCATGTTGAATCAGGAAGTTCGTAAGCTGCTGAGAAGATAAGAACGTCTACATCAATCTGTCACAACATTGGTGGCAATCATGACCGGATAAATGACAACAATTTCTGGGTTGGAATACGAGGTCATATGGGGGCATATTGATCTTTTGATTGTCGCTGTTAGGAGGCTACGAGTAGGTAGGTAGGAGGATGAAGGTGAAACTTCACTAGCGGGCCCCAGCCCTACCGGCCCTATGAGGCGGAGGTTACCAACTCCCCTATTCTAACATTCCGACTTCTAAAACTTAGGGAAAAGGTAGTTCATAATACATTGCATTTCCTTCAAACCCGTAATTCAGCGTACAAATTTCAAGGACAAGGTTGGAGAAGAAATTGACCCCAAATGCATGGAATAAGAATTGCTTGTCCAAATTATAGCTGGTATACTTTCGTATGCTGTATGCATATTAGGCCCTATTCTAGAGTTCCAGCCATCTTCCATTTTAGGGTCGGTCTGGCATACCTACGTGGGACACCTCGATGTCCTCAGAGCTTGATTTGACGTACTATCATGCTTGAAGACAAGTCGGTCAGTCTTCACGTTTCGATTTCTGGCAGCAACACAATCTATGGCCGGCCATAATTGGCAGTGGGCCAATATCGACGGGTTTTCTAACGTGCCTTGAGAATCGACAAGCGTTACTGGCGGCCTTAATGTGCCTAGATCATGGAAACTCGGAGGAACGTGCGGTCAAAGTGGCTTATACGCATTCCGATCTTTGCACGCTTCCTCATCGAAGGCCGACTGCCATTTCTTCAGGAGGACTTAGTTAGCAAATGGCTAGACGATCTCTCGTAGCTGCCCGCAGAATTCCCAGAGATCTCTACAGATTATAGATTGATCGTACCATCAGCAATGGATTCTTTGGTGGCCCTGTTGGAGTAAGAGAAGTCCACTTGGCGAAGTTAGAGATTGCTGCCAATCCAATTCCACCATTGCGCAACATCCGGGCCGTCTGATCCCAACACGTTTCCTCCTGCGACTGAAACAGGAGCATTGACCTCTTCCATTTGCGAGAACTCAAATTTGCCCTCCCCGCCGTCTCCGAGCCACTCTTTCTCCTCACCAATATCTATCTCGTTCATGCTAATGCCGGAGTCTAGCAACCCTTTATTTCTCGAGCTCCGGACTTTGGTAATTTCCGTTTCTAGCGCCGCTTTCACCAGAGGAGCAGGAAGGGCTGTGAAGAGATCAAGCTTGTTAGCTGCTATAAGCACAGGTAGTTCTTTTGGTGCTTTTGATGTTTTCGAACTTGTGGATCTTTTCTGTAGTACAAGTAGAAGGTCGTGGAGATACTCTGCTGCTTGACGTAAACCCTCGCTACCCGCTAGAGACATATCCGCTGCATCAACCATAAAAATTATCCCTTTCAGATTCTGGGGCTTTGTGATATGATCGAAAGCATGATGTCTTAGCTTCCCATGCCCAGGAGTATCGGCGAGCAGGAAACGCTTATGGACTTTTAGTGATGGGTCGTTGACGGAGCGGTATTTTGAAGATGCAGTCTTAGTCGTGACAGGAAGGGACACTTCCACACTTAACGGGGCTTGAGAGGTGCATGTGTCTGCATGCCGGCCTCGCTCGAACTGCGGTACCAGTCCACATTAGCCCAAGATCTGTAGGCTTGAGATGAGTGCCCATACTAGGGTCAGCAGAGATGTCTTCCCAGAGCCACTGAGGCCCGCAAGGAGGAACGATGGTAGGGTCGTAGAAGATGTGGAACGATATATCACGAAGTGTAGGAAGAGTGGGATAGAAAGCACAACAAGAGCAGTGATGATAATGGCTAAGGGGGTGGGCTGCAAGAGCTTGGACAACAGGCTCTGCGAGTCAGACCAGGCCATAACTGCTATACAGGCAGTCGGATGGAGGAACCTGCAATAATGTGTATCAAATCGTACAAGGTCGGTTTCGTATTTTTAGCGTGTGAATTTGCCGTATCACGAGGGAGCCTCAAAGCATAAATTTGATAACAACAAAAGCACTTTGTTAATTGCAGCAAATCTTTCTGCTGAGCTTTGATACCTCGGCCAGACTATCGCTATGGCGAATTCGGTGAATCGTTGAAAATCAATAATACAGAGGCGAAGGTTTGACTCAACATAACGGAGTCTCATTTCTGCTTCCTCGACATACAAGTTGGTCTCTAATAGATATACAAGAACAAAACTCTCTTCCTCCGATTCGTATTAACACATGCATGCTATGAGAGAACAGCCACCAAGCAAAGATGCTGACAACGATTCAGCGCCCCAATTTCGAGCCCACCGTGATCCTTGTTAGAGAAAGAGCTGAAGTGGATAGGCCTAAACGCCAGGGCAAAGTCTCCAAGAAATTTCCATCGTTTATTCCTCGACCCTTTTCTTCGTCAATGTATCAACTACCCTACCGTAAAACATGGCAGCGTTCATTCGCGAAAACATGATTTCCTCTGTTAGGTAGTCTGGTAGTAGTTCTAGTAAGTCGTGATCACGATTGCTGTCCAGGCGTGGTGTGTAGGAGAACTCCGTATCCTCATAATTGCCACCTTTACTGTCGGTATCGTTTGCTACGGCAAGTTTGAAGTGCAGCGCTAGAGATACAATTAGAATATTAGGGGCCAAATTGCGTTACTTTCAGTCATTGAGTACTTACTTCCGTTGCGGCCGGTTTGAATGCAGTCATAGACGTCAGACTCCTCCCCTCTCTCCACCCCGCGCAGGATCAAACCTGTCAGGTCGCTGTAGAGATCCTCCTTCAATTGGGCCACTCGGGCTCCCTGAGCTGCTTCGGCACTGCCAACCATGACCGTCCGAGCCTGTCCTTTACCCTTGATGGCACTTCCCGGGGTCTTCGCGTGGACGCTTTCGACAGTGGCGGAGGCACTTCTGGCATTGGCCAGTTTAGCTTGGAGTGTTTTATTCTCGTTTTGTGCCTCAGAAAGTGATGCAGATAATTGGGTCGCTAGAGCTTGAGCTTTTGCAACATCTGAGTCCTTTGTGGCTATTTGTCTTTGTAATGATTTTGATTCCTGGGCTAGAGCTTTTTGGGTAGCCAACTCCTTCTTCAAGGATGCTATCAGATCATTCGCAGCTACGATGGATTAGTAGCTTATAAGATTCATTGGGAGTGAAGAGATACCCTTTGCTTTAGCTTCTGAAGACAATTTGAGTCTCTCGAAGTTCGCTTCGGCATCCTTTATTCCGACCTCACGTAGATTCCTGTACTTCGAATCAAGGTTCTCACACTTTTTGGTCAAATCTCCTAACTTGCGCCTAATCGCCGGGTCGTTGGCAGTTCGTTCGGTGTCTGAAGCACTTCCGGCACGTCTTCTGGCAACGAGAGCTTGTCTAGTCCGCGAATTGGCTCGTGGGTTGCCCGTCGGTCGAAAGACAGATTGTGGCACGGCATCTTCATGATCGTCTTCCGGGAAAACGGATGTATCCATGGCCATCGGCGCTTCCTGGGTCTCAGGAATAACCTCCTCACATCTAGGCTCGGCTGACGATTGGCGCTTGCTAGCAGCCGGTCGCCGCGCATCTGGAGGTCCCTTTTTCGAGAGCTTGCTCTGACGGACTACCGTTGGTGTGTACTCGAACTCTCCGTCTTTCTCCGTACCCTTTGCCGAAGGTGGCGGTTCCAGTTCCGCCTGCTTCGTCATTCTGGTTGTTGGCTTTCTCCCACGCTTCGCCGGTTGCTTTGTTGGAAGCAGCTCGTTTGGAGATTCTCTTCGCTTCGGATCTTGCGGTACCGCTGCATCGAACTCATCAACTTCTTCGGTATCACTAAGGTTACAATCGTTCGCCTGCTCATTGAGCGGAGCTCTCTTAGGCGCTACCTTCTTCTTAGGCGCCGCTTTCTTCATGGCTGGGACAGAGCCGCCGCTTGTCCGTCTTGGAGGTGCCTTTGGCTTCGGTCTGGAGAACTTGCTAGCTGCAGGTTTAATTTTTCCACGGCCCTTCTTCGCAGCCCCAACATTTTCTTGGTTCGATTCCGGCGTGGGCAAAGCATTGGCTTCATTCTCCACGTCCATGTCAACATCAGAGTCGGCGAAGCCTGAGAGCGAAGCGACTGCTTTTGGTTTCGGCATGGTAGGCCGTGGAGCAATGTAGGAACCCTCTATGTAAGCCAATCTCAGGAATCCGTAGTAGTTTATCAAGTAAGCATTACAATGTTGACAAGGAGCTCAAGGGTTATAGAGTCTAAATTGGTAAATAGGGTGGCGCGCTTTCTATATCGGGCTCGCGATGTAAACATACGAACATGGATAAGGCTGGACCCTATTTACTAGCTTCGTAATCTATTAACTAAAGCATGCACGACTCTTTGTGACGTGCACCAACAAGAAATTTGCTGTCAACTGTTGATTGCGATTCATAAAACATTCTCCAGGGAGAGTAGGCGCAGCGTATCATTCCTTTCGGAGACCCTTTCTATTCTAACGAAATGTCCTCTGGACGGAAGCTTGGGCTTCTACAAGATCTCTTACTCCTCACCGCCGCTGTAGGTACATATTCCATTTTTCACTGTAACGAAGTACACTATTGGGATATGGAACTGACTACGACTCTTAAGAACGTCTCTATCTACTACCTCATTCGGTATGCGTTCCAGCGAATAGATTCTGAGGGAACAAAAGAGTCGTCAAACCGAAAATCTGCTGCTGCAGCGGTCCTCCGGAAATTAGACAGAGCAGATCAGGATGGAGAAACCAATGCTGGTGATGGAAGAAATCGAAGAACAAGGAAAGAAGATCTGGCGCTTAACCAGTATGAGCAGCTAGTCGCAATGGATGTTGTTGCGTCTGAAGACATACCGGTTTCGTTCGAGGGTAAGTCTATTTATTTTCTGATTGCTGATCAGAGCTAAAGAACGATATGTACAGACATTGGCGGGCTTTCAACTATCATAGAAGAACTTAAGGAATCCGTCATCTACCCTTTGACAATGCCCCAACTCTACTCGCACGCATCCTCTCTATTAACAGCTCCCTCCGGCGTACTGCTCTATGGACCCCCAGGCTGCGGAAAGACCATGCTTGCCAAGGCCCTGGCTCATGAGAGCGGTGCAACCTTCATAAATCTACACATATCCACGTTGACAGAAAAATGGTACGGAGATTCAAACAAGCTCGTCAACGCCGTTTTCTCGCTAGCCCGGAAACTCCAACCCAGTATAGTATTCATCGACGAGATAGACGCCGTTCTAGGTACAAGAAGGAGCGGGGAACATGAGGCTAGCGGAATGGTCAAGGCTGAGTTCATGACGCTTTGGGACGGCTTGACCTCAGCCGATACAACTGGCGAGCCCCAGCGTATCCTTGTTCTAGGGGCTACAAACCGGATACAAGATATCGATGAGGCGATCCTGCGACGCATGCCGAAGAAATTTCCTATCACATTACCCTCAGCACCACAAAGACTACGTATCTTAGGCTTAGTTCTCAAGGACACAAGAGTCGACAAGGCCCATTTCGACCTGGAATATCTGGTGCGGGTCACGGCAGGTATGTCAGGGAGCGACATCAAAGAAGCTTGTCGAGATGCAGCTATGGTGCCTGTGCGCGAATACATAAGGGAGAAGAAAGCGTCCGGCGCACACATGGAGGGGATTAACCCTAAAGAAATTAGAGGGTTGAGGACCGGCGACTTCTTTGGATCTGCGGGTGGATTCCCGAGTTTGGCAAAGAAGCCACCTGAACCGAAGGGATCCATTACAGAATCGGAGAATTCCGAGGTCGATGAGGTCTCGGGCTCGGAGGAGGCTGATGAATAGAATACGATACCCGGGTGAATGGATATGGTGCATGGGATAACGGCGTCTGACTGAATTAGAACGTCGGCAAACGCTTCTCCGTACAAACGTATCTGTGTTGGGGTTTGGTTCGCCCAAATCCCATGGATGTACTAAAGTGATAATTTGCTTAAGTCACAAGAGGAGTTTCTTTTGCAAGAAGACAGTGTTCTCTCGATCGCTTCGTTCAACAAGTCAAGTGAAAAGAACAACTCACAGAGAGAGTGTGTGTGAAACTTATGAATGGTTGGCACGATAGTATTCTTAAGTATGGAAAAGGAGCTTATATATCCAGGATCCAGAACCCAGGGGACTCCCCACAGCGCCGCCGCTATGTCTTAAATCCAATACAAGTCATTAGCATATCACATCAAACCTCCCTCTCCCTTAAGCCTCCGCACCCACCCCTCTCAACAAAACCACCGTATTCCCACTCCGTACACTTCCCCCAACTTTCTCCCCAAACTCCAACAACCTCCCACCCTCAACATGAAAAACCCTTAGTCGCTCTTCCTCCCCTCCGCCCCTGTTGTTCAGGTTCTGCACCTGCAGTCCCTTAGCCGCTACATCCAGCACCCTTCCCACACTCCACTCCTTGTTAAACCAAAACTCCCCGCTGGGCAGTTTACTGGTCGTGGTGTTGGCTTCGGCTTCGACGTGGAGGTATATCCTTTTCTCCACGGGTACTTTCTCGTCGCCTTTTGCGGTTCTCTTGAGAGTGTTCAGCGCGACGATACGGCTGGCCGCTGTGGAGGGTTTCGGTTTGGGGAGCACGGCTGCTTGCTTTTCCTTCCCCCAGATGCGAAGCCGGCCGAGAGCGGATTTGACTTGCGTCATGCTTTGAGCTTGAGCGGAAGCGGGACGGGCACCGAGGGGCACAAGAGTGGAGCAGGAGTGTTCTTCGCGCAGGCGGTGCTTGAGGCAGTACTGTCTGTTGCAAGTGGGACAGTGGACAGCAACGGAGGTGAGGGTGTCGATGTAGGTTTCGCAGGTTGGGGAGGAGCATTGCGTGCCGGTAAGCGGTGTTGGTTTTTGGCCTGGAAATGTCGTGGAAGATGGGACGAGGTTCGCAGCTTTCCTTCTTGCGGCAGCCCATTCGCCAGCGCGGGGGCATGCGTGAGCGGTTTCGGTGCGGTGGTCCATGCAAAAGGCGTGTTTGCAAGACTCGCAGCGGAAGGGGAGAAGGTCGAGCTGATGGCAGTAGGTGTATTGGCAGTATGCGCCAATGGTATCGATGTCATTGTCCATTGTGGTAAAACTTTGGAGTTCGGGAGGAGGAGTGGTGGATGAGGAGGCCATTTTAACGGCGTGAATGGCTTTGTTCTGGCTGGGCTTTATTGTACATATGCTTTGTTATGAATGGGGCTTGTTGTAGAAGCCGCCGCCGCTTAGGCAGCATGTACTCGTCAGCGTAAAGAAGGTTGAACAAAGCGGATTTGGTAAGGCAATGAGGCTGAGATTCGAGAACAATCTGGAACACAATTGCCGCTAGAGTAGAGAACGGGAGCTAAGGCAGGTCGACGGCCGCTAAACCGAAACAGAACTACCTAATCAACGTCACTCGGCAAGTCCTTCCGAAAGAGGGGACATCCCATCTTGACTGTGGATCTTAGATAGGGCACCTTACGATCTGAACGGAACCTCTCTTTCTCAACTCTGGACCATCTACCTACAGAACTAGAGCAATCATGAAGGAAGTTAGCTGTAGCGGTACTCCTTACCAGGTCAGCCCAGGCAAAGCTAGATCTTCATTACCGAGCTAAATTTCCCCATCATCATCAAGATAGGCGTACAGCATGGCGAGATCGCAGAAGCGGAGATCAGACGTGCATTGACCTTTTATAAGAACTTATTTGAAACGACTGCGAAGCTACAGTGGAGTGATGTGCTCAAAACGGCTGACCAGTTTACCGAATATCTTCGCCGAGATTGGCCCGCTTACTATGAGGAGATTGATGGTACGCTGATGATGATCTCTTCTGCATCTCAGATCGAATGTGTTTTGTCGAACTTTTGAGCCTCTCTTTGGGGTGACGGTATCGCTTCCGTAGAAAACAAGAATAACGTCAGGGCTAGGCATATCTCATGGGTCCCACGTTCCCATCCGTTCCATACTGGCTCTCAATGTACGTACAGAAATCGCATACGGTATGTTCGATGACGGCTGTACTGTTCTGTCATGGAAGACGGAAGATACAAACCTTCTAGCCCAAAATTGGGACTGGCAACAAGAGCAAAAGGAGAATTTAATCAACCTTCGCATTCGCCAACCTGGAAAGCCTGCTATTGACATGATCAGCGAGGCAGGCATCATTGGAAAAATTGGACTCAACTCTGCTGGTGTCGGGGTATGCCTCAATGCTATCAGGGCAATGGGGGTCGATTTCGGCAAGCTACCCTGCCACTTGGCATTGAGAGCATGCCTCGACAGCTCATCTAGGGAGGAAGCTGTGAATACGTTAACAAAGGCTGGCGTAGCAAGCGCAGGCCACATTACCGTGGCCGATCCAAGCGGCGGAATTGGACTTGAATGCAGTCATGCAGACATTGTCCTATTGCCCATGCCGTCTAGCGGTATACTCACGCATACGAATCATTTCGTCAAACAACATCCTGGCGTGGAAGAAAAGCTACAATGGCAAGACTCCCTACTAAGACTAACCCGCATTGGAAAGCTTATGGAGACCACTGAACCTTCACTGGAGAACGTTGCTTCCCTACTCAAGGATGAAGCTGGTTTACCAACTGCTATATGTAGAGATAAGACGCATGACAGCACAGTGGCCACATTGTTCAGTATAAGGATGGACTTAGGAACGCGCATTGCGGAGGTAACTGTAGGGCGACCAATCCAGCCGGAAGAGCATTTGAAGCTTGCGCCAGACTCACTTCAAACGAACTGAATAGCATAAGGGTTCGTTGATGAAAAGGACAAGACGATCAAGGAATAATTCGATCGAAGAGTGATTAGGAACGTTTTTGAGAAGTCTTCAGATCGGTCTATGCTACACGTGACGACTTGTGTCTTTCCGCAAAGGGCAGTGAATACTTCACGTCCGATCGAACAAAAGGCCAGATCTGCGCCGTAGTGTAACTCATTCCCATATTATTTACCCTTCGTCTAGTGCTTCGCCTTTTGCTCCTCCGCATTCGCTGCTTTCAAGAACTCCCTAGGAAGAAAATTCAGTCAGTATCCGGCAGAGGGCAACCATTCAGAACCGGTGCTATCTCATGAGTATGCATACTGTATGAATTGCTCTTCGTCTTTGCTCGTGGCATTGATCGGTGGCCCTTGCTCCTTGCTTTTCTCCTTGCCTCCTATGGAGAGAGCAGCAACTACGAACGTGGTACTCAGAGTAGCCATTGCCAACTGCGATACAGTAGATAGTCAATATAGATGTTCATAGCTTTCAATCTGCTCCAGATGGTTCTGCAAAGGAGGATCTCGAGGGCCGGCTTACGACGTGCGAGCCGACCTGGCGGCCGAAGACAGTGTACATGGCAACCATGATGAATAGAGTAGCTTGAAGAGAATAGGGGAGGTTCGATGGTTTGGATCGAACGATGTGATCAAAAAGACAATCAACAGTGAAGATGTACTGCTTGAGATACCCTGGGCCCTGAGGCTCTCGGCAAGAGCGCTAGTCTGAAGCGGAAAGGCAACGTTATATTTCCCCGCCAGCGCGAGTACCTGACGTCAGCCCTAAAGTAGCGATGACAACCTAAATCCTCGAGAGGGATCAGTCTGGGCTCCGACTGTCCGTGGAAAACCATCATGTCGGGCAGAGACAACTCCAGCGAAGCAGTGCAACGAAGACCTCCGCTTAACTCAAACCTTCCCCGGGCAAAGCTTCCCAAGGACCTGCAAAAGATCATAGACGATGAAGAGACTCTATTCGACCAAATCTACGACGGGAGGTGAGTGATAGAAATGATTGATGGTGTCGAATCTCATTTTGACCATCTTTCAGGGCCAACGAGTCAACCGACTCCAATATCCGTTACGCCGCATATGCAACCCGACTACGAACGATTCTACTTAGTGCTCAAAGATACGTCCGTCTCCGAAAACAGTCTCGGTCATCTTCTGGAGTTTCAAGTAACATTTGTTCTAGGTTGCTTACACATCCGACGTTGGCGAGAGTTTTCGCCCCGTTGCACACCCATGGCTCATCAGGGGAGCATACGGTATATCATGGGCCTACCTAGCTGGTGACGTTGGGTATGAAGGTTACAAGGCATATCTACGGAACCAGCGCATCTTACATCCAGGTGTCCCCGGCGTTACAGCCGTGACAGCGACGGATGCCAGAGACCAGACCCCACAGCAAAGAGAGGAAAGCCATAGTAGTGAAAAGCCTGGGCATGTTCCTGCAATTGAAGACTTCAGGAGCGTGATGGTGCAGAGAGCAGTCTTTCAGAGTGTGGCGAGTATGGGATTGCCGGCATTTACAATTCATAGCATTGTAAGGTACTCGGGCAAGGCATTGAAGGATGCTAAGAACCGGACGATCAGGACGTATGGACCCATAGGTGTACGTACTTTTCCACTCCCGCACGGTTGCTATGTCATCACATCATGGATGCGTTACTCTTTGATCTGACATATTCTTCGCTCAACTGTTATGTGAACCTAAGTTGTTGAGCTGACATTCACACAATAGCTTGGTCTGGCAGCGGTCCCATTCTTGCCCTTTGTGTTCGACAAGCCCGTTGAAACTGCGGTAGAGTGGACTTTCCACAAGGCCTTCGAGACCTTTGGAGGACCAAACGCTGTAGGACACCGCCCTGAAACGGGCAGGGAGCAGGCTCTGCAAATGGAAAGTCAGACAAGGGCTTCCAAAGAGAAGGAGTTGTAGGGAAGCGGCAGCTGTACGATAATAATGTAAGATTTCCCGGCGTACTCTTTACTCTTTTAGGTCACGACTAGAATTACGTATCTCCACGGCCTCGGAAATCCGCCACTATATAGTCATTGTAAATGTTCACATCTCCAAGATACCGGACCTGAAAGCCTGGCCATAGACTAACGGCTCATATTATTTCCGGCATCAGACACGGCTGTGGTATCTTAGTCACGGTCTCACATATCTATGTTTTCCTACTTTGAATCTCTTGCTTCCTCATCTACTTTATCATATCAGCGGAAACCAATTCTTCAAGCATTTCACATAAACCCTCCAACCCATCAACGAAAATTACGGACCGTTAGTTCTCCACCTCCATCAACGATGTCGATAACATATCACCAAACCAGCTTCTTGACCTTTTAGGTTGCACTACTTCCAATAACTTGGGTCATCGTCAAGGTACAAGACAAGTACAATCAGATCGAATGCAAAGCTAACTCTGCATCAGAATCGCCATTCCTAAAACTTCCTGCAGAATTACGCATCCGTATCTACAACTTCATCCTCCTCGAAGGACGGAGCGGTTCGGTCATTTGTACATGGCAATCTGCACTCGGAATATTCTTCGAGACCAATCTGTACAGTCACCGATGACAAGTCACGGAGGCTCTCAGTACTCCTGATCTCACTGCCCTAGCAATCAACAAGCAAATCTACAATGAAGCATGCAAAGAATTCTATACCAAGCGTACATTTCGTTTGAACACTGAACAGGTCGGCCAGCTTTTCCAATATCCAGACTTACTTAATCATCTTCACTGCGTCAAAATCGAGGACATGAAGAGGAAAGGCAATCCGTATGATCTCAAGTCCATGTTAGAAACATTATCCGCGGCCAAAAATATGGACAGGGTTTTCATGGGCACATCTGCTATGGTCTACAATAAATACGTACTCCAAGACCGATCTTGGTCGAACTCGATTAAACTACTGCTCGACAACAGCAATCTTGTCAGAGATGTCTTGGCCGTATTTCGCCACTACCGCGGAGGTAAGAGAGCAAATGAAGTACTTGACCAAACTGCTACGCTATACCTTGAAGCAGCGCTTCGGGAGCTTTCAGCAGTTGCAAGCTATCGGGACAATCTGGGGCGTTGGCATTTCGATGACAACCTCTTACCCTAGGATATTCGGGACGATGGCAGATTTCATCTTGCATGCACCGGGACTTGTTATTTGATTTGCGGGTTCACAATCTACAAGCTCAAAGATCAATCTTGCTTTCCAACCCCAAGATTCCGAGGATTAAGCCGTATCATCATCTATCACCATGTCTAAACGTGTTCACTGGCTTGTCCTTGTGGAACGTTCTTGTGGCCTTTTCAAAACCCCAGCCTCAATAGTCAACACTGACCTCATCACCTCTCGATCTATTTTCCATGTCACCGAACATCCTCCGACTCAATCCTTCAAACTCTACACACCTAAAGAACCAAGCATATCTTACAACCTCAAAGACCATTACCACTCAAGCACCATCATCATCCTCTCAATACGCCAACCAACTCTACAAACATCCACCGCATCTCTTATAGCCTCCACATCTCCATAGAATAAAGCAATATCACCAAACCACGAAATCCCCATCGAACAAATATAAACTTCACCTACGGTACCACAGTCACTTAACATCTCCACCCTTCCCACACCTCTCCAACCTTTCCCTTGGATCCTTCCGCAAACCCAACTCTCTATCCCCCTTCCCCCCCCCCCCCCCCCCCCTTCTTGCGCTCCTACTCTAATTAACCCCCACCACCACCACAACCAAAGGACCCAAATCCCCAAGCATCCCACTGGTTAAACCGGATAAATATGCAGCATAGCAATATACGTTTTCGCGAGTCGGGTTTTTTTTTTATATATCACGGTTGGTGGGTTAGTGCGGCGTGAGGTGGTGAGGGAAGGAGATGGAGGTCCGGGGATGGGGATGGGGATGGGGATGGGGATGGGGATGGGGATGGGGGATGTGGGAGGATGGAGCACGCACATGGGGATTGCGCGGATGAGAGGATGGGGTAATCGATAAAGGGAAGCGGATGTGAAAATCCCGGTGACGAAAAAGGTGTTTTTTCAGAGCGGTTGATGGCATGGTTGTTGCTGTTGGTTGCCATCTATGGACTTTTATCGCTGTATCGAGAATATATGTTTTTCTCTAATGTTATTTCTAATTTCTACGCTTGTGTGTATGAGGTGTATGTATGCCATCCCGAACGTCCCACGCTATGCTTTTGAGTAAGTTTCTCCCCGTAACGCCTGTGGAATGGCTCAGCGACGATGAAGGTACAAGTACAAGTGCTAGCGGACCGTTTCGTTCGTAGGTTCAAGTGCTGTCGCGGATCGGATCGACGTTGATGCTGGTGCGCAGAAGAAATTACCCATACCTCCACTCTCACCTCCCCTCGCTTCCCCCCATCATCCCCCTCCTCACCTTCGCATTCACAACCCCACCCACCCCAAACGCCGGCACAATCCTCCCCATCCTCGCCACCGTACTTCCCCCCCAGTCCCTCACAACCCTTGCGACTCTCTGCCTAACCCCTACACCCGGCCGATTATAAAGATCCAACCCCCACAGATGCAGCGGCGTACTGAAGATTTGTATGGCGGCCGGCGCTAAGAACTGCGCTGCGCTGGCTCTCGAGATGGCCTTTTCAGCTTCGGTGGAGAGGGGGAGAAGAGGCGCGATCAAGGGCGGGAGGTTGAAAGAGGCGAAGATGGTCATGGAGTCGCGTAGTGCGAAGAGGGCATAGCTGGCTTTCGGCACGGCGCCACTTCCCATGGCTGGAGCGCCAAAGCAGCGCGCAAAGTGCTGGTCTTTGTAAAGGCAGAGGGACATGTTAACTGCACTTGTGGCGAGGAATTTCGATGTTCCTGCGGTCGTGGTTTCGGGGGTTTTGTTTGAGAGGGTGGAGGAAAGGGTGTCGATCGTGTTCGCGGTGAGGTAGGTGCCGAAGTAGAGGGTTGAGATTAGGGCGAAGGGGCGGGAGAACAGGAAGGTATGGGGGCAGGTGAGGAGGGTGCCAAGAGAGTTGAGGATGGAGGACCGGAGGGTGGAGCGCGAGGAAGCATTTTCAATTATGGCACTGGAGAAGTAAGTAAGTGTCCAAAACAATGTTTTCAGATACCTTATTGGAGGTTAGGGGAAAGTACCGGTCAATGATATTTATTAAAGGTGCAATGAGGCCTGACGCGCAGGCGGCGGAAGTGATGTCGGAGGTGATTCGCCAGGGAAGCTCTTTAGTGTTCCACTTAACCTCTTCGAGAGTGATTAAGGATCTCGTAGGGCCTTTTCGCATTGTGACGGTGGAGTTTGGCGGACCATCAAAAGCGGGTTTGCCTTCTGTGTGACCGTGACCAACGTTTTGTGAGACGTTGCGACTCATGGTAATTCGTGTAAGGTGATGATGCTAAATCGACACATGGAAGAAAATGAAAATATAATATATTTAGTCCGGCTGTGCGACAGAACTTGCCGCCGATGACGGAGCTTGTACTGTGTAAGCAGATCTACCGAGATTTCCGCTCGACCATGAGCTAAGCCAGATATAGGAATAAGGCACGCGACAGAATCTGTACATTGTTTAGGCGCTCAATCAGCTAAGATGGGGGCGATTTGTGTTGTACTAACAACATTCATTCACTCCATTGTTATCTAATTCTATAAGGCTGGGTCGTCGCGTAGAAAGGAGATCTTGGTCGATGGCGGCTCTTCACCCACGATCTCCGGGATACCATTGGCATGGAATCCACCATCTGTTGTCAACTTTACAGCTCCGGCTTGGACGAGCTTCATGGCTTAGGTTAGCTAAAAGTCCAAAGATGAGAATAGGTTAGACTTACAGCCCTGCTCAGATCGTCAATCAAATCATCCGCATCCTCGATCCCGACGCACAATCTTATTATATCCTCGGGCATTGCTCTCTCTTGTCTAGTCTTCGCGTCAATGCTCGCATGACTCATTCGGCAAGGCATACTGATCAGACTATTCACACAGCCAAAGCTGACACTGATTGCCCATAGCCGTGCTGCCTCGACTATACGCTCGCTCACAATGGTATCCCCAGTCTCAAACGATAGCACAGCGCCAGCGCCCCGGGCCATGGAATTATGAAGCGCATATTGTGGATGTGATTTAAGGCCAGGATATCGGACCCTGAAACCATGCGTTTCGAGGAACTCAGCTATTCTCTGTGCATTCGATTGTTGTTGTTCAAACCGAACTTTGAGCGTCTTGATACCCCGCATCAGTAGCCATGAGTCAAACGGCGCGAGACCGCAGCCAGAAGAGTTGATTGTAAAATAAAGCTTCTCTCCCAGGGTACTGTCGTTGATAGCAATTACGCCGGCCATGAGGTCATGGTGACCCGATAGGTATTTAGTACCACTCTCATAGACTATATCCGCGCCTAAATCCAGAGGATTTTGGAGAAGAGGCGAAAGCATTGTATTGTCCACCGCCACCAGGGCGCTGGGGTTTGCTTCGTGTGCGAGCTTTGAAAGAGTAGGGATGTCGCAGATTTTGATTAGAGGGTTTGTTGGACTCTCAAGGAGTACCATAGCAGTCTTTGGACCTAAGACTTGCCGTATTTTCTCGGGAGTAGTTGTGTCGACGTGGTGGACAATGATTCCGTTATTTGTTGCGAGAAACTTTAGGAGTCGATTGGTTCCCCCGTATAGGTCGTCACCTGTCACAACCTCGTCGCCTGGACGCAAGAGTCTGGTGATTACGTCTAAAGCACCCATCCCGGAGGAAACAACTAGAGCACGTTCGGCATTCATGATCTTGGCGAGATGCCTTTCGAGGTGCGTTCTCGTGGGGTTACCGGACCTTGTATAGTCATATTCGCCCGGTACACCTCCAGGTGCTTGTTTGAAAGTGGCAGACTGTAGTTAGAGAGATGTCAGCCCATGTGGAGGTTGGATTAGAAGCGAACGTTAAAACCCATGATCTTGCCCAAGACGAGCTAAAAGTTGAGTTCTTACCTGATATATGGGTGTACTGCTTGCGTTGTATTGATCGTTCCCCTCCGTAAAGACTAATTCTGTCGCAAAGGCGTACTTCTTGCCATTGCGTGGGCTCGAGGGTGCTGGTGACGGTGGCAAGTCGTGTCCGTCCAAGTCGATCTTAGAGAAGGCTTTGTTCAAGGATCTCCCTTTGGAGGGAGAAGAGCTAGATTCAGCGCCGGACATTGTGTACGAGAGACCGAGTCGGAGTTAGGATTTGGCTGCTTGAACGCGTTGTATCGGTGGTGGGCTTTTATAGTAGAGGAAATGCTGAGTGATAGGATCGATAGACTGTCAAGTAACTGCCAACGAAGACCTTGGTCATCAGGATGAATCTTTAGGAGTGGCGGCGTCTACTTGTTTGTGAGACGTGGATAGATCTCAGTGTGACTGTTCTAGGGTTCCCCAGATTTCTGTACAACGTAGTACACCGCTGGGCCGCTTAGCGCGAATGACGCCATCCAAGAACAGCAACTTTAACCCTAAACTGTTAAGCGAGATGTATCGCCGGGATTCAGGAGTGATATATGATTTTCAAAGTTTTCTTTATTAGCCACTGAATACTACTTACTTAGTGTTCCTGGAATTCTACTGCAAGGCTTTGCTGGCTTTGCCACTTGCTAGAGTGCATCACGTTGGACCTTTGCTGTACCACCGACAAGTCACGAACCCGGTGTTAAGTTTACACGACGCCACTCGCCGTTGCCCTTTCAACACATCTTCCTAATTTCAACAAAGCCATATCTCGGATCCCGATCCAGACTCACAGTTCCCAGTCCCCCTCTCATATCATCCTGATGATGAACGGCTCAAGAGGTGCGCATAATGCGAAAGGACAGATGTTCGTAGCCCTTCGCCGGATGAGAAGCTTATGTCCGGAGCAATATCAGCGCCAACAACAGTCTTATTCCAGAGCTACCATACGGCATACAAAATGATTTTGCTGGTGAGGTTGAGTTCTCCTGATGGCCACCAACCTGCCAATCATCTCTGCCAATCAACGGAGTTTGAAGGAGCACCGGGCCCCAGCGACCTTGCATAACAGGGCATTGCGGGAGGTTGCCCCCAAAGATCATACGCTCATTTTCATGGGAATCCCAGGGTGTGGCTTGTAGCCCTTGACTTCAAAATCTTCAGCTTTCCATCCGTCGATTTCTCCCCTAGGCTCTCTATTAATGACGATTTCAGGGAAAGCTCTAGGTTCTCTCTCCAGCTGCACCTTCAGCGCATCGACATGATCTAGATAGACATGTGCGTCTCCCATAGTCTGTATGAATGTCCCAGGAGTCAAGTCACACACTTGAGCTAGCATATGCGTGAGAAGAGCATAAGAAGCAATGTTAAACGGAATCCCTAGGCCCATATCACATGAGCGCTGATAGAGCTGGCAGGAAAGGACGCCACGGGCTTTGGAAGATTGGTTGCCATTAGCAATCGATGGATTCTTGCTTTGTGGGAATGAAACATAGAATTGTGCAAACATATGGCAGGGCGGCAGAGCCATCTTTTTGAGGTCTGCCGGGTTCCATGCGCTGAGTATGATTCGTCTGTCATACGGCTTGTTCTTTAGCTTGTCAATGACCTCCGCCAATTGATCGACTCCTTTGCCCGTGTAGTCTGTCTTTGCATCAACGTACTTCGCGCCAAAGTGCCTCCATTGAAAGCCATAGACAGGCCCAAGGTCTCCTACCTCTCGGTGAGAGAGACCAACACTATCGAGGAACTCGCGGCTACCGTTGCCATCCCATATCTTAATCCCCCCGTCAGAGAGGGGGATGGAAGATGTGTTGCCAGAAATGAACCAGAGAAGTTCGGCGATCACAGCGCGAAGGAAAACACGTTTAGTAGTCAGAAGTGGCAGGATCGGCGTTGGGGGCTGTGAGGGGTCATTCGAAGGGCGGGAAAGTGAGAATCGGAGAGGTGAAGGCGCAAAGATGGATTGAGTGCCTGTACCTGTTCTGAAAGCCCATAGCTCAGTACAGTCTTGTCTGGCCGGAAGTCGAGAATAGTTTACCTATCTGGACGAATCTCGCCGTGCTCAAGAATCTCTTGTATAAGATCTAGATATTGATATTCTTCATGTGGCGATGGTCCATCTTGACCTTTTGTCGAAGTACCGTTTGTTAAAACAGGACCGCTGGCGGAAACCTCTGTGGGTATGCGAGAGGATGCCATCGTTGATGCTAGAAATGGATATAGAAAAAAGTTCTCGAAGACATCGGGTCGCACGTCAAAGCCTCGGAAGACGCGTTGAGGGGTGTAACTTACATCCTCCAGCTTGCCTAGCGCAACAGCATGCAAAACTGTTGTAAACTTACCTTTGCATGGATACAAATCCCCTATATTTCTTCACTCTCACCAGGTTATATTACGGCCGCTTAGGATAATTATGGCGTACCTGAGGTTTTTTGCTTTGAACTGATTCAGAAGCATAATCGAGGGGGGATCGGTGCCAGTAGTCTCAGTATCCGCTACGGACCTGAGCGTTAGAGGGGCTTCCATGGGGAAGATTTACTTCGAACATTAGTCGAGGGGTCATAGGGTAATTCAATCCTCCTTGGTATATGCAATCTCAAGATCCTGAAGGTGTCCTAGCTAGATGCTGGTGTGTGGAACCAATTGTAGCTCATTCATTAGTTTTTGCAGAAATTTCCACTTGGTAATATCGAGTGTTCCGGTATCAATATGTATGCAGCTACTTTTTATAGCTATCCGAGCAAAAAAAAATTGTGCTGGTGTTTCTCATTTATGGGAACCTTGAAGAAACTCCGTTGCCTAAACAGGCAAGCCCTTACACCCATCCCTCTTCATATAATTCGAGCCGTCAGTCTTCTTCCTGTTATTTTTAGTCTGGCCAAACGTTCAGGTTCCATCTGCCGTTCCCTTTTGGAAGCGCGCAGCAGGAAACGAAAGGTTGAGGTGTCCGAGGTCGAAGAGTCGAAGCTTACTGTACCGGATGAGGAGTGGAGGAGCATGACCGAATGTCCGCCCAAGGCAAACTTAGGTTGCCAGGTTGGAGATGCGGAAGGATCTCAGTGTTTTATCCGACATGACTCTCCACCGCAGTGGCTTAACGGGATACCCAGTACAGTAGTAAGACTCTTTTAGCTCGGACCATCGCTATCGTCGAGTTCGCCAGAACTCTGTTGGTGGGCAGTAACAGCTTGAACTGAAAACATTGTGGCCTTATCTTAGTCACCTCAAAACGGTTCTCGCAAATTTTCAGTCTAAAGCAGATACTCGTGTGGGATTTGGCATAATGCCTCATCAAACTTTCGGATCATGGTGGAAGGCAGGTTTGTTATCGCACGGTGGGCAATGACGGTGTGTACGGATTATTTATTGAGCAACAAAAGGACAAAAGACCACCTTAGAATCGTGAACACGCTAAAACGCTCGATACCAACATCGTCCAGTCGTCTGGGGGAAAACACCAATCAACGCTATTACATGCTCCGCATCCTGTCTGGCAGTAGCCAACTAGATCAAGAGATCTGCACCGGTGCGGGTCCTGCCAACGTCTCTCCCGTCAAAGCGTTGACGTCCGCTGCCTTGTTCTGCGACGTCAAAGCCGCAAATGCAATACCTGCCAATCCATCTGGAATCGTAGTCTCCACCTTTCCGTCACCAGCAGGCTTTGCAGGGGTGTAGTTGACGACGTTCGCCTGGTTAACCCAACCGATGTAGAGGGGAGCGCTTCCGGCAGAATGGCTAACCTTGGCAGCGTCAAAGCAAAAGGTGATAAGTACTTTCGTGCCTGTCTTTTTCCCCTTGACGTCGGCTGTCAGAGGAGTGATGAGAGGGAAGTTGGGTGTGGCTTTGCAGGAGCCCGGGACGATGAATGGGTTGGCGAGGTTGAGGGCGTAGGCAGCAGAAATGCGGGTGTCGAAAGGGGCCGGGTTAGGGACGAGTTGGAGGGCTTTCTCGCGAAAGAAAGCATCGTGGCGGGCTTCGACGGCTAAGATAGATGCCGGGCCTTGTACTAATCCAGGGTCTGAGAGAGCGAGACCCGAGACCACGTTGATGACGGCGCCGATGCCGACGGAGGTGATGATATTGGAAAGCTCTAGGAACTGCTCGGCGCTATCTACAGGGAACTTGTACTTGCAAGGTTCGAAGGTGGGCTTATTGAAGTGTTTGAGAATGTTTTCTGCGGTCTGGATGTGGATGAGTTCTTGCTAAAGATGGAATCTTAGAATTAGCTGCAACGTTCCGAGCACTCATCTGAACTTGCGTTTGCAAGAACTTACAGCGTGGACCTTGGTGACAACATCAATAGTGAAATCCAGATGGCCTTTCTCGTTCCACTTAGTCAGGTTCTTTAATCCTTCCTCGAAGAAAGCGGCTTCAAGATTTTCAAGGAAATTAACACCTTGGAAGTCGGCAATAGCAGCGTCCGAGATGTTTGGTGGTGGAGGCCCGTTGGGTGGAGCACCGCCAGCAGTATCGGCTACATTGTCTGATCTACCCTGCACAGGTGCTGCAAGCACCGATGAGGCCGCTAAGAGAGCAAAGGAAGCGATGGCTACCGAGTGCATGATGTTGACGGTTTGAACTTGGGAGCTGGCTGTTGAAAGCAGTGAGCTTGGAGACGAAAAATGTCTGTGCGAAAGAAAGATTACAGCTGTAGTTGGAATCTTGATTAAAAGAGGGGATCTAGGAAGGAAGAGAGAGTATGATATACAAAGGAAAATGCTCGTAAGTGTATCAGAAGGTTATAGGAAGTGTAGAGTGAAGAAGTAAACAAAACATTCACATCGGATTGCCATTCTTATATGCATTAATTCACAGCAACAGTCAACAACCATTGTCTAAAATGAGCACAGTCAGAGCTTGTGTTAGTAGTCACCAAAAGTGAACAGAATAAAGTATAGGCCATCATTTCCGTAGTCACTCAGTGTCAGCTATTTCTATTCTCATATTCTTACTTTGGATTGCGATGGGGACAGTTGACAGTGAAACACGGGAGACATCAAAACCGAACGGGCACACGCAAAATGGTTAGGCGCAGCAACACAGCGCTAAGAGACCTTTCTTACCTACCTTAGGCAACCGTGCCCTCGTGCATTGGAGCCACCTCACAGGAACACAATTGGATGTCTTCCAATCATAGACCCATAGGGCTGGGGTGAGGAATCATGAGTGGTGTTGCCAGAGAGGCGCAGTCAACCACAGCAAACAAAGATAGAGATAGAGTTAAAGACTTTGTCTTAGGGCGCAGCAGTCTCAGCGTAGCTAGCGCTTACCGACAGCAGCACTTCGATTGGATTATTCGTGCCATCAATAGAACGGACGAATGCTCTCCGATGCCTGTGGCTGCTTGGTCTACCAGTAATAAAAAGGTGGCCTCTACTGCACAAAGAAGCTGCAACGTTCCTTAGTCGAGTCAAAAGGCCGTTTGCTAAAAAAAAACCTCATCAGATGCTTGGGAGTTTTTGCGACAGCTGGGGGACTGCAAAGTGCTTCCTGCTCTTCTTCTCTTGACATTTTGGAAGGTTTGTAAGATGCGGGTTCGTACGGAGGGAAGAATTCGCGCCTGCTGATAAGGAAAAAGGCATAAAGACCAGGTCACAGGAAATCCAATTCTATCAAGCTCCTAAACACTCTTCGCTTCACCCTGAGCTCTTTTACATTCATCCAGAGATGATTCTTGGCCAGTTTGTGACTGACCATAACGAACTACAACGGCGCCGCAAGTATCTTTCTAGCGCTGACCAACAGTCTGGGATCTAGATTATGGAGTTTTGGGGCTACCAGAGAGCAACGCTAGAGTGCCGTGGGTCGCCTCATAATGAGCCGTAAAAGTAAGCCTTCTCATCTTATCGGATTTGCAACGCAAGACAGCTTCGAAAGACTTTCGCCAATGCGGACTCCGGGTCCTTATATTCCAAACGGCCCATTTGAAAGAACGTTATAGAGCGGATGCACGGCGCCGTTAGTTGCAGCACCACAACCTAGCCCTGTATATCGACCTTCACCCACACTTTCGTCTTGAGATTCCAGACTTCCGAAGACTCAGCTAACTGTATGTCAGCTGAGATTAGGCACCGTTCCAGCTGTGCCCTAACCGGGATATATCCGTAGATCATCAAGTCCTCCTAGCAGATGTAGTTTATTGCCAATTGAGAGAGTAACCTTGAAAACGGCATTGCGCTAAGTTTTGAAGAAGAGGATGATTCAGTCCTCGAAAAACTTCATATCGAAAGGTAGTAATGAGAGTACATTGATATATGAATATGTAATAGTTTCTGGCACTACTTATCCGGCAATGGCTCGCTTGCCAGCGTTCTTAAGAGCTATTAAAAAGCATATAAATGTGTAGTAACTGTAAGTGAAAACATGTTAGAAATATATCTGCAAAGCTGAATATCTCCTGCCTGGGAGACTGTTTTGGGCCCACAAGTAAGCGTTGCCATTATACCATACCCCAGAGGGGACGAGGCAAGTCTGCACCAGAAGAGGGAGGCCTGCTGGTTGACTCTACTCTCTTGATTCCAACATATGCCTCTCGTCTTGCCGGATCGCCCACGGTAACAGACCAGGTACGGAGACCATAGTAGGTTGCTATGGAGTGAACAAGCCAACGCCTTGAAGCTATTAGTTTAAAGGGTTACTCTGAACATCAGACGAGAGAAAACGTACCCAAAACTTGCTCCGTGATCGTCCACCAAGCTGTCAAAAACTAGCTTGTCCCTCTTTATGTCTTCCTCTTCCACACCCTTAGAAAGTGGAGATGCCGGCATGTCATTCATTTGCCCGTTACGGCCGACAAAGACAATCTCCTCATCTTCAGAGTCCAGATCGTGCAAACCCTGCTGCTCAAGCTTTGTCGCCTTTTCCTCCCATTTCTTGACAAACTTCCTCACCTCTTCTTCAAGATCTTGCAGCAGGCCTTTCGCGGCCTTGGCCCTCTTGAGCTTCTGCTTAAGCTCTTTCGCTACCTTGCCATGGCTTTCTTCCTCCGTTGTTGGTCTTTTTACCGCCTCCCGTCTCTTCTTCTCCGCCTCGTTCCTGGCAGCTAGGTTTGCATCCCAAAGCGGCGCAAGATAGTATGGCACAGGCTTCCTAGAGTAAGTGGGGTGCACCTCCCAATCGATTGGAAGAGGTGGTTGGGCCCAAGGGTTGTTCAGGAGACGATCTGTGGTAGCCCAAACCGTCAACATTATATCACCCGGCTTGACTACCTCATACGCGACGCCATCCGAGTACTATGGAAGAAGGTAGACCAACCATTCTCCCATCTCTGACGCCGGCGACTTCCTTCCTTGCCCTTCAGAAGGGCTTCACGTCGCTTAAGGCTATCGCGCCGCAGAGGCTCGCGGCGGGGGCGATTGACAGGTAGGTCATCGTTAGCAATTTGATCTCCGATGCGGTGTTCATCAAGGGGGATAGTTAGGGAAGCTGAAGTGCCTCGAACGCCACTTGAAGTTGCCAGCGAGACGGCATGCAACGACTGGGTCGCCTGTTCCGTCCAAGCTTCCATACCGATCGGTTGAGGATCGCTTTGCGCGTAGGCGCTGGTTTTGGGATAAATTGCCATGATGGCTAACTCCTACAGGTAGACGAATGGGAGCTGGAGGGGACTGGGCGAGCTTTGGCTTCTGGAGTGTACAAGAGATTGGGGGTTTGTCTTTGTTAAGGGCCTTCTCAATCCTATTACTGGCCTGATGACAGGACCAAAAGGGGCGTACCTACTTCCGTCTGTGAGGAGTGATGGAGTCATCCCGTATCTAGAAATCCCAGCCAATGAGGCACGCTAATTTCTCCACGCATGTCTGAATCCGGCTGGCAACGTGACTCAGATTCACCATTGATTGTAAAGGACGCATCTAACAAATGCAAATTTGATGACTATGAAACTATCATCCGATAATCGTCTAAAAGAGCAGGTTATGTATCAGAGGCATGACTGTCTATCAAAGTACTTTCTACTTCCAGTGTTATAACACGCGTATGGAATACACATGGCGAGCTGGCATGGCTATCTGGGCCTCGGCCTTTAGCCTAGCGTCGCAGGATGACTATGACCATGGCTGCCTGCCATTATCGAGCTCTGGAAGGAACACTGCTACAGCCACTTGCACCATCGTCCTTAGCTATTTCCCTCGTAGCTGAACACCACATCACCGCTCAGGATGAAGTACTGTTCGCTCCTAGCAGGTTTGCTCACCACAACGGCGACAGCGCTATCTATTGCTCAATCTGTTCTCGGTGAAGCTGCTGAAGCTGAAAGGTATCTCATTGAATTAGGGCCGGGTAACACAAGATGGATCACCGAAGACGAGAAGTGGGCATTGAGACGGGTAAGCCAGGCCGGTCGAAGTCATCGTTGCTTTTAGGCTTTATGGCTTTCCTTTATTCCGTTAATATGCTAAATTATCCATAGGATGGTATCAACTTTATGGATATCACAGACACCCCCGATCTAGGCGCGCTGATATATGCGGAGGCTGCAAAGAGAACCACTGTGACATACCCGAAGAAGGCTGCGTACAACAAAACGCTTAGCCCGCTGATGAAAGACTTGTCGAAGAAAAATATGCATAAGAACTTGGAGAAATTCACGTCTTTCCATACTAGATACTACAAGTCGACGTACGGCGCGGAGTCGTCCGCCTGGCTTTATGGCAAGGTCAACGCAACCATCCATGATTCAGGAGCAGGCAAATACGGGGCTCACGTCAAATCTTTCGAACATCCCTGGGGCCAAAGTAGCGTTATTGCGACCATTCCAGGGCGAAGTAACAAGACCGTCGTCATTGGCGCGCATCAAGATAGCATTAATCTCTTTTTGCCTTCAATTCTCGCAGCTCCTGGCGCAGACGACGATGGTAGCGGCACCGTAACTATCCTCGAAGCTCTTCGCGTTTTGCTTGAGTCAGAAGAAATTGTTAGAGGCAATGCGTCTAATACCATTGAGTTTCACTGGTACTCTGCAGAAGAAGGCGGATTACTGGGAAGTCAGGCTATCTTCTCTGCGTATGAGAAGCAAGGCAGAGACGTCAAAGCTATGCTACAGCAAGACATGACGGGTTATGTCCAGAAGACCGTTGATGCTGGGGAACCGGTCAGTGTTGGTGTAATTACCGATTATGTCAACCCAGCCCTTACCGAATTTATCAAAGAAGTTATAACAGAGGTGAGACCTTGGTTCGCCGTGAATGGTGATTCTTGCTGACAGGTACCAGTATTGCGACATACCGTACGTTCTGACGAAATGCGGATATGCTTGTTCGGATCATGCTTCTGCTTCGAAAGCGGGCTATCCTTCAGCTTTTGTTATTGAGTCCGATTTCAAGTACTCAGATAACAAGATCCACACCACGGAAGACAAGCTCGAGTACTTGGATTTTGACCACATGCTGCAGCATGCGAGGTTGACCTTGGGTCTGGTGTACGAGTTAGCCTTTGCCAAATTTGATTAGAGCTGCACTGTCCGAGATTTACAATTTACTACTATGGAATCGTTGTATAGTTAGCATAGAGGTGTCTAGACTGGCAACGTGATCACTACACGATAGCGACTGCCTTCTCGGTGCGATTCTGCAGGTTCCTCTTTCCTCATGAAACATTTGAAAGGCGCTCAATATTAGCCGATTTTCTGCTCTCCCTCAATACCATTGTCCTTCTCAAAACCGGCCTGGTGAGAGCGGCGATCCCCAGGTCTCGCTGTGTACTTCGCGAACGCTGGGTTTGCGACTCTTCAGCGATTTATAACTTATAGTCCCCATACGTCGCAACCCGTCTTGTGCAGGAAACCACTGCAACCTCAAGGCCGTCACTCCTCCTCTACGTCTCTTGCAACAATCAGCCCAGAACGATCTCTCTGCCGTACTTTGGAGAACCTCTTGAGGACTTGTAATTGGGTCTGCTCCCCAACAGACAGCGAAACCTCGGCAACATGGAAAGGACGTCGACTTTCCGAAGGGTGCAAACATACAACCCCTTTCTGAAGCGCGAGCAATATGACAAACGCTCTCTGAATGTCTACAGAGCACTCACAATCCTAAGTTGGCTTATGGTGCTAGCGCTTAGTATTCTGAATTGCTTTGGAGGCCCCTGGAATCAAGCTACCATATGGCAACAGAACAGGGCCCGTCCGACGCCATTCTCTCTCGATCCACTCCTCACAAACATATATTGGTACGCCCCAGGTACGTCTGAGATAGCCTGAACTGATCAAAGCTGCATAGGATTGCTCTCCTAGTCCTTCAAGCGGGCTACATTTGGCACCTCTTCTCGAGTAACATGGATTGGGCCAACGCTGCAGCGAATGTCGGTAGCCACTTCATCGTCAACAACCTCTTTCAATCAGCCTTCGTCATGCTGTGGGTCAATTCTCAATTTTGGATCGCTGAGATCATGGTGGTCATGAATTTTCTCAACCTGACAATCCTGTACTTCCGTCACCGGGCCACACCTCCATGTAAGCATATTTCGGGTCAATCCTCCCTTGGTTTACTGGCACGCAAAGTTCGTCTCATATAGATAAGCTGTAGACATGTTTCAAGACCTATCGTTCTGCCACGAAAGGGAAATGCTGATCCCGAATCTCACAGTCATTCACATCCCCGTAAGCTCTGGGCCACTGGCTTGGACCTTAGTGGCGATGCTATCTAATGGGGCTGCTATGGTCAATGCGTGTGACGTAGCTGCAAAAGTCATTGCAAATGTAGCCGTTTGGTCAATCTTGGTATACGGGTTGTACTTCTTAGTCATTTTTGGTGATTATACCATTGGGTTTGAGATGTCGTGGCTCTCGCTCGGTAAGAATTGTCTTGGTGTTCTGCTCTCAGTATGAACTTCTGGCTCATAACAAGAAATCTAGCACTCGCTGTCCACCAACTGAATACCAAGACCATTGCTCTTCAGTGGATCTTCGCTTTCGTTGTTATGTCGATCCTTATGGTGGTTTCGCTTGCGGTTTCGATTCCGGCCATGTTTGGCAAGGAGTTGACCTTCCGGCGCGAAGGTTCCGTTACGAGTTGGGACAGCGAACGGCAGCCCTTGCTCAGCGATGACGAATAGGAGCGAAGGGAGGAGATTGGGTGCTTGGAGTGCTTGAGATCAGTACTGCTGTGACCTATATAGCGGAGGCTAGAGTCAAGGAAACAAATGAAACATCCTGAGAGAGGGGAAGGGCACTCTCGTTGCTTTCCTTTGTTTCGGAACATTGATACCCTAGACTTCCGATACCTTCCCACAAACCTTCGCCAACACTGATGTACCGAATTTCTCTAGAGACAAGCTCGGTCTATGGTCCCTACTGTACCTTGGTCATGCCCACCATTGTTGTCTTGAACTGAAAAGGCCAGGCACGTGCCAAGATAATTCCCGATCACATAATCTAAACCTTAAACCCGAGCTTTTCTTACCTTGGGTTCTCATGACCATTACCATCCAAATCAGAGAAACGCGTCCAATTGCACTGTAAGTCATCCACTTATCTTATTACCTTGATTTCTTAGTAAAGTGAGAAATGTAAAAATTACTGTCATTGTGACTAGACTGGAAGAGTGCAGTCCCATCAATCCTGTGTTGTGTACGCATTGGTCTGCCAGTCTTTGTTTGTCACTACCCATATCTCCTTTCCAGACTTACGAAACATAAGGTACCTTCGATATCTCAAATTCAAAAAGGGTTCGTGCTCATTTTAGTATTAGCACCAACAGCAGCAACTTGAGAGAGAGCAACGGGTGGTCCCGCAGCCTTTCCAATCCGAACGATTGCGCTATACCAGATGGAGAACTTCCCCCCCAGGGCACACATGAGAACAAGCATATACTGTAGCTCCTCGCTTTCTTGGTTGACTCCGCCCAAACCGAGACGTAAATGCCGCCCAGACCATTCCCCTTTCCTTTCTGCGTCGGCGTGGATGCTTGTCGATCTACACGTATACTCAAAATCTTGGAAGACGGAGACCAGTTTAACCAATGGGCGAGAAAGGTTTTCACGCGGTTGGAGTGGCCCTCGATTTACAGAAGGGTCAACATGACTTGCGAACGCACCCAAGGGCAAGCCTCAAGCGAGCTCACATCTGAGCCCAAGTTATTGTTACCCAATGTTTCGGAGCAGATTCCATCACGTTTGAATGACCAATCAGACTCTCGCCTTGTTTCACCTCTGATCACTAGCTTGGCACGGTTTTTATCAGGAAGGTAAGAACACTGCTTCTAACATCTATCTTATGGTACAACCGTCCGGAAATCACTAATCTCAATACTCCAGATGGGCCGCGAAAGAAGCTGCGATCAAAGCACACCGTCACCGCAAACTCTACTTGAGGGATATATCCATCGTTCCGCCCGTTACGCCACCGGGTACACTGTCCGAACCGAGCCCCAGCCCCAGCCCGGGGCCTAAGCCTTTCTTACTCGTCGACCCAGTGCCGCAATATGTCCTAATGGATCCCCAGGTGGCCGTGTCACGGGGACTGATGGGGTATTCATCAGAAAGACCAGATGGAGCCATGCCAGCAGGATCCTCACAGACAGTTTCTGGACAGTTGGTCGATGGTACCTTCATACCCGGACGAGGTCCGGGTACGAAGGGCTTTGTTTTGAGGAAACGACTCGTCAAGATGGAGGATAGGCAGATGGCCGAATTGAGTATTAGTCATGATGGGCCTTATGTCATCGCGGTTTGCATAGCTGTGGATGAAGAGGCCAAGGGATCTGAAAGCCCGCTTTACCTTGCCGACGTTGGCTCTGGAGATGCTATGCATGAGCCGGTGTGGGGCGACAGAGGATGGCTTCCAGAACCACTCCATGAATACGAAACAACGTCAAACCCCAACAGTCCACCTTCGAGAAGCCCACCTTCAAGGAGCCCACCACCAAGAGGCTCACCTTCAAGAAGCCCAAGTGTTAATGAAATCTTTGCGTCTTTCGATTAATACAGTCTCCCTCCCATACGTGGTTCCTATCTGTTGTATAAAATAATACATGATTCATTCAACGAAAATTTGGATCAAAGCTACTAGTGACCAGTTCATATATCTCTGGACTATTCTAACCATGTACAAGGTTCGTAGTCAGCATCACGTACAGGTGACTCCCGTAGCTGGCCTTGCACAAGTGTATAGGAGAGAAAGTCACTGGAACCGTCCTCGTAATGAAGATATCTCACTGTTTTCGGCTCAGCTATATAAAACCTCGCTGAGATGGCAGAGAAGTCTCGTATGATGTTGCCGACTAGCGTCTACGTATCGTGTGGTATACTAGGGGTGATGCCCGTAAGAAACATGAGCTGAAAGATCAGAGGGGACAAAATGAGGAGAGAAAGTTCAAGAAAATATATTTTTTTACTCGGACTCCGAAACAACGAAAGGATCGCTGGCGCAATGGTAGCGCGTGTCTCTCCTACTGCTGCCTAAGGTGCTGTTGCTACGGTCAAAGACAAGGTTGAGGGTTCGAGTCGTGAGTAGCAATTAAAATTTTAAATTTAGAACTATTGGACTAATTATTTGATAGCCTTGTGATTCGGCTTGAATTTTTGGGATTTCTGTTCACTTACGAGTCTATCTTACAAGGAGTACAGTGCTGATGGACAATATCTCAAGTTTTGTGGGTCAAAATGGGTATTTGCCGAGAATATCCGAATTTCGGTTATATTAGACGAAACCAAATTTTCAACATCATGAACGACGTCAGCGACGGACTGATGAGTCCGCTGATTGTAAGAATCACTATTTCATCCTTTATAAAACCCTTTAGGTTTCCTATCTTGCTCTACTACATGTTATAGGTTAAATCCAGGGTTTGCTTAATTTTAACCGAAATCTTCTCTACATCGAGGTTTAGAAAACTCAATCCTATAAATATCTCCATAACGTTGTCCTATTCCCCCTAGATGTCACTTTTATACCCCAAACTAAATTATGCCGTACTCTCATCACAGTCACTCCGGCGAGTTCTGCGGTCATGCAACAAACACGCTGGAAGAGGTGGTTAAAAATGCCATTGAGAGGAAGATGGAAGTTTTCGCATTGACAGAGCACATGCCTCGCGAAGAAGATGATCTCTACCCTGAAGAGGTGATTTGAATCAACTTTGACGGTTCGGTGTGCTCATCATTATATCCAGATCACTACTTCGCAGACGGAAGCTAAACTAGCAAAACTATTCCATGACTATGTTCAAGAGGCGACCCGAATGAAGAAACTATACGCCGCTGAGATCAAGATTCTTGTTGGCTTCGAGATAGATTGGATCCGGCCTTCCTCAAAAGCGTTTATCGAAGACTTGCTGCAAAAATACCAATTCGACCTTTTTGTTGGCTCAGTCCACCACGTGCACGCCATTCCCATCGACTATGATCACAACCTGTACACCAAAGCTTGTGAAATATCCGAAGGTAGCGAGGAAAAACTTGCTGAAGATTACTTTGATTCGCACTACCAGATGCTACAAGCATTAAAGCCACCTATTGTGGGTCATTTTGATTTGATCCGGTTGAAAAGCAGTGAGCCAAACACCAGTCTCACGCGGTGGAAACGTGTTTGGCAAAAGATATTGAGAAATCTTGACTATATAGCGGGATATGGAGGTATCATTGAGCTAAGTTCGGCTGCCGTGAGAAAAGGCTTGAACGCCCCTTACCCTGAGGGGGAGATTTGTAAGGTTAGTTGGGCTCCTCGTGATACAAGTCGTTCGGCTGCTGAACATAAGCGAAGGCTTTCCTCGCAAAGGGAGGGCATTTCACTCTTTCCGATGACTCTCACGGCGTCGATCAAGTGGGCACATATTACCGTGAGGTTCTAGAGTTCGCAGAGAAGAATAATATTACCACCATCACATACTTTGAAAACTCTCGGATTTCCAAAGATGACCGATTTCCCAGGATTTCGACGCACACAGCCACCGTCACCGATTTGAAGAATCACGCATTCTTTGGATAAACCTCAGTCTTGGGGTTATAGAGAAGAGGGTAACGATGTTGCTCTAAAGGGACCATGCAGTCCAAGTCAGAATATCCGATGTCAATAACTTCGCACAACAGATTGTTCTATATCTCGATGCCCAAAACTCCAAACCACCTTACGCATTGGATATTGTGGCCACGACTCGAAAAGTATTGCGTTATCGCTTGGGGGATGCTTACGGTTTGCTCTGTTACCGAGAAGAGCGGATAACCTGGTAGGAGTACATAGCAAGACTGATTACATGTCACTCAGCACAGGCAAGCCGAGGCGGCTTCAGAGGCCATGCATCAGTGTCAACCACCAGCATGTGCGAAGAAAAGCTTATCGAAGCGAATCGACGCTGAAGGTTTTACTACCTACCTTTACTTGAAACGTGCTCCTCCGCACGCTATGGCTCAACCACTACATCTGGTTAAGCATCGTGCAACTCCAGCCACGAGCTCCGACGCTTAGGCTAATCCGACTCTATGGGCGAATGGTGGCATCCGACCAGGGACTTGGACTTGACTCGAATTGGAAGTTATGGCCTTAATCCCTAATCCAAGATTTCCACCCCCAAGCAGATATGGAAAGAGGTCGGCATCTGCAGGTGGCTAAGAACTGTCAGGCCAGATTGAGATCAATGCGGCAACCCCACGTTTTCTTGCAGTAGTGTGGCATGGCCGTAGTTGTTGAGCATGTCTTTGCGCCCCACGAATGCCAACACATCGAAGTGATCTTGCTCTGATTACTTGATGAAAGAGTAACATTGGCGAGTGTCGGCGCTGCAGCCTCATCGGTCATTCATCATGCATCATTTATCTAGGTTCAGAACACTATGCTGGCCGGATCTCTAGGGTTCTGTTTCCGGGGAAGCTTGGGGCTGGTGGGGGGGGGAGGTGCAGCGGAAGGAAGTGGCTGCAGAGTGTCTGCACACATGCCGCATGCGCATACCTGGAAGGTGTAAAGAGATTGGAAGGCCATGGTGATCTGTAGGGTCTCAGGTTATACAGCATGGGTTGATGGGTACTCACGTATGGAGTACTGTAATTGCGCCACACATGTTGATTTCTTTCGGAAGATCAAAACATCTAAACTATTCGTGAAGTTGGCAGCCGGCTAGGGTAGTTTATGTGCCGGAGAGGTGCCCGATGAGGGTCCATTTGATATGCTTCGACTAAGGTAGGCGTTGAAGAACATGCCGGTTCTGGATAGGTTAAGTCGGTACCTAAAGAAGCCCAGGGGATCTGCATCTTTCGGCTGTAGAGTAACCGTCAAAAAGTTAGGGCTAGAGCTTGCGTTCTCGCTCAGGCCATCCATCACCTGCAGAAAAGAATCAGAATAAATTAACCACGACCAGTCCACGACACCACCAGAGGATCCCAATCCATACCCTCGGTGCGGCCTAAAGCAAGCCAAAAGGTTACCATCCAAGCATCCACCTATGAACAGACGGATATCCGTATCGCCACCAGAATCAAGAAAGTTATAAGATCGGTAGTGGATGATACCTTCTTGGCATCTCAACTGAGGTGGTAAGGTACTCACTCACTGTACGGAGTACTTTTCCCGTCTGGCCTTTCCCTTTCTTTAGCTCGGAGCGATGTGGGCTGTAGGACCTGATTACTCTTTCTCACCAACACTAACTACTACTTACTAAGGTACTTACTACTTACTACCTTACTCGATTGCTAAAGTTCTCCGTAAGCTTCCTCTCACTACCTTACCTACCTTACTTTACTACTACCTCCGTACGGAATACTGCGTACGATAGAAAGTATCCGCCGAGGCAGCCCCCAAGCTTGGACTGGAAGCTTGCACTAATCCGAGCGATGGATGGCGTGCCTGTTGAGCGAACCAGAAGGGCCTCTGGTCCGATCATTGGCCAAGGTTATTCATCCATACTATCATACTACTTTACTATCTACCCTACCTACCTGCTCAACTTAGGGAAATGGAATCCGCGCGGGAAAAGCATCAACCCATTCACCCATTTCCTTTAATCAAATTAAATCATAAATCACACACCTACTCTATCCCCCCCCCCCACTTGCTACCGGACCATGACACACTCCAGGGCATTCGCCTTCACTTCCATGTTCGAGCTGCATTCATCGAAACCTGCCGTTTCCCTCCCCACCCTCCTCCCTCCTCCCATGCTAGCTTCAACCCTCGAAGCACAAAAGTCGACTATCCGTTGCGTACCTGAACATCTTCCTCGACTGTCTCCCGTACCCTCAACCAACTAACACCCACCGGTTACGGCACATCACCCAAGACCTGTCAACACTCGCAATGGGAGTCACGAGGGAGATTCTCAAGGAAGGCAACGGCTCCGACAAGCCCAAGAAGGGGGATGAAGTCTCCATCGAGTACACTGGCAACCTCTACGACGAAGCAGCAAGCGACCACCATAGAGGCAAGCAGTAAGCGTCTTGCTGATCTACGCCTTTTCCGTCTTCATTTGACCCTAATTCGTGTCTCCCAGATTCGACTCTTCCATAGGCCGCGGGGATGGATTGTTCAGGACAAAGATTGGCGTTGGCAAGGTTATTCGAGGTGCGTAGATCCATAAGATTCCTGCATACTATCACCGGCGGCAGCTAGCTGACCGACATAAGGTTGGGACGAGGGGGTGACGGAGATGAGCTTGGGCGAGAAGAGCGTTTTGACCATCTCAGGGTATGACGTTCCCCAACCCTGGCCTCAAAGAGCCAGAACATGGCAATTGCCTACCCAGAACAAGGCTGATCGTTGTTGTGTCACGCAGAGACTATGCATACGGCGAACAGTAAGTTCACAACCTTCACGACATAGCTCGGGGCCGCCAATATACCGTGTCGGCACTATTGGGGGCCCACGTCATTGCACAAATTACTGACTAGGATTCGTCTTGTTCGATAGAGGCTTTTATAACCTCATCCCGCCGAATTCCAGCCTTGTCTTGTAAGTCCCTCTTCTACGAGCAAGTGGATTACATCTCATATCCTCATACTCTGACCGGGCCTTCACTATCCTCCATTGGCACACACTTCGTTTCCAGTTCTCGCATCGGAGCAGCATTCCTACTCTATATGTAACCCAACGGCTTCAACGTCTTCTCTACCCTCGTCGCCACAGTATATCACTTACCATATCTGTTGATGCTGACGTATGTTACAATCTAGTGTGGTTGAGCTCAAGGCCATCAACAACAAACAGGCCTAGATACGGATGACTCTGAACAATAGGTGCCCCCGACTCAATTAGCAGGCTCTCATCCGGAGCTAGAGGGTGTTTCGGTCTGCATTTGGTCTTACGTGCGATTTGCTGTGCTTCTGTACCAGGACCAGCACGCGCTGTCAAGATCTCATTTGTCCAGCTACGGCTGAAACCTTCCTTCAAAAGTACTGAATGTCTGAACTGGCTTTAGTTAGGGGACATTTGGCTTTTTTTTATGAATAAATGGCTTACGACAATGGTTGGATTTTCCGTGAATGACCAGCCGTCCCAACGCTGTGCTTCCAACGGACTGTCCTTGCCCCTATCATGTTCCCCGCGAAACTGGACCACGAGAATGTGTCGCTACATTTTACGGAAGGCTCAGGAAAGCCCTAACTTGAGCTTTCCCGGGCTTTCTATTCCAATACACTGACGGTGCTCTCAGCACCTGCTCCAGAATATGTGCAAAGCATTCGTCTCCAGAATCCATCAACCGCCATCGACTTCCACACCTTCGGACTGGGGCTCACCCCGAGTCGCCTCCATTTCTCCTAATCTGACAACCAAGCACCCGCCTTCCGGCACCCGTGCATCTATAGCTTAGATTCCCAAGACCCTCTGCTCCAATCCTTCACTGTGCTTGATCTTTCTCAGGGAGCACCTTTGCTAACAACAACCAACACCTCCTAAACATCTTCTCGTGTTCAATCCATACCCTGCCATCATCGCATCGCTTTATTCGGCGGTCTTGACGCAGCAGCACAAACACGTCATTCTCACACGAATCCGTACCTCTGACACGCACAACATTCAAAGTCCCTCGCTGTTTTCCAGTAACATCCAAGTCCCTCGTTACAATAACACTGAAATTCGTTCCAAGGGAGTTTGTATGTGGACAAAGCCCTACGAAAGGAAAACATGCTTGCCTACCTTATCTTACATGACAAAGCAAGATTTTTCCCCACCATACAAATCCCCAAAAAATAAACCCCCCCCAATTCTATAAGTCCACGCTCTTTCACACACATAAAAAAAACTCCCAGATATCCCCACCCTTCTTTCAGTCCTCAACCCCCCCCCCCCCCCCCCACATTTACCATCTACAAAAAAAACCCCTTCTACATATAATCGAAAGAAAGGAATTAACAAAAAAAACCCCTTCTACATATAATCGAAAGAAAGGAATTAACAAAAAAAACCCCCCCGGCAAAATCCCAATTTGTCCCGCGCATATATATATATATATACTGTTGTACTGTTGTACTGTACCCCGATACATAAGGTAACCCACCAACCCATCCTTTCTGTTTCGGAACGGTAAGGGAAAAAGCCGTGATCCCCCCACACACACATACACACAACCTGTCGCTTTTTTTTTTCTTTTTTTTCTTTTTTTTTTTTGGGCTTCGACTATTGGTCCTTACTTGGGTTTGCTTTTGGGAAGTTGAGGGGAGGGGGGGGGGAAGGGAGGGGGCGAGAGGATAGGTGGGTAGGGAGGGGGGGGTTTGGGAGACGGGGGTGGGGGATGAGAGGTGGTGGGCGAGAGGGAGGGGGAGAGAGAGAGAGAGGGAGAGAGAGAGAGGGAAGGATGGGATGGGATGGGATGGGGATGGGGATGGGGATGGGGATGTGGATGTGGATGGGAAGGGGGAGGTGTTGCGCGAGATGTAGAGAGGGAGGGGAGATTCACTTGTTGACATCAAATAGGCCTAAAGTTTCGAATTACTGTAAGATAGTCTACTCTCTTCGCTATATAGACACCCGCTATCTCTACCTCCCATCCCCACACACATAAAACGACAAGGGCAAAGGAAGATTCACCAGCTAGGTGGGTAGTTCGTCGTAAATGTACAAAGGGCGGTAAAGTTCTCATCTGCAACTTCCTCCCTTTTTTCCATCTTTCGTAACAAATCCTCCCCCGATCGACGCAAAAAGTAGATACCCCTACTATCTTTGAACAAGATGGTATAGTTAGGCCGTCAGAGGCAAAAATATAGAAGAACAGCCAGATCTAAAAGCGCCAGATCCAGCCCTCGAAGAACAACACATATGAAAGAAACAAGGGTTAAAAAACCACAGAGGTTGAATAGTGAAGCAGCGAGTTCACGCCCCGCCGCCCTTCATCTTTCCCCAACGCCAGCACCCAGCCGCATGAATATCCTCTCGGAGGTGGCCCCTCGAGGTCGTGGTCGGGGCGGATCCAGATGGTGAAAGGCAGGTGTCCCGAAATTATGTGTTTTGTAGTCGCGTATTATACAAGCAACGAATATCCCTTTTGCCCCTGGCAATTATTTTAATTCCATCCCAATGAGTTCTCTGCCATTACCGGCGCGCTGATTTGCTGCCTTCCCGTGCTTCCGCTCCGGCCGCTCCCTCGGCTGTCTCGTCCGTGGGTGCCGTAGTAGAAGTCACCAGGCGACGTGCTACGCCCACCGTCGCCACGGCCACCGGACATTAGTGCTGCCCCAGCACCGCCCATGTAGTCGTGCGGGCTGCTTCCGGACATGACCGGGGAGCTGAGGAGGGATGGAGAGCGGCGATGTGATTGCCGGCGCATCTTGTAGCGGCGAGCAACTAGGAACATGGCAGCACCATAAGCCGCAGCACCAAGACAGACACCGACACCGATACCCGCGGCGGAGGCTTTGACAGGTTGCGAGTCGTTGATACTGCCGCCAATGGGGGCACCTTCTTGACCTGGTGGTGCCTGTGCTGTAGAGGTTGAGGAGCTGCCTGAGCCTACAGGCGAGGCACCGGCCATCGAGCCATCGGCGTGGATGGGAAGAGCGGGGTTGATCATTGAGAGCAGCGTCTGTACGCTGGGGTCCGGGTGTTTGTAGATCTTGTTGGATGGTGTGTGAAGATCCAAACTAAGCTTGTCGACATACTCGTTCGGGATAAAGGCCAGGGCGAGGGTAGTGATGTAACCCAAATACTTGTCCGTATCGTAAGCTCGAAGTGTTTGCATGGTAATGTTCTCGACCGAAATCCCCAAACCATAAGCCACACCTTGAGGCAGATAGGTGAAGATTTGTGTCTGGGACAAGGAGTTTGCAAGCACAAAGGCATAGTTAAGAGGATAGAGGAAGCCAATCTGAACAATGGTAGTATTCCGAGGTGGTTCTTGGGGACCACCTGTTGGGAAAATAACTTGAGGCAGGTTCGAGGGGATACCACCGGTGGGTCCGAAGTCTAACGAGGTTGGTGCTGATTGCGATGGTGCAACTATGATACTTGACCCGACGGACTGGGTTGTCATGCTATTTGTACCAATGGGCTGAATCGAGTGCGGGCCAGTGGTTGGGTAGACAGTCGCGGCAGACGAAGGTTCGGGGGTGGATAAAAGTGGAGCGACACTAGCGCTTGATGCCGTTGCAAGGCCAGTAGAACCAGGGGCAGTCGGAACTATTGCTGTCCCAGTGGCAGAAGCTCCACTAGTTGCAGGGTACGGCGAAGAAGCGCTTGTTGCTCCAGTTGCAGTTACGCCGCCAGGTATACTGGCAGTCTCAGAAGCTCTGCTCGCAGAAGGGCCAGTCGCTGAAGGGCCAGTCGCTGAAGGGCCAGTCGCTGAAGGGCCAGTCGCTGAAGGGCCAGTCGCTGAAAGGCCAGTCGCTGAAGAAGCTCCCGCTGTTGAAGCTCCGGTGACACCGCTTGCTACAGAGGAGGCTCCAGATGCTGTCTGTGCTACCGAAGCTGGGTTGGTCACGGATGCTCCGGAAATTGCAGTTCCCGATGAAGGGCCCGTAGCTGTTGCTGGAAGGCTCGCAGTGCCGGTTTGGGACACTCCTGAGATTGAAGTGGATGCTCCTGTACCAGCTCCAGTGGGAGACACCGTGTTTGAGACCCCTGACAATGGCGCCGACTCAGTACCAGTGGCACCGACAGTCTTGCTTTCTCCGCTCAACGATGGTATCACCGAGCCTTGCGTCCCACTTGGCACAGAGGCCGTAGATGGTACAACGCCTGGAGGTCCTGATACGATGCTAGAACTAGATGCCACACTGGATAAGCCAGACGTCGGAGAAACACCTGAGACTTCTGATGCATGTGTTAACGCAGATGGCACAGTTGTGCTGCCACCAGCGGTGACGACTCCCGACGGACCAAAGACGATACTTGAACCTGTGGATGATGCAGGGGCGGCTGTAGGAACTGGAACACTCAAGGACGACGCGGGTGCGGCGGTATGGGAACCTATTATCGAGCTGACCCCGGTCGGAAGACCTAATGTTGGGCTTGCACTGGGAGGTATCACAATCGGCGGTACACCACTACTAGAAGCTGAGCTGGTGCCTGATACGACGCTCCCGGTGGAATGTGGGGACAATATACTTTCGACAGGTGGGATACTTGGCAAGATGCTGTGACTGGTTGAAGCGGGCGGCACAGGCACCGTGGATGTGCCTCTGCTTGTGTCAGGTTTGGGAAATGAAAGAGGCGGTATGGAAGTGACCAATGTGGATCCGCCGCTAGTGATTGTAACCGGAACCGATGGAAGCGGTATGGTTGTAGGTGCAGGCACGCTACTTGTGGACGTGCCTCTGCTCGTGTCTGGGTTGGGAAAGGAAAGTGGCGGCAGGGAGGTCACAACTATAGATCCACCGCTGGTGGCTGTGACTGGGATCGATGGGAGGTGCGTTGTTATAGGTGCAGGCCCATTGCTTGAGGAGCTACCTTGAGTTTCAGATTTGGTGAGTCCTAGAGAGGCTGACGGCAGGCTAAAAGTGGTGGGTTCGAGAGGTTTGCTCGGGCTCACTGTGGGCATACCAATACTAGTTGTAACGGTCCCTCGAGTGTCGGAAAGGGTGACACCAATCGAGAGTGGTGGCAGACTGAAGCTGGATTGGATAGGTGTGCTCGGAGTTGTAGGTACAGCAACGCTAGTTGTGAGTGTACCACGAGTATCAGAGACGGTAACACCTATCGAAAGCGGTGGCAGGCTAAAACTTGTCTCTATTGGTTTTGTTGGAGTTGTGACAGGCACCGAGACAGCGGTCGTCAATGTCAAACCGTTGTTGGAGAAAGTAACTGGTATGGAGATTGGCACACTATTTGTTGTGGCGGTCACAGGCACACCGGTCGTGAAGGTAGTCTGGCTTCCAGATACTGTAATTGGCACAGACACAACTGGCAAATGTGGCAGAGTATCCGAGGGACTGCTCGGACTTGGGAGTGTGATGGGTGCAATAGCCGTGAAAGTCGTGTCACTGTTGGAGATAGTAATGGGCACAGACACTACTGGCAACACACTTTGAGTATTGCTCGGAACGCTGACCGATACAGGCACTGATGCTGTAAAAGTGGTCTGGCCGTTGACGACGGTGATCGGTACCGACACAATGGATACACTTGAAGGTATGCCGGAAACAGGGCTCGTGCCAGTGGTGGACTCAGATCCAGACCCTTGAGCGCTAGTGCCAGGGGTAGACGCCGATCCAGACCCTTGAGTGCTGGTTTGGCCGCCAGGGAGACTGACAGAGATGGGAAGACTGCCTGAGGTGGGCAATGGTACTATTGGTGCCTTTGTGGACGTATCCGCAGATTGCGCTGTGTTTGATGATGCCTGGCCTTGAGACTGGCCAGAGGCAGTACTGGTCTGTGACGATTGACCCGAAGAGTCCGTTGGTTGATTCTGGGAAGCCGCTCTTGTCGAGCTCTGAGTTGTCCCTGAAGAACTACTGGGAGAGGTCAAGGTAGGCAGTATCCCTGTAACACTGCTCAACGGCAAATTAGACAACAGCGACCCGGTGTCTGAGGAGCCAGTGGACGACCGCGTAGTCGGCTGCGTTGTACTTCCAGTCGTTAATGGCTGGCCAGATGGTGTCGACGTTTCCGAAGTAGTCGGTTGGTTAGATTGCGCAGCGCTTGTTGCCGTTGTGCCTACTGTTGTGCCGGTTGTGGTGCCTGTTGTACTCGACCCGCCATTATCGGTTTTTGTGGTACCACTGGCATGTGAAGCAGTAGAACTTGTCGTACCCGGTTGATTATTGCCTGTGTCTGTCGTAGTTTGGCCAGGACTTGTTGGAGATGAAGTACTAGGCTCTGTGGTGCTGCTCGGTGTCGTGCTTGTTCCAGTGCTTCCCCCACTGCTCGACCCTGTACTCAACAACGTAGATAGAACATTCGGCAAAGTCAGGCTGGTTTGGCTCGTGCTCGTTCCAGTACTCGCTCCGCTGCTCGTTCCGCTGCTCGATCCGGTATCAGTGGAGCTGGTCTGGGCTTTACTCGATTTAGTATCAGTGCTGCTCGTTTGAGTTGAGCTTGATCCAGTATCAGTAGTGCTGATCTGGGTTGTAGTTGATCCGGTATCGGCGATGGAGGTTTGGGTCGTACTTGACCCAGTATCAATAGGGCTGGTTTGGGTTGAGCTCGACCCAGTATTAGTGGTGCTCGTTTGACTCGTGCTCCTTCCAGTACTCGCTTCACTGCTCGTTCCGCTGGTCGATCCAGTATCAGTGGGGCTGGACTGGGCTTTACTGGATTCAGTACCAGTGCTGCTCGTTTTAGTTGAGCTTGATCCAGTATCAGTAGGGCTGGTCTGGGTTGAGCTCGACCCAGTACCAGTGGTGCTCCTTTGACTTGTGCTCGTCTCAGTACTCGCTCCGCTGCCCGTTCCGCTGCTCGATCCAGTATCAGCGATACTTGTTTGGGCTGTACTTGATGCGATAGTCGTGGAGCTGCTTTGAGCTGTACTTGATCCCGTGGAGCTGGTTTGGGCTGTACTTAATCCAGTATTCGTGGAGGTGGTTCCGCTACTCGATCCAGTATCAGCGATGCTGGTTTGGGATGTACTTGATCCGGTACTAGTAGACGTGGTTCCGCTACTCGATCCAGTATCAGTGGTACTGATCTGGGTTGAGCTCGGTCCGGTGTTAGTGGTGCTCGTTCTGGTGCTGGTTTGGGATGTACTTGATCCCGTTTCAGTCGTCGAAGTACTGGGAGTAGTCGACACCGAAGTTGTGGAAGGCTGCAACGTTTCCGATGTAGTGGTAGGAGTGGTAGACGTCGTTGAACTTTGAGAGTCCGAAGACGAAGTCCTGGTCGTGGATGTAGTCGTACTGGGCGAGCTCGATGACGATGCATCAGTCGTCGACAGTGAAGTTGTGGTCCCGGAGGTGCTGGACAGACTTGACGTTGTGTCGGTAAGCGAAGTTTGCGAAGTGCTATCTGTTGTCGTCGATTGCTCCGTGGTAGATGGAACCGAGGACATTGTGTTGTTCGTCACAATCTGACGTTTGATATGTCTTGGATAGTAATATCTTGGTCTTTCAACTGGCGCGACGCCTGCTGGCGCCGCTGCAGCAAAACATATTGCCGGATTAAATATTGAGAGGATCGCCAGGCATACCGCCAGAACTAGAGAAGGCCTTCCAATCATAATTGCTAATTATTTGACAATTTTCAAGTAGGCCTTTATTAATAGATGGTCGAGATAGTGGAAGAATCGAATGGCAGCAGATTTCTATAACCATCAGATGAATCCCATAGATTGTAGGCCATAACTACTTACTGACTGGGTCAAATATAAACGAGTGAATATGACAAGCCAAATCTGAAAAGAATGTGGCTACAAGGCACAGGGTTAGTCACATTTTCCCAGACCAGAGAGTGTTGAAGTGGATGAGCAGGAGAGTGCATGTGTGGAGACTTACTGACGCAGCTGAGCTCGCTTCAACAAACACCAATATTTCTAAATGAGTGTGAAGGGACAACAAAGGTCCTGAAAAGAAAAGCGACTAAAAGCCGCGATGCCGGTACCTGTGTCCTTCACAGGAGTCTTCTGGTAACTAACTCTGACTTCGAGGTAAGGATGACTCTCCCACAGTGTACTCGGATCACAAAATCGTGTTCAAGAACAGATGTCGAATTCAAGTCTGGCGACGTCGTCGAACCTGGTTCAAGACGTCCTACCCTTTGTTGACAGATCCAGGTCAACCCTTTGTTCGCATACGTCTCATTGCGATCGATTTGGCGGTTGTACTTTGGGTTCTCACGTGGATAGCAAGGACAGTTCAACAAAGAACTTCCACCGTGTCTTCCAAGAGCAGATCAAGTGCGACGAAGTCCAGAAGACGCCAAAAGCCTCACGATTGTTCCTCCTGAGCTTGTTGCCTCCTTCACTGATGTTGTGGTTGAAAGAGGATTGTACTGGACGCAAGGAGTTGCCGGGTCGTTTCGTGTGGCCGAGACAAGGGGATTTCGGATTGGCTTTCCACCACGTTACTGATCCCTATCAAAGGCCGTCAATACCTGAAATGTCGCGACTGAGGGAAGTCGTAAAACGAATGTGGTGTAAGCTTCCTCTGGGGTTAAAGAGCGTGGAGGAATTTAAGGTCGCAAAAGTATAGCCTTAGGTTGGGTTGTCGGAAATTAGGTCCACACACCCACTCCCTATCCTTCTCAAGCGACGGGACTGATTGCCTGCGCGATCGAACACGTCGCACGTTGCTGTCATCCAATATAGGGCAGTTGATGGCGACGAAAAGACGTTGGCGGTGGGGGGAGGAGGGCGGTGACTTGGTTGTTGAGGGAGAGACTCTTAGGGTGGAGACAGGAGATTGAGGGACGAGAGAGGTTTGCTGCAGCGCCAGTCCTCGTCTACCCAATCAAGGCAAGGAGCATGCTGCTTTTACTGGAGCCTGCCTTAGTGCTGGCAAGCACCCTGGCTGCTTTGGGGGTGGAATACCTTATGGCGCACAACCTCTTCGGATCACGGGGCGGATGCGACGAAAGAAATGCATTGAGGTGGCTGCATAACTAAGAGCGGCGACCACGGTTCTGGGGCACAAATGAACAGAGAACGGTACACTACTTTTGCGTGCCGTATTCTTTGGGAGTGACAACAGGTACCAGTACCACCGAACCACAAATATTTTAATACTGGCGCTTCTGGCCCAACTAAAGTAGTGACTACGTCCTTACCGTGCTTTCGGGCAGTGTCGACGTCTATACATGGAAACCAACCATCAACCCTTCTGGTCCCGTTTTTGCAGTGGGTACGAATCGCGATGGCTGTGCTCAACCTCATGACAAAGACATCGCTTTGTCCGTCTTGCATGTCTAGAAAAGCATGAAGATTCAAGAAAGTGGGCGGGTCAGTCAAGAGTGTCAAAATTGGGTCGGATCACCATCTGCTACCTTGAGTGGAAATTACCTTACCTACTTAGGGTGACTTTACGGTACATGTGCATCCAGGGACGAGGTGAAGGTACTCATCTAAAAAGCAGCGACAGATGCACTATCAAGGCTCAAAGCGTAAGCTTTCTAGAACTACAGAATAGCATTAATACACCAATCCTGGAAGGGCCAGCCCCGCGGGTTGATTGCCGCCTTCTCATATTCTAATCCGCAAGAAGGTGGACCGCCAATTTTGGCAGCGTCCGGAGAGGAAGATCTCAAAAGCGGGAGGACTCAGGACTGTGGGACCTGTGGCTGTCCAGAAGATGGAGTTGACGGATCTTTGCAGCGTTTTGCAAGGGCACTATCTCCGTACGTAGTAGTACACTCCGCTATGCTGGGATAGTAGAAGCGCGACACAGCGGGAGATCATACATGAGTGGTCCGGGTGTTGGTCTTATTGAGATGCAGGGCCATGACTGGCTGGAATCAGAAACGCATTGAAGCACAAGGCTGAGCTGGAAAAGGAGCAGCTTGCGGCTTTCTGCTCCGTAAATAGATGGCCGTTTTCCCTTCCTTCGCACTCTTCGAACAAAGATGATGCGATTGCCATAGACGCGCTGCGAGTATTTGTCACCTCTTCATCGATGCGTAAAGTATTTGAAGCGTCAAGCGACAAGGAGGTGTGGAATCGTCTTCAACGCTTAGAAGACGGCTCGGAGAACCGAAGGCTAAGGTAAGGGAGACGGTAATGTACTTCTTTCTAGCTGCTTGTAAAGGCTGATTGTCATTTGAAGCTGCAGCCAGGTAAAGTGATCCGTACGGGGTATACGTACAGTACTTGAGCGAGGTGACTAAGGTACCTAAGGTACAGTAGAATACAGGACTTTGTTATCGTCAAAAGCATCGGAGTGATGGACGAAAGGAATGTTCATATCAATCAAGCCCGTACCGTTCTGTTGCTTTCATGAAAATGAACCTTCGTCCATCATGCGCCTGCAGTACCTTAACCTTTCCAGTACCGGCCTTTTGGACTGCCGCTTTAATGGTAACGGTTTAAAGCCCCTGTCCTGTTCCTGGACCGGAACCCCGAACCGAGGGCCTGCTCGGACACGTGTTACGTCGAAATACTTTGTTGAGCCTCGCTCAACGACAGTGCGTGCTTCTGACGTGCAGATTGCTGTTGTACAACGTGGGAGCGGAAAAAGGTACATGGACAATCATGTGAGATTGAGGCGAGATCTTATGTTTTTGAGATGTCTTGTTGAAAAGGCGGTCTAGTCGATCGGTCCATGGCTCTTCATGGATGCATCGATCGTTGTGAGGCAGCAATGCAGAAGTCCAACTCAAAACGTCGAGCGCACAGCAGGCACATGGTCCCAAAAACAGCATCTGTCGGCAACACTGGCTTGGTGAATTTGAAGAACTAACCTGATCATACTGATGCTTCCTATCTAAAGCGGTATATCCATGGATGAGATGAGAATCTTCCGGAACCAGGAGCACAAACCTTGCGTTCCATATTGTAGGCCACGCCAACTGTCGACCCAGCGCCGTGGTATTCCCTTACATTTCCCCAGTGTAACCCCCCATATCCTGACCAATCACAAGATCTAAACTCCGTCCTGTTCCAGCCCTTACCCATTCCCATATCCCAGAGTCGTGAGTCAAGCCATTCACGACGACTCAGACCCAACTCCTGAGCTCGCCATCCTAAGAAACGTTGCTTTGCTACGCTAAACCCGGAGATGCTCAGTCGCCAAGCCAACCGCATAACAGCATGTTGCTGTCCAGACTCCAACCCAGACCATACGCCTCCATGTTCTCTTGCGTCTTGCTGCTCTTCGGAGCCTGCTCTTCAGCTTCGCTTTAGACTTTGGCCCATGATCATAATCATCTTGCCAACGCGTGCGGGCAGAGCCAGAGAACACTGGTTCCTCCCGTCGTACTTTTTCACCGGATTGAACTTGCTTGGAGTAGGGCACTTCTTGTTGCTCAAATTCTGGAGCCGAAGGAGGGAGGACGGCATCGTGGTTGACGAACCCAGTGGGCGAAGCAAAATTGCCCGTCTGGGTTGTTGTGCCATCAATAGGGTTCGCGTGTCTCGTGGTGGCCTCGGAGAATGCATGCGAGTCATCTACAGCCATCGCCGAAGCGTTTTGAGATCTAATGTTCTTAAACACCAGGATGTTGGCGCCGCCAGAGATGATTTCATATCCGAACTTGTTCAAGGATGCAAAATATGGGACGAATTTGGCAGGATTCGTGAGGTTGGAAAGTGCCTCGGAAAGTGTGAGAGACTTCTCGTTCGGCGAACCTTTCAATGATGTAGTCTTCGCAGTGGTCACCTTCTGCGTATATGGATCATAAGCCAGAATCCTATAAACGTTCGATGGGCCTTGCTGTGCCATTGGTGGTGATTGAGAATTTCCTTCGGCAGTTTTGGACGCATTGGTTGCAGTATCCCTATTCGAGCTTCCGTCCATACGCTGTTTTGGCAAAGCCGCACTTGTCTTGAGAAGAGCCCATGCAGTCTTCAGAGTTTGCAAGACTCTCTGTTCGGATTCCTTCAAGCTCTGTAGTAGGTTGCTGGATCCACCCTTCGTTGAAATACCCTCCAATTGTATTTTGTGGGCCTGGAAGAGACTTTGTGTCTCATGCAACTCTTCAAATAACCTTTGGATCATAGCCATCCCTTCGAGATTGGGTGGATCACAATTTTCTGGTGTCTCTGTCTTGTTGCGCTTGGATAAGATTTCGTGTTCTTCTGAGGTAATTATACCATCTTCGAACGACGGCTGCTTCTCATAATCGACTGTATGCTGTGCATCGCGTTCAAAACGATTCTCTGCTGGTAGAGTACAAGACTGCTGGCGGTGTTTTGTGTCAATAACACCGTATGTGTCTTCGTAGATGCCTCTAATCTCGCGGAACAAAGCCCTATCTTTGGCGGCTTGCATAGTCCTCGCTTCTAACTGCTCTATCGCATGGGGAGCCCTCCGCTTGTACCAACGATCTCTACCAGCAAATTCATGAACATTGCTAGCCATGTCACCTTCACCTGGCTCTGGCCATTGTGCTACTGCAGGTTGCGCTCCCAAACCTTTTGCAGTGGTGGTATTTTGTGATTTTTCATCCTGAGTATTGCGCACCTCGGTGAAAGCTTTTCTGGCTGCATGCTCAGCATTGGTTACGTACTCAAGCATATTATCGAGTGTATTTGGATTTTTGAATCTGAGCGCTTTGAGAAGGTCTTTGAAGCTTTGTGTCGGCATTTTTGGTTTGTCGTTCGCATCATTAACGTTGCTTCCTTTCGCATTGTGTGCTGCAATTTCTTCCACAAATTGCCTTTCAAGGCTTTGTACACGATTTTCGTAGTCAGCCGTAAGACTATTCCGTCGTTCTTGCTGTTCCTCTGCCGTCTCTTTGGGAGTTCTTCCACGTAGACCTGAAGCTGCTCTCACATCACTGGGTCTGAGCAAGTCAACATCTTCCGTTTTGTTTTCCCTGGCGTCGTACTCCAAATTTGAACGACTGGTGGGCTTTCTTTCGAAACAAGAGTCATGCCTCCTCAGATGCCGTTCTAATGCACTCTCGATCTTCGAAGGAGATGACTCAGTTTCTATATTCTTACCCGTCTGCAACTCGGTCTTTGGACCAACTGCGGGCATACTAGCTGCTTGACCTTTGGCGCCAAACCCTTCCTGTGCAAGCCAATCCTGGGTATGACCATCTGCCTGTGAATTCGGTATCGCATTGACTTGAGAAGATATAGGCTTGTCACTAGACGGTAGTTGAGAAGAATTACCCTTCAAGGGTTCTGTCGAGTCGCGGCCATGCACCGTCGAAGTCGCCGGTACAAAGCGTTTGACAGGAATATTGATACTCTCATCGCGGTTTTCACGAGCGCCCAGACCAGCTAAATCTGAACAGATAGCCTTCTTTGGCACCTTTCGCATAGTTATAGGATCAATGTCGTATCCCTCGTCTGTGGGTTTTCTGGGTCCAGACCAGGCGCCAAATGCTGAAGGAATCCGGGCATTAGTACTTGAATGGTAATACTCTATATCCGTCTGATTCTTGCTGGCATTGTTCAAGTTCTTACTCGGCTCGGCCGGACAGGCTTGGTTTATGGAGTTGGACTTCGGTGTCTCCGCCTCGGCTTTAGCGGTCTTGGGATTGATGGAAGATCTCCACTTCCATGGATATAATTCCTCTAATCTTCGACCAAATAGTGCTCCGAAAGGATCACTATCAATTCTCCTCTTGATTTCTTCGAATCGGTCCATGCTCTGTTCAATTCTCTTCAGTTGATCAGTATACCAATCATAGTGTTCCTCCTCGTCACCCTTGCTTTTGTCCTTGGGCGATTTGTTCGCGCTTCCCCAAGAGCTCGAGAGACGCCAGCCGTGGCCTGAAAGATACCGATTGATGAGATGTTCAGTATAGGAAGAGGGCTTGGGATGGAAGCTCTTGAAAGCCTGGCATGTAGATGGATAATATCGGGCTTCGGACCGTTTATAGATCTTTGGCTCTTTGCATAAGCTCCACTGGCGTTTTCCATTGTAGGAGAAGTGGCGACGACTGAGGAGATTAGAACGAGCGCGCAGGAGGCAAGGCTGAATAGATTCGGCATGGATGAAGATCAGAGCACCGAAGTTGGAAGCATGATTCGCAGTGCTGACGCTTAGACCATTGGTCCTCCCAGGCATGATGACTTTACGTGGTGGAAGCATGTTGGCGGTTTACTAAAGCATGCTCAAGCTGTCACTGATTAGCAGAATCGGCCCGCTCTAAGGATGAAGACGTACCTTTCAAAGTCTGTTGTTATCGAAGTCAAGGACTTAACGCGAATACCACTCACATGACTATTTTGGACAGTGTTCTTGTATGCACCATTCAAGAGAAGAGTGCGGCGGTCGGGAGCGTGCCAAAGGCGGGGACTGATCGAGTACCCGTAGATCTTATCGATTGCGAGAGCTTATGGGCACGCCAATTATCCTCCAATATCTATCTACCTTGCCTTCGTTGACAATGATACCGTCAACTGTAATATTATCGAAGCGCTGTAGCAGCCAAAGGTTCTAAGTATTCAATAGCCCAGCAAGAGCGCCGAGGATACCACTGGACTGATTCCTGAGACAAGCTAGCCTACCAGCAACCAATCCAACTGTATTGGAAACTTCTAATGCATAGAGGACTCCACATGGACTACAGCCAAAATACACGCACGGCTGCACAGCTGTGTGCTTGAATAGGTAGGACGGGAAACATCGTGTGTGGATTCCTACTATACCATTCTACACTGTTTCCATAGCCCATTTTCCCATCTCGACCTGCATAACTACGAAACCTGCATCTGTGAACGTTTGACAATTTCGCCATGAATTGAGCTTTGCAACACGTGACCATTGCTTTTTCTTTGTTATAGCATTTCACTTAGCACCAACAAGAGCCCTCAACTAACGCCCTGTATATAGTCGGCAGCTGGGGAGGTTCGCTTCTCTTTGGTTGAGTCCCAACTTACTGCCAATGGCCCACCGCGCAAGAATGGACGAAGCCTTTGTCAAAACAGGGCTTGATTAAAGCAGATCGAACAAGGATGAACGAACAATGGCTTTGTATTTGAGATTTGAGAGAACATAATATATCCTCTGATATTATTAATGATATCCTTTCTCTTACATTCACCAACAGCTAGCTACCTCCTTGAATCTTCTGCACAATAACATACAACATTCCGACGGATTGATACCACATCAGCCATGTGTATAGCATACGAAGAAGCATATGTGGGGTGTAACCATGTCAAGGCCACTGTGTTTATCGAACGATGTGAAGACGCCGAAGGCGACGGTTGTAGCGGTGCCGGCATCACGGTCATCTGGATTAAGCAGCTGAGTGAGCCTTACCTCTGCGTCGATTGCTACCGGAGCTACGAGATAGGAATTTTCGCGGAATACGAAGCAAATATCGCATACCACAACAGTGAAATCCAGTGCCTAGGAGAGAGTTTGAAGAATGCTCTGAACGTGAGTACACACGACTTGCTCAGGGTAAGTATAGCTGAGCATGAAAAGACACGCAACATCAATATAGGACAAAGGAATAAACGCCTACAACTATTCAGAGAAGAGCAGGGGGTCTGGGGAGATGGGTAGGCTCTTTGCTTGCTCACAATCTAAACAGCTGGTGCTTACATTTTGCAGGAGGCGATCGAAGAGTACACTGAGTAGCGGTGAGTGGAGAGGAATAAATGATTTGGATCCAATTCGATCTTATCAAACCCATATCCTAGTTGCCTCGCAGCGTTGTTTCTTGTTCACGTCTGTTTTTGTCAGTTGTGATCTGTCCACTCTTTCTCACTCTCGTCCCCCCTTTTCATTTCCGTAGTATTTACATAACAGCCTCTTAATCGCGTCGAAAGACTCGACTCGGAAAACTCTATTTCCATCCCCGGCTACCTGCGTGACTTTCTGCACATGAAATTGGGGTCCGTTACGGATTGTTCTTCCGGTGGTTACACAGAAACGCTGATGCATGGTACTGCTTGTTCTGCCGTTACCCGCCGCCCCAGAACAGGCTACTGCAGCGAAACATTGGAGCCCCGATGCATAAAAAGATCTGCATGTCATACCGAGTACATATTTGGACAGGATATCCAGCAGCGTGGCACTGCCTGTTTTGCCAGAACTAAGACGGCTCACTCTGCGAAACATACGCTTCGAGATTTAGAGAGACGTGCAAGGCTTTGGTGTAGGAAGACGATGGTCCTACATTAGCGAGTTTTCGATCTGGTTGTATCGTAATGTCGAACACTGGCTGCCTTTAAAAGATCTACAGATTATACTTTGGTGTGACTAACCAGGGAAGACGACGTTTGTGCCAAATATTTTGTTCGAGCTTTGATCACAGCACGGAGTCTGGCCGTTCGAGTTCCTTCTCCGTCTGCACGTCGAGTCTTGACGATTGATCTAGCCTCATTTCGATGGCTGCTCTAATTGAGTGAACACTTTATTGTGCTCATTGAACGACCATAGGACTTTAACCTCATCCTGGAATTGGTCCCGTGTATTCGTTAACCAACCATAGATATTCACTTTCGCCCACACTTGCATCCAAATTTCCTTTCTCTGCAAGGAAACCTCGGTCAACGCCAACCACTACCTCCTGCGGCGTGCCGTTCATTGCTAGCCGATGGACTCGCCACTTTGGGCAACATGACCGTTCATCGCATATTCAGCATGGCCATCTGCCGGACGAAGAAGCCGAACCCGGAAACGTCTTGGTCCATCTAGGAATGGCTCCGATTTTCTTGCGTGAGTAGGACCTGCGGAGCATAATTTGGACGTCCCACTGTAGAGCACAAGATCAACATTCTTCAGCGTCCCGAGTGACTGAAAAGACATTAATCAAATCGTTCAAGGTGGGAATATAGTGATGCACGCGCAACACCATCGGGCCTGTACAACCAAACATTTGGATACGAAGGAAGAAATATCCTTTCGATCCAGTTCCTGTGGCAACGCAAACAGTAAACCCTCCCCACCTCCTCACCGAAACATCATCTCACCACTGCCTCCATCTCTCCCTTTCTTTTCCCCGCTTCCCGACAAAACAACGGATAACGATATTGTTGCCCTTGGGTATTTCCATCCCGGGGCAAAACTTCATCGTTGTCATCGTCGAGGCTCCAAGGCCTTATCCCATCCATTCTCTTTGATTTCCTGCTCTTAATTCCTCGACTAGATTTCCTTTTCTCCCCCCTCCCCGCACCGAACCCCCCCCTCGCATACCCCCATTGCCGAATTCCCCCCCCCCTTTCCAAAAGTCCGCCTTCTCGAACCTCTGCTTTTTGTTCCAGCACTTTTCGGTTTCATCGGATTTACCGCGCTGGCAGGTGTGTGTAGAGGGTTTAGGTTGGGTTGGGGGGGGGGGGGCTTCGGAGTGAATGTTTGAAAAGATGGGGATTGTGAGGAGAGATGGGGTTTAGGGGTTTGGGGTTTGGGGGTTTGGGGGTTTGGGGATTTGGGGGAGGTATCTCTGGGAGATGAGGAAAAAGGGAGCGTTGGAGGGGGAAGGGAAGGGGAAGGGGATTTGGTAGAAAAAGCGGGATTTAAGGATTTGAGGATTTGAGGAGAGGTGTGGAAGGATCCGAAAAATTCAGGAAAGCGGCATGGCAAGAAGCTTGTGAGATTGGGGGAGAGGGTTGAGTTTTGGAATTTTTGGGGGGGACTCTGGGGTTTTTTGCTACTGTAGATCGGTGGTGGTTTTTTTTTTTTTTTGATGAGGGATTTGGAGGTTGGGAAGCTTGTGTGGTTTCATTTTTTTGGGGAGGTAGATGTTGTAGATGTTCTTTTTTTATAATTTCTCCGGTTTGCTTTGCTTTGCTGTGCTGTGCTGTGCTGTGCTTTGTACTGTACTGTCCTTGTGCTTTGGACTATATATTTTTTGTTTATATCTATGACCACCCCCTTTTTCTCTCTTTCTCTCTCTCTCCCTCTCTTTTTCTCTCACGTATAAATCTCTTCGTTGTCATCGTCTCGTCACTTCGATCACGCTCTTGACCACTATGTATGCTTCTTCGGGACGGATGCGGTTTCTTTCTTCTTGTGTGTTCTTTTCTAGCCTTGGATGTTTTCTCTTGCATCTTCAACGCCAGATCACATTCCCTCCCAAAGTCCAAACGAGCCCATAGCCACATGTTAAAATGGCAGTACATCCGAATCCAACCCAAGACCCCATATACCAATACCCCCCCCCCCCCCCCCCCCCCTCCCTCCCATCCACCCTTCCCCCCAAAAACCAAAAACCTAAATTCCCAACAACGCCCCCCTCGTCTCATCCCCCAGCTTCACCCGCCAAAGCTTCTGCTCCCCAAAACACCACATCTCGCCATTCCTTCCAAAGCAGAAATTCGCACACCCGCCCTCAATCAGCACTTTCCCAATCAGCATGCCGCCGCTGTTCCAGATATTAATGCCGTCGCCGCAACCGCTGTACACGTTGCCAAAGACGTCGCACTTGATGCCATCGGGCGCGCCGTTGTCGGCGTACGCGAAGACGCGGCGGTTGGTCAGGTACGGCTGCGTGTCCTGTTCCCAGAAGACGGAGAAGGCGTAGATGGTGGCGGCGCGCTGGGGGTTGGTGCTGCCGTCGCCGTGGATGAGGTCCGTGTCGGTGATGTACACGGTTTCTTCCGTCGGGGAAAAGCAGATGCCGTTAGGCCGACCAAAGCCGTCGGCCATGACGCGGATGTCGCCCGTTTCGGGCACGAAGCGGTAGACGTGCTGGGGGAGTTGGGGTTTGGGCCGGAAGCCCTGTTCGTAGCCGTAGATGGGGTCGGTGAACCAGATGGAGCCGTCCGAGGCGACGACGACGTCGTTGGGGGAGTTGAAGGGGCGCGAGTGGTAGTTGTTGAGTAATGTCGTGGTCTTGTGCGGGCGTTTGGCTTCCATGTACACCAATCCGGCGGGTTCTTTCAAACTCCCCTGCGCGCACAGGATCAGCCCATCGCGGTAGTTGGTCCCGCCGTTCGCCATGAAGTTGCGTTCGGGACAGCGGACTTTGTCGCGCGTAAAGTCGGTGGGAGAGAAGATTTCGATTTTCGTGATGACGATTGTTTTATTCCGGGTGGTGACGGCGTCGGGGGAGGCATCGGGGATTTGGTTCGAGGTGATGAAGAGAGTATTGGTGGGGGGATGGAAGACGCCTGCTTCGTGGAAGAAGGGGGCTCGCGGGTCACTAATGAGGAGTTGGAGCTGGGGGGCAGGGCCGAGAAGGGAGAGGAAGGAGTCATGGTAGATGAGGAAGGGTTTGGGTTGAGGGTCGGACGGGAGGGTTGGGGAGAGTTCGGTCCTAATCGGGTGTTAGCTGTGGGACCGTTGATAGACCATTGGGGTTTTCAGGGTAGGATTTACTTCCATAACGCTGCACTTTGCCGGTTCACCCGCTGCCAGGTTCGACTGTCGGACCATGGCTGTTGCCGTTGCGTCGGTCTGGCGGGAGACGAGGTTCGCGAATTGGCATTGGACGACGGACGACCGCTGCTTCGCTTCCCTGAGGATTTGGAGTCATCAGAAAAGGATACCTTGTGGCCGGGAGACAAGATGCCATTGACTCTCGCCCCATCGGCCGTCCTGGGTCTATTCCACAAAGCCGACATGAGCGCGTATTATGACGGTGATACTCTATCTGTCGCATTGAACGAGCGCTTCGAATAGATTAATGACGAAAGGTACGACAGTCTACATGAGTATTGTAAGGGACAAAAGCAGGCAAAAGAAGGCAACAAGGGGATTGTGGTACAGCAGGTGATTACCGCCCAAGATCGGCTCACCTTTCCTTGCTCTGGCATGTTTTTCAGCCTGACTAGTATCACTATTGTGGTTATTATTATTCTCATTGTTCGCCTTGTGCTTGTGCTTCTGCTTCGGGTTGTGGGCAACACCGGCGTTATCGGCGTGGCTTCTCCGCTGACGTAGGAGGCAGGGGAGGCACGGGAGACTCCCCCGAATAATGTTATCGCATAAGGCGCCCGAGAAGAAAGGGGCGAACAGTTGCATAATTGTTATTCCGTAATGTTATGAAAGACCAACCAACTCTGAGGTGCCGAGGTAAATCCAGTGTCCATCAGAGCTTGATCGAGAGAGACAGACAGACAGGAGACATCAGAGAAACCTCCTCCATCTTCTATTTCTATTTCTATTTCTTTTTTTCTTCTTTACATGTCAATTCAACTCGTCGGCAAAGTCGCTTGGACAGCGATGACGCCACTGGTAAAGGTTCGGTCTGAACGCAGTGTCCATCCGTCATTACATCGGAGATCATCGTCGCTACACGTGTGGGGCGATCGGTCGAGATGAGATGGGATGTGATGTGATGTGATGTGCAGCGGCTTACGGCTTACGGCACAACACAGCTAGCGCTCCACTCCGGGAGTGAGTGCGGACTGGAGAAACAATAGGTAAGTAGGTACGAGTAAGGATTATAAGAATAAGAAGAAGAATAATAACCGATCGAGGGCCGATAGCCAAAACACGTCAGCTCGACTAAATGTAAAATGACGGGTTTGGGTACCTTACCGACGACGGAGTAATTAATACTAAGCATTGTCCGGGTATCAACACACACACAAGCCACTATTGTCTATCCCAAATGACGCGTATGTTACAACTCAATGCCGCAAATAACATTGGCGGAATGAAGCGACTATCCCCCAACTCATCCATCCCAATCATGTGCAAGAAGATGCCCAATAATCCTGGTGAAACATGGCCCATTTCCCCCAGGACAGACTTACATGCTATCCTCTCGCCATCGACTCCGCACCCGCTGCCATCCCTCCTTCTCGCTCAATCCGCCGCGGTGTTCCATTCCCAGTCCCCTTTCCACCCACTCTTGGCTGCCCATCTCGCTCAGTCGGCTGAGCGCGCGGGAGAAGGCGAACCTCTCCTCGTCCCCGCTAAAGATGCTGCTGCTCTGTAACATTTTCATGTTCATCCCAAGGTCATCCATCATCAGGCGCATCGTGTCATCCACGCCCTCGTGCTCTTCAGCATGATCCAAAGCTCCACTCTGGCGGCCGCCGTCGAGAGCCTCGTCAATCTCCGACGGGGACATGAACAACTGATAGATGGGCACAGCGCTGGTCAGCACGAGCTTGGCTCGGCTTTCGTAGAGCGCGTCAATGAAGGTAATAAACCTTCTGGCTAGATCTCTCTCGCGATGCGTCATGCCTGGTACCCCCGTAACAACAAAGCCATCATAGCTCCTCGCCAACTCCAGGTAATCCGCCGCACCTGTCGCACGCCCGATGAGTTCGTCAAAGGTGAACATTGCTGCCGTGCCACTTGCTCTTGGAACCTCAATCTCTCGTCCCCAAATCTGATGAGTGGCTGGGTGTGGAGGGTCGTTCTCCGGATCGCCGAGGAAGCCAAACCACTTCTGTGCGTGAGAGACGGCTGCTTTATCGAGCGGGTGATGATAGACGCCCGAGGGAGGTCTGGGAATCTTCCGGTAGTCGGTCGTTGAATCGAGGTTGAGGACCCGAAGACGACTTTTGAGGAGGTTAATGCAGGGAATAAAGGAGGAACGCTGGATACCATTCTTATAGAGCTCGTCAGGGTGGCGGTTTGACGTTGTTACGAGGACTACTCCATGAGACATCAAAGCTTGAAGTAGGCTGGACTTGGTTAGTTAGGCGGTTTTCGCACAGGTAGGGCATACGCACCTCCTCAATATCATTGCATCGGCAACGTCCGTACACTGAAACTCGTCTAAACACAGTACGCTTCCCTTCTCGGCAAGGTCTGCTGCAACGTATAATATCGCATCTAAATCACTACCGTGTTCCATCTTCATTCGATGCAGCCTCTTGTGTACATCTTGCATGAAATTGTGAAAGTGTACGCGGGTCTTCGACGTGATATTGTGCGGCAAGGTATCATAAAAGATGTCCATGAGCATTGTCTTGCCACTCCCAACGTCACCGTACATGTAAAGGCCCTTTGGCAGGTTCGAGGGTATCTGGGTTGAAGGTCTCTTGGGTGATTTGCGATGAAAGAGAGATCCCAAGAACGACTGCGAATGGGGTTTGAGGGACTCGATACTGGGATGCACGACCTTAGGGGCGTGGTAGTCAATCAGCATGTCATGAAGGTCCTGTAAAGTTTGGACGATGCCTGGCGGGGTCCATTATAGTCAGCGGCTGTATGCCGAAAGGCGATGGCAAGTAATTGTACCTCGCTGATGCTCGTCATCTCTGAGCTGATGAGAGTGGACGCGGTCGTCATACTCTTCCAACGGACCCCGCGAGTCAGGGTTGACTGAAGGAGGAATTAGCTCCTGTGCTACAAACCCAGGGCCATGGATCGAGAGAAAATTGGTTCGTACCATTGCTCACCGTAGCCAAATGCCTGGCATGCTGGAGAATTCCGCGGGAAAATCTCGACGCGCTCTCAACGGCGCCCCTCCTATGCAACGACCAGGCATTGTGCCGGCTTGAATTTGTTGTCTGTCTTAAAGATCTAAGGTAGTTCCAGGAGAGCGATCGTCTACCTAAGCCGATTGCGGACCGGCAAGGTGTAAGCACTTCGTGGAGCGTATTGTGAATTATTCTATAACGTGTTGGCGATTTCATGATGGGAGAAAGACCGCTTTCCCAGGCGCAAATAGATATGCTATCGGAAGCTCGAAGACTGATCGAAGGGGAAGAGCAACATGCCAGCAAATCCAAACATAGGATTTACACTCTCCAAAAGAAGCAGATGAGATTTCAATGGTACGTTACGCAGTTCTTGATACCGCCACTACTCTATCAGGATTCAGGATTCAAGATGTGGGGTCAGGGGAACATACCCGGGTTTTGCTCGGTTAGGGCTATTTACTCGTAACGAACTGGGGATATCCCGGACTTCAAGGCCCATAGCATGATTTGACGACTTGAGATAGCCATCTATCTACATGCTGGCAATGCAATTCAATTTTGCACACTTCATACCCTAAACTGATATTGCTAAGCGTACCCAAATTTTGTATCGCTAAAAGTTAAGGACCTGTTCCTAAGTTGAACTCCAAGCTCACCATACACCCCATAACCTATTCGTTCCATAAACAATGGTTCATTGAAGCGAAAGATAACCATAATCCAAGTAGGAAAACAGGACGCAAGATCGCCGCCAAAGTACTGCAACATACGCTCTGAAAACAACTCGCTTCAAATGTGTACCAAGAAGAGAAATGCAATCATTCAACGGCTTTCCAATCAGGCATAACCAACGTATAATGCCAATTTTGGGTTTCTCGATAATGCCATATCCAAATCTCTATCACTCAATAGCTCGGCGTAATTTCCGCTGGGTTCGTCTTTGTATTGGATCATAAGATCATCTTGTGCCTTTAGTCGATCCTTGAGTTTATCCTTGAGTTGTAGAAAGTTGATGTCGCTGGGAACCCTTATGGCAAATACGTCGTCTTCAAAATGTACCTTGATCTTAAGCGCGCTAGAAGAGGTAACATTAGTCGTGGAAATATTCGGAGCAGAGTTGGCAGGTGTAGAATGAGGAGTGCCTGATGACGTGCCGGAGGTTTGAGTGAGTGAAGAAGGCTGTCGGTTAATGGCAGCCTGGGTCTGGTAGTTCTGTTGTCCTGGCGATATCCCATTGCTACCAGACACAGAAGGTTGACTACGTTGATGGTTGACACGCTGTTGAGGAGGTAACATAGCACCAGGGGTGTATCCATTGCCGTTCATGTGCCCTTGAGATGATTGCCGCGATGCAGTGCGCGATAAAGAATCTGGAGCCGAAGACTGCTGTGACGCGCTCGAGAGGCGAAAATCATCAGTCACATTCCGAGGATCTAGTTCGAAGTCACCTTCCCGTGGCGCAAAAAGTTCGCGAACAAGTGAGCATTTCGATATGTACGGCGGCAATGCGAGGAGTTTCTTCACATAATCGTTGAGACTTTCTCGCCGCCCGTTCGATATAGCATCTGTCACGTAAGTGACTGGTCCTGGCATATAGGGTAGGATTCTGTTGCCGTTATTCGAATCAGCCTCTCTGGGAAACTCTTGTAACAGCGCGATCTGGAAGTCATAGAAATTCTGATAGAATCGAGATAACTCCCAATGTCGCCCATCCTCTAGCTGGCATTCGATGATATACCAGTATTTGTCGTTTTCAAAGCAGTATCGGGGTATCGACGCGGAGATAGGGGCAGGCAAAGTGCGGTTTGACTGCCGATTATATGTGTTCTGCGTGCTTCTGCTATTATTTCTTTGATGATAAGCCTGACTCTGCATCTGATTGTTAGCGACTGCTACTCTATCGTGACTGCTGAGAACCTACATATGAGCTGCCATTGGTACCTGCGTGCGGCTGGCTTCCATTGTTTAGACTCATCCTTTCCAGGTCTCGCGTCGTTGAGGCTGTAGCTGCTTCAATCTTCCCTAGCGTGATGCTACCAATCTTGTAGTCTGCAACCTTTTTCTTCCATTCCTCGACCGTAGGCACACCCGCCCTTGATACAGCACCTTGGACGTCTGGAACAGCCTGTCCTGTCGTCATATCTCTTATTTCGATGAACGACACTGGTATAAGGCCTGGTCCACCGAGTCTTCCAATGGGCTTTGCCACAAACCACTCAGGATTTGATTGAGCGATTACGATGATGGCCTCGCCGGCTTTGGCCTCCAGCTCGTCCGGCCGTTCGGCGTTGAAGTCATACTGAACAATCCCATACACCATTGGACTAGAACCTCGCCCCATGCTGGATACCCTATTGTGCCCTATAGCTCTGGCGGTAGAATTCGAATCCTGTCTGGTGGGCCCTCCTTTCTCCGAGTACCCCGAGTCGTGTGGTGGTAGAACGTTGTTTGCGCCTGATGTGACCGAGCCTCCACTTTGCCTTTCAGTCTTCCCTATGATTTCGAAGAACGATACGGGAACCAACCCTCGAGCGCTTGGTATCAACGGGTTGCAGGCTTCGTACCAGTCTGGGTCGTTTTCTCGACTAATGACATGGAAGAAGTCGCCTTTGTGGAAAGCCAACTCTTGGGTATTGTTTGGATTGGGGGCATGATCAAATAATGCTTTGATGACCTATGCCGGAAATCGCAGGTCAGTTTGCGCATTAACAGGGCGAGCAAAGGCAAGCACTACAGACCTTCTTCGGTGGCACAATCGCTATGGCAGACTTGGGTGTGATGGAGATGTGCCTACTGGTATCGGATTTCTCCCCCTTGACGGAGCGTCGGAACGCCTGTGTCGAGTTAAACCTTGATCGAAATGTGGGGCTCAAGTTTGGGTCGACACACCTTCATTGTCTGTCGGCCAGAGACGCCAATTGTAGAGCGACTCCTTTCTCCTCCTTGTACGACCCGCGCGTCCCGAGCAATGTATATTGCTAAAGACTGTAAGGCGATAGTCATGCGACCGGAGGAGAAACTGGTGTCCGATGGTCGTAGGGTTTTCCGCCTTGCCCGTACCTGGTACTGGTAGCCTGTAGGGTAGTCTTTGGTACTGTAATCTGCTGGCAGATGAGGGGTCTTCCTGCGACACTGGCGACAATTAAGCTTCGTAGAGGCGTCGTTATCGATTAAGGACGCAGTGAAGCTTGCAAGATGCAACCAAGTTGTCGACGAGGATAGAGGAATTAATCTCTTTCCGGTGCAGGACTAAGGGGAGTTATTTGGGGAGAAGTTCGTGCTAACTACCTGATGGTCTAGGCGGTAGGAACCTGCAAGGTGCGTATCCGCAGCCCGCGCCTGCAGGACGATTCAATCAGGTGCCTGCGCTGTCCAAAAGAAGTTTCTGTGGATGACAGGAAATCTAGAATAACGGGATTCGAGCCAGTATGGCCTGCCACCAGTCAGGTAGCTGATATCAGAATGGTATCCCAAAGTCTGCCAATTGCAGGGAATATCAAATAACAACTTCCTCAAGGCTTTAAAGCTGGTGGAGCCCGTGGGAACCGTTACTACTTTAGGTGGAGTCATGGACAGCAAAGTGACTGGTATCAAGTCCCATCTTGAGCCTCCTTCACTACTACAAAATTGGTTATACCTTTCACGCTGGCTGCAACGTACTACCAGTATTACATTCACTGAAGCTGAACGTGGTCCGCCGAGGCGTATTCTTCCAGTACTTAGCTACGGAACGGCACTTGGCGAGATGCACTCTTCTGTCACGCCACCTTAAGGGCATCTACTCTAGGTATGAATGTTCGAAACGGACATGTGGTGAAGAGGTACCTCAGATCGACTGAGCAGAGGGGAAGGATGGTATCGGATTTGCGCCCAAGGGTGGTCAGCGTGCGAACAGCGTCGGTCTGGACTCTCAACGCGAGTTGCGATGAAGTCTAATCGATCAGAACATGTAAGAGACCACACGATTCTCTAATTATTGTAGAAATGCTGCCGCGAATGAAGCTCATAACACGTTTTGTAACAATGAAATCATATTCGAAGTTTCGCATGGCTGGAACTGTCGTATCGTTCTTCTTCTTGCCTTGAATGTCACCAAGTAATTCTGATAGTTCGTTAATCACCCATTAGTAAAGAAGCAATATCACATTTATTTCAATCATCAAGTTGTAGTGTTGGTAACATGAGTCATGCAGTTATATCTGATCTCAGTCCTCTTTATGAGGTATCCAATCCAGGCTGAACCAGGACTCGCACATATGCGATGTTGCTCAAGATTGAGCCCGCGAGGCTGAGGCGAACCTCGCTGAGAAACAATTACCTCGTTCGGATGCCTTGTTCTATATATGTCTTCCTTCGTCACCTGCATGTTCGCCCACCATATTCGCTAGAACAACTTTCTGTTATCGTAATACTGAAACCTTTACATCAGAACAGCACCCGTGAGCTTTGTCTTTGGTTGATAGACTACTCGAGCGAGGAGAGACAGCGCATCAACTCATCAGCCAGCGCCTCTTTCGCTACCAGTACCCCTACCACTGCTCTGGACACTAACCTCTTCCAGCCTTCCAATGCCAGCCGACGGCGGCAGCAACACAACCACAACGATGCAGTTGAGCCAGGGCGACATAATCGCAATAGCTGTCGGAGTCCCGCCGATAGTTTTAGGCATTGCGGGTATTGCAGTTTCTATATGGCTTGCATCAAAGAAAAAGGCGTCACTTTGGCAGCGTCTGAAAAAGAGCTTTCGATAACGGATGAAGTAGCTTGACGAAAGCCTGTTGGAGTCAAAGGCTGGATTTTCAAAATCCTATCATACGAGGGACACGGGTGGAATGAATCAAAACGAGCTGCTATACGCACGGGCTTCACGAATCCCAGCTGTTACATACCGTACATCAAGTGGTATGGCCATCTCCACAGTATGTGCCTCCAGTTCATTTATTCGCTGAATGAGACCGCTGACAGTCGGGATAGCATAGCGGTAGTCTCTCTCCCAATGCATTCATGTCGGAGCATCACCCTATAGGCTGGGCTCCAGCCAGTTCAGGAGTTTAGCAACGGTATACATATGGTAGTTTGAGGCGCCTCCCTATTCCATTGGACAGCTTTGTCCACCAAGGCATAAGAATTGTGTTTCTCGAGGATACAACTAGCGAAATTACACATAACAACGCGATATTGGACTTGGTAAAAGACTGGAAGTACGTAACTTCGAATCGAGCAAGACGTTTTAGAAAAACGACTCGGGTATATCCGAGTATAGACTTGAATGTCGGAACAAGGTAGAGTAGACAAAATTCAAACGGCAAGATATTGTGCCGATGCATGTAGGAGTGAAGAATGAAGGAAGGATCAGGAGCATGACTGAGAAGAGAGAGCAGTAGGTTAGCCGAAGCTGGTTAGCGCCTGGGGAGAGCAGCATACTGGCTACTCGAAGTAGTAGCAAGTTAAATTACGGTGGCGAGAATGTAGTACCTACGTACATAGACTTCTATAGCGACCACCAAGGGCGCTGTAATTTGTGACAGAAACCTATCAATTGGCTTGCCCAACGCCCGCAATCGGGTCTTAACCCGATCTCAAGAATGAAGCACTTGACACTAGGAGTTAGTAAGATACGAGTCCATGTCCAATTACCATGACTATGCTAAGCAACTGAACTAAACAAGGACAAAGTATTGAAAATTGTCAAGGTTTTGCTTGCGTGGCGGAAAAAGAGATTAAGACGGTGAAGAGCGAAGTCCAGGACCAGTAGTTGCTCGGGAATTTCGACAGCTGAACAATGGGCCATTGGACGACAAGGAGGCATACGGAGAGGGAAGCGCATGACAACTCGGGTTCAGAGATCGGAAGGCCATAATCTAGACTTTGATGTCCACATTTCTGAAAGCGGCGTCCTTGGCTGGATCGAAGAAATTAAGAGCCTTGCCAGTAAGAAGCTTAACTTCAATTCCTTCTTCGAGATATGCCTGACCGCCGTATTCGCAGATGAATCTTGCACACTCTTCGTCTGACTCGAAACCAAGTTCTTCCGTGACAAATCGTAATTTGACATCAATTTTATAGCTATGCGACTTCTCAGTACATATTTGCTCAAAAAGCGACGCAGAACCTACGCTCTGCAAATAGTTGCTAAGGCAGCCAGACGTTCGCGAGTAACAAACATATCCATCAGATATGCTCCCATGTTGGGCGTCTCAAGATATAGCTGAAAGAATCTATGATAATTCCCCAACGCTAATGCCGAGCGTGTGTCGAGCGCGTGCTTCACTGCCGGGTCTTTCTTTTCTGCTGGTGTTAGATCTGCCAGAACGTCGTTCATGTCGACTCGGTTGCATGTATGTACGAAATAGAGGATACGATAGGCCTTAAACTCTTCAGGATGACCTCCCAGAGACTGCGAATATAGCGTCCTCAGTTGCGTTTGACACTGGTTATACTCACCCAGATCCCCCTTTTCCAAAGCAATCCTCGCATGAATTTCATAGACATTGACTGTGAACTCTGTCTTGATATGCTGGACTGTCAAGTCTTGACGGAGTGATTTGAACTGATCACAAATGTAGATATAATTGTTCTCTTTCCTCCATTTCTTTTTAAGGAGCTCCAGCGTCTTCTGTAGAATCGGTAGTGGACGGATAACATCCGGATTTGGTGCTGATGTCAGCCTAAAATACCTCTTCTCAAGCTCCTGGCATCGGCCTATGACAGGGCCTTGGGGAATGGGTGGATCAGTTTGGGCTGATACAAAGGGTTTTGGTGACATGAATCCGGGATGATTATCTTCGAACCGTTTCTTCCGGTTATCCACGTTATTGTGGGACTTACTTGATCCTTTTGTTGGTACATCATTACGTTGGCGCTTATCCGGATATGAGATTCGCTCCTCGAAAACGTTACGACCGTTAGTATTCCGCCAAGGTAATGGTTTCTCATGGTCCGATCCTACAGGCTCCATTTCTAAAGACTTCCTTTTCTTTGATGGGGTATCCATGCTTTTGTAGTTAGTTTGTGGCACGCTAATAGTAGAAAGACCGTTTCCCCAAGGCGAATGAACAGGTATCTGCGTAGCCTTTGCACGCTCGTTGAATATCAATTGCTGGGGCAGTGGCAACTTCTCCCAATCAACGCCGAGTAGAGTGTTACTTTCCGCTGACTCTGAAATAACCTGCTTCAATTTGGATTCCATCTCTTGTCGTGTAATACCGGGCAGGGCATTTTCTGTCGCAAAGGCTCTTTGAACATACTGACGGACAGCTGTAGGCCACTCTCGCTTCGACTTCTCTGAACCTGAATTGCTGGCAGTGGAAACCGAAGGTGATGGCGTCAATTGTACGCTCTCGGTCGGCGGTCTCGCAAAGGAACGTCTGGCAGAAACTGAAGTGAACGCACCGTTTGCTGCAGAATCGTGAACAAAGAACCTGGTTGTGTCTCAAATTACTTTACTTACAAGTCATATTGTGCGATGCAAGGAGGCTAGACCGCCACGGCGTGGCCGCTGTCATTAGAACAACTCACTCACAGGATAGGGGATGAGGACACTAATGGAAGGTTCTAGATCTTGATATCAGACTGGGTTGCAATACAGGATTCGTCTGATGATCTATGTCAACACGATGATGACAAGGTACGCGGAAAGTGAGGAAGGAGTGAGCGGAAACTTACGGCTAGTCTAATACCGGTGTTAGGGTCCTTCCGCTATCGCTATCATATCGTCCTGGCGTGCCTGGCACGCGAATCAGTATAACGCAGCTCTTAGGGAGAGAGTCTCACTTACAACAAGGCCATGATCCTGGATGTTCCTCCAGCCGCTGGATTTAACTACCGCTTTACGGCCATTGCTATTGCCTGATGAGACTCTGTTGTTCGTTCAAGACTCCGTTGGATTGTACAAAGGGTAAAGAAACCACAGTCTACAGTGTCCTATGTACCAAAATGCTAACTTGCTCTTTTTAACAGTAAATACAAGATCCCAAGTCTTCAAAATGGTCATGCATACCTTACTTCCCACCGAGCGTGCTACGTCGACAAGCTGGAGCCAAGGAAGGGCTCGACTGCAATCGACCTTAAGAGCGTTGAGAAATATGAATTCTATGTATTTTAGACCGCTTCGTCAACAGCAGGGAACGAGGCTTATAAGATCTAGGCGGGATTTCTCAAATCTTCCTCAAAGATAACATTCTACCCGAAAGCAGCGAAGCGTTCATCGGTACAGAACTGGAGTCAACCGGGCGTGCCCAACCCTCAACTTGCGGCATATACCACCTCCCGTAGCTCTACTTCTTCTCCAGTCCCTCGAGGAATCGGTAGTGGAACGAGTACGCCTAGATTAAGTAACGTCACTTGGATCTGTACGATCTGCTCGTTCTCCAACCCCGTGCCTACAAATTTTGATGCCGCTACCGCGAACACGAATACACCTCTGCCACCGTGCTTGGCTTGTGGCATAAAGCCGTCACTTACTCACATGCTGAAGGCCGCGATATCCAGTGCTTCAGGACGTCAAGCATCTCCAGCACCGAGCGCAGCCTTTCAAAGTTCAACCCAAGTTCCTCCTCAACCGCTTATTGAAAGTCACGGGCAATTTACTGATGGCTCCATGAACGAGTATTACGAAGCGCACATCAGTAAATCCCCTTCGTTAGTACAACAGTCCAAGTTCCAATGCCTTCGGTGTACATTTCTCAATCATCCATTCTTATTATCATGCGAGCTTTGTGGCGCGCCTTTGCTCTCCTCCGAAACTCTCGATGCCAGAAATTCTGGGCAGAATTCCACGCGCCCTGAATCCCCGGGTCCTTCTTTGGATGGGGTCGATCAGGGTCTCGAAAATAGTGCAGAGTGTATAAAGTTTTCCTTCCGAGCCGGAGGCGAGAAGATCTTTCATGAAAGACTGAAAGGGGCCATGGTACAGCGAAAATGGCTATTACAGAACGCCCCTCCAGTGCCACCACCAAATCATCTATCGAATTCCGCCCCACTTAATCACCTCGTGCCAAATGGCCAAGAAGGCCAGACACTCTCAGAACGCCCCAAAGTCGTTGGGATCGCCGGCCTCGAGTCTCGCGGTAAAGAACTCCGCAAAAACAACGAACGCGTAATCGGCACCGCTTTTTCGGATCTAGAAGCTCTCATGGCGTCAGCGAAAGAAATCATCGCCCTGGCTGAATCTTTCGCGGCCGGTAACAAGTCCCTAGACTCCTCCACCGAAGAGAACCGCCTCCTCCTCGAATCCGCCACAGCCCTTAGCATGGTCACCACGAAATCCATGCTTGGCTCTTCTGGAAACTCCTCATCCTCCCTCTACCTCTCCGAACTATCAAGAAATGTTGCAGAATACCTCACTGATGACACTAAAGGTATTCTGAGAAAGGAAGGCGGCATCATGTCCCTCACAGACCTCTGGGCAATGTTCAATCGCGCCCGCGGCGGCGTCGAACTCATTTCGCCCAACGACCTCGAGAAAGCCTCCCACTTATGGGAATCTCTCCAACTCCCTGTCCGCCTGCGACAGTTCAAAAACGGCCTCCTTGTGGTCCAGCGTCACGATCGCACGGACGATAAGACCATCACACAGATACTGGCTTGGTTGAAAGAGTTCCATGAGCAGGTGCCTGAGAGGGAGGTGTTGTGGGATTGGAAGCTTTTTGGTAGGGGCGTGACGGCAATGGAGGCGGCCACGAGGTTTGGGTGGAGTGTTGGGGTTGCAGCTGAGGAGTTGGAGATGGCGGAGGAGAGGGGGGCGTTGTGGAGGGAGGAGGGGGTGGAGGGGGTGCGGTGGTGGGAGAATTGTTTGGGGATGTGGGAGGGGGGAGATGTGGATTGTGAGTGGGAGTGAGGTTGAGGGTTGAGGGTTGAGGGGTTGAGATTGCTCAATTCGAGGTGCACTATATGACCCTGGAAAAGTCGAATGTCTTCCAAGGATGCTGGGGCGTCTTAAACCAAACCAGCGCCACGCATGCCAACGTAGATATCAAAGAAAAGCTCCTCGGCTTCAGTATTGCTAGAATATTGCTATAAAGCCACAAGCCATCACAGAGAAATCGCGACGCCCTCAATTCCCCCCTCCCCCCTCTCTTTCTAGCACAAAACAAAACAAAACAAAAACTCATCGCATACCAAATCCAATACAATCCAATCCCATCCCTTCCCTTCCCTTCCCCGAAAAAAAAAAAAAAAAACCGAACTGCATAAGAGATATCAAAATTAAATCTCAACTGCTACAGTATCTCTCAAGTCTCGAATTAACCACATAAGGTAGCTAACCCCCCCCCACAATCTGCAAAAAAAACAAAGAATAAAAAATAAAAAATAAAAAATCACACCCTGGCTGGCTGGCATAGCTACCTACATAGCCGAAAATTCATCAAGAAGAAAAATATGTAGAGGAGATGGATGGTGTTGTTTCCTGCGTAACTTAGTATAGCATATTACAGCACAGTATATCGTAGCGGCATCCTGATTCTGATTCTGATTCTGGCTCTGGCTTGGAAAAAGAGGGGGGGGGAGAAGAGGGTAACAAAGGGAAAGAGAGTTAGGAAGGCCGTTCCTGCATGCGGCTCTGCGGGCCGTGGAAAAAACTGACAATCCCTTGGAAGAAAAAGAGGTTTATCGTCCCTATTCCCACCCTCTCCGCCTCCCCTCTCTCCCAAACAAAACCCTCTTCTCCCACCCACCCACACCCTCTCCACCCCACACTTCCACCCCCCCCCCGATTATCCACCCCTAAATTCTACCAGCCCCACCACCACCACCCCCGGCCGTATACGACCCGTGCCCCGTGAGCTGCAACAGCGCGACCTCGGCCGCGTCCTCCTTGGCGTTGTGCACGTATTGCCCGTCGTACCAGAAGCGCGCGCTGATGGAGCGGCCGGAGATGGTGACCTGTTGGGGGAAGGGGGGGTTAGTTTTTGGGGTGGTTGGTGTGGGGAGGGGGAGGAAGGGGGAGGGGATTGTGGGTTTTGAGGGGAAGGGAGGGGGGAGGTACCGTAGAGGACCAGGCGGTGCGGCCGCCGCGACGATCCGAGACGATGGCGTAGGTGGGTGGGGGGAGGGAGGTGTGGTGGCAGTGGTCTGTGGGGGTTAGAGGTTAGTGGGGAATTTGGCGGGGAAGAGGGCGCCTGGGGTGTGAAGGTCTGCGGATTGTGGGGAAAGCTGGAAAGGAAGAGTAACAACGATGGAAAGGAGGGGAGAGCGGGAAATGGCAAGGTTTGGGAATATGGAAGGCGCGATTAGGAGTAGCACGTTTGACGAGAAGGGAAAAATTGGAAGGAGAGCGGAAGATAAGGGGAGGGCAAAAGGGATATAGAGAGAGCAGATGGAGGAAAATGGAGTGCAGTGGATGATGCAGCGAGACGGACAGAGAGCTAAAACAGACGGGTCGAAAAGACTGCACTAAAACAACAGTAGGGTAAATACTATGGCTTAGATTGAAAGAGCGTCGGAAGCTGACCTTGAAGCCTATCTTGCCAGCTAGTGGCGGCGCTGTTTCGAGCGGCTGTCGGAGAGGTAGGAGATCCTGATGCGGAGGACATGGTCGGGCTGATGTGGGCGCGCGCAAGAGAGTTGTACATTCGGAAGCTGGAGTCAGGTACCACAAAGACAGACGTAGATTAACTCGGTGTGAGCTTTGGCAAGATATGGTATGGTCGATAGTCCAAGAGGTACTTTAGATCGATGTTGTAGAACGAGACCAACGCCACAGCAGACTCAATGCCAAGGGGATCATATGCCTTTTCCAAGAAGTTTTTATACTTAGCGGTACGGGGAAGGATGGCAAGAAGCAGACTACGAGACAGCAGGAAACACGGTCAAAGAAGGAGACTAGGTATGTACCCGCGAGCAGAAAGGGGAGAGATGGGGAGAAAGCTCCATGCATGATGAAGTATAGCATCTCTGATTCGAGTCTCGGCAAACGCAAAACGTGTGATGGGTCATTTCCTATAGTTTGGGTCTCTTGGGTTTCTTCAGGACGGGGGATGGGTAAATCCCAAAGGGACGGGCCGGTGCCAGATTGGCGGAACAGTTGCACCGAGCAGGCGGTGTGCTGTCAGATGACCTGTTGGCCAGCAGTAGGCAGGCACTTTGAGAGAGTGTGAACAGAGTCTGTTGTACTACGCATCATCATCGTCATCTGTTTTAGACGCTTGGACGAATGGTGATGGGGAAAGAATGAAGCGGTGCGGAGTAGACGAGACAGGTGGAAAACCAAAATTGATTTGATAGGGAATTGCCAGATCGAGATGATTAGAGTAAAGGCTGGTTTGCGGAGGAGAGCGAAAAGCCGAGATACATATTGAGGCTTCGTTTGTAGAATAATGGGCTCGTTGCCGGTGTTGAAAAGGGGGGTTGGATGGGGTTGATGTGCGCTGGATCCATAAGATCCTGGTACCCTTGCACATGCTTTGCACATGCTTGCTTGGCTATTTAGTAGGAGAGGGAAGGAATTGATTCTCAACCCAGTTGCGGTTGTAAACAGCTACCCACAAAGATGGAAATTGACTGGTGAGGATGTTGTTCGGTAGAGGATGGGGGATGTTGACCGGCAAGGCCGACATGCAGAACAAATCCTTTACTACTGACTCCACTAGTGCCCCCCCTCTCATGCTCGAGGCTTACGAGATAATGCAGCGTATGCGCGTGAATGGCTGTTGACCTTACTGTTGGGTTTGGCAGCTCCGTCACTCTGTTTCTTCAGGCTCCGTTGGGTTGTAATGATATCACAAAGCATGCAGAATTCCCAAGACATTGGCTCGAGTGCTTGCTCTAGCGTGCATGTACATCTATGCTGCAGTCGCAGACAAGTTCAACGAGTTATCGTTGCTCGACAGGTCATGGGACTGCTGCCCTCACCGGTCCCGAGCCAAAGTCTCAACTAGAGATCATCTGCAGGCACCCAAGAGAGCCAAAGATGAGACATTCGGATATGCAAGAACCCTTCATGCCCCGTCGCTTGCTTGCGCTACTCGCTGATACAAAATGCCGCTGAGGTGCTTTGTACAAGATAAATCCACAGGATATGAGGGGAAATATGGGAAGCACAGTATTACAATATGTCCTAAAAGATTCGAGAGTTTCGCGGATCCGAGAGGATCATCGCGGCCTTTAACCCTCTGTTGCGATCTGTCGTGAACGATTTGAACGTCGGGTAGCTGTTTTTCCCCGGCGGTTGAAGACCTCGTCGATAAGACGCTTAGGCCCAACGTAATCCATATTCATCTTGAGCGGTGCTTTTACAAGTGCAGGAAGCGTTATGTGGACGCGTTGCTTCTGATGCCATCGGCTTTTGATAGAATCATCCAATAGGGCGATTAAACCAGTTGCTACAATAACACTGAAGTCGTCAGTAAGGTTGGATTACTTTCGACCGTTAAGATATACTCACTCGGCCAGGTCGGTTGGGCCATCCAAGGCCTTTTCATCGCTGATCCATAATGAGCAAGGAGACACCCAACCACCCTTGGCATCTTCCATTTGACTTTCCGCTGGAGTCAAGACCGCCGGAACGATATGTGCAATGGCATTCTTTGTCTCAGTGTTGATCAGGTGATATGATATCTCCTTAAAGTTGCCGTCCCGTCTAGACACTCGCTTCCAGGCGTAACTCTTGCCCCAGTACTCAAACTCGTACCGTTTCATTGTCTTGGCCCCACGACGTTTGACGGCGATATGAGCGTAATTCGAGAATTCTAGTTGCGTAGTGTTGGTGGGTAGTGGTATACTGCGTTGTCCCTTTGTAGCCTTTGTCGTTGCTTCTGCTTCCTCGTCTTCAGACGTGGACTCATAGCCCGAATCATGCCGTTTGAGACCTATAGTTGTTGAGGCCTTGGCATCCGATGATTTAGGCCGAATGCTCGACAAAGCACTGCTCAGGGATCGTTGCAAGACAGGTCTACGTTCAGCGGCGGGTTTGGTATACTTCCGACTTGAGTGGCACACCTCGCGGCCAGAATCTCGACAATAGCGACGTAAAGAGAACTCCCTGCTCTTCAAATCGTACATCCGAAGGTGGAAGAGAGTAAGATCTAATTTCCGTCCTTCTGATGCGGGAATCTCAGTATCGACCCGAAGGTTCATATTGCCGTCTAATGTAGAATCATCGTGCCTTATGTGTAATCGTCGAGTGGACGGGAAGTGCTCCGAAAAGTCTGGAGGTGTAGAGGGAACAGCTGTCCGGGTTTGTTCATGCACACATTCAGGGACATCGAAGCCAGGAAGCTCCTCGTCGAAATCCTCTGTGGAAGGGACAGTCGAAACATATGTATCCACCGACGAGCGGGGGCCGACATAGTCATCGTACGGTTGATCTTCCCATCTCTTCTCTGTCACAGGTACGCCTCGGTGATGATCATGATGGACGGAGGGCCGCGTACTATACGTTGTTGCTGCAGTACTGTGTGAGTGGTGCGAGTGGTCTGAGGTGTCACTGTAACCCGAACTCGAGCTGCTTTCGCTGCGTGTATCCCATCGTCGATCTGTTCTTGATGGCATCACTGTGGTTCGAGTATGAATCCGTATATGTCAGGTGGATCAAACGACTGAGCGAAGTGGACTGCAGAGGAGTGAGACTGCATATATTGATGATGCACAGGCACAGAATCTGTAAGGACAGTAGTAGTAGTAGTATTCTAGTAGTAGAAGTAGTGTTCGTAGATCTGGTCATAAATGGCTCGTCCGGACAGACTGGAATCATTAGGAATCCATCTTGCTGCACGGTTACGGTATCGGCCGTTACGATTTATGCCGCAAGAGGGAGGACGGTGATGATATTGCTCAAATTGAAGGGGGGAAAGAGAGCATTAACAATTAACAGCACATACCCGACAGTCCGACACACCAACACGAAAAGAACCTTGGTGGCCGGGGAGTCACAGTCTCACTAAGCTCACGATCAAGCTGATTGGAAGCGACGGATTAATAATAAGCAATTCCTGCCGCAAACTGCCATGATCACCTACTGATACGCCAGGGGACTGGCCATACAGCGTGCGACTCCCACCCTCCTCATCCTCCTACTCCAAAGTCTTTCCAACGTTCCAAAGCTAATGCCGGGGCGAGCCAACGAACGAGGTGTCCGCCGCCCGGCATGCGACGCCCAGCCTGAAGTACATACTCGTACTACTTTACGAAGTACTTTACGTCGTTGATTGGACATGATCTTGATCCGCGGAAGAGCGATTCCAACAAGTCAACAGCTCCCGGAGATCATCGCATCATCTGACATTTTTATTCGATGCAAAACACAACGGTTGATACTCTATTCAGCAATCCCCTTACTGTGTACCTTTGATCTTTTCTTGCATTATGCGCCGTGGCTCTATTATCAAATGCAGGCACGACAGCAAGGTAAGCGCAGCCTCGTGGCAAAAGCCTCAGGAAATTCTATCGCGGCTTTCGATGCTATTATTGTTGATGCCTTTGTCACCTCCGTCTCGGTCCGATACGCCCGAAGTCCACAGGCATCCGGCGCCAATCTATGGTCCGCCAATCCCAAGGTGAATCGCTACGACTTCTTTTCACACTGCGCCATCTCCACATGTTGCCTTGCAGGAACGAAAGTCTTTGCGATCAAGCGTTTCAAGATACAAACATCTTGTGAACAACCGCTGAGGGACTCTGCTGATCCAAGCTGACCTCTGCGCCCTGGCGCTGTTTACTGCTATGGATTGATGGATGAATCCTTTAACATCTCAGCATCAACGCCAACGCTGCGGCTCATTCCTTCCAAAGTCCAAGAAAAGACTGCAGCAGTCCGCGCCCGATTTGCTTTGAAGAGGGTTGAAACCTAATTCGGCGGCTCGACTGTAAGCTTGTCGAGTTAAACAAGGAAGTTAACGCTCTACACAAAGCGAACCTCTACCGCCTTTTGGAGTACAGTGTGCGCCCGGTGGCCCGGTTGCCTGGCAAGGTACCAAATCCCCACGATCGCGATTTAAGTGGACGACGTTGGAACCAGGCTGCGAAGGATTCGCTCGAGTGAGGCTGAACTGACACGTTGTTGCTCTGTGCTGTCCAGGCCTTGTAAATGGTACCAAAGTTAGGCACTCGTACGGGATCTGATCTGCCGTTGCAGGTGGTGACTGTTCATGCCTGGAGAGCCTAGATGTCCTGGTTGTCTTCCATGCTCATGCGCTTTTGATCCTTTCGCATGTTGAGGCAGCCAGTTACTGGATGCCAGTAAAAGGACGCCCAATTACAGGACGCCAGTAACAGGATGTTCATGTATGCAACGCCAGATCCAAGATGCCAGATCCACAATGCCAGATAGGATGCCAGCACCAAGATTCCCACCTCATCCCTAACCCTACAACAAAAGAGCCTCACGAACGCATGAAAATGCGATGCCTCGTGACCAAACCCACAGGCTTTACCTCCAATAATTTCTCACGTGCAACACATCCATCCAAAAACTAGATCCTCTAACTAATCACATGTAGTGGGTCACGGAACGTATGTTATAGACTGCGAATGAAAATCCCCTCTGTTTCGCTTGTTTCTTTGCTGGAACACCGCGGTAGAGGCAGGGAAAGCCTCTGGGATGGCAAGGCTAGTAGTACTCCCCATGGATAATGGGAGAACACAAGATGTAGATCCTACAGCAATGCCTGGAAGTGATTCACATGTTGTTTTGAGGATGCTCCGTCAATCACTTTGAACCTTTATTGCGGATGAAATTCTAGTTTTAGGAACGGGGGCGTTGAACATACCGAGATCCTTTTGACAACTCAAAGACCAACCCCGTCTTCGAAAAAAAAATTGTAAGATAACCCCCAACTACAACTACCAATAAACTAGAATTACACAGGCATTGAACTTTAGGAAAACTCTATGGGGTATATCTACTATGAACGGGACCAAGATCACTGCTTTAGACCAATTACCCCAAGCCTTCCTTCGTCGTAGCCAAGATGACCAAGGTAGGTGACAGACGAACATGAAGACTGTGGTTATACAAATGCTTCCAAGCACCCACAAGTTTCGCCAGCGGCAACCTTTTTAGTTCCGTCGATGCTGAGGTGTACCTGGGATATCCCAAATATCGACAGAGGGCTGTTCTAGCTTGATGCAGCCGCCCACCGGCGCTACAGGAATCCCTTGCGGAATGTATTGAGCCGGGTCGCTCTGGACACTCGTGTTTGATGAGTGAACATATCGCTTTGAATCACTGCGCTCGCTCGTACTCTCCGTAGACAAGGGAAAGTACTGTGTCGAATCACTCCCAATGTTTGGAAACAGGTCGGACACTGGTCCTTCAGCTTCGTAAATCGAGTTAGGGTCCACGGTCGGATTAATGGTCGAGGTAATGGCGCTTGGATTCGCAAACATAATTGGCGATGAAGAGGTGAAAATTGGGAGGTGGTGTTTCGTACGCTTTGGGGTTGAAGGTGGTGCCATGACTGCTGGCGGCCCTGGAGGTGGTGCGGAGGTAGCTGTTGGCATAGTATCAAAGCCGGTATCAAGTGAAGGTGCAGCGAGCGTGTGCATGTCATCTTGCCGAATCTGTGGCATTGGTGCGGGGATAGTTGGTGCACTGGGTGCAAGGAAAGACATAGGTCGGTTTCCGGTGACTTCATGGGATGACGGTTGCTGGTATGGTTTGGGTGAAGGCGAGAGTTCTTGTAGGGCCTCAGAGACGGTGCTTGGTGTCGAATCTGCAGTGAGCTTAGGGTTAGAAGGGAATTGTAGTGGCATTTCCGAGACCATATCGGATGCTGTTGGTAGAGGATTTGCAGATAGAGGTTGGGGTTGAATTAGTTGATGTTCAATGATACCAGGATTGGCCTCTACAGGAGCTTGCGGGGATACGTCTAATTCAGAACTTGGTATCACTGCTGGCGCGGTGGCATTGAGCGGCATATACTTCTCTGTTCTGGCTGTGCTCCTGGCCTTGCTAGTGTTTAGTGCTGTAGATTTAGGCCGCCCGCGGGCTGCAGGCTTCAGCTTCGCATCTCCGGCTTTTTGCTCCTGCTTCGGCTTCACATTCAGCTTGAGGTTCATCTTCTTCATCCCAGATGCCAGATGTTCCACGTCTTTGTTCCTCAGATCTTCATTCACGCTTAGCGGTGCTTGATTTTCCTCGTATTTAGGAAGGTTCGAAGCCGACAAGTCTCCAATTTTGGATGTAGCCGAATACGCTGAGGGTACGCGAGGCACTGGTGGCAGCTTCCTGACGGCTCGAGCTTTTGGGACGTCCGAAGTATTGGCGTTTGGTATCCGGTTTTTCTTGATCAGTAGAGGATCTCGCCCAAGTTGGTTATCAGCCGAAGACCCCAGGCTTAAGTCTGAAGGCCTTTCATCACAGACGGAACCGATACTAGAGGCAACACTTACACGCCTGCTTGTTTGCTTTGTGACTTTTTCGGGCCCCACATGAGCCATTGTTGGTGGCGTGTCTTGCTTACTTTGGCCTAGGATAGATACATCAGCGATAGTCTTGCGACGATTCGCTCTGGCCTGAGGCTTTTCTTCCTCATCTTCTGAGAGGTACTTCGGTGGCTTGCTTGTCCTCTCCCTTAACTGCATTCGCTTCCCATCAGAAGCGGGAATTTCTGCGGGCAAACCAATCGTGGACTGACGGTCCTTGCGGACACGAGTGGCTTGGGCACTAAGATCTTCGGGCTTGCAGCTCTCAGTCTGACGATTGGAAGGTATTAGCAGCTTCCACAACTCATGTGCAGCGGTAGCCCAGTCTACTTCTGGCGGCGGCGGAGTAGGTGCTCTGGAGTTTAGAGACGGCAACATATGATTATTTGTACCAGAACCGGATAATGAACGACGATTCTGTGGCGACACGATTTTTGCTGTATATGACTGCGTGGCGGATATGTATGTGGGAGTGGCATTCCGTACTTTCCTTGGAGCGGTCACAACTGGAGGCGGCTTTACCAGTTTCTCGATCTCTTCCAAGCGGGGAAGGATCCACCAGGAAGGATCAAATGTCTCAACCACGTTGCTTGTAACACCAGTTGCGTCTTCTACCAAGCTGCCATTCATATCCAATTTTCCAAGTCTTTGGCTCATTTCGCGTCCTAATCCGTTGCTCGTTCCCGCCGGCCTTCCTGTGTCGTTGGTTATTGTGGTCAAACCGCTGAGATGACTCAAGATGCCGCTCATCAGCGCTCTGTCGCTGTATCCACCTTCAAGAACGCTGATGACCCTTCCGTTAACTCCCAAGCCCTCCTCTTCCGACATCTTGACCACATCACGAGTGAAACGAGCGTAGAAGTCAGTCGGTACATTGACCTGGTGGCGCTGCATCCCAGGGCTCTCCCATTCGCTAGCATCAAACCCAGCAGACAGAAATATAGCAGCTCTGGGTTGAGGATGAGTTGGTGCTTGCCGAAGTCGGTCCGCATGATGACGTAGAAAGCTTCTAGCTTTGGCAATGATTACGGAGTATCTGTTTTCGTACAGCTCCCAGAATTCGGCGTCGGTCTTCCATGGCTGTAAATGAACGTTCCACATCGTTTGGCCATGAGCATTTTCCAGACACAAGCTTGCATTGCGCACTTTCTCTTCGTCTCCCATCTCGCATGGATACGAATTGATGTCATGTAGGCTGAAATATCCAATTGTTGTCTTCTTTGAAATTGGAGTATTCTTAGGTAATGAGCCCATGCGAGAATTGTGTGCCCAAGTAATAGACTGGGAGCCATCACCATGGTGCAAGTCAAAGTCAATAATAGCAGCGTGGGTCAGTCCATGAGTGATGGCTGCGTGACCAATGCCGACATGAACATTGTTAAGCCAGCAAAACCCGGATGGATAGTCGACGGAGCAATGGTGTCCCGGAGGTCTGATGCAAACGAATGCACGCTTCACACTATCATCGGCAAAGACAGCGTCTACACCCTCACAAACACCTCCCAAGGCGCCTTCTAAGGCGTTCAAAGATCCGGAACATAGATAGAGGTCTCCTTCATGCAGCTTTGGCTTATCAACAATCACGTTTCCACTTGCTTGCTCTGCTGCGCCGGGTCTGGTCAACTCTTTCCCGTTGAGTGCCAGTTTCGCCTCAGCTCCCTCACACATGATCCTTAGTTCTTTCATCCACTGGGTGCCATGGACAGCTGTTGCAGCCTGCGATGTTAGAGATAAAGTTCGATTAGTCTTGTGTATTCTAAAAGGTATGGAAGGAGGAGATTTCAGGTCTTTAGCATGAGGAGCTGCGTGACCTTCTGCATGTCGTCCGCCAAGCCGAACATAAGCTGTAGCAAGACCTAAGATAGAAGCATGTATGCGCTCTGGCCGCTCAACGATAGTGCTGAGGCCCAGTCTTGAGGTGCGAGGTCTCGAATATCGATGGCCGTAGCAATCATCCTGCAGGATCACCACAGTCTCTTGCTTTTTCTGTATATCACTTTCATTATGGTGAATTTCAAGCTCTTTCAAGAATATTTGTTTTGCGACGGAAGCAGCTGTAGGTTGGGGAGGCTCTTCAGCTGGGGTTGAAAGGACTGGTCTGGCGCCCATGGCTGTGGTCGGCGAGGCTGCTAGATTTGAGGATGTCCTGCGAAAAGATGGTGGTCTTGGTGGGGTAGCTTGTTCGACGCCTTTCAAGGAACTTAAAGATGTACGTTTGTGTAATGTCGGTGTTGTAGATCGCGCATTGCTTCCAATAGACCCAGAACTTGGAGTCCTTCTGAGAGGGCTTCTGGGCATCTGCACCTGTGCGAAGGGTGAAGTAGCTTGGTACGAAGCTCCTTGTGCTCCCGATTGTAAAACCATTGGGTAAATAGGAAGGGGTGTTGCAGCAGCAGTACTAAGTGAAAGCCGTCTCACTCTGTCTGAAATAGATGTTCCACCGTTGTTTGTTGACACAGGCACGTTCGTAATTCCGGATTGCTCAGGAACAGCGACGGACTCAATGTTGTTCTCCATGGCTCTTACAAAGATAGCTGTAGCTGCTGCTGCTCACAGCAGCGGTTATGAAGTATTACTCAAACCTTCATGACGAATACAGCAAGGGGCAGGTAGATACTCCAGCAGATTTCGCGCGCGTAGTCGCATCGCTCGTACTTTAGCGCTGTAAGGCTGAACATCCTCCACCAACAAGGCTACAACGGCCAGTCACCATTATGATATATTTCCTTCCAGTTGAAAAGACATAGGTTGCGCTAATCGATTAGAACTATTGATGTCCCCCGCTTGAAGATTGATTGCAATAATTCTCCCCGTTATCACTTTCCTCCGTCGGTCTGTATGGTCCTTCGTGAGCATGCTTGATGTAGAGAAAACCTTGAATCCCATCGAGATCGATTGAAGTATTGAAAAGATCGTCATGGAGCAAACGCCAACATCCTCTCTGTCTGCTGCCCTTTCTTTTGATGTTGTTGCTAGATGTTCCGTCAGTGTTATTTCTTATATTGGCCTTTCTCTCTTAGTAGTATAGTGCTGACTATGTACCTGTCTGGCTTGTAGACTACGAAGGCTCGTGCTGCAGTCCTTAATCTACCACATGGACCTGTCTCCCTTCCAATCTTCATGCCCGTTGCAACACAAGCCTCAATTAAAGGTATTACACCTGCACAGCTGGCTAGAATGGGCTGCAATATCTGCTTGAATAACACGTATCATTTGGGTCTAAAACCCGGTCAAGAGATTATGGAGAAAACTGGAGGTGCTCATTCTTTCCAGGGCTGGCATGGCAATATTCTGACTGATAGCGGGGGGTGAGTCGAGCGGTGGGTATATACGGGCCATGATGGATTTCCAATTCTGAAATCCAAGAAGAATCACTAACTTTCGAGTACTCTCTGAAAGTTTCCAGATGGTCAGCCTATTGAAGTTAGCGAAAATTACGGAAGAGGGTGTACGCTTTCTGAGTCCGCATGATGGATCGCCAATGTAGGTCGCAAGTCGTTCAAGATCTTGTTCTATATATTTGTACGCAAGTCTGATGTCTATAAGGCTCTTAACCCCGGAGCATTCGATCTCGCTTCAAAACACTATTGGTTCAGACATCATCATGCAGCTCGATGATGTTGTAGTCACAACATCTCCTGGTGCTAAAAGAATGAAAGAGGCTATGGAACGTTCAATAAGGTGGCTCGACCGTTGTATTGTGGCACATAAGAACCCGAATGGGCAGAATCTTTTCTGTATCATTCAAGGTGGACTTGACCTTGAGATGAGGAGAGTGTGCTGTGAGGAGATGGTCAAACGAAATACACCCGGCATTGCTATTGGGGGGCTATCTGGTGGTGAGGCTAAAGACTCGTATTGCAAGGTGTAAGTTCGAATGAGCCCATCGATGGTGCTAAGCTAGAACCATGAAACAGCGTAGACAGTTGTACGAATTGGCTACCAAATAACAAGCCCCGATATGTCATGGGTGTCGGTTACCCAGAGGACCTTGTGGTATCTGTCGCACTGGGAGCAGACATGTTCGACTGTGTGTGGCCGACAAGGACTGCTGTACGTTTGGATGCCGCTTCTTGAAGCCTCAAGCAGGACATCAGGACGCTGATTTATGCTTTAGCGCTTTGGAAATGCCATCACATCTACAGGTACCTTAAACTTGCGCCACGCCTCCTTTTCCCACGACTTCACACCAGTCGAAGAAGGATGTGAATGCATCTGCTGCCGATCTCCTGAAGAAGGGGGTCTAGGGATCACTCGAGCGTACATTTTCCACGTCGCGGCGAAAGAGACAGCCGGTGCTCATCTGTAAGTTTCTCTCCCATCATAGCATATCCGTATCAAGATCATGAGGCTGATTTATTGGCTTGGGTCAGACTGACTATGCATAACGTGCATTACTTGCTTTCGTTAATGGAGAAGGTGAGGAACGCCATTGTAGAAGACAGATATCCAGATTTTTTGCATCAGTACTTCGGGCGTCTGTATGCAGGCGAGAAATCGAAGATCCCTCAATGGGCTGTGACAGCGTTAAGGAACGTTGGCGTGGACCTGTGTCAGTAATGGACAGCCTGTCTAAGAGAATATTCAGTTGGCGCAAAATCCAGAATTCTTCGACTCCTAATGCCACAGATCTCACATATGTATGACAAGATCAATCCATCACCGCAGAGGGGGTAGACAGCTAAGTTAAACAACGTCTTGCTATACAAGCAAAACAACGACAATACGCTTCACACTCGCTCCGGGAAACATCTAACTAAATCTATGCTCCTGGTGAATGCACTTGCCGGAACTTCCTTATAGCTGTTGGCGATAGCTGTTGACTTGGCGCCGAGGTGGACTCCGTCGCTGAGTTTGCTATTTTACCTTATTCGAAAAAAAGACTCGTGACTACTGCAACCCACTCCCTGGCGTTGTTGGGGCTAGATTTAGGCTCTACTTCTGGGATCAGTCTTCCATGGGGCCTGGATCTCAGTTCTCTTAGAGAAAACATTCATGACCGTGCTTCAGCTGGGGGACTCATGACTCTAGTCAATAAACTCTGAGCATTCCGACTCTTCAGATTAGAAACTCAGTTGTGCTGTCAGGATTCTTCGAGAATGCTCCTTCAGTTTGTTAGCATGTCCTCCTGTTAGTAATCTTTTCCTACCCAATATATTGCTACGACCCAAAAATGGAAGGGTCAGTTTCAAGAGAGTTCATTCTTGTCCCAGCTACAAACCATCTTGTACTAACAACCCAGAGCCTCGTTGTCGTCCCGCACCAAACTGTGACGAATTATGCACAAACACGCCAGTCTCCCTTGACGGTGCTAACCACGCCCCGTCTGTTCAAATTCCACCGTCAACATCGCTGAAACCAATTGCGCAATCCAATATCGAGATTGCAAACGAGTGTTTCCGCGGATCACATCTTGCCATGTTCGACATACTGCACAAGCAGCAACAAGATCTTCTAGAGGAAGATACCCGAGGATCTCGCATAATAGCTCGTTAACGTTGAGAGGAGAGGCCATGACTGAAGCTCCGGGGCTCTTGATAATAGGGTAGTGTGCCACTGGAGAATTGTAGAAGAGTGGAACGGAAAGGTTTTGTCAGGTATGGCAGTACTTATATATGCCAAATGATCAAACAGACAGGTAAGCAAAGACAATCGCTTGGGACAAGTGGAGCCTTGTGACTTCTTGCGCATATGCGGAGCATGTCTGCAGTCAAGTATACCACTCAGAGCAATGAGGACATATCACTTACACACTCATGTAAACGAAGTCCACCTAGCAAACAAAGGGACATGCAATAAACCTCTGCCAACTCATCTTAAGATTCATCTCCCAGTTCTATATCGTAAGACCAACGCAAAATCTGTCATCGGGTTTTACAGGTAAGTAGATATCATTGTTTAAGCAAATCAAAAAACCAATATACAGATCTCTGCCGTGATCTATCCCCTTTCCAGTATCCACGAAAATCCCGAACGACACCACCAAATCATCTCCAGACCTCCTTCCGATCTCCATAACTCCAGCCAACATTCTCCTCGATTATACACCTTTACCCCTTTCTACTTATACTACTTGCCAAACTGCTCCCCGAGAAATAACTCCACTTGCTACTAACCTTACTCCCCGTATCGCTCACCCAATCCGGCACCTTGACCCCCTTCAAACTCATCTTCATCCTTCCTTCCGCGATCATATGTATAATGTTGATAATCCCAAACGTGCTACTTCCTAACCCTCTAAAAAGTGCCAGCCCAGCAACAGCCCACAAAATGAATTTGAGGTAGAAGTTTTCTCCAACAGACGTGCTACTGTAGGCCTCGCTAACAGCCATGCCAAGGATCGCGTTGCTGACCATCCAGCACACGACCATATATGTGCGCACGGCACGATAGTAGTCTTCCTGCTGCTGAGCCTCACTGACGCCGTCTTTGGGGACTTCAAGCCTATCACGAAGGTTACGCAAGGCTTCATCGTAGCCGGAATCGATGTCAAGTTGCTCGGAGGGCATTTCCAATTCGACAGTATTGCCCTTGCCAGAAACTGCAGCACCAAGGTCGATGTGGATGACGTTGTCACCTTTAGTACCCCAGGTGACGTCGTGGGTGTTGCAGAAGGCGTAGACTTGGAGGGTGCAGATGTAAGATGGAAGGAGGGCAAAGTATTGGGCTGCGGATGTGAACATATGCCAGGGGTCGAGGTAGAGGAAGGACATGAGGAAGTAGAGGCCAACTGTTGAACCGGTAGAAACGATGAGATTAGTGAAGATGTTGTTGCCGATAACCAAGGCCGTGGTTGGGCTCTTGAGCTGGGTGATCACGATGTAGAGGGCTGCGAAGGTGGTGTACGCCATGATGATAGAGTAAACCACGAGACTTGACGTAAACATTTTCTTAGCCCTATACTCGAATCAGTACAATGCTGCTAGTTATTGAATGTAGAGATATTTTACCCTTGAGGACGGTTTCCCATGGATAAAATGAATTGGGTACAGATCAATAGTATACAGGCAAACCGAAGGATGATGAAGATGTACAGTCCGATCTTATGCCCAAATGGGTCGAGCTTTGGATCCGCCAGTGATCCGGCAATGAAATAGAAGGTCAGGTAGAAGTTTGCCTAATATGTTAGCCAGCAAAAGCGCCAGGGCCGCGGAAGAGCAACCTACAAGAGAAAACCATGTAAACGCCAAGCTGACAAACTGATATACAAACTCTATGTGCAACAAAACTTTTCGCGTTATTGTATGGTCCGTATGCCATATCTGCCTAAAGTGTACAAGAGAATAAACGGCAGCGAAGAATGCACCGTTGAGCCATCGCCGCCGCTGCGAGATGAATTCAGGTACAGCATCTATCGAGAAATTAGCAAAGCTTGTTATTACGGTCAGGGGTCGTTCCTACCAGGTACATCAGTCTCTCCAGTCGCGCTCTTGACATATTTGAGCACCCATCGTTCATCTCTTTTGGCTACCAATTCCCAACAGAGAATCCGATCTTCAGCAAGATACATGTTTGCGGTGAAGACGTCAGCATCTTGACCGTGTAGCGTCTCGCCTTTAAAATACTGGCTTAATGGTCCATGCCCTGTGGCATCGTTCTGCAAGGCGTAATATCGGTATGCACTCAATGCTCCAGGGAGAACAGTGATATAGCCAAATACAGACTCTAAAGGCTTGTCGAGGATATTTGACATTTTGTATTCGAAATTTTGGGAGGCCACTAGTGGATTTAAGAGCCCGAGCCAAGCTTTGCCTTTCCCGGCCTTGATCTCACCACATGCGCCGGCAACGCTTGAGTCTGTATCAAAAGCCTTCCAAAGGTGATAGAGAGAAGTCGGCCCTGGCTTGGTTCCTACATCAAGTAAAATGCAGACGTTGGGGCTGAGCGCTTTTCCAAAGGCGTTGAAGAACCATCGATGAGAATTGAGTTTTTTCTGGTTCTTCTCCTTGAGACAGAATATCATCTGGCATGGTACGATGCCTTTCTCTGCACCTTTGAACTTGAGATCGGAATCCAGCGAGACCTGCGTTGTGTATTCGTACACGTGTGCAGTAACTTCTCGCTGATTGACCAAGTTCTTTGCTATGCCATCCTGGTAGATACCCATAGCCGCCAGAGCATCTAGTGTCCTTGGATGTACTTTACGCCGTCCATCAGATACTATGCACACTACAATTTTTTGCCAGCCATCCTTCCCCCATGTCCTTGACTTTGATCGCGAGCAAAAGTGCGATATGTTTCGCATAACACCATGCATGGTTCGAGTGAAGTCCAATTCATCTTCGTTGTACATAGTAATGCAGATGAAGAGCTCCGTATCTCTTGTAGTACTGCCAATATTCTGCCGTAGTTTATAGCCTTTCAAAACAAAGTCATCAGGGTCGCAAGTCACGGCAGTATAGCGCATGTGAGTAAATTCGATTTCGTCTCTTCGTGGTAGAAAGCTGTACAGAATCGTGGGGATTTTGCATTCAAGAATTAGCTCTCCGTTGATCAAGCGGACTTCCTTTTTCGCCATTTGAGCTTGTCTAGCACCGCGCCTCCTTTCCTGCCGTCCAGCAGGCGCCTCTCCATAGAGATCTGGTCCCTCCTTGGGATACATATCTTCTGTAAAGGTGGACTGAGATTGGAAGGAATTGTATGACTTGAGGCTCGATCTTGGGTTACCGCTTGGGGGCCCAAAAACATCATCACCTTCATCGTCAATTGGAATCGTGGCGTTTGCTGGTAGATCGCTCGATGAACGGCTGGTGGCTTGCGGTCCAGAAAACAAAGGCGCAGGAGGAAGCGGACGCTTGGGGCTACCGTACCTTGAAGGTGTCCCTGGACGGGGACTACCATTGATGTCGGCTGGCTCGTAAGGAATATTCGAGGGTGGAGGGCGGGACGACTCGGATGAGGTTCGCGATAAAGTATATGATCGTGCCGGTGAAGGTCGTGCCGGGATGTAGGGTAAATAAGTCGGAGCCTCGGCCGATGGAGGAGGCATGTTCGGCGCATTGTCTAAGATTGAAGGCGATTGCGGTCGTGGCAGAGAGGTGGTAGACGGATGATAAGAGCGCTGGGGTGAAGCCGGCCTAGGGGAACTCGCGGGTGAGCTTTGCTTTTTCACTTTGACGCGAACGGTAGTATAACGCTGGGGTTTGCCATGGGAGCTTCTAATTTGCGCGGAGGACGACCATTGCGAGGATGCAGACTTGGCTTCATCCTGATTCGGCTTGGCTTTGCCAATAGAATCATCGGAGTCATTTGCCTTTGCTTGGATCTTTACGGCCTTGCGTTTTGGGCTGGCATGAGCGTTTGAAGGTCTTGGAGGAGAAACATACGAGCTATGTTCGGTACTATCCCTTGAGTCCAAAAGGCGCATTGTAGAGCCATTATTTGGCATATCGATTGGAGTACTGTCATTGGGAACAGCGGAATAGGAGGGAGGCTCTCCAAAGTATCCTAGGGGAGCCCCATTCGGAGTTAGAGGGCGACTCATAGTGGTCGGCTTTGTCAAGGTAAAGTGCGCCCAGCGCGGATCAAGTTTGTTGATATCGATCAAACCATGCGCCGGAATTTCCAGTGCCCGAGTTCTGATGTGGGGATAGGTAAATGAACGTTGTTATAAGCCTCCTACTATCAATGATGTATGATCCTGTCCTAATAATGGCCTATGAGAAAGCATACAGTCTTCTCAATGGTGTACATTTGGTGACAAGAGCTGATTCCTTAGTGTTTGGTACATAGGGCTGTCGCACAGGGCAACGGTCCTTGACGCGCGGACCCCAGAATGGACCCTTAGACGGCCTGGGTTGAACCATAATGAGTCTTCCGGCGTTGTCGCTACTTCTCCGTGGGTAGTGGACGCGATATTCCTGTAAGTGCTTGATGCTGTATGTAAAAGGAATCTCCGACTCGAGTATATTACTACGTACAAAGGCCAGGGTGGAAAGATTTCTAACAGTCGCTTCAATGGGTTGGATGTTCGGCTAGCCGCATTGGACACCGCATCATCAAAACTCTGACCAAACCTCGAATTCCACGAGCGGGGAAGCTAGCACCCAAAAAGACCCTGGGCTGCTCTCACTGTTTCCAGTAGACTGAAATGGCTCTCAAACGAATGTCACCGACGGCCAGCCTACTCAGGACATCCAGACTGTTCTCGTTGCCTTCACCACTCCCTAAACCCGCGTCAAACTTTACAGCAACCGCAAATTTCGAGTCGGACACTGCAACGCTTCCGTATCCCACACAACAAACTATTGAAACGACAGCGTCCTCCTTGGGGCGAGGTGATTGGGGTCTCAAGCGCCCTCTGCCACGTCAATCCACTTATGCAAAAACTACAACTCCCATGCTGCGCATACACCAAATAGATTCAATAGACCATATTACCGACTTTGATTCAGCGGCAGATCATACTCTGACTCTTCGAAAATGGCAAGAGATGAATCTGCCAGTATCGATGGCGCCTCCTCGACACAGGGCTTCACGCACTGAGCCTCCAGTGAGCGCCTTTGAATCCGACATCGACAATACGGTCCGCAGTGGCCGAGGTACAAGCCAAGGACGATGGAAATTCAAGGGACCATGGTTAGCCGGGAAAACTGAAGGTGAATTCAAGGATTACACGGAGAAGAAAGTAAAACGGAGAAAGTTGGCATTTAGGCAATTCCTGAGGCAGCGGCTGGTAGAGAGGACGACTGCAAGAATGCGGGCGACTTCTATCGAAAGTGGCGAAGATATTCAATCTGGTATTGTTGAGATATCAGACAACCATTTTGAGACGTACATCAAAGAACTACGACAACACGAAGAGAAATTGAACGCGCTAGTGGAAGAATTTTTGGACCTACCGAGTGCTGCCCACACATCAGGCAAAATGACGTCCTACAACCAACGAGGACCGCCAACGACACATCCATCAGCTGGCTTGTCCTATCTCCGCACCAAATCTTATATTCATAATCATCCTGTGCTTGGGCCGATGGAAGTAGAACCGCCAGTGCAAGGACGGGTGCTGTTGCCTACGAGAATGGGAGGCCGTGGGGCCAGGAATGAGGCTCTGGTTGGAGTGGGCGGTGTTGCCGCAGACGACACCAAGATTCCGATGTGGCAAGACCAGGAGCCACCAGGCGTAACCGGTTTCGATCCCGATGTACCTGGGGGTGCAAAGTTTTGGGTTCATCCCGACAGGTCAAGTATCAATTCACAAGGCAGCATTGAGCTACAGTTGATGGATCGAGCGAGCAAGAACACAGTGGCAATCTACCAAGGCCAAGCGACCGAGAACCCTGCCTTGACTGCTCCAGCACCAATTCTTGGTACCTCTCGAAGATTGGATGATTTATCGCCTTCTCCACGTACAATTGCGAACCCGAATCAAGGATACGGACTTGGCGATATGGCCAGCGCAGATCGTAGCGGGAAGGCTTCACCGCTAATTGGACGTAATGATAAGGCGCCGGCGCAAGGCGATATCTTCAAGATGCTAAGCAACATGGCCCCAAAGAACTAGCGAGAGACACCAGTGTATTTATTGTAGATAGAGATTGACGCATACGTTCATAAAGAGATCATGTGAGATGATCTGCTGTAGATCAATACAGTCTTCCAGATACGGCCATGAGGTGGATCTACGGTGCCACGTCACGTGATTAACTAGGGCACACAATCCCTTAAGCGAACATCTTGAACTTCCAACTCACCTCTAGACAAGGTTATTATTCTACCACTACCGCAATCATGGGTCGCGTTCGCACAAAGGTATACTCTACTGCTACAATAACTGAGTGTATTATGTATACTGTCACTAACAACCCAAAAGACCGTAAAGAAATCCGCCAAGGTCATCATCGAGCGCTACTACCCAAAACTCACCCTCGACTTCGAAACCAACAAGCGCATCTGCGATGAAATCGCTATCATTGCCTCCAAGCGCCTTCGCAACAAGGTACTAGATAGCCTCCTCCTGCTCCTCCTCCGTCAAAGCCACCCGTCCCCAAACCGCTCCTTCCAGAGCACCCCTGTCCAGTCCAGTCTCATCACTAACCACTTATTACAATCTCACAGATCGCCGGTTTCACAACCCATCTCATGAAGCGTATCCAACGTGGCCCCGTCCGTGGTATCTCCTTCAAACTCCAAGAAGAAGAGCGCGAACGGAAAGATCAGTACGTCCCTGAGATATCGGCCTTGGATTTCACCCAGAATTCGGAGAGCGGGCAATTAGATGTGGATGGGGAGACGAAGGATTTATTGAAGAGCCTTGGGGTATGTTCATCTACGTACTTGGTTTTTGGGGGGGAGAAGCCGCTTGAAGTAGGTGACTAACATTTCGTTTAGTTTGATTCAATTCCTGTCAATGTGGTTGCTGTAAGCCAGCAGCAGGTTGTCGAGAGGCCGAGACGGTTTGAAGGGAGGCCGCCGAGGGCTTGAGGTGCTTACAAGATGATGTTATGTGTGGAAGGGTGCGGTGGGCATATGAGGGTGCTGGAATTGTGAAAGGGAAATAGAACAAATGGCAAGTTATTCAACTACCAGGTGTCGCTGAGCTTCTCTTACGAGAGCGAGGCTTGATTGCCAATCGCTGTCCCTGTGAATGTGTTTCCTGTCGTTGAACTACCCCAACCCTGAGATTGAAGTATGCATGCAAATGCTAGCTATGTGCGGTTTATTGGCTTGCAGATTGGCGCATGCACATAATTTGTTAGAGGATTTCATATTATCGTATGTCTAAGCTCAGTGCCAGTCACTATCTGCAGGTCTTATTGACTGTGTTGTGAGTAATCCACTTTGCCATATCTCCAACTTCCCCTGATTCTCTCGATACATTTTTACACACTTTGGTAGCCCTATATCAACCGTGTCTTCACCGCCTGGCAGTCTCTAGTCCACCAAAATGCCTCAAGTAAGGGGTTTAGCGTGATACGCGGTATTTGACCACTTTTTATTTTCACGCTTCGTCAGTGGGTATCTCTGTATTGTGTTCCTGAAATAAACCCTAGACCCAGGTTTCCTCTTCCCTGCAGTGGCTATACCCACGTGGTACGCCATCGTGAATACTTGCTCGCCCTCATATATCTGTTATTCAGCGTGGTATGTCTATGCTGCACGCATTGAAGTGCATTTCCGGTTCCGGATCTGCTATATGTTCTTTGACAAGGTATTTCTTTGCAGAGATGCCGCCGGAAAGGTTCAGGACGCCCGGTCGTAATTTTCATCAAGAAGTGTCTCTAATGTATACTTAGAAGATTTTCGAGTCCAATTCCATACTTTAGGGGAGCGCTGCTTGATAGAAGGTCATATGGTTGGTATGATGTCTTTGCCGTCATCGTCGCTGTCAATATGATGCATTTGCGGTGTTTTACCGCTGGAGAATTTTGGTTTGTACCCTTCGATAGAGTCATAAAGACCTTCAGGTCCGCATATCTCACTGCGTGCAGCTGGCGAGGACAGCTCTCTCACAGCTGCGTTTGTATTCTCATGTATACCCACTTTCACAAGCCTTGATGCTTTACCCACAGCGTCCCCATCTCCCCTCTCAATTGCGAGCTCTTTGATAGCAGCGATGACCCTTTCCTCTCCCAAACCAATTTCTAGCTTCTCTAATCCTTCAGCGAGTCTTGATTCAGCCTCTTGATCTTGCTTCGCGGCTAGAGAGTCTTCTAGTAGGGCAATATCATCACCAACGCTGCTAGCTCTTGTCCATGCCGGATCCTCGTTTAATTGGACTTTGATATAAAGTGCCCTTTTCCCACATCTATCAGAGCACCACCTTTCCATTGCTCGACTTTCAACCACTCTGAAAGCATCTGCGCCTTTGCCCCTACTCTGGAGAATTCTGAGTTTTGCATTTGTATCTTCAAGTCTATTAGCGCGCGGGCAGAGTAAGTAGCCACATTTTCTGTCGATGTTACGCTCTTCTATCAGAGCGTCGTAGTCGGATGGCTGGAAAGACTTCAACAAACGTCTTACGGTGGATGCATCTCTATTCGACGGTTTCGCAGGGTTCGAGTCGGGCGTGGAAGGGAAATCGAGGAGAGTCTCCGTTGAGGTTAATACAACGGCTTCGACGTCTTTCCGTTGCTGCAAGAGGTTGGCATGGTACAGCGCTGTCTCTCTATTGTGTTCTTCTTGAGAGTTGCTAATTGGAATTGAAACAGCCCTATCAACGACTGGGTATTTCTTGAGTATAGATTTTGGCATCTCTAACTTGAGGTTTCATGCGAAGTGAAGGCAGAAAATGCGACCTCAACCTGGAGTACTTTAATAATTTGCCCGTTTCAAGAGGACATGCATCTCACTGCTCAAGAGTTCATATAGCTGCGTGTCTCCAGTATGATAAGAATACGCCTTAGGGTCATACATCAGTCTTTCTGGAAGTCTCACGCTGTGTCCATGTAACGCAAAAGTAAAGTAGACGGATTCGTCGGAGGTGAACCTAAAAGAAGGACGCAAAGGTTCTAGGGCGGAATTGCTTCACTAGAACCCCGCCCTACGGCGGGGCGAAGCGAATTCCATCCAGACAGCCGCGCCGCAACAGCACAACTATAGTGTGGTAGTCTCTACCACGCTCATTGAACACATTGTTATGGTGCTACGGTCGGTGTTATCCAGGCACGGAGACCTGCCTTAGATATCTGAATTATCGTTCCTGATTTTTCTTTCGCTTGTTCAACCTCCGGCATCCAGAGTCCCCGCAGGCGGTTAATTTTTCAGTCAACACTGACATAGGCTTAGCCATATCAGACCCTCAATGATCAGCAAACGAAAGCTTGCATCCTAGCTGCACTTCGACGAGGGCACTAAACGGAATACTGCAGCCTTATAGGATACCTCTTGCGATTCCCAAAAACGCCAATATTGGATCCCTTTGATCCCCGAGCTTCCTAAATCAAGCGCCTCGTTCTCATAGCGCTAGCGCAAAATTCGCAACTATGGCTGCACCTCCTTTCCGTGTAAAAGCGATCTATGACTATATGTCTCCCCACGATGACGATCTCGGGTTTTCCAACGGACAAGTTATTACTGTGACTGAAGAGGAGGATGCGGACTGGTACTTTGGAGAGTATGCGGACAGCTCGGGGAAGAAACAATCAGGCCTTTTCCCGAAGAACTTTGTCAATCTGTATGAGCCAGAGACGCCGCCAAGACCATCAAGGCAAAGTCGCTCTAGGAGGGAATTTGAGGCTTCACCAGCTGTCGGTCAAGCAGAAGAAGTTGCCAAAACAGATGAACCCGAGGCTCTAGCACCTCAGGCTCAACTAGTGTCACCGCAATCAGAAACTACCAGGGATGTCGCACAACCTCGTGCTCCGGCCCCTCCAGTCGCAGCCCGAACTCCAAATTCTCCAGACATATCACCAGCAAATCCACCAGTCAATGTATCAACGAAGCCAGTGCCTCCATCTACTACGAAGCCTGCTCCTCCACCAGTAACAGAAAAACCAGCTACTGAATCGTTCAGAGACCGCATCAATGCTTTCAATAAACCTGCCGCGCCTCCTGTGGCTCCAATGAAGCCTAGCGGTTTGGGCTCTTCGGGAGGTTCTGGCTTTGTCAGGAAACCGTTTGTCGCGCCACCGCCAAGTAAAAACGCATACGTCCCACCCCCTCGCGAAGCTCCACCGCAGAAACTTTACCAGAGAGAAGAAGATCCAGAGGTAGCGGCCCAAAGTTCGAACAGCTTAGGGACTGATGTATCATCAGCGCCGTTTCCGGGTACTGCACTAGTAAACGAGGAAGAGGATCAGCCAAAGCCCACAAGCCTGAAAGATCGGATTGCATTGCTACAGAAGCAGCAAATGGAACAGGCGGCCAAGCATGCAGAAGCTGGGCAGAAGAAAGAAAGGCCGAAGCGGCCCCCCCAAAAGAAGCAAGTGGAGTCTCAAGAGGGGACCATGGAAAAAGTAAATCCCACTGAAGATAGTGCTTTGGAAAGAATCAATAGCGCAGGGACTACTGGAAAGCGCTCTACGGAGGCGGTTCCGGACGAGCCTCAGTCTGAAGCCCATACCACCACGAAATCTAGGGATGCCACTCTTATTGCAAGCCCTATAACTCCCGGGAGGGGTTCTCAGAGCGATGCCAACGACGCCGACCAATCAGGCGCAGGAGACACAGAGGGTGACGAGCTATCTACGGGTCGAGAAGATAGCGACGAGAAGCCATGGAGCAAAGCCCCTGCGGTACAGCCACATGAGCCAGACGTGAGGGATGAGAGTGATCTGGACGAAGATGAAAACGAAGAAGAGCCTGAGATGGATCCCGAAGTGAAACGGAGAATGGAGATTCGTGAACGTATGGCGAAAATGAGTGGAGGCATGGGAATGGCTGGGATGTTTGGTCCAACTCCTGGCATACCGCCAATGGCCTCAAAGAAACAAAACTCTGGCTCGAGTGAGAGGAAAACTGCCGGCAAGCCTATGACTGCGCCAACTGATGATACATCAACAGCTCGTGCACCGCCTGTGCCCATCATGCCTATGCCTGGTATGCAGAGGGTGCGAAGCCCTGAGCAAGAAGATACTCCTATTGAGGTAAGCAAGGAGGAAGAGGACATACCTAGGTCCATTGTGCAAGGACGTGAGCCTGATGAGATGCCGGATGTGGAAGACTTGAACGAAGATCCTGTGTTGCGGCCCAGGAGTACTGTAGAGCGCAGTGCCCCCCCACCAGTCCCGCAAGGTAATCAACCTTGAAAGCAAGTGTAACATGATTTTGAGTCCCGCTTACGAATATTAGATCGTCCCATTCCTGCACCGCCTAGTCAAGGTAGAGGTGCTCCCCCACCCGTACCTACTGAGCGTCCGCCACCTCAGCGTTCTGATTGTAAGTCTTCTAAGTACTAAATAAGAGGAATGATGGCGATTAATGAGTGTTGTATGTAGCTCGGCCTGTTCCACGTCCGCCGCCCAGCCAGCCCATGTCCCCGAGCACAGGATCAGAGTCCGATGACGAGATGTCAATACATACCAGAAGTCTCTCGTTGCAAGTTCCTCGAGGCGACGATTCCCATCCTCGAGGCCATGACGCTGCTTTTCCGATACAAAGTGGTGGCCCTCCGCCTTCCCTTCCGAGCAGGGCTCAGGTTCCACAGTCACCTACCACTGAGTACAACTCCCGAAATCCAAATATGGGCTCGAGAGAATTATCCTCAGCATCACCGGTCAGCGCTATAAATCCAGCCAAGAGATCAAGTCGTGTGCCACCAATACCTGGACTAAGCCCTACTGTACCAACAACGCCCCAGATGCGAGAGCCGCCGCCACCGCCCCCAACCGGCCGACCTTCAAATAGGATTTCTTCAGGAAATGGCACATTGCCGCCTCCTGTGCCCATACGTCGACCACAAGACGACAGTGATGGAGAAGTCACGGAGTACGATGGTGATTGTGATACCGATATGGCTCCAGGGGCAAATCACAAGGATGCCCTTAGGTCCCACGAGCGAGTCTCAAGTCTAGAGGATGATTCAATGAATGAGGAAACCACATTGCACCATTCAGGATTGCCATCAATTGGTCCATCACCGTCTGCTGCACCTCGATCTGTCCCACCTCCACCGCCAAACCAACCGCCCAGGAATATCCGCCGGTCCTCAGACATGCCAAGGGCGCCACCACCTCCTCCGCCACCACACAAAGAGCAGACCTTCGAACCTCAAGATGATGAATATGACCCGTACAGACATCCCATTGCTACGCCTCGTGGCCCTAACAATGCTCAAGTTGATAGTCTGGAAGGTCCGACGACTCCGACGCTGGAGGACCCGGACGAGTTGTACTCAGCCTCTCCGCCCCGGCGGTCAATGCCGCCACCTCCAGCGGCCCAGAACCCGGCGCATTACGCTTCACCGCCTTCTTTATCTGCTTCCGGGAGATCGATGCCACGGCAGTCATTGGAAGTACAACGTTCGAATACTAACGTTAGAAGATCGATGGATATACCCCGGCCCTCTGGCGACCAAGGCTTCATCGCTGAAGATATTGACGTGGGTCAGAATAGCCAATGGTGGGCACAACCTAGAATACCACCTCCAGTCCTCCAGAATCGCCGTGATATAGTATACGAAATTGAAGATGCCGTAACCACACAAGGGAGCAAACAAGTTGTAACAAAGTCTGTACATGTTCTGTATATGGATTATTCCCAGACGGTCATCACAGCACAGTTCGAAGTGAGGGACAAGTCGAATGTAAGCTTCGAGCAAAGACATGAACCGCCTCCAGGACGTCTGCGTCAAGATCAGTTGGAAAATGCTCATACGAGGTTGGGTTCACGTATTGCTGAAAATGCTGCCTCTAAGAAGGAAACCGTGGTGGAAGACGGGACTCCCCACGCCCTAGTCCTTGAGCTCATGGAGTCTCTCCCTGACGCTCTGCTCCCAGTCGGTGTACGTGCGTACGGCGCTCAAGTATACGCCAATTTAGCGAATGCTTCTGTACAGCAATTCGACGAAATCCGTTCTGGAGACATAGTAACGTTCCGTAGCGCCAGATTTCAGGGTCATCGAGGACCTATGCACACCAAGTATAGTATCGAGGTTGGAAAACCTGACCACGTAGGTGTGGTCGTCGACTGGGATGGCACCAAGAAGAAAGTAAGAGCTTGGGAGCAAGGTCGAGAGAGCAAAAAGGTTAAGATGGAGAGTTTTAAGCTAGGGGATATGCGGAGTGGTGAAGTCAAGGTTTGGCGGGTTATGACAAGACAGTGGGTCGGCTGGGACGTACGAAATTGAAGACCCTTGTCATTGTCTGTGAGCATGCAAAATTGTCTACATTCGTGCAGCGGCAATCTTCGTAGGTATCCAAGATGTCTTGAGCATAGCGAGAGGAATCTATCATCTTTTAAATAGGGCGTGCTCAAATCCACCGTTAAAGGCTGCAGTACTAACGCCACGCAGAGGTCATGGCTATATGCCTAGCCTATCACTGGCTTTTCTCCCTTTTTCGTTCTATTGATGCGCCAAGCCTCGCTGACAGAGCGAACATTTACCTAAAGCAGTGAAAATCGATTCACCTTCTCCAATACACAATTAATCACTCAGACGGAAAGGTACCACAACCCCTTCACTGCTGCAACTACTACGGGTTCACTAACAGAAATACAGCGTTCCTATCCTAACGACCTCTGTATGTCATGCTTGGCTACCTAGCTTCCAACCGCCCTGGACGCTCATCCGAATACGCATAACCCTACTTAAGCGAGATCACGTGGTTACAGGGCCAGTGGAGTTCTTGCGCTTGGTAAACCAATAATTCTGCTTAGAGACTACTATCTAAGCTATTACGTCCCATCATGGCCCTGGACGAACCAGCCACGATGTCTCCTCCACACAAATCTACAGTGGAATTCCACAATATGGTGGAGTTCCAAGGCTATGCGAGCACCGCTAACGTTAATTATCGTGATCAACCACCGAAGACTGCCCAGCACTATCGCTCAAGGCCACCGTGTCTGGGTAATTCAGCTGATTCAGACTCGAGCCTTGACTCATCGGACGATGCCCGGGTAATGGCTATGATTGATGCCGTCTCCACTAATTCCTCCTCAGATGGGGACCCGCAAGGTGCCCCAAAAGTTCCATTCCTATGTCAAGCATTACACATTTAACTGTTCCAGAGTTCGAGACCGCTCGAGCGTCCCCAATCTCATCAGCCTCAGCCGGCGAAGGTGGTATTATCCCAAGGGTGTACTCAACTAACAAAAATACCACTATCAATGGCCCTATCTCCGTCCCAGAAAGTCCTCGGCGTCCCAATCCACGGGCTCCTCGACGCTCCAATCTAAGGGATCCGAAGGTCGCGTATTCACGGACACCACCACGCCGACCCAACTCAGGATTTTTTGTGACAGCTGTCGGATCTCCCTTGCGGCCCCATATGACCTCACATTCCCCAACTTACATGGATGTACCAGCATTAATGCGTTCGCGTTCTTCAACGGTTATTGGTCTTTCAACAACAGATCAAACCATACGGCGTCCCCCAACTTCTAGGTTGCGATCCCCTACGATACGCCGGCCAATATCATCGTATTCCCCAGCTACGGGTTCCTCAGAGCGTCTCCAAGTGGCTCTCCGCTCTACTACCTCAATAGAAGTTGCAGGATCTAGATTGATTGATGCAACGAGAATTCAGTCTCCAACAAGTCATCTACCAGAAGCTAATGGGTCTGTAACAGCTACGGTCCCTTTGGAGCGTCCCCAAGAGCCCATAATTTCTCCTGTTTCTCAACGTTCTGCAATTTCTAGATCGGCTAATAGTATGATACGTGCGTCGGCATTAACGTCTCCTATGGCTGCTTTGGGTCATTCGACAGGTGCAATTACACGTTCTCCACAGTGTTTTCCTGTGGCGAAATCTCAAAAGTCGGTGCGTTTTCAGATTACCAACACTTCGATGCACCATCAACCATCGATGAATTCACCACAAATATCAACACATGAGCCATCAACTCTGACACGTGGATCGCAAACTTTCACACAATACTTTTACACTCCTACACGTCAGGCCACAACATTAAGTACTTTACCACTCCATTCAACAAGACCTCACCGAGGTCCTCCCAATCATCCACTTGTCCCAACTAGGCCAAGAGCACTCACAAAAAGCCAAGCTGTCGCACACGCCCAAGAGATCATGGCTGCTAGGCAAGATTCCACGACGCATAGTCCAACACATCCCCTGCCTTTTGGAGTTGGTCTCACGCACCTTGAAGTCGCAAGGCAAGCTGAAGCCGAGAGAGTGAGAATCCAAGAATTTGCTGCTAGGAAGACGGCGGAAAACAACCCACCACAGTCACCTAAAGGCATTAGGCGTGAAGCAATCGCATTCATCAGAGCAGCTACAAATCGGCGTCTAGATGCACAAGAATATGCTGCACGTATGGCAAAGGAGACAGAAGCCAAGAGGACAATGCAACAGAAAGCTGAGAGGATGATGCAGAACATCCGCCGAGTGGAGGCCGATGTCTACGGCACGGCGCCTCAGATGGCAGAACCAAACAAAGAGATGATCGAGGCAGCACAGATCCTGATGCAGTTGCAGCAGGCAAATATCGCCAACTTACAGTCTATGATACAAATGGCGGAATAGCAAGTAGCGCAACAGCAAGCAGCAGCACGCCAAGCAGCGGAATTTCAAGCAGCTCAGCACCGAGCAGCAGGAATACGAGCAGCGCAACGCCAAGCGGCAAGTGAGGCAGACTCCGCTGCTACAAGACTCTTGTATGCGAGACATGGGTGGGATCTTCAATTTGAGGAGCAGAGGCGGGAGCGTGAGCGTGCGAGGGAGGAGATGGAGAGACGGTTGAATGAGGAGTGGGCGAGGAGGAATTCGTCAACGGGTAGGTTACTCCTTTTAGATGGTGAGGTCTCAGATTCGCTTACAATATTTCTAGGCCAGTTCTCAGGCGGGTTCTCGGAGGAGTTTTTGGGGGGGTTTTCCGGTGGACATTGAGATGAACATTCAGGCGGGCATCCTAAGAACAGAAGACTTGGTTAAGAAAGATATCTAAGGGGTGCAGTTGTGGGCAGTCTTTCAGACGGATGATTTCGCAACAAGAAATTACTCAGGTGTAGTATCGGAGACGTCAACTTTCTGGACTTGCAGAGGTCGAGTGGAGGTAGGCTGGAATGAACATATTAGCAAGCATCGGTATCCAAGGTATTATGTCGGTTTTGCCAGATATGTGGGCTAGCATAGATTATCGTAGCAATGAAAAGCCTCCTGTCCTCTCCTACCTAAACGCAAACACGGCCCTCTCCAGCGGCACCCTCTCCGTCTCCCAAGCCAACCAATCACTTCTCGTCGTCGGAAACAATCCCATTCCATTGACCTTCCATATTCCTAGTCCTAACGCCACAAGATTCATTGCTACATACATCGCCTTGACCATCCACAGCGTCTTCCGTGTCCCCTCCGTCTCAAACCTCGTAAAAACAGTATTTGTCTGCAGTAGCCCTTGGATAGGATTCTTGAAGAGCATGAATACCATCATGATACTGAAAATTTGGAGACTGTTGCCGGACATGTACATCATGATGGCATTCATGGGGAGGGCTTTGGCGGGGGCTAGGGCGAGTTCCCATGATTTTTTTATCTTGAGTGTATCGGTTTCTTCAGGGGTTGGGGGTTTGCGTTGGGCGAGTTGTTTGGCAGCAGCGCGCTGAGATGGATTAGCACCAGGTCTGGGAGGTAGAAGGTCAGAGGAGCTTGCCTTGCCGCTGAGCGCTGCTGAATAACCCGGCGGATCAGGGATGTTGGATGATTTAGGTCTGGGCTTTGGAGGATTGGTGAGGTCGGTGACCCATCGTGGTGGCGGTAGAGATTGCGAGGACATATTTGCTACCATATCAAAGTCTTGAGAGTGACAAGGTAAAGATGTATTGGTAAAGTGATGCTTCAATGAAGTCGAAATGGAGCTCCACAGGTCAGCCCTATGGCTTTCCGCCCCTGCCGCGCCGCGCCGCTATTTATTCGGTCAAAGGGACAATCATCTCATGTCTACGGAATATGTTGTTTTGAACATGGCATGGTTAACCTCTTGGAAAATATATACTACATTCATTACGGCCTGTGCATAATGGAGAGAATCATTTGATGTTTGGTATAGGCCCTGGCCAGGCCAGCGCAAAGGATTCATCCAAAATGAGCTCAGGAGGAGATGCGAAGCTTTTCGCGAGGGTGCGTGCCTTCCTTCTTCACTCCGTATAAGACGCACTTTCCTTACCGTGTTTTTAAATCTCCAATTGAAAGATGATTGCGGGTCTATTCCTTGGGATGGTAAAGCTTCCATGACTACGGAGTATATAGAAGAACGTTTGATTTTCAATCCAGCCGCTCTTGAATCATCGTATCTTAGTCTTCATCATGTCAAGAACAGCAACTGCTAATCATGTCGAGGATATTACACCTCCCCCTCCCCTTCGAAAACCATTCTTTCAAAGAGATGTTGACGAAGCGCAGGGCAAGGTTGCCGAGTTGCGACTCGAGCTCGCGAGTGGGGGCAAGAAAGACAAGAACCATTCGGCCAAGAAGATCGCCCTTAAGAAAGTCGTGGCAAATATGACAATGAGTAATAATGATATGGTGGCATTGTTCCCCGATATCATCGGCTGCATGCAAATCCCAAGTCTGGAGATTAAGAAGATGTAGGTTCTCAGCTACTGAGCAGCATAGGTCGTAAATTTGTTGACCAGTCTATAGGTGCTTTCTCTTCTTAGTAAACTATGCCCGGGTGAAGCCAGAGGTTGCGTTGAAAGCACTTCCTGTACTTGTCACTGTATGTCTGTTCGATTGTTTATGAATCTGGGTATCGCCTAATCGTACAACGTGTCAGGATATGGATGACTCAAATCCCTTGATAAGAGCGCTTGCCATTCGCACGATGTCCTACATTCATGTCCGCGAGTTCGTCGAGGCCACTGTACCACCTGTGAAAGTATTGCTCAAAGACCAGGATCCTTACGTCCGCAAGACAGCGGCATTCACTGTAGCAAAGCTTTATGATCACGACAGACAGCTTGTTGAGGCATCAGACCTGATCGACAGACTTAACGGCATGCTCAGAGATGACAATCCCACCGTGGTTGCGAGTGCTCTAGCAGCCTTGATGGATATTTGGGAGAGAAGTGAAACCATCAAGCTTACTATCGACTATGCTAGCGCTTCCAAGATTATACAGATATTACCAGACTGCTCAGAGTACATCTTTTCCACCCGTCGCCACAGGTCAGGGCTTACAATGCTACAGATGGGGCCAGACCTACATATTAGAAGCACTCATGTCATACGTTCCCCAAGACACTGCAGAAGCACTGCTTCTCGCTGAACGAATTGCGCCTCGTTTGTCCCATTCGAATTCAGCTGTGGTGCTTACATGCACCCGTGTAGTTTTATATCTAATGAACTACATCGCTGACGAAAAGCACATTTCTTCTCTTTGCCGCAAACTTTCACCACCACTTGTAACATTACTAGCGAAGGGGCCAGAAGTTCAATACCTTGCGCTTCGTAATGCTCTGCTAATTCTCCAGCGAAGACCTGAAGTCCTACGAAATGATATACGAGTCTTCTTTTGCAAATACAATGATCCCATCTACGTCAAGGTCACGAAGTTAGAGCTGATTTTCATGCTGGCGTCGGAAAAGAACATAAAGGAAGTTTTGACAGAATTGAGAGAGTATGCTACCTCCGCCAATAGATCCGAGACGAAATGCTGATCTTTGTATTAGGTACGCTACTGAAATAGACGTGCACTTCGTCCGCAAATCAGTCAGAGCAATTGGCAAGTTGGCTATCAAAATCGAGCCGGCAGCACAACTTTGCATAGATTCCCTCCTTGAGTTGGTTGCTACTAAGGTCTCGTACATCGTTCAAGAAGCGACGGTGGTAATCCGGAATATATTCAGAAAGTACCCAAACCAGTATGAATCTATTATCTCTACACTTTGCGAGAACCTCGATTCCCTAGATGAGCCTGAGGCGAAAGCAGCAATGATATGGGTCATTGGCCAATACGCCGACAGAATCGACAATTCGGACGTCTTACTGGATGATTTCTTGTATTCATTCGCGGAGGAGCCGGTAGAGGTTCAACTGGCCTTGCTCACAGCAACAGTTAAGCTCTTCATACAACGGCCCACAAAAGGCCAGGAATTAGTACCTAAAGTTCTCCAATGGGCTACCGAAGAAACGGATAACCCGGATCTCCGGGATCGAGGTTACATGTATTGGCGACTTCTCTCGTCAGATCCAGCAATCGCAAAGCAAATAGTAATGGGCGAGAAGCCAGCAATTACGGCCGAATCGGAAAAGCTCGATCCTGCCACATTGGAGGAAATGTGCCTCAATGTTGGAACATTGGCTACAGTCTATCTCAAGCCTGTGCAACAAGTCTTCCGATCAGCCCGAGTACGGAAGCTTATCGATAGCCCTGCTCTGCAGAAACATACTTTACCTACTCACGTTGCAAAGGAAGCACAAAGCTCGCTTCCTTCAGTGAATGGAGGTGGGTCCGGAGCAGGACCGGCGCCTGCCAATGGAAATGTTGCGGCTGCTGCCGATGCTGCCGATGCCTACTTCTCCCAATTGAATACACACAACATGGCCGCGATGAATCTGAGTGATGATGGGTTTGGAGGAAGTCCAACCATGGGCTTGGCAGGGGAACGGCAGTATGTAGTGAATCAGAATTACCCCCAGGAGGTATACCAGCCTCAAGTTGGGGGAGGGAATGGCGATTTGCTTTTGCTCTAAATGGGGACTACTGTATATATGTATGGTCTAGATGAATCGAGTATTCAAATCAATCACGGAACGCCTATTAGGGCCTGGGGTAGAAAATATTCGAGAGGCTAATGCTTGTTGCCTTCAGGTGCCTACTACTCATCTGTTATCCTCGTGGTTATTCCGTGCATGTAACCATTGAGAACAGGGCAGTATTACAAAGCCCTGAAACTGAACATGGATTACATCTCGGCTCTAATGCCAACAATCTAGATACCTTTTTCCAAATTCGACGTCTCCGCTGTGTCTGTCATATGTTGCATATACATATACCGGCTCCAGAGCCCACTTTGAACCATGGCTTTTAAAACCCTCTATTAAACTCATAGGCAGCATGTCCTGGAAAAATCCTCCCGGCCACTGAAGGAATCATGTCCGGATACTTTGGTGCTGCAAGGCAAATAAATGGATTGGAACGGAAGAGGGAAAAGCTCAGTACGGAGGAGGAGGGCAAAAGCTATGTACAGTATGCCGGGACCCCCTAAGTCGTAGAGATATGTACGAGTACGAGTACCAACCCCCACTTCTCCAGGCTGCACGAGGGGGGGCAGAAGCTTTTTTTCTTCCGCAGCATGGTGGTCTTGAGGGTTGGAAGGACTGTGTTTCTGCACTGGGACTTTTTTTTCTTTTCTCTACGGGTATTGGTGATGTGGAGGGGAGGGCACGGCTTTGGGATGGCTTTGGATGGGTTTGAGGCGTTGGGGTGGAGGTCTCGGTATCGAGGCGGGGAGGTGGAGTGATGATTAGGTTACTGGATTGTACCTCTTTGTATAGATAATGGGCTTGTAGACTGGGGTGTTTCGTGATTGTGCAGGTTGATGGGTATATTCGATGTCTCATAGATGGAATAGAAAACGGCTTCTTTTAGACCTTTTTTTCATTATGGGTAAGACTAGGGGAGAGTTTTGATACATATTCTCCGGAGGTTCTATAGAAGGCAGGCCTTGATAGCCCGTAGCGATGTTCCTGGCCCTGTATCATTTGCGCGTGATTCGAAACCATCGAGTCATGTTTTGAGTAACAGTTCTGAAGGGATAGGTACTTGGCAGACATTTTGTCGGATCGCTTGGATACAGTTTATCCGGATTCACCTGCTGACACCAAGCATTTGAAGTACTTTTCGGTATTGACCATGGATTTGGCACAAAGTATTGGCGAGCTGACGATGGCATACTGCAGGGCGATAGGATCTTCAAGTGTTTCATCCCGGTGATATCTTTCATGCTTTCTTTGGTCCCGTTTGAATAGATTCTTCCTGATCAGCGCAGATTCTAATTCGAGAGAGTGATTTCAATTAGCCATCATCGCGAATCTGGGCAATATTTGTATCTTACATTTGAAGAACAACTTTGATTAGTGGCGTTATATTTCGAAAGCTCAAGCAGAGTCGGCCATTACCTAGCGGCTGCTGTAATCTCTCATCATCTCATGGTGAGAATGTCTCGAATTCGAAGTTCCATGTTTCTCCGGCATGTTCGTCGTAGCCCCAGCCTTTCGAGCTTCTAGTGCCTACGTGTTGTAGAAGGCTGAGGAAGTGAGCAAAGCGAGCCAAGTCTTCCGTGTCTGCATAACGTTCGAGGAGCATATCGATATAATAGTCTTCGTATATGGCTTTGTTGATCCGTTCAACTACTTGTGGCACAATCTTTCGGGGGAAGATAAAGCCTTGCGAGCAGCACCCAAAGCGTGACATTAGTCTGACGCCAGCAGGCGGGGGTTGCATGGTCACGCGGCCGGCCATGAAATAATAAAAGCGGGTAGAAAGCAGCAGCAAATGACAGCGACATGAAAATTGGAGAAATGTCGTCGCAGGAGTGGCAAGCGAGCACGTGATCCAATAAGCGCAGATAGCAAGACCACAAATAGGAGAAAGGACCAGCCGAGATACCGCGGCCATTCTTCGCTGTTCCAGCCCAGAAGGGCTTCTGTGTAGAACATCCTCATATACAGCCAATTGGCATCCCCCACCTGATCCTGGATTTTCCGCAATGAGGACATAGCCAAGTTATACCACCCTTCTCTTGCAATAACGTCGTCCTCAACGACTGTAATCCACTCCGCACCTGTCTTCAAACAGTTGCTGAGAAGATAACCGTAGTCATACATCGATTTGTTCTGTGAATGATGGTTTTTCTCAAACAAGCGTACTCGTATACACGGTGTTGATAAGTCTTACAAGGAGTGTGATATTGATAAGCGGCAAGCAATGTCCTCATCTGTCTCAAGTCCGCTTGTTCACGTACATTGCTCACCAGCCAAAGTGCTTCCCTCATTGAACCGTACAGTTCAGTTTCCCACCTTCGAATCGTCTCAACCTTTTCAAATGCAGGATACAGCAGGTTCTGTGATCTTCGATCAACTAACAAACCATCTTCAGCTTTCCTGGGTTCCTCTTCCTGTAAGCTACGAGTCTGTCAGTACTGAGGCTGTTCTGCAATCAGCTTGGGGCCCTGATAACCAGTCGCGCCTCGTCGTTGGCTGCTCTGTTCAAGCGCGATGAGTGCCCGCTCATCTTCAAACAGAAGCATATACGTTTTGGCAAGGCTGGTTCCCCAAGAATATCACATTTGATCACGCATATCCTGTAAAAGGAGGTCTTTTACTGGATGGAACAAGACAGAGCACGCGAAATGCTATTGGTGTCGATGAGTCTTGGTTGAATACACTCACACCTCCCACCCCAGTTGAGGGACCTGGCTACTTTGATTGGGGTCCATCAACGGTCGAAAGTATCCTAAGCAGTGTCAGACTAATGGAAGAGATAGGATCTAATGAAGGATCTCTCGTTGATAGTTGGCAACCTCAGGGCGATACGAGTCGGCCCGATATGCTCGCGTCAGTGATTGGGAGTGTTTTTGCAGATGGGCTCTCAAGGGTAAACATAGAAAGGATGTACAAAACCCAAGGCAGTCCATCTCAGTGGACTTTTGCAGACTATGGCAAGGAAGAAGACTTCGACAATCTTCTCCTCCAAGGAAAACGCGCGGTGAAGAACCCAAATCCATCCCAAAAGGATGTTAATGAAATCAGTGTGGAGTTTTCCATAACCGGTCTTAGCTACAGGCGCAATTTGGTTCAGAATCTTGCGATGGTTGTTCTGTTTTTGCACATAGCTGTTGCAACGTTGCACACGGTGTGGACAGTAGGACGAGGCAAATCATCCGCCTGCTGGGATTCCGTAACAGAAATCCTAGTCCTCGCACAGAATTCAAAGCCTGCTTATCGTTCGCTACGGAACACAGCCGCTGGTCTCCAACATTCATACACTTTTGCAAAGAAAATCAGTATCCGGCCAATGAAGCTTCCAAACGCCCAGGAAGCTGATCATCTTGAATTCCTTCTTGAGGAAGAGGAGGTCCATGCCGAAAATGAAATGATTGAAATGGAGCAACCAAACCTTCCACCCCCCCAATCTGCCAAGAGCTCGGTTGTCCACGTCGATGAATCATCGTCAGGTCTAGCCAATATCTCGCACCCCTCGACATGGCCTACCTACCGACGGCCTAGCAGTGCACCATCGTTATGGTCGTCAGAACAGCTCGATGATGCGCAACCATCAGATTTAGAGTCACCTCTTCTTGCTCCTTCGAACCAAGACTTGCGCATTCCACCAGGATTGCGAGTCAAGGACGACCATGCTTATGGATGAGGAAGTTGTTCCCAAAAAAGAGAAGAAATTAAAATTAAAAGAGAAAAACTGTGCAATATAATTGAAGCCTTACACAGTCGCCAAAGAATGGCGCAGTGGTCACTTATTTGCAATGAGCCTACTTTTTAAAGTCCCTAATAGGAAGAAGGCGCTTCTGTCGCTATTTGGCAAAGCGGGAAAGCTCCGTCAAGCCTGTGGTTCGGAAGCCGCGGGTGGCATGCACAATTTCGGAGTGAGCGAAGACGTCGTTCCAGCGTTGAAGTACGGCCAAAGTCATACATATGTTTTCAACTACTTGTTGCGATATCCTAGTACCAGCCATGCTGACGTTCATAGCAGCCATATGGTGCCAGCGAAAGAGAAAGACCACCAAAATGTCAGCATGGAAATTCTTCCAATATAAGAACAGACGCTACCAAACAAACCAAGGCAGATAGGAGTTTATTCTAAGGCGATGGCTGGAGGTTTGGTATACATTGACCAAAGGGGTTAGTAGCGGAACCTCTACTATCAGCTGGGGGAGCCTTGGCACCGAGCCTTCCACGCCTCGGCTCTGGGAAACGTCGGCATCTTGTGCTTAATAGGGGCGAGGCCTCACTAGCGGAAGGCCAGTATTTTGTCTTCATGCAATCCAAATACTATCGTACCGCCAGTACTTCACACTGCCAGATTGCCTCGTTGCTTCTACCCTTTTATTAGGGGAGCTAATAGCTTATTTATAGAAGCCTGAGCAGAACGGAGAAAAACATACAAAGTGTGGCAAAGCCAAAACTCACCTGATGCGGCAGGCTTTACCGAATTGAGTAAATTTATTTGCACACAGGCTACACCTGCCATAGAAGATCAACGTTGTAGTCGTCTCGGTAGTAGTAAGGGTAGAGGAGAGACGAATGCGAGCCCCGAGAGGAAGCCTAGAGCCAAAGAGAAGCGAAGAGATAACCATGATTAACAACCAAGTCTTTCGTTGAGCATATGAAACTGATACCGACGTTCTGCAACGAGGAAATCTTCGATTACGGACCTCCAGAATACCGATTCAAGCAGCTTTGTTGTTCCTGATTGGAAACCGCTTTTTCACACAGCCTTCCCATAACACATTCTGATACCATCAACGATCCTCGCTTTCTCTATTTCTCCTATTGCAATTCCTCCTCTCCCCTTGTAATCTCAGTTCTTCCCTACTCCATTACCTATGCACTCCCCCCCCCCTTCCCCCTTTCAAAAAAATCCAATCTCCCAACCCTCAAACATTTCGCCATCTCAACCCAACCAAATCTCATCGCTTCCAGCACCCCTTCTCCACGTCCCTACAAAAAACCCCATCCTAGCCTCTGCTTTCCCTCCCAACACCCAGCACCCTCAAAAGCACTTTTAAATAAAGCGCGACCGCACCCGCCAAAAAAAAAAAAACCTCCCCCCTTCCCAAAACCGGGGTCGCAGAAACGTTTGCTTGCAGCCCGTTGGGGTACTGGGGTATGAGTTCCCAAGAGACTATTTTGCTTCGTTATGATATGTATTTGTCATGCTTGATGATAGTGTGGCAGCCCCGTTCCCACCGCCCCCTTTGTTAGAAGTTGGAAGAATGCAATTGCGGTGGGAGATGGGAGTGTGGGTTTTGGGCTTTGTGGGAATTGGGGATGGGTGGGCGTGTGAGTGAGGGGGGTTGAAGAGACCTGTCGCTCGTTTGGAAGAATGTATTCGGTAGCTACGCTGACGAGTATGGGGGACCGGTTTGAACCTGATTCTGAAGGGTAGGAGTTAACTGTGTTGTGATGTCCGTGTCAAGCGCGATGACTTGGAACGAGCAAAAGCATGTTGGGAAGGAAGCGCTTTGTTAGGTCGCCGTTTTGTGTTTTAAGCAAATTCTTCTTGGTGCTGAGAAAAACAAAGCTGGATTACAGCACGCTAGTGAGGGGGAATTTCTTCCAAAAGTCGGAATCTGTCTGGATTCCTTGTGTTCTTGTGAGTTAAGCTAAAACTTCAGTTACCCATCATATTGAGGTGATCTAGCTTGCTTGAGCAGATTCCATCGTCGTTCTTCATTAGCCTTGTAAATCTCCTTCGTATCATCAGCTTCATAAATCTCCTTCGTATCACCTCTACCCAATCTACCCAATCTACCCAATCTACCCAGTATAGACCTCCTTTGTATCATCTCTACCCATTCTACTCAGCATCGATCTCGCTTGCCGACCCTTGGCCTCCACTAACGGACTCCTCAGATCGTCTTTTCCCTGTAGACCGAAAAACTGCGTTTGACCTGCCCATGTGTAAGCCGTTTTTTCCGAAAAAGCCTCTCCCGAAGTCCCACTCACCCATCCCAAACGGTGGGAAATTCACATAGATGTTCTCCCAGTGACCTTTTGGCGCCGCGTACACTTCATGCATGATACCAAGGTGCGGGTGCTGCTTCGTGTTCCGATTCCACCAATCCCAACCGGCGCGGTGGGCTGGCCCTTGTGCAAAGGCACGTAGAGACTCCATGTTCTTCCAGTAGGACAACGTGATCAATGTGTTCTTGGTCTGTGAGACTGTGCCTTGTAGCGCAGAGGACTTGCCTAAATCTATTTGTGGATTAGCAAGTTTAGCCAATGTCATGTTGCTGCAAGGTTTTGCTTGCAAAACGAGGGAGGAACAAGAGGGATTACGTACACCCCCAATTCTGGCGGTCTGCTTCCACTGCAGTCCACATGCCTTGAAAGTACCGTACTAGCTCCTGAAAACCAGGTGCATCCCACCCTTGGGGACTTGAATAGGGGAATTAGTTCTGGAAATTCTAGTCGCTGGCTTAAGATCATGGTAGAACGTACTGGCTTGAACAGGCACCAATGACAAACACGACGACCTCTGTATCGGCGCCTTGTTGAATGGCTGAGCCATTCTCGTGCGGTATCTGTGCAGTGTAGCGCCCTTTTAGAGCCTTGGCTGTTGGCGACGTAGAGCTTTTGTTAGGTAGAGAGAGTCTCCTCGCTTTTACAGCTAGCAAAGTAGCTATGGGGAGAAATGAGACGTAGGTTGGCAGGAATAAGGTGAGAATAGACTGCAAGCACGCCCCGAGAAGAAGCCATGCCAGAGAATCAAGCCCATTGAGGGTTGCAAGTGATTCTGGGAGCTGCATGGCTTATTGCGTGGTTCAAATGTTTTTTGAACTTTCTAACTTTTTTCTATTGTATCCAGAGACACTGGGGTGAGCAGCGAGTTTAAGCGGGGGCGAAGGAGCCGGGTGGTTGCATTCATATCGCTGCTACTGCCCGGTTCCCACGGAGCAAGTATTTGACGCTGGCAGTGAATAGGATCCCGCCATGATAACAGCAACACAATGATGAGAATGCAATCCACCTACTGCAAGAGCCATAGAGAAAATTAGAAGCATCGAATTTGATGGTCTGAAACACTTGTCAACTATTTGAAGGTAATAGGATTGGTCAAGTTGAATTTGTAGGGGGAATGAGAACTCGTGGACTGAAGTAGTGAAAAATAGCATTCTGAATCAAAGACCTACTACTAAAACAACCATTCAGCACACTGTGAAGTAGATTAGTTGAAGGTATTATCAGGGCGTATCAAGAAAATTATACTGCTCTACGGTAAGAGTTGTCCGACGCTCGGTCATGCAATTCGCATTCACTTTGACGACACGGTCACGTGTTTCCGCTCCGCCAAGCTCAGAATCACGCGAGTTGTTTTGCCAACAGCGCAAAGTACACCCATACAATGACAGATTTGACCCCCCTCCTCAACTCCCTCCTCCAGAAGCACAATGCTCATCTTACATCTCACCCTCGTACCCGCTCCCACACCACCGATGAGTTCCTTAAAGAAGCCTACCGAATAGTACTCCTCCCTCCCCTTTCCCTCTACCCTCACTCTAATCTCGCATGCAGAACGCACACATCCTCTCCCTCCATACCTATCTCCGGCAAATCCGCACCCCGTACCTCTCCACCGCCTCCTCCCCCCACCGCTCCATCCAAAAACACCACACCCAGCAGCACCTTACTCCCTCTCAACGCGCCTCCATAGACGCCTCCACCCAATCACTCCTCCGTGATCTCAATGCCTCGATCCACCAGCTTTCCGACGCCGAGACCCTACGGCACAACACCGCCCTAACCTTACTGAAGAAAAAGCACGGACATGGGGGTCTAGCGGGTGCAGTGGGGCGGTGGGCCGCCGGCGGTACGGGCGCTGATGAGGGCAAGGGCGAAGATGAAAAGGAAGGGGAAGATAGGGAGGCGATGATGCGCGCATGGCGGGAGAGCGTGATATGGTATCTACGAAAGAAGCTCGGGGAGACGGGGGAGATGCAGCGGGGGATGATGGAGAGGAGGGTAGAGAGGGAAGTAGAAAGGGGAAGGAGCGTGCTTTATCTGGCTAAAGGGGCTATGGAAGAGTCATCAGGAAGAGGAGGTATGACTACTATGAATGGAGGAGTAGAGGGGGCAAAGAGAATGGGGAATGGGAGGGTTACTGGGGACGAAGACGGAAGCAGGGAGATTGAGCGACAGCTAAGCCCCGAGCAGCTGCAGATTTTCGCCCAAGAGAACAACGAGCTGCTCAGGCATTACGAGGATACCCTAGATCAAGTCCGGTAAGCTTCCCCTTCCCTCCCTCACCCCTTTCCCCTTACCCACATCCCCATCCCCATCCCCTCCCCACCCACACAAAACCAACACCCCCAAACAGAACAGCCGAAACCTCCCTCCTCTCAATCTCCGAGCTCCAAACCACCCTCGCCGCCAACCTCGACACGCAATCCTCGCAAATCTCGCAGCTGGTGCAGGACTCGCTCAGCACGACCGAGAACGTGGGCGGCGGGAACAAGCAGCTGAAGAAGGCGGCGGAGCGCAAGAGTACGGCGCGGATGGTGTTTTGGGCGACGGCGGGGTTGTGTGCGGTTTTGGTGGGGTGGGATTTGGTGTTTTAGGTGGGGGGATGAGGGGGTTTGAGACTAGGAGGAGGTGAGGGGATACGAGTAGGAGTTGCGGCTTATTTGCGGCTTATACGTGAGAAGCTGAGATTCAGGGTCCGTCTATAAACATCCATGGCGCTGTAACTTTTCCCCTTAGACCACCCAGTATCCATCCATTCCTACTCCGCCTCTTTCACAACCTTATCAATCGCTTTGGCAACATATTCGACATTCCCCTCGTTCAATCCCGCCATACTAATCCTCCCATTCTTCGTCATATACACATGCGCCTCATCCCTCAACTTCAGTACCTGTTTCTCGCCCAATCCCGTGAAACTAAACATGCCAATCTGATCCGTGATATGTTTCCAGCTGCGCTCCTTCCCATTCAGTTCCTCCAGCTTGGCCCTCAACGCTTTCCTCATATCCTTGATGCGCCCGCTCATGGTTCGCAAGTTTGCTTCCCACTCTTTGAACAAAGCTGGGTCGTTGAGAACAGTACTGGCGATACGCGCGCCGTAGGCGGGCGGGTTGCTGATTTCACTGCGCTGCAGGATGGCAAGCTGGGACGCGATGCGGGTGATTGTGTTGGCAGCGTCTGGACCGGGACCGGTGATGAAGTGGAAGGCGCCGGCTCGTTCGCCGTAGAGACCGAAGTTCTTGGCAAAGGATTGGGCGACGCACATTTCGAACTTCTGGTCGACGAAGTAGCGGACGGCCCAGGCGTCATTTTCGAGGTCACCGGATGCAAAGCCTTGGTAGGCACAGTCAAAGAAAGGGAAATGGTTACGGGCACGAATTATCTTGCTAAGTTCTACCCATTGCTCTCGGGTTGGATCAACGCCGGTGGGGTTGTGGGCGCAGGCGTGTAAAAGGATGATGCTGCCTTCTGGCGCTTGTTCGATGGTGGAGCGCATGCCATCGAAGTCGAGGCCTTTGGTTTTGACGGAGAAGTATGGGTAGGTTTTTATAGGGAGATGGACGTTGGAGAAGATTTGGTTGTGGTTGGCCCATGTTGGGGAGGAGAAGTAAATGGATTGATCGGAAGAGCGGGGATAGAAGCGGGAAAGGAAGAGGGCGCCGAGGTGGACGGCGCCGGTGCCGGAGATTGTTTGGAAGCTTGTGACCTAGAGAGTATGTTATCAGCGAGGCGTAGGGTTCTGTATTAACCAAGCAGTACCCTCTTCTCTTTGACGGCCGGGCTGTCTGCGCCGAGCATGAGCTTCTGTGCAGCGGAGGTGAAGTCGACAAGACCCGCAATGGGTAAATATTCATGATTGAGGTTCAGATCTTTCCGTAGTATCTCATCTGCCTACGAGTTTGTCAGTCCAAGCTCGAAGACAAAATCCGCAAAGAAGCCGAAGTCTCAAAGACAGTGGCCTCATCACAGCTGTAATCACCTTCTTGACCACCGGTAGCACCCAAGGTTTGGCGTTGTTATCTCTGTAAGCCCCAATACCCAAATCCACCTTCTTCTCAAAGTCATCCTTTCGATATGCAGCCATAAGCCCGAAGAGTGGGTCTTCTGGTGCCTGCGGAACCTTGTCCGAGGAGAAGACGGTAGGGTTGCCACCGTCCATGATGTGTCCTTTGATATTGGCTAACCTGGCTGCTGATGTTTCCGAAGAAGATGAGGTTGGGGAAGGAGATGGCATGGCAGAATTAAAAGCCTCAACAGAGAGAGCGGTGTACGCTGTACTCGCTTGTCGCATGGATCTCGCATGAACGGATTAACTAATTGATCGACATCTAGAATAATTGCCCGGCCCGTCGGCCCGCTGTTGCAATCCCTGTCGTTAGGGTTTATCAATAAGGCCGTGAGTGTAACAGCCTGGGAAGAGTAAACTCATTACAAGGTACAGTATCCGTCAGACCGCCGACGAAGCCTCCATGGGAGGTATCTACGGTTTGATAAGATCTGTTTGGTCTTTTGGAAACTCGCCAGTACCTTAGTGGTCAGACGGATTTGTTCAATATACACTCAATGTTTCATTATTAGTATCTGGGCCGAACCTTCGCCGAATATGTGTACCACGGACCAACGGGCATTCCCCGAAAGCGAATCAGCGGATTCTAATCCATCCATGCTTTCTGCTCCAGCTACGCGAGTATTCCAGCCCGTACGCCCGACAGCAGTGAAGGTCCAAATTCTTCAATAGCATGAAAGTTGTCAAAGAACCGAAGTCTTCCAAGGGCGTAAGCCATACAGCCTCGTTCGCCAGCCACTGAGAAGCTGGCGTCTTTCGGTGCATTGCATGCTGGATACGGAGTTCGCATAAGGAAGATATAGAAATTATGATCGGCCATAATACTGTGTATTCCTCTCGTGCTTCAGATTGGGTATGCGGCAGATAGATGCAGAGTTTTAGAGACTGGATAGCTTCGAAGCGCTGGCGGGGCACGAACGTTGAGAACGACTTGAGGGATTCAGCACCTTTGAAGCTGAAAGCGTTCTTGGAATAGAGGATATGAATTGCATCAGTATAGCTATGGTCAACTTTAGAAAGCTTTGAGTCTTCATTAGGCGGGTTAAGCAACAAGCAAGAAGTACCTACACAAAACGGCAGCTTTGTAGTAAGGGTAACAGGTTGTCTAGAGGGGGCTTGTTTTGATTCCAGCACATATAATGATCCCAGCCGCTCGCAACATCTTCCAAGAGACAAGGTCTTCTTATACCGTCGCCATAACGCAGGTGGAGACGCCTCTCGCAGAGCACGTATTTGTAAATTTCCAAACGAATCTCCGTTGGCAGAAGCGAGCAAAAGGAAGACTGCGGTTGATCACTCGTTTTCCGAAGATCATTAGAGCCGGGGATCGAAACCTTACATTTCGGCGTCGGTGAATTCGGTGGTGCATGCTGGGAAATGCGAGGCGTCTCTGTTTCGTCTGTGTGCTGCAATCTTCTTGGGTGCTCTGCACGTTTTGCGTACTTCATATACCAGATTGCAGACCGGCGAAAGATGATGCAATATGACTTAGTTAGAGAAGAGTGCTCTGAGTTAGAGTGACTGGACATGTCGTTGCTAGCCAACTATCCCTCGTCACCTTAAGGGTAATACTAGGTTGCTGGACCATCGAGAGTTCGAGCTTTGAGGCCACGTTAATCATAGGCTTCAATGCCTTGCTGTTGTCAATGGGCGTTGGACGCCATAGGCGCATACTGTTGCCTCAGAATAGGAATCGCTCTTGTGTTTGAACAGACCAGGCAGGTAAGCCGGTAGGCGATCATGCATACCCAAGTGCTACAACTTTAAGGTCAAAGTCGCTGCCTTATGTGTATTTGAGTTTGGCAGGTGGAGGGATTGACAGGTAAGATCACGAGGACAGGTAGGCACGCACGCACGGTAGGGCTGAGGATCTTTCAATGAATCACTTTACGCGGTGCAATTCCGCGTCAACGCGACAAGGCATTCCCACCAACAGATACATATTGGCTTTCGGCTCTCTTCCAGTGTAAACGGTCTCAGTGCGTCGGTCTGGCTGTCCATCGGATGCCAAAACGCTTTGATTTGCCTTTTACCGTTTTCTTCACTCACCTCTATTGCTCCTTCCATGCAAACGATCTACTGCAGCGAACCATTCCCTTTACTCAGTTAATCCTTCAATCATTACATTCTTCCTTCTCACGGGGAGCTCGGTCAAAAAGATTTCTGCCAGCTATGCCCCCGAAGCAAGCTACGTTGGGGTACGTCAAGCCATCTCAGCAGACCTTAGGGTGCATGCTCCCTCGGGATTACTCTTTCATGCATATGCTGATCTATCAACCCTTTACAGGAAGTTCTTCGGGCAACAGCAAAACGGCCCAAAGCCTAAACCACAGCAGTCGACATTGGCCTTCAATCCCCCCAGAGCCCCCAAGTCTGTAGCCGACAAAAAAGACAAGAACAATGGTGTGCAGGCTTCGGGGAAAGCCCAAGCGATGCCTCCAAAAGGCAATGATGTGAATGGAGACGTAGTTGTAAACTCGGATTTAGAGCCAAATCAATGCATGACGAATGCACATGAAAGACAGTCAAAAGAAGCCAATATTTATCCCGAAGAGCCCGAAGGGAAAGGAGACAATGATGATATGACGATTGCCGAACCATTGCCTAGTAGCCCTTCTGCGGAAACTAGCGAAAGAGCAGTACCCGAAACACAGCAAAAGTCCTCACCCAAACGAGGCAACAGTGAGATAAAGGACGAGGAGGATGAGGATGAAGAACCTGTGAAGAAGAGGCCCAGGCGACAAGGGACCCAAGATAAGCCCAAGGAGCCGGCCAAGAAATCAGGCAGAGGAAATTCCACAAAATCAGTCAAGACTGAATCTGTCAGCCCTAAAGTTATGAAGGTTGATTCGGAGTCTAAAGCAGCAATAAACAAACTGAATGGAGGAAAACCGCAAAGTACTAAGGCCCCGTCGAAACCACATCATTCGGAAGAGGCAAACGGTCCCCAGAGCAAGTCGACCAAAGTCGCAGAAGGTGCTCATACAGCGGATGAATCCTCTAGGGAGAATGATGCATCCGAGGTAGAAGAGGAAGAAGCAGAATCAGACGTGGAAAATGAAGAAAAACCCGAGGTTGCGGCGAAGACTCGAGAAAAGGTTCAAGCTACGTTAAAAAGTATCGGGAAAGATCCATATCCTGACTGGCCATCGGGGGAACCAGTACCTTACGCAGCGTTATGTACTACGTTTTCATTGATTGAGATGACCACGAAACGTCTGGTCATCTCAGCTCACTGCTCGCTTTTCCTTAGGCAAGTTCTACGATTGACGCCCCAAGATTTATTACCTACAGTGCAACTTATGATCAACAAGCTCGCTGCTGACTATGCCGGCATTGAGCTTGGTATCGGAGAGTCACTGATCATGAAAGCCATTGGTGAAACTACAGGCAGGAGCTTGCAGATCATCAAGGCAGATCAGAATGAGATTGGAGATCTTGGATTGGTCGCAGCAAAGAGCCGATCAAATCAGCCCACAATGTTCAAGCCGAAACCGCTAACGGTAAGGGGTGTGCTCGAGGGTCTTATGAATGTTGCCATCATCCAAGGTGACGGCTCTCAAGGGAGAAAGATTGCTGGTATCAAGAAGTTACTGTCTGCTGCAGATTCAGCCATGGCAGGCAAGGGCAGTAAGGGTGTAGACATCACAAAGGATAAAGGAGGAGCGAGCGAAGCCAAATTCATTATACGGTTTTTGGAGGGCAAGCTGAGACTAGGTCTTGCCGAGAAGACAGTTTTGGTTGCTCTGGCGCATGCGATGGTTAGTCACGAAATAGAGAAGATAGGTAACAAAATACCCAACAGTGAGCAGCTGGCGAAGGGGGAATCCATCCTCAAAACAGTCTATAGGTGAGTGGTTGCATCGTGGACGTTAGATTGAGACTGATTGTGCACAGCGAACTGCCCAGCTACGAGGTCATCATCCCCGCAATGCTTGAGCACGGAATCTTTAATCTTCGCGACAATTGTAAATTACAGCCTGGTGTACCCTTGAAGCCTATGTTGGCAAAGCCAACAAAGTCGATTAGCGAGGTCCTGGACCGCTTCGAAGGCAAAAACTTCACCTGCGAGTATAAATACGACGGAGAAAGAGCGCAAATTCACTACGTTGCCGAGGACTCGCCCCAACAATATACGAGTAGCTTACCTACCTCCAAAGGCACGAAAGGACTATCTGCTATTTTCTCTCGGAATTCAGAGGATTTGTCCAAGAAATACCCAGACATCCTGGCCAAACTTCAGACCTGGATCAAGCCGAAAACCAAGAGCTTCGTCCTCGATTGCGAGACGGTGGCTTGGGACATGGTAGAAAAGAAGGTTTTACCGTTCCAACAGCTCATGACCCGAAAACGCAAGGATGTCAAAGTCGAAGATGTTAAAGTCAAGGTCTGCGTCTTCGCCTTTGACATGCTCTTCTACAACGGCGAGGTTCGTCTTCCACTTACCCTCTTTATTTGAAATAAAAGAGACCAAAAAGACACTGCCAAAAACTAACCCCTACCACTAATAGTCTACTGTCGAAAAATCCCTCCGCGAGCGCCGTGAACTCCTCCAAGCCGCCTTCTCAGAAGCTGAAGGTGAATTCGCCTTCGCTCATTACGGCAACACCTCCGACCTCGACGAAATCCAAACCCTCCTCGACGCCTCCGTCAAAGCCTCCTGCGAGGGCCTCATGGTCAAAATGCTCGACACCGCCGACTCGGGCTACGAGCCGTCCAAACGCAGCCGGAACTGGCTCAAGGTCAAAAAGGACTATCTCGCCGGCATTGGCGACAGCCTGGACTTAGTAGTGCTGGGCGCGTACTACGGCAAAGGGAAGCGCACGAGTGTGTATGGCGCGTTTTTGCTCGCCTGCTATAACGAATCTAAACAGGTCTACGAAACCGTCTGCAACATTGGCACCGGCTTCTCCGAAGTCATCCTAGAAGAACTGCATGCCAAGCTGAGCGAGCACGTCATTGACAAGCCCAAACCTTTCTACGCTCACAGCAGCGTCCCCAAAGACCAGCCAGACGTTTGGTTCGAAGCGCGCTTCGTGTGGGAAGTGAAAGCTGCGGACCTGACGCTCAGTCCAAGATACAAAGCCGGGGCTGAAGCGCTGGGGGATGCGAGCGGCAAAGGCATTTCGTTGAGGTTCCCGCGGTTTATCAAGGAGAGGGAGGATAAGAAGGCGGAGCAGGCGACCGGGGCGCGGATGGTGGTGGAGATGTATGGGAAGCAGGAGAGTGTGGGGAAGGGGAAAGATGGGGGTGGGGGGGTGGACGATGATTTCGAATACTGAGTGTGGTTACATCTGGCGCTAGGCCGGCAGCTGAAGACTTAAGGTACTGCTTGAAAGAGGATACATTTTGCAAGTATATCCATCTGGCTACTCCTTGCTTCGGGCTCGAGCTCTTTGCCTGGATTGCGTTACCCAACAACTTCTCTCATTCAGTACACCTCTCCCACGGCTCCCTCCACACAAGACCAAACCCCTCGAAAACCCTCCTCTCCGCCTCCTCGGTCGTCTTACACCTCGTTTTCTCGTCCCTCCATTTCTCCAAATCAACCCACGCCCCCGTTCCTCGCACGCGAACCCCACTACTATCGAACTTCCACCCTTTGACCTTCTTCGCGTATCTTCTCAGGTCCCGATTAAACGTGGTCCCGGACGTCCATCCCTGCACGGCACAACCCACCGTGCGCCAGGGCGACACGATAATATCGACGCGGCGGTGGGGGTTGGGGTTCTCCGCGGCTGGGTCGGCAGCAAGATCCGAGGTCTGGGTGGGCCAGTAGGGGTTTTGCCAGACGACGAGGGCTTTGTCCAGGGTGTCGAAGCCGTGGCCGCCCTGTGTGAGGGAGGCGAGCGGGAGGGGCTGCTGTTGGCGTTTAGTGCTTGTGAGGTTCAGGGTTAGGGTGTGCGCGATCCAGCCTTCTCTCTCTAAAGATTTGACGACGCGGTCCACGAGGCCGGAGGTTTGTGCTTCGGAGCGGTGGGAGAGGATGATGTCGACATCGCCGGACTCAGTTTTGCCGCGGCGGTAGCCGCCGACGATAATGCTTTCGATTCCTCCTTGTTCTGGGGGGAGAACGCAACGGTTGGCGTGCGATGTTATGATTGAAGCGATTGATTCGGATTCGGAGCGAGGAATCTTGAGCTGGAATTCGTCGTAGTATTTTACGCCGATTTGCTGGACACGACTCAGAGTTCTCCAGCCTTGTTCGACAATATCGTCGAGGTCTTTCCATTTTTGATCGTAGTAGAATTCGCGGGCTGTGGCGGCGCCAACGCCCCAGATTTCGTAGAAGGTGCGGAGGACTTGCATTGCGGGATCGCTTTCGAAGTCCTTGATAGCCTGGAGGGAGCCTGTGGTGTGGTACTCGTGGAAGAGGTGCGCGATCTTTTGGTCGCAGCCGGGAAGCATGAGGACTTCGCGTGGGGAGCTTAGGGGGTAATGATACGCGGCCAGGGAGGCGATGCTAGTGCTGTAGGCGCGGACGCCAATATCATCGGCGGTAAGAGTGCGGGCTAAGCGGATCCGCTTGAGGAGGTCGATGAAGGGGTCGTTGGGAGAGGGGGAGGTGGTGGAACGCTCGCAGGAGTAAATTCTGTCTTGGAGAACCCAGTCGGGCATGGGTGGGAGAGGGTTATTGATGGCTTCGTCGTGCTCGGATGTTGTCTGCTGGAGGAGGTGTGGAGGGCTGATTTGGTTGGAGCTCTGACTTGCTGCATTGCTCGAGGACGTAAAGCTTCGACCTATGAAGTCCCGGTTTGCGGCGTCTTTGACGCGATCACGTTTGTAGGCTCTTATAACTGAAGGTTTGGCTTCAGCTTTCGCGCGCTCTAGGATCGCCTGGGAAACATCCTGTCGTAGCGTAGGAGTTTGTGTGATGGCCGTTGTGGGAAATGCTGCGTCATTGGGCTTGAACGCCGGTTGGGAAGTTGTGTCTACCTCGGGCAATGGAAGGAGCCTCGCTTCATACAATGTGTACGGTTCAAAGGGCTCAGGTCTCCCAGCTACTAACGAAGCCTTCAGCCAATCTAGCTTGATTACTTTGACTTTCCCAGCAAAATCTTCAGCAGCCAACGGCAACGACTCGTCCGCCTCGACCGTATCAGGAGAGCCCATGGTAGGTGATATGAGCCCTTGGGAAATTGAAAGTTGAGACATAGGCTTTGCTGCTAGATTTTCTTCATCTTCAGTTACATCTTGCGTCTCAGAACCAGTAGAGGGATCATCAGTGTCATCCCCCGTGTCTTCTGTCTTTGCTTTCGATTCTCCATGAGCTAGCGCTCTCCGCTTCCTCGCTGGGCTCCCACTCCTCGAAGTGATTGGGGAGCTGAGACTAAGATCTCTCTTCTCGCCATGAATTTCCTCAAAGCACACCTTGCCGCATTGAAGTTCGAACTTTGCCCGCCTCTCCTTTGAAATGTTTCCAAACACGATGTTCGATTCTTTAATATCGTATGTCAGTGTTCCCCCTCGATTGCTGATTTCGTCTTCTACCGCATGGAGCTTAGAGGTCGAGAGATATGTTGGGAGTACAAAAACATTCGATAGACCAGTGAGATCGAGTTTCGAACTTGTAGACGCTTCTGTAGCTTGATCGCCGGAATCAGTAGTAGCAGACGCTTGAGTGTTGTGCTGACTATTCGCCATGTTTCTCTAGAACAGCACTACAGTACGAAAGACCATGTTGTGACCAATGACGACCGAAGTGGAGACGACAGTACAAAAAACCAGCTGCAACCGTCATTTTGAGAATATCCAAAACTGATATCAAGTGTAAAAGTAAAGAAATTAGCTTTCAACCAAGCAAGGGAATTATGCAGGATGTGGTGTATGATTGGAACTACATCTGTGTCTCATGGTTTGAATATAAACAGATCGTAGAGCTCAACCTGTGGGTTGCGAGTATTTGTACTTTCAACTCATAGTAGCCATCACTCGAGAAGTGGAAATGGATGTCATGCCGAAGCACTTTACGATACAACCGTACAAGGCTACTGGTAATGTATTTTACACCCTGCGTATTACACCCTTAGCTGTATTTCCGCAAAAGCTGGCATCCGTGGCATTTTTGCCCGATTTCCTATTTCTCCTGCTCACACACTACCCTAGTAGTGACCTGAATGGGATTCCACTTAGCAGAAGACACACTTCCTCCCGCCGATTAAGCTGATCCTCTCTTTTGATACTTCCACCAGTACCAGTTGGAGGCAGTTGGCATACCAGAAATACTTTCCCATAGTTTGACAGACAGGCGAGCTCCAGTCTCTCCCGTCTTCCCTTCCCTTATTGAACGACTGAGTACTTCGGGTAATCGATATTGTCAAACCTCGAAAGGAATCTAGCGTGTCAAGCTCTGATACTCTATGACTCCCTCTAGATTCTCAGATAACGATCAGCTACTTTTTCAATCTGTGGTTCTCCCGTTTCGTCCCTGTGAACTATTCCATGCTTGTCTTGGCCCATACCTTTGTACTAGCTATTGTACGCGCGTCCTATCTGGCTTTACAACAAGGTATCGTTTCTAAGCAATTGGCATGCCAAAGCCTACCAGACACCAGCCTGCCAAAACCACCAGTGACTAGTCCTGGAATTTTCCGTTACAATCTTTCTGCTTGGAACATATGCAGTGGCGTTCGCGTGAACTGTAGGAGTTGCAGATATTTGTAAAGACCGGATGCGGGTCCATTGAAAGGAGGATTGGTACCGTTATCTTAAATGAACAAGACTACCGTATGTTCTTGAAAATTCCGAGTCACGGTAAGTACCAACCAAGCCGATGAGATGCGATGTGAATTCTGGGTCAGAACCGGATTTCCAGATCTCATTGTACGAAGATGAACGTGGTAATAGACTGGATAACATGAGTAGCTGAGACAGATCCGCCTTTCCAGCTGCTACATAGCTCTATTATATCTTATATCAAGTCGTCAATAGCCAAAGGGTTTGAACCCTTGAAGCATGGGTCATCTCCATGACGCTCCTTTCTGCAATGCAGAAAGCGTTTGGTAATGAGAGGACCTGATTTTTCTAGACGCATTGTCTATGCAGAAAAGAAGTGATATCAGAAAGAAAAAGGGACCAAAGATTGCGGAGGTCCAAGACTAAAAGAGCAGACATAGGGAACATCGAGGTCATAAGGTTTGGACTGTTCTCTCCTATCTCAGGAATATAAGACTTGATATCTGGGTTTACGGCTTGGTTGTCATAACTCAACCTTTTCTTTGCAATAAAAGCAAACACGAGCAATGACCTACTATGGGATATGAGAACCAGATGAGGGTTTCCAAGATGTTTTCACTGGTATGCTAACTAGACACGCAATACACTATAAGATTAGTCTTCGTCACTATCTAACGGTGATGGGACGGGAACCAAACCTAAACGACAACTGGACAACATTAGACCCATATTCTGGTCAGCATACAAGTCCTGACATCGTTGCCTCTCTCAGAAAGACCTGACTTCAACACGAATATAGATCTCATTGTTTTTTGTTCTGCATGTTGCCGTTCTTTATAAGTGTTGTTCTTAGTTTGATTTCCCGCGCTACCTCTAATAACGAGCAGTAAACAACATCTTGAACCTTTTCCGAAGGATTGCTACAAAACTCTCGCTCTTGGCTCACTCCGTTGAACATTTCTCTGTCAAGCCAGTAATGTCACAGCCACCAACACCGCACGTCAAGCTGCCAGACGTCATGCCGCAGAAGCATATCGTGCCCGGCCCTAATTCCTGGGCACTGTCGGCCACGCAAGGGGACCCTAAAAAGCTTCCACAACCAGCACAGAGCACGAACCGGGAGAAATATGAGCAGAATCCCATGCCACGTACACCAGGAAAGGCTCTAGATGATGGTAAACTAGCCGTGTCAAAACATCGTGTGTACATACAGCCAGCCACGCCACTAGGCTGTTTGAACCAGAGCTTGCACAATCAGAAAATTCGCGCTGCCACAGACCCTGTTATACCTCAACCACTTTTCACTGGTAAACCTGGCGGCATTGCTCATATCCGCCAGAAGTTTTCCACTTCCAAGAGCAATGTGAACATCATCAAGGAAGATGACGTAACGCAGACATCGTCACCTCCTGTATTTTCTGAAAAGGCATCCCAGATATTAGGGGCATGGCCTGTTCGCGATAACAGTCGCCGTACGCCTCCAGCTTCTGCACCCCCATCCACGAGTACACCTGATCCCTACCGTATCTCGTCCGATGATCACGCGGCTCGTTCAACAAGCCCAGCTCGGAATATTCAGTCTACGCCAGTACCTACGCGTCGCTTCTTGAGAGAGAATAAAATGACAACCCCTGAACTTGAGCGCGCTTCTCTTACCACTACTGCCGAGACTGGTGAGGACGAGGGAATTGATATGGAAATATCGGAAAACCCAGAGGGTATGATTTCAGGCGATGAGGTGTTGCATCCTACCCGTACAGGGACTTACGGTAGAGTTGGTGGGGTAGAATATGTGAATGAGCATGAAAACCAACGGATAACGAGCTACGCTGGGATAATTGAGAATGCCGAATTCATTGATCAGACGAGTCCGACAATGGTCTCAAACACATCCCAAGGACACGACTCTGGAGGACTTTTACAACCAACGGTCTATTCACCGAGCAATTACGATGGAGTATGGGAGAATGACCCTCATGTGGTAAGTCGGGTTTGTTGGGGGATCAAATGATATGCTAATCGCATGATAGGGCTACTCTCTTCCTCCGTTCACTCCATTGCGGCCTCAGCATGCTCCAGCGCCAGAAATGCAAATGCGCGGGTCATCGCAAGATTCTGGTACCACTGTTCCGGTAGTTTTGCGCGACTATTACCAACCCCCAAGTCGTTTCTCTGTGTATCCACCATCAACAGCATCAGTCAATAGCTGGGCACAAAACTCGCAATTCTCCCTAGGGAACTCCTTCGCAGCTGCTAACCATCCATCATCGGCTGGCATGCGTTCTCAGTTTCCTAATCAACACATGAGCAATGCCGCTCCGACACCTCCGCGTTCGCACCCTGAGTTTCAGCCATCAGGGCCAATGCCGGCTGGATTAGCGCACTTGGAGCTAACTTTGCACCACCACATTGAGAACTGCTTTGGGAGCTTGTCGAGGCTTGTGGCTGACAAGCATGACCGAGTTATGGACCAGACAATCCGGCGTCTAGAAAATTTGGAAGAAACGGTTACGAAAGGGCAGAAGAACGGGAAGGGAGACGTCAAAGATATGAAGAAAGAGTTTAGCAATCTCAAGGCAGAAGTGAGAAACGTTATCAAAGGTAACGATGAAATTAAAGACCTTATCAAAGCGCTGGATGAGAAAATAGGGAAGCTTGAGAAAAAGGTCGAGGCAAGCGGGTGTAAAGGCCAATCGGTCGCTACAGATACTACCGGACATGAAGCCGAGGGTTCCAGGGCTCAGAAAGGCGATATTGTTCATCGACGCACTGAGAGCGCGCATAATGGAGGAAATCCTGAGCGACTACAGCAAAATCAGAGTGGGGCCAATCACTCAGCTAGTGCTCGTCACCAAAGTGGTAATAGTAGCAAAGGGCGTCGATCAAACACCACGAGCGGAGGAGGTGCAGGTAGTGCTGCTGGAAGTTCGAGAAGAGAGTATTTCACTGAGCTGGGAGCTAGCAGAGGTCCAGTACCTGATGTTAGAGAGCATCCTGCCTACTCAGGCGGGCAGCAGGGGTATGATCTGGCTTACGATTCGAATGGTATGCCAGTGGGCCTGGGAGTCTCTGATACTACGATTTTCCAAGCACCCTCTTTCAGTGAGGGCTGGTATCAACGAGTCTATGGACCTTGAAACATTGTTTCTATCCTCAGCCGTGAAGTGTTCAGCATGATTGGTTGCTTATTTGTCGAGGTAGATGGTGTCGCAATGCCCCCAAGGCCTAATTGATGTTCAATCAAGTAGTAGAGTCTATTTGGACTTTCAATAGCTGAATGCGTAATGTAAAGTGGCTTTTGTCTAAGCTCTTTGTCGTATCTAAGGTAGAGTGTGGTCAGTTAAAATCTAGACTAGTAAAATTTGCAGCTCGTACCGATTAGGATACCGAAAGAGCTTCAACACCATTTGACTGCACGCAAATTGTGTTACAGAATTCGAAGATACTGCGCCAACCATTGCATAAAGAGTCTCTATTCGTAATTGACCAACCTGGAATGGCTTTACCCTCAGAGCATATTACGATCAAAAGGAGACGTGACGATGAGCCAGTAGAAGCTCTTTGTAAGTATCCGTACCGCTAGTGGTTACAATACTCGACTGATCTCCATAGACTTGCGGCAGAAAAGATATAAGTCAGACATATGTTGGGACCGGGTCACCAACTCCCAGTCCCCAGATGTGCCTGTATTTCTGCCATCGGCTTCAAGCCGATCGAACGACGCTGTGCCTGATGCCACCGATATACCACAGGTGCCCAAGATAAGACTTACCTCCCCCGAGGAGGACCTCCCGAGCGAACATGCTTCCAGCCTCGAAGCAATACAACGCCACTCAGTTGGGACGCAAAAATTAACGTGTACCAGCAACCGTCCGAACGGGTCTGTTCTTACAAGCTCTAGGAACCCCGGCCAGAAACGTTCAGATGTTTCAAGATCCAGTACCGGGCCTCGAAGGTTCCACTTTATCAAAAACTCGTCATATGCGTCCTTACACACGATTGGACCAGCTAAAAGAGTCGAAAAGCACAGGAAAAGTCGAAGGGGTGATCTGCCGGTTTTCGTTGAGGAGACAGGGTCTACTTCCCAGCGAAGGATCGATCCGGAAACTTCAACGGAAATCGGTAATGAGACACGTAAGGACCACGTCGATAGCCCACCGGCAGCCCAAATCTTGGAACAGAGGCAAAGAAAGCGACCCATAGTCAGCGCAGTGGAACAGAAATGGAGGATGGAAAACTGGGCTAAGTCAACAATAGCCGATCGTGATGTTCAAGGAAAATCAAGATCAGCGCAGAGTATCCATGAACCTTCAAGTCAGTGGGATTATAACTCGGAGATACTTGCAGCGCAGCTGCAGCAGGTCGCATCTCAGGAAACCAAAATTGCGACAGCTAATTGGGAGGACGCCAGAAATGCACCGCAGCTAAAGGTACAGCCTAAACCTCCAAAGTCCCGTCCGCCAATTGTACAGCAGCATGCCGATGCTTTCGGCGAAGATGTGTCAATCATGGACATAAGCGAGGACGGAAACGAGGACGACTATGTGTATGATACATATATTCGCTCGGCTGGACGACTAGCGGGTGCCTCCGGGAAACCTTCTGAAGGAGATATAGGCCGTCTTCAATGCATAGACCACAGCAAGATTGGAATATTGATCATCGCAGAGGAAGATCAAGAAGAGTGGGAAACATTTGCTGAAGTAGATCTGGACGGCGACAAGGACTGGAATAGTGAAGAAGAAGACGAAAATGGTTCGTCCAAACGCCAGTGATCGAATTTCTATATAGATTTTACTGATTGGAACAGCGGAGGATTTTTACGGGAATGACTATCCAGAGGATGAGGTTAAATCCGACGATGAATTCGATGAAGGTGCTTACAAGTATCGGACAGGCCCATCTGACGAGGAGGAATTCGATCATGATGTAGACAGTTGGTCTGATGAGGACGAGGCACGATATCCATGGAAGCACGAAGTAGGAATTGTCCAGCGAGAAGGCGACAATGACAGCGATCATGACATGAACACTTGAAGAAAACAAGCAGATACACTTTCCGTTAGCAGCGACAACTATAACGCCAAGTACAAAAATGCACGGCAGATCAGCTTAGGCGATGAAGAACGCATGTAAAAGTAGGGTACTCGTTGCGATGATTTCCTGCTCGGAGCAAATAATACCACCAGGGGCTCCAACAACAGGGTATCCAGAACGAGTATGTCTAGAAGCACAGCATATACGAGTTTTCATTCAATAAACGGAAATTCCAAAGCCCCAATCCCATCTTTTACTCGCACTAGGCAACATTAGATGACATCCTAGAACTTCAACCAAGTTCCTGACCGAAAAGATGGAGATACTTTGTGCTCATCAGCTGCAATTCATCGTCTTGAGGTTGCTGTGACTTACATCGACATCCAGCTATCTATCTGTGCATCCAGGGATACGAAAGTCCGGTCGTTGACTGCATACCGTATGCATTCACTGGGGAGCTTGACCTGTTACGGAGTCGCACCCTGGGGATGTTGTAGGCTTCACGCAATCGATAATATTTGCATTGGATGCCTCCGAAGCCTTCGCGCTGTCTTTGCGGAAATTGAGCGTTGTAAGCACGGGCGATATCGCTCCACTCGTAGCCAAGGTCGATCCGATGGTACCAAATAAAGTGAATCTCTTCCTCCGAGTATGGCGGCCGGAACTGACGGGGCGCTCTTGTGGCCGAGGATCTCGACGACGTTGAGGGCATGCGGCGGCGGCCGTCGTTCGATTGAGTCGGGCTCGGTCGTCCAGAACTACCGTTAGTGTTCGGGGACCTGCTCATCTGGCGGTCTTCTTCACTTCCGACCCGGGGTGACTGATGTTGAGGAGGGGTGGGACTGTCCTCATCCGAGGAGTTGAGCATATCATGGATGGCCATGCTTCGCCGGCGAGGATTGTTCCATTGTGAGCGAAGGGCATCATGGCCCTCTTGGGAGCTTCTGAAATTGTCTCCCGAAATGCCATGGCTTCCGGCCCAGCCTTGATTGTTTTGCCGAAAAGACATGATGTCGCGTTCGAGGATGGTAATGAGAATGTGGAGTGGGCTGCTGTCCTGCAAGCTTGCCTCGTGTGCGGGACCTGGAATTTTCATGATTCACTCAGTGGACATGCTCGAAGCCTTTTAAAGTAGCAGAGAAGGAAGGGAGGTCTGCCTAAATTATCTTAAGCAAATCGCACATTGCGGGTTCCGCAGCTGCAGACGCCGCCTGCGCCGGAATGTGCCCCCTCTGGATTGCAGGTGCAGGAACTGAGCTATCACTAGCTAAATGTTCTGCAGAATACCTTACTCACCTTCCGGTACTGCACCAATAGCTAAACGTCCAGGGTGTGTTGGGGGGGAACCTTAAGGTTCACCGTCCACAGCAACAGCACTCAAGGTTGGGGCTAGGAAGGATGTGCCAAGTGAAACTTTGGGGAGAGCCGAAGGATTGTGTGATTGACAAGCAGATATCAGAAACATCAACCGAACCTCAGTTAATGAAATCAAATCGTTTGAGGTCCCAAACAAACCAGGCTGTCCCAGAGCTGAAGGTACTCGATGCCTGTTGCACGACGTTGCGACGCTGATGACGGATTCCTCGAATGTGTTTCGGGTCTTCTGGGAGAACAAACGGAGCAAAGCGATCAGCCCCCCCACCCCCTTCCCTGGTGACGCTGACTCTACTGTAATAATCCTCCAGAATGCAACAGCAAAGATACCTGACCCATGGGAATTACATTACAAAGCTACCGACCGCTTGGGTCAGATCACTGCGCCCTTTGAACGACGGGCGCCTCCCATACCTATCAAGGCTCTGGGCGGAAAACCGTTGAATCGCTGAATCGCTTCCGTGCTTTCTCTCTCTACTATATCGAGACTTGGCAAGCGGCTGTCACGGTGTCACGCCGTTCTAGCTGTCAAACTCGCCCTTGCTCATACTATAGGTACTATCTAGGAAGTGGATACCAGCGCAGGCGTGCGAGCTGAAGTGCCGAGGCCGCTGTACGGAGGTACGCAATGGGCTAAAGACGAGCCGTCCGGCAGAGTGGGGCTTACATGTCCCCGTGCTCTGATTGGACAGGGCTTTCTTCACCTCCGACCCTCGTCTAGACTCGCCCAGTCCATCGACCCCCCGTGCTTGTTGCTCTGCTCCATATTCAACCGGACTGAACAGGTTAGACTGGAGCCAACCCTCCTTCACCAAATATGCAGCAAGGGTTACTAGCTCCGTGGAGATCGCTAGCTCGGTTAGTGTATGCGGCTAATCTGCGATGTGACTGCACCCCTTCCTGGCCTGCGCTTGTCTGGGGCTGGTGACATGCACCGAACAACGAATGAAATGCCCCCCGCCCGTCTGGACGAGGCCAAGTCGAGTCGATGACGCCGGCCACGTGAAAGCTGCCGCGCGACTCCGAGTTTGTGTGCACCAATACTTCCCTAGGCCCCTGCGTGCTTCTGCATGGGTACATCATCGACAGCAAAAGATCAATACCGTGCGCATGAACTTCCAATCACGTGCTGCTGGACCGATATCTGCCTTCCATTATTCCGTACTGTACTTTCAACGCTCAGAACTGTTGGTTCTTCGTCTTAAAAGTAAGTTTCAGATACTCGGCCAATGAACAGTCTCCATGCACAGGACTCTCTATCGGGTACAGCCCAATCCATCCGAGTCCACCCACCCACCCACCCCCACCAACCAGACGAACGATGGAGAAGGATTGACTGCTAGCATCGCAAACTCATTCATGTCGAGTATCAGAACCGGGGGATCTACGGTACTGTGCCGCGGGCAAGCTGAAACGACAAGCCTCGGATGAATCCATGCGCTGAGGCTCGCCGCCATTCAGATCGTCGGATTACGCGCCCTCGTGGGAAATTGAGTTCTAGCATCATCTCCAGCCCAGCGTCCAACTGATCAAGATAAAATTGGAACCGTTGGTGTTGGCTTTGGCGTCCCGTCGGCCGCTACTCGTGGAACCGCAACTGCGCCGATCTTCAACAGCGGAATCCCACCGTACACAAACTCAACCTTTACATCGTGCTGCACGAACAACCTGCGGCCCGGCTAGTCTTTTAGGGGGCTTATACGAACCTGAACACATCGACCCTTCACAGCAGCCCGGTTTGTTGTCGAGGATCTTGTTGAGGTCCAATCAACATATGGCGTTTTGCCCTCCCGACAGGGTTCACATCATATTGTCAATGAGGATTACGAAGCCTTAGGTGTACGAACTGGGGTCCTACGAGGCCCTTGAAACGTCTATCACAAGGCTTGCATGTGCATGAACTACTATCAGGCGCGCGTTTGCTCCAGATTCTCCGCAAGCGATGCCTTGCAGCGAATTCATTCGTTCGTCGATGCTTTTCGAAGCCCTAGACTAAGGATCTTTGAGTAAGCCACCTCCGGACTTGCATTACAGCCCCAAAGGGCTGCAGCTACCAACCCTACGCCAAAGTCCTAACAGCAATCTACTCGTGGACAGTCGTTCACATCGTTTCTGGCTACTGTTATCCACTACGAAGCCGCAAAATTCCCTCAAAACCGGTGCAGACAATGATCATTGTCGTTGGTTGGAACTTCGGAGGTTGGCTTGCCTGGGTGTACGGACACATCAAATTTACCATGAAGTGGAGTTGATGCAGCCGTCGGTGGATACTTTCTTCAAAGCTGCAGCCTTAGATCGATGGTCTTCATGGGGAAGGTCAAGGTACGTAGGTAAGGTACATGGCCAGATGGACTACGCGAAACGCATGCAGGTCGAGCTCGATTCAGGAGGATCGGCATCGGCCAAAGAGGAGTTGAGAAAAGTTTCATAAAAAAAAACAGAATCCTTTGAAGAGTCGTCAGGGTTGCACAAACACGAGTGTCAAACGTGGTCGCAGGGAAACCGATCCTGCTTCCTTCTTTCAGCTCACGCATGCCTGTACTTTTCCGCTCGGCGCAATTACATTTTAGAGTGGTTCGCAAAATCACCTGCACGCTGCACAACTGCACACCGCTTTCGAATCAGGCGTTTAGTAGTATTCCGCTTCTCCGCGTTGGAAGAACATCAAATCCAATGAAACCGCACTAAGGTACTGGAGGTACTTTAATACCTTACTAAGGTAACATCAGAGACGTCAAAACCACCACCCAAATCTTTTATTTGTCATTTAGTCAGTCCCCTCGTGATATTAGCGATCGAAGCATGGCAAATACCTTCAATATCCAAGCCAGTGGTCCTACCAGCTGAAGGATCCATGAAGTTCCAAACAATTCTTCTCTCCAATTATGCCTCGCGTAGGACTTGGTCTCATCCCCACCGGATTGCACCGATGACGATGTTGTGCGTCTGGAAATTCATTTCGTCCCGGACTGCTGTCAAGGGGCTGAGATATGATAAAACAAGGATTCTCTCAAACAATTCCACTCGATGGTACTACAACAATCGATGTGTGTGGCGTAGTTGTCCTGCGATGGGTAACAGAAGAAACAATGCGGCTCTACACACTGTGAGGCCATAACACTGCACTGAATCGATGGGCTAGGCGGTCTTTCTGGCTACTTCTTACTTTGTCGTCGCTTTCCTTGACTGCTGTGATCTGCTGTCGTTCTGGTCCCGAAATCTTCCGTCGACCAGTTCAGTCCACATCATCACGCATGAAGTTTTTGTGGGTCGTTTTGAGCAGAACGTCTCTGAGGTTGCCTGTAGGTATTTCGCTAAATCTGGGGATTTGTCCGAATACTGTAAAACGGAGCTTGGTCAGCATCACCATCGGTTGACAATGAAGCGATCAGCACCATCCTCTCTTTCACTACTACGATTCCTCCAGCACACCTTGTTCGTGACAACCTGGAGTTCGACTCGTACTGCTCCGAATCAATTGACTCTTACCCATGATAGGTCTCAAGCCCAAGAGGTACCGGCAATACTGAATCCTCACCCCGAAGCAGTGAGATATGTATATAAGCCAACTACGAAGCTACAGTCCTAAACCCTCAGCTAGTTGTCAGAATATAATCCGTTCTTGCCTCGTCTAGATCCATCTAGCCACCCACAATCTCCTTGGGTCTCTCCGTGTCTCCACCTCTACAATCTCTTGCTGAGCCATCGCGGACACGGCGTACCTGAAAAGCGTGATAGGCACTTGCCTTTCGAAGCGGAGGTAGTGCTACGATGTATGAGGAGACAACGCACAAGCTCTTGCAGGGAAAGAGGCGACACACTCGGAGTTGGTACTGTGAATCAACATAGTGAAACCTTTTGTCGTTGGTTCTTAACAAGCTTCCGAAGGGGAGTTTGATTACTGTAATCCGCGGCTGTAGGTAAACACGTATAGCTCCGAGTTTCACAAAGCAGATGACGCTCTTAAACCCAGTGTATAAACTGAAACAGGTCAGATGCCTACGCCCTGTTTCTCCATGCGCAGCTCGAGAGCTTGAAGCTATTCCTACAACGCTCGTCGATCTTCCTCAAATCTCTACTTACTAACACCTCATGGAATAATGAGACCCGCAAGCACAGCCAGGAAATCTTGTGCCGCAAAATTCCGCTGTCTGTCTGCATACTAACATCTACTTCTCAAGCGCTTCCGAAGAAGATAGTATCATCCCACCGATAGCCTCGTGCCGCAGTGCTTTACCAACCGGTTCCCTTTTGGGTACCGCTCCGACTGCCGATGTGTTCTTGTGGAGTTGTGTTGCAACCTCAACCGCTCAGCAATCCTCTCGGGAACCGCCATCATCGACGTAGACCTACCTGCCTAATCAATAACACCATCAAAAACCGTCCACTAATGCTTTGTCTGGCCCTTAATCTCAGCTACGATCTTTCGTCCTCCTATCTTTGAGCAAGTGCGGTATTTACTCCAGCTGCAATAACCGCACCCCAGTCCGTTAAGGACCCCCCAATCAAAGTACACACACACAATTGCCGTGCCACAGTGTCAATCGTCCCCCCCGACGCCTCCATTAACACAACACCTGGGTCTTATTGTTAGCCGGGATCTCCCTTGGTTCGATTTTCCCTTCTACCACACGAACCCGTTGCTAACATCCTTGGAGTCTATTACATCCAACGCACACCCACCCGCGTTCTCGAAATAGTACCCAAAGGCCCAGTGAGCGATACGCTTAGACCTTGCTTCCAGCTCAGCCAGGATCATTTTATCATGCACATCACCTCGTGTCAATAGCCCTGTCGATGGACACGCAGCCGCCTCGTCTATCACTATCTGTGACGCGTCCATCAATCCTGCAGCTGGGCCCCACCTAGTCGCAACCTCCTCTCACCAACGAGCTCCTTGAAACGAACAACTTCACACCATCATTAACATACGTCTATCTCCAACGCTCCTGGGGTCACTGCGCCTAGGCCTCAAGCTCAGCAAAGCATCCACAGTGTTACAAGTCTCGAGGACCTAGATTTGCTTGAAACAGTCCCACGTGGCTGTTCCAAACCAACTCATCTGGAGTCTTCTGTAACGCCTCCATTACCAGAATACTGGGACACCAACCTCAGCCAGGCTATTCAATTCCTTCCATCCACACCTCCGCTAATGATCATTGCTATGGAACGACCACTCCACCGGCTCCGGATCTGCGCCTGGACCTCAGCCATGATTTCCAATCCTGTTCGTGGAAAGCGGGAATCATTGGTCGCTAGGGAGAAAGTAGCAAGCCGGACACATCTTCTGTTTTGCTAACCAGCTGAATACCTTCAGCAGTGACCTAAGGCATCTACTCCAAGCGCAGATTCGCTCTCGCATACTCTGAGTAACCCCCAATTCCAGAAACCCACAGGGCGGAAACCAGTCGCCGCTGAGAATCAATATCTAGATTCGCTGTGGAGGCATCAAAAGAAAGAAAAGCGGCAAAGACACAGTCAGTCACAACACGTTGGACGCCATTAGAGAGAGAAGGATTTCCCTACTTCACCCTGTCAACTCTGCTATCGCCTCTAGGCAAACACGTCCTCTCACAAAGCACGGAAAACGAGGCATTTATACACATTCGCTCTCCTTTTCTTCCCTCATCAAAGACGTCATGGTTGATCACATAGCACAGCACAGATCTCAGAAAATCCATCTCCAAAACCAGGCAGCTCTACGTGTTGAACACCTAGCTAATCTCTTCTCCCAGTGCCCAATCCTAAGCGTCTTTGGGCCCCTTTCCAGTGGAAAGAATAGCTCGATGCTGTATACATCTTTCGACGGCAATAAATTTAGACTGTCGGTCGAAGATGACTTGCCGAGCGGAAAAGCACCAACTCTACGCCGTCATTGTTGCATACACTTGTGAGGGCGGCACTGGGGACCATTTCACGAGGATGACCGCTCCCACAGAAACACCGTGACTTTCCACAGTCGACGATTATACTTGCAGAACTTCCACTCGGTGGTCTTGGTCCATCGAAACTTTTAGCGTATACTACACAACCTTCCCAGCCAGCTATATAATCCCAAATAACAAACAGGACACCTGAACTGAGTACCAAGCAGACTCTCACAGACAAAGTGACTTGTCTTATTAAAACGAACGCATCTCTAAATCTCCCTCTCAGTATTGAAGCCCACTCGCCAGAAGCGTAGGAGCTATGATCACACCGCTCGACTCCTCCCTCTCCCCACCCAAATCCCATCCCACAATCTCCAAACCATACAATTCCCGCGACCCACTCTACCATCTCCCTCACCACCTCGAAAAACCTCCCCGCCTATAGCCCACCCCACCCCGTCCCATCACCATCACCATCACCATCACCATCTCCATCCCTAATCCACTGCCCAGAAACGACGCAACCGCAACCGCATCCAAACACCCCTGCTAGCGCGTTCGCAAAAAACACGCCAGGGTAGACGCTGCGAAACAAGAGAACCCTTTCGACATATCGACACCGCTCTTTTTCCTCGTTGCCAAAAAAAAAACACACCAACGCCACTCTCGCGCGTCTACTGACTGTAGCTCTCGTCTCTTCTCGTTTTGATTTTGATTTTGATTTTTTAAGAAAAATAAAAAAGCACGGATATAGAGTAGGCAGTAGGTGCGATAAGATACCGTGAGGTGGGGCGGGTGGTCACTGCTGCCCAGTCTTATATGCTGGGGAGTCTTATACGCTGCGCATCTCTTATTTCCTTCACTTGCGAGAAAAGGTATGGATGGATGGATGGATGGGTGGGGTGTTTGAGGGGATGATGATGGGGATGATGATGATGATGGAATGAGATGATGATGGAAGGGGAAGGGGAAGGGGAAGGGGAAGGGGAAGGGGAAGGGGAAGGGGTAGATAGAAGGGGAATGGAAGGAGATGGAAGGAGATGGAATGGAAGTGGAAGTGGAAGTGGAAGTGGAATGGAAGGGGAATGGAAGGGGAATGGAAGTGGAAGGGGAAGTGGAATGGAAGGAGAATGGAAGTGGAAGTGGAAGGGGAAGGGGATGGAGATGGAGATGGAGATGGAGATGGAAGGGGAAGTGGAAGGGGTAGATAGATAGATAGATAGATAGATGGGACTAGTATGTATATATATATAAATGCTCACTCTCTTACCTTTTAAACTCTCTTACCTTTCAACTCGCTCGCACGCACCTCCTCTCCCCTCACCCTTCCCTCCCCTCCCCTTCCCTCACCCTCCCCTCACCCTCCCCTCCCTCTCCCCGTAGTAGAGCTCATCCCCGTAGAGCTCATCCACATCGCTTCCGCCAGATATTTTCCTTCCCTGTCATGGCTGGCTTATCCTCTCTCTCTCTCTCTATGTTAGCTTGGGCGTGGAAAACTTGCCCCTCACTTGCTATACTCCTCCTCCTCCCTTGCCATACAGAAGAAGAAGAAGAGCGGAAAGGGGTAGCGCTAGAAGTAGCAAGAATAAGTAAGAAGTAAGAAGAACCAAGAACCAAGAAGAAAGCAAGAACCAAGAACCAAGAACCAAGAACCAAGAACCAAGAACCAAGAACCAAGAACCAAGAACCAAGAACCAAGAACCAAGAAAAGAAAACGAGCAAAAGCGACTGCTTACAGTACCCACAACCCTCCCCCCCGCGCCCTCAAACTTCAACCCAAAACCCCCTAATAATAAGAAAAAAAAACAACGATAAAGTACCCACCGTCGAAACCTCAAGACTGTCATTTCATTTCAAATTCAAATCCAACGAACTTGAGAAAAACGGAAGGTTTCTCTTGGTGGTTGGTTGGGGGGTGGGGTAAGTGTAGAAGCTGAGATGAGAATGACGTGTTTTGTTGACGAGGATGGAAGGTTTGAAGGGGGAGAAAGAGGGGGAAGAAGGGGGTAGGAGGTTTTGGATGGTGAGGAGGGGAGATGAGTGAGTGAGAGAGATGAAATGAGATAAAATGTGTGAAAGGGACTTGTTTAAGGGTTCGCGATGTTTTTCTTCAATACTGTATATACACCCTGCTTCTTTGCGCGAATAGCGGGAATGGGAAAGAACTTGGAATGAGTGTGAGATTGTAGGAGACTAAATAAATAGGGAACGAGGGAGGGAGACCGTGAACGGGTGGGGACAGACAGCATGCCATGCGTATGTATGTGCAACTACTATGACTAAACCGTCTGTCTGCGATCAAGACAGCAAGCACGCTTAGCATACATGTAAACACCCCTTACGCTTTAGCCAACCTCGGTATTAACATCTCGCTCTCGTTTCACACGACTTTTTTGATTACGCTTCCGCTTGAAGCCCGCGTAGCACGCTAGCAACCTGTCCTCCTGCCCATACAGTCTCTCCAACCCTAGAGATCCTGTGATTAAGTAGCTGAGGCTTTGGGAGTTTCAGCGCACCTGGAGAGATCGCTGGGGTTTAGCAGGGGTTTTACGGTTCTGGGTGTGGAATAGGGGAGACTTACGGATCGGGAGAGAAGTGAATGTTGCACTGTTCCCAGTCGTCGGAGCGGGAGATGCTGGCTTTGAATTCGACGGCGTGATCGATTTTGCAGAAGCGGAAGACGACGGAGCGGAGCTGTGAGATGGGGTTAGTCTGGTGCTAGTTGGGTAGACTGGGAAGGTGCTATGGTAGTAATGATGCGACTCACTCCGCTCTGGTTCTCCCCAACTTCAATCACCTCCACCTTTCGATTCTTAGCCTCTGCTAATCCGTAAAGTCTTGCCAAAGTCCATTCTTCATCGACGCCGATGGCTCGGACGCAGCGCGTCATGCCACTGTCAATCCACTGGCGAAGTTTTCCACCAACGACATCGACATCTATAACGTTCATCTCGGTAAGAACGACATATTTGATACCCTCCTTTTGGCATTCGATGCCGTTGCCAGTGGCTTTGTAGAACTTGGCAGCGTCATCTGCGTTTAGGAATAGTGCAAATGCCGTTGTAGGCCCGACAAGTGCGACTTGTTCAATCGGTCCGCCGTAGATCAAGGATGTGACAAAGACGGGGCTGGAAGCTGGTGGCAGACCTACAAGAACCACTTTACGCGCACGTGAGACTGAGAATAAGAGTCAGTAATAATCTTTGTATCGATTCGAAGATCCCGTACCTGGCTTATCTCTCTGCAACTTGGGCCAAGACGTGAAGTAGAGAGCGTTTTTCAGGGTCTCGTCTTCCTTGGCAGTTTGAGTCGCGAGCGTACCACGAGAAGGGGAGTACTCGCGGCGCAGCGGAACAGTTTCAGCAGCTTGAGACTTAGCCATATCGCGAGACAAAGAATCGCCAGATGTCAGCTTGGCGTGAGTATCAGGTAGCTTGTTTTCCTTGACAACGACGGTAGGTTTCTCAGTCGGCTCGTCCTTAACCTTCAGGTCGGAAAATGAGGGAACAGGGTAGTCGTGCTTCTTCGCAGCTCGTAGATGTGGAGGTGTGGTAGGAGGAGTGTAGGCAGACGCCTTCGTACCTTCTTCAGACGATACCGGCTTCTTGCTGTCTTGTGGCATCGACACAGTAGTAGACTCGGGAGGTGACTTATCCTTGAGTTCACTGGAGCCAGATGCGGCCTTGGAGTTGACAATAAGCGGAGAATCATATTTCGACACTGACGTCTCGATCTCAGGCATCTTGTCTTTGTCTTCCTTAGAGTTGACAGCAAATGTTGTCTCCTTCTCAGGAAGCTCCATCAAGCCAACGCCAGCTTGCTTAGACAGCAGGATGGGAAAGCGTGATGGTTGGTCTTCAGAAGTGATAAATGACATTCTAGCAAACGAAAGATTATGATCCTTACGCTGCTCCGTTGACACCGGCGGCATCTTTGGAGAGGATGAGATGTGAACTCCAGGTGGTCGGGTGCCAGTGAGCAGTGACGACTTCCTCGGCGCGTACTTGGAATCACCTAGAGAGAAAGTGCTGGACGTGGGAAGAGCGTTGACTTGATCATGGATCATTCTTCCAATCTCTTCATTACCAAGAGGCATGTTTGGGGTTGGTGGTGGGGCCAAGACTCCGCGTGCTAGGGGACTCTGCATATCATAAGCCTGGACAGTGTCATGCTCAGGTGCAGCTGGGGGCGACGAGTTGGTGCTCATATCGGACGTGTCACGGTCTGTATCCGTACTTTCTTCATTAGTGGTCGGCAAAACAGTCGGTTGATCGTCAACTGAGATGGTCGTAGGCTTTGCGGTGCCCGAACGACCCGACATCTGCTCGATGAACCGACGTATGTTGTCGGCATCATCGACAGAGATGGGTGGACCCTGGTATGGAGACATCGCGATATCTGCTTGTGTATGGTAAGGACATGATTCTTTCCCATGCAGCGCGTTGACGAGAATGCTTACAGTGTGTTTGATGAGGACTTTGTTTGTCTTAAGCTGGGTCTCGCATCTGATGCCTATCAATGAAATCTACGAACGTGGTAGAAGGTACGAAGAGGATGATGATGTGTGGGGTAGAGTGTGGGGTAGAGGGATGAAGTATGGGGTAGGAAGAGGTTTTTGTGGTTGTTGGTGGTTGTTGGTGTGTTGACGGTCCGGGTTGAGGAAATTCACAATCTTCAGGGCACGAGCCAAACAACATACTTTGCGATGTCGGAGAAATTCACACAAACACCCACGAGATAAAGTTGAAATCAGGTACTGGAAACCAGGGATGACTTGATTCTGCATGTTGAACATGGATATCACAGATTAAGGTATGAGATCATTCGTCAACAAAATAGCTTCTCCCATAAGGTACCTTAGGTATGTGACGCTTCCAGGTTGTTGATAAAGTAAAATGACACAACGTAGCGAGTATCCAACCGCCCAGGGTATCTGAACGCCATACCTGCATACAGATAGATTAAGAGGTGTTCAAGGTTCTACTCATCTCGCAGGAACCGGAATCGCTTCCCAGTTCTTTTCGCCTTCTCGTGGACTTTCTTTGAGAACTTGTAAGGTCCGCATCCCACAATAACCACCCCGGGTGGCTACTCTAGTTACTTCCTGGAATGATCCGCCTGCGTTCGCGGATGCATCAGCAATCCATACGCGCTCCTTGACCTGTTCTCCTTCGAGTTCCGCCCGGCGGGGATTGAACCAGGGCAGCCCAACAAGTTTGTTGATCAAAAACTGTGGTATAGTATAAAGACGCTCAAAGCGACGGGTATATTTGAGCCACCAAAGTGCTCTTGAGTCATATGCAACACGGACGAAGGGGTTATGGTAGATTTCATAATCTCTAGTAACATCCTTTTTGGAACCCGCCATCAGCACGTCTGCTTGGACCAAGCAGCATTCGGAAGCGTCCCAATAGAGGTCAGGTTCGGCGCGGAAACGAATGGGTGGCAATTTTGATCGAGTAGATTTGCTAGGCGATCTATTGACATCGCTAACGGCGTGGAGTCTCTCTGGCAAGTCCCCAGTTGAGTTAGTGCTCTGAAAGTACTGTGCATCAAAAGCTACCATTCCACCCCAGCAGCTTTTGACACGCACAGCGTCTGTGCCGTCCAACACGTCTTGCCTGCTGTGCCCACCGCCTGCTGACGAGTACCAGGGGAAGAATGGAACGCCCATGCTATAACCTTCCAGATCCCTAGTGGCAAAGGTGTCGTAGTATTTGAACGGATTGATAAAGTCAACTGCGCAAGCCGCTCGATAAGAGGCTCTTCCATTGCCATCTAGGTTGGTAGATAGAAGGAGTTGTGCTGCATCGATTGGGTCGAAGATAACATCATTTAGGAACAGCAGCTTATCATACTTGGTGTTCGAGGGCTCATCTAGGGGTCGGAGGGCTCTGTTGCGAGCCTCGGCTAGATATGCCATACGTTTGACTCGATGAGAACCATCAGGTAAGGTGACCTTGGGTAAATTCTCGATGGGTAATTTGTCTTCGAAAACTAAATTGTGCTGGCATCGTATTTTATCTTTAAAACCATTGAATGCAACTTGAGCCTCAGCACCACTGTCACTCTCATAGATACTCAAGAACACATTTTCAGGGCCCAAGAGTTCTACAAGACCTAAGGTTGCCTTGCCCCAAGCTCCGTCTACAAGTTTTCCTCCTTTGTCGTAGATGCTGGCAGCAATGAACACCTTTTCGTTGTTAGGATTTGCGCGCCCATTCTCATTGGTTTGTAGACTTCGTTTCCTTAGGGTCTCATAATGCGCTGGTAGTCTATTATAAGAAGGTCGAAAAATTGCCGTGATTGAGACCAATGCGAAGATCATCCCTATAAGAATATTGAAAAGAAAGCAAATTCGGCGGGTGGAAAGTCTACGCAGTCCAAATTTGCGCCCTTTTGAATGCTTTGCATGTCCGTGTCGGAAGCCACGCCGGCTGAAAATTGGTTTCACTTGGAACAAAAGCCATTGTAGCAACGACCTTGAGCGACGACGCTGAATATAGGAGGCGTTCGTAAGGCCTTGAGATTCGAAGTCGGTGTCATCGAGGTCGAAAGCCTCGTGAGATTCAGACGAGGCCCGAGTAGGAAGTTCGTACTCGTCTGGTTGAAGCAGGCGCGGTGGCATGCCGGATCATGGTGTTACAAGTAGGAGAGAATTCAAAGAGCTTTACGGCGGAAGTCGCAAATTGGTCGCCCAATGTATTTTACTTGTGCCGCATCGCGCTAGTGATAAATTACTGTAATCTCGGCGCAGACTTCGTGACTCAACTGGCATCCTCTTTGCTATACATTCCCCTTGCCATTGAACACCATGGCAGCCCCGAGTAGAGCTGTACACGTTGACGAAGACGTCGGTAACGACGAGTCTTCTCAGGATGGCACTCAAGACCTCCCATACCAAACGTTACTCTTCGCCCTCATCCAACACCCCCCCGCAGACGGTACGCAGTATTTCGCGCGCAAAACGGAAACAGTAACTCCCAGTGAAGGTGGAAAACCGGAAGAAGTTCGAGAATGGAAACCAGCTGCAACATCTGCTTTGAAAAAGGCCACGAAATTGTATGACCAACATAAGAGGAAATCAGCAAAAGGAGATGATATTGCTATACGGGAAAAGCAAGAGGCCGAAAAGCGCCAACAAGGGCTGGAGATGGCAAAAAAGATCAAGATTTCCCAAGATGCAAGCTTACCAAAAGCCACCAAGATTATGCTCAACCAGAAAGACCCAGAAAAAATTAAACTTCGAAGCGGGACGAGCTCCAAGGACGTAGACTACAGTGAGGGTAGAGGCACAAGAGTACGGGTTACAGGGCGAGTCCACAGACTTCGCTCCCAAAAAGACGTCATCTTCATCACCCTCCAAGACGGCTACGGCTTCCTCCAATGCGTCCTCACTGGCGACCTGTGCAAAACGTACGACGCCATAACGCTTACCCTCGAAACCTCGATGGAAATATATGGCGAAATGTGGGAGGTCCCTCCCAAACAGCACGCTCCCGATGACCGCGAACTCCACGCCGACTACTACGAAATAATTGGAAAAGCCGCTGGTGACAAAGAAGCAATCACCACCCGTGTGGCCCCTGACTCCGACGCCCAAACCCTCTATGACAACCGCCACCTCGTCCTTCGCGGCGAACACTCCTCCTCAGTCATGAAAGTCCGCGCCGCCCTGTTACGAGCCTTTCGCCAAACCTACGAAGAATTAACACCGAGCTGCCTTGAAGTGACCCCACCATGTATGGTGCAAACGCAAGTCGAGGGCGGCTCTACCTTATTCGCCTTCGACTACTACGGCGAGAAGGCCTATCTCACGCAATCCTCACAACTTTATCTCGAGACCTGCCTGCCCAGCTTAGGAAACGTCTTCTGCGTCGCTCCATCCTTCCGCGCAGAGAAATCGCTTACGCGGCGGCACTTGAGTGAATACACACACATCGAAGCCGAACTCGACTTCATCACCTTCGAAGACCTACTCGTCCATCTCGAGGAAGTTATGTCCCTCGTCATCACGCACGCCCTATCCAACCCCGCGACTAAAAAACTCGTCTACGACCTCAACCCCTCCTTCAAAGTCCCCGAACGCCCCTTCCTACGCATGCGCTACTCCGACGCCATCGAATGGCTCCGCGACCATGCCATTCTCAACGAAGAAGGTCAGCCTCATCAGTTTGGAGATGATATCGCTGAAGCGGCCGAGCGCAAGATGACGGATATCATCGCCCGGCCTATTTTCCTGACGCACTTCCCCGTTGAGATTAAAGCGTTTTATATGAAAAAAGACCCCGCTGATTTGCGTGTCACGGAGAGCGTAGACTGCCTTATGCCGGGTGTTGGCGAGATTGTGGGGGGGAGCATGAGGATGGAAGATTATGACGAGCTGATGGCTGCGTATAAGCGGGAGGGAATTGGCGCGGAGCCCTATTATTGGTACACTGACCAGCGGAAGTAAGTCGATATTCCTATTCTCCTCCTCCTTGCCATGACACGAACGTGATGCATCAACCAATCCAATAGTCCAACTTTTACTAACCAAAATCTCTACATCTAGATACGGCACATCCCCCCACGGCGGCTACGGTCTCGGCCTTGAACGTTTCCTGGCCTGGATGTGTGGGCGGTGGACGGTGCGGGAGTGTTGTCTTTATCCGAGGTTTACGGGGAGGTGTACGCCATAGGTGTGTATGCTGTAGAGGTATTGCTGGAGGATGTGGGATTCTTTTTGTGACGTTCTGGCTGCGTTTTGTTTCCGAGAGAGTGTAGGGGGAGATGGTAGATGGTAGATGGTAGATGACCGTGATGTTTAGTGCGTAAGAACGGATAGACGAGATACCAGATGATATAGATGTGTGTTTTTCTAGAAAATCCGATATTGGGCCTCGTCGAGACCTCACATCATCATCCCCCTAATACAAAGCCAACCTCACGTCATCCATACTGTCATAGTTTGAATCTATATTGCCCAGAATACCCGTCCCAAAAAGCCATCCCTGCTGGTATCTTTCCTTGCCCCATAAAAATGCAAATCTACTCCGAAGAAATCGACTAGCACCGAAGCCAATGGACGCACAATCTCCAGGACTACGACATGGGATTCCCCACCCGTGTCCGCTTCATGTAGAAAATGCACGCCAAATTCCATCCAACCATTCAAGATACCGACCCCGCACCCCCACCCAACATCTTCCTCTGTGTCTGCCCCGCCCCCGCTGCTCTATTCCCCCCCATAACCACGCTCCCCCTCCTCTCCGCCCCACCATCTCCTGCCACCCCCGTATCCCCCCCATCAGCCACCCTCCCAAACAATCCGCCGCCAGCTCTACCCCCACCCAGCGCATTCCCCAGCATCTCCTTCATGCGCACGTACTGATATTTTCTCCGCGTCGGGATATGGATGTGTTGTTCGAGCGGGCGTGGGCGGGAGCGGGCAATGGCGGCCATGACGGCGTCTTTTTCTTCGTCCGAGTCGATGGGGCCGGTGGTTTCGAAATCATCTGGGAGGGGGGCGTTGGCCGAGATGGCTGCTTCTGTTTTTGATGTTAGAAGAAGTCTTAAGTTGGGGCCGATGGAGCCGGGGTAGAAATGTATGGGAATAGTGAACGGGAGAAAGAAAATACGTACTTTGCTGCTTGGCTTGGTTCTTCTTTTGGTACTGTGTGAGCAGAATATCGTAGGGCAGACTCCTGCCGGGAACAGCCCTTTTGGCGCCCATAGAATGGCTTTTGCAAGTCAAACTTCTCGCGCAGAAACCGCCATTGGGAAGTAGGACACCGCATTGTTTCTCGACGTCCACGGGACCTTTTGGTTTCGGAAGTTTTGGTTTAGGCGGTTCGTCCTTTTTCGCTTTCTTCTTCTTGGGTTCCTTGTCCCCTTCACCGTCTGCCTTTCTCTTCTTGCTCTTCTTGGGTCCACCGTCAGGCGTCTCTTTGGCAGCGCTCTTTTTGGCAGATTTGATGATACCATCGGTAATTTCATCGCGGCTTACAGTCACAGAATCCTCCATAGGGACATCGCCGTCTTTGTCTTTGTCCTCGGGTTTGCCCTCTTTAGCTCTTTGAGAAGCTTCTTTGGCTTCTTTCTTTTTCCGAGCACGCTCTTTCTTTTTCTGCTCGCAGATTTTAATGTGAGATGCTGCAACTGATTTTACCATGGGCTTCTTGCAGTGCTTGCATTGGATCATGTCAGGGCGGTCTTCCAGTGGTCGGCCGGATGGGAAGGAAGATTTGAGGTCAGTGTCAATGTCATTTGTGATTGCGGAATCCGGAGATGGGCTTCGAGTCGCGCCACCAGCTTTTGACTCTGTAACCTCATCAGATATCTATGGTAAAGATAAAAACATAGCACCAGCCCAACTCACCGTTGCCCTCTCCATCCTTGGGCTTTGTCTTTTTCGCAATGGACTTCTTTAGCTTGACAGTACCAGGAACTTTGTCTTTCTTGGACAGCAGCTTCCCAGCAGCAGCTGGATCAACCAGACTCAATTCAGAACTTGAAGCAACCGATGCTGGAAGGAACGATCAGTAAGTGATAATTTTGTTTTGCCACCCATGAAACGTTGGCGTACCTCTAGGACTCAGTTCGCCAGATGCCATACTGAGATAGTATCGCTTGTGCGTAGTTGATCTAAACTATATAACTGTTGTAATATTCAGTTTACGGACCTGCAAGCGTTACCTTAAGGTACATGTGATGCAGTGCAGGGCTGAAACTTAGTACTCCTATCTCGGGCCGAACCTTGATCAGTTCCGGCTCTAGTATTTATATATCACGTGAGTCGAAAATCTAGACTCACGGACATAAAAAATAACAATTTTAAGGCCAAAGTTTTTAAATATATTTTCTAGGGAATCTCGCTAATAGATATGGCCAGTGAGACCAATGGAAATAAGTGGAATGTAGGAAAAGCAGAGTGGGACTTCCAGTTAGACTCAACGGCCATTAAGCTAGTAGGTAGGTGGCGAGACTGTTTTTCCCAAAGGTAGTTGGCAGTTATATTGGAAGCCTTTGTTTGGCATACTACTGGAGGATTATTGTTACTATCTAGCTAGTAGTACAAGTATCATGACGACAGATCTGAGGCAGAAGGGTGTACGGTATGTTACCTAGCCACCCATACAAGTAGAGCCGGGCCTTACGCATATTCCCAGAATGTGATAGAACATGCCGCCATCGCGGAGTAGTCGAAGACAAATCTAATCTTTCATCCGTCTCCAGTTGCGAGGATGCTCCTTAACAACTAACGCCTTTGTCAGCAGCATGTGCTTTGGGTTAGAACCAAATCCGATGATAGAGATCCGTGAATTCGTTATGCATGAAGGGACAGGATGTGACGCTCGAAAAAACGCTGGTGTAGCTATGCCATGTTAATTCCGAAGCTCGTCCATTCTAGATGAGTGGACTTCAGCCGGAGCTTATTAGAAGGCGTAGCGTGTCCCCTGGCGCGTAAGGACCTTGCCGCTCCGGTTCGTCGCTCGAGTCTGTCGACCTTCTTCCTCCACAGGTTTCTTCGGAGCCTTTGCCGTTTGCTTCTTGTAAGATGGTGGCTTGGGAGCCGAGTGAATGTGACCAAGTTCCTTCTCAGCGGTCGTGTTTCTCCACGCCAAGCACCTAAATCCAGTAGGATCAACGTATGTTTTGGTACGCGTCGAAACCCTCGTCACCGGTTCACCCGACTCTGACTTCTTATCGTCATTGCTCATCAGGTACTCTTTGCGCTTGTTCATGTGGATACTGATTTTGTCCCGTTGGGCTTGGATTTCTTTACGTAGCTTAATCTCTCGCACGCCACGAACATCAAGCCAGCCGATGAGCATATCGAGATGATCTGAATCATCGTAGTATCCCCACTGTCTGGCAGTGAAGACATGTGTTGTTCCTTCCTCTAACATTTTCCGTTCTGGAACACTCATCTGGAACGCCCGCCGATACTGGTTATTCTCGACCTCAGAAAGCTCTATGAACCCTTTCCGCTCGAGGTCATCGGGCCCTTGCACCCATAGGCGTCCGTTGGCATAGCCGGCATGGGCAGTTGAGCTATCAGGCAAGCCGGCATAAGGCATCGCATTACGTTCATACCAGTAGTAGCGATTCCAGAAACGATCCTTCCCAAGACATCTAGTTCGCGGACAATCAGCTTCTCTAAGGTCGTTTTCAATTGTCGCCACTTCCTCTTCCAACTCCTTGATTAATTCCTTGGCCTCTTCGATCTTCTTCAAGACCTTCCCAAGCTGCTTTTCCTGCTTCGTTGGCTTCTTCGCCTTCTCAGCTTGAGCTCTCTCCTTGCGCTCCTTTTCTTCGTCGGCTTTGCGCTTTCGCTCCACTGCTCTGTCATTGGCCCGTCGCAACGAACGTCCCTGATGGGGTTCTTCGTCTTCGGTATCCATGTTCACATCCTCGTCCACTTCTTCTTCCTCTGTAGCCTCATCCTTTGGATCCCCGAGCTCCTCAAGTTCCGGAGGTGGCGTTGGGGACTTTACTTCCGGCTGCAGTAGTTTTCGCTCTTCGTGAAGGAGCCTTAGCTCTTCCATACTAAACGAAATTAGTTATGTGATAAGTTGTGTTTGAGGGTGTGGCTTACACTTCCTTACGACGACGCTGTAGTTGGATTTTGTCTTTGCGATAGTCCGTCATCTGGTTGCTGCAATCCTCCATGTAGACCCTAATCGCCTTCGTCTCGAGAGACAGCGTGCAAAGTATTTGCAAGATCATGACTCTTAGATTGATGTCCAGAGTGGTATACTGGGAAATTGCCGTTTCAGCGGTTGCCTCTTTATCCAGAGGAGCTAGTTTTGCAAGTATTTCATCACAAGGTTTTCGGAGGCGAGGATTGCCCGACAGTTGGTTCAGTAGCCCGACAATGATAACAATCCATTTGCCATCACTAAAATCACGTTTGCGAAGCCGCATCTTCCAGTCGTAGTTTCGTATTGAATGGTCCATTTCAGCGGCACGGTGTATCTTGAGGTCTACCGTTGCTGATCTTCTCTCTCTCTGCGACACTATCATCTCAGCTGCTTCGGATTTAGCGAGACTGCTCCGCGTGGTGGGCCTCGAGGGCTTCACCTCCGGCTCTGGCGTTGGCGTGTGCACATTACTGCTATCGTGGTTCGAAGACTCCTCTTCGCCTTCAGGTTGAGCGGGCTCAGGCAATGCGACTTGAACCTGACCGTTCTTATCATTGGCGTCGTTGACTAGCTTCTTAAGTACGGCACAATGGACTTCCACAAGAAGTTGACACTGAATTTCGTCGGACGTGAACTGTAATGCCTCAACGTAATCATCAAATGTGAATGAGTCGATCTGGAAAACTTCGCAGTAAACGTTTAATGTGTTCCACGTTTCTAAAAGATTGCCGACTGATTCCATGAAAATACCACTCCCACCGCCGTCAGAGACGTGTTCTGGACTTGGCGTATCTTGAGAAAGAAACTTCATCGCTGGACGAATAGTACCATCACGAGCAGGGGGGATCTCCAGGTCCTCAATGGGGTATTTCGGGGTTGGAGGAGGTGGCGGCTTAGGTTGGCCTCTAGCTGCGATTGGATGATAGCCATTGATAGCAAACCCAGGGTGACCGTTGTAGTACTGAGTGATTTGGACTGGACGCGTCGGTTGCTCAATTTTACCAAAGGCAGGGTTGCCAGTTAAAGCACGCTGGTACTCAATGAAGTGATCTTGTTTTGAACGTGCCTCTAGTTGCGCATTTTGATTGACCTGAGCGTTCTTAGATTTCGAACCCTTGGCTTTGAGTTCAGGGAGACGACCAGGTGGGGGATAGAAGCTGAGTATAGTGCCGTCAAACTCGCCTCTCTTTTGGGAGATATTGGCTTTTCTCTGAGCCACCTGGTTCTCATACCGAAGATGATTAGGAATGTCAGTATTAATACGATACTCCTCAGCAATCTTTGCTTTGACTGTCCAGGGTGCACCCGTCCAGGCCTCGCGGCTTACGGTATTTTTAAGGAATGACCGGAGCCTTTGCTTGGTGAAGGTCTTACGGTCGCGGACAACATGCTCTTCATCAACGAGGGCTTCCTCGCTTGGCCGATCAGCAAGACAAACAAAGTAACGAGCAAAAGCTTTGCGTTCCGTAGTGCCATCTGCTCTGACCAATTCGGGAAATTTTGTCTTCTCTCGAACATGACCGTTTAATCGATCAGCGTTATCGAGAATGACCGTAACGCTTTCCCCAGGATAGAAGTCCTGCTTGAATTCCTAAAGCAAACTTTATTAGGGTCTATATGCCTGTTCATAGCCAAAGGAAGGTACCTCAAAGACATGGTCAACTAGGCTGCTATGTCAGCACTATAAAGCATGAAGAGGTGGCATGATGCTGACCTAAACTGTCGATTCTTGATATAGTTGAAAATTGTATTTTTCTGAGGATGGGCTCTCTCAATGCGTCAGGGAAGGCATCGTCGACCTCACCTGATGCTTCCATCTATGCAGCGTCAGGGTTCGCGATTCTTCTTGAGTATCAAAATATATGGAGAGCCATGGAAGCCAACTACCTCGCTTTTCAACGCGTCAAAGAAACTTAGCCCAGAATGCCCGGTAATTTCGCAGATGAAACGTTTCTGGGAAGTCTGGCTTAGCTGAGAACAAAGAGAAAGAAAGAACAAGTCACGAACTTGTTTATAAAAGTCCATGCTAGCGGCGTTAGCCCTACACATATATAAAGATTGGGCGGGGACTTACCGGTGCAAATAGTCCTCGTAATTGGTGAATACCTCATCTGTCTCCTCAATCGGCCATACCTTCATAGCTATGTCAACATATACACAGAATGTGTTAGCAGGTGGACTCACTTCGGCGTCCTCAGGTATGGGGACCTTAGGACTATAATGAACGGGTTTGCGCTTGAAGAGCACCTGATATTGATTAGTCAATAGGAATGTTCAAGCATACAGTGTTTCAAACCATGTTCACGGCCAAACACGTCCGAGATGTTAGACTACTCAGTTCGGCTTGTTGGTAGCATAGGCTGGTCAGGGAGGCTTCCAAGAGCGGCAGAAAGCCTCAAGATCTGAATTAGGGCTTCGAAACACTAGCGCATAGGATTCGTTCTGAGCTATAATGAAGGGTATTATGATAGACCTGGGTCGCAAAGAATAACTCTCAACGCTTAGGACAGAAATCAATGGACCCCAGGGCTGGTCCACCAGAACGGCCAGAAAGTTACGTAGGAAGGTCTTTACGCGTCTGAGGGCTTCTGGACATGTATGGAGATAGGAATGGAATGGTTTGAGGCATGTGTGGTTGATGGTGGATGGGGTTGACGATGAGGTGCATGGGGTGGAGTTGGAAAAGGCAGACGGGGAGGGAGAGGAATTGTGCATCATGGGCAAAATATGGAGGTAACGCTACACCCATGGCCTGGGTAAGCGCGAAAGGTGTCGCCCTCCTGGGAGTCCTGCCTTCACCGGAAAAGTTACAAGCTCCAACCTTAAAATACTCTATTTGTTTGGCCGCCCGCCTTTTGTCCTTGCCCTTTCATATTCCCTTGCTACTCACCATTACAGCATCAGTCTGCAACACAACACTGTCTTGTATGGGCTCTTTCGACTCGTAATGCCTCGGGAAATCCAAAGGTCAAGGTCTCTCAATGATGTTGACTCTCCCAGAGCCAGATCGGTTCCCTTTCCTTGCTTTTGCGTCGTCAACCCTCCCATAGAGTGCGGTGTGACCGACGAGTACAAATTCTATGTGGGTATGGTTGGATAGCCTGGCTAACAGCTGTTACTTCCAGACTCTACCGGAATCATCTGAATTGTTGGCCATGTACGGATTGCTTGCTTCTTCCATCTCTGACATTCGTCCTGTTCACCACTCTTCCACCTACCAGACCATGCTGCTAGGCAAGTTGCTCCGCAGAATCTCCTCGACATTTCGCATTTTGACTTTGTTCACTTCGATGTGTGTAATTTCACACTCTTGTTCTTAATCATTGAAGGTGATACACTGTCGACTCAAATTCATGGCAGGTCTGGTCGGCGGGACAAAGCACAATGGGTTAAGCAAAGTTTCCTGATTTCAATTTCAAGGTGATCGCTCTATGCTAGTGAATCTATTATCGACATTATCGGCTAAAGGGGTATCTCAGAAGCTGCTAAGAATTAAAGTACACAACAAGGAACCCGATCCAGCTGCCCACAACCCCAATTGCTGAGTATGAACTGGTAAATATTAACGGAAGGAATTCATACTTGTCTCCGAAAGCCAGCCGATGGATTAATGAACAGTATACAATCAATGGGATAGAAACAGTGATGTAGAGAAGTGAAAACCTATCGAGCAAAAACACTCGAGGTCGGGACGAGACTGGTGCCAGCCGATCGAACACCAGAAGAAACATCACCAGCCAGAAGACGGTGTAGACAGCTTTCACCGGAAACTCTGCGGCTGTGAAGAGAAGGGGGAAGAGCGAAACATGTCCTGCGACTGCCAGAGGTCTAAAGGCGCCAAGGTGTCGCCGATCCTTGAGTGCCAGCAAGCTGAATGGAATGATCACAAGGAGGATAGCTTTCTCATGAACATGCCAGCCGAACAAAAACGACGCGTAGCCGCAAAACGTGACGGCGCCGATGAATGTTTCCCATGTTGGCTTGACAAACAGTTTGACCAATCCGAGCTGTCAAATGTCAATTCCACGGAAAAATCAATATCTACTGCCGGGCAGCTTACCAACTGAAAGAGTATCGTTAATATGAAGGTTGTTCTTGGTGACACGTTCGGAAGAACCGCAAATGACGAGTCACCAACAAGACCCCGTGTGACACTGTTGATAGCAGCTTGATCAACGGACAAACCAAACATTGGCGCAGCTGAACCCTGTCAGCAGCACTCAGCGAGAGGTATGAAGCACTTTAGTTTACCATAGATGAGGACCCTATCACAGAACGAGTACAAAGCCCACACGTTTGGTGCCCAATACGCATGACAGAGACCCCTTGAAAAGGGGAAAAGCCTGTTTAGCAATTGGTCGAGCTGGCCCCAGTACCAAAAGGGCCCAAAAGCAGCTCCAAAAATGACTGCAAGACCAGATGCCAACTTGATCGCATTGTCAAAGCGGACGGTAAAGATTGACTTCTGGTTAAGGCAATAGACTCGTAAGAGGTAGACGAAGTATGCAGGCGCGAGGTATAAGTATATGTGCTTCAGGCAAAGCAGTCCCGCAAAGAGAAAGCCGCTGAGGAGCATCGTTGACTGTTTCCGGGCATATACCAATGACAATATGAGGATGCCGTACAGGAAGCCATTGTACTGAAAGTGGATATGGTCGATAATGAGCAATGCTGGGGACAGTAAGATCGACAGCGCAATGGCATGTGATGTCTGCTTCAAGGACGGGGATGAAGTCTTTACGTATCTAAGGAAGTGCGTCAGCCTCGTCCTACAAAGAACATGGTATGGTAGTCCTACTTGTACAAGGCATATGCCAGTACTAGTTCAGTCGCAATCACCGTAGACCGCTGGAAATACACAATTTGCCAGCTATCGTAGTCTAGGTTTTCCACTTTAAGTGATGCCGAGTCGGCGTATTGGGCGAGCAGTGACAGCACCCATTCGAAGTAGGCAAAAAGAGGCGGATAATCGAGGGTCCATTCTGACGTGTTCTGAGGAGAAAGTGTAAGCCCGAAATGTCGGTTGACGCGATCTGCAATGAGAGGAGAATAGAAACCTCGTAGTACCAGCTTTTGACAGGTAGGGAATGAGTGATAGCAAGCCAATTCCGATGAACCTCGAAATCAGTGGATTTGCTATTAAAACTCTGTAAGCGCTGATTCCGTGAGATTGGAGGTACTTTTCTCACTGACTATGCTGGAAACAAGAGCACTTTGAGAGCAGCTGCGGCGACAGCACATTGTGCTACGGTGGGGTATGGTTCAACCATTGAGACATGGAGACGAAACTTGGCATTGGGCGGAGATTCTTACCATGGAAAAGCACCAAAAGTATCCATGAAGTCCATCATCGAGCTAGAACAGATGCTTATCTAATATGAAACGGATGGGTACTAGCGCCTGGGGTACCCCTGTTTCGATCCGGGCAATCATTGACTACATGACACCTGGACCAAAAGATGGATTTTGCAGACGGCGCTGCAGTGAGGCGCGCAGTTGCTTTTACAACTCTGGACATTAGACACTCTGTCGAGCTGTCACCTTCTCTGTATCTGTTGCCAAGGAATTTTGGTACTGTGTAGTTGCTATTGTTGTCGGCTTTTCTGCGGCCAGTATTGTCAAAAGCGTTCTCGGCCTTCCAGCCTTCAACAAACAAAGCCAGTGGCCAGAAGCATAGATACATGCGACGAAAACCTCTTGTACGAGTTGTCAACAACTTTCGGGAACTATCCCATTAGACATTGGATACCAGTCCAATCCGGCAAAGGCATAGCTTCTAAATCAGCTTTCTTCTCAATAGAGCACGTGCTCTTCACTATAAATGCATTTACTACTTCATCTACCGCTGATGGTAGTGGTAGCATCAGCACAGTACATCATCGACAGTTCGAGCTTTGGACACAGTGGGAGGTCAGGATGTCAGAAATTGTCTGCGAGGATATGCTGACGCCTGCCCAGCCTATCCCCTAATCAGGTCTCCATTCCCAATTGGCAAATAACAGGAGAGGGGCACATACCACTACTGGTAAACACAGAAAATAGTCATAAAGTCAGAGATTCGTGTCGCTGATGAAGACAGTACTCGAACAAAGTGGCCCTAACCCCTCCCCATCCTGGAAATCGAAGAGGGGCTATCCTAGCAGAAAACAGGTATGTGACCTCTGGCGTAAAATGACTCCGTTACTGAGTCGCGATATAGTGTAGCACAGTCAGAGTGGGTTGCCGACTTCGAATTTCGAGCGACAGGCCCCGAAAGAGGAGGGGGTAATCTGCAGATATGGTATACAAAAGAACCAGCGAACATTGCTCAGTCAAGCATCTACACAGTCGGAAAATTTGATGGGTTGGTTCTTGTAGTTGATACCTACGGAGGAAAGGGGGGAGGCATAAGAGGCTTTATGAACGATGGAAGCACTGACTACAAAAGTGCTGCTGTCGATCAGTTGGCCTTCGGTCACTGCGACTACGCATATCGCAACCTCGGCCGGCCATCACAAATTCAAATAAGACAGGAGTCTAACGCTTTCGAGGTCCTCGTGGATCACAAGCGCTGTTTCTGGAGTGACAAAGTCAGCGTTTGCAGAACCATTGAGTCAATGTCAATGCTGACTTGACAATAGATAAAATTGCCATCCGGGTACTATTTCGGGATCTCAGCCGCGTCTGCGGACACGCCAGACTCATTCGAAGCCTACAAATTTGTCCTTTCTACCTCAACATCACTTGCACGAGAAGAGCCCCGGCGAATGCAGCCTCCACCCCCACCGCCGCCTGCTCCAAACACCGAGTCACAGCCTGCAGATACTCCCTCTTCCTCGTACAAGACGTCGGATGCGCAATTTGATGATCTTCATAACCGATTACAGATAATTGCCGCCTCAATGGATAGCTTCTCTCGTGAACTCACAAAACTTGCCGACAACTCAGAAGGGAGGCACAGAGAGCTTATGCGCAATACAATGTCAAGCTCTGGTGATCAGCTAAATGCGATGGACCAAAGACTACAAAGTATAGAGAGGAGCGTGCGCGACCACGATGGCAAGCTCTCAAATATACAGACATTGCTCAAGGATTCGCACAGTAGTCTAATCGAGGGACTACCTGCACATATGACGAACAGTAAGCTTCTTTACATTTGTCTTTTTGATCAGACGCTGATATTTTTACAGTCATATCCACTAAATCTCCCCGTATGGGAGTCTTCCTCTTTGTATTTATCGCGTTTCAGCTGCTCCTAGCCGGCTCTTACGTTGTATATAAGCGTCGCCGAGCGAACGGCCCTAAGAAGTACTTGTAGGATATCACAGTAGATGGATTGAACAGCGTCAAGGCGTCCGCTTGTACGTTTTACAATTCATCGTAAACTAATCATGTAACAAGCATAATCCTTTCACTATCCAGTCCACATATCCTCTTTACGAAGACCGCCCTACATCCCCTCCTGACTGTACTCTGAGCCCGAGTCCTCCGCCACTGGTCCCACCTCGACCTCCTCAAGTCTCCCTACGCCCACTGACCCCGCCATCTCCGCCTCTTCCTTCTCCGTCTCGTTCTCCTTGATCGCCTCCTCCGGCCCGGATGACTTCGGTCCCGGTATCGCGCTTGAAGATGCTTTGGCCAAGCGGGCCGCATCACGCTTCTCCTTCCGTTTCTCATTTTTCTTCTTCGCCTTTGCTTGTTTCTTGTCGTTCGGCCCCTTAGGTGGACCATTTGGCGGCGGCAAAGTTGGTGGTGGTGTTGGGGAGGCGGGTGTCATGAGATCGACGTCAAGGGTACGTCCATAGTCGTCAATGTAGCGTGGTCCGGCGATGGTGGTGGGACGGCCGGCCGCGACGAGTTCGTCGATTCTTGCCACGAGTGCGTCGTGGCGTCCCTTTGCGTATTGGGCTTCTGCCTCCGTTGGGGTAGACAAAGCGGCGAAATGGGCTGGGTGGTGCTGCTTGAGATAGCTGTACACCGCGTCGTCGCTGAGAGAACTTGGGCTGGCTGGGCCGCCCTCGTCGCCGCCGGAGTCTGCCTCGTTGTCGGAGTCTGCCTCGTCGCCCGAGTCTGCCTCCTCACCCGAATTATAGTGATCTATGACCCGATCTCGTACCGCAATGGGTTTCTTGTCTCCCGAGGGCTTTGCCCTCAATCCAGCAAACGCCTTGTCAGGCAGGTCGCTCTCCATCGCCCTATCCGCCTTCGCTTTGATATCTTCGAGGGTCATGCCCCGGGGAAAGACTTGTGGCACACCATGCTCGTTTAGCAATGGTTGTCCTGGTCGGTGAACATCCGTTTCGGTGAGCGGGGTTGGTTCTGGTAGCTGGATGTTGTTCTCAATGACTGTATTAAAAAGCTCATCGATCGTGTAATTTCGAGGCTCGGGCGCGTCAGGGTCGAGGGACTGCTCAGCCATGGCGAAGGAAAAGAGTTCCGGAGACTCGGCCTGGTCGTCGGTTTGCTCAGTTATATCAGCTGCTCTAGCCATTCCTTGCATGGCTCTTGGAAGGTTTTGCTCCATGAAGCGAAAAGCGACCTTGATGGGCGCTTGGAAAAATTCTGGTAGATTTTCGAGGGGTTGGGGAACTTGGCGGATAATGTCAGCGAAGAATCGGATTCCACCTTTCATCATCAGCTTAAAGGAAACCATGTTGACTGAGCACTTTGGTGTAATGTAGCGAAACTGAGGGATGGGTCTGAAAAGAAGCTTTAGGTAAAGCGAAAAAGACGAGAGAAGAGCACAGCGACGTGTACAAGCTGCAAGTAAAGCGATGGAAGTAAGCTTTGCGTAGCAAGTGTCAAGTGTCGATGTGCGTGATCGAGCAAAGAGGAAGAAAGGTGGAGGATGTGAGGTTTATATATTAGAACCCAAGATCACAAGCTCGACCAACACCGATCGCTGCCTGGCCGGCGCACCCCCACCGATGCCAACACATCCCAATCGGGAACGGTCAGTTCCCGGAAAGCCGGGAGCGAATGACGTCGTCCGATCCCACTGTCGAAGTGAGATCAGCCCGGTGGCGGCTAAACCACGCTCTCCCTGACCTTGAGCGAGATAGGAGTATCGATAGGGGCATGAGGAACACATATAGCACATTGCGAGGCCTTACAGGCTATCTTAACGCACAAAGACAGGGCCGTACATGCGAGAACCGCTTAGGAAAAAACGCGAATGTGGGTGAGATTAACTCTCACTCGCAACCAAACAAGAACTATGTGACTTACTGGGACAAAAGCTATGCAGAGCAAGAAGGACACCAGTTCTCCAGCACCAGGAACTTCCTAACTGGTCGTCGACTAAGCGGTGCTAGTGAGCAAAAGAAAAAGGCTGGAAGAAGACGTTGTCGTGAGGTTTTGTTTCCAGACGGTGAGGCAAGTGAGGTGAGGCCTGGATCAATAACACAACGTGAATTGCGATTTAGCGCTCATCGGAGTCGGGGCTTCTGTTTATCCATTTGTTTACTTGGGTTGTTGTGCAATGAGATTTGGTGCACAAGTGCTTAGGTTCTCCACTGTGTGGGTTTTGAGGTGGATATTGAATTGGTTGCCCTTCACTTGGTGAGTCTACCCCTTTTCCACTGTTTGGAAGGGGTAGTGGAGAAGATGTTTGTTGATAGGCTTGAGAAGTAGGCTCATACCCGGTTTAGACCGTTCGTTACATGACTATTACTATGGTTATTTAGTATCCAGATATGATATTCTCCATTTAGCTGATGAGCTGATTGTAGCTAATTTAATTGCTGTTCACTTTATGGTTTAATCCCCTTTTCCATAGGCAGAAAGGGGGGGTGGAGAGGATACTTGCTTAAGTAACTTCAGAAGTAGATTCATCTACGGTTTAGAGATTTCGTTATGTGGCTAACACTATGAAAATCTAGTATCTAGGCTGAGGTTTTTCACTTAGCCAATGAGTCGGTTGCAGCTGAGTTAATTGCTGTTTAACTAAATGATTCTACCCCTTTTCCACCAACTGAAAGGACGAGTGAAGAATATACCTGTGCGAAGGCTTTAAATGTAGGGTTATACACGATGTAGAAAGTTCGTTACGTGACTTATGTAACACTACAAGAAGTCAGGTATCTACGCATGAGATTCCCGGTCTGCTGACGAGCTGATAGTAAAAAGAACTTGGTCGCTTTTTATCTCATGGTTCGACCCCCCCTTTTTTTTTTAACACGGTTAAAGAGTGGCCGGAGATATATTTTCTTACTATTGTGAGAAACAGGTCAATCAAGGATGGTGAGCAACTCGTTGATTAATCTTTAATAAAGAAATAAAAGCTAGTGCTTAATAGACATTCTTCTAATAGCTATTAAGGTTCTCGATCTTCGAACCCCTTGGGTGCTCTGAGTGTCTACTACATGAGCGTTGCGATGAAACGCTTATATACTGTAGTCGTGTTCTTTCCTACGATTCAGCCTCTTTTCCACATTGTTAATGAATGACTTAAGATACATGCTCTGTAGTATGTTTTCAGTTGCTCGGAAGTAGGTCAGTTAACAACGTGAGCATTTCGTCAGTCGGGCTCTCAATAGGCACAGAAGCTGATTATCTCGTATGAGATCTTCTCAGTAGCTTTTTAAACCTCTCGATGCTCGCTTTCTTTTATAATTTAGTCTCTTATTTACATAGACTTAAAGAGCGACTCTATACATGTACCTTGATTGTCCCATAGGCAGGTCAGTTTCACGAGGTAGGCGCTTCGTTTAATTGACTTCTGAAATAACAAGAAGATGTCAAGAAGTCCTTCCAGCTAGGTGGTAATCTTCCCGATCTGTTAGTTTTTCTGGGTTAGCTTTAAACATTCAATTTTCTACTACACGATTCTGAAGTGGTCGTTCACTTGGTTGCTGTTAAGTTGAGGATTTCTATCCTTCCCCTATGGCACTGAAGGATTAATTTGAAGTATACTCGCTTGGAAGCTTCAAGAGTAGGTTATTCGATGATTCAGTCAATTTATTACTAACTTTCTTGACGATAAAGGAAACAATTGTCGGCAAAAAGTTCTATTCACCCAGGTGATAAAGTACTCGAATCGTAGACTTTCAAAGTTGGTTTGAGAGTCTAGATTCTCTACTACGTAAATTTCGAGCAGTTCGCTGATTTTGATTGTAGTTAAATTGCTGGCTCAACCCCTTTCTGCAAGACGAAGAGGTGGCCGGAAGTACATATGTTTCATGTCATTAGAAGAAGGTCAAGTCGCAAAGTGAGCATTTCGTTGATTGACTTCTTAACAATCAGAATAGCTGATACCTTGGTCCAATGTTCTTCTATTTAGCTTTTTCAGTAACAAGAGACAATGCGAGGGGAACGAGGTTCAGGCGACTCTGGAAGAGGTAGAGAAGGGAGTGCAAATGTCTTACGAAGAGTAGTAAGCAGTCCGGGTTGATTAGAGAAAAGAGTAAATTTCCGACAATACAAAAAATAAGGACGAGATACTCTGAGCATTAGTGTCAAGGCACAAGATGCATCGAGTCAATACCGTAGGTGACTAAAAGTATTACCCGCTCTTCGGTTTTATAGGGGCTAAATGCGGAGAAGGAGCCGATTCGTTTGATATTGGTAGGGGGCGTTTAGCGGAGGAGTTTGTGAAGGAGCTGCAGTGATCTTCTCCGGTTTTACAGGGGTAAAAGATTGGAGAAGGGGTTGGCTCGAATTCGATTTCGTAGATAGGTGGACTATCGAGTATTGGTGGATTGAAGCCAAATTTGGCTGAGCATCGACGGCAGGCAAAGGTCTCATCGCGGACCTTCTGCTCGTGTTCTAATCGAAGCTCTTGCTCGTGTTCTAGACGCTCCTTTTCTCCCTAGTGAAGCTTCTTCTCACACCCTTGAAATTCATGATCACGTTTGTAATATCCCTGCTTGCGGTTCTGTTGAAGCTGATACTGATGTTGCTTCTAATGTTTAAGTTGAAGCAATAGAGGGTTCCGATTCTGACGTTCTTCTGTCATGCCATGTTCCTGCTGCTGACTGTGCTCACACGCTCGATCTCCTAATACCTGTCATGCTGAGATCGTATTTGAAAATTGTCAATCCATCACATCAGATCAGAACTTTAGATACATCTTTTGATAGCGAGATTTGGTATTCACTAAGCTGGTTATATCAAGCTTGAGCTTCGTCTTCAAGTTCACATGTAGACCAGAAACATGGCAGTCTTCACCGCCAATCTTAGCTCTGACTTGCTCTAGGAACAGCACGCCGTCTTGATAGTATAACTTGTTCACTTCTGGACCGTGTATTAACACAATCTCTGCATATTTTGGCGGATAGAGGTAGCTTAAGGTGGATAGGTGAGGGAGTAGACTGTTTGATGTCGTTTTTTCTTCTGGTGAATCGGCCTCTTATCTGCTTGGCTTAAGGGGAGGCCGGAAAGACATTGCTTGACATGTCAAGAACTAGGTTGATTCAAGGTGTCAGCACTTCCTTGATTGACATTTGAATAATTGCGGCTACGATATCTTGAAAAGAAGGTCCTTCTCTTAGAAAGTAGACTCCTCGAATGAATGACTTCCTGACCGGCAATGTTTCAGGGTCTGAATGCTCCATTACCTGAACATTTGAACCTTCGAATGACTTGATAGCTTTGTTTCCCTTTCTACATGGCGGAAAGGGTGGGAAAGGGGCAAGGAAAGTGATTAAAAGGCAAACCTCCAAAACCAAAGTCCCTTCCCACTTGATCTAAAAGAATTGATCTCGCTATCCATTGCTCTTCACTGGCTTCCTGCACTCGTTGTATCGTTTGAAAACAATTGATGGACTTCTCAGAGATATTCGATGGATCAAGAGCCATATCATTAAATAAATTTCCCGAAGTAAAATGGAAAGATGCATCGATTTTGGAGTGCAGGCGCGAGCTTGATCCAGAACAGCTACACAAAAATAACACGAGGCGTTACGAAACTAGAAGGCGAAATGGAGCTGAGCTGATCCGAGCAAGCAAAGCGACCTCAGAGCACGCAATTGTCTCAATTTCCCGTAGCGAATGGGTATGAATATGTACAACACTAGGGGCATTAGCAAGGTATGTTTCCCATCATGAATGAAAGCTAACGCCATCGATCTTCATCGAGCCCACACCACTGAGAAGACATCACAGGCTATCGACACAAAACTCAGCCAATCCGCACAGTACTGCTCTCTCGTGCAATCAGAATCCCCCACCCATCATGCCTCCCCCCATCATGTCTCCTAGCAGTAACCCCCCCATCAACCCCCCCGCCATTCCTCCAGCCAGCGGCAACCCATACCCACCTCCATAGCCCCCGCCGTACGGTCTCGCATATGGATACCTCGGTCTCACAAACATAGCATTGGGATTGGCATAAGGGCCGTTCACATAGGGATTGTAGCCCCGCGCCCCAGGTGGCATCTTGACGCCATCCGGAGGCTCGATGTAGACCTCTCTGCCGTCCTTGCCCTTGCCAATGGGCTGCGGCTGGCCGGTCTGCATGGCCATGGACATGGCGCGGCGGATGACCTGGTGGCGTTCGTAGGCGATGCGTTCTTCTTCAGCGCGCTGGCGGCGGTGGGCTTCCCGCTGTTCGTGGGTGGAGTTTGTGACCTTGTCTTTCATCTTGCGGCCGAATTTCTCTATGCCCTTGGGTTGTTGCGAGCTGCTACTGATATGACCTTTGCCTTCTGTACCCATGGCGGCATGGTCGCCGTGGTGGCCGTGGCTTTCGTCATCGCTGCTCTCTGCGAGGATGTCGGCTTCGCTAGGTATCTTGTACAAGCCTTGCACTTTCTGTCTCTCCTTAGGGTCCAGGCTATTGAGGTATTGCTGATCGTCGTACGGGTGTTGCCATATAGATCTTGGAGGGTCGACGTTTGTATCCACGAAGTACTGATGTTGATTTGTAGGATCGTACTGCCTGAACCATCCGTGGGGTAAAGGTCGAAACTCGTCTTCCATACTGCGTCGATCTGAAGGGGAGATCCCATTGCGAGCCTTGAGGTGTGTGGTGGAGCTCGACGGTCTGTTCAAAGGCGCGGAGCCTGTTGCTTCTTCGTATGGTGGTGGAGCATCCATCCTTTCCCAAGCAAACGGTCTCGATGTTTAATTGATACTACTCTAGGATATAAATTTATCTATGCTTAAAAGTAGATGTGTAAGTTTTTGGGCTCGCTGAAGTGTATCAATGATGTCATGAACTCGAGGACCCTCAAGGATTATAGGGCTAGCCTTATTCTACTCCAAGACCAGAATCCGAGCCCAATCATCCTTCTACTGCCTACGTACAGTAACCTCACTACTTAGTACATCCAAGATACATCTACCTTACGGCGATTTGGTGAGACAGTACCATCACAATCTCGTGCTTAAAGAATTCACGCATCTACTAGGCCATATAGGCAGACTTACCAAGGCCTGAGATCTGATCAAATGGTAGAAGCGTGCCAGCCCACTCATGCTTCCGGCATCCGTCACTGCACTCGTATAGATACATCGCTAAGTATCGAGGTTCCCTTGTTGCATGCGAAAAGAGCCAATCATCGATTGTGCATGTTACCATGCGGAATGTACTCCACGCAAAGAGACGAAAGCGTGCACTTTTCATGTGCAGTGGAGGGTGGTAGACTTTGCGTTCAATACTCGTATGCCATGCTGATTGGCTACTCAACTTCGAAGAGTTCCAAGTCCAGTAAGAGTTATGTAGCGAGGCAGCACTGCCACGCTGCCTACTTTCGATCCAGATATAAGATGTCTCAAAACCTTTCCTCTTCTCTATCCCTAGATAATTTGTTGTCAGTATTATCCAGACGTACTTCAATATGTATGTGGGTGCCCTTGTACTGCTACTTACTGCGCAAATGATAGGTAGTCAAGTCCGAGATAATCCCGCCAAATACATCTGCCATAGAATCATTCAGTGTAGACTCTTCATCATCAGTCACAACGATTCAAAAGACTTGCGGTGCTTTCTGTCAATACGCTGCCAAGTCTAGTATCGTAACAGCAACTGCAGGTCAACATGTCACTGATAGGTGGGGCGCATCACCGATTTCTGTGTTCGTAATTGACATTACTTCTCTCGCTTTCTCTTTCTAACACGTGCAGTATCACCGCAACTTATATAATATATCACGAATACTCGGTGACGACTGATTTCATGTCCAATGGCTCTTGCGTTGTCACCAAAGAAACGTCGTATTCTTTACGAACGCCCTTCACATATACCAACGCGCTCTCTGTCGATCTTTCAAGAGCACAAACCGCGGGAGCTATCAGTTTTGGCAAATTCTTGGGACGTGGAAGAAATTGTCAGACAGGAAATGGGCGCACTAAATTCAAGAGAGCTTCTAACATCACTCTGGCCGCGAGGATAGGCCAAGCACCTTCCGGGATCCTAGCGTATAGTAATAGCACAGGTGCCCCGATTCTTAACACAGGTGAGAAGGCCGCCATCGGTGTCGTCGTTCCGTTCAGTGTCATTGCAATGACTACAGCTGCGTTCTTCTTCTGGCGTCTTGCAAAGAGACGTCGTCAGAATAACTCCACCCCGGAACCTGACCATAACGAGAAAAAGTCTGACGGACCGCAGCCCTTCCTCCAGATCAAAGGAGAGTTGCTAGGAGAGGACAGCAGACATGAGATGTCGGCAGAAGCAAAACTATACGAACTTCATGACGAACAGGTGTATGAGTTGTATGCCAATGAGTCAGGCCAAGGGAAGGAATTAGAGGCGCAGTCACCAGAGCTAAATGGCGAAGAAATTCCTCATGAGCTAAAAGCCTAACAGTAAGGGGAAGGGGTAGTTGAAGGAGTAATTGGGACTAGAAGGCTGTTCGACAAAGCACTGACTGAGAAATTTGTACTGTAAGTTTAAGGACAAGGTAACATGTCATTTTCGTGTGTTTCTTCGTTGCTTAGCCAGGAACTCGGTTTCGATAACTGGCCAGAGAAAACATCGATAAGTTTTAGCTTAATTACGAAGTAAGTTTAAGAACGTTTGGTTGTAAAGTATGCCAACTTTTAATACAGCAAGAATACTCAGGCATATCAGGCTGGTGTTTAACAAGTGATCATACATATAAGCGAGTTTTCCAACCCAAATGGCTGACCTACGGAAGCCTGACTTAAAAAAAAATAAACCAACAAAGTCACGAGCACAAGTCTATCTAGCCTAAGACACAAAGCCACACAAGCCGAGCTTACATAAACAGTCAATTTGGCTCAAAGACAACAAAAAAACAGCTGTAGCCGCTCGCTCGGTCCATTCTACCCCCCCTGTCCCACCTACCTACCGTAGCTCAGAGCATATGTACATACTTCAAAAAAAAGCCCCCCCCCTCTCACCAAAAAAAATCAAGATCTTTTAAAGCTGCATCAAATTTGTCCACACACGATTTTCGGAAAGTGCGATTTTCTTCACGTAGAGTATCGTCAATGGCGGGACTAGATCTATCTTGTATATATTAAAAAAGAAAAAGAAAAAGAAAAAGAAAAAGAAAAAGAAAAAGAAAGAAAAGAAAAGAAAAAAGAAACTAGCAATTGAACTGACGTATTTGTCGATCTCTATGAAAATTTCCAGCATTTGATGGGGAAGGGAAAGAAGAATGGGAATCCCGAGGCTGCGGTCTTACTCGTTTTGAGAGGGGGTTGGGTGCTCAGGGAGGCTCGGGGGGATTTATCTCTAGTCTAGGTTCGAGCGGTACCTGCTCGCCCTTTGACGTTAGAGAGGAGAAAGGGGGGAAGACGTTTTTGGTGGTCAGGCCTTCAGTTTGTTACTTATCTTATCTTATCTTATCTCGCTACTCTACCCCCTCCCCCGTTTTTCTCCGCGTGTTTCGCAGGCATGCCACGCGGGTGTCGACGGGCCTAAGTCCACGACTGGGTACGGAGTATTCTGCACATGATTCGGAAATATACACTGCTACTGAGAAAGTGCGCCGTTAAATTTGACAGTTCACACCCTGACGAAAAAAGTATATGACCAGATATACACCACGGATGTTGCAGAATCAGAATCCGCAAATCTTGTTCGCAATATTCGCGGGGTCGCTTACCCTTGTACTGATCTGTCTCAGAAGAACTCTCATCAACCGACCGACCGATTTTTCGAAAAGGTGACAACCTTTCTTAATGATTTCATCAACATGTTTAACCCACCCGGCCTACCCTCATTCATCTTCTTGTTCCTATGAACACATAAAAAATCCATCTCTTCAACCCCTCATGAAGCCAACGAAATCAACGCTTCGAGCACCTTAGTTTTCCTTCATTCGACCTGTGCTGTCAACGGCAAGGTTAAGACAGACCGAGCAAACCAGCAAAACGCACGTCACCCAAGCCTTCAAACAGAGCCTCCCCCACCTCGCCGCTCCGACCATCCTCCTAATTCTCATCCTCTCCGTCATCGACCTTGCCCTCTGCAGCGCCTACGGCAACGCAGTTGCCCACGTCCCTCTTGAGTATGTTGCGAAAGAAGATCACGTACTTGGCGCTTCCAACATATCAGTGCCCTAACGAAACCCCATGACACCGTCGAAAAACCTCATAAGAAAAGTAAAGAACGATAGATTATAAATACTTCAGCTTTATCGTCTTCTACAGCGGCACAGTGCCCCTCTTCATCCTCGCCTTCTTGATCGCTCTATGCCTTCATCTCCGTTCCGTGCTCTCGATCCCCTTCGCCCTGATCATCTCGACGATCACCGCGGTCGGCTAGATAATTCATGCAAGCATCTAGCTCAACTGCAAAGTCTCAGGCCCAATGATCGCAGAGTCCGTCACCAGCTGTTGTTCCCAGTATCCCCAGCAGGCGATGGAATCAAGATTTTGCATCAAGCTTAAATTTCAGCCCTGCTAGTCCTATTTCCACACTTCACTGTCTTTACTTGATATTTCAAGGCGTTGTGATATGCTCTCTTTACCCAATAGGAATATCCAAGGCCGAGACGCATGGCGTTCCCCGTATGCTTGCATGCACGCTTTCCAGTGGAAATTCGGCTTCTCCCATAACCAACGTGCCTCACAACAAGCAGCCTCGAGCAGATGACCTCTTCCTGGAAGGCTTTCGACTTGGCTGTTCGCGAAGCAGAACCTCAAGACCTATGAATACCTTAGGGATATATAACGCCAAGCTCGCTATACCGACTCCCCAGTCGCCGTATGAAGGAGGAACTGTCCAAGATGCTCTTGGCTGGGCTATGCACCTGCTAGTGGTGCTTAGGTCGACCTAGGTTATTCGTTCTATAGTTTTCATCTGTTCTTCAGCCTTGTTGTAGCCGTGAGGGACCATTTACTCGTGATCTTAGAGAGGAATTGTGGAATACATAGTCCCATGGTACCCCGTTCCGGATCTATTGAACACGACAATCGACTGAACTAAGCAACCCACCAAACGTTTAGGAAGCTTATCCATTATGAGGTTGACTCTCTTGCTCCCTCTCATCTACTGCGCTTATAGCTGCACAGCTCACAGGCGGAATAGACAAACGTCAGGTAGCCTGCCTGGATCCAAGTTTCATCCCTTGTGGCCAGTCATCCAGTTCCTCAGGTGGTTCCTCAGGTGGTTCCTCAGGTGGTTCCTCAGGTGGTTCCTCAGGTGGTTCCTCAGGTGGTTCCTCAGGTGGTTCTTCAGGTAGCTCTTCAGGTGGTTCTTCAGATGGTTCTTCAGGTGGTTCTTCAGGTGATGTCTCCAGCTCCCCTCAGTACCCATCTGGCGGTGCCGGAGCAGCTATGCTACAACAAGGCTTTGAAAACGCTGGGGGACTGGCTAGACGGGATCTGGGAATCCGGCAGGTAACTGAGCTTTGCTGCAGTCCTACTGTCCAATGCCGTATCCTGACGGATGGCAATATCCCTTTTTGCTATGTGAGTTTTCTAATCAGTGGGGACCTATCCTGCAAAATTTTGTGCTAACATAAGTGCAGGATAAGACCACGTCGCAATTCGAGTTTCTTGACGGCACACATGGTTTCGTCGACAATGGAGATTACTACGATCCTCAAGGCAACTACGTCAACCTGATAACAGGAGACTACCAGCTAGTCAATGGAACTACGGGCAACATCTACAAAGACAGTGGACAGAGCCCGCCCACCACCATCTCTTCCGCAACCAACTTACCTTCGGCAACTGCAACAGGTATTGATAAAGCCATAACCTCAGCACTTGTTGGTTCAGGCAGGTCCTCGACCGCGAAAGTGACTTCCGCTTCTTCGACTGCGACCGCCAGCGCAAAGACAGGTGGAGCCATCCGAGCAGTATCAAGTGATCTTCTTTTGGCCTGCATGGAGTCAGCATTCGTTGCCGCCTTTATTATGGCACTCCTGCCTTGGTGATCACGTAGCTAGCTGCTATATTCGAAATTGTATCGTTCACCTTGCAGAGTGCATGCGGAATAAGAAGCAGATATTGGCACGGATATTTAATAAATCGGTATTGGATTAGCGAAACTCTTCATTATAAGCAATCGTGCCTCAACCCGTAGGTTCGGCTGTTGAAGGCCTTGCATTGACACTGAGGCGATCTTTGAGATACGAGAGCGGGATTCTAAAACTCGCAAATTTGACCGATGCCCGCCGTACGCACACCCAGCCCAAAGCAAAGCTAGACTCTTCACTTCAACTCCTAGAGTTGCTCACTGCTTTCGCCCATATACCGCCACGAGCATGCACGAAGGATATTCGCACCACTTGACTTAGCCATCGACGTACCAACCGGGCAGCTCGAAATGAACTATTCAAGACCTTTCCATAACATCATATTAGATATTACTATCTTTGCATCTTAAAACACCCGCATAAACCGACCTTCCTTGGCTATCGCGGTCTCGACGACGTCTGGGGCTTCGTTCATTTTGGCAAGACTGAAGAAGATAAGAAGATGCAGGCTATGGCCATCATGGGTGCCCGATTGGAGGCCCGAAGACGCAAGCAATCCCTACACGGTCATTCAGACGCTCCCCAAAGCCGTGGCTTTTAATGCGGACGGCGAGGTCAGGCGTGCTTACAGTCTCTGCAACCGCCCTGCAAACAAGGTCTCACAGCTGTCAAGATTCATGGATGGTGCAGCGCTCAACTCATACTTCGACCTTGGGTGGAACGGTATCCGTGTTGACCGTGTGGGTAAGATGAGTGAATCCTGCCATGGCGGCAATTCTCATTCCATCGAACATCAGTGGGCTCTAGATAATCTGTTTGACACGTATAGCTTCACGGAAGAGATCATAGAAACTGCATTCCTACACACTCTAGTCGCGGACGTTTTGCGAAAGGCCGGTCTGGTCGTTTCACGGGATGGATGCATGTATTGGCGTGGCAGAGAGGCTGTTAGTGACAACGAGCGGGACGAAGACAGGATTGAAGCACTTCGTCGCGCAGCTCTCCTCCGGCACTTTATATAGAATGAAAAACATCAGTATATGGGATTGGCGCCCATTGGCACAAAGGTAGACGATGAGATCTGGTTGCTGTCAAGCGCGGAGGCGTTCTCCATTCTGCGGCCTATGAAGAGAGGTCGCTATCAATATGTTGGCAAATGCTATCTGCACGGCCTGATGGATGGTAAGGTCATGGAGGATCTTGTCAAAAAAAACCGTAGAGATGAAACGGGTATGGCTGAATGGTTTTCATCGGAAGGAAAGCTCGAAGGACTTCACTGTCTCCCCTGTAGCCGAGACATCATCATGAAAGTTGCCTCAACCGGCCTCATCAGGCCAAGACGAGGGTTTCACTCTTGGCACAGATGCCACTATCAAAACTTTCTACGAAAAGCCAGGCCAGGGCTGGGTGAAGACTTCGCCAAAGTCGTTGAGCAAAAGGGGCTCCGAAGCCAATGACCGGGTCGCAATAAAGGTGTGCAAAGACCAAGACCCTGAAAATCTGTCATCGCCGGACGCAGATTCTGCTTCGTTAAGGTACAGAGCCTGGTTCTCGTGATGTTCCTAAAAGAAATACTTGAGCCATTAGTTACTTTCCTAAAGGGCCTCAAGACGACTGAATTTAGGACGCCTTTCAAGCCACTCTACTTCGCTCAAGACAAAATCCTAGCTCTTCACAAACAACAAAAAGGTGATACTATCCTTAAGACACACCTTCGTCTACTGTTACGGCTGATGACTGAGATGTTCAACTCTTTGATGACTCTCTTACAAAACCTTCGAGAGAGCAAGCTTGTGTGCTACGACCTTGCATGAACATTCTTTCCTAAAGACACCATCGTCTATTGTGGCGCTGACGACTGCGAGCGACTGTGTAGCGTTATTAGTATAAAGTATTACTACCATTGTCTATCAGTGAAATGCCAAGAAATAACCTTTACTGGGTCCAAATTTGAATGAAGGACTACCAGTCTGAAATTTGAAGCATTTGAAGACAGTATTCCTATTTCTCATCTTCCTCACTACCCATTGGCTTTTCATGACAGTTCAAGCCACTTGAAAGACAGATTAATCACTCGCGGCAAGCTACTGTAGTACTTGACTATCAAGATCTTCAGTATCGCGAGTATTACGAAGTCCGATAAATTCGATGATTCTTCCCTGAGACACAACGTAGATTTACTATCATGATTGCGATTTAAACTCTTGTCTTAAGAATGCATACTATGTGTCTGAAAGAGTCCTCCTTGATTTTCCCTGGATACGAGAAACACTGCAAAAGACCTGCAGCGACGACAATCCGGAGAGTCAGAAGAAGGAGAATCTTTCATACACAAAGCCCTTAAGCAAGCACAAGCAAGAAAGTAACAAGTCCGAAATGCTAGAAAGAACTCCAGATTCTGATCGTTACCATGTCACCAATGCTGCGAGAATCTGCATTGAAAAGAAAAGTCGTGGCTTCAGTCATTCCCTCAATCACTAACTAGCCATGCAAGTCACTAAAACGTATGAATCAGTCCGCTTCTACTAATGCTGAAAGACATTCAACCAGTCACTTGGAAACGATGAAGCCTATGAAACACCTCGTGTATCCTTGAAGAGCAGGAATTAATTTGGTGCTGACGTTTGCGGGAAACCAATTCAAATGGACGAAAGGAGTAGGGGCTGACAGATGTTGTTTATTGGGGAAAGGCGTGACGTGAGCTACTTTATTTGGAGTTTCGTTCAGCTAATGAGTCATGCACCTACACAGGTAAAGGGCTAGAGACGCTTCTGAGTGGGCCTCCGGGAACAGGCAAGACCGTATTAGCTGGTGCTGGTAAGAATTGAGATTTCATAGCGAGTATACCTTTGCAAAGGGATGAACTAATAGCCTAAGTGGCCGGATAAAACAAGACGAACCTCTTTAGTATTTGCAGGCCGAAGAGCTAGGTGCCGACGCGGGTTTAGTTGGAAAGAACATCAAGAGAGTGTTTGAGATGGCAACTGATTGGAATGCGCTGATACGCTTAGATGGTAAAGTACTGCGGTTTGAAAAGGATTCGCGGTTGGCGTCGCTGATTTATTTGAATAGAGGCAGACGTGTTCATGGCAGAGCCCTCACCTTCGGACGTAGCTCGCAACGAGCTTGTCTCTAGTGAGTCTCAGTGCCTTGTACGCATTCAGACCGCTCTTCTCTAAACCCCCCGTGACCCAAGCATTCCTCCGCGAGCTCGAGTATTTCCAGGGAATCCTATTCCTCACCACGAATCTTCTACATGGTTACAATCGACGACAACGCCTTCCGCTCGCGCGTCAGTATTCACCTGATCGTCCCTCTTCCCGCCTCAAACCTGTGGCAGAAACCCCTCGTCCGGCTTCCCGAAAGCCCGACCTGCCTCTCCAAGATTCGTCCACAGACCTGACAGATGCTGATAGGGAGCAGCTTGCAGCGTGGGAATTCAACGGCAGAGAAATCAAAGAGTGCTATCGACATGGTGAGCATGTGGTGTCTTTGTAAAGGATCCACGGTTTCTCTTTCGTGGCTCGAGAAGCGGAATCGTTGTAACGGCTCCACGGGCCAGGAAGGGCGAAAATAAGTATAAGTCCATAAATGGCTCGAGTGAATTTCGCTCAGCGACGAGGAGTCGATGGCTGGTTGGAGTGACTTTCATCGTTGACGCTTCAAGCTTCTTCGACGGGGTGAGCTTTTTCAGACTTGCGATTTCATCGGCTAGCGTCTCTTATCATCGGAGAGGTACCTACACGACAGTTTAAAGCTGCAAGTTTCTTGATTACGCGTTAAGACCGATATATATGTTTCTGATCGAGCTTCATGCGAAGGCTATGATCTGGACTACCTAATCAAACCTACCAATACTCTCTTAGCCTCGCAGATAATAGACTAATCTCTCTCAGGGAAACTCTTCATTGTCCGTTAAGAAGCTCGCGTGCGTGGGTTCGGCGTAAAAGCCCCGAGGACGTGGCAAGCATATAGCGGACTCGCAGTATCTAGTCCCAAACGTCAACCACGCGATTCTAGTAAAGGACAACGGCTTCGGTGATATTCATCACTATGAGCTACTTCCCCACAAGTCTCCCTTTCCACGCCAAGTACAGGCGAAGTGGCACACAAGGCTATGTTACAAGCAGCTAAACCAACAAAGGAAAAAAAAACTGCCTCCTTCTGCTGTCTCTAGAAACAGCTCAATGAAGTTTACATACCACCAGTAACCCCCGTTCCGCCTAGAAACTTGCCATCCCCGCACCGCAGACGCCATCACCACTCACCCAGCCCCGATCAATGGCGCAGTCCCGTATACTCCCACGTAAATGCCCCAATGTGGATTTCCGACCCGACTGCGCATTTCGTTCGCCCAAACAGTCCCGAGGAAGTGGAGACGGCTGCATGTCGAAGCCCCGAGGAAGCAGAAAAGGCGGATGGCGGCAGCCTCGGGGAGTTTGAAATTTGAGGCGGTCTACCCAGGCAGGACTGTTAATGTTAGTGGGCCATTTATTAGAGCGGGCGGTTTTCACCTGTTAAACGCTCGGGGTTTTTCTGTCTTTCTTGGCACGGATGGCGGTTTTTCGTACAAGTTAGTAGGAGTTTGATGATGTGATTGACGCAGAAGCGATAGGTTCAATTGCTTGTGAAAGATTGACTGTGCTTTGGTTACTTTTGAGAAGTTCCTAGTCTTTCCTAGTCTAATCTCATCTTTATCTACTGATGATCTTTATCTTGATTACTCACTTCGCTCTTATCGTTGATTTCCCTCTTCTGTCGTCCCAAGTGTGACTGCAAAAGCCTTTGCCATCTGCGGAGGACCTGGGCATCAACCGAAATGTCTAATTTATCTACATGTAAGCTAGTCTCAGCAGAGCGCTCGGGGGTTACGAAAGCCTCAGATTTAGAGCGAGCGGGTCGAAGGAAGGGTTCCACTATTGCCCTATGTAATAGAGTAAAAGACTTGAATATAGAAGATCGATGGAGACTGAGAGTACAGTCAGTCTAACTAACAGACCATTTCACAATGCAGGACGGGTTCACGATCTTGAAGTACAAAATTGAAACGACGTGAGAGCGGCGGAAACGGCTCGTGTGGCCACTTGTTGAAAGATGTCATACATACCTGGATAGGCCAACGTCGAGTATGTTCACATTTTGGCGAAAAAGGTCGTATGGTTATCAAACTGCGCGAACGGTTGTATAATAAACCAACGTGCCACATATGCCTTTGACCAATTCTTCTTATCGCACAACCGCTGCGATTTCCTCAGTACAACGACTATACTATTTCAGGAAAAGAATCCACTTGGTTATGTCAAAGGAGATCAATTGTTGTTTGCAGACTGTTAGGGCGGTCTGCCCCAGCTGGATTTTCTCCAGTTATTCAGTCTTTGTAATGTTCTAAGAGCCCTCTGAAGGAAATGGGCGGCGGTTCGAGAGGCTCCTGTTCATGACATTTGTGATTTTATCAACTCAACATTATCACTTTCTCTACCGGCTTTACTGCTTGCCAATTCGCAATGCTCTGAGAGCCCTCCGAGGGTGTTGTCAACCAAGGACTGCTGTTTGGACGCTGATACGACATCTGTACTCTTTGTGCAACATCTCCGATCCATTCAATACACATGAGTTTGACGCCATACGAGTATTTCTCCGGACGCGTCCATTTTGATCTGTTGTTGGTATTGTTGTGTTTCCATCCATTTTCATATGATTCAATGGCAATGACTATGAACTCCATTTCATCGGGACGAGAAGCCCGCATGGACTCGGCTAGCAGAATGTGACCGAGACAGAGGCCCTGATCATGAGGCGACCACATGGCGAAGGAGTTTGGGTATTTGGGATCGTCGCTGATGCGATCTACACGTAATATTGCTGAAGTGGTTCGGAATGTCAGCAATGGGTTGCCAGGCGCGTTTTCCCCTGTGGATCTCGCTTCGAGGAACGCCGCCGCCTTTGCGGCATCAGACTCGTCTGCTAGGTAAATATTCTCATCACATATCACGTTGAATCGGAGCAAATCATACGAAGCAGCTGTATCCCAGCCGGCCCAACTCCAGCTGGGGAAGTCGCTGCGGCGACGACCAGGTGAGTCCTGCGTTGACATCCAACACAGTGCCTTGGAGAATATTGCCACTGGTAGCCCGAAATGTAGAATTGTACTTCGTCCTCGCGACGCACGGCGTTCCTGGTCGACCTTGAATATCCCGGTACATGCGTTCAGTACGTCACCGTCGAAGGTAAGCTTCCGCCGAGTCAATCCGCGGACTATATCTTCATACATCGGAAAGCCATCAGACCGGTCGAAGTCGTGTTGCTCTACTGATGCAAAGGGCGATCGTATGTCTGGAAATTTGATCAGTTTTGCCTTGCCAGGAATTTCGCAAACTGCATCTTCATGAAAATAGGATGTCTTGCACTGGAAGTAAACCTGGGACTCTGTAAATATTAGGCGACGATGGGAGAGCGCACGTTCCTGTAAGGTCCATGCGCGACGCTCCCATGGTGAGAATTGAGCGTCATACCCAGGAGACGGCATCGATGCCATAAGCCGACGACCCCGAATCACTTCCATGTGTTGCGTCGCCTTTCTGGATCTCTTTCGTGCGCCAAGCAAGCCTGCATCTGCATGAGAACCAGATGCAGCAATGATTGTTAGTACCGCGCCGGCATAGATATTGCCCATGTTTTCAATCTCAGCTTGTCGGATGTCCGAATCATCCTGTTTGATGCATACACTATCAACCCAGAGGTATTCTTGACCAAGCATACCGCAGACAAAAATGGCGTCTTTGATCGTTTGTGCCGCACCAGTAGTCTCATCGAATAGTGCACCCTCGGTTGTTAGTGTACCAAGAGTCTTGGCAGTGAGTTTCAGCTGCGGATTAGGACCCCATACGTAGCTCAAGCAGACATATGGCGTGTGTGGCATTCTTGAGACAACACAACCGCGGTGAACATCAATCACCCTGAAAGGATACGTCTCCGCTCCTGAGTCAAGCGATTTCGGAGGTGTGCATTGTGGGTCATGGTAAACGCTGCAGGTCCAGAGCCAGTGTTTGAGCATATCATAGTCCACTTGCTCCTCTGACATCCATCGGCCTCGACATGCAGAGGCATGCACGCGGTCCAGGATTCTCAGTTCCTCCGCATTGTAACGCTCAGGATTGCTGAATAAGTTCTTTTCTCCGTCCGATGAGTGTCGCCTCATGACCTTGGCGATATCACTGTTCGCGCCGGTCGTACAATCGGGATCCGCTGCCATTAGTTGGATACAGGCAGCATGGGTCATCATCACGTCCTTCTCATCCGGGAACACGGGCTCGCATGGCAAGCCATCCTTGATGGTAATCTCAATATCCTCAGTATCCCGTTGAATACGAAGCCAGATTCTCTTCTCGACCCGGGAAGGCCACCGATCCGGTGGGTCTGGAGGGCCTGAAAGGAGCCATGCATAAACATCATGATGAAGCCATACGGCGCGGTCTTCAATGTCATGCCATATCTCAGCCTTTACCATAGCATGATATGTAAGCCTACAGAATGCACACATCCGATTGTCCCGAATATGAACGAGGGACCGGGGAGAGCTGGTGCCCGTACTCCAAGAGTCGACACGCACGTTGTGCCAAGAGCCGCCGAATATACCTTCCCAGCTGATCTCGTTGCATTTGGCGCAGAGCTCTTTGTCCCACATGTCAGGGTTCCAATAGCCATCTGGCTGGCGGTATCCTGGGTTCGACGACGACATCTTCCGAGGCGACTGAGGTAGTCAGAAAGCAAGCGAAACTGGAGGATATAAACATTTTCATAGTACAGGTAGGGTAAGGAAACGTCAGAAATAACATGCCATGCTTGAACCTTTCTCGACAACGTCACATACAATACCAAGGTCAGATGACAGACCAGTTCTAGGGGAAGGCAGCAACAAATTAGGTGCCAAGACCGGCCAGTGTTTGATCAGGAAGAGCTGTCCCAGCCACACTTGGGCAATACCTTTGTATGGTTCAACTGATATAAACTCAGACTGAGTGGTAAATTCGAAAGCCAGAGGATATTCAGTAGCTTTGACGGTGGGCCGATGTAGATAGATGTCCGAAAGGTGCATGATCCTTTAGGGCTGGTAGCCGGACTTTAAGCTATTGATTAGATAACCGGTAAATTTTAGCCACACACGCCACAGTCGGTTATCAAAGGGGGTTACAGTTGGTGGGGGGTTGGAAAAGTTGAGCCAGGGCCGGAACTTTTTTTTTTTGATTCCGGCCCGAACTCAACTTTCTGCATATGCTAACCATGAGTTTAAAATTATTTCAACCCCGGCTCAGCTTTCTGCATATGCTAATCATAAGCTCAAGAATTGATGTTATATAGTTAAAGTAGCTAGAAGATAAACAGCAAGAGCGAAGTATTGAAGTCGTGCATATGCACAGCTTGAGCGAAGCATCGAGAAAACAGCACAATCACAGATCACGCATACTCGTATATCATGAATAGCAAGACGAGCGAAGATTCTTCTACATACTCTATGCTTAGCATATGCACAAAACATGCGAAATCATGAACTCAACTTGTGACATGCTCATCAACAAGCTATCACTCACGTTATTCTCATCAGATCTTTCTCATGCGTTTTCTTTTTCATTCTCGTTGTTCAGCTCATGATTTGCATCATCACTTTTCTCATTGTTTTCAACATTTGCATTAAACAAATATTGAGTGAGCTGAGTTTCTTTTTAGTATATGCGTGACATATGCGAAGTGCGACACTCACCTTGAAATCATTTAGTCAACTCGTTATCTCATCAGCTCGATTTTGAGCGTCAATGCTTTCATCACTCATCGATGTTTCTTTGTGCTTGATTGATGCTGCGCATATGCACAGACGAGGCTTTGATAACCAGATGTGAACTCTTGGCATATGCTTCGCATAAGGCCCGAAGCTTTTCCAACCCGACGTCAGATCTTGGATGTGCGGGGCATATGTCAGTTTCAAAGTTCAACCCGACGCCAAGAATTTTTTCCGACCCCGGCTCAACTTTTCCAACCCCCCGACCAGCTGCACCCCCTTATCGAAGAACCATATAGACTATCCCTTAAACCGTCGTTATGGCTGCCATCCCAGGATTAAGGAAGCTAAGCCTATTTAGGCACCCCACCAAAATATCTGTTTACTGCACAGTTCCTCTACCTCGCACTAGGAAATCTAAATATTAATCTCCAGGTCCCCATTGGCCTGGTTAGTCATCTCCCGTGGCTCCCTAGTACCCTAACAGGTAAGGTGGCCCTATACCTGGGATGGCAGCCATAACGACGGTTTAAGGGATAGTAACGCACTTTGGCATCAGTAAGGAGCAACTTGATGTTCGTCCATGAGGCATCTTTGAAGGTATCCTAGCATACTCGTAACTATGCACTTGTTCTTAAAGCCAACCTGCACCAGACATCCTACCCAAGACTTTAAAAAAAACCTCCGCGTCGCCAAGACGCCCCTAACACCATAACCCCCCACCACCTAAACCCCTTTCTCCAACCCCCTAACCCTCGCCTCTACCTTGTCCCGATGCAGCCGATTTTTCAAATGCACCTCGAAATTGTTCACCCCCATCTCCGGCCCCGGCGTGTAGAGTTTCCCGGGGCAATCTTTACATTTAATCCTTGGGTAGTACATGTATTTTACATTGTCAGGGGTTGGGGCCTCGGGACGCACGCTGATGGGGAGGTCGGTGATGGTGCTGACGGCGGTGTAGCGCATTGTGCCTTCGAAGGAGTCGGAGGGGTAGGTTTGTTGAAGGCGGGCGAGGGCGTTGTTGAGCCATTGTGGGGGTTTGGGCTGGGAGGGGGAAGGGTTAGCTCAAGGGGGTGGAAGCGGAGGGGAGGAAAAAAGGGAGAGGGTTGGGATGGAAGGTTGAGCAATGTGACTGTGCATATGAGAGATGGATGGCCTAGTAGGCGGAGATCGACTTGAGGGTCTGACAAAACGTCTCCCTGAGCGAAGTTGCTCTCTACGCTTTATGTTCGAAGGCCGAATGGTGCGTGGAAGTTAGTTGCTACATGAGTTGGAATAAGACTTACAATAGGATTCTCGGGGCTGGGGGGACCAACGGCATCCACCCTGCCGATCTGTGCAGCGTGTGGATGAATCGACTGTATCGGTACTGACGAACCTCCTGCTGTTCCTGATGCCGTGCGGTCGTGATGTCGAGGTGATGGCTGCGGCTGCGATCCTGGCGTAGTTGGAGGTGGGCCCATTGAGCCCGGTGCCGATGTATCGCGATTTTGATCTACACTTTGTGATCGACGTGAATGTAGATGAGATGAAGAGTTTGCGGATAGGAGGGGCTCGGGTCTGCTTTTGCTCTTGAGGTCTCGCAGTAGTTGCTTGTACCGCTGAGGATTTATGCGCAGCTTAATGGTATGAGTTAGTGAGTCGTCAACACTCTCTTCTCGATAGTCTTTTCCACCGAATCTTCGGCCTGAGGTTCTTGTTTCGTGGTGATGAAGTGTTGATGCTTCTGGGGTTGCAGAACGTCCGAGGTTACCCCGCATGGCAGCCTGTGCGACAGTAGCTGCACCTCGTATGCCTCTGGTTCGTGCGGTACCTGCAAGTAAGTTGGTTTGGATCGCGGGCGAGTCGACCTCGGACTCTTCACTATCGGAATCGTCGGAATCGTCGATGCCATCCTTCTGACCGTGGCCAGGTCGCCTTCCTCTGCCAGATGCCGTAGCAATACGCTTCATTATCCGGCTCTCTTCTATGGTTGTTGACGCACCAGGGAAAACAGAAGATACCACCAACGTGTGAATTGTCCGACGACGGTCCTTGAGGTCTGGAAGAGCCGGCCCACCGCGCCGGTTAACGGAACGCTTTTGACGACGCTCTTCCCTCGACAACGACAGCTCTGTTTTCTCTAACTCGATTTCGTTGAGTTCGTATAGATAAGGAGTAAATTCCTTTGCTGCCTGGTATGGTCGGAAGGCCGATTGAAGTGGAGAAGGTAGGAAACTTGATTTAAGCTCTTGGTCTTCGACTGGGCGGCCATCAAATGGGTGGCCTGTGACGTAGAGACTGCGGGTAAAAAGCTGACTCTGCTCTCGAATCGAGTGTGCAATGGCGGTGGTAAACTCCCCCACTAGAGAAAGGTCACGCGTCATTTGTCTCGCGAAGTCCTCGGGCGAATTCAAAGGATTGTTAATTTCCCATTCGAATTGATCCACTAACGTATTCTGACCGATGGTGATGTTGAGCTTGATGGTAATGCGCATCTCATCATCTTTGTACGCGTGATATGGCAGGTGTGGGTCCAGGGCTTCCTCGTCAATGAAAATATGAGGGTGAAAGTCCTGTATCTGTTCCTTGATACTTGCGCATACTTTATGCAATAGAGGCCCACAGTGCTCGAGTGGCAACTTGAAGTCCTCAACTAGCTGTTCCGCGAATAGTTCGGGGGTTACCACACGATCGTGTAGATTCCAAGTGAAGGTATCTCGTAATCTAATTTTCTCCCACTCGATGTCCAGTCTTATAGGTACAAGCTGGTCAAGTTGTTCTGATTGCGTTAGAAGGTCCTTCTTGGGCACACGCAGCTCTCTGGTCCTTCTCCCTCCAGGTCTTCTCCGCTGGATAGGATAGACAACGACTGACCCTCCATTGGGAATGTTGGTTGTGTTGTTCCCCCAGCCCGCATACCCAGGTCCGAATACATGCATACTTTTGAAGTCGTTATTCTTGTATTTTTCCTTCTCTGTACGTTTGCCTATCTGAAGCTTGACGTGCTCGTCATCGTTATACTTTCTGGCCGCCGCATGCATCATATCGCGATTCACATACTGTTCAAGGAGCACCTTATCCGCAATCTCTTTCGTCCTTCGTGGAAGACCTTGAGCATCTGATGTATGAGGTATTCGCGTACCGGACCTCGAGCGCTTCCTGCTCTGGACGGCGCCATTGCGCACTACTTCATCTGTTACGGCTGCGCCATTTTTCTCCGTGGCCGCTCCTCCATTTGCTTGAGGGTCTGGAGCCAGTCCTGATGCGACCATAACAGCCTTTGCTTTTTGCTTTCCTTCTTGAACTGGGTCGGTAAGCCGAGTCTCCATAGTATTGCCATTTCGCTGCGCCCCATTGCTGATCGCTGTCCTCTCCGTCTCGATAGATTCATCTGAAGGCACAGATTGCTGAGAGAGATCGGGCTGTGAAGGTGTGGTATTTTGGGGGTGACTAGGGCTGGGAGAAGGCATTATCAGACCCAGAAGGATGCCACCGCGGAGCTGCTGCGCCGAGAACGCTCAACCATTGGCATAGATTAGGCGAACATGGTTCTAGAACAGCACCTCTATCAGCTATGGACCATCGGCAACCAGAGAAGTAATGTGTAGCCATGACGAAGTGAAATATTTGCTTGCACGCAAGGAACGTTCGTTTCCCTCATCGCACCATGGGAAACTTAGTTGAACACTGCTCCGATGGAGAGCCGTGAGTGGGCAGCGACCGGTCCAAGAGACGTCACATAAATTGGGAAAGCAGAGTTCAGAGAAACAACACATACCACACTATGGATTTGACCCGCGATAATCGCGTTTGAAGTCAGTTTTGGGAAGATTATTGGCCTCGGCGTGTCGCAAGCAAGCAAACACTTCGCCTTGCAACTTTTGCCGGGATCACATTCCTGTGCCAAGCCGCTACAGCTCGGGATATATATTTATCCGTAGGACTCAAGCTACTACTAGTACTGGCTGAGTCACCACCTGATGCTCAAAACAGCGACAACCGCTCAAGGACGTTTCTCTATTCACTTGTTTTCGGACCAGGTACAGTCTGAGACATTAATTGACTACTTCAACTACTAGACACTATGGTGGAGCATTGAAAGTCTATCACATGTTGTCCTGTCCGGCCATGCGGCGGTCCTTCTTTGGCCACCTGGATATATACCCTTGAGCTTGGTTGATACCTCTCGAGGCTTGTACTATCTCATACTGCTTTTACAGTTGTGCCGAGTGAAACAAACATGGGAGGCTCGGTGCCTGAGATTCCTGGAACCAAGGCTCAAGGAGAGCTACTTCGAAACTTTCAGCACGAAGTAGCAGAACTACTAGGCCGGACGTCTTTAGCCTTCCCTGGGGCTCAACCCGTCAGCTTTGCTGCTCGACATAAGCTTGAGCTCCAGAAAAAAGACTATTATGTCTGCGAGAAATCAGATGGCATACGCTGTCTTATGTACCTGACTCGTTCGGATGAAGCGGAGGTCACTTATCTGATTGACCGGAAGAATGACTATTATTGGGTTCAAGGCCTACACTTCCCACTAAAGGAATCTGAAATTGAGTTTCACATAAACACCTTGGTTGATGGTGAGCTTGTCAATGATACACTTCCGAACGGGAACATGGAGCTTAGATATCTTGTCTTTGATTGTCTTATGCTCGATGGCAACAGCTTGATGCATCGGACCTTGGACAAGCGGCTCGCATATTTCAAAGAGAGGGTACACGACCCTTATAAGGCCTTGTACAGGAAATATCCGACAGAAATTCAGCATCTACCCTTCATTACGGAGTTCAAGTCTATGGAGTTTAGTTATGCAATCCCGAGGATGTTTCAGGATATTTTGCCTAACCTACCTCACGGTAATGATGGCTTGATCTTTACATGCACAGGGTCGCCGTATCAGTTTGGAACAGACCAACATATCCTGAAGTGGAAATCTGAGGACGAGAATTCCATCGATTTCAGGATGCATTTTGAATGGCCAATGCTTGAGCCAGATGCCGAAGATATGGAGGACGGGTTTACCAGCCCATTTCCAGACTACTCAGCAATGCCAATAGTACGTCTTGGAGTGAACAAGGGCAATGACGAAGAAATTCACTATGGCTCTATGTTCATTGAAGAGCAGGAATGGGAAGACATGAAGGTCTTGAACAAACCTCTCGATGATCGTATAGTGGAGTGTTACCTAGACCAGCAGAACAGATGGAGATTCTTGCGCTTCCGGGACGACAAAAAGGAAGCAAATCATATCAGTACAGTTGAGAGCATCATGGAGAGCATACAAGACAAGGTCTCGAAAGACGATTTACTTAGGGTTGCACCAAAGATTAGAGAGGAATGGAAGAAGAGACATGCTGCAGAGGAGGCAAAGGCAAGGCAAGAAGCGGAAGTGCGCAAAGTGCATGGCGCATTAGCGGTAGCAAATGGGCAGAGTGGTGGGCTTCGAAATGGCGGCTCCGGTGTGAAGAGGAAACTTGACGACGAGGAAGACTCGATAAATGGACATGATGCTGCAAAGAGGAAAATCACGCCGCTGCCTGATGCTTGATTCTTAGGCCCATCATTGTCTACAAGAACATTTACGGGCGAGCTTAAATATCTAGCCCTCAGCAAAGAAGCAGGTCAATGTGGGCAACTAACCACGAAACGACTCGCCACTGAGGCTTGCTCTTACTTGGGTCATAGCTGGTGGTTGAGATCACAGCATCCATAGTTCGAGCGCGCCCCTTATCGTAGCTCCTAGAAGGTAGCCAAATACGGGAATTCTTGACAGTCGCGAAAATGTCGACGTCAACTTGGCTTCCTTACGCTTCTCGATATCAGGGCGTGGCTAGGGCATGTAGCAAGGGTGAGTATGACTAATATGTATAAGAATAACCCACTGGGATGTTCATCTCTTCATTGCCATCGGCGGTCAAGGTTACAAAGCATATATCTATCCCCTGTATCTTTAATTGAGAATCGAGGATTCGTGGTCAAGATTGAACCTTTAAATCGACTGGAAGTGGTATTCGACGGTTTTTGGAAGCCTTTCAGGGCACTAGGTCATGAACTTGCTCGGCAAAATGGACTGTTCACCTGGGTGTTGACCGTTTGATTATCAAGTGGGTGCAAGGGCGCGATTCTCTTCGAAGTCTCATGTGCTTGTAACGTGGAAGCTACGACGGTGCACCTGCTGCGTTTGCACCTCAGAAGAGAGCAGTCACTGCCATGCTTCCCTCACTTACATCTGACACATTGTTGGACATGATTAAAACAATTATCATAGCTAACGCTACTATTATACAACATTCGTCTGTCATTCATTGTCTTACATACTTTTCTTCTGTGTTTATTCGATATCTTTTTGTCTCGAAACTCGGGGGTTATCGAATTTTGAAACAACTATCCAGAGACGATATCCAAAAACATGGCCTCTTGCAAGCAACCATTGGGAGACACACCCAATACTAGCATCGGAAGTTTCGAGCAGTATTCTGCGAACGAGCCAACGGACAATGACACCTTGCGCGAGATACTACCCGCAAATATATGCACGGACACTGCAGTTTCCTATCATGAACATGTCCCATTTCCGAACGATGCAGACCTTGAAGATGGAACCCACACTGTCACGAAACCCCAAGCAGCTATGAGTTCACAGCAATCCCCAGCCTACCTGAACAATACCCGGCCGTCTCTCCTTCGATATTGCTACAACGCCAAACGCTCTCTATTTGCAGTGCTCGCCTCCCTAATCATCTACTCCTCTTTTCAATGGATCCTCAGCCTCAACATCCTCCTGTGGATTTGTGACAATACCGTGCATTATCTTGCCGTAATGGTACTGTTTATAATCACCTGGACGACATGGATACTCTGGGGCTGGAATATATTGATCGATGGCGAACGTGGGCGGGAGGTACTCCATGACTTATCCCGTGGGCGACGGCCCAGACCACTTCGAGTCCAACTTCGAGCGCCTGAGTCTTGCAAGTACCTATGCCTTGGGCTGACGGTCGTGGTGGGTTTAGTCCTAGCGGATTGGAGATCTGGCTTTATGCATAAGAAGATTTGCTCGCCTCGGTAGATTTGTTGGCTTTGTCTTGCTCTCGGTCCACAAAAATAGTGGTTGTTCTGTGTTATTTTTAGGGATTGAGCCTACGCGGGAAACGGGAATGGATTGTTATGGCTAATGTGGACTGAATGGACCGTTTATGTTTGTTGGACGAGTAATCGATATCAGGAATATGAAGACTATTAGAGCATTACATCACCAATCACAGCTCTATGGTCCGAATTATACACTCCATTTTCAAAACTGTTCTCCAGAATAGCATAACCCTCCACAGTCCATTGATCTACAGGTTCGATTTTAGAAGGGTTATGGATGTTATGGTCACTAGAGTGTGTGTAATTGATAAAAAGAAAGTCGATCCTGGAGAGCAGTGCTGGATTGCCGTCAAATCCCGTGAAAGTATGTAGGTTACCATATCTCTGATCCTCAGGGACTAGCAGCTGCAGGTCACACATAGGAGACTCCTCACTAGTAATAGTCTTGTAAGCTTCATCATTTGGCTCGCTATTGAAGTCGCCAGCGAGGAAGACTGGCAGGGTGTCCTGTCCTTTTGACTGTCCCGAGAACAACGCAATCTGTTGTAGGATAATCTTTGCGGCTTGCAACCTTGACTCGCTGCCCTGGTCATCCAAGTGAGTATTCATGGCTATGACCGTCTTCTTGGTTTCACGATGTTGAAACACTCCAACTGTCAAAATCCGAATACAGGCAGCATCCCAGCTTTTCGAAGGCCGATCAGGTGTCTCCGACAGCCAGACGCTCTTGGAATCTCGTAGCATCCAGAACGCGGGCTGGTAGATGATGGGAGAGTACTCTCCAGCCTCTTGCCCATCATCGCGACCCACACCTATGTAATCCCACTTCTTCCTCGGTTTGTTAAGACCAGACAGGATGTCAACCAGCTGGTGGTGTAGCACTTCTTGGAGACAAATGAATGATTCGGGGCAGTGAGCTGTGTGAAAGCGGAGCTCGCTGTTGAGGCACGGCTTGCGCATATCCCAGCGCTCTTCACCTGGAAAGGGAGAAGAGGTTGCGTAGCGGATGTTGTGGGTGAGGAGGCGGATTGGAAGGGGCGCTCGAGATTGCATGTCGCCGGCTGTTCGCTGCTTCACGGCGGCTATCCTATTGTAAGGTAGCTCTTCAGCATCAAATGTGGTCTTTAGGCTGCACCTTGACCGTGGCGCTACTCCGTACAGTGTTCATAAGGCAAACACGAGGCGAAGGAAATACTCGCCTCTGTCCTAGGCGAAAATGCCCCACCAACAACACCCCTCTTCTTCCTCAGGGCTGCTCACACAAAACCAAATATTCGAATCTTTACTCCTCGCAAAGCTCGTTTCCAACTCTCGTGAGTTGGAAGCAATTAACGCTCAAATCATGTCTGGAGAAGCGGAAGTAGTTGGTAAGTCGAGCGCAGAATGAGACTTTGAAATGCCAGATGTTGACGGCTTTCGTTAACGCTGATGACTTGACAGATTATACGATCAGTAACCCTGACACCCTTACAAAGTACAAGACTGCGGCTCAAATCACCCACAAAGTACTGGAGATTGTCACCGGTAACAAGATGTCCCTATTCTCCAGTCTCATCCACAAATTTGATCGCGTGACCAGGCTGGTGTGTTGAGGGCGAAAAGATTATATCAATATGCGAGCGTGGGGATAAACTACTGGACGAGGAGGTTGGAAAAGTATTTAAGGGCAAGAAGATATCTAAGGGTTAGTTGGGAATGAAGCTAGGATCATGGGGCTTTTGCTCAGAATACTTATGCAGGAATATCTCATCCGACAACGGTCTCCCCAAGCTCGTTTGTTACTCCGTACACCCCGCTATCAACAGATGCAGAAGATGCGGCTACAGAACTTAAAGCGAATGAAGCGGTCAAAATCCAGCTAGGAGCTCAGATTGACGGGTTGGGCACCATTGTATGCGATACCATCATCGTACCTGATGGGAAGAACAAAGATTTCAAGCCATCCAGTCGTGATGCTGATCTTATGCTTGCAACTCATTATGCGAACGAGCTTATCTTGAGACTGATGATACCCCGGGGTCTACTTGCTTCGGGAACGGATGAAGAGAAGAGGAAAGCAACATCAGAAAAACCTGTGACACAATCAAAGATGACTCAACTATTGGAAAAAGTTGTTAAGAGCTACGACTGCAATCTTGTTGAAGGTACTACTTCTTGGCTCTTCGAGAGAAATGAAATTGAAGGCAAGAAGAAGATTGTGCTGGCTCCGTCTGATCATAGTAAAGGGGAAGGGGTTCCAGAAGTGGGGGATGTCTGGGGTGTTGAAGTAGGTGTAAGCGCTGGGACTGGTAAGATCAAGACTTTGAGTAATCGTCCAACTCTGCATCGACGAACGACCACTACCTACCACCTCAAGAGACCGAGTTCCCGTCAAACACTTTCCGAGATTGTTAAGAAATTCGGCACCTTTCCTTTCAGCTTACGGCAGCTTGAAGATGAAAAAGCTGCAAAGGTTGGCGTCGTAGAATGTGTCCGTCAAAATGTCCTCCGACAATATGAGGTCGTGGCAGACAAAGACGCAGCCCCCGTCGCTAGGCTATTGACTACTATCGGTAGGTTGGAATGTCTAGACAGTGAACAGATAGCAGTGAGCTAATAGCAGCAGCTATCACTAAGAATGGGCTTGTCCGCTTGGACGCACCGCCGGCTCTAGATATGGCCAAGTATCAGACCGAAAAAAAGATCACCGACGAGGAGATCCTAAAGATTCTTGAGCAGCCGGTGGCAAAACCTACTAGCGCGAAGAGCAAGAACAAGAAGAAGAAGAAGAAGGCGGCGAAGAAGGCTGTCGAGGAAGAAGAAGAAGAGGAGGAGGAGGAGTCGAGCGACGACGAGTGAGGACCCTGCCCAGGGTAACTTTTGCAGCTTGTTGGATCGAGTACGCTTGAGGAATCGCATATGCTGGATAAGGCGGAGGGAATCAAAGCCAGCTTAAGTAGCTAGCATCGGATATTCTCCCTTAGGGTTTCTCTGTGGGACGTTCGGCTGGGAAATCCCGAAGCCTTTCAATGGACCCTTGGCACGCAGCAGGCAACACGTCACAAAAGGACATATGAAACCCTATTCACCAATTACTTCTTTGCCGTTGCAGTGCATGTGGGTCGGCGATGGATTATTGTTCACGTTACTTAGTGAAGGAGTGATAATGTGATAAATGTGATTATAGTCTGTGGCCTTCGCCTTCCTGCTTTCTCGTCCACATTTACCCCTTATTCTATAAGACTGCTTGGACCTTTTCTTTGTTTTTGAACACGGACAAATCGATCAAGGGTTATACAGAGGCGCAACATCATAATCCTCTCATATCAAGGCACTTAGGAGCCCAGCATATGCGTATCTTCTAAGGCTAGAGGTCTGTGGTAGGATTACTAGCTTGTGACGTGGGAAAGCCCCCCCTGCCTTTCCCGAAGCGAGTAGTCGGAAAGTCGGTTTTCTTACACCATCCAAATCCCACGCGATTGCAACTGCGATAGCTCCCTCCATTAATATCTGTAATATATAGGAGCTGTGGCAGTGAGTAGATAAAAACTCTTCGAACCCTTACCAAACTTCTTGTGAACTAATACCAAACAGATTACGGGTTATATCCTCGCGAAACGGGAGGCGTTCCGATGGCCTCGTCAAGGGCTATGCGTAGGTCCTCGCGAATGTCAAGCCCAATGGAGGTCTCCGTGAGAGGAAATCTGCCTATCAAAAAAGAAGCGCAATCTTTGAAAGAGCAAGGACTGATGTCAGGTGGATGGACTGAGCCACCTTTGCGGACACCAGCACCGAGCTTCGAAGACTACAAAGGACTTGAGCGTCATGGAGTCCTAGAACACATGGCCCCTCTCGGAACTTTACCAAGTCAGAAGGTGAAATTGAGGCTGAAGGCGTATGATCATTCGCGACGGCCAACACATGTGCGGAATGGGGAGCTACCAGTGACAAAAGTGGAAGTGAATACACCAGACACAACACCGCCAATTGTATCTCGGCGCTCAGAGCCACGTAAAGTGGAGGACCGTCTTTACAAGCTGTCGTCATCTCGTGAGAGGGAGGAAGATCAAGACTACAAACCAAAGAGCATACTGAAGGTTACGGCTCCAAGAACAAACCCACAGCTCTCACCTTCAGGGAACTCAAATCAGCGTTTATCTGGTGCGTCAATCAGACTTAAGGAAGTAGTTGACTCAGCTGTCGAACGTTCTCGTCACCTCGGAAACCCGATAGTTGGACTTGCTATCAAGAAATTGTGGGAAGAAAGCCTACACAATCGCACCTTGGCTGAACTCCTTGACGCTGTGCTTTCCGGGAAAACTACGTCGCGCCAGACAACTGATTTCCAAACCTACATCAAAATTGCAAGGAAGCAGATCAAGCTAGAAAACCGTGGAATTACGCATTCTCCATCGCATAAGAGTTTTACAGCGAATTTAACTACAAAGTCTCCATCCAAAAGCGCCCGGCTGAGTGTCGCACGGCAATTTGACACACAGAACGACCTTTCGGATGCGACCGGGCCTAATAACAAATCTCAGAATTCCAAACCTCCAACTTCTAAACAACACGCCAAGGATATGGAGACCAACGGAACCTCGTCCAAGGAAGAACGGCCAGCAAAACGTCTTAAACGTTCCAGAAGTGCTTCTAGTCTGTCATCTTTGTTATCACTTTCTTCGGTGTCGATTGATCAGGATTTTGCGCCTTCGGTGGAGACAGATCAGGCCACAATCCATGCATCCGCTGAACCAATAACCAACTCCTCGACGCCCCAATCTTTACATGGACCCAAGTTACACAATTTTTCGACCACGTCTCTTCCCAAGCGCCCTGGCAGCGGTACATGCAATGCATCTGAACTTTCTACGGATGATCAGGTTGCGAAGCGTCGAAAGCTTCAAAAAACATTTGAAGACTTTACTGTCAACGAAAGTGGGATACGTGTAGCTCCAGCTCCGACAAGGCAAAGTCAGCTTATGTTCTCACTTGCTCCAACAGCGCTAGTACCTTCAGGTGCGCAGCAACAGCAGCAGCAGCAGCCAAGCCAGCAGCGTCTACGTAACGGCGTCACACGTCGAGGTAATAGGGATGACTTCGAGGACATTCAATCACCAGCTTCGTCCGTTCCACGAGACCTTGTTTTACCACCTTTAGCAGATGCGCGGAGTTTTTCAAGAGGCGGCACTCCTAATCAGCTCGGTCGCCCATCGAAGCCAGTGAGGAAAGGCGCTCGTGTCAAAATATCGTAAGTCAAGACTCTATCATATCAAATTTACTCTGCGTGCTCATTCATCTAAACACGTTATTGTGCGCGATGTTTCAGAGTTCGATTTCCTATTGTCTATTGACAAAGGCCGCAAGGCGCTAAGAAAGTTGCTTGAGTCCAACACTTTTTTGGAGTATTAGCACACCTATTGTCTATTGGCAGATAGTGCGAGAGATTTCACATCTGCCAACCTCCAAATATCTTCTTTTTCTTCTTCATCCTCCTTCCTTCACGATTAACTTTCACCTCTACATAATTATTCCGCCTCGTGTTGCAAACATTCCAAACACCTTGTACAGATCGCTGGTCGATCTAAATTCCACCAAATCCATCTCTTTACCAACTACTATATTCCAAAAATGGCGCGCAAGCGCAAGCAGACTGCTGAACCTTCGGGCAGACCAACGAAAAAGCGCACCACAGGCGCTACCCAGAGTGATAATGGCAACGTGAGCCCGACTGCCAATGGTGCCTCAGTTGAAGAGGTGAGCCAAACTCCCCCTACATAACCATGCCTTGTCGAGTTATTTGTATAAGCTCCAATCTCTTGATATGCTGGCTTCACAATCATGTTCTTGAAGGATTTACGGTCCCCTACGTAGACTGAAGCCTTATGACTAATTCATGTGTCAAGAATCTCAACAACGACAACTGCGAGTCCTGCGGGTTTGATGGTATAGTTGTCTGTTGCGACAGCTGTCCAAAAGTGTACCATCCCCGGGAGTGCCTGGATCCACCTGTTGACTACACGGCGGAACAAGCTTGGTACTGCAATGAATGCTTGGAACGCCGGAATCCGACGGCTGAGAGAGATCTTGGGATGGTGACTTCGTTAGACTCGGAGATGAACAAAGTCAATACGAAGCTTTTCCTAGTCAACGAAGAGTTGAGAGAGTACTTCGAAGGCGTTAAGACAAGACATGACAAGGACTACGAGTGGGACTACGGTGACGATACTGTCACCCCCAAGACAAAGTAAGCCAAACGTGTTCCTTTCCGTGTCTACCGGATACTAACCAGCATTCAGGACTCGTGGTGGCTACGAGGAAATGCCTGATAACCTCAAGCTTAAAGATTCCAAAGAGAATATCATTCTGTGCTCCCAGTGCGGATTGTCGTCCATGGGAGGTCGCGAGATTGTTGACTGTGACCTTTGCAACGCGCACTGGCATCTGGACTGCCTGGATCCACCTCTCGCTAAACATACCAACCAAAAGGCTAAATCTAACTGGACCTGTCCTATTCATATAGAGTTGGGGATGACTCGTGTCAATGGTCCCAAGCCATTCGGCAACCAGCCATTTAGCAAGGCACCCGTGGAGACTGTAACATTTTCTGGGAATCCATACAGCAACGCTTTGGAACTCAATAGTTCAACCTCTTTGTTACCATCCACTCCCGCGAAAGCATTGCCAGGGGCGTCAGATCCCGGCCGTGAGTACCAGATTCGTCGTGCCAAGGATTGGAAGACTAGCGCCATATTAGAGGGACGCGGTTCCAAGAACAATGGTGTCATTGCGGTTGAGAACGACCCAAGTGACGGAGAATATGAGCCTAAGAAGCCTGGTTTTGTAGCTCATGTTCCTGAGACAGGTATCAAGCTCGACTTTATCGACCGTATCAAGAAGTAAGTATTCGACTAGTCTTCATCTGCAAATACTGCCCTCTTACTGATATCTGCCGTAGTGGATGGGTAACTACTTACAAAGACCGCGCTGAGCGTACAATTCGCGATCAGAAACAGGCTATCAGTGATCTCCGCAAGAAGCTCGCTGCAGAAGCTACTACCACCTCTACTGTCACAGCCCCTCCACCATTTGAACGACGCCCCTTCATCGAGCAGCAAACCGCTCTCAATCTCGCTCGCTTGTCTCAGACCAACACCGACCTCGGCCTTAGCCCCAACAAAGTCACGGAGCTCATCAACACTCTTATCACCGAAGCTCCAGACGCAATCATCTCCTATTACCAAGGCGAGCCCATCGACCCCTCTCCATCAAAAGGCAAAGGCAAGGCCAAGACCGTCCCCCCCGAAGTTGAGCCGGGGCCGGACAACAGCCTCCCCGATGATGAACGCCGCTTTCTATTGGCGCTCAATCAGCTGATTAAACGGAAGCTCAATGGCACTGGTAGCTCTAAGGGCACTACTTGATTGTCACTGGCAATATGTCATCCATACACTCTATATTACTGGCAGCCACCGCATCGCCTGTATCACTGTCGGCATTTCGGTACTATTTTTCTACAACTGGCACCAACACCTACATAATCGATCCTCCCCGTCCCTCCACCGTCGCTGGCCGACGTCTACCTAACTCTCTATCTCATCCCATTAGCTCACTCCATCCTCCAGAGCACCTCTGGATAAGGCTTCAAAACAGGCGTTTTTTGTGATTTTTACTCCTTTTCAGCATAGCATCATCCCCGGAGCACCACCATATCTACCCCCCGGCTCGCCTACATTCGTATCAGGCATAAATCAGCACGAGAGATTGTATTTTAGGAGGGGACTATTCAGGCAGTGGTGGACGAGAGCATCGAGAGAAGCAGACAGGCAGGCATGTGACTTTAGAATAACCGCGGGAGCGGATTTTTGCTCTGCTATGGAGATTTTAGCTAGATTGCTCTAGTTGTAAGAAATTGATGATTTTACAGGGAGATCATCATATCCACGGCTCTGTTCGCCGTCGTCGATTGGGGCGTCTGCGTAGCTCTGAAATCTCGTCGTCGTTGCTTGGCTCAATAGCTCGGTTCAGAGAATTTTATAAGGACTTTTGCAGAGAGAGAGATCATAGTACATATCACCGCAAGGACTTGACCTACGCCCCACCCCCGGCGTTCCTCACTAGCCAAAAGCTGCATACTGGGGACTTGCGAAGCGGCATGATTTCAAGCACCAAAGTAATTTCCTGCGCTCCTTTTGTGTGTGTGGAAAATCTTAGCTAGCTACAGTAGCTACAGTAGTTACTGTACCGTAGCAAATCACAGGGACTTTTTTTTGCAACTGTACAAGCGATAAGCAAAGGTATCCAGCAGCCTGAACTATTGCAGCGAAAGCGACCTCCGGTACATTTTGGCATTGATATGGTATCATTACGTTCCCTTGCCTCCCCTTCGTTTGTAAGCAAAGCGACGGTGAGGTATAAGCTAAGAATGTACGACTTCCTTTCCGATTCCCCTATGTTGAGCCGTATTACCTCCCCGATCGCGTAGCGCGCGTAGATCGTTCAGCGGGCTTGGCTGCGCTCACTGCTTTGCCCTTGCCCTTTGGCGTTGGGGGTTTTTTGGCTTTGGGCTTTGGTGCGGGCGCGGGCGCGGGCGCGGGCGTGGTGTCCTCATCGTCCTCATCTTCAGCTTCCTCTTCCTCTTCATCCTCGTTATCGTCATCATCATCATCATCGTCGTCGTCTTCCTGAACTTCCTTGTGTTGTGCTGCAGCGCCTTTGGCTTTCCCGCTCTTGAGAGGCGTGATTTTCGTAGCTATGGCCTTTTGGGGGGATAGCTCGTCGATGGAGGAGGAGGAGGCTGGGTTGGGTTTGTGTGGGCCTTTTTTGTGGGAGCGAGAGGGAGAGTTTGTTGTAGGTTTGTTGGTGTGGGTGGTGGGTTTGGACTTTGTGATGGAGTTGCTGAGGTTGGGTGTGGTGGGTTTCGCCCTTGTGGTGGAATTGGTGGGTTTGGGTGTGAGGGCTTTGGGGGTTTTGGACTTAGATTTTGGGGAGTGTTTGGGAGGTGGAGAGGGATCAAGATCCATGGGGTCGGGGTGCCCCGGGTCGGGATCTTCGTCGCTGTCGAGTTTGGGCGGGTCTGTGGTTTTGGGTTTTGGCCTCGCTTTTGGCATTACCGCACTGGGTGTGGCAGCCTCCTTCCCTCTCAATGAGAGTTTAGACTCAGGTGGATCGTCCTCTTCTTCTCCCTCGTCTTCCTCCTCCACTTCTTCACTTCCATTGTTGAAAGCCCTACTAGGCATGACTTCCCCATCCACCTCCCACTCCAACACCTCCATCTCTTCATCATCATCCTCACTATCGCGTTCAGCGTAAGTTTTCTCGGTAACCTGCCTCACTCTCCCACTTGTTCGTCGCTCGCTTGACCTTGCTGCATCGTCTGCTCGCTTGGCGGGCCTCTTCGGCGTTCGTGTAGCTGCCTTAATTGCAGCTTTCTTCTCTTTGGGCACCGCTTTACGGGTTGATGGCCCCTTCAGTCGCTTGCTTTCCCTACCCTCAGGGTGGTGTTCTCCGCCTTCACTACGACGCTTCTTGTTTCCGTGGCCCTTGCGCATGCTCAAGCGCACAAAGTGCTCGACGCCCTCTTCGACGCCTTCGGGGAGGTGATTGTGCTCCGCGATACGTTGAGCTTCGTCGTGGGATTTTATCTCCAAGAAGAGGGAGGTAGGTAGTCGAATCTTCGCCGGAAGGGTCTGGATGCTCCAGGAGTGCGCGTCTTCGAACTTGCGGATTGTGAGCTGGGCGAGGTCGCTGAGGTGGTACAGATAGTCGTCGAAAGATATGTCCGCGTCCTCGGTGGTAGTTGTAGTTACGGGTAGTATCGCGTCGCGGCATTGTTTGACGCGCTGCGCGATGTGGTAAATTAGGGAGAGGTTCTCTTCGGTAGCGACGTTCTGGAGGTAGAAGATTATGTAACGGGAAAAGTCGGTGAGGTCGTCTACCGTAGAACTATAATCAGGGTGGTGAGCGAGAAGCGAGAGGAGGCGCGCGAAAACGGATTCCATGACAGTGTTTGCTTTTCCGCTAGAGGCAGAGCTGCTTTGCTGGGACTTGAGAGTCGAGAAGAATACAGCCCGGCTACGGATCCACGTTGTTGTTTCGTTCCTGAGTTGATCATTAGGTTCGAATGCAAGGAGAAAAGGAGTGGTATAAAAGCGTTGAGGGAGTTTCTGCTGGCCAAGGTATTTTCTCAGCCTCTGGACAAAGCCTGCACGGACACGAAACTCGGTGTCTTGGGCTACTACAGCCAAGGCGTTGAAGGCGGCTGGGCTGAGAAGAGCATCATGAGATCTCTTAGTGCATAGCTTGAGGTAAAGGCGAGCCGCGAAGAGGCGGAGACGTGGTTTATGAGTGGATGGGGTGTTCTTGTCACTTGATAGCTCCCCATCTTGGCTGATGAGGGTGGAGAGAAGATTGTACACCGGTGTAGCGATTTCGGCTAACGTAGACTCTGTAAGATGGGAGCGCAAGCGGTTGACTAAGATCTTCAATGCCAGACATTTAGCAGTACATTCCGTATCGACTTCGGGAGCCCATTTGTACGCATCGGAGGGCTCTGTTGAGGGTGTGCGAACTTGGAGTAAGACCTGTTTGATAGCGATATCAATGACCGCGTCACTCTCTTCATCAACTTGATCGGGGGCGAGGAGCATGAGCTGAGATAGGGTAGCAAGACGTGACAGGAAGCCTTCACCACCATACTCGAAACCTTTGATGCACTTATGCACGAGCTCCTTGGCAAGCATTTCTTTCTTGTCCGAGGCAGCCATAATAATCGAAACGGCTTGTTTAGCAGCTTCGGGCGGCGACCCGTGCATGGCAAAACTCGTCATGGCTTGTATAAATTTTCGATCCTGGGGGATTTCCTGGGGAAACTTTGACGCAAAAGAAGCACACGCCTTCAAATCGTCAACAGCTCCAGCTTCATTCGCCTTCTTTGCACTTGGTGCTTCATCTTGTAGACTCTTGCAAATCTCTTGTACATGGGCCTTCAAAACTCCAGGAGTCTTAGAAGAGATTTCACGCAAGATCTCGTGCGCGGTGGCAGCCAAGGACTTCTCGTTACTCCTAGAATACTCCATAATTGATGGCACATGGGTTTTGTTATACACAACGACGCTGGCTCGATAGAGAAGTGGGGTCATAGTCTCCAACAGACCAGCTGGTGCACTTTGGGACGTTTCGACCCGCTTCGTAAACTCTTTCTGCGCAGACACTGAAATTAGCAGGCAATTATAACTATGATCTAGCTGAAGACTTACAATAGCTTTGAATACTGTCTTGAAGTCGCTCTCGGGTGCCATGCAGAATCGTATGAGCTGGTAACTACGACGGTCATGCATCTTTGCGAATTTCCAGAGATCGGATGTGGCTTTGGATGGATCTGGTAGTGTTTTTGCGAAGCTGTCTATGAGTCGCGTCAGATGCTCCTTAATCTGGGTCTCATTTTCGTCCATGACACCTCCCTTCAGGTTGTTAGTGCTTGATTGACATCATTGTGCAATAGGAAGCTTACATTGTAATCCTCACAACGCTGTAGATATGCAGTCATGACTTTCGAGAGCAATACCTGCCGCGTCTGAATAGCTAAGAAGACCTTCTTTGATCTCTCATCCAGGCTCTTGACGCATATGAGCATTCGTTCCGTCCATAGTTTGACCGGGTCAGCGCCCTCTGCTTCACTGTCCCGTACTGCCTGACTGTCCTTGTATTTCTGAGAGTTAACATTACTGCTTTTCACACCTTTCGCTTTGCTTGGGGGATAATTAAATGGTAGTAATTGCTCGAAAACCACATGATCAAGGAGAGCATTTATCTCCATATCATTAGCGTAGTAGGTGTCTAGTATCTTCGCTGGAGCGGCACCGATTGTCAAGATGACTTGCTCGTTGCCTGCCGCGATATCTCCTGCCGCTACACCCCATATACGACCTAGAATTGTCATTGCCTCTACGCGTACGTTATGTTTTCGATCCCGTACTCGCTCAGCCAGAGTCGCAAGTACAGACCCCGAGTCATTCAGACCGCCTGAGGAGCCAAGCTTGGTAATCACGTCTCTGTAGCTGAAGTTTCCAACGACCTTTACAGCCGCAAGGCGTACCTTCTCATCAGCATCTCCCATCATGCGTGCAAGATCTGAGGTTAGACGGTCTTCCTCGTGCTGGCCCAAGCCTGTACCCCCAGCTGACGTGACTAGTATTCGCCCTATCCCAATTGTCCAGGCCGAACGAACTACCGGTGATTTGTCATGCCTCCTACCCAGGAAGTTCGAATATGCCTGAGAATGTGTTTGAGGGAACGACTGGGGTGACGACGGCTTTGTTAAAATGTTGAGAGTTGGTGCTGATTCGAGGCTATCGAAGATACTCAGGGGTGGGTACGCAGTAGGATCCATTGGAGAAGGTGGCGGTAGGCCTGCTGCTCCCACGCCAGAGATAAGGTCTCCCAAGGTTTCGGTGGCAAGCAGACGTAATTGAACATTCTCAGCTGACAGCTCCGCTTCTAGTTGTGGTACCACATTCTGTAATACTGTAGGGCTTGCGCGCCAAAGCTCTCTCAGAAGTTGATGGACTTTATGAAGCTCCTTCAGATCTTCCTCTGTAGGCCCGCCTGGCATCTCGTCGTCCGAATCGTCTAGGCTGTTCCTTCGCTTTGACCGGTTCGTGCTGGAATCTTTCTCGCTCGAGGTGGATGCGTCTACGATCACGTCGTTAAAGTACTGACTGATATACCGGGACATTTTCTCCGGACACGTATTGCAGATTGTTTTCGCCATGTTGTATGCTGGTGGTAACTCCTTCATTACTAGGGTAGACTGCTTGTCGTCCACCACAGGCAGAGCTCCGTTTTTCTTGCTTTTGCCAGTGCTCCCATTCACAGCACGGGGATCAGCCCGGAGAAACTGCGCCACTATGATATCGATTACGTCTGGAGGCAAGCTCGCGGTTTCGTCCACCATAATAGTTAAGATGCTAGCCATGTTGAATTCTACTTGCTTCCCCACTTGTTCTCCGGCAGAGGACTTCGATGAGCCAGACACAATATCGAAGAAAGATGCGAAGAGATTGAAGATCAGGGTTTCAGAAGACGGTATATCGGTAAGGAGGACAATACTCTTGACTTGCGCCAGCGATTCCAGTACGTAGAGATGTTGGATTGTGTATGCATTTGAAGGGTCTGATAGTGCTGGAAGGATCGTCGTAATGAACATGTTGAAGATTTCCTGCAAGTTTGTAAGCTTTTAGTCCCTGACTTATCCACCGCCGCAACTAACCTTCAACTGCTGCCCCGTATATGGCGCGTCCGGTGCGCACAGTCTCAGTATATCCACCAAACAGGCTGCCGTCCAAGCCCTCACACCTTTATCCTTATGCGCCAAAAGGTTTGGACTTGCCAGCTCTTTTGCAACGTGGGTGAACGAATCTCGCTCGTTCTCCTCCTGTTCCATATCCCGCATTTCTTTTGCCAACATCTGCAGCCTCCGTAACAGCTCTGCTACAGGGATAGTCTTGCCCGCGCGCCATGACAGCGGTTCGTGAAACTGAAGACCTGGCATTCTTTGTTGCTCCTCTTCCTCTTCCATGACTTCTGTGGCTGCTGACGGCGCACTTCTGGTGGGCATCTTGAATGTTGGGCGCGTGGACTGCTTCGCAATTTAACGTTATTCCCAGCTCACATCCTTGTTCTCAGTACTCAATTGCATGCCAGATGGTAAATTGATGCCCAGAGACTGCTTTAAAGATGGGTTACACAACACCTTCATCGAATCTCGTCGCGTTCTCGTGAATAGCTGCCATTCGCGCGTGTTGTCTACCTTACCTTTAGTACATGCATAAATTTATACCGTCAGTTAGCGTCTTCTTATAAGCTGTACAATATCTTATCTTATCTCCGTTATCCCGCAAGGAAAGCCGAGGGAAGAATTGAGGGATTGGAACTTGGAGGTCTGTACGGAGTATAATTTCTCTCAAACCTAACACATTGTTCTATCAAATGGCGTCACGTCTTTTACAATTGGCTTCAGTCAGTCTACTGCTGCTCAACACTTGCACTTGCGGTTCCTTTTATGACAACCCCGAACAAGATGTGATTTCTCCTCCGGATACGGCGGAGGAGCTTCATATGAAATGGGATTTCGAGGTAGTCCCCCTCTGAATTTTGATTCTCTACTAAAGAAAGCCCTTGACTTTTAGAAGAAGACAAAATCTAATTCATTCCATTGCAGTGGGGCTTTTCGGGGATTTCAACATATGCTCACCTGAAGCATGTAAAATGTCTAAGTAACCGAGATGTGCCCTTTGATATTGGGGTTATTGGAGCGCCTTTCGACACGGCCGTCAGCTATAGACCTGGTATGTAATGTTTAGTCTCGATATGCTGCCTCTTTATATGTTACCTGTCTCGATATAGGTAGGATGAAGAAAGGTCTCACATGATTGTTCTATTTTGTACCAGATTTTAGCTGTAGAACGTATTCCTTGTTCCTTATTCCTTATTAGTTTCCTCTTATCTCATCAACCAGAATGGTACTGAATTATGTCAATTATGCCTAAGCTCCAAAGTGGGATGACTCTCAATTTTTCTTCAATTTGGACATATGCCCCTTCTCCTACCTATCCCACCCCTAACCGTTTCCCTCCCGACAAGCCCTAACTCAACCTCACCAGGCGCTCGCTTTGGACCCCGTGCCATTCGTGCCGCTTCTGCCCGTCAGACCTCCTTCCGCGGCTTCAACCCTCGCCGTGGCCTGAACCCCTATACCAGCCCCTATACCATTCTCGATTGCGGCGATATCCCTATTACCCCATTTGACAATGCCCTTGCGCTCCACCAAATGACCTCCGCATACCTCGAACTCGGCTCTCGCTCTCCAGCTCTTTCACATTCTACCAACCCTAAGCCTAAATTGCTCACCTTAGGTGGTGACCACAGCGTTGCTCTCCCAGCTTTACGAGCTCTGAACAAGATATATGGAGGCCCGATAGCAGTTCTGCATTTCGATGCCCATCTCGACACGTGGCATCCGGCCAAGTATCCCTCCGTCTGGGAATCAGCCCAGAGCGATTTCAATCACGGAAGCATGTTCTGGATTGCCTCCAACGAGGGACTTATCATAAACGGATCGTCTGCACACGCGGGATTGCGTACTCGACTCTCGGGAGACGGATGGGGCGACTATGAGGACGATGACCGCCAAGGCTTCTTGAGGATCTCGGCGGACGATATCGACGAGATGGGAACAAGGGGAATCATCAACGCGATCATCGAAAGAATCGGGACCGAAACTCCCACATATCTGAGCCTAGACATCGACGTGCTCGACCCCGGTCTGGTGCGTAACCCCCAACCCCTCGCCCAACCCCCAGCCTGATAACATCCACCCTTACAGTGTCCCGGCACCGGCACCCCCGAACCCGGCGGCTGGACCTCCCGCGAAGTCATCAAGATCCTGCGCGGTCTCGAACCCCTGAATCTCGTCGGCGCCGATATAGTGGAAGTCGCACCCGCTTATGATGGCGTCGGTGAGCAGACGGCATTGGTGGCGGCGCAGGTGGGGTTTGAGATTATTACTAGTATGGTCGGAAAGGGGTTGGGGGAGATGGCGAAGGTGGATGGGGAGGGGAACGGGGTGGGGAATTTAGGGAGGAATAGGGATGAGCTGTAGAGTGGATTGTTCGGGGGGTGAGGAGAGGTTTATGTGGCTTCTCGGGAGTGGAACGTTGTGAGTACTGGAGACGATCTTGACTGTAGTTTCCACAGTGTACATACGAAGTATTCCGCATTCGTTGCTTTATGTAGCTTCTAGTGAATGCTCTCAATCATATCGATGCTCTAGTTTACAATATCTGCTAGTGAATGATTCTGATTCCGCTCAATCATCTGTTCGGTCTTTTATTGTTTCGTATTGTTTTTGCCCGAGTCTTCGTCCTGGGGAAGCCTTGACAATACGTGACCGCTTGTTCAAAGCCTTACCTTGAAAGTCAGAACCCTGCTAGCTACGATCGTTTCTGCGTTGAGCAAGTCTATCTACCAGCCGTCCCAGGAAGACGAGAATGTAAAAGTCGAAAAAGGGCCTTTTTCTTTGTTCTACGCCTTCTAATGTATTCCATTTTCATTTGACTTGACACCCTATTTGATTAGCTTGCACCTCTGCTTTTCCTCTATCATTCCTTCCTGTTCATCATGTCCTTTTGCCCCTTATAGCAATATCTGATCGGATTTATGGAATGAAAGAAATTAAGAAGATGTTCAGCCTAGTGGAGAGTGCAACGATATTTTTTGGCTTTGAAGCGTAGAATATTCTATTATGAGAGGAGCCGGATCGAAATTTCAACGATGTCGGCCTTTAGAACGATGACGCTGAGAGAAGGTGGACGACGACGTGAGGAGAGGGTGTAGGTGAAAGTCCTACATGATTGTTAGTTGAGACATAGCTGGCTGGGAAGGAGGATTTATGTAGAGATAGGGTACAAGTGATGTCTCCCGGAGAATCTGCTCAATAGGGAATACTTACTACAGCTTATGAAAGTAAGTTTAATGCTGTGGTATGGATGGTTGTGAATAGTTCGCTGATGATTCAGCAGTGCTCTTTTGATGAACTTCCACGCAGCGTGCTCCAAAGTATTTCATACTGAATGATCTAACGATGGTATTTGTATCATCGGACAAGTAGATGCTCCAGCAATTCATAGCCCCAAAGTAGAACGCCTTTTGTAGAGTAGACCACCGTTCGGGGTTCTGGGGGAAGTTTTGTAGCCAAATAGACTCTGCCAGGGAGGACTTTGAGCCAGTGCGGGAGTATTAATCTTGATAAACTTGCAGAGTGCAACAATCAGCATCCGCGAAATATTGATTCAATGAACGTACCATGACGGTCCTCACACAAAATCTTTCAACCATTTTCTCCGGGTTGCATTCTAACGATCAGAAGCGTCTCAACTTCGTGTCATTGCCCTCCCCTAATAGGTTCTTGGCCTTCCGATGCTTCAGGGGCTTACTGTAGCCCTGAATCGCATGTTCATTCACAGTTTCTATCCTGTTGACTGACCTCCCTTGTTGTTCCAGTGCTTTCGATACGCTCGATTCAGTACATTTTCTGATCTGGAAACACTCAAGCGTAGCTCTAATACCGTCCGCTAAGTGGCTCCTGAATATGAGTGAGTACGAAAGGACTCGCTGGAAGAGAGTCTAAGGTAGGTATTTCCGGTAGTAGGAGCGAATGCGAATTCATTTTCACTGCAATAAAGGGACGCGGATTGGTATGTCGTAAGAGTGCTTGTTTGAGTATAGCAGCTTGCCACATTATATTTCCTCCAGCAAGATGAAGTCCTTAATAGGCGTTGCTCTACCAGAAGAGGGTATAAAGCCTAGAGTTTCGGGAGCCCCAATACATTCGATCCTCGTGACGGGCATATGCCATCGGTAGTTGACTATAAGTAGAAATTGGATTGATTGTTGGTAGACCTGTGGTAATGACTTTGTCGCTCAGGGACTTTTCTAGAATAAACCAACAGTCGTTGAAAAGTAGCACCTCAGGGCCTTAAGAACAGACTGGAAGCTTACTGCATCTTTCTATCAGTAGCAGTGCATGCTAAATTAGGTATCCTAGAAGTCTCCATGGCGGCTTCGAGTTCCCAAAGAGCGACTAGAAGGTATCATTGCTGCCCTTGTAGAGCCCGTGTCTATAAGTCTTCCATTCTGTGGTGACCTTCAAGACACACACCAAGGTATATTTGCAGCGCATACTCAGGCTACTGGGCCATGGGCTTCGAAGGTGGGCCAAGGAATGTAGTTGCAGTGTGCCGTGGATGCCACAGGCTCGCTCGAGTGCTATGAGCAGTAGCAAGCTTCCTGAGCGCCCTAAACTTTCCCGGAACTTGCTGCCTCGCTGTAGAAGTGGTCTTGACCCTACTTGGTGAGATAAGGGGGAAGCGAGAGCAGTCACTGTGGTAGACGTTGAGTCTTGTGGAGGAAAGTCCCCAGCATTTACAGGATATCCTAACAGAACAACTCCTCCTCTGGCGCTTAGCACGAGACATCTACGTGAAAACCGGCACCCTAAGCCCGCTTGAGGATCAGCTGTTGAATGAGTATACCAGCGATGGGAGTCCCCCGACTTTGAGCCCCTGTTTCTTATCATATACTCAGCATGATGGCGAGAGCTTCTACAAGATATAAATTTCTCCAAGAGCTCTCCCAAGCTTTCAACACAGGCGTCCTTCCTTTATCACCCTGACCCCCGTTCGGTCTAAGGGTTGCTAGTGCGATCTCAGACGGCCAATGACGATGGGACTTGGCTTGTGGCCACAACGAGGGGAGCTCAAACGTCTCAATGCGGTTAAGAGGCTCGGCTGCGGCTGGTGCAATCAGCTGGAGTGAAAGTTTTCTCTCCCAAGCCGCAGATCAAGCCGCCCCCTCCGTCCTTATTCATTCTATGGCAGGAGCCTTCAGTCATCCTAGAAAGTCAATGGTGAATTTCGGATTCACGTGTGTAGGTGTAATTCATCTTCGACTGTGATAGTCTGATTGATCGTGTCCAATCTGCTGTCAATTTTCGAGGATGGGACGACAAAGAGGCACTTCCAGGCCTAAACTTTCCTTTTACCATGGAATGTTGTTTTTACGTAGTTGTAGACAATAATACCAGTTGCGTATCTATCTTTCACTACTCCCTTGACATGAAAATCCGTGTGTTGTGATTTTCTCGATTTTCGCGGTGTGCTATTCGCCCCTGTGCACCAGCCGCAATCGAGACCAATAAGGCACACGTCTGCACCACTTCATCAACCTAAATAGCTTGTCTTCCATCTGACTTTCATCCATTAGTGCTATCTCTTAATTGATGAGGAGGTGACGACGCAGTATGTTGCTTGCCAGAGGGTAGAGACTGCCGTTGGACACTCGAGGTGCGTTGATCTGGGAACAACCTTCCTTCTCCTCGAGATCTAGATCAACCCGAATGACCCTCATTTGGACAGCTTCCGTTTGAACGACCTCCAGTTGCTTGGCCTCACCTTCAACAGCCTCTTGCAGAAGGTCTCGGTCATAGTGGCCTTCTCTGGGCTGAGGCTTCAAGCTGCTATCATCTCAGTTTGTCCGCTCTCTGAGTCACTTGTTGTAGGCACCTGAGTGACCAAGCCATCCTTGATACATTCATCTTCTTGTTGAAGAGCCCTACTCAAGGTTGAGACACTCTAGCACATTCCGACCGATGAAGATGTGCTTGCTGACCCCACAGAGTTCATGGACTACGAGCTCGCTGCCCTTGCATCGATCACCACCGAGTCGGATACTATTGCCTTCAAGAGATGCAAGAGTATAATACACATTGCCGTCAGATTTCATACTTTTACAGGTCTCTGCGTGACAGCCAGCTTTCAACGCTGCCGCCGGCATGATAGAAATGGGACACGTTGTACCTGACCTGGGAAATACACCTCGCAGTAGAGCAAGTTCATCAAGGACCACGGTAAGCACCTTGTCGAGCTATATTGAGCAAGCTCTGTCTAACAAAGGTGAGCAAATTCCATCTAAGTTGGTGATCTTCGAAGGGTGATACCAACAACTGACGCTGTCCGATCTAGAGAGTTCAACGTGTACATGCGAATACAAGGCACTGGCTGATCAATGCAGCCAGAGTCTGGAAGACAAGAGCACGTTCGGTGGCAAACTCCCTTGATCCTCGCCACCCTCGTCGACTAGGACTTGACCAAGTATTCTCATTTTTTACGGATCATAGGACACCACTGGCTTGATCAATGGCCGTGTAGCTGGGGCATTACTAACATCAATACTTAGGTTCCAAGAAACAGAACGTACGATCAATGGTAGAACAAACAGGAGGGACTTACAACAGTGTCTGAGTAAGCCTATCGTCACACCTCTACCATGCTTGTTGAATTGTACTGACTGTCCTTCCCTCAGAGCGAGCATTTCTATGGTAACATTCAAGTTAGCAATCGCTTCCAGAGTCCTCCATTTTCTGAAAAATGTCATTTATCCTCCTGCAGTCATTTGGGCATTTGGGCAGCACACAGTCTAAATCAGATGTCAAGACCGGAGGTGCCGAGATACCTCAAAGATGTCGTTATTGCACTCCATTTAATGAGCATCGACGACGACGGGTTGTTGAAATCAGAACCCCTTCGTTACTTGTTCCAGACTTGCTCATGGTGGTACTTGACATCTCCCAGCAAGTTCCCCTTTTACCTTTCGATGATGCCGACTTACTGATTTTCTTGTTGCTTAGACGGTGACCACATTACTTTCATCCACCACAAATGAAACGCCGACGAACCGACCGAGCTGGATGCAGACCAAGGTACAGTGTATTTGTCCATGCTTGAAGGATTAAGCAGCTTGGAGATTCGGAATTTCGCTTGGACGTTGGAACGCTGTGGACCCGACTACAATTTGATGTGTATTGGGCATAAAGACCAGCTTAGAAGCAGAACAGGTAGAAATAGAAACAATGAAAGTCTATAACCCTTGTACGTTCGTTCAGCTAAGTTCGTCCGGAGCAAGACGCTAAACTGCTGCGAAGCGTATTTGTTGATCTAAGCGTTGAGGTCTTTGTCGAGTTGAAAGTCATGTACTTGAGACCAAGGCCAAAGAATAACCGCAAGGTCAACCACAAGAAAAGGTCGCGACAGAAAGAGGTCGCTCTGCCCTCGGCAGAAAGGAGGCAAGGGAAAGGCCGACGAAATGGCAGCTCGTTCAGGAAGAGGAGTAGAGGGAAGAAGAGAAACTGAAGAAAGCAGTTACCGGTGGCTCTACATGGAGACCCGACGTTTACGTTAACGCGTTCATTCCAGATTCCTAGATTGCCGTCAACGAATCTTCGGCCGTATCTATATGCAGCACACCATTGCAAAGCTGCTTCTCCTGCGAATCTTAGGGACATCTCGAAGGTGGGCAGGGTGTGACCTGTTGCCACGCCCCTCTACCCAAGCAAATTCTGGACATGCGTACAACTCTGTGTAGGTTCCACACGCAGAACCCACAGCTTAGCCGAGTCTGAAAATGAAGACGACATCAGCACCACAGTGTCTGGAACACTTACGACAGTTCTGGCGGCCACTAGCGATTATATTTAACCCGAACGCCGGGACAAGATGCTTCTCGGCGAATCGTCTTGACCCAAATACAGGGCTTACAGGGGACCGGGTTGGGCCTTCGGGCCTCTGGCTCGGTTAGAGAAAGATCTTTACATGAAGGGGCACGATTACAACGTTTCCCTACTTGTCTTTTTCGTCCCTTATATTTTCTTCGAAGTGCCATGCCCTGGCGTGAGTACCAGAACTGGCCACTGGCTAATCTTTCATTGGAAATATTCGAGGACCAAGCGGATTACTCATAAGACGGTACCAGTCAAGATGGTATGCCAATTTCTTCCATGCTCAGCGATCGTCCAGATTCACCAATCGCTCTCGTCAGGCTTATCCATCACAAAGCTTGCACAAGACACTCAACTATCGTCGGCTGTACAGAACGCGACTGGATCGAATAGGTAGGAAGGCACTCAAATGGATTGTTGTTGAGGGAGGCCAAGCTAGCGTTGACTTTTTTGGATGGGGACGAGGAAAGCGTGTAGGAATAGCAAATGATATTCCACACCTTTCCAAAAGCAGCTCAAATTCCCAAGACTGATCTCCGTGGTCCTGAGCAAGACCTAAAAAGGCTCAACCCCACATTGTTGTCGGGATATCAGCCTGCTGCCCTCCCCCAGACCTTGGTACACGGGGTACGAACCCGCAGTCCTAGGCTCTCAAACCAGGGCAAATTTCGCCATCCAAACACGAAACGCCCGACATCATGAACGTGTTGATGCCGAGTAATGAGTGATGGGAGATCCAACCCAAGGAGGGAGCCCTTCGTCCTTGCATCCCCTCTTATATTCACTTCTCTCCATTTTGCATCAAACGCATCCAAAGGGAGAAACGCAAGTCACTGCCAGAACCATCTTTTCCACCCCGGCCAACCCAACCACAACCAGCGTGAAGAAAGTCTCCTTCGACGCGGCTTTTCCAATTGATGGATTGCGGCTATGGCAAAAATACATCTGCTGCAAATACGGGAGAATTGCAGATTACGGCCAGGGACTTCTTTCGGCCACAGTCGGCATAACCCCATCCTCTACAACTGTCGACTCGATCGGCTTCAAGGATTCGAACCAATGTAGCATTATAATCTAAGCATAGCTTCAGAGACCAACCCATGAGGACCTGGCAAGTTTGTTCAGCTGGTCCTTCACGTCTCAGAACTACTCGCGTACTGTCCCAAGGCATGAAAATTGCAGGCCTGTTCTCGAAGTACGACCTTTGGCTTTTCAGCCACGACTTCTTGAAAGGTTCTCGTGAAGAGACAGGAAATGTGAGCCAGGGTCTTCGTTTTCGGCGATATCCCAGCTCCTTACGCCAACAGCATCAATAATGAGGAAGCAGAAGGCAAGTGATGAGCGAAAGGCTCGCCTGCCGAACCTGGCAATATCCCAGCTACCCAAGATATCAACAATATCTTTAAGGAGTCCGGAGAACGATCTATCCTTGCCCCCGCTTTTTTCCGCCACAAAACATGCAAGTCTAGACGAGACAATGCATGGTCATTGACACCGCTGGAAACGTGCAGGCACAAGCATCCTATCCCACAAGATCCAAGATGTCGACCTTGAAAGTCGTTCGCCTTCCAAGATCCAATTCGAGTACCTACATTACTCAGCTGAAGTTCTGGAGCATGTGAAGATAGAAATTTCACCTTGTGATGTCACCCAAGAGCAACTTCGCAAGGATAACGGCGAGCTGGCTACCAGCTTCTTGCAATTCTGGTTCGTCGTTCATACCTCCTGAACATCTTGTGTATTACTTGCTGACCGCGACTTAGCGCCATGTGCGGCCTTGTATACTCATCAGCGCGTGAAGCAAACCAAGATAAAGGGATTTGTACGATAACCAAATCTTCATCCTCGACAATACTATCCTCTACTGCTCCAGGAGACGTGCCTTCTTGCAAAGCTACCCATATCATAGAACGATGACAGGATCACAGAATGTCTAAAAGACTTAGAACGAATAGGCTGGGGAATAACAGCAGCGGCTGCTTCGGATTTATGGCAATCAAGCCTGATATGTCCAGCATAGCGTTGGATATACTTGCTTTTGCAGCTAAGTCGGAACAGCATTTGAATGCACCATCCCGTCTGTCTGCTTCCGCTGATGGATCATTCCAACATAACGTGGGGGCTGAGGTTATGATTCGACCTCTTCAAAAGGAATTTTGTTCGATGTCGAGCAGTGGAGAACAACCACAGATATTCGAGACTCTCACATTCGTGAGTCGAAGGTTAGGTGCAAGTTCCCAGGCTTTCCAAACGGCCCTGGAATTGAACGTCAGGTTTTCACCGACATGCTGAAGAAACAACAGAGCTTGGGGCCCTCAAGCATGACTCCGAAACAGCAGCGCGTTGTATATCTATCTCGAGTTTTTTTATTCTTCGTTGTCAAGCCACATTTCCTGATGCACTGCCATCACTGGCCCAATCGCCGGCGATATGAGGGCTTACCATGTCTTTGATATGGCGGAAGGAACCGACCGATGCCACCTTGAGAAGCCACTCCCTAACGCGATTTCATCCGAAAACTGCAAAGGCCCCATGTCGTCGGTACCAAACGACTTGCAAATCTATCCACTGGTGATCCAGCATAGCCGACAGAGTAGTTCTCAGGCGCAGCCCTGCAGTTCTACGAACGCTCACCAACAGCAACACTGGCTTGGTCCGCCCATCCCCCATCCGAGCACAAAATTTAACAAAATCAAGAATGATCTGCATGCCACCGCAAGCAAAGACGTGCCAGACAACTCTGACATTGCCTCTCAGATCACCATTATAAAACCGGGGGAAATGCATGTCACCTCTGTCAAGATTAGGTTAGGACTTGGGCTATAAGAAGCCTATCCACAGGAAGAACTGCCCTTTATGGCCTGGGGGTCTATGAAGATGGCGTTCCCAACAGCGTACCACGCTGACTCGGATGCCGACGATGAATATGGACGAACTGAAATAAGGTGAGGGTGAGGTGATGGGTGTTGATCCAGCCGGAAATAAAACTACACTCTGCGAAACCGAAGTCTCCAGCACCTCTCAAACCTTTTCATACAATCACCCCTCTCCATATAGGAAAGTCAAAAACACAAGCCCCAAGGTTGAACTTCGCAATCCGCCACTCTTAGTGGATTTCCACATGGTAACTCGCTCGCTGAAGATGGCTCCGAGAAGATCGAAGGCTCTCTTTCAAGAAAATGACTATCTGTCGAGTGCCCAGAAAGACCACTGTTTCAAACATTTCTCTCGAGCGAAGGAGGAAGATGAGACTCAGTATGAAGAGCGCTATTCCGGTCCGCCCGAGTCATTAGAACATCTGGGAACCTTGGAACTTTCAAGTCAAGCCTCTAAGATGCAGCCTTCGCAACCGGCCACTCTTAGAGAAGTTCCCCAAGGTTGGAGGTTGAGAATTCATCAAGCAAGTCTACTTACCATTGGACCTGAATGTTGGCGTAATGATCATAGGACATTGTAGAAGAGCGGATAGAAATAGAAACAATAGTATTATATGCTCTCGTACGTTCACTTAGCTGGAATCGTCCTGAGCAAGACGTTAAACTGCTGCAATCAAGACGTATTCATTGATCCAGGCGTCGAGGACTTTGTCGAATGGAAGTCATGTACTTGAAACCAGGACCAGAGACGCCATCAAGAGGGACGAGAATGACAAGGCCAGGACTTTAAATGTGGCTACAAGGACGCTCCTCTCTGGCACCACGCGGTGGCGACTCGTTCGCCGGAAAAGACCCGGAGAACATCGAAATCAAGCGTCTCCGGCATGAGGAGAAGGTAAAGTGGGCATGTTAGCAATCATCTTCGAGACCTACTGCACTCTGCCCTTCAACCTCGATCACTGCCATGAGTGGAGAAGAAATTGCTTTCCAAAGGCTCATTATGACGCAGCCCCAGACCGAGTCTTTTGATTCGATCCCCACCATCGAAGAATCGTCAGTCGTTAGTACTGGCAATTCTCTGGCTAAACCATTTGACCTTCCTAGTGTTGCAGGTACGACTTTGTCTGAGCTACTAAGACTTTCGAGGGACATCAAGGTGCCCTAGGCATCCAAGGTAAAGAACCTATCCGTTCTGTGGGTGTCTCCCAAGAACGTCCTTGATAGCTGCGGGCCTTTCCAGCCGGCGTGTTAGGTGAAGCGAGCAGCAGTGTTCCGGTTGCTATAGCCGAACGATGGTCCAAGCATTTACTTGGAGGCACCAGAGTATCCTACGAGCAGTATTTTGATCTGGGCCCTAGGCCCAAAAAGATGAAATTGTTGAGGCGAAATGGCTTGAGCGTCAGTTTCCGAACAGTCCATCAGCTTCTGCCCCCACATCCAAGCCCACCAACCCCCGGGTCAAGCATGCCACAAGAACGCCTACTGGGGTCTGAATGACCTCGTAGGCTGCAGGATATGCCAGACTTCGACTACGCTGAGGTTCCAAATGAAGAGTATCACCGATCCACTCTTCCGGTTCTCCCAAATTCTCTGGCATACCAAATTCAAACTTTACAATCGCCTTCCATCTCCAAGATTCGAATAGCCGATTTATCATGTATGAAACAGCAATCTGGACGGGTGGGGCTTTTGCTTATTTCCTTGCGGAAGTGGACACTGTCGGAGAAGTGCAACGTCTTCTTTCAAGCGGAGTAGGACCAAGTTCACCACTTCGAGAGACTCTTGCCGTCCTCAAAAGAAAGAGCGAGGAAGTCAGATCTTGATCCACCGAATGGAAGCCCATCTTTCTCCCTCTCTCCCTCTGAAATGAGATGAAAGAATCCCCTCTCTCGAACGGTACTTTATACGCTCTTAGAAGAGTAGCAGCGCCGTTAGCTTTTGCTTTGTCTTTGGATTTCGCTTTTGGCTTTTGCTTTCTGCTTTGGCTTTTGCTTTCTGCTTTGGCTTTTGCTTTCTGCTTTGGCTCTGGCTTTTGCTCTGGCTTTCGCTTTCGCTTTCGCTTTCGCTTTCGCTGCTGGTCACACTGCCGGAGGGGGAGGGGATGACGAAGGCTGCTTTCTATGAGTCTCAACTCCACAAGGGCATATCGGATCTTGACCCAACCGAATGGAAGCCCAGCTTCCTTTCCTTCTTCCTCCCCACTTATTCTTCTTCCTTCCTTCATTAGTCAGAATACCCCCTCAAGCCTGTGAGGGCAGCTCAGCTCTTGATCCCACCGAACGGAGGCAAAACTTGCCCCAGAGCGGGCGCTGGTTGTGCGGCCGAGACATTGTATGTGGCTATGGAATGGTAGGTGGCTCATCATGCATGCTGTATCGGCTTCCTGATTTTGACATCTGATATGCTTTGAATTTATCAGGGACAAATGCTATACGGGCGTTTTGGATGCACATCGAAGCCGGGATGCCACTTAGAGGCCTTTCAATACCGCAGCCAATTCCACAAGTCTGGGTCCTCTTCCCTCACGCCTACCGGGCGGTCAAGCAAAGCCCCTTCGTCAGCAGAAGCAACGCAGCCGCTCGAGTTGGCCCCCAGTGGCTACTGCAGTCTAGATGGGCGAGGGAGCTCATCCGTTTTACACGAACCAACCTGGCCAAGTGCCAAATCAAATTCCGACAGGTAGGAGCGCCAGTTACGACGATGGAGCGAAAGTGGTACATGCAGTACAACCTCAGATGTTGCAAGAACTGCAAGAAGCTCAACTAGCTCAACAACGGCTTGCGCCAAATAGAGTAAAAATGACAGAACCAGCGGCCAAGAAGCCGCGAACGAAAGTGTTGCGTGCATGCGACGAATGTAGGTGGAAAACGCTGCCGACTGTTGACTTACGAAGATGGATCTATCGTGTTTTTACCCCAAGGACCTCATAGAAAGGAAGTTCGTCAGGCATTCCCATATCACCACCTATGTCTCCAACGGAGACGCTATCAATGATCCATCTGTCCCACCCAGGGATACCCGTCGTTGTTCCGGAACTTCCTGCGTCTTGGGGGCTTTTCTACCAAGCTGGGAAAGGAAATCCTCACTCACCATTGAGGAAGACTTCAACGTTGAATGGCAAATGTTGTTTTTTTCGAGTAAGTATAGAGTTCAATGACTTGTCTTATAACTCCAGGGTCCCCCCCAGGAACACCTCCAATGAACGAAGCAGAGATTGGTGGAAAGTTCCTAAGCTTGTCGAACGCCGTCTTAGATCCACGGGAAGCGGAGTCGTCATAGCGATTGTGAGCATAGAAAAACCGTGTCTGTTTGTCGTGCGAGGGGCAACCCTGGCAGGAGTGGTTGTAGAAGGAAATTTCACCAGCCTGAGAGGGATAGAGGCACAAAGCGTTGCGATGTTTGATCCAACCCAGGCCAAGGTTAGCCCTCTTACTGGACTCTCGGGACAGGTCCGGATTCTTCTCTGCAATGAGGACACAAACACTGTTTACGTCAGAGGCGATTTCAAGGGTCTCAGTTCATCAAACGCGATTGCTTGGGTAGGGACTGCGGATGGACCGAATTGCCTTTAGCCGGGTTCAACGGGCCTGTCAGACAACCAAGGCGAAGGTTAAAGAAGAGGATTGCGGATTATTCTGCTCATTTGCAGCCCAGAATCTGGGCCATTGATGGCAGCGATTGAGCTAAGGCTCCGAGGCCAGGACACAAACGCGAAGAGATGGGTGCCTGCGCCTAGCACCTCAACAGCAACACCAATAATGCCGAAGAACATGAAGAAGCTCAAGTTCCTGGATATTGATGCTACCGAGTTGGCAAGACAGCTTAGCCTCGACTCCATGGCAAGATCAAACCTACTGCCTTGGCTCCTATAGCGCATTAGTGCGTCAATTTCACGATGATATTCGCTTATTTGCTTATCATTACCCTCGTTCCTGGGTCCACCCAGGGCGCGTGGCTTTGTTGTCTGGTTGAGGAAGAAGATCTTTACTCTCGTTCCTGGGTCCGCCCAGGACGTGTGGGTTTGTTGTTGGGTTGAGGGAGGAGGGGGAGGAGGAGGAGAAGGAGAAGAAACTGGAGGAGAAGAAGAAGGAGGAGGGTAAGAAGAAGAAGAAGAAGAAGAAGAAGAAGAACGCGAAGCTCTATTTCTTTCTGCAGCTAAAGGTCCGAGGGCACCTGTGGGTACCGTTCTGCTTTTAACATCGCATCGCCGTGTCGATAGTCAATCCCTGGAGGGCAAGAAAGCACGAATCCGAAGCATAAGCTAAGAGGCCTTCCAGAGAGGCGAGTTGTATCAGATCCTGGGGTCTTCTTAGCACTCTTCTTAGCACCTATTCAAGTACCAGTAACATACAAAGAGCAGATATGAACAGAATTAATAGAGTGATATGCCTCTCGTACGTTCGCTTTGCTAAAATCGTCCTGAGCAAGACGTAAAACTGCAGCAGCTGAGGTGTGTTCATTGATGAGGTGATATAGCAGTGATAGGTTGCTTTTAGCAGTCCCGGAGGCCACGACAAGTACTCTCACCTGCTGTTCGAATGCATTGCCAATAGACAACGCTGGTTATATACCTCCACGTACCACTACCACAAGAGTGGCACTACCAGGAAGCCAAGACGGTACTCTGACGCGCTGAAGTGCGGAAGTTCATTTGTTCACTTTCTCATGCCCATTATCAAGTCTTGTCTTTTTGGAAGGAAATACCGTGGGCTCCCATTGGATGCACAGCCTGGACGACAGCAAGCTGATGCGTGGAGCTTCTGCGACTTTCGAAGGACCATTTGACGAGAACGCATCTGTGAAGCACAAAGCATCAAACCACTAGCACCTCAACGCCAACGCCAACGCCAATAATGCCGAAGAACATGAAGAAGCTCAAGTTCCGTGATATCGATACTGCCGATTTCGCAAGACGACTTACAATCATCGAGTCTCGACTCTATGGCAAGATCGTTGGCTCCTCACGCGAATTGGTGTCTCAGATTGACGACGAGGTGTCCAACCTTCGTCAATTAAATCCTGCGCACCTTGCTGTACATAATACCATCGCAAGCCCAAAAACAGAGAGGGCATACGTGATAGCTTTCCGGACCATGGACCTCCATTGAAGCTTACTACTGGACTCGATCCCTGATAGTTCAGAGGAATAGCCCCCGAGGTATAGGGTCTTACATGGTGGACAACTGGTCGCAACATATACCATGGCTGAGATTGGCGAACTCAAGTACGACTCTGAAGTTGCTTATCAGAGCATGTTGTAAATTGGGAGGTCTACGCTTTGAGCACGTACCTAATAACGAGCTGGTGACATGGACGAATCCACCCGAATCAGCCGTTTGCATGCTCCTACCAAAGACAAGGGCACGATGTAGTAGATTGGCAAGGATAATATTCTTTTAGAGACTGCAGACCAGTCAAAGACATATTTGCTTCTCGTTAACGGGTACTGGAACCAAGAACGCTGCCGGCCACGAACACCGATTGCAAGACTTGTTTTCTTCAGTTTGGCAACCGGAATGGAATCCCCATTTGGGGCTAAAATGTGGCTGGATATGCCGTTGAGATCGCAATGGAAGACGCGCTTTGGATCCGCAGGTAAAAACAAGAGAAACAAGAAGGCTACCCCATCGGAAGCCTGTCAAGGAGCCTTCAGTCTCCCAAGCCCACGCGTGTTTGAATTGTCAGAATTTCTCATCAATCAGTCTTGGTCTTGGTCCTTGCTGGTGTATCCAGCATTGCTGTTGTTGTCAGTCCTGTACATGGACTCACTGGAAGAAAAGAGATTTCCAAACCCTGTAGCCAAGTTTTACGCGGCGGAAGTCATTCTGGGCCACGACTACTCCCCTTCTAAGCCCAAGACCATGGGCCTCCCAGTTTACGACGAGGCTCGAAAATTCGACTCTTTGTTCGCCCCTCGATCAGGGCCTGGGTGTTTGGAATGGAGCAGAACGAACGGCAAAGGAAGCACAAAATGCTCCTAACGGCAGCGTATCGAGCATCTTGCACTGTCACGTGCTACGTGCGATGGGGATGTCGGAAATCCTCACCGGCTTTGCTCTGGCTTTTGCTCTGGCTTTTGCTTTGGCTCTCGCTTTGGCTCTCGCTCTGGCTCCTCGCTTTTGTTCTGGCTCCTCGCTTTTGCTCTGGCTCTCGCTCTGGCTCCTCGCTTTTGCTCTGGCTCCTCGCTTTTGCTCTGGCTCTGGCTTTTGCTCTGGCTTTTGCTCTGGTTCTCGCTCTGGCTCTCGCTCTGGCTCCTCGCTTTTGTTCTGGCTCCTCGCTTTTGCTCTGGCTCTCGCTCTGGCTCCTCGCTTTTGGCTTTTGGCTTTTGCTCTGGCTCTCGCTCTGGCTCCTCGCTTTTGCTCTGGCTCCTCGCTTTTGCTCTGGCTCCTCGCTTTTGCTCTGGCTCTGGCTTTTGCTCTGGCTTTTGCTCTCGCTCTCGCTCTGGCTCCTCGCTTTTGCTCTGGCTCTGGCTTTTGCTCTGGCTTTTGCTCTGGTTCTCGCTCTGGCTCCTCGCTTTTGTTCTGGCTCCTCGCTTTTGCTCTGGCTTTTGCTCTAGCTTTTGCTCTGGCTCTCGCTCTGGCTCCTCGCTTTTGTTCTGGCTCCTCGCTTTTGCTCTGGCTTTTGCTCTGGCTTTTGCTCTGGCTCTCGCTCCGGCTCTCGCTCCGGCTCTCGCTTTCGCTTTCGCTTTCGCTTTCGCTTTCGCTTTCGCTCTCGCTCTGGCTCTTGCTTGCCCTGGACCTTCGCTTTCGCCCTCGCTCTTGGCTCGTGGACCGTCCACACAAACCGCCAGCGATTCCCCACGAGCCGGTACCCGAAAAGAGAGACTTGAGGTACTTCTTCAAAGGGCCCGTCAGCCAAATGACAAGACCCTTGCCGACCCTGCTGAACACAGCAGGACAAGAAGAGTATTCCGCCATGCGAGAACAGTACATGCAAACTGGCAAGAAAATCTCACTGGGTCTTAGCTTCGAAGCGAAGCTCAAGCCAATTGGGATTGTCAAGGAAATGTCAAGGCGCGCCGGAAAGCCTTACCTACATACCCTTTGGTTCCTGCCCGTGTCCTGGGAGGCGCAGTGGAGAGGAGGGTACATGGAAGCATTCGTGCATTGCATGGGCAATGTCGAACGTGGGTCTGCAAACAATACCTGAATGGCGCTACATCACACCGAACACGAAGATTTTCATCCAGAATGCGAGCGTGGAAATTGGAGGAGCGTATTCACCGGGGGCTGGCCCAGATTTTATCCGCATGAACCAGCGTGGTTCTGCGAGGAAATCCTCAATAGACTTGGACACTGTGCCAGCCACAGCAGATCCCGGGAAGCCGTTTGACATTGAGAAAGCGATTGACAAAGATCCCGACAGCCTTCGCTTGCTGTGCTGGCCACAGCAGGCCCACCAAGAAGAGTATTCCGCCATGCGAGAATCACATACCCCCCCCTCTTTCCCACAGAACAAGCGTCGAATCTTTAATCTCAACCCTAGCTATCAAACCAACAAAGAAACTCCTGCTGATCCGGGTCCTCGACGAAAGTGCTTCAGTCAGTTAGATTTCACGGCGCAAGGGAGAGACGTGGCGACATACCCGTTGCTTTCTGCTCTTGCATTTTGCTCTTGCTCGCTCTCACCCTCCCCTCTCTTTCCTCCAGCTCTCTCTCTCTCGTTCCTGGGTCCGCCCACACGTGGCGACCGCCATTCAAATCACCCTTCACAAACCGTTGCCCAGCAGCTGGCCACACAGCAGGGCGCTAAGAAGAGTATTCCGCCAGCGGGCACAACATCTGTAACAACCAGTAATGGTGCTGTGGCTGCGCTGTGGCTGGACACAGCAGGACAAGGAGGGCCGCACTTCCCATCACCACCAACTCATGCATTTGGGTCTTTTTGGTCTGGCTGGTTGGGCGGATTTTGAAGGAAGTGCCGATTGTTAGGAAAAGAAAGACGGGCAATAAAGCTCTACTTGGGTGCTTCGGGGAGCTACAAAGCTCGCACCAATAGACGCGTTGGCGGTTTGGAGCCCCTGCGAGTAATGGGCGTGTTGGGGTGCCGGTTAGAGATGGAGATGGAGATGTGAGATGGAGGAGATGAAAGAAGGAAAATTGGAGGAGAGGAGGAAAGATGGAGAGCGAAGGAGACGAGGAAGAAGGGTGAGCAGTTCCTGTCCAAGAAGAAGAAAAAGGAAAAAGCCTGATCTATCTCAGGGATGATGAGATGGAAGACGGATAAAAAAGAAAAAAAAAGAAAAAAATATATATATATATACCCAAAAAGCACGAGACCATTAACGCGCAAAGAGATCAAAACCCCACATCTGCAAAGCGAATTTCTTCTCATTCACGTGCAAGTAGTCCACGAGACCGAGAGACAGACCGAGAGAGAGAGAGAGAGCACCAAAATGCCATTATGCCAGTCAGTCTCATCGATCAAAAGCTCCCCTTTACTAACCAGCCCCCCATGAGCGAAAGAACTAATCCCCTAGACCAGGTTTCCGCCTTGACACCGAGCTCCGAATAGGGAAATGGGCGAGAAATTTCTTCTAATAGGCGAGGTGGAGCGATGGTCATCATAGGATGACGCAGCGGTTTTTCTTGTTTTTCTTTTGGGGGGGCGGTTCGAGGGCGGCGACGATGGCCTGGTGGTGGTGGGGGTGGTGGTTAGTGGGGGAACCAAATAGCGGCATGGGAAGAAAAGAAAGACTCACTTCATCAAAGACGTCCTTGAGCTTGTACTGCGTCAGCGCCGAGCACTCGACGTACTTGACGGCCCCCAACTCCTTGGCCATGCGCTCGCCATCCTCCTTGCGAACGGGCGACATGCGCTGCTTCTGCAACTTATCCCGCACCTGCTGCTCGTCGCGGAGATCGACCTGGGTGCCGACGATGAGGCAGGGTACGCCGGGGCAGTGGTGGTGGACTTCGGGGAACCATTTCTCACGGACGTTCTCAAAGGATGCGGGGGAGGTGACGCTAAAGCAGACGAGGAAGACGTCGGTTTGCGGGTATGAGAGCGGGCGGAGACGGTCGTAGTCTTCCTGGCCGGCGGTGTCGAAGAGGCCGAGCGTGTAGGGTTCGTCGCCGATCCTGGGGGTGAGCGGGGTTGGTTAGCTGATGTGATTTTTGGTGATCGATGAGGTGAGGTGCTGCACAGGGGCAGGAAGAAGCCGCGAGTTGAGTGTCAGGGCCAGCGATTGCAGGGGAAGCTGAGGGCCGGTCGTGGTGATCGTGAGGGTGATGGAGGGGGTAAGGGACTTACATGACAGTAACGGCATAGTTGTCAAAGACAGTGGGTACGTATTCAGACGGGAATTTGTTGGTCGTGTAGCTGATCAGAAGACAGGTCTTTCCTACAGCACCGTCGCCCACTACGACACACCTGATGAATGTCTTGTCAGTCCTGAGACGCCTCATACTTGCTGTGGGAGGTGGTTGAAAAGCTGCTGAAGTTGAAGGCCGGGGGATCAGGCGAGGAGGGGGGGGGACCCACTTGATGGTTGCTACAACCATATTGACCGACGTAATCCTAAATAATTCACTACGCACTCAGACTCGTGGGTATTTGGCACCAAAGAGTTCAACAGCTTTGGATAACAGCTCTATGCAGCCCCAGTGATTTTATATGATTGGCAATCTAGCTCAACAGAGACGGCACAGCAGCGGAGGCAAAGGACTTATTGTTGGTGGCCAGGCCAAACAAACGTGAGGGTTTAAAGGGCGTGTGGAGGAGTGTGCTCGTGTCTGGAAACTAGTTGTCGAGGTTTCTCTTTTCTGTTGCGGCAGAAATAGGAAGTTTCTTGAAATCACACAGAAGCACAAACCCTCGTTACAACCAGTAGCTGGCCTTTTCTTTTCACTGCAGATCTCGCACCCGAGTTAGACACTTGCACAGTTTTTTCTTGCAGCAATCGCGAACGGGCGGAAGAGGATAGATAGGAGAGAGAGAGAGATGCGACTGACAGGTTGTAGTAGTAGGTAGTTGGAGCAGCGGGTCGACCACGCAGGTTTTAAGAGTACCGTGCACAACACGCTTCGCCGCCTGGCGCAGACGGGTGCCCTTCCCTCCGCTTACTACCTGCGGCGGTGCTTCGACGCTTTGCCGTGATGATTCTCACAGGATTCCCCTTCTCCGAGTCTATTGTCTTGGTTGGTAGAGAGACGTGGGGTTGGTGTTCTAATTCCTATCTGTATTCATCGGGGGGGGGGGGGTATAGGGATAGGGATAGGGATAAGAAGATTGTACGGTTGTATGTATTATTGGGGGAGAGTACTGTAGTACGGAGTAGTTGAGGTGTATTCAAAGTTTCCCCGAGAGCCAACATCCAGATCCCTGCTAGAACTAGATCCTTCCCTCTTTCTCTTTTTCTCGGGAAAACGGTTGGCGCCAGAAACCAGAACTCTGGCCCTCGGGGATTTTTGGGTCTTCTGCCTTACACGCTTTCTTTTCTCCAGTCAATCAATCATTCAATGGCTAATGGACCCTGTATACGTAAATAGCCTTTTAAGGTGAATACTAGCAATGCCTTTGAATGGCATATCAAGCCCTGGACCTTGTGCGAACTGGCGCATCCAGCACGGCGAATGATTAGCGGCCACACGCGACCCAAAGGGTTTTTAGAGTTGAATACTGTACCAAAGGCTACCCAATGCAGGACTCGCATCAGTTGTTCGCCCAGTTCAAGCAGTGTTATTATAGACTTGTCTAGGAAAGGACCTTTGAAAAACAATCGCTGATAGGCTGCCCCGATTTACCGTTCTCGCTTTACAAGTATAGATGATTCCAAAAGCACGAAATGAGCGATTCAAGCGACGAAGCGGCGACTACATTCGACCAACATTCTTCTTCTATTCGGTGAGGAGGGAGCTTCTTCTTCTCTCTTTGACTTTTCTTTGCGTGCTACGATAAGGCTACTTGTGGACGTCGTTCTGTCGTGTGTCGTCCGTCTGTCACGGTAATCGCTTACTCTATGGGTGACTAACGATCAAGTTGGGATTGAGGCCTGGTGAAGTATGAAGGTATTTCTACTTTGATTTCTCATGCAACGAACGCATCATGCCTGTCACGTTGAACGGCCTGTACCTACCTCCCGAAGCGGATCCCCGGGCGGGGAGCGGGCTTGAGGCTGTAGGGTAATGCTGGTCGAGGATAAGGTGCTTACTGCAATTTGCAATTTGCAATACGCTTCGGAGGTTTAAGTATGTGAGCTCATTACCTTTTCCTGCTTTCATCATAGATCCAGATTGCTTGGCCATGTGCGGGAAAAACAGGTCCTCAAGTCAGATCTACGAAAATCTCTTACGACTATCCGGTTCCTGGGAAATTTTATATTTATGGACATATCCATGTCAGGAAGAACCCTTGATCAGTAAGTCATTCCTTTTCCGTTTCATGGTTATTGTTCCTGCTATAGTAGTTTCACTTACTTTACCATTGCCCCCCTGCGCCACTCCTCTTCGTAATCTCCTCATGGCATATCCCGAACTCGACGGCGTAGCAGCAGGCAGCACTGCTGCGCAATTCTTCTCCGCTGACTGTTCCCAATGACGTTGCCTTTGACTTTCTGATCCATTTTCAGGAAGAATGCATTAGCATTGTCTTCTTTGCATGGGGTTTCACGTCAGCCGAGGTTAACGCACCTGATCTAACTTGTGATTCCTCATCAACAGACTCAGCGGTATCAATGGCACAGAGAGGCAGACGGCGATAAACAACACAATATTCAAGGTCTCCTGATAATTGCGATTGATAGTCACCCTTTCAGGACCACCGATTTTGTACGACTCCGCGAGAGTTAGATTTCCGAAAATTAGAATTGCGTCCGACTTTGCAGCCGGAGGCAGATATAATGCTAGCTTCTTGGGCAGATTGGCCGTCCAGACTGCACCGGAAATCGCCGAACCCACTGCCCCGCCAATCTCCACAATTGTCAGGTATATCGCGGTCGCGGCAGCAACATCATCGTGGCTGACAGATCCTTGAACACCCAGTTGTGCAGGCACGTTGAGCATACCACCACCGATGCCAACCGCAATTTGCGTACCCACGATTTGCGAGGTCAAAGAGCCTTCGACGCGATAGCGGATCATGAGACCGATGCCAAGGAGGTATATAGCAGCACCAGCGGTGATGAAGTATTTGTAGTGGCGAGTGTATTTGATTATAGTTGATGTGATGATAGCGGCTACCGTGGACGTGAAGGCAAAGGTTTGCGTAATGTGGCAAGCAGCGATGACGGAGTCGATTTGCACAACTTGCAGGTAGGAGTAGAAGTAGGGCTGGATAGAGGTATAGAAGACCGCTAGAGGCGAAGAGCAGTGGTGAGTGCTTGAGGTTGATGAGTTGTACGGAAAGCATGGAGAGCTTACAGAAGTAGAAAAAGCCAATGGCGCAGCCTGAGAGTACGGTACGGTTGGTGAAAAGTCGAGATGAAATATATGGGTGCGGGGCAAGTTTCCGAGAGGACTCCCCACAAGGGAAAAACGACTAGGCATACGCAGCCAACGACCAGCATGACGATAACACTGGCATTATGCCATCCACTCTTTGCTTTAGCAGCCAATGTCAAAGGAATGAGGATCAACGAGACGGCAGCAGAGAGCAACAGCAAGCCCATGACATCTATTTCATACCATATATTCCTTGTTCCTCCCAGAAACGTCTGGCCCTGCCAAGGGCTTTGTAGAAGGAAATGCAGCTTAGCCGCTTTCCTCACGTTGAGAAATAGAGTAAGGGCTAACGGTAAAAGACCACAGGTATGTAGAACGATAGTCCATATTCCATACCCCATCTCCAAGTCGTATGCTCCATCCGGCTGCTCGCAATTGATGCACCAGCCCATACAGTAATCAAGAAGGGAATGTCGGAAAGACTTGAGACCAATGCTCTGTTGAGGAGATCACTCGTATCTGCGATATAAATTTGTTGAAGGGTCTGCAAACCAGTGAAACCGGCTGAATAGAATATCTGAGCTGAGGCGAAAGTCTTGACGTTGTTTGAGCCGGCCATCTGGATATATCCAACTACGTATAACAAAATACTAAATGAAAAGGCTTCGAGACGTCCAAAAACATTGGCAATCTTCACCATTGGTGGTTTAATAACGGCTATACTGAATCAGATTAGGCTGTTTGGGTCTAACATAATTACATTCGAACTCTTGGGCTCACCATTAACGACGCCTTGTACTACAAAAACTGTGGCCACGAGCGAGTGGGTTGAAAGGCGCTTTTTGTGACTATCAGATTGACCATCGTTTGACCTTCCAGAGAGGTGAAGAATGCTAGGAGGAAAATGCTGCAGAAGTTTAGTTGTAAAGGTTTAGATCGAACCGACTGTGAAGAGAGCTGGGAATTAGTAGAGAGGCGCTTGGCTTCAAATGACATGCACAAGAGAGCCACAAAACAAAGGCCGGGCAAGCCAAGAAACCAACATCAACTCTTTCTTTGCTCACCCGACATAGGCAGAGATCAAAGACCACCTGGTCCGTGTCTGGCTGATGGCTTCTATATTCTTCACCCCATATCGTGTCTCGTATGAGCTGATAGACGAGTGTCCATCCACATCTCGTATATGCGTTTGATCCTTATCATGGAGAATTTGTGCGGGGAATTGCACCCCTGTCATTTCTTCAGTGAGGAGAATTTTCAGATAGAAATTGCTCGGATGCTCAAGCATTGAAGGTTACAGTATATATTCTACAAGACGCTGGGACTGCACACAGGTTATCTTTAGGCAAATCATGTTACATCATCTGATATTTACAAAAATGGTTTCACTCCATATTTCATTTTTCATGGCACGAAGAACGAAGTTTTTCTATACCTCCGTAATGACGAATAGCAGGCTTGTTTGATGTGGGGCTTCGATACCATACAGTACTAGCTCGGATAGCTTACAAGCGCCAGCTGCCGTTATCAGATCCGCTTTTAGCTCCTTTCATCATGTGACGCTAGATAGAAAGTACTTAGTATGTGTTAAGAGCTGGTAAGAAAAACAACCCCTGACGTTCAAGCTTCTGGTTATTGCCCGAGTACAGTACAACTTTCATTGGAGAATTCGCCCTTTGGCCTATCATCTATGCAAGTAGCGGCGGCACGTCTGCGGCCGCTGCGGGGCTGCCCTTATGCAGCACGATAAGCGTCTCGGCTAGGAAATCTCCCTACAATGTATCGCTTAAGGTAAGAACTTCCAGGCAACCATTTCCTTGTACACCTCAGCGCATCCAGATGACTCTGTAGACCCCCCCGTTCATCTGAAGACTTCTCCGTTCTTGTGTCTCTCCTCCTCCGTGTCCATACATCTCCTATCAAAACCAACCCATCTAGTTTGGCCAAAGGTACACACCATGGCAACATCAGAAACCCCCGAGAAGATCTGGCACGAGGCCAGCTGCCATTGCGGTGCCGTTCAATACAAGTGCAAGCTTCCTGCCCTCGACAGCCAGAAAACCATGAATTGCAATTGCACCATATGCACCAAGAACGGCTACTTGAATGTTTACCCGCTTCGAGACGATATCGTCTTTCACTCTGGCAAGGACCACATGAAGGACTACCATTTCAAAGGAGGAGAAAAAAGTCATATGTTCTGCCCCACTTGCGGTTCTTCACTCATGATTGATTTACATGATACGTTGAGGGAAATCTTCCATGGTGATGTGCTGGCAGTGAATGTGAGATTGTCCATCAGCTACCCCATCTCCATCTAGCGATAACTCTGACAGTCTAAAGGTCCGAATGTTCGAGGATGTGGATATAAGCAAGCTTGATTTGAAAACTTTCGATGGGAGGCACCTTCTATGAGAGACTTCCGTGTCAACGTTATCGGGGGTCTTTGCTGCCGCCAATCCCAGTATCTTGGCCCAATCCTAGCTAGACGGCACTTTCATCAGTCGCCACGTGTTGGCTCTCAGCAGGACCTTGTTCGAAGCATAACCTAGATCACGAGCATAACCCGTTCAGAGCATGACTCAGCGTAATCAACGATGAATATCATATTGAATGAATATCAAGCTAACGAGTAACAACCAACGGAAATAGCGACATTCACGGACAGACCATGTTCAAGATTGCTCGGCTGGGAAGCTTCAGTCTATCCTTTGGAAAGAGGCTCGGTAGAGCAGTGATGGTACAGGATGGATTATTCACCTAAAATGTCTGGTCACAGAAAGACCGATCACTTCTTCCCATCATAAAATTCCTCAATTCAGACTCATGGCGCTTTTCCTGTTTCCTTGAATCGAACAAAGCTCTCTATCTCAAAAAATGCCTGCCTTGAAGACGCTTTCAATATCTCTTCCAATACGAATTCTCTCCACACATCTTGATAAGTTTTGACCACCAAAATGCCCGAAAGCTTCTACGGACTATACTCCCAACTAACTTCCTACGGCCCGGATCCTGGCACCAAGACTGGCCCGGTGAGATACTACAAGTATGTGGAAGACGCAAATTACCATGCAGGGAAGCTCTTTGAATACTATCTTACCAGGGATTGTATTGATGAACTTAAAATCTGGCAGAAGATAGCAAACTGTGGAGCCACACCCTTCGTCCACACTATCGCTTGTCCGAAAATAAATGGTACGACTTATTACACGATGATCGTTCGAGAGGAAACGCTTCATGAGGACGTCGACGATATTAGCACCGGATCGCCTCTCCATACTGTTACAACCTCAACGAAGACGCGTAGAGACGCTTCTACGTCTGGCATGCAGGATGATGGTTTCCAACCGGCTTTCGATGATCGTGTGCGTCCCCAGGTCATCCCCACAGCTCCCAGTATTTACGATCCTGCTGTGGCAAACAAACATCTCAACAACCAGCATCCTTCAGATCCCTCATGGCTCCTCTGCCAACCAGCTTTCAGTACCGATCCAGCCTCGAAGCTCTCAGGCTCTAATCAATCGAGGTCAGAAGTCTCAAGCTCAGGGATATCGGATTCGGAAATTTCGGATTCGGACATATCAGACTCGCTGGCATCAATATCGGAAATGTCGCTCTTGGATCCAATGACTCTACCATCTCTTGATCTAAACACTAGCATCCCTGTCAATGGAATTAATAATTATATGGATGACGTCTGCTTCTCATGTCTGGAGTAAGTCCTCACTATCACCCACCAAATCAATACTGGTAACTCACAGTCACAGATTCGATAACAACACAGCAACATACTACAACACCGGCTGCAGTGCCTGTCTCCCAACCCCTACTTCCACCACTATGATAACCGAGCCTGCAACCCGCGCTTCTGCATCAGCCAGTACAGTATCTCCCGATAACCAACTGCTTTCAGAAGTAAGTAACCTTAAGGATGATCGAGTTTAAGTCATGTATGCTTATTTAATGAATAGTTCCATTACTACAACGACACTAGACCCAATCATCAAGACCTCGACACCTAGACCTAGCGATCTAGACGGGGAATCAGCCCCGATCCAACTCAAAAAAGATCGAGAGTTGGAAAATTAGTCAATTCATGCATGCACTACCAATCAATCGTCTCTCAAACCCACACAAAAATCTCTCACCTCCCTCTACTACATCCACCCCCTAGAGCCACTCCCCCCCATACCCAACCACACAGCCCCCCGCCCTCCAAAAGCCCTAATCTCGCAAAGCTCCACCCCTCTCTAAACATCCAAACATCCAACCACCCCCATCGACATCGCCTTTCCTAATCTCCTACCTACACCATCTCCCTCCCTCAAACCATCCATCCATCCATCTAAACTCCCTCTCTCCTCACCCCCACCTATCCCCCAACAAACGCCAAAAAATCAATACAACCCGATATACATCTCTCTCAACCGACCACCCAACCAAACCCCCTCATACCCAGTCCCCCAAAACATCTCCCCGCGAAAAATTTCCCTCCTACCTATGACACCACGCTCATATGCACAGTACGCTCGCACTTTGTCGTATCCTGACTTCCTCACCCCCAACAAACGCCAAAAAAATCAATACAACCCGATATATCTCTCTCTCAACCGACCACCCAACCAAACCCCCTCATACCCAGTCCCCCAAAACATCTCCCCCGCGAAAATTTTCCCTCCTACCTATGACACCACGCTCATATGCACAGTACGCTCGCACTTTATTGTCTATCCTGATTTCCCTTTTCAAAAAAAGCCAGCCAGCCAGCCAGCCAGGCAGCTTTTTCGCCCCCCCCTTGCAAACAAATAAACTATTGTACATACAATACGTCGATGATGCAGCAACGGCAGCGAGGAACGGAATTCCGGCTTTCGGGGGGGGGTGCCATATACCCACCTTGACGATTATTTTCTTGCATGTTTTGCTAATGGAGTCGATCTTTCTCTCTCTTGCTTCTGTTTTGGCGTTGCGGGGTTGGGTTGGGGTTGGGTTTGCATTTATGTGTTGGTGGGGGGGGGGGGGGGGGGGTAAAGGTGTGGGTGTGGGTGTGGGTGCGGGAAAAGGTTTCGGTAATGGTTTGGTGTAGGGGGCGAGGCGGGGGGGTAAGGAAGTGGTGGGGGATTTTTTTTATATGTATATATATATCTGTTTGGTTGACTTGGATTGTTTTTTCATCGTGCACTCCATCTCTTTGAATCCTAGACGTTTCCAAACCTACTTTCTCCCTTCCTCGCCACTCTCATCCCCGAATTCCGCGTGTCAAAGCCTGGATGCTACTAAACCCCGGGGATGAGATGCGTCATTTCGTGGATCCCACTAATTCTGTCGTTGGCACGCTCTCAATCCTATCAATCCCCTCCGTCTCACCTTCGCCTCCCCTCACTCTCGTCGGAACATGCTTCTCGGCACTCATCCCCCTCTCTTCCCTCCCCGCGCCCCCCAAATCCACAAGCCCGTCACTCTCAGCCCCTATCCTCCTCCCCTTCTCAACCCACCTCCGCCAGGGCTTATAGCACGCTACACTCAGCGCGCCGAGGACTATGAAGGAGCCGCAGATGGTGCCGCCTACATCCAGCGGGTTACCAACATCCTACATCCAGAAACAACGGGGTCGGAATAATCCTCACCGATGATATCGAAATGCTCGCCCGCAGCTGCCACACCATCCCAGAACCTCCCACTCGGCTGCGCGACATTCAAGACGAGCGTGAGCAGTTGGATCAGGCCGATGACTACAGCGACCATGACCGTGATGACGGTAAGCACAGGATGGCGATGTGGTCTTTTGCGAGGGCGGTGGAGGTGTAGAGGGCCATCATTAGGGCGCCGTCGAGGGTGTCGAGGAGACACATTCCCGCTTTTGTCCAGTATATAACGTGATTAGCTTGTCTGGATTATTGATACTTGGGGGTGTTTCTGGGGATGGGGAGGGAAGGGGGTCACCGGTGAATAAGACGGGGAAAATCAAGATCAGCCATATGCTAGTGCCCTTGGCTGCTTGGATCGAGGCGATGCCTAAAAGTGCGACTTCGGAGGAGGTGTCGAAGCCGAGGCCGAAGAGGATGCCAAGGGGGTACATCTTCCATGGTCTGCCAATGTTTGTATCAGCAGAAAATCCCCCCATACTAAACGAAAGGGAACAACAAAGCCAATCACCGGTCAATAAGCCTAAACATCCGCTTAAACAGATAGAATAGACATCCCGCTCCTTCAATCTTGAACTCCTGCTCCTCTCCAGGGGTTAACCTGATGGCTTTCCGAAGCTGCTGAATGAGTTTGTAGCAATTGTACATGTTTAAAACCCCAAGGATGATCAGGAAGCCGTGACGCGGTGGCAGCGACGACGATGGAGGTGATTGTAACGATGCTGGGTGGTGGGAGTTGGTTTGGTAAGAAATGGAAGAGCAGGTTTGGGAAGAGACGACAGCCATAGGAGTGAAGTGAAACGGGAGGAATGAGAAACCTACGTTGAGTGGCCGAGCGAGAAAAAGGTGCCCACGGTGACGGGGCGCTGGCCAGAAGCGATGAGCCGGCGAGTCATCAGATCAATTGCCTAATTGGTATATGAGCTTAATGGATCCTGCTGATTGTGCAAAGTTCCTTATACCGAGATGTGGTCCGCATCTAGAGCATGGCGCAGTCCCAGAGTGTATGACAGCACCGCAGTGGATATGAGAGTTCTACGTGAACGCTGTCATCTCATCTCCTTTTCGAACCAACGGAAGAACATATTCAAGTTACTCATACCCGTGGTAGTGCTATTGAGATCTCAGTACTGTCAACTCGAACTTGATTCATGGAGTCCGCTCTCAGACCAGAATAATCCCAACGGCCACCCATGCCGCAGCATTGGCAACTGCAACACCGGCGATGATTGCAATGGCAGGTAGTGGTAGCTTCCGTAGAGCTGGAGTGCGACCATGGTATGCGATTGCTCGGCTTGAAATGATCTTTCGTAGTTCCATGACGGCGGAATCGATATTGAAGCTCAACTGGCTTCTAATCGCGAGAATCTCGGATGAACCGGCTTATCAATGAATAGAAATTACGACAACGGTACACTTCCGATCAAAGTTGATCGGAAGAATGCGTTCCTTATTCCCTGCAGACACTCAGACGTCATGAGTTTTAGGCTTCTTGACAATGCCCAGCAGCTGCATTTTGAAGTGGAAAGTAGCTTAGAAACTCGAAGTTGTTCAATTCAACCTAAAGATCCATCTTTTTGGATTCCCAATGGCCTTAATGAAGTATTGCTTATCGCGCGAGGTACACTGTTGGCGAGAAGTTGACGTGCCCGTTCGTCGACACGATGACTAAGCAAATCCATATTGAGGTGCACAAAATTGAAATAGAAACATGAATGTTAGCTTGTACAATTGGCCTTGAGTACTGGAAAACGATTCCCTGGCTTCTGACCATGCCATCCCAGTCTTCCCAACGCATTCTGTCCGGTTTGTATATGTACATATTCCCTAGCCGACAGTAGTCGCCAGGACCTGGGCCTCCAATACATTCCTGCCCTCCTTTTACACAAATCCATCCAAAGAGATTGCCGAAAACTCAGAAAATTATTAAAATTAGAATAGAAGCTTAAGAAGTTTGAGACTGGGGAACTAATACAGGTACATGGAATATTAAAGATCCCATAGGTGGTAATCAAAACAGCAAAACACAATCTAAAGCGCCTGCGGTATCCAGAGAAGAAATTGGAGACAGGAAAAGGGTATTAGAGTACAAGTACAAAACGGAGAGAAACGCTCGACAAAGGCTTCAGCCACCCAATCGACCCAGAATTACTGAGCCCCAGGGATCTCCTCTTCGGCCCAGCCGTTCAAGCCCCACGCGACATTACCAAAGCCGCCAAAACCACTCATACCCGAGAAGCTACTCTGCTGGTGACGGTGAGTTTGTTGTGGCTGACCCTGTTGTTGTAGCTGTTGCTGGTGGCTCTGGACCTGGCCGTTGCCCGAGTTTTCTTGCGAGAAAACAGGTAAGCTCACAGCACGAGCGTGTTGGGCCCTTGCGTTTGCTGGGGCTAGCAGCCCGCCAATGGTTGATGCGCCGTTAGGTAAACTATTGACGCCTTGGATGAAAGTGCTACTGTGGCCTTGCTGAGGTTCTTCGAGCATCGACTTGTTAAGAACTTCGTTCGTGGAGGTTCCATACAGTGCTGCTTGCTGATTCGCCAAAACTTGTTGTTGCTGCTGTTGGAGAGTAGCAATGGAATAAGGGTCCGCTTGCTGGGAGTCTTGCTGTTGTTGAACTTGCTGTGCTGAAACCTGATTAAGGAACATGGTAAGAGGATTGTTGCTTCCAGCATTGAGAATCGCAGACGGAGTTGGCGCATGTATCTGCTGGATTGGTTGCAGGCCGTTGTAGGAAGACGAGCTGGTGGACCCTGGCCCAGGAGACAGCATCTGTCGGGTGGGACTGACAGAGCTGTTGTGACTCATGGTCGGCTGCATGCTACTGTTATGTGGTGAATCTACCTGTTCTCGGACTGGCATTCCAGCGTGTTGCTGCTGCTGTTGCGGCGATTGCATATTATTATGATTATTTTGTCGCGGAGCATTTCCGCAACGATCTTTGCCAAAGTTGATCTTGAATCGCGAATATTCCTCTCTACCTCTCATTGCCTCAATTGCTTTGATGGCGTTAGCGATGTTGGTAAAGTTGACAAAAGCACAGCTCTTTTCTCGTAAAGCATTCACGAGCTCAATCTCGCCATATTCCGAAAAGTCTTGACGGAGACGTTCTTCAGTCCACGACTCGTCCAGATTCCCAATATAAACATTCCGAGAAGCACCACCACTTACAGCTAGCGCAATGGCTGGGGGAAGCGCACCAGAATGTTTGCCCCATCCAATCTTCAGTCGCCGATTGTGGATCATGAGCCCCTGTAAGTTGCTCAACGCGTAAAAGGATGCAGCTGAGGTAGGATCGATGAAAGTGACGAAGCAGATATGCTTGTCAGGAATGTAGCGAATATGATGTAAAAGACCCCCTCGGACGACGTTGCAAATTTCTTCAATAGTTGTCTCAGGATGGATGTTGCCCAAGTAGACAGTACGATTGCCAAGATTGCTTACTCCCCCAGCCGTCGTGGCCACAGCTGCTGCTGCGACTGACTGCTGGGCTAACGCATTGGATATCAAATCTCTGTCTGCGCCGTTGAGAACATGGGCATAGCCAGGGGCGATTCCAAGGTATTGAGCGGCGTTCTGTTGCTGAGTCTTTGAGACGTAAGCACACCGATCTTTGCCGTAATACACCCGTCGAGGCGCCTGCCATTTGGGCTCTTGAGGCAATTGTGAGACAGCCTTGATAGCATTGCCAATGGATAGGAAATGAACGAAACCAATTGCTTTTTCGCGGACAAGTTTGACGGTATCGATGGGCCCAAATTTGCCAAGATCTTCTCGCAGCTCAGCCTCGGTCACGTTCTCAGGCAGATTACCCAGATATACATTCCTAGACGCGCCAGACTGCGAGACTGCAAGCTGTACAGAGGTGGGAACCGGGGCTGGCTTTCCCCATCCAACCTTGATATCCTGGCCACGAATGGAGAGTTTCTTTAAGATTGCATCCGAGTGAAAGTGCGTAGCTGAACTACCATCAAGGAAGGAAATGAAAGCACAGTTCTTGTCTGGTAGAAGTCGAACAGACTCAATCTGTCCGCTCCGGACATGGCCGAGTATCTCTTCAGCCGAGGTCTCCGGCGGTATGTTGCCTAAATAAACAGTCCTACTGCTCGCGTTGACCACCCCAGGCTGCATTTGCATTTGTACGGCAGCTCCACCAAAACTCTGGTTTCCCATGTTGCCGAATGAGTCTGTTGGCGATTGAGGCCCAGTCATGAATTGCTGTACACCATAGTTGGATGGAGAGAGCATGCTTTGATACATCTGAGGAGAGATGCCTGAATGCTGGGTTTGGATCGGACTGCCCATCGGAGCTTGTTGATTCTGCTGATGTGCCGCCGAATTCTGTTGTTGGAAGCCACCAAAATTGGAAAATTGGGGAGAAGCAAAAGCAGATGGTGCTCCAGTCTGAAATGGGCTGCCAAGCAGTAGTTGAGACGGCAAGAGCGGTGTAAAATTCATGTCGAAAGCCGTACCTGGAGTGCTCATATCGTTGGTATTCTGAGAAGGCCGTCCGTACGTGCCAGTGTTGATGGACATGTTCGCTCGACGTGGGTGCCTATCAGAGTATCCTCCTGCTGCATGCTGATTCGAGGTATAGGCGCCATGAGAAAAGCCCGTAAAGTCGCTGGTGACACCCGACTTTGACGAAGAATTAGGAAAACGTCCGGCCGAGTTCGGCATCGAGCTGTCCGCTGAAGACTCTTGTTGCTGCATTCCGAGCAAGTGTGGCGGCAGGACAAGGTTGTCCTGCACGTTCGATACTATAACAGCCGTGGTTGCGGGTTTAGGTGTCCGGCTGTATAGGCTCCGGACGTAATAGGAGTTAATTTGATAGTATGGCTAAATGGTTATAGATTTTATCGTAGAAGAGGATTATTGTACAGATGTCGGATTTTCTAAGGAATGAAGTGTCTGCATCAGTTAGCATCTAGTCCACAAGGATACGATTCGTAAAATGAATGAATGCACACTACCTTTTGCCAACAGAACCTGACAATATGCTGAAATATGCGAAGAACGAAGGATATGGCGGTTTGGAAGTCAAGGCGGTCTTATCCAATGTTGCACGCTCCTTCTGTTTCAACGCTTTAGCCAAGGTAAGTATTAGCTGCCGGTTCTGGTGTCTACGAGATGTGCTGATGGTAGGAAATGCCGTTTTCGGCGTGTTGGCTACGCTGGAATGCCGGATGGGCGAGTGTTGAACAAAGGATTGTGTAGTGGTATGCAATAGAGACAGCGGTAGTGAAGGTACAAGTATTAAAGTGAAGTGAATGGAAGCTTTGATTAGAAGTACAGAATCTGTAAGATGCAGAACGTAAAGAAGGTGGTAGTAGTTGGAAAAAAGAAAGTTGAAGAACTGGGCGGGAAACGAAGGTAGATGGTATTGGTGGAGTTTGTCAAATCAAAATATTGCCAGGATCAGGAGAAATTGAACCCCTTAAGAAAATAACCTTTTCCAGCTATGTACATACTATCAGCCTTACAGGAAGCGTCACGAGTTATCAGGCAACAATATTCCAATCATGCTTTCTATTGATGCCTTTTCAAGTCATCGGAAAACACTTCATTATTATCTCTCGCTCTTGACAGTAGTAGATTCTGTTGTTTTCCTCTCACCATATCATACCGCACCTGAGAGTAAAGTACCGTACGGAATAAAGTATCCGAAACATTTCTAGCCCAAGACAAGCTTAAAGAGCGTTCGCGGCGGCATGCTGTAATCGTACCTGACGCTAACGAAATGTGTTATGTAAGCTTTAGCGTCCTTTTTTAGACGTTTCTTTCCAACAACTCCTTTCCGCTCGCGAGTCGATATGAGAAACAGAGTACAAATAGCTGTGTAGGATGAGCGGAGATGTTGTGGCTCTCTTTTGAGATACGTCCGGCGTTGTTCTTATGGTAGGGGCTTGCAAGGTCAGTCATCGTTAAAGAATGTCTCTCATGACGGTAGCGGGTATTGGGAAGATTTAGCAAACAATGTGGCAGCTGAATGTTCAATGCGGCGGGACTGGATGATTGGCCAAGATGGGGGAAGATACAGGGAGATTGCATATGGCCTGAATTGGCCTTGTAGGTGTCGAGACTTTTCTGCCCAATCCTCACATTCTATGTACTGGTCCCCTCAGGAGATTGAAGAAGAAATGCGGGAGTAACGTCGGCGAACTTTTACACTGCCTACCTCACGTCTTCGATCTTCGAGCTGTCGTTCCCGTTGGGACTGGTGACGGTGGGAGAGTCTCTACAATTACGAGTTTCGTCTTGAGCGATGCTAACGGTTTTGAACTCCATTCCTTTTCAATGCTAACGTTGCATGCAAACACGGCGTTTTGCTCAGCGAATAGTCGGACCTTCCATAGACGTTAGGAGGTATGCCTGCCATTTTGTTCTGGTACAGGTTCCACATCTCTTCAAACAGAGCCCCTATCTCCCAATCGAACAATGTGAGTACTGAGCTACGGCTATCGTTGCTGGAACGGGCGTAAGCCATGATGACTGTGAATGATTGGCTCACGAGAATCGATGATAGCTGGGCTGCCGCTTCTCTGCTCGAAGCCGCATATATCCACCAGTTTCGTCGCAGCGTATCTAACTAAATTCTATATGCTAATTCCCATGGCCTCGTCAATTCTATCTACGTCTGGCAAACGTCAAGAGTGCGAAATTGCCAAAAAAGGTGCACCAAGTAACTTTAAAAGAGCAAGGCTACTGACGCGGCACGTTCAAATCTGGAGACCTGTCGAGTTGCTTTGATGCATATTGCCAATCAAGATGATGTTGAAATTCACCCTTCCCATGTCGTTAGCTGTCATATCGTGACGGATCACACCTTCGTTGTCTGCACGAACTTCATGGGTATTGGAGGCGTGCATCCTGTTAGACGTGGGGACTCTGTATTATATCACAGCTATGCTGTCAAACTAAGAACGCTCTAGATCCTTCAGGAGGCCTTGAGAGGATAGCTATTTGCATATACCGAGCCAGCTCACGGTTCGAGGATGTTCTGGACGAGGATATAACTACTTGGAGAGGACTAAATCTATTCCAATTTCAAGTACCACCCGTGCGCGATACTACTATCCTCTCGAACCAAACGCGGATGATCGCATCTAAGGAAAGCATGTTATTCGAATCTACGACTCGAGGGCCTCAACTGAGCGGTGCTCAAACTTCTTAATGTCCCTAGGTTTCCTAGATTTTGTCTCCAGAGAAGCACTGCAGAGCTTTACCATTATCTTTATATGCAGTTAGGGCTCCGTTGCACGCTTGACATAAAATTGACACTTTCAAGAAAGCGCTTGCCAGCTGCTTTGGTTTGTGGTAGATGTCGAATAAAGAAGTGGTCGAAACTGCAGCTTCAGAATCAAACTAAACTTCACTTCGCGCGGTCAAGCCGAGTTATATGCAGAAATTGGCCCATGGACACAGCATAACCTCTTTCAAACCAGAAAAGCTTTTTTCAAATATTCAGTTCTTCCCAGCAGTAGACCTCACGAATCGTCTTGAACATGCAATTTGCAGGACGATTGGATAAAGAAACCAAAAAGTTGGCCTTTCAGTTACCACTCCTTCCAGTACCTTCAGTGCTGTCCTCGAGACTGATTGCATATGCTAGATTGTGAACAAGAGACCAACAGGTGAGTCTTCTTCATACCGTTACCTTGTCTTCTCAGACGTAGTCCATGATCCTCCAAGGTTAAGATTCTTTGCGTATGATCGCCTGTGGGGTGGAGTGAAGTCAGGACGACGATCTTTAAAGGTATTCATCGGCAACAATGAGTCCATGGCAACAACATTCGAAACCTGGAGATGATATTTCCGCATACTCGCACAGTCAGATACCATTCATCAGTCCGATGCGTTCTTAAATCCTCATCAAAAAGCTTTCTGTTTCCCTCCAACTCAACATTCAAAACAAAAACATCGAGCCTTCTCTTCAGCTCTTCAATCTCCTTGCTCGAACAGTCCAACCACATCTTCTCAAACCATCCTCAAAGCTACCACCTCTCGAACTCAACCCTTCAAACTCAACCCCCACTCCCCCACCACCAGCCAAAAACCATGACCACCCCAAAATTCACCATCTACCTCACCACCACCACCACCTTCACCCGCCGCCCCTCATCCTCCGCCTCCCCCGCCTCCATCACCCCCGACCGCATCCCTTTCTCCACCACGACCCGTGAACTCTCCTCCCATACCTACCTCGAAGACGCCAACTACTTCTCCGCCATCGAATTCGAGAAACTACTTGGCCAGACCAGAGTCGACGAGCTGGATATTTGGACCGAGACTGCGCTGAGGATGCCGTTTGAGTTCGCAGCGGATAACAAGACGGGGACGGAGAGGTATCGGATTTGGGTTGTGGAGAAGAGGGTTTAGGGGTGAGGCGGGGTGGCGGGGTGGGTCGGCGAAGAGGGGGTTGAGAGTGGTTCAAGGGGATATGAGGGACGATGGAGGGATGCCAGGATTTCGGGAATGGGCCAAGGTTGTAATCAGAGGTTTCTTCGGTGAATGAGCTAGGTCCCTCTTGTTTTTCTTTTCTAGGTGAAGTTTGGATGTTATGAGAGAGCAGTGAGGGAAGAGCAAAGCCATACCAGACTCTACTCCGGCAGGAGGTTCTGGTGGCAGGTTGGTTCCTCGGCGTGTAATCCAGATTACTTTTCTCTTTTTTTTCCCCTCCAAACAATGTCGAAGAGCTGGAGTGCCCGTGTATCATATGTAATAGCCTTTTCACCATCCTTGAATCTATGCATTACGTGCTTGCAGTTGCAACGAATCCAAGGAATGAAAGGGGTTATGATGCTGTTCACCACTGCTGTGGGTTTCAGGACGGGGGGGTTTAGAGCGGTATTCGGGAGTGGAGAAGGGGTGGGAGTTCAATGAACTCGCGAGCTCTCTTTATCTTCTCCACTTTGACAACCTTAAGTCGCCCTATCAGTTGCGTGCCCAAAACCCCAAGGAAATGGAAATGGAAATGATGGTTGCTGCACTAATGTTCAACAGCTGCTTCTTATATTATGAGGTATCCAGCGCTACTTTGACTAGCAAATTTTCAAGTCCGTGGCCTGAGCACGAGAACTCCTTAGCGCCCCTCGTCCTATTCCTACCTTAGAGAACCCAAATTTTGTCACAAATCCACATCACCTCCTCCTCCGCCTCCTCAATTCCCAACCCCTCTCATCACCCTCCCCATCCATCCCCTCCCCACCCCCGTCACCAACCCCCTCCTCCACCTCCCTCGTCTCGTCTTCCCCCACCTCCCTCTCCATACCATGCACCATCTCCTTATCAACCTCCTCCTCATCACTCTCAATCCCCTTATTCCCCAGCAAGAATCGGCCCAAAAACTTCACCGCGCTTAACGCCTCCTTCCCCGTCGGCACAATATTCTCACCCGGAAGCAAGAAGCCATACGACCCAGTATCGCGGAGTTTTATCTGATACGCATAGCGCACGCGAATCTCGTGATAGAACCAATCGAGGGCGCTGCCGCCGCCGGTCTCCATGCGGGGGACGAGCGGTTTCGGCTCTGCGTTTTTTGAGTCTTTCGCGGTTTGCCGGAGCTTGTTAGAACTAACGCTTCCTTCGCAGGCGGATGTCACGCCGTATGTCTCGCCGTTGGTTAGGCGAATGGCCTTTGCGAGGCCAGTAGCTAGTTCCTCGAGGTTTTCGAGGGAGCGGGGGGCGGAGGTGCACGAGTAAGCGTATGGGTAGAGAACTTGCTGGGAGTAGCTGTGGAAGTCGAGGAATGCGACAATTTCGGCGTTGTTGTGTTCTGTTTCGTTGCGTACCCAATTTGCAAAGCGCCGAGCTTCGACCCCCTGAAAGGGTTCTTCGCCAGAATAACTTTCGGAACAGGGGTTGTTTTTCAAGGAGTCGCCGTCCCATTCAAAGCCGTAAGCACGGTCGAGGTCGATCCCGCGGCAGAAGCGCAGGGAGGTTTCTTGACGGTTTTTGCGCCAGAGCCGGTCGGTTTCCCAGGTGTAAACGTAGCCATCTGGGTTAAGTGTGGGTATAAAAATCCAGTCGAACTTCTCGAGGAGATTGTTCATAGATCTAGATTTGCCGTAAGCGGTAATGAAGGAGTAGGCGACGTAATTGACGCTGCTGGTGCTGATCCATTCGCGGGCGTGGGAGCCACCGGCAATGATGACCGTTTTGCGGGGAGAAGAGTGCCTTTCGGCATTGGTGGGGTGAACGCCAACGCGGAGGGCCGGGATGTCACGGCCTTCGTAAGAGACGCCGACGTTGATCATGCGGACGTGGGAGGGGAAGAGGGATTGAAGAAGGCGCATCCACGGAACTATGACGGAGAGGGGTTGGTAGTTCTGGAAAAAGACGTTCGTTTGAGAACTTGAGGGGCGCAGAATTGGGCTGAAGGTTTGATGATCCTCATGCGGCGAAATGGAAGGATCCGCGGTGGTGGGAGATGGGTATGATTCGAAGATGGCTTGAGCGAGATCGTGCATCAATGGAGTATGCGCATGTTGTAGTGAGGGCGGAAGTAGACCGAGCAACGAAGGAACCTGGGAATGGCCAATTAGTAGAATTACAGCAGCGGGTTATCGTTAGGAAGCTTACAACATCCTTTGACAATCTGATGTCCACCCATTCTGCGGTAAACTCCCAAAGATCTAGAAAAAGCACGTTGATTGCATCAGCAAGAGCCTCCGCTTCCTCAGCCGATCGGATCTCGAAGCGTAGGACAAGATCTCCTCCATATCTCGCAAGTAGTTGGGAAGGAGGGCTGCTTCTTGAGGCGGATGGTTTAGCATTGGCGGACTTCAGCCGCTCATTTGTAGGTATCCTCCAGATACTTTGGATGATACTGTCTCTGACTCGCGAAAGCGAATATCTATCATTGCGGGTCTTTTCGGTGCGTGCGTAATGGAAAGGAGGGGAGAGGGGTTGTTGTAAGTTATCTATGAAGGCAATGGACTCTGCGGAGGCAACTGTTAGAGTCCATATTAGCAGGGATGGACCGAGAGTCAACAAGTCTTTGAGATAGCGCATAATAGTGTTTTTAGAAGTAGTTGCATTACTCTCATCTCAACAAGTGCAGACTGAAGATTTTGATGCGACTGAAGTTGTTGCCTTCCTCGTTCGAGCTCTTGCGGAGACATTAGCGCTTCCTAATCAAGTCTAGCAAATCCGACAGCATCGGCGAGCAACGTCCGTCGCAAGGAAGCAGGAGGGAACGACGATGTAAGTTTGGCTTCGAACAATACCCCGTCCCTTCGAGAGTCAATCCCTTGACGGAGGTTGATGAGCCTGTACCGATACTATTTATGCCTTAAGTTGTTGTTTCCAAACTCGTCTCTCGTTTCTGTCTCGTCTTCATTGGCCGACCCAGCTTCTGTCAGCCCACCTACGGTAGCTACTCTAACACACATCAGATTCCAGCTGAAACACCATACAACACATATCAAACCGGCCTCATTTCCAATGACACTCTCAAAAGTCCGCTGCCAACATGCCTTGGAGCCGTCTTCGTGTCAACAGGCCGACCGATGGGGGTCTCCGCAGGCACAGCACAATAGATCCTACCCAACTTAGAATAGCAAGCGAGAACTATGATGCTCATGATGCCAATACAATGTTAACGGATCCTCTGCAGACCTCAGACCCTCCTCCTATTGTCCAAGAACCCGTTGAGACGGTTGAAGCTCTTACAGACGGTGCATTCATGGCGCGACCGTCAAGTCCAGCAGTGCGAGATCGCATACCAAGACAGCAGCGGTTTAGCATGCTGAGATTTCGACATGCTTCAGACTCGCAGCTCTCAAAGACTGCGAGGGACCAAGCGAACATGTTTACACCTCCAATGCCTGAAAGTGAGCATTTCCCAACGTCGAGTGAAGTAGGTTTCTACTAAACATCTATTTTAATAACGATGACTATGTATAGCACCGGCGATCATTACTACGGCACCTACAGCACTTGTGATAGATCCTTTTGAGAAGAAGAAGTCTACATTCACCTTCCCTCGCCGTCGGAAAAACCCGGAACCATCAGGATCACTTTCGGCCAAGCCAAGAATATCACTCTCCGAAAGGATGTCCAACCCCGGTCTGTCCGACTTCAATACCGGGAACGACAGCGCGAGAGCATCTCGTGTAACCTTTGATCAACATGGACGGTCTCGAGACACCAACGATCCTCCAGCGTACGGGGACGACACAAACTCTACGTTGGCGTTGCCTGTCTTCCCTCCACGATTATCAGAGTCGTCTAGGTCTGAAGGGAGTGTCGGGGATCACGGGCTCTATGCAACAACTACAACAACCCACACTGTCTCGACCACAACCACATTCTTCCGCCTACCGAGACGCAATAAACCTAAAAAGGGACCTTTGTTTCCGTTGCCTGTCAAGATTCCGGCCTCAGAACCATCGCATAGCTCTGCTTTGACTCCTCGTGCATCGACCAGTGGTCGCCCGTCGGATTCCCATAGCCGTTATTCTCCCTCAAGAACCCCGCCGGTTACAGCTACTCGTAACCCATTCCCGACTGGCAGCGAATCTAACGGACTACCATCACCTTTACCGTCACCCTCTCATAATGTGCATCTTACTTCATCAATGGCCTTTGCGCCGCGAAGGGACTCCACTGCATCAATGCGATCTGGCAGATCCTCGCCTGTCTTGACTGCCCCAGTACGTCTTGGTCAGCGAGGTAGGTCCTCAACTAAGAATTCCAGGCTTGCCGACGAAGATCTGCCAACGCCGCCCTTGCCTCAGTCAGCTAGGACTTCTTCCTCAACCACAGGGAGAGCAAGCCTGGGAGGTCTGTTTAACCTCTCACGCTTGCGTTCTGAACCCAATTACTCTCGCCAAGGCTCGAATCAAGCCGTAGCTCCTGGTACACCTATCTCGAACAACGGCTCCAAAACACATTCATTTAGCCTGAGTAGAGAATCTGCGGTGGTCCCCGAGCGTCAAGAAGGAGACACTCCGGCTAAGTATTTAGCACGTTTAGAAGAAGCTGTAAGCCGTGGTGTTGTCGCGATTATCCTCTCCAAGTCGGTCGATGAATTTTCAAAGAATGTTCTGCGCAGCTATATGCGCGGCTTCAAATTCTTCGGAGACCCCTTAGATATGTCTATCAGAAAGCTTCTGATGGAGGTTGAGCTTCCCAAAGAAACGCAGCAGATTGATAGGGTTCTCCAGGCATTTGCGAACCGGTATCATGAGTGTAACCCTGGCATATATGCTTCACCAGGTAAGCCTTCTCTCCTCTCGGCTCAACATGCACTTACGGTTTTAGACGAGGCATATTTCATTGCTTTTTCGATCTTGATCCTCCACACCGACGTGTTTAATAGAAATAACAAGCACAAGATGCAGAAACAAGATTACACCAAAAATGCCAAAGGTCAAGGAGTTGCTGATGAAATTCTCGAGTGCTTCTATGACAACATCTCATATACTCCGTTTATCCACGTTGAAGACGATGTTGATATCAACGGTGAACGAATAATCACTCACAAACCACGGAAAAAGGTGTTCGCAAAAGCCAGCACGGATTCCTTAAAAAAGCGATCTCGAGAACCTGTCGATCCCTACACGCTCATTCTTGACAACAAACTCGATTCTCTCCGGCCATCACTGAAAGACACCATGAATTTAGACGACCCTTACAGCTATCTTGGCACCGCTCTCTCCCTCAATCTCACTGATCTTCATAAAACTTTCTTCAAATCTGGGGTCCTTCAAATTGTATCCTCCAGATCCCGACCCGATGCATTCAAATCGCCCGAAACCACAACAAATCCCGCCGAAGCTCATCCTGGAGTGGTCGATATTAAGGTTACAAAGGTAGGGATTCTTTGGCGTAAGGACATGAAGAAAAAGAAGGCTCGATCACCATGGCAAGAATGGGGGGCGATCTTGACTGGGTCTCAACTCTATTTCTTCCGCAACGCAGCATGGGTAAAGAGCCTGATACATCAATATGACTCGCATCACCGGCAAGGCTTTGCAAGTGCCCCTGTATTTTTCAAGCCACCGCTAGAACACTTTAAGCCAGACTTCTTGATGTCCACGGAAGATGCCGTAGCTCTTGTTGATGCTACCTACAAGAAGCACAAAAATGCGTTTACTTTCATTCGTCATGGTGGCTTTGAAGAGATTTTTCTAGCCGATAATGAAGGAGACATGAACGATTGGCTAGCAAAGTTGAATTACGCCTCTGCATTTCGAACTGCCGGTGTTCGTATGAGGGGCTTGGTTGGAGCAGGTCAGGATGGGCAGAGAGCTCGGGGGGTGCGCCGCATGGACTCTGACAAGACCACAGAATCAGTCCAGACTGCAACAGGCGACGTAATTACACAAAGCAACATGATCGGCACCGAGCTTGCTCGTGAAATACAATTGGCGAGACGACAGATTATGCTTCAGAAAATTGTGGAGGCCGACGAAATGCTGAACCGGGCTGGTATACAGCTGGATGGCCAGCTTAGGAATGCAAGGCATCTGCAAATCCTAGCACCCATCCAAAACAAGACTAGGGAACAAGTCGTGCTGGCTGCTGGCGGCATGGCTGCCAGAATCAAGTGGGTTCGAGTAGAGATGTGGCGCACCCGATGTCACAAAGACATCTTAGCTATGGACCTTAAGGAGGAGATGAAGGCTGAGACTGAGCGCCCTCTCAGGCCTCAGACCCCATCAAACACGGCTACAGCAGATCCGAAACCTCGAAAACAAGAATCGATCAGGACTGAATCTGCCCTAGATCACAGGAGTAGCCTTGATACGTGCCAACAAGGAGAGATTGCAGCTCGCCCATCAACCCAGCCATCCCCAGCAAAAAGCTTCGACATGGATACGTTCTTCCAGCCATTACAATCTCTGCCCTCTGGAAGCCATCAGAAACAAGGCTCGTGGGAACTACCACCGTTGACTTTCGAAGCGACAAGAACATCGCTGAAATCGGGATCCAGCGTCGGGTTAACAACGGCACCAGAAAAGATCCTTACACACCAGTCCTCTTTGAGCAGCGATAGAGGTATTGACAGAGTCTCAGACCTAGCGACGAGGCTAGCTACACCCACACCAAGTGTGGATGACGACGAACAGAAAGTTCTCAAAGAAGCTGGTCTGGTCGCACCAGATACTCCTTCACCCAAAAGCAAACGTCCTGAGACCCCAAGTGATGTAGAAAAGGAAAATAATCGAGAGAACGCCAAATCACTTGACCATGAGTTTAACGAAGGCAGAAGCAAGGTCCGGCGGAGTCTGCACCGCACCCTCAGAGAAGCCCACGTTCCAACCCATCACCGGAGCAAGAGAGGCAAAGATTCTGCTTCTAGCGCCGGTTTGACCGAAGACGGCGCCCCCTCTGTGACAGAAAGTGAGGGTCTGGCTCGAGGGGCCGGAAGCTTCACAGTTCATGGCAAGAAAGCGTCGGTGGTCACGTTCGGAGCTGAATGGCAGGGTATGTCGCCCGACGAACGCTTGAAAGTCCGCAGATCGGCGATCGGGGATGATTCGAAGCTTTCAGTACCATCTGCCATCGAGGACGAAGCCAAGTCTGTAGGTTCTACATCAGCAGCTAACGCTAGGCCGACTTCAGCGATTAGTGTGAGTACAACCACTACGAAAAGTGTCCAAACTGGTGAGGATTATGCGGAAGCTCACGAGATCCCTGATGGAGGGGAGCTTGAGAACAGTCCGACAAGCGATGAATATCATACGTCTTAGGATGGGAGCGAACAGCAAGTGAGCCTACCATCGCGATGGAACGTCCAAGCGGTCATATGGCGACTATGAATAAAACACCAGTAGATAGCATCAAAGGAGTACCGGTATAGCAAAGGAAATGCCGAACAACCCGGATGGTCTTGGGGAAATTTCACTATACTTTTCATAGAGATACTCTGTGTTATGGCTATGGCTATGGCTATGGCGTTTCTGTGGCTGGGTGGCGAAATGGTTGTCTTTTGCGGTATACCTCTTCTTCGCGGCAAGGGAAAAGCATTTTGATCCATGTGCTCATAGATCTAGACTTTGTGGCAGCCACCACTGGCGAGGTGTTCTTTGGTTCCAGGAGTTTTGTTCGCTAGACGAGCTTCGGGGGATTTGATGTTGATTATTGAATGAGTGAGGATGCGTTGACATCTGCGAGAGCTTGTTATACTAGGCAATAACACCCTATTGACCTTGGAACCCGAGTTTTCCTAATATCCCTACCTTGGATGTGCATCATACATATGTCCTGTAGTCCTCACATTTATACCGTTTAAAACACAAACTCGCATTCGTCCCGCCAAACCCGAAACTGTTCGTCAACGCCACATCCACCTTCCTCTCCTGCGCCTCCAGCGGGACATAATTGAGATTAAATCCCTCCCCTTCCAATTCTGTTAGGTTTAGCGTCGGAGGTAGTACGTTGTCCTTGATTGCCAATACGCTGAAAATGGCTTCGACTGCCCCCGCTGCACCTAGCAGGTGGCCAACAGCTCCTTTTGTACTGCTAACGTTTACCTCCCTCGCTAGAGATTTCCCTTCGTGTCCCCCTAGCATTAACGTCTTGATCGCCCGGTTCTCCGCTGCATCCCCTAACGGTGTGGACGTGGCATGCGCGTTAATGTAGTCGACTTCAGAAGGCGGCAAGGAGGCGTTTCTGAGTGCGAGTCGCATGGCGCGGTAGGCGCCGTCGCCAGACTGCGCAGGAGCGGTGATATGATGGGCATCGGAGGAGCAACCATAGCCGGCAAGTTCGGCGTAGATGGGCGCACCGCGGGCAATGGCGTGTGTGTGTTCTTCGAGGACGAGCACAGCGGCGCCTTCGCCGATAACAAAACCGCCGCGGGCTCTGTCAAAGGGGCGGGAGGCGTGCTGCGGGGCGTCGTTAGAGGAGGTGGTGAGCGAGCGCGAGCGCTCGAATCCGGTGAAGGCAAGGGGGTGGATGCAGGATTCTGAGCCTCCCGCTAGCATTACGTCGGCGTCGCCAAAGGCGATGAAGCGGGAGGCGTCGCCGATGGAGTGGGCGCCTGTTGTGCAGGCGGTGGTTACGGCGTGGCTGGGGCCCTAAATTGGGGGTTAGACTGATTGGGTTTGGGCCAAGGGGATGATAGGAGGGGGGAACCTTGAAGCCATATTTCATGGAGATGTGGCCGGCAGCGAGGTTGATAAGGAGTTTAGGAACGAAGTAAGGGGAGACTTTCTTTGGGCCCTGTGGAGGGTTAGAGGCTTTGTATAATGTTGCAGCAATGATTCTAGAGACTCACACCTTTATCGTATGCAATGGATGTATCATAGACTTCCTCGAAGCTGCCGATACCTGAGCCTAGGCATATACCCTGAGTTGCATGAGTTACACGAGCTGGTACATTGTATTAGAAGCTCTGCTCACTGTCATCTCCTGCTCAAGATCGCTTTTCGGCAGCCAGCCAGAATCCTTCAGCGCTTCGGCAGAAGCAGCCATTGCATACTGCATGAACTTTGACATCCGTCGCTCATCCTAGTATTGGTAAATGCCTTGCTCAACCACACTAGTACCGAGCGACGTCTACCTACGTCGCGGCTCAGCCAGTCGCTGGCCTTCCATCCGCCGTCGTTCTTGATCCCCGATTGTGGTACAAGTCCGGCGACTCGACAGTTCTGTAACGCCCACGCCTGGTTGGTGATATCAAGAGACGGGTGTTCACCAAGTGATTCGATGCCGCAATGGCCTTTTAGCAAACGTTTCCAGGTGCGTCGAACGCCTGCAGCATGTGAGCGCTAAATTCATATTAAGATCTGTTGGAAAAGATACCAATTGCCAATGGTGTCACTGCTCCTAGTCCTGTGACAACAACTCTTCGCATCGCATCCTAATAGGTATCGTGGGCTGTTGCAAGGAAATTGAGAGCTTTAAATGCCGGCGACTCTGCGGGAAGCTGGCGGAAAGGGTTTAGCTTAGAATAATCTCAAGACATCAACAATTTTGTTCGAGCTCATCCCAGTTTCTCATATACGTGGGTTTAGCCAGCAATTGAAATGAGTCGGGGGCACAGTGCGATGAGGCGCCTTGCCTCGCAATCAAGTACGAATCTGTCCACGTTGAAGCCAAAGCTGCTGCTAACAACCACCAGGACCACTACCCACCTCATCAATCTGCCAAACCTGCCTCCAGACCCTCTCTCACCGCCGGCTTGCCTCCTTAGCCACCGCGTCCGCTCCAGGATCAGCACCAATCGAACCCTCTCCCACGAGCCGCACCTCACCCCCTGCCACCCTCTCAGCCTCAAACCGCACCTCCTACAAAATCAAAACCGCCGTCCTCCTCTCCCGTCCCCCAGTAATAACTCGCGACCTGACTCCATTTGAAAAAGCATTTTTTCTCTACCAAAAACGCCTCAACGAACGTCTCGCCCTCCCCTTCACCCGCTACTTCTACTACCAAAAAGGCACCCCTGGGGACGTCGAATGGAAGCGGAAAATCAAAGAGCGCCTGACGCCGGCAAGGGATATTGGGGTCTACAACGCGTATTCGGAGGACGGATGGAACGATGAGGTACTGGTTGGAGCGAGGGAAAGCGAACCGGAAGAGCAGGTTGAGGCGTTGATCAGGGATGCGCAGGTGGAGGTGAAGGAGGGGGAGGAGAATGCTGTGGTAAAGACGCAGGAGGTTGAGAGGCCATATTCGAGGGTGACGGACGCCGACAAAACGGGGGATGTGAAAAGTTTAAACCGCCTATTGCAGAGGACGTTGTATTTGCTTGTGAAGACGGAAAACAACAAGCGGTGGGGTTTTCCAAGCAGCTTTATGGAAGGCAAGGAGAGTTTGCATACGGTGCGTTCTCCCAAACCACCGCTGGGCTTCTGAGAGATCTAGGCAGAAACATACTAACAACCACACTACAGGCCGCCGAACGCATCCTCATCCAAACCGGCGGCCTAAACATGAACACCTGGGTCGTCGGCAACTTGCCCCTCACCCACCAAATCATCAACCACCCTCAAGGCCCCCTCGACGCCGAGCAAGGCATCGAGAAGCGCGGCGAGAAAGTCTTTTATATGAAATCGAGGATCATGGCCGGCCGGGCGAACCTCGAGGGGAATAAGTTTGGGTTAGTGGATTACAAGTGGGCGAGTAAGGAGGAGGTGCAGGAGGCGATTAGTGCGAGGGATTGGGCGATTGTGAGGGGAGTTTTGGCGGAGAGGTGAGGAGGAGAAGGGGGGGGGAGGTTTGTGTTTTCATAGTGTATTATGATGGAGGAGGGGTGTAGTATAGTGAGCAAGGTGGCGGCGTAGATGATCTTGTGTCATTGATAGATATATATCCCCAGAAACAATTCCAACCAGATTCAGTATCTTCTCCGATCATATTATCCTTGTAACAGCAATACAAGGCTCCCAACACGCCCTCCCCCATTCTCACCAAAAACCCATCCCCTCGAACTCGAACCTATATTTTTTCTTCTCCCACCAGGACCCCCTGCCCTATCAATCCCAACCCCCCCCCCTAACTTACCATCAACAACCCCACCCCCCCTCACAAACATACAAACCTACAACACCCACTCCCCCCCCCCCCACCATCTCAACCAACACAGAACGTCCACGATCAACCCAGAGTCCAGCGCTGCTGTCTTGCCGAAACTGAAACCCCAAATGCTGGTTTCGATGTCAGTTTTACATGAGAGGAGAGAGTGCTTATGCAATTAACGGTAGAGTTGGCGTGATGATATGGGAGGAGGAGGAGGAGGTGGGGTGGGGAAGGGAAGGAGGAGGCTGAGCAGGATTTATTGAGAAAAAGGGGGGGATGTGGGCATGTGTATATAAAGGGTTTCTTTTTTTTTTTTTTTTTCTGTTTTTGGAGCTTAGGTAAAGTTGGTAGGTAGGTAAGGTAGGGTAGACCAAGGTGGGGCTTGACTGGTGTTTTGGACGCGGATGTGGCTTCAGGTGTAGAGAAGGGAGGTCGGAATCGGGAAGTGGAGGGGTTTTCGATCTGGAGGTTTTATCTGGTTGGCGGGGATGGAGATGGAGATAGTGATTAAAGTAAATGGTGGACGATGGGATTGGAAAAGAGTTTTGAGAGTCGGTTTTCTTCTATCGTTTCTTGTTTGTGATGCCGATGCGGGAATTCCATGATGGTAGAGGGTTTGAAAGCAACAAGAAGACGGTTACGCGGTATCAGTCACGAAACGAGCACATTAATTTCATGCCCCGAGAGATTTATATTGACAACACAGATATTTCAGTTGCCTCACATCTCGATGTATAAAGTAAGGTAGGTACATACCAGAAGCTAGCTCTGGCCGAAAGTACTAAAGACCGCAGCGACAGGGTTTTTCGGAAAAACTCAGCACTCTATGTCCTCGCACCACCCAACCCAAGTCGCCATCGGCCGCCTATGTGTCTTCCTTCCTTGATTTTGACAGATCCCCATCCCCCCCCAAAATACACATAGGAACACAGATGGTGGCACAAGCAGCAGACGGGATGCCAGCAACCCCTGCGTCATGGTGTCACAGGAAATTCGTCATAAAGGTTGTTGCTGGATCACGCCAGACGAAGGACATATGCAGAAATGTATGATGTACACCTATTCAAGCCCCACGAACGCCATGTGCAAAAGTAGGCAAGGATTTTAGCGCTGCTATAACCAGTTAGTTTGGATTGTGAAAGATCGCTCGGATTGAGAACTAACCCGTCCGCGCCTCCCACCATTCTGTTGCTGCATGACTTGTTGCTGTTGTGGAAAATACTGCATCGGGTACTGGTACGCACTCGCCATGCCAGCGTTGGCCATCAGCGGATTGAACCCTGGCGGGGCGGCAAACGCAGATTGCTGCAGCATAGAGCCGGGGCTCATCTGTAACGGTCGCTGCGGCATGGGCGAATGTTGCGCGTGCATGCTTCTGGGATCAAACTGGGAAGGGGAGCCATAGCCAGCAAGGCCGTTGGGAGCCATCCCAGGATAGAACTCTGCTGCAGGCATACCGCGTGCAGATGCGACAAGGAGGGCTTGTTGCACTTGGGGGTTAACGGGACTTGGTGTGAAGGGAGTATTGAGTTGCTCGTAAGCAGCGAGAGTATTTGGGTCCATGGCGGATGTGCCGGACATACCCGCTTGCACGGGGTACTGTTGCTGAGCCATAGGTTGATAGTACTGGCCACTGTATTGCCTCTCCATATCTGATTGATGTTTCCGACCATTGTGTGATCCATTCGATCGGCTTCGGTCCTGGTGAGGTACTTGGCCAATGTTTCCTCCATGATTATCCCGGTCACTCTTTCCCACCCTGGCAGAGAGACCCACCTCGTCCATCAGTCTCTTGTAGCCTTGAGACGGAGAAGCTTTCAGTCGGCAGAGCACGTTGCGAACATTCTGTACAACTTGAGAACGTAGGCTTTCATCGAAGAACGGAGTGGTGAGAATCTTGAAGATGAGCGTGGCACCACAGGCTTGGTCGCTTAGAATGTCTTCGAGAACCTGGTCGTTTTCTGAGAAGAAGAGAGCTTTGAGAACTATATCCCTCGCCTCCGGCTCACTTCGCTGGTTGATGACCTTAAGAACAGTAAGGTAGGCTACCTTATGCGTACATAGATGGACCAAGTGTGGGACAAGCCGAGGTGCAAGGACCACTCGCCGTTGGGGGAATGCACAGGTATCCAAAAACCACGTAAGTAGAAGTGCACCATTGGCATTCGTAGCCAACTGTACGCTATGCAATGCAATAGCTGACGCTAGCATTCGTTGTTGATCTTTTGTAGCCTTGTGGCTTTCGAGGCAAGCGCGCATCGCTCTCGCGCCGAAACGACCCTGGGCAATCTCCCACATACGGCTCAGCATGGTTTCGAAGATAAAGTTGTTGTATGGGAAGCCGAATCTTAAGCACCCCTGCAGGACATAGTTTCCGTATTGGTCGAGGAATAGCGCAACGGTATATGGCCTAAGGCTGTTGACAATTATCCCGATCTGACTGGGTATTTTAGCCATATCGATGATCTTCTGCGCAGCCCAGGTGCCATTCTTGTGCACACCAATCTGCGCCAGGTACGGATCAATTTGCAGCAGCAATTCTTCCTTGACCGCTTCGGAGCAAAACTCGAACAGCTTCTGCACAACGGTATTCCCGAGATAGTCTGAAGATAATTCGGCAATCTCGGGTAGCATACCCATAGCAATCTCCTCAATCTCCGTCTGTGAGATTGCGTTATTGTCGATTCTTTTCCGGATTTCACGAAGCTTGGGAGCGTCGTGAACTCTAGCATGGCTTGGCTCTGGCACGGGTGCTATTTCAGGTTCGAACTTGGTAAAGGCAATAGCGGCATCAATGCTGCTGGCGATGTGCATTTGGTCCTGACTGGTGGCTCCAAATTCTTTGACTATCTCTAGCATCTCATTCCGGAGATCTGGGAGGTCGGGTACCTCGAGAGCAGCGGCAGTGCTCTGGGCGTGTACGCCATTTACCTCTCGACCGCCGTTAGCGCCATCCACGCTCTGGGAATCGCGACTCTCGAGTTGACCATTGCCGTGAGGATCTGGAGTCCGTGACTGGTAGCCTCCGGTATTGCCCGGTGTACCGGCAATGGAAGCAGTCGGTGCTTTCGCATATCCAATTCTGATAGGGCCAGCTCCCGGAAAGATCTCCGTGCCATTGACTTCGTTTTTGGCTTGGATAGCGCTCTCAACGTTCTCAAAATTGACAAAACCACAGTTCTTATGCACCAACACTCTTGTAGACTCGATCTTCCCAAAAGTATTGAAGATCACTTGCAGTGATGAGACAGTGGTAGAGGTGGGAATATTTCCAAGCCACAGGGCACGAGTAGGCCCGTCCTGAGTATTCTCATCAGAGCTATCAAGATTAGCACGTCCTCCACCAAGGCCGTTCAGTTGCATGGCTCGCACTGCCTCTGGAAGCCCAGCATACTCAAGACTATCCGACATACCAAAATCAGCAGCAAGCATAGTCTTATCCAAGCGACTGGGTGTCGCAAGGTAGCTTCTACCTCCTGAAGCCCTTAATGGCGAGTCAAGCACGCCAGCTGTGCGTGCCCTCGGCCGGCTTGCAGAGGCTTGAGTTGCGAACGCTTGGACGGCAAGGTTATGTTGATGTATTTGAGCCTGTGTGGCTGCAAGAGCAGCAGCGGTCGATGCTTCCATGGGGGTCATTGCACCGCTGTGTTGCCCTGAGTAGCGACCGTCGTGGAGGTAATCGTCGTCCTCTTCTTCAGCGTACTTCTCTTTCGCGTTCACAGAATAAGACCTGAATCGGTTCATGTTTTTGTTGAAACCAGCGAGTTCAGTCAGAAAAGGCTGAACCGATAATCTCTGCATAGCTGGCTGCACAAGCGTGGCTTGGCTTTGCTGTGGAGTTTCTGCAAGCCCCAGGTAATCGAGTGTCTTGACGTCGGTATCGGTCAAGCCGTCTCTCGAGAAGGACGATTGCGCAGGGGAGCTTGGACCATCCGAGGATCGAATACTTGCCAGGGTGGAAGCTCTGTCCCGTCCATTGGCCCAGCTAGTAGAGAACAGTGCAGAACCAAATGGATTCGAAGTGTCGATGTAGCTTGCTCGCTGAGGCATAGAACCCGCTCGCAATCGTGACAACAACGCAGAGGTCGAATTCCCAGGTAGTATGTTCATATTCGCAGCATCGCTAAATACTAATGGCGATGGATTGAAAGGACTTGCTGATGGCGTAGGCCTTGACGTCTTCGGCAGGAAGGACTGGAGGTTGATCATGGCAGGGTTATTGGCTCCAGGAGAAAACCTCGAGGGTACTGTTCCAGCCCTTACGCGTCGTTGGGTTCCCTGTGTGGAATCCTCAGGCGGCGGCATGAAGTCTGGAAATCCATCCTGACTTGGCGACTCAGGAATTGTTTCTCGCAATGGCGTAGAGCCACCACTTGCAGGTGGGCCCCACATGTTGGGTGTTAGGCCTTCTTGAGCTTTAATTTCTCGGGCACTGGATTGCGGTTGAATTCATTAGCTACATTTTCTTCCAAGTTTATGGAAACTTCCATACCGCTTCGAGTACAGCCTTCCACCCAATTCGCCAGACGGGGAACCAGTCCCGGATCTCGCAATTCCTGTTGTACCTCCCACACCGTTCATGCTGGTGGGGTTTCCAAAAGGGGACCGGACCGCACTTCCTGTCCCCGATGGCGGTTCAATAGGCGAGGTGTTAGCAGTAGAGGACCCAGATCGTGACCGGTTTGCGGATATCTGAGGGAGATAGTCTAGATTGATGTGGTGGTCTGGCTTGGTGGAAGGGGCCATTATAAATTATAGAAGCGGAAGACTTTTTTCGAGATTGACTTGAGACGTCAATATTCCGTTTGAATTGCTGGCGTTGATGCCGAAGGAGCCAGTACTTAGACCAACGAGCGTGTTCGGGTTCATAGACGATCTCGCTCGAATGGCGGGCAGGTCTCGGTTCCTCCACATGCGTCAGGCGTAACCAAGCCCAGTCCTGAGTCCGAATATCTGACTAAAACGATGTCCTAAGATGTCAAGGAATTCTCAACACCACGAACCGGTACCCAGAGACTGCGGAGTATGCTAGACCACCTTTGGCGTCCCTGTTATCGCTTCGGATGCGGATAGCTTGATGCTACAAGTGGACCTGATTGTACCAAACTTAATCGACGTATGCGATTGAGCAATCCAATGCCGTTGGAAGTTGTCGTAGCCACTATTGCAGTACACGGCGAGGGACGTCCAGATGGCTCGCAAGGTAATGTGTTTTTCTCGTAATGAGTGTTGTTGAAGGGCTGAAGCTTGAAACGATGTTATGCGGCGCGGGACCCGGTGCCCAAATCTTCCTCTAGAAGAATGGGGGGAGACAGTGTTCAATTTGCAGAAAGTTGTGGCGGTAGAGAATCGAAGATATTAGAGAATTAGATGTTGATGGGGGGAGATCTGGTATCGAAGAAGGTGGAGGAACTGTAAGTGGGTGGAGAGAGAGTTGGAGAAGGATGAAGGTTAGTGTCCACGTAAGGCGCAGTCCAAAAGTTCGTTATTCAGGAGTCGGCGAGCGGGCACAGCGGGCTAAACCGATTGCCACCTAATTATGTCGAGCTCTCCTAATCACTTTCTCCTAACAGCTACGAGTCAAGTAGGGATACACAGAGGGGGTTGTCGAAGTATGTTAATCATGGAGCGAAGAAGTCGATGAGTTTCCACACCGGAAAACTGGAAAGGAAGTGTATTGGGTTGGGTTTCCACGAGCGTACCCAATGGTGTGGATAGTTTTCAACACAATCGGCTGGCACAAGCACGGATGACTGCCGGCAGCTGAGACTTTTGTAATCTGGGCCCGAGAAGATGCTTCATATCATGATATCAATAAACATGATGGTGAGGTTCGGGTGTATGTGCTACGGATTACCGTATTGATGCGTTTAGCATACAGTATTCCGCAAGTCGTCCTCCGTTGTATCATAAAGTGGAAAAGCAACGCTGGCACGCTGGTTGAATGATCGAGGGGGTTTCACTTTGATTTGACGCTTCTCATGCTACGCACTAGCCGGCCCCTGCCCTAGAACTACCGTGAAACAGCCAAGAATTCCCCCCAAGCTCACGTTTAACTCCGTACTCCCCCGTACCTTGCTCTACTGCTGTCCGCCGTACTACTCGTACTACTACTACTTCTACTACTACTCCCACCAATCGTTGTTGGAGACTGTTTGGTGAGCTCATCTTCACCTGCCTCACATCAAAACAAGGAGCGTGTTGGCTAGGCATCTAGGCGTGAAGCGGAGCATAACGTGGATCCTGGATCAACACACTTGCATCGGGCACAGTGGGTTTCATAATTGGGCAACCTTATATAGCTACTATCAAAGGCAATGCAATACTGCTTATTCTCTTAAGTGTTTTCTTCGTATACACGCACTGACCATGTCTCGTGAGGCGACTGCACCTGTTTCCGATGAGCACGATGAGTCCTCGTCGGCCGGGAGCGAGGACGACGAGGCAGAGGAAGAAGCGGTCGTCGAGTCCTTGGTTCTAGGAAGATCAAAGCGCGTTACAGCAGGCAATCGGATGTCATCCCTTCTGCAACAGGAGGGCGACGACGAATTGGAGCTACTGTTTGCAGAGAACGGTGAGGAAGAGGACGTGGAGTTTGAAGGCGGCGAGGACGAGGACGCGTCTGATGTCCAGCTCGATTCGTCCTCGGACGAGGATGATCAAGGTCCTGCAGCTAATGATGATCTAGAGGGCGAGAAGGAGCTACAGAAGCAAGACAGGGTCGAGCGAAGGAAGAAACGCAAGGCACAAGATATCTTTCCGAGACCCGGGCCACTGAGGAAGAAAGTCAAAGTTGATTCTACTGCTATAGAAGCATACCATACGACGCCTGCGCCACGACCAAGGAAGAAGTCGGAGCGGTTGAACTGGTTACCATCAGCGGAAGAAGGGCCCACACGCTCCTCGTCACGGAAGCAGACGATGGAAAACAAAACAATCATACACGAGCGTATGAAGGAAAGTGAGAGACGCCGTCTCAAGCAAATTAGGGTCATGGAAGCCGCGGCGAAACGCAAGGAAGCGTCCAAGCCTAAGGCCATGACCCAAGCAGACCGCATGGCGGAGGCTACACGGATGGAAAAGAAGAATGCGAAAAGCTTGAACAGATGGGAAGAGGCGGAGAAAAAGAGAGCGGAAGAACAGCGAGCGAAGCTGGAAGCTCTACACAATCGGCAACTTAGTGGCCCTGTCATCACTTGGTGGAGTGGGCTAGCAAGATGGGTCAACGGAAAGCTAGGCCAAGTTGGAATTAGAGCCATCAGAGCAATCGAGGATGCCGAAGGTGGTCCGAATGCAGAAGAGGGCAAGGACATTTTGCCGGACAAGACACTTCAAGATCGCTCAAACGTCGATCTGGACCAAGATACGGTGATGGTCGAGGTGCCCCAGCCCCTACCTCCGGCTTCAACTCGACAGCAGCCGAACCATGCCGGGAGTTCTGAGCAGATTGAATTTGCGCCTTCACAGGGGCCCTATGGATTTCTTGATGGGATACATTACTACGCTGCTCTACCTACACCGGCACAACAAACAAGAGAACCTCCGGAACCAGTCTCACCGCGGCCACATGCTCAGAACATGCCACCATCACAACGCTATACAAATCGTCCCGTTTCAGTCGTTGAATACTCGACTAGGAACCTTGTAAACCTGGAGAACATCGACGCGAACGCGATGAAAATTCCAGAATTGCAGAACCACATCCTGTTGAAGAAGCGCAATGCGAAACCGCCGAGTAAGTAATCAATCGGGACCGAACAGGCCACCGTACCTCGCTAACATCGCCACGTAGAGCCTGTGCAAGAGCCATGTGCTATCACCAACCAGCCCGCGAGATTTCGCGATCCAAAGACCGGTTTGCCTTATGCGGATTCATACGCTTACAAAGAGATCCAGAGGCTGAGAGATGGAGGGTCTCGATGGAGTGGTCTTCTTGGATGTTATGTAGGGCCTGTCGGAAATGCTGCTCGAGGCGTGCCAGAAAGGTTTCTGAAACCTACATGAATGTGCAAAGTAAAGACTTGAGCGCAACGACTACGATGTACCCTGCTTCAGCGTCAGCAGGCACGCAGAGATTGATCATATCCTGGACAACGCGGTGTCTGGCTGACAATGCGTAATGGTGGGTTGCGGTGCGGGTTCGAGGAAGCGCTCCACAACAACGGTTACATGGGGGTGATCTCAGACCAAGAAGCCATAGAGGCCATAGACATAGCAGCATGGCCTTGCCCAGCATTTCGGAGAATATCGATCAGCGGCCGCCCCTGATAAGGCGACGAGGCAAGGAATCGGTTGCGAGCCAAAGCGGCAAATCGAGGCACACCCGCACCTCCATCTGCAAGTCTCTTTGGCGGTTGATTGGGTGTCGAATGGCGATCTGGCGCTACGGCTGGCGGATAGATGCATTCAAACGGTCGTGCAGACTTCGATGAACAGATGATGAAGCTTATGAATCGCACCATTCCGTATCATAAGCACGTATGCCGGTAGAAGGTTCGTTTCTGAGTCACGCTGAAGAATCACAGCAAAAGCTCCAGACGGATGCTGTGGACTGAGAACGTGTTGCACGTGGGCGATTGTGCGATGTGTCTAGTGGATGAGGTGACAAACGTTCAGAATAAGTGAATATACGGCATGTACTGTAGAAGGTCAGCCGACCACTTGCATGAAACAACATACGGAATAAAGCTTCACATATATCAATTCTCTCGTTGAAGTATTTATATAATCAGAGTCGTTTTCCATAATTGTTTCGACGTCGAAGATGCTTGTGTAGATCAACCCCATCACTTCCCCTCGTACTGATTGTTATCGGAACTTGACAGGGGTTGTCTGGTTGTCTGGCTGTCTGGCTGTCTGGCTATCAGTTTATCTCCGCCTTTGGCTTCTTCTTTATCTTCGCACCCCAAGCCCATGGAACAAACAATCGACCAGTCCTGGACGAGATTGCAGTCTCCTGGATCCGTATTCGGAGTGGTACGAGTACATGGTTCACTAGATCCTCAGGACGTTCAACATCCCGAGTGGCTCTATCTCGGACGAACATCTCCTCCTTCAACATCTACCATGCAATAAGCCTGATCCTGCTACCACAGAACGTGTAGGCCCCACAGTGCATTGTACTGAGCGCCTCGCACATAAGGCAGTACCACTATCTGATCAAAGACGCGCAACTTCACTCGACGTTCCACCCGCATCTCGTCCCCTACACGCCTGCTGCATCGAGTGTTGTCTGGTGAATGTCTGAGCTCATGCACAACCAAGAAATTTCTTCCTGAAGCACAAGGACACTTCATCTTAACAGAAGCCATATAAGCATAGACAGCTTCGTGCTGTCTCTAGTCTCTTCTCCCAATGTCCTCCACCAATCATACCCATGGCCAACCTCGTACCTCTGTGCCTAATGTAAGGAAGACAGCGGTGAGAGCTGCTCGTTCTGTCCCGTCCGTCAGGACTACCGGTGGCCCCAAGGTAACCTTCAAGGTCGCCAAAAACAAGTTCTCAAAGGACGAAGAAGAGGAACTTGACGAGGATAAAGACGACATGGCTACCAGCTTCTTGCAATTCTGGTTCGTCGTCAACCTCAAATTCAGTCCTTTGTGTACCATTTACGGATCTGACCCTACTTTAGCGCCATGTGCGAGAAGCAAATAGTCATCCCCAACAACGCTATTCTTTACTGCTCCGAAAGGTGTGCCCTCCTTCAAACCCGTCACCTTGTCTGGCTCCAAAACCCACATACTAACCTCACCCCAAGCTGCCGCCGCAAAGACGCTTCCCAATCTCTATACCCAAACCCCAACCACCCCCTCGTCAGCCCCGCCACCAGCCCACCTCCTGACACAGACGACTCCTTCGGCATGGAGCCGCGCAACATCCTCCCCGCCCACCTACCTACTCCTCGGCCCTCCCCCGCCGCCAGAATACCCCCTCAAGCTCACGAGGGCAAGTCAGATCTTGATCCCACCGAATGGAAGCCCAACTTGCCCCACCGCCCCAGCTCAGAGGCGTTCCAATACCTCAGCCAATTCCATAAATCAGGGTCCTCCTCCCTCACGCCTACAAGGCGTCCTGCGATGGCTAGGTCAGCTCACAGTGCCGCCGCTGTGGCTATCACCGCGCCAGAACTTTCCTATACCCCGACAACTAGCTCGTCCTCGGAGGAAAGCGTGACAGGTACACCCTACGAGTTTGCCCCACGCCCGCTGCTACCATCTGCATACACACTTCCTACTACCAAGTCCATCGACCTCGTAACACCGCATGTCGTCAGCTCCACTTCCAGCGTGTCCGTTCCGGGAAAACATACCATGGAAACGAAGCTCGGCCTGAAAGCAAAAGAGACGATGACTGTGGCTCATCTCAGCTATGAGAAGAAATGGACTGTTGAAGGAAATAGGCCTGCTGCTGGGGGTTTGAAGAAGTTGTTGAATGTGGGTCAGATGTGAAATAAAGAGGTAGGGGGTTATGATGGCTACATGGGCTTTGAAGCCATATCATCTTACCCCCACTGACTACCCCGATGGTTTGAACTGGTTGTTTGTACTGGCTTTGACGAGTTTCATGGTCTTTCGCGTGGCATTTCCATCCCTTTCTTCCCCTCCACTCGCATAGAACTTTGAAAAGGCATGTTACGGCAATCCCCGCCTATTTTCCCATCCCAAAGAGATGCTTTTGATTCTTCTCAATTTTCGATAGTTAAATAGCTAGCTAGGACAGCTCAAAAGCAACCCTGCAATTCTTCCTTTCTTTCTCCTGCTGCAACAACCCCCATTGTGCCGTAATCACTCGTGAATCTAAACCCAAGCGAGCGGACTACCCCTTCCCAGAACGAATCACGTTCAACAATCAAAACAAACACCTCGTCGTACAGATCCCTCGTGCGACACGGGTATCTACGATCTTATCATGACGATCCGTTCGTCCATCCGGGATGACCGAGGGGGGGAAGGTACCTTAGTGACCAGAGCGAGGAGGGGGGATAGGTAGATACTTCGTTACTGCACAAGCACGCTGATCTTATTTTTTTTCCATCCGACCCATCCCAGAAATATATATCCTTCGATATACTGTGGCGAATACAACCCTCATATATTCAATTTTAACAAAAGTCTAATGCTTGTATCTATATCATGCTAGCTCGAACCGGGACAGGTGAATATACATAGACCGGGGGGAATAGATTGGGAGTTTGAGCAGGAGATTGGGCGGATTGCAGGGCGTGTTGGGTTCGAGACTTGTGTGGGTTGGTTGGAGGTATGGGTCAAATAGTGATGTGTGTTTGAAAAGGAATGGAAAGGCGGGGGGGGGATGTAAGGAAAGCGAGATAAAGATGGCGATTACAGGCTAGGACGATGGAGATGAACCGTAGATGATTTTCAAGCAGCTCTGGCCAAAACTTCTCTGAAAAAGCGGGGTCCCTATCTCATAAAACCCTACACTGTCCTTATAGGAATGACGCCCAATAACCCACTGGAAAAAGGTACACTCCCCCCTTCCCCCAAGCCTTCCCTACACAAAAACCCCCTCACCTCCTCCGGCTCTTCCCCCTCTCGACCCCCTCCCTCCCACTCCTCATCTCCCCGTACCTGCCCCTCTCCTTGGTCGTATCATACGCCTGCAACACTCTTCCCTGACTCTCATCCGCCTGACTAAACGCATACCCTCTCTGCTTCCTCATACGCTGCACCTGCCTAACCTTCCGAATCGCCTTCTGGAACTGCTCCATGCGCGGCCGGTAATCCTGGATGTTGTATTTCTGGATCTCCTGGACGTGGTGGTACGTCTGCGGGCGGTACATGCGCTTTGCGTACTTCCAGGCGAAGTCGCGCAGGAGGCAGAGGAGCGGGATGAGCAGGGCCATGGCGTAGAAGACGGGGGAGGTGAAGAGGCGCGGGATGACGGCGTAGTATTCGGTAGAGAAGCCAAGTTTGGGCGCCACGGTGGCGTAGATGGGGATGAAGCCGAGCCAGATGACCATGCTGCCGGGGATGGCGAGGAAGGTGTATTTGGTCCAGATGTTGGTGACCAGCGCGGCTTTGCCGAGCACCGTGCCCAGCACCGCCGTGTACAGTGCTGTGCCCCAGACCCAGTGGCCGGCGACTCTGCCGTCGCCTTGGGGGAGGTCCCAGTACCAGATGAGCTCGGAGACGAAATACGCGATGAGGGAGTGATAGAAGCCGTTGAGAATCCAGGAGAAAAAGGAGTGCATCTTGAAGAAGACACCTTTTTGGCCGAGCTGGTAGAGTTGGGGGTAGCGGTCGAGGAGGCGGGCGGAGATGAACTGGTCGAAGATGCCCATGACGAGAGGGGGAAAGACGGTGAAAAAGATGTTGTAAAAGGAGAGGGTCCAGGATTCAAAGATGACCTCGCCGGAAAAGGAATTTTGAAAGGAATACTATTGCCAATTGTCAGTGAGCGGTCCATTTCGGCGCCCGGGAATGATATGCATACCCAAAATTGAGTCATGTACAAAGCAATATTTTTATAGAAAGAATAAAGAATGACCTTCGAGATCCTCTGGTAGCTCCAGGCCCCATGTACAAGCAATAATTTTCGAAGATATCGGAACTGTCCAATAGCTACGTCGGCGCTTCTTGCTGCCTGCAGACCCTCGACACCGCTTATACCAACTCCTACATGTGCGGCTTGAATCATCGACACGTCATTGGCACCGTCACCGATAGCCAGAAGAATTGCTTTGAGGCTTCTCTTGACAAGCTTCACCACCAAGGCTTTCTGCAAAGGCGATACCCGACTGTAAAAATGTCAGCAAATGACTTTCATATCTTGTAGCTGTACGTACCAGCATATCACAGCTTTACACATGACTGCGAGATCAAGAAACATCTTTTCCATGTCCCTTTCCAAAGCAAAAGTTAATGACTTGCCGTCAATAACCAGGGCTAGAGTTTCCAGTTGGCCTCCAGATGATTGACTACGTATAGCGCTGAGCTTGTTCGATAAATTCTCCCTCGTCGCTTCCGAGTTTTCTTCATTTACAATCAGAAGAGTCATGTCCTCGCTAATCAGTTTACAACTCATGCCAATGTTGATAGCTGTTTCCTGTCTATCGCCTGTAAGAACCCAGACCTTGATACCGGCCTCTTGAAGTGTATGGATAGTATCTGGTACGCCGTCCTGTAGTTTATCTTCGATCGCGGTCGCTCCAAGAAGAAAGAAGTCATGTTCAATGAGTTCTGCCGCCTTATCAAGCTCCTCAGCACGATTTCCGCTGACAGTCGTAGAAGCTTTGTCGAAAATTTGCCACCATTGCTGGAATTCCTGCTCCGGAATTTCTCGCATGGCTAGACACAGCGTCCGGAGACCTTCCGTAGCATATTCCTCCAGATGCTGCAGAGTAGCCTCGGTCGTTGGATTGTTCTTTGCTAACCGCTCCACGATGACGGTATCGGCTCCTTTACAGTAACACCGTACTTTACCATCCGGACATCTAAAGATTGTTGACATCCGCTTTCGCGTTGAGTTGAATTCGCAAACCGCTAAAAGCTCGTATTCGTATTCCTCGCCTTCTACGGTGATCGTCACAGATTTCGGTCTTCGAGCTACGAATCGGTACCCCAGCATTACCGCCCCTTCCACTAGAGCCCCTTCGTCGGGAGAAGCTGCCTGGTACTTGATTTCGCCCGGCTTCTCGTCCCTCCTTTCTGGTATGACCGTGTGGCAGGTTGCTAGAAGGGCTAGGAAGTGGTGTATTGCAGTTCTGCTTTGGTGTGTCTTGAGGTTCTCACGAAGCCTGTTGAAGTCGTGAACGCCATTCCCATCCGCATCGGTTGCTCTTTTGTCTTCAGGAACTTCATCGGCATACTGTACGCCCCCAATCGAGCACTGCTTGAATTCCATCTGATTGCATGTCAGCGTTCCTGTCTTGTCGGAAAAGATGTATTCTATTTGGCCCAGCTCTTCGACGAGCGAAGATGTTCGGCAGATAGCAGGTGTGTCGGTGCGTTCGTAGTAGATGTCAAGGTCCGAGTTAATTAGGAAAGCATGATAGTATTTGACGATTTCGATGGTCACAAACAATGATATCGGAACAAGATTGGAGTACAGTACCCAATAGGTAAAAATATCTGAGAAGAATTGTGTAGCGGTGTTGGAATTTCCATAATACAAATACGCCAATTTCTGCTTAGCGGTAGATCGAACGATAAGATCACCCACAGAGCTGATTATGCTCAAAGTGATTAGAATGCTGACCAACATGAGAATCTGGATGTTGGCAAGTCGTTCCACATGTGTTCGTTTGATAGGCGTGGCGGTTGCATTGCGCATAAGCTTCGTTTCATGACCAGTGAATACAACAATACCATGAATCCATGGGGTATTCCGCAGCGTTGCTCCTCTTAGTAGAAGCTGATCAGGCGCCAATGGGAGTTCCTTTTCCCCACCGCCAGCAGGCATGGTTAACGTCGCTTCATAAGTATAGAGACTGCTATTAGGTTGCTCTGACCGAACCCTACCAGAAAGTCGGCTGAGCTCGCTTGGGCTGACAAGATTCGCAGTTTCCGGGATAGCTTGCTTGATTTTCAGGTTAGTTTCTCCGTCGAGATTGGCCGTCTCAATGTAACACAATCCCTCGGGCTCTGAACTTGCCAGCAAGACTAGATCCGCTGGGAACGGTTCTTCGGATTCCACTCTCACAATATCGCCTACAGCCACATTCACCCATCTCGTATTTTCGAAGCTAGACCCTTTCAGCACTCTAGCTTTCGCATGGTTTAGTGACTTGTCCGAGCTCTTTCGCTTGTAATCTTCCACCAACTCCTTTCCCATGGAGACTGACAACACAACACAAAGGGGTATAATGGTTGTATAACGATTCGTAGGCGAAACGTTGGGTATCTGTTGTAGCGCCGCTGTGAACAGGAAGAAGAGATTGGCGTATTTGGAGAATTGCTCGAAAAGAAACTTGGGTATAAAGGTAGCGATATTGTACTTGGCGGTTGAAACATGATTGTCAACATATTTGTTTTGTGCATTAGCCGGAGGATTGTTGAGGTGGATGATTCTCGGACCCAACGTTGAGGGATCGGGCTTCCCCCTCCCAAATCCGAACTTGAAGGTTCCAGGACTGAATCTTCTTTGCATTGGCTTTTGGGGAAGATCTTCCGTTCCGCCAGAGTCTACCCTAGCTTGCCCAGCTCGGGTGTCTGTCAGAGGCATGTCCATTTCCGAGTACTCCGGCCCCATCCCAAGCATAGTTTTTGCCTTGCCCATAATCCCACCGCCCATACTAAGGACGCTGTTGCGATGCTTATGCCGTCTGCTTCCCGCAGCAGGTGTGATTCCTTCGTCCAGCGCACCACCAGCGTTATGATAGCCTCCTTGCATTGATCGATCGTCATCTGGGAAATCATCCATGTCTGAATACCGCTCGTAATTGTTTAGCCCAGATGTTTGAGAGTAAGTCCTTGAGGCGCCAGCATTGAGGTACGGAGGCTGATTTGGTCCATTCCGTGGTGGACCTGGCCCACCAGGCAAACCAGCTGTTGAGTGTTGTGCGCCAACGAATTCGTCGTATGAGACCGAGGGCCGAGGGGGGGCCGCGTCCTCGCTACTGATGTTGTATTGACGGAGGAGTTCCTCATCATTGACGGGCGGAGGCTTTCCATCGTTGTACACTGGATTATTGTCTTCTAGGTCTAGCAGTGAATGGTCATTGCTCAATGGCGGTGCCTCATGACCTCCTCCGGGTGGCCTGCCAGCCATGCCGGATGAGGTTGACGATACCTTGAGCGATCACAGTATTGCTGGGCAGAGACGTTGGTCCCAGGTATGTGCATTCTCTTCCGAAATTCCAATATCGCGCCAAAGCTATGCGCAGCTTACGAGCTTCTTGAGTATTGAAGGCGTGATATGCCCGACCGGGAGTCGCAGAGTGATTCGTAGTCGTTTCACCGCAGTGGTCTTTCTTTAGACCTTCAAAGCCGCCGCAGGGACAAGGGTCCCAACGGTTCATGCAGGCAATAGTACTGCTCTGGTCATTAAAGCACCACGTCTTTCAAGTCTACAGCCACTGACAGTTCCTTGTACGAGTATTTAAGTGTTTGCTACTTTGCTTACGTCTTACAGTCGTCGTCCTTGAGTGTAATGATTCGTAGCTTGTTTACCTTCAACCTCCTGTCCTCCTTGGCTCAAGCCGAACTCGATACGAGCTTCCGTTAGCGGTCGATCATTACGATAGCCCGAATGTGGAGTAACGTGATATCCCTGTACCTCACCCATGCCAAGCTTTCTTGAAGGTCATGTTTCAAATCATTCCCTTCAATGCCAACGGCTCTCGGTAACTTACGAAGACCCATACGACAACAAAATATCAAGATGGTTTGCGCAAAATGCCAAAAATTACAGAAGAGCACAGAACTGGCCACTCCAGGAGTCAAGCGGAAAAATGACTTGTACTATGGCTCCCCCGCCGCAACCGCAAAAGGAGCTGGTGACAAGAGCAAATCCTCAGCTACATTAGGATCAGCCGGTGTTGGAAAGGTAAGACGATCCTCCAGACTTGATGGAGTAGAGGGCTAATCATGTGGATTTTTCAGAGTAAACTCCTGGGCAAGGGCGCCAAGAACCCTTATGCCGCATACTCCAGTTCATGCAGCACCTGTAAAACGAAAACAGAACAGGGAAGGAAATACTGTCATCGGTGTGCTTACAAGGCAAACGGTACGTGCCATGACTCACCACCGGCTGTACTTGAGGCAGGACTAATGGAAGCTTAGCATGCGCCGTTTGCGGCAAAAGTCAAAATAAGGAGACATCTTCAACCGGCGATCCAGTCATTCAAGGCCAGAAATTCTCGGGGAAATGACTCTGTTACCATATTTCGTTTTAGTACTCTCCTGCGACTTATCGAGCAATTCATTACTTTAATGATTTTCTCGAGTTCTGGCATGCCGGTAGCAATACGGTCAGAACGGTCAGCCTACTCAAGGCTGCACAAATTTAGGTGTCAACATAGGTACGATAGTTGTTATCCTTTTCCTCTCTCATCAAAATAATCCCCTTCCGCATATCCTTCATCGACCAGTCCATCTAATTCTTCCACAACCTCAATTTTCGTGCCAAGAGCTTCCTTGCCTTCCCTGATCATAGCCTTCAGTTGCTGATTGAATCGCTTCAGATTGGCATCTTCTTCGAGCTCCCTTTTTCTTATCCTTGCCGCATGACGCTGTACCTCCACGCTTACTGGACTTTCTCGCTTCGGCGATGTAACCGGTGATCGTGATGACGCGAAAGAAGCTGGACGGTCCGGGCGCAATGATGGCGATCCGGCGTAGGATATTAGAGAAGGTCTTGATGCAGGTAGAATAGGTCTCCTTCCAGCTCTCGATGGCGGCTTCCGACCGGAGGCGCTCGTTGAGGGAACTTTTCGTCGAGTGGGACTTGCTTCGCGAGAAACTCCAACTCTGTCGACCACAATCCAGCTCGCACCGAGGCTTCCCTCACCCTTCTCTCGTTGTAATCTTTTAGCGGCTCTGGATGGTGTAGTATGATCTTGGGACATGTAATCCGGGATAAAGTCTTCTTCTGGGAACCCGCCCGGTACAGGCGTTGTATCTCTGTTGGTTTTCTGAAAGACTTTACCCTCCTCAACTGCTTGCCAAACACTTTGATTCAGATTTGCGACAGATGTTGGTAACTTCATTCCATAACCCTGACCTCCACCAGCAAAGAACCCTGGGAATGTTTTTACTCTGCAGAATTCCCACACTGTTCCAGCTACACCAACAAAACGGTGTACGGCGTTTTCTAACCCGTTTCGTAATCCCGGAGATTTGTAGATCCTAGGACGGCCGTTTGACTCTCTCGCCAATGCTGATGAAAGCCGAGGGGAATGGTCATCCATGAAAAGATCATTGCTCCTATCCCAGCCTCTACCTCGTAGGTTCATGTCTGGCGATGTCTGATAGTCGTTACTTCTGTCTATGACCGAGGTAAGTGCTGTTGGAGTATCAAGACCACCGGCCAGCCTATACCGCGTGTTGACGAGAGGTGCCGGACTGCATGTTCGTGAGTTAGCTATTGTTGATGGAAGCCCGGGCGACCAGTCGCTGGCATCTGGGGAGTGGAGGGTAGCTTGGAAGGAGTCATGGCGTGCGCGCTTTCGACTCGTGACGCTAGAGTCGATTTCGCTCGACGCGAAAGCTGTGGTTCTGTAAAGAGAGCTTGATGCGGACGGCGTGCTAGGCGGTCGGAAGATGTGTGATTTTACTCCTACCTTGAGGTCGAGCTTAGGAGGGAGCGTACTGTCAAGAGAGAATGAGCCAGGCATGGTTGGATGACATGCTGATGCCATACTGGGCTAGAATGTCTCAACCTTTACAGTAGCTGTGGGCCTCCTACGGCCGCAGTGGACTGGAATGCGGAAGCGTGGGTGGGGTTAAAGCTGTGCTTCAGCCCTATTCTACCGTTGCTATGGGCAAAGTGCCCCGCAAAGTCAACATGAAGCAAAAACAGTCTTTCACACGAGCAAATCCGCATTAATCGGTCCTCGATCTCTTTGTTATGTTACTTGGAGACATGTCTGATTAAACTAACTCGATTCACCACCAGACTCCTAATGAGGTCTCTAGCTAGGAGTACTCAAGCAGCGATCTTCTACTCCTGAAGGTTCTTTGCTCTGTCAAGACAATAGATGTCGGTCAAGTAATGATTTCGAGGGATCTAAATCAGAGTCTTTGCTTATTCTCTTCATGTGCCATACTCCGTGCTTTGTCTCCGTCAACGAGAACACACCAACCCTCACCTCCCATGCCGCCGGATCCTCCGACACCTGCCTTGAACTCCTTGATTGCATATGCTAAGCCTTCATTATCGAAGCTTCCGGGCTGTAGCCAAACAGCAGGTATGCCTGCTTCTTTGGCCTCACGAAGAACTTGCAAAGTTATAGAAGGCTGGGTGATGATGCTGAGGGAGGTTTCAGTTGGGAAAGGCAAGGCGGAAGGCGACGGTACGCTATGGTAGGTGGTCGTTGATATCTTGATGCTATGGCGTGAAGGCGTTACAGGCTGGACAGGCAAAGAGCGCGCATGATACCAGGCGAGGACTGTAAGGAGGTCAGAGGACTAAGCTGATGTCGAGTCTAATGCAAAGGGTGCTCGTGCCTTTGTAGCCGAATTTATGCGTGTTCTGGCTTGCACCAGCGACAGCGAAATGTGGCGAGGAGAAGAAGATTTTGGCAGCTGTTTCCATTGTCGAAGTGTCAAAAACCTCAACTATTCGAATTTAATGAGGTTTCTGGGAGTAAGTCTTCCAAGAGCCAAGAAGCCTCGGACGAGCCTTCGCGACATAACGCTGCTAGACGTGGGGCAAGGGTGATTAGTGAGCGTTACTATCGATCTGTTATTACTCCAGTACCGCCGTCAATTAAGGTACTCATCATCTCCAACTCGACCATTCTCTAGAGGAGCACAGACTCTTCTCCTGTACTGTTACCGATTTGAGAGTTGGAAAAGTGGAGTTACGGGGCATTGAAAACAGCAAGGGACTACCACATGGCACAGTTCGCGTGTGTTTATCTACAATCAGTGCAGTGCTGGAATAAAGTCTTTCATCTAATGTCCGAATAGTAAAAGTACTTTCGATCATGCTTCGTATGCTGCGTTCCGTCCCTCCTACCCGCCATCACTTTATAAAACGGTCCTTACGTACCATGTTGGCCCTAAGGCTTGCTGCGTTGACCTTGGCTGCGGACACGGTGTTGTTGCGCGCTCGCTCTCTGCATCGTTTCATAAAGTTATTGGCGTAGATCCTTCGTTTGGTATGATAGAACAGGCCAAAATTCTTTCATCCACAGACTACCCCAATGTCGCGTATCGTCAATCCGCTGCGGAGAGCTTACCCTTCCTTGATGACAGCAGCGTCGACATGATAGTTGCAGGGCAAGCAGCTCATTGGTTTGACTATCCAAGATTCTTTCCGGAAATGCAAAGGGTCGTCAGGAAATCCGGCACTCTTGCATTGTGGGGGTACAAGGATCCTATTTTTGTCGATTATCCGAAGGCTACAAAGATCCTCAATGAGTATGCGTATGGTATGAATGAACAGTTGTTGAGCCTATACTGGTCACAGCCCGGCAGGTCCATTGTCCAAAATAAGTTGCGGGACATAGAGCCACCATTAAGTGGCTGGGAAGATCTACAGAGGATTGAATATGAGCCTGAGACCAACGGACCAGGTTCCGGAGAAGGCACCATATTCCTGCGCCGTAAGCTCAAGCTCGGAGAATGTATGAACTACATTAGGACTTGGAGTTCGGTTCACGCTTGGCAAGAGAAGCACCCTGACCAGAGGAAACGCGAAGAAGGTGGAAATGGCGATATTGTAGATATGATGTTCGATGAAATGAAGTCAGTAGAGACGGATTGGGACCGAGATGAGGATAGAGAGGTAGAAATCGAATGGGGAAGTGGACTATTGCTCGCAAGAAGAAAGTAAATGCCTTCTTAACATTCATATCCATTTCGAGCATTCGAGCATTATATGTCTAAGGTATCTAGGTTGTGAGTACTAGGGTATGTAGAGGCAAACACGCTAGGGCTAAGCAGACTGATAAGGCTGACAGGGACCCGCGAGTTCTCATCGTCATCGTACTTTGGGGCTTCGAGGTTTGATGAATTGTCGCTTTTTGTGGTTACGAGCTTGCCACGATCAAGCGCTTTGGATTTGTTGACATGTAGTATCCTGCAAGTATTGTTCGACAACCATGCCCCCGTTCATTCCTCGAAAGCGTCCATGCTCGACGCCACCCCCAGATGCGCCAACTCCAAAACCGATGAAGAAACCTAGCATATTCGAAACATTGGACAAGTTACCAGCCTCTGGTACCTTACAAGACAATAAGGCCTTTTTGGATGGATTGAATGGCTCAGATACCGGCACGTCCCTTAGCGACGTGAGCAGCGCCGAATTCGAGGATGCATTTCCAACCCGAAGTCCCAAAAGGCGGAAACTAAACCATAACGCCGAAGACGATGAAGAGGTTGACTGGGAAGATGCTATGCAGACAGAAACAATGGCGGCAGCTAAGTCCGTTTCAGGACCGTTGGGCGATCTGGAGCTCACATTAGACAAGGGCTCCCGAATTGGCTCACTCACCAATCCTCACGACAAGAAGAAGGGGCCTAGCAAGATCGAGAGACAGATTCGAACGGCGACGCATTGCATGCATGTGCAGTTCCTCCTGTTCCACAACCTGATGAGAAATGCTTGGGCATGCGACAAAGAGGTCCAGAGTTTATTGAAAGGCAGCCTGACTTCTGTCGTCAAAGAGAAGATCAGCAAGTGGAGGCTAGCCTCAGGTATGAGTGAAGAGACGGCATCAATTCCAGGGCCCCCAAATTTGGGGGCCAAGGGTAGGAAGATTAGGCGTCGAGATGTAAACAACGAACGGAATCAGAGAGATTGGGGAGAGCCAGCCGAGAGACAAGAAATAGGGGTGCCGAACATGAGTCGTGGAGATCCAGTGGTCAAGTTACTTGAGACGTTAGCTGCTTACTGGAGGCAGCGGTTCACAGTCACGGCTCCAAGCCTGCGCAAGCAAGGTTACAAATCATTGGAATATTTAGAGGCGGAGATCGCTTCATTCAAAACTGATAAGCATGATCCAGAAGACCACGGCGAACACGTAAAGAGAATTGAGGGCTTCAGAGATTTTGCAAGGAGCTGTGAGGGTAGTAGAGACATTGGGGTGCAACTGTTCACTGCACTGCTCAGGAGCGTGGGCTTGGAAGCAAGACTAGTTGCAAGCTTACAGCCTCTCGGGTTTGGCTGGAGTAAGATTGAAGACGCAAGTGGGAAGCAAAGAAAACATTCCAAAGCGACAAGGCAGGGTACCAACGATGAGTCTAGTTCCGATGGTGATTCTAGCGTTGCAGTTGTAAAGTCAAATAAAGCTCCCAAATCAAACCGGAAGACTTCCAAATCAGCCAAAATGAAGGTGAGGAAGAAAGGTCAACTCGCAGGCTTTGAAAATGCACCCGTCTGTGTTCTTGGGGATTCCAGCGACACTACCAACAAACCCGTTGATGATGGTGAAGACGACGATTCCGTTATTGACATCACCCTATCGACATCTCGTAAGAAATCTAACATGAATTACGATAAAGACATCCGCTTCCCTCTATATTGGGTTGAGGTCATTTCGCCCATCACTAATGAGATATATCCTGTCGATCCCTTCATACTTACCCCAGCTGTGGCCACCAGCTCGGACCATCTTGCGGCGTTTGAGTCAAGAGGGCCTGGAGCAGACAAAGCAAAACAGGTATTCGCATATGTGGTGGCATACTCTCCAGGTGGGACTGCTAAAGACGTCACAACTAGATACCTGAAACGACACATGTGGCCTGGGAGGACCAAAGGCGTAAGGATACCCATTGAGAAAGTACCGGTGTATAATAAAAAGGGCAAAATAAAGCATTATGAGGAATATGATTGGTTCAAGACAGTCATGAGCGGCTACAAAAGGACCGATAAGATGAGAACTGCTGTGGATGATCTAGAAGATGCCAAAGACCTCGAAGCTGTTAAGCCCGAGAAAAAGGAGACCAAAGCTGGTGAGGAAACATTGCAAGGCTACAAGACCTCAGCCGAATTTGTCCTCGAACGCCATTTACGTCGCGAAGAAGCACTTTTGCCAGGTTCCAAGCCTGTGAAAACATTCCTCGCAGGGAAAGGAGATAACGCAAAAGAAGAACCTGTCTTTAGACGCAAAGACGTTGCTGTATGCCGCACGAGCGAAAGCTGGCACAAGGAAGGTCGCCATGTCAAAGCTGGAGAACACCCAATCAAAATGGTTCCTGTACGGGCTGTGACGCTAATGAGGAAGCGCGAGGTGGAGGAAGCCGAAAGAGATGGCGGGGAGAAGCTGAAGCAAGGCCTATATTCTTGGGACCAGACCGATTGGATCGTCTTGCCCCCAATTGAGAATGGCCTTTTGCCTAAGAACGCATTTGGAAACATGGACGCCTTCGTGCCGAGCATGATCCCGAAGGGGGCAGTTCATATACCGTTGAGAAGTACTATGAAGATATGTAAGAGATTAGGGATAGATTATGCGGAAGCGGTAACGGGCTTCGAATTCGGAAAGCAGCGAGCAGTTCCGGTCATTACCGGAGTCGTCGTAGCCGCGGAGCATGAAGACTTGGTAATTGACGAGTGGGAGAAGGACGAAGAGGAGCGAAGAATCAAAGAGGAAGGGAAGAGGGAGAAGGCTGCTTTGGCGACTTGGCGGAAATTCTTGATGGGGTTAAGGATCGTAGCGAGGGTCTGTGAAGAGTACGGCGGGGACGCCGATGCACATATGAAGGAGGAGATGAATCCTTTTACGAATAAGAACAAGACATGCTATCCGGCAGCAAGTGGCCCAAAACGGATAGCTTTGACTAATGAGGACTCGCTCGAACATCATGATGAGGACATGGCGGGCGGGTTCATAGTGGATGATGATGTGAGCGGTGGTGAAGGTCGAGGTGGCTTTCTTCCAGAAGGCTACCATGAGGAAGTACCTTCTCATCGAGACGAAACAGACTTCGTGATCGCGAACGAAGCTGAGCCCGTCCAGAAGCAATCGGTCCCCGAACTTTCAAACTTGAAAGTCGGAAATTCCAACGCCAAAAGTGAAACGAACGACGACGGCTCCGACCTCTCAGACCCCGGCGAAACCCCACCACGAAGCCAAACTCCCTCCTACAAGCCTATTCCCCTAACCACCAAAATCCCGAAACCTCGAACCACCCGCTCCACCAAGAAGATACCCAAGCCAACTGCAAACGCCATCGAAGCACATTCCCCCCATCCCCCTCTTGCTACCACACGACCAAATCGTAAATCAGTACGCAAAAGTGCGAAAGCAGTCAAGAGTCATTATTTCGCACAGAGCAGCGAGGAAGATGGGGATGAGGGAAGTAGCGAGGAGAGTGAGGGGAGTGGGGATGGTGTAGCTTGGAAACCTACGGCGAAGAGGGGGAGGGGGCGGCCGAGGAATGGTGGGAAGCGGAGGTAGTGAGGGAGGGAGCTGGTATTGTTGTTGTAGGAATATCTTGGAGTGGAGATATCATGGCAGACCTGATAAACTCAGAGCTGATACAATTCCTGCTCCTCTAAATCCAGCTCACATATAAGTACATAGACCCATTATCCTCGATCACAGGCCAGCTCGAAATCCACTTGTAAGTGGTCGCTGGCTATGACCCTTCTAGTCATGAAAAGCTAAGAGAACCCAACGACATTCCGACACCTTTACAAACGACTAAACGGCCGAAAGCAACGCGATCAGTGAAGCAACTTTAGCCCATTATGTTCGAATATCGACAAGCGCATATCGTCTCTTGGTCGTTTTATGATTTCGATGAAACTTCACCAACGAATAAGAGAAAACTTTACATGTATTATTCGACAACTTAATGCATACAAGTCGTGCTATATATATATAAAACAAACATACTTCATATTGTGCAACTTTATCGATTTTTACATCTTTCCATCCCGTCTTTATACGAAAAAACATTCTACAGTTCAGACCATTCAAAGCACTCTACGTCGTCGAAGCTCTTGAGCGAATGCTGTTGTGAGGAGTTTTTTCGCTAAGAAAGAAGATATGTCAAAGTGAATGATTGCATGAAAACAAACGAGGGGATGGAAGAACGTTCATCTTCTCTCTGCTTATATATATACACTCGACTAGTATATAAGAAAAGATATCCTTGTCGTTCTCAACCACACTCTCTGCTTCATCTGAATTGTCCCAAAGCACATATTACCAACAAGGCATCTAGAAATAACGCATAGATCACAGGAAAAGTTTCCCAAGAACAAGGATTTTGCTTCAATTCTTCTATCCTATTGATACCCGAACAATATGATACAAACCCTTCCCAACCTTTCAACTCCCAGGAAACCCCCCTCAAACGCCACACCTTAACCCATAACACAAATCCCCCACGAACCCTCCCATCAAACACCACATAACCCATAACCCATGAAATCATTCTTCCCGCCTCTTCGGCGCCTCCGCAAAAACCCTGCCCCTGGGTGGAAACCGCTCGCTGAGCAGCCGCTCTTGATCATCGCTCCACCTCCCAACCGATGATCTCGTATTGTCGTCCGCATTAGCCTCTGGCCCGTCCTTGATCCCTCCATCCGCATCGTCTCCAATCTCAAAGGCATCGCTCAGTTCTATCAAATCGCCCACTCCAGACTTGCAGCCCGCTGCTGGGGGCTGCACGCTTTTGGCGGCTCTTGACGCTAGCTTCCGTACCCAGCCCTCGATGGCACCACCCACATTCTCGATACCGGTGGAAGAATTTGAAGTAGTGGACTCAAAAGAAGCACGTGGAGCGACGTTAGGTAAATGCGCCGCGAACATCCTGTTCAGCCCATCCTGCGCCGGGCCAGGACTGTGCACGTCCCTCCCTAGAGTGCCAACACCCCCTGGGCCTTGCAGACGAGTAGCAAAATTAGAACCGGACGAGGATCCCGATTTTGATTTCTGCCGACGTGGTGAAGAATTATCAAAGTAGCTTGTCCTCGGCAGGTCGAGCGATTGCGGTGGAGTTTCGACATCAGAGAAAGATACTGACTTCCGCCTTCGTGGGGGGAAGAAACCAAGGATTTGGCGGGACAGGCGGGCGATTTCTACGGGGTCGGGGAACCCGTCAATGGAGACCCAAGATTCGTGTTTCCAGGGTGGCTCTTCGGGGTTTGAAAGGGTCACCGAAATGGACGGGGAAGTGGGTATGCTTGAGAATTGGGTTCCTCTCGTTTCTGCGGAGCTGGAGGCGGATTCTCCCCAGCCGAAGTGAGTGTTTGTGGGGGTTTGCATGGTTTCTTCAGTGTTGCCGCCGCCAAGGAGATCTACTGAAGTAACGGGATCAAGAGCTTTGCGCCCTCTTATACCGCATGCATCCACAGGTAGAACAACCATCTTCCTGACTTGTATACTGTCATTTGGCCAAAGCCGGTTGGCTCTTCGAAAAACATCCGGCTTACAGCTGTATTTGAGCATGACGCCCGCAAGTGTGTCTTCCGATTTAACCTTGTGTACGTAGACCAAAGCATCTCGATCGTCGGTCTGATTGGGAGGTGCCGATCCTCTTTCAGGTGATTCTCTCCTTTTGTACCGGCCCGAAGTATCTGGATTAAGATACCCATTGGCAGCCAGCAAAGTCTCGCGCTTTTTTGCTTGCACCTGAGCAAGGCGATCCTCCCGACTTCCATGCCCAAGTTGCCTTTCTGCACCTCCTGAGGGTCCCCATTGAGTGGGCGGGGCGCTGGTGGTACGGCTATGGGTTGCTTCTAAGGGTCTTCGGCGTCGCCTCTCCTGCTGCACAGGAGTTTTTGACGTGCCAAGCGTATCGCTATTGAGAAGATTGGACGCTATGCCCTGCAACGAAGACCACGACGTTCCCCATAAGCCCGACACGAAGGTGGAAGGTGTGGCTTGGGATCCCAGAACTTTAGCGCCGCCATACAACCTGTTGCTAGTTCGAGGGTTTTCCAAATTTCTGCTCGACGATGCAGAGCGCGAGGGGTGTTTGCTTGGGATTGGCGAAGGTGCCCTTGAAGATAAGAATTGAGGCCCGTCGAGCTGGGGAACACTTGTGAGAGCTGTACCAGCCAACGTAGGATCTTGATTGCTTGAGAGCGGGCGCCGAATTCGAGGTCGTAAAGTACTCGAGTTTCGGGAAGAGGTTGCTTTGGGTAGCTCGGTGTTCATGGCCGCGGGAGCCGACGTAGCCACATAGAACTCTTCATTTGACTAATTTGTAAAGAATGGGCCTGGCTCGGCCTGACGAGTGGTAGCTTTAAGCATCTGAGCAGCCTTGCGACCATTGTTTGTTCAACAGCGCAGTACAAAGGAGGGATGACACGCCTTGTTGAACGGAAGGCGCGGTTGAGGCGCTTAGCTTCAGCTCTTTGCCTTTCAATGCGACCATTTGAACCAATAAACCGTTCAAAGTCAGGGCTAAGCGCTTTGAACATCGTAGAACAATGATGTTGATCAGATTTAGGGTAGAACTTTCCGAATACCTAACCGTTTGTTTGATGGAGCGGTGCGCCGATTCTATAGCGATGTGCTACAGACATTGCGAGTCACACACTTCTTGACCGATGTCTATGATATACGGATCTATCAGGTTGCAGTTTAGCAAGCTTGTGCATTGAGCTCTCGAACATGCTATACGTTCCTAGGTACCAAACATCTTTGAAGTTGCAAGAAAAGAATGACCCTTGCAAATTGATTCCTATTGACATATACTGAAATCTAGTGCTGATCATCCATTGCCGATGGAACAAGCCACGGATGGTACAAAAGCTGCTTCGTGGTCTTTCTCTCCTCAGGTAGCCATCGTAGCATTGACCTCATCAGATCTAAAAAGAGTTCTTGATCTTTCCTCTGAAGTCGCCCCTCGCCATCCTCGAGAGCGGTATTACATATCAACCAAGTTCAGTTCGTGAAGCCGCATGAGCATGCCATCTTCACCAAAGAGCCCTTAAACTGCAGGACAACGAACTGCATAATCTACCGGTGGAGGACCGATCCTTGCCTGTATTGCCGCTGCATGTATGACATGGTCGTACTCCCCAGTTTCGGGATGATTGACATTGAATAGATCCTTACCTTCATACATCTCCCAGACCTGTGTTCGAGGTTGTTTATAAGTTCTCAATCTCTACCTACCTTTGCTCTAGACTTATCAGGCAGGCTAGGTTCCATATATCCACACTATAACCCCACTGTACCCCGATCAAGACTTGTGGGGCACGGTAGGCATCGGGTTGAGCATTCTGTTTAAAACATTCTTGGTCCATCACTAATGCATGTCCGAAGTCGGCAAGTATTGGAATCCCCAGAAAAATGGTCGTGAGGTATAACTGGTTCTGTCCTCCAGATCTCTTTGGGGACTTGGATCTTGTTCTTCGGCTCTAAGTAGTTCATCAATGTCTGGTTGATGCTTGATTTTATACATGATACTTTCCGCCCTAATGTCTTCCAATCTGTAAGCCTGACTTAAACAAAACATCGTAGCTCGAATGATCAGACTTACCAGTATGCACAATCTTACAATTGCTGTAGAGATGATTAAGAGCCAGTAGAACGCACAACACAATCTGCTTGATGAACCCATCTGGAGTTCTCCCAAATCCCCCCTGCAGAAAATTTACAAGTCCCGGAGATATTGACATGTTTTCTCTGCCACAGCAATGTGCTTGAAGATATTGAGCTCATGCGGCGTTTTTGATTCTTGAGATTGCTCGATTGTAAGTATTTTAATCGTTACGAAAGTTTTCGATCTCCTTAGTCACCTTTAGGCCACCTCCAGTTGGATCGTTGATGGAAGGGTACATACAGTAGATCCTGGGCCAGCCAAACAGTAGAATGGGCACCGAATCTGAGCTTGATAAGTATTAGATACCTGCCATACAATATCTGTCCGAGACGCGCAGGGTAATAGTTTCTTGGACCGTAGCCTAGTAATCTTTCTTCTTCGACTTTCGTCTCGGATGAGACGATGGCCGGCTTCACTCGAACCAGTGGCAGTCGTGAGCCTCCTACAGCGCGTATCGTCCATTTGAGAATGGAGTTCATGTTATGATCAGGGTATGCGTTGAATACTGCACACAAACATAGAGGTGTGGTAGCGCTACTACAGTTATCAAATTCATGTGAAGAGCGCAACCAATGCTCATCTTGAGATTTCCGGCACAACATATAGTCAGAGAGACCATAAGGGGCCCCTTTCGTTTCAGAATAATCATCAAGTATGAAGGAAGCTTGATACCGTACTCGTGACACCGTTGAAGAGTTCGAGAACAGATTGAAGGAGATGGTTCTAGAGATATGCTTGCGTTAATGTTCAGGAAGGAATGATGTAAGCAATTCGGTTTTGGAACTGGAATAAGCACGTTTAATAACGTCGGGAAGGGCGAAGTGGCAAGTCGATAGGCAATAGAGGTGAGTCGCAAAGCACGAGCTTCAGTGGCAAAATATCAAGGTGAAAAGATCGAGTACTTGCTTAGACAAAGGCTAAGTACCGAGGATCGGATTACCATAGTCTGGCAATGATGCAAACTCAATAGGATAGGCTCGAAGATATCAATAGACAAGGCTTCGCTTGGCAAAGAACGCAAAGCCAAGGCAAAAACAGTCGCTGAATAGCCACAAGCAAATCCATCAGATGAGATTCTGCCATACTACATACCGTCCGCGTTCATCCCATTCATATCGCCATTGATCCCGAAGAATTGAAACCTGCATAGCGTTAGTAATAGATAGATATTCAAAGGCTTGCTCATGAGTACTTACCAATCCTCCACATTCAATGTCGTGGGGGCAACCGGGCCCTGCCCTCGACTACTGTTACTCCAGCTATCCTCCGGACTTTGTCCTTCGCCTGTAAACTGATTCGGCCAACCCTGATTGGGGTTTGGCTGTTGCATATGCATCTGGGACATGCCAGGCACATCTTGCATGTTCTGCAAATTTTGTTGTCCATCACGCATGTTTCGAGAGGGCATTTGTTGCTGACTCTGCAGCGTCGACTGCATCATACCAGGTGTTTGCATCTGCGGCATTTGCAACTGTGGGTCAAGGTTTTGCTGACTGTTGAATGACGGGAAGGACATGTTGGTGCCGTCGGGGAAAAGCTGATCTGGTTGGAAGTTCTCCCAAAGGCTTTGGGAGATGTGGGGCGAGTCGCGAGTCACTAAGAAGAGGTCAGGTGGAGTGGCGGGAATGGCATAAGACGGGTTAAAGGGCGTAGGCGGACGTGTATTGGTGCGAGAACTGCTAGTTCCGAGAAAAGCGTCATGTTGTTGACGGATGGGTGGAGATGTTGGCGGCGCAGCCATAGGTGCTATCGGCGCAGATTGACCGAGATCTCGTGAGGGAGTTACTGCAGGAGTCTGAGGCCGAGATCGCTCGTACGAAACTTGCGGTGCTGGCGGCCCGTTGGCAAACCCTAGCTCCATATCGTCATATTTGGGCTTCTGTGGCTGTTCACTGCTCTCGCGGACGGGACGAGCGTTAAGTTTAGGCTTCTTATGCTTCTTTCCTGCTGCTTTCTGAAGCCTGTCCTCAAGCGTTTTATTGCCAAGGATGGACTCAAACAGGGTGTGGACCATTTTCGCCACAAGCCAGACCTTTGAGACTTCCTTGAGAGCGTTCATGCATACTTGCATTCTCTCTTGTGTAGCTGATACGATTGAAGGTATCGAAGAGCGCATTTGATACACGTGCATTATGAGCGCAGAAAATAAGCTATATACACTGCCATGGGGGTTAGCAGGGCAGTAAGGATTACTCGCCTTAGATTTGACTTACATAAATGCAGGAGTAAATCGAAGCTCGTCATGTGTTTGGAGGTTTTCGATGATGGAGGTAATCATGCCAGCTGCTTGGAAAGCAATGTTTCTCGATGGATATGCATGGTCGGTAGGATACCCATTGAGTTGCCCGTTGGATTCTTGTGTTGCAGGAGGCATGTGTGCTCTATGTAAGAGGCATAGTGTCGTACTTTTGGCAATCAGCATGTAACGTATCTGCATTGCATTTAAATACTTACTAGTAGTTTGAATGGAGTAGAGCAGACCAGAAATGATGTTTTGGCTTTTCCCAGTACACTTCTTTTGGACAATTCTGCAGCCAATCTGCCAAAGCCATGTCGCTATGAGTGAGATCAATGGCATTCTGCCGCCTTGCTTTTGATGCGACTGAGTATTGCTGAGATAGGACCAAGCCCATAATTTCGCATAATCGTACGTATTGGAGGAAGAACTGAACGTGGATATTGTTTGGTGGATATTTTGCCGGTCCTTCGCCCTCTTCGTCTTCCACAAAGTCGTCTTCACTGACCATCTCGACGTCAGAGTCATCTGTATTGATGTGCACCGGACGACCCAAAGCCACAGCCACCGACCGATCTCGGGTGAACAACGTCCACCAAATCCGCTTCCAAAGACGTTTGTCGGGTTTAGTGAGCTGCGAGCCCTCGACGCTGTGCATTGTAAGTCGTGTCTTTGGAAACTTGAAGATTAATTACCTTCGATGCATGCCCGAGCCCTGCGCAACGATAGTGGCTACTCTGGTCCAGTAGAACACGTTCTTCGTCACGTCTATTAAGGAGTCAGAATGGGGAGGTTCTCGGCTATTGATAGTACTCGAACATACCTTCAGGACCTTCCCAGTACCAGCCCATCAAAACTAGCGCTTGGACAATTGTTACTCGGTCATCTTCATAGTTGGCATCGTATAAAGCTTTAGCGCGCTTATAGAAAGTCATTGCAGCAGGTGTGGTCGATCCGTTGGCGTCCATTAATTGGGGATTCGTGCAAACCCTTGACCCAGCAAGTAAAATGGCCTGCAAGAGAAGCAAAGACGGGGGGTTCTTGTTATCCCGGTACCGCGCCATGAACCTACTGCGATTAATTACGGGGACCACTGGAGCAACCCATTTAAAGAATGCTTCGACCAGCTCATCGCAAAGAACCCTAGGAGGTAGTAAGAAGGCCCCTCGTTGGTGTAAGATGTCGACTTCTAAATTGTCCAGGTCCGTCATCCTGGCTCTTGCCCCTCGGACTGTATCTGGCAGTGGATAGTGAACAACATCTGTCGTACCATGCCTATCATGTACCAACAACGACAGATTTGACGATTCGCCGAGGTATGCCACTCTCCCTGCTTCCCTAATCGGCGCTCTTGCAAACTTGGGCTTCATGAATTGTGCAAAATGGCCGCTGTTTGTTGCCTGTTGGACAGCTTGCGCGTCCGATAAGGAAGTGGGTGGCATGCCATCTTGCGTGTTGAAATCAGAGTTGCTCCTGGGATGCTCATAACCTCCAGGGAGTTCGGTCGATGGAGGCGACGTTGCCCTTATGGAATCAGCCGGATCACTGTCGGGGAAAAGACACCATCAGCGCATCGTCGTAGTACAGCACACATTTGACCTTTTTTACCTGTCGGAGTCTCTCTGTCTTCCTTGTGTTTTCTTCCGTTTCGGAGCCGGTATCTTACATTCAATGGAGAATGCGACACAGTTGGTGCATGGTACACCCAAGCTTGCGGCATCGCATCGAACCTATTCGAGATCTTTCAGCAGCCGACGGCAATGATCGCTATGAAGGTGCCAAGGTGAGCAACCGTACTTTTCTCGCATGACAGGTCTGTGGGCACGCAGTAATTAGCCAAATTCACCCACAGGGCGAACTCCATCCGAGGATGTTGTTTAACCTCGGTGCGGCTATTTATCATCAAGTCGAGGAATGAGAAATGTTCATGGACTTCTCAAAATATGATATGATGATATTTACCTCACAAGCACGACTGGCGCGTTGTCTATGTATCCAACCTGCTTCAGCGTTGTTCCCATCCTTTCAAAAACAGCACGCGCTCACCTCCTGAAGCTTGGATGACCGGGAGTCTGGGAATTTGGAGCAGCGGTGGTATTTGGCAATGCGCTGCCGCTTGGATGTCCACTGGCCATTGTGGTCATCGCATTGGCATTTCCTCTACGTGGCCTGGATAATGACAAACAGATAGTAAAGTAGAGAGAGCTCTTGGTCTTTTTCACACGTGTTAGCAAGCACGCTTGGACGCTTGGTGAAGTTCTACGAATATGCCCAAGATCGCCCGTGACCCTGAGACATTCACCGATTGCCAAGCCAAAACACTCAAATGTGGGGTTGAGCACTTTTGGATCTAGAACCTTGTATATATATATACGGATTCACAACTAAAATATATATAAACACCTTTCTATATAAGAAATGTATCTTTACAAATATCACGGTCTTGTGAGCACTCTCATGTTCACGTTCATTCCCTAACGTACTATATGTTACCAGACTGCTCCTCTACCTTGCCATAAGCATGAGCGTGCCCGAGCACCTTGTGCCGGGTCGTGTGATGCAGAGTGAAAACCCGTCGAGACTGGTAGCTGTCTCTGAACAATTCGAGGGCCTTGATCATTTCCATCTTGAATCGTCATGCTTCCATTTCCGTACTTACTAATCATTCCCCATCTCCCTTCCCATCGTACCTAATATTTCAGTCTTTCCCATGTCATCTATGGGGATTTTCAATGCCCGCAAGCTCGGTCTAAGCATCGTCATCGGCTTCCTCTCCTTCTCGTTGCATACTGGACGTATTTCCAGTCCAGTATGCCTCGTACGCAAGAGAGGAAGGATTTCTCATGAAATGCATTGGGCTAAGTCCCAAATACGTTTTAGGAGACTACCCCTTGCAATTAGATCATATGGCGGCTTGAGTTTAGCTTAGACGGAGATACCTCGAAGATGCTTGGGCATATGAGGCCTCGGGATACACTGGAGGGTAGAAGTAGAATTGGTGGGATGATAGATCGTGTAGGGAGCATTTCTTTGCCTCGGAAGTTACATATACAAATAATATATTATCTCTCCCGGATCATATATTTTACTCAATTGCCCGTTTTAGATAGCTTCCTAAACATCCCGCTGGCTCACACATTCTTTCGAAACCATGCGCCCTTCAAAAACTCTAGCTTCTCCGATATAGCACATATATTTATATACATAAATAGGGCATCTTTTCTACTACAACACGCTTTCGTGGCTCAGTTGGCTAGAGCGCCAGTCTCATATTGTTTGAACAAATCTAAGATTTGTAGATATCTGGAGGTCATGAGTTCGAGCCTCATCGAGAGCAAATCATTGTCTTTGTTTTTGCGCAGTCTACTCTAGTATCTGACGTAAATACCCATGGACGTAAGAGCAATACAGCAGGGAGATACGTGGAGGGGTTTCCCTCTTTGTGAGCTGTAAAACAAAATGTGGTCGTATCGACTTGTGATCGGTATTTCCATTCACACTACGAAGTTTTTCATATTCCGGAGTCTTCACTATCGATACTTGGAAAGGCTATAGAGTCAATGCATACAGGGAAGCTTTCCCCAGCATATGTCGAGACTTTATGACACCTCTACTGCCTCCCCTTTCGGTGTGAGATAATATGCCATCTGTGCTCTACAGCCATCTCCTCTCTCTCATTCTCTGGGCTTATTGAGAGACATCGAACGCCATATAGCCCTTCTGAGAAGGTCAAGACTGTGCAGAGAGGTGCCTCCGTCAGCTTCGTGAGACAATTTCACATTGGCTCTTCCTCGGCACTTCTCTTATTCTATTCGGACCATGAGCGTTTTCTCGTGGTTGACTTCATGTCCTAAACACGTCTATTGATAGGAAGCGGGTGTTCTTGTCTTTGTAAGGTTGCTTTAAAGCTGCTTGCATGTTTAAAGTACTCGGCTGCTTGGAAAATTATGTTGGGGATCCATGATCTATTGAAGTGACCATCCACCTGGACAGGTCATCTGCCCGAACCATCATTGAACTGCTGTATCCAAACCCGATATTTCCAAGTGGGCGAGCGGATATCTCGTAGTCTATAATCATACTCTATAGCTCCATTATCTTTTAGGAAATTTCAGTACTAGGAGGGTATCATCGCTATCGAACAAACACTACGAATCATGAGCTCATCTTGAGGCTATAACCTCTTACGACCTTGACCAGAATCTCGCAATTGGCATTGGAGTCGAACACCTGTGCATGATCGAGATCGTCAAACCAAAGAACATCCAAACCAATCCCCTTCCACGTCCGATCTTTCCAATTCTCTTCTACCTCGGTATCGCTACCGTCTGCTACTAGATAGCGCCCAACAGTCTCCGTGTCGACAATGAGATCCTGTCCACTAAGTACCACTGTGGTACGTCGATCTTTGATATCAGATTTCCATATGATATTATCTGACCAGAAAAACCTTCGTCCTAGCGTATGAGCCACACCCATATCCATAGAGGCGAAGTAGTGCAATTGATGCTCGTTTGCCCGCCTTGGTTTTCGGCATGTGAAGTTATACGCAACATCTGGCAGATGAAGCAGGAAAGCCACTGGATCTATTAAGAAAAGGGGCCCAATTAAGGGTGATGTTGCCGAATTCTGTAATAGATGGGTCGAAATTACGCTGCCATAAGAATGCGAGACAAGGACGACCTTTTCCCAGCCATGCTTCTTAAGAATCTTTAAAATTTCATTGCACATCTCATTTTTCTCTAGTGCTGCGTGGGTAATTCGGAAGCTGATTGGCATGATTTCGATAGCAATGATACCAATGTCTCCATCGGCAGTGTTCTCGTCATTCGTATGGTTCACCTGTGCTAGGAAGTTTACATACGGATACAGGCCGATGCCAATACCATGTATGAAAAGAACCGGGAGTCTAGTTTTCGAAGTATGAGGCCGATGCCAATATGTCAAGGTCTTCGCAGGGCTTTTATGGGTGGTCAATAGACTGAGAGGGCGAAAAGGAAAGACGGTGAAGAAACGCTTTAGCGCCAACCGATGGAAGTGGAAGGAATGCCAAAGCATATAAATGTAGGTAATGGTATCGACGACGAAGACACACTAAGAACATCAGGCTATCCATTAGCATGCTAGCACAAGTACAGGAAGATGAGAATCTCCTCCAAAGTTCGCGCTAGTGCTCACCATATACCAGAGCAAAGACCTATGAAACATGTTCACTCTATCCATAGTCAATCTCAAGCATGTGGCGTTGCCTCGACCTGGTGCGAGCTTTCTTCCCAACCGCAATTCCATTTTATCCACATACTCTTCCAGTTCTTCGTCGTCGAGGATCCCATAGGCTTCCTTGTTCAGAAACGCCCAGCAAAAAAACTCTTTTAGGTTGTCTCGTTTGATCTCTGACAGCGGAGCTCCCTTGAACCACTTCGAAAGATACACCTCAGGGTCGTCTACTGTGTCATGGCAAAGCTCGAACAGCCTGCGGCGTTTATCCCTAGGTGGGACTTCAGGATGAGCAGCTGCATGCTGCAAGACGTATTTCCGAGGAAAATATAGCAGAAAAAGGAACAGCGTCTCAGCCACAGCCCAGATCTCAAATACCAAAGGAATCCGAAAACTTAAGGGGTGTAGGATCAGGACCGCGACGCAATACAGGGCACTGAGGGGAGCAACGTAGTGAAGAAAGACGATACAGAGGCGTATAAAGATGTAGTCCCATAAAGAGGTTCCAATCATCTTTTAGTCGATCGCAGATGTAATTTCTGAACACTGGACGCTTTTGCAAAGGAACTGGTGCCTAAGGTAATAGATAAAGTAAGATTGTGGTTTTGTTGAGCAGACCCTGCATGAAATGACATATCTACTGTACAGCATGTACTTCCGTACCTTAAGGTACCTAGGTAGTATTCCGTCGGTACCTGATCTGCTTAACCGAGGCTTTGCGTCAACACCTAGGTAAGGTATCTTATAAGTACCTTAATTTACGAGCACCTTCCTCAACGGCGCCAATTTACGGCAACTTCCATGTTTCTTTGCCAGTTGGTAGTACGAGTACCTCCGTAGTTGGCACAAGACTGCTTGCTCTTGTAACATGCCTTCCATTTCCAGCAAGCCAATCTACTTTGGCAACTTCTTGGTGACCCCACAGGTTTGATTACCTAGTACCATGATAGGATCTCTTCTAATTGTGACACCAAGGTCTTTCACCTTACACCGCACTCTTTTGCCCTGGTGAACTTGAAGCCGCTACTTCCTGGTCATGTCCTTGTATCCCCTCTTCGAGTCACGCCACGACTCTCTGATCTTACGCATTCTGAAGTAACAGACCTCTTTGTAACAGTGCAACGTGTTGGTCGTATGATAGAGCGTGTCTATGGGGCATCAAGCTTGAACATAGCCATTCAAGACGGCGCCGATGCTGGACAAAGCGTACCGCACCTTCATACGCATATAATACCTCGAAAGAAACAAGATCTAGACGAACGCGGTGGAAGTGATGCAATCTATGGCATGCTGGAAGGCGAGGAAGGTGACGTTGGAAAACATTTTCAAGAACAGTCTGGTGGAAGACCAAAGTTCCCTGCGGTGGACGATAACGCAAGGAAGCCGAGGAGTGAGGCAGAGATGGCGGAAGAAGCTCAAAGCCTTGCATCAGAGATGGAGAAGATCTCCTAAGACACCGTGTCTCAACAAACACATTTGCTATATGCCCACTGTATGTGAATCTTTCAATCAGTAGTTCACAATTTCAGTCTGTACCGATTCTGATGGATCCCGGACCCTTTACTGCCTGCACTCATAATTCTTCGACCTCTTTGACCTTCCGATCTTTTCCGACTATCAGGCGCAGCTGCTTCCCCTTCGCTCCATCCCAGATGCCTTTCCTCAAGAGGTCTATGTAAAGCTCATATGACGGATAATCTACTTGAGTCAACGAAGGGTCAGTCAAGAGAGACTGATTCGAGTCTTACAGCCATCTATGAACTTTTTGACCTGCTCGTCCGTCATACCGGCTCCCTTTTTCCTGCGGAGGTCCATTTCTTGCTCTAGCCGCCACTCATAGACATGATAAATGTCTTCGGCGTCGCTGCAATGCTGTCAGTCAGATCTTTGATACAGCCATCTGGAAACGAAGAGACCAACATATGTATCAGTGCATCAAGCTGGCTGTTTTGGAGTCAGGCATTCTCTCTAAAGGGCGAACGGGCAATTGCAGTCTTACTGTGTGAGTCCTTCATACTCCGTCAAGGCTTTGTTCACAAATACCAAATCGATGAGCTTGCACCACCCCAGTCTTCCGTGGTACTGCCCTGCATCCTTTTGCTTGACAGCCTCTGTCCACCTTCTTTCCAATTCCACTACAGGCAATGGTCGGAACCCAACACACCAGCCCTCCAGAATCACAATTTTGATCTTATTCTCCCCTTTTCGGTTCACCACTACCCACTCTTCTAGTGGAACCCGATCTCCCTTCCCCGCAAATGCGCTTTTGTCATAGCTAGGGATTCTGGTCTCCTCGCCTTTGCTGAGACGATCGAACACGGAAAATGCTAGGGGCAAGTCGTGAGTGGAAGGTTGCCCACGGTGCTGGATTAGGGGGTTGCTAGGATATGTCTCGGCAAGCTGGGCTAGTTCTTTCCGAGGCAGATACAGATCGTCTATGGATAGGACAACAGTAGGCAGGTTATGAGGCGGCTGAGCGAGAATACGGGCAATGGAGGTAACCTAGCTCCCATGATACAGTATGAGCGAAAATGTTGACTCATGCTTCATGATGGTATGACTGACATTGCTGCTCTTGGCTCGCGAACAGCGATCAAATGACATGCACCAAGTAAGTGTACAGCAAGGCTTCAACTGCAGGATTCCAAGGTTGGATATACAATGAGCAACAATAGCGAGCAGCCGTATCCACCTTATGAGAGACCCAATGTTCTCTCAGTGCGGAAAAAAAGAACTGGGAAAGCCGCATTGCGAGACTTTCGGCGCACATCAGTTTACGAGAGAAAGAGAGAGACGGTTAAAGTTTACAACTCTCTACTCGAGTAGTATAAGACAATTTACAAACGCACCAGCACTGTTTTACCGGCGCCCTGAATCCCATTGATACCAACGAAGAGCGGGGATACCCTCGATCTGGGGGTCAGACCTTGCTGGAGATGCCTGAGGATGAACGTTATACAGTGTTCAGACTTGTCGTCTACTATTTCTGGCATGATGAACAAAATCCAGAACGATTGCCGTGTCTAGGCCTGAGGAACCACAAACGGGCGATGTATTTAGACCTCGGCATCTAACGACATTCGCGACGAGCAGTGGAACATCAATGGTGTGACGTGTTCGTATCACAGGACTTTCCGGTCAGGACTTGCTTGGTTTGGTGATAGTGATTGAGCGTAAGCTCAATTCCCATAACTCCGTGATCTTCGATAAAAGCATTGTGGGGAGTAAGCTCAAGGTTCAGTTCAATCCATGCATGAGGTAGAGCCGTCGAGCATTAAGCATGTGAAAGGCAGCGGAGAGATGTGGGATGTGGGATGCGGGATGCGGGATGCGGGATGAGCGCGGGGAGCCGGAGCCAAACAAAGTACCAAACTCCGTCCCGAGGCATTCTAATCATCTCCCTCACAAGCCACGGACAGAGACACCCCACCTATACCTTTATTTAGCATTCAGTCACCTCTTCTTTTCTTTCCCTTCTCTTTATTCTATTCCGACATGTCCGAATTACGCTTTGACGGTCAAACGGTCGTTGTGACAGGTGCCGGAGGAGGGTAAGTTGGATCTACCTACTTACGACGCACCACGCTGATGGAAGCAGGCTCGGAAAAGCCTATGCATTATTCTTTGCCTCACGGGGTGCTAATGTTGTTGTCAATGATCTGGGGGGTTCCTTCAAGGGCGAAGGAAAGTCATCCAAGGTATACCCGGCAATCTAGCATCAAGCATTGAACTTCTCGGCTTATTATCGTTCGAAGACCGCAGACGTGGTAGTAGATGAAATACGAGCAGCCGGCGGCAAAGCCGTTGCAAACTATGACAGTGTTGAAAATGGCGACCGAATCATCGACACGGCCATCAAGGAGTTCGGGGGGATACATGTTCTGCTCAACAACGCAGGGATCTTAAGGGATGTCAGCTTCAAGAACATGAAGGACGATGACTGGGACCTGGTCATCAAGGTCCATATCAAAGGAGCATATAAGGTCAATCTTAGCAGAGACCTTTGGAACGATTGGCTATCTGACTGAATTTCAATCGTAGTGTGCAAGAGCCGCATGGCCTCATTTCAGGAAGCAAAAGTACGGCCGGGTTATCAACACTGCTTCTGCTGCAGGTCTATTTGGTGGCTTCGGCCAGTGCAACTACTCTGGTGAGCATTCCCGGATGTCCAGAGTAGAGCTTCAGGCTGATGGAAGCAGCTGCCAAATTGTCCCAGGTCGGGTTCACAGAAACGTTGGCCAAAGAGGGTTACAAGTACAACATAATATGCAATGCCATTGCGCCTATAGGTACGGCAGAATCTGTTCCATTCTTTTCTTTGTATCTTCTCTTCTTTTATCCTTCTATTCGGGAGTCTGGGCAGCACTCAATCAGCCAGTCTCCTCTTATCCGATTGGGGTTTTTCACAATATTGGTACCTCTGACTGACTCCGATTGCAGCTGCTAGCAGAATGACGGAAACTGTAATGCCACCCGATATCCTTGAAAACCTCAAGCCGGATTGGGTAGTACCGTTAGTTGCCGTGCTCGTACATTCTTCGAATACGCATGAGACCGGCTCGATATTTGAGGTTGGTGGTGGTCATGTTGCGAAAATACGGTGGGAGCGCGCAAAAGGTGCGCTGCTCAAGATTGGTCCTACCTTGACTCCTGGAGCGGTACTTAAGAAGTGGAAGAACGTGAACGATTTCTCGGAGCCGAGTTATCCCACTGGTGTAGCAGACTTTATGAGCTTACTAGAGGAGGCACAGAAGCTGGGTGATAATGACACCGGGGAGAAGCTCGACTTCACTGGAAAAGTTACGCTGATAACCGGTGCCGGGGCAGGGTAAAGGTCCTCCCGTGGTAAGATTTGGTCCTACGATGCTAACTACTGCAGGCTTGGTCGTTCATACGCTTTGCTGTTCGCAAAGCACGGCGCCTCCGTTGTGGTCAATGATCTAGTGAACCCTGATGATGTGGTCCAAGAAATCCAGAAATTAGGCGGAAAAGCCGTAGGCCACAAGGCCTCCGCAGAAGATGGTGACGCTGTTGTCAAAGCGGCCATAGATGCGTTTGGCCGTATTGACATCGTGATCAACAACGCTGGAATACTGAGGGATAAGGCATTCAATAATATGGAGGATCATATGTGGGATCAAGTCATTGCTGTCCATCTCCGTGGAACATATAAGGTAACCAAAGCTGCATGGCCATACTTCTTGAAACAGAAATATGGACGGGTAGTTAACACGACAAGTACGAGTGGTATATACGGTAACTTTGGTCAAGCAAACTACGCTGCAGCGGTATTATCTCACACAATGCTCTACTAGACACATTTTCGCTAATTTTTTCTAGAAACTCGGCATATTAGGTTTCTCGAGAGCTCTTGCCCGTGAGGGTGCGAAATATAACATTTATGTCAATACGATTGCACCCAATGCAGGCACAAACATGACACGAAGTATCATGCCGGAAGAGATGGTTCAGGCCTTCCAGCCTGAGCAAGTAGCCCCGCTTGTCGTGGCACTGAGCTCAGACAAAGTACCAAATCCTCCAACGGGTGGCCTATTCGAGGTTGGCAGCGGCTGGCATGCTCGGACAAGATGGCAGAGGAGTGGAGGCCACGGCTTCCCTATTGACGTCAAATTGACCCCGGAGGCCGTATTGAAGACGTGGAAAGATATCGTCAACTTCGATGACGGTAGGGCCGATAATCCAGAGGATAGCCAGGATGGCTTGAAAAGTATAATGAACAACATGCAGAACAAAAGTGGCGGATCTGCTGGAAAGTCGGCGGACAATGCCAATCGGGAAATCCTGGACAACATTGAAAAAGCCAAGAAGATGCAAGCCGAGGGCACAGAGTTCTTATATGATGACAAGGATGTCATACTATACAACCTCAGTGTCGGTGCCAATCGTACGGAACTTCCTCTAGTGTATGAAAACTCGGATTCTTTCCAAGCACTTCCTACCTTTGGTGTCATTCCATTCTTTGGCGCCTCTACTCCCTTCAACATGGACGACATTCTACCCAACTTCTCGCCTATGATGCTTCTCCACGGCGAACAGTACCTCGAAATCCGCAAGTTCCCAATTCCCACAAACGCAAAGCTGGTCAGCTATCCCAAGCTGGTTGAAGTGGTAGACAAAGGAAACGCCGCCATAATGGTATCAGGAACCACGACCAAAGACGCAGCTACAGGCCAAGACGTCTTCTACAACGAGATGTCTGCTTTCATCCGCGGAAGTGGAGGCTTCGGTGGTTCGAGCAAGGGGTCAAATCGGGGTGCAGCAACAGCGGTGCATCAGCCACCAAAACGTCAACCAGATGCTATTGTTGAGGAAGCCACGACTGAAGAGCAAGCGGCGCTATACCGCCTCAACGGCGACAGAAATCCTCTTCACATCGATCCGGAGTTCTCCAAAGTCGGTGGCTTCAAGACTCCGATCTTGCACGGATTGTGCTTCTTCGGTATCAGCGGAAAGCATGTGTATCAGACTTATGGGCCGTTCAAAAATATCAAGGTAAGATTTGCGGGAACAGTACTTCCAGGTCAGAAGTTAAGGACAGAGATGTGGAAAGAAGGCTCAAAGGTGATCTTCCAGACGAAGGTCGTGGAGACTGGGAAGCTCTGTATTGCCGGGGCAGGGGCGGAGTTAATGACAGATGGAAAGGGTGCGAAACTGTAATGGATAGTCTACATGGGGTGATGCGTGTAAGTTGTTGCTGTAGCGTACTACAGCAAGTGTGTAAAATAGCAATCTTGGCCCTTGTATAATGTCTTTATGATAAGTAGTGGATGATTCGAATTACCATAGTCTCTGGATTCACTATGTGACAATACCAGGCTATTTGGTTATATTACGCCAGCTGTAAGGTTAGGAAACGGCGGGATGTCATCGACCTCATCAACTGCTGCAGCGTAAATCCAGATGAAATAGACCGCCAGCTTTACCAGCAAGCTCCACCATCTACGCACTATGGCCAACGGGCAAGTTCCACTGAACTACAGCTTCGGATCCTCTTGACATCGGCTAACTGACCTTTTCCAGCGCAAGCATAATCGTCGGCCTCGTCTTTGTCGTTGTTGCCTCCCTCTTAGCCTACTTCTTTTCGCCGAAAGGAGATAACCAGACGTATGTTATCACCTGCCTCCACATGGGCCTGAATGTGAAGGCTTTGGACCCGGTAGTATACGGGGGACACTTATGAGAAGAGCTGACTTGGAGATGTTGGCTTGCAGTGTCTGGCGCAGTAGCTTGATCCTGAGCTTTGCAAGTTGCTATATCATGTGGGGTAAGTTCTTTGGTGCACCAACCCTCCTTGATCGCTTTCATCAAACATGGAGCGAGCAGGGCCACTCGAGGTGAAAAAGCATGTGCTGACATTATATTCTACACTATAGCCATAACCTTCCTGGCACAATGGCATCCCCTCATAAAGCCACAAAATAGCCAGCTCAGACCGGAGTATGCACCCTGAGCACGAGTAGAGTATGGTATGTCTACAAGGGAGGAAGTCAATGCATTAATAAGGTGTTTGGGTGGAGCTTGGGTGTTGATTTCTCACATTTGTATGGGTTTGGAGGGGGGATCGTTGGTTCGCAAAGCAAGGGCAAGGCATCCGGGGCACCCTATTCAAGTGTGGAAAGGTCGAAATTACTGTGGTGAATGAGGCCCGAACGTGGTCAGGTTTAAGGAATTGGATTGATCTCTTTAGCGCCAGCTTGTAACGATCAGACAGATCGTGAACACACTGCGGAGAATTGGAGCATGAAGACTGAGAGTTAGATGGTGATTGAACATATTAATATTGGCATCAAAATACTACTGAGAAGCTAGCTGTCAATCGCCTATTAGGTATATCTTTCAAGTTATAGAATGCAACTAATTCCAATACACAATAGAGACTCGTCCTGAGACTAGCACTCTCCGAAAGCATCAGTGGTCTTTTCTTTTCTTTCCGTTGCAGGGCTCGAGTTCGGCATGTATGCTGGTACAGAAAGAATTGGTCCAGAGACCAAGTTCGGCCTGCATGCTCGTGCAAAGCCGATGACAAAGCCGACGACGTCCTTGGTTATCAAGAGCCAAAGCAAATACTGGGGAACGCGGTCCCCCAGCTGACAGGCAGTCAACAGACCGTGTGGGTTCCTCAGAGCGAATGGTGCAGCAGGCGAATCATAGTAGTCGTTCAAGACAATCCTGGGCAGGTAAAGGCCACGGACCCTGACGATATCGAGTAGGGTGACTTGGCACACGATGCCGTCAATGATCTCCCAGGTAAGGCTGGACATTCTATATTCTTAAGTTGGTTGGGACGGAGAATTTCCGATGTCTTGTTGCCTTGAAGATGGGTCTCCTTTTGAAGCTGGACTAATTGATCTGTAGGGGATACTTGAAAAGATCGAACACAAGCGGATGAGTATACATGCCGAGTACTTGAGAGAGCAGAGCATTGTGGAACCAAGCAGTTGCAACTTCGTATTGTTAACAAAGCAGGTTTTCAACTAGGTCTATCACTTAGTCTGAGATACGGTGCACAACGGCTATTGTCTAGCTTGAAAAAGCGGTTGAGTCTCGCCGTGATGAAAATGTAGCGTAGGTACGACGGTTCGTTACGGAGAAACGAGTTTTCGAAAATCAAGCATCAAAAGAACGGTTTGTAAAGCAGTCCATCTTCTTATCATGTTATACCGCAAGCATTCTGTTCTGATCAACTTGTATATATCATCACTATGAACCAAAGGAGAGACAGTGAAAAGATGAAGAAACGAATGGTTGAAATGTTAAATTCTCGAAGTGTGAGAACTAAATTCGATTTTTCGATTGGTCGAATTGTCGACAAATTCATAACGAACCGTCGTAGGAGGCGAATATGTAATTTTTTTATTTCTTCATTGAGTGCGTGCAGCCTATGGCTATGGCACTATCTAGGCGCTGTGTGTATGCTAAATTACATGTAATTTGGTCAAAACCATCCTTTATATCTTCCCATTGAGCAGTCACATCGATAAAATTAGGAGGCGAAATGTTTACAGAAGAAAAACACATTATACTGATCCATTTATCAGTCAGTATTAATTCTCGGATATATGTTCTTGGAAGTGTCACACGGTCTTTCTGTCAGTGTTTGAATTGGCTCTTTTTCAACGGAGTGTTCTATATTGATTAGACTTTTCAGCGACATACTGAGAGCCATAGTGATCTTTCCTTCGTTTCTATCGCGCCCGCGTGTCGGGCTCATAGAATGGTGGTGCGATGACTATCTAAGTCTCCGAGCAGTTTCTGATCCTCGCGTGTGGCTGCCCCATCCAGGGCTCCATTGTATGCCGCCCAAATCTTCGGGTGAGGAACAGACGTGCCCCAGTACACGAGACAACGAAATGAGGAAAGAACAGCATTGCTCTTGCAACATTGGGTCCGCGTTAGTGACATGTACTAGAGGAAAGCATCCATCAAATCCAAGGGAGGTAGTACACAGTAGGAATGCTTCTGCACAGATGTTGTAGACAAGACGCCCCATGACATAGCAGCCCCAGTAAGTAATCTTAACAGTGCCATAACGCCACCATTTCACTAGAACCTAGTCCTTCGAAGGGATTTCCTCTTAGCACTGAGCGGCTTAGATTGAATTGTCAGGAATTGGAACATCTTTATACGCCGGGGACTCGGACGAGTCACTATTATATGTCGTAGGCTAAGATAAACCGCCGTTCGTCAAGAAAAACGAAAATCACTTCGTGGCATGGTTTGAAAATAGGGACGGGAGGATCGAAAAGACGAATAGCGTAGAGAACCCGCCACATGCAACAACGTGTACTTGTGAAACGGCAGACAGTCTGGTCAGCTAAACTTCCGTTGCATATCAGCCTCCTGTTACCGTGAAGATATGCAAAAAGCCAGTATTTGAAAGCTACCTATCGTCTATCATAAAGTAAAGACGTATCGTACCCCCAGCCCCTCTGGCATGTACTGACGCCTGCGAAGCGACCGTGATGCGCCTATGCCAAAGCGCCACTGGCACCGCCCTAATGCATTCCGTTCGCTGTGGGAATCAAACCCGAATAAAGAATGAGATACAATCTTGATCGCATGAAGGTGTCCTGTTATTCATCGCAGATTAGGGAAAATAGCCTTGTACATTGAAGGCTTAGGATATGGGATTGCCCTTCCGACGGCTGGTTAGGGGAGAGTTGCCATCACCTAGCAAACATGCTCCCGTTCTAAAACCATGGAAATCATGATGTCGAGCTCGAGGCTGCAGCAGAAGATGGTTGTGTGGCATCGGGACGGGGTGTGCTCTTCTCGTCAACACCTTGCCCTCTACACAGCGGACAGGAATTGCGTCCGGTGGTCAACCACTAGAGATTTTAGACATCAGCCTCAGATCTAACAATGAACTAGGAATACTAAGGAACATACCTCGTCAATGCATTCACGATGGAAGAGATGACTGCATTTCGCTAACTTTCGTAACTCCTCGTCAGGCTCGTAGTCGCAAAGACAGACCAGACACCGCTCGCCAGGAGCTATCTGGATGTGGCCGATACCCTGGGTAGCATACGCAAGGAGCATATCTATAGATCTCTGGACACGGTAGATGCCTTGAGCCGATGCAACGTCCTCGCGACTGGCAACAGGCGGCTTCGCAGGTCCCAGAAGTGCTGACAGTAACATCATATCCTCGTACGTGGGGTTCTGGTGGCCAACATGAATTAGCACATTGGCTTTCAAGGGTACAGTCGAATGTTGGGGCACTTACGTCTGTAAAGAGACTCGGTGCCGCAAAAGCAGGATGATCCTCTGAAAGATTTGTGCCAACCACGTAAATCAGCCAACTACGACTCCCTTGTGACGGAGTTTCATCAGGCTCAACGTCATCAGGTTCCACTACACCATTTCGTCGTGCGGCACCGGCCCCAAGGTCTCGGTGGCGTGCGAATTCCGAGTCACTTCGGCGCCGTTGTTGGACCGAGCGTGTGGCTTGATCTTCGGGAGTTAGTATACCTGCTTCACGTAGATGCTGCGTGGCAATATCACGAGTTGGAAGCGGTGGATGTTGCGCGGCAGATGCGGAAGACGGGCGTCGATTTGGAGTTGTTGTCCCAGACGAGAAAGCAGAAAGACCTGGATCTGCAGGCGTAGAGGGTGGAGGGTGTGGTCCGGGAGGAGACTCTGACATCGCGTTTGGCACACCGGAGTGAGAAATGGGCGTTGCTTCTGCAGAACCTTGACGGCTTGAATTGAGCATACGCTGGTGGCGCTGGCTATCATAATTTGCAGGAAATGTATTAACGCCTCCCATCGAAGCACGTCGGCGGTGAGCAAACCTCGACCTTCCATCGGCATGTCGAAGTAGTCCTCCACCTCCACCTCTCAGGAGATTGTTGGATGGCGCCACAGGTAAACTCAACAAAGCATCTAAACTCGGGTCTGCATTCGCTGCATCTTCATGGACCACATGATCTGAAGGTACGGAGCGGACGCCGACAACCACGAGCGTGACAGTCCTACCGTCAGATCCATCGAGATTGTCATCGGTTGTAGAGGGTCGCTCGTCGGCTCTGGCGCGGGATGCCAATCTCTCGGTAGCTGATGCGGCACTGCTTGCACCACCACTACCTGGCGTTGTGTTGACAAAACGAAAAACTCGCAGAAAGTTCAAAGGCGGAAGCGTACCAGCAGGTCGCGTAGGGTCGTTGCCACCTTCAAGAGTGCGTACATCACCCGTTGAGGCTGTAGCTTGCTGTAGAGTCCGAAAAAGGGTATTAAGACTTCCATCAAGACCATCAGCACCAACAGCTTGCATGTTAGTAATGGCTTGCTCTGGAGTTCCTGAAAGCTGAGCAGCAATCGCTGCAGCAGCTAAGTGTAGTATCCGAGGCAGAGGGCCTTCGTCGTCTCTCCTGATCAACCTACTTGATCTTCCTCTGAGCATGTTGGGCATCCGCCGAGGCTCACGTCTTCCTCCAGATCCACGGTCTGCCCAGCGCTCTGCCCAACTGGAGCCCTCCGATCGAGCCGCAGGACGTTCGGGAGACTCGACTACGGCGGGAACAGCTTGGGTTCTCTGATCTCGATTATTGGGAAGCAAAGAGTCAATTGCGGGACCGTTTAAGTCGATGCTAGTATCTGTTGCAGCTAGAGGGGGAAGTAGATAGTCAGTGTTATCAGCCACGATCACTGTTGTGGGGCGGCGAGGTGAAGTCTGATTGCCCTGATCTCGGGTGACCTGTTCACGGCTCGTAGAAAGGAGGTTTTCAATGGGTATCGATAGTGATCGGCGAACTCTGGACATGCGAGAACTTCGCACCGACGAAGGTGTGAGACTAGACGGCAAGATTCGTCGAGGTTCAGCAATTTCTTCCAGTGCCGGGCCTTGCGTTGATGTTACCGTGTAGCCAGTCGAAGGTAATGATCCATCTAACACCAAGGGGAATGGTCGGGATATAGGCGCGAGCTCTCTTCGCCGTCTTGTTCTTAATGACGTAGAAGAGCCCGGAGATAGTGATCCAAGCATTGAAAAACGGTGGTTGTTGCGTGGTCCTGAGTCTTCAGTGGCCCCTGAGGGAAGCCTATCTGACAATCTTCGCCGCAGCGTGCGACCTTCTCCATAACCTTCTTGATCGGTATTAGACGACCCAACACTGGAATAACGTGGTAGGAGCCTTGAGCTCAATCTGGATATAACCGAAGATCGTCTAGGCATTGGCGATGCGGTGATGTGTGTAATAGGCGCATCACGCATGCCTAGATCCTCCATGTGAACCAGAGGCCTTTCTTCTTGCTGCTCGTAAAAGATCTGATCACGCGTTAAAGTATCGCCACTATTACTTAGATTTCCCCTAACCGGGATAGACTGAGCAGAAATCTGTCGACTAAATGTTGCGAACGGCCGCGTGGATTGTGCATCCTGCTGCTGAGCAAGTCCGGCTGACGGTAGGGACGAAGGCTGGTCCATTTGTCCCTGCCCTGTAGCTCGCACCCTCGTCTGTAGAGTACTTCTACTTCCTCGATCTTGAACGAGCTGTGAGAACCGCCTAGAGTCGCGGTGCAGAAATGCTTCGCGTTCACGCTGGGACGAAGCACTTTGGCCCATGGTGGGGGCCTTTGTTATGGGACCGGAGGACGAGTGCAGTTGAAGTGTACTGCGTTATATCATGTTGATATCAGAGGAGCATTGGCGTAGAAGACTGGGAAACTGCTTGTTTGAAAAGAGTGCCTTGTAGCTTGCCAGCTGAGTCTGTTCTAGATTGCTCTATAGAAAGAGTGGCTCCAAGAGGCGGTCCAGATAAGGTGTGTGGATCGTGGAAGATATAATGAGACCTGAGTCGGAAGATGTAGCTCAGAGTCAAGGTCGGGTAGGCGCGACGGCCGGGATTGCATGTGAAACTTGTCCTGGTGAGATGTGCTGGTCGTGGTCAGCAAACAGATGAAGATGCAGTTGCATCTGTGAACCAAAACCTGTAAGGCTGCACAAGGCAAGCGGTAGATCGCGGAACCGCCGCCTCTTTGTGAGATGTCTGACTACTGAGCTACTACCTCCGTACTGTGGTAGATCACCAACGAGCAAGGAAACGTGGAAAACTTAGGTATGGAAAGTCGATGTCATTAGTCTTGGAATACCAAGAAGGATTCCATTGCTTTTAATACCTTCCCTTTACATATTCACAGAAGTCCTATCCTACAAAATGCACAGAAGTTTTAGGCACGGTAGAAACTTTGACTTCTTGAAGAACGTGTTTTGAACCCGTACACTGTCTCATACCGAATGAGAACTCAAGCAAGCTCCAGATGTTTACTGTTTATGCTTCTGAAATCGATGTAAGCGCTTCAGCTCTGTTGAACGTATGCCGGCGATGCCTGGACTCGAACAGGCTGATTACCGCCGAGTCCTCTCAGTGGGTATCTGCTAGCAGCCTTTACTATTTACGTGCTTCATCTCTGAGCCACCATGTCTTCTGCGTCATATTTCACACCGGCGTTCAAGCCGCCCCTTCGACCAGATGATCATCGTTCTTCAAAAAAACGGCAAGGAGATGGAAGCAGCTCAGAGGATGAGTCTACGAACTCGGAAGTCGAAGTTCGCCCGGGCTTTAGGAAACGGGGATCCTCGATTAGTGGGTCTATTACTTCTGGATTTTCGCCGACAGCTGCGCCTGCTACTGTAAGGCGGGAAACCGCAGTTCAATACCAGGCGGCAGGGCAATCTTTCGATGCAGAGTTACCCGGTTTCAAGTTTCCCCATGCCTCGTATCACATGGCCACAATATGCACCTCACTTGACACCAAAGCTATCGTTGAAGCTGAGCTCCCAACACTGAAGCCACCTTTGCTTCGAACAAAATTGCCTCCTCTTAGGCAATTGACAGCAAGAGGAAAAGCCGAAAAGCTTGGCTTGCGGCAAAAGCATCTCGACAACATAACGACTATTTTACATAGATGTGTCCTTGAATGCGATTTTCTTCGTGCTGGTAGAGCATGGGGAATGCTCCTCCGATCTGAGCAGAATGGTCATGGAATGGATATTAGAAAGAATGATCGATGGGGATTAGGTGCCGAAATCCTACTGAAGCGTAATACACACTCACTAGAGGGGGGTTATGGTGGAGAGGGAACGTCAGGGATTGAAATTGCCGGGCAATGGTTCAGCAGAGAAGGTTTTATAAATGCCAAAGATTATTACGAGAGACTGGTACTTCAATATCCCTATCGCAAGGCCTTTCCCACCGCCACAAGTGCGTTGGATTTTTATCCTGCCATGTTCGGGCTATGGTTATGTATCGTGCAGGACCAATATAAGAATGCAATCAAGAGCATCGAAAAAGCTGCAAGAGGCACTGTAGATGACAGGACAGAAACAAGCTCCGACGAGAGCGCAAGTCCGTCGCCGCTACCAAATCTTCGCAGGCGTCATCAAATGGCCGGTATTCGCGATGACACGTTGCAGCGTGGCGACGAGATTGCTTCCCGAATCAACGAGCTTTTAGTATCTCCGCCGTACTCCGATGACTCGAGGCTATGGCGTCTCCAAGGCATGGTAGCTTTGTGGATTGCAGACCTCTGGGTTGTACCTTTGCCTTCCCAGGCTGACGGAGATTTCAGCGAGGAAGAAACTTCGCGCACGCCGGTTTCTGCAGTACCGGGGGTCAAAGGAGAGCATATACAAGCCAAACTAGGACACGACCGATGTGTGGCTAATCGGCAAGTAGCTATTTCAAAGGCGAAGCAAGCGTTCAGTAACGCAAGGGGGAAGGGCGGAAACAGAGGAGCTACGATGCAGTACTTCAACTCCTTAGAGATTGGTGGTCAGGCGGGTTGACCGTTTCAGAACATACCTCAAACATCTCGGGACAATGAGCGCTCAAACTGCCGTAGTATCTATAGTAGTAAATAAAGCAAGTCCTAGCGACTGGCGCCTGCTTAATAGGTATAACAGATTTGAAAACTTATGCAGTCTTGTGAAAAACCCAGACTTGTGGTTTTCGTTGAGAAGAAGTGCCTCTGAAAGCATATATTTATGCTCATGCTGCCCAATGGCAACTGCTCGAGTTTGATGATACTGGGAGGTAGTAAAAGAATTACCCACTGTCATCGATATGATATTGTCCGTTGATTGTGGGACACGCGTTACACACGTATGTGAACAAGTAATGCGGGAAAAGATCAAGACACCGAAGCGTCTGTGGCGTACCCTACAATACTGGCACATTGAAGAGTCTCCCGGCTACTAGGTAGGTCCAAGCCAAAGATATTAATCAGCACGTACAGAATGCACAACAGAAACAGGTGCTTCAGAATCGCCATAGAAACCGCCATTGTCCGAGGTTGAGGGGTTGATATATACAGGCCGCCGCACCTTTCGGTACATTTCAGATGGGAACGCCTGGGGCTGACTTTGGGCCTGCAGCCTGCATGGCCCTGAGGGTCCTCTGTTTCTCTTTTGTTTCCCCCTTGATACAACAGATGTAGACGTGCGCAATCCCGTCCGGTTGTGCCTTTTGAGTTATACAGGCCCGCCAGCCCAGTTGATGAGCATCTTGAAGATAGCGGTTGAACGGCTCATACTGATCAGTGCATTAAGAAGAAGCCCGCGGACTTGGCCCGAGGACGTCTCAGCCGCAATCCCGAGGGGAAAAAAGTCTTCCACACGCTTACATCTCAGCGCCTGGGTAGATAAGGTAAGGTAAGTACAGTACCTGCTTTAGTCAGCTGTAAGAAAGACTGGACGTTGACTGGTGACCTATCAGATCTGGATTTCAAGTATTGCCGGATCTGTACGTATGCTGATTGTATAATCTATATAGGTAGCAAGGTACGGTACTACGACGACCAGCACCGGGAACAAGGTACGGTACGAGTACTCTTCACTCTAGCCGTCAAATTCAGCAGCCCCCAAGCCCGGCAATTCTTACTGCTCGAGCGAAGCAATCAAGAATCCAACATGAAATAACGGAGCTGAAGCGCCTCTTGTTTAATGTGGCATGGCATCACAGCGGTAAACCGTGAAACTTGAGTGAGGTAATACACGCTTTCGAATCACCTCGTGCAGGAATTCTAGCACCCACACTTGATGTCGAAGCCATGTCACGGTTGAAAGGAGCTTAAATACCTATAGATTGGCCATTTCGCAAGCAATGTTCCAACAAGGCCAGCTTCATTGCAACAATCTATATTCCTTCGACCATTGTGTTCATTCATCCTACACTCTCCCCTCGGTTGTTCCAAGGCCCTCGATGCCTATTCATTAAAACATGTCCATTAAAAATCAAGCCTTCGGTTTTCTTTAGAATTGAGAGCTCACCTGCCACAATACAGAGACATCCCATAACCCAAGCTGACTCCAGAATACTACGTGGCTGGCATGACGAGCGGGAAAGATCAGCTGAAATCAGCCATACAGGACGACGTTATTCAACCGTCTTCACTTTCTCGGGGTTATGGCAGTCTGCCTGCTGAGATGCGAAAGACGTCTTCGACTGGTGTGAATTTGTGGTTCAACTATAACAGTGAAATTGCCATGACCAATGGTAAAAGTCATGCCAAAGTCCGCTATCACCCAAGATCTGGAAGTGGTCACGCAAAGCATCGGAGAACAAGAAGTGGCTGCTTTACATGTCGAGCCAGAAGGGTCAAGGTAGCTATCTTCGAAAATGCCAAGGCAACAGGAGTTTTACTGACCTGATATATCATCCAGTGTGATGAGCTACGCCCTGTATGCGACCGTGTGTTTTACCCATGGGCGTGTCTATCCGAATTTAGACTAACTCTGAGACTTGTATATAGGGTGCAGGAAAGGCTCCAGAGAATGTGAATATCCTCAGCCACGTTCAAAAAGTATATCCAAATTAGGTCAGCGTCGAGCAAGCAAACAAAACAGCGGATCATCTTCCGATGAATACGACGATGAAGAGGTGAAAGCAGAAACGCTTCCCTCAAAGGAGCAGCAGTCTATGACGCAGGTCCGAACGCCTATCTCCACGAGCGAAGAAGTTCGCAGCATCCGCGACAGTATCGCATCAGAGTTAGCAGGCAATTCTTCGTTTCAGTTTAATCAATGGCCCGCCGAACAACGTGGTCGAATTCCACTCGCGAATGCATCTCTGTCAATTGGAGATTCCGGTACTACCACAAAATCGCATACTGCATCGGCCAGTCCTGGACATCTGCAGACGTCTCCTTCAGTATTGACAGAAGGCTCGTTAGATGATTCGCAATGGTCACGCCTGCCCCTCGACCACCAGGCTCATTTAACATACCATCAGAATTATCTCACATCTCATCACTACTTCTTCAAGCACGAAGCCAATTTCTTCATACACCATACTTTGCTAGAACATGCGTTATCCTACGAACCTCTGCGATTCGCTGTCGTTGGTTTCGCCGCTTTTCATTCAGCTCTGCAAAATAACGATAGCAACATTCAGAACTTCTTATGTTACTATAACAGAGCTATCAAACTGTTGCGGAGATCTCTAGCTAACGGCGACAAGTACACTGACGCGACTTTGATGACAATACTGCAGCTTGCTACTTTCGAGGTGCGTCAAAGTATTTTTTCATTGCCTCATACTAACAAATTGCAGGAATATCTAGGCGACTGGATAAATGTACTTGGGCATCAGAAGGCAGCTTACGCAATGCTTATAGAACTTTATAACGTTAAATCTATCATGAACGTAGAAGTTCGCAGGAAGATTCTTGCGTGGTACTCTCGATTCGACCTTTTCGCCGGGCTAATGTCAGGGTATGAAACCGTACTTGGGAGGGAATGGTTCTGCGCAAACGAGAGCTATTACCAAGTGCAATCGCGAAAGGACCCAAGCAACATAGATTGCAAGATCGAGGCAGCAATATCAAGTTACCGTGTACTGGCTATGGATATGGCTTGGCTCTTTTCAAGGTTGCCGCGAGGTAAGATATCAGTGGAGGACTTCACTAAAGAGAACAACTTAATCACTGAACGCTTACGGACGTGGAGACAAGATCTTGACCCGCTGATCGCCAATGAGAGATACCTAGTCCAATCTTTCGAAGTACCACTAGAAAAAGACCTCGAAGACGTCGTCGACCCTTACCTGCGCCGTGGACTTTACAAAGGAGCATTATGGACCATAAATTTTATGCTGATGGACTGGATCGCCCTTGACATCATGCACAAATACCAGACTGCCATCATGCTCAAGCAGCCATCGCCTCCTGAACTTGGGAGAATGGCATTAGAGCTGTGTAGATTGTTCGAAGCTGTCGAATATTGGGCCGAGGGCCCTCCTGGGTCTGTTCTCAGAGCACAAGCTAGTCTTAGCATTGCAGCTCTTTTCCTTCCTAGGGATCAGAGACATGCAATGTGGTGTCGGAGGAAGATGGCAATGATAGAGGGTAAAGGGTAGGATAGATACCTCCATTCTCGCAGAGAATGTCACCCACATTCTACCCAATATAATTAATTTTATGCTTAGGTACATCCTTGCCCCTAGCTTTCGGAACAAATTGGCCGAACTATGGAATATACCTGACGTAGTCTCTTGGTGGCTCCCAGAAGGCGAAGGCTTCTCGCCCATCATCCGTAGCATTCGATCTATTGTTGAGAATCGGACGCCCCAAAGCCCCAATCCGCCCAAAGCCGAAGACGTACGCACTGTAAAGGCTCTTTTCGCGACGATGAGCGTTAGTGGTGACCAGGGTCGCGCAACTCCCTAAGGAAGAGACTGGGTCTGGTAATAGCGTAATTTGGCATGGAGTCACACTCGCTGGCCGCTACTTCCGGATAATGACTTTTTGGCTTTGGACAGAACAGCAAAAACAGTATTAGCAAGACTACATTCGCAACAGAAAGCTTCCGCAAGGCGCGGCGATGAAACATGGAGCAATCGGGCTAGGAGACCTGCTCCGGCTGTCTTCGTTGGATCAGTGAAAATGGACGCTTTGGATAGATCTGCACCTCTTGAGCCCGCACAATGCTCTGTACGAATGAAACACTGGACTACGCATACGCAACGTAAAAGCCAGCAGATGTCGAAGCTTAAGGTACCTGGGCACGCTGGGAGCCTTTTCTACGTACCGCATTAATTGATATACAAGGCTGTAATCTTATACGATTCCTGTTGGATTTGGTCCAACTACTCGTAGAACTATATATTGCTCATGACTAATCAGTTTCCCAGCGCCGACGAGGGGTTTGCGTAGAGATAAGTGACGTTGTTCACCTATTAACGGTATCTTTGGTTCAAGTAAAAACCCCATATCTTACAGACCAATAAACCCCCCCCCCCCCCCCTGCGTTCAGCCACAGATCAAAAAGAACCATATCTCGATACCCCTTACACTAGTGCCATATCTTATATACCAATTAATGCGGTAATACGGAGTAGCGAGGTAGCGTAATGATTATTAGCGCATCATGGCGCGTCGTCTAACTACATCACCGAAGCTCTATGATTGTACAAGTACAGTTCAGCAACCGCGATGTGAGTCTGATCCACTCCAGGCAGTCCTGGGCATAGACCACCATGGTAATACTACAAGCCCCGACGGTCACGAACCAGAATGTGCGTAAGAGAAAGCGTAATACCACGATCGAGGATCCTGAAGAAGCTAGGGAAGAAATTCCTGTCGCCAACGGCACGACGGTTCCTACTAAAACCCACGATGGGGGAAAGAAGCTTTGTCGAACTACGAATACGAATGCTGGAAAATCGAAACCGCCCCTACTGCGCCGAGAATCCTCTACAATCGTCGAGACTACGATTACATGGCCCGAACACTTCACCAAGCTTGCCCAGACACATCGTGCCCTTAACCTAGTGTATACATTCTGCTGCACTCGTAAGCATCTAGCAACTACTTTTGAAACCCTCAAAAAGGCAGTCGAAGGGCATATTCAACGCGAACTACTGATACGAGACGTGGCGCAGATTAAAGCTTTGGTACCGAGAGCCGTGAACTTTGCCTACGTTGACGAGGCGAGCTTACAAGTCGCGGTTCTTGGAGAAGAAGATGGGATCAAGGGTGGGAGAGCGAAAGATTTCCGATCGCTGGAATTATCGAGGGAAGATAACGACACCCACGGCTCACATAATGCGAAGAGCAAGGAATTATTGCTGTTTGAGTTCATCGATGGGGACTTGAAGCGTCAGGTTGTCAACGCGAAAACGGGGGAACCTATGAAACCAGTCAAGAAACTAAGGGAGGAAGATCTGAAAATGCCAGTCTATAGCCAGAAGCAGATGATGAAGCTTATAGAGAAGAGGAATACCAAGTTTACCTCTGCTGTCAATGCTTTCCTGAATCAATGCGCCGCCGACAACATTGACGCCATGGAAACGATCCGTGAAAAGGCGAATATCTACGTGCCCGTACCATCAAATAGTAGAGCAAATACACCGGCCCCAGAAGGAGTGAGGCCGCCGTCATCTATTCCTACCGAACGCAAATCTATTGCGGAGATAATCGCCGGGATCAAGGCTATGGAGTGGTATACCGGCCAAATCGTACCAGACGGGCATCGAGTTTTCGATCCTCAACCCCCTATTTATGGTGACTTGAAGTTTCAGCTGTCCCAAAATCTAGTCAATGCGCTCTACAATACTCGTGGCATCACCCAAATCTATTCGCATCAAGCTGAGGCCATTAACAATCTTTATGATGGCTATAACGTTATAGTGGCCACTTCTACGAGCTCAGGGAAATCATTGATTTACCAAGTACCTATGCTTCATGAACTTGAGCTTGATTCGAATAGTCGAGGCATGTATATCTTTCCTACCAAAGCGCTAGCCCAGGACCAAAGACGGAGTATGCGGGAGCTCTTGAAGCTTATGCCTGGCCTGGAGAACTTGGTTGTCGAGACGTTTGACGGGGATACGGCAATGTCTGACCGCCATCTTATACGAGATGAGGGCAGGATCATCTTCACGAATCCAGATATGCTACACATCACTATCCTACCTCAGGAAGACAAATGGCGGACATTCCTACAGAATCTTAAATTCGTCGTTGTGGACGAGCTCCATGTCTACAACGGACTTTTTGGCTCTCACGTTGCATTCATCATGCGAAGGCTAAGGAGAATATGCGCAGCGGTGGGAAACCGCCATGTTAAATTTGTTTCCTGTTCGGCTACAGTTGCGAACCCTGAGGAGCACATGAGGACAATATTTGGCGTAGATAAAATCAAGCTGACGGATTTTGATGGGTCACCTTCGGGACGGAAGGAATTTCTATGCTGGAATACACCTTTCAAAGATCCCAAGGACCCTTCTTCAGGCAGAGGCGATGCTATGGCTGAAACTGCGAAGCTCTTCTGCCAGCTCATTCTGCGCGGCGTACGGGTCATTGCTTTTTGCCGGGTGCGGAAGCAATGCGAGGTTCTTATTACTGCTGTGCGCAATGAAGCTGCCAATCTGGAGAGGAATGACCTAGCCGCTCGTGTCATGGGCTATCGTGGAGGCTATGCCCCGCAGGACAGGCGAAAGATTGAGAAAGAAATGTTCGAGGGAAAGCTCATGGGTATCATTGCGACGAACGCTCTAGAGCTAGGTGTCGACATAGGGTCGCTCGATGCAGTGATCACTGTAGGGTTTCCCTATACCATTGCCAACCTTCGACAACAGAGCGGGCGAGCTGGGCGACGGAACAAGGACTCACTGTCTGTGCTCGTTGGAGATTGCTTTGCAACGGACCAGTATTACATGGACAACCCGGACGAGATCTTCACAAAACAGAATTGCGAGCTGCAGGTCGACTTGCAAAACATGTTAGTTCTAGAAGGCCATATCCAATGTGCTGCCTTCGAGATGCCTGTCCGCCCTGACGAAGACAAAGTCTACTTCGGCAAGCAATTACCAGAAATCGCTGAAGAACGTATGGTCAAAGATCCCCTAGGCTTCTACCACTGCAATGAACGTTTCCGTCCTCAACCATCCAAATGCGTCGCCATCCGCGATACCGAAGACGGGCACTTCGCCGTCATAGACATCACTAACGGCCGCAATATCGTCCTGGAAGAAGTTGAACCATCCCGCGCATTCTTTACCATATATGAGGGCGGCATATTCCTCCATCAAGGCTATAGCTACCTCGTCAAGGAATTTTCACCCGAGCAGAAAATGGCCAAAGTCACACTTGTCAAGGTCGACTGGACCACTCAACAGCGCGACTACACCGATATCGACCCCATCGAAACCGAAGCGATCCGCCGCATTCCAGACTCACTCTCCCGCGCCTTCTTAGGTGCCATCAAGATCCGCGCCGTCGTCTTCGGCTTCTTCAAAGTCGACAAAAAGCGCCGCATTCTTGACGCAGTCCAAGTCGACAATCCCCCCATCGAGATCTTCAGCAAGGGCATGTGGCTCGACGTCCCCAAATCTGCGCTCGAAATTCTCAATAGCCGGCGCTTAAACGTCGCAGGCGCCATCCATGCTGCAGAACACGCAATTATGAGTCTCATGCCCCAGTTTGTAATCAGTATGCCAGGGGATGTGCGCACAGAATGCAAAAATGCCGTCAAGGAATTCGCCAAAAAAGAAACATCGCGCAAGCGCCCCGCCCGCCTTACCTTCTACGACGCCAAAGGCGGTGCCGGCGGCTCAGGCATCTCAACCAAAGCGTTTGAATTTGTTGACTTGCTACTCGTGCGCGCTTGCCAGCGCGTAGGGGCTTGCCATTGCTCTGAGGGATGCGTGGAATGCGTGTGCAGCGAGATTTGCAAGGAGCAGAACGTTGTGATGAGCAAAGCGGGAAGCGAGATCATCTTGAAATGTTTGCTAGGAAGGGAAGGGGAGATCGATATTGATGCGCTGCCGTGGGGCCCGGATGATGAGAGGGCACCGGCGGGCATAGAGACGGTCGTTGCGGCGGAGGAGGTGAGGCCGGCGAGGGGAAAGAGGGTGGAGGTTGTGGAGGTGAAGCGGGAGGGGGGTGAGAGTAGAAGAGTGGTTGTTGGGAGTAGTGCGGGGGGCGCGGCTGAAGATATGGAAACAGAGGTCATGACGATTAAAGATGAGCCCCTGGATTGAGCATCTGGGAATGGGTCACAGTTCTTTCACCTGCATAGGCGTGGAAATGGTACTGTACAAATTTGTCGCGTCCAAGTAAATCTCTCCCATGACTACCTACTATTCTGCAGGACCGCATAACATCATTGCTCAATCTCGAACCGGTCTACGTTTGCAAACACAAGAAATCATCCCCCATTCAGCGTGCGAGAGAATCGAATCGTGACAGCCACATGCCTGAGGCAGTGACAGAATCAGGAATGGTCCGATGAGAAAAAGGGAGCGGAGAAGTGGCACTGGCAATCCTGTCGTCGTGCGCGAACTGTTCGACCCGTCCCACGAGGCTATTTGTCGGAGGCCGCTAGGCTGTTTTCGATGGGTGGAGGAGATTATGTACGGAAAGTAAGAGAATGGGTCATAAGTCACGCAAAGTTTTGTTTATTTTGACCAAGTCCCACTGTGTATCCCATCTGTTGGCTACAATTTGCTACTGTGGCACATGGCCAATATAAACAAAACTTTGTGCCTCTATGCATTACTTATGACCCATTCTCTTACCACCCATGGTATTAGCGCCGGTTAGTACTCAACGACAAAACTCCAGGAGAGTGGCACAGACCAAGAGCTATCGTTAGAATCTGGAACGACACATAAAGGACCAGTCTTCACTGGGCAACGGTTATCATTTGCACAAAACCACGGGTTTTTGATGGCTGTCTGGATCGAGCATCGACAAGTTCCCCATGAAAATACCCAAGCCGGTTTAGGATCACCTCACAGCCCAGACAAATAGTAGTATATCTTCGTTCATACAAACTCTTCATCCTAAACAGAGCACCGTCTATCATCGCATACATTTCGAGAGGCATCACTCGTCACTATAGCACTTCGACTTTTGTATTGGTGAACTTTCTTCTCCAGTCGAAACGGTAGAAATTCCCCCAATTCCCAGTCTCGCACATCGTCGTCCGATCTCTGGTTACGTACCGGAAATCTAAAAGCAGACAGCGCTCCTCGAAGCGTGGACCTTGTCTACATTGCTTGCTGGAACTTGCGAACCTCGCGATACAGCGTCTTACTCTCTGCTTCATCGCTTATCTATTGGGAGGTATGGATTAGCACTTCGTTCGTGTTGTTATTCATTAGACCATATAATTACTTGCCCTAATCATATGAGGAACTGCCTTGCCCTTCTCGATCACTGCAAAGGCGAAGGATCTGCTCTTAGGTTCGTTTCCCTTCGCGTCCCCAACCAACATCTCCTTGAAGACAGGCTCATTGAGCAGGACTCGGTAAGTTTGGTGCGCTCGCATAATAAAACGTCCGTTCCTCTGAGCTCCTGTTGCAGCATCTGGGCTCTGAGCAGTTACATTCAACTTGAAGATACCACGGCCACCCTCTTTCCAAGAAGTCCCATCGAAACGAAATAAAGCTGCGCGAGGGGTCGAGAATATGGTCTCTTCGCCGTCCTCTCCGGTTTCGACTATAGGATGTTCAGTGATCTTGCGGCCTTGATACCAAGCCATGTCAGTGGACCTACTACCCTGTTGCTGGAACCTGCCATTAGCTTCATCATTCTCTTCTGCCTTGTTGCTCTGCACGTCGTCTTCACTTCCACTGGCCTCTTCATCATCCGCGTCTTGAGCTGGAGCTCCAAAAGGCCTGACCTCGCTAGTGCTGCTACCCCACTTCGCATCACCCGTGGGAGCAGCGAAGCTAGTAAGCTTAGAAGTAGCAACAAATGCACTTCCAAACCCACTTCCAAATGTTGAACCGCCGAAAGTATGGAGGTTCGACGTCACAGCCGCACCAAAGCTTTTCGATCCCACGGTACCCAACTCCGATAATGTGCTCGTTACTGCAGATCCAAAAGCCCCGTTCGCCACCGCTTTTGGCTCTTTGCCAGTCAGGTCACTACTTCTAGGACCTTCCATGTCAGACGTCGTTACCGAGAGGAAAGGACTAGCGACGGAGGTTGTGCTTTTAGCACTTAATGCACCGAACGGCGAGGTAGACGACGACGACAGCGCTGCAAAACCGGATGATGCAAAAGCGGTGGCGGTTTTCTCTGCCTGTTGGCTTGTAGTGTCTCTGTTTCCAGGTTTGGATTGGGACGCTGAGAAAGGGTTTGCTTTTCTCATAGCATTGGGAGCGGAGCTTGAAGAGATATTCTCGACCCCGGTTGTAACTTGTTCCTTTAGCGCCATTAGCAACAAGAAAAGAAGCACATTCATAATCAAGATACTTGCACTTTCATTTGATTGCTTGGCAGTCCCACCAACAGACTTTGGCTGCTTGTCCGGCACAGTCTGTGCTTCCGAAAGGTCAGCAGCGCTGCCATTCTGTAATATTCCTTCCCGGTCATTCTCTTCTGATCTTCGATGTGCCTTTGCTTCTTCGGTTGCTGGGATCTTCTGTTCTCTGTGCGTTTCTGTGTCAAGTTGGTCTCTGCTGCGCTTCTTCCTAGGACTAAAGGCTGTATCTCTCATCTCCTGGTCAGCCACGTCTTGGTGTGATGACTGTGAAAGGCCTTTGGTAATTCCCTCAGTGTTTTCTTCCCTATATCCGCTGATATTGCCCTCGAACCTGTCCGCCTCGTCCTCGTTCTCCTCTCGCACTGTCACCGGATCTGCACTCCTCAGACGCTCATCTCCTTTAAAGTCTTCGCCTACACGAACATCTCTAGACCGCTTTCTTGAATGCCCACTCTGATCTAAAATTGGTCGGTCACCGGTGATGGCTTCATCTGCCTCCAAGTCATCGAATGAGCGCTTTCTCACTGGTCTTCCCCGAGATTCAATTCCTGCCGCCACGACTTTTTGGCCTCCAAACGAACCTTCTTCAGAATTTTCAGCTGCTGTACTAGGATCTGGTTCAACTGCAAAGTCATTCCGTGGATGATTTGTGTCGCTTTTGGGTATGGAGGCGATCGAAGTCTTCTTAAGCTTTTCGCGGACTGGTCTCTCGCTTGCATCGTTGTCACTTGTAGAATCGGTAGCTGGGTGTAGCGACCGGTTGTGTGTTTTCGAGGGGTCGGAGGCATCGCCTGGATGTGGAATGCCGTTTTCTGTGGCGACCTCATCTTGTTGTGGTGTCATTTCCGTCTTCATGATAGATATGTGACACCCTTTTTCATGTAATTTGGGAGGAGACGACCGTAGCCAGATTGAGAGACTCGGTGAAATCCGAACGGCGAAACTACAATTGGGTAGTGCAGGCAGCCGTAGTCATGTTCTATGTGACGAGATTCGAAGAAGTAATTGAGGATCCTCGATACGATGCTGCAAAGATGCAAATGCTGAGCCACCCAAATTTGTAGGCGTGAGTATTGAAACCAGAGGTACTTATGGTTAGTGCTACTGTGACTGAACTCCCAATATGTATGAGGATTATGGCGGCGTGGGTTGAATCACGGCTGCGAGGTAAAGCTGATAAGGGAGGAAGGCTACGATGCTGCAGCGTTCCGACCGCTGCAAAGCTTTCAGGGAGAGAGAGGAATATCAGAGATGCCGGTGGGCTTATGTTGTTGACTTGAAGTTGCTGGAAGAGAGAAAAAATAACAATTAATTGGGTTGTGAGTTGTTTGGCCCCGCCCGTAACAAAACATGAGGATGTTACTCTATCTTACGGACGACTCTAGACTCCTACCTAGTCAGTTGGTGGTGTATAAAGTAAAGTAAATATACTACCTTAGCGTGCTTAGGTAAGGTACCTTAATTTACCTTAAGGGCCGTACTGTGTACATACTTAGCGGTTGTGGATCTTCGGGCCGAGGTACCGAGTCCTGGTATGACGTTAGATGTAAGATACAGTATCTATCGTGTATTATGTTTGGTCACGTACATTCGTACAGTCTACCGTAGCACCACTCCCAGAACTGATTCCCATATATCGAAGGAATTATCCCCAGAAACACGTTTGGGTTGTGCGAGTTACACATGCGGAAACTGAAAGACTTTCAGATGAAGAGTGTGTCTGTAGAAGCCATGACCTCCTTATAATATTGAATTGAATACAATGTTGTGAATCAGAAAAACCCCATGTCTACAGATTATGACGTTGATGGAAATCATGTCCCATTCTGCAATCCTAACTGATGAAGCACAAGCAACCCAGTCCAATGTAAAATACAAACAAGGGGTATACTGCAAGTCCAACCCGATTCTTCACCACTCCAGAGCCCCCAAGAATGCTGATGCCAGCAGCTAGCGACCAAGCAACCAAGATTAAATACACCGGGACCCGTACGACCCCGGGGACATGTAGAGCGCTGAGCATCGCCGCGATGACGAGCGGGAATAGCGTATATCCTATGATGCAAATTGACTGGAAGAAAGAACTATAGAGAGTCGTTCAGTGAGTTCTCGGTTACCCAGACTCTAAGGGACTTACACGTTACCACCCAAAAGTTTAATTTGCATTGTTACAACGGCTTCGCCAATCCACACAAGCGCGAAGACGCCTGAAAATACGATGGTCTTCTGAGCCGGTGACGCAGTCAATGATAGAAGTAGACTGAGCAACAAACAAAATATGAGTGGGCCCCTGTGTATTGGTTCAGTAAAATGTGACGCTCTTCCATAGTTAAGACCTAAGTGCATCGGCGGCTTACCACAGATCCCAGTCTCGCAAGCCTTCGCTCATACCTCCCTGCAATACCACGTCGGCATCCGGCCACCTTCCAGCGATTCCCCGCAGCCCTCCGGTCAAACCATCTCCTCTCTCTGCTCCGCCAATGCCTCCACCTCTTTGGAGCATTCCCCCAAGCAAATACTTTGGCCATAGCACTTGCCGCATCTTTTCCCACACAGCCAGCAGGTCTCTTGACAAGGTTTCCCACACTGACTCATCAATGGTGTTATTAGGAGCACGGCGATCCTCTCCTGGTATGGAAGAATTGAGGTAAGATTGAGGAAGAGGGTTACGAGACGACGGGGATTGGATGTTGCCTGTCAAAGGGGCTTGTTCGGAGTTGGATTGTAGGGGATCATCAAGGTCATTGAAGTTCGCTACTTAATGCATAGTTAGTACCTGGTATAATCTAAGGAAGGGTAGCTTGCCATCGTTAGGATCTATAAGATCTTGCTCAATCTCGGTAGTATCATAGTTCTCGTAGGGATTTCCTGACGATGCACTCGCCATCATAGCCATGAGTGCCTGTTCGGTCGGATGTGAGGGCCCTAAGGATGCCGAAGAGGCCTGACTACCTACCAAAGCTGCGTGCAATATGTGATTACCTTGATCTGGCGTGGGTGTCCACACGAGACTTTGTCAAATTAGGGTTTTACGGGCCGCGTAACCGAGTCTCACGGTACCCACTCCCATTCGGGGCTAGAGTGGTGTTTCTTTTAAATCTAAGATACTGTATAACACAAGAGCTCAAGGGGGTGAGTGTGCTGTTATCCATATCTGGGTACTACCTGGTGGGTATACAGATAGGATGTGCTCTATCTCCGCCACTGGTCAGCCTTTTGTCGCGCAGCGGTAAGCCCTCCGTCCTTTCTTCTGAGGGCCCTCGAGGTAATCTTCATGACCGTTAGCGTGTTAGTGTTAAAGTAAGAAAGGTAGACTCTTCAATATAGCTGGTGGACAGTACTCACAAGTGTGCAAACGACACTCAACAGCTTTCGATAGATCTCAAGTTGTGACGACCATCGATACATGCTTTTCCATTTCATTAGGCAAGATTCTAGATAGTCCATCATTACAATTGTACCGAACAATTCAACGAATTTAATGTCCTACCTAAGTAGGTAATCGTCGTCTAGAAAAAGAACAGCTCGAAAAACATGATTCCGGTGTCAGGTCTTCAAAAGTTCATCGGATCTCGGGAGGGAGGAGCAGAAGCTACGGATCAAGGCATCAGCTATGTTGGAGAGAAGAAAGAGAGGCTCCAGGCCAAAATGCAAGAAATGGGTTTCATTGACTTGGAAGAGGCCGACATATTGTCCAATTCTGCCAGCAAACCGACAGATGCTGTCAATCTGCGCCGTAAGATAATTGCAGACCAGCACCGTTTAAAGGTGCCTACAAATTTCTCGAGCCGCAATAGCAGTAACGTACGAAGCCCGGGTATGAGACAAGGACACAATTCGAGCTCAGTTCCCCCTCAAGCAGTGCAAAGCATGCCGCGGAAGGATCAAGAGGATTCCTATAATCCTTTTGATACGGACGCTGACAGTCTGGAAGCCACAGCCACATTCAGTAACTTTACTGACTCTAGAGAGCATGAAACCAGCTTCCAAGACATTGGGCATTTCGGCAACGACTCACATCATGTCTACGGCGATAAACAGGACACTCATCATATCTCCGTACCAGCAGTTACGCAACGGCAGCGTCATCTCTCTCAGATCTCGGACCGACATGATCCTAACATTGGGTCCGAAGACGAAGAAGTGTCTGGGTATGATGGAAGCGGAAATGTGAGCAGCGACGAGGAGCGGCCAGAAAATGATGGGAAAGACGACGATCGAGTAATTGAAAAAACTGTGACACAGGAAGCAACTCACCAGCGCGAACAGGCGACGTACTTTCACTCTCGCCCAATGGAATATCCACGACCAGAAGAGGAGCATACGGAACCCCCCCTAAACTTGCCTACGATCTCGCCTGAGCTTTGCCAAGAGTCGGCTGGTGGGTACACCAACAAGCCATCATGTAGGATGGTAATCTCGGTTGCCTCCGAAGCTGTGGGCGGGAACGCTTTTGACTCAGAGCTCGACCAACAGATCCAGAGCAGACAAATACGACTTCCGGAAACCTCTTCAAAGCAAGACCGAGCAGGTCCAAATGGGAACTCCCGATATGATGCAATTGGAAACACCGGGTTGCTGCGGACAGGCATGTCCAAGAAAACATCTCCATACAATTCTCCACACTCTGAAGTGGAGATATGTGAGCAGCATCATTCGGCCAACCCAGCACAGCTACCCAGAGAGGGTGGGCGAATATCATATAGTCAGGCCACCAGTATTATCTTTCCACAATCAGCGAAACCAAATCAAGCTCCAGCCACCGAACTGTTCGAAGAACGCCATGGACCTAATAAGCTTCCTTTTGCTGGTGACCGTCGCAATCCAGATGCTAGGAACAGCCAGAATGAGATGCCGTCAAACACTCAAAAATGCGCGCAAGATCTAGACTATACTTCTGGCCAGCTTAGCGGTATGCCTTTCGATCTATTGAGTAGCGAATCCTTTGACAACGACCCTCGTGTACGAGAAGGAGACTTCCCCGAAGGCCTTACCACTGCTCCTCTATCACAAAAGCTTCAGTATGCACATGATCTGAAGCACGATGAAGAGCAACATCTGCAGCGTAGAGCAATATTCTCATCCATGACAATCAACCAGTACGAGGAATGCGGAGACCTTCTGATTGAGCGATTTGGTGAAATAACGACACGATATAGGCAGGCAAGGCAGCAGAAGCGAAAGGTGGCTAAGGAATTTGAGGATGAAGTTGCGAGAAGAGAGGAGCGTGTAAGACGAAAGAGAGAAGGTGTAGACGGGGATCTTCGTCGGCTGAGGAGAGCTGGGGAGGATGTCGTCAGGGGAAAGGAGAGTTAGCGGTTGGGTGACACCAGCATGTGGAGAAGAGTACCAAAGGTCTCGCTTTGCATTCAGCAAGTAGGCGAATTAGTTATGCTAAAACTGGAGCGTCTTACGGCAAGTTTAATCGCATGCAACAATACCTTAGGGTTGCAACTTCGCAATATACGCTTTACGGTTTTAGATACCCATCTGCATAGCTTCTAAGCAATCTTGAACTTCGATATTCGACGAACCAATCAGCTAGTGCGAGATGTGATCTCCAGATTTCACTCTCCTCTGAGCCATATTAGTGCAGGTCCAACGGCACTTCGATAATCCCCAAAGGTGGGAGCGTTGATAAGGGGAGACTCGTAGCGCCTTGCCCCAAGCCGGACACATTATGGCAGACACCAGACGCCATCCTCTTTGTGCATCAACAGACTATGAGTTTCCCAACCCACCAGTCGATAAAGTCCTGCACCATACTCTCCTTTTCCCACCATCGACCCTTTGCCGATTCGTCCTGACCACCTCCAATCCCTTTCACGCCAACCATATCCTCCTTTTCTCTCCATTCCTTTTCTGCAATTTCCCCAGCCATCCTGACCAACGCCTCCTCCTCGGCATCTTTATACAGATCACATTTATCACAATCCCTACACTTCCCACCCCCAGGTCTAAAATGCTGGCAGAAGTGGCCGTACCCCTCTCCTCCCTCATCACGCCCGAGGCCTTGCCGGCAAACGTAGCACATCGTATAGCCGCAAACGCACGTCATTTTATTACACCCGCTCTGTTTGATAAAGCCCAGTCCACAACGTGGGCATGTTCGTTTTAAAGCTCCAGTGCGGGCAGCTTCGACAGTGGTACGGAGTGAAGTGGAGGCAGATTCATGACAAACGTGGGGATCACGCCAGCACTTGGAGCAATCGAGGCAGGATGAGACACCACAAGCAGGAGAACGGCACTGAAAGCGATGGGAGAGATGCTTTTGGCGTGCCAGACTGAGCACCGAATTAGAGATAAGGTTAGAAGGAGCTGGCAGATTCTTGAAGAGGGAGAGACGGTGCAGGAGAAAATAGAGAATCAGTAATGGAATAAAATTAGCCGTGATCAGGAGCATTAGAATAGAGGCTGTGCTGGCGAAATTAAATCTGTATTGGATGGTATGTGAAGGAAAGTAAATGTCGTCAATTTCGGCGTAGGGACAGAAAGGGCAACGGATCAGCAGAAGATTGGCTTGTGTTAGGGCTTCTTCTGCAAAGCGAGACTCGAGCCTGAGCCAAATTTTGGCTCCACCTTTCGTCTCCAGCACGGCACGACGAACACCCTCTCGAGGAATGCAACCTGTGCAGCTTTCTTCCGTTGTTGGGGCGAGACAGACAATTTGACCGCGTCTGTGATCGATATTGCAACCCCAGCTTTGACCGAAAAGCGCTTCACTGACAGCATGGCGGAGGCAGCCAAAGCATATCATGTGCCCGCTAGCTGTACATGCTGCCATTTCCTCAAACGCGCTGTTAGAAAAACAGCATTGGCATTCGTATAATGCTTCGGCGTTGGCAGCCTCCCATTCGTTGACCTCCAAAGCAAGTTGCCAATCCTTAGCTTCTTGTTCCTCTTTTAATCTCTCCAGTATGGGCGTTAGGATTGTGTGTTCAAGTTCCTGATCTAGCTCCCCATCTGCCGTCTTCCTTAGTACAGGCACTCCAAGTGCCACTCCTACCAATGGTTTGCTCCAAAATAGCATAGGATGCTGGCTCGAGAGATCGACGCCAGGTCTTTTCAATTTCAAAAAGAAGGCATTGATGCTGTGCCTCCAGCTCTTGGCCGCTATCTGCTGAAGAGCTGGCCTTGAAAGCGTATAGGAATCATTATATTCTGCCATGACCGCTCTTAAGGTGCTCTTACTCAGTATTCTGAATTCTTGAGATAGCAATGCCCTAGCGGCCCTTCTATAACTATCCCGCCTGAATCGGTCGCTAATGAGTGATGGCTTGGGACCATTGTCTCCACTCGAAGTGTCCCTGTCGTCCATGGCGTTTGTAGTCCTCCATCGACCTCGAACCCATTTCTCTTGGTGCTTCAAGAGCTGATCTATCACAACATTTAAGCGGCTATCACCACTATACATACTTAAGGTTTCACGGAAGACCTCAGGAAGTATGTGTGGAAAGACGACAACGAGGGTATCGAGTAAATTATTTATTTCTGCCAAATTCTGCTCTTCCTTGAGACCTCCGGGTGAATTGTGGGCGCTGTACATCACAGGGGTTGCCAGAAGGGCATGCATAGAACGCTGTGCCGGTTTTAATTCCAGTCTGAAGAATGCGAATGAGGTTGATAGAGAAGATCGACAATGCGATGACAGGCTCTAAAGAGACTGTCAGCTTCGAGGTCTGAATAAAACTGAGCAGAAAAGGCTAGAAGGGTTCACCTAGCACTCGGCTACGAGTAGGTTTAGACGAGTGCTAGGTTAAGGGAGTCGGCCAGCCCTATAGGGCTGAAAATCCACATTTCATATCTTATTGCTTCAAACGATGAACTACGTAGCTAATATGACCTCTTTGGGGTCCTTCCGATACGCATGCCTCGCCCTGATTGACCAGTTGTAGATATCACGTTATTCCTTTGCTTCTGCTCCTGCTTCTGCTCCTGCTTCTGCTCCTGCTCCTGCTCCTGCTTCTGCTCCTGCTTCTGCTTCTGCTCCTGCTTCAGCTGTCTGACCCGTAGCTTAACTATCAGCTGCTTCTTCTTCTTTTGTCTAGAGCTTGCTGTCATTGATGCTGCGACGACTCGTTTTTTGATGATGAGAGGAGGCTTCGAAGCGAAGAGCTCAGGGCCTAGAAGTAGTAAATAATTGACCTTCTTATTCCACATCTTTGTTTGTTGAGCTGAGGTCGTTTTGATTTGCGAATGACGTTTCAGAAACTTCTGGGGTCAATTGACTCCGACTGACTTATCGTCGCCCTTTTTTATTCGTAGTTCTTTAGCTATCGAATGTACTTGCTTCACACGAGAAGGTCAGCCCCAAGCCTGAAGACGTAGGATTCAGTCACGTATAGCTGCTTCTTCTTCGAGGCTAAGTCTTTGAAATTGCTGATTGCATGCAGCAGTAGTCTTTCAACCATTGATCCGATTCGAAAGAGTACTACTTGATATTTCATATTGACGAGCGAGTTTTGCTTTGAATGGATTTTTGTAGTTGACTGCTGAAGCCTCGTTTCAACGGGCGTGAGCAAGCGTTATGCGCTCTTCCTGTGAAAGTTCTATATCTTCAGAAGGTATGAAGGAGATAGGGGGGGTGACTGCCATCTTTTTTTGCTGATATGTTGAAGAATTACACGTTGGCAGCAATAAAATATGAAATGTGGATTTTAAGCCCTATAAGGCTGGCCGACTGCTAGGTTTAGCCGAGTGCTAGGTGAACCCTTCTAGGGCTTATTCTGCGTCGCAAACTTCGTCGAATGTAAACATCAAAATATCGCGAACAACCATAACATCTTGCAGTCAACGATCAGCACCACACAATCTTACCGAGTGCACCTACAGCTCTACAATATCTTCACCCTTACGATTGTGACTTTTAGCGCCAGACTTGACGCGACAGCACCAACTCAGCAGCTTGACTGGTACCTACGCTATCTCTCGGTCTGTTCAAGCTCTACAGCCGAGTGCGCACAAGAGATCTCTGCCCCTCCAGGTCTGATTCGAGACTTGACGCTTGATACAGCAGCAGTAATATGACAGATGCTCTAGTGTCGGTGCTAGTTTTCTGTACACGCTCTTGACTGTTAGGCCTTCTTCCCACACTTTCTTCATCTCAGCGCTTTAGATAGAATTGCGCAAACCCTACAGAGCTGCGAACGCAAACAAAGTACAACCTCTGCTAGATCTGGTTCGCACTTTTCAACCACCTTCTCTCGAGTTGCTATACCAACATCCCTCTGCTCTCCTGCCTTACGTATGACCGTTCGCTACTGCCCAAGCTCTCTGCCTTCCTTTACTCTACCTACAACTCTATGCAGAAAATGGTTCTGGAAGAGACGACTGCCAACCATCAGAGAACTCCTTCGTATTCTTCGCACTTCACAAGTACAAGCGATTCTTCATCAAGGGCCGACCTGATTCACAACAGCGAGAGATGCGCACAGCCTAGGCAACCCACCTCTCGCACCTCCATTACACAATCTTCACCTGCTTCGAAAACCTTGCCAGAAAATACCATAGCACGGCCTACAACTCAGTCTAAAGCACCTGCTCATCGAGTCTTGGTCACAAACAGTTCTTGTGTTTCGAAGATTTTTACAAGAGACGACATATCGCGACCTGTTCCTCAAGTCTTAAATACCGACGCTTCACCTGCTTCACAGACATTACCACAGGATGGCATAACAGGACCTGCTTCAGAGACCTTGACTACAAAAGACTCACCTGGTTTGATGTCATTGCCAAAGCACAGCATATCGCAACCTCCTAATCCTTCCATAACAAACGTTTCGGTTACTAAGAGTTCTTCTGCTTCGAAGACATTTACAAGAGATGGTATATCGCGACCTACAATCCAGCCTAGAGCAAGTACTTCGCGTACATCGATCACAAAGAGGCGTTCTGCTTCGAAGACATCTACAAGACGCCGCATATCGCGACCTATTCCTCGAGCCTTAATTACAAACGCTTCACCTGCTTCAAAGAAATTTTCAAGGGATAGCGTATCGCGACCTGCAACTCGGCCCAGAACAACCGCTTCTGGAGCCTCAGTTACTCAAGGCTCACCCGCTTCGAAGACATTGTCAAAAAACAGCAAAGCACGACCCGCTTCGAAGGCCTTGACTACAAATAGATCATCTTCTCCGAAGCCATTGCCAAAGAACAGCACATCTCGACCTACCACTCAATCCAGAACACCCACTTCCAGACCTCGCTACAAGAAGGATCCCGGCCTTTACACAATCCGCCCGTCCAGCTGCATACTTCCTGTTAGAATACCTGTCGACTCAGTCCCAGGATCAAGCAGAAGCTTGAATACCCTTTCACCTCTGCATGACACCAACCAAACTATTCCCGAAACCCTCCCTGACCGGACGCAAGTACTGTGGGGCCGAGTCATGTCAGGAATAGGAGCCAGAGCAGACACTGCAGCGTCCAGAGCAAAGAAAGATGCCAGAGGAGGAGGTAATGCTAGGCGTGGAAATGAGCGCGCATTAGGAGCGGCATCAACCAGCACTTCCACTAAGCTCAGCATCGCCGCCAAGCCTGCAGATCCTGACTTTTCAACCGTGATATTGAATAGAAGAGGCATATTCGTTGATTTTATGTCAAGTTCGATCGACACATTTATTCATTTCGGCACCTCTGCTCCGTCTACAGATCGTATCTTGCACTACCAACAGTCAAACAATGCTACTAAAGTATGGCTGAATGTGAAAGATGAGGATGTTCAGGATATTCAGCGCGAATATCTGTATATGAATGTTTACAGGTTGTGTGAGGCAGAATTCTCTACATACGCCAAGGATACGTTTCTCAAGGCCGATATACGCTCCATAGATCCGTTTCCGGGCCGGCCATGGATAGTAACAAGGATGGTAGAGTTGGTGGCCAAACCTGATGAGGCATTCAACTGGACGATGCCGCCTGTTATCGACTCGGATCTTCCTATGAACAAGCGTTATGACTTCGATATCAGGCCGGACTGCTCATATTGGCTCTCGGCCCAGGGTTTCAACCCCGAGTACAAAAATCAAATTCGCGATTGGACCTTTTGTAAGGATGACAGGATGACATGCCCCTACATGACGATTGAATTCAAGAGAGACGACGTCGCCTACCAAGCCGCCATCAATCAGCTTGCTACATTCTCAGCACTTGCTCTCTACAATCGATACTTACTGAAAGAGAAACGCCTTCGGACCACCGCCAAGCCGTGGAATGTCAAGAATTTTGGGCAGCTCCGTCATTACGGCCTTACTTTCACTGGCTGGAACTATGCTTTCTGGTGCACCACCCCCATCAAGTCAACCGACTTCAGGTGGAAAGGGTGTAACATGAAACGGATCTACCAGAGCAATTGCAGCAACTCCGCCGGCATTACCACCCTCGTCGACTGGATCAATGAGATCCATCTCTGGGGTCTGACGGTGCATGCCAAGTCATGCGAGTCCGATGTCAAACACTGCATCCAGCAACGCTCCAGCGGAATTCGTACGTCACTAGGCCAAGATGACGATTCCGACGATGCCCGATGATGAAGATGAGTTGAACAAGGAAAGCTCAGAATAGAGACAGTTTTGGAACATGAGCATCTTACGACCTTGAGCGAATAGTAACCAGGAAAAGACCCTTTTAAACCTTCTGCATGTATTCATACTAGGTTCGTTGACTGCCCGAGCAAGTCTGTTACCAATGGAAAGCAACGCAGTTTTCAGCTATTGCTGACTCAGAACTTATTGGTTATTGCGATCGTATAATAGGTTAATTACTAATTAATTTGACTAACTAAACAATAGCTATTTACACAATTTAATATATGCGCTGGGAAATTCAATGAGAAAGTTAACGGGGAAGTTAATGGGGAAGTTAATGGATAAACTAATGAGGTAGGAAGTCATGAAGAAAGTCATGAAAGAAACCATGAAGGCTGTTCGATAGAAAGTCATGTAGAATGTTCGATAGAGAGTCATGTAGAATGTTCGATAGAGAGTTATGTAGAATGTTCGATAGAAAGTCATGTAGAATGTTCGATAGAGAGTCACATAGAATGTATGATAGAGCTCATATTTGATGCTCGATAGAGATCAAATTTGATTCTTGATTGCAAAGCAATTTGAAGCTTGATAGAGAGTCATGTAGAAAGTCATGTAGAGAATCATGTAAAGAGTCATGTAGAGAGTCATGTAAAAATCATAAAGACTGTTCGATAGAATCATATTTGATGCTCAATAAAGAATAAATTTGATTCTTGAATGATGAGTAGAATAATGAGTAGAGTGATGAGTAAAGTGATGAGTAGAATAATGAGTAAAATAATCAGTCAAAAGATTGATAGAAAGATCAGTAAATAGCTCAGTAGAAAGCTCAATCAAAAGATCAGTAGAAAGATCAGTAAAAAGATCAGTAGAAAGATCAGTAGAAAGATCGATAGAAAGAATAGTAGAAAGATCAGTAAATAGCTCAGTAGAAAGCTCAATAAAAAGCTCAATCAATAACTCAATCAATAACTCAAGTAGAAAGCTTAGTTTGATAGAGAGTTTGATAAAGCATTTGATAAAAAGTTTAATAAAGCGTTTGATAGAAAATTTGAGTAAGTGAGTAAATAGCAAGTAGATAAGTGAGTAAATGATGAGCATGTAAAGTGATGAGTAGAATTAAACTGATTGTCAAGTCGAGTTTTCATATCTACATTCTGACTCGACTTGAGTACTCAGATCGAATCTTCTGACTCGACTCGAATACTCAGGTCGAATTTCATGACTCAACTCGATATCAATCTTGAGTCGAGTCAGAACTCGCTGACTCGACTCGACTCGTCAAGCAATTGAATATAACGTCAAGAGAGCTAAATATAGAAATTTTTCCGATTTTTCGCCTTTGCATTATCTTTTTGCATTATCTTTTTGGTAGAAAGTTATAAAGAGAAACATGAAGAGAAACATGAAGAGAAACATGAAGAGAAACATGAAGAGAAACATGAAGAAAAACATGAAGATCATTTGATAGAAAGCTTTGATAGAAAGCTATGATAGAGAGCTATGATAGAGAGTCATGACGAGAAACTATGAAAACTGTTTGATAAAGAGTCATGAGACATGAAGAGAAGTCATGAAGAGAAGTCATAATAGAATATCTATCTATTTATCTTCATGTTTTGACGAGTCGAGTCGAAAATTTCAAGTCAATACTCAATTTCAATTCTCTGACTTGACTCAAATACTTGAGTTGAACATCTTAACTTGACTCAAATACTTAAGTTAAGAATTCTGACTCAAATCAAGTCTTGACGAGTCGAGAACTCAACTTGATCTCGATGATTCAACTTGACGTGATCAGTCTACACTTTATGCGCTTTTTCTTGCCTCATTTCGCGAATGATAATGCGAAACTCAGCAGAAGAAATAACTCAGAGTCAAAACTTAAAACGTTGATGATAGAAATCAAAAAGTCAATATTAAAGATTGAAATAAATTTATGAGATGAACTTAGCATGAGTTTATCAACAAGCAAACAACTGTAGAACAACATTGTCAATTTATTCTGCAATCAACAAAAATTGCTCACATCAGCAAATAGAAAAATGCAGTACATGTTTAGTTCACTTGATGCATTGATGCTAAATTCACATGCAAATGTGCATAATGACAAGAATACAATCAATCTGTGAAATGTGAATTCGCAGCAAAAAGAGCAAACACAAGCGATTGTGAAATTCAAAGAAATGAAAAAGCGAAAAGTGATGAAAAGTTTGCAAAAAGAAGCTAGAATTGAAGTTAGTACTAGCAAGTGCTATAATGTCATCTCTAAAAAGATGCAGATAAAGAGACTGCGCGAAAGAATTGAATTCGCAGTCAATCAGCTAAGACAAGCAATATTAGAACAGAAAGAGACTATAAATCATAGCTTAATCTACATTCAAAAAGCATGCAATGAAAGCATAGAAAACTTGATTCAGAAGCAAATGAATTGACTTCAAAGTTAAACAAACAACAAACTGAAGATTATTCTACAATTGATTCAACAAAATGCTGAAAACATCAAAAAGAGAATCAATGCAAAGCAAATGACAGAGAATTCGCAAATCTTGCAGAAGATGCAGAGTTTGCAAAGGTTGCAAGTCATGCAAAATTCGCAAAAATCAACGCAGAAGCTCACATATGTGCAAAAAGCAGCTCAAGTCACAAGCGTAAATGCAAATGCAAACATAAATGCAAATGCGAATGCAAATGCAGACGAATGAAACCTGATCATCAAGAAATTCTCGTCAACATCACAAGAAATATTGTATCACGAAAGAAGACTCATTGTCAATTTCAAAAATGAGAAATGAACTTTAAAGATGATGAAAATGCGAGATTCAATGAATAATGCATTGAAAAAGGCGAAAATTGATCTAATAGTCATCATGATAGTCAAAACGTAAAAGAAAAACAACATTGTTCTGATGATCTTGAAAGAATACATTGCAGACGTCTTACTAGCGCAAAGAGCAATATGAGAGCATGTTTTTGATGTTAAAAGCATTAAGAAAGATGAGAAATGACACAAAATAGTCATACACAGTCTGAACATCAAAATCTTCAACATGAAACTGAAATGAAAAATCTAAAAACTGAATTAAAGTCTTTCAATCTTGAATTGAAACTAATAATCAATTCTATATGATTAACTAAAAGCGAAAACCGATCATGAAATAAACACGCATTGACGATTTTAGCTTTCAAAATCAAGACAGAAGCACAAAGACATTTGAAAAAATAATTTTTAGCTGCGAGATCAACATATTAAACAGTTGAATATAAAGACTATTGATCAAATAATCAATGTCAAAAATGTCAAATCTTTGAACATTTATAGAACAAATGTAACAGATCATCAAGATGCTTGTACTGCGAGCGAAATCATCAGATCTGAGATCATAAATGTTAACTATTTATGTGCAAAAACAAGCAATCATGCAATCACATGATTTCTAATTGCTGCAACTGTCAAAATGCGCACTTTGCAAATAGCATAATGTGCAAAACATATCAGACAGGTCAGTCTATTAGCTCACAAAAAGATCATCTAGTTACGAAATTGTAATGAGTATTGCATTTGAAATGTCACAAAACAACGCAAATGATGAAAGCTTTGCAAACATGTTGAATATTCAAATTCTACAGCACAATTGCGCAAGATCAATGCAAATTATGCATGCATGCATGAAATTTGCGAAAAACAAGACAGATATTGTTATACTACAAGAATCATGAATGAAAGACGAAAATATAACAATTTCGCATTCATCGTTTATCTGCATCAAATCAAATGTTCAGAATACTCATGTCAGAGTATTAATATTTGTTGCGAAAAACGCAAAGAAGTTTACATGCACATCAAAATCAGACATAGTCAATAGCAAAGATATGCAAGCGATATCAATAGTGAACAATAAAATTCAGAGAGAAATTTTATTGTTCAATATTTACAACGAAAAGTTACAAAACGCAGATGATGAGCAATTATACATGATTGAGCGAGAATTAGCAAAAGTTAAACTAAATTCTGAGCAAAAAGTTATTATCGTCAAAGACTTTAACACACATCATAGCTGATGAAACGCAAAAATTTCAAACTCTATTAGAACGAAAGAGTTAATAAATTGAGTAAATTTACATAAGTGCAATCTGATTAACACTTCTGATATAAACATATATCACAGCTATTCAAGTCAATTAAGCTTGATACTTGATTTAACATTTGCATCAAAGAATATGCGTAATAACATCAAGAATTGACATATAAATGAGAATGCAAACACAGAATTCAATCATGAAGTAATTCTATTTACAATAGTTATGAAAAAGATGAATTTGATCGAAAATTCGTTGAACGCGTCATACAATCTGCAAAAAGTTGACTGAAAAGACTTTGATGAGCATTTGTAAAAGACGAAAGACAAAATGATTGTCAAGATGCAAAGAATCACGAGTTTAGAAGCAAAAATCATTTATTTGACTGAATGCATCAAGAATACAGTGAAATTATTTGTATTTAAACAGCGAATATGCGCAAAATCAAAACTCTGATGAAACAATAAGTTCATCGAAATGCGAAAGACGTTATCGTCAAAAAAGCAAATCTGAAAAAGATGCAGAAATGATGATGCATGAGCAGAGATAGTGCAAATGTGAAATTCATATTATGATGCAATAAAGCTGATCAAAAATCAATTCTGAATCAATTTTTTAAACAACATCAAAGAAAAAAAAGTGTTTCAGACATACAAGTTCATCAAATCACGTTTAATTGAAAAGCTATTTTCGATGCAAAACTTGCAAAAAGAATTGAAAATTGAATTCAATGAAAAGTGCAAGGCATTTCTGAAAGCAATGTACTCATCATCTTCGAAAATTCAAATCAATGAAGAATTACTATTGAACGAAAGTATACAGTGATCAAGAGTTATCAAAGAGAAAATCAAGCACGCTATTAACTTTTCAGCATTCAGAAAAGCATTCAAATCAAATGATATATCATTCACAATCATACAGCTAGTGTACAAAAGCATATTGAAAATCTTCAATTTAGTGTATTCAGATTTGATTGAAAATGACTATCATTCAAAGATATGACGCGAAGGCACGAAAATTATTCTGAAAAAATCAGACAAGTCGAATTATTCAATTTCAAAGACATACAGAATTATTACGCTGCTAAACTGTTTAGACAAAGTAGCAGAAAAAATAATAGCAGTGCAACTGTCTTACACAGTTGAAATTAACGACAAGCTGCTGAATTTTGATCAAATGAAAGACAGAAAACAAAGATCAGAGAAAAACATAGTGATGTATATCAACGCATCGCATCGCAAATTCGAAAAAAGAAAGCAGAAGATGAAACAGAAATCGAAACAACAGTAATATTTACGCATGAACTCGTTAAATGCAGCAAAGCGACAAACTTTTCAGATAAAATTATCATAACGAAAGCGAAACTGTAAGCTATTAGCGATGCAATCGCAATGTGCAGCGAATAAGCACTCAAAAACAGCGAAATTTGAGTGTACATGAACAGTCAAATGACTTTGCAAAGACTAAACGCAAAGAGCAACGTCAAGACGAAGTTATTTGATGACATACGACAAAACTTGATCAATTTACGTCAGAATCAGTGTCAAATTCGCATACAGTGAATATCAAGTCGCAAGAGCATTATTGAAAACGAAAAAGCAGATCAATTGATCAAAAGCGCTGCTCAAGAACTATCAGTTATCGACAACACGAAAGCAATCATCATAAGCTTCGTCAAAAAGCAAATTTGCAAAGAGACGAAATTACAATGATTAAATGCATGAAAAAGCAGCATCAAGAAGGGAAACCAGTATCAAAAGCACATATCGAACGTGAATCTAAGTCAGAAATCACTAAAAGAGCTTAGAAAAATCGATAGACTAACGTTTTCAATCTTTATTTAGTTGAAAATGAAACACGAATATTTCAAGAGCTATTTGCATCGATTATCAGAGAATAATTCGAACAAATGCTATGAAATATGCAATGTGAGTCAAACGTCAGAGCATTTACTACTAAATTGCAAGCATTATAAATCAGAGCAAATAAAGCTTAAGAAAAAGACTCAGCTCAAAAACACAGACATCATATTGACACTGTTCATCATCAAGATTGAAAGAATTGCAACGTTAAAGTATTTGAAAAATACTTGAATTACGACGAGAAAATGACTATTAGAAACGAAAGAGTAGAACGCGAAGAGTGCGAAGAAATGAAGAAAAACGAAAGTACAATTACAAGAGTTTGAGCGAGAGCGCTTGTATATGCAAACTATCGATGTGATTGATCAATGAAAAGATATAAAGCAGTGACTTTGATCAGATTATATGTAACGTAGCATACACACAGCGTTTAGACAATGTCATAGTCATAGACTGCATGCACTTAATGAAGAAGAAAAAAACTGCTGACACTGATTATTCTGATTCTATATACTCAATTCTATATGCTTAAGCGCATGCAAAAGCAAGATATTAAATCAATGAATTTATTATTTAACTAGTTATTTAATCATCTATTTAAATGAATTGTTGACTATGTAGAGTATTTGATAGAGAATCATGAAGAAAGCTTAATAGAAAGCTCAGTAAAAAGCTTGATTGAAACTTTGAAAGTTCAGTAGAAAGATCAGTAGAAAAATCAGTAGAAAAATTAGTAAAAAACTCGATTGAAAGATCAGTAGAAAGATTAATGAGAAGATCAGTAGAAAACTCGGTCAAAAAATCAGTAGAAAGATCAGTAGAAAGATTAGTAAATAACTTGATCAAAAGATCACTAGAAAGCTCAATAGAAAGCTCGATCGAAAAATCAGTAAGAAGATCAGTGAAAAGATCAGTAGAAAGCTTGATTGAAAGCTCAGTTTGAAGCATTGTTTGACGTTTGTTATGCGCTTGATTGACGCGTATTTTGAAGCATGTAGAATGTTTGATAAAGCATTTGATAAAAAACTCAGTTGAAAAATCAGTAGAAAGATCAATAGAAAAATCAGTAGAAAAATCAGTAGAGAATTTGATAGAAAGTTCAATATTGAGTCATGAAGAATGTGTTTTATTGAGCTAGTTAACATTGTTGAAATATGATTGTTGTTGTTCTAGAAAGTGAAACTATAAAGAAAGAAAGAAGTGAGAAAAAGTAAATATTCTGAATTCTTTGAATTTTCTAGCGTTGATCTTCAACTGAAAGCGAAGATTACTAATCACAGAGGTAACAGTACTGTTTTCAAGTCATTTAGAAAGCATTGTTTGAAGCATTGTTTAACTCACGTTATGCATTCATAATTTGAAGCATGTAGAAAGTTTAATAGAAAGTTTGATAAAGAATTTGGTAGAAAATTCGATAGAGCGTTCGATAGAAAGCTCAGTAGAAAGCTCGATAGAAAGCTTGATGAGAAGCTCAATAAAAAGCTCAATAGAGAATTTAATAAAGCGTTTGATAGAGAATTCAATAAAGTGTTTGATTGAAAGTTTGATAGAAGATTTGATAAAGAGTTTGATAGAAAGTTTAATATCAAGTCATGAAGAGTGCATTTTATTAAGCTAATTAGCATGTGTTATAAAGCATGTATGAAGCATATTATGAAGTAAATTATGAAGTAAATCATGAAGTAAATCATGAAGCAAATGACGTGTGTTTAAACACGTCACATGAAGCATGTTTTGAAGTGAGTAAGCTGATGAGTAAACTAACGAGTAGATTAACAAGTAGATAGAATGATAAGTAGAATAATAAGCATGTAGAGTGATGAGTAGAATGATGAGCATGTAAAGTGATGAGTAGATAGACGAGTATGTAAAGTGACGAGTAGAATGATGAGCATGTAGAATGATGAGTAGAATGATGAGCATGTAAGATAATGAGTAGAATGATGCGTAAATAAAATGATAAGTAGAATGATGAGTATGTAGAGTGATGAGTAGAATGATGAGCATGTAGAATGATGAGTAGATAGAATATTGAGTAGAATGATGAGTATGTAAAGTGATGAGTAAAGTGATGAGCATGTAGATAAACAAGCATGTAGAATGCGAAGAATGAAGATGTTGTCAAATTGTTTAATAATGCTGTTAATCATTTAATTATCTATGTACAAAGATAAATAATTCAATTTATCAGCTATTAAACGTAAGAATGAGATTAATAGCATAATTAAGTGATGTTTAGTTAAATCTTTGATTTAATCAGCTGTCAACAATGTCAACGTGATGATTAGCTGCAAGTGATTAACTAATTAACACTTGAACATTTGTCAATGATGCATTGCAATAAATAAACTTACTTGATATATTTATTAAATGCTTATGTTTGAATTCTTAAATTTTGAACATATGTGTTTGAACATTAAATGAGTCTTTTCAACTTAAAATCATATTCAAGACTACATCAGAAAATAATGATGTGATCATTATTGCAATCTTTACAATCAATCAGATGAAACTGAGAAAGAAGCTTATGATCATAATATGTGTGAAAGATTATTTAAACAACATATGCAAGTTTAAGTCATTTGATGTACAGAAGCTGCAGCTGAAAAAAGCAATGACAATTAATGACATTGCTTGCAATATGCTTGATGTGTTTCACTATTCTGTATATTTTATCATGTTTTAATATTATTTGATCACAGTTTTATAATTAACATTATATATTTATAAATGAATTTGCTTACTTTTAATTCACTCACTTCATGTTTTAATGTAAATTTAAAGATGAATAAGAATGAATTTATGATCTTATTTTCAATGAGAAAAAAAACAATCACAACGTGCGCAAAGCAAATTTTTGAAAAGAGCAATACAATCAAAGCAGAACGAATCTAGAAGGCGAATAAACGACGATGAATTGCATGAACTGCAGCAATGCTGATTCAGAGACGATTGCAAACGACGTTGACTCGTCACGAAGAAACAGCAACGCAAGATCGAAAAGCTTACGCAACGATGAAAAGTATGTTGCTAATATTATTGATCTTCTAATACAGACATCAACGTTAGAGAAAGAGAAGAACAAAGATCATTCATGAAAAGAAGTAGCAGTGAAGCTGATGCAACGTCTTCAAAATGATTCAGAAGAAAAAAACAACGAGAATCAGAATGCATTCATTGCGAAGAATGTACAGAAACTAAAGACATTCATACAACTGCTTAGCAAGCAGCTACAAACACAAGATAGCACGCAAACATAAGATAGCATGCGCTTCTCATCAAGAATCAAGTCATGAGCGAATGTGACAAGAGAAGAAGTAACAATGAGAGAGCAACATCTCAGAGATGAATTGTCATTGCTTCGCAAGAGATGAGAAGTCATGATGAAGATAGCAGAAAGAAAAGAAATAGAGAAGATACAAAAGAAATCTATTGAACAGATTCTTCAAGAAATCACAAACGTGTCAACAGCTCAAAGAGATCCAATCATGTCTCTTCGCAAGCTTGAAAGCGAAGATATCATACTTCACGCAGTGAGCTCAGAGACTCAAGTAAATCTGAAAAATCTCAAACATGAGCAAAAAAAATCGCGAACTTGACGCGTATAGTGCATTGAATCTTCGCTGTGCTAGCACATGAGATATGCATCACAATAGACACAAGCAATCAAGAAGTGATCATTAAAAGATTGATAAAAGACAACGCAAAACTTCATGAAAATCTAAAGATTCTAAGAATAGTCTGACTCAAGAAAGTAGTTGAAAGTGAGAAGATTCACTCATCGCTTATTGTAAAGATCGCAATCAAAGCGATGATGAATTGATTAATGAACGAGAGCATGCTAAACTTGTATCAAGAATGCTTATGCAAGCTGTTGAAAAAGAACTGTTGCATCACTCAGTGCTACAGATGCTTTGAATTCAATTATATGATCAGATTCTGCAAGAAGAAACAACGCTGCGTTGAATGCGCAGACAAACATCACATTGAAGAGTGCGTGATGTCTTCAAATAAAAGACGTTGTGTCAATTGCAATGAAGATCATGAATTCTAAAGACGCATCTGTTTCAAATGACAACAACAGATGAAACATGTGTCAGAAATCTACAGAAACAGATCGATCAAATATTCAAAAGCGTTGAAATACAATCATACATTCTTCTCGCTGTTTCTGAACTCTTTAAGCTCAATGAATTCGTTGAGCTCAACAGACTTTGTAGATTCAACGAACTCTTCGAGCTCAACAAGCATCATGTTGAAAACACGCAATCGAGACGTTGAATCGACATGACAGATGATAGAAATCAAGAAGAGATGAGTTGATCTCTTCTCATGCGTGACTAACGACTCAGATGAGACAACATCTGAACAGACTCAGAAACACTCAATCAGAAAGTGCGAAAGACTTTCAGTGATTGAAAGCATACAAAGAGTCTTCTCAACGCAGAGTCAACAACAGCTACAAATAACTTTATGATAAAACAACTCTTTCTACAAATTCTACAGTACAACATCAGAAAATCATTAAAGATTCAAGAATCATTCTTGATCGACAGAGAAGTTTGCAAATTCAACATAATAATCATACAGAAGCAAAAATGCAACATCAATGATTTGCAATCATTTAACTCAGCTCACAACTTCTTTCATCTAGTGAAAAACTCGTCATTTCAGTCAAGAACATGCATATATATTAACAAATACTTAAGACTCAATCAGTGAACAGTAGAGACAGTTGAGTCAGACATCTGCTTAATCAGAATATTAATTCACAACACAGATGATGAAACGCAGACGCTAAGACTTTTAAATGTCTACAACTCAAGCTCACTATTCATTACATTCACAGAGAAACTCTCAACTATTTCTCGCTTGAATGAACTACTCAAGAATGACTGTGAATAAATAGTTGTAGAAAACTTCAATCTACATCATTCATACTGAGAAGAGTGAAGATGCTTCGCTCGACATATGATAACTGATACTCTACTAAACGACATTACAAATGCAAGACTGAGACTACTGCTGAAATCAGACACAATCACTCGTGAAGCTCACAATTAGTTTACGACAATAAACTTAGTCTTTAGCAGCGAGAAAATACAGTCTATGACACGTAAGTGCGAAGTACAAATCAATTTACATCAGAAATCAGATCATCTTTTGATTGTCATAGAGCTAAATCTACAAACAATCTCAGTGCAGTCTTTGACTCGTCGATTCTGAAAAAAAATAAACACAGAAGCACTGAGTGCTTATCTGCAAATACATTTTTTGTCAGATCATTCTTTGAACAGCAAAGCTGAAATGAATGACAGAGCGACAGAAATCATCAAAGTACTACAAGAGATTATTAAGAAGTCTACTCTTTGAGCAAAATCATCAAATCAAGTAAGAAACTTCTGAAATCAGAGCTGCTTTGAAGTAGTAATGAAATCAAGATGACTGCGAATTATATGAAAAACGCAAGACACATTAAAGACATGAAATAAATATCTGAAACACAATGATCACAAAAACAAGATCATCAAACAAACAAAATGCACACACTTCAGATCATCAAACAAACAAAATGCACACACTTCAGATCACAAATGCATGAGTTAAGTGACACATTGAAATCAATATGATGCTTTGCAAAATGAGCTAGAATCGAAAGTCAGCTATCTAAAAAGCTTTCTCAGTTTTCGTTGTTGAAACGAGATGATACTGATCACATAATAACAACGTTTGAAGAAAAAATCGAGATGCTGCAAGAGAAATTCTTCTCTTCATTCTCACAAGCAGACATCAATGACATTTCAGATTCATTCATATCTTTGACATTATCATCAAATTCACGCATCTCAGAGAACGAGATAAAGTGAGCAATCAGACGAGTAAAAGTGAATAAAGCGTTAGACGTTTCTGAAATTTCAAACAAAGCACTTCAAGCAGATCTCACAGAATTGATCTCAGTGCTGATGAGTTTATTCAACATATGCATGACACACAAAAATCATTCAAAGCAGTTTAAAAAAACTTAAACAATAGTGTTATGCAAATCAAAGAAAAGTGATTACTTTGACTTGAAAACATATCGACTCATTGCTCTGCTTGATATCATGAGCAAAGCTTTAGAGTCAATTATGATCAAAAGATTGAGTGACATAGTTGAGATTCATCACATGCTTTTGAATGCTTAAATGAAAGTGAGATGCAAGCGATTTGTGATCTTGACGTTAGATTTACTAGTAGATCAAGTTCACATTGTATGAAACTGCAAAATCAAGTACGTGATCTTCATGCTAAGTTTAAACGTTGTCGAAGCGTTTGATCAAGTCTTGCACATCAGACTGCTGCATACACTGAAAATGAGAAGAACGTCAAGTTACATAGTCAAATGAGCATGCAGCTTTCTAAAGAACAGAGAAACATCGTTGATATTCAACGAGCAAATGAGCACTATGTGCAAGATAAACGCAGACATATCTCAAGAATTTCTCATTTTATCGATTCTCTTTCTATTTTTCAACGCAAGTTTAATTGAAAAATGCGAAGCACTGAGAATTAAAATCAAAGTGCTCAACTTCGTAAATAACATCAACATTCTAACATATGACAGATTTATTGAAGAAATTTGCAAAACACTGAGCAAGATACATGACATCTGCGCGAAGTGAGCTTGAACTCATGACACAACGTTCGCATCAGAAAAATATGAGCTCACACATTTCACTAGAAAATCGAGAAAATTCAACATGATGACTAGCATATCAATAAAAAGCTCAGTAATCAAGTTGAAGTCAGACGTGCGAGTTCTAAAGATTCAACTGAACATGAAACTGCAATGAGATGCGCATCTTCGACAGATAAAAGTGAGTCACGTCACAAGAATGCTTGCGCTTAGTCATCTAGAAATCTTCACATGAGAGACAATCTTCACAAAAGCGAGACAAGTGTACTCAACTGTAGTGAGATCAGAAATTGCATTCGAAGCATCAGTCTGATATTAGCGCAACAAAAAGAAAGAACTGTCAGACAAGAAATGCAGACTAGAAACTCTGCAGAATCAGATTTTACATCACGTTGTGAAAGTGTTCAAAAAAGTAAGCATCGAAACGCTAGAAATCAAAATGTACACAAGTTCGCTGCATGTTCATCTGAACATGCTGCAGAATAAAGTTACATTACGCAGTCGAGTCAACGACAGAACGCAAGAGACTAGATGAGCATGCAAACTTATACGCGTTCAACTGATGAGAATTAATCATCTCATCTTTCACTTCTCTGTCATCAAGAAAATAGTGCTTCTGAACACATCTATTCAAGAAGACGCAAGAATGCAGTCTAGACACAAATGATTCAATCTTTCTATGATGATCTCAACAAGCAATAGCATTGCAATAACATTATATCACAAAGATCAATGAAAGCAATGATGGAAAAAATACAAGAAATACATTGCAGACGTTAATACAATCTCAGCACAAAGATCTCATTTATTCAACAAGATGATAAAGATGCACGATGATTTTCAAAAGATGAAAAGCACTCTCGCAACTTACATCAAAATTGAACGCATAAATCTTAATGTTTATCTGCATTCAAGAAACGTTTCAAGCATGAATAGCTTGTGATGCGACTGCGAACGAAGTCATCAGACAGCGAAGCATGTACTCATGCATTGCTTGAACTGAACACATTTGCAATCAAGAATGCTAAGTGATGTTGACTTCTCAAACTATCAAATAATCGTCGTAATCACGAAAGATCTCAGAGCAGCAGTGAGAATAATGATGAAAACAAAGCTTCTGAAGCAATTTAAAGTGACTAGAACACTCATTCTCTAACATGCAATCAACGCGAACAAATTTGATACATAGTTTTAATCTTGTTGTTTCAACTGCGTGAAACAGTTGTATAAATAGCGAGTGATTTTCTATCTCAGAGAGTTTTGTTCACTTGACACACATAGCATAGAGTTTCTCATGAATCGATCTAATCGATGTCACAAAGATGTATGAATTTATTATTATTATTATTATTATTATCTTATTTTCAATGAGAGATAATTAATGAAGTGATGATTTCATGATGATTTCATGATAATTATACTTTCATATTGAGCATTTTTGAATCTTTATATTTTTTCTTTTTCTTTTGATGTTTTATAACAATATGTGATTACTTTCATTAAAGAAGTGAAAACTATCATAATACATTAATTCTCTTCTTTTTCAATCATAAGTTTATGCTTGAAAGTAAGTAATTATGCTTTTCACTTATGTTTTAACCTTATTTTGAAAGCTTCTTTAAGCTTCGAAACTTCTTTCATATTTTCACTTGATATTCATTGATTATATTTTATGAGATATTCTTTTCATTATATCTTATAATATAAGATTTTCTTTCTTTTTCACTTCTATAAAATCTTTTCTACTTTTTATTCTTACTCATCATTAATAAGCTTGAGAATGAAATACTTAAGAATAGAATCATCATTTAATTTATGATTATATGACTTTAAGAGAAATACGTGAGAGATAAAATAAATTTTATAAATGATTGTGATTGTGATTGTAATTCATACACTCTTGTGACATTGATTTAGACTCAACTCATGAAAGACTTTATGCTATGTGTATCAAATGAACAAAACTCTCTGAGAAAGAAAATCGCTCATCAACTACATGATAATTTCACGTCGTTGAAACAGTAAGATTGACACTATATTATCAGTAATGAATCTATAGCTTCTATTCAGCGCATGATGCTCAAGTAAACTCTTGATGAAAGTGTCTGTACTGTTTAATTATGATGCATCATCTTTGCTCTGCTCTTCATTGATGATATTCTATACAATGATGTTTTGATTTGATTTTTGATTTGAAGACGACAGATGTTTCTTTGCACTCATGATGCTCATGATTGTAACGCAGAAACTGTGTTCTCTTGCTTAATGATTATCATTTATTGAGCAGAGAAATGTGTGATGAAAGAGAGATGTGCACGATGAGAAGATAGAGTGTGATTGTATTGAATAATTCTTTTCTTCTCTTGATTTAATTTATATCACGTAGACGTTGAATAGATTGTTAGTATAAATGTGTGATCGCAATCGTTTAATGCTTAGCTAATCAATAGTAAAGATGCATTCTGATCATTCTCATGCACTCTTGATTTTTCACGTAGATAGATGTATGATTTGATGTCAAGTAAAGAAGATAAGTTCAAGCTTTCTTAATATATCAGCGTGATCAACGAGTCACTACTTCTTTAAGCATTGTAATCACGACTTTCAGACTCATCATCTGAAATGACTATTTTATCTGATATCTTTTCATCATTTACTTGATAATATTATTGATGTGATGAAGATGTTTTGATATTGATGCAGTCAATGAATCGCAAATTCTTCAATCACTTGTAGTCACAACTTGCAGACTCTTCATTTGAGTTGTTTTTTTCACTAGTAGTATCTTTTCATCTCTTACTGACATCAACATGTCATTAATCTTCTTCATAGATTAATTGTGACTGTTACAAAAAAATGTTGTCGTGTGAGTGAAAATTTTACACAATGACTTTTCTGATTATGCAACGTTCTAACATTATTTAAACTGCGTTGAATTGAAATCTCTTGACTCTTCTGACTTCTATTCGAACACAGAATAGAATCAAAAGATTCATAATCAACATCATATACAGATGAATCTTGTTATCAATCATTTTATAAATAATTGAAAGATTCAAATGATACATTTGCTTATTTATAAATTCTTGTATATGAAAGAGCTTTAACATTTTATTTAATAACTTCTTGCTTAACTTTTTCTGCTTTAATTTTTTTGCTGATAGCATGATTAAATCATTAACATTAAAGAACTTAAACTTATGTTTTTGATTATAATACTTTGTTTGAGCATAAGATTTAGCTTGACTGAAGATTATTGACAAGCGAAGATGACTAGTCAACTTGACTCGATCAATGTTGATCGCTAGAGAACAAGAAGATTAAGCAGGAAAAAGAAAATAAATAGATTGTTTTTTCTTCTGTTTTTCTTATCATCTCTTTCTGTTTCTTCATTTCTTAGAATTCAGTCAGAAACACACTTTTGCATCGACTACTCACTTTGCTACTCACTTTGCTACTCACTTTGCTACTCACTTTGTCATTCACACTGCTACTCACTGCTGTCACTGCTACTCACTGCTGTCACTGCTATCTTATTCGCTTCATCACTATCATTACTGTTGATAATCGCTTCTACTCATCATCAGAATCACGTCAACGTCAACGTCGTTGTTAACAGAAGACGAAGTTATCATCACTCTTTCTTTTCTCATGTGTTCTACTTTCGCTCGTCTGCATCATCATCATCACTTTCGCTGAGTTCATCTGCTTCTTTGAGTTCTTTTTCTTCAAGTGTTCTCTTGAAGAGAATCAATTTGAAACAAATCATTGAAACATTGATTACTCTCGTCATGTTACAGAGAATTAAAGACGTTCATCAAGCGAATATAAAACGCGAGTTGAAACAAAAGCTTTGACGACTAGAAGCTCAGAGTACAGCGCTGAATCAGTCAAGAAACAACTCAATGATAGAAAACACTATCAGTCAAACGTCAGATACTATTTTCTCAAGTGATTCTTGCATTCAAACAATGATATCTCGCTATCTCTTTATTGATATCATTCAATTGACTCTCATCTTCAAAAACGAATTTCGAGCTGTTAATATCTTCAAGCTAATCAACAATTATATATTAAATTCGATCAACAAGTAAGATCTGCGATTGTCATGAATCGATAAGCTTTAAGCTCATGATGATGATGTCACTCAGCAGAATCTCAAGAGCATGATTCTCTTTCTACACTGTCTAGAAGTATATAATCAATGTCTCATCAAGATAATCAATGATCAATTGAGATATTCTTTGCAAGCAAGCTTAGCTTGATACGTTGACTATCTGCAAAAGCTTCATCTGCATTACATTTTCAAATCTTTGCGAATCTTTCACTTTCACTTTCATGAGATTCGCATGATAAAAGAAGTCAATGACTCAAATGAGTGATACAATGCTGAAGATAAACTTGTTGATTGAGCACTGATAAAGAAAACATCTGCTATCGCTTCTCAGACGAGATATCAGAGTCAGAGAGTCAGAAAACAGTTCTATGATCTCAGACTTGAAGAAGCAAGCACAGAGTCTTCAGTATGCAACAAGTTCAATAATGACAGCTGCATCTATTCTAGTTGCACATATTAACATATTTGCAGCGAATGTGATGAGACTCACGCTACTATCAATTGCAAAACATCGAATTCAAACAGTCAATCAATCATTGAAAGAAAGTGACGTCGAATTTCAACCTTGCTGATATCAATATTGAAATTCTTTTCATATCAGCTTATGAAGATCGACAAGGTTTCTCTAGCGCGCAGAGACTCTCTAGATGCGAGCGCATGATAAACACAGCTAGTCGAACATTCTGATCATAGATATGTTCAAACATTGCTGTTTATCATTGAACATAAAGTTAAAATTGAATATCGAAGTCTTGATCAACTGATTTTAAGCAAGAATCTTTTCTTGACAAATCAAGCTTCAGATACTCTTCAGATCAATTTGATGCAGCAAGTTCGCTGTGATCAACTAATTGAGATTCAACATGTTTCTCATCGCTTTATATTCTCATCATTGAGACTAGTATCAAAGAGAAACGAACGCTGACGTTGAATACATCATCTATTGTATTTGAAAGAAAAGTCAGTCAACTGCTTCATTCTTGAGAATTGAAGATCAATTGAATACTTCATCTTTGATCAAGCGATCATCACTTTATGTGACGTTGATCAAAATGCAGTTCTCATTAAAAGAGATTTGATCAACGTCTTTTGTCATGTGTTGATAACAACATCAGATCACTGACTGCTCAATTTCTTCTGAGAAGATAAGTACTGAATAGATCGCTTTCTTTTCTTTGATCTACGCACGTCATCATATCTGTTCAATCTTTTCGCTAAAGATCTTTGCTGAATGCTCATAATCATTCTGCAATGAGACTTAATAATACATTATCTGAATGACTTTCTAGTCATACAAGCGAACATGATCGAAGCTCATAAATACGAAAGTGATTTCGATGATCTGTGCACTCAGTTAGAGTTTAGCGTTAATCTTAAAAAGAATCTTATCAACATCACATGCATTTTTTTGAGCATTGAACTTGACTCAATCAATATGATGACTCATTTATCATCTGACAAGCATCAGAAGACAATTTAGCTCATCAACAGCACATTTACAAAAAGCTTTTTATCATACAAGAAGCTACAGACGCTATTAAACTTTCTGTCATTTGCTGCAAAGATTGTAGTTTCTGAAAGAGTCTTTCTCAGATGATTGTTCAATGATCTAATCATCATCAAATTACGTAAGCAGCGCATCAATTACTCAATGCAACAAGATTTACTATGATGAAAGACGTTTCTTTCAAAGTGAAATGATGTACATTTACTTCGCAAGCGCAAATTCAGACATTCTTTATATCTCTGAATCAACGCTTCAGATTTGCATGACATGAGAAATTACTATCTGCATCATCTTAATCTATCATCAGCTGTTAGTCAAACATTTTCTAATTGATTTAACACGCGCTTGAGTGACAAGCATATCAATGTCAAAGAAATGACGACAGTGCTTCAAGCTTTGACAGCATGACTTTTCATTTTCACAAGATGCAATCTCACTATATATGATGACAACGTAACTGTTGTCATCGACATTAACAAGATCTTCATGCGTGAAGAAGCAATGCTGTATCTGCAATGAATAGTTTTGCTGATGACTGCGCATGATATTTGCATACATGCTCTGTGAATTTCAATTCATGAAAATCGTCTAGCTGATTTGCTTTCTTGAGCGAAGTTCAGTACTATTGCTGACGAGTTTTCTCAGCTAGCTACACTTCAGTCAATCAGCGCGAGTCGTCAAGCTTCTGATACAGCAAGGTTTCTCTTGATCGCTCAGCAGTCAGATATTTTTGATGAGATTTAGCAACGTTCATCAGAAGTATCTACGATACAGTTAAAAAAAGCTACTTCATGTTCTGCTTCTTGATCATCAGAGTTAAATATTTGACTTCAATCTCAAATTTGATCAGCTGATCAGCGAATCTAGAAGACAAGATGATCAAAGTCAAAATCATTAAGATTGTCATGATGAATTGACTCATAGAGATTAAATCAGAAGCTAAAGTCAAAGATTGAGTTGAAGATCAGATCTGAGTTAGCTCTGAAACTCTATGACTTTGTCAAGACATCGTTTAAACTACATCATATCTTCGACTTAATATGTCATGAAATATGTCGTGCTCAACTTGACAATGCTTAACAAACTCTCTATAGTCGATCAATTCTCTTAAGTTATTGAGAACTTCTTAATAATTAGCTCTATCATAATATATATTCATTCTGTGTCTGCTTAAAATATCACATTGTCATATCATTCTTATAGATTTCATTTATTCATTTAATAGACTCAATCATCACAGTTCTAATTATTTCAAACTCTTCTTAGAGATGATAATATCTTGATCTTGCAAGACATCATATCAGAAAACGAACGTTGCATAGTGAAATCAGAAAGTGAAGAAGCAGAAAATGAACTCTCTCTTGATATTAATGAACAGCTGACACAAGCAATGCTTTAATGCAATGAATTGCAAAAAAAACAGAAGTTAACAGCTATTCAATCAAAGATTGAGACTCTGCAAGCTGTTGAAACAACGAAGAGAAGTCATCAAGTCTTCACTTAAGCTCTCACGAAGAATTCAAATGATCTACGCATCGTCTTTATAGTGTTGACGAGAGCAAAACAAAGTCATCATGAGATCATCTTACAGAAGCAAAGACTCTCAATGTCTTTGAAGAAGTATCATGACAAAATCATAAAAGAACATAGAGAGTGAATTCGTGACATCAAAATCTCATTTCAAAATATCTCTTGATATTTTGAAGATGATGAGAAAAAGATTTTGTACTGCATGATTTATCTGAAGAGTGAATCAAAGAAACTTTGATTTGATCACAAAGAGACTATATCTGCAGCTTAGCAGATGTGATTCAATTTTATTGACTTTCTTCTGAATTTAATTGAGAATTCGATGAATCGAGACATAAACGTGACTTAGCAATATGCAAATGCATCGCAACGTTCAGATCAGATGATATGAACGTTTGCAGCTCATCTGAGCACTCTGAAACACCAACTTTCGTTGTATAGTGATGAGCATAAATGAACTCATTTATTCATCAAGTTGAGATCTGAGCTGCATGTGATCATTACTAATGTGCAATCGATTTTTATCACATGAGATGTGTTAATCAATCTTGTCACTTAATTGAAAACAAATCTGCGAAAAGAACATATCTTGTCGTTGAAATGATCTTAAGACAAGAACTTGCATGATTGAGATAAAATCAACAAGAAGATTCATTTAAAGTGAAAGAAATCTCATTGATTGACTAAACTCAACTCTTCATTAAAGATGAGTTCACATGCTTCATCATGTTATAGCAAGAATTTGTTCAACATAATGTGCTACATGTGCAATTGAAAGAATCATTACTTTACTGATTGTAAAGATGAAAAGATCAAGAATAGATCAAAAAAATCTGATGCAAATCGAGTATTTATTGATTTGATGTCACATATGAGTTGTTTCAAGATTTCAAGAAAAGATAAGCTTTCAATGAACACTTCAAATTATTGAGAGAAAAACAAGAAGTTCTCTTTGTAAAGACTCTTATATATAAAGAGCATGTAATTCAGAGAAATCAGAAGACAGAAATGAAGATTTACATGAATATTGACGTCAAGATGAACGTGATTAGTCAACGTTTCACTGTTGAGCAAGATATGTCATTACTGAACATTGATCTCTCAAGATTTATCTGAATAAATGATCAGAATGTTTATTGTTATAACGTCTATAAGATGTGTTATCGACTGAGAGACAGCTGAAACATAGAGAAAAAAGATATAAGTATCTTCTATGCTATTGACAAGAAAGAATCTTTCTTGATCTTAAGTATGTTGAATATGCAATTTGAGCGTATTTGAATAAACATGATCGTAACAACATGATGTTTCAACGTGAATGAACACGCATTTGAGTTGTTCTTCGCACAAGCATTTGCGAAAGCTTTACAAGATGAGTTTACTGTGTATGCTCTTGTCATAATCAACGTCGTCGAAGAGTTGATCATTGAACATTAAGTGAAAGCAATGAATAACGTGATGAATTGTATCACAAACGCGTTCAAAACGCAAACTTTACTCATTAAATTAAAAGAATATGAAGATGTATTCTTAACAGAAAGTGTCAACAAATTGCTTTTGCATGAAGATCATGACCATGCAATCGAAATCACTGCAGAATCATCATATGAATCGTTGTATAATTTGTTAAACACAAAGTTAGCAACTCTGAGACAGTATTTAGACGATGTCTTGACGAAAGAATGAATTAAGCACTTCATCAACTCAATTGATGCGTTTATTCTATTTATTTTCAAAAAGAATGATAGTCTTTATTTATGCATGAACTATTGAGATCTGAATAAAATCACTGTCAAAAATCATCATTCACTGTCTCTAATTAGTGAAACTTTAGACAGACTCAATAAAATCAAGCAGTTCACTAAATTAAATTTGAAGAACATTTATTATTGTCTCAGAATTCAACATGAAGATGAGTGAAAGATGACATTTTGTATTCATTATGATTACTTTGAATATATGATCATGTCATTTAATTTGATCAATGCATCTGTCATCTTTCAAACTTATATTAATAAGATCTTAACAAAGCTTTTAAATGACTTTTGTGTTGTTTATATGAATAACATTCTAATCTTCTTCATAGAGAAGATTGATCACGTAGATCATGTAAAGCAGATTCTGAAGAGACTAAGAAAGTTCAAGCTATATGCTAGCTTGAAGAAGTGTGCATTCTTCATCATTAAAGTGAACTTTCTAGAATTTGTTGTATTCACAGAGAGTGTTTCAATGAATCTAAGTAGAATAAACATCATCAAAACATGATTCAGATCGAAGATGTATTGAAAAATACAAGTTTTTCTGAAATTCATCAATTTCTATCAACGTTTTATACATCATTACTCTCAGATAGCAAAGTCTTTAACAGAACTGCTAAGAGATAGTGTAAAAGATGTAAAAATGAACTCATTCATATGATTGAACGAAGCGAAACCAGCTTTTAATCAGCTTCGCGACGTCTTTATGAAGACATTTATACTAAGACACTTTGACTCAGAGCGACATATACACATCAAGATCAACGCATTTGATTATGCAGTCGCGAGTATTTTGTCTCAGTCAGATGACGAAGATCAGTGACATTCAATTGCATTCTGATTCAAAATGATGATAAACATTGAAAGAAACTATGAGACATATGATCAGAAGCTTCTAGTCATAGTAATGATGTTTAAACACTGATGACACTATGTGAAAGACAATTATCATACTGTCAAAATTCTGACTGATCATAATAATTTGAAGAGTTTTATGAATGTATGAAAGTTAAATGAAAGACAAGTCAGATGAGTTATAAAATTGTTGATCTGCGACTTTGAAATAGCACATAGATCAGAAAAGACAAACTTAATTAATGCATCATCAAGATGATTTGACTATAAGAGTGAGAACATCTCTGCAAATCATTTGCTGCTCACTTTGCAGCGAAAGCTGACTAGAATAGAAAGCTTAAATAACTTTATATTCGTAGTGATCAGAGAATTATACTTTATATGAGTGATTAATAATGTTGAGAAGACGTTCGTTCAAAGTATAAGTATGAATAAATATTCAGCAGAACATGTCGAAAGCAGACTGCAAAACGAAACTCATTGATGAACATGAATGATTAATGATGTCGAGAAAACGTTCATTCACAGTGTCAGTGAACAAAGATATTCAGCGAAACATGTCAAAAGCAGATTGCAAGATGAAATTTATTGTACATGAGTGATTAACGAAGTTGAGAAGATGTCTGTTCACAGTGTCAGTGAAAACATGAGTACATGTTCAGCAATGCATGTCAGAAGTATGCTGCTGAGAATCATGATTTTAGCAGTGCAAAAAACACATCTAGACGAAGTACATTTCTCAAAAGATAAAATCTCTCAACTTGAATCAACAATTTCAAAAAGCATAAACATTGAAACGTCAACTTATAAAGATTGCAACGTAGCTAAGAAACAGTTCAATTCTGTTGCTGAAACTATTGATTGCAAACAACTCATTTCACATGCAATTGTTAAAGTATTGATAATTCATGAAATAACATACAACTTCAGTAGTAAATTTGTAGTTGAGCTCATCAAGATCTTACAGTAAGAAGATGAATTTGCTGTGAAGTTAAAAGCAGACGAAACGATGAGTATATGAAAGAGTGACATCGAAGCTTGAACATTGAATAGTCAAGAAATGATAGAATATAACAAATCATTGTATGTTTCAGAAGATCTTTCTGTCAGAGAAAAGCTGTTGAAATGTCATCATGATGATTCATTAGCAAGACATTTTGATGCTAACAAGATCAGCGAGCTATTAAATCATAAATATTACTGAAAAAGTATGATCAAGAATGTCAAAGAGTAAAGATGAAATGTTATCTATTATATGATGAGTTGAGATTATTATCTCGATTTCCAGATTCATAAAAAGAAATCACTATGAATTTCATAACAGATCTGTCGTCTAGCAAATGAAAAGAAATCATGTATGACTCGATTCTTGTGATAGTCAATTGTTACACAAAGATGATGTGTTATCTGTTTATGAAGAAAACTTTGACTGTCGTAGAGTTAACAGAGTTGTTCTTCAAGAAAATTGCTTTAAGATATGAGATTTCAAGTAATATAGTTATTGATAAAGATAGTTTATTTATCAATGCGTTCTGATTAAAGATCTGCTATCATGTCAAGATGAAACAACAATTAAGCATCATTTTTCATTTGCAAACAAATGATCAGACAGAATGATAAAATCAAACATTGAAACATTATTTAAGAGTGTATTGTTTTGAAAAGCAAGACAACTGAGCTATGCTTCTACTCATAGTTGAGTTCATTTATTATCAGACGAAGCACGCTTCATTGAGCTGTAGTCTCTTTAAAATCATGTATGACTATGAGTTAATTTTTGACATACACATCGAGAATGATGCTATGAAAGAAGAAGTGTCAGCAGCAAAAAAACGCGTTGAAATGCTGCAAGATGTGTGAAACACGTTAACGTAATGATGACAAAACGTGATTGATGCTTAGACAAAGTACTATAATTGAAAACATAAGTTTAAGTTCTTTAATGTCAACAATTTAATCATGCTATCAGCAAAAAATCTGAAGTAGAAGAAATCAAGCAAGAAGTTATTAAATAAGATGATAGAACTCTTTTATATACAAGAATTCATAAACAAGCAAACATATTGTCTTGATCTTTCAATCATTTATAAAGTTCATTCTGTCTTTCATGTATTTCTTTTAAAGTTGTATAATTGTAGATTAAATGATGACTCTATACTTGATTATTTCATACTTAAACTTATTGATGATGAGCAAGAATGAAAGATAGAAAAGATTTTACAAAAGTGAAAAAGAAAGAAAATCTTATATTATAAGATACAATGAAAAGAATATTTCATTGAATATAATCAATGAATATTAAGCAAAGATATGAAAAATGTCTTGAAGCTTATAGAAGCTTTCAAAATGAGACTGAAACATGAGTGAAAAGCATAATCACTCACTTTCAAGCATAAACTCATTATTAGAAAAGAAGAATCATTGTATTATGATAGTTTTGCTCTTTAATGAGAAGATCACATATGTAAATCAACAGACAGAAGAAAAAAGCGCAAAGACATTCAAATGCGTTCGACAAGAAAGCGTAATCATCACGACACAATAAACATTATGCAATCATCACTTCATCAAACATCTTTCACATGAGACAAGATTGCAAACTTCTTCTTTTCTTTCATTGTCAGATTTACATTGAGATGCGAAGATAAAGATTCAAAAGACAACAGATTGTGTTAAAATATATCAGAACAATTAGAAATGCTGACAAAATGATATATAATCAAGATTGAATATATTGCAAAGCGCTTTACATTCAGAATTTCTCTGACAATGTCATTGACAATCATTGAGAATGAGCTTTTGAATCTTTAAAGACTTGAGTTTGTGAGTCTCTTCAAGATGACTCTTTACATGAGTTGCTGTCATTAATTTCTTATAAAGAATTTTCTGATGAACAGTGAATGTTTTCAGAACAACATTCTCTTCTTCATTCTCAATTGCACTATCATGAATTTTCTGCAGATAAAAAGATTCATTGACAGTCAAAATGTAAATGTCAAAAATTTAAATATTGAATCATGAGCATTTAGCAGATGTATCATATAAGTATACTCACTGCAATACAGAAATTCTCATTACTTGCATAATGAGCACACTTCTTATACATTGTCTTTTTCTGAAAGATGATATCATATTACAATGTTCTATTCTTGATATGTAGAACTTGAGCACACTTTATACAAATCATTCTATCTAGAATTTCAAGATCAGCAATGCTTCTTTCGCTTATTCTCACAATTGACAGCTGAAAAGCATCAGTAACAACATCAAGAAGTGAAATAAACAAATCTCATCATCATTCTTTGATTTCGCGAAGTCTGTGAATTCGACAAGATTATTAACGAAGCATCAATAATCATTTCTTTTCTCATTGTCTCTTGAATTTTCTCTTTAATAGCTGAGACATACTCAAAAGTTTGAATAGTAAAAGCAATGAACTTTCAATCAGAATTTGATGACATTTGCATCATTGCGAGTAATTCAGCATCAGCAACATTATGATCATTACATCTGATCAATGTCTTTTGAGCAGACTTATGATACTGTTAGTTGCAATAATAGTCATGAAACTTCAAGTTGTGACATCACTTACTTTTGTAATAATCTTGACTCAATCATCAGTCAACTTCATCATTTTACAATTCTCTTTGAGCGTCGCTGCGCATTCACAACTCATGATTTGAATCTCTTACTTTTACTATACAGATATACTCAAAGTTTGTTAAAAGTAATCACACAATGATAAAAATACAATCATGATTGAAAAAAAATTAAGTTGAAGAAAATGAGAAGTTGAGAGAAACTGAAAGAGCGATAAACAAATCAACAATTATTATTCACTCTTGTTTACACTTTATCGTCTCAACAACATCATCTACTCGAAAGATAAACAATGCTTATGTGCTATCTAAACGTCATTATTGCTGTCATCTACATCAACTACACATCACATATACTATTTATAATGTCATCTACACGCATTATAATCAAAGACGAATCATCATTCAATTGAAAGTTTCTTTTTTTCTTGTTTTCTCACAGAGATTTGAAGATTTTTATCGAGAGCTTCTAGAGCGAATCAATGAGTGCGCGTCATCGTTTATCAGAGTAAACAAAGACATTAATTATTAAAGTCAAGAATGAACTCACTTAGAAGAAAAGACAATTGTCATGATGAATTGACACATAGAAATTAGATCAGAGACTAGAATCAGAGACTGAGTTGAAGATCAGATCTGAGTTAGCTCTGAAACTCTATGACTTTGTCAAGACATTGTTTAAACTACGTCATATCTTCGACTTAATATGTCATGAGTTATGTCGTGTTCAACTTGACAATGCTTGAAAAACTTTCTATAGTCGATTGATTTTCTCGAGTTATCGAGAACTTCTTAATAATTAGCTCTATCATAATATATACTCATTCTGTGTCTGCTTAGAATATCACATTGTCATATCACTTTTATAGATTTCGTCTATTCATCTAGTAGACTCGATCATCACAATTGATGCTTCAAATGCTATTTCTGATCTTACTACTGCTAAGTATACTTGTCTCATCTTTATAAAGATTGCTTCTCATGTGAAGACTTCAAGATGACTAAGTGTCAGCATTCTTGTAACGTGACTTATTTATTGAAAATATGTTGCATACGTTGCATGCAACATACATAAAACATGATGTTTATGCTGATTTTCTTCTTAGACTTAAGAAGTCACTTAAAGAGTTTTTCTTGCAGCAAATTCACAGTTCAAAATGAACAAGATTTCTTACTGCTCAAATTTCAACAATTTACTTCTTAAGCATGAATTGCAGATGTTTCATCAGCAATATGCATGTGTATTATAGTCGGTTTCTTCTTTAATTATATTAACATGCGTTACTGTTTTCTTGAACTATACAAATGATATCTTTGACTAGAAATTGACTTTATCATTAAAACATTTAAAAGTCAGAACTCAGTGAAGAAATAAAATTCTTAAAGTCAACAGTCATCGTCATTGTATATCACGTCTTGCAGATGCTTACTTCACTTGTAAGATGTGCAACTCATCTGTTTCATGTTATCTGTAAAAATCTTTCTCATGCAGATCAATTATATTTTGCAAAAATGTTCATATATTACACTTTTAATCAAACAATGTAGTTTGATCATTCTTTATTAACTTGCTTGTGTCTTTCTTTTTTTAACTAAGTCTTTTCATCAACATATCATCTGCATATAAAATGCTTATATTTGAACATCTGTTAAACAATATTAACAAGATTCATGAGTTTGCTCATGTTGAACTTAATGAGACTTGTGAGTTGCTCATGTTGTAGTAACAGACACGCAGTCTTAATGAGATTTATACGTAGTTAGCATGAAGATTTAAAAAATGTTCATGATTCAAGTTCTTTCTGCTAATCGCTTTCAACAGATCAAACGCAAGAATGTTCTGTTTCAGTTCTCATCATCATGAATGCAACGACAAGATACTGAATTAAATGATTTTCATAAGCGATTTCTTTCATAGTTCTGCGTTCTATTTGACTTTCTCATTTGCATATAAATTGCTTGTAGCATGCATATTGAGATTATCAATGTCTGCAAGATCATGAAAACTTTGCATGCAATCAATGCACAGCGCTTCGCAATCAAGCAGCGCATCAATATCATTCAAACTTTTGATAATCTTTAAACTTTACTGTAGACAAACAGTAAATTCATAGTCAGCATCGCGTACAGATCAATTTCATTGCTGATCATTCATGCATAAATGAAAACTATCATTCTTTTTGAGAATGAATAGAATAAATGCATCAGTCAAGTTAATGAAATGCTTAATTCATTCTTTTGCTAAAACATCATTTAAATACTGTCTTAAAATTATTAATTCTGTGTTTAACAAATTATACAATGATTCATATAATGATTCTGCAGTGATTTTGATTGCATGATCATGATTTTCATGCAAAGACAATTTATTTGCACTTTTTATCAAGAATACATTTTCATATTGTTTCAATTCAATGAGTAAAATCTGTGTTTCAAATGCATTTGTGATATGATTCATTATGAAAATAATCACAACGTGCGCAAAACGAATTTTTGAAAAGAGCATTACAAACGAGAGAGTAAGAATCAAGTAGATGAATAAATGATGATAAATTGCATGAACAGCAATAATGCTGATTCAAAGACGATTGCAAGCAACGTTGACTCATTGCAGAGAGACAGCGACGCGAAATCTAAATGCTTACGCAATGATGAGATGAATGTTATCAGCATCATTAATCTGCTAACACAGACATTGACATTAGAGAAAGAGAAGAGCAAAGATCAATCATGAAAGAAAGTAACTTTAAAGCTGATTCAATGTTTTTAAAATGTCTCAGAAAGAAAGATTGAAAAGAAAGAGAGTCAAGATGCATTCATTGCGAAAAATGTATAAAAGTTGAAAACATTCATTCAACTTTTCAATAAACAGCTACAAGCATAAAAGAATACACGTTTCACATTTGAAACATCATCATGAATCAATGTAGTAAGAGAAGAAACAATGATGAAAAAGCAATGACTCAGAAATGATCTGTCATCACTTTGCAAGAAACATGAAATTTTAGTAAAAATAGCAAAAAGAAAAAAGATGAAAAAGATACAAAAGAAGTCAGTTGATCAGATCTTTCAAAGAATCAAAAACATGTTGATGATGCAACAAGATTTAATCATGTCAATTCGCAAGCTTGAAAGCGAAGACATTGCATTGCACGCAGTAAGCTCAGAAGCTTGAGCAACTCTGAAAAAGTTTCAAAAATGAGTGAAGAGAATTGCAAACTCAGCGCATATAATGCATCAAAGCTTTACAATATTGACAAATGATGTACACATCACACTGAACATAAGTAATCAGAAAATGATCATCAAAAGATTGATGAAAGACAATGTGAAACTTCATGAAAATTTAAAGATGTTGAGAATAGCTTGATTCAAAAAAATAGTTGAAAGTAAGAAGATTCACTCATTACTCATCGTAAAGATTGCAATCAAAACGATGATGAATTGACTATTGAATGTAAGCATGCTAAACTTGTATCAAGAATGCTCATGCAAATTGTTTGAAAAGAATTGTTACATCACACAGTGTTACAAGTGCTTCGATTTTGATCATGTGACTAGATTTTGCAAAAATGAAGAACGTTGCTTCAAATGTGCAGACAAGCATCACATCAAAAGATGCGTTGTGTTTATGATAAAAGACGATGCGTGAACTGCAATGATAATCATGAACTCTGAAGATGCTCATGTCTCAAGTGAAAACTACAGATAAAGCAATCAGAAGAAATCTTTCAAAACAGATATTCTGAAGCATTGAAATACAATCACTCATTCTTTTCTTTCTTTTTGAGCTTCTTAGATTCAATGAGTTCAATAAACATCTCGACAACGACAAGCAGTCAAGACATCAACGAGTCAACATGACAAGTGATGAAAGTCAAGAAGAGATGAGTCAATTGCTCTTCATGCATGATTAGCAACTCAAAAGACATGACATCTGAACAGATATAAAAATGTTAAATCAAAAAATGTGAAAGACTTTCAATGATTGAAAGCATACAAAAAGTCATCTCAGCGCAGAGTCAACAACAGCTACAGATATCTTTATGATTTTTTTTCCTTCATTAAGTGCATGCAGTCTATGACTATGACACTATCTAAACGCTGTGTGTATGCTAAATTACATGTAATCTAGTCATAATTGCTGCTGTATATTTTTTCATTGAACAGTCACATCGATAGAGTGTGCATACAAGCGCGTGAACTGTTTATATGATAAAGTGATTACATAAACAACTCAAAGTTGTGAAAGCTGATCACTTCAACGTGAGCTTTCAACTTGTTTATATGATCATCAAGCTAAGCGAGCTAGATGAGCTTTGATCTATGTAGATGAAAGCTGATCACTTCGACGTGAGCTTTCAAGTTCGCTGTATGATCACTCAGCTGAACGAACTAGATGAGCTTTGATTTATGTATTTGCAATGCATGTAAATCAATCAGAAAACCGAAAAATCGATTGATTTACTGCGTCGCACAGATGTGTATATGTGCAAAAGCTGAGTCGTGTCTTTGCAATGACTGTGTGAATGTCGTATATTAGTTGCAGCATGTGCGCAAAGACGTTGCTGTCGTTTTGTGTATATGAGCAAAGACTGTGTCATGTTTTTGCAGTGTATGTGATTGTGATACATGTAAATCGATCTGATAATGCGAAAAATCGATTGATTTACTGCATCACATGAGCGTGTAGATGCGCAAAAGCTGAGTCGTGCCTTCGCAGTATATATGTGTGTGACGTATATGAGTTGCAACGCGTGCGCAAAGATGTTGCTGTCGTTCTGTATATATGAGCAAAGACTGTGTCATGTCTTTGCAATGTATGTGATTGCGATGCATGTAAATCAATCTGATAATGCGAAAAATCAATCGATTTATTGCATCACACAAGCGTGTAGATGTGCAAAAGCTGAATCGTGTCTTCGCAATGTGTATGTGTGTGACGTATATGAGTTGCAGCGCATGCGCAAAGACGTTGCTGTCGTTCTGTGTATATGAGCAAAGACTGTGTCATGTCTTTGCAGTGTATGTGATTGCGATGCATGTAAATCAATCTGAAAATGCGAAAAATCAATTGATTTACTGCATCACGTCTGTCTGTATATGCATAAAAGCTGAGTCGTGTCTTTGCAGTATATGTGTATATGTCATATATGAGCTGCAGCATGTATGCAAAGACGTTGCTGTCATTCTGTGTATGTGTGAGCTTCAACGCGTTCATGATTACGTTGTTATTGCTTCGCTTTTCGACTGTGTATGAGCTTAACATGTGAGTAAAGCGCTGTTACTGCTCTGTCAATGTTGATAAGATTGTTCAGCTCTTTTGACAAGCATAGCTTGCAGAAAATTCGTAGTCGGCATCTCATACAGATAAATCTCGTTGTTGATCAAAGATTAATGTAACTTCAGCACAAAGATCTCATTTGTTTAAGAAGATAGTAAAGATGCGTGATGATTTTTAAAAAGTTAAAAGCATTCTTGCAATTTACATCAGAATTGAACGCATAAGTCTGAACATTTATTTACACTTGAAAAACGTTTCAGACATGAATAACTCTCAATGCAATTATGAATGAAGTCATCAAATGATTAAGCATATTTTTATGCATTGCTTGAACTGAACACATCTTCATTTAAGAATGCTTTAAGACATTAATGCTATGAACTATCAAATAATCATTTCAATCATGAAGAATTTCAAGATGATAGCAAGAATGATAATGAAAATAAAATTGCTGAAGCAGTTTAAAGTGACAAGAACATTTATTCTTTAACACGTGATTATCATGAACAAATTTGATACATAGTCTTAATCTTATCGTTTCAACTACGTGAAGCAGTTGTATAAATAGTGAGTAATTTTCTATCTCAGAGAATTTTGTTCACTTAATACACATAGCATAGATATTTTTCATGAGTCAATCTAATCAATGTTACAAAAACATATAAATTATTATTATTATTGTTAATTCTGATTTCTGATCTTTGACTTATAATATAATTGAGAATAAATATAAATTGATTAATTTTAACTTATAATACTTAACTGATGATATTACATAATATAATATTGAGACATTTGCTTCAATACTTGAGAGAATACATCATAACATTGCTGTTGTTTATAACTATTTAGATATTTCACATAATTTAAACATTCATTCAACTATTTTTGGTTCATCACTTTAAAACATTAATATTTGTAAGCTTTCATTTCTTTGCAATAAATAAACTTAAATATTTCAACTCATAAAGTTTAATTACGTCATTTGCACTTTCATTCTTTCTTTAAGATTCACGTTAAAATGTTTATAATTTCACAAATCTTGATCTTTCAGTTTGTTTAAAATCTATCATTGATGACATTTTTTATTCTTTAGAATAATAAGCTTAAGAAAAAATTGATGAAAGTTTGAAACTTTCTGAGTTCTGATTCAACTGTATTCTTCTTATTTCTGAGTTAAACTGTTTTAATTCAACATGTTATGTAATTATGATTATATATGATTAAAGTTGATGAATTGTCTTTCTTAAAGAAAATTTTAAGTAATATCTTCAACTTGATTCTGATAATGAAGAAATCAACAAAACTTGATTTTAAATCTTTTCATCATATTTAAGCAGAATAACACATCTTACTTGTTAAATTATTAATGCAACATATTTGTCTAAAACTTGAACATTTCAAAGCAATCATTGTATTTATTTAGAATTTTAGCTCAAAACTCTTCTTCATTAAAAAGAAAATTTTCTTCAGCTTTTGCAATTATGTTATTAACATAAAAATTTAAATTGTTCTTAATAGCATAGTATTTGAAATCAAGTCTGAATTCTTTAACTGTCAAGATTTGAATTCATTGATCAAGAAATTCATCTTTTTGATATTTATCAAATTTGCTTCTTTTAAATTCTCTTGAAAGCAATAAAAGCTTCATCTCATCTTCATTAACATTAAACTGATTGCGTTGAGTTAAATATCTGAGTTCAAGTCAAGTACTTGATTGACTTAAAAAGTATTAAGTTAAGTTAAAAGATTTTTGAATTTAAGTTACGTTAAGTTAAAAAGTTGAACTCAAGAACTTGAATTGAGTTAAAAAGTCGAACTTAATTCAATAACTCGACTTGATTTAATAAGAAGTAAATAGATAAATGCAAATAACTTGATTAAACAGTCTTCATAATTTTTCATCATGACTTTCTATCAAATCTTTCTATCAAACAGTCTTTATGTTTCTCATTATGACTTTCTATCAAATCTTTCTATCAAACAATCTTCATGTTTCTCATCATGATTTTCTATCATGACTTTCTATTAAATCTTTCTATCAAACAGTCTTCATGTTTCTTGTTAAGACTTTCTATCAAATGCAAAAAAAAATGCAAAAAGATAATGTAAAAAAGCGAAAAAATATTTATATTCAACTTTCTTAACATTAAGCTTAAGTTCTTGATAAGATGAGTTAAATTAACTTGATTTATACTTGAGTTGAATCACATTGAGTTGAAAATATGCTCAACTTGACTTAAATCAAGTTGAAAACGTAAGCAACTTGACTTCAAATTAAGTTAAATTCAAAATGTTAACTTGAAACTTAACTTAATAATCAGTTTAATCAACATTGTCATGATAATATTTAGATTCAAATTCAAAAGATCATTGAAATTTGTAATTTAACTTCATATTCAAAGTAGCTTCTCACTTTCACTTGCTATCTTTATGAAAATTTTGTTCAAGATTCAACTTTAATCTTTTATATTTCATTAATTTAAATATTTTAAAATTGATTGAATCATTAATTATAAATATTGTTAGCAGATCAGCAATGAAACTCATCTGTATGCAATGCTAACTATGAATCTACTGTTTAGCTACAGTAAAGTTTAAAGATTATCAAAAGTTTGAATGACATTGAGATGCTACATGATGATGAAGCGCTGTGCATTGATTGCGTGCAGAGTTTTCATGATTACGCAGATCATGATAATTTTAATGCGCATGCTACAAGCAATTTGCACGCAGATGAGAAAGTCAAATAGAACGCAGAACTACGAGAAAAATCGCTTATGAAAATGATTCAATTCAGTATCTTATTGTCATGATAATAAGAACTGAAACAGAACATTCTTGTGTTTGATCTGTTGAAGATGATTAGCAGAAAAAAACTTGAATCATGAACATTCTTTAAATCTACATGCTAACTACGCATAGATTTTGTTAAGACTGCGTGTCTGTTACTACAACATGAATAACTCACGAGTCTTGTTAAGTTCAACATAAGTAAACTTAAAAGTCTCATTAATATCATTTAACAGATGTTCAAACATAAGCATTTTATATGTAAATGATATGCTAATGAAAAGACTTTATTAAGAGAAGAGAAACACAAGCGAATTAATAAAGAATTGATTGAACTACACTGTCTGATTAAAAGTGTAGCAGATGAACATTTCTGCAAGACATAATCAATCTGCATAAGAAAGATCTTTACAAATAACATGAAATAAATGAGTTGCACACTTTACAAGCGAAGCGAGTGTCTGCGAAGCGTGATATACAATGACAATGACAGTTGATCTTAAGAATCTCATTTCTTCACTGAGTTCTGACTCTTGAATGTCTTGATGATAGAGTTAATTTCTAGTTGAAAACATCATCTGTATAGCTTGAAAAAACAGTAGCGCATGTCAATATGATTAAAGAAGAAATCGACTGTGATATGCATGTGTATCATTGACGAAACGTCTGTTACTCATGCTTAAGAAGTAAACTGTTGAAATTTGAGCAGCGAAAGATTTTATTCATCTTGAACTATGAATCTGCTGTGAGAAAAACTCTCTGAGTGATTTCTCGAGTCTAAGGGAAAAATCAGCATAAAGATCGTGTCTTATGTGTGTTGCATGCAACGTATGCAACATATTTTCGATAGACGAATTCAACATAATAGTTATATAGAAGCAAAATCACAACAATAATGATTTACAGTCATTTAGTTCAGCACACAACTTCTTTCATCTAGTGAAAAACTCATTATCTCAATCAAGAACATGCATATACATTAACAAATATTTAAGATTCAATCAATGAGTAGTAGAAACAGCTGAGTCAAATATTTGCTCAATCAGAATATTAACTTGCAACGCAGATGACAAAATGCAGACGCTAAAACTTCTAAACGTTTACAATTAATGCTCAATGTTAACTACATTCATAAAGAAATCTTTAATCATTTCTCATTTGAATGAACTACTCAAGAATGACTGCAAACAACTAATTATAGAAGATTTCAATTTACATCATTCTCATTGAGAAAGATGAAGATGCTTCACTTGTCATACAACAACTGATACTTTACTAAACATCATTATAAACGTAAGACTGAAATTATTACTGAAATCAGACACTATTACTCATGAAGCTCACAATCAATTTACGATGATTGATTTAGTCTTTAACAGCGAGAAAATACAGTTCATGATACGTAAGTGCAAGATACAAATCAATTTGCATCAGAAATTAAATCATCTTTCAATTATCACAAAGCTATGTTTACAAACAATCTCAGTGCAACTCTTGATTCAATGACTTTGAAAGAAAATGAATACAGAAGCATTAAGTGCTTATCTGTGAATACATCTATCTTTGAATCACTCTTTAGACGACAAGACTATGATGAATGACAAAGTATGTAAAATTATCAGAGTGCTACAGAAGATCATCGAGAAATCTACTTTCTTAACAAAGTCATCAAATTGAGCAAGAAACTTTTGAAATCAAAGCTGTTTCAAAGTAGTAATGAAATCAAGACGATTGCAAATCATATGAAAAATGCAAGATACATTAGAAGCATGAAATGAATATCTGAAACACAATGATCATAAAAACAAGATCATACAACAAATGAAATGCACACACTTCAAATCACAAATGCATAAGCTGAATGAAGCACTTAAATCAATATGATGCTTTGCAAAATGAGCTAGAATCGAAAGTCAACTATCTAAAAAGCTTTTTCGGTTTTCATCATTGAAGCGAAGCAACATTGATCATATGACAATGATGTTCAAGAAAAAAATCGAGATATTGCAAGAAAAGTTCTTTTTTTCATCTTCTCAAGTGAATGTTAACGACATTGCAAAATCATTCATATTTCTAACAGTTTCATTCAATTCACGCATTACAGAAGACGAAGTGAAGCAAACAATCAGATGAGTAAAAGCAAATAAAGCATCAGATGCTTCAAATATTTTAAACAGAGCACTTCAAGTGAATCTTGCAAAACTGATCTCAGTACTAACGAGTTTATTCAATGTATGCATGATACATAAGTATCATTTGAAGCAGTTCAAAAAGACTCAGACAATAGTACTATGTAAATTAAAGAAAAGCAACTATATTGATTCAAAGACGTATCAACTCATTGCTTTGCTTGAGAAGTCAATCATGATCAAAAGACTGAGTAATATAGTTGAGACTCATTGCATGCTATTTAATGCTCAAATAAGAGTAAGACGTAAGTGATTCATGATTTTAACATTGAATTTATTGATAGATTAAGTTCACACAGTATGAGATTGCAAAATCAAATATGTAACATTCAAGCTAAGTTTAAATGTTGTTGAAGTGTTTAATCAAGTCTTACACATCAGACTTCTGTATACATTAAAGATGAAAAAAATGTCAAGCTACATAATTGAATAAACATGCAGCTTTCTAAAAGATTGAGAGACTTCGCTAATATTTGATGAACAAATGAGCATTATACGCGAGATAAATGTAAACATATCTCAAGAATCTCTAATTTCATCTATTTTCTTTCTATTCTTCAACGCAAGTTTAATTGAAAAATGCAAAGCATTGAAAATCAAAATCAAAGTGCTTAACTTCATAAATGATATCAACATTCTAGTTTATGACAGATTCATTAAAGAAATTTGCAAAACATTAAGCAAAGCACATAGTGTTTGCATGAAGTGAGCTTGAACTCATGATGCAACGTTTGCATCAGAAAAATATGAGCTTACACATTTCACAAGAAAATCGAGAAAATTTAACATGACAACTAGCATACAAATAAAAAGCTCAGTGATCAGATCAAAGTCAAACATGCGAGTTTTAAAGATTCAACTGAACATGAAACTGCAATGAAATGCGCATCTTTGACAGATAAAAGTGAGTCACGTCACAAGAATGCTTATGCTTAATTGTCTAGAAGTCTTCACATAAAAAACAATCTTCACAAAAGCGAGACAAGTGTACTTAGCTGTAATGAGATCAGAAATTGCATTTGAAGCATCAGTTTGATATCAGCGTGACAAAGAGAAAGAACTGTCAGACAAGAAATGCAAACTAGAAACTTTGCAAAATCAGACTTTACATCACGTTGCAAAAGCATTCAAAAGAATAAGCATTGAAATGTTAAAGACTGAAATGTACATAAGTTTGTTACATGTTCATTTGAACATGTTGCAGAATAAAGTCATATTACACAGTCAAGTTGACGACAGAACGTAAGAGATTAAATGAGCATGCAAACTCATATATGTTCAACTGACGAGAATTAATCATCTCACTTCTCACTTTTCTGTCATTAAGAAAATAGTGCTTCTGAACATATTTATTCAAGAAGATGTAAGAATGCAGTCTAGACGCAAATAATTTGATCTTTCTATAATGATCTCAATAAGCAATAGCATTGCAATAGCACTATATCACAAAGATTAATGAAAGCAATGATGAGAAAAATACAAGAAATGCATCGCAGATGTCAATGTAATCTCAGCACAAAGATCTCATTTATTCAGCAAAATGACAAAGATGTGTAATGATCTTCAAAAGATTGAAAACACTCTTGCAACTCACATCAGAATTAAACGCATAAATCTTAATGTTTATTTGCACTCAAGAAACGTTTTAAGCATAAATAGCTTGCGATGTGATTGCGAATGAAGTCATCAGACAGCGAAGCATGTACTCATGCATTGCTTGAACTGAACGCATCTGCAATCAAGAATGTTACATGATGTTGACTTTTCAAATTATTGAATAATCATCGCGATCACGAAAGATTTCAGAGCAGCAGCAAGAATAATGATGAAAATGAAGCTTCTGAAACAATTTAAAGTGACTAGAACATTCATTTTCTAACATGCAATCAACGCGAACAAATTTGATACATAGTCTTAATCTTGTTGTTTCAACTGCGTGAAGCAGTTGTATAGATAGCGAGTAATTTTCTATCTCAGAGAGTTTTGTTCACTCGACACACATAGCATAGAGTTTCTTATGAGTCAATCTAATTAATATTACAAAAGTATATGAATTTATTATTATTATTATTAATATTGTTAGCAGATTATTACAATTATTAATGATGATATTTCTTTTAATCAAATTTCTTACTAAGTTTATTAAATATTCTTTCTGAAATCTGTTAATTAAACATAAGTTATTGTGAGAATGCATTTCATTAACTATGAATGATGTATATCTGCAAGACTAACTTACAAGATTAAATTAAAAGAGATTAATGAGTGAATAAAGATAATGACTTGACAGAAGATGAAAACTCTGTCAGCTTTTACATTCATTTCTTAGCAATTAGTTCTATCATCAATAGAGACCTATCTTATTATATTTTACTACGCAGTTTCATGCAAAGAAATCTTATGCATCTCACAGTTTTAATTGCTTCACTTGCATGAAGCTGCTCAGTAAGAAATGTTAAACGCGTAATGATTCACTAGAAGTTGCATGATTGAAAGAAGTGATAACATTTCTCACACTGAGAATTTATCATTTCATCAAAATGAGCTTGAGAATTATGCAGATGAGAAGTTTAAGTCGCAAGAATTTATTGAACAGACAGATCATATTTCTTGTTGATCAACAAGCAAAGTACATCAACAGTTAAAGAATTGAAAGATGCAGAACATGTTGCTTATCTTGCAACTTTGCATATTGAAATTCAAGCAAGAAACTCAATCAACATTTGATTATTGATGTCAACATAATGATGATCATTATTGAATTAATGCATGCAAGCATGTTAATCAATCTTGCAAGCTCAAGAAGTAAAGTATCATGAATTATGACTTCTTGATGTTTTGACTGCAAGATTGTGAAGATTTCATGATCATGATGTCAGCTGACTTCATCATGAAAGAAGAGAAGCTGTGATGATTTGCATCATACTTGTCAAAGAAGTCTTGCAATCAATGATGAGATCATGTGATGAACATATGCAATCATGATGAGATATTCAATTGAAAGTACTACATTGAAAGTACTACATTGAAAGTACTACATTGAATACTTACATGCTAAACTTAGTAATTCTGAAATTTGCAACTTTCAAACAAAATGTTGATTTGAGAATGCAAAGCAGCGAGTCAATCAAAGCATCATGAATTTCAAGCAATATTTTATCAGACTGTATGCAGATCTGAACTATCATATATTTAATGAGACTCACATGATGTACTTGCAAATGAAGATTAATGAAATTATCATGAATGAATCTTTTCACATTTCATACATTTCTATCAATTATGTCAATCTGTTAAAACATTTTATAAACATTGACTTGCATTTGCAAAACACTGATACGCTGTTGAAGTTAAATTCACAGCAGCAAAGTGAGAGTGTAACATTTCAAAAAAGATCTCAATTCTTGCATGAAAAGATGAAATCTATCATTGCAACAAAGAATTTGAAGTTCTTTGCTTTGAGCACGCAGTTTAAAGATGATACACTTAAGTTTAGTGAATTCAAGCAAAATGCTGTTTTATTCAATTTTATGTGTTGATCATGCAAGAAGCTGAGACACAAGATTGATAATTTGATGTGTTTCAACGATGCATTCAGACAAAAGACTTGCAATCATGATGAAGAAGTGAAAAAAGAGAAAGTTTGATGTTTATCATTAAATCATTAAATATAACAATAATAATAAATTCATACATTCTTGTAACATCGATTAAATCGACTTATGAGAGACTCTATGCTATTTATATCGAGTGAACAAAACTCTCTGAAATAGAAAATCACTCGTAATTTATACAACTGCTTCATGCAGTTGAAACAGTGAGTTTTGAAACTATGTATCAAATTTGTTCGCGTTGATTGCACGTTAAAGAATGAGTGTTTTAGTCACTTTAAATTGCTTCAAGAGCTTCGTTTTCATCATCATCTTCATTACTGCTCTGAAACTCTTTGTGATGATAATAATTATTCAATAGTTTGAGAAGTCAGCATCTTGTAACATTCTTGATCGCAAATGTGATCAGTTTGAGCAGTGCATGAGTACATGCTTTGTCGTCTGATGACTTTATTCACAGTCACATCGCAAGCTATTCATGTCTAAAACATTTCTAAAGTGCAAATAAGCATTCAGATCTATGCGTTCAATTCTGATGTGCATTGCAAGAGTGCTTTCTGCTTTCTGAAAATTATTACGCATTTTTATCATCTTATTGCTCAGATGCAATCTTTGTGCTGAGATTGCATTAATGTCTGCGACACGTTCTCTGTACTTTTCTCATCATTGATTTCATTGATCTTTGTGATACTGCATTATTGCAATGCTATCGCTTGTTGAAATCATTGTGAAGAAGAGAGTATGTCATTTACATCTTAACTGTATCTTTGCATCTTCTTGAATGAAAACATTCAGAAGTGCTATTTTCTTGATGATGAGTAAGCGAGAAATGACATGATTAACTCTTGTCAAATGAGCGCATATTAGTTTGCATGCTTGTTTGATCTCTTGCATTTAATTGTTGACTTGACTGTGTAGCGTGATCTTGTTCTGTAGCATGTTCAAATGAACATGTAGTGAACTCATGTATGTTTCTGTCTTTAAAGTTTCAATGTTTACTCTTTTGAATATTTCTGTTACGTGACACAGAGTCTGATTCTGAAGTGTTTCTAGTTTGCATTCTTTGCTCAACAATTCATTTTTCTTGTCACGCTGATGTCAAACTGATGCTTTGAATGCAATTTCTGATCTCACTACTGCTGAGTATACTTGTCTCGCTTTTGTGAAGATAGCCTTTCATGTAAAGACTTCAAGATGACTAAGTGTCAGCATTCTTGTGACGTGATTCATCTTTATTTGTTAAAGATGCACACTTCATTGCAGTTTCATGTTCAGTTACATTTTTAGAACTTGTACGTCTGATTTCAATTTAATAACTGAGTTTTCTATTTGTATGCTAATCATCATGTCAAATCTCTTCGATTTTCTAGTGAAATATGTAAGCTCATACTTTTCTGATGCAAACGTTGCGTCATGAATGCAAGCTCATTTCACGCAGACATCATATGCTTTGCTCAATGTTTTGCAAATTTCTTCAATGAATCTGTTGTAGACTAAAATGTTAATATCATTTACGAAGTCAAGCACTTTGATTTTAATTCTTAATGCTTCGCATTTTTCAATTAAACTTGCGTTGAAGAATAGAAAGAGAATCAATGAAATGAGAAATCTCTGCAATATGTCTGCGTTTATCTTACGTATGTCACTTGTTTGTTCATCAAATATTAGCAGATGCAGATAAAGAGACTGCGCGAAAGAATTGAATTCGCAGTCAATCAGTTAAGACAAGTAATATAAGAACAGAAAGAGACTATAAGTCATAGCTTAATCTACATTCGAAGAGGATGCGATGAAAGCATAGAAAACTCGATTCAGAAGCAAATTGATCGACTTCAAAGTTAAACAAACAACAAACTGAAGATCATTCTACAATTGATGCAACAGAATGCTGAAAACATCAAAAAAAGAATCAACGCAAAGCAAATGACAGAGAATTCGCAAACCTTGCAGAAGGCGCAGGTTTCGCAAACGTTGCAAGTCATGCAAAATTCGCAAAAACCAACGCAGAAGCTCACATATGCGCAAAAAGCAGCTCAAGTCACAAGCGCAAATGCAAATGCAAATGCGAATGCAAATGCAGGCGAATGAAACCTGATTACCAAGAAATCCTCGCCAAAATCACAAGAAATATCGTATCGCGATAGAAGACTCATTGTCAATCCCAAAAATGAGAACTGAACTTTAAAGACGATGAAAATGCGAGATTCGATGAATAACGCATTGAAAAAGGCGAAAATCGATCTAATAGTCGTCATGATAGTCAAAATGCAAAAGAAAAACAACATTGTTCTGACAGTCTTGAAAAATAACATCGCAGATGTCTTACTAGTGCAAAAAGCAGTATGAAAACATGTTTTTGATGTTAAAAGCATTAAGAAAGACGAGAAATGACACAAAATAGTCATACACAGTCTGAAAATCGAAATCTTCAACACGAAAACTGAAATGAAAAATCTAAAAACTGAGTTAGAGTCGTACAATCTTGAATTGAAACTAATAATCAATTCTATATGATTATCGAAGAGCGAAAACCGATCACGAAACAGACATGCATCGACGATCTTAGCATTTAGAATCGAAGCAAAAGCGCAAAGATATCTGAAAAAACGACTCTTAGCTGCGAAATCAACATATCGAACAGTTGAATATCGAGACTATCGATCAAATGATCAATGTCAAAAATGTCAAATCTTCGAGCATTTACAGAACATATGTAACAGATCATCAAGATGCTTGTATTGCGAGCGAAATCATCAGATCTGAGAGCAATTATCTACGTGCGAAGAAAAGCAATCATGCAATCACACGATTTCTAGATGCTGCAACTGTCAAAATGCGCACTTCGCAAACAGCGCAATGTGCGAAACATATCAGGCAGCTCAGTCTATTAGCTCACAAAAAGATCATCTAGTCACGAAATTGTAATGAGTAGTGCATTCGAAATGTCACAAAACAACGCAAATGACGAAAGCTTTGCAAACACGTCGAATATTCGAATTCTACAGCACAATTGTGCAAGGTCAACGCAAATTATGCATGCATGCATGAAATTTGCGAAAAACAAGACAGATATTGTTATACTACAAGAATCGTGAATGAGAGACGAAAATATAACAATTTCGCATTCGTCGTTTACCTGCATCAAACCAAATGTTCAGAATACTCGTGCCAGAGTACTGATATTTGTTGCGAAAAACGCAAAGAAATTTACATGCACATCAAGATCAGACATAGTCAATAGCGAAGATATGCAAGCGATATCAATAGCGAACAATAAAATTCAGAGAGAAATTTTATTGTTCAATATTTACAACGAAAAGTCACAAAACGCAGATAACAAGCAATTATACACGATTGAGCGAGAATTAGCAAAAGTTATGCTAAATTCTGAGCAAAAAGTTATTATCGTCGAAGACTTTAATGCACATCATAGCTGGTGAAACGCAAAAATTTCAAACTCTATTAGAACGAAAGCGTTAATAAATTGAGTAAATTTACATAAGTGCGACCTGATTAACACTTCTGATATAGACACATATCACAGCTATTTAAGTCAGTCAAGCTCAATACTTGATTTAGCATTTGCATCAAAGAATATGCGCAATCACATCAAGAATTGACATATAGATGAGAATGCAAACACAGAATTCAATCATGAAGTAATTCTATTTACAATAGTTATGAAAAAGATGAATTTGATCGAAAATTCGTTGAACGCGTCATACAATCTGCAAAAAGTTGAGCATTTGTAAAAGACGAAAGACAAAATAATTGTCAAGATGCAAAGAATCACGAGTTTAGAAGCAAAAGTCATTTATTTGATTGAATGCATCAAGAATACAGTGAAATTATTCGTATTTAAACAACGAATATGCGTAAAATCAAAACTCTGGTGAAACAATGAGCTCATCGAAATGCGAAAGACGCTGTCGTCAAAAAAGCGAATCTGAAAAAGATGCAGAAATGACGACGCATGAGCAGAGATAGTGCAAATGCGAAATTCGTATCATGATGCAATAAAGCTGATCAAAAATCAATTCTGAACCAATTTTTTGAACAACGTTGAAGAAAAAGAAGTGTTTCAGACATACAAGTTTACTAAATCACGTCTAATTGAAAAGCTATTCTCGATACAAAACTCGCAAAAAGAATTGAAGATCGAATTCAATGAAAAGTGCAAGACATTTCTGAAAGCAATGTACTCATCATCTTCGAAAATTCAAATCAATGAAGAATTACTATCGAACGAAAGCATACAGTGATCAAGAGTTATCGAAGAGAAAATCAAGCACGCTATTAACTTTTCAGCACTCAGAAAAGCACTCGAATCAGATGATATGTCATTCGTAATCATACAGCGAGCGTACAAAACTATATTGAAAATCTTCAATTTAGTGTATTCAGATTTGATCAAAAACGACTATCATTCGAAGATATGACGCGAAGGCACGAAAATTATTCTAAAAAAATCAGACAAGTCGAATTATTCAATTTCAAAGACATACAGAATTATTACGCTGCTAAACTGTTTAGGCAAAGTAGTAGAAAAAATAATAGCAGTGCAACTGTCTTACACAGCTGAAATTAATGATAAGCTGCTGAATTTTGATCAAATAAAAGGCAGAAAACAAAAATCAGCTATAGACGCAGTACTAAATCTAGTACATGATGCGTAAATGACGAAAAGTCGAGAAAACACGCTTATCTGCCTACTTCTAGATGTCAAAGAAGTCTTTGACCATGTTGCGTTAAAAGGGCTGGTCAAAATATTGATTAAATTGAAAATTTCGATCAATTTAATCAATTGAGTAAAATGTTTCTTACAAAATCGAGTTATTAACTTAGCATTTGACGATGAACGTCAGAAACCAAAGAAAATAAGCACAGAAATATCACAAGACTCATTTATCTCGCTCATTTTATTTCTAATTTATATTCGATACTTGTTTTCAAAGATTCGCGCAAAGTTCGGAAATTTACAGTCACTCAGCTATATTGACAACGTGATGCTATACATTGAGGGAAGAAATATTGACAAGAATGTGAAAATGCTGAAAAACGCAGCAAAAATTGCTTTCACATGAGCTGAGAACAACGCAGTGCAATTCGATGACTCGAAATCTGAATTAATACACTTTGAAAGTTACAAGACAACACTCAATCAAATGATTATTCTACTCAATAACATAATCATAAAATCAAAGACATGCGTACGATGACTAGAAGTCTGACTGAATCGAAAGCTCAACTTCAAAGTTCATGTGCAACCGAAAATCGCGACAGTCACAAGAACGCTACACTCGTTGTTTAGATTAATGAATAACGAGTGAGAACTAAATGTCAAATCAGAAAAGCAGTTATATCTGATATACATTACATCTATTAGCGATTATGATGTCGAAATATGATGAAATAATCAAAAAAGCTACTTAGTCAAATTTCGCAAACTGCAAAACGCTACATTACGAAAAATTCTGAATGTGTTTTGAACATCATCGATAGATGCTATGCAAATAGAAGTCAAAATCTCGTCGATGAAGATATGATTAGATCAAAAGTGCAAGAACTATGCAATTTGAATAGTTGAATTATTGAAAAAACACTCTATCAGAAAAAGAATATCTATTACATACTCATCTCAATACTTTATCGAATTGAACCTAGATCTGAATGCATTGAAATATCTGAACTGAAACAAGACGAAGACAAATGTATCTTAAAAAGCTAAGAAGTGCAAAGACAGACTCACGCAGATATATCGAATATTGAACAAAGTGCAAAAAACACTGAATTCAATAAAAGAAATTGAAATTTCTCATTTCAAGAAATCGTGAGAGCAAGAAATTAAGCATTTAGCAAAACTTCAAACCGAATTTGCAAAGAGCGAAACGTGCGATACGATCAATACACACTATAGAAAATTAGAAAAAATTATCAAAAAGGCGAAAAACATAGTGATGTACACAGACGCATCGCAAATTCGGAAAAAGACAGCAAAAGTCGAAACAGAAATCGAAACAACAGTAATATTTACGCATGAACTCGTTAGATGCAGCAAAGCGACAAGCATTTCAGGCAAAATCATCATAACGAAAGCGAAACTGCAAGCTATTAGCGATGCAATCGCAATGTGCAGCGAAAAAGCATTCAAAAACAGCGAAATTTGAATGTACATGAACAGTCAAATAACTTTGCAAAGACTAAACGCAAAGAGCAACGTCAATGCGAGATTATTCAATGACATACGACAAAACTTGATCAATTTACGTCAGAAACAGTGTCAAATTCGCATACAGTGAATATCAAGTTGCAAGAGCATTATTGAAAACGAAAAAGCAGATCAATTGATCAAAATTGCTGCTCAAGAAGTATCAGTTATCGACAACATGAAAGTAATCATCATAAGCTTCGTCAAAAAGCAAATTTGCAAAGAAGCGAAAGTACAATGATTAAAAGTTTGAAAAAGCAGTATCAAAAAGGGAAATCAGTATCGAAAGATCATATTGAATGTAAATCTAAGTCATAAATCATTAAAAGAGCTGAGAAAAATCAATAAACTAACGTTTTCAATCTTTATTTAACTGAAAATGAAACATGACTATTTCAAGAGCTATTTGCATCGATTATCAGAGAATAATTTGAACAAATGCTATGAAATATGCAATGCAAGACAAACGTTGAAGCATTTACTGCTGAACTGCAAACATTATAGAGCAGAGCAGAGAAAGCTTAAGAAAAAAGCTCAGCTCAAAAACACAGACACTATAATGACACTGTTTATCATCAAGATTGAAAGAATCGTAACATTAAAGTATTTGAAAAATACTCGAATTGCGACGAGAAAATGATTATTAGAAATGAAAGAGTAGAATGCGAAGAGTGCGAAGAAATGAAGAAAAACGAGAGTACGATTGCAAAAGTTGAAGCGAGAGTGCTTGTATGCATAAACTATCAATGTGATTGATTAACAAGAAGATATAAAGCAGCGACTTTGATCAGATTACATGTAACGTAGCACACACACAGCGTCTAAACAGTGTCATAGTCATAGACTGCATGCACTTAATGAAGAAGAAGAAAAAAAGAATGTTTCAATGAATCTAAGTAGAATAAACATCATCAAAACATGATTCAGATCAAAGATGTATTAAGAAATATAAGTTTTTCTGAGATTCATTAATTTCTATCAACATTTTATACATTATTACTTTTAAATAGCAGAGTCTTTGACAAAACTGCTGAAAGATAATGTAAAAAATGTGAAAATGAACTCATTTATATGAGTGAATGAAGTGAAACACACATTTAATCAACTTTATGACATCTTTATGAAAATATTTATATTAAGACACTTTGACTTAAAGCAACATATATGCATCAAGATCAACATATTCAATTATACAGTTGCAAATATTTTATTTCAGTCAAATAATGAAGATCAATGACATTTAATTGCATTCTGATTCAAAATGATAATAAATGTTGAATGAAATTATAAAATACATGATCAAAAGCTTTTAATCATAGTAATAATGTTTAAACATTAATGATACTATGTGAAAAATAATTATCATACTGTTGAAGTTCTGATTGATCATAATAATTTAAAGAGTTTTATAAATGTTTGAAAACTAAATGAAAAATAAGTAAAATAAATCATGAAATTATTGATTTATAATTTTGAAATAATACATAAATCATCAAGATAATTAAACTACAAAATTAAAAACATTTCTATAAATTATTTGTTACTCATTTTGCAGCAGAAGCTGATTAAAATAAAAAGCTTAAACAGCTTTATATTTGTAGCAATCAAAGAATTATACTGTACATAAGTAATAAATGATGTTGAGAAAATGTTCATTTACAGTATAAATATGAAAAAATATTCAGTCAATCATGTCAAAAGCATGTTGCAAGATTAAATTTACTGTACATGAGTGATTAAGAAGATATTTATTTACATTGTTAATAAAAACATAAGAAAGTGTTCAGTAATGCATGTTAAAAGTATGCTGCTGAGAATTATAATTTTAGCAGTGCAAAAAATACATCTAAATAAAGTATATTTCTTAAAAAATAGAATTTCTCAATCTGAATTTGAAAACTTGAAAAAACATAATGATGAAATATTAACTTATAAAAATCATAACGTAGTTGAGAAACAACTTAATTTTGTTGCTGAAACTGTTGATTGCAAACAATTCATTTCATGTACAATTGTCAAAGTATTAATGATTCATAAAATAACATACAACTTTAGTAGTAAATTTATAGTCAAGCTCATCAAGATCTTACAGCAAGAAAATGAATTTGCTGTAAAGTTAAAAGCAGATGAAATGATGAATATACAAAAGAATGATGTTGAAGCTTAAATATTGATTAGTTAAGAAATGATAGAATACAATGAATTATTGTATGTTTCAGAAGATTTTTTTGTCAGAGAAGAGTTATTAAAACATTATCATGATGATCTTTTAGCAAAACATTTTGATGTTGACAAGATCAATAAGTTATTAGATTGCAAATATTACTGAAAAAGTATAATCAAAGATGTTAAAGAATATATAAATACTTGTAATATTTGTCAAAGAGTAAAAATGAAACTTTGTTTATTATATGATGAGTTGAGATTATTATTTCAACTCACAAATTTCTGAAAAGAAATCACTATGAATTTTATAACAAATTTGTCACTTAGTAAATGAAAAGAAGTCATGTATGACTTGATTCTTGTGATAGTCAATCATTACATGAAGATGATGTATTATCTTTCTATGAAGAAAACTTAAACTGTTGTAAAGTTAGCAGAGTTGTTCTTCAAAGAAGTAACTTTAAGATATGAAATATTAAATAATATAATCATTAATAAAAATACTTTATTTATTAATGCATTCTGATCAGAGATTTACTTTCAAGCAAAGATGAAATTTCATGCAAAGATGAAATAATGATTAAGCACTGTTTTTCATTCACAAACAAATGATCAAACAAAATGATAAAAATCGATAAGATCTGTCACGTAATATTCAATCACATCAACTGAAAAAAACAACTTTTAAATCAAGATAATCAACGAAAACGAATTACTTAAACTATCTAAAGACAGAGCACATCATCGACATGATGCTCACGCTTTATTCTGATCATCAAGAACAGATGAGAAGTGTCGTTGATGCAATGTCGACGAGTGAACGAGAAATGATTATCGCTATCTCGCAGAAGAATTCAGTCAAGATAAAAGATATACAGAAGAAATTACACAAGCTGCGAGTACTCTATGAGTTCAACGAAAGTAGAAACAACAAACTGATGCTCTGAGAGAAGATGAAAAGTTTGACAGAGATGATAGAAAAGCTGACGCATCAACGTGTCGCTGCGTTGACTGTCAATCAGCGCATGAAGAATCAGCTGAAAAGACTGAAAAAAATTACAAGCAGACTTGAAAAAGAGTTAATGAAGAAAAGAAAACACGTTGACAGCTGAGTGAAAAGAGCGAGCGTGAAGTTAACAATATCATTTGAAAGTCATCTTGTGTTCAATGTCAACATATTGTTATCAGTGCAAAATCATTGTGAGAAATTTGAAGTAAAGATCTTCATCAAAGAGAAAGAAAAAGTAAAGAGAATCATGATGATAACAACAAAGAACATAGTGAGATGAGCAAGAAAGATTGACGTCGACAAGACGTTGTCAATGTGCAAGAACATAGAGACAATGAAAAGATGATTAAAACTGCTGATATTTCGAGTCAAGACGAAGAGCAGTAAAAGAACATTGAAGAAAAACAATTTTTGAATCAAAGAGATATCATCAAACACATGTCTGTGCGAGATCAGTTTTGAAGTAGTAATACATGAGATTAGAATCGAAGAAATGTTTAAGAACATAGAGAAGAAAGAAATGAGAACGCTCATTAAGATCAACAAAGACATACATTCAGAGATGATGATCAAGAAGATTGAGTGACTCACAAAGAAAAGTGAGCAGAAGAAATACATTTCGCTGATGATACACGTAGTCAGCGCTGAGATGATGAACAAGCTGATCAATGAGAAAGTATGTCATGAAATCAACATAAAGATCACACAGTTCTATAACTTGAGTTGCAGAGTGCATCAGTGTCTAAAGTGTCAAGAATATGATCACAAGATGTATGAATGCAAGAACAAGCAGAAATGCGTTTACTGCATGCTGAATCATTGCTCGAAGCATTGTTCTTACAAACAGACTCAAAACATGTGAAAATGTGAAGCATGTCAAAGCACACACAGAGTCTTTGACTCTCAATGTCATAAACAACAAGCTGAAAAAGAAAGAATAAAGAGAGTCACAAAGCACAGATCTTTATATCATGTCATATGAAAACAGAAAGAAATCAAAGCAGCAACATCAAAGACATTCACAGAAACATTTATCAGTCTGAAATTGTTGATGAACAACAACTTGAAGAGAAAGCAGAGATGCTCAACGAATAAAAGTCATCTGCTCAACGCAGTTATCACATCAGAAAACACTATACTGAATCACTTGATCAAGAAGTCAAGATCAAATGAATTGAAGTCAACGTCAATCATGTCATTGTCAATGTCATCTTCTGTTGAGAATCTTACAAGTGAAGCAAGTGCTTCGCAGACACTCAAGAGAACATTAAACAGTCTGAAATGTGAACTTTAATGTTTCAGCAAAAGAAGCTTTGAATACTACAGTACAACGTTCACAAGTTCAGAAACAAGATGATGATAGTGTTACTACATGAGAAAAAGATAAAGAACTATGACATTCTGATTCTTCAAGAATTCTGATGATTTGATGACATTTTCAGAGCATACTGCTCAGCAACTGTTGACTTCACACTGAAGAATAATGAAGATAGAATCTGTTTCTACATAAACAAGAGAATCGACAGCAACATTTAACACTTAACATGACACTTCAAAGACGTAGATACAATTACGTTACAAACATTAACAGATGATGCACAAATGACTCAGAAAGCTATACACATTCATGAAGCATACAATTCATCACTCAGAAATCATGAAGTCATTCATGAAAAAGAAAATCTTTCAGACATCGAAAAGACACTGCACATGTCAAAAGAAAGCATTCTTGTAGAAGACTTCAATCTGCATCACTTTATATGAGAAGAATCATTTTACTCAAGACAACATTTATTGTTGAATAAGTTAATTGAAATGATCACAAACATTGATGCATCGCTAGCATTATCTTGAGACACAATTACGAGAAATTATCAAAAATCTCAAACAACAATAGATTTAATCTTCACGACAGAGAGCATCACAAACAGATTGATACGATGCAAAATCAATGAAGAAATGAAAAACTTCTCAGATCATCTGTCAATACAAACAGTAATAGATTTTAGAGTCTGCAAAGAGTCAGCACGAAAATGTTACGAGTGTATCAAGACTAAAGCTCTAATCAATTCACAGTGAACGCTAGCGAAGTTCACTGCGTATTGATTAGAACTAGTCAACGATCTAGTTGAGATCTGACTCAGATTTGACTCAGATATGACTCAACTTCTTTTTTTCTTTCTCAACACTCTTTTCTTTCATCAACATCTTGTTTATCTACATCACATTCTTTTCATGTCACAAACACATTTCTTTCGAGCCTAGCGCAGTCTTTGAACATTACATAAATAAAAGCTTTTGTATCACTCTTCTTCTGTATTCTTAATATTCAGTTATAGCTATTTCTAAAAATCAAGCACTATCAACTCTGATCTTCATTGATTGTATCATTTAGACATGATTCTGACAGAAGATCGCGTTGCAACTGAAAGACAATGAATGAAGAGAAATTCATCAATACTCTGAAAGAACAGATGTCAGAATCATTGTTGAATCAAAAGATGAAACGTCAACACATAAATGAATACACGAAGCAATTGCTGAATGCACTGAGAAAAATTTTCAAGATTTTTATTTTCTGAGCGAGATCACATGAAATGATCAAAGCAGAGTGAACGAAAAAGTGTACAAAGATCATCAAGAGCATGTAATGAATGAGAAGAAGTTGTTGAATCATCGATGACTGAGTGAAGTACATTCAAGCATGTGATAAGAAGAGCAAGATTATCAGAAAGCAGAAGCGCAGTGAATATCAAAAGATCATGCAGAATGTCGAGCAATTCTCAAGAGAACTGTTTCAAATCACGAAATGAGCAAGAAATGCAGTTGCAGACACATTCACTCAAGCGACAATTTTCTCACTGACGAAGTCAGAATGCTTTAACATCATCACAACAGCGTAAAATAAAGCGAAGATGATGTTTCAGACTCACTTTTCATCATCTTCAGAGATTTTCATGCTGAATAAAATAAACTTTAAGTATTCATTCTTGATTAAAGATGATGCTTTGCTGATGCATCGTAAGATTAAAAGAGTCATTTACAAAGCAATATCTGACAAGACATCAAGACACATGAGATACATAAATAGAATAATGCGCAGACTCGTCGATGACACGTCAGAATAAATACACTCTCTCTTTGAAAGATCTTTACAGAAGAGAATACAGTCAACTCAGTTCAAAAGTGCAGTCACAATAGTGATGCAAAAGTCAGACAAGAAAGATTACTTCAATGCAAAGATATATAAATCAATTGTGCTACTCAACACACTGAGCAAAATACTGAAGTTCATTGTATTCAAACATTTGTGAAATGTTGACAACTCAATATTGAACATTCAGATGAGAGTTTGCAAGCACAGATCAACAGATACGACTTTGCAACTAATTACAGAAAAGATACATATTATGTGAAGTGACATAAGAAGAAGAGTAATCTCACTGCTGAGTCTGAATAAGAAGAATGCGTTTAACAATGTAATACACAGCAAACTCTTACACGACATGAAGAAGAGAAAAGTTTCTAGACTGCTTCTTGAGTTTGTGAAGAACTTTTTGAAAGATCAACGCATCATGATCACAATTGATGACTATATGATGATGAAACGCAGCATGAATGTTAACATATCATAAGACTCTTTGCTTTCATTGATATTATATCTGTTTTACAATACGAACTTGTTAGAAGCATGTGATGACATCAAGCTGAGAATTAACTTCACAGACTTCGTGAATGATATCAATATCTTGACATATAAAGAGTTTATGAAACACAACTGCAAAGTTCTTAACGAGATTTATGATAGATGTGAACAGTGATCAAAAATGCATGACATCAAATTCTCAATGACAAAGCATAAGTTGATTCACTTTACAAGAACTTTTAAATGATTTAATATGAAAGTTGACGTAAAGTTGACAAAACATCAGATTGACTTGAAATCAGATATCAGAGTCTTGAGAGTTCAATTGAACTTCAAGCTGAGATGAGTGACTTACATGCGTCATGTCAAAGCAAAACTAGTGATTAAACAAAAGATCATGCAGACAATCATTGAGTCTACTTGAGATTCATCAGTGACGACGAGTAAGCAAATATACTTCGCGATGACGCGTTCTCTGCTTAGTCACGAAGTCATCATATAATATACATTACAGAGAGTGAAAGATCATCAAAAGAGTCTGAACATCAAGCTGAGATCAGTGCAAGAAAGAGCATTGCGACAAATCATCAATGTTTATCATGCAACATCAACAAAGACTTTATCGATGAAAATAAACATGATGTTGATAGATATTCACTTACAAAAGCTGATACAAAGATCAATAATAAACATGAACTTTCAAGAATCAGACGAAGTTATTGAAACAATAATGCGTCGAATTCGCAATGACTTGACACTCAAAAGAGATCAAAAATCAAAGCTGCATAAGACATCTCTACAGCTGAAGCGAAAGTAAATGAAAGAAATACTTAAGCAGATGAAGATGAATTGAAGTTATTTCTACACAGCGATTTTCTGATCAGAGTCATTGAAAATAGTTATAGTTGCAAACAAGAAAATGTCAATAAAACAATACAATTTCAACACATTCACATCAAAGCAAAGAGTTTACTTGAATGATAGCAACAGCAGAGACAATGTTACAATAATTATGATGAGAATGAACGAAGAGTTAAATAAGAGACTGAGAAGATTGACTTTAATCATCACTCATCATGATGAGCTGAAAGAATTAGTTGCAAGAATGAAACATCTCACAAACGTAACGACAGCGAATCAAGAGTGTCATGAAAAGATATATAAAATATACAGTGACAGTCAGATCTTTCTGAAAACAGTGAAAGTCATGATATCAACAAAAGATCAGACACGTTTATGATGAGTTCAGACTGCACATGAGAACATTCAATTTTAAGAAGTCACGCTGAAGTTACATTGAGTAACAGAACATGCAGAAGTGCTTGAAAATGAAGCAGCAGACAAGATAACTGATGATGCATATGAGTTATCTCTATCGCTGATCAAGCATCAATGCACTGAGATGATGATGCAACTGATGCTCATACAGAAACAGATCAGATAGACATAAAGAATAGTCTGAAGAGAAAGATTCAACGCAGCTCATTTTCAATATCTGACATCAGAGATGACTCATCAGCATTTGCATCTACACAGAGATCATGCAAAGTCTCACAGCGCATTATTGATGCAGCTATGCACAAGAAAAATTGACTTCAATCAATTTTTATATGAGAGATGAGTACTTGATATTGCTATGATGACGTGCAAATGCAACAAAGATCAAATGTCAATCAAGCACATTTTATTAACATGTTTCAGATGAAAAGTAGAATGAAAAGTAATGCAACAAGAAGAGAACATCACGAACTTGAGAAAGCTCTTAGAAATCGTAAGCGCAGCGACAACAATCATTCAAATGATACTCTCAACGAGCATACTGAATCAATTTCAAGCTGTGACATTATTAAAGAATCAGATGAAAGAAAAAGAGAATAGAAGAGAAACAGACTCATAAAGCTCTTGCATTAAAAACAGTTATAGTATAGAGTGCAGAAAGAAGCAATTTTTGATATGAAAAGAGCGTTGCGCTAGCGCAGCGCTCGCTACAGTATATAGAATCTTGCATAGACTCATAATGAGTGTTGAATCGAGTAAGAATTAAAAAAAAAATTATAAAATCAAATGCTAAAACATTATTTATGAGTATATTGTTCAGAAAAGCAAAATGATTGAGCTATGCTTTTATTAATAGTTGAATTCATGTATCATCAGATGAAAAATTCTTCATTGAGCTGTAATTCTTTTAAAGTCATATATGATTATGAATCAACATTTAATATATACATTGAGAATTATGTTATGAAAGAAGAAGTGTCAGCAGCAAAAGAACATGTTGAAATGTTGCAAGATGTGCAAAACACGTTGATAAAATGATGATAAAATGTGATTAATACTCAGACAAAGTACTATAATTGAAAACATAAGTTTAAGTTATTTAATGTTGATGATTTAATCATGCTATCAGCAAGAAATCTGAAGCAAAAGAAGTTAAACAAGAAGTTATCAAATAAGTTGATAGAATTCTTTTATATACAAGAATTTATAAACAAGTAAATATATCATTTTGATCTTTCAATCATTTATAAAATTCATTTTGTCTTTCATGTATTTTTCTTAAAGTTTTATAATTATAGATTAAATGATGATTTTATACTCAAGTATTTTGCTTTTAAGCTTCTTGATGATGAACATGAATGAAAAGTAAATTTTTTTTATAAAAGTAAAAAAGAAAGAAAATTTTATATTATAAGATACAATGAAAAGAATATCTTATTGAATATAATCAATAAATATTGAGCAAAGATATGAAAGAAGTCTTGAAACTTATAAAAAAATTCAAAATAAGATTGAAATAAGAGTGAAAGACATAATCACTTACTTTCAAGCATAAACTCATGAGTAGAAAGAAGAAAAATCACTGCATTATGATAATTTTCACTCTTTAATAAAGTAATTACATATGAGTATGAACATCAAAACAAAAGAAAAAGCGCAAAGATGCAAAAATATGTTCAACATGAGTGTAATATTATTACAGCATAATAATAATAATAATAATAAATTCTTACATTCTTATGACATTGATTAAATTGACTCATGAGAGAAATCTATGCTATGTGTGTCGAGTGAACAAAATTCTCTGAGGTAGAAAATCGCTCACTATCTATGCAACTGCTACACGCAGTCAAAACAATAAAGCTGAAACTATGTATCAAATTTGTTTATGATGATTGCATGTTAGAGAATGAGTGTTCTTGTCACTCTGAACTGCTTTAAAAGCTTCGTTTTCATCATCATTCTTGCTGTCATCTTGAAACTCTTCGTGATTACGATGATGATCCAATAGTTCATGAAGTCAACATTTTGAAGCATATTCAATCGAAGATGCGTTCAGTTTGAGCAGTGCATCAGAATATGCTTGATGATTTGATGACTTCATTCGCAGTTGCATCGAGAGTTATTCATGCTTAAAACGTTTCTCAAGTGCAGATAAACATTTAGTTCTATGCGTTCAATTTTGATGTGAGTTGCAAGAGTGCTTTTGATCTTCTGAAAATCATCACGCATTCTTACTGATTTCTTAAATAGATGAAATCTTTAAGCGAGAGTTGCATTAATGTCTGCGATGCGTTTTTTGTAGTTTTTTCATCTAAGATTTCATTGACTTTTGTGAAACTGTGCAATTGCATGTTTACTTATTGTTGAAGAGTTGAGTTATCTGCATCTAAACTGTATCTTTGCTTTTTCGTGAATTGAAACATTCAGAAACGTCGTCTTTTTAAAAGTTGAAAAGCAAGAAATGAGCTAATTGATTTTTATCAGATGAGCATGTATGATCTTGCATGCTCATTGAGTCTTTCGCGTTCTGTTGTTGACTCAACTGCATAATGTAATCTGATTCTGTAGCTTGTTTAGATGAACATGAAGCGAAGATGTATATGTTTTGACTTTCAGCGTTTCAATGTTTACTTTTTGAAAAATGTTTGCTACATGACACAACGCTTAATTTTGAAAAGCTTCTAGTTGTTGTTCTGTGCTCGACAATCTCTCTTTTTTATCGCGTTGATGTCATATTGATGCTTTAAACATTATTCTTAATCTCATTACTGCTGAGCATATCTGTCTCATCTTTGTGAATGTAGCTTCTCAAGTGAAAACTTCAAGTCAACTAAGCATCAGCATTTTGATGACGTGATCTGCTTCTATTTGACAAAGATGCAAATCTCATCATAGTTTCATGTTCAGTTGAACTTCAAGAACTCATATATTCAACTTCAACTTTATTATTGAGTTTTTAATACATAAACTGATCATTATGTTAAATCTTTTTGACTTTCATATGAAATGTGTGAATTCATACTTCTTTAAAGTGAATGTGACATTATGTGTTCAAGCTTACGTCGTATAAACGTCGTGTGCTCTGCTTAATGTTTTACAGATTGATTCTATGAATCTATCATAGATCAAAATATTGATATCATTTACAAAGTTAAGTATCTCAATTTTAATTTCTAATGCTTTGCACTTTTTAATTAAACTTACGTTGAAGAATAGAAAGAAAATCAATGAGATGAAGAATTTCTGTGATATGTTAGCATCTATTCATTGCATTACGCTAATTTGTTCATTGAATGTCAGTAATGATTCTCTGTCTTTCAGAAAGCTACAAGTTCAATTGACTATGTAATTCAATGTTTTTCTTATTCTCAAAGTATGTAGAAGTTTGGTGTGCAAAACATGATTAAACGCTTTAATAACATTTAAACTAAGCATGAAGATCACATACTTCATTTTGCAGTCTCATACTGCATGTACTTGATTTACTAGTAGATTCAGCGCTGAAATCATGAATTGCTTACGTCTCGCCCTCATTTGAGCGTTCAAAAGCATGAAATGAGTCTTAATAATGTCGTTTAATCTTTTGATCATGATTAATTTCAGTGTCTTACTCATAATGTCAAGCAAAGCAATGAATTAATACGTCTTTGAATCAATGTAATCACTCTTCTTTGATTTGCATAGTACTATCATTTGAGTCTTTTTGAACTGCTTTGAGTGATATTTGTGAATTACACATATGTTGAACAGATTGATTAGTATCGAAGTCAGTTTTATTAAGCTCACTTGAAGTGCTCTATTTGAAATTTTGAATTCGTCTGATGCTTTGTTGACTTTTACTCATTGTATCATCTGTCTCATCTTATTTTACAATAAGATTGAATTGAATGACACTGTCAGCAATATAAATGATCTCAAAATGTTGCTGATGTCTGTCTGAAAAAATGATGAAAAGAACTTCTTTTGTAGCATCTTCGTTTTTTCTTCAAATGATTCTGTCATGTGATTGAAATCATTACTCTTTAATAAAGAAAACTGTAAAAGTTTTTTGAGTAGCTGACTTTCAATTCTAACTCATTTTGCGAAGCGTCAAATCGATTTTGATTTCTTGCTCAACTTATGTATTTGAGATCTAAAATGTGAACATTTTGTTTCTTTAATGATCTTGTTTTTGTGATCATTGTATTTCAGATAATCGTTTCATGTCTTTAAAGTACTCTGCGTTTTTTATATAACTTGTAGTCATCATGATTTCATCACGACTTTTAAGCAGTTCTGTTTTCAAAAGTCTTGTGCTCAATTCAACGACTTTGCTTATAAAGTAAATTTCTTGATGACTTCTTGTAATGCATGAGTGATCTCAGCTACTCTGTCATCTATTGCTGTCTTGTCATTCAAAGAATAATCAACGAGAAAATGTATTCTTAAATGAGTGTTTAGTGTTTCGATGTTCATTTTCTTTCATAGTCAATGAGTCATAAGCTGCATGAAGAATGTGCGTAAACATAACTTCATGACAATTGAAAGATGATCAAATTCTTGATGCAGATCAGTTCTCATCTTGCATTTGTATATCATGAACTGTATTTTCTTGCTGTTAAACGCTAGATTTATTGTTGTGAGCTGATTGTGAATCTTTTTAGTAATTATGTTTAACTCAAGCAACAGCTTTAATCTTACATTCGTAATGATGTTTAGTAAAGCATCAATCACTATGTGATGAGTGAAGCATCTTTTGTCTTTTCAGTGTGAGTGATGCATGTTGAAGTCTTTCATAATCAGTTGTTCACAGTCATCTTTGATTAGTTTATTCAAACAAGAAATAGTAGATGATTCTTTTATAAAGATGATGAACAGCGAGCATGAATTATAAATGTTTATGACTTGTAGTGTTAATGTTTCATCATCTGAGCTGTTAATTAGCAGCTTGATTGATTGACAACAAGATTTATCTGTACAAGATGCTGACTACAAATCTTCTGCAAGCTATGCTTGTTAAAAGAGCTAAATAATCTCATCAACAAAGCAGTAACAGCGCGATATGCGCATGTTACGCTCACATACACAGATCAAGCATTGCATTGCGATGCTCACAAACAACAAGATCATGTGATCAAATGATCATGTGATCAAACAGTGAATGAAAGCTCACGTCAAAGTGATTAGCTTTCACAATATACAGATCAAGCATTGCATCGTGATGCTTACAAACAATTCAAAACTCATCTTGTCTGCTTAATTAAATGATCAAACAGCAAATGAAAGCTCACGTTGAAGTGATCAACTTTCACAATACATCAATTGCTCATTTAACTCGCTCAGCTAAATGATTAAACAGCAAATTCAAAAGTTTACGTTGAAGTGATTAGCTTTCACAATACACAGATTGAGTATCACATCGCAATGCTCACAAACAATTCAAAGCTCATCTAGTCTGCTTAACTAAATGATCAAACAGCGAACGAAAACTTACGTTGAAGTGATCAACTTTCACAATACACAGATTGAGCATTGCATTATGATGCTCACAAACATCTTAAAGCTTATTTAGTCTACTCAATTAGATAATCAAACAGTGAACGAAAGTTCACGTTGAAGTGATCAGCTTTTACAACACATTGATTGCTTATTTAACTCACTCAGTTAAATGATTAAACAGCAAATTTGAAAGCTTACGTTGAAGTGATCAGCTTTTACACACAGATGAAAGCTCATTTAACTTACTTGACTAGATAATCAAACAATGAATGAAAGTTCACGTTGAAGTGATCAGCTTTCATAATACATCAATCGATCATTTAGTTTTTTCATCTAGATGATCAAACAACAAACTCAAAAGCTCATGTTGAAGTGATTAACTTTCATAATACATCAATCAATCATTTAGTCTTTTCATCTAAATGATTAAACAGCAAACTCAAAAGCTCACATTGAAGTGATTAACTTTCATAATACATTGATCAATCATTTAATCTCTTCATCTAGATGAGCAAACAGCAAATTCAAAAGCTTACGTTGAAGTGATCAGCTTTTATAATACATCAATCAATTATTTAGTCTTTTCATCTAAATGATCAAACAGTCAACTTGAAAGCTCATGTTGAAGTGATTAGCTTTCATACACAGATCAAAGCTCATCTAGCTTGCTCGACTAAATAATCAAACAGTGAACGAAAGTTCACGTTGAAGTGATCAGCTTTTATACATAGATCAAAGCTCATTTAGCTTACTTAACTAAATGATCAAACAGTGAATGAAAGCTCACGTCGAAGTGATCAGCTTTCACAGTTTTGATTTGTTGATATGATTACTTGATTATATAAACAGGTTGCATGCTCATATGCACACACAAACAATCTGACTGAGCAATGAGAAGATATACTGCAGCGACTAAAGCTAGAATACATGTAATTTAACTCATACACAGTGCTTCAGTGCAACTATTTAGGTATATAGCATCGTGTTTCATAGTCATAGACTGCATAAGCACGTAAAACTTGAAAAAAAAAATTTAATAATAATAATAATAATAATAAAAATAGCAGCTTGATTGAGCAGATGTTTAATTTGATAGTTTTCACTGTTCATTAATTAAGTTTTAAACATTTATTAACGTAAATGTATGTTCTTATCTGAGATGATGAATTCTCTACTAGATGAAAGAAGCTGTGAGTCAAGCTAAACGTCTGTGAAACGTTAATGTTACAACTTTGTTTCTGAATGATTATTATGTCAAATTTGTGAATCTTTCTGTTTATCAAGAAGGATTTCTGAAATTTTAGTGACTTTCTGATGTTATACTGTAGAATTTGCAGAAAGAGTTGTTTGTCATAAAGATATTTGTAGCTGCTGTTGATTCTGCGCTAAGATAACTTTTTGTATGCTTTCAATCACTGAAAGTCTTTCGCATTTTTTGATTTAATGTTTCTGTGTCTGTTCAAACATCATGTCTTCTGAGTTACTAATCATGCATGAAGAGCAATCAACTCGTCTCTTCTTGACTTTCATCACTTGTCATGTTGACTCATTGATGTCTCGACTGCTTGTTGTCATTGAGATGTTCATTAAACTCAATGAGTTCATTGAACTCAAGAAGTTCGTTGAATCTAAGAAGTTCAGACAGAAAGAAGAGAGTGAGTGATTGTATTTCAACGCTTCAAAATATCTGATTGATCTGTTTTGAAAGATTTCTTCTGATTGCTTTATCTGTAGTTTTCACTTGAAGCATGAGCATCTTCAAAGTTCGTAACTATCGTTGCAGTTCACGCATCGTCTTTTATTTATTGACACAATGCACTTTTTGATGTGATGCTTGTCTGCGCATTTGAAGAAGCATTCTTTATTTTTGCAAAATCTAGTTATATGATCAAAATTGAAGTACTTGTAGCACTGTGTAATACGACAGTTCTTTTCAAACAATTTGCATAAGCATTCTTGATACAAGTTTAGCATGCTCATGTTCAATAATTAATTCATCATCGTTTTAATCACAATCTTTACAATGAGCGATGAGTGAATCTTCTCACTTTCAACTATTTTCTTGAGTCAAGTTATTCTCAACATCTTTAAATCTTCATGAAGTTTTGCATTGTCTTTCATCAATCTTTTGATGATTATCTTCTGATTACTTATGTTCAGTATGATGTGTACATTATGTGTCAGTATTGCGAAGCTTCAACGCACTACATGCGCTGAGTCTGCAATTTTCTTCATTCATTTCTGAGACTTTTTCAGAGCTGTTTAAGCTTCTGAGCTTACTGCGTGCAATGCAACATCTTCGCTTTCAAGCTTATGAATTAACATGATTAAATCTTGTTGCATCGTTGACATGTTTTCGATTTTCTGAAAGATCTGATCAACTGACTTCTTTTGTATCTTTTTCATCTCTTTTCTTTTTGCTATTTTCACTAGAACTTCACGTTTCTTGCGAAGCAACGATAGATTGTCTCTGAATCATTGCTTCTTCATTGTTGTTTCTTCTTTTATTACATCAATTCATGATGATGTTTTGAATGTGAAACGCGTATTTTCTTATGCTTGTAGCTGTTTATTGAGAAGTTGAATGAATGTCTTCAACTTCTGTACATTCGACTAACAATGAGATTCATTTATACATGATGTTGACTATGAATCTTTTGATTCTATTCTGTGTTCGAATAGAAGTCAGAAGAGTCAAGAAATCTCAATTTGATGCAGTTCAAATGATGTTAAAACGTTGCGTGATCAGAAAAGTCATCATGCAGAGTTTTCATTCACACGACAACATTTTCTCTAACAGTCACAATCGATCTACAAAGAAGATTAATGACATGTCAATGTCAATAAGAGATGAAAAGATATTACTAGTGAAAAAGATAACTCAGATGAAGAGTTTGTGAGTTGTGATTACAAGTGATTGAAGAATTTGCAATTCATTGACTGCGTTGATATTGAAACATCTTCATCACATTGACAGTATCATTGAGTAATTGATGAAAAGATATCAGATAGAATAATCATTTCAAGTATTGAGAGTCGTAATTACAGTGCTTGAAGAAGTAGTGACTTGTCGATCACGCTGATATACTGAAAAAACTTGAGTTCATCTTCTTTACTTAATGTCAAGTCATTCATCTATTCATGTGAAAAATCGAGAGTTCAAGAGAATGATCAGAATGCATTCTCTTTCATTAATCAGAGTCAAACATTGAACGATTGCGATTGCACATTTATACTAAGAATTTATTCAACATTTATATGACATAAGTCAAATCAAAAGAAGAAAAGAATTACTCAGTACAATCACACTTTATCTTCTCATCATGTGCATCTCTCTTTCATTACATATTTCTCTGCTCAATGAATGACAATCATTGAGTAAGAAAACACAGCTTTACGTATGTTACAATCATGAGCATCACGAGTGCAAAGAAAACATCTTTCATCTTTGAATCAAGAATTGAATCAAGACATCATTGTATAAAATATCATCAATGAAGAGCAGAGCAAAGACAATGCATCATAATCAAACAGCACAGACACTTTCATCAAAAGTTTACTTAAGCATTATGCGCTGAATAGAAGCTATAAATTCATTACTTGATAGCACAGTGTCAATTTTATTGTTTCGACTGCGTGAAGCAGTTGTATAAATAATGAATGATTTTCTCTCTCAGAAAATTTTGTTCACTTGATATAAATAGCATAAAGTTTCTCATGAGTTAAGTTTAAATCAATGTCATAAAAGTGTATAAATTATAATCACAATCACTTCTGTACATTCTTTGCAATGAATGCATCTTGATTTTGAAAAACAACAATAGTTTTGAGTGTGATCAAAGAATTTCTTAAACATCAATCTTTTTTGACAATAGAACATCATTAACATGATGCTTGCGCTTCATTCTGATTGTCAAGAACAGATGATGAGCATCATTGATGCAACATCAGCAAGTGAGCGAGAGATGAATATCACTATCTCGCAGAAGAATTCAATCAAGACGAAGAATATACATGAGAAATTAAACAAGCTGCAAGTACTTTATGAGCTCAATGAATGTAGAAACAATGAGCTGATGCTCTGAGAGAAGATGAAAAAATTGACAGAGATGATAAAAAAGCTGATGTGTCAACGCGTCATTGCATCGACTGTCAATCAACACATGAAGAATCAGCTGAAAAGATTGAAAAAAATAATGAATAAACTTGAAAAGAAGTTCACGAAGAAGAAGAAACGTGTTGACAACTGAGCAAAGAAAGTGAATGAGAAATCAACAACATCGTTTGAGAATCATCTGATTTTCAGCACTGATGTTGCATCATTAGTGCAAAATCATTGTAAGAAATTCAAGATTAAAATCTTTGTTAAAGAGAAAAAGAAGATCAAGAGAATCATGATGATAACAACAGAAAACATAGTGAGATAAATGAAAGAAATTGACGTCGACAAGATGTTATCAACGCGTAAGAACATAGAAACTATGAAGAGATGATCAAATTTACTGATATTTTGAGTCAAGATGAAAGATAATAAGAAAATACTGAAGAAAAATGATTTTTGAATCAAAGAGATTTCATTAAACATAAGTCTGCATGAAGTCAGTTTCAAGATAGTGATACATGAAATTAAAATTGAAGAAATATTTAAAGACATAAAGAAGAAGAGAGCGAAAGCACTCATCAAGATCAACAAAGATATACATTTGAAGATGATGATTGAGAAAGTCGAGTGACTCACAAAGAATAATGAACAGAAGAGATACATCTTGCTGATGATACACGTAGTCAGCGTTGAGATGATGAACAAGCTAATTGATGAGAAAGTATGTCATGAAATCAACATAAAAATCACGCAGTTTTATGATTTAAGTTGTAGAACACATCAATGTCTAAAGTATCAAGACTACAATCATAAGACATATGAATGCAGAAACAAGCAAAGATGCATTTACTGCATGCTAAATCATCATTCAAAGCACTCTTTTCATAAACAGACTGAAGACATATGAAAATGTGAAGCATGCTGAGATACATACAAAGTCTTTGATTCTCAATGTCATAAACAACAGATTGAAAAAGAGAGAATAAAGAGAGTCATGAAACACAGATCTTTATATCACGTTGTATGAGAGCAAAGAGAACTCAAAGTGATGACATTAAAGATGTTCACAGCAACATTTATCAATTTAAGATTACTGATAAACAATGACTTGAAAAGAAAACAGAAATGCTCAATAAATGAAAGTCATCTGCTTAGCATAATCATCACATTCAAAAACATTATATTGAATCATTTAGTCAAGAAGTTAAAAACAAATAAGTTGAAATCAACATCAATCACATCAATTTCAGTATCATCTTCTTTTGAAGATTTTACAAGTGAAGTAAGCACATTGCAGATGCTCAAGAGAACATCAAACAGCTTTGAATATGAACTTTAATGTTTTAGCAAAAGAAGCTTTGAATACTACAGTATAACGTTCACAAGTTCAGAGAAAAGATGATGATAGCACTACTACATAAGAAAAAGATAAAAAATTATGATATTTTGATTCTTCAAGAATTTTGATAATTTGATGAGAATTTCAGAGCGTATTGTTTAATAACTGTTGACTTCATGCTGAAGAATAATGAAAATAGAATATGTTTCTACATAAACAAGAGAATTAACAGCAACATTTGACATTCAACATGACACTTCAAAGATGTAAGCACAATTACATTATAAACATTAACAGATGATACACAAATAATTCAGAAAGTTATACACATTCACGAAGCATACAATTTATCACTCAAAGATCACAAAGTTATTCATGAAAAAGAAAGTCTTTCAAATATCAAAAAGATGTTACACATGTTGAAAGAATGCGTTCTTGTAGAAAACTTCAATCTGCATCATTTCACATGAAAGAAATTGTTCTACTCAAGACAGCATCTATTGTCAAATGATTTAATTGAAATAATCACAAATGTCAATGCATTGCTGATGCTATTTCAAGACATGATTATGAGAAATTATCAGAGATTTCAAATGACAAAAAATTTGATTTTCACGACAGACAACATTATGAATCAATTAATATGATGTGAAATTAACGAAGAAATGAAAAACTTCTTAAATCATCTGTTGATACAGACAATTATAGATTTCAGCGCGAAAATCATGTTGCAACTGAAAAACAATAAATGAAAAGAAGTTCATTAATATTCTGAAAGAACAAATGTTGAAATCATTGTTGAATCATGAGACGAAACATCAATGCATAAATGAATACATTAAGCAATTGCTGAATGCACTGAAGAAGATCATTGAGATTTCTACTTTCTGAGCGAGATCACATGAAATAATCAAAGCAGAATGAACAAAGAAGTGTATGAAAATTATCAAGAATATGCAACGAATGAAAAGAAGCTGTTGAATCATTGATGATTGAACAGAGTATCTTCAAGCATGTGATAAAAAGAGCAAAATCATCAAAAACAGAAATGCAGTGAATATTAAAAAATTATACAGAACGTTGAACAATTCTTGAAAGAACTATTCAAAACTGCAAAATGAGCAAGAAATGCAATTGCAGACACATTGACTCAAACAACAATTCTCTCTCTGATCAAGTCAGAGTGCTTTGACATCATTATGACAGTGCAGAATAAGATGAAGATGATGTTTCAGATTCACTTTTCATCATCTTCAAAAATTCTTATGCTGAACACAGAAGACTTCAAGTACTCGCTCTTGATTGAGAATGATGCTTCGCTGATGCATTGCAAGATTAAGAGAATTATTTACAAAATGATGCTCAACAAAACTTTGAAACATACAGAATACACAAATAAAATAATGTGCAGACTCGTCAATGATACATCAGAATAAATACACTTTCTTTTTAAAAAATGGTTGCAGAAGAAAATACAGTCAACTTAATTCAAGAGCGTGATCACAATAATGATGTAAAAGTCAGATAAAAAGAATTACTTTAATGCAAAAACATATAAATCAATTGCATTACTTAACATGCTAAGCAAAATATTGAAGTTCATCATATTTGAACATTTATAAAATATTGTAGAAGCATGCAACTTAATATTGAACATTCAGATGAGAATTTGCAAACACAGATCAATAAATACAACTTTGCAACTAATTATAGAAAAGATATACATTGTATGAAGTGATACAAAAAGAAAAGTAGTTTCACTGCTGAGTTTGAATGAAAAAAGTGCATTTAACAATGTAGCACATAACAGACTTTTGCATAATATGAAAAAGAAAAGAGTTTTCAGACTGCTTCTTGAATTTGTGAAGAACTTTCTGAGAAATCGACGCATCATGATCACAATCGATGATTACATGATGATGAAACGCAGCGTGAACATCAACATATTACAAGACTCTTCATTATCATCAATATTATATTTGTTTTACAACGTGAATTTATTAAAAGCATGTAATGACATCAGATTAAGAATAAGCTTCACAGATTTCATAAATGACATTAATATTTTAATATATGAAAAGTTCATAAAGTGTAATTGCAAAGTTCTTAATGAGATCTATGATAAATGTGAACAGTGATCAAAAATACATAACATCAAGTTTTCAAAGACAAAGCATAAGTTGATTTACTTTACAAGAACTTTTAAGTGATTTAATATGAACATTGATGTAAAGTTAATGAAACATCAAATTAATTTGAAATCAAATATCAGAATTTTGAGAGTTTAATTGAACTTTAAGCTGAAATGAGTGATTTACATACATCATGTTGAAGCAAAACTAGTGATTAAATAAAAAATCATGCAGACAATCATCAAGTCTACTTGAAATTCATCAATGATGACAAGAAAGCAAATATACTTCGTGATGACACACTTTCTGCTTAGTCATGAAGTCATCATATGATACATGTCACAAAGAGTGAAGAATCATTAAAAAGATCTGAACATTAAGCTGAAATCAGTACAAGAAAGAGCATTGCAACAAATCATTAACATTTATCATGTAATATCAACAAAGATTCTACAGATAGAAATAAACACAATGTTGATAAATATTCATTTACAAAAACTGATATAAAAGTCAATAATGAACATGAACTCTTGAAAATCAGATGAAGTTATTGAGATAATGATGCATTGAATTTGTAATGACTTGATATTCAAAAGAGATTGAAAATCAAAGCTGTGTAAAACATCTTTACAGCTGAAGTAAAAGTGAATGAAAGAAACACTTGAATAAACAAAAATAAAGTGAAGTTATTTCTACATGACAATCTTTTGATCAGAATCATTGAGAATAGTTATAGTTGTAAACAAGAAAATGTCAATAAGTTAACATTATTTTGACACCTTTACATTAAAGCAAAAAGTTTACTTAAATGATAGTGACAGTAAAGAAAATGTTATGATGATTGCAATGAGAATTAACTGAAAGTTAAATAAAAGATTGAGAGAATTGACTTTAATCATCACTCATAATGAAGAACTGAAAGAATTGATTGCAAGAACAAAACATTTTGCAAACGTAGTGACAAAAAATCGAAAGTGTCATGAAAAAATATACAAAGTATACAGTGATAATCAAACTTCTCTGAAAACAATGAAAGTTATGATATCAACAAAAGATCAGACACGTTTGCAACGAGTTCAGATTGCATATGAGAACATTTAATTTCAAGAAGTCACGCTGAAGTTACATTAAGTGATGAGACATGCAGAAGTACTTAAAAATGAAGCAATGAACAAGATGACTGATGATGCACATGATTTGTCTCTATCATTGACTGAGCATCAACGCACTGAAGTGATAATGAGATTGACACTCATACAGAAATAGATCAAACAAACATGAAGAATAGTCTGAAAAAAGAAACTTAACATAGCTCATTTTCAATATTTAACATCAGAGATGACACATTAATATTTGTGACTGCACAAGAGTCATGCAAAGTCTCACAGCGCATTATTGATGCAGTTATGACAAAACTTGATCAATTTACGTCAGAATCAGTGTCAAATTTGCATACAGTGAATATCAAGTCACAAAAGCATTATTGAGAACGAAAAAGCAAATCAATTGATCAAAAGCGCTGCTCAAGAATTATCAGTTATCAACAACATGAAAGCAATCATCATAAGCTTCATCAAAAAGCATATTTGCAAAGAGACGAAATTACAATGATTAAATGTTTGAAAAAGCAGCATCAAGAAGGAAAATCAGTATCGAAAGCACATATCGAACGTGAATCTAAGTCAGAAATCACTAAAAGAGTTGGGAAAAATTGATAGATTAACGTTTTCAATCTTTATTCAGTTGAAAATGAGACACGACTATTTCAAAAGCTATTTGCATCAATTATCAGAGAATAATTTGAACAAATGCTATGAAATATGCAATGCAAGTCAAACATCAGAGCATTTACTACTAAATTGCAAGCATTATAGATCAGAGCAGGTAAAGCTTAAGAAAAAAACTCAGCTCAAAAACACAAACATCATATTGATGCTGTTCATCATCAAAATCGAAAGAATTGCAACACTAAAGTATTTGAAAAATACTCGAATTACAACGAGAAAATAACTATTAGAAACGAAAGAGTAGAACGCAAAGAGTGCAAAGAAACGAAGAAAAATGAAAGTACAATTACGAGAGTTTGAGCGAGAGCGCTTGTATGTGCAAACTATCGATGTGATTGATCAATGAGAAGATATAAAGCAGCGACTTTGATCAGATTACATGTAACTTAGCATACATACAGCGTCTAGACAGTGTCATAGTCATAGACTGCATGCACTTAATGAAGAAAAAAAAAGAAAAAAACATTGAATCAATGAATACTCAATTTACATCAGATTCTTTTGATTTATTCTTAATCTTTTCATTTTTATAATTAATGATGTAATAATCTTTTTAATTACAAATTCAATACATTATTTTTGATAAATCTTTACTATAATGCATCAAAGTGTTAAAGCTTAATTTAAATGACATGTCATATTTGATTAATTTATGAAACTTCTTTCATCTTAAATGAGTCTTCTTATTGATTTTAGTTTAATCATACAAGTTTTTGTCTTGAAATCATTTTGATAACAAGATGTGTTTTTTTTGCAAATTAATTTTCAATTAAGTGACAAGATTAATTAATACATTTCATGTAGTAGAAATTAACTGCATATTGATGATAATCATGTGCAATTCAAATCTTAACTTGATGAATAAATGAATTCACTTATACTCATTATTATACAATGAAAGTTAATGTTTCAGAATGTTTAAATAAATTGCAAACATTTATATCATTTAATTCAAATGTTGCAATGCATTTGCATATTACTGAGTCATGTTTATGCTTTAATTCATCAAGTTTTCAATAAAATTGAAAAGAAAGATTGATAAAATTAAATTATATTTGCTGAGTTGCAGACATAGTCTCTTCATGATTGAATCAAAGCTTCTTTGATTCATTCTTGAAATAAATCATATAATATAAAATCTTTTTCTTATTTTTTTCAAAATGTTAAGAAGTATTTTGAAATAAGATTTCAACATCATGAATTCACTTTCTATGTTTTCTTATAATTTTATCATGATACTTTTTAAAAGCACTGAAAGTCTTTGCTTCTGCAAAATAATTTCAGAATGACTTTGTTTCATTTTCATTTTCATTATGAAGATAATATGTAAATCATTTAAATTCTTAATGAAGAAACTTTGAAATTTATTCTTTTTTTAATTACTTGTTAATTAAGTTCTTTATCATTATTGTTTCTTGTTCATTCATCTCTTTTAACTTCAAGTTATGATGATTATTAATCATCTCAGATGCTTTATGCAATTCTTGTGTGATTTGAAACTAATGAAAATTTATTAGCGAACTTCAATTTCATAAAGAACAGAAATAATTACTTCTTTATTCAAAGAATGATGAGTAGATGAAGCATTATCTTCTTTAACTCTTCATCTTTTAAGCTTTCATGATGCGTTCTTTTCATTCTCATCAATGTTATTTTTCTCACTCTTTATCAAAGATACAAATTCATTTCAATGATTTCATTATAACTAAACTCATCAATATTCAATGATTTACATTGCATCTTTAATTCTTTGTTTTGTGTAATTAAACAAGCTTTCTTAAATGACTTTTTGAACTTACTGTTTTTATATATATATACTGCATATCTTTGATTAACAGTGAAAGCTTTTTAAGATGAATATTGTTAATTATCAAACATTGTATCAGATAAATAACAAGATAAAGAAGATTATAAACTACAGAAATATGAATTTAAAGTACAGAATAACTAAATGTAAAAATAAATAATATAATGAAATAATGAAAATTTTATGAGCTTAAAGATTGAATCTCACTATTCAAGCTCACTATCTCGCTATTTAAATTTTCAAAATTCATTGAATTTTATTTTACTACAGTCATGACAGCTGAAGTTCAATGTATATTAAAGTTAAGCATATATAATAATGTTCATGAAGCATGAATAATCTAATTATCTAAAATGATTCAATGTTTAATGAATAATGATACATTGAGATTCGACTTTCATTGCATTGCATTCATTAACACTTCAGTAAATTCATTGCTTGCAAACATGATATATAATATCATAATTGCATCTCAAGATTTTAACATGCTTGAATCATTTTTCTAGAAATTTTCTACAATTTTCTGAAATTTATTATTATCTTCAGTCATTTTCATCTTATATCAATGTCTTTAAGTCTTTTCAATTCTTTCATTATTCTTGATTATTTTTGAATTCTTGATTATTCTCAAATTTCTTTGCTTTCTTCAAATTTCTTCATTGTTTTCAATTCTCTTTTGTCATTCTTGAGATTTTTTTCTCAATGTTATGAAACATGCATGCTTTTGCTCTTGTTTATTATAATCATGAAGTTCAGACATCTTCAACAAACTTATGACAAAATCATGATTTAAAGTTTCAAGCTTTGAAAAACATAAATTACAAAAGAATCCAATCAACAGAATCAGAATCAAGCATTCAAAGTTAACAATGTACACTTTCAATAATCTTTACATCAACAAATTCTTGAGTGTTAATTAATCAATCATATATAACTAATCATCATGTTAACATTGTTAATATCATTGACAGTTGATTGACAACAAGATTTATCTGTATGTGATGTTGATTATGAATCTTTTGATTCTATTCTGTGTTCAAATAAAAGTCAGAAGAATTAAGAGATTTTAATTCAATGCAGTTTGAATGATGTTAAAACATTGCGTGATCAAAAAAGTTGTCATGCAAAGTTTTCACTCACACGACAACACTTTTTCTAACAGTCACAATCAATCTACGAAGAAGATTAATGACATATCAATGTCAGTAAGAGATGAAAAGATACGATTAGTGAAAAAAACAACTCAGATGAAGAGTTTGCAAGTTGTGATTACAAGTGATTGAAGAATTTACGACTCGTCGACTGCGTCGATATCAAAACGTCTTCATCACATTGACAATGTCATCAAGTAATTGATGAAAAGATATCAGATAGAATAGTCATCTCAAGTATTGAAAGTCGTGACTACAGTGCTTGAAGAAGTAGTGACTTGTTGATCATGCTGATATATTGAGAGAGCTTGAGTTCATCTTCTTTACTTGATGTCAAGTCATTCATCTATTCATGTGAAAAATTGAGAGCTTAAGAGAATGATCAGAACGCATTCTTTTTTATTAATCAGAGTCAAACATTAAATGATTGTGATTGCATGTTTATATTAACAATTCATTCAACTAACTTGAAGATTAGAAAACAATCACAACGCACGCAAAGCAAATTTTTGAAAAGATCAATACAATCAAAGCAAAATGAATCTAGAAGATGAATAAACAATGATGAATTGCATGAACTGCAGCAATGCTGATTCAGAGACGATTGTGAACGATGTTGATTCATCACGAAGAAACAGCAATGTAAGATCGAAAAGCTCATGCAATGATAAAAAGTATGTTGCTAACATTATTGATCTTTTAATACAGACATCAATGTTAAAGAAAGAAAAGAGCAAAGATCATTTATGAAAAGAAGTAGCAGTGAAGCTGATGCAACATCTTTGAAAGAATTCAGAAGAAAAAAACAACAAGAATCAGAACATGTTCATTGCGAAGAATGTACAGAAACTAAAGACATTCATACAACTGCTTAGCAAGCAGCTACAAACACAAGATAGCATGCAAACATAAGATAGCATATGCTTCTCATCAAGAATCATGTCATGAGTGAATGTGACAAGAAAAGAAGTAACAATGAAAGAGCAATGTTTCAGAGACGAATTATCATCGCTTTGCAAGAGATGAGAAGTCATGATAAAAATAGCAGAAAGAAAAGAAATAAAGAAGATACAAAAGAAATTTATCGAACAAATTCTTCAAGAAATCACAAATGTGTCAACAGCTCAAAGAAATCTAATCATGTCTCTTCGCAAGCTTGAAAGCGAAGACATCATACTTTACGCAGTGAGTTCAGAGACTCAAGCAAATCTGAAAAGATCTCAAACATGAGCAAAAGAAATCATGAACTTGATGCATATAATGCATCGAATCTTTGCTGTGCTAGCACATGAGATACACATCACAATAGACACAAGCAATCAAGAAGTGATCATTAAAAGACTGATAAAAGATAACGCAAGACTTTATGAGAATTTAAAGATTCTAAGAATAATTTGATTCAAGAAAGTAGTCAAAAGTGAGAAGATTCACTCATCGCTCATCGTAAAGATCACAATCAAAGCGATGATGAATCAACTAATAAACGAAAGCATGCTAAATTCATATCAAGAATGCTTATGCAAGCTGTTTGAAAAAAACTGTTGCATCATTCAATGCTACAGATGCTTTGAATTCGATCATATGATCAGATTCTGCAAGAAGAAACAACGCTACGCTAAATGCGCAGACAAACATCACATCAAAAAGTGCGTGATGTTTTCAAATAAAAGACATTACATCAATTGCAATGAAGATCATGAACTCTAAGAACACATCTGTCTCAAATGATGATAACAGATGAAACATACGTCAGAAATCTACAGAAACAGATTGATCAAATATTTAAAAGCATTGAAATACAATCATGCATCTCTTTCGCTGTTTCTGAACTCTTTAAGCTCAATGAATTCGCTGAGCTCAACAGACTTTGTAGATTCAAACGAACTCTTTAAGCTCAACAAGCGTCATGTTGAAAACACGTAATTGAGACGTTAAATCAACATGACAGATGATAGAAGTCAAGAAGAGATGAGTCAATCTCTTCTTATGCATGACTAATGACTCAGATGAGATAACATTTGAGCATATTCAGAAACGCTCAATCAGAAAGTGCGAAAGATTCTCAGTGATCGAAAGCATACAAAGAGTCTTCTCAACGCAGAGTCAACAACAGCTACAAATAATTCTATGATAAAACAATTCTTTCTACAAATTCTACAGTATAACATCAGAAAATCATTGAAGATTCAAGAATTATTCTTGATCAACAGAAAAGTTCACAAATTTGACATAATAGTTATACAGAAGCAAGAATGCAACATCAATGACTTGCAATCATTTAACTCAGCTCACAACTTCTTTCATTTAGTGAAAAACTCGTCATTTCAGTCAAGAACATGCATATATGTTAATAAACACTTAAGACTCAATCAATGAACAGTAAAGACAGCTGAGTCAGACATTTGCTCAATCAGAATATTAATTTGTAACATAAATGATAAAACGCAGATGTTAAGACTTTTAAACGTCTACAATTTAAGCTCACTATTCATCACATTTACAGAGAAACTCTTAACTATTTCTCGCTTGAATGAACTACTTAAGAATGATTGTGAATAAATAGTTGTAAAAGACTTCAATCTACATCATTTACATTGAGAGAAGCAAAGATGCTTCGCTCGACATATGATGATTAATATTCTACTAAACGAAATTACAAATGCAAGATTGAGACTACTGTTGAAATCAGACATAATCACTCGTGAAACTCATAATCAGTTTATAATGATAAACTTAGTCTTTAGCAGCGAGAAAATACAGTCTATGACACGTAAGTGCGAAGTATGAATTGATTTACATCAGAAATCAGATCATCTTTTGATTATCACAGAGTTAAATCTATAAACAATCTCAGTGCAGTTTTCAACTCATCGACTCTGAAAAAAAATGAACACAGAAGCACTGAGTGCTTATTTGCAAATACATCTTTTATCAGATCACTCTTTGAACAGCAAAGCTGAAATGAATGACAGAGCGACAAAGATCATCAAAGTATTACAAGAAATCATTGAGAAGTTTACTTTCTGAGCAAAATCATTAAATTAAGTAAGAGACTTCTGAAATCAGAGCTGTTTCAAAGTAGTAATGAAATCAAGATGACTGCAAATCATATGAAAAACACAAGACATATTAAAGACATGAAATGAATATCTGAAACATAATGATCATAGAAACAAGATTATCAGACAAACAAAATGTGCACACTTCAGATCACAAATGCATGAGCTAAGCGACGCATTAAAATCAATATGATGCTTTGCAAAATGAGCTAGAATTGAAAGTCAGTTATTTAAAAAGCTTTCTCAGTTTTCATCACTGAAACGAGATGATATTGATCACATGATAACAACGTTTGAAGAAAAAATTGAGATGCTGCAAGAAAAATTCTTCCCTTCATTCTTACAAGCAGATGTCAATGACATTTCAGATTCATTTATATCTTTGACAGTATCATCAAATTCACGCATCTCAGAGAATGAAATGAAGTGAGTAATCAGACGAGTAAAAGTGAACAAAGCATCAGACATCTCTGAAATTTCAAACAAAGCACTTCAAGCAAATCTCACAGAATTGATCTCAGTGCTGATGAGTTTATTCAATGCATGCGTGATACACAAATATCATTTGAAGCAGTTCAAAAAGACTCAAACAATAGTATTATGCAAATCAAAGAAAAGTGATTACGTTGACTTGAAAACATATTAATTTATTGCTCTGCTTGATATCATGAGCAAAGCTTTAAAGTCAATTATAATCAAAAGACTGAGTGACATAACTGAGACTCATCACATGCTTTTGAATGCTCAAATGAGAGTGAGATGCAAGCAATTCATGATCTCAACGTTAGATTTACTAGTAGATTAAGTTCACATCATATGAGACTGCAAGATTAAGTACGTGATTTTCATGCTAAGTTTAAACATCATCGAAGTGTTTGATCAAGTCTTGCACATCAGACTGCTGCACACGCTGAAAATGAGAAGAATGTCAAGCTATATAGTCAAATGAGCACGCAGCTTTCTAAAGAACAGAGAGACATTATTGATATTCAATGAGCAAATAATCATTATGCGCAAGATAAATGCAAACATATCTCAAGAATCTTTCATTTCATCGATTCTCTCTCTATTTTTCAACGCAAGTTTAATTGAAAAATGCAAAGTATTAAAAATTAAAATTGAAGTGCTTAACTTTGTAAATGACATCAACATTCTAGCATATGACAGATTCATTGAAGAAATTTGCAAAACATTGAGCAAGACACATGATGTTTACGCGAAGTGAGTTTGAACTCATGATGCAACGTTCGCATTAGAAAAATATGAGCTCACACATTTCACTAAAAAATTGAGAGAATTCAACATGATGACTAGCATATAAATAAAAAGCTCAGTGATTAAGTTGAAGTCAGATGTGCAAGTTCTAAAGATTCAACTGAACATGAAACTGCAATGAAGCGCGCATCTTCAACAGATAGAAGCGAGTCACATCACAAAAATGCTTGCGCTTAGTCATTTAGAAGTCTTCACATGAGAAACAATCTTCACAAAAGTGAGACAAGTGTATTCAGCTGTAATGAGATCAGAAATTGCATTCAAAGCATCAATCTGACATCAGCATGACAAAGAGAAAGAATTGTCAGACAAGAAATGCAGATTAAAAACTTTGCAGAATCAAATTCTACATCATGTTGTAAAAGTATTTAAAAGAGTAAGCATCAAAACACTAAAGATTGAAATGTACATAAGTTTGCTGCATGTTCATTTGAACATACTGCAGAATAAAGTCACATTATGCAGTTAAGTCAATGATAAAACGTAAGAGACTAAATGAGCATGCAAACTCATACACGCTCAACTGATGAGAATTAATCATCTCATTTCTCATTTTTCTGTCATTAAGAAAATAATGCTTCTGAATACATTTATTCAAGAAGATGCAAGAATGCAGTTTAAATGCAAATGATTTGATCTTTTTATGATGATTTCAACAAGCGATAACATCGCAATAGCATTATATCACAAAGATCAATGAAAGCAATAATGAAAAAAATACAAGAAACACATTGCAGACATCAATGTAATTTCAGCACAAAGATTTCATTTATTCAATAAGATGATAAAGATGCATGATGATTTTCAGAAGATGAAAAGCACTCTTACAACTTACATCAGAATCAAATGCATAAATCTTAATGTTTATCTGCACTTGAGAAATGTTTCAAGCATGAATAGTTCACGATGCAACTGCGAATAAAATCATCAGACAGCGAAGCATGTACTCATGCACTGCTTGAACTGAACGCATCTGCGATCAAGAATGCTACGTGACATCGACTTCTTGAACTATCAAATAATCATCATGATCACGAAAGATCTCAAAGCAGCAGCAAGAATAATGATGAAAATGAAGCTTTTGAAGCAATTTAAAATGACTAGAACATTCATTTTCTAACATGCAATCAACGTGAACAAATTTGATACATAGTCTTAATCTTGTCATTTTAACTGCGTGAAGCAGTTGTATAGATAGTGAGTGATTTTCTATCTCAGAGAGTTTTGTTCACTCAACACACATAGCATAGAGTTTCTTATGAGTCAATCTAATCAATGTCACAAAAGTGTATGAATTTATTATTATTATTATTAACAATTCATTCAACGTCTACGTAATATAAATCAAATCAAGAGAAGAAAAGAGTTATTTAATACAATCATACTTTATCTTCTCATCATGTGCATCTTTCTTTCATCACATATTTCTCTGCTCAATGAATGATAATCATTGAGTAAGAGAACACAGCTCTACGTATGTTATAATCATAAACATCATGAATGCAAAGAAAACATCTTTCATCTTTGAATCAAGAATCAAATCAAAACATCATTGTATAAAATATCATTAATGAAGAGCAGAGCAAAGATGATGTGTCATAATCAAACAGCATAAACACTTTCATCAAGAGTTTACTCAAGCATCACATGTTGAATAGAAGCTATAAATTTATTACTTAATAGTACAGTGTCAATCTTATTGTTTTGACTGCGTGAAGCAGTTGTATAAACGACAAGTGATTTTCTTTCTCAGAGAGTTTTGTTCACTCGATATAAATAGCATAAAGTCTTTCATGAGTTGAGTCTAAATCAATGTCACAAGAATGTATGAATTACAATCACAATCACAATCATTGACAGCTGATTAAATCAAAAATTTAATTAAACATTCTTTAATTACGTCATTAATTTTATAATTAAATTTAATAGTTAATGAATTGTATCATTTATCATTGTTCATAAATAATTAAATGATTAACAGTCAGATTGACAAAATCTTCATTCTTTGCATTTTATATGCTCATCATTCTACTCATTATTTTATATGCTCATTACTGTACTCATTACTTTACATGCTCATTATTTTACTCATTATTCTACATGCTCATTATTCTACTCACTACTTTACATGCTCATCATTCTACTCATCACTTTACATGCTTATCACTTTACTCATCACTTTACATGCTCATTATTCTACTCATTACTTTACATGCTCATCACTTTACTCATTACTTTACATGCTCATCATTCTACTTATCATTCTATCTACTTATTAGTTTACTCGTTAGCTTACTTATTAGCTTGCTCACTTCAAAACATGCTTGATGAAACATGTTTAAACATATGTTATTTACTTCATGATTTACTTTATGATTTACTTCATAGTATGCTTCATACATGCTTTATACATGCTTCATAACACATACTAATTAACTCAATAAAACACGTTCTTCATGACTTAATATTGAACTTTCTATTAAACTTTTTATCAAATTTTCTATCAAACTTTTAATTAAATGCTTTATCAAATTTTCTATCAAGCTTTCTATCAAGCTTTTCATTAAGTTTTCTATCAAGCTTTCTACTGAGTCTTCTATTAAATGCTTTATTAAATTTTCTATCAAATTTTCTATCAAATTTTCTACATGCTTTAAATTATAAATGCATAACATGAATTAAACAATGCTTCAAACAATGCTTTGTACATGACTTAAGAAGATTAACAATGAGATTCATCTATATATAATGTTGACTATGAATCTTTTGATTCTATTCTGTGTTTGAATAGAAGTCAGAAAAGTCAAAAGATTTCAATTCAATGCAGTTCAAATGATGTTAAAACGTTACGTGATCATGAAGACTATCATGCAGAGTTATCATTTACGTGACAACATTTCTTCTAACAATCACAATTAATTTATGAAGAAGATTAATAACATGTTAATGTTAGTAAGAGATGAGAAGATACTATTAGTAAAATAGTTGATTCAGATGAAGAGTCTAAAAGTCATGATTACAAGTGATCAAAGAATTTGCAATTCATTGACTGCGTTGATATTGAAACATCTTTATCACATCAACAGTATCATTGAATAATTGATGAAAAGATATCAGATAAAATAAATGAATCAAATGATGAATCTTGAGTTTGTGACTACATGTGCTTAAAGAAGTAGTGACTCGTCGATCACGCTGATATATTGAGAAGACTTGAACTCATCTTCTTTACTTGACATCAAGTCATACATTTATCTACGTGAAAAATCAAGAGTGCATGAGAATAATCAGAATGCATCTCTACTATCAATCAGCTAAGCATCAAATGATTATGATTGCACATTTATACTAACAATCTATTCAACATCTACGTGACATAAGTCAAATCAAAAGAAGAAAAGAATTATTTAATACAATTACACTTTATCTTCTCATTGTGCATGTCTCTCTTTCATCACACATTTCTCTGCTCAATGAATGATAATCATTAAGCAAAAGAACACAGTTTCTGCATTATAATTACAAGCATCACAAGTGCAAAGAAACATCTTTCATCTTTGAATCAAGAATTGAATTGAAACATCATTGTATAAAATATCATCAATGAAGAGCAGAGTAAAGATGATGTGTTACAATAAACAGCACAAACATTCATAAGAGTTTACTTAAGCATCACACGCTGAATAGAAGTTATAAATTCATTATTTGATACATAGTCTTAAAACTCACTGTTTCAACAACGTGAAGTCATCATGTAATCAATGAGTAATTTTATCTCTCAGAAAGTTTTATTCATTCAATATATATAGCATAGTTTTTCTCATAAGTTGAATTTAAATCAATGTTACAAGAGCGTATGAATTACAATCACAATCACATGACTTAAGAACAGTACTGTTATTTCTGTAATTAATAATTTTCACTTTCAGTCAAAGATTGATGTTAAAAAATTCAGAAAATTCAAAGTATTTACTTCTTTTCACTTCTTTCTTTCTTTATAGTTTTACTTTCTAAAATAACAATAATTATATTTCAATAATGTTAATTAGCTCAATAAAATACATTCTTCATGACTTGATATTAAACTTTCTATCAAATTTTCTAAAATTACTGATTTTTTTACTGATTTTTCTTCTGAGCTTTCTACTGATCTTTTTACTGATTTTTCTACTGATTTTTCTACTGCTCTTTTGATTAAGCTTTTTACTGAGCTTTTTACTGATCTTTCTACCGATCTTTCTACTGATTTTTTATCAATCTTTCTACTGAGCTTTCTACTGAGCTTTCTACTGATCTTTTTATTGATTTTTCAACTTTCTATTCAACTTTTTATTAAGCTTTTGTTATGAATGTGTCAGAATTGAATAAGATCAAAGATTTAATTCTAATCATTATATAATCAATGCTAGTGAGTTGATTGTATATTGATTAAAACTAGTCAAAAGCTGATTTAAATCTGACTTAAATTTGACTCAGATATAACTCAGCATCTTTTTCATTCTTTAACATTTTTTAATCAGCTTTTATTATCTTTTAAATAAACACACTTCTTTGTGTTACAAGTAGTTAACAGATGTTTATGATAAACACATTTCTTTATGTTGCAAACATTTTTCAAATCAACATCTTTCTTATGTTTCAACATGTTTTCTTTAAGACTAGCGTTGAATCTGAATAACTACTATATAAAGTGTATTCTTCTTTCTTTTATATTTTCTTTCTTCTGTATTCTTAAAGTCTTAGTTATAACTATCTTTATTGAATCAAACATTTCACTCACGACATGATTAGATTGAATATTTAAACATGATCTCAACATTACTTTAAGAATTTGTTAATCACATAATATTATGTTACGATTCTAGCTACGCACCTTCGTTGATAGCTATGTTGATGACTATGTTGATGACTATGTTGATGACTATTCTGAGAGCTATCGTCGATCGCTCGCCGCTAGAACATAGGCTTGTTCCGAAGTCAATTCTATTCAGGGTTAGCTTATGTTCTTCTGAGTCATATAGATAGTTGACTCTTCTCTTCTAGATACTTTCCTTTCTTAGCATTTATATACTCGTTACATTACATTCATATGACTCGCTCTATGCTGATCCCTAACATATTAATATCATTATTCATTCAAGATACTTATTCAAATAAAAAGAGTTTAAAGAAATTCATTTATTTGATGATTGATGCAATTGAAAGACTGAACAACATTAAAGAGTTTGATAAAATCAATGATAAAAAATCTTCGTTTGAATTGCTAAATGATTTAATCGCTTATTAAGTAAACAAAGTTCACTCGATTAAGAGAATTAATGATAAAAAATCTTCGTGAATTGCTTGAGAATCAAATCAATCAATAGAATCAATGATAAAAAATCTTCATTGATTGTTAAAAAGTCACTTAAATTAACAAACAAAAAACTTTCTCTTTTGAAGATTAAACATTATAAATACAATCTCATTTTCTGCTGTTAAGCATTATTCTTCATTTGATCAACTAAATCATCATCATTTAATCATCTGTGAAAAATTACTTCAAAGAATATCAAAGTCACAACTTTGAAACTTCTGATTCTATCATTTCTGATTAAGATACTGAATCAGCTATCAACTTTAAGCTACTTTCATGCATAATCATCTTTCTTAGAAATGATGTCATATGAAATAAATGCAAATTCATTTCAACTTTCAACACTTTCACTGAAACTAATAAGATTACAACGCTCTGAGAAATCAAGAACATTGCACAGCTAGTTCATTGAATCAAAGCAAATTTGAAACTATTTCTTCAAGCTTTTAATGATCTTTGAATTTAATAAGATTTAAAAGTCAAAGCTTTAAATCTATTTAATCAGATTATCAGCGACAAAGTTTGAAAGACTTGTTATAAGAAGCTTGATTGAGTTAAACAGTAATCAGACAAAGTCAGTTTAAGAATTCAAGATAAGAATTAAGAGTTAAAGAAAAAGCTTCAAGTAACTAGAAAAATCACTTCTTTCAATTCAATTTATTTCAATAAATTTCATGTTCAAAAATATCAGATTCTTCATTGTTTACTGATGAAGTTAAATTAATTTGAGAGAATTGATATGCGAAAATTCAGAATAAGCTTGAGATCAACGCGAATCTTTTTCTCAGCGAACAAGTCACTTTAAACTATGTTCATTCTAAACTATCTAATGACGCAGTCAAAGTCATACAGACTAAATGAAAACATGACTGTGTTAATTTCTATGAGTTCGCTGAGAATTTTTTAAAAGAACTCGCTCAATTGTTTAATGATTCTGATAAGAAAGTTAATTTTCGTAGAAAATACTACAATTTGATTCAAGAAGCAAAGAAGTTCAGCGAATTTTATACTCAGTTTCAGCTATTGTTCTTTTATCTGAGTTATCATGAAAAGTAACTGATCATTGATCTGAAGAATAAAATCAACTCTTGACTTTAGTTCATTTGAATAAATCAATTAGTTTAATCTGATTTTCTTAAGAAAATTCGTTTCTATCTGATTCAACTAAATAAATTGACTGTGTCGAGTTGAGTCATTGAGATCGAGTCGAGTTTTCAACTCATCAAGACTTGATTCAAGTCAGAATTCTTGACTTAAGTATTCAAGTTGAATCAAGATGTTCAACTCAAGTATTCAAGTTAAGTCAGAGAATTGAAATTGAGTATTGATTCGAAATTCTCGATTCGACTCGTCAAGACATGAAGATAGATAGATAGATATTCTATTATGACTTTCTATTATGACTTTCTATTATGACTTTCTATCAAATAGTCTTCATGTTTTTCTATCATAGCTTCTCTTCATGACTTCTCTTCATGACTTTTCTTCATGACTTTTCTTCATGACTTTTCTTCATGACTTCTCTTCATGACTTTCTATCAAACAGTCTTCATAGTTTCTCGTCATGACTCTCTATCATAGCTTTCTATCATAGCTTTCTATCATAGCTCTCTATCAAAGCTTTCTATCAAACAATCATCATGTTTCTCTTCATGTTTCTCTTCATGTTTTTCTTTATGACTTTCTATCAAAAAGATAATGCAAAAAGATAATGCAAAGGCGAAAAACCGGAAAAATTTCTATATTTAACTCTCTTGATGTCATATTTGATTGCTTGACGAGTTGAATTGAGTCAGTGAATTCTGACTTAACTCAAGATCAATATTGAGTCGAGTTGAGATGTTCAAGTCAAGTATTCAAGTTGAGTCGAGATGTTTGACTCAAGTACTCAAGTCGAGTCAGAATGTAAATATGAAAACTTGACTTGACGATCAGTCTACAACTAAATAATGATCAGTGAGTCATTTAAGTGTTCTTTTATCTGAGTTATCATGAAAAGTAACTGATCATTGATCTGAAGAATAAAATCAACTCTTGACTTTAATTCATTTGAATAAATCAATTAATTTAATCTGATTTTCTCAAGAAAATTCATTTCTATCTGATTCAACTAAATAATAATCAGTGAGTCATTTAAGAGATTAAGAATAAAGTCAATATCATTAAATGAATCATCTTTGCTGAAAAGATTTATACAATCTCTCATAAGAAAATTGAATCAACTAGATTCAATAAATCATCAAAATTATGTGACGTAATTTTAATTAACATAAAAGATGCAAATTTACAAGTTGAAATCTGTTTTATTTATCACAAGTTAAATCATACTTTTAAGAAGTGTTTTGATTAATTCATTAAAGTCAATGCATTAAATGACGAAGATGAATTTAATCATTCTGATTTCAAGTCAGATTCTGATTCAAAAAACTAGTCATTTCTTCAAAAGTCATTAAAGAGATAAAGATCATATCTTTGTACAATTTAAATGAAATTCTTTTGAAAAAGAATTACTTTGAAAAGTTGTTTCTGATCAAAACATCACTGATCAGCGATGAAATTCATCTGTATGCAATGCTGACTACGAATTTACTGTCTAGCTACATAAAAGTCTAAAGATTATCAAAAGTTTGAATGACATTAAGATGTTACGTGATGATGAAGCGCTGTGCATTGATCACATGCAGAGTTTTCGCGATCGCGCAAACTTCAATAATCTCAATGCGCATGCTACAAAGCAATCTGCACGCAGATGAGAAAGTTAAATAGAATGCAGAACTACGAGAAAAATCGCTTATGAAAATCATTCAATTCAGCATCTTGTCGTTGTGATAACAAGAACTGAGACAAAACACTCTTGTGTTTGATCTGTTAAGAATGATTAGCAGAAAGAACTTGAATCATGAACATTCTTTAAATTTACATGCTAACTACATATAAATCTTGTTAAGACTGTATGTCTGTTACTATGACATGAGCAATTCACAAGTCTCATTAAGTTCAACATGAGCAAACTTGAGAATCTCATTAATATTGTTTAACAAACGTTCAGACACAGACATTCTATATGTAAATGATACATTGATGAGAAAACTTCGTTAAGAGAAGAGAAACACAAGCAAATTAGTAAAGAATGATTGAACTACGCTGTCTGATTAAAAGTGTAGCATATGAACATTTTTGCAAAACATGATCGATCTGCATGAGAAAGATTTTTACAGATAATGTGAAACAAATGAGTTGCACGCTTTACAAGTGAAGCGAGCGTCTGCAAAGCATGATATACAATGATGATGACTGTTGATCTTAAGAATCTTATTTCTTCACTGAGCTTTGACTCTTGAATGTCTTGATGATAGAATCAATCTCTAGTCAAAGACATTGTCTGTATAACTCAAGAGAACAGTAGCATATGTCAATGTGATTAAAGAAGAAATTGACTGCAATATGCATGCATATTACAGACGAAACGTCTGTGACTCATGCTTAAGAAGTAAACTGTCAAAATTTGAACAGTAAAAGATTTCATTTATCTTGAACTGTGAATCTGTCACAAGAAAACTCTTTGAGTAATCTCTCAAGTCTAAGAAGAAAATCAGCATAGAAGTTGTGCTTTATGTATGTTGCATGCAACGTATACAACATATTTTTGATAGACAGACGTCAATAACATTTCAGATTCATTCATATTTTTGACAGTATCATTAAATTCACGCATTTCAGAGAATGAGATGAAGTGAGCAATCAAATGAGTAAAAGTGAACAAAGCATCAGACGTCTCTGAAATCTCAAACAAAGCACTTCAAGCAGATCTCACAGAACTGATCTCAATGCTGATAAGTTTATTCAATGTATGCATGACATACAAATATCATTTGAAGCAGTTCAAAAAGACTCAAACAATAGTGTTATGCAAATCAAAGAAAAGTAATTACATTGACTTGAAAACATATTGATTTATTGCTCTGCTTGATATCATGAGCAAAGCTTTAAAGTCAATTATGATCAAAAGATTAAATAATATAACTGAGATTCATCACATGCTTTTGAATGCTCAAATGAGAGCGAGATGCAAGTAATTCGTGATCTCGATGTTAGATCTATTAGTAAATCAAGTTCACATCATATGAGACTGTAAAATCAAGTACGTGATCTTCATGCTAAGTTTAAATATCATCAAAGCATTTGATCGAGTCTTGCACATCAAACTGCTGCATATGCTGAAAATGAGAAGAATGTCAAGCTACATAGTTGAATGAACATGCAGCTTTCTAAAAAACAGAGAAATGTCGTTGATATTCAATGAGCAAATGAGCACTATGTGCAAGATAAACGCAGACATATCTCAAGAATCTTTCATTTCATTGATTTTCTTTCTATTTTTTAACGCAAGTTTAATTGAAAAATGCAAAGCATTGAGAATTAAAATCAAAGTACTTGACTTCATAAATGACATCAACATTCTAGCATATGACAGATTCATTGAAGAAATTTGCAAAACACTGAGCAAGACATATGATGTTTACGCGAAGTAAGCTTGAACTCATGACACAACGTTTGCATCAGAAAAATATGAGTTCACACATTTCACTAGAAAATCAAGAAAATTCGACATAATAACTAGCATACAAATAGAAAGCTTAGTGATCAAGTTGAAGTCAGATGTGTGAGTTTTAAAGATTTAACTGAACATGAAACTGCAATAAGATGTGTATCTTTGATAGATAAAAGTGAGTCACGTCACAAGAATGCTTATGCTTAGTCATCTAGAAATCTTCATATGAAAAGCAATCTTCACAAAAGCGAGACAAGTGTATTCAACTGTAATGAGATCAGAAATTGCATTTGAAACATCAATCTGACATCAGCGCGACAAAGAGAAAGAATTATCAGACAAGAAATGCAAACTAGAAACTCTGTAAAATCAGACTTTACATCACGTTGCAAAAGCATTCAAAAGAGTAAGCATTGAAACATTAAAGATTGAAATGTATACAAGTTCGTTGCATATTTATTTGAACATGTTGCAAAATAAAGTCACATTACACAGTCAAGTTGACGACAAAACGCAAGAGATTAGATGAGCATGCAAACTCATATGCATTCAACTGATGAGAATTAATCATCTCATCTTTCGCTTTTCTATCATTAAGAAAATAGTGCTTCTGAACACATTTATTCAAGAAGATGTAAGAATGCAGTCTAGATGCAGATGATTCAATTTCTTTACAATGATTTCAACAAGCAATAGCATTGCAATAGCGTTATATCACAAAGATCAATAAGAGCAATGATGAGAAAAATACAAGAAATGCATCACAGACATCAATGCAATCTCAGCACAAAGATCTCATTTATTCAACAAAATGATAAAGATGTGTGATGATCTTCAAAAGATGAAAAGCACTTTTACAACTTACATCAAAATTGAACGCATAGATCTTAATGTTTATCTGCATTCGAGAAACATTTCGAGCATGAATAGCTCGCGATGCAACTGCGAACGAAGTCATCAGACAGCGAAGCATGTACTCATGCATTGCTCGAACTGAACGCATCTGCGATCAAGAATGCTACGTGACATCAACTTCTTAAACTATCAAATAATCATTGTGATCACGAAAGATTTCAGAACAGCAGCAAGAATGATGATGAAAACGAAGCTTCTGAAGCAATTTAAAGTGACTAAAACACTCATTCTTTAACATGCAATCAACGCGAACAAATTTGATACATAGTCTTAATCTTGCTGTTTCAACTGCGTGAAGCAGTTGTATAAATAGCGAGTGATTTTCTATCTCAGAGAGTTTTGTTCACTCGACACACATAGCATAAAGTTTCTCATGAGTCAATTTAATCAATGTTACAAGAATGTATGAATTTATTATTATTATTATTATTATTATTATTATTATTATTATTATTATTATTATTATTATCAAGACATCACTCATCACTCAGAACAAAACTTTTTCTTTACATTCTTTGATAAACAATGACTTTGTCATTTACATCTTAATACATATCAATCTAGCTGACAAGATCTGTCAGAAACTCAACTTGCAATTTATTTCACTGGTTAAGAAGAAATTAATACAAGAATATGACAAAAAGTTATTTTAAAAGATTATAATTTATAAGATTTTATTTAATTTGATCATTGAAAGTTATAAGAAATTGATCATATCAATGCTGATAACTGACATTAAACATCATGATATCATATTAAGCAAACTTTGAATGAACAAAAATGAAATATTATTGAATATGCATCATGATACTATCATATTCAATGATAAGTTAAATACTTCTATTTCGATTTATTCAATTTCATCAAATTCAAAGCACTTAAGTTGATCATGATCAACTTCAATCTCTTTTGCAGTTCACAGCAAATTGTTTAAAATGTTTAAGCATTCAGCTTTTATTATTCAGAAAGAATCATTTTCAATTTGCAACATAGAAATGATTCTTTTCAAGACTTTGTTAAATCATTTCAAGAAGAATAAGACTGAGATTTTTGCTATGTTTATCAAAAACATTGATCGAGAAGTTGTTTATAATACTTAATGCAAGTTAAATGTTTTAAACATTTTTTCAATCAATGAAATGACTCAGAATTTAGATGATATTAAAGTCAAGTTATCATTGAAATATCAGAACTTTCTAAATGTCTTTGATTAAGCTCAAACAGATAAGTTATCGTTTCATCATTCATATGATCATAAGATAAAACTTATTAATGATTTAATATCATTTTACTGTTGAGCATATTAAATGTCTTTTTACAAGCTTCAAAAAGTAAAGAAATATTTGAATGAAAATCTTTTCAAAAAATTTATAATTTTTAACAAAGCTTTATATTTCTCACTTGTTTTATTCATGTGATGATTGAGTTTATTAAATGAATAGATGAGATCTATAAGAATGATATAACAATGTGATATTTTAAGCAGACATAGAATGAATATATATTATGATAGAGTTAATTATTAAGAAGCTCTCAATGACTTGAAAGAATCAATCAACTATAGAGAGTTTGTCAAGCATTGTCAAGTTGAACACGACATAATTCATGACATATTAAGTCGAAGATATGACGTAGTTTAAATGATATCTTGACAAAGTCATAAAGTTTCAAAGCTAATTCAGATCTGATTTTCAATTTAGTTTCTGATTCTAGTTTCTGATTTAATCTTTATGTGTTAATTCATCATGACAATTGTCTTCTCTTTTAAGTGAGTTTATTCTCGATCTCAATAATTAATGTCTTTGTTTATTCTGATAAATGATGACATGCACTCATTGATTCACTCTAGAAGCTCTCGATAAAAATCTTCAAATCTCTGTGAGAAAACAAGAAAAAGAGAAACTTTTGATTGAATCATGATTCATCTTCAATTATAATGCGTATAGATGACATTATAAATAGTATATGTGATGTGTAGTTGATGTAGATGACAGCAATGATGACGTGTAAATAACACATAAACATTGTTTATCTTTCAAGTAAATAATATTGTTGAGATGATAAAGTGTAAACAAGAATGAATAATAATTGTTGATTTGTTTATTGCTCTTTCAATTCTTCTCAACTTCTCATTTTCTTCAACTTCATCTTTTTTCAATCATGATCATATTTTTATCATTATGTGATTAATTTTGACAAACTTTGAATATATCTGTATAGTAAGAGTAAAAAATCTAGATCATGAGTCGTGAATGCACAGCGATGTTCAAAGAGAGTTGTAAAATGATGAAGTTGATTGATGCTTGAGTTAAGATCATTATGAAAGTAAGTGATATCACAACTTGAGATTTCATGATTATTATTGCGATTAACAGTATTATAAGTCTGCTCAAAAGACAGTAATCAGACATGATGATCATGATGCTGCTGATGCTGCTGATGCTGAATTGCTCATGATGATGCAGATGTTATCAAATTTTGATCAAAAGTTCATCACTTTTACTATTTAAACTTTCAAGTACATTTCAGCTATCAAAGAGAAAATTCAAAAGACAATGAGAAAAGAAATGATCATTAATGCTTCATCAATGATTTTGTTGAACTCACAAACTTTGCAAAATTAAAGAATGATGATGAGATTTGTTTATTTTACTTCTTGATGTCATTATTGATGCTTTTCAGCTGTCAATTATGAGAATAAGTGAAAGAAGTGTTGCTGATTTCAAAACTTTAAATAGAATAATTTGTATAAAGTGTGCTTAAGTTCTACACATTGAGAATAAAGCATTATGATGTGACATCATCTTTCAAAGAAAAACAATGTACAAGAAGTGTGCTCACTATGCAAGTAATGAGAATTTTTATATTGCAATGAATATACTTATCTGATACATTTGTTAAATACTCATGATTTGATATTTAGATTCTTAACATCTGCATTTTGACTGTCAATGAATTCTTTCATCTGCAAAATATTCATGATAGTGCAATTAAGAATGAAGAAGAAAACATTACTTTGAAAACATTCACTGTTCATCAGAAAATTCTTTACAAGAAGTTGATAACAATGACTTGTGTGAAGAGTCATTTCAAGAAAGTTCACAAACTTAAGTCTTTAAAAATTCAAAAGTTCATTCTCAAAGAAATGATGATTGTTAATAACATTGTCAGAGAAATTCTGAATGTAAAGCGCTTTGCAATATATTCAATCATGATTATATATTATTTTGTCAATATTTCTAATTGTTCTGATATATTTTAGCACAATCTGTCGTCTCTTGAATTTCTATCTTCACGTCTCAATGTAAATCTGACAATGAAAAAGAAGAAAAAGTCTGCAATCTTGTCTTATGTGAAAGATGTTTAATGAAGTGATGATTGCATGATGTTTGTTGTGTCGTGATGATTGCACTTTCTTGTCAAGCGCATTTGAGCATCTTTGCGCTTTTTTCTTCTGTCTGTTGATTTACATATGTGATCATCTCATTAGAGAATAAAACTATCATAATACAGTGATTCTTCTTTTCTAATAATGAGTTTATGCTTGAAAGTGAGTGATTATGCTTTTCGCTCATGTTTCAGCCTCATTTTGAAAGCTTCTATAAGCTTTAAGACATCTTTCATATTTTTGCTCAATATTCATTGATCATATTCAATGAGATATTCTTTTCATTGTATCTTATAATATAAGATTTTCTTTCTTTTTCACTTCTATAAAATCTTTTCTATCTTTCATTCTTACTCATCATCAATAAGCTCAAGTATGAGATAATCGAGTATAGAATCATCATTTAGTCTACGATTATACAACTTTAAAAAAAATACATGAAAGACAGAATGAACTCTATAAATGATTAAAAGATCAAGACAATACATTTGCTTGTTTATGAGTTCTTACATACAAAGAAACTTTATCATTTTATTTGATAGCTTTTTGCTTAACTTCTTCTGCTTCAGATTTTTTGCTGATAGCATGATTAAATCATCAACATTAAAGAACTTAAACTTATGTTTTCGATTATAGTACTTTGTCTGAGCATCAACTGCATTTTGTCATCATTGTGTCAACGTGTTTTGCACATCTTTCAGCATTTCAACGTGTTCTTTTGCTGCTGACATTTCTTCTTTCATAGCATCATTCTTGATGTGTATGTCAAAGATTGATTCATAGTCATACATGACTTTAAAGAGATTACAGCTCAATGAAGCATGCTTCGTTTAATGATAAATAAACTCAACTATGAGTAAAAGTGTAGCTTAATCATCTTGCTTTTCAAAACAATACACTCTTAAATAATGTTTCAACATTTGATTCTGTTGTTCTGTCTGATCATCTGTTTGCGAATGAAAAATGATGCTTAGTCGTTGTTTCATCTTGACATGATAGCAGATCTCTGATCAAAACGCATTAATAAATAAATTATCTTTATCAATAATTATATTACTTGAGATTTCATATCTTAAAGCAATCTTCTCAAAGAACAACTTTGCTAACTCTACAACAGTCAGAGTTTTCTTCATAGACAGATAACGCGTCATCTTCATGTAATGATCAACTATCATGAAAATCAAGTCATATACAACTTTTTTTCATTTACTAGATGACAGATCTGTTATGAAATTCATAGTGATTTCTTTTCATGAATCTGTGAATCGAGATAATAATCTCAACTCATCATATGATAGATGATGTTTCATCTTTACTCTTTAACAAATGTCACAAGTATTTATATACTCTTTGACATTCTTGATTATACTTTTTCAGTAATATTTGCAATCTAATAGCTCACTGATCTTGTCAGCATCAAAATGTCTTGTTAATGAATCATCATGATGATGTTTCAACAACTCTTCTCTGACAGAAAAATCTTCTGAAACATACAATAATTCATTGTACTTTATCATTTCTTGATTATTCAATGTTCAAGCTTTGACATCATTCTTTCATATACTCATCGTTTTATCTACTCTTAATCTCACAGCAAATTTCTCTTCTTGCTGTAAAATCTTGATGAGCTTGACTATGAATTTATTACTGAAGTTGTATGTTGTTTCATGAATTGTCAATACTCTGATAATTGCACGTGAAACGAGTTGTTTGCAATCAACAGTTTCAGTAACAGAATTAAGTTGTTTCTCAGCTACATTGCAATCTCTATGAATTGACATTTCAACGTCTGTGCTTCTTGAAGTTGTTAATTCAAGTTGAGAAATTCTATCTTTTAAGAAATGTACTTTGTTTAGATGCATTTCTTGCATTGCTAAAGTCATGATTCTCAGCAGCATACTTTTAATATGCATTGCTGAATATGTACTCATGTTTTCACTGACATTGTGAACAAACATCTTCTCAACTTCATTAATCACTCATGTACAGTAAATTTTATCTTGCGATTTGCTTTTGACATGTTTCGCTGAATATCTTCGTTCACTGACATCATGAATGAATGTTTTCTCAACATCGTTAATCACTCATGTTTATCAATGAATTTCATCTTGCAATCTGCTCTTAACATGTTCTGCTAAATATCTGTTTATACTTATACTGTGAATGAACGTCTTCTCAACATCGTTAATCACTTGTATACAGTATAGTTCTCTGATCACTACAAATATAAAGCTATTTAAGCTTTTTATTCTAGTCAGCTTTTGCTGCAGAGTAAACAGCAAACAATTTGCAGAAATGTTTTCATTCTTATAGTCAGATCATCTTGATGACACATTGATTGAATTTGTCTTTTCTGATTTATGTGCTATTTCAAAATTGCAAATCAACAATCTCATGACTCATTTGACTTGTCTTTCGTTTAACTTTCAAACATTCATAAAACTTTTCAGATTATTATGATCAGTCAGAACTTTGACAGTATGATAACTGTCTTTTACATAGTATCATCAATGTTTAAACATTACTATTATGATTAAAAGCTTCTGATCATATGTCTCATAGTTTCTTTCAATGTTTATCATTATTTTGAATCAGAATGCAATTGAATGTCATTAATCTTCATTATCTGACTGAGACAAAATACTTGTGACTGCATAATTGAACATGTCAATCTCGATGCATATATGTCGCTCTGAGTCAAAGTGTCTTAGAATAAACATTCTCATAAAGACGTCGCGAAGCTGATTAAAAGCTTGTTTCGCTTCGTTCAATTATATGAATGAGTTTATTTTTACATTTTTTACACTATCTCTCAGCAGTTCTATTAAAGACTCTGCTATCTGAGAGTAATGATGTATAAAACGTCGATAGAAATTGATGAATCTCAGAAAAACTTGTATTTCTCAATACATCTTTGATCTGAGTCACGGTTTGATGATGTCTACTCTACTTAGATTCATCGAAACACTCTTTGTAAATACAACAAATTCTAGAAAGTTTACTTTAATGATAAAGAATTCACACTTCTTCAAGCTAATATATAGCTTGAACTTTCTTAATTTCTTGAGAATCTGCTTCATGTGATTTACATAATCAGTCTTCTTTATAAAGAAGATTAGAATGTCATTCAGATAAACAACACAAAAATCATTTAAAAGCTTTGTCAAGATTTTATTAATATAAGTCTGAAAGATGACAGATGCATTGATCAAATCAAATGACATGATCATATATTTAAAGTGATCATAATGAGTATGAAACATCGTCTTTCACTCATTTTCACGTTGAATTTTAAGATGATGATAAATGTTTTTCAGATTTAACTTAGTGAACTGCTTGACTTTACTGAGTCTGTTTAAAGTTTCACTAATTAAAGACAGTGAATGATGATTTTTGACAATAATCTTATTCAAATCTTGATAATTCATGCATAAATGAAGATTATTATTCTTTTTGAAAATGAATAGAATAGATACATCAGTTGAGTTAATGAAGTGCTTAATTTATTCTTTCACTAAAATATCATTTAAATATTGTTTCAGAGTCATTAACTTTATGTTTGACAAATTATACAATGATTCATATGATGACTTTGCAGTGATTTCGATTGCATGATCATGATTTTCATGCAAAGACAGTTTGTCTGCACTCTCTGTCAAGAATACATCTTCATACTCTTTCAATTCAACGAGTAAAATTTGCGTTTTAAGTGTGTTTGTGATACAACTCATCATGTTATTCATTGTTTTAACTTGATGTTCAATGATTGACTTTTCAACAATATTGATCATGACAAGAACATACACAGTAAACTCATCTTGTAGAGCTTTTACAAATACTTGTGCGAAGAACAACTCAAATGCGTGCTCATTCACGTCAAAACATCATGTTCTTGCAATCATGTTTATTTGAATACGCTTGAATTGCATACTTGACATACTCAGAATCAGAAAAGATTCTTTCTTGTCAATAGCATAAAAGATACTTATATCTTTTTTCTCTATGTTTCAGCTGTCTCTCAGTCAATAACACATCTTATAGACGTCATAACAAAAGACATTCTGATCGTTCATTCAGATAGATCTTGAGAGATCAACGTTCAGCAATGACATATCTTGCTTAACAATGAAACGTTGACTAATCATGTTCATCTCGATGTTAATATTCATGTGAATCTTCATTTCTGTCTTCTGATCTCTCTGAATTACATGCTCTTTATATATAAGAATCTTTACAAAGAAAACTTCTTGTTTTTTTCTTGATGATTTGAAGCATTCATCAAGAGCTTGTCTTTTTTCAAAATCTTAAAACAACTCATATGTGACATTGAATCAATAAATACTCAATTTACATCAAGTTCTTTTGATTTATTCTTAATCTTTTCATCTTTACAATCAATAAAGTAATGACTCTTTCAATTGCACATGTAACACATTATGTTGAACAAATTCTTGCTATAACATGACAAAGCATGTGAACTCATTTTTGATGAAGAATTAAGTTTAGTCAATTGATGAGATTTCTTTCACTTTGAATGAGTCTTCTTGTTGACTTTATCTCAATCATGCAAGTCTTCATCTTGAAATTATTTCAATGACAAGACGTGTTCTTTTCGCAAATTTGTTTTCAATTGAGCAACAAGATTGATTAATGCATCTCATGTAATAGAAATCGACTGCACATTAGTAATGATCACACGCAGCTCAGATCTTAACTTGATGAATAAATGAGTTCACTTATGCTCATCACTATACAACGAAAGTTGATGTTTCAGAGTGCTCAGATGAGTTGCAAACATTCATATCATTTGATCTGAATGTTACGATGCATTCATGTACTGCTGAGTCACATTTATGCTTTGATTCATCGAATCTTCAATTAAATTCAGAAGAAAGTCAATAAAATTGAATCACATCTGCTGAGTTGCAAACATAATCTCTTCGTGATTGAATCAAAGTTTCTTTGATTCATTCTTCAGATAAATCATGCAATACAAAATCTTTTTCTCATAACTTTCAAAATATCAAGAGATATTTTGAAATAAGATTTTGACATTGCGAATTCACTCTTTATGTTCTCTTATGATTTTGTCATGATACTTCTTCAAAGACATTGAGAATCTTTACTTCTGCAAGACAATCTCGTAATAACTTCATTTTGTCATCATCAACATTATGAAGACGATGCGTAGATTATTTGAGTTCTTCATGAGAGCTTAAGTGAAGACTTGATGACTTCTCTTTGTTGTTTCAACGACTTGCAGAGTCTCAATTTCTGATAAAATAGTTACTAACTTTTGTTTCTTTCACAATTCATTATGTTGAAGCATTGCTTATGTCAGCTGTTCATTAATATCAAGAGAGAATTAATCTTCTGCTTCTTTACTTTCTGATTTTATTATACAACATTCATTTTCTGATATGATGTTTTGCAAGATCAAGATATCATCATTTCAACTTTTTTACAATCGCGTTGCTGTTATCATGCTTGAATATCAAATCATCATTTCTAAAAAGAGTTTGAAATAATTAAAACTGTAATGATCAAGTTTACTAAATGAATAGACGAGATCTATAAGAATAATATGACAATGTGATATTCTAAGCAGACACAAAATAAATATATATTATGATAGAGTCAATTATTAAGAAGCTCTTGATAACTTGAGAGAATCAATTGACTATAGAGAGTTTGTCAAGCATTATCAAGTTAAGCACAACATAACTCATGATATATTAAGTTGAAAATATGACGTAGTTTAAATGATGTCTTGACAGAGTCATAAAGTTTCAGAGTTAATTCAGATCTGATCTTCAACTCAGTCTTTGACTTTTACTTCTTGTTACGATTCTAGCTACGCATCTTCGTTGATAGCTATGTTGATGACTATGTTAATGACTATGTTGATGGCTATCCTGAGAGCTATCGTCGATCGCTCGTCGCTAGAACATAGGCTTGTTTCGAAGTCAACTCTATTTAGGGTTAGCTTATGTTCTTCTGAGTCATATAGATAGTCGACCCTTTCCTTCTAGATACTTTCCTTTCTTAGCATTTATATACTCGTTACATTACATTCATATGACTCGCTCTATGCTGATCTCTAACATTATATAAATGCTTCTTCGTTACAGGCGAAGTGAAATAATCTGCATCGATTTCTTCGAATGCTTCTGCTAGTAGTTCTTCAATTCTCTATCGACTTTGATCTAGCGACTTGCGTTCGTGCAGCAGCACTCATCTTTCTTCTCTCGTGAGCTGATTCAGCGAGGATAAACAAAAGATTCGGACTCGTGCGCTGATCAGCGAGTATAAACAAATGATTGGAACCATCCGACTAGGTCAAAGATCAGCGAATTAACCGTTCATTCAGATTCGCAAGAGATTCTTCGAATTTGTTGAACAATTAAACGAAGTCAGTCATAGAACTGCGTGAAGTCTCTATCTCGAGAAGCAAATTTTCAGTGAGTCTGCTTCAATGACATCGTCAATGCGATGATCTACTCGCTCTCATCGTTCTATTCATCAGTGAATCTGATCATACGTTCACGTGCAACTAGTGAGCCTGCTACAATGACGAGCTCAAAGTCGATCTCTTCGATGAGCAAGTCGATCAGTGAGTCTGCTTCAATGACACTGTCAATGCGATGATCTATCTTCTCATCGTTCTACTCATCAGTGAACCTGATCATACATTCACGTGCAACTAGTGAGTCTGCTACAATGACATCTTCCGTCAATGCGATGATCTATCTACTCACATCGTTCTATCTATCAGTGAATCGATCTGTCGACTCGTTCGCATGCAACTAGTGAGCCTGCTTCAATGACACTTCTACCTTGCATAGTGAGTCTGCTACAATAGACATTTCGATTCTACACAAGACTAAGAAAATACATTCATGCGAACATGAATCGTTGAAGAGAGAGAGTAATGTTACGATCCTAGCTACGCATCTTCGTTGATAGCTATGTTGATGGCTATGTTGATGACTATGTTGATGGCTATTCTGAGAGCTATCGTCGATCGCTCGCCGCTAGAGCATAGACTTGTTTCGAAGTCAACTCTATTCAGAATTAGCTTATGTTCTTCTGAGTCATATAGATAGTCGATTCTTCCCTTCTAGATACTTTTCTTTCTTAGCATTTATATACTCGTTACATTACACTCATATGACTCACTCTATGCTGATCTCTAACACTTCTGATCTAACTTCTATGTATCAATTCATTATGACAATTCACTTTAAAAGCAAATGAAGATTTATGATTTTGCATTAACTATTAAAAGCTTAATGCTTTTATTAAGAGAAATTGCTATTCTTTATTTCTGATTGATGAGATGATTAACAAAATAGTTGATTGCAAGCATTTAATTCAATTGAACATCATTTTTATATTCAACAAATTGCAAACGCATTCTGATAGTGAGAATTATACTATCTTTATTATCGCTTTAGAAGCATATAAATTAAAAGTGCTTTCTTTTAAACTTATCAATAATTTCATCTCATTTCAGTAGTATATGAATGATGTACTATAAAACTTTCTAAATGACTTTTGTTAAGTTTATTTAAATGACATTCTGATTTACAGCAAAACTTAGATCAGCAATAAGATTTATTTATATGAGATGCTGACTGTTAGGGGCCAGCATAGAGCGAGTCATATGGGTGTAATGTAACGAGTATATAAATGCTAAGGAAGGAAAGTATCTAGAAGGGAAGAGCCGGCTATCTATATGACTCAGGAGAACATAAGC